>BNJT01002513.1_pt1 | contig 836679 bp, 823 predicted proteins | sample 8540491 | NCBI WGS metagenome assembly BNJT01 (sample SAMD00202455, study PRJDB9452) | human saliva metagenome | host: Homo sapiens | reverse complement strand
AAATTTAAGGGAGGTTTTTGATAATGAAGTCAAAAACAGTTTTAGTAACCAGCCTAGCGGCTGCAACATTTGGCCTTGTCTCTCTTGTAGACACAGCAGGAGTTCTACCTTTTTCAGCACAAACTGTGCAGGCTGACACCCAGACGATTAATCCATCTGCAAAATACTATATTCTTGTTCCCAATGATTCAGAAGTATTTAAAGGATGGAAGGGAACGGCCAATCGCCCGATTATTTGGGCTACAAAAACTACCCCAGAATTATCTTACTTCGAAGAATCCGATCGCAACTATATAGCTCTTGAGAATAAGTCTGGTGCCAATTACATAGAGTGGAAAGGAACTGTAGAAGAGTTTAAAGAGGCTGTGAAGAACCTGACTGGTAAAACAACAGCTGCTACAACTCCAAAAACGTCTAGTCAATCAACACCGAATCAAAGAGATGGCTGGTCAGGTTCTTCTTACTATAAAAATGGTACTAAAGTTACCAGTAAGTGGATTTATGATAAGAACTATAATTCCTACTTCTACCTAGATGCTTCAGGTAACTATGTTCAAAATGCATGGGAGGGTGATTACTATCTTAAGTCAGGTGGCTACATGGCTAAGAAGGAGTGGGTTTATGATAAGAACTATGGAGCTTATTATTACTTAACATCAGATGGCTATTATGCCCGTAACACTTGGGTGGGCAACTATTATCTCAAGTCAAATGGTAAGATGGCTAAAGGTGAGTGGATTTATGATAAGAACTACAGTTCATATTACTACCTAACGTCGGAAGGAAGTTACGCCCGTAATACTTGGGTGGGTGATTATTATCTCAAGTCAAATGGTAAGATGGCTAAAGGTGAGTGGATTTATGACAGTAACTACAGCTCTTACTATTACTTAACATCAGAAGGAAGTTATGCTCGTAATACATGGGTAGGTGATTATTATCTCAAGTCAAATGGAAAGATGGCAGTTAGCGAACGTACACCAGATGGCTACCAAGTGGATGGATCAGGCAAGTGGATTAGTTCTCAGGGAACGCAGACAGCTAACAGTTCACAAGCAACATCATTAGGAATAAGCCTTTATCATGTCAATGATGCTATGACCTATATCGATATTGCTCTACCTAGTACTCCTTCTTCGTCATATCAAGTAGCCTATGATTTTGCCTTAGTTGATGCAAATACAGGTTCAGTTTCTACACAAACCCAGTTTACTGTGACCTACAATCCAAGTCTACGTACTTTTCAAACTCGTCACTTCTTTAGTGCCACTCCAGATGGTAGTTATCGCTTTGTTATTAAAGGAAAAGGACAAGATGGCAAGGTATACGATGGACAATCAGTTGTCTTTCGTGTAAAGAATCATCGTTTTGTCGGATAGATGAGTGATAGGTTTTAAACAAATAAATATTAAAAATAAAATAAAGGAAATGAATAACATGAACAAAAAGAAATTATTAGTATGTGCTGTGGCACTTTCAACAGTCGGAGTAGTATCAACAATCGACACAGCAGGAGTTCTACCTTTTTCAGCACAAACAGTGCATGCGGAAATTACTCGTACCGAGAATCATGAGGTAAAATCTAAGATTACTCCAGGTTCAGAAAATGAAAAAATCTATGTTGATATGACTGTTCAAAGTGTACCTGGTAGCTCATATGCGTATATACGAGCAGATCTTATAAATAAAAATACTGGACAAATAGCTAAAAAAGAAGCTTTAGGAAGAAGATTTGATGCTGCGTCTGTACCCCGTACTTTACAAGATTCTACAACTTTTTCAAGTGTACCTGATGGAGAATATTATCTAAAATTTTATAGTGAAGATGAACTAACTTCTAAAACTTTACATATTTTCAGCGGTATATCAGCGACATTCACTGTTAAGGATGAAAAATATGTCAATCCTCTAGACTCTTCAACTCCTAAAGAAACAGAAAAACCAAAAGCATCTGAAACTCCAAAACCAGCTACTAGCTCTAACTCAGGTCAGACTGGTTGGTCAGGTTCTTCTTACTATAAAGCTGGTGTTAAAGTAGTAAATCAATGGGTGTTTGATGTTCAGTACAATTCTTACTTCTACCTAAATGCTTCAGGTAACTTTGTTCAAAATGCTTGGTCAGGAAGTTATTACCTCAAATCAGGTGGCTACATGGCTAAAAGCGAGTGGATTTATGACAATAACTATAAATCATACTATTACTTGACAGCAGAGGGTAGCTATGCACGTAATGCTTGGGCTGGAAGTTACTACCTTAAATCAGATGGTAAAATGGCTAAGAGTGAGTGGATCTATGATAGTAGCTACCAATCTTACTATTACCTAACATCAGAAGGCAGCTATGCTCGTAACACATGGGTAGGCGACTACTATCTCAAGTCAAATGGTAAGATGGCGGTTAACGAACGTACCCCAGATGGCTACCAAGTAGATGGCTCAGGCAAATGGGTTCGCTAGAATGATAGCTTGTGAGAAATGGCTTATAACAAATAAATAGAAAATAATTTGCGAATAGGTAACATTTTGATACAGTAAAAATAGCGAAAGGAATTGGCACAAGCTGGTTCCTTTCTCTTAGATAAGGGAGTAATATGAAAAAGTTATTATTAGCTACAACACTTTCACTGACACTAGTTCTAGGAGGGTGTCAGTATCTACCTTGGAACAAAACTATTGAACCAGTATCCGAGGAAGTAGCAAGTCCAGAGATAGATTACAGTTACTATAATAAAGTTTTGGATGACTATGAAAAAGTAGCGAAAGGCACCTTATCGACAGGTATGGATGTCAATCCCCTAGCTGGTCAAGTGAAGTCTTCTCAAGGCTTTTATACAGATGTGGTTTACCACAAGACGGATTTGAATAATGATGGAGTCGATGAACTTTTACTTGCTCTTGAAACGAAGAGTGGCGAAAAGAGTTTGCTTGATATCCGTACTTTGAAGGATGGAAAGGTGATTCGTCTGACCAATCAAGAAATCGTTTAGACCAGATTGGTGAGAGAATGACGGTCGGTATCTTGCCAGATAATTCTCTGCTCTATCGCGGAGCTGGTACAGCAACGAGTCACATCTATGCTCACTACCAATTTAGTGAAGATGGGCAGTCTTTGGTAAAGGCTAAGGAAGCTCAAGAACTAGCGGATCTTGGGGTCGGTTCGCCCATTTCTCTGGAGACTTTAAGCTGGAAATCAGTTTCAGATAAGCTTCCTGGAGGAAGCAGTGCAGATAAGGGGAAACCAAGTGTAGATTACAGTCCTTATAATAGCATTTTGAAGGATTATGAATTTCTTCTAGACCATAAATCAGAAGTTAAGGATACTATCAATCTAACCGCTAATATCTATGCAGGGATGGCAGAACGCAGTCAAGCCTTTACCTATACAATGGTTGATATGGATAAAAATGGTATTGATGAATTGATTGTCTCTTCGAAAAATGGTAGTGAGATTTTAGATATTTTTACACTCAAAGATCAGAAAGTTATTCGCCTCACCAATGCTGAAAATAAAATGCAGATGCTTGGAACACGTTTCAAGGCCTATCTATTAGAAAATGGTAATCTCTATACCCAGTGGAATCCGTTCGCAGGAGATCCACAGACCATTCATACCATTTGGAAATTGAATAGTAGTGGGGACAAACTAGAGAAGGTTAAAGAAGCTAAGACAGAGGATGAAGTCAGTCCTGGTGCTCGAATGAATCTATCTAGTCTGACTTGGAAATCTGTAACAGAAAAATTTGCTGCAACAGCATCTTCAACTAGCAAAACAGCTTCAGGGAAAATGGATATAAACGCCATCAAAAATGGAGATTTTTCTAGTATTGAGGGAAGATGGAGTAATGGTCATGGAGGAGAAGACTTAGTCTTTAGTAAAGATGGCTTGATAGCGCCAGAGAAATTTAAAGTTGACCTTACAGAATCAGAAATAGTAAATGATTTTCTACGAGCTCGCTATTCAGGTCCAGCTTTGGAGTCTTTATTCAATTCATACCAGCAGGTGTTAGAATACCTGATGAGACATCAATGGATGGATTAATATCAGACGCTTCGGATATTAGTAAAGATAGAATTCTCTATCGTGCTTCATTTCCAGTACATAATAAACCAGAACAATTCTTATATCGTGTAGACTAGAAGTGAAATAGATTCATTTAATTAATAGCACTTCACGCACATGGGAATGCTCAATCTTTCTTCTACAGAGTCAAATAAGAATTTATCAAAACACATTGACAAAAACCAACATTTTTTGTAAAATAAGAATCAATTAAATACCAACACCGAATGAAGTTTAATAGAAGTGGGGAATCGTATGATTTTCCATGACTGTAAATGGACGGAACTCTGGAGAGACCGTAAAGGCACCGAAGGGGCAAGGCAGGCAACTGCTCAAACTCTCAGGTAAAAGGACAGAGCTAGGATAGACCGCTTTTTAGCATTTATCTAAGCATTCCAGAGTACATGTATCTTGCATGTGCTCTTTCTTTTGGGGTTGAAAAGATAGGAGAAGGAAATGTTAGAATTGCTTAAATCAATTGATGCTTTTGCTTGGGGACCGCCCCCTCTTAATTTTATTGGTCGGAACAGGGATTTACCTAACTGTCCGTCTAGGTCTCTTGCAGGTTTTGCGTTTGCCCAAGGCCTTCCAGCTTATTTTTACTAAGGACAAGGGGCATGGCGATGTATCCAGTTTTGCGGCCTTGTGTACAGCACTAGCAGCGACAGTTGGTACGGGAAATATTATCGGGGTGGCGACGGCTATCAAGGTCGGTGGACCAGGAGCCCTCTTTTGGATGTGGATGGCTGCTTTCTTTGGGATGGCTACTAAGTATGCGGAAGGACTCTTGGCTATCAAATACCGTACCAAGGATGACCATGGTGCAGTGGCGGGAGGTCCTATGCATTATATCCTTCTAGGGATGGGAGAAAAGTGGCGTCCCCTTGCCATCTTCTTTGCCCTGGCAGGTGTGCTAGTAGCTTTATTGGGGATCGGAACCTTCACCCAAGTCAACTCGATTACAGAATCTATCCAGAATACAACCGCTATTTCGCCAGCTATCACAGCTCTTGTGTTGTCTGTATTTGTAGCGACTGCAGTCTTTGGTGGTCTCAAGTCCATTTCCAAGGTTTCAACTACTGTTGTTCCTTTTATGGCTATCATCTATATTTTGGGAACTCTTACAGTTATTTTCTTTAATATTGGAAAAATTCCTGCCACAATCGCTTTAATCTTGACATCGGCTTTTAGTCCAGTTGCTGCGGTGGGTGGTTTTGCTGGGGCTAGCATTCGAATGGCTATTCAAAATGGTGTGGCGCGTGGTGTATTCTCGAATGAATCTGGTCTGGGTTCGGCTCCCATTGCAGCAGCTGCAGCTAAGACAAACGAACCAGTAGAGCAAGGCTTGATTTCCATGACAGGAACCTTTATTGACACCCTCATTATCTGTACTCTGACTGGTTTGACTATCTTGGTAACTGGGGTTTGGAGTGGTGACTTAAATGGGGTTGCCCTGACTCAGTCAGCCTTCTCAACAGTCTTTTCACACTTTGGACCTGCACTCCTGACCATCTTCCTTGTTCTCTTTGCATTTACGACGATTCTAGGTTGGAACTATTACGGAGAACGTTGTTTCGAGTTCCTCTTTGGGGTTCGCTTTATCTGGCTCTACCGTGTGGTCTTTGTGCTCATGGTCTTGTTGGGAGGATTTATCGAGTTGGATATGGTTTGGATTATCGCAGATATTGTCAACGCTTTGATGGCTCTGCCAAACTTGATTGCTCTCTTAGTCTTGTCGCCGGTCGTTATTGCTGAGACTAAAAAGTATTTTGACAAATAATGAAATCACACATTGCGTGTGATTTTTTACTTTCATAAAGAATTTTTATCAGTGCAATTTAAAATATATATTATACACGGTATAGAATCTGTGATAGACTAGGTTTCAACAAAATGAAAAGAGGTTTTATGATGACAACATTTACAATCCATACAGTCGAATCAGCACCAGCAGAAGTGAAAGAAGTTCTTGAAACAGTACAAAAAGATAACAATGGCTATATTCCTAACCTAATCGGTCTCTTGGCTAATGCACCGACTGCTTTAGAGGCTTATCGTATTGTCGGAGCTATCAACCGTCGCAACAGCCTGACACCCGTTGAGCGTGAAGTGGTGCAAATCACGGCAGCTGTGACCAATGGTTGTGCCTTCTGTGTCGCAGGTCACACAGCCTTTTCAATCAAACAAATCCAGATGAACGATGACCTTCTTCAAGCCCTTCGCAATCGCACTCCAATTGAAACAGATCCTAAATTGGACACCCTAGCTAAGTTTACCTTGGCAGTTATCAATACCAAGGGTCGTGTAGGAGATGAAGCCTTGGCTGAGTTTCTAGAAGCTGGTTACACCCAACAAAATGCCTTGGATGTGGTTCTTGGTGTCAGTCTAGCAAGCCTCTGTAACTATGCCAATAACCTAGCCAATACACCGATCAACCCAGAATTACAACCTTATGCCTAATTCATATCTGAGTAAAATGAAGTCTGAAATAATCGGACTTCATTTTTTATCCCCTCATTTAAGCGCTTTTATGCTATACTGAAACTAACATGATTATTGGAGGTTAGGATGAAAAAACTCCCCTTGGTATTTTCTGGTTGTTTGCTAGGTTTAGCAGGAGCTGGAAATCTTATTTTAGATACATTGCCGGTTCTGTCACATCTTTTTAGTCTGACAGGTTTGATTTTGTGGATTTACTTTCTAATTCTGCATCTCTTTAATTGGAAGGAAACTAAGCAAGAATTGACTAAGCCTCCTCTTTTGTCAGGAATGGCGACCTTTCCCATGGCTGGGATGATTTTATCGACTTATGTCCTACGCCTGTTTCCCAATCTTTCCTTGGTAGCGCAAGGGCTCTGGTGGTTTTCATTTCTCTTGGATTTGGCCTTGATTGCTGGTTTCACCATCAAGTTTGCTTGTCCGGGTCGGAGGGTTCATGCGACTCCAAGCTGGACGGTTCTCTATGTGGGGATAGCAGTGGCAGCTTTGACTTATCCTCTGGTAGGTATCATCGAAATTGCCTATGCGACCTTGAGTTTTGGTTTTCTCCTAACCTTCTATCTCTACCCGCTTATTTATAGTGATTTAAAGAAACATCCACTTCCACTAGCCTTGCTTGGTCAAGAAGGAATCTACTGTGCTCCTTTCTCTCTACTCTTGGCTTCCCTAGTTCGAGTTGGAGGAGCTAGCCTACCGAATTGGGTCTTGATTGTCATGATTTTGGCTTCCCAATCCTTCTTTTTCTTTGTTTTGACTCGCCTGCCCAATATTTTAAAACAAGGTTTTCAACCAGCCTTCTCAGCCCTTACCTTCCCGACCATTATCACAGCTACTTCGCTCAAGATGGCTCAGGGAATCTTGAAACTTCCATTTTTGGATTATTTGGTAGTGGCTGAAACTGTTGTTTGCCTAATCATTTTGCTCTTTGTATTGGGAGCTTATCTGAATTGGTTACGAAAAAAGGTCTAGCTAGAAATAGCTAAACCTTATTTTTTATGGTTTGATAACTTCAGCTCCACCCATATATGGACGAAGTGCTTCTGGGATGGTCACAGAACCATCTGCATTTTGGTAGTTTTCAAGAATAGCAGCCACTGTACGTCCAACTGCAAGTCCAGAACCGTTCAAGGTATGAAGCAATTTCACCTTGCCATCTGCTTCATCACGGTAACGGATTTGGGCACGACGGGCTTGGAAATCTTCTGTGTTTGAACAGCTTGAGATTTCACGGTAGGTATTTTGGGCTGGAATCCACACTTCCAAGTCGTAAGTTTTAGCAGCTGAGAAGCCCATATCTCCTGTAGAGAGAGCAACGACACGGTATGGAAGGTTAAGTTTTTGAAGAATGTTTTCAGCGTTGGCTGTCATTTTTTCCAATTCTTCGTAAGATTCTTCTGGTTTGGCAAATTTAACCATTTCAACTTTGTGGAATTGGTGCAAACGAATCAAGCCACGAGTATCACGACCAGCTGAACCAGCCTCAGAACGGAATGATGGGCTCATAGCAGTGAAGTAGATTGGCAGGTCTTTACCGTCAAGGATTTCATCACGGTAGTAGTTTGTCAGAGGAACTTCAGCTGTAGGAATAAGGACGTAATTGCTATCGCTGAGTTCAAAAGTATCTTCCTTGAATTTTGGATATTGACCAGTCCCAAACATAGAGTCATGGTTAACCATGTAAGGCGTGATGACTTCTGTATAGCCTTCTTTTCCATGTTCATCCAACATAAAGTTGTAGATAGCACGTTCCAAACGAGCACCGAGACCTTTATAGAAGAGGAAACGAGCGCCTGTTACCTTACCACCGCGTTCCCAGTCAAGGATACCAAGATCTTCACCAAGATCCCAGTGAGCTTTTGGCTTGAAATCGAACTCGCGTGGAGTACCCCAACGGCGAACTTCCACATTGTCATCTTCGTCAGCCCCAACAGGAACGCTGTCAGCAGGGATGTTTGGAAGAGTAGTGGTAAATTCTGTCAATTTAGCATCGATTTCTGCCAATTCAGCATCCAAGGCTTTGACTTCAGCAGATAGAGTTTGCATGGCAGCAATCTTGTCATCTGCATTTTCCTTGTTGCGCTTAGCTTGGGCAATCTCAGCAGAAACTGTGTTACGTTCAGCCTTGAGAGTTTCAACCTTGACTAAAATATCACGACGTTTAGCATCGATTTCTTTCATCTCGTTTAAGACAGCAGCATCTACACCACGTGTAGCCAGTTTTTCTGCGACAGCATCAAAGTCTGTACGAATACGTTTGATATCTAACATAAGAACTCCTTTGTGAAAAAAGCACACCTGACAAAGCGTTGGAGTGGCAGGGCCACGGTTCCATCCAACTTCACAGGTGTGCACTTGATTGTGTATGTAATTGTTACTAACGGTAGAATTTCACCTATCCCTCCTATCTGCTCGCAGCACCCGCAGACTTTCTGAAAGAAGAAGATAACCTACTTATCCGTTGCTATGATTATACTAAAGTTTCTACTTTTTTGCAAATAGATTTTTAAATTTTTGACTAATGGTTTGAATCAGGGTAGGAAGTTTGACGACCTTGTCATTGCCTAGTTTTTCGCGAGCAATTTTAAGAATGGCACCTGAATCTTTTGAAGCAAAGAGGAATTTTCCTCTGTCTGTAAAGACTTCGAAGTGGCGACTGATTTTGCGACCAGAGACATTGGCTCCAATTTGGTTGATATGGCTCCAAGGAATCTGGATAAATTGTTCAACATTGACATCTGGGTAAAATTCCAGAGCCTGATCTCCGACAAGAAATTTCCCAACTTTCCCAGCTATAGAGAGGTAGGAGGTGCCTGTCGTATTGAGGAGCACTGTTTTGTTAAGTGATTGAGCCATGCTTAGTCTTCCTTACTTTCACCGAAAAAGGCATTGTAGAGGGCTTTAATAGCTGCTTTCTCTTGGTCCTTATGGACAACAAACATGATAGACACTTCACTAGAACCTTGAGACATCATCTGGATGTTGATCTTATTTTCAGATAGAGCACGTGTCGCAGTAGCAGTTACTCCGATATGGCTCTTCATTTTTTCTCCAACAATCATAATGATAGAAAGGTCGTGTTCGATTTCTGCATGGTCTACTTCAGCCTTTGAACCAACTGACGAAGGATTTCTTCTTCCTTGATAGGAGTTAGTTCGCGAGAACGGAGGATGATTGAAAGATCGTCGATACCTGTTGGCATATGTTCCCAACCAATGTTAAGATCTTCAAGGATTTGAAGAACCTTGCGTCCAAATCCAACCTCGCGGTTCATGAGGTATTTAGACATGTTGATGCTGACAAAGCCTGAGTCACCAGCAATTCCTACTACTGGGAATTCATCACTGCTGTGTTTTAGAACGATACGAGTACCTGGGTGGTCAGGGTTGTTGGTATTCTTGATAACCAGAGGGATTTTTCCACGGTAGGCAGGAAGAAGGGCTTCGTCATGAAGGACTGAGAAGCCTGCATAGGCCAACTCACGCATTTCACGGTAGGTTAATTCAGGAATCGAGTGTGGTTGGTGGATAATACCAGGGTGAGCCGCAAAGATACCATCAACGTCTGTAAAGTTTTCATAGAGGTCGGCCTTAACACCGGCAGCAATGATAGAACCTGTAATGTCTGATCCTCCACGTGAGAAGGTACAGATCTGATTTTCCTTGGTAACTCCAAAGAAACCAGGAATGACAAGGACTTCATTTGCATTCGTCAATTCTTCAATCTTGTCATAACTTGATGGAATGATGCGAGCGTGACCAGGTTCACTTGTGACCACAATACCAGCTTCTCTAGGGTGAACATAGCGTGCATCAATCCCATTTTGATTAAAGTAGGCTGCGATCAATTTAGCATTGTTATTTTCACCGGCTGCTAGGAAAGTATCGTAGAGAAATTCATTTTCTTCAATAGGAAGAGTGGCCAAGGCGCGAATGCTTTTTGAAATTTTTTCTAGCACAGCTGGTTTAAGACCTAGTTCACTAACCATAGCAGCATAGCGGTCGATAATCCAGTTTTGACTCTTGCTAATATCGTTACCAGCAACATAGTCGCGGTAGTATTTAATCAAGGCATCCGTAACCTTAGTATCTTCAGCATTGCGTTTACCAGGCGCAGAAACGACGACAAAACGACGCTCTGAATCGCTTTTTACAATGTTTAAAACTTTTTCTAATTGACTAGCAGAGGCAAGAGAGCTACCTCCAAATTTAACAACCTTCATAAGAACTCCTAAAGTAAGTATTTTATACGATTATAGCAGAAAGAAAGCCTTTTTTCAATGAAGAAAATAAGATGCTTTCTACATTAAAGGGAGCCTGTATTATCGGATGAGACACTTTTAGTCGATTTTTTCTTGCTTTCGAGTTTTAAAAAAGATATACTTTGAAAACAAAATAATTTAAACTGCTTATAAAATAAAAAGGAGTCCTGATGGAACACATTATTTATCAGCTTGAAGAGGACTTGGCAATCCTTACCTTGAATCGTCCTGAGGTCGCAAATGGTTTTCATATTCCTATGTGTGAGGAGATTTTAGAAGCTCTGACTTTGGCAGAAGAGAATCCGGCTGTGCATTTTGTCTTAATCAACGCGAATGGCAAAGTCTTCTCTGTTGGGGGAGATTTGGTAGAGATGAAGCGGGCAGTGGATGAGGATGATATTCCATCATTGACAAAAATCGCAGAGTTGGTCAATACTATTTCTTATAAAATCAAGCAAATAGCCAAACCTGTCTTGATGGAGGTTGATGGGGCTGTTGCAGGTGCCGCAGCGAATATGGCTGTTGCTGCGGATTTCTGTCTGGCAACGGATAAGGCTAAGTTTATCCAAGCTTTTGTTGGAGTTGGTTTGGCTCCAGATGCAGGTGGGATTCATCTCTTGAGTCGTAGTATTGGTGTGACGCGTGCTGTTCAATTAGCTATGACAGGAGAAGCTTTAACAGCAGAAAAAGCTCTAGAGTGGGGCCTGGTCTACCGTATTTCTGAAGCTGATAAGTTAGAAAAAACCAGAGGACAGCTTCTTAAAAAATTAAGACGTGGGTCAGCTAATTCCTATGCAGCCATCAAGAAGTTGGTTTGGGAGAGCCAATTCAAAAGATTGGCAAGATTATGCTACTTTAGAACTGAACCTACAGGAATCCTTAGCTCAAACAGAGGATTTCAAAGAGGGAGTTCGGGCTCATTCGGAAAGAAGAAGACCTAAATTTACAGGAAAAATAAAAAAATACTTGCACTGTTCTTTTGAAGTTTGATATAATTTTTTTGTCAAATGTTTTGATTGTGAAAGTTTTTTGTGAAAAAGGAGGGAAAAGAGATTGGACTACCAACGAATTAATGAATATTTAACATCTATATTTAACAATGTCCTCGTTATTGAGGAAGTTAGCTTGAGGGGTAGTCGTTTCAAGGATATCTCCATCAAAGAAGTACATACAATCGATGTAATTGGAAAATTCCCAGATGTGACGCCAAGTCAAGTGTCGAAAGAGTTGATGGTGACTCTTGGAACGGTTACGACGAGTCTGAATAATCTTGAACGAAAGGGTTATATTGAACGCATTCGCTCAGAGCAGGATCGTCGTGTGGTGCATCTGCATTTGACAAAGAAGGGTCGCTTGGTTCATAGGCTACATAAACGCTTCCACAAGGCCATGGTTGAAAAAATCATTGATGGTATGAGTAAGGAAGAAATTGATGTTATGAGCAAAGGGTTGACCAATCTTTATCAATTTTTGGAGGATTTGAAATAATGGCTTTTGCAAAAATAAGCCAGGTTGCTCATTATGTACCAGAGCAAGTGGTTACAAATCATGATTTGGCTCAGATTATGGATACCAATGATGAGTGGATTTCAAGTCGGACGGGAATACGACAAAGGCATATTTCAAGAACAGAATCTACCAGTGATTTAGCTACAGAGGTTGCCAAGAAACTGATGGCAAAAGCTGGAATCACTGGGGAGGAGTTGGATTTTATCATCCTAGCTACTATTACTCCAGATTCGATGATGCCCTCTACAGCTGCTCGTGTTCAAGCTAATATTGGTGCAAAAAAAGCTTTTGCTTTTGACTTAACAGCTGCTTGCAGTGGATTTGTATTTGCTCTTTCAACTGCTGAAAAGTTTATCGCTTCTGGTCGCTTTCAAAAAAAGGCTTGGTAATTGGTAGTGAAACCCTTTCTAAGGCAGTCGATTGGTCAGATCGATCAACAGCTGTTTTGTTTGGAGATGGTGCTGGTGGTGTTTTGCTAGAAGCCAGCGAACAAGAGCATTTCTTGGCTGAGAGTCTCAATAGCGATGGGAGTCGTAGTGAGTGTCTGACTTATGGACATTCAGGCCTGAATTCTCCATTTTCAGATCAAGAAAGTGCAGATTCATTTTTGAAGATGGATGGGCGCGCAGTCTTTGATTTTGCTATTCGGGATGTAGCTAAGTCTATCAAACAGACCATTGAAGAATCTCCTGTAGAGGCGACAGACTTGGATTATCTGCTACTTCATCAGGCTAATGACCGTATTTTGGATAAGATGGCTAGAAAAATCGGTGTCGACCGAGCTAAACTTCCAGCCAATATGATGGAATATGGTAATACCAGTGCAGCAAGTATCCCGATTTTACTTTCAGAGTGTGTAGAACAAGGTCTCATCCCTTTAGATGGTAGCCAGACTGTTCTTCTATCAGGCTTCGGTGGAGGCTTGACCTGGGGCACGCTCATTCTTACAATTTAGGTAATCATGTGGTGAACACATTGTTATAAAAAAACTATTTATTTTAAAGGAGTCCTATCATGGCAGTATTTGAAAAAGTACAAGAAATTATCGTTGAAGAACTTGGAAAAGACGCATCAGAAGTAACACTTGAATCAACTTTTGATGATTTGGACGCAGATTCATTGGACTTGTTCCAAGTAATCTCAGAAATCGAAGATGCTTTTGATATCCAAATCGAAGCAGAAGATGACTTGAAAACAGTTGGTGACTTGGTTGCCTACGTTGAAGAGCAAACAAAATAAGCAGAATATAAGATAGAAGGAGTAGGGAAACCCGCTCCCTCTTGTTTAGGCAATAGTTTGATTTTCAAATTATGACAGTATCGAACTATTACGTAAGCAAGAAACGATGGAGGCACTATGAAAACGCGTATTACAGAATTATTGAATATTGATTATCCTATCTTTCAAGGAGGAATGGCCTGGGTTGCTGATGGTGATTTGGCAGGGGCTGTTTCCAAGGCTGGTGGACTAGGCATTATTGGTGGGGGAAATGCCCCGAAAGAAGTTGTCAAGGCAAATATTGATAAGATCAAATCGTTAACGGATAAACCCTTTGGTGTCAACATCATGCTCTTGTCTCCCTTTGTGGAAGATATTGTAGACCTCGTTATCGAGGAAGGTGTTAAGGTAGTGACAACAGGTGCAGGAAATCCTGGTAAATATATGGAACGTTTTCATGAAGCAGGGATTACAGTTATTCCAGTTGTACCAAGTGTTGCCCTAGCTAAACGCATGGAAAAAATCGGTGCGGATGCTGTTATTGCAGAAGGAATGGAAGCCGGGGGGCATATCGGAAAATTAACAACCATGACCTTGGTGCGCCAGGTAGTTGCAGCTGTGTCTATTCCTGTTATTGCTGCAGGAGGGATTGCAGATGGTGAAGGTGCTGCGGCTGGCTTTATGTTAGGGGCAGAGGCGGTTCAGGTTGGAACTCGTTTTGTCGTTGCAAAAGAGTCTAATGCCCATCCAAATTACAAGGCGAAAATTTTAAAAGCTAGAGATATTGATACTACGATTTCAGCTCAACACTTTGGGCATGCAGTTCGTGCTATTAAAAATCAGTTGACTCGTGATTTTGAAAAAGCTGAAAAAGATGCCTTTAAACAGGAAAATCCTGATTTAGAAATCTTTGAACAAATGGGAGCAGGTGCCCTAGCCAAAGCAGTTGTTCACGGTGATGTGGATGGCGGCTCTGTTATGGCAGGTCAAATCGCAGGCCTTGTTTCCAAAGAAGAAACCGTTGAAGAAATCCTAAAAGATTTGTACTATGGAGCAGCTAAGAAAATTCAAGAAGAAGCCTCTCGTTGGGCAGGAGTTGTAAGAAATGACTAAAACAGCCTTTTTATTTGCTGGTCAAGGTGCCCAGTATCTAGGGATGGGACGGGATCTCTATGATCAGTATCCGATTGTCAAAGAAACGATTGATCAAGCAAGTCAGGTACTTGGTTATGATTTACGTCATCTCATTGATACGAAAGAAGCAAAACTTAACCAGACCCGCTATACGCAACCAGCTATTTTAGCGACTTCAGTTGCTATTTACCGATTATTGCAAGAAAAGGGCTATCAGCCTGACATGGTTGCTGGTTTGTCTCTTGGAGAATACTCTGCCTTGGTAGCCAGCGGTGCCTTGGATTTTGAAGATGCGGTAGCCTTGGTTGCTAAGCGTGGCGCCTATATGGAAGAAGCGGCTCCTGCTGGTTCTGGTAAGATGGTAGCAGTTCTCAATATGCCAGTAGAGATTATTGAAGAAGCCTGTCAAAAAGCTTCTGAACTTGGAGTGGTTACCCCAGCCAACTATAATACACCTGCACAAATCGTGATTGGTGGAGAAGTAGCTGCAGTTGATCGAGCTGTTGAACTCTTGCAGGAAGCTGGTGCCAAACGCTTGATTCCTCTCAAGGTTTCAGGGCCCTTTCATACCGCTCTCCTTGAGCCTGCTAGCCAGAAACTAGCTGAAACTCTAGCTCAGGTAAATTTTTCAGATTTTACTTGTCCCCTAGTCGGCAATACAGAAGCAACTGTTATGCAAAAAGAAGACATTGCTCAACTCTTGACGCGTCAGGTCAAGGAGCCAGTTCGTTTATATGAAAGTATTGCAGTTATGCAAGAAGCAGGCGTAACCAACTTTATCGAGATTGGACCGGGGAAAGTCATGTCAGGCTTTGTCAAAAAAATTGATAAGACGGCTAAACTAGCTAATGTTGAAGATCAGGCGAGTTTGGAAGCCTTGCTAGAAAACGAGTAATCCCTTCTCCCACAAATATAAGAGAAAACAGGAGAAAAGAATGCAACTAAAAAATAAAAATATCTTTATTACAGGTTCGAGTCGTGGAATTGGTCTTGCCATTGCCCACAAGTTTGCTCAAGCAGGAGCCAATATCGTCTTAAACAGTCGTGGGTCTATCTCAGAAGAATTGCTCGCTGAGTTTTCAAACTATGGTGTCAAGGTGGTTCCCATTTCAGGGGATGTGTCTGATTTTGCAGACGCTAAGCGTATGATTGAGCAAGCTATTGCAGAGCTGGGTTCAGTAGATGTTTTGGTCAACAATGCAGGGATTACCCAAGATACCCTTATGCTCAAGATGACAGAAGCAGATTTTGAAAAAGTGCTCAAGGTTAACTTGACTGGTGCCTTTAACATGACACAATCAGTCTTGAAACCGATGATAAAAGCCAGAGAAGGTGCTATCATTAATATGTCTAGTGTTGTTGGTTTGATGGGAAATATTGGTCAAGCTAACTATGCTGCTTCTAAGGCTGGTTTGATTGGTTTTACCAAGTCTGTGGCGCGTGAAGTGGCCAATCGCAATATCAGGGTTAATGCTATTGCACCTGGAATGATTGAGTCCGATATGACAGCTGTTCTATCAGACAAGGTAAAAGATGCTATGCTGGCGCAAATTCCTATGAAAGAATTTGGACAGGCAGAGCAGGTTGCAGATTTGACAGTATTTTTAGCAGGCCAAGATTATCTAACTGGTCAAGTGGTTGCCATTGATGGTGGCTTAAGTATGTAGCAGAAGCTAGAGGTAAAAAAGATGAAACTAAATCGCGTAGTAGTAACAGGTTATGGAGTAACATCTCCAATCGGAAATACACCAGAAGAATTTTGGAATAGTTTGGCAAGTGGAAAAATCGGAATTGGTCCAATTACAAAATTTGATCATAGTGACTTTGATGTGCATAATGCGGCAGAAATCCAAGATTTTCCTTTTGATAAATACTTTGTAAAGAAAGATACCAATCGTTTTGACAACTATTCTTTGTATGCCTTGTACGCAGCCCAAGAAGCTGTCAATCATGCAGGTCTTGATGTAGAGGCCCTTGACAAGGATCGTTTTGGTGTTATCGTTGCCTCTGGTATTGGTGGAATCAAGGAAATTGAAGATCAAGTGCTTCGCCTCCATGACAAAGGGCCAAACGTGTGAAACCATTGACTCTTCCAAAAGCCTTGCCAAATATGGCTTCAGGAAACGTTGCTATGCGTTTTGGAGCAAACGGTGTTTGTAAATCTATCAATACTGCCTGCGCTTCATCAAATGACGCGATTGGAGATGCTTTCCGCTCAATTAAGTTTGGTTTCCAAGATGTTATGTTGGTAGGTGGTTCAGAAGCCTCTATCACACCTTTTGCTATCGCAGGTTTCCAAGCCCTGACAGCTCTCTCTACTACAGAGGATCCAGCTCGTGCTTCTATCCCATTTGATAAGGACCGTAATGGTTTTGTCATGGGTGAAGGTTCAGGGATGTTGGTTCTTGAAAGTCTTGAACACGCTGAAAAACGTGGGGCAACTATCCTTGCCGAAGTAGTTGGTTACGGAAATACCTGTGATGCCTACCACATGACTTCTCCACATCCAGAAGGTCAGGGAGCTATCAAGGCCATCAAACTAGCCTTGGAAGAAGCCGAGATTTCTCCAGAGCAAGTAGCCTATGTCAATGCTCACGGAACGTCAACTCCGGCTAATGAAAAAGGAGAAAGTGGTGCGATCGTAGCTGTTCTTGGTAAGGAAGTCCCTGTATCATCAACCAAGTCTTTTACAGGACATTTGCTGGGTGCTGCAGGTGCAGTAGAAGCTATCGTCACAATCGAGGCTATGCGTCATAACTTTGTACCAATGACAGCTGGAACAAGTGAAGTATCAGATTATATCGAAGCCAATGTCGTTTATGGACAAGGCTTGGAGCAAGAAATTCCATACGCCATTTCAAATACTTTTGGTTTTGGTGGCCACAATGCAGTTCTTGCTTTCAAACGTTGGGAGAATAAATAAGTATGAATTTAAACGATATTAAAGACTTGATGGCCCAATTTGACCAGTCAAGTTTGAGAGAATTTTCTTATAAAAATGGGACGGATGAGTTGCAGTTTAGCAAGAATGAAGCGAGACTGGTGTCTGAAGTTGCACCAGCACCTGCTCTAACAACACCGAGTCCAGTGGCTTCTACATCTGCTCCAGTAGAGACTGTAACAGAGGAGTTTCCAGCTCCAGCTGAAACAAGTGTGGCTGCTGAGGGAGATGTTGTAGAGAGCCCACTTGTTGGGGTGGCTTACTTGGCTGCTGGTCCTGATAAACCTGCCTTCGTTACAGTTGGTGATACTGTTAAAAAAGGTCAAACATTGGTCATTATCGAAGCCATGAAAGTCATGAATGAAATCCCAGCTCCTAAGGATGGTGTGGTAACGGAAATTCTCGTTTCTAACGAAGAAATGGTTGAGTTTGGTAAAGGATTGGTACGTATCAAATGATCGATATTCAAGGAATCAAAGAAGCCCTTCCTCACCGTTATCCTATGCTACTAGTAGACCGTGTCTTGGAAGTGAGCGAGGATACCATTGTTGCCATCAAAAATGTGACCATCAATGAGCCCTTCTTTAACGGTCATTTTCCTCAATATCCAGTTATGCCAGGTGTTCTGATCATGGAAGCCTTGGCGCAAACAGCTGGTGTCTTGGAGTTGTCAAAACCTGAAAATAAAGGAAAACTGGTCTTTTACGCTGGTATGGACAAGGTTAAATTCAAGAAGCAAGTTGTACCAGGTGACCAATTAGTTATGACGGCAACGTTTGTAAAACGTCGTGGCACCATAGCTGTGGTTGAAGCAAAGGCTGAAGTGGATGGCAAGCTTGCAGCTAGTGGTACTCTTACCTTTGCAATAGGGAACTAAGGAGGTTCTCCATGTTTCGAAAAATTTTAATTGCCAATCGTGGTGAAATTGCGGTTCGGATTATCCGTGCGGCGCGTGAATTGGGGATTGCAACGGTGGCGGTTTATTCAACTGCTGATAAGGAAGCCCTTCATACACTTTTGGCAGATGAGGCAGTGTGTATCGGTCCTGGTAAGGCAACAGAGTCTTATCTCAATATCAATGCGGTTCTATCAGCTGCAGTCTTGACTGAGGCAGAAGCCATTCACCCAGGTTTTGGATTTCTCAGTGAAAATTCCAAATTTGCCACCATGTGTGAAGAAGTTGGTATCAAGTTTATCGGTCCATCTGGCCATGTTATGGATATGATGGGGGATAAGATCAATGCGCGTGCTCAGATGATTAAAGCTGGCGTGCCTGTCATTCCAGGTTCAGATGGAGAAGTGCACAACTCTGAAGAAGCTTTGATTGTTGCTGAAAAATTGGCTATCCTGTTATGCTCAAGGCTTCAGCAGGTGGTGGTGGTAAAGGGATTCGTAAGGTTGAAAAACCAGAAGATCTCGTTTCTGCCTTTGAAACTGCCTCTAGCGAAGCCAAGGCCAATTATGGCAATGGTGCTATGTACATAGAGCGGGTTATCTATCCAGCTCGTCATATCGAGGTTCAAATTTTAGGAGATGAGCATGGACATGTGATTCATTTAGGTGAACGGGATTGTTCTCTTCAACGGAATAACCAAAAGGTTTTGGAAGAAAGTCCTTCGATTGCAATCGGAAAAACGTTGCGCCATGAAATTGGTGCTGCAGCTGTTCGAGCTGCAGAGTCTGTTGGCTATGAGAATGCAGGGACTATTGAGTTTCTGCTCGATGAAGCCAGTGGCAACTTCTATTTCATGGAGATGAATACTCGTGTACAAGTAGAGCATCCAGTAACAGAATTTGTTTCAGACGTTGATATCGTTAAGGAACAAATTCGCATTGCAGCAGGTCAACCTCTGTCTGTTAAGCAAGAAGATATTGTTCTACGAGGTCATGCCATCGAGTGTCGTATCAATGCAGAAAATCCAGCCTTCAACTTTGCTCCAAGTCCAGGTAAGATTACCAATCTCTATCTTCCAAGTGGAGGAGTTGGCTTGCGCGTGGATTCAGCAGTTTATCCAGGTTATACCATTCCGCCTTATTATGATAGTATGATTGCCAAAAATCATCGTTCACGGCGAAAATCGTTTTGACGCCTTGATGAAAATGCAACGTGCTCTCTATGAATTAGAGATTGAAGGGGTGCAGACCAATGCAGATTTCCAGCTTGACCTCATTTCAGATCGCAATGTCATTGCTGGAGATTATGATACTTCCTTCTTGATGGAAACCTTCTTACCCAAGTATCAAGAAAAAGAATAAAATGACTTCAAGAGTTTAAACCGAAAAGGGGAATCAATGGCTCTATTTAGTAAAAAAGATAAGTATATTCGAATTAATCCCAATCGTTCGGTTAGGGAAAAACCTCAAGCCAAGCCAGAGGTTCCAGATGAATTATTTTCCCAGTGTCCAGGCTGTAAGCATACCATTTATCAGAAGGATCTGGGAAGTGAGCGTATCTGTCCGCACTGTAGTTACACCTTTCGTATTTCTGCCCAAGAACGCTTGGCTCTGACGATTGATATGGGAACCTTCAAGGAATTGTTTACAGGGATTGAAAGCAAGGATCCCTTGCATTTCCCTGGTTATCAAAAGAAACTAGCAACTATGCGTGAAAAAACAGGTCTGGATGAAGCCGTTGTGACAGGGACAGCTCTTATTAAAGGTCAGACTGTGGCTCTTGGGATAATGGATTCTAACTTTATCATGGCTTCTATGGGTACAGTTGTAGGTGAGAAAATCACTCGTTTGTTTGAGTATGCGACTGTCGAAAAATTGCCAGTTGTTCTCTTCACAGCCTCTGGTGGAGCCCGTATGCAGGAAGGAATCATGAGTCTCATGCAGATGGCCAAGATCTCTGCAGCAGTTAAACGCCATTCAAATGCTGGCCTCTTTTACCTGACCATTTTGACAGATCCAACGACAGGTGGTGTGACAGCTTCTTTCGCTATGGAAGGCGATATCATTCTGGCTGAACCACAGAGCTTGGTCGGTTTTGCTGGGCGTCGTGTCATTGAAAACACGGTTCGTGAAAGTTTGCCTGAGGATTTCCAAAAGGCAGAATTCCTATTGGAGCATGGATTTGTGGATGCTATCGTTAAAGAAGAGACTTGCCAGATACGATTGCAAGCCTAGTCAGATTGCACGGAGGGAGTCCAAGATGAATATTGCAAAAATAGTCAGAGAAGCGCGTGAGCAGAGTCGCTTGACAACTTTGGACTTTGCGACAGGCATTTTTGATGACTTTATCCAATTACACGGTGACCGTTCTTTTCGTGATGATGGTGCAGTTGTTGGTGGTATCGGCTGGCTTGGAGACCAAGCTGTAACAGTGGTTGGTATCCAAAAAGGCAAGAGCTTGCAAGATAACCTCAAACGGAATTTTGGACAACCGCATCCAGAAGGATACCGTAAGGCCCTACGTTTGATGAAACAGGCTGAAAAATTTGGCCGACCAGTTGTGACCTTTATCAATACTGCAGGTGCTTATCCCGGTGTCGGAGCGGAAGAACGTGGACAGGGAGAAGCTATTGCTCGCAATCTCATGGAAATGAGTGACCTGAAAGTTCCGATTATTGCTATCATTATCGGTGAAGGTGGTTCAGGTGGGGCTCTGGCTCTAGCAGTCGCAGACCGTGTCTGGATGCTGGAAAATTCTATCTATGCTATTCTCAGTCCAGAAGGTTTTGCTTCCATTCTATGGAAAGATGGTAGTCGTGCCATGGAAGCTGCAGAACTGATGAAAATCACTTCGCATGAACTGTTAGAAATGGACGTGGTGGATAAGGTGATTTCTGAAGCAGGACTTTCTAGTAAAGAACTGATTAAGAATGTCAAAAAAGAACTTCAAGCTGAGCTAGCTAGACTTTCACAAAAACCGTTAGAAGAGTTGTTGGAAGAGCGTTACCAACGATTTAGAAAATACTAATACTCTTCGAAAATCAAATTCAAACCACGTCAGCTTCGCCTTGCCGTACTCAAGTACTGCCTACGGCTAGCTTCCTAGTTTGCTCTTTGATTTTCATTGAGTATAATTCTTTAGAATACGCAAAAACTAGAACTGGCAGTCAGTTCTAGTTTTTATGTTGTTCTTACTCTGTATCAAGGACGAAGTAAAAGGTGCTTGGAAAACCAAACACCTTTTTGATTATTCATTTTCTTCAGTTACAAATTGACTAAGCAGTCCGTTGATAAAGCGGGCTGATTTTTGATCTGAAAAATTCTTGGCAAGTTCAATAGCTCATTGACTGCTACCAGCTGGGGTGTATCAAATGATGTAATTTCAAAGATACCCAAGCGTAGCAAGTTTTTTTCGACCAAGGTCAAGCGTTCAACTGTCCAGCCTGACTTGAGGTGCTGGTTGATTTGTTTATCCAACTCGTCTTTTTGAGCTTGAACACCAGAAACCAAGTTCAGAAGAAAGGCAGGGATTTGCACATCTGCATCTTCACGGTCATGTGTGTAGGCAAAGTGACAAGCTGTCTCCATATCTGTGCCGAATTCAAGGCTCATAAGAGCTTGAAAAGCACATTTACGAAGTTCGCGTCTAGATTCTAATAATGGACTAGTCATTGAGGAAGTCCTCGTTAAATAGATCTTTCAACTCTGGTTTAGGTGTTTTGTCTGGAACAATTCCTGTAACATGGATATTGACAGCAGAAAGTTCCACATCAGCCATATCATGGACAGCATCTTTGACCGCTTTTTGAATAGCAAGAGCAACTTTTGGTACTTTCACACCGTACTCAAGATAGAGGTAGATGTCAGCAGTTAGTTCTTCGTTGCTTTCTTTTAAGTAGACGCCACGACCAAGAGAGAGTTTTGATAGGGTATCAGATACGGATTTATTTGAAAATGAATGGACACCATCAACTTTAGCAGTTGCGATGGCAATGATTTTTTCAAGTACACGTGGAGCGATAACGATTTCGCCAAATTGTTCTTCAGTTCCCATAGAATGACCTCTTTCTAGAGATTAGGCACGAGAAACGTAAGTTCCTTCTGCAGTGTTGATGATCAATTTTTGTCCAGCTTCGATGAAGTCAGGAACGTTGACAACAAGTCCAGTTTCCATAGTTGCTGGTTTACCAGAACCTGTAACAGTAGCACCCTTGATAGATGGTTGTGTTTCAGCAACTGTCAATTCAACAGTAGTTGGTACAGTTACACCGATTACTTCAGTTCCGTAGAATTGGATTTTTACATCTGAGTTTTCAAGGATGTAAAGCAATTCATTTTCAACGTTTACGACTGGGATTTCGTATTGGTCATAAGTTTCAGTGTTCATGAAGTAGGCAGTTTCATCCATTTTGTACAAGTATTGAGCTGGAACAGTTTCGATAATAGCTTGTTCGAATTTTTCTTCTGGACGGTAGCTTGTATCAAATGTAGAACCAGTACGGACATCACGCAATTTCATACGCATGATCGTGTTTCCTTTACCTGGTTTGTGGTGGCTAGCTTCCAAAACGCGGATTAATTTTCCGTCTGCAGTTTCAAATGTCATACCAGCTTTCAATTTGCTTGCTTCAATCATGTTTTTACCTCTTTAATAAATATTATTACTCTTCATTTTACCATAAAATCTTCTGGAAATAAAGCCAAAATAGTTATTGGGAGATGGTAGGGGAGAAAAAAAACCAACCTCAGGGCTGGTTTCTTTTACATATTAATCTTCTTTCAACTTCGCCAATTCTTGGGCAAGGAGTTTAAGGGCGACTTGTGGGTTGGCTTGGCCTTTGGTTGCTTTCATAAGGAATCCTGTGAAGGCCTTATCTGCGTTACGTTTACCTGATTTGAAGTCGGCAACGGCTGCTTCATTATCCGCAAAGACTTGGTGGATAATTGGAATCAAAACATCTGGATCTGAGATTTGAACCATACCTGCTTTTTCCACGTATGCACGCGCTCCACCGCCATTTTTAGCCAGGTGGACAAAGACTTTCTTGGCAATCTTAGATGAGATAGTACCGTCTTCGATGATGGCAATCATTTCAACCAAGTTTTCTGGTGTCAATTCGATTTGTTCCAGTGTCTTGCCTTCGGCGTTCAAGAATTGAGCGACTTCACCTTGGAGCCAGTTAGAGACTTGTTTGGCGTCGCCACCTAGGGCAACAGCTTTTTCAAAGAAGTCAGAAGTGACTTTATTTGCAGTCAACTGACTAGCATCGTAGTCTGACAAGCCAAGGTCAGATACATAACGCGCACGGCGTTCTTTTGGAAACTCTGGCAACTCTGTCCGCATTTCCTCGATCCACTCGTCTGAGATTTCAAAGAGAGGTAGGTCTGGTTCTGGGAAGTAGCGGTAGTCTGCAGCACCTTCCTTGACACGCATGAGGATGGTTGCCTTGTTAGCTTCATCATAACGGCGTGTTTCTTGGCGGATTTGACCGCCTGATCGAAGGATTTCAGCTTGACGTTGGACTTCGTATTCAAGACCTTTACGAACGTTTGAGAAGGAGTTGAGGTTCTTCAACTCAGTCTTGGTACCGAATTTTTCTTGACCATAAGGGCGAAGAGAAATATTGGCATCCACACGCATGGAACCTTCTTCCATCTTAACGTCAGAAATACCAGCATACTGGATAACTTCCTTGAGGGCTGTTAGGTAAGCATAGGCTTCTTCTGGTGAACGCATATCGGCTTCAGATACAATCTCGATCAAAGGCACACCTTGACGGTTGAGGTCAACGTAAGAGTAGCCGTCTGTACCGTGGGTGTTTTTACCAGCGTCTTCTTCTAGGTGGGCACGTTCGATACCGATTTTCTTAGTCGTACCGTCTTCTAGCTCGACTTCAATCCAGCCGTTGTAACCGATTGGCTCATCAAACTGAGAAATTTGGTAGGCTTTAGGATTATCAGGGTAGAAGTAGTTCTTGCGGTCAAAGTGCATCTTTTTATGGATGTTCATGTTGAGGGCAAGAGCAGCCTTGATACCGGCATCGACAACACCTTTATTGAGAACCGGAAGTACTCCTGGGAAAGACCAGTCAATCACGTTAGTATTGGCATTTTGGTCATTTCCGAAGTGGGCAGAAGTAGGTGAGAAGATTTTTGAATTGGTGTTGAGCTCTACGTGGACTTCAAGTCCAATGACTGTTTCAAAGTTCATTAGTTGTCACCTCCAAAAATCACGGGTTGTTGTTTGTGGTAGTCTGTTGTTGCTTCAAAAGCAGCAGCAGCTTGGTAAATGGTTTCCTCAGAGTACTTAGGACCGATCAATTGGAGTCCGACAGGTAGACCTTGAGAGAATCCAGCAGGAATCGAAATTCCTGGGAGGCCAGCCAAGTTGACTGGGATGGTCAAGAGGTCAGCCAAGTACATAGCAACTGGGTCGTGGTTGAGTGAGTCCAAGTCATAAGCAACACTTGGAGCAGTTGGACCCAAAATCAAGTCGTAATCCGCGAAAACTTTTTCGAAATCTTGAATGATGAGGGTACGGACCTGACCAGCCTTTTTGTAGTAGGCATCGTAGTAACCTGATGAAAGACTGAAAGTACCTAGCATGATACGACGTTTTACTTCTTCACCGAAACCTTGGCTACGACTGTTTACATAGATTTCATCAAGGTTGGTTGCATCTTCTGCGCGGTAGCCGTAACGGATACCGTCAAAACGTTGCAAGTTTGATGAAGCTTCTGATGAAGCGATGATGTAGTAAACTGCCACACCGTATTTAGAGTGAGGAAGGCTGACTTCTTCAACGATAGCACCAAGTTTCTCAAAGTGCTTAGCAGCATTAAGAATGGTTTCCTTAACCTCTGGGTCAATCCCTTCACCAAGGTATTCCTTAGGCAAAGCAATTTTCATACCCTTGATGTCTTGACCGATTTTTGAAGTAAAGTCGGCAATGCGGACAGGAGCAGAAGTAGAGTCTTTGGCATCTTCGCTGGCAATAGCGTTGAGCAAGAGAGCATTTTCCTTAACAGTAGGAGCAAAAGGTCCAATCTGGTCTAATGAACTACCAAAGGCAATGAGACCGAAACGTGAAACTGTTCCGTAGGTTGGTTTGAGACCAACAATCCCATTGAAGGCAGCAGGTTGGCGGATAGAGCCCCCCGTATCAGAACCAAGTGACAAGCGAACTTGTCCTGAGGCTACAGCTGCGGCAGAACCACTTGATGAACCACCAGGAACCTTGTTTTGATCCCAAGCGTTTTTAGTCGCACCATAGTGTGAAGTTTCACCTGAACCACCCATGGCAAATTCGTCCATGTTGGTTTTACCAACGACAATCATGCCTCTAGATTTTGCATTAGCAACCGCAGTCGCATCAAAGATCGGCTCGTAGTTGTAGAGCATTTTTGAGGCAGCAGTTGTGAGAATGCCGTCTGTAGAGATATTATCCTTAACAGCAAGCGGAATTCCTGAAAGGACATTATCAGCGTCAATTCCAGCTTCATCAATAGCTTTAGCTTGAGCAAGGGCTTGCTCCTCAGCGATGGTAACAAAAGCGTTGATAGCTGTCTCTCGAGACTTGATATCTTCAAGCGTAGCTTGGGTCAATTCTGTTGCTGAAATTTCCTTAGAAACAAGGAGATTGTGCAAGTCTTCAATGGTTTTATGGTTGAAAGTCATTAGGCATCTCCTCCATCGTCTAGGATAGCTGGTACCTTGATGTAATAGTTGTCTTTTTCAGGTACGTTTTTAAACAAGCGATCACGGTCTGTTCCTTCTTCGGCCACATCAGGGCGGAGTACGGTCTTGCGGTCAGCCATAGTCGTAGTAGGTGCGACACCAGTTGTGTCTACTTCGCCCAGCAACTCAACCATGTCAACAATCTTAGACAAGGTAGTCGCAAAGGCAGCAGTTTCTTCTTCAGAGAATCTTAATTTTGAAAGATTGGCAACGTGTGTTACCTCTTCTTGCGTAATTTTCATCTTGCATCCTTTCGTGAAATGATGATTTTTAGTCTGTTCTATTTTACCATATTTTCCTATAAATAAGGGAGGGAAAGGTGAAAAAAGACATCTGGCAAGTCGAGAAAGAGGTTTTTAAAATAGACAAAAAAATAGCCGTCCTAACTTTGGCGAGTTAACGAGCTATTTTTTAGTTATGTAATTACAGCCACTGTCTTAAACGGCTCTGAGGGGTGTTGTTGTCGCAACACCTTTTTCTATATTGATTGTAACATTTATTTTAAAAATTGCAAGGGGAATTAGGCTCCCTAGTATTTGGATAAGTTGAGTAGAAACTGAGTAGCAGGCATTAAAATTTCTTGCTAGTTTTGTCTATTGTGCATTAGCAAACTAAGATTTTTTGGTTTTAATATGCACTCTTTTGGTATTCATTCCATAAAGCCTGAAGTTCATCTGCATTTTCTAAAACATATTGCCTGATTATTTTAGGTCTTTTGCTTTTAATTTACCATCTCTTAGTTCACCGTTTAGAAACATTGAGCCGACCTCTTCTCCGTGGATATAAATGTGAATATGCGCTTTTTGACCTTTATGGTTATGTTCGTTAGGACGAATTTTAATACCATACTTTTATACTCAATAAAAATCAAAGAGCAAACTAGAAAGCTAGGCGCAGGCAGTACTTGAGTACGACAAGCCGACGCTGACGTGGTTTGAATTTGATTTTTGAAGAGTATTAGGAAAGAATATTTAGGCAGGTAGTAATCCAACGTAGTCCTTCCATGTTTCAAGGTAGTTATCGCGATTTAACTCAATTTGCTTTTGAGCAAAACGAATGTCATAGTCTGCCAAGTCCAAATTTTCCAATACTTCTCCAGTTAGAATACTAAAGGTTCCAATTAATTCATCGTCATCATACATGCGTAAAATAGGGTTGCTTGGATTCTTGTAAATATCATCTTTTGTTACTTCTAAATTAGTTACACCAAATTCTTTGAACATGATTATATCTCCTTTTTGTTTTATTATATCATTTTTGCTAGAATTGTCACGGTTTTCGATATATTTGACTATAAGGAATAGCTTTTATTCAAGTATAGTCTAACATAAAATAGAAATTGAAAAAAATGCTAAAATTCGATATAATGGAGTGTTGAAAGGAATGGTACAATCCAATGTAAAAATCATTCTGAACTATTGAAACAAGAAAAATAGAGAATCAAAGAAAGAGAACTTATGAATATTCAAGAAGAAATTAAGAAACGTCGTACCCTTGCCATCATCTCCCACCCGGACGCGGGGAAAACAACCATTACTGAGCAGTTGCTCTACTTTGGGGGCGAGATTCGTGAGGCTGGTACGGTAAAAGGAAAGAAAACAGGGACTTTTGCCAAGTCTGACTGGATGGATATTGAGAAGCAACGTGGGATTTCGGTTACTTCATCTGTGATGCAGTTTGACTACGATGGTAAGCGCGTCAATATCCTCGACACACCAGGGCACGAGGACTTCTCAGAAGATACCTATCGTACCTTGATGGCGGTGGATGCTGCGGTCATGGTCGTGGATTCTGCCAAGGGTATCGAGGCCCAAACTAAGAAATTGTTTGAAGTTGTTAAACATCGTGGTATTCCAGTCTTTACCTTTATGAACAAGCTGGACCGTGACGGTCGTGAGCCTTTGGATCTCTTGCAAGAATTGGAAGAAGTCTTGGGTATTGCGAGCTATCCGATGAACTGGCCAATCGGAATGGGGAAAGCCTTTGAAGGCTTGTATGACCTCTATAACCAACGCCTGGAACTCTATAAAGGGGATGAGCGTTTTGCTAGTCTTGAAGACGGGGACAAGCTTTTTGGCAGCAATCCTTTCTACGAGCAAGTTAAGGATGATATTGAGCTTTTAAATGAAGCTGGAAATGAGTTTTCAGAGGAAGCGATTCTGGCTGGAGAATTGACGCCTGTCTTCTTCGGTTCAGCCCTGACAAACTTTGGTGTGCAGACCTTCCTTGAAACCTTCCTCAAGTTTGCTCCAGAACCACATGGTCACAAGAAAACAGACGGTGAAATTGTGGATCCTTATGACAAGGATTTCTCAGGATTTGTCTTTAAAATCCAAGCCAACATGGACCCTCGTCACCGTGACCGTATTGCCTTTGTCCGTATCGTATCGGGTGAATTTGAGCGTGGTATGAGTGTCAACCTGCCTCGTACTGGTAAGGGCGCCAAACTGTCTAATGTTACCCAGTTTATGGCGGAAAGTCGTGAGAATGTGACCAATGCCGTGTCAGGTGATATTATCGGTGTTTACGATACAGGTACTTATCAGGTTGGGGATACCTTGACAGTTGGGAAAAATAAATTTGAATTTGAACCCCTACCAACCTTTACCCCTGAAATTTTCATGAAAGTTTCTGCTAAGAATGTTATGAAGCAAAAATCCTTCCACAAGGGTATTGAGCAACTGGTGCAAGAAGGAGCCGTTCAGCTTTATAAGAATTACCAAACAGGTGAGTACATGCTAGGGGCTGTGGGTCAACTTCAGTTTGAAGTCTTCAAACACCGTATGGAAGGCGAGTACAATGCTGAAGTGGTTATGAGCCCAATGGGTAAAGACTGTTCGTTGGATCAAGCCTGAGGACTTGGATGAACGGATGTCATCAAGCCGCAATATCTTAGCAAAAGACCGCTTTGACAAACCAGTCTTCCTCTTTGAAAATGACTTTGCACTCCGCTGGTTTGCGGACAAGTATCCAGACGTAGAGTTGGAAGAGAAAATGTAGATCGCCAAAGTTACTTGATTGTGTAACAATCTAAGTAACTAACGCCAAGTTTCTATGGAACTTGGCTAGGCGCTCCACTAGTAAAGTTTTACGAATATTATCGATTCGTAAAACTTTACGTCGTAACTGGTAGTGAGCGGTCTAGCTAACTGCTTTACTAACTACGTTTTGTAAATGGAATCGATTTGCCAAACTCCGTGTCCTAGTGTAACAATCTCTAACCTTTATGTTGGTTGATCTAAATATCCTAATAAGAGAAGTCCAGGAATGCTATATTCATGGGCTTTTTCCTTGTGGCGAATTGCAAGTTGACTTGCCAAGTTCGGTGTCTTGGTCCTGAATCAATAACCACTATAGCGCTTTATCTAAATTTCCTATGTAAGAAAATCCTGCGAATGTTATGGCATTGTGAGCTTTTTTGTAAGAGTTAGTAGGTCGAGCTATTTGCATTACGAAAGTGCAACCTTTTTGTTTGTCAGCCTGCTCAAAAAATATCCGAGTAAACTATATACTTTGAAATTTACTATCTCTTCATTCTAATGAAAACAGAGAGGAGTTCTGTGAATAACATACAATATATATGTCTATGCGAAGAAAATTTATGCTCTTTTTAATTTTGGATAAGTATGACGTATTCATCGGCAAAAATAATGGATTTCTCTTTTTTATAGCCTAGTCAATGAGGGATTCGGTTGTCTATTATATTAACTTTATTTCTCAATGAGACCTCCATGCAAAATCAAACAGAAAATGCTTTTTTTTTTTAGCAAATATACTAAAAAATAAGTTGACTTAACATAATGATTTGTGTATAATAGAAGACGATTGCATTAAACTAGCTACTGTAGCACTTTTTGGAGGAAAAAAAATAAATGTTTTTCAGACGTCAAAAGGGTCAATATCGCGAGACTGATCGTGTGACTCGATACAAACTGGTAAAATCCGGTAAGCATTGGTTGAGAGCTTCAACCTCTCTTTTTGGCTTGTTCAAGGTTTTGCGTGGTGGTGTAGATACTACTCAGGTTATGACCGAAGTAGTAGAAAACCAAACTAATCAAACGATTACAGGTCTTGATATTATAAGAGGTATTGCAGCAACAGGTGCCGTATTAGGCGGGGCTGTTGCTACTCAGACAAAAGTTTTTGCAAATGAAGCCGTAGCTCTTGAAAAAACGTTAGATAGTTCAGATGCTCTAGCAACGCATGATACAGTTGTCCTTGGTACAACTGCAAAAGTGGATGCGGAGAATTCGGCAAGTCTGTCTAATTCAGCAAGCGAGAGTGTGTCTACTTCAGAATCAGTATCCACTAGTCTATCAGCTAGCGTTAGTTCTTCTGCTAGTATGTCAACAAGTGCCTCAGAAAGCGCATCAACTTCGGCTAGTGTCTCAGCAAGTACCTCTGTAAGTTCTAGTCAGTCGATGGTGCCTTCAGGCAATAGTGTACATTCTACTACTGCTTCTGAGACTTCTGGAAAAACAGAGTCTGTGTCAAAAGAAAGTCAGTTGACTAAAGAAGAATTACCTACCTCTAAGCTAAGTGCTCCCGTATTGGAATCAGCTAAATTGGAAAAAGGTTTGGTTGATACGAATGCAGAAATAAGTAGTTTGGCGGGAGTAACTGCTGGTGCCATAGCAACATCGGAAGTTTCAGCTAAGCAACAGGATGAAAATCGCAAGAAGTTAACCAAACTTTCAGCTGAAATGGGTGAGTACCTAGCAAAGCGGTTGGTCTACCTAATAGTGATGAAGCCATAGCGAAAGTGAATGCTGCGGTGACTGCTATCGAGACAGCCCTTGCTAATCCTAAGGCAGATTTGACCGAAACTGTAAAACTAGCGACCTCTGCTCGTAACTCGATTGCTAATGCTGTGTTGAGAGTCAATTCAGGTGCGCGTGATGCACGAAATGGTCAAGGTATGGGCAATGGGGTACATCCTAGAGCTTTACCTACTTCGTTAATCACGAACACGTTTGCTAGCAATAGAACATCGGCTTCGCTTGAATCAGGTCAGTACAATAAGAATACACATGAAGTGATTTGGCGCATCAAGATGCACTCAGATAATGCCCTGAATTATGCTGGTTTACTTGCCAATGTGGATCCAAATACGACCATCACCCGTGTTACTTTTAATGGTCAACCAATGGAGAAGCGTGGTGGTTCTGGCAATGAGTACGTGTTTAGCAAACGTCATGATTTAAATAGAAATCTAGATGCAACGATTGATGTTCATGCTATTGTGAATGACAAGTCAAGCAATGCCAGATTGGATGCCCGAGTTGCTACAAGTAGTCAACCGTTTACAAGTACGAATGTTTCTGGTAATTACACCAATATGATGACCTCTTATGTCCATACAGGTAGAGCAGGGAATCAAAATGATGCTGTGAGAAATCAGGGACGCGCAACAGATAATCCTCCTACTGTTGAATTGCCAAAATTACTTGAAGTTTTCAATGATGATTCTGTAAATATCAATATGGTGTTTAGAGATGATAAGGCTTTGAGATTGTTCTATACGGGAAATAATCCTATTATTACAGGTTTACAAGGTAAAAATTTCCCTGGACAAATCAACTTTGCGACTCTTAAACGAGATCCTAAAACAGGCCTCAATACAGCCTATGTTTATGAACATAAGCAGTGGACAACCGAGATTTATGGTACGATTGGTCGGGAAAATGGCTGGAAACCAATGACTCCTGGGGATTACAATATTTCGTATGGCGCTGATGATACTGCCGGACAAAAAACAATGACTACGATGACTGTTCGTATTCACGGATTTAATGAGCGTCAATCGCCTATAAGCGGTGCGACTGTCGCAGTTAATAATACGACAAATCTAAGTAAGGCAGAAAGAGACCAAGTATTGGCTAACTTTAAAGCAGCCAATGCAAGCGTTCTTTCAAGTACAGATTACAAAAAAGGATCTGAAGAAGGATCAATCAGTGTAGCTAATAATGGAGATGTTACCATTACTTATCGTGATAAAACCACGGATATAGTCACAAACAATGTTAAGTATGGTGTAGAGAAAACAACTGAGCACTTTTATGCAGTTAGCGACGAGCCTTTATCTAATATAAATCTAAGAAGTCTTGTGCGCCCAGTTGGTGGAGCATCTGACTTCCCTAGTGGGACAACATTTGCATGGAAACAAGGTCAAGCTCCTACAATGGAAGTTAGCAACACTCCTCGCTCTGCAACCTTAACGGTAACTCACCCAGATAAAACTACTACGGATTTAACCTATAATTACACAGTTTATCAAAAGATTGAGACCAAAACTAACAATGGAGTTCCAGGTAAGTTCTATGCCTTTAAAGCAGTACCGGGGACAGAAAGAACTGTTGGAAATAGCTATGCTAATAATATAGGCGGATATTCAAAATTCTATATTAATAACGAGTCTCTTCCTTCAGGGACTACATTTGCTTATGAATATCAGCTGAATGATAATCGCTCAACACCTGTACGTAAACAAGATGGCTCTCCAGCCTTTAGTAGCGTATGGCATACAACTGCTGATTTGGCTACAACTCACAGCACCACCTATAAAGCAATAGCAACTTATCCTAAAGGACGCCTTGGTGATGTAACAACTTCAAATCCTGCTCTCACAAGTACAGTGAGCTTTAATTATACAGTAGTTGATCCGGTAGCCAAGCAAGAGTATGTTACAACGGTTGGAAATACAGCACCACTAAATGATATCATTGCTAACCCGGATAAGGCGATTAAGAACTCTGATGATAGAGTTGCAATACCTAATGGTCCGACTGTGGCAACTAGAACCGATTACAGCTGGAGAGATTCGGCACCAAATGCTAGCACAGTAAGCACTCCAGGGATCTATAAGAAAGAAGTCACAGTTACTTTACCACAAGGTTCAACGGATAAACCAAGAAATAGTACAAATGTTCCTGTAACTATCAAAGTTAGACCAAACCCACCACAAATCTCAACAGATCAGGTAACGAATACAGGTGGACTTCCAAATAAAGGAATTACCGTAACGAATGCATTGCCAAATGCGCAGGTCACCTTGACAATCGGCGGTAAGACTCTTACTAAACAAGCAGATGGTAATGGAAATGTAACCTTCCCTTCTACCGATGTTGCAGATAGCAATGGTCTTCTCCCAATAGGAAACGTAACTGTTAAACAAAGCAAGGCATTTGATAATCCAGTAACAGGTCAAAATGAAACGTTGAACTCAGATGTAAGTACTGTTAACATTAGTAAGGAAAATATACCGCCAACAGTTGATCTTACTGTTAAGGTTAATGGAGAGACCCCTGAGATAGATAGTTCGGGCCGCTATATTTTTTATGCTGGAGATACGATTCAAATTACTTATACCGGTAGGGACAATAGTGGTAAGCTTACCACGTTGAAAATGCGTAATGCAAAGGATGATTTGAATGACTTCTTTGAAGGGAAATCCACTGAGTGGGGGCGTGGTCCAGTCGAGAATATCACGACACTGACAAGTACTAATCAAACCACAAAGACGGTTAATGCGGTTGCAAATAGCGATATGACTTGGAAATCTGGTAATATCTTCTCTCGTGTTATTACAGCGGTTGACCCAAATGGAAATACGGGAGAAAGCCCATGGTTTGGTGTTGTACAAGGACGCTTGGCGGATAAGATTAAATTGACAAAACCGCCTGTCATTGCCGTTGCTGATAAGTTAAATTTGACTCCTGCTGAGAAGGAAAAAATTAAATCAGAAGTCGAGAAATCGAATCCGTCTGATACATCTCGCATTCGTACTTATGACGTCCGACCAAATGGTGATGTGACTATTACATTTAAAGATGGAACTTCAAAGACAATCACTCCTAATTTGGACTATGGTGTTGAAGCTGCAAGTAGTGTATTCTACACTTATGTTGGGGAAGGTGACACCATTCGTCCAAAAGATGTCATTAAAGCTGTTAATGGCGGCACTATTCCAAGTGATGCTGATGTAACATGGGAACAAGCACCAGATGTGACAAACTCAGGAAACAACAAACAAGCCGTAGTAAAAGTGACTTATAGGGATGGAACAGTTAAGCGAGTCCCAGTAACCTATAGTACAATGTCTACTTATGATGCTAAGGCACCAATTTATGATTGGGCTGGAGAAGCACCACTCTATGGACGAGAGCGCGCACCATATTTAAAACAAAGTGGTAATGACAATATACCGCCTGGAACTGATGGGGCTTGGTATGATGCGAACGGAAAAGTGGTTGGAAATACTTCGCCAATTCCTGAGAAAAACGTTGCAGGAACGCACGAGTATCGCCTGAAAGTTACCTATCCAAAGGGACGATTTGATAATAGCACGACTAAACTTAGCAAGGACGTAACGGTCAGACAAATCGTTGTAGACCCTGTTAAAAAAGCTGATTTGACCTATGTTCAGGGAGAAACAAATGTTGCTTCGGCTGAGAATGTTCTAAAAAATAATACTAAACAAACTTTGGCAAACGGGACGCCAAATGAAGCATTCCCGGCAGGAACAAAATTTGAGTGGGTAGGTGGTGCGCCATCTACTGCTACACCAGGAATTGTTGAGAAAAAAGTTAAAGTGACACTTCCGCCAGATGCAAATGGTACTCGAATTTCCAAAGAAGTTCCTGTAAATGTTACAGTGAAACCACAAGCGCCGCAAATTTCAGATGATCAATTGACTGAAAAAGGTGGTTTACCAAATCGTAGTATCGAGGTAACTAATGTTACACCAGGTGCGACAGTAACCTTGACAATCGGTGATAAAACATTTACTAAGGTAGCTGGACCTAACGAAACAAGACTAAGCTTCACGCCAACAAATCTTGAAAAAGCTTACAATGCTAATAACGGTTTACTTCCAACGGGTAGAGTAACGGTTAAACAAGCGCTTCCAAATCCGACGACGAGCCAAACTAATCCATTAGAGTCAGACACTACGGTTAAAGAACAAGGAATCACTAAGGAAACAGAAGCACCAGAACCAACCTTTGATCTCTATATCCAGAATGATAAGACAAAACAGTGGGAAAAACAATCCATCCAGGATACTGTTCGCCCAGGTGCAAGAGGATATGAAATCTTCGCAGGTGATAAAATTAAAATCGTCATAAGTGGCAAGGATAACAGTGGTAAGATTAAAACTCTGAAATTGCATGATGGAACTTCAGATATAGATAGAATCTTCCAAAAAGACTATTCATCAGACGATTCTGCACCTGGATTTAAAGACACTCCAACGGAAGCCTCAACAACAAATCCTGCTATTCGAGAGTATACAGCAACTTATGATGAAAACAAGCAATATGCAGATGGTAACAGATGGAACCGTGGGGTTAAAGCTGTCGATTTATCTGATAATGAAGCTCGTACTCTGACAGTAGTAGCACAAGGAAAATTAAGTAAAAAATTCCCAGGTAAAGTGCCAGCGACAGTTCAAGTAACTAATGCGACAACTCCATCAGCAGATGATAAAGAAAAGATTCTTGCAGCGGTGAAGGGTTCAAATCCGGAAAAAGCAAATCGTATTAGTAAATATGAATTTAAAAACGGTGGAGCTGTATCAAAGGGTAAAGTTACAGTCGTCATTACCTATAAAGATGGTACATCGAATGAAGTAGAGGTACCAGTATCGGATTCTGATTATAAGTCAGAACAAGCCTCTCAATCAGCGTCAACAAGTGCGGTAGCCTCTACATCAGCAAGCACAAGTGCCGTAGCATCTACCTCAGCAAGCACAAGCGCCGTAGCCTCTACCTCAGCAAGCACAAGCGCCGTAGCCTCTACATCAGCATCAACAAGTGCGGTAGCCTCTACATCAGCAAGCACAAGCGCCGTAGCCTCTACATCAGCAAGCACAAGCGCCGTAGCCTCTACATCAGCAAGTACTAGCGCCGTAGCGTCTACATCAGCATCAACAAGTGCGGTAGCATCTACATCAGCAAGCACAAGCGCAGTAGCATCTACATCAGCAAGCACAAGTGCGGTAGCGTCTACATCAGCGTCAACAAGTGCTGTAGCTTCTACCTCAGCGTCAACAAGTGCGGTAGCCTCTACCTCAGCAAGCACAAGCGCTGTAGCGTCTACATCAGCGTCAACAAGCGCCGTAGCCTCTACATCAGCATCAACAAGTGCGGTAGCTTCTACCTCAGCGTCAACAAGTGCGGTAGCCTCTACCTCAGCAAGCACAAGCGCTGTAGCATCTACCTCAGCAAGCACAAGCGCTGTAGCGTCTACATCAGCAAGTACTAGCGCCGTAGCGTCTACATCAGCATCAACAAGTGCCGTAGCGTCTACCTCAGCAAGCACAAGCGCTGTAGCATCTACCTCAGCATCAACAAGTGCTGTAGCTTCTACCTCAGCGTCAACAAGTGCCGTAGCGTCTACCTCAGCGTCAACAAGCGCCGTAGCGTCTACATCAGCAAGTACAAGTGCGGTAGCTTCTACATCAGCGTCAACAAGTGCCGTAGCGTCTACATCAGCGTCAACAAGCGCCGTAGCGTCTACATCAGCAAGTACAAGTGCGGTAGCGTCTACATCAGCATCAACAAGTGCGGTAGCCTCTACCTCAGCAAGCACAAGCGCTGTAGCCTCTACATCAGCAAGCACAAGCGCTGTAGCCTCTACATCAGCAAGCACAAGCGCAGTAGCCTCTACATCAGCATCAACAAGTGCGGTAGCCTCTACATCAGCAAGCACTAGCGCAGTAGCCTCTACCTCAGCAAGCACAAGCGCTGTAGCATCTACCTCAGCGTCAACAAGTGCCGTAGCGTCTACCTCAGCAAGCACAAGTGCGGTAGCCTCTACATCAGCGTCAACAAGCGCCGTAGCGTCTACGTCAGCATCAACAAGTGCCGTAGCGTCTACGTCAGCGTCAACAAGTGCGGTAGCGTCTACCTCTGCATCAACTAGCGCGGTAGCATCTACGTCAGCAAGCACAAGCGCAGTAGCATCTACGTCAGCAAGTACAAGCGCCGTAGCGTCTACCTCAGCGTCAACAAGTGCCGTAGCGTCTACCTCAGCGTCAACAAGTGCGGTAGCCTCTACGTCAGCAAGCACAAGCGCCGTAGCGTCTACGTCAGCCAGCACAAGCGCAGTAGCATCTACATCAGCAAGCACAAGTGCGGTAGCGTCTACATCAGCGTCAACAAGTGCGGTAGCGTCTACGTCAGCAAGCACAAGCGCCGTAGCCTCTACATCAGCATCAACAAGTGCGGTAGCTTCTACCTCAGCGTCAACAAGTGCGGTAGCCTCTACCTCAGCAAGCACAAGCGCTGTAGCCTCTACCTCAGCAAGCACAAGCGCTGTAGCGTCTACATCAGCAAGTACTAGCGCCGTAGCGTCTACATCAGCATCAACAAGTGCCGTAGCGTCTACCTCAGCAAGCACAAGCGCTGTAGCATCTACCTCAGCATCAACAAGTGCTGTAGCTTCTACATCAGCGTCAACAAGTGCCGTAGCGTCTACATCAGCGTCAACAAGCGCCGTAGCGTCTACATCAGCAAGTACAAGTGCGGTAGCTTCTACATCAGCAAGTACAAGTGCGGTAGCGTCTACATCAGCGTCAACAAGCGCCGTAGCGTCTACATCAGCCTCAACAAGCGCCGTAGCCTCTACATCAGCCTCAACAAGTGCCGTAGCGTCTACATCAGCATCAACAAGTGCCGTAGCATCTACCTCAGCAAGCACAAGCGCTGTAGCCTCTACATCAGCAAGCACAAGCGCAGTAGCCTCTACATCAGCATCAACAAGTGCGGTAGCCTCTACATCAGCAAGCACTAGCGCAGTAGCCTCTACCTCAGCGTCAACTAGCGCCGTAGCCTCTACCTCAGCAAGTACTAGCGCCGTAGCGTCTACATCAGCATCAACAAGTGCCGTAGCGTCTACCTCAGCGTCAACAAGTGCCGTAGCGTCTACATCAGCGTCAACAAGCGCCGTAGCGTCTACATCAGCAAGTACAAGTGCGGTAGCTTCTACATCAGCAAGTACAAGCGCAGTAGCATCTACGTCAGCAAGTACAAGCGCCGTAGCGTCTACCTCAGCGTCAACAAGTGCCGTAGCGTCTACCTCAGCGTCAACAAGTGCGGTAGCCTCTACGTCAGCAAGCACAAGCGCCGTAGCGTCTACGTCAGCCAGCACAAGCGCCGTAGCGTCTACCTCAGCATCAACAAGTGCCGTAGCGTCTACCTCAGCGTCAACAAGTGCTGTAGCATCAACATCAGCAAGCACAAGTGCGGTAGCGTCTACGTCAGCAAGCACAAGCGCAGTAGCGTCTACCTCAGCGTCAACAAGTGCGGTAGCCTCTACGTCAGCAAGCACAAGCGCAGTAGCCTCTACGTCAGCAAGCACAAGTGCGGTAGCGTCTACATCAGCAAGCACAAGCGCAGTAGCGTCTACCTCAGCGTCAACAAGTGCGGTAGCCTCTACATCAGCAAGCACAAGCGCCGTAGCGTCTACATCAGCAAGCACAAGTGCGGTAGCGTCTACCTCAGCGTCAACAAGTGCGGTAGCGTCTACCTCAGCGTCAACAAGTGCCGTAGCATCTACCTCAGCAAGCACAAGTGCGGTAGCGTCTACCTCAGCGTCAACAAGTGCCGTAGCCTCTACTTCAGCGTCAACTAGCGCCGTAGCCTCTACCTCAGCGTCAACAAGTGCGGTAGCGTCTACCTCAGCGTCAACAAGTGCCGTAGCATCTACCTCAGCGTCAACTAGCGCCGTAGCCTCTACCTCAGCAAGTACTAGCGCCGTAGCGTCTACATCAGCATCAACAAGTGCCGTAGCGTCTACCTCAGCGTCAACAAGTGCCGTAGCGTCTACATCAGCGTCAACAAGCGCCGTAGCGTCTACATCAGCAAGTACAAGTGCTGTAGCTTCTACATCAGCAAGTACAAGTGCCGTAGCGTCTACATCAGCCTCAACAAGCGCCGTAGCGTCTACATCAGCCTCAACAAGCGCCGTAGCCTCTACATCAGCCTCAACAAGTGCCGTAGCGTCTACATCAGCAAGCACAAGTGCGGTAGCGTCTACCTCAGCGTCAACAAGTGCTGTAGCGTCTACGTCAGCAAGCACAAGCGCCGTAGCCTCTACCTCAGCGTCAACAAGCGCCGTAGCGTCTACCTCAGCGTCAACAAGTGCGGTAGCCTCTACATCAGCAAGCACAAGCGCAGTAGCCTCTACATCAGCATCAACAAGTGCGGTAGCCTCTACATCAGCATCAACAAGTGCGGTAGCTTCTACCTCAGCGTCAACAAGTGCGGTAGCCTCTACCTCAGCAAGCACAAGCGCTGTAGCATCTACCTCAGCAAGCACAAGCGCTGTAGCGTCTACATCAGCAAGTACTAGCGCCGTAGCGTCTACATCAGCATCAACAAGTGCCGTAGCGTCTACCTCAGCAAGCACAAGCGCTGTAGCATCTACCTCAGCATCAACAAGTGCTGTAGCTTCTACCTCAGCGTCAACAAGTGCCGTAGCGTCTACCTCAGCGTCAACAAGCGCCGTAGCGTCTACATCAGCAAGTACAAGTGCGGTAGCTTCTACATCAGCGTCAACAAGTGCCGTAGCGTCTACATCAGCGTCAACAAGCGCCGTAGCGTCTACATCAGCAAGTACAAGTGCGGTAGCGTCTACATCAGCATCAACAAGTGCGGTAGCCTCTACCTCAGCAAGCACAAGCGCTGTAGCCTCTACATCAGCAAGCACAAGCGCCGTAGCCTCTACATCAGCATCAACAAGTGCGGTAGCCTCTACATCAGCATCAACAAGTGCGGTAGCCTCTACATCAGCAAGCACTAGCGCAGTAGCCTCTACCTCAGCCAGCACAAGCGCTGTAGCATCTACATCAGCAAGTACTAGCGCAGTAGCCTCTACCTCAGCAAGCACAAGCGCCGTAGCCTCTACATCAGCATCAACAAGTGCGGTAGCCTCTACATCAGCAAGCACAAGCGCCGTAGCCTCTACATCAGCAAGCACAAGCGCCGTAGCCTCTACATCAGCAAGTACTAGCGCCGTAGCGTCTACATCAGCATCAACAAGTGCGGTAGCATCTACATCAGCAAGCACAAGCGCAGTAGCATCTACATCAGCAAGCACAAGTGCGGTAGCGTCTACATCAGCGTCAACAAGTGCGGTAGCGTCTACGTCAGCAAGCACAAGTGCGGTAGCGTCTACGTCAGCAAGCACAAGCGCAGTAGCGTCTACCTCAGCGTCAACAAGTGCGGTAGCCTCTACGTCAGCAAGCACAAGCGCAGTAGCCTCTACGTCAGCAAGCACAAGTGCGGTAGCGTCTACATCAGCAAGCACAAGCGCAGTAGCGTCTACCTCAGCGTCAACAAGTGCGGTAGCCTCTACATCAGCAAGCACAAGCGCCGTAGCGTCTACATCAGCAAGCACAAGTGCGGTAGCGTCTACCTCAGCGTCAACAAGTGCGGTAGCGTCTACCTCAGCGTCAACAAGTGCCGTAGCATCTACCTCAGCAAGCACAAGTGCGGTAGCGTCTACCTCAGCGTCAACAAGTGCCGTAGCCTCTACTTCAGCGTCAACTAGCGCCGTAGCCTCTACCTCAGCGTCAACAAGTGCGGTAGCGTCTACCTCAGCGTCAACAAGTGCCGTAGCATCTACCTCAGCGTCAACTAGCGCCGTAGCCTCTACCTCAGCAAGTACTAGCGCCGTAGCGTCTACATCAGCATCAACAAGTGCCGTAGCGTCTACCTCAGCGTCAACAAGTGCCGTAGCGTCTACATCAGCGTCAACAAGCGCCGTAGCGTCTACATCAGCAAGTACAAGTGCGGTAGCTTCTACATCAGCAAGTACAAGTGCGGTAGCGTCTACATCAGCGTCAACAAGCGCCGTAGCGTCTACATCAGCCTCAACAAGCGCCGTAGCCTCTACATCAGCCTCAACAAGTGCCGTAGCGTCTACATCAGCATCAACAAGTGCGGTAGCCTCTACATCAGCAAGCACAAGCGCTGTAGCCTCTACATCAGCAAGCACAAGCGCAGTAGCCTCTACATCAGCATCAACAAGTGCGGTAGCCTCTACATCAGCAAGCACTAGCGCAGTAGCCTCTACCTCAGCAAGCACAAGCGCTGTAGCATCTACCTCAGCGTCAACAAGTGCCGTAGCGTCTACCTCAGCAAGCACAAGTGCGGTAGCCTCTACATCAGCGTCAACAAGCGCCGTAGCGTCTACGTCAGCATCAACAAGTGCCGTAGCGTCTACGTCAGCGTCAACAAGTGCGGTAGCGTCTACCTCTGCATCAACTAGCGCTGTAGCCTCTACCTCAGCAAGCACAAGCGCTGTAGCGTCTACATCAGCAAGCACAAGTGCGGTAGCGTCTACCTCAGCGTCAACAAGTGCCGTAGCCTCTACTTCAGCGTCAACTAGCGCCGTAGCCTCTACCTCAGCAAGCACAAGTGCGGTAGCGTCTACCTCAGCAAGCACAAGTGCCGTAGCGTCTACCTCAGCGTCAACAAGTGCGGTAGCATCTACCTCAGCAAGTACTAGCGCCGTAGCGTCTACCTCAGCGTCAACAAGTGCGGTAGCATCTACCTCAGCAAGCACAAGTGCCGTAGCGTTTACCTCAGCCTCAACAAGTGCGGTAGCGTCTACCTCAGCGTCAACAAGTGCGGTAGCGTCTACCTCAGCAAGCACAAGCGCTGTAGCGTCTACGTCAGCGTCAACAAGTGCTGTAGCATCTACCTCAGCAAGCACAAGTGCGGTAGCTTCTACATCAGCAAGTACAAGTGCCGTAGCGTCTACCTCAGCAAGCACAAGCGCTGTAGCCTCTACATCAGCAAGTACAAGTGCGGTAGCGTCTACATCAGCGTCAACAAGTGCCGTAGCGTCTACCTCAGCAAGTACAAGTGCCGTAGCGTCTACCTCAGCAAGCACAAGCGCAGTAGCGTCTACCTCAGCAAGTACTAGCGCTGTAGCGTCTACATCAGCAAGCACAAGCGCAGTAGCATCTACATCAGCAAGCACAAGTGCCGTAGCGTCTACCTCAGCGTCAACAAGTGCGGTAGCGTCTACGTCAGCAAGCACAAGTGCTGTAGCATCTACGTCAGCGTCAACAAGTGCGGTAGCGTCTACGTCAGCAAGCACAAGTGCTGTAGCATCTACGTCAGCAAGCACAAGTGCTGTAGCATCTACGTCAGCGTCAACAAGTGCGGTAGCGTCTACATCAGCAAGTACTAGCGCTGTAGCGTCTACTTCAGCGTCAACAAGTGCGGTAGCGTCTACGTCAGCAAGCACAAGCGCCGTAGCATCTACATCAGCAAGTACAAGCGCTGTAGCGTCTACCTCAGCATCAACAAGCGCAGTATCGTCTACGTCAGCAAGCACAAGCGCCGTAGCGTCTACCTCAGCCTCAACAAGTGCTGTAGCCTCTACCTCAGCAAGCACAAGTGCGGTAGCCTCTACATCAGCAAGCACTAGCGCTGTAGCCTCTACCTCAGCCTCAACAAGTGCGGTAGCCTCTACTTCAGCGTCAACAAGTGCAGTAGCCTCTACATCAGCATCAACAAGCGCCGTAGCCTCTACCTCAGCAAGTACAAGTGCCGTAGCGTCTACATCAGCGTCAACAAGCGCCGTAGCGTCTACATCAGCCTCAACAAGCGCCGTAGCCTCTACATCAGCCTCAACAAGTGCCGTAGCGTCTACATCAGCATCAACAAGTGCGGTAGCCTCTACATCAGCAAGCACAAGCGCTGTAGCCTCTACATCAGCAAGCACAAGCGCCGTAGCCTCTACATCAGCATCAACAAGTGCGGTAGCCTCTACATCAGCATCAACAAGTGCGGTAGCCTCTACATCAGCAAGCACTAGCGCCGTAGCCTCTACCTCAGCAAGCACAAGCGCAGTAGCATCTACCTCAGCGTCAACAAGTGCCGTAGCGTCTACCTCAGCAAGCACAAGTGCGGTAGCCTCTACATCAGCGTCAACAAGCGCAGTAGCGTCTACGTCAGCATCAACAAGTGCGGTAGCGTCTACGTCAGCGTCAACAAGTGCGGTAGCGTCTACCTCTGCATCAACTAGCGCGGTAGCATCTACGTCAGCAAGCACAAGCGCAGTAGCATCTACGTCAGCAAGTACAAGCGCAGTAGCGTCTACCTCAGCGTCAACAAGCGCGGTAGCGTCTACCTCAGCATCAACAAGTGCCGTAGCGTCTACCTCAGCGTCAACAAGTGCGGTAGCCTCTACGTCAGCAAGCACAAGCGCCGTAGCGTCTACGTCAGCCAGCACAAGCGCCGTAGCGTCTACCTCAGCATCAACAAGTGCCGTAGCGTCTACCTCAGCAAGCACAAGTGCTGTAGCCTCTACCTCAGCGTCAACAAGCGCTGTAGCATCTACGTCAGCAAGCACAAGCGCAGTAGCATCTATCTCAGCAAGCACAAGCGCCGTAGCGTCTACCTCAGCAAGCACAAGCGCAGTAGCCTCTACGTCAGCAAGCACAAGTGCGGTAGCGTCTACATCAGCAAGCACAAGCGCAGTAGCCTCTACCTCAGCGTCAACAAGTGCGGTAGCGTCTACATCAGCAAGCACAAGTGCGGTAGCGTCTACGTCAGCATCAACCAGTGCGGTAGCCTCTACATCAGCATCAACAAGTGCGGTAGCCTCTATATCAGCAAGCACTAGCGCCGTAGCGTCTACATCAGCATCAACAAGTGCGGTAGCCTCTACCTCAGCAAGCACTAGCGCAGTAGCATCTACATCAGCAAGCACAAGCGCCGTAGCGTCTACATCAGCAAGCACAAGTGCGGTAGCGTCTACCTCAGCATCGACTAGCGCCGTAGCGTCTACCTCAGCATCAACTAGCGCGGTAGCCTCTACGTCAGCAAGCACAAGTGCTGTAGCCTCTACCTCAGCAAGCACAAGCGCAGTAGCCTCTACATCAGCATCAACAAGTGCGGTAGCCTCTACATCAGCAAGCACTAGCGCCGTAGCCTCTACCTCAGCAAGCACAAGCGCAGTAGCATCTACCTCAGCGTCAACAAGTGCCGTAGCGTCTACCTCAGCAAGCACAAGTGCGGTAGCCTCTACATCAGCGTCAACAAGCGCAGTAGCGTCTACGTCAGCATCAACAAGTGCGGTAGCGTCTACGTCAGCGTCAACAAGTGCGGTAGCGTCTACCTCTGCATCAACTAGCGCGGTAGCGTCTACCTCAGCATCAACTAGCGCGGTAGCCTCTACGTCAGCGTCAACAAGTGCGGTAGCCTCTACCTCAGCATCAACAAGTGCCGTAGCATCTACGTCAGCCAGCACAAGTGCGGTAGCGTCTACCTCAGCATCAACAAGTGCCGTAGCCTCTACGTCAGCCAGCACAAGCGCAGTAGCCTCTACGTCAGCCAGCACAAGCGCAGTAGCGTCTACGTCAGCCAGCACAAGCGCCGTAGCGTCTACTTCAGCGTCAACAAGTGCCGTAGCCTCTACCTCAGCATCAACAAGCGCTGTAGCATCTACGTCAGCAAGTACAAGCGCAGTAGCGTCTACGTCAGCATCAACCAGTGCGGTAGCCTCTACCTCAGCATCAACAAGTGCCGTAGCGTCTACATCAGCAAGCACTAGCGCCGTAGCGTCTACATCAGCATCAACAAGTGCGGTAGCCTCTATATCAGCAAGCACTAGCGCAGTAGCATCTACATCAGCAAGCACAAGCGCCGTAGCGTCTACATCAGCATCAACAAGTGCGGTAGCCTCTATATCAGCAAGCACTAGCGCAGTAGCATCTACATCAGCAAGCACAAGCGCCGTAGCGTCTACATCAGCATCAACAAGTGCGGTAGCCTCTACTTCAGCGTCAACAAGTGCCGTAGCGTCTACATCAGCAAGCACAAGTGCGGTAGCCTCTACTTCAGCGTCAACAAGTGCCGTAGCGTCTACCTCAGCAAGCACAAGTGCGGTAGCTTCTACCTCAGCATCAACAAGTGCCGTAGCGTCTACATCAGCGTCAACAAGTGCAGTAGCATCTACATCAGCAAGCACAAGTGCGGTAGCGTCTACGTCAGCAAGCACAAGCGCCGTAGCGTCTACCTCAGCATCAACAAGTGCCGTAGCATCTACCTCAGCGTCAACAAGCGCGGTAGCGTCTACCTCAGCATCAACAAGTGCGGTAGCCTCTACCTCAGCAAGTACTAGCGCAGTAGCCTCTACCTCAGCCTCAACAAGTGCCGTAGCGTCTACCTCAGCGTCAACAAGTGCCGTAGCGTCTACCTCAGCGTCAACAAGTGCCGTAGCGTCTACCTCAGCCAGCACAAGCGCAGTAGCGTCTACCTCAGCCAGCACAAGCGCAGTAGCGTCTACCTCAGCATCAACAAGTGCCGTAGCGTCTACCTCAGCGTCAACAAGCGCGGTAGCATCTACCTCAGCCAGCACAAGCGCGGTAGCCTCTACCTCAGCCAGCACAAGCGCGGTAGCGTCTACCTCAGCGTCAACAAGCGCTGTAGCGTCTACGTCAGCCTCAACCAGTGCGGTAGCGTCTACCTCAGCAAGCACAAGCGCGGTAGCGTCTACCTCAGACTCAACAAGTGCAGTAGCGTCTACCTCAGCGTCAACAAGCGCCGTAGCCTCTACGTCAGCATCAACAAGCGCCGTAGCATCTACCTCAGCGTCAACAAGCGCTGTAGCCTCTACATCAGCGTCAACAAGTGCAGTAGCGTCTACGTCAGCGTCAACCAGTGCGGTAGCGTCTACGTCAGCGTCAACAAGTGCAGTAGCGTCTACGTCAGCGTCAACAAGTGCGGTAGCGTCTACGTCAGCATCAACAAGTGCGGTAGCGTCTACATCAGCAAGCACAAGTGCGGTAGCGTCTACGTCAGCCAGCACAAGCGCAGTAGCATCTACATCAGCATCGACTAGCGCCGTAGCGTCTATTTCAGCCAGCACAAGTGCTGTAGCGTCTACGTCAGCCAGCACAAGCGCAGTAGCGTCTACCTCAGCATCGACTAGCGCCGTAGCGTCTACCTCAGCCAGCACAAGCGCGGTAGCGTCTACGTCAGCCAGCACAAGCGCAGTAGCATCTACCTCAGCATCGACTAGCGCCGTAGCGTCTACATCAGCAAGCACAAGTGCGGTAGCGTCTACCTCAGCCTCAACAAGCGCGGTAGCGTCTACGTCAGCATCAACCAGTGCCGTAGCGTCTACCTCAGCCAGCACAAGTGCCGTAGCGTCTACCTCAGCATCAACAAGTGCGGTAGCGTCTACGTCAGCATCAACAAGTGCTGTAGCGTCTACGTCAGCAAGTACAAGCGCCGTAGCATCTACCTCAGCATCGACTAGCGCCGTAGCATCTACCTCAGCAAGCACAAGTATGTCAGTTCCGGATAGTACTGATAAACCGAACTTTAGTTTGAGTGACAGTACTTCGCAATCAACGAGTCTAAGCATGTCAGTCTCAACGTTAGTGTCTATGTCGACTTCGATAAGTACGTCGCTTTCAGGTGTAGCTTCTGAGAGTGCTTCAACGTCAAGCTCACTTGTAGGATCAAATGTTGATCATTCGACTTCACACGTTGGAAATGGTGCCGGATCGACAGATAAGTCAAGACAGCAGTTGCCAAATACAGGTACAGAAGCTTCCAAATCATCTGTACTCCTAGGTGTTTTGACTGCTGTAACCGGTCTAGGTCTGATTGCGAAACGCCGCAAACGGGATGATGAAGAAGAAATGTAAACAATCTTTCTGTAGCAGACTTCTCTACGGATAGATGTTTGAAAAAGTGGCTGGAACAAAAGTTTGGCCCATAAGAAAAAGTGAACAAAACTAGTTTTCTGGAAATCAGAATTCAGTTTAGTTCACTTTTTTATTTTATGGAAAATTGAAACTACAACAGTACACAAAGGCTACTAAAACATTTCTAGAAATTAATAATCCTTTCCTGATCGGTTTGTTCATATCTTTTTTTCATCCATAATAAATAAGAAATCCTACAATTCCAATAATGAAAATGGAATATCTTATCCTTGCTTTAAAGGTGACCTAAGGTTGCTATTTTTCAGCTATGTATGGTTCATCTATTCAATAAAAATATACAAACATCTTAGAGATAATGATATGAAATAAAATTAATTTTCCAGATTATGTATTTTCGAAAAAGAATTTGCACAAAATATAATATAATTAATATTATGTTGAAATCAACCCCAAACAAAATACTTATAAAATAAACTATTTTATAATAATCGTTAGGAAATCGCATCCAACGCCTTGTAACAAAAATTTAATATTTCGGAATCTTGAAACATAAAAACGCTTAAAAATTGGACTTTGTTTCTATGAAAACGTTTAAAATGGTTATTTTTATAATATTTATAAAAAACGGTATATTCGCCTATAATATCCATATAAAATACTTTTTTTTTTTAGGTAAAAATGTTTTGAAAGTTATTGAATTAACTGCATTTGAAGTGTATAATATAGATTGGTATTTTATTGATAAATACACATAAATTTAATTGGAAAGGAATCTAAAAAATGTTTTTTAGACGCCAAGAAGGTGAATATAGAGAAACGGATCGTGTGACCCGTTTCAAGTTGATTAAGTCGGGTAAGCATTGGTTGCGTGCCTCGACCTCTCAATTTGGTCTCTTTAAAGTCTTGCGTGGTGGTGTAGATGCTGCTCAGGTAACAACTGAAGTAATCGAAGAGCAATCATCAAATACACTAACAGGATTGGATATCCTGAAAGGGATAGCCGCAGCAGGGACGGTGCTTGGAGGAGCAGTTGCAACACAAACAACTGTTTATGCCAACGACGCTCTTGAAAAGACAGTAGAGTCAAATCAAACACTTGCGAATACAGACACGGTAACTTTGGGAACAGTAAAAGATCAGGAGGGGGCTCAAGCCGACAGCTTATCAGTTTCTGTCAGCCAAAGCCAATCCTTGTCTGAGGAAGCTTCCAAGAATGCAAGTAAGCATCTTTCAGAAAGTGAAAGCCAATCAGTAAGTACTTCAACAAGTGTAAGTACATCGGCAAGCGCATCAGCCTCAACAAGTGCTGTAGCGTCTACATCGGCAAGTACATCGGCTGTAACAAGTGCTTCTCAATCACAAGCTGGAGTAACTTCTGAACTTGCAAAACCAGCAACATCAGAGACAGCTTCAAACAAAGAGACATCTGTTCGTAAGGAAGATGCAGCTAACGCAACAGCTGATGCAGCTCTTTCAAAAGTTATCACTGATAGCCTCGCATCTCTACAAGCAGTTGAAAATCGTTTGAGCCAAATCACATCAACGACTTCAAGTTTGGTTGATACAACGACAACAGCTGCCGTAGCGACTACAGTATCTGCTGAGAGCAACAAGAAAGCGCAAGAAGACCGCAAACGTCTATCTAAAATCTCAGCGACTATGGGAGAATACCTCGCTAAGTCTATCGGTCTGCCAAATACAGAAACAGCAGTTGCTAAGGTCAATGCTGCTGTAACAGCTATCGAAGAAGCGCTGAAAAATCCAAATGCCGACTTGACAGATGTTATCAAGCAAGCTACCTCTGCGCAAAACTCAATCGTCAATGCTGTCCTCCGTGCTAATAACGGTAAACGTGATTTCCTTAATGGTAAAGCGATGAAACCAGGGACACAGTTCCGTGTTCGTAATACACAAACTGGTTCAGGTGCCATCGGTGAACAGACTGAAAATCTAGCAAATGGTGAAAGTATCAAGTATCTAACATCTGGTGAAAATACGGATGTTAAAAGACGTGTTGAAACTTCTGTTGATCTGAAGGCAGAACCTGTATACGCGGAGAACGGTAAGATTACAAAGATTATCTGGACGCTCATGTCTAACCCTCGTCAGACCATGAACCAGACCAATGTTCGTCATTGGATCCAAATCCCTAGTCAGGTCAATATGCCGACAACGATTGCTGATGCTTCTTATATAAGTACTGCAACCGGTCATCGTCAGACGGATATGACGGGACTTCCGATTTCGAAAAATCCATCAGATAATATGATGCCGGCTGAATATAATGGTTTGAGACGTGCTACAAATGGAACATTATCAAAGGCACAATATAACGCTGTGGACAAAGGTTTTGTATCATTGAACAGCCAAGACGAGCAGTATAACCTCTTGAAAGCTCAGTCTTATCACAATACAGGGAACTCTGACAAATGGCGTAAAGCGACTTGGGAAAATAACATCAAGCCAGCTATTCTTTGGACCAACGAAGCACGCGTCCTTTGGAATAACGTTAACGTTGGTGACCAAGGACGTGTTGCGGTAACCCGTTTTGAAACAACAGTTCCAGATAACGTAACCAATGGTGACCTCAAGAACATGAAGGTTATGTATGGTGAAGGAACTCACAGTACAACTTGGGCAGGGATTGGTATCCATACCAACCCATTGGGGCTAGATAATGTTAAAGCCTATCCTTTTGTAGCTCGCGATAGCGGAACTTATATCGTAAATCAGGTTGAAGCTCCATATGATACATCTGCCTTTAACAAGGCTGGATTGAAATGGTGGTATTCAAACAAAGATACAAAACAAGCCTATACAGACCCTAACCAATACTTGGTTCATCCAGGAACTCAAAACTATGCTGGTACTAAAGGACCTGATGGTACAACAATTGAATATCGTACAAAAGATACCAATACCAAAGTAGAGTCTAATCAGGTCGGTCGTACACCAGGGGTGTTTGAATACAATATTCATAGACAATTCCCAGATAGTAAGGGTGCAGATACACCAGTTAAGTTTGTTGTGAAACCAAAAACTCCAGAAATCACAACAACTCTACAAGATAACGTTTCGTCTCAAACCATCACTGTAGCAAATGCAACTCCAAACAAAAAAGTTGATCTTTATAAAAATGGCACATTACTAACGAGTACTAATGCCAATGCGCAAGGTGTTGCTATCTTTAACAATGTCCAAATGGCAAATCAAGATAGCTTTAACGCTAAGGTGAAAATTGAGGACCAAGCTTCTTATCAAGATAAGGACGGAATCACGAAGACTTATGTTGAGTCTGCTTTCAGTAACACTGTACGAGCTCGTTTCACAGATACAGAAAAACCACAGATTACGGAAATCGTAGCCAATAAAGGGGCAACGGTTGATATGGCAAATCGTAAAGTGATTGTCTACCGTGAAGAAGAGTTCAATGTTGATGTGAAGATGACAGATAACAGTGGACGCTTGGATAAGGTTAAGGTGTTTGAAAATGGTAAAAATACAGCACCAACTAACAAGTTTGAAACTGCGGACATTGTTGACACAGGTAAAAAGACAGAGATTCGCTTTACTACTGATCAAAACAAACTTGGTCAAAATGGAAATGCAACAGCAAAAAATCCAACTAAAGTAAACATTAGTGGTCATGTTGGTAAAGATTATACACGAGTTCCAGATGGTTGGGATCGTTATATTTCTGGTTTTGACCAAGTTGGTTTGACAAATAACAACGGTCAAAACGACAATACTAACAATGCCAAACTACGTATTGAGTTCCGTGCTCAAACAGATAAGTACACACCAACAACTACAACACAAAACGTAGATATCCAAGAAATGGACGTGTTCGTTTTGATAATCCTGAAACTTATATCACTAACAGATCAAATCTTCCAACTACAGGTACAACTGCAGGAACGAAGACAACTTATGCTTGGGTTGGAGATGAGCCAACTAACTGGACAGCAGGTCGACAAACGCGTGACATCTTGGTAACTTACCCAGATGGTTCGACAGATACAGTTACAGTAAACTTTGACGTTCGTGACCGCATTGCACCAAACGTAACGGTTCAAGGAAAAACACTTCCTACAACTCGTCCTACTGATTCGGATGCACCGCTCTTTACAGTCTACCGTGGCGCTACCTTTAACCCAATCGTTAAGGCTTGGGATAACTCAGGTAAGTTGACTAAATTGCAGATTAAAAACCTACCAGGTGGTGTGGCGTCAGGAAGTTTTACAGAGCAGACAGGTAGAACAGAAAGTAATAAGTATTCTGGACGTCTGATTGATGGAAGAGTAAATGATGACCAAAAGCTTGGCACTCACATAGCTGAAGTTATCGTATCAGATGGAACAACTGAAACAACTCGTTACATGAAGTACCGTGTGGTTGATGTTGTTCGTAAAAATACTGCTACTAATGGGGAAGTATTTAAAAACGTCGGGGATACTCTAGGGGATGCTCACCAATATATTGCAACAACAGGAATTGCAACTGGTACAGAACAAAGTGATACTTACTTCCCAGGTGGTATGACCTTCAAGTGGAAGGATGCCAATCGTTATGATGTAAGTAATGACAAACAATTACAAGCTCCAGGTAAATGGACGCATAATGCGATTGCAGAATTCCCAGCAGAGACCAAGGATACAAGCAGTGAAACACGTACAGTCTTTGCAGCTGATAAAGAAATTCAAGTTGCCTTGGTTGCTAAACCAACAAAACCAGCCATTACCGTGGATGATTTTGGTAACGCAACAGTAGCTCCAAAAGCATCAGAAAGCACTGTCAATCAGATGACCATTGCCTATACACAAAAAGGTACAAATGCTTCGAAAACATTGACAGCTACAAAAGCAAATAATGGTCGCTGGAGCTTGAATGAAACACCTACAGGTGTCTCAATCGATGCTACTACTGGTCAGGTAAGATTTACAGATGCAGCTGTTGCTACAAATACACCTATTACTTCGACGACTCGTACCTCAGACGGTTATTCAAGTGATACATCAACTGCTCGTAAGGTGGCAGGAGATACGGTTCCTCCAGTAATCACTGTAAAAGATGCGACAGCAACATCAGGAGAACACGTGGATATTCCATTGTCAGTTGTCGATGAGGGGGTTGGTCTTGCTGATACAGATGGTGTTGTGATTACAGGTCTCCCTGCAGGATTGCACTATGAAAATGGTAAAATCACAGGAACACCTACATCTAAAGGTAACTCTACAGTGAAGATCGTTGCCAAAGATAAACGTGGAAATACTTCAACTAAGACAATTACCATCGCTGTTCAAAGTCAGGCTGACAAGTACAATGTAACAGCTAAAAATAATGGTATCTTCTATGCTATTAAAGATGAAGCTGTTGCGAACTTAACACCGAGAGACTTCGTCGATGGGACTATTCCAGAAACAGCTAAAGTAACATGGAAAACAGCACCAACGACAGATGCTATTGGTTCAGGAAAAGCAGCTGCTGTTACAATCACTTATCCAGATGGTTCTACAAAAGACTTGAACTACACTTACCAAGTCTATCCAAAACTAGAAACTCTGACTAATAATGGTCAAACAGGTAACTTCCACTCCTTCAAACGTTCAATAAGATTGGTGGAGATACATATGTTTATACAAACATGGCAAACCGCCAAGGTTTTGCTGGGCTACCTGTTAAGTGGAAATATGATTACCGTCTCAATAATGAAGGTGAGAACTTAACAACACCTGTAAATAATGGGTACTTTAGTGCGGTCTGGAACGTAGACAACATGGCCCATAAGACGGATTATAAACTGACAGCGATTTATCCAAATGGACGCTTCGGTGCAGTAACTGCAGATAATCCAGCTCTTGAAAGTTCAACAACATGGCGCTACTCAGTTTATGATTATGGTGCTAAGCAAGTATTTGAAACATCTCAAGGTGACCTTGCTGGACTAGGTAGCATGGTAACAGATCCAAAAGATGCTGTAGTTCCTAAAGATGGACGAACAGAGGCGCCAGATGCGACGAAATATACATGGCATCAAGGTGAGCAACCAAATGATTCAACTGTTGCGAATCCAGGTTTCTCTATCCATAGAGTTAATATGGAGCTTCCACCTGATTCAAGTACGGTAATTCATAAATTATCTGATAAAGCAAACTTTGAAATTCCTGTAGTTGTTAAAGTTAATCCAAAAACACCAGTTATTGTAGAAAATACAATCTCTGAAAAAGGTGGTTTGCCAAATCAATCTATTCAGATTGACAACGTTGTTCCAGGTGCAACAGTTAGCCTTACAATTGCTGGTAAAACAATCACTAAGACAGCTGGATCTAATGCTACAAGTGTAACCTTTGATGCTACTGACTTACAACCAGTCTATGCAGCTAATAATGGTCTTCTTCCTGTAGGAGATATCACTGTTAATCAGGCAGTTACACGTCGTGATCCTAGTGATAATACAGATAAGGTCTTGACCTCTGCAACAGCAACTGGAACGATTACTCGTGAAACGGTAGCTCCAGTAGCTCAAGATACAGTTGTAGAAGTTAAACAAAAGGATGGTAGTTGGGTTCCAGTTCCAAAAACAACTGACGCAAATGGTCTTACAACACATACTTTCTATGCAGGTGATCAACTTCGCTTTACAACTAAATTCACAGATAACAGTGATAAGATTGCGAATACTGTCGTAAGACAAGGTTCAAACACAGCATCAGAAACAGATAATGTCCTACATAGTACTTGGGGAACTGTTGCGCCAAATAATATCACAACAGTTACACCGGCTACTGCAACATCACCAGCAACAGTCATTCAAACTGGTACAGTGAATGCAAATCTTCAGTATGGCGATGGTCAACACGTTACTCGTGCCATTGTCGCAGAAGATACAGTAGGAAACCGTTCTGAGGGTAGCCGCTTCCGTCTGAAACAAGGTAAGTTGTCAGAGAAACATCCAGGTGTAGATCCAAAAACTAAGTTTGAAGTTGCAGATGTAAACAACTTAACAGCAGAAGAAAAGGCTAAAGTATTTGAAGCAATCAAAACATCAAATCCAAAAGCGGACAAGCAAATTGATTCATACACTCAAAATGATGATGGATCAGTCACAATCAACTACTTGGATGGAACAAGTAATCTCGTTCGTCCAAACGTTAAGTATGCAGTAGAAAAAGTTTCTGATAGATTCTATGCGGTAAAAGATGAAAATGTAAACGATTTGGATCTTCTTACCTTTGTTCGTGGTATTGGTGGAAAAGATTTACCAGAAGGTACAAAAGTTACTTGGGAAACAGCTCCTACCTTTAATGAGATTGGAAATCGTACAGCTTACTTGAAGGTTGAGCATCCAGACGGAACAGTTACTCCTCGCATCGAATACAACTATACAGTTCTCAAAAAGCTTGAAACATTTACACGAGATGGTAAACAGGTAAATTCTACGCCTTTAAAGCCGATAGTGGAACGGATAGAGTTACAGGTGGTAACTGGGCTAATAACATTGGTGGATTCTCTAACTTATATGTAAATAATAATAGCTTGAATGACTCGAATAACCCAGGTAGTTACTCATTATCGAGTTTAACCTTTAAATACAAGCTAAATAATGATGAAAATGCTATTCAAACTGAGAAGGTTAATACTACCTTCAGTGACGTATGGCACACAACTAAGGTAAGTGATGCGGATAATCAACCTCTAGCTCACAATACGACCTATACCGCAGTTGCGAACTATTCTAGAGGACGTTTTGGTAATGCATCAAATGGTGATCCGGCCTTAACAAGTACTGTAACCTTTGACTACTCAGTAGTGGATCCAGTAGCTAAGAAAGTTTATGAAACAACGGTTGGGGATAAAGGCCCACTAGCAGATATTATTAACACTCCAGGTAATGCCATTAAGAATACAGATATCGTTCTTACTACGAATCCTACTGATGGCACTGCTACAGCTGTTTCAAGTACGGAGGCTAACTCTGCTACAGCTGCTTCTGGTACGACGACTACTCAGACTGTTCCAATGCCAGATGGTGTCGATTTTGCATGGGACGGGACAACAGCCCTAGATGCGGATACCATCGTTGCGGCTCCGGGCTACTATACACGAAATGTCAGAGTCACTCTACCGAAAAGTACTACAGAAGGTGATAAGCCTAGAAACAGTCGAACAGTTCCAGTAACCATCAAAGTCAACCTAAAAACACCAAAAATCGCAGATGATCAAGTAACAAATACAGGTGGTCTTCCAAACCGTAGTATTACAGTGACAGATGTGGCACCAGGTGCGACAGTAACCTTGACAATCGGTGATAAGACTTTCCCTCCGAAGGTGGTACCAGCTGGTGCTACAAGTGTCACATTTGGAGCGGATGAATTAGCAGATGCTAACGGTTTGCTTCCAAAGGGAACTGTAACGGCTACACAAACTAAAGTTGTTACAAATCCTGAAGGAAATCCAGAGACCCTTAGCACATCAACGACTAAAGAAATTACTAAGGAAACTGAAGCGCCTAATGTTACTGTTAAGGTTGAAGTGTATGACAAGGCGAAAGATAAATGGGTAGAAGCTCCTAAGACGACAGATGGCAAGAGTAAAATCTATGCTGGAGATAAATTCCGTGTGACTGTAACAACTACTGATAACAGTGGTAAGGTTAAAAATATTGAGGCATGGAATAATTCTGTTAATGAAGATCCGAAGTATGCAACGACAAATCTCATTCCAAGTCCATATGCAGAAAAGGGTCTTGCGATACAGACGACTAATACAGTTACCAATGCTTCAGTCGCTCAACCAGACACACGTCAATTGACAGAAGAAGGAACCTATAATCCTACTCAACCATATAGTGCAAGTAATAAGTGGACACGATTTGCAAGAGTTCGTGACTTGTCGGATAATACTAATTTTGTCGAATATGGACTCCAACAAGCTCCTCTAAACGAGAAATATCAACCAGATGTACCAGCAAGTATTCAGGTAACAAATAAAACGAATCCAACAGCCGAAGATAGAGAAAAAATTCGCGCAGCGATTGAAAAACTAAATGCTGGTAAACAAATTAAATCAATCTCTGTTAATGAACGTGGAGTAGTAACCGTTACCTACGATGATAATACTGTTGATACAGTTACGCCAACATTAGATGATTCAGATTACAAGTCTCAAAAAGCATCTGAGTCAGCATCGACTAGCGCCGTAGCGTCTACATCAGCAAGCACAAGCGCCGTAGCGTCTACATCAGCAAGCACAAGTGCGGTAGCATCTACATCAGCAAGTACTAGCGCCGTAGCGTCTACCTCAGCATCAACAAGTGCAGTAGCCTCTACATCAGCAAGCACAAGCGCTGTAGCCTCTACCTCAGCAAGTACAAGTGCGGTAGCGTCTACCTCAGCAAGCACAAGCGCCGTAGCGTCTACCTCAGCATCAACAAGTGCGGTAGCGTCTACCTCAGCAAGCACAAGTGCCGTAGCGTCTACCTCAGCGTCAACAAGTGCCGTAGCATCTACATCAGCATCAACAAGTGCCGTAGCATCTACCTCAGCGTCAACAAGTGCTGTAGCGTCTACCTCAGCGTCAACAAGTGCCGTAGCATCTACATCAGCAAGTACAAGTGCGGTAGCTTCTACATCAGCAAGCACAAGCGCCGTAGCGTCTACATCAGCATCAACAAGTGCTGTAGCGTCTACCTCAGCAAGTACAAGTGCGGTAGCGTCTACCTCAGCGTCAACTAGCGCCGTAGCGTCTACCTCAGCAAGCACAAGTGCGGTAGCTTCTACATCAGCATCAACAAGTGCTGTAGCGTCTACCTCAGCAAGCACAAGTGCGGTAGCGTCTACCTCAGCAAGTACAAGTGCTGTAGCTTCTACCTCAGCAAGCACAAGCGCTGTAGCTTCTACCTCAGCAAGTACTAGTGCTGTAGCTTCTACCTCAGCAAGCACAAGCGCAGTAGCGTCTACCTCAGCAAGCACAAGCGCAGTAGCGTCTACATCAGCGTCAACTAGCGCCGTAGCCTCTACGTCAGCAAGTACAAGTGCGGTAGCATCTACATCAGCAAGTACAAGTGCGGTAGCATCTACATCAGCAAGTACAAGTGCTGTAGCTTCTACCTCAGCAAGCACAAGCGCCGTAGCGTCTACATCAGCAAGCACAAGTGCCGTAGCGTCTACATCAGCGTCAACTAGCGCCGTAGCGTCTACCTCAGCAAGCACAAGTGCTGTAGCGTCTACCTCAGCAAGTACAAGTGCTGTAGCTTCTACCTCAGCAAGCACAAGCGCTGTAGCTTCTACCTCAGCAAGCACAAGCGCAGTAGCGTCTACCTCAGCAAGCACAAGCGCTGTAGCATCTACCTCAGCAAGTACTAGCGCTGTAGCGTCTACCTCAGCAAGCACAAGTGCTGTAGCTTCTACCTCAGCAAGTACAAGTGCGGTAGCATCTACATCAGCAAGTACAAGTGCGGTAGCATCTACATCAGCAAGTACAAGTGCTGTAGCTTCTACATCAGCAAGCACAAGCGCCGTAGCGTCTACATCAGCATCAACAAGTGCCGTAGCCTCTACCTCAGCAAGTACTAGCGCTGTAGCATCTACCTCAGCGTCAACAAGTGCGGTAGCTTCTACATCAGCATCAACCAGTGCCGTAGCGTCTACCTCAGCAAGCACAAGCGCTGTAGCGTCTACCTCAGCAAGTACTAGTGCTGTAGCATCTACCTCAGCGTCAACAAGTGCGGTAGCCTCTACTTCAGCGTCAACAAGTGCCGTAGCGTCTACCTCAGCAAGCACAAGCGCTGTAGCATCTACATCAGCCTCAACAAGTGCCGTAGCGTCTACCTCAGCAAGCACAAGCGCGGTAGCGTCTACCTCAGCAAGTACTAGCGCTGTAGCGTCTACCTCAGCAAGTACTAGCGCTGTAGCCTCTACCTCAGCAAGCACAAGTGCTGTAGCTTCTACCTCAGCAAGCACAAGTGCCGTAGCGTCTACATCAGCGTCAACTAGCGCAGTAGCGTCTACCTCAGCAAGTACAAGTGCTGTAGCTTCTACCTCAGCAAGCACAAGCGCTGTAGCGTCTACCTCAGCAAGCACAAGCGCAGTAGCGTCTACCTCAGCAAGTACTAGCGCTGTAGCGTCTACCTCAGCAAGCACAAGTGCTGTAGCTTCTACCTCAGCAAGCACAAGTGCCGTAGCTTCTACATCAGCGTCAACTAGCGCCGTAGCGTCTACCTCAGCAAGCACAAGCGCTGTAGCCTCTACATCAGCAAGCACAAGTGCGGTAGCTTCTACATCAGCGTCAACAAGTGCAGTAGCATCTACATCAGCAAGCACAAGTGCTGTAGCGTCTACCTCAGCATCAACTAGCGCCGTAGCGTCTACCTCAGCGTCAACAAGCGCGGTAGCATCTACATCAGCGTCAACAAGCGCCGTAGCGTCTACATCAGCAAGCACAAGCGCCGTAGCGTCTACATCAGCAAGCACAAGTGCGGTAGCCTCTACATCAGCAAGCACAAGTGCGGTAGCTTCTACATCAGCATCAACAAGTGCGGTAGCCTCTACATCAGCAAGCACAAGCGCGGTAGCCTCTACATCAGCAAGCACTAGCGCAGTAGCATCTACATCAGCATCAACAAGTGCGGTAGCCTCTACATCAGCAAGCACAAGCGCTGTAGCATCTACATCAGCATCAACAAGTGCGGTAGCTTCTACATCAGCGTCAACAAGTGCAGTAGCCTCTACATCAGCAAGCACAAGCGCCGTAGCGTCTACATCAGCATCAACAAGTGCCGTAGCGTCTACCTCAGCAAGCACAAGCGCAGTAGCGTCTACATCAGCATCAACTAGCGCAGTAGCGTCTACGTCAGCGTCAACAAGTGCGGTAGCCTCTACGTCAGCAAGCACAAGCGCTGTAGCCTCTACATCAGCAAGTACTAGCGCTGTAGCGTCTACCTCAGCCTCAACAAGTGCCGTAGCGTCTACCTCAGCAAGCACAAGCGCGGTAGCGTCTACCTCAGCAAGTACTAGCGCTGTAGCGTCTACCTCAGCAAGTACTAGCGCTGTAGCCTCTACCTCAGCAAGCACAAGTGCTGTAGCTTCTACCTCAGCAAGCACAAGTGCCGTAGCGTCTACATCAGCGTCAACTAGCGCAGTAGCGTCTACCTCAGCAAGTACAAGTGCTGTAGCTTCTACCTCAGCAAGCACAAGCGCTGTAGCTTCTACCTCAGCAAGCACAAGCGCAGTAGCGTCTACCTCAGCAAGTACTAGCGCTGTAGCGTCTACCTCAGCAAGCACAAGTGCTGTAGCTTCTACCTCAGCAAGCACAAGTGCCGTAGCGTCTACATCAGCGTCAACTAGCGCCGTAGCGTCTACCTCAGCAAGCACAAGCGCTGTAGCCTCTACATCAGCAAGCACAAGTGCGGTAGCTTCTACATCAGCGTCAACAAGTGCAGTAGCATCTACATCAGCAAGCACAAGTGCAGTAGCGTCTACCTCAGCATCAACTAGCGCCGTAGCGTCTACCTCAGCGTCAACAAGCGCGGTAGCATCTACATCAGCGTCAACAAGCGCCGTAGCGTCTACCTCAGCAAGCACAAGCGCCGTAGCGTCTACATCAGCAAGCACAAGTGCGGTAGCCTCTACATCAGCAAGCACAAGCGCTGTAGCATCTACATCAGCATCAACAAGTGCGGTAGCCTCTACATCAGCGTCAACAAGTGCAGTAGCGTCTACATCAGCAAGCACAAGCGCGGTAGCCTCTACATCAGCATCAACAAGTGCGGTAGCCTCTACATCAGCGTCAACAAGTGCCGTAGCGTCTACATCAGCAAGCACAAGCGCTGTAGCCTCTACATCAGCATCAACAAGCGCAGTAGCCTCTACATCAGCATCAACAAGTGCGGTAGCCTCTACATCAGCAAGCACAAGCGCAGTAGCGTCTACATCAGCAAGCACAAGCGCCGTAGCGTCTACATCAGCAAGCACAAGCGCAGTAGCCTCTACATCAGCATCAACAAGCGCTGTAGCCTCTACATCAGCAAGCACAAGTGCGGTAGCTTCTACATCAGCAAGCACAAGCGCTGTAGCCTCTACATCAGCAAGCACAAGTGCGGTAGCTTCTACATCAGCAAGCACAAGCGCCGTAGCCTCTACATCAGCAAGCACAAGCGCGGTAGCCTCTACATCAGCAAGCACAAGTGCGGTAGCTTCTACATCAGCGTCAACAAGTGCAGTAGCCTCTACATCAGCAAGCACAAGCGCCGTAGCGTCTACATCAGCATCAACAAGTGCCGTAGCGTCTACATCAGCAAGTACTAGCGCAGTAGCATCTACATCAGCATCAACAAGTGCGGTAGCCTCTACATCAGCAAGCACAAGTGCGGTAGCTTCTACCTCAGCAAGCACAAGTGCGGTAGCCTCTACATCAGCAAGCACAAGCGCGGTAGCCTCTACATCAGCAAGCACTAGCGCAGTAGCATCTACATCAGCATCAACAAGTGCGGTAGCCTCTACATCAGCAAGCACAAGCGCTGTAGCATCTACATCAGCATCAACAAGTGCGGTAGCTTCTACATCAGCGTCAACAAGTGCAGTAGCCTCTACATCAGCAAGCACAAGCGCCGTAGCGTCTACATCAGCATCAACAAGTGCCGTAGCGTCTACATCAGCGTCAACTAGCGCAGTAGCGTCTACCTCAGCAAGTACAAGTGCTGTAGCTTCTACCTCAGCAAGCACAAGCGCTGTAGCTTCTACCTCAGCAAGCACAAGCGCAGTAGCGTCTACCTCAGCAAGTACTAGCGCTGTAGCATCTACATCAGCATCAACAAGTGCGGTAGCTTCTACATCAGCGTCAACAAGTGCAGTAGCCTCTACATCAGCAAGCACAAGCGCCGTAGCGTCTACATCAGCATCAACAAGTGCCGTAGCGTCTACCTCAGCAAGCACAAGCGCAGTAGCGTCTACATCAGCATCAACTAGCGCAGTAGCGTCTACGTCAGCGTCAACAAGTGCTGTAGCCTCTACGTCAGCAAGCACAAGCGCTGTAGCCTCTACATCAGCAAGTACTAGCGCTGTAGCGTCTACCTCAGCCTCAACAAGTGCCGTAGCGTCTACCTCAGCAAGCACAAGCGCGGTAGCGTCTACCTCAGCAAGTACTAGCGCTGTAGCGTCTACCTCAGCAAGTACTAGCGCTGTAGCCTCTACGTCAGCAAGCACAAGTGCTGTAGCTTCTACCTCAGCAAGCACAAGTGCCGTAGCGTCTACATCAGCGTCAACTAGCGCTGTAGCTTCTACCTCAGCAAGCACAAGCGCTGTAGCGTCTACATCAGCAAGCACTAGCGCAGTAGCATCTACATCAGCATCAACAAGTGCGGTAGCCTCTACATCAGCAAGCACAAGCGCTGTAGCATCTACATCAGCATCAACAAGTGCGGTAGCCTCTACATCAGCAAGCACAAGTGCGGTAGCTTCTACATCAGCATCAACAAGTGCGGTAGCCTCTACATCAGCAAGCACAAGTGCTGTAGCGTCTACCTCAGCAAGTACAAGTGCTGTAGCTTCTACCTCAGCAAGCACAAGCGCTGTAGCTTCTACCTCAGCAAGCACTAGCGCAGTAGCATCTACTTCAGCGTCAACAAGTGCGGTAGCCTCTACATCAGCAAGCACAAGTGCGGTAGCATCTACATCAGCATCAACAAGTGCGGTAGCCTCTACATCAGCAAGCACAAGCGCTGTAGCCTCTACATCAGCAAGCACAAGTGCGGTAGCTTCTACATCAGCGTCAACAAGTGCAGTAGCATCTACATCAGCAAGCACAAGTGCGGTAGCGTCTACCTCAGCAAGCACAAGTGCGGTAGCGTCTATATCAGCAAGCACTAGCGCAGTAGCATCTACATCAGCATCAACAAGTGCGGTAGCCTCTACATCAGCAAGCACAAGCGCAGTAGCATCTACATCAGCATCAACTAGCGCAGTAGCGTCTACGTCAGCGTCAACAAGTGCGGTAGCCTCTACGTCAGCAAGCACAAGCGCTGTAGCCTCTACATCAGCAAGTACTAGCGCTGTAGCGTCTACCTCAGCAAGTACTAGCGCTGTAGCCTCTACATCAGCAAGCACAAGTGCTGTAGCTTCTACCTCAGCAAGCACAAGTGCCGTAGCCTCTACCTCAGCGTCAACTAGCGCCGTAGCGTCTACCTCAGCAAGCACAAGTGCTGTAGCGTCTACCTCAGCAAGTACAAGTGCTGTAGCCTCTACATCAGCAAGCACAAGCGCTGTAGCTTCTACCTCAGCAAGCACAAGCGCAGTAGCGTCTACCTCAGCAAGCACAAGCGCCGTAGCCTCTACATCAGCAAGCACAAGCGCGGTAGCCTCTACATCAGCAAGCACAAGTGCGGTAGCTTCTACATCAGCGTCAACAAGTGCAGTAGCCTCTACATCAGCAAGCACAAGCGCCGTAGCGTCTACATCAGCATCAACAAGTGCCGTAGCGTCTACATCAGCAAGTACTAGCGCAGTAGCATCTACATCAGCATCAACAAGTGCGGTAGCCTCTACATCAGCAAGCACAAGTGCGGTAGCTTCTACCTCAGCAAGCACAAGTGCGGTAGCCTCTACATCAGCAAGCACAAGCGCGGTAGCGTCTACATCAGCGTCAACTAGCGCAGTAGCGTCTACCTCAGCAAGTACAAGTGCTGTAGCTTCTACCTCAGCAAGCACAAGCGCTGTAGCGTCTACCTCAGCAAGCACAAGCGCAGTAGCGTCTACCTCAGCAAGTACTAGCGCTGTAGCGTCTACCTCAGCAAGCACAAGTGCTGTAGCTTCTACCTCAGCAAGCACAAGTGCCGTAGCTTCTACATCAGCGTCAACTAGCGCCGTAGCGTCTACCTCAGCAAGCACAAGCGCTGTAGCCTCTACATCAGCAAGCACAAGTGCGGTAGCTTCTACATCAGCGTCAACAAGTGCAGTAGCATCTACATCAGCAAGCACAAGTGCTGTAGCGTCTACCTCAGCATCAACTAGCGCCGTAGCGTCTACCTCAGCAAGTACTAGCGCTGTAGCCTCTACCTCAGCAAGCACAAGTGCTGTAGCTTCTACCTCAGCAAGCACAAGTGCCGTAGCGTCTACCTCAGCGTCAACTAGCGCCGTAGCGTCTACCTCAGCAAGCACAAGTGCTGTAGCGTCTACCTCAGCAAGTACAAGTGCTGTAGCATCTACATCAGCAAGCACAAGCGCTGTAGCTTCTACCTCAGCAAGTACAAGTGCTGTAGCTTCTACCTCAGCAAGCACAAGCGCTGTAGCGTCTACCTCAGCATCAACAAGTGCCGTAGCGTCTACGTCAGCAAGTACAAGTGCAGTAGCGTCTACGTCAGCAAGTACAAGTGCCGTAGCCTCTACCTCAGCAAGCACAAGCGCCGTAGCGTCTACATCAGCAAGCACAAGTGCGGTAGCGTCTACCTCAGCAAGCACAAGTGCGGTAGCGTCTACATCAGCAAGCACTAGCGCAGTAGCATCTACATCAGCATCAACAAGTGCGGTAGCCTCTACATCAGCAAGCACAAGTGCGGTAGCTTCTACATCAGCATCAACAAGTGCGGTAGCCTCTACATCAGCAAGCACAAGTGCTGTAGCGTCTACCTCAGCAAGTACAAGTGCTGTAGCTTCTACCTCAGCAAGCACAAGCGCTGTAGCTTCTACCTCAGCAAGCACTAGCGCAGTAGCATCTACTTCAGCGTCAACAAGTGCGGTAGCCTCTACATCAGCAAGCACAAGTGCGGTAGCTTCTACATCAGCATCAACAAGTGCGGTAGCCTCTACATCAGCAAGCACAAGCGCTGTAGCCTCTACATCAGCAAGCACAAGTGCGGTAGCTTCTACATCAGCGTCAACAAGTGCAGTAGCATCTACATCAGCAAGCACAAGTGCGGTAGCGTCTACCTCAGCAAGCACAAGCGCTGTAGCCTCTACATCAGCATCAACAAGTGCGGTAGCCTCTACTTCAGCGTCAACAAGTGCCGTAGCGTCTACCTCAGCAAGCACAAGCGCTGTAGCATCTACCTCAGCATCAACAAGTGCGGTAGCCTCTACTTCAGCGTCAACAAGTGCCGTAGCGTCTACGTCAGCAAGTACAAGTGCAGTAGCGTCTACGTCAGCAAGTACAAGTGCCGTAGCCTCTACCTCAGCAAGCACAAGCGCGGTAGCATCTACCTCAGCAAGCACAAGCGCTGTAGCGTCTACCTCAGCATCAACAAGTGCCGTAGCGTCTACGTCAGCAAGTACAAGTGCAGTAGCGTCTACGTCAGCAAGTACAAGTGCCGTAGCCTCTACCTCAGCAAGCACAAGCGCCGTAGCGTCTACATCAGCAAGCACAAGTGCTGTAGCGTCTACCTCAGCGTCAACAAGCGCGGTAGCATCTACATCAGCGTCAACAAGCGCCGTAGCGTCTACATCAGCAAGCACAAGCGCCGTAGCGTCTACATCAGCAAGCACAAGTGCGGTAGCCTCTACATCAGCAAGCACAAGCGCTGTAGCATCTACATCAGCATCAACAAGTGCGGTAGCCTCTACATCAGCGTCAACAAGTGCAGTAGCGTCTACATCAGCAAGCACAAGCGCGGTAGCCTCTACATCAGCATCAACAAGTGCGGTAGCCTCTACATCAGCGTCAACAAGTGCCGTAGCGTCTACATCAGCAAGCACAAGCGCAGTAGCCTCTACATCAGCATCAACAAGCGCAGTAGCCTCTACATCAGCATCAACAAGTGCGGTAGCCTCTACATCAGCAAGCACAAGCGCAGTAGCGTCTACATCAGCAAGCACAAGCGCCGTAGCGTCTACATCAGCAAGCACAAGCGCAGTAGCCTCTACATCAGCATCAACAAGCGCTGTAGCCTCTACATCAGCAAGCACAAGTGCGGTAGCTTCTACATCAGCAAGCACAAGCGCTGTAGCCTCTACATCAGCAAGCACAAGTGCGGTAGCTTCTACATCAGCAAGCACAAGCGCCGTAGCCTCTACATCAGCAAGCACAAGCGCGGTAGCCTCTACATCAGCAAGCACAAGTGCGGTAGCTTCTACATCAGCAAGCACAAGCGCCGTAGCCTCTACATCAGCAAGCACAAGCGCCGTAGCGTCTACATCAGCAAGCACAAGCGCAGTAGCCTCTACATCAGCATCAACAAGTGCGGTAGCCTCTACATCAGCAAGCACAAGCGCCGTAGCCTCTACATCAGCAAGCACAAGTGCGGTAGCCTCTACATCAGCGTCAACAAGTGCCGTAGCCTCTACATCAGCGTCAACAAGCGCTGTAGCATCTACATCAGCGTCAACAAGCGCCGTAGCGTCTACATCAGCAAGCACAAGCGCCGTAGCGTCTACATCAGCAAGCACAAGTGCGGTAGCCTCTACATCAGCAAGCACAAGCGCTGTAGCATCTACATCAGCATCAACAAGTGCGGTAGCCTCTACATCAGCGTCAACAAGTGCAGTAGCGTCTACATCAGCAAGCACAAGCGCGGTAGCCTCTACATCAGCATCAACAAGTGCGGTAGCCTCTACATCAGCGTCAACAAGTGCCGTAGCGTCTACATCAGCAAGCACAAGCGCAGTAGCCTCTACATCAGCATCAACAAGCGCAGTAGCCTCTACATCAGCATCAACAAGTGCGGTAGCCTCTACATCAGCAAGCACAAGCGCCGTAGCCTCTACATCAGCAAGCACAAGTGCGGTAGCTTCTACATCAGCAAGCACAAGCGCCGTAGCCTCTACATCAGCAAGCACAAGCGCCGTAGCGTCTACATCAGCAAGCACAAGCGCAGTAGCCTCTACATCAGCATCAACAAGTGCGGTAGCCTCTACATCAGCAAGCACAAGCGCCGTAGCCTCTACATCAGCAAGCACAAGTGCGGTAGCTTCTACATCAGCAAGTACTAGCGCCGTAGCGTCTACATCAGCGTCAACAAGTACGTCAACTTCAACAGGTGTAAGTACATCAATTTCAACAAGTACAAGTACTTCAATAAACACACCAGCCTCTGAGCCTGAGTCAACAAGTGCATCTGCATCAATAGACACAGTATCTTCTGAAACACCATCAGAATCAACAGGTAAGTCAAGACAGCAATTGCCAAATACAGGTACAGAAGCTTCCAAATCATCTGTACTCCTTGGAGCTTTGGCAGCTGTGACTGGTTTAGGTCTGTTTGCGAAACGCCGTAAACGTGATGATGAAGAATAATCGGATTAAAAATACATAGAAAGTATTATTGTTTCGATTTATGAAGAATCCCTTGGATGAAAAATCATCCAGGGGATTTTTTGCGTTTTAAAAGTTAAGGGAGATAGAAAATAGCATAAAAAATGTTATAATAGTAGGAAAGGAGAACGACTACATGACTGAAAAAATTACGGTAATTGTACCAGTTTATAATGTTGAAAATTACCTAGAAAAATGTTTGGATAGTTTAATTAATCAAACTTATAAAAATCTTGAGATAATTGTAATTAATGATGGTTCTACAGATAATTCGGGTGAAATTTGTCAAGAGTATGCACAAAAAGATAATCGAATTGTCTATATTGAAAAAGACAATGGTGGTCAATCGGAAGCAAGAAATATGGGCTTAGATCGAATGACTGGATCTTATGTGACCTTTGTTGACTCGGATGATTGGGTCGAGTTAGATTATGTAGAAATCCTTTACAAAAAAATAACGGAGTATCAAGCTGATATTACGGTTGGAAATTATTATTCTTTTAATGAATCTGAAGGAATGTACTACTTCCATATATTTGGAGACTCCTATTATGAGAAAGTCTATGACAATGTTTCTATCTTTGAAAACTTGTATGAGTCTCAAGAAATGAAGAGTTTCGCTTTGATATCTGTTTGGGGAAAACTTTATAAGGCAGATTTGTTTAAACAATTACGTTTTGATATAGGTCGGTTAGGAGAAGATGGTTATCTCAATCAAAAGATTTATTTACTTGCTGAGAAGACTATTTATTTGAATAAAGGATTATATGCCTATCGCCAAAGAGAAGGAAGTAGTTCCAGAATTTGGACAGAAAAGTGGATGCACGCCTTAGTTGATGCTATGTCTGAGCGTATTACTCTACTAGCTAATTTGGGTTATCCACTTGAGAAACACTTGGCAGTTTATCGTCAGATGTTGAAGGTCAGCCTCGCAAACGGTCAAGCTAGTGGTTTATCTGACACAGCAACGTATAAAGAGTTTGAAATGAAAAGAACTCTTTTAAATCACTTATCTATACAAGAGCAAAAGGAAAAGAAAGCAATTGTTTTGGCAGCGAATTATGCCTATGTCGAGCAGGTCATGACGACTATTAAGTCCATTTGCTATCACAATCGCTCAATTCGTTTTTATCTGATTAATAATGATTTTCCCAACGAATGGTTGAAACAATTGAATAAGCGATTAGAAAAGTTTGATTCAGAAATTATCAATTGCAGGGTGACATCTGAGCAAATTTTGCGTTATAAAACGGATATTAGTTACACTGTTTTTTTGCGTTATTTTGTGGCTGACTTCGTGAAAGAAGACAAAGCTCTTTATTTGGACTGCGATTTAGTCGTAACGAAAAATCTAGATGACTTGTTTGCTACAGATTTACAGAACTATCCTTTGGCTGCTATTCGAGATTTTGGAGGCAGAGCCTATTTCAGCCGAGAAATCTTTAATGCAGGTGTTCTCTTGGTTAATAATGCTCTTTGGAAGCAAGAGAATATAACTCAAAAGTTGATTGATTTGACCAATGAATGGCATAATAAGGTGGATCAGGCTGATCAAAGCATTTTGAATATGCTTTTTGAAAACAGATGGTTGGAATTGGACTTTGATAATAATCATATTGTCATTCATGAACGTTTCGCAAACTATAATTTTCCAGATGGGCAGGAATATCCAGGAATTATCCACTATTTATCAGAGAGAAAGCCTTGGCATACACACGCTGAACAAACCTATCGTGATGTTTGGTGGTATTACCATGATATGGAATGGACAGAGTTGGGAAAAAATTATCATTTACATTCTCTTAAAAAATTGCATCTTTATCCTCTAAAAGTTCCATTTTCTTGTTTGATTTATACAGCTTCAGATCAAATTGAGCAGTTGGAAACACTAATAGTGGCTTTACCAGAAGTACAATTTAAGATTGCAGCAAGAGTAATCGTTAATGAGAATCTTTCTAGACTCGTTGTGTATCCAAACGTTACTGTCTATTCTGGAACAGTATCTTTGGAGGAATTGGATAGAGAATTGGTAGAAACTTGTCAGCTTCTTTTAGATATAAACTATGGTGAGAAGGAAACAGAAATATTAGAGCAATTTATTTCCCAAAATAAACCAATTTTAGCCTTTGAGAATACTAAATCTTATGAAGCGAACCAAGAGATATATCAGACTGATCAAGTTTCAGAAATGATAAAGAGAATAAGAGAGTTAAATAGATGAGAAAAAACATTGTGCGAGGTGATGCACTAATCTTAACTGTAAGTGATCAGATTGAGCAGTTAGATTATCTCCTAGAAAACTTGCCAGATATTTGTTTTCATATTGCCGCTCCTGTACAGTTTTCTAAAAAGATAAGAGCACTGGAGTCTAAATATAATGTCCGTCTCATGACAGTTACAACTGATCAGCAAATTGACTTTCTAGTGAACATCTGCGACATCCTATTAGATATCAATCATTTTCAGGAAGTTGATTCTATTGTTTCCAAATTTGTGCAGGCTGGTAAAATGGTCTTGGCTTTTGACAATACAGTCCATGAAAATCAAGGACAGGAAGTTTTTTTATCAAGTACACCAGATAAATTGGTTTCTAGAGTGAGAGAGTATCTGAATGAAGTCAGGGTAGGCATCAATTATCAAGAAAATATCATCCAAGATGGAAATTGGAATGTATTTCAAATTGATAGAAAAGCTAGTCTAATTGTGGGAAGCAATGTCATTTGTAGAAATTTTGAGAATTTCCATGTTTCTTCAGGGAAGTTAATACTGCATGATGGTGTCTTCATCAATAATTCTTGTAGTTTTAACTGTATGGAAAGAATCGAAATCGGAAACGGAACAATGATGGGGGAAGGAGTTCGTTTTTACGACCACGACCATATTTATACCGCTGAAAAGATCGAAAAGTGGCAGTGGACTACAGCGCCGATTAGAGTTGGAAAAGATTGTTGGATAGGAAGTAATGTCACGATTTTAAAAGGAGTGACTATTGGGGATAATACCATTATCGGAGCAGGTTGCCTCATACGCAATGATATTCCATCAAACAGTGTGGTTTATAATGATGGAAATCTTTGTATAAAAAGAAGAGATTAAACAGGAAATATAATAAATCAAATTTAGGTAAGTTAGTATATGGAAAATGAATTAATCAGTATTATAGTTCCAATCTATAACGTTGAGAATTATTTAAGACAGTGTTTGGATAGTATTCAGAATCAAACTTATAAAAATTTTGAATGCATTATGGTTAATGATGGATCCACAGATAGCTCACAACAAATAGCGGAAGAGTATCTAACGGATAGTCGGTTCAGACTAATCAATCAATCTAATAAAGGTTTAAGTGGGGCTAGAAATACGGCTATTAGTCATATTAGAGAAGAGTCTACTTTTATATCCTTTGTAGATAGTGATGATTATATTTATCCTGATTTCTTAGAAACTTTAATAGAACACATTGAAGATGATGTTGATATTATAGAAGGAATGATTGAAAATTTCCATGATGAAATAAAAGTGGATAGAGTCTGTCATAATTTTGAGAAAAAAATATTAATAACCAAGGATGACAAATTGGGAGAATTGGCATTAAATGAGCTGAGAGTTAGCGTTTTTCCAAAATTGTTTCGAAAAAGTTTATTAACAGAAGATTTTTTTCCAGAGGGGTGGATATTTGAAGATTTAGCAGTTGTTCCCGAGTTGGTAAGTCATTCAAGAAAATGGATTAAATTACCAAAAGTTATTTATGGTTACAGGATTCGTCCAAATTCAATTACTACTAAAGAGTTTTCAGAAGAAAAATTAGATGTATTTAAGATATTTGAGAAGTATGACTTATTTTTTGAAAATGAGAATGATGTAATAAAATTATTAGTTGAAAAACTAAAATATTTACATTTAAATTATCACGATATAGAATTTGTACCAGAGAATAATCAGTATAAACAGTTATACCAACAAGAAAAACAAAAACTGTTATCTAAAATAGCAGATTATGAAAGTAAAGCCTTAATTAGTATTATTGTACCTATTTACAATGTTGAGAAATACTTAAGACAATGTTTGGATAGTATTATTGCTCAAACATATCAAAATTTCGAATGTTTGTTAATAAATGATGGCTCGCCAGATAATTCTGCTGATATTTGTAGAGAGTATGTTTCTAAGGATTCTCGTTTTCGTTATTTTGAAAAGGAAAATGGTGGAGCATCATCGGCTAGAAATTTAGGTATTGAATGTTCGGGGGGGGCGTACATTACGTTTATTGATTCGGATGATTGGGTAGATTCTGATTATTTAGAAGTACTGTATAGAGCTTTGATAGAAGAACAAGCAGATATAGCTATCTCTACTTATAAACAATTCAATATGGATGATAATTGTTATTATGTGCATTCTTATCAAAGAGGATATGACAGAAAAGTGTTTACAAATGCAGAATTAGTTGATTCTTTACCTTTGTTATATAGATATGATAGCACTTATAATTTTGTTAGTTGCAAGTTGGTTTCTAGAGAGATACTGAAATATATCCGTTTCAACCTCTCTACTAGCTACGGTGAAGATATGGAGTTTTGGTATAAACTATATCTGACCTCTAGAAAAATTGTCTATGAAAATAAAGATACCTATATTTATAGAACCAATAACGATGATTCAAGACATTTTGAAGAAGAAAAAATTCGTGGTTATATTCAGCAGCGATTAAATTTCATTGCAATAATTGCTGCTAGAGGAATGAATATCAGGACTCATGTAGATAATTGTATTCAATATTTATATTTTTTAGAGAGAAAATTGTTAGATCAAGAAGTTCAGTTTGCTGAAATGCTGATGTGGGTAAGAGAAATTATATTTTTATTAGAAGGGGAATAAAAATGTTCAGTCAAGAATTAGTTAGTATCATAGTCCCTATCTACAATGTTGAAAATTATTTGAGACAGTGTCTAGATAGCATTATGAATCAAACATATCGAAATTTTGAGTGTTTATTAATAAATGATGGTTCGCCAGATAATTCTGCTGATATTTGTAGAGAGTATGTTTCTAAAGATTCTCGTTTCAGTTATTTTGAAAAGGAAAATGGTGGAGTTTCTTCAGCACGTAACTTCGGTATTGAATGTTCAAAAGGGCAATATATCACCTTTATAGATTCGGATGATTGGGTAGATTCGGATCATTTAGAAGTGCTATATAGAGCTTTGATAGATGAAAAGGCAGATATAGCTATCTCTACTTATAAACAATTTAATATGGATGATAATTGTTATTATGTGCATTCTTATCAAAGAGGATATGAAAAACGAATTTTTGAAAAATATCAGTTGATTGAGGAATTACCTGTTTTGGAGCGGTATGACCAATCTTATGGCATAACGTCTGGGAAAATAATATCAAAAAAGGCTTTGGGAATAATTAGGTTTAATGAGTACACCTCTTTATGTGAAGATATGGAATTTTGGTATAAATTATATCTTGTTTCAAATAAAATAATATATATAAACAAAGATACTTATAATTATAGGAAGTATGGAAACGATAGTTTGAAACATATTGATGCGAAGAACAAGTATAGTGATATCCAACAACGGTTAAGTTTTATTTCTATTTTAGCTACTAATGGTAGAAATATACGAGGTTATATAGAGAATTTGCTTATTCACTTAGAAATCAGTCTAGAGGAATTAAAAAATAGTAACCAAGAATCAGATGAAACTTATAGATGGATTGAGGAGATATTGTTTTTATTTAAGGGTGCTGAGTAGAGCGAATGAACTGAGAAAAAGTCTATTTTGCTTATGAATCTAAACCATTTATATAAAGCAAAAAGCTTTCAATTATTGATAATTTATATTGAAATGTAAGAAATTTTAAAAAATTCTAGTTTAATTATTTTTTTATTCTACAGTATATTATGAGTTTATATACTTAGATGATTACAGTCGAGGTTTATTATACTTTATTAAGTAATGATACCTAGAAAGTTAAGTTTGTTGCTTGACTACTTAAAGTTGTTTGTGGTAGTGAAGATAGTTTTTACTTTCATTTTAAATTAAAACACTAAAACACTAAAACACTTTCTACATTAGTGTTGCACCTTAAACACAACGAAAGGAATCAATTAGAAATATGAAATTACATATCACCAATCTATATGGAATGGCTCGAGAAAGTACAGCAACTATTGCTCAAAATGCTGTTCAAAAAATTGCCACTCAACTAGGATTTAGAGAGTTAGGGATTTATTTTTACCATGCAGCAGCTGAAACTGTAGAAGAGCGAAGTAGAAGATTAGACGGGATTCTAGCAAGTGTTTCAATGGGAGATGTGGTCATTTTTCAAACACCTACTTGGAATGGTCTAGAGTTTGAAAGAGAATTTTTAAGTAAGTTGAAACTTCTCAATGTGAAAATCATAATATTTGTCCATGATGTGATTCCTCTAATGTTTAAAGCAAATGGATTTCTGATGCAGGATTATATCAATCTTTACAACATGGCAGATAGTATCATCTTACCATCAGAAGCTATGAAAGAGAAACTGCTTCAAAATGGCCTGAATGTTAAAAAAATCATTTTTCAAAGAATGTGGGATCATCCTCATGATTTGGACTTACATGAACCTATATTTAAAAAAGAAATCTATTTTGCAGGAAATTTAAGCCGTTTCCCAGAATTAAAAACCTGGGAGGGGACAGTTCCGCTAACTGTATTTTCAAATGAAGAACAATTTTCTTTATCAAATCAAGTTCATATTGCAGGCTGGAAGACTGATGAAGAAATGCTCTTAGAGTTATCAAAAGGTGGATTTGGACTGGTTTGGACTACACATCAAAATGAGGAACAAAATATAGATTATTACAGTATGAATGTTTCTTATAAGTTGAGTACTTATTTAGCGGCAGGTATCCCTGTCATTATTCCTGCTACCTTGTCTAACTCGGACTTTATAGTAGAGCAAGGATTGGGATTTGTAGTTGATAACTTAGAGGAAGCAAGCCATTTGGTGGAACAACTGTCAGAAGAAGCCTATCTTCGAATGTGTAGTAGAGTACGTTATTTTTCCTTTTTACTAAGTCAAGGTTTTTATGCAAAACAGTTCTTATTGCAAGCAGTTTTTGAATTAGGACTGAGTAACAATCAACAGTCACGAGGTATTCGACTATTGACAGTTACAAATAGTCAGGATTTGGAACAAATTGAATACCTAGTAGAACAGCTTCCTGACTGTAATTTTAGCATTGCTGCTAGAACTCTTATGGGACCACGTTTGACAAACTTGGCCGAGAAAGAAAATGTCTATCTATATCCGGCCTCAGATTCAGAAAAGATTGACAAACTACTAGACAAGACTGATCTATATTTGGATATTAACTATGGTGGGGAAGTAGATGGTGTATTTAATGGCTTGTTAGAAAAAAATATTCCTAGCTTTGCCTTTTATAAAACACAAAATGGGGAAAAAGGACAGTATCTCTTTTCTATCAAAAATGTTGATGCCATGGTAGCTGCAATAAGGAATTATGCAGAAACAAAACAATTGCCCAATAAACCATTTGATTTTGAAGTGCAAACTATAGATGAAACACTTGATTATATTCTGGAGCATCAATCTTCAATAGCTCGATTTGGTGATGGCGAGGCTGCAATCATGCTAGGCCAATCTATTAATTACCAGAAATATGATCCTAATCTTGCCGAAGAATTGAAATTTATTTTTAACCAAGAGAGCTGTCCTACATTAGTTATTGGTTTACAAGAAGGTTTAAAAAACCGTTTCTCTTTTGTTCCAGATGCTCTAGCTTTTTGGAGACAATATCTAGAGGATTATGAGGAATTTTATCTAGATTATTGTAAAAATGCTTGGTATGGCTCAACTTTTATTTCTCGTCCTTATATTGATTTTTTAGATAAATCAAAAGCAAAATCTCAGTTTGAAAAGTTGAAAAAGCTATGGGAAGGAAAAGATATCCTTATCGTAGAAGGCTATGCTTCTAGATCTGGGGTAGGAAATGATTTATTTGATAGTGCTAAGAGTATTAAGCGAATTATTTGCCCATCTCGACATGCTTATGATAAGAAAGATGAGATAATGGAAGAAATAATGAACCATGCTGATGGACGTTTGGTTTTGTTAATGCTAGGTCCTACAGCTAAAGTTTTAGCCTATCAACTTTCTATCAAGGGTATGCAGGCCATTGATATCGGACATGTTGATTCTGAGTATGAGTGGATGCGGATGGGAGCTGAAATAAGGTTTTATTACAGAATAAACATACTGCAGAGTTTAATCTAGATACAGAAATAGAATTAGCAGATGATGAAGTATATTTGAGTCAGATTGTTGTAGACTTGAGTGCAGAATAGTATAAATCATGGGATTTCGGAGGAGAAATGATATCAGATAGAATTGCAATCGTTTTGATTGCTGACCAAGCTTATACAGAACAATTAACTGTGACCATGAAATCTATCATGTATCACAATAAATCAGTTGATTTCTATATCATCAATCAAGGTATTATGCCAGATTGGTTTAGAAAAATGAGACGTATAGTGAGAAATTTGGGAGGGGAACTTTACAATATTCCCTTTGATATGGGATTGATTTCAGATGAGTGGAGAACGCAAAATCATATTAGTCCGATTGCCTATGCTAAGTATTTTATTCCTCGTCTTGTTGATAGGGAGAGAGTGCTTTATCTAGATACAGATATTATTGTTAATGGTAGCTTAACCTCTTTTTTCTTAACAGATTTAAAAGGCTTTCCAGTAGCTGCTGTACGTGATGTGGATGGTAGTTTTAATACTGGTGTTATGCTCATTGATAATCTACAATGGAAGGAATTGTCAGTTTCAGATAAATGCTTAGAATTATCTGAAGGCGAGAGCGAACATTGGGAATTAGAACATTTTAATGGAGATCAGACAATATTGAACTCTGTTTTTCAGGATAATTGGTTGGAGTTGGATAAGCGATTCAATGTTCAGGTTGGTCATGATATCGTAGCATTTTATAGTAACTGGCAAGAGCATTTTTGTATGAAGGATAGTCCTCTGATTATTCATTACACAACTTATAGAAAACCATGGAATAGTTCAACATCATACAGATATAGAGAAAAATGGTGGGATTTTTATAATTTAGAACTTTCCCAAGTTTTAGCTCATCATCTAGGGGAATTTTCTTTACAAAAAGAAAAGCAGGGATTGGATTTCTTTACATTAACAGGAACAGAACAATTTGAAGGAATTGAACATTTAGCAAGTAGTTTTCCAGAACATCGCTTTCATATAGCTGCTTATACAGAATTTGGACCGTGGTTAAGTGCTCTGGGACAAAGAGATAATATTTATCTACATCCTCAGTGTGTCCCAGCTACTTTTGATCAATTATTAGAAAATATGGATGCTTATCTTAATATCAATCATGGGGATATAAATGAGGCAATTTTAGAGAGAATGAGTGAGATGAATAAGCCTATTTTTTCATTTTATGCTACTCATAAAGGGAATGTACCTCAATATCTTTTTCTAAGACAGGAGTTAGAAAAAATGGAGGATGCGATCCGTTTATTCTATGAAATTGGAGCCGATAAATTTCGTCAAACATTTAAACAAGAAGAATTATTTGATATTTCAGTCATGTCTATAGATGAAACCTTGGATGAACTGATGAAAACGGAGAAGTCCTTGGTTCGATTTGGGGATGGTGAGTTCAACCTGATAAATGGAAAAAGTATCGCATATCAGGAGTATCGAGAAGATTTAGCTCAAGAAATGAGAGAAATATTGTTACATGCAGATGATACAGAAAATAAAGTATTAATTTGTTTACCAGAGATTTTTGAGATATTTAAGGGAAGTTTTCTCCAAAATGAAGATTCAGAAAAATTTTGGAAACAAGTTTTGGATGATTATGGAAGATTTTTCCAAGAGACTTGTCGGGCAAAAGTATATGGTTCAACTTGGATTTCAAGACCCTACATTGATAATAAAGATAAGAGTCATGCTATTACTCAATTTGAAAAAATCAAATCTTTATTTGAGAATAAAGATATACTCATTGTTGAGGGAGCAACTACGCGATCAGGAGTTGGTAATGACTTATTTAACAATGTTCTTTCCATAAAACGCATTATTTGCCCTTCTCACCACGCTTTTTCTAAAGTGGATGCTATTCAGCAAGCCATTCTAGATCATGCGTCAGGACGAATAATTTTACTTATGCTTGGGCCGACGGCTAAAATATTGGCTTATCGCTTATCTCAATTAGGGTATCGTACCTTAGATCTTGGACATATTGATCCAGAGTATGAATGGATGAAAATGGGAGCAGAGACAAAGGTACAACTAAAACATAAGCATACAGCAGAATTTAATTTTGATCAGGGAATTGAATTTGTAGAGGATGAAGATTATAATAGTCAAATTGTTGTAGATTTGTCTAAGTAGAAAGGTGTAAATACATGAATTTGCCATTAATATCAATTGTTGTCCCTGTCTATAATGTTGAAGCTTATATAGAACATTGTATTCATAATATTTTATCGCAGACCTATAGGAATTTAGAAGTTATTATTGTGAATGATGGCAGTCCAGATGACAGTATAAAGATTGCAAAAGAGTTGACAAAAGATGATCCGCGTTTTATCTATATTGATAAGGAAAATGGTGGACAGTCGGATGCACGTAATGTAGGTTTGGATTGTGCTAGTGGAGATTATATCTTTTTCTGTGATCCAGATGACTTTATGTTCGAAAAAAGTATCGAAAACTTGTACTATGCTAGTGCTTTGACAAACGCCGATATTGTTGTAGGATCATTTTGTCGATTTGATGAAGGGATGTTTTATTTTTATCCATTTCAAAAAGAAGAACTATTGCATCCAGTGAGCTCTAAGGAAGCCATTATGGGAATGGATGATGAGGAAGATTATACTCTTCTTCGTTATTCGGCTGTATGGGGTAAGTTATTTAAAAAGAATTTGTTTGAGACAATCCGTTTTCCTAAAGGAAAATATGCAGAAGATCAATTTATCATGTGGAAATTATATCTTGCAAGTAAAGTGATTATTCGCTATCAGTCAGATGTCTATGCCTATAGGGTGAATTACAAGGGATTGACGCAAAATTATAGTCTATCTCACTTGGATTTTATTGAGGCGATTGAGGAGCGTATCCAGGCATTAATGGAAATGCCCGAATTGGGTTATCCTATGGAGTTGGCATTCAAGCAGTATAAGTTTGCTTTGAATAGGAATATTTCTATGTTAGAAGAGAGTGGATTTGTTCAAGAAGAAGCAACAGTGCGCGAAAAGTTGGAACATGCTGAGAATGGGGATTACCTATTTTTAAAAAAATAAAAGAGAGTGAAAGATGGAAAATCAATTAATCAGTGTTATTGTGCCGGTTTATAATGTTGAAGAGTATCTTAAACAATGTTTGGATAGCATTTTAGAGCAGACGTTTAGCGATTATGAAGTTATCTTGGTAAATGATGGTTCGACAGATAACTCAGGTTTAATTTGTCAAGAATACGCTAAAAAAGATTCACGTATTCGTTATTTTGAAAAAGAAAATGGTGGTCTTTCTGATGCTCGAAATTATGGAATTGGACAGGCGCAGGGAGAATACCTTACTTTTGTTGATTCGGATGATTTTTTAGATAAAATGCATCTGAATGTTCTTTATACTGCATTAGTAAGCAATAATGTAGACATCTCTATCGTAAACTATTCTAATTATCAGACCTCTACCGCTACTTTCTATCTTCATACATTTGGAGAGTACTATGAAAAAACTTATAGTTCAGAAGAATTATTAGATAATTTAGCTATTCTTGAAAGAAATGATTTGTCGTTTTCTACTATATGGGGAAAATTGTACAAGAGGAGTGTCTTTTCATTTTTACGCTTCCCCAAAGGTGTTATAGGTGAAGATGTTGCATTAATCTATAAAATTTACACTCAAGTAGACAAAATTGTATATTCTCACAAAGACACTTATGTTTATAGAGAAAATGACTCTGGAATAACTAAGAGCAAGATTTATCCTTTAGTCACTGCTCAACTAAATCATATAGCAGAACGTTTAGCTCTTTTATCTATTATGGGATATGATGTGACGAAGCATTTTGATCGTTATATAACCTTTTTGAAAATTACGGAATATAATATGAGAATGATTTGGGGTATGGAAGATACAGAAACATATCGCCATATTAAGGAAAATTTATTATTGATTTCTCAGGATGAGAACTAGATAATGAGAGGGAATAATATGAGAGAAACTCAGGTAAGCATCATAGTACCAGTGTACAATGTAGAACCATATCTTCGACAATGTTTGGATAGCGTTTTGGGACAGACCTTTAAAAATTTTGAGGTGCTTCTAGTAAATGATGGATCTTCTGATTCTTCAGGAGATATTTGTAGAGAGTACGTTGAAAAAGATAGTCGCTTTCATTATTTTGAAAAGGAGAATGGAGGACTATCTGATGCCCGTAATTACGGTATAGAAAGGGCTCAGGGAGAATACCTGACTTTTATTGATTCGGATGATTTTGTAAATGAAAAACATCTTGAGAATTTGTTTTTGGCGAGTAGATTGACTAATGCCGATATCACGATAGGAGGATTCTCTCGTTTTGAGAATGGAACTTTTTGGCTATACCCGGATTACTTTTCTAGTGATTCTCTGGTATCATTTACGAGTGCTCAAGCTATTCAACACCTAGATTCTATGTTTGATGTTCCCTTTTTAAATTTTTCTACCGCTTGGGGAAAATTATTTAAACGTGAGTTATTCAGTGAGCTACGCTTTCCCTATGGAAAATATGCAGAGGATCAATTTATTATATGGAAGTTGTATTTGAAGGCTCGTAGTATATACACCTTTAACGTAGATTCATATGTATATCGTATCAATAAAAATGGAATGTCAAGTGTATTTTCTTTAAAACATTTAGATTATATCGAAGCTTTGGAAGAACGAATAAAATCAACCAAAGATTTAGAAGAGATTGATATCAATCTTTCCTTTAATATGTATAGATATGTGTTACAGAGAATATTAGGGCAATTAGAAGAACATGATTATATTGATGAGGCAAAGGAAGTCCGTGAAAAATTAGAATTGGCCGAACAAGGACAATATCCATTTTTGACAGATGAAGTTAAAGAGATTGAAGTAGAAAATGGTGGAGAACTAATTAGTATTATAGTTCCAATCTATAATGTCGAGAACTATCTTCGAATGTGTTTAGATAGTATTGAACACCAAACCTATTCAAATATAGAAGTTTTATTGATAAATGATGGTTCACCAGATTCATCTGGAGAGATTTGCCAAGAATATGTTGCTAGAGATAGCAGATTTCACTATTTTGAAAAGGAAAATGGAGGACTATCTGATGCACGAAATTATGGTATTGAAAGATCAAATGGTAAGTATCTAACCTTTATAGATTCAGATGATTGGGTTGAACCAACATATATTGATGATATGTATCAAGCTGCTTTAAAAAATGATTCTGAAATCGTTGTTTCAAACTATACACAATTTGACGTTAAAGAAAACCATTATTTAGTTCATGTATGGGATGACTATTATGAGGAAACATATGAAAGGAAAGAGTTAATTAATCGACTCCCTTTGTTGGAACGACGTGATTATTCTTTTATAACGAGTTGGGGAATTCTTTTTAGTCGAAGCTTATTTGATAATATTCAGTTTCCAAAAGGTAAACTTATAGAAGACGGTCGAACAAATTATAAATTATTTGCGAAATCATCTCGCAGTACTTATATTAATAAATCTTTGTATATATATAGGATAGGTAGAGAAGGAAGCATTATTAATACAGTAACTGAAAAGCTCTTAATAGACAAGTTAGAGTATGTATTAGAACGTTTGGCTATCTATACCATAAAGGGATGGAATAGTTTTAATGAAAAGGAAAACACTTTAGGATACATAAGAAAGGGATGGGAAGAAGCAAAAGAAGCTGGTCTACAAGATACTGAAATTTTTCGAAGATATACAGAAATATTGGAACTTATAGATAATGATTAAAAAAATCAAGTATTTCTAATTGACTGACTATATGTGAAAAATGAGCTACTAGCGTAGCACCTGTTCATTATTTTCTTAAGGGAATCAGAAGCAGATTTTTTCTGCTTTTTTTGTTATAATGGTAACGTGAAAATTGATAAAAAATCTTAGAATACCTGATGGTATATTGATTATCAATTACTCAGTAGAAATAGACTAGAAACGAGTTTTAGAGAGTAGGATTAAACATGAAAAATATTTTTTCATCTATCACGGTTAAAAAAGGACTAGCAACATTATTTTTTATATTCGTATTTATAGCAGGAAGTAGATTGACTCTTCCTTTTGTAGATATGAATAATAGGGAATTTTTAGGAGGAACTGCTGCTTATTTGGCTTTTTCCACAGCAATGACAGGTGGAAATTTGAGAAGTTTATCCTTGTTTTCAGTAGGATTATCTCCATGGATGTCTGCGATGATTTTATGGCAGATGCTTTCTTTTTCAAAAAAATTAAATCTGACATCTGGGGCTATTGAAATACAAAATAGAAGGCAGATGTACTTAACCTTTTTTATTGCTTTGATTCAGGCATTAGCTATTTCGTTAAATCTCCCAATTCAGTCCAGTGTGCCTAAGATGTTAGTTATCGTCCTCAATACCTGCCTATTGATAGCGGGTGCTTTTTTCTTGGTGTGGTTATCAGACATCAATGCAACTGTAGGTATCGGGGGTTCTATGATTATTTTATTGATTGGAATGGTTTTAAACATTCCTCAAGATTTGATTGAAACATTTAGAACTGTTCCCATACCTCTTTTTGTTTTAATCGGTTTGATTATTATGGGGATTGTCTTTACTTATCTGGTAGCCCTGCTTTATCGTGCTCGTTATCGTATAGCAGTTCATAAGATTGGCCTACATAATCGTTTTAAGAGATATTCCTATTTTGAGATTATGCTTAATCCTGCCGGAGGGATGCCTTTTATGTATGTCATGACTTTTTTGAGTTTACCTACTTATATGTTGTTGTTGTTACAGACGATTTTTCCGAGCAATCTAATTTTCACTGAAATTTCATCTCAGTATACAATGGGTAAACCATTGTGGATTTATATGTATATGATTATTCTTTTTATTTTTAGTATAGCCTTTGCTTTTGTAAATATGAGTGGGGAACAAATTTCAGATCGAATGAAGAAATCGGGAGAATATATTTATGGAGTCTATCCGGGTGAAGAAACGAGTCGTTTCATCAATCGATTGGTTCTCAGATTTTCTCTTATTGGTGCTGTTTTTAATGTAGTAATGGCAGGAGGACCTATGTTATTTGTATTGGTTGATGAGAAACTACTTAGAGTAGCAATGATTCCTGGTTTGTTTATGATGTTCGGAGGTATGATTTTTACAGTCAGAGATGAAGTGAAAGCTCTGAGATTGAACGAAACTTATAAACCATTGATTTAGGAGGGTGTCATGTATTATTTTATTCCAGCTTGGTATGGTTCAGAACGTCAGTGGCATGCGGATATAATTCCTTGGTACCATTCACAATTTCGCTTCGAATTTGATGATACCTTTAATCAAATCCGTCTCTTTCAAAGGCAAGGCATATCATATCGCTTATTAGTGTTATCTTATCAACCGCATTTGCGTTATTTTTTACATAGACATGGGGTTTTAGAGACAGATGTCTACTCTGTTTTTGATGATATGCAAGATTTCTATGGACTGCATACTCAGGTTCTTCACATTAGAGATATAGAGTGGGATAGTGATTGTCAATTTCTGTATAGTCCTTTTGCAATTATCGTGCAAAAAAACGGTAAAAAATATGCTCAGATAGAGCATGGTGTGGAGGGCTTTATTAGTGAGATTCGGTATTTTGATCCAAATGGTCAGATTAGCAAGCGCTATATTATGGACGACAGAGGATTTGTATCTAGTGTAATCTATTTTGAAGATGGACAAGCTATGTATCAGGATTATCTGGATCCTAAAGGAATTTGGAGATTTAGGGAATATATTCAAGAGGACGGCAGAATAGAAATCAATCCGATTTTTGCCTATCGATTTAAATTGCTTAACTATCGAAATATGGAGCATTTGGTAGCAGAATTTTTTGATAAATATTTGAAAAAAAATCAGAAAAAGCAGGATATTTTTATCATTCCGTCGCATCCTTATCATGATCAGTTTATTTTTGATCATATTCCAAGAGCTAATCCTAAAATTTTGAGTCTCTTTATCAATCGTAATTCACAGAATACCTTTAGAGAGTTATCAGTATCGGTTGATCGAGCTAGTTTAGTGTTAGTGGATAGAGAGGATAGTTTACAACTTTTACAAGAACTATATCCTGAACTTTCTAATAAATTTTACCATCTTTCTCCTTTTGATACACGTTTACGTTTGGGACGAAGTCAAACTCGAAAGGAATCAATCATTTACTATCAACTTGATTTCAACGAAGAAATTGATAGGGAAGCATTGACTCAAGTTTTGTTATTTATTTCAGAAACTAAAAATACAGAAATCATTTTCGGTGCTTTCTCTGCTAGTCAGGAACAAATGGAAGAGGTGGAGGCTCTTGTTAATGAAATTATTCAAGAGAAAATTCATACTGATAGTTTAGAAAAAGGAATAGACTATGGAGATGCGGAAAATCCTTTAGAAGAAAATCAAGAGCAGGAACTACGTTTTCAATTTGTCAATATGAATGATGAGTTGGATTTGATTAAGACATTAGAGTTTGTTCGTTTGATTGTGGATGTGAATAAACAACCGCATCTCTATACTCAAATAGCAGGTATTAGTGCGGGAATTCCTCAGATTAATCGGGTTGAAACCGTTTATGTGGAACATTTGAAAAATGGTTATTTAATTTCAGATGTGACAGAATTTTCCAAGGCTGCACATTACTATATAGATAAATTGAAAGAATGGAACCAGGCTTTGATTTACTCTATTGATAAAATCAAGGAACATACTGGTCAACGTTTCTTAGATAAATTGCATCACTGGATTGAGGAGGTTACTGATGTCAAAGGACTATAAAATCCTACAGATAGGGATTGATAATTGGGCCCATCATTATGAAATTCCTGAAAATATGGATTGGTACTATTTCTGTCCCAATTCACCGCTAGCTCTTCGCAAAATGATGGAAATGGAATCTATTACTAGTTTTCATATTATCTTGATAGAGGATGGTCAGTATTTGGCAAATTTATTGCCTTTTATTCATCATATTGAGCCCTATACTTTGTTTTATAATCAAGATTTTAAACCGACAGATTTGGCAATTCTTGATTGCTTAAAAACACGGTGTGCTCAAGCTATAGACTTCTCAGATCCTCAGCAATTAGTGAATGACTTATCCACTTCTCTCTTTGGTGGAGGTTACGGTGATAAATTATTTCCATCAACTATACAAATTCATCCCTCTTTTGAAGGTTCTGTTTCCTATCAAGGATTTGAACATGTGGTTTTAGAAGGGAATTTTGGAGATGATTTTCAACAATTGGCTTACTGGCCAGACAATTTTATAGTTTATAAAAACTTGCCTATTGAATTGTGGTTAGAATTTGAAAAAAAAGGAAACTGTGAATTCCGTTTTGTTATCCGTAAGATATGGGCTGGTGCTGTTGATAATTTCTTCGAGGAAGAAGTTTATAGTGAAGCTGATCTTCAGAAAGCTATTCTCATTGACAATAAAGAGGTAGATTTTTTTATAACGGTATCTGTAGAGGCTCGTGGCCGTGGAAGCTTGAAGCTAGGCAATCTGCATCAACGCTGGAGTCGCAAACAGTTTGGTAAATTTTTCCTCGGTGGAAATATCATACATGATAGTAAGCGTGATGAAATTAACTATTTCTTTCATCCAGGAGATTTCAAGCCACCCCTGCAGTCTATTTTGCAGGATATCGTCCTGCTGAAGGATTTGAAGGATATTTTATGATAAAAAATCTCGGGTGCCCTTTTCTCTTATTTTCGGATCCTAGGTTAGAAGGGGGAGCTTTTTACCTCGGTAGTGAAGAATTAGAGAATAAGATTAAGGAAACTATTCAATATTATTTGGATTATCTTGGTTTGAAATCTAAAGATTTGATTTTATCTGGCCTTTCTATGGGAACATTTCCAGCTCTTTACTATGGTGCTTTCTTTGAACCGAAAGCTGTCATTGTAGGTAAACCGCTTGCTAATCTTGGAACAATTGCTCGCAGAGGTCGTTTAGAATCCCCTGGAGTATTTAAGACAGGATTTGATGTTTTGAGGCATCAAACAGGAGATGTTAGTGATAAACATATGCTAGAATTAGATCAGCGATTTTGGAATGTTTTTAAAAAAGCTGATTTTTCAAATACGATTTTTGGTTTGTCCTATATGAAAGATGAAGATATGGATAGCCATGCCTATGAACAATTAGTAACTTATCTATGCAATACAGGTGCAAAGATTCTTTCTAAGGGAACATCTGGACGACACAATGATGATACTGCTACAAATGTGGCTTGGTTTTTGCATTTTTATAGTATGGTATTGGGATCAGAGTTTGGAAGGGGTGACAAATGATTATCAATCAAAGAGAAAATATCACTTGGGGAGAGATATCGGGAACATTTATGTATGGTAGTAAGGTGACCTATCACGAAGATAAACATATTAGTCTATATAATCCCTTGGTGCCATCAGGAGAAATCTTAAAAACATGGTTTTCTAGTGTGAACTATCAATCCTTTAGAACTCAGCCCAGTCTTCCCTTACTTAAAAGAAAACAGGATTATCAATTATGTATGGATTTTGAATGCCATCCTACAAATGGAGTCTATATAAAGATTATCTTTTTTGATAGATATGGAGATGTGATTGAAGAGAAAATTGAAAAAATGAAAGTCTTTGATTTTACCTATCCTGATGATACCTATACCTACCAAGTCTCCCTTCTAAGTGCTGGTTTTGAGTTCTTAGACTTTTATTCTTTTTCTATCAAGGAGATGAATCGTGTTTAAAGGTTTTTATCAAGATTTCCAACTTCGGAAAGTCAAAAGGATTTTAAAAAAGATTAATGCTCTTAAAGAAAAGATGGAATCTCTCTCAGACCAAGAACTCGCGGCAAAAACAGTGGAGTTTCGCCAACGTCTTGCTAAAGGAGAGACGGTAGATGATCTTCTAGTGGAAGCTTTTGCAGTTGTTCGTGAAGCGGATAAGCGAGTACTGGGAATGTTTCCCTATGATGTCCAAGTCATGGGAGGAATTGTTATTCATCAGGGAAATGTTGCTGAGATGAATACAGGTGAGGGGAAAACCTTGACGGCTACTATGCCTGTTTATCTCAATGCCCTGACAGGTAAAGGTACCATGCTGATTACCACCAATGACTATCTAGCTAAACGTGATGCTGAAGAGATGGGACAAGTGTATCGCTTCTTAGGAATAACAATTGGGATACCTTTTACAGATGATCCAAAAGAGGAATTGACGCCAGAAGAGAAAAAAAAAGAATTTATGCATCGGATATTATTTATACAACTAATAGTCATTTGGGTTTTGATTATTTGAATGATAATCTTGCCTCAAATGAGGAAGGTAAATTTTTACGCCCTTTTGATTATGTCATTATTGACGAGATTGATGATATTCTATTGGATAGCGCTCAGACCCCACTTATCATTGCAGGCGCTCCTCGGGTTCAGTCTAATCACTACGGTATTATTGACACACTTGTAACGACCTTGGTTGAAGGTGAGGATTATATTTTTAAAGAGGAAAAAGATGAAGTTTGGTTGACCACTAAAGGTGCTAAAGCTGCTGAAAGCTTTTTAGGGATTGACCATTTTTATAATGAGGAGAATGCAACCTTTGCTCGTCATTTAGTTTATGCGATTCGAGCCCATAAGCTCTATACAAAGATAAGGACTATGTCATTCGTGGGAATGAGATGGTACTAGTAGATAAGGGGACGGGGCGTCTAATGGAAATGACCAAACTACAGGGAGGTCTCCATCAGGCTATTGAGGCAAAGGAACATGTCAAATTATCTCCAGAAACACGGGCCATGGCTTCTATCACCTATCAGAGCCTTTTTAAGATGTTTAATAAGGTGTCTGGAATGACGGGAACAGGTAAAGTCGCAGAAAAAGAGCTTCTTGAAACTTACAATATGTCTGTAGTGCGCATTCCAACCAATCGTCCTAGACAACGGATTGACTATCCAGATAATCTATATGTCACTTTACCTGAAAAAGTGTATGCTTCTTTGGAGTATATCAAAGAATACCATGCTAAGGGAAATCCCCTACTCGTTTTTGTAGGCTCAGTTGAAATGTCTCAACTTTATTCGTCACTCTTGCTTCGAGAGGGAATTGCCCATAATGTTTTAAATGCTAATAATGCGGCGCGTGAGGCCCAAATCATCTCTGAGTCAGGTCAGATGGGGGCTGTTACAGTGGCTACCTCTATGGCAGGACGTGGTACGGATATCAAGCTTGGTAAGGGGGTTGCAGAACTTGGAGGCTTGATTGTTATTGGAACGGAGCGGATGGAAAGCCAACGGATTGACCTGCAAATTCGTGGCCGTTCTGGTCGTCAAGGAGATCCTGGTATGAGTAAGTTTTTGTATCCTTAGAAGATGATGTTATTAAGAAATTTGGGCCATCTTGGGTGCATAAAAAGTACAAAGATTATCAGGTTCAAGATATGACTCAACCTGAAGTATTGGAAGGTCGTAAATACCGGAAGCTAGTCGAAAAGGCTCAGCATGCCAGTGATAGTGCTGGACGTTCGGCACGTCGTCAGACTCTAGAATATGCTGAGAGTATGAATATTCAACGGGATATGGTCTATAAAGAAAGAAATCGTCTAATAGATGGTTCTCGTGACTTAGAGGATGTTGTTGAGAAAATCATTGCTAGTTATATAGACCAAGTGACTTCTTCAGAATATGAAAACCGAGAGTTACTCTTCCACTTTATCGTGACTAATATTAGTTTTCATATTAAAGAGGTTCCAGACTATGTAAATGTAACTGACAAAACTGCAGTTCGTAATTTTATGAAACAAGTGATTGATAGAGAACTTTCTGAAAAGAAAGAATTGCTTGAGGAACATGGCTTGTATGAACAGTTTTTACGACTTTCTATGCTCAAGGCTATTGATGACAACTGGGTAGAGCAGGTAGACTATCTACAACAGTTATCTATGGCTATCGGTGGTCAATCTAATAGTCAGAAAAATCCAATCGTAGAGTACTATCAAGAAGCCTATGCAGGCTTTGAAACCATGAAAGAACAAATTCGTGCGGATATGGTGCGTAATCTCCTGATGGGCTTGGTTGAAGTCACTCCTAAGGGTGAGATTATGACCCATTTCCCATAAAAAAGAGGAAAATATGACAATTTACAATATAAATTTAGGACTTGGCTGGGCTAGTAGCGGTGTTGAATACGCCCAAGCCTATCGTGCTGGTGTTTTTCGGAAATTAAATCTGTCCTCTAAGTTTATCTTTACAGATATGATTTTAGCCGATAATATTCAGCACTTAACAGCCAATATTGGTTTTGATGACAATCAGGTTATCTGGCTTTATAATCATTTTACAGACATCAAGATTGCGCCGACTAGCATGACAGTGGATGATGTCTTGGCTTACTTTGGTGGTGAAGAAAGTCACAGAGAAAAAAATGGCAAGGTTCTACGTGTCTTCTTTTCTGACAAAGATAAGTTTGTCACCTGTTATTTGGTTGATGAGGACAAGGACTTGGTTCAACATGCCGAGTATGTCTTTAAAGGAAAACTGATTCGTAAGGATTACTTCTCTTATACGCGTTATTGTAGCGAATACTTTGCTCCCAAGGACAATGTTGCAGTCCTATATCAACGAACTTTTTATAATGAGGACGGAACTCCAGCCTATGATATTTTGATGAATCAAGGTAAGGAAGAAATTTATCGTTTCAAGGATAAGATTTTCTATGGGAAGCAAGCCTTTATGCGTGCCTTTATGAAATCCTTGAATTTGAACAAGTCTGATCTGGTCATTCTCGATAGGGAGACAGGCATTGGACAGGTTGTTTTTGAGGAAGCACAAGCAGCGCATTTAGCTGTAGTTGTTCATGCGGAGCATTATAGTGAAAATGCTACAAATGAGGATTACATCCTTTGGAATAACTATTATGACTATCAGTTTACCAATGCAGATAAGGTTGATTTCTTTATCGTATCCACTGATAGACAGAGAGAAGTTCTGCAAGAGCAATTTGCCAAATATACTCAGCATCGTCCAAAGATTGTTACCATTCCTGTAGGAAGTATTGATGCATTAACTGAGTCAAGTCAGGGACGTAAGCCCTTTTCATTGATTACGGCTTCGCGTCTTGCCAAAGAAAAACACATTGACTGGTTGGTCAAGGCGGTCATTGAAGCTCATAAGGAAATTCCTGAATTGACCTTTGATATCTATGGTAGTGGTGGAGAGGATTCTCTGCTTAGAGACATTATTGCAACTCATCAGGCTGAGGATTATATCCAACTCAAAGGACATGCCGAACTTTCGCAGATTTATAGCCAGTATGAAGTCTATTTGACTGCTTCTACCAGCGAAGGCTTTGGTTTGACCTTGATGGAAGCTATTGGTTCAGGCCTCCCCCTAATTGGTTTTGATGTACCTTATGGCAATCAGACCTTTATAGAAGATGAGCAAAATGGTTATTTGATTCCAAGTTCATCTGACCACGTAGAAGACCAAATCAAGCAAGCTTACGCAGCTAAGATTTGCCAATTGTATCAAGAAAATTGTTTGGCGGATATGCGTACCCATTCTTACCAGATTGCAGAAGGCTTCTTAACCAAAGAAATTTTAGAAAAGTGGAAGAAAACAGTAGAGGAGGTGCTCCATGATTGAACTTTATGATCGTTATAGTCAGGAAAGTCGAGATTTACATGAAAGTCTAGTCGCTACTGGTCTTTCTCAACTTGGAGTGGTCATCGATGCAGATGGTTTTCTGCCTGATGGTCTGGTTTCTCCTTTTACCTATTATCTAGGTTACGAGGATGGAAAACCTCTCTATTTCAACCAAGTTCCTGTTCCAGCTTTTTGGGAAATTTCAGGCAATAATCAGTCTGCTCGTATTGAGGATATGACACAGGAGAGAGCTGTCATTCATTATGCTGACGGAATGCAGGCTCGCTGGTTAAACAGGTAGATTGGAAAGATTTAGAAGGTCGAGTACGCCAGATTGATCACTATAATCGCTTCGGAGCTTGCTTTGCTACAACGACCTATAGCGCAGATAGTGAGCCGATTATGACAGTTTACCAAGATGTCAATAGTCAACAAGTTTTACTTGAAAACCATGTGACGGGTGATATCTTATTGACTTTGCCTGGTCAATCCATGCGTTACTTTGCAAATAAGGTTGAATTTATCACCTTCTTTTTGCAAGATTTGGAAATAGATACCAGTCAGCTTATCTTTAATACCTTAGCGACTCCTTTCTTGGTTTCCTTCCATTATCCAGATAAATCTGGCTCAGATATCCTAGTTTGGCAGGAACCTCTCTATGATGCCATTCCGGGAAATATGCAGTTGATTTTAGAGAGTGATGATGTGCGTACTAAGAAAATCATCATTCCCAACAAGGCGACTTATGAGCGCGCTTTAGAGTTGACTGACGAGAAATACCATGATCAGTTTGTGCACTTGGGTTACCATTACCAGTTTAAACGCGATAATTTCCTAAGACAAGATGCCTTAATCTTGACCAATTCAGATCAGATTGAGCAAGTAGAAGCAATCGTAGAAGCCTTGCCTGATGTTACCTTCCGTATCGCAGCGGTGACAGAGATGTCTTCTAAGCTCTTAGACATGCTTCGCTATCCTAATGTGGTCCTTTATCAGAACGCTAGTCCACAGAAGATTCAGGAGCTCTATCAATTGTCGGATATTTACTTGGATATAAACCACAGTAATGAGTTGTTGCAGGCAGTGCGTCAGGCCTTTGAGCACAATCTCTTGATTCTTGGCTTTAATCAGACGGTGCACAATAGACTCTATATCGCTCCAGACCATCTATTTGAAAGTAGTGAAGTTTCTGCTTTGGTTGAGACCATTAAACTGGCTCTTTCAGATGTTGATCAAATGCGTCAGGCACTTGGCAAACAAGGCCAACATGCAAACTATGTTGACTTGGTGCGATATCAGGAAACTATGCAAACTGTTTTAGGAGGTTAACATGTCAGACGAAGATTTATTTTACAAAGACGTTGAAGGTCGCATGGAAGAGTTGAAACAAAAACCCATCAAGAAAGAAAAAGAAACCCGAGGGGAAAAGATTAGTAAGACTTTTTCACTTTTACTGGGCTTGATGATTCTGATTGGTTTGCTCTTTACTTTATTGGGAATTTTGAGGTAGGCCTATGATTGAAATACTAATTGTTTTAGCTATTATCCTATCTCTTGCTTTGATTGTATTGGTAACTATACAACCCCGTCAAAATCAACTATTTTCCATGGATGCCACTAGTAATATTGGTAAACCAAGTTACTGGCAGAGCAACACCTTGGTAAAGGTGCTCACCTTATTAGTGAGTTTGGCCTTATTCGTTTTACTATTAACCTTTATGGTGATAACTTACAAATAAAAAAATTTCACAATATATAACATATATTTTTACAGACGAGGTTCTAGATACTAGTTTTATATTTGTGAAAATAATTAGTGGAGAATAAATTAGAAATTTAGATGCAATTTTAAAAAAAGTTGACTGGAGTTGAATCCATGTTTCTATGCGAAGCAAATAGCGTCTTGAAGAGACATTGTCTTATCAGGATTTCTTATTTCTGTAAGACCTTGTAATCTTGGATTATAACTCTCCTATTTTAGAAGTACATAGTAGATGGCAACTAATAATCTGCGACAGATAGCAATGATAGCTTTTCGATGCCCCGGTCGTTTCTTGAGTTTGAGATATTTATTTCGTAATTCAGGGCGCTTCTCTGATTTAACCACGGCGTTAGCTATTTGAACAAGAAAAAGTTTGAGATAGTGACCACCTTTCGAAATACGAGTAGAAAATTGTCTTCCTGCACTTTCATTGTTGGCAGGAACTAATCCAGACCAAGAACAGAGTTTACCCGCAGTGTTAAAAACAGTCATATCAGCTCCGGTTTCAGAGATAATTCTGAGGGCAGATAGTTCCTCTTTGAAACCAGGAACGGTTTGGATTAGCTTGACATGTTCTTGGTATTCTTGTCCGAGCTTCCGAATCATGGTTTCTAAATTTTCTTTACAGACGGCAAGTGCTTCATAGTGTTCCTTGATGATTCTGATTTTCTCAGCTTGTTCAGGTGTCATATCCCCCTCAATAGCGATTTTCAAGTCTTGCATTTTATCCTTCATTCGCTTGTGAATCAACTGTTCAATGTTTGGTTTCTCCTCTTGATTGTCGAGAATGCTCTGAATAATAGCCTGAGCACTTTTTTCAAAGGGTGCTTTCTTCACTAAATTTGAGTCTGCTTATCTCTTGACCATTCTTTCTTTTCACAAACGAGTTATTTATTCAATTATAAGTTTACGTGCTCATATCACAGTTAGTTGTGATTGATGGAAAGAATGACACTTATAACAATGCGAGGTGGTTGCTGTACCATTCACTTACTCATCTCCATTTGATTTGTAGTAGTGATAGGTACACACATTTCTATTATAGATTAAAACAAAGAGCACAACACTTTTTTATTCTTTGTTGTGCTTTGAGTGAAATGAAAGGAATAAATTATAAATATGACTGAATTGATTAGTGTTATAGTTCCTATATACAATACGGAGAAATATTTAGTAGAGTGTGTTGAAAGCATTAGGGAACAAACTTATTCTAATATTGAAATTATCTTAGTAGATGATGGCTCTACAGATGCTTCAATTGAAATCTGTGATGAATTTTCCAAAAAAGATTCTCGGGTTCGAGTATTTCATAAAGAGAACGAGGGATCAGCAGTTGCGAAAAATTTTGGGATTCAACAATCTAAGGGAGAATATATTATTTTAGTAGATTCAGATGATATTGTCAGTGATAAAATGATTGAAGTTCTATATACTCATATAAAAGAGAAGAATGCAGATATAGCTATTGGTAATTATTATATTTACGACGAAAGTGACAAAAATTTTTATTTTTATGTAACAGATAAAGATTTTTCTGTAGAAGAACTGGCTATACAAGAAATTATGAATCGTCAAGCAGGTGATTGGCGATTCAATAGTTCTGCCTTTATATTACCGACATTTAAACTAATAAAAAAAGAATTATTCAAGGAAGTTCAATTTTCAAATGGTCGTCGTTTCGATGATGAAGCGACCATGCATCGATTTTATCTTTTAGCCTCTAAAATTATCTTTATAAATGATAACCTCTATCGCTATAGACAGCGTTCAGGTAGTATTATGAGGTCTGAATTTGATCTTTCTTGGGCAAGAGATTTAGTTGAAGTATTTTCCAAGAAAATATCAGATCTTGTTTTAGCTGGAGTAGATGTCTCAGTTATGCGTATTCGCTTTGTCAATCTTTTAAAGGATTATAAGCAAATTTTAGAATACCATCAATTAACAGATACTGAGGAATATAGAGATATTTGTTTCCGATTAAATATATTTTTTGAGGCAGAAAGAAGAAATAGTGAGAGTTAAAATTAGAGTATACTAGATAAAAATAGTTATCAGCAGTAAGGTATTGTACTATAGTGATTCAACTAAGTGATTAGATCAAGTTCATATTTTTTGTTGTAAGACAGATATGTGGTAGGGGATGTACTTATTAGCCTATTTAGTTATAGTTGCTTAGTTTAAAATAAGCATCTTATAATAAAGCTATGGCATATAGTACAGATTTTAAACAAGGAGCATTAGATTACATCAAATAAGGACACAGCCATGCCGAGGCAGCTAAAGTCTTTGATGTTGGCGTCAAAACTCTCTTCACGTGGGAAAAGAAAGACGTGAACAAGGACACTTAGAGAGGAAAAAGCGAGTCGTCAAAAAGCGGAAAATTCCTTTAGAGGAATTGAAAGCCTTTGTAGAGGCTCATCCAGACGCTTTTTTACGGGAAATTGCGGCACATTTTGATTGTGCTGTCCCTTCAGTATGGGCAGCTTTAAAGCAGATTAAGGTCACTTTTAAAAAAGACGACTAGCTTTAAGGAACAAGATTCTGAGAAAGTCGCTGAATTTCTTGATATTTTGGATAACCTAAAAGATTTACCAGGCGTATATATTGACAGACCGCTACCTCTATCGTCCTTATGCACGGGCTCCTAGAGGGGAGAAAGTCTATCTTTAGTCCAGCCTTCATGTAAGACTTTATTAATCATTTCTTGTTTTAATTTAGGAGAATAGTAACGATTTTTTCCTTTTTTGACAAACTCTATTCCGTAACGATCAATCAATTTAATCATATACCTAAGATTAGAATTGTTTATCCCAAATTTATTTGAAAGCTTCTCTAAGCTATATCCTTGTTTTCTAAGTTCATAGATCTGAACTTTATCATCATAAGTTAATTTCATAATAAAAACACCCCAAAAGTTAGATTTTTCTGTCTAACTTTTGGGGTGCAGTACATATCAGATGTTGAAAAAAATTTGATACTATATGTTTTATTGCGGGAAGATTTACTTCAATTTCTCCTGAAATTGAGTTTTTGCCCAGCTTCTTTTTATATCCAGTCTTTCTCTTTTGTGGTGGATGTAAAGACAGCTCTAAGTCACTTTACTGGGATGATCAAAGATTTTGGATACTTTATAAATGCTTTGAGAACAGTAAACTTACTTAGTCAAGTACAGAATAGGATGTCAAAGTTTTAATACCAGAACGAGTAGACTGGTTTATGAAGGGTTTTTCTATCACTCAAAAAATAAATTCTTCAGAAAGTCATGCTTTCTATATCGTTTTGTGATTGGTCTGAAGTTTTCTTTTTTACTGTCCATATTTTTGGTAAAAATCAACTTTTACTTGGATGAAGGTTTTGGCTTCGCGTAGGAGTTGAAGAAGGGTGGCACGGGTTTCAAATTCTTCTCTTGTCTTGGGTAGACTGCGATTCCGAAAGACTTCTAGATAGCGTTCGATTTCATCCAGTAAATCAGAAGCAGGATTGGTCTGGCTCAGTTGACCTGCAATTTTTGAAAAGAGCTGCGCTAAGATCAGGCTTTCACTGGCAGCTAGGTGACAGGTGTTGATTTGCTGGGCCATATTTCGCAGGATACGACTTTGTCGCTGTCTCATCTCAAAGTAGTGGATATGGTAGTCGGTCTGGTGAAAGAGGTGGTCAGAGTGATCTAGATAGACCAGTCTGAGGGCTTCTTCTAAAAGTATGTCCAATTCTTCTACTAGCTGTGCTCGGTTGCGTCCATCCCCTCTGGATAAATAATATTTGAAGCGTTGGAGGATATCTTTTAACTTTTCTTCTACCAATGTGTGGTAGTGCTGGATTTCCTCTTCTCGGGAAGGCATGTAGAGATTGACTAGTAAGCAAATCCTGTACCGATTGCAAAGAGAAGGAGTTCATTGACTAGAAGATCTGGAGAGGTTGACTCTTGTACCAAGAGGTGGCTAACCAAGACGCTACTTGGTGTGGTGCCAATTTCCCAGCCCATCTTGTAGGCCAGAGGAACGTATAGGGCAAGATAGAGGCCAAGGCTCCAGATATGAAATCCGCTCAAGTGAAAAGCCAAAACCCCGATAACCAGAGCCAGAAGCATGGAAAAGAGCCGATTGCGGGCCAGTTTTAAAGTACTTCTACGTGTATCAGATAGGCTTAAGAGGGCGATGATTCCAGCCGAGACAGCTGAGGAGAGATTGAGAAAATAAGCAAGAAGGCAGGCAAGACAGGTAGCTAAGATGAGCTTTGTCGTACGTTGGCTAATAGACATAAGAATTTCCTAATAAGTTAGAATAAAAGCGTAAAAGACAAGACCTGAGAGGCTTGTCTTTATGCGCTATTTTTTACGGGCTGCTGCGTATTCGGCAACGGCAGTAAAGAGGACGTCTGTAGAAGAGTTAAGGGCTGTTTCACATGAGTCTTGGATGACACCAATTACAAATCCAACCCCAACAACTTGCATGGCAATATCGTTAGAAATACCGAAAAGGCTACAAGCAACTGGGATAAGAAGGAGGGAACCTCCCGCAATACCAGAAGCACCACAGGCTGAGATAGCTGCCACTACACTGAGGACAAAGGCTGTCGCAAAGTCAACAGGGATTCCAAGAGTGTTAACTGCAGCAAGGGTCAAAACGTTAATGGTAATCGCTGCCCCGGCCATGTTGATAGTAGAACCAAGGGGGATAGAAACAGAATAGGTATCTGGATCCAGTCCGAGGTCGTGGCAAAGTTTCATGTTGACAGGGATGTTGGCCGCAGAACTACGAGTAAAGAAGGCTGTCACACCACTGACACGTAAACATTTCCAAACGAGGGGATAAGGGTTGCTCTTCATAAAGAGGAAGGCAATCAATGGATTTACTACTAAGGCCACAAAGAACATAGTTGTCACCAAGAGGGCAAGCAAAATTCCGTAGTTGGCTAGGCTTCCGATTCCCTTATCAGAGATGGTTTTGAAGACAAGACCAAGGATACCAAATGGAGCTAGGTTGATGATCCATTCGACAATCTTAGAAGTCACATCAGCCATAGTTTTCAGCAATTCTTTACTGTTTTTGCTGGCTTCTCTCATGGCAATCCCGAAATAACTGCCCAAGATAGGATACCGATGTAGTTGGCAGTAATGAGGGCATTGACTGGATTGTCAACTAGTTTGAGCAAGAGGTTGCTGAGGACCTGTCCAATCCCATCTGGTGGAGTAATATCGGTATTAGCACTATTTAGGGTAATTTCAACAGGTACGATGAAACTTGCTAGTACAGCGATAAGGGCAGCCGCAAAGGTTCCCACCAAGTAAAGGAAGATAACGGTTTTCATATTGCTATCTTGCCCCTTTTGATGTTGGGAAAGGGCATTGGCAACGAGGGCAAAAACCAGAATCGGTGCGATGGCTTTGAGGCCACCAACAAAGAGATCTCCTAGAAGGCCAATTCCTGAAATGTTAGGAAGTGTCAGTCCTAGGGTTCCTCCAATAAGCATACCAATCAAAATTCGTTTGATTAGGCTTGCCTTATTCCAAGCATGAATAAATTTTTTCATAACAATCTCCTTTGTTGTGTAATGTTTATGATTATAGTATAAATATGAACTAAAATCAAGAATTTTCTGTCTATTTTTGAAATTATTTTTGAATATTTATGGAGAATGACACTTTATGAAAGTATGGTATAATAAATGAAAGGAGTTTTCTATGCAAGAATTTATTCAAACCTATCTCAATAAGCTTGATATTACAGCGATTATCGAGAATATCTTAACCAAGTTACTTTCTCTTTTATTCTTATTTTTACTCTTTTATATAGCTAAGAAATTGCTCCGTACCATGGTGCAGAGAATTGTTAAACCTTCTCTAAAAATGTCTCGTCATGATGTAGGGCGTCAGAAAACCATCTCACGTCTGTTAGAAAATGTGTTTAATTATACCCTTTATTTCTTTTTACTCTACTGCATTTTATCGATTTTAGGTTTGCCAGTTTCGAGTTTGCTGGCAGGGGCTGGGATTGCTGGGGTGGCCATTGGTATGGGAGCCCAAGGTTTTCTATCTGATGTCATCAATGGCTTTTTCATCCTCTTCGAACGTCAACTGGATGTGGGAGATGAGGTTGTTCTGACAAATGGGCCTATTACTGTATCGGGCAAGGTTGTCAGCGTTGGCATTCGAACAACACAACTCCGAGGAGAAGACCAGGTTCTACACTTCGTTCCAAATCGCAATATTACCGTCGTCAGCAATTTCTCTCGGACAGACCAGGCCTGAAATTTTAGCAGATTTATGGTACAATAGAAAGAGTTTGGTAAAGGAGAGAAGATGTTTTTAGAAAAACAGTTGGGCAATGGTTGTACCTGGATTAACCTAGATTTGGATAAGTTGAAAAAACTAGAGGACCTTTCTGAAATCTATGGTCTGGACAAGGAAACCATTGAATACGCACTGGATAGAAATGAGCGCGCCCACATGGATTATCACCGTGAAAATGGGACTGTGACCTTTATCTACAATGTCTTGAACTTGAAAAAGGATAAGGCCTACTACGAAGCCTTTCCCATGACCTTTATCGTGGAACATCGTCGCCTGATTACCATTAGTAATACCAAGAACGCCTATGTTATTGAACAGATGACCCGTTATCTGGAGAGTCATGACACACTTTCGATTTACAAGTTTCTCTTTGCCAGTCTGGAAATCATCAGCAATGCCTACTACCCTGTCATCGAGCAGATGGACAAGAGTAAGGATGAGGTCAATGGGCTCTTGCGCCAGCGGACGACTAAGAAAAACCTCTTTGCCCTTTCCGACTTGGAAACTGGTATGGTTTATCTTACTGCGGCTGCCAAGCAAAATCGCATGTTGCTGGAACATATTCAAGGGCATGCCCTCTATCGCAGTTTTAACGAGATTGAGAGAGAACAGTTTGATGATGCCATGATTGAGGCTCATCAGCTGGTATCCATGACAGACTTGATTTCTCAAGTCCTCCAACAACTATCAGCATCTTACAACAACATCCTAAACAACAATCTGAATGATAATTTGACAACCTTGACCATCATTTCAGTCTTGCTGGCTGTTTTGGCAGTCGTGACAGGCTTTCGGAATGAATGTTCCCCTACCTTTAACAGATGAACCCCATGCTTGGCTCTACATCAGTTTAGCCAGTGCTGGGTTGTGGATTGTTTTGTCATTGTTGCTAAGGAAAATTGCGAAAAAAAGTTAAGAAAAGGAGCCAGAATGGCGATTGAAAATTACATGCCAGATTTTGCTGTGGAAGCAGTCTATGATCTGACAGTTCCAAGCCTGCAGGCGCAGGGAATCAAGGCTGTTTTGGTCGATTTGGACAATACCCTCATTGCTTGGAACAACCCTGACGGGACGCCAGAGATGAAGCAATGGCTACATGATCTTCGGGACGCGGGCATTCGCATTATCGTAGTCTCAAATAATACCAAAAAACGAGTTCAACGCGCAGTTGAGAAATTTGGGATTGATTACGTTTATTGGGCTCTGAAGCCCTTCACATTTGGGATTGACCGTGCCATGAAGGAATTCCACTATGAGAAAAGTGAAGTGGCCATGGTCGGCGACCAGCTCATGACAGATATTCGAGCAGCCCACCGTGCTGGCATTCGCTCGATTTTAGTCAAACCCTTGGTCCAACATGACTCGATCAAAACGCAGATTAACCGAGCCCGTGAGCGCCGTGTCATGCGAAAGATCACTGAAAAGTACGGACCGATTACATATAAAAAAGGAATTTAACTATGGAAGAAATTCTCTGTATTGGTTGTGGAGCAACCATTCAGACGACAGACAAGGCTGGTCTTGGGTTTACCCCCCAGTCGGCACTTGAAAAAGGTTTGGAGACAGGCGAAGTCTATTGCCAACGCTGTTTCCGTCTCCGCCACTACAATGAAATCACGGATGTCCAGTTGACGGATGATGATTTCCTCAAGCTCTTGCACGAGGTGGGAGACAGTGATGCCTTAGTGGTCAATGTCATTGATATCTTTGATTTTAATGGCTCTGTCATCCCAGGTTTGCCACGTTTTGTCTCGGGCAATGATGTCCTCTTGGTGGGAAATAAAAAAGATATCTTGCCCAAGTCTGTTAAACCAGGCAAGATTAGCCAGTGGCTCATGGAACGTGCCCACGAAGAAGGGCTTCGTCCTGTGGATGTCGTCCTAACTTCGGCACAAAACAAACATGCCATTAAGGAAGTCATTGACAAAATCGAGCACTACCGTAAGGGCCGTGATGTCTATGTCGTTGGCGTGACAAACGTTGGAAAATCAACTCTTATCAATGCTATTATCCAAGAAATCACGGGTGACCAGAATGTCATTACGACGTCACGCTTCCCAGGGACGACCTTGGACAAGATTGAGATCCCGCTTGACGACGGATCTTATATTTACGATACGCCGGGGATTATCCACCGCCACCAGATGGCCCATTATTTGACTGCTAAAAACCTTAAGTATGTCAGCCCTAAAAAGGAAATCAAGCCTAAAACTTATCAGCTCAATCCTGAACAAACCCTGTTTTTAGGTGGACTCGGACGCTTTGACTTCATTGCAGGAGAAAAGCAAGGTTTCACAGCCTTCTTTGACAATGAACTCAAATTGCATCGTACCAAGTTAGAAGGCGCTAGTGCTTTCTACGACAAGCACCTAGGAACCCTTCTGACACCACCAAATAGTAAGGAAAAGGAAGATTTTCCAAAATTGGTCCAACATGTCTTTAATATCAAGGAAAAGACAGACCTAGTCATCTCAGGCCTAGGCTGGATCCGAGTAACAGGCACCGCCAAAGTCGCCGTCTGGGCACCAGAAGGCGTCGCCGTCGTCATACGAAAAGCAATTATTTAAAACAAAATCACTGAGCGAACAAAGTGAGCTCATAAAAAGATAGTTATCGCCGTGGTGTCTTGCCAATCGATAGATTGGCAAGGGGCACAATTGAGACCTAGGCTCAATTGTGAGGTCAGGAAATCCATTTTTCAAAGATGAAATCTTTGAAAAATTAGTTCCGACCGTCCCCCACCACCTAAAATAACTATTAAAAAACAAGGAAGAAAATTATGTCATTAACATCAAAACAACGTGCCTTCCTCAATAGCCAGGCACACACCCTCAAACCCATTATCCAAATCGGGAAAAATGGACTCAACGACCAAATCAAAACCAGCGTCCGTCAGGCTCTTGATGCCCGCGAATTGATCAAGGTTACTCTTTTGCAAAACACCGATGAAAATATCCACGAAGTAGCTGAAATCTTGGAAGAAGAAATCGGTGTGGATACAGTCCAAAAAATCGGACGCATCTTGATTTTGTTTAAACAATCTAGCAAGAAAGAAAATCGCAAGATTTCTAAAAAAGTCAAAGAAATCTAAAAACCTACTCCAAACAACTGTTTTTACAGAGAAATAAAGGAGACTAGCCTATGGCAATCGAACTATTGACTCCCTTTACCAAGGTAGAGTTGGAGCCAGAAATCAAGGAGAAAAAACGAAAACAAGTCGGGATTTTAGGGGGGAATTTTAACCCTGTTCACAATGCCCATCTCATTGTTGCGGACCAAGTGCGCCAGCAGTTGGGACTAGATCAAGTTCTGCTCATGCCTGAATACCAACCACCTCATGTTGATAAAAAAGAAACCATCTCTGAACACCATCGTCTCAAGATGCTTGAGTTGGCGATTGAGGGGATTGAGGGCCTAGCCATTGAAACCATTGAGTTGGAACGTAAGGGCATTTCCTACACCTACGACACCATGAAAATCTTGACAGAGCAACATCCAGATACGGATTATTACTTTATCATCGGTGCCGATATGGTAGACTATTTACCTAAGTGGTATAGAATTGATGAACTGGTAGATATGGTTCAGTTTGTGGGAGTTCAGCGCCCACGCTACAAGGCAGGGACTTCCTATCCAGTTATCTGGGTGGATGTGCCTCTCATGGATATCTCGTCCAGCATGGTGCGTGACTTCCTTGCCCAAGGTCGGAAACCCAACTTTCTCCTACCTCAGCCTGTGCTAGACTACATCGAGAAGGAGGGACTCTACTGATGGCCTATCAAGACTATATCAACTGCTCCCGTGAGGCTTTGTTGGAAAAAATGGCAGAGCTTCTACCCGAGAAACGCTTAACCCATTGCTTGGGTGTGGAGCGTGCAGCCATAGAACTAGCAGAGAGATTTGGAGTAGATGTCGAGAAGGCAGGTTTAGCAGGCCTTCTTCATGACTACGCTAAAAAGCTGTCAGATAAGGAATTTTTAGACTTGATTGACCGTTATCAGCTAGACCCTGATCTCAAACTGGGGTAATAATGTCTGGCATGGTATGGTTGGCATCTACAAGATTCAGGAAGATTTGAATTTGCATGATTCTGAAATTCTACGAGCCATTGAAATCCATACAGTCGGTGCTGACCAGATGACTGATCTTGATAAGGTTGTCTATGTCGCAGACTATATCGAGCACAATCGTGCCTTTCCTGGAGTGGATGTGGCGCGTGAGATTGCAAGTTTATCGCTCAATAAGGCGGTGGCCTACGAAACAGCTCGAACCGTGGAGCATCTAGCTCATCAGATATTCCCCATCTATCCCCAAACCCTTGAAACCTATAACGCCTTTGTGCACTATTTGAAAGAGGACTAAATGAACGAAAAAGAATTACTAGAACTAGTCGTGAAAGCGGCTGATGAGAAACGCGCGGAGGATATCCTCGCACTTGACGTACAAGATTTGACTAGCGTGACGGACTATTTTGTTATCACTAGCTCAATGAATAGCCGTCAGTTGGACGCTATCGCTGATAATATCCGTGAAAAAGTAGCGGAAGCAGGATTTAAAGGTAGTCATGTCGAAGGCGACGCAGCAGGAGGCTGGGTTCTACTAGACCTCGGTGCTGTCGTTGTGCATGTCTTTTCAGAAGAAATGCGTGCCCACTATAACCTAGAGAAGCTATGGCATGAGGCGAATTCAGTAGATATATCTGAAACTTTATAGTCTTTTCCTTTATCTTTTATTACGGCGTTAACTCGTTTTGCCTAACTCCAGTTATGCCTGCAACTCGTTGCCTAGTACTAAAAGCAAACGAAAAGACTATAGTGTGCAATTGAACTCAGTTGTAGTCAACTGGGTTTCTTTGCTTATTTTAGAAAAAAGGATAGAAAGGTATAGGGCGAGTGGCGTTTGCCATGGAGGCTCTTGGTATCATGATTATGGCAACTTATGAAACCTTTGCGGCGGTCTATGATGCGGTCATGGACGATAGTTTATATGATAAATGGACGGATTTTTCTCTGCGTCATTTGCCTAAGACCAAGGAGAGAAAGAAACTCTTGGAATTGGCTTGTGGGACAGGAATTCAATCTGTGCGCTTCTCTCAGGCTGGTTTTGATGTGACTGGACTTGACTTGAGTGGGGATATGTTGAAGATTGCTGAGAAGAGAGCTTCTTCAGCCAAACAAAAGATTGACTTTATTGAAGGCAATATGCTGGATTTGTCCAAGGCAGGTCAATATGATTTTGTCACTTGTTATTCGGACTCAATCTGCTATATGCAAGATGAGGTGGAAGTAGGAGACGTTTTTAAGGAAGTCTATAATGTCCTCAATGAAGACGGAGTTTTCATCTTTGACGTGCATTCGACTTACCAGACTGATGAGGTTTTTTCAGGCTATTCTTACCATGAAAATGCGGAAGAGTTCGCCATGCTCTGGGATACCTACGAGGACGAAGCACCTCACTCCATCGTGCATGAGTTGACCTTTTTTATCAAGGAGGCTGACGGTTCCTTTAGTCGCCACGATGAAGTGCATGAGGAGCGGACTTATGAGGTCTTGACCTATGATATTTTGCTGGAACAGGCTGGTTTCAAGTCCTTCAAACTCTATGCGGACTTTGAGGACAAGGAGCCAATAGAAACTAGCACCCGTTGGTTTTTTGTGGCACAGAAGTAGGAGATTAGCATGACCATAACGGGTATTATCGCGGAATTTAATCCCTTTCATAATGGGCATAAGTACCTGCTAAATCAGGCTGAGGGGCTGAAAATCGTTGCTATGTCAGGGAATTTCATGCAGCGTGGAGAGCCTGCTATCGTGGATAAGTGGACACGAGCCCAGATGGCGCTGGAAAATGGAGCGGATCTGGTAGTGGAATTGCCATTTTTAGTCAGTGTTCAGGCGGCGGATTTCTTTGGCCAAGGGGCTGTGGATATCTTGACTCGATTGGGTATTGATAATCTAGCTTTTGGGACAGAGGAAGTTCTGGATTACCAGAAAATCGCTGACTTATACACAGAGAAAGGTGCTGAGATGGAGAAATTTGTGGAAAATCTACCTGATTCTCTTTCCTATCCACAGAAAACCCAAGCCATGTGGAAGGAATTTGCAGGTCTTGATTTTTCTGGCAATACGCTAACCATGTCCTTGCTCTGGCCTATGCCAAGGCGGTTGCTGGACGAAACATCAAGCTGCATCCAATTCAACGTCGGGGGGCAGGTTACCATTCTGTGGATAAGGATGTGGACTTTGCCTCAGCGACAGCTCTGCGTCAACACCAGAAAGACCAAGACTTCTTAGAACGATTTATGCCATCTGTTGCTCTCTTTGAGCAGGCTAATAAGATGAGTTGGGACGACTATTTTCCTTTGCTCCGCTATCAACTCTTGTCAAATCCAGACTTAACAACGATCTATCAGGTCAATCAAGAAATGGCTGTGCGCATTAAGGAAGCCATCAAGACAGTCCAGTCTGTGGAAGACTTGGTTGAGGCGGTTGCGACCAAACGTTACACCAAGGCGCGTGTCAGACGCCTTTTGACCTATATCTTGGTGCAGGCTAGAGAAAGTGACTTGCCAGAAGGCATCCATGTTCTTGGCTTTACTGAAAAAGGCAGGCAACATCTCAAGTCTTTGAAAGGGCAGGTCGATCTAGTTAGCAGAATTGGCAAAGAACCTTGGGATGCTATGACCCAAAAGGCAGACCAGATTTACCAACTGGGAAATCCAAGTATAGCAGAGCAGAATTTTGGAAGAGTGCCGATAAGAATAGAAAAGAACTAGAATATGGATAGGATAAAAAGAACCTACTAAAAGTTGTTAGGAAATAACTTTCAGTGGGTTCTTTTCTTATCCTTTGTTATAAAGTATTGAATATTTTATCAATTTGCTCTATTAGAAGCCTTGTTTATTCATTGAAAGCTTCCTTACCATCTATATTTATTTTATGTTTTTTACAATTTCATTAAAGGAGGCTATGATTTTTCCTTGTTTCTCTTTGGGTAACTTTGCTAGGTTGTCGAAAAGTATTTCTAGGGAGTCTTCTCTCTCTGAGTCATATGCTTGTCGCTTAAGGAACTCTTTTCTTTCTGTATCATATGCTTGTAGATTAAAGAATTCTTCTACGGTAATACCTAATGCTTTGATTACCGATTCAAGAGTTTTTATCTTAAAATCATATTTCATATTTTCCATGTTTTGAATTGCCTTGATACCCAAGCCAGCTAATTCTGATAATTTCTCTTGACTTAATCTCTGTTCTTTTCGACATTCACGGATTCGAAAAGCTATATGTTTTTGTAATCTATCATGTTTCATGTTATATATCATTTTACTATCTATTTTCTTTAAAAATAAGTACAATAAACTATACAAAATAACAAAAGTATGGTAAAGTAGTACAAAAGATAATAAATAGACTGAAAACTATACAATGAGGATTTAGATATGACTGATTCGAGGTTAAAAGGTAGAGGGAAGATAGTAGTGATAGTCGTAAGTAATTCATTCACCTTGTGGTAGACAAGTAAGAGATTTGTCAGTCTTATCGACACTCGAAAATAGTGTTTTGAACTATCTGTATCTAGTTTTCTATATAAAAGTAAAAAAAGAAAGCTTTGCGCCTTCTTAAAAAATTAGGGGAAATCTAATGATTGCAAATGATAAAGAAGCAAATCAGAACATCTGTTATTTGACTTCTTTGAGAATGAGCATCAAGGCATCTAAGACTCGGGAGCGTTGTTCTGTTGGAAGAGTTTTTAATTCATCAACAAGTAGAGAAATTTTGGGGTCTTCTTCTTTTAATTGTATATCAAAGAATGTATCTAAATCTACTTCTAAGGCTTCCATTACTTTCTCTAGCGTTTGAATCTTTAAGTTAGTTGAAAGATTTTCTAATTTGTAGATATAATTAGTACCCAAATCAGCCATCTCTTCTAGTTGTTCTTGAGTATATCCTCTTTCTAAGCGTAATAGACGAATTCTTTTAGAGATGTAATCTTGAAGATTGGTTTTGTTATTTGTCATGTAGTACCTCGCTACTTACATGATACAGTCAAAATGGTACAAATTTTAGACTTTTTAAAGTTATTTTACACATAAATAACCTTTTAAAGTTGTTTTGTGGTATAATAAGTTTATAAAGAAAAAAAGAGGAAATAATATGAAAAAATCAACAATCGCAATGACAGCAGCAATTGCAGCAGCATCCCTATCCCACACAGTAGGCGCAGAAGAAGTCGCTCCAAAACCAGTGAATGTGGAAGCGCCAAAGGCGGAGGTTGTGGAAACCACAACTCCTGCGGTAGCGACAAAAGAAGAGGTTGCTACAAAAGAAGCAGAAGCTAAGAAAGCGGAACAAGAAGTAGTAGAAGCCAAGCAGGCGGTTAAAGATGCCAAGCGTGCTACAAATGAAGCAGATTCTCTTGTCAATGAGAAAACAGAAGCTGTGAAAAAAGCAGAGGATTTTGCGAAAAAGGCAAGCCCAGCCGTTATTACAGAAGCTGAGAAAGCAGTAGTTAAAGCAGAAGCAGAAGTTCCTGTAAAAGCAGAAGCGGTTAAAAATGCAGAAGCAAAAGCTACAGAAGCAAACCAAGCGGTATCTGCACAAGAAGCAGTTGTAGCAGAAAAAGAAGCTACACAAACTGCAAAAGAAAAAGCATTTACAAGTGCCACAGAAGCGGTTCAAATCGCCACAGACGCTGTTAATGGCAAAGGCTTGGAAAATGCCAAGGAAGCACAAAAAGAAGCCGTAGAAGCCGAAAAAACAAGCAAACAAGCGCAAGCAGATGCCGATATTGCTCTTAAAGAAGCAGAAACAGCAAATCAAGCTACAAAAGCGCAAATTGAAGAAACAAAGGCAGAGATTGCTACAAAAACCCAAGCGGTATCGGATGCGAAAGCACATCAAGCACAAGCAGAAGAAGCACTTAAAGCGGTCACTGCTGAAGTTAACGCTCTTATCGAGTCATCAAAACCACTTGCAAAAGGGTCTATCCAATTCAAAGAAGCCTTTGTTTCAAAAATCAAAGAAAAAATCCAATTGAATAAGGACTACTGGGCAATTCCAGATAATAAACTTACTCAAGCGGATATTGATAAATTTGAAGCTCGTAATAAAGAGTTGAAAAAAGAGATTACTGACATGGTTGGAGATAGCATTCAATCTAAAAACCTTGTCTTGAGCGAAGCGGATAAGGCAGATAAGACACAGTATGATGTTAATAATCTTCCAAAAGAAGTCCGTGATGACTTGACACTGTTCGCAGCAGATTTGATTTCAAACTTGCGTGAGCAGTTGGGTCTTACAGACGTTGTTGTAACAAAAGACTCCTTTGAGTTCGCAGAAAAAGTCGCTAAAGAGTACATCAAAGGTGGTTGGTCTATCGCACGTCGTGAAGACTATCGTGCGCGTGGAGGTCATGGTCACTATGCTAAGGGTATTCATGCAGTTGCAGATGCTTATGGTTTGAATGGTTTGCACCCTACTGAGGAGCAAATGAATAAAGGTATCCAAGGGTACGAAAATTCTGTAATTCAGTCTGTGCCTAGCACACGTGTTTGGACTAAATCTTATATGAAGTCTAATTTGTTTACGTCTTTAGCAGATTTAGTAAGTAACGAACAAGACTATGGGCATCTTGTAGGTATTATGCGATTTGATGAACCAAAAGAAACTGTTTACTCAGGTGGTTTTGCTCAAAGTATCTCTAACGATGCTTACACTACTCATTTTATCACAGGTATCACAGGAAGCCGAGCAAAAGGGTCTAAGTTCAACACAACAGAAATCACAAATCCTTACACAGTAGCTCGCAAAGGCGCTTCAACTAATACTAAGCTAAAAGCTAAAAAAGCAGAAAAAGCTCAAGCAGAACAAACTCTTAAAACTGCTAACCAAACTGTAGCTGAAGCAGAAACTGCCTTGCAAACTGCAAACTCAAACTTGAAAGCACAAGAAGCTCAACTTAAAGATACAGTAGCCTTGAAACAAACTCTTCAATCAGCTACAACAACTCATAATCAAGCCGTTGTTGCGTTGTCAAATGCCAATGCCTTGGTTGCTACTTTGTCTGCTACAAAGGCAGATAAAGAAGCGAAATTGGCAGAGTTGAAAGAAACTGCTAAACAAGCAGAGAAAGAGTTCAATCAAGCCAAATCAGAAACAAAAGCAGAGAAAGCAACTCTTTCTTCTCTTCAAGAAAAAGCAGAGGAAGCTACTCAAGCGGTATCCGTTGCCAAAGAAGCACTTGACCAAGCAAAAGCACAAGTTGTTTCTTCAAAAGAGTTGGTTCAAGATTTGAAAGTTGCTGCAAAAGAGCTTGAAACTCGCAAGGCAGAGTTGAAAGATGCAGAAGAAGCGCTCAAAGAAGCCAAAGCAAATCAAGCAACTGCACAAAAAGCACTTGAAGCAAAAGAAAAAGTAGCCAAAGAAGCAAGTAAGGCTTATGCGACAGCAAAAGCAAGTTATGAAGCAGAACAGGCTCGTCTTCAAGCAGAAGAATTGAAGAAACATCCTGTAACAGAAAAGGGTATCCCTGAAGTTCGTCCAGCTCTTCCAGAGTTCGCACTTCCAACAACTCCATCTGTTCCTAGCGTTCCTAGCACACCTGTAGTTCCTGTAGCTCCTGTTGTTCCAACTACTCCACGTGTTGAAGTTCCTATTGTGAATAACAATGGTGGGGTGTTTGGCCAAGATAAAGCCAAAGTAGATGTAGTTGCCAAACAAAAAACGGAAACTAAGAATACAAAAGATTCTCAAGCTGGTAACTGGATTGAGTCAGCTGGTCGCTGGTGGTATCAGCACGAAGACGGTTCCTACACTACTAACAGTTGGGAACTAATCAAGGGTAGATGGTATTATTTTGACAGTACAGGCTGGATGCAAACTGGCTGGGTCAAAACTGGTGGCTCATGGTATTACTTGAATGAAACAGGTTCACTGGCTACAGGCTGGGTCAAAGACAATGGCACATGGTACTATCTTAAAGATAGCGGTAAAATGGCTACTGGTTGGGTAAAAGATAATGATACATGGTATTATCTTGATAGCGCTGGAGCTATGAAAACAGGCTGGTTTACAGTTTCTGGTAAATGGTACTATGCTTATAGCTCAGGAGCTTTAGCAGTGAATACTACTACACCAGATGGCTATACGGTCAATGCCAATGGTGAGTGGGTATAAAGGACTACATGAAGAAGGTAAATGATGAATTTGAAGCTTTGATAGTGCCTCTTTTGAAGAGCGACTGGAACAGTATTCAGGAAACCCTGAGAATCGCTCAAAATAAGGAACTTTCTGACAAAATCTTGCGAGGAATGGCCCGAATTCGCGCAGGACATTAGTCTAATTTACAGAGAATACCTGAGTGAAATCTTGCTGTTGTTAGAAACAAATTTCTTGCATTCTAACGATTATTAGGAAGTCTACTGCAAAGTAGGCTTTTTCTCAAATCTCTACTAAACAACTGTTTCTAAACAACAAGTTTATTTTTGTAAATGCGTTCCAATTTCCTCAAAACATATTCTATTTTAGGTTTGTGAAAATCACTTTTTTATGGTAGAATGTAAAAGAATGTATGTCATTCGGAATAACAATAAAATGAGGTAAAAACATGGAAATCATGTCGCTTGCGATTGCTGTTTTTGCCGTCATCATTGGTTTAGTCATTGGATATGTCAGCATCTCAGCCAAGATGAAATCATCTCAGGAAGCTGCAGAGTTGATGCTTTTAAATGCTGAACAAGAAGCAACTAATTTACGTGGACAAGCTGAGCGTGAAGCAGATTTACTTGTTAATGAAGCCAAACGTGAAAGCAAGTCTCTTAAAAAAGAAGCACTATTGGAGGCCAAAGAAGAAGCCAGAAAATACCGTGAAGAAGTGGACGCTGAATTCAAATCAGAACGTCAAGAACTCAAACAAATCGAAAGTCGTTTGACAGAGAGAGCTACTAGCCTTGATCGTAAGGACGACAATTTGACGAGTAAAGAACAAACACTTGAACAAAAAAAGAACAAAGTATTTCTGATAGAGCGAAAAAAACCTTGATGCGCGTGAAGAGCAATTAGAGGAAGTCGAAAGACAAAAAAAGAAGCAGAGTTAGAGCGTATTGGTGCTCTGTCTCAGGCAGAAGCACGAGATATTATCTTGGCACAGACAGAGGAAAAACTTGACCAAGGAGATTGCTAGCCGTATTCGCGAAGCTGAGCAAGAGGTCAAGGAACGTTCTGACAAAATGGCCAAGGACATCCTGGTTCAAGCTATGCAACGTATCGCTGGTGAATATGTAGCGGAATCAACAAACTCAACAGTTCATCTGCCAGACGATACTATGAAGGGACGCATTATTGGTCGTGAAGGTCGTAACATTCGTACCTTTGAAAGTTTGACAGGGGTTGATGTGATTATCGACGATACACCAGAAGTGGTGACCTTGTCAGGATTTGACCCGATTCGTCGTGAGATTGCCCGTATGACTATGGAAATGTTGCTCAAAGATGGTCGTATCCACCCAGCTCGTATCGAAGAGTTGGTTGAGAAAAACCGTCAAGAGATTGACAATAAGATCCGTGAATACGGTGAGGCTGCTGCCTATGAAATTGGTGCGCCAAACCTTCATCCGGACTTGATGAAGATTATGGGACGTTTGCAGTTCCGTACTTCATATGGACAAAATGTCTTGCGCCATTCGATTGAAGTTGCTAAGTTAGCTGGTATCATGGCGAGCGAACTTGGTGAAAATGCGGCTCTTGCCCGTCGTGCTGGATTCCTTCACGATATCGGAAAAGCCATTGACCGCGAGGTTGAGGGTAGCCACGTTGAAATCGGTATGGAATTGGCACGTAAGTACAAGGAACACCCAGTTGTGGTGAATACGATCGCTAGCCACCACGGCGATGTTGAGCCTGAGAGCGTCATTGCAGTGATCGTCGCTGCAGCAGATGCCTTGAGTGCAGCTCGTCCAGGTGCTCGTAGTGAGTCTCTTGAAAGCTATATCAAGCGTCTTCATGATTTGGAAGAAATTGCTAACGGCTTTGAAGGGGTACAAAATAGCTTTGCCCTTCAAGCAGGACGTGAAATCCGCATCATGGTAAATCCAGGACAAATCAAGGACGACAAAGTCACAATCTTGGCTCATAAAGTTCGTGAGAAAATTGAAAACAATCTCGATTACCCAGGAAATATCAAGGTGACCGTGATTCGTGAGCTTCGTGCAGTAGATTATGCTAAATAATAAAAAACTGAAGTCAGAAGAAAATCTGACTTCAGTTTTTTGAATAAATTATTTGAAATAATTCGTTATATTATCGAGGTGAAACATCAATTGGAGATAGGTAGACTAAATCTTGAGTGGAGTTATAGTTTCCAATTTGTGCCTTTATATGTACATTTTGGCCTTTAGAAATATTTTCGCCATTAAAAGAGTTGAAAGCGGCGTTAGAAACTGTTGTTATATTTACAAATTTAAAGTTTGGTCCCGAAGGTGCTTGTTCTGCTCCTAAGTAATTTCCGCCATAAATAAGCATATCGAATTTTGTTTTGTAATTTTTATAGTGTGCAATATCTGCTATGTGTCCATCAAATTCTATGACTTGACCTTTATATTTTTGAATAAAATTTGTTATGGTGCTTGAGTCATCAGTTTGCAATAGTGCTTTAAATTCCTCATTGTTTTCAGTCGTGATGATAGCTGATTGGGATGGACTTGTTGACGAGGTTTCGGTCGAGCTTGATGTGGTGTTAGTTGAACTAGAGGAAGCAGGCGTCGAACTTGATGATGTAGAGGATGATTCACTAGTTTTCTCGACAGATTTTTCAATAACGCTACTAGTTTCTGTAGATGAAGGGGGAGAAACAGTAGTTGACTTATCTGAGTTTCCTCCAAATAGAACCAACAGAAGAATAATAAATATTACAGCAACACCAATTAAATATGGAATTAATTTTTTTACCTTCAATTCCAGTGGGCTTAATGGTGTGATTTCAACCTCAGCTTCTTTTTCAAAAAAACCAAAAATTCCAGCATTTCCATGATCAATAATATTGATTTTGACTTCACTTTTTTTGAGATTGAGTTCAGATAAGCCATTTTCAATCGCTTCATCAACATTTTTACCTTTATAATTTCCCATAAACTTCTCCTTTTTATATTAGTAGTTTTATTATCTATTAAATAGAATAAAAAGGCAAGTATATTTTAAGGGGATACCTTGTATAAATCTAAATAAATAAGAAAGAGCAGTTGAAAAATTACTGCTTTTTTGTTACACTAGATAGAAAGACTGTAAAGGATAATCTGGCTTTTTGCTATTATTCTAGAGAAATGTTATTTCACAGACTGACTAAAAGGAGACACAATGGCAGACCGAGGCTTACTAATCGTTTTTTCTGGTCCTTCAGGGGTTGGAAAAGGAACGGTTAGAAGAGAGATTTTTGAGAGTTCTGAAAACCAATTTCAATACTCTGTATCGATGACGACACGCGCACAACGTCCTGGAGAAGTGGACGGTGTTGACTATTTCTTCCGTACTCGTGAAGAGTTTGAAGAGCTGATTCGTCAAGGACAGATGTTGGAATACGCAGAATATGTCGGCAACTACTATGGAACTCCTCTGACCTATGTCAATGAAACCTTGGACAAGGGAATTGATGTTTTCCTTGAAATTGAGGTTCAGGGCGCTCTTCAGGTCAAGAAAAAGGTTCCAGATGCTGTCTTTATCTTCCTGACACCACCAGATTTGGATGAATTGCAAGATCGTTTGGTAGGACGTGGAACAGACAGTGCAGAAGTAATTGCTCAGCGAATCGAAAAAGCCAAGGAAGAAATTGCCCTCATGCGTGAGTATGATTATGCGATTGTCAACGATCAGGTGCCCCTAGCTGCTGAGCGTGTCAAACGTGTGATCGAAGCAGAACACTTCCGTGTGGATCGTGTCATTGGTCACTATCAGGAGATGTTACCAAAGTCTCCAACTACTCGATAAAATTTAGAAAATAGGTACAAGCAAATGATGTTAAAACCCTCTATTGATACCTTGCTAGACAAGGTTCCTTCAAAATATTCACTCGTAATCTTGGAAGCAAAACGTGCCCACGAATTAGAAGCAGGTGCGCCAGCAACTCAAGGTTTCAAATCTGAAATCAACTCTTCGCGCTTTAGAAGAAATCGAATCAGGAAACGTTACAATTCACCCAGATCCAGAAGGAAAACGTGAAGCAGTGCGTCGCCGTATCGAAGAAGAAAAACGCCGCAAAGAAGAAGAAGAAAAGAAAATCAAAGAGCAAATCGCTAAAGAAAAAGAAGATGGTGAAAAAATTTAAGGTTGGGGGGACTCAATCTTATTTTTTCTATTACAAGAATGTACTGACAAGGAGGAGGTGAGAAGATGGCTATAGCTAAGATTATTGTGGATGTGCCTTTGATGCAGACGGACCAACCCTATAGTTATAGGATTCCGGAGGAATTTGAGGGAATGCTAGAAGTTGGGATGCGGGTTCATGTGCCTTTTGGTAAGGGCAATCGTCTGATTCAAGGGATTGTTCTTGGTTTGGAGTCCCAACCAGATGAAGAAGAGGTTAATCAAGATTTAAAAGATATTGCGGAGGTGCTGGATTTTTCTCCTGTTCTCACGCAAGAACAACTCTGGCTGGCTGAGGAGTTACGCAAATCTGTCTTCTCCTACAAAATCTCTATCCTCAAGGCTATGTTACCAGGATTTCTGAACTCCAGCTATGACAAGATTCTCTATCCTCTGGCAGGTCTGAGTCAGGAAGACCGAGAGCGCTTGTTTGGTTCAGAGGATTCGCTTGCTTTTTCTTCTCTAGATTTAAGTAAGCAAGCTGAAATGATGCGTTTGACTAGAAAAGGCCTGCTTGGTCTAGAATATCAGGCGATTGATCAAAAGAAGGTCAAGACCCAGTCTTGGTATGAGGTAGATCTTGCTCAATTAGAAAATGTAGAGATTTCTGCACGTGCCAAGAAAAAGTTAGAACTGAGAGACTATCTGCTGTCTCATCCTGAGAGTGCTTCTTTGGCTAGTTTATTAGAGTTCTATTCGCGAGAGCAAGTCAACTTTTTTGTGGAACAAGGTGCTGTGACCATAGTCCAAAAAGAAGTGCAACGCTCGGCTGCTTATTTTGAAGGCATTGAGGCAAGTCAGCCTTTGGAGTTGAATCCAGAGCAAAGACAGGCGCGTGATGCAGTTGTGAGTGCTATTGGTAGTCATCAGCCCCCCTTCCTCCTTCAAGGGATTACAGGAAGTGGGAAGACGGAGGTTTACTTGCAGATTATCCAAGGTGCCTTGGACAAGGGCAGGACAGCTATTTTGCTGGTTCCTGAGATTTCCTTGACTCCACAGATGACGGAACGTTTTATCGCTCGATTTGGTGAGAAAGTGGCCATCCTTCACTCAGGTCTTTCCAATGGTGAAAAGTATGATGAATGGCGCAAAGTGGAACGTGGCGATGCTCAAGTTGTTGTGGGTGCCAGATCTGCCATCTTTGCTCCGCTGAAAAAAATCTAGGTGTCATGATTATCGATGAAGAGCATGAAGCGACTTATAAGCAGGACAGCAATCCCCGTTACCATGCTAGAGATGTTGCTATTCTAAGGTCCCAGTATAATCAAGCAGCTTTGGTGCTTGGTTCAGCAACTCCTAGTCTGGAAAGCCGTGCGCGAGCTGGAAAAAGGCGTCTATCAACATTTACGTCTGACCCAACGCGCCAATCCTTTAGCTAGGATCCCTGAGGTTCAAGTGATTGACTTTCGGGACTATATCGGGCACAATGAGACGTCAAACTTTACGCCCCTTTGCTAGAAGCGATTCAAGACCGTCTGGCTAAAAAAGAGCAGGTGGTGCTTATGCTCAATCGCCGTGGTTACTCTAGCTTTGTCATGTGTCGAGAGTGTGGGACTGTGGATACTTGTCCCAACTGTGACATTTCCTTGACCTTGCACATGGATACCAAGACCATGAATTGCCATTATTGTGGCTTTTCAAAGGACATTCCTCAAATCTGTCCTAACTGTAAGAGCCACAGCATTCGTTACTATGGGACAGGGACACAGAAGGCTTATGATGAGCTAGCAGAAGTCTTTCCCCAGGCCCGTATTTTGCGGATGGATGTGGATACGACGCGCAAGAAAGGCAGTCATCAAACTCTGCTTGACCAGTTTGGGCGAGGGGAAGCGGATATCTTGCTAGGTACTCAGATGATTGCCAAGGGATTGGATTTTCCAAATGTGACCTTAGTCGGAGTTCTCAATGCAGATACAGCCTTGAATCTGCCTGATTTCCGTTCTTCTGAGAGAACCTTCCAGCTCTTGACTCAGGTGGCAGGCCGGGCAGGTCGTGCTGAAAAAGCTGGTCAGGTCTTGATTCAGTCCTATAATCCGCAGCACTATGCTATTCGATTTGCCAAGGATCAGGATTACGAAGGCTTTTATGCCTATGAAATGGGAATCAGACGACAACTTGGCTATCCGCCTTACTATTTCACCATTGGCATTACCCTTTCTCACAAGAAAGAAGAAGAGGTTGTCAAACGTGCTTATGAGGTCATGAACATTTTGCGATCAGGCTTGTCAGAGACCAGTAACATTCTGGGGCCAACGCCCAAACCTATTGCCCGCACCCATAACCTTTATCATTATCAGATTTTAATTAAATATCGTTTAGAAGATGAGCTGGGGCCGACCCTTAACCAGGTCTTGGCCTTGACTCAAGAACGGGAAAATAGTGAGCTCCGTCTCAGCATTGACCATGAGCCACAGCAATTTTTATAAGAAGGAGAAGATATGACAAAATTAATCTTTATGGGGACACCCGACTTTTCAGCAACAGTCTTAAAAGGACTTTTGACAGATGACCGTTACGAAATTCTAGCTGTTGTGACCCAGCCAGACCGTGCTGTCGGTCGTAAAAAAGTGATCCAAGAAACCCCAGTTAAACAAGCTGCCAAAGAGGCAGGACTTCCTATCTACCAACCTGAAAAATTATCTGGAAGCCCAGAGATGGAAGCTATTATGAAGTTAGGAGCAGATGGAATTGTGACTGCTGCTTTTGGGCAGTTTCTCCCAAGCAAACTCCTTGATAGCATGGATTTTGCGGTCAACGTTCACGCATCACTCCTTCCAAAACATCGTGGTGGTGCTCCAATCCATTATGCCTTGATTCAAGGGGATGAGGAAGCTGGTGTGACCATTATGGAAATGGTTAAGGAAATGGATGCAGGAGATATGATTTCTCGTCGCAGTATTCCGATCACAGATGAGGACAATGTTGGTACCTTGTTTGAAAAATTGGCGCTAGTTGGTCGTGATTTGCTTTGGACACTTTGCCTGCCTATATTGCTGGTGAGATTAAACCTGAACCACAGGACCCAAGTCAGGTCACTTTCTCGCCAAACATCAAGCCAGAAGAAGAAAAACTGGACTGGAACAATACCAATCGTCAACTTTTCAATCAGATCCGTGGGATGAACCCCTGGCCTGTTGCCCATACTTTCCTTAAGGGTGACCGCTTTAAGATTTATGAAGCCCTACCAGTAGATGGTCAGGGAAATCCAGGTGAAATCCTCTCTATCGGCAAGAAAGAATTGATTGTCGCAACGGCAGAAGGGGCTCTATCCCTCAAACAAGTGCAACCAGCTGGTAAGCCTAAGATGGACATTGCTTCCTTCCTCAATGGAGTTGGACGGACATTGACTGTAGGAGAACGATTTGGTGACTAAAGTAGAAACGGCAAGAAGTTTAGCCCTAGCGGTATTAGAGGATATTTTTGTTAATCAAGCATATTCAAATATTGTTTTAAATAAACACCTCAAGGGAAGTCAACTTTCGGCAGCAGACAAGGGCTTGGTGACCGAGCTGGTCTATGGAACGGTAGCCCGAAAATTGACTCTGGAGTGGTACCTATCCCACTTTATCGAAGACAGAGACCAGTTAGACAGCTGGCTCTATGTTCTTCTCCTTATGAGTACCTACCAGCTCAGCTATCTGGACAAGATTCCAGACCATGCTGTGGTCAATGAAGCAGTGGAATTGGCCAAAGTCCGTAAAAAAGGCAGTGAAAAATTGGTCAACGCTGTTCTTCGTCGTATCTTGCGAGAAGGATGGCCAGATATTGCCAGCATCAAACGAAAAAACAAGCGTGATTCCATTGCCTATTCCCTTCCGGTTTGGCTAGTTGCCAAACTCAAGGAAGAATACGGAGAGGAGCGAGCGCAAGCTATTTTTGAAAGTCTCTTGGTACGTAACAAGGCCAGTATTCGTGTAACAGATTTAAGCCGAAAAGAGGAAATCCAAGCCTTGTTGGAGGCTAGTGCTTCATCCTTGTCTCCTTCAGGTCTGGTTAAGGAGCAAGGGCATTTTGCTAGCCATGATTTGTTTGCGGATGGAGCCATTACCATCCAAGACGAGTCCAGTCAGCTTGTTGCTCCGACGCTTGATTTACAAGGTAATGAGAAGGTCCTTGATGCCTGTGCTGCTCCGGGTGGGAAAACAGCTCATATAGCCTCTTATCTCACGAAAGGTCAGGTTACTGCTCTGGATTTGTATGACCACAAGTTGGATTTAATTCAAGAAAATGCCCAACGTCTAGGAGTTGCAGACCGGGTTCAAACGCAAAAAATGGATGCCAGAAAGGTGCATGAGTTTTTTGGTCAGGATTCTTTTGATAAGATTTTGGTGGATGCTCCCTGTTCAGGAATCGGTCTTCTGCGCCGGAAACCAGATATCAAATACAATAAAGAAACGGCAGATTTCGCGTCCTTACAGGAAATTCAGCTAGAAATATTAGGTAGTGTTTGTCAAACACTACGCAAAGGTGGTATAATAACTTATAGTACCTGTACTATTGTCTCAGAGGAGAATTTTCAAGTCGTTGAGGCGTTTAGAAAGTCATCCTGAGTTCGAGCAGGTAAAACTAGAACATGAATGTAAGGATATCATGAAAGACGGCTGTATCCTCATTACACCTGAATTGTATGGAAGTGATGGATTCTTCATCAGTCAATTTCGCAAGATATCGGATTAGGAAGGAACTGACACATGGAAATTTCATTATTAACAGATGTTGGTCAGAAACGAACAAATAACCAAGACTATGTCAACCACTATGTCAATAGAGCTGGGCGTACCATGATTATTTTAGCTGATGGGATGGGAGGTCATCGCGCAGGGAATATCGCTAGTGAAATGGCGGTAACAGACCTAGGTATAGCTTGGGTTGATACCCAAATCGATACAGTCAATGAAGTGCGTGAATGGTTCGCCAATTACCTAGAAATTGAAAATCAAAAGATTCATCAACTTGGACAAGATGATGCCTATAAAGGAATGGGAACAACTCTTGAGGCTGTTGCTATTATTGGTAATCAGGCTATCTATGCCCACATTGGGGATTCTCGTATCGGTTTGATTCGTGGGGAAGAATACCACCAGTTAACGAGCGATCATTCATTGGTCAATGAATTGCTTAAAGCTGGTCAATTGACGCCAGAAGAAGCAGCTAGCCACCCACAGAAAAATATTATTACCCAGTCAATCGGTCAAAAAGATGAAATTCAGCCTGATTTTGGAATCATTACCCTTGAGCCGGGAGACTATCTCCTACTTAATAGTGACGGCTTGACAAATATGATTTCAGGAAGTGAGATTTGTGATATTGTAACCAGTGATATTCCTTTGGCAGATAAAACAGCGACGCTTGTGCGTTTTGCTAACAATGCAGGAGGTTTAGACAACATTACGGTTGCCCTTGTTTCTATGAACGAGGAGGATGCAGAATGATCCAAATCGGCAAGATTTTTGCCGGACGCTATCGGATTGTGAAACAGATTGGCCGAGGAGGCATGGCAGATGTCTATTTGGCCAAGGATTTAATTCTAGACGGAGAAGAAGTGGCAGTGAAGGTCCTGAGGACCAACTACCAGACGGACCCGATAGCTGTAGCTCGTTTTCAGCGTGAAGCGAGAGCTATGGCGGATCTAGACCATCCTCATATCGTTCGGATAACAGATATTGGTGAGGAAGACGGTCAACAGTATCTTGCAATGGAGTATGTTGCTGGACTAGACCTCAAACGCTATATCAAGGAACACTATCCTCTCTCTAATGAAGAAGCCGTCCGTATTATGGGACAAATCCTCCTAGCCATGCGTTTGGCCCATACCAGAGGAATTGTTCACCGGGACTTGAAACCTCAAAATATCCTCTTGACACCAGATGGGACTGCCAAGGTTACAGACTTTGGGATTGCAGTAGCCTTTGCAGAGACAAGTCTTACTCAGACAAACTCAATGTTGGGGTCAGTTCATTACTTGTCACCAGAGCAGGCGCGTGGTTCTAAGGCGACTGTACAGAGTGATATCTATGCCATGGGGATTATCTTCTATGAGATGCTGACAGGCCATATCCCTTATGACGGGGATAGTGCGGTGACCATCGCCCTCCAGCATTTCCAAAACCATTACCGTCAGTTATTGATGAGAATCCATCTGTGCCTCAGGCTTTGGAGAATGTTGTTATCAAGGCAACTGCCAAGAAATTGACAGATCGTTATCAGTCAGTTGCAGAGATGTATGTAGACTTGTCTAGTAGCTTATCTTATAATCGTCGCAATGATCCTAAACTGGTATTTAATGATACTACTAAGGCAGACACCAGGACACTACCAAAGGTATCCCAGAGTACCTTGACCTCGATTCCTAAGGTGCAAACACAAAGTCCGAAGCCACAGACTGCGAAGCCGAGTCAGCAGGTTTCAGAAGACAATTACGCAACCAAGTCTGTTAAGAAACGGAAATTTAGAGTTCGTTATATGATTTTGTTGGCCAGCATTGTATTGGTGGCAGCTTCTCTTATTTGGATCTTATCCAGAACTCCTGCAACCATTGCCATCCCAGATGTGGCAGGTCAGACAGTTGCGGAGGCCAAGGAAACGCTCAAGAAAGCCAATTTTGAGATTGGCGAGGAGAAATCAGAGGCTAGTGAAAAGGTGGAAGAAGGGCGGATTATCCGTACAGATCCTGAAGCTGGAAAGACTCGAAAAGAAGGTTCGAAAATCAATTTGGTTGTCTCATCAGGCAAGCAATCTTTCCAATTGAGTAACTATATCGGCCGTAAATCTACAGATGTTATAGCAGAACTAAAGCAGAAGAAGGTTCCTGAAAATCTCATCAAGATTGAGGAAGAAGAATCAAGTGAGAGTGAAGCAGGAACAATTCTCAGACAGAGTCCAGCTGCCGGAACAACCTATGATTTGAGCAAGGCCTCAACGATTACCTTAACCGTTGCTAAGAAAGTAACCAGCGTTTCTATGCCAAGTTATAAAGGATCTAGTCTTGAATTTACTAAAAATAATCTTGTTCAAATTGTTGGGATTAAGGAAGCCAATATTGAAGTTGTAGAAGTGTCGACAGCTCCTGATGGAACTGCTGAGGGTACAGTCGTTGAACAGAGTCCAAAAGCGGGTGAAAAGGTTGATTTGACTAAGACGCGTGTCAAGATTTCAATCTACAAACCAAAAACACCACCGTCAACGTCATCATCAGCACCATCCCAACGTGGAAACCAAGGTTCTACTACGACACCAAGTCAGGGGAACCAACAAGGAAATCAGCGAGGGAATGCACCTGCTACGACTCAATCAAGCAGTGAAGACAACCACGAAAATTCTCGTGATTAAATGAATCTTTGTCATGATTTCATGGCAAAGATTTTTTTTGACTCCAGATTTGTGATAGAATAGAAGGAGTTGATAAAAGGAGGAACGCATGGAAGAATCAAAAGAATTAAATGCCGTTATTGATGTGATTATGTTAGCTGGAACCATTCTTCTCAAAAGTGGCTCAGAGATTCATCGTGTAGAAGATACCATGATCCGTATTGCGCATTCGCAGGGGATTGTGGATTGCAATGTTCTTGCCATGCCTGCTGCCATCTTTTTCTCCATTGAAAATACCAATATTTCGCGTATGAAGCGCGTGACCTCATCTTCTTATAACATCGAAAAAGTCTGCGATGTCAACCAGATTTCTCGTCAGCTGGTTGGGGGGCGGATTGATTTAGAGACAGCCTTCAAGCAATTGACTGCTTTGCAAGCCCAGCCCCTTCCCTATACTAAGTTGCAGGTAACTTTGGCTGCGACCTTTAGTGCCCCTTTCTTTTCAGTTATGTTTAATGGAAATATCTACGACGCACTCGGGGCAGGAGTGGCTACCTTATTTGGTTTTGCCTTTTCCCTCTATGTGGAAAAGTTTATCCGAATTCCCTTTGTAACAGCCTTTGCTGGAGCCTTTGTCTTTGGGATGATTGCCCAGTTTTGGGCTCGCTACACAGGTTTTCCTTCAACGGCAGATTTGATTATAGCTGGTGCGGTCATGCCTTTTGTACCAGGAATTGCCTTGACCAATGCGGTTCGTGATATTATGACCAACCACATAAACTCTGGTATGAGTAAGATGTTTGAATCCCTACTCATTACCCTTGCTTTAGGGGCGGGAACTTCTGTTGCCTTGGTATTGATGAGCTAATATGACACTAACAACCTTTTTATTACAAGCAGTAGCAAGTCTTCTTGCTATTATTACCTTTCTAATCGTACTCAATGTTCAGCGGTCCATGCTCTTACCAGGAGGAATTTTGGGCATGGCTGTCTGGCTGATTTATCTCTTGCTCAAGGAACCGACCAATGTTATTGTGGCTACTTTTATTGCAGCCATTATCGGTTCTTGTGTCAGCCAGATTTTAAGTATTCTTTATAAGACACCTGCTGTGGTCTTTATCTTAGCCATCTTGGCACCTCTAGTTCCGGGTTATCTCTCCTATCGGACAACTGCCTTTTTTGTGACAGGAGATTACAGTCATGCCATTGCTAGTGCAACCTTGGTTGTTATGCTGGCTTTGGTGATTTCCATTGGAATGGCTAGCGGAACAGTGATTCTCAGACTTTATTCCTACTTACGAAAGCAGCAAAATAATTAGACTACTAAGAGACTTGATTTGGTGAATCAAGTCTTTTTTCTCTCTTTTACTGCCATTTATGATAAAATAGTATAGAACGATTTTTTACAATGAATGATAAAACAGAGGTAAATATGACAATCGGTATTGATAAGATTGGTTTTGCGACCAGTCAATATATCTTGAAATTACAAGACTTAGCAGAAGCGAGGGGAATTGACCCTGAAAAATTAAGTAAAGGACTCTTGCTCAAAGAATTGAGTATTGCCCCCTCTAACTGAGGATATTGTGACCTTGGCGGCTAGTGCAAGTGACTCTATTTTAACTGAGCAAGAAAGACAAGAAATTGATATGGTCATTGTGGCGACTGAGTCAGGAATTGACCAGAGTAAAGCTGCAGCCGTCTTTGTGCATGGTTTGCTGGGCATCCAGCCCTTTGCTCGTAGTTTCGAGATTAAAGAAGCCTGCTATGGAGCGACAGCTGCCCTTCATTATGCCAAATTGCATGTGGAAAATTCTCCAGAGTCCAAAGTCTTGGTCATTGCCAGTGATATTGCCAAGTATGGAATTGAAACTCCAGGAGAACCAACTCAAGGTGCCGGAAGTGTGGCTATGTTGATTACACAGAATCCGCGCATTATGGCCTTTAATAATGACAATGTAGCTCAGACCCGTGATATCATGGATTTCTGGCGTCCAAATTACTCGACAACTCCGTATGTAAATGGTGTTTATTCTACCCAACAATACTTGGATAGCTTGAAAACGACTTGGCTTGAATACCAAAAACGCTACCAGCTTACTTTGGATGATTTTGCGGCTGTTTGCTTCCACTTGCCTTACCCTAAATTAGCGCTAAAAGGCTTGAAAAAAATCATGGATAAGAGCTTGCCTCAAGAGAAAAAAGACCTCTTGCAAAGCATTTTGACCAGTCTATTCTCTACAGTCAAAAGGTGGGGAATATCTATACAGGTTCCCTCTTCCTCGGACTCTTGTCTCTCTTGGAAAATACAGATAGCTTGAAGGCTGGGGATAAAATCGCCCTTTATAGTTACGGAAGTGGGGCCGTAGCTGAGTTCTTTAGTGGTGAATTGGTTGAAGGATATGAAGCTTATCTGGATAAAGACCGTTTGAACAAACTCAACCAACGAACTGCCCTGTCTGTTGCTGACTATGAAAAAGTCTTCTTTGAGGAAGTAGACTTAGATGAAACAAATTCTGCCCAGTTTGCTGGCTATGAAAATCAAGATTTTGCCTTGGTTGAAATTGTTGACCACCAACGCCGTTATAGCAAGGTTGAAAAATAATGAAGATAAGTTGGAATGGATTTTCTAAAAAATCATACCAAGAGCGCCTCGAGCTGTTAAAAGCTCAGGCGCTCCTTAGTCCTGAGAGACAAGAGAGTTTGGAGCAGAATGAACAGATGAGTGTGACTGTGGCAGACCAGCTGAGTGAGAATGTAGTGGGAACTTTTTCTCTGCCTTATTCGCTGGTCCCAGAGGTTCTTGTTAACGGTCAGGAATACACAGTTCCCTATGTGACAGAAGAACCGTCTGTGGTTGCTGCGGCCAGCTATGCCAGCAAAATCATCAAGCGTGCAGGCGGTTTTACTGCGCAAGTCCATGAGCGCCAAATGATTGGGCAGGTAGCCCTTTATCAAGTTGCTGATCCAGATTTAGCGCAAGTGCAGATTGTCAGCAAGAAAGTAGAACTCTTGGAACTTGCCAATCAAGCTTATCCTTCTATCGTTAAACGTGGAGGTGGGGCGCGTGATTTGCATATAGAGCAGATAAAAGGCGAAACAGACTTTCTCGTTGTTTATCTCCATGTCGATACCCAAGAAGCTATGGGTGCTAATATGCTCAACACCATGCTGGAAGCCTTGAAACCAGTCTTAGAAGAACTCAGTCAGGGGCAGAGTCTCATGGGAATCCTGTCTAACTACGCGACCGATTCTCTAGTGACTGCAAGCTGTCGTATCGCCTTTCGTTACTTGAGCCACCAAAAGGATCAAGGGCGAGAAATTGCGGAGAATATTGCCTTGGCTAGTCAGTTTGCGCAGGCTGATCCTTACCGAGCTGCTACTCATAATAAAGGGATTTTTAATGGTATTGATGCCATTTTGATTGCCACTGGTAATGACTGGCGTGCCATCGAAGCTGGTGCCCATGCTTTTGCCAGTCGAGATGGACATTACCAAGGTCTTAGTCAATGGACGCTGGACCTTGAACGAGAAGAATTGGTCGGTCAGATGACCCTGCCCATGCCTGTAGCGACCAAGGGTGGCTCTATCGGTCTTAACCCTCGTGTAGCTCTCAGTCATGAGCTACTGGGAAATCCTTCTGCCAAATCCTTAGCTCAGCTTATCGTTTCTGTCGGTCTCGCACAAAACTTTGCGGCTCTCAAAGCCTTGGTGAGTACGGGCATCCAGCAAGGTCACATGAAATTGCAGGCCAAATCCTTGGCACTCCTCGCAGGTGCCAGCGAGGCTGAAGTTGCTCCCCTAGTCGAGCGCCTCATCGCAGATAAAACCTTTAACCTAGAGACAGCCCAGCACTATCTCGAAAACTTAAGATCATAAAAAAAACTCAGACGAATTCAGTCTGAGTTTTCTTGTGCTTAAATACTTTTTCCTGGTAATAATGTAACTGGTAAGAAGTAACCTGTTGTGGCGACTTCCTTGCCTTCAATCTTCTGCAAGAGGAGGTCAACAGTGAGGCAGGCAATTTCTTCCAAAGGTTGCTTAATAGTAGCCAGTTGAGGATAGTAATTTTCGATAAAGTAGGTACCATCGTAACCTATGACCTTGAGCTCCTCAGGGACAGAAATGCCCAGTTCTTGAGCGATTTTAATAACCAGAATAGCTGTCAAATCATCCGAAGTAAAGATGGCATCTGGCTTTTGCCGGTTCAAGATATTCTTGATTTCCATTTCCTTTCTGACAGGAGAAAGTCACTGGAAACATTGATAATAGGGGCATTTGGCAGAATAGATGCAAATCCAGCATGACGCAGTCCAGTTGGTGAATTGGAATTGTCATTCCCTGTAATCATGATGATAGACTGGGCGCCTGTCTTAACCAAGGTCTGGGCAGCAAGAACCCCACCAGCATAGTTGTCAGAGGAGACGACAGGAATATCTGGTGACAGATTTCGGTCAAAGGAAATAATCGGTGCTGTCACGCGATTGTAGTCTTCGATTCCCAAATTGTGACTACCAGAAATGATGCCGTCCACCTGATTGGCTTCCAACATTTCGATGTATTCACGTTCCTTCTCGGAATCGTGCTCGCTGTTGCAGATGATGGTCTTGTAACCATTTTTGAAGAGTTGATGTTCCAGCTTGTCAATCAATTCTGCATAGAAAACGTTGGAAATATTGGGGAAAATCAAGCCGATTAACTTAGCTGATTTTCCTTGCAGACTACGAGCCAGGTTGTTGGGTTTATAGCCCAATTCCCGCATGGCTTCATTTACCTTTTGAATGGTTTTCTCAGAGAGATAACCTTTTTTATTGATAACCCGAGAAACGGTAGTAGGGCTGACGCCTGCAAGTTTGGCGACATCAGTTAGTTTTGCGACCATAATCTAATTCATAGTAAGTTCCAGTTGGGTTTCCAGATTTGATGAGGATCCCATTTTGGTCCGCATGTGGGAAGACACGACCAGAAAATACTTTTTCTCCTTTATTGATGAAAATTTCAAAGACAGAGTTATCGATGAAAATCGTAGCCGTAGTAGCCTGATTATTGATAGGGCAAGAACGAGTTGTTCCAAATTCTTGGGCATACTGTTCACCAGCTTGGCTACGATCCACTGTTACTTGACCATTTATAAGGTCAAAGTTGATGGAAAGTCCCTTGCCTTCTTGATCAGCAAGTAAGACAATCTCGCTCTGGCTATTAGCTTCCAAGTTGAGTTCGAGTTCGTAAGTGTTATTGGTTTGGGCACGATTTGAGAAGGCTTCTTCAGACGCACGAAGGTCCTTGATAGCTGCGACTGGGTATTGGTAAAGTTTACCGTTTTTGATAGTCAGTTCCTTGACCAAAGAGAAGGTTCCTTGGTGGTCAAAACGGTCAGATGGATATGAAACATCAGGCAAGCCAAGCCAGCTAACAGCTAGAGCACGTCCATCAGGAGCGTTGAAGGCTTGAGTTGCATAGGCTTCGAAACCATAATCCATGTTTTGGAGTTGAGACACATCTACCATTTTGGCATTTTCAGGGTCAAAGGAAGCCCCAATCTTATACATATTTGGATAGATATTATTGTAGTCTAGAACTTTCTTATCCAATCCCTGTGGGCAGTAGAGAAGGACAGGTTGCTCCCCTACAAAGACCAGATTTGGACATTCCATCATGTAGGCAGTGCGGTCGTTAGCAAAGTCAAGGTCGCCAACCGCTTGCCAGTTTGTGTAGTCGTTGTCTACAGCCTTATAAAGACGAACGAAGCCTTTTTTCTCCAAGTCCTGTCCACCGACGATGGCATAATATTGGCCCTTGAAGTTAAAAATTTGCGGATCCCGGAAGTGGTCTGTAGAGTCAGCTGGCTGGTCAATCAAGATTTCGTCAATCTTCGTAATCTTGCCTTCTTTATCCATCAAAGCCCCAATCTGGTATGGGTGACGGATCCAATTTTCATCGCGGACATTTCCTGTATAAAATAGGAACAAGTTATCACCAAACTGCATGGCAGAACCAGAGTAGGCACCGTGACTATCTAATGGAGTATCAGGTAAAACTCTGACTCCAGTTTCTCTAAAGTGAACCAAATCATCACTTTCCAATTGCACCCAAGATTTTAAACCGTGGGCTGCACCAAAAGGGAAGTTCTGATAAAAAACAATCCACTTTCCATCAAAGTAAGAAAAGCCATTTGGGTCGTTGAGAAGTCCTGTTTTTGGCTCAACATGGTAATGAGTATGCCATGGAGATTGTGCCATATTTTCCTTAATATTTTGAATTTCTTCTTGCGTCCAATCTTGATAAAGTCTGTAACGACGCTCAGTTGTCCATTCCATTCATTCATTCCTCCAAAAATCTTATTACTTTTAATAGTAACCGTTTTCTGTAAAAAAAGCAAGCCTTTTATGTTAAAAAAGAGAAAAAACTGTCAAACGTTTATCATAAAATGAATGCAGGAAATCAATCAAATTTTCACAAAAATATGAAAGATAATGAAATAGAATCCTGATAACAAAGATTCTAAACTTATTTTTTTAAGTGACATCTGCTAAAACAGTCAAAAATAATCAATCTATATCAAGACTACGAAGTGGAAAGAATATTTTTTCTGCAAAACGCTTGACATATTTTTAAAACATGATAAAATAATAGTCGTAGGGCGGATAAAATCGCTTTCAAACAAGAACAAAATTTTATATAAGGAGATTTTTGCAAATGAACAATCAGGAAATTGCAAAAAAAGTCATCGATGCCTTGGGCGGACGTGAAAATGTCAACAGTGTTGCCCACTGTGCGACTCGTCTTCGTGTCATGGTTAAAGATGAAGGAAAAATCAATAAAGAAGTGATTGAGAACTTGGAAAAAGTTCAAGGTGCTTTCTTTAACTCAGGTCAATACCAAATCATCTTTGGTACTGGTACAGTAAACAAAATGTACGATGAAGTGGTTGCACTTGGCTTACCAACATCATCTAAAGATGACATGAAGGCAGAAGCTGCTAAACAAGGCAACTGGTTCCAACGTGCTATCCGTACTTTCGGTGATGTTTTCGTTCCAATCATCCCAGTTATCGTAGCAACTGGTCTCTTCATGGGTGTGCGTGGTCTTTTCAACGCTCTTGAAATGCCACTTCCAGGTGACTTTGCAACTTACACACAAATCTTGACAGATACAGCCTTCATCATCTTGCCAGGTTTGGTTGTGTGGTCAACCTTCCGTGTATTCGGTGGAAATCCTGCCGTTGGTATCGTTCTTGGTATGATGCTTGTTTCTGGCTCACTTCCAAACGCTTGGGCAGTTGCTCAAGGTGGTGAAGTAACAGCTATGAACTTCTTTGGTTTCATCCCTGTTGTTGGTTTGCAAGGTTCAGTTCTTCCAGCCTTCATCATCGGGGTTGTCGGAGCTAAATTTGAAAAAGCTGTCCGCAAGGTTGTTCCAGATGTGATTGACCTCTTGGTAACACCATTCGTGACACTTTTGGTCATGTCTATCCTTGGACTCTTTGTCATCGGACCAGTTTTCCACGTTGTTGAAAACTACATCCTTATCGCTACAAAAGCGATCCTAAGCATGCCATTTGGTCTTGGTGGTTTCTTGATTGGTGGAGTTCATCAATTGATCGTCGTGTCAGGTGTGCACCACATCTTCAACTTGCTTGAAGTGCAATTGCTTGCTGCTGACCATGCTAACCCATTCAACGCGATCATCACAGCTGCTATGACAGCTCAAGGTGCTGCGACTGTTGCGGTTGGTGTTAAAACTAAAAATCCAAAACTGAAACACTTGCTTTCCCAGCCGCTCTTTCTGCCTTCCTAGGTATTACAGAGCCTGCTATCTTCGGGGTGAACTTGCGCTTCCGTAAACCATTCTTCCTTTCATTGATTGCTGGTGCAATCGGTGGTGGATTGGCTTCTATCCTTGGACTTGCAGGTAATGGTAGTGGTATCACCATCATCCCTGGTACAATGCTTTACATCGGTAATGGACAACTTGCCCAATACCTTCTTATGGTAGCTGTATCATTTGCTCTTGGTTTTGCCCTCACTTACATGTTTGGTTACGAGGACGAAGAAGAAGTTGCTACTGAAGCGACGACAGAACGTTTGGTTCAAGAAGAAACAACTGGCAACATTCCAGCAGCTCTTCAAAATGAAACACTTGTAACTCCTATCGTTGGTGATGTTGTCGCTCTTGCTGATGTCAATGACCCAGTCTTCTCAAGCGGAGCTATGGGACAAGGTATCGCTGTGAAACCTAGCCAAGGTGTGGTTTATGCACCAGCTGATGCTGAAGTTTCAATCGCCTTTGCAACAGGACATGCATTCGGTTTGAAAACAACTAATGGTACTGAAGTCTTGATACACGTTGGTATCGACACTGTAACAATGAATGGTGAAGGATTCGAACAAAAAGTTGCTCAAGGTGACAAGGTGAAAGCTGGCGATGTTCTTGGAACATTTGACTCAAATAAAATCGCTGCAGCTGGACTTGATGATACAACAATGGTTATCGTTACAAACACAGCCGACTACGCTTCAGTAGCTCCAGTCGCAACAGGTTCAGTTGCTAAGGGCGATGCCGTTATTGAAGTGAAAATCTAATACTCTTCGAAAATCAAATTCAAACCATGTCAGCTTCGCCTTGCCGTAGATATATGTAACTGACTTCGTCAGTCTTATCTACAACCTCAAAGCATTGCTTTGAGCAACCTTCGGCTAGCTTCCTAGTTTGCTCTTTGATTTTCATTGAGTACAATATTCCCTCTCAAAATGAAAACGAACAAATGACATGTTTGTTCGTTTTTGCTTGAATGGTAAGATTTACAGAGGAAAATCTAAAAAATAGAGAAATTTAGACTTTCGAAATATGCTATAATAAAGAAAATAAAAACAAGAGGTTTATCATGACAAAATTATATGGAAGCTTGGAAGCGGGCGGTACAAAGTTTGTTTGTGCTGTCGGTGATGAAAACTTTAACGTTGTAGAAAAAACACAATTTCCAACAACAACTCCAATCGAAACAATCGATAAAACCATTGAGTTCTTCTCAAAATTCGACAACCTTGCTGGTCTTGCAGTTGGTTCATTTGGTCCGATTGATATTGATAAAAACTCAAAAACTTATGGCTTTATCACAACGACTCCAAAACCAAACTGGGCAAATGTGGACTTGCTTGGTGCCCTTCGTCGCGCCCTAAACGTGCCAATGTACTTCACTACAGACGTAAACAGCTCTGCCTATGGTGAGGTGGTTGCTCGTAATAATGCTGGTGGTCGTATCGAAAACTTGGTTTACTACACAATCGGTACAGGTATCGGTGCAGGTGTCATCCAACGTGGTGAGTTTATCGGTGGTGCCGGTCACCCTGAAATGGGTCACTACTATGTGGCTAGACATCCAATGGATATTGAAAAAGAGTTTAAGGGTGTTTGTCCTTTCCATAAGGGATGTTTGGAAGGCTATGCAGCTGGTCCAAGTTTGGAAGCTCGTACAGGTGTTCGTGGAGAAAACATTGAACTCAACAGCCCTGTCTGGGATGTTCAAGCCTACTACATCGCTCAAGCTGCGGTTAATGCGACAGTGACTTTCCGCCCAGACGTGATTGTCTTTGGTGGTGGGGTCATGGCTCAACAACACATGCTGGACCGTGTCCGTGAGAAATTTACATCTCTTCTCAATGGTTACCTACCAGTGCCAGATGTGCGTGACTATATCGTGACTCCAGCAGTCGCAGGAAATGGTTCTGCTACTCTTGGGAACTTTGTTCTTGCAAAAGAAGTTTCAAAATAAAGCACAAAATCCGCTTGGGAAACCAAACGGATTTTTTATATGTCAAAGCATTTGCCAGAAAAAGTCAATAATATAGGTCAGACCGTAGGTATAAACCACGAGAGTAAAGGGCTTGGTCAGAACGATGATAATCATATAGCGCTTGAAGCTCATCTTGGTCAAGGCAGCCAGCATACAGAGAAAGTCAGCTGGACTAATGGGCCAAATCATCATAAAAATAAAGAAACGGTCAAAACGATTGCCCTTATCCAACCAACCGATATACTTGTCGTAGGTACGCTTGCTGACGACAGACTGGACAAAGGCAGCTCCGTATAGGCGCACCAGATAAAAGATAATGGCACAGCCAATCACGATGCCGATATAGTTGTAGATAGTCCCGATGATGTGACCGTAGATAAAGACCCCAGCTACCGAGGTCAAGGCCCCGGGAATAATAGGGACGACCGTTTGTAAAATCTGTAAAAAGATAAAGAGAGGTGGTCCCCAGATACCTGCCTGCTGGATAAAGGCAGAGAGGGTTTCCTTAGACTGTAAAATCCCAGCCTGATAAGCCCAAATACAGAAAATCAAACTCCCAACCCCACCGATAATCGATGAGATATTGATAACTTGCTGCAGAAGGGGAGAAACAGCTTTCATTTGTTTATCCTGTGACATGTAAACTCCTCATAGATAGTATAACTCTACTATACCATATTTTGGAGGAGAAAGGGGGAAGATTGCTTTTGCTATGGGAAGAGTGATTGATTTTGAGCTTATACTCTTCGAAATCAAATTCAAACTACGTCAGCGTCGCCTTGCCGTACTCAAGTACAGCCTGCGGCTAGCTTCCTAGTTTGCTCTTTGATTTTCATTGAGTATTAAACATGCTATAATAAAGGAAGCAGACAAGGAGCAAAGGAGAGAGTATGATACAGGTAAAACCAGAACTGGAGATAGAAAAACAACTGATCGGCCAACTGGTAACTGGGGAAAGTCAATGGACATACAGAGAAGACCTCAAAACAGAAGAGCAATTATGGGAAAACTTCTTTGAAAAGCTAGCTCAGAACAATGTGGCTCTACTGGCAGATCATCCCCTGACAGAACAGGAAAAACGCCAGATAAAGAATCAACTGAACTTTGTTAGCTACTATGATGCTGCCAAGTGGTTGGTCGGTGAAAATGGCATTGCCAAGGTTGAGGTTCAGAGAGAAGATGCTAGTTTAGGTACTATCCGTTTATCCGTCATCTGGCGAGACAATATCGCAGCTGGTAAGTCTAGTTATGAGGTTGTCAACCAAGTCGAGAGAGATAAGATAAATCCTCAGGATCAAGACCGCAGGCTAGATGTGACCCTCTTGATCAATGGCCTTCCAATGATTCAGATTGAGCTTAAAAGTCCCCGAGTTGCTTTTCTAGATGCCTTTCATCAAATCAAGAAGTATGATAGAGAAGGAAAGTTCCGTGGCATCTACTCTAGCTTACAGATGTTTGTTGTGACCAATAAGGTAGATACTCGCTATATCGCTGCAGCTAGGGAAAATAAACTCAACAAGCAATTTCTAACCAAGTGGGTGGATAAGGACAACCAACCTATAACGAGCTTGATCAGTTTTGCCCACGAAGTCCTTTCCATCCCTCGTGCCCACCAGATGGTCATGCAGTATTCTGTCCTTGATGATAGTAAGAAGGCTCTCATCCTCCTGCGTCCCTACCAGATCCATGCTATTGAGGCTGTTCAGGAAGCCTCTCGCCAGCAAGCATCAGGCTATGTTTGGCATACGACTGGTTCAGGAAAGACATTGACCTCCTATAAGGTAGCACGGAATCTTCTCCAAATCCCTTCTATTCAAAAGACAATCTTTGTCGTTGACCGCAGGGACTTGGACCAACAAACCACTTCATCTTTTCTCTCTTATGCGACCAATGATGTCATTGATATCGATGAGACGGATAATACCCATGATTTGGTCAAGCGCTTAGGAAGTAACGATAAGCGTGTGGTGGTAACGACCATCCAGAAAATCACCACCATGATGCGCAAGTTTGAGCAAGGACTTTACCAGCGTGATGCTGACAAAATCAAGGGTCTTCGAGTGGCCTTTGTCGTGGATGAATGCCACCGTGCCGTAACACCTCAAACACAAAAAGACATTAAGGCCTTTTTCCCACAGTCGCTTTGGTATGGTTTTACAGGCACACCTATATTCAAGGAAAATAAACGCCAGCAGGTCGGTGACCTAGCCCAAACCACCCAACAACAGTATGGAGACCGTCTCCATGAGTATACAGTCAAGGAAGCTATCCATGATGGCGCAGTTTTAGGCTTTAAGGTGGATTATCGCAATACCCTCATCACGGATAAATCTGAAAATGACATACCAGATACCGTCTACGAGGATGAGGAGCATATGCTGGAAGTCTTGGATGCCATTATCAATAAATCCCGTCAACAGCTAGGCTTCCAAAGGGAGTAGGTAAGACCTATAATGCTATCCTGACCGTCAAGTCAATCCCTCAAGCCCAAGGCTACTATGACCTACTCAAAAGAGTCAAGGCTGGTCAGACACGTGTCAAGGTATCGGAAAGGGTTAAGCAGGTTCTTCCAGACTTTCCAAAGGCGACCATCACCTACTCGGTCACTGAAAATGAAGAAGACTCAAGAGCCAACCAAGACCACATGAAGAAAGTCTTAGAGGACTACAACCAAGAGTTTGATACCCACTTTACCATGGCGGATCTTCGTGGCTTTAATACGGATGTCAATAATCGTCTAGCTCGAAAGCAGGACAAATACCTCTATCGCAAGGAACAGTTGGACTTAGTCATCGTGGTCAATCGTCTCTTAACGGGATTTGATGCCCCTTGTCTGTCAACTCTTTTTATCGACCGCAAACCCATGCAACCGCAGGACTTGATACAGGCCTTTAGCCGAACCAACCGTATTTTTGACAGCAGTAAGACCTACGGTCATATCATCACCTTCCAAAAGCCCCTAGCCTTTAAGGAAGCAGTGGATAATGCCCTCAAGCTCTACTCAAATGGTGGAGAAAACGAGGTCCTAGCTCCAAGCTGGGAAGAGGAAAAGAGAAACTTTTTGAGGAGTTGCAGTGATTTCCAAAATCTCATCACCGATGATCCTGAGGAAGGACTTCAAATCGAGCAAATCTCTACACCTGAGTTGAGGAAACTAGCTAAAACCTATCAAGCCCTTGATAAATACCTAGCCTCTATCCGAGTGTATAAAGAGTATAATGAGGAAGAAGTTTATAGTCAGACAGGACTTGATGGAGAAAAGTTGGAAAGGTATCTGGGCCTTTATCGAAATGTCCTTGCAGAATTAAAAAGCCGAGTAGAGGATGATGACGATGGAGAGCCACTCGATATCCACTATGAACTAGAGTCCATCCAAGTGGACGAAATCAACTATGCCTATATCTTGACCTTGATTCAAAGTCTGATTGAACAAGGCCAAAGTCAAGAAAAGAACTTGAGCGTCCAAGATAAGGAAGCCGTGGATAACTATATTCAGAGTCTTGAGAAGACCAATCCTAATCTTGCCCAGATCATCACTGAACTTTGGAGAGAGGTACAAGAGCATCCAGAAAGCTATCGTGGTCAGTCTATCGCAAATATTTTGGATCAGATGATAGAGGCGGTTATCCAGCAACATATTCAAGTCTTTAGCAAACGTTGGTATGTCGGAGAGGATGAACTCCGTTACTATGTTGAACACTACCGTAAGGGAGCTAAAAAACAACTAGGAGAAAGCCAGCTGACCAAGAGTCAGCGCTATCAGGACTATAAGCTAGAGGTGGCGGATGCTCTCAATCCTCTCCTCTATAAAAAACAAATCAAGGAAGCCTATACCCAGCTAGTAGAGGAAGTTATTGAGCCGTTGAGAGTTGGGAGATAGATCTTCGAGACATAGATTAGGTCTGTTTACTAAAGTTTATATGCATTCTAGGTTTAGAATAACTGTATTTCCATAAATTTAAAAGCATTCTACGTTTCGAATAGCTTATCTGAGAAAGTTTTGAGGTCTTCTAGCTTTCGAATGGTCGTCTTTCCTATAGTTTATATGTATTCTAAAGCTAGAAAAGTCAAAATCTAAAAATAGTAAGGATCTCTATCTGATGGACGGAGTGTGTGTCCAGTCAGATAGGGATTTTTTAATACTCTTCGAAAATCCAATTCAAACTACGTCAGTGTCGCCTTACCGTACTCAAGTACAGCATGCGGCTAGCTTCCTAGTTTGCTCTTTGATTTTCATTGAGTATTATTTTGAACTGTCTGATTAGTCCTGAAAAGTACGTTTTAGATGGAAATAATGACAGTTGAGCGGATGGGGATTAAAATGGTTTGGGAAACTGTTAGAATGAATGTATCAACTTAAAGGAGAAAATTGATGAAGAAAGTTAAAGATGATGAGGAGAGTATGCTATCGACACTTCCTTTATGGGGGCTTCTATTTTTGGTCTGTGCATTGTTTCAAGTCTTTGTATTTAAGGATAGACCTTTGATTCAACATGGTAGACAAGGAAGCATTGTAAAAACAGATCAAAAACAGGTCTATCTTGCAGAACTAATCCAGTCTTTATTTGATAAAGAAGATAATAAATGATTCGTTAAATAGAAAGGATATCATCATGACAAAAACATACGCTATTCGCCCACTTAGTTATAGCAACTTTACTAACCGTGAGTTTGAAAGCCTGATGATGGATACTCATCAAAGTTTAGCAACTTTTTCTAAGGCAAACAAGGATGAAGCTATGTATGCCAAACATTTGGAACCCTTCAAGACCAAGCTAGATGATTTTCAAGCTCAACTTGCAGTGGTGGAGACGAAAGAGTCTAGTAATCTAACAGAAGTTGATCGTAATCGTGATAGTGCCTTGGTCGGTCTCTTTACCCTTCATAGAGGATTTGCGAAGATTAAGGATGCCAAGCTCAAGGAAGCTCATGAAACTCTGAAACCAGTCTTTGCCAAGTACAAGGACATCACTAAGCACAGCAATGATGTGGAAACGGCAGAAATCAAGAGCCTTCTCAAAACGCTTAGTGAAAAACCCTATCATGAGGCAGTTACCAGTCTAGGACTGACACCCATGCTGACGGCAGTTGTCAACGCTCAAGAGGAATATGACCAAGTAGAAAGTAAGGCGCGTGCTTCTAAGTCTGCCAAGGAAGTTGGCAAGACCAGACAACTCCGTACTGAACTTTCAACTAGCTACGACCTCTTTATGCGCTATACCGCAGCCAGTGCAGAAGCCTACCCTGAAAAGGAACACTTGACTCAACTCCTCAAGGAACTCAATAGCATCCGAGACAGCAAGCGACGTCTCATCACTAGTAGCAAGAAAGATAAAAAGACCAAACCAGTAGAACCAGCCCAAGCAGCAGGATAAAGACAACCCCTTAGAAGCGGATTTCTAAGGGGGATTTTTGTGGTTTCGTGGTATAATTTAAGAAGAAAGTGATGTTAGACTACATTTTGTATTGAAAATAGATAGTTATATTTCTATCGTTGGTTAATAAAAGGAAAGTATTATGGAAAATATAATTTTTAATGTGGAACAATTTAAAAGAAATATTCTAACAAAAAATTTAAATATTTTAATTGGTTCAGGAGTATCAAATCCAGCTATTCCTTTAATGAATTTATTTTTAAAAGATGATAAAGGTATGGCGGTAAGTAAAGAAATTGCAAATACTAATTTAGAAAATCATATTTGGAAAGTGAGTTCCTTTTTGCTTTGGAATCATAATGATAGAATCAAGTATTTTGTTGAGAATATGGATAAGAAGACTTTGTATTCAATAGGTTATCTTACTGAGCTGAAGAATTTCAATACCCTTGAATATAATATTGGTTATGTATTAGAACGATATGTAAAGTTTTTAGAAAAAGTCATTACACTGCTCTATACTTCGAATTCTAGAACGGTTTCAAAGAGTGTTAATATTTTTACTACAAATTATGATTTATTTATTGAAAGTTCTTTGGATTTATTAATGAAAAATGAGAACTTTATATTTAATGATGGGAGCAACGGTTATTTCCATAAAGTGTTAGATAGTTCTAATTATAATAAAAGTGTGGCGTATAGAGGATTAAATGAAAATTATTTAAATGAGCTTCCATCAATTTCTTTAATTAAACCTCATGGGTCTATGAATTGGGAAAAATGTGAAAATAATCAGATTTTAATAAGACCGTGTACGGTTAATCACCCAGTTATTGTTAGACCTACTGGACTTGAAGGACAAGAAACATATCTTAACAATCATTTTCATGATATGTTAAGAGTGTTCCAACTAGAGTTAGATAAACCTCAATCGGTATTAATTGTTATAGGATTCTCGTTTCAAGATGATCATATTGCCAAGATGATAAGGAGAGCCTTAAAGAATCCAGAATTAATGATTTATATTTTTTGTTATGCTGATAGAGATTTTGATGTTATTAAGAAAAATTTATCTCTTGATAATATTCCTAGGAATATTCAGATAGTGACACCATCTGATTTGGAAGTCGAAAATCAGAACACCTTGAGTACAAGTGGGAATTTTGATATAAGTAGTTTAACAAAGTTATTTATCGTTGAGGAATAAGAAGTATAATGAATCGAGTTGTGAAAAAATTAGGTGTCATTGTCGGTGTGGATGGTGATATTTCTCAAGTTGGAATGTATCATTTATCTAATGATGCTGAATATCTATGGTATGGTGATGTGTTACAAGGTGCAAAAATCGGAGCATATCTGACAATTTTGCAGAATAATGTAAAAATTATCGCTTCTGTTGTTACTGAAAAAGTTGCTGATCAACAAAATACAATTCGAAGTACAGAATTTGACAATCGATTTTCAAAGAATTCTATAAATCGAATTGTTCATTTGAAGACTAAAGGTGTTATTGAAAAAGGTGAATTTCAAGTAACAAGTCAATATGTACCTATGATTGGTAATGAAGTATGTATTACTTCAAAAAAAGACTTAGAATTAATATATGGGATTAATACGTCTGAGCCGACAATTTCTATTGGAAAATCAATCTTAGAAGGTCAAGTTATCCCTTTATCAATTAATAAAATTTTTGCCTCCCATATTGGTGTTTTTGGTAATACTGGTAGTGGTAAATCTAATACTTTGCACAAGTTATTTTTAGAACTATTCCGGTCAGAGTATAAAGAGAAAATTTTAGAGCATTCAAAATTCTATGTTATTGATTTTAATGGTGAATATACAAAAGAAGATAGTTTTGGTGTAACCGTTAAAAAAAGAGTATTTGAAATTAATACTAAGAATCAAACAACAACTAAACTCCCGATAACCTCAGATTATTTATTTGATCCTGATATTTTGTCAATTCTATTCGGAGCGACTTCGGCTACACAAGTTCCTTTTTTAAGAAAATCGCTTAAAATATGGAATGAGAGACAGTTCGATGGTGAAAGTATTGCCCGTTTTGTAGTAGGAACCTTGAAAAGGATTTTAACTACTGGGAATTCTGCAAGTCTAGATTCTAAAGATAATTGGATATCTATTTCAGAGAAGTACATTGATAATGATTTATTTGATGTCTTAAGAAGTAATTTGTATTATAATTACAATACAGAATCTTATTACACAGTAGTTAATGGTATTAATAAATATATTATTAACCCTAATACGCCTATTCTTGATTCTGAAATAAAGTATCTTAAAATTGATGAAATAGAGGAAGCTTTAAAAGAAAAATTTAACCTATTATCAGAATTTGATAAATTAAAATTTCACTTTGATTTTCAGAAAGTACACCAATCAGCATGGAAATCAACGAATATTGAACATATTAATCCTTTGTTTCACAGGATTGATACAGCCCTAAATAGTTTGAAAAAAGTTGTTGAAGTTAAAGAGAGTATTGATGGAGATTTTTCCAGTCTAAATATTATTAATCTCGTACATGCTAATCAGGAGATTACCAGACTAATTCCAATGCTTATTTCAAAAATGGTTTATGATAAACAGAAAGAGAATATAAATCGAGACGATGTTACATGTACTAGTCATTTAATTATTGATGAAGCACATAATATTTTAAATGCTCAAAATCATTCTGTAGGAGATACTTGGCAGGACTACAGATTGAATATTTTTGAGGAAATCATTAAGGAAGGGCGAAAATTTGGTTTCTATTTAACTTTATCTAGTCAACGACCAGCAGATATTTCACCGACTATTCTTTCACAAGTTCATAATTATTTCATTCATAGATTGGTTAATGATAATGATTTACGAATGTTGGTTAATACTATGCCTACGCTGGATAAAACTTCCTTTAATAAAATTCCTAGTTTAGGTAAAGGAGAGGTTATAATCACTGGTAATGCGATTCAAGTTCCAGTATTTATGAAAGTAGATAAAGAAGAGGTCATTAGACCGAATAGTGACGATGTTATTTTGACTAAATTGTGGAGTTGAACTATGAGAAAAGAAGAAATATTTAGATTACTAGGAGTATCAGATGAAACTGAATTGGAAAGCTTGTTGGATTGTAAATCAGTTGAATATGCCGATGTAATTACTGAGGAAAACTATTTTATAATTAATCGTGAAACATCTAAGTATGGGATGCCATCGATTGATCGTAGCGGATTTGAAAATAAAAAACATAAGTTGATTGAATTATCAGCATGTTTAAATAGACAACCCTATGTTTGTGAAGCATTTCTAACTAGAGAAAGTTTAGATACTTTTGGAAGCAAGAAGAGAAAGAAATTAAAGGATCCAGTCAATTGGGAATGTGTTGCTTCAGATATATTTGCAAAAAAATATTTTCATAGAGGACATATTATTGGTCATTCATTAGCCAATGAACTTGTGAAAAAAATTTATAATAAAAATAAGAGAATTTTATTTGTTCAGACAGCATGGAGTAACATGAATTCTCAAGGTCTTAATACCTTTAGTCAGTCTTATTTCGAAAATATACTTGAAAAAACCATAGAAAATGGGAAGAACATTTTTTACAAATCAAAATTAATTTATAAAAATAAAATTGACAAAATACCAAATGGTATTCAAATTCAAGCTATCTCTATTGATGAAGAAATATCTATTAATGTTTTTATTCCAAATGTTTCTCCAGAAATATCAATTGATTATACAGAAGGTAAGATAACGAGGTTAGAATGAAAAAAAAAATAAATGTTCCCAGTATTATTTTTTCAAGATTCAATGAAAATTCGTCATGGAAATCAAAAAAATTCAAAGAATTATTAGACCCAACGGAGGGAATTAGACGAGGTCCATTTGGCAGTGCTTTAAAAAAAGATTTTTTTGTTCAAAACAGTGAGTATGTAGTCTATGAACAGCAAAATGCGATTTACGATCACTTTAATACTAGGTATAGAATCTCAGAAGAAAAGTATCATGAACTAAAGAAATTTATTTTGTTACCTGGTGACTTTATTATGAGTGGTGCGGGCACTATTGGTAAAATTTCACTAGTACCTGAGGGAATCGAGAACGGTGTGTTTAATCAAGCTCTAATCAGATTAAGAGTTAATAAAAACACTGATAAAGAATTCTTTTTACAATGGATGAGATCGCCAGAAATGCAAAACAAGCTAACGAAAGCTAACCCAGCATCAGCAATGGTAAATTTGGTACCGATGTCTGAAGTGAAAGAATGGGATGTAATTATTCCATCTCCAGAAGAACAATCCGCCATCGGCTCCATTTTCCGCACCATCGACGAACTTCTTGCTAGCTACAAGGACAATTTTGCCAACTATCAATCTCTTAAGGCGACCATGCTCTCCGAGATGTTTCCAAAAGCTGGACAGACTGTTCCTGAGATTCGTTTGAATGGATTTGATGGTGAGTGGGAAACTAAAATGCTATCTGAAGTTACAAATATAACAATGGGACAATCTCCCAAATCAGAAAACTATACAGATAATCCGAATGATTATATTCTAGTTCAAGGAAATGCAGATATTAAAGATAAGCAGGTAGTTCCTAGATTATGGACCACAGAAGTTACTAAAATGGCAGAAATTGGAGATATAATTCTAACTGTGAGAGCTCCTGTTGGGGATATTGGTAAAACGGATTACAATGTAGTTATTGGACGTGGAGTTGCAGCAATAAAAGGTAATGACTTTATATTTTATACTTTAGAAAAAATGAAAATGTCTGGTTTTTGGAATAGATTTAGTACAGGGTCAACATTTGAATCAATTAGTTCGAATGATATTAGAGAAGCAATTATTCAAATTCCAACACTTAAAGAACAACAATCCATCGGCTCTTATTTCTATAATCTTGACCAGCTTATTACTTCGTATCAAGAGAAGATTTCTCAGTTAGAGACTCTGAAAAAGAAGCTCTTGCAGGATATGTTTATTTAAGGAGAAATTATGTATAGCTCTATTAAAGATTTAATTGAAAAGTTAAAATCCGAAAAGAAAAGACTTCAAGATAATTTTAGTCAATTAGCTGATTATGAAAAAGAATCATATAAGACTAGCTACCAGCAAGTAGATAATTGGTTTTCTACCCTTATTGATTTGGTTAATAACGAACTAGATGATGAGTTTTTATCTGATAATGTAACAGAAAAGTATAAAAATCTACGTGATAATTGGTTAGCAAGCATACGCTCTTGTTTTGGAATGGACGCTAATTTATATGCATCAAATCTGCCTCAAATTATAGAGAACTTTAAAATTATCAAACTTTTTTCTTTTATTTCAAAAGTAGATTCTACAACAGTTATAATAGGAGCTAATGGATCGGGGAAATCAAGTCTTATCAATGAGTTAAGAAAGAATAGTATAGATGAGATGTATGTTTTACCTGCTCAGAAATTGTTATATTTTGTTTCAAATATCCATGATCGTAATGGAATTTCTAGAGAAAGATATATTCAAGATTTAAAAAAAGTCGATCTTAAATATGAAACAATTGATTTGTATCAAACAAAGATTGAAAACGATTTTTCAAATAAGTTTACTAAATTAATAACATTGTTGGTAAAAGACTACACAAACATAGTTACTCGTAGATCAAGAAAAGAAAAAGATTTACCTTTAACTTTATGGGATAGAGTAGAATATATATGGAACCAAATTTTTTCAGAAATAAAATTTGAGCTTGAACCTGATGATAGAGTTGTTAAAGTTGAAAAAAATGGTTCTAAATATAGTATAAATGGCCTAAGTGATGGAGAACGTTGTATTTTATTTTATATAGGCAGTGTTCTTCTTGCTCCAGAAAATAGCTATATTGTGGTTGATGAACCAGAAACATTCCTTAATGCTGCTGTCTATAATGAATTGTGGGATTTGCTAATATCAGAGCGATCTGATTGCCAATTTGTCTTCGCTTCACATAATATGGACTTTGTTCAATCAAGAACCAATGCTACCTATATGTGGTGCAAGAAATTTGAAGCACCTTATGACCTAGATTATGAACGATTGGAAGATTCTCAAGAATTTCCTTTATCCTTATTAACAGAAGTTTCTGGTACAAGGAAACCAATACTATTTTGTGAGGGTACTAAAACTAGTATAGATTATAAAATCTATTCTAAACTATTCAGTAAATTTTGTTTTGTCAAACCAGTTCAAGGTCATAAACAGGTTATCCAGCATACAAAAGCCTATAATGATTTACAATATGTACATGGTAATACAGCATACGGAATTATAGATAATGACTGGATGGATGAAAGTAGCATTCAAGTGTACAAAGAACAGGGTATTTTTGTTCTTCCATTTAATGAAGTAGAGATGATACTTGTTGATGACGCAGTCGTGAAGTCATGTTTACATTTTGATGATGACAAAGAAAAACAACAAAAAATTAAAAATCTTCAACAAAGTATTATTGACTCTTGTAAAGAAAATAAAGATAAAATAATAAGTATTGCCTTGAAAAAGAGACTTGATGAATTTATGGAAGGTAACTGTATTGATATTAATAAACCTACTAAAGAAGATGTTGAAGAATTTTTAAAAAATTTAGTAAATAAATTTGATGCATCTTCAACAGTTGATAATATAACTTTTATCGTTGAAGAAAGTTTGAATTCATCTGATTTTTCAAGGATATTAAAGATTTGTAACTTAAAAAATGAAATAATTGATTATAGAGGAAATACGGAAATAGTTCCAAACTTTAAAGATAAAGCTTTAAAACGTATTACATTGGATAATGATTTACAGAAAGAACTACGTCATAAATATTTTGAAGAATTAGAAATGAAACTATTGAATCAATAGATAGATTTTTGAATTTATAAAAAAGAAAGAAACATTATGGAAACAACACAAACGTCCCAGTCGCTTTACCAAGCCCTGTGGAACTCAGCGGATGTTCTCCGCTCTAAGATGGATGCCAATGACTACAAGTCCTATCTCTTGGGCATGGTCTTTTATAAGTACCTGTCAGATAAGATGCTCTTTTTCGTGGCGGAGACTATGGAGGAGGGGAGTGAGAGTCTAGAGGCTGCCCTTGAGGTCTATCGTAACTACTATGAGGATGCGGATACCCATGAGGATCTTCTTGCAGTCATGAAGGACGAACTCAACTATAGTATCAAGCCTGAGTTGACCTTTACGGCTCTTGTAGCACGTGTCAATGAGGGGACTTTCCAGCTGGAAGATTTGGCTCAAGGTTTTCGTGATATCGAGCAGAGTGATGAACTCTATGAAAACCTCTTTGAAGATATTGACCTCTATTCCAAAAAGCTAGGGGCAACTCCGCAAAAGCAAAACCAAACGGTGGCGGCGGTCATGAAGGAGTTGGCTGTGCTAGATGTGGCTGGTCATGCTGGCGATATGCTGGGGGATGCCTATGAGTATCTGATTGGTCAGTTTGCGACTGACTCGGGTAAGAAGGCTGGTGAGTTCTATACACCTCAGCCTGTTGCCAAACTCATGACTCAGATTGCCTTTTTGGGTCGTGAGGACCAGCTAGGCTTTACCATCTATGATGCGACTATGGGTTCTGGCTCTCTCTTGCTCAATGCCAAGAAATACTCTCATAAACCGCAGACAGTGGTCTACTTTGGTCAGGAGCTCAATACCTCGACCTATAACTTAGCTCGGATGAATATGATTCTACACGGAGTTCCTGTTGAAAATCAATTCCTCCACAATGCCGATACCTTGGATGAAGACTGGCCAACTCAAGAGCCGACTAACTTTGACGGTGTTCTCATGAACCCTCCATACTCTGCCAAGTGGTCAGCAAGCTCTGGCTTTATGGCGGATCCTCGTTTCTCTCCATTTGGGAAACTAGCGCCCCAGTCCAAGGCTGATTTTGCCTTTCTCTTGCATGGTTACTACCATCTCAAGCAGGATAATGGAGTTATGGCTATCGTCCTTCCCCACGGTGTTCTTTTCCGTGGCAATGCGGAGGGAACCATTCGTAAGGCCTTGTTAGAAGAAGGAGCTATTGACACAGTTATCGGTCTACCTGCTAACATTTTCTTTAATACCAGCATTCCGACCACGGTTATCATTCTCAAAAAGAACCGTACCAATCGTGATGTCTACTTTATCGATGCCTCTAAGGAGTTTGATAAGGGGAAAAATCAGAATATCATGACAGATGCTCATATCGAGAAGATTCTGGAAGCCTACAAGTCTCGTGAGGAGATTGACAAGTTTGCCCATCTGGCAAGCTATGAGGAAATCGTCGAAAATGACTATAATCTCAATATCCCTCGCTATGTAGATACCTTTGAGGAAGAAGAAGTCGAGCCACTGACAGATATCGTCAGCAAGATTAACACGACTAATCAAGCAATCCAAAACCAAACCGCTTCCCTACTTGAAATGCTCGGTCAACTACACGGAACCACACCAGAAGCCGATGCTGAGCTTAAAGAGTTTTTGAAAGAGTTTGAAGGGTGATGGAGAAGGAAACTGGGTATATCAATTGTAGAGTATTTGAAAATACGGTTTTGTATCCTCATTGCTTAATGGATATGTGAAGTTTGAGTAGGAAATAGAATTGGTTTTCAAATAATACAGAAAAAATTAGAAAATAAATCAAAAAAAGTCATGTAAAATGACTTTTTTTGATATAATTAAGACGAGAAAAACTAAGGAGTCCGAAATCATGGTAAAATTAAGGAGTCTCATCATAGAGAATATTAAGAACGTGCAGTATGGAGTGATTGATTTTCAAAATAAATCTGACTTTATCAATGTAACGGGAATTTATGGTCAGAATGGTTCTGGGAAAACAGCTGTTGTAGATGTATTTGAAGTTCTATCTGCCTTGATGAGAGGAGAGTCTATTCCACAACATACAAAAGGGATTTTTAATGCCATAGACCAAGTAGGGGAAAATGCGATTACTTTAGAATTAGAAGTCCCAGAAACCTATATCATTCGATATAAAGTCGAGTTTGCTGCAAGTGAACCTACAGGCGTGCAAGATGTAATGGTTGTAAAAGAAGAACTTGCCTATAAACCTCTAGAATCTGGCTCTAGATACCGCTATTTGCTACGTTACGAATATGAAGGAAGTAACTTTGATGCTGAACAACCGCGACATACGGGATATTTAAAATCTCAAAGAAGTATTATGGGAAAGGATGCAGTTAGTGTTTTAACAAAGACAATTATTGATGATAATCGTTCCTTTATTTTTTCAAAAGAATTTGGAGGCTTTATTTATACTTCAAGTAAGCAAGATTTATCGACGCTTGTTGAAATTTATAATGTCATTCAAGACTTTTATCAAAATTTGAGAATTTTTACCCAAGAGTTATCTAGTCTGAATAGTAGTGGGGTTACTCCTATCACGATTAACTATCAGAATCGTGACTCTCATGTGAGTTATCAGGGGATTATCCCCATGTTTCTTCAAAGTGGAGGAATTTCTATAAATGAAGAACTTTATAGTGTTTATGAGAGCACGATTGACTATTTGAATGAAATTGTTCCTATTATTATCCCTGACTTGAGACTTGAAATGGAAGCAGGTGAGATAGAGATTCGAAATGATGGACAAAAAATAAGAAATGTTAGTTTTATTTCCAATCGTGCAGGTAAAAGATTCTCTTTAAAACACGAATCTGAAGGGATTCGTAAAATTATTAGTATGCTTGGTTTTTTGGTGGAAGTATATAATAAAGAGAATATTATCGCTGTTATTGATGAATTGGATGCAGGTGTATTTGAATATCTACTAGGCGAGTTGATTGAAATTTTTTCTGAAAGTGCTAAAGGACAACTAATTTTTACTTCTCATAATCTACGTGTACTAGAAAAACTTCCATCCTACAAGGTTGTGTTCTCAACTGCTTCACCGACAAATCGTTATATCCGCTTAACGGGTATTAAGCCAAGCAATAATTTAAGAGATATTTATTTAAGAGGAATTCAGCTGGGTGGACACGAAGAAGAATTGTATCAAGGAGTTTCTAATAGTAAAATTAAACGAGCTTTGAGAAAGGCAGGTATCAAGCTTGGCGAATAAAAGTAGAAAGGTTATTCTAGTATTTGTAGAGGGAGAATCTGATGAGACTGTTGTAGGATTTATAACAGATTCATTAGTGGAACGATTGAATGATATGCATATCACACTAAAGGTGATGTATGGAGATGTCTTTTCAGATAGGAGATATTCTGCATTATCTGGAACGAAAATTGCAAGTGATAGAATTTGCGAGGTTCTTGCTACAGAAAAATGGAAAGTAAGTGATCTACTGTTTGTTGCCTTTGTAACAGATACTGATGGCATGTTTATGAATCCAACTTCTTTAGTTGTAGATGACTCTATGGAAGTGACAGATTTGTTTCAATATGATTTACAAACTCGGAGGTTGCTATTTTCAACGCCGAAGAAGAAAAAGGCTATTATTGAAACGAGACAGAGAAAGTCAAGGCATGTCAATCAGCTGATTAAAGAGGGGACTTCTTTGATGGTTAAGCGGAAGTTAGTACAAACTTTTGTGTATTATAATTCTGTTAATTTGGAACATGTTTTATTTGGAAAAATATTACCAAATCATGAAAAAATGAGTGCTGCTGATGATTTCATCGACCAGTATGATGGAAAAGGCGATGCGGGAGTAGAAGGGATTTTAGCATTTTTCCAAAGTAGATGCCCGGCAGATGATTACGAACAATCATGGCAGTTTATAAAACAAAATGAAATGACGAATGGATATTCTAATTTAGCGTTATTGTTTGACAAGATTCAGAATTATAAATAACATCCTGACAGACAGTTTGTAGTCCAATAAGTTCAATAGAATAGAGGAGGTCAGCAATCACTATGAGTAATAAATTGTTGAATACAAAGACCTGATTGCTTTTCATCCAGGTCAGTATGTTGAAGAGTTGATTGAAGATTATAACGTAACGCAGAAAGAATTTGCCGAGCGTTTGGGGGTTTCAGCAAAGACTATCAGTAAGCTGGTCAATGCTGAGGAGTCTATTAGTAAAGAAACAGCTCATAAGCTTGCCAAGCTAAGCGGAGTTTCCATGCAAACTTGGCTCAATCTTCAGAATGCTTACGATGTAAAAGTGGCAGAGATTTTAGAGCAAAAATAATATAATGTATATGAATAATAACAACCAACGTGCCCTTTGCCAGCAACTCTGGGCGAGAAACAAATACCTCGTGTTGAGCCATTCCAGCAATATTTACAATGAGATCCGCCAATACTTGAAGAATGAAGAGGTGGAGGTCAGTCATGTTCAAGATATGATTGACCGTGCCTGTCAAATTCCAGAACACAGGGGTCAGGTTTGCAATGCCTTTCAGCATATTTGGGGCTATTTCAAGAAGAAAGCAACGGAGACTGAACGCAGGATTATATGTTTTTACTGGAGCGTTATCACTCTGGTCATGCCACCAAAGAAGACTTAATTGCTAAGACGAGAGATTTACTTGAACGTTACCCAAATACTTACTTGCAACATTCGACTTTACTGAAAGGAGACTCCCATGAGACTTTGGCATGAGGCTTTGATTTCACAGCTTCCTCGTCCTCAACTCTTGGGACAGCATCGAGAGTGCTGTGCCCTCCGTGGCAATGGCTGGGGCAGAAAGCATGCGACGGTTGACTATGTCTTTACCCACTCGCCCTATCGTCTCTATGCCTATCATGACTTGATTATGGAGGAGATGGTTAAACGAGGCTTTAAGGTCAGTCCAGAGTGGTTGGATAAAAACTACCGTGGCAAGACCTGCCCTCCTTATCAAGATTTAGCAGAGGAGAAGTTGAGTAGTCCTATATACAGCGAACATGACGCGACCTACTATGAGGAGTGTCTGGCTAATCTCAGAGAGAAGGGGATCAAGCTATAGTCTTTTCTAATAACAATTCATAGTCACTTATAAGAATTACTAATAACGTGTTTGAACCGCCTAACTGAAATAAAGATATAAAACAAGCTACACAAAGGATTTGAGGTATTTTTCTCAAGTCTTTTTCTTTTGTCTAAAACGGAGATATAGTTTCAAACTATATCAAAGCCTAATTTTTTACAATTATACAGACGCTTTCTTTTCTGTTAAGATAGTTTCAACAACAAATTTTGGAGGACACATCATGTCAACTACAATCATCGGTTTCCCTCGTTTGGGCGAATTCCGCGAATTAAAATTTACAACTGAAAAATACTTTAGAAAAGAAATCTCAGAAGAAGAACTCCTTGCAGCCGCAAAAGACTTGCGTGCTAAACACTGGAACATTGTCAAAGAAAAAGGCATCACTGAAATTCCATCAAATGACTTTTCTCACTATGATAACTTCCTAGATGCAGCTTTCCTTTTCAACGTTGTACCTGCTTCAGTTCAAAACTTGGACTTGTCTGACCTTGAGCGCTACTTTGCTTTGGGTCGTGGTTACCAAGGAGAAAAAGGAGACGTTCGCGCCCTTCCAATGAAGAAATGGTTTAACACCAACTACCACTACATCGTTCCTAAATTTGAAAAAGACACTCAAGTCAAACTTGCAGGTCACAAGATTTTCGATGAGTTCCAAGAAGCAAAAGAACTTGGATTGAACACTCGTCCTGTTCTTGTAGGTCCATTCACTTTCCTTCAATTGTCAGACTTTGAAGAAGGCGTGAAAGCAGAAGACTTCGTAGACAGCTTAGTAGCTGCTTACCAAGAAGTTTTTGCTAAATTGGCTGAACTTGGTGCGACTCGTATCCAATTGGATGAAGCGGCTCTTGTCAAAGACTTGACAGCGGAAGAAAAAGCTCTCTTCTTGAACCTTTACAACAAACTTTTGTCTGATAAAAAGGTCTTGAAGTCTTGCTTCAAACTTACTTCGGTGATGTTCGTGACGTTTACGCTGACCTTGTAAACTTGCCAGTCGATGCTATCGGTCTTGACTTCGTTGAAGGTAAGAAAACTCTTGAATTGGTTAAAGGTGGCTTCCCAGCTGACAAGACTCTCTATGCAGGTATTGTCAATGGTAAAAACATCTGGCGCAATAACTACGAAAAGAGCTTGGCTATTCTTGAGCAAATCCCAGCTGAAAACATTGTCTTGACAAGCTCATGCTCACTTCTTCATGTGCCATTTACAACTGCTAATGAAGAATTTGAACCAGCAATCTTGAACCATTTTGCCTTTGCAGTTGAAAAATTGGATGAGATTCGTGATTTGGATGCTATTCGCAATGGTCAAGGTGAAGAAGCACTTGCAGCTAACAAAGAACTCTTTGCGACTGAGCGTGTAGGTGTTAATGCTGAACTTCGTGTTCGTATCGCTGGCTTGACAGACGCTGACTACACTCGTTTGCCAGCCTTTGCAGAACGTGAAGCTATCCAAGAAGAAGCTTTCAAACTGCCAGCTCTTCCAACAACAACTATTGGTTCATTCCCTCAAACTAAAGAAGTTCGTGCTAAACGTTTGGCTTACCGTAAAGGTGAATTGTCTCAAGAAGAGTACGACGCTTTCCTTGCTGAAACGATCGATGAATGGATCAAATGGCAAGAAGATATCGACTTTGATGTCCTTGTTCACGGTGAATTTGAGCGTAATGACATGGTTGAGTACTTCGGTCAAAATTTGTCAGGTTACCTCTTCTCTAAAAATGGTTGGGTTCAATCATACGGTATGCGTGGGGTTAAACCACCAATCATCTGGGGTGATGTCACTCGTCTTAACCCAATCACTGTTAAATGGTCTAGCTATGCACAAAGTCGTACAAACAAACCTGTTAAAGGTATGTTGACTGGACCTGTTACAATTCTTAACTGGTCATTCCCACGTGAAGACATCTCTATCAAGGATTCTACTCTTCAAATCGCCCTTGCTATCAAGGATGAAGTGCTTGACCTTGAAGCTGCTGGTGTAAAAATCATTCAAATCGACGAGGCTGCTCTTCGTGAAAAATTGCCACTTCGTCGTAGCGACTGGTACGAAGACTACCTTGACTGGGCAATTCCTGCCTTCCGCTTGGTACACTCAACAGTAGCGCCAGATACACAAATCCACACTCACATGTGTTACTCAGAATTTACAGATATCATCCCAGCTATCGACAACATGGATGCGGACGTTATTTCCTTTGAAGCTAGCCGTTCAAACCTTGAAATCTTGGACGAACTTAAAGCGAAAAAAACTTCCAAACTGAAGTGGGACCTGGGGTTTACGATATCCACTCACCTCGTGTGCCGAACGAAGGCGAAATCGATAATACTATCGAAGCTATCCTTGCTAAAGTACCAAGCAAGAAAGTTTGGATCAACCCAGACTGTGGTTTGAAAACACGTGGTATTCCAGAAACAAAAAGAAAGCTTGATTCGCCTTTGTTGAAGCAGCTAAAGCTGCGCGTGAGAAATTGTAAGATAAGGATTTCTCAAGAAGCGCTGTTTGGTCAATCTGCCTGTTTCACTTGGATTTCAGAGTCCAGCTAACTAAAAAAATCAACTAGAAAAGGATAAAGACTATGTCGCGCCAAACACCGTCACTCTCATTTGAAGTGTTCCCTCCCAACCCAGCCGTGGGTAATGATAACATTATTTCTGCTCTTCAAGATATGCAGGAGTTGGCTCCTCACTTTATCAGTGTAACTGCCAGCAATAATAAATTTAATATCAAGGAAACGACGGTTCGTTTGGCTGATTTTATCCAAAATGACTTGGCGATTCCAACCATTGCTCACTTGCCAGCCATCTATTTGACTAAGGCCAAGGTGGCTGAAACGATTGCTGACTTGGACAAGGTTGGAGTGCAGAAAATATTGGCTCTTCGTGGGGATATTATTCCTGGTGTGGAACCACAAAAGGATTTCCGCTACGCAACGGACTTGATCGAGTTTATCAAGGAACAAGCCCCTCACTTTGATATTATCGGAGCTTGCTATCCAGAAGGGCATCCAGATTCGCCAAATCAGATTTCAGATATCCAAAATCTCAAGAAGAAAGTAGATGCAGGTTGTTCGAGCCTAGTAACCCAGCTTTTCTTTGACAATGAGCGCTTCTATGATTTCCAAGACAAGTGCATCTTGGCTGGGATTGATGTTCCTATTCATGCAGGGATTATGCCAATTCTGAATCGAAATCAGGCTCTCCGTCTCTTGAAGACTTGTGAGAATATCCATCTTCCACGCAAATTTAAAGCCATCTTAGACAAGTATGAGCATGACCCTGAGTCGCTCAGAGCAGCAGGACTTGCCTATGCTGTGGACCAAATCGTGGACTTGGTAACTCAGGATGTTGCAGGTGTGCATCTCTACACCATGAACAATGCTGAAACAGCAAAATACATCCACCAAGCAACCCATGCCTTGTTTAATCATCAGTCTCTAGGATAATAAAAAGTAAACCATTCTTCTCAGGTGAGGGGGATGGTTCCTTTTTAATGGTAAAGACCGCACTTTTTAAGAAAAATATGATAAAATAGACTCTGTACGTACTTGATACAAAGATGAGGGTATTAAAGTTTTAAAGGCTTTTTCAAATGTGGTCGGAGCGACACGAGCGAGTCAAATCGATATTATTTGACGAGGGAGTTAGTAAAGCATTTAGCTAATCGCCCGATAGCGATTAGCGTGAAAGGTTTAGATACTTTAGTATCAAACCTTTCTAATGATTTGTATCTTGAGTAATCGAACCCGGCCGAAAAGCTGTGTAAAAAAGATAAACTGTCTTGTCTTCATCGAAGACTTCGTCAGTTTCCTATTTTTACTTTGCTTTTGACGTCCTTAGTATCTTGTGTAACTGAACACGCCTACAACTCTGTGGAAAAAGATAAATCTACCTAGGAGCAGTCGCTCCGTCGTTCGATTTCCTATTTTCCTTTGAGTTGCTTGACGGCTTAGTATCCTGATTTTTGTAGGCAAGGCGTATAATTTCATCAATCCAAAGGGGATTAAAATGACAAAACAAGTGTTTCAAACGACTTTTGCGGGTCGTGAATTAATTGTAGAGACTGGTCAGGTTGCTAAGCAAGCAAATGGCTCTGTTGTCGTGCGTTACGGTGAGTCAACCGTCTTGACTGCGGCCGTGATGTCTAAGAAGATGGCAACTGGGGATTTCTTCCCTCTTCAAGTCAACTACGAAGAAAAAATGTATGCAGCTGGGAAGTTTCCTGGTGGCTTTATGAAACGTGAAGGGCGTCCTTCAACGGATGCAACTTTGACTGCGCGTTTGATTGACCGTCCAATCCGTCCAATGTTTGCGGAAGGTTTCCGTAATGAAGTACAAGTGATTAACACCGTGCTTTCTTATGATGAAAATGCTTCTGCACCAATGGCAGCTATGTTTGGTTCATCTTTAGCGCTTTCTATCTCAGACATTCCATTTGACGGACCAATCGCTGGGGTACAAGTGGGCTATGTCGATGGTGAAATCATCATTAACCCGACACAAGAACAAGCAGAGCGTTCGCTTCTTGAATTGACAGTAGCAGGTACCAAGCACGCCATCAACATGGTAGAGTCTGGTGCTAAAGAATTGTCAGAAGAAATCATGTTGGAAGCCCTTCTTAAAGGGCATGAAGCTGTTAAAGAATTGATTGCCTTCCAAGAAGAAATCGTTGCGGCTGTTGGGAAAGAAAAAGCAGAAGTAGAATTGCTTCATGTGGATGCTGAATTACAGGCTGAAATTATCGCAGCCTACAACAGCGACCTCCAAAAAGCGGTTCAAGTAGAAGAGAAATTGGCTCGTGAAGCTGCAACTCAAGCAGTTAAAGACCAAGTGACTGCTGTTTATGAAGAAAAATATGCAGACCACGAAGAATTTGACCGTATCATGCGTGATGTGGCTGAAATCTTGGAACAAATGGAGCACGCTGAAGTGCGCCGTTTGATCACAGAAGACAAGGTGCGTCCTGATGGTCGTAAGGTCGATGAAATCCGTCCTTTGGATGCGGTTGTTGACTTCCTTCCTCGTGTTCACGGTTCAGGTCTCTTCACTCGTGGGCAAACTCAGGCTCTTTCAGTCTTGACCTTGGCTCCAATGGGAGAAACTCAAATCATCGATGGTTTGGATCCGGAGTACAAGAAACGCTTTATGCACCACTATAACTTCCCACAATACTCTGTAGGGGAAACTGGTCGTTACGGTGCGCCAGGTCGTCGTGAAATTGGTCACGGTGCTCTCGGTGAGCGTGCTCTTGCTCAAGTCTTGCCAAGTTTGGAAGAATTCCCATATGCTATTCGTTTAGTAGCAGAAGTTTTGGAATCAAACGGTTCTTCATCTCAGGCTTCTATCTGTGCGGGAACGCTTGCCCTTATGGCTGGTGGTGTGCCAATCAAGGCGCCAGTAGCTGGTATTGCCATGGGACTTATCTCAGATGGAAACAACTATACAGTCTTGACAGATATCCAAGGTTTGGAAGATCACTTTGGAGATATGGACTTCAAGGTTGCAGGTACTCGTGACGGGATTACAGCTCTTCAAATGGATATCAAGATTCAAGGGATTACTGCAGAAATCTTGACTGAGGCTCTTGCCCAAGCCAAGAAAGCGCGTTTTGAAATCCTTGATGTGATCGAAGCGACTATTCCAGAAGTTCGTCCAGAATTGGCTCCAACTGCTCCGAAGATTGATACCATCAAGATTGATGTGGACAAGATTAAGATTGTCATCGGTAAGGGTGGAGAAACCATCGACAAGATTATCGCCGAAACAGGCGTTAAGATTGATATCGACGAAGAAGGAAATGTATCTATCTACTCTAGTGACCAAGATGCTATTAACCGTGCCAAGAAAATTATTGCTGGTTTGGTTCGTGAAGCCAAGGTGGATGAAGTCTACCATGCCAAGGTTGTTCGTATCGAGAAATTTGGTGCCTTTGTCAACCTCTTTGACAAGACGGATGCCCTCGTTCACATTTCAGAAATGGCTTGGACTCGTACTAACAGTGTAGAGGACTTGGTAGAAATCGGTGATGAAGTCGATGTTAAGGTTATTAAGATTGATGAAAAAGGTCGTATCGATGCTTCTATGAAAGCTCTTCTTCCTCGTCCTCCAAAACCTGAGCATGAGGAAAAAGGCGAGAAGTCTGAGCGTCCTCACCGCCCACGTCATCACAAGGACCAAAAACCTAAGAAAGAATTTACAGAAACACCAAAAGATTCAGAATAAGAAAAGGAGAAATGTATGGGATGGTGGCGCGAAACCATTGATATCGTAAAAGAAAATGATCCAGCGGCCCGCACCACTTTGGAGGTTTTGCTGACTTATCCAGGTGTCAAGGCCTTGGCGGCCCACCGTCTCTCCCATTTTCTCTGGAAGCATGGCTTCAAACTCCTGGCTCGAATGCACAGCCAATTTTGGCGCTTTTGGACTCAGATTGAGATTCATCCAGGTGCCCAGATTGATTCAGGTGTCTTTATCGACCATGGTTCTGGTCTGGTTATCGGCGAGACTGCTATTGTTGAAAAAGGTGTTATGCTTTACCACGGAGTAACTCTTGGTGGGACAGGAAAAGACTGTGGCAAACGCCATCCGACCGTTCGTCAGGGTGCCCTTATATCAGCACATGCCCAAGTTATTGGCCCTGTAGAAATTGGTGCAAATGCCAAGGTCGGTGCTGCAGCAGTTGTCGTAGCAGATGTACCTAGTGATGTGACGGTTGTCGGTATTCCGGCCAAGATTGTCCGAGTTCATGGACAGAAGGATGAACCGACGATCCACGAAGTCGAAGAAAAACGAGAGTACTACGTCAATAAACTCGAGCAGGCTAAAGATGCCAGTCACAGATCTTCTGGTTTATAGAGGATACCTATATGATTCAAGCAAGAAACAAGTTAAGCAAAGAGGAGTTATCTGAGGCGAAAAAACTAATTAACTGTTGCCAAAACTATGACGGTACCTATCGTGACCCCTATCTTTCTAACATGCTTAATTTTGATCCGAACATGCCCGCCTTTTTCCTTTATTATGAAAAAGGCGAACTTGTTGGTTTATTAACTGTCTATGCAGATGATCAAGATGTAGAAGTGACGATACTGGTTCATCCAGCTCACCGCCGTCAGGGGTTGCGCGTGCATTGGTTACTAGTTTTGAGAAAGAAACAGCTTCTTTCCCTATTCGTTCAGTGATTTTTCAGACAGAACGTATTTTTCTAGAACGTCATCCTGATTTTGTCAGCAACTGGGGATTGGTTGAGGATGAAGATACAGAAACCTGGTTAGGTAAGGATAGAAGACCTTATCCGTTAGCAAAACTTTCTAATCTTGAGGTTTTGTTAGCAGATAGTTCGTATCAGGAGCAAATTACCCAGTTAAAATTTCAGGCATTTTCAGAGGAACATGAATCGAGAGAAGTTGTGTATAGATATGTCACTGAAGCCCTGAAGGATCCAGAAAGTCGCCTGTATATTTTATTAAAAGACGGTCAGGTTATTGGGACTTGTACAGTTGATTTATCGAGCGATACGAATTACTTCTACGGTTTAGCAATATCGGAACCTGAACGTGGGAAAGGCTATGGAAGCTATTTAGCAAAATCCATTGTCAACCAACTAATTGAGCAAAATGACAAGGAATTTCAGATTGCAGTAGAAGATAGCAATGTAGGTGCCAAACGTTTGTATGAAAAAATTGGTTTTGTCAAACAGACACAAGTAGTTTATCTGAATGAGAAAGGAACTGAGCAGAACTAGAAAGGAAACTACAAGAATGGCAGTATATTTTTACGGCTGTATCACCATGGATGGCTACTTGGCAGACAGACAGCACAGGATAGACTGGCTGCATCAGCTTGGTTCTGTAGAGGATACAGGATATGATGATTTTTACAGGCAAATGGATATCACCATCATGGGCAAGCGAACCTTTGAGGAAATCCAAGATTTGCAAGATGTAGAAAGTTTTTATCAAGCTACGGAAAACTATGTCTTTACGCATGATAGGCACCTGCCTGTCAGCAATTACCAGCCAGTAGCTGGGGATGTGGTGGACTTTGTTCACCAGATTGACAAAGGCAAAAATGTCTTTGTGATTGGTGGTAATTCCATAGTAGGACCGCTCTTGGATGCGGATCTTTTCGATTACCTCATTATTCAGATAGCGCCCCTTATCCTAGGAAAGGGGGTTCCTCTCTTTACCCAAGAGGAAGGGCAGCGCTTTTACCAACTGGATAGCCTCAGACAATTTGGTCCTTTTGCAGAGCTGGTTTTCAGCCGAAAAAGTCAGAAATAGAGAAGGAAGTGAACCGCATGATTAAAATTTACGACACCATGTCTCGTGATTTGCGAGAATTTGTCCCGATTGAGGACGGCAAGGTCAAGATGTATGTTTGTGGGCCAACCGTGTATAACTATATCCACGTGGGGAATGCCCGTTCAACGGTGGCTTTTGATACCATTCGTCGCTATTTTGAGTATCGTGACTATGAGGTTGCCTATATTTCCAATTTTACGGATGTGGATGATAAGATTATCAACCGCGCCAAGGAAGAAGGCATCACGCCTCAGGAGGTTGCGGACAAGTACATCGCTGCCTTCGTGAGGATGTGACAGCCTTGGGCGTCAAACCTGCGACCCGCCATCCGCGTGTGGTGGAGTTTATGGCTGACATCATCCGTTTTGTGGAAGAGTTGATTGAAAAAGGCTTTGCCTACGAGAGTCAAGGAGATGTCTATTTCCGTGTGGAAAAATCTCACAACTATGCCAAGTTGGCCAATAAAACCTTGGAAGATTTGGAGCTAGGTGCTTCAGGTCGTACCGATGAAGAAACGGCTCGCAAGGAAAATCCTGTAGACTTTGCCCTATGGAAATCTGTCAAACCAGGCGAGATTTCTTGGGATAGCCCTTGGGGACCTGGTCGTCCGGGCTGGCATATCGAGTGTTCGGTCATGTCAACAGAGATTTTGGGAGATACTATTGATATTCACGGTGGTGGAGCTGACCTAGAGTTTCCTCACCACACCAATGAAATTGCCCAATCTGAAGCTAAAACAGGCAAGACTTTTGCTAACTACTGGATGCACAATGGCTTTGTCAATATTGACAATGTCAAGATGTCCAAGTCTTTGGGGAACTTTATCACCGTACACGATGCCCTTAAAACTCTTGATGGGCAAGTGCTTCGTTTCTTCTTTGCGACTCAGCATTACCGCAAGCCCATCAACTTTACGGAAAAAGCAGTTCGCGATGCCGAGACTAATCTCAAGTATCTGAAGAATACTTACGAACAACCATTTACAGGAAACGTGGATACCCAAGAATTACAAGCATTTAAAGACAAGTTTGTAGCAGCAATGGATGAAGATTTTAACGCGGCAAATGGAATCACAGTAGTCTTTGAAATGGCCAAGTGGATTAACTCAGGCAACTATGATGCAAGTGTCAAGCAAGCTCTTGCGGATATGTTGGAAGTCTTTGGAATTGTCTTTGTTGAGGAAGTTTTGGATGCAGAGATTGAAGACTTGATCCAAAAACGCCAAGAAGCGCGTGCTAATCGTGACTTTGCCACAGCGGACCAAATCCGTGACCAACTGGCTGCTCAAGGGATTAAGCTCCTTGACACCAAGGATGGAGTGAGGTGGACTCGTGATTGATGTCAATCTCATTAACGGGATTGCGTTAGCTTTTGAAGGGGGATGCGGTGTATTCTATGTATATTCGCCGTCACCTCATCTTCAAAGGTATGACCAAACCCAATAAACTCCATCAAGAAGCAACCAAGTATGTGTCAGCCAAGGCTCAGGCTCGCCTGATTTCCTTTATGTTAGAGGAGCAAGTCCTAACGGAAAAAGAAGAAGAAATCTACAAACGTGGTCGCAATACCAATAGTCACACCAAGGCTAAAAATGCTGATGTGGTGACTTACCGTATGTCCACAGGTTTTGAAGCCGTGATGGGCTATCTCCATATGACTGAAAATCTGGAACGTCTTGAGAGCTTGATTTCGTGGTGCATCCAAAAAGTGGAGGGCTAGGACATGATAGCAAAAGAACTACAAGACTGGTTTCCTGAGGCTCAGATTTCAGACCAACCAGTAGAGAAAGAAGGCTATCTCACGCTCCCTTTAGCTTCTCAGCAGTGGATTTTGCTGGAGGAAGCTGGGCTCAGTGAGCGTGAAAAGCAGTTGGTTGCTCTTTTGACCCAGCAGGAGCAGGCTCGTTCGCTCAATCCTTGGTATTCCTATTTGATTGAGGGGAAGGGACAGGCACCGCAAGCTTTTAAAAAGATTCAGTTGGTTTATTGTCATCTTTCCTATTTTCAGCAGGAAAATCTAGCTTCTTGGCTAGATATGATGCGGACTCTTTTTCCTAACTGTCAGACGGTGCTTCAGGTCGGAGCTCAGGATTATGTTTTCGTGCTTCAACAAGACAAATACACTTCTGTAAGAGATATTTTAAGTGATACGATTGAAGCGGTTGAGTATGACTTTGGACTTCGTCTCTCTATCATGTTGGGTCAGGTTTGGTCTCAGACAGGCCATCAAGCCCTATCAGACTTAATCAAAGCGGAGCGCGATTTGTTTAAGACCTGGTGGCGTCAGGGTCATCAAGGTGTTCATACTTTTTCTCAGCTCTATCTTTGGAGTATGGGAGAAAGACTCGTGGACTTGAAGGCAATCAAGGAATGTCTACACCAGATGATTTTGGATCAAGATCAGATTCAGGAAATTATTCTCTCTCTTTGGGAAAATAGTGCTGTCCTAACAAAAACAGCCCAGCAACTCTATCTGCACCGTAATTCTCTCCAATACAAGATTGATAAATGGGAAGAATTGACAGGGCTTCAGTTGAAGGAATTGACCGATCTGACCTTGTGTTATCAATTGATTTTACCAGATATTCTATAAAGTTTTGTGCAAGTTGCACAGAACTTTTTTATTTTTTTGGTCACCTTGCCATAGAAATGTAAAGCGTTTTCATCTATAATAAAACTATCAAAAGACAAAAGGAGTTCACCTCATGGTAGAATTGAATCTTAAAAACATATTTACAAAAAATATCCAAACAGCGAACACTATTCAGTTGAAGACTTCAACTTGGACATCAAAGACAAAGAATTTATCGTTTTCGTAGGTCCTTCAGGATGTGGTAAATCAACTACTCTCCGTATGATTGCAGGTCTTGAAGATATTACAGAAGGTACTGCATCTATCGATGGCGTGGTTGTCAACGACGTAGCTCCAAAAGACCGTGACATCGCCATGGTATTCCAAAACTACGCTCTTTACCCACACATGACTGTTTATGATAACATGGCTTTCGGTTTGAAATTGCGTAAATACAGCAAGGAAGACATCGACAAACGTGTGCAAGAAGCAGCTGAAATCCTTGGATTGAAAGAATTTTTGGAACGTAAACCAGCTGACCTTTCAGGTGGTCAACGTCAACGTGTTGCCATGGGTCGTGCCATCGTCCGTGATGCAAAAGTATTCTTGATGGACGAACCTTTGTCTAACTTGGATGCTAAACTTCGTGTATCAATGCGTGCTGAAATCGCTAAAATTCACCGTCGTATCGGAGCTACAACTATTTACGTAACTCACGACCAAACAGAAGCGATGACACTTGCAGACCGTATCGTTATCATGTCAGCAACTAAGAACCCTGCTGGTACAGGTACTATCGGACGTGTAGAACAAATCGGTTCTCCTCAAGAAGTTTACAAAAACCCAGTTAACAAATTCGTTGCAGGATTCATCGGAAGCCCAGCTATGAACTTCATTAATGTGAAATTGGTTGGTAGCGAAATTGTTTCAGACGGTTTCCGTTTGAAAGTTCCAGAAGGTGCTTTGAAAGTACTTCGTGAAAAAGGCTATGAAGGTAAAGAATTGATCTTCGGTATCCGTCCAGAAGACGTGAATGCAGAAGAAGCATTCCTTGAAACATTCCCAGATTCAGTTGTAAAAGCGACTATCTCTGTATCAGAATTGCTTGGTTCAGAATCTCACCTTTACTGCCAAGTTGGTAAAGATGAATTTGTTGCCAAAGTGGATGCTCGTGACTACTTGCAAACAGGCGCAACAGTTGAACTTGGATTTGACTTGAACAAAGCCCACTTCTTTGATGTAGAAACTGAAAGAACAGTCTACTAAGATAAATGAAACTCAAAACACTGCTAGAAATCTGGCAGTGTTTTTTGCGGTTGAGTAGAAAAAACTCCTGAGAAATCCCAAGAGAATGTGATTGATTATTTAAAGTTGAATCCTTCGTAAATAAGCTCTGCTTTGGGATTTTGTTTCTTAATCTGTTTGGAGAGTGACTTCATCATAGAAAGAGGACCACACATATAGAAGCTTGCATGTTCGGGCACTTCTTTTTGTTCAAAATGAAGATAGCCGCCTTTCCTACTGTCTACTAGATAGAGTTCAAAATTAGGATTTTTCTGAGCATAGTCACGAAGCAAATCAAGATAGACCGCATTTTCCTCTCCACGGAAGCTATAGTAGAAGTGAACCTGTTTATCCAAAATAGGATGTTCACGGATGTAAGAGATGAAGGGGGTAATCCCAATACCTCCAGCAATCCAAACTTGAGTTTCTTGTCCTTCTTCTATGATCATGTGTCCGTAAGCTCTATCTACAGTTACTTTGCTGCCGACTTGAAGATTGTCATAGATATTCTTGGTATGGTCACCTGAATTTTTAACAGTAAAGTAAAGGGTTTGACCATGACCTCCTGAGATAGAAAAGGGATGCGGAGCACTTTCAAAGCCTTCTTGGAAATCTTTAGGAAGGCAAATTGTCCTGATTGATAGTTGAAAGGTCTGCTAAGATGGATTTGAATTTCTCTAGTATCGTGATTTAAGCGTTTGAGATTGGTAATTTTCCCTAGATAGGGGAAGCCAATCTTTTGATATAGAAAAATGATATAAAAACCAGCCAGTAAGCCTAAAAGGGCATAGCTACCAACAAGAAAACTTAGGAGATTAAATGTGAGGAGGCGATTGCCCATCATCATGTAGACGTGAAAGAGTCCGAAAATATAAGCTAGGTAAACTAGACGGTGAATCCATCGCCAAGCTTCGTATTGGATGTATTTGCCTAAATAGGCGACCAAGATGATACTGACAAAGATATAGATGGCAAGATTACCAAACTGAGCAGCTAAGCGAGAGCCCCACAAACCGCCCATACTGAAATTATGAAAGAGTAGTAGGATGATGGAGAGAAAGGCTGTGAATTTGTGGACAGTATAGACCCTCTCCAAACCGTGAAACCAGCTTTCTAGTAGTGGGAGACGAGTGGCTAGGATAAAAGTCAGAGATAGGCTTGTTAAAGCTAGTCCTGGAATCATGAATTGGGGAGAAGTGTTCATCCAAGTCAAAATAGTCAAGACAAAACTAGCTATGATAAAGAGTATTCCTTTGAGTGATTTCATAAAAAATTCCATTTCATTTAGATTTGATTTGTTGTAAATAAATTTGTTACATTTTATCATAGAAAAAGTATGGTGTCAAATTGAAGTCTATAAATGTTTACTCTCATTAAAAAAACTCTCCAATTTAACTGGAGAGTGGCTGTTTATTCTGCAGCTTGTTGCCAGCGTTTGGCTAGCATATGAGACAGGCTAGAAATGGCTAGGTTGAAGCTGAAGTAGATGAGGGCAATCAGGATATAAAGACTGAAGACCTGTTCTGGTTCGAAATAACGGCCCATGAGAATTTGGCTGGCTCCAAAGAGTTCTTGCAGGGCGATAACTGAGTAGAGAAGACTGGTATCCTTAATCACGGTAACAAACTGGGAAATAATGGCTGGCAACATTTTGCGAATAGCTTGTGGGAGAATGATGTGGTAGAGGATTTGGGCTGAGGTGAAGCCCTGTGACATTCCTGCTTCGTATTGTCCCTTGTCTACGGCATTGAGACCACCTCGAATAATCTCAGCTAAGGGCTGCTGATGTAAAGAGGGTAAAGGCAGTAATACCTGCTGGTGTGGATTTCATTTTGAAAAACTAAAAAAAGATAGTGAAAAATCCAGAGGAGGTTGGGAACGTTACGCACAAACTCGATGTAAATGCTGGAGATGATGCGCAAGACAGGATTTTTCCCATTTCTCATGACAGCTAGCACCGTACCGATAAGGGTAGAGAGGATGATTGCAATCAGAGAAATATAGAGGGTCAAGCCAAATCCTTTAAAGATAAAGACTAGGTTATCTGGGGTTAAAACTTCTAAAATGGATTCCATAGTAACCTCCTAAAGTGAATAGGCTTTTTTGTTGGCTTGCTCCATCTTGCGACCAAACTGGGCAACAGGGAAGCAGAGAGAGAAGTAGAGCAGGGCAGCACCTAAAAATGCTGGAATGTAGTTTCCGTTGAGAGCTGACCAAGACTTGGTCACAAACATCAAGTCCACTCCAGAGATGATAGCGACTGTAGAGGTATTCTTGATGAGGTTGACGATTTGGTTGGTCAAAGGAGGGAGGATGATACGGAAGGCCTGAGGCAAGATAATCAAGCGCATGGCACTGATATAGGTAAAACCTTGCGACAAGGCGGCCTCCATCTGACCGCTAGGAATAGACTGAATCCCTGAGCGAATCACCTCAGCGATATAGGCTCCGTGATAGAGTCCGACGCAGAGAACAGCTGTCCAATAAATCGGAATCATGATGATATGGTCACTGATAAGAGGTAGACCATAAAAAACGATGACAAACTGCACCAAGAGGGGAGTGTTTTGATAAAATTCTACAAAGATACGAGCCAAAATTCTCAATATCGGACGTTTACTGGTTGACATGGCTCCGAAGAAGATGCCTAAAACCATGGCGAGGATAAAGGATCCGATAGCTAGGGCAAGAGTGAAGAGGAAACCATTGAAAAATTGTCCAAAATCCTGAAAATAGGCTGTCCAAGATGATAAATCTGTCATAGGGGATCCTCCTTAATCTGCGGTATGGCTAGATGGTTTGAGTTTGTAACGGTCATAAAGTTTCTGCAAACTGCCATCCTTGCTCCATTTGGTGACCAAGTTATCAAGATAGTCGTTGAGTTCTGTATTTGATTTCTTGGTAACGATACCGTAGTCAGATGGTTTGAAACTATCATTTAGTAGTACTGTGCGTTTGCTGATGTAGCCAGACAGAATCGAGCGGTCAACGGAAAAGGCATCAATACGGTGAGCGTGTAGAGAAGTAATCAATTCTGGATAGGAACCGAGTTCGACGAATTTAAAGGTCAAACCTTTCTTTTTACCCAGTTCGGTAATCAGGCGTTGGGTAATGGAACCTTGGGCAACTCCGATGGTTTTTCCGTTTAAGTCCTCGATGCTTTTGATTTTGGCAGACTTATTGACCAAAAAGCCAGAAGCGTCCGTGTAGTAGGGGCTGGTGAAGTTATAGAGTTTTTTGCGTTCGTCTGTGATGGTGAAGGTCGCGATATCCATATCGACCTGTTCATTGTCTAGAAGGGGTCCGCGAGTTTGTGCTGTAACTGGCACATAACGAACCTTGACCTTGAGTTCATCAGCTACCATCTTGGCCAAGTCCGTTTCGATACCAGAATAGGTCCCTGTCTTGGGATCCTTGTAGCCAAAATTGGGAACGTCTTGTTTGACACCGACAACTAGCTCGCCTCTCTTTTGAATATCTGCGACAGTGGTATCAGCTTGGACTGGTTTTGTAGCAGCAAGGCCGAAAAGGCTAATCAATAATGCTGATAAAAAGAATTTCTTTTTCATAGGCACCTCCTTATTTGACTTTGTCACTTTCGTGGTTGATAATTTTGCTGAGAAATTGTTGGGCACGAGGTTCACTTGGATTGTCGAAAAAGTCATCAACATCTGTCGTATCTACTAAAACCTCTCCGTCAGCCATAAAGATGATGCGGTCGGCAACTTCACGGGCAAAGCCCATTTCATGGGTCACGACAATCATATTCATACCATCGTGGGCTAATTTTTGCATAACTGCTAGAACATCGCCGATGGTTTCAGGATCAAGGGCAGATGTTGGCTCATCAAAGAGGAGGAGTTCAGGATGCATAGCGAGTCCACGTGCAATGGCAATCCGTTGTTTTTGTCCACCAGATAGCATGGCTGGATAAGAATCTTTCTTGTCCCACATATTTACAAATTCCAGATATTTTTGAGCTGTTTTTTCAGCTTCTTTTTTATCAATTCCTAGAACTTTTATGGGTGCTAGTGTTACGTTTTCTAACACTGTTTTGTGGGGGTAGAGATTGAAATGCTGGAAAACCATGCCGACTTCCTTACGAAGCGGCACTAAATCTTTCTGGCTGGCACCAGCAACTTGGTGGCCATTGACTAGAAGACTTCCCTTGTCAACAGCCTCCAAACCATTGATGGTGCGGATCAGAGTGGACTTCCCAGAACCAGAAGGGCCTAGGAGTACAACGACTTGTCCTTTTTCAAAACGGAGATTGATGTCGCGGAGTGCGTGATAGTCTCCGTAATATTTTTCGACGTGTTCAAATTCTACTAAAGCCATAAGGAATCTCCTTTGTGTTAGATTTTATAACATGATTCTACACCAAAAGATTTGTCTTGTCAAATCATATCTGAAAAAATTCACTAAAATTTTATAAAAAAGCAATCCGGATAGAGAAAAAGCCTAAATCGTGTTATAATGAAGCAATAGAATTCTTAGAAAGAGTGGATGTCTTTTTGATAACACCTACTTATGAATGGCAGTTTGCCCCGCAGGTTGAAGATGCGGATTTTACAAAGATAGCCAAGAAGGCTGGACTTGGGTCCTGAGGTGGCTCGGTTATTATTTGAAAGAGGGATTCAGGACCAAGAAAGTCTGAAGAAGTTTTTAGAGCCTTCCTTAGAGGACTTGCATGATCCTTATCTGCTCCATGATATGGATAAGGCAGTGGAACGGATTCGTCAGGCCATTGAAGAAGGGGAAAATATCCTCATCTATGGAGACTACGATGCGGATGGCATGACTTCGGCTTCTATTGTCAAGGAAAGTTTGGAACAACTTGGTGCTGAGTGCCGTGTTTACTTGCCAAATCGTTTTACTGATGGTTATGGACCTAATGCCAGTGTTTACAAATATTTTATCGAGCAAGAAGGAATTTCCTTGATTGTGACGGTGGATAATGGTGTTGCTGGTCATGAGGCCATTGAACTGGCTCAGTCTATGGGAGTGGATGTCATTGTGACCGATCACCATTCCATGCCTGAAACCTTGCCAGACGCCTATGCCATTGTCCATCCTGAGCATCCAGATGCGAACTATCCTTTCAAATATTTGGCTGGTTGTGGAGTTTCTTTCAAGTTGGCTTGTGCCCTGTTAGAAGAAGTACAAGTGGAATTGCTTGATTTGGTCGCTATTGGTACCATTGCTGATATGGTGAGTTTGACGGATGAAAACCGTATCTTGGTCCAATACGGTCTGGAAATGTTGGGGCACACTCAGCGCATTGGTCTACAAGAAATGATGGATATGGCTGGGATTGCCGCCAACGAAGTGACAGAAGAAACGGTTGGTTTCCAGATTGCCCCTCGTTTGAATGCATTGGGACGCTTGGACGATCCCAATCCTGCCATTGATTTGCTGACTGGGTTTGATGATGAGGAAGCGCATGAGATTGCTCTCATGATTCATCAGAAAAACGAAGAGCGCAAGGAAATTGTCCAGTCTATCTATGAAGAAGCTAAGACCATGGTGGATCCTGAGAAGAAGGTCCAGGTCTTAGCCAAGGAAGGTTGGAATCCTGGGGTTCTAGGAATCGTAGCTGGTCGTTTGTTGGAAGAGCTAGGGCAGACAGTCATCGTTCTTAATATAGAGGACGGTCGTGCCAAGGGTAGTGCTCGTAGTGTGGAAGCGGTCGATATTTTTGAAGCCCTAAATCCCCATCGCGACCTTTTTATCGCCTTTGGTGGTCATGCTGGCGCAGCAGGAATGACGCTGGAGGTTGAGAAACTTTCAGATTTATCTCAAGTTTTGGAAGACTATGTCCGTGAAAAGGGCGCAGATGCTGCTGGCAAGAACAAGTTAAATCTAGATGAAGAACTGGATTTGGAGGGACTTAGCTTGGAAACGGTCAAAAGTTTTGAACGTTTAGCTCCTTTTGGAATGGACAATCAGAAACCTGTCTTTTATATAAAGGATTTTCAGGTCGAAAGTGCCCGTACTATGGGGGCAGGCAATGCCCATCTCAAACTGAAATTTCCAAGGGTGAGGCGAGTTTTGAAGTCGTGGCCTTCGGACAAGGTAGATGGGCAACAGAATTTTCTCAAACCAAGAATCTAGAGTTGGCGGTTAAATTGTCTGTCAACCAATGGAATGGCCAAACTGCCCTGCAGTTGATGATGGTGGATGCGCGTGTGGAGGGTGTTCAACTTTTTAACATCCGTGGAAAAAATGCAGTCTTGCCAGAAGGGGTTCCAGTCTTGGATTTTGCTGGAGAAGTGCCAGATTTAGCGACTAGTGAAGCTGTTGTCGTAAAAACAGTTCCTGAGGATATTACTCAGCTGAAAACCATTTTTCAGGAACAGAATTTCTCTGCGGTCTATTTCAAAAATGATATTGACAAGGCCTATTATCTGACAGGTTATGGGACTAGAGAGCAGTTTGCCAAATTGTACAAGACTATTTACCAGTTCCCAGAGTTTGATATTCGCTACAAGCTGAAGGATTTGGCTACTTATCTTAATATTCAACAAATCTTGCTGGTCAAGATGATTCAAGTGTTTGAAGAACTAGGCTTTGTGACCATCACAGATGGTGTTATGACAGTCAATAAAGAGGCGCCAAAGCGGGAAATCGGAGAAAGTCAGATTTATCAAAAGCTGAAACAAACCGTCAAAGACCAAGAAATGATGGCGCTGGGTACTGTGCAAGAAATTTATGACTTTTTAATGGAAAAAGAATAGCAGATAGGAAAGAGTTGGGCAACCAGCTCTTTTTTGAAAACAAATCTTCATTTTGAAAATCATCAAAAAAATGGTATAATGGTAGGAAAAGATTCGGCTAAAAGTGATAGTGCTTTTAGAATAAAAGGGCAAGCAACCCTATAATCAAGATAAACTAAGCTTTCGGAGGAAAAATGAGTAATATCAGTTTAACAACACTTGGTGGTGTACGTGAAAATGGGAAAAATATGTATATCGCTGAAATAGATGGGTCTATTTTCGTTTTGGATGCAGGTCTAAAGTACCCTGAAAATGAACAACTAGGGGTGGACGTGGTCATTCCCAATATGGATTACCTTTTTGAAAATAGCGACCGTATCGCAGGGGTCTTCTTGACCCACGGACATGCAGATGCCATTGGTGCTCTTCCGTATCTCTTGGCTGAAGCCAAGGTACCTGTATTTGGGTCTGAGTTGACCATTGAATTGGCCAAACTCTTTGTCAAAGGAAATGACACAGTTAAGAAATTCAATGATTTCCATGTTATAGATGAGGATACGGAGATTGATTTTGGAGGGACTGTTGTGTCCTTCTTCCGTACGACCCACTCTATCCCAGAAAGTTTGGGTGTGGTCTTGAAGACAGCTGAAGGTAGCATCGTTTATACAGGCGACTTCAAATTTGACCAGACAGCTAGTGAATCCTATGCGACAGACTTCGCTCGTTTGGCAGAAATCGGTCGTGATGGAGTTCTGGCTCTTCTTAGCGATTCAGCCAATGCGGACAGTAATATTCAAGTGGCTAGCGAAAGTGAAGTTGGGGACGAGATCACTCAAACCATTGCAGACTGGGAGGGTCGTATCATTGTTGCGGCGGTAGCCAGCAACCTCTCTCGTATCCAGCAGGTGTTTGACGCTGCGGATGCAACAGGCCGTCGTGTGGTCTTGACAGGATTCGATATTGAAAATATTGTCCGTACTGCTATTCGCCTTAAGAAATTGTCTCTAGCTAACGAGAGTCTTTTGATTAAGCCGAAAGATATGTCTCGCTTTGAGGACCATGAGTTGATTATCCTTGAGACAGGTCGTATGGGTGAGCCTATCAACGGTCTTCGAAAGATGTCGATTGGTCGCCATCGTTATGTGGAAATCAAGGACGGTGACCTGGTCTATATCGTAACGACTCCATCTATCGCCAAAGAAGCAGTCATGGCGCGTGTGGAAAACATGATTTACCAAGCTGGCGGGGTTGTCAAACTGATCACCCAAAGTTTGCGTGTGTCAGGGCACGGAAATGCGCGTGATTTGCAGTTGATGATTAATCTCTTGCAACCTAAGTATCTCTTCCCGATTCAGGGGGAATACCGTGAGTTGGATGCCCATGCTAAGGCTGCTATGGCGGTTGGAATGTTGCCAGAACGCATTTTCATCCCTAAAAAGGGAACTAGCATGGCTTATGAGAATGGAGATTTTGTCCCAGCTGGAGCAGTTTCGGCAGGGGATGTCTTGATTGACGGGAATGCCATTGGTGATGTTGGAAATGTGGTTCTTCGTGACCGCAAGGTCTTGTCAGAGGATGGTATCTTCATCGTCGCAATCACCGTTAACCGTCGTGAGAAGAAAATTGTGGCCAAGGCCCGTGTTCATACGCGTGGATTTGTTTATCTCAAGAAGAGTCGTGATATTCTCCGTGAAAGTTCAGAATTGATTAACCAGACGGTAGAAGAGTATCTTCAAGGAGATGACTTTGACTGGGCAGATCTTAAAGGGAAGGTTCGTGATAATCTTACCAAGTATCTCTTTGACCAAACCAAGCGTCGTCCAGCTATTTTACCAGTAGTCATGGAAGCAAAATAATCGTTGAAATAAATAGAGAGAAAGTCGAGTTTCGGCTTTTTCTTATAGAAAAATAGAGGAAAAAATTATGGCAGTAATGAAAATTGAGTATTACTCACAAGTCTTGGATATGGAGTGGGGAGTGAATGTCCTCTACCCTGACGCTAATCGAGTGGAAGAACCAGAGTGTGAAGATATTCCCGTATTGTACCTCTTGCACGGGATGTCTGGCAATCATAATAGTTGGCTCAAGCGGACCAATGTAGAACGCTTGCTTCGGGGGACTAATCTCATCGTCGTCATGCCCAATACCAGCAACGGTTGGTACACTGATACCCAGTATGGTTTTGACTATTACACAGCTCTAGCAGAGGAATTGCCACAGGTTCTGAAACGCTTCTTCCCTAACATGACCAGTAAGCGTGAAAAGACCTTTATCGCTGGTCTCTCTATGGGAGGCTACGGTTGCTTTAAACTGGCTCTTGCTACAAATCGTTTTTCTCATGCAGCTAGTTTTTCAGGTGCCCTTAGTTTTCAAGATTTTTCTCCTGAGAGCCAAAATTTGGGAACACCAGCTTATTGGAGAGGTGTGTTTGGGGAGATTAAAGATTGGACAGCTAGCCCCTATTCTCTTGAAAGTCTGGCTAAAAAGTCGGACAAAAAGACCAAGCTGTGGGCTTGGTGTGGCGAGCAGGACTTCTTGTATGAAGCCAATAATCTAGCAGTGAAAAATCTCAAAAAATTAGGTTTTGATGTGACCTATAGCCATAGTGCTGGAACCCACGAGTGGTACTACTGGGAAAAACAATTGGAACGGTTCTTAGCAACCCTACCGATTGATTTCAAATTAGAAGAGAGATTGTCATAATTTAGCTTTCTTTCAGCTTGTTTTAGTAAAATAGACTTTATTTGCTAGAAAGGTGGGGAGACATGCGCTGGATTTTTCGTTTGATAGGGGCTTTCTTTTCTTTTGTGTGGCGTTTGTTTTGGCGCCTAGTTTGGATATCCGTGCTCCTATGTGCTCTTGCTTTCGGACTTCTCTGGTATCTAAACGGGGATTTTCAAGGAGCGCTAAAGGAAGCAGAACGGTCAGTCAAGATTGGTCAACAAAGTATCGACCAATGGGAAAAACAGGGCAACTGCCTAAGTTGAACCAGACAGATAGTCACCAACACTCTGAAGGAAGGTGGCCGCAGGCTTCTGCTCGTATTTACTTGGATCCCCAGATGGATTCACGCTTTCAAGAAGCTTATGTAGAAGCGATTCAGAACTGGAATCAAACGGGTGCTTTTAACTTTGAAATCGTGACTGAGTCTAGTAAGGCGAATATTATGGCTACGGAGATGAATGACGGAGGCACTCCTGTGGCAGGAGAAGCGGAAAGTCAGACCAACCTCTTAACAGGACAATTCTTGTCTGTCACGGTGCGTCTGAATCACTATTATCTGTCCAATCCTGACTATGGCTATTCCTATGAGCGTATTGTCCATACGGCAGAACATGAGTTAGGGCATGCGATTGGCTTGGACCATACAGATGAGAAGTCTGTCATGCAACCTGCAGGTTCCTTTTATGGTATCCAGGAAGAGGATGTCGCAAACCTCCGAAAATTATATGATACCAATGAGTAGGGAACTACCTTTCCCTACTTTTTTGCTATAATGGAACTATGAATAACTTGATTAAATCAAAACTAGAGCTCTTGCCGACCAGCCCTGGTTGCTACATTCACAAGGATAAAAACGGTACGATTATCTATGTAGGAAAGGCTAAAAATCTGCGTAATCGCGTGAGGTCCTATTTCCGTGGAAGTCATGATACTAAGACAGAGGCTCTGGTGTCTGAAATTGTGGATTTTGAATTTATTGTTACGGAGTCCAATATTGAGGCACTTCTCCTAGAAATCAACCTGATCAAGGAAAATAAGCCCAAGTACAATATCATGCTCAAGGATGATAAGTCTTATCCTTTCATCAAAATTACTAATGAGCGCTATCCTCGTTTGATTATTACTCGACAGGTCAAGAAGGACGGAGGTCTTTATTTCGGTCCCTATCCAGATGTGGGCGCAGCCAATGAAATCAAGCGGTTGCTGGATCGGATTTTTCCTTTTCGAAAGTGTACGAATCCACCGTCTAAGGTTTGCTTTTATTACCATATCGGCCAGTGTATGGCCCACACCATCTGTAAGAAAGATGAGGCCTATTTCAAGTCCATGGCTCAGGAGGTTTCTGATTTTCTGAAAGGGCAGGATGATCAAATTATCGATGACCTAAAGGGCAAAATGGCAGCGGCGGCTCAGACTATGGAATTTGAACGTGCAGCGGAATACCGTGACCTAATTCAGGCCATTGGAACGCTTCGAACCAAGCAACGGGTCATGGCTAAGGATCTCCAAAATCGGGATGTCTTTGGCTACTATGTGGACAAGGGATGGATGTGTGTTCAGGTTTTCTTTGTTCGTCAGGGCAAGCTTATTGAGCGCGATGTCAATCTTTTTCCCTACTACAACGATCCGGATGAGGACTTTCTAACCTATGTGGGACAATTTTATCAAGAAAAAAATCTCATCTGGTTCCCAATGAGGTACTGATTCCGCAGGATATCGATGAAGAAGCCGTTAAGGCTTTGGTGGATACCAAGATTCTTAAGCCTCAGCGTGGAGAAAAAAACAGCTGGTCAATTTGGCTATAAAAAAATGCACGAGTCAGCCTAGAGCAGAAATTTAATCTGCTAGAGAAATCTGTCGAAAAAAACCCAAGGAGCTATTGAAAATCTGGGACGCTTGCTTCAAATCCCGACCCCAGTCCGCATCGAGATCCTTCGATAACTCCAACATCATGGGAACTAGCCCTGTTTCAGCCATGGTAGTCTTTGTCAACGGCAAACCGAGTAAAAAGATTACCGTAAGTATAAAATCAAGACTGTAGTCGGGCCAGACGACTATGCCAGTATGAGAGAAGTCATTCGTAGGCGCTATGGTCGAGTTCAGCGTGAGGGATTAACGCCACCGGACTTGATTGTCATTGATGGGGGACAAGGTCAAGTCAATATCGCCAAGCAAGTCATCCAAGAGGAGCTGGGTTTGGATATTCCAATTGCAGGTTTGCAAAAAAATGACAAGCACCAAACCCATGAATTGCTCTTTGGAGATCCGCTTGAGGTGGTGGAGTTATCTCGCAATTCTCAGGAATTTTTCCTCCTCCAACGTATCCAAGATGAGGTTCACCGCTTTGCTATCACCTTCCATCGCCAACTGCGCTCCAAAAATTCCTTTTCATCACAACTGGATGGAATTGAAGGGCTGGGACCTAAACGCAAGCAGAATCTCATGAAGCATTTCAAGTCTCTAACCAAAATAAAGGAAGCCAGTGTGGATGAGATTGTCGAAGTTGGAGTACCTAGAGCGGTTGCAGAAGCTGTGCAAAGAAAGTTGAACCCGCAGGAAGAAGAGGAATTAGCTCAAGTGGCGGAAGAAAGAGTTGATTATCAAACAGAAGGAGAACACAATAAATCATAAAATCGCAATTTTATCAGATATTCATGGCAATACAACTGCCCTAGAAGCAGTGATTGCAGATGCTAAAAATCAAGGAGTCAGTGAATACTGGCTTCTGGGAGATATTTTTCTTCCTGGTCCAGGTGCAAATGACTTGGTCGCCCTGCTAAAGGACCTTCCTATCACAGCCAGTGTTCGAGGCAATTGGGATGATTGTGTCCTTGAGGCCTTGGATGGTGAATATGGTTTGGAACATCCACAAGAAATCCAATCAATGCGAATGACCCAGTTTTTGATGGAGCGAATGGATCCTGCAACGATTGTCTGGCTACGAAGCTTGCCTTTGCTGGAAAAGAAAGAAGTTGAAGGATTGCGCTTTTCTATCTCTCATAATTTGCCAAATAAGAACTATGGTGGTGACTTGCTAGTTGAGAATGATACAGAGAAATTTGACCAACTGCTAGATGATGAAGTTGACGTGGCAGTATATGGTCATGTTCACAAGCAGTTGCTTCGTTATGGCAGTCAAGGGCAACAAATCATCAATCCAGGGTCGATTGGCATGCCCTATTTTAATTGGGAGGCGTTAAAAAATCACCGTGCCCAGTATGCTGTGATAGAAGTTGAAGATGGGGAATTGGTCAATATCCAATTTCGTAAAGTCGCTTATGATTATGAAGCGGAGTTAGAATTGGCCAAGTCCAAGGGACTTCCCTTTATCGAAATGTATGAAGAACTACGAAGAGAAGATAACTATCAGGGGCACAATCTGGAACTTTTAGCAAGCTTAATAGAAAAGCATGGGTATGTAGAGGATGTGAAGAATTTTTTTGATTTTTTGTAAGAGTTTCCTAAAATAACCAATGCAAACTAAAAAAAAACGATTGGCTGGTCCAATCGCTTTTAGTATATCTTACTGTAATTGAGATTTATCTGGAAGGTAAGAACCACCTAGATAAGTATTGCTAAGTTTTTCAAGTGTTCCGTCTTGATAGAGTTCTTTGAGCGCTTTATCAAATTTCTCTTTAAACTCTTTTTGGTCGCTTGAGAAAACGATATAGTTGTTGGGGCTATCGGCAGAAGGTAAGTCAACGACTGAGAGATCTAAGCCACGGTCCTTGATAATCTTTTGGACGGATACCTTGTCAAAGACTAGGAAATCAAACTCTCCGTTAGAGAGGTCTAGGATTCGTTTACCGATATCCTCTCCAGAAAAATCGATAGTAGCAGGATTATCAGCATGTTTTTGATTCCAGTTATTGATGAATTGAGCGTTTGAAGTTCCAGTATCCTCCTGTGTTGTTTTGCCAGCGATTTGGTCAAGTGAAGTCAGAGGATTTTTCTTGTTGCTGACAAGGACGAGGGGATTGTTCGAAATTGGAAGTGAGTAGAGGTATTTTTCAGCACGTTCTTTTGTATAACTCAAGTTATTAGCTGCAGCCTGATAGTGACCAGAATCAAGTCCTGGGAAGATACTCTCCCAGGCAGTTCTTTGGAATTGAATCTCGTAGTCGCTGAGTTTTTCATCCACTGCTTTTAGAACTTCGATGTCGAAGCCTGTCAGATTTCCCTTGTCTTCGTAGTCAAATGGTGGCACATCGCCAGCTGTAGCAACGACGATTGTCTTTTGAGAGCTGGTCTCTTTAGGTGTAGCTTGATTTCCACAGGCAACCAAAAATGGTAGGATGGCTAGTAATAGGCTAAATTTTTTCATAATGTCTCCATTCAAATGTAAAGTTATCTGCTAGTTTATCAGAAATGTTCCTGATGAACCAATATATATTTTTTATGGCTGTAATAAAAAATCTTAATCATGAAAAATCCCTGCAAGCTCTTTCAAATTATGGTAGAATGGAAGCAGTAGAATTAGAAAAGGAAATCGATTATGAAATTTCTTGAATTAAATAAAAAACGTCATGCGACCAAGCATTTCACTGATAAGCCAGTGGATCCCAAAGATGTGCGTACGGCTATCGAAATTGCAACCTTGGCTCCAAGTGCCCACAATAGCCAGCCTTGGAAATTTGTGGTCGTTCGTGAGAAAAATGTTGAATTGGCAAAGTTGGCTTACGGTTCCAACTTTGAGCAGGTATCATCAGCGCCTGTAACCATTGCCTTGTTTATGGATACAGACCTTGCCAAACGTGCTCGTAAGATTGCCCGAGTTGGTGGTGCTAACAATTTCTCAGAAGAACAACTTCAATACTTCATGAAATTTGCCAGCTGAATTTGCCCGCTACAATGAACAACAAGTTAGTGACTACCTAGCCCTCAATGCAGGTTTGGTTGCTATGAACTTGATTCTCGCTCTTACAGATCAAGGAATTGGCTCAAATATGATCCTTGGTTTTGACAAATCAAAAGTCAACGAAGTTTTGGACATCGAAGACCGTTTCCGCCCAGAACTTTTGATTACGGTAGGCTATACGGACGAAAAATTAGAACCAAGCTACCGCTTGCCAGTAGATGAAATCATCGAGAAAAGATAGAAGGAAGATAATATGACAGCAATTGATTTTACAGCAGAAGTAGAAAAACGCAAAGAAGACCTCTTGGCTGACTTGTTTAGCCTTTTGGAAATCAACTCTGAACGTGATGATAGCAAGGTTGATGCCCAGCATCCATTTGGACCTGGGCCGGTAAAAGCCTTGGAGAAATTCCTTGAAATCGCAGACCGTGATGGTTATCCAACTAAAAATGTTGATAACTACGCAGGACATTTCGAGTTTGGTGATGGAGAAGAAGTTCTCGGAATCTTTGCCCACATGGACGTGGTGCCAGCTGGTAGTGGTTGGGACACAGATCCTTACACACCAACAATCAAAGACGGTCGCCTTTATGCACGTGGGGCTTCGGACGATAAGGGTCCTACAACAGCTTGTTACTATGGTTTGAAATCATCAAAGAATTGGGTCTTCCAACTTCTAAGAAAGTTCGCTTCATCGTCGGAACAGACGAAGAATCAGGCTGGGCAGACATGGACTACTACTTTGAACATGTAGGACTTGCGAAACCAGACTTCGGTTTCTCTCCAGATGCTGAGTTCCCTATCATCAATGGTGAAAAAGGAAACATTACAGAATACCTCCACTTTTCAGGAGAAAACAATGGTGCCGCTCGTCTTCACAGCTTTACGGGTGGCTTACGTGAAAACATGGTACCTGAGTCAGCAACAGCAGTTGTTTCAGGTGACTTGGCTGACTTGCAAGGGAAACTAGATACTTTTGTTGCAGAACATAAACTTAGAGGAGAACTCCAAGAAGAAGCTGGCCAATACAAGGTGACCATCATTGGTAAATCAGCCCACGGTGCTATGCCTGCTTCAGGTGTCAATGGTGCGACCTACCTAGCCCTCTTCCTTAGCCAGTTTGACTTTGCTGGTCCAGCTAAAGACTACCTTGACATCGCTGGTAAGATTCTCTTGAACGACCATGAGGGTGAAAATCTCAAGATTGCTCATGTGGATGAAAAGATGGGTGCCCTTTCTATGAATGCCGGTGTTTTCCGCTTTGACGAAACAAGCGCTGATAATACCATTGCCCTCAACATCCGCTATCCAAAAGGAACAAGTCCAGAGCAAATCAAGTCAATCCTTGAAAACTTACCAGTTGCTTCTGTTAGCCTTTCTGAACATGGTCACACGCCTCACTATGTGCCAATGGAAGATCCACTTGTGCAAACCTTGTTGAATGTTTATGAAAAACAAACTGGTCTTCAAGGTCATGAACAAGTCATCGGTGGTGGTACCTTTGGTCGCTTGCTCGAACGTGGGGTTGCCTACGGTGCCATGTTCCCAGACTCAATTGATACCATGCACCAAGCTAATGAATTTATCGCCTTGGACGATCTCTTCCGAGCAGCAGCAATCTATGCCGAAGCTATTTATGAATTGATCAAATAAAACGATAGAAGTCTGAGATTGTATGCTTGGACTTCTTTTTGGAGGGAAAGTAGATGTCTCAAATTGAAAGAATCAAGCAGGCTATTATGGCAGATCCGCAGAATGCTACTTTTACAAAGCGTGGGATCGAGCCTCTCTTTGCAGCGCCAAAGACTGCTCGCATCAATATCATCGGTCAGGCACCGGGACTTAAAACCCAAGAAGCAGGCCTTTACTGGAAGGACAAAAGTGGTGACCGCTTGCGGGACTGGCTAGGTGTGGATGAAGATACCTTTTACAATTCAGGTTATTTTGCTGTTTTGCCTATGGATTTTTACTTTCCAGGGCATGGAAAATCAGGTGACCTGCCACCGAGAACTGGTTTTGCAGAAAAATGGCATCCGCAACTCTTGCAAGAATTACCAGATATTCAATTGACCCTCTTGATTGGCCAGTATGCCCAAGCCTACTATTTACAGGAGAAAATCAGTGGCAAGGTGACAGAACGGGTAAAACATTATCAGAATTACTTGCCAGAGTATTTTCCTTTAGTTCACCCCTCACCGCGAAATCAAATCTGGATGGCCAAAAATTCTTGGTTTGAGGCAGAAGTGGTACCGGATTTGAAAGAAAGAATTAAAACCATTTTAGGAGAAAAAGAATGAAAGAAATTACCTTTGACGCATTTTACCAGCTATACCAAAACGACCAACTTTCTCTAGTGGACGTGAGAGAAGTAGATGAGTTTGAAGCTCTTCATTTAGAAGGTGCTCTCAACCTACCACTTAGTCAATTGGCCGATTCCTATGATCAGTTGGACAAAGACCAGTTGCATTATGTTATTTGCAAATCTGGGATGAGATCGGCGCGTGCTTGCCAATTCTTATCAGAACAAGGTTATGAGGCTATCAATGTCCAAGGGGGCATGTTAGCCTTTGAAGAACTTTAAACAGTACAATTTTCTCCTACTTGGTGTGGACTGGGTAGGAGAATTTTATTTTTAGACAATTCTCATTTTTGAGAATCTTGAAAACATTCAATATTTAATTCGTGAAGCTTTTTTCATACTCCTATTCATGATATACTAGGTCAGTATTTTATAAATATGAAGGAGATTTTCATGGCTAAAAAAGGTGCCCTAACAGGTTTACTCCTGTTTGGAATATTTTTTGGTGCGGGGAACTTAATTTTTCCGCCTTCTCTAGGTGCTCTATCTGGAGAACATTTTCTTCCTGCCATCGCAGGTTTTGTCTTTTCAGGCGTCGGTATCGCCGTCTTGACTCTTATTATTGGAACGCTAAATCCTAAAGGATATATCTACGAGATTTCTACAAAGATAGCGCCTTGGTTTGCGACTCTTTACCTCTCAGTTCTTTACTTGTCAATCGGTCCATTCTTTGCTATCCCACGTACTGCTACAACAGCTTACGAGGTAGGGATTAGCCCCCTTTTGTCGGATGCAAATAAAGGTCTTGGTTTGATTGTCTTTACAGTTCTGTATTTTGCAGCAGCCTATTTGATTTCGCTTAATCCATCAAAAATCTTAGACCGTATCGGCCGTATTTTAACACCAGTCTTTGCTATTTTGATTGTTATCTTGGTTGTCCTAGGAGCTTTCAAATACGGTGGAACAAGTCCTCAAGCTGCTTCAGCTGCTTATCAAGCTTCTGCCTTTGGGACAGGTTTCCTCGAAGGTTACAATACCTTGGATGCCCTTGCCTCTGTTGCTTTTAGTGTAATCGCAGTTCAAACCTTGAAACAACTTGGCTTCTCAAGTAAGAAAGAATACATTTCAACTATTTGGGTTGTTGGTATCGTTGTTGCCCTTGCCTTCAGCGCTCTTTATATCGGTTTAGGTTTCCTTGGAAATCATTTCCCAGTACCAGCTGAGGCGATGAAGGGTGGAACACCAGGTGTTTACATCTTGTCACAAGCCACTCAAGAAATCTTTGGTTCAACAGCTCAACTCTTCCTGGCAGCTATGGTTACCGTAACCTGCTTTACAACAACTGTTGGTTTAATTGTGTCAACAGCTGAGTTCTTTAATGAGCGTTTCCCACAAGTCAGCTACAAGGTTTATGCGACAGCCTTTACCTTGATTGGTTTTGCCATTGCTAATTTGGGTCTTGATGCGATTATCAAGTACTCCATTCCAGTACTGGTTATCTTGTACCCAATCACCATTGCCATCGTTATGATTGTCATTGTCAACAAATTTGTCGCTCTTTCAAAACCAGGTATGCAGTTGACAATTGCTGTTGTTACAGCTATTGCTATTGCAAGCGTATTAGGAAGCTCATTCAAGGTTGAGTTCCTTGCAAATCTTGTCAGCGCTCTTCCTTTTGCCAAGGCGTCACTCCCATGGTTGATACCAGCCGTTGTCGGAATCTTGCTCTCATTGGTTTTACCAAACAAGCAAGAAAGTGATGTTTTTGAAATGGAATAATCACTAATACTCTTCGAAAATCTCTTCAAACCGCGTCAACGTCGCCTTGTCGTACTCAAGTACAGCCCGTGGCTAGTTTCCTAGTTTGCTCTTTGATTTTCATTGAGTATAAAATCACTTTTGTAGCCAGTCTACAGGAGTGATTTTCTTTTTTTATCCGATGATAAATGTGTTATAATAGGTAGCAAAAGAGGTGAAAAAATGAATCAAACAGTAGAATATATCAAAGAATTGACAGCCATTGCGTCTCCAACCGGCTTCACTCGTGAGATTTCGGACTATTTAGTCAAGACTCTAGAAGGTTTTGGTTACCAGCCGGTTCGCACAGCCAAGGGTGGTGTCAATATAACTATCAAAGGGCAAAATGATGAAGAGCATCGCTATGTGACTGCCCATGTGGATACACTGGGTGCTATTGTCCGTGCTGTCAAATCAGACGGCCGTCTCAAATTGGACCGTATCGGTGGCTTCCCTTGGAATATGATTGAAGGAGAAAACTGTACCGTTCATGTGGCTAGCACAGGTGAAAAAGTATCAGGAACCATCCTTATCCACCAAACTTCTTGCCATGTCTACAAGGATGCAGGAACTGCAGAACGTACGCAAGACAATATGGAAGTGCGTTTGGATGCAAAAGTAACTAATGAAAAAGAAACTCGTGCCTTGGGAATTGAAGTCGGTGATTTTATCAGCTTTGACCCACGAACTGTCGTGACAGAGACAGGCTTTATCAAATCTCGTCATTTGGACGATAAGGTCAGTGCAGCGATTTTGCTTAACCTGCTTCGGATTTATAAGGAAGAGAAGATTGAATTGCCTGTAACAACCCATTTTGCTTTTTCAGTCTTTGAAGAAGTGGGGCATGGGGCTAATTCTAATATTCCTGCTCAGGTAGTAGAATATCTGGCTGTGGATATGGGAGCTATGGGAGATGACCAGCAAACAGACGAATATACAGTGTCTATCTGTGTCAAGGATGCTTCTGGACCTTATCACTATGACTTCCGTCAACATTTGGTGACCTTGGCTAAAAACCAAGATATTCCATTCAAGCTGGATATTTATCCGTTTTATGGTTCGGACGCTTCAGCAGCCATGTCTGCAGGTGCAGAGGTCAAGCATGCCCTTCTTGGTGCTGGTATCGAGTCTAGTCATTCTTATGAGCGTACTCATATTGATTCGGTGGCCGCAACGGAACGTATGGTTGATGCTTACCTCAAGAGTGGATTGGTATACTGAAAGGGCGATAAAGTATTATGTATGAAATACTGAAACAATTAGCAACGCCTGCTATAATAACAGGGTTAATTTCGGGTTTGTATGCTTATTTCCAAAAGAAAAAAGAAGAATATCGTGAATACGTGTATAAAAATAAACAAGAAAATTTTAAAGAACTAGTTGTTTATGCCGATGAGCTGGTAGATAAAGGAATTACTAATCCAGATTTAGAAAAACTACTTTTTAAAATTTCTCAAAAAATTAACCCATATGGACGAAAAATAAAACCTTTGGTAAATATCAGTGGATAGAAGATGATGGATATGTATGGTATCAAATAGAAATTATAGAGAAAAAACTTGCTTTTCAAATACTTCAAATAAAAGATTTGAAGGAACTAGCTCATCGGATACAAATTTCTAAACGATTACTAGATATAAAAGTAGAAAAAAATATTCCGATTATAAGTTCAGCTAAAATATGGTTTTATTTATTGCAGTATGCGATGTTATTACTTCAGCTATTTTTCATTTACTCTTTGTATAATCGTTTTATCGAACAACCTACTAAATTCTCTCCGTTATTAGCTTGTTGCTTGATTATAGTAGTGATTTTAATTTTTTTACTCCCAGAATTGAGTGTTAATGAAAGCGATAATAGAAAATCTGAAATAAGCATTACACTGTTACTTTTCATTATTGTCGCAGTTGATGCTACAACAGCGTATTATTCGTATTATTTTTCTATTGCTTTTCCTGTTGCTTTTTCTGTTGCTTTTTCTGTTGGAATGGTTTCACTTGTTCTAATGGTTGGTATACTAATCTCAAAAGCTTTTGTTTTCGGAGAAAGTGAAATTGGTAAAGTATCTACAATATACATCGAAGAATATAGGGAACTACAGGGACCTAACTTAAGTGAGAGACGCTTTAGAAATTATTTTAAAGTTATTCCATTTTTAAATAAGATTAAGAATTTATTTCACAAATATATTATTCCACTCTTTAATAAGATTAAGAATTTATTTCATAAAGATAAGAGGGAGGGGAGTGATGACCTATAAACACCGACTCTTTGACCTTAATCACACCCTTTTAGAGTTGAAAGGAGAGACTCATGTGCCTGATTTGCCAGAGAATTGAGCTCATTAAAGTTGGGAAAAATCCCTACTTTGTGAGAGAACTAGAAACAGGCTATCTTGTCATTGGAGATCACCAGTATTTTGCAGGTTATAGTCTCTTTCTAGCCAAGGAACATGTCACCGAATTGCACCATTTAGAAAAGGAAACGAGATTTCGTTTTCTAGAGGAAATGAGTTTAGTCCAAGAGGCAGTTGCTAAGGCCTTTGATGCCGAGAAAATGAATATCGAACTGCTAGGCAATGGTGATGCACATCTTCATTGGCATCTGTTTCCTAGACGAACAGGTGATATGAATGGCCATGGTCTCAAGGGACGTGGGCCAGTTTGGTGGGTTCCTTTTGAAGAAATGACAGCAGAAACCTGCCAAGCAAAATCGGATGAGATTAAAAGATTAGTCGAACGTCTATCGTTAGAAGTAGATAACCTATTAGAAATAAAGGAGTAGAAATGAAAAAAAGATACCTTATCTTGACAGCCTTGCTAGCCATGAGTCTAGCAGCTTGTTCACAAGAAAAAGCAAAAAATGAAGATGGCGCAGCTAAGACAGAACAAACAGCTAAAGCTGATGGAACAGTCGGAAATAAGTCTCAAGAAGCCACCCAGAAAAAAGCAGAAGTGGTCAATAAAGGAGACTACTACAGTATCCAAGGGAAATACGATGAAATCATCGTAGCAAATAAACACTATCCATTGTCGAAAGACTACAATCCAGGGGAAAATCCAACAGCCAAGGCAGAGTTGCTCAAGCTCATTAAAGCGATGCAAGAGGCAGGTTTCCCAATTAGTGATCATTATAGTGGTTTTAGAAGTTATGAAACTCAGACCAAGCTCTATCAAGATTATGTCAATCAAGATGGGAAAGAAGCTGCCGACCGTTACTCTGCTCGTCCTGGCTATAGCGAGCACCAGACAGGCTTGGCCTTTGATGTGATTAGCACAAATGGAGAATTGGTGACAGAAGAAAAAGCAGCCCAATGGCTCTTGGACCATGCGGCTGATTATGGCTTTGTTGTCCGTTATCTCAAAGGTAAAGAAAAAGAAACGGGATATATGGCTGAAGAATGGCACCTTCGTTATGTCGGAAAAGAAGCAAAAGAAATTGCTGAGAGTGGTCTCAGTTTGGAAGAATACTATGGCTTTGAAGGTGGAGATTACGTCAATTAATACTCTTCGAAAATCTCTTCAAACCACATCAGCGTCGCCTTACCGTATGTGTAGGATACTGACTACGTCAGTTCCATCTACAACCTCAAAGCTGTACTTTGAGCAGCCTACGGCTAGCTTCCTAGTTTGCTCTTTGATTTTCATTGAGTATAAAAAAAAACAAACTTTTCTCTTGCAATTCTAGATAAATAGTGTATAATAGATGGGTATGTGTAAAGCATACTTGTGGGAGGTAAAAATCTTTAATTACCGCCAAAACCACAAAGGAGGATTTAAAAATGGCTAAAAAAGTCGAAAAACTTGTAAAATTGCAAATCCCTGCTGGTAAAGCTACACCAGCTCCACCGGTTGGACCTGCTCTTGGTCAAGCTGGTATCAACATCATGGGATTCACAAAAGAGTTCAACGCTCGTACAGCTGACCAAGCTGGCATGATCATTCCAGTTGTTATCTCAGTTTACGAAGATAAATCATTTACTTTCATCACTAAAACACCACCAGCTGCTGTTCTTTTGAAAAAAGCTGCAGGTGTTGAAAAAGGATCAGGTACACCTAACAAAACTAAAGTTGCTACAGTTACTCGTGCACAAGTACAAGAAATTGCAGAAACTAAGATGCCAGATTTGAACGCAGCAAACGTAGAGTCTGCAATGCGTATGATCGAAGGTACTGCTCGTTCTATGGGATTCACTGTTGTTGACTAATCAATAACACAGTAGAAAATCTCACAGCAGTCTATTAGTTGCTTTTCATACTAGGCAAGTGACTGAAGCTTGTACTTGGGTACAGCAAGGGAGCTTAACGAAGTAGGAAAAGAATCTAATAGACTGAAAACCCGCAAGACTTCATCATTTCGAGGAGTGACGTGGGAGATGAAAATCGATTGAACCACTTACAAGGAGAATAGAAAATGGCTAAAAAAAGCAAACAACTTCGTGCTGCTCTTGAGAAAATCGACAGCACAAAAGCATACAGCGTAGAAGAAGCTGTAGCACTTGCAAAAGAAACTAACTTTGCAAAATTTGACGCAACTGTAGAAGTTGCTTACAACTTGAACATTGACGTTAAAAAAGCTGACCAACAAATCCGTGGAGCAATGGTATTGCCAAACGGTACTGGTAAAACTTCACGCGTTCTTGTTTTCGCACGTGGTGCAAAAGCTGAAGAAGCAAAAGCTGCTGGTGCAGACTTTGTTGGTGAAGATGACCTTGTTGCTAAAATCAACGACGGTTGGTTGGACTTCGACGTGGTTATCGCTACACCTGACATGATGGCTCTTGTTGGACGTCTTGGACGTGTCCTTGGACCACGTAACTTGATGCCAAACCCTAAAACTGGTACTGTAACAATGGATGTTGCAAAAGCAGTTGAAGAGTCTAAAGGTGGTAAAATCACTTACCGTGCTGACCGTGCAGGTAACGTTCAAGCAATCATCGGTAAAGTATCATTTGAAACTGAAAAATTGGTTGAAAACTTCAAAGCTTTCAACGAAACAATCCAAAAAGCAAAACCAGCTACAGCTAAAGGAACTTACGTAACAAACTTGACTATCACAACTACTCAAGGTGTTGGTATCAAAGTTGACGTAAACTCACTTTAATCAGTAGTTTATAAAAGAGAAAACGAGTACGAAAGTGCTCGTTTTTTTAGGTACGACGACATGTCGTTTATCTGAGGTGTAAGTCCTTTGTGGGTAGAACCTGTTAGCGATTCTCAAGTCTGACGCTGGAAATAAGAATCTGCAGAGGAAGGGATAGAGAAATAGTAGGTCTACGAATAGAAAGGTGGAGGTTCGTAGAGCGGATGAAGATGAGAGCAATTCCAAAGTACAAAAAATAGTCGTAATCCATACGTTTAAATGATGGGAGGAGTTGAATTTGAACTAGAGAGGTAATAATAAATTTATGCTATAGTCATGGTGTGCTTGTATGCTTTTGACTCTAGTTTATCAAATAATAGATTAGAATTGTCAGATAATATAATTTTTATGTTATAATGAAGGAAAAAAACAGAGGTGTTCAAATGTCAGAAGCAGGTCATAAGTTTTTTTAGCAAAACTGGGGAAAAAAACGCTTACGTCCAGGTGGAAAAACGTGCCACAGATTGGTTAATTGCGGAAGGAGGATTTTCAAAAGAAAAAGAGAATACTAGAAGTTGCGTGCAATAGGGGAACTACAGCAATTGAGTTGGCACAGCGTTTTTGGTTGTAAGATAACTGCTGTTGATATGGATGCTCAAGCTCTAGAAGTGGCTAAAAAAATCTGCTGAAACGGCAGGTGTTGGTCATTTGATCAGATTTGAAAGAGCAAATGCAATGAAACTTCCTTATGAAGATGCTAGTTTTGATATTGTTATAAATGAAGCTATGCTGACTATGCAAGCCGATCAAGCTAAGAAAAAATGTGTAATGGAGTATCTAAGGGTTTTAAAACCTGGAGGTCTTCTCCTGACACATGATGTGCTTCTTAAGGAAGCTAAAGAGTCTGTCAGACAGGAATTATCACAAGCAATTCATGTAAATGTAGGTCCTTTAACTCAAGATGGTTGGGAACAGGTGATGATAGAATCAGGTTATCGTGATGTGAAAGTATTGACTGGTGAAATGACATTAATGAAATTATCAGGTATGATTTATGACGAAGGTTGGCTAGGAACTTTGAAAATTTGTGTAAATGCTTGTAAAAAGGAGAATAGAAAGCAGTTTTTAACGATGTATAAAATGTTTGCTAAGAATAAGCAGAAACTGGGCTTTATTGCTATGGCTAGTTATAAATCGTCAAATCGTTAGATAATTATTGAAGTTAACTTTTCCTTTTTTCTTTCTTAAAAAATATGCTATAATAGAGAGTAAAAAACTTTGAAAGAAAGAAAAAGATGAATTTAAAAGATTACATTGCAACAATTGAAAATTATCCAAAGGAAGGAATTACCTTCCGTGATATCAGTCCTTTGATGGCTGATGGAAATGCTTATAGCTACGCTGTTCGTGAAATCGTTCAGTATGCTACTGACAAGAAAATCGACATGATCGTGGGACCTGAGGCTCGTGGTTTTATCGTGGGCTGTCCAGTTGCCTTTGAGTTGGGAATTGGTTTTGCGCCTGTTCGTAAGCCAGGTAAATTGCCACGTGAAGTCATTTCTGCTGACTATGAAAGAGTACGGTGTTGATACCTTGACTATGCACGCGGATGCCATCAAGCCAGGTCAACGTGTTCTTATCGTAGATGACCTCTTGGCAACAGGTGGAACTGTTAAGGCAACTATCGAAATGATTGAAAAACTTGGTGGTGTTGTAGCAGGTTGTGCCTTCCTTGTTGAATTGGATGAATTGAACGGCCGTGAAAAAATCGGTGACTACGATTACAAGGTTCTTATGCATTATTAATGAAAAACAGTCCCTAGGGCTGTTTTCTCTACATTAGGATATAAAAATAGACTATAGCTAGTTAGAGAAAAACTATAATTGAAAACTATATCTTCTTGCAGTATAATAAAGGGACTAAGTGTTTGAGATTTAGTTTCATACTCAATGAAAATCAAAGAGCAAACTAGGAAACTAGCCGCAGGCTGCTCAAAGTACAGCTTTGAGGTTGCAGATAAAACTGACGAAGTCAGTAACCATATCTATGGCAAGGCAACGTTGACGCGGTTTGAAGAGATTTTCGAAGAGTTTCAAACATATGCAATTATTCCTGAAAGAGTACAGTTAGGAGAGGGTTATGCCGATTCGAATTGATAAAAAACTACCAGCTGTTGAGATTTTACGGACAGAGAATATCTTTGTTATGGATGATCAACGTGCGGCCCACCAAGATATCCGTCCTTTGAAGATTTTAATCTTAAATCTCATGCCACAAAAAATGGTCACAGAGACTCAATTGTTGCGCCATTTGGCCAATACGCCTCTGCAACTGGATATTGATTTTCTCTATATGGAAAGCCATCGTTCTAAGACAACTCGTTCAGAGCACATGGAGACCTTTTATAAAACTTTTCCTGAAGTTAAGGACGAGTATTTTGATGGGATGATTATCACAGGTGCTCCAGTTGAGCATTTACCATTTGAGGAAGTGGACTATTGGGAGGAATTCAGTCAGGTAATCGAGTGGTCCAAGACCCATGTCTATTCGACCCTTCATATCTGTTGGGGGGCTCAGGCAGGACTCTATCTGCGTTATGGGGTGAAAAAATACCAGATGGACAGTAAATTATCAGGTATCTATCCTCAGGACACCTTAAAGGAAGGTCACCTTCTCTTTAGAGGCTTTGACGATAGCTACGTTTCCCCTCATTCACGGCATACGGAAATTTCTAAGGAAGAGGTCTTAAACAAAACCAATCTCGAGATTTTATCAGAAGGACCTCAGGTTGGGGTTTCTATTTTGGCCAGTCGTGATTTACGAGAAATTTATAGTTTTGGGCATTTGGAATATGACCGTGATACCTTGGCAAAAGAATATTTTAGGGATCGTGACGCAGGTTTAGACCCACATATTCCAGAAAATTACTTTAAGGATGATGATGTCAATCAGACACCTTGTCTTTGTTGGTCTTCATCAGCAGCCCTCTTTTTCAGTAACTGGGTGAACTATGCGGTCTATCAGGAAACCCCTTTTGACTGGAGAAAAATTCAAGATGATGCATCTGCATTTGGGTATTTATAAGAGGAATTATGACATATTTAGACGCTTTTAAATCAGGGAACTTGGTTTTACCGAGTGCCCTGCTCTTGCATTTTAAGGAACTCTTTCCTTCCAGCGACGATTTTCTGGTCTGGCAATTTTTCTATTTGCAAAATACGACAGGTTTGGAAGAAATGTCGCCAAGCCAGATTGCTGACAGGATTGGCAAGGAAATTTCGGATGTCAACCAGTCCATTTCCAATCTGACGGAGAGGGGACTGCTTCAGTATCGTACTATCGAATTAAATGGCGAAATTGAATTGCTTTTTGATGCTAGTTTGGCTTTGGAACGTTTGGATGACTTGCTTGGAGTCGCTCATTTAAGTTCAGACCAGTTGACACCTCAAAACCAGCTCAAGGATTTGGTGGAAACCTTCCAGCAGGAGTTGGGACGCTTGTTGACGCCTTTTGAGATTGAGGATTTGACCAAGACCCTAAAAGAAGATGGAACCAGTGCTGATTTGATTAAGGAAGCTCTTCGTGAAGCGGTTTTGAATGGAAAACCAAACTGGAAGTACATCCAGGCGATTTTGAGAAACTGGCGCCATGAAGGTATCAAAAGTGTGGCTCAAATCGAGGCTAAGCGAGCAGAGAGAGAAGCAAGCAATCCTCAGTTGACACAGGTGTCGGCAGATTTCAGAAATGCCATGGATCTCTGGAAGGATTAATCCATGGCAGCAGGCTTGAAATTCTAGTAAGATTTGCAAGCTGTGTCTAATTGTGATAAAATAAATAGAAAATAAATTGAAAAAAGAGGTATGTGAAATGTCACGTAAACCATTTATCGCTGGTAACTGGAAAATGAACAAAAATCCAGAAGAAGCTAAAGCATTTGTTGAAGCAGTTGCATCAAAACTTCCTTCATCAGATCTTGTTGAAGCAGGTATCGCTGCTCCAGCTCTTGATTTGACAACTGTTCTTGCTGCTGCAAAAGGTTCAAACCTTAAAGTTGCTGCTCAAAACTGCTACTTTGAAAATGCAGGTGCTTTCACTGGTGAAACTAGCCCACAAGTTTTGAAAGAAATCGGTACTGACTACGTTGTTATCGGTCACTCAGAGCGCCGTGACTACTTCCATGAAACTGACGAAGATATTAACAAAAAAGCTAAAGCAATCTTTGCAAATGGTATGCTTCCAATCATCTGTTGTGGTGAATCACTCGAAACTTACGAAGCTGGTAAAGCAGCTGAATTCGTAGGTGCTCAAGTATCTGCTGCATTGGCTGGTTTGACTGCTGAACAAGTTGCGGCATCAGTTATCGCTTATGAGCCAATCTGGGCTATCGGTACTGGTAAATCAGCTTCACAAGACGATGCACAAAAAATGTGTAAAGTTGTTCGTGACGTTGTAGCTGCTGACTTTGGTCAAGAAGTTGCAGACAAAGTTCGTGTTCAATACGGTGGTTCTGTTAAACCTGAGAATGTTGCTTCATACATGGCTTGCCCAGACGTTGACGGTGCCCTTGTAGGTGGTGCGTCACTTGAAGCTGAAAGCTTCTTGGCATTGCTTGACTTTGTAAAATAATTAGTAAGTAGCAAAAGCTAGGTGGAACAGCATTGAGATGTCTGTTCCATTTTTTATAGGAGAGGAAAGATTGAAAACAAAGATTGGAAAAATTGGATTAGCAAGTATCTGCTTACTAGGCTTGGCAACTAGCTAGGTCGCTGCAAATGAAACTGAAGTAGCAAAAACTTCGTAGGATACAACGATAGTTTCAAGTAGTTCAGAGCAAAATCAGTCTTCTAATAAAACTCAAACGAGCGAAGGAGTAAAGGCCAATGCTTCTGCCCACTGGGAGGGGGATTATTATGTAAATGCTGATGGTTCCAAAACAAAGAGTGAGTGGATTTTCGATACTAGCTACAATAGCTGGTTCTATATAAAAGCAGACGGTTGTTATGCAGAAAATGAAACAGATGCCAATCAGACTATTGAACTCTTGAAAAAATACAATATGAACTTGTCGTATCCTATCTACTATGATGTTGAGAACTGGGAATATGTCAATAAAACAAAGAGAGCTCCAAGTGATACTGGAACTTGGGTCAAGATTATCAATAAGTATATGGCAACAATGAAGCAGGCTGGTTACCAAAATGTGAAAGTTTATAGCTATCGTCAACTCTTGCAAACTCGTTTGAATCATCCAGATATTTTACAACATGTCAACTGGGTTGCAGCTTATACTGATGCACTTGATTGGACAAATCCTCACTATTCAGGAGAAAAAGGATGGCAATATACTTCATCTGAATACTTAAAAGGAATTCGTGGACGTGTCGATGTCAGCGTTTGGTATTAAGATATAAAGTTGAGAAAGGAGTGTGCAAGAAATTTGCATCCTCTTTTTCTTTACTTTACTGAAGCAAAGGGGTATGACATTTATACTCTTCGAAAATCTCTTTAAACTACGTCAGCTTTATCTGCAACCTCAAAGCTGTGCTTTGAGCAACCTGCGGCTAGCTTTCTAGTTTGATCTTCATTGAGTATTAATCCAAAAATCTCTAAATAATTCTTAAATTATCAGTCTATTGCAACTTTTCTCATGTGAGTCTTTTGGCTTGCTATTGGTTTCTCTTAGTAGTATACTAAGGTAGTAATCATTAAGAAGTGGTTACAAAAAATAATGAATGAGGTAAAAACAATGGTAGAATTGAAAAAAGAAGCAGTAAAAGACGTAACATCATTAACAAAAGTAGCACCAGTAGCATTGGCAAAAACAAAGGAAGTCTTGAACCAAGCTGTTGCTGATTTGTACGTAGCCCACGTTGCTTTGCACCAAGTACACTGGTACATGCGTGGTCGTGGGTTCCTTGTATGGCATCCAAAAATGGATGAGTACATGGATGCTCTTGACGGTCAATTGGATGAAATCAGCGAACGTTTGATTACACTTGGTGGTAGCCCATTCTCTACGTTGACAGAATTCCTTCAAAACAGTGAAATCGAAGAAGAAGCTGGTGAATACCGCAATGTTGAAGAAAGCTTGGAACGTGTCCTTGCTATCTACCGTTACTTGTCAGAACTCTTCCAAAAAGGTTTGGATGTCACTGATGAAGAAGGTGACGATGTGACAAACGGTATCTTTGCAGATGCTAAAACTGAAACAGACAAAACAATCTGGATGCTTGCAGCAGAACTTGGACAAGCACCTGGTTTGTAAGAAACAATATTAACATATATAAATCTGTAGGAAGTTTCTTACAGATTTTTTCTATTCTGTAAGCTATTCCAAACCAGCCTTTTTTTTAGTTTTTTGATAAAATAGTACTATCAGTGAAAAGGATGGAAGCATGACTAAGAAAATCGTAGCTATTTGGGCCCAGGATGAAGAGGGTGTGATTGGTAAGGACAATCGTCTGCCTTGGCATTTGCCAGCAGAACTGCAACACTTCAAAGAAACAACTCTGAATCATGCTATCTTGATGGGGCGTGTGACCTTTGATGGGATGGGGCGTCGCTTGCTTCCAAAACGGGAGACCTTGATTTTGACTCGTAATTCAGATGAAAAAATGGATGGCGTGAGTATTTTCAATGATATAGAGTCTGTATTGGACTGGTATCAGGCTCAAGATAAGAACCTCTATGTCATTGGTGGGAAGCAAATTTTTCAGGCTTTTGAACCCTACCTTGATGAAGTTTTTGTCACTCAAATTCATGCTCGGGTGGAAGGAGATACCTATTTTCCTAAAGAGTTTGACTTGTCTCTTTTTGAGACGGTTTCAAGCAAATCTTATACCAAAGATGAGAAAAATCCTTATGATTTTACCATCCAATACCGCAAGAGAAAGGAAGTCTAATGGAACGTAGTATATTTGGTTTTTTCACAGCCATGCTGTGTTTGGTCTGCTTGCTTGCAGGGGCACAGGCTTTTCGTAAAAAGCGTTATGGACTTTCTGTCCTGCTCTGGTTAAATGCCTTTACCAATTTGGTCAATAGTGTCCATGCCTTTTACATGACCTTATTTTAGATAGAATGACAGTATAGAATAGAACGGAAGGAAATCATGCCTACAACTAGGAATAATGATATGATGGTTTATTGCTCATTTTGTGGCAAAAGCCAAGAAGAAGTACAAAAAATAATCGCTGGGAACAACGCCTTTATCTGTAATGAATGTGTGGAGTTAGCCCAGGAAATCATTCGAGAGGAGTTGGCTGAGGAAGTCTTGGCAGACTTGTCTGAGGTACCAAAACCAATTGAACTCCTCCATATCTTGAACCACTATGTAATCGGTCAAGATCGTGCCAAGCGTGCCTTGGCTGTGGCGGTTTACAACCACTACAAACGCATCAATTTTCACGATACGCGTGAAGAGTCAGAAGATGTGGATTTGCAGAAGTCAAACATCTTGATGATTGGCCCAACTGGTTCAGGGAAAACTTTCCTTGCCCAGACCTTGGCTAAGAGCTTGAATGTGCCTTTTGCGATTGCGGATGCGACAGCTCTTACGGAGGCTGGTTATGTGGGTGAGGACGTGGAAAATATCCTCCTCAAACTCTTGCAGGCTGCTGACTTTAACATTGAACGTGCAGAGCGTGGGATTATCTACGTGGATGAAATTGACAAGATTGCTAAGAAGAGCGAGAACGTATCGATCACACGTGATGTTTCTGGTGAAGGTGTGCAACAAGCCCTTCTCAAGATTATCGAGGGAACCGTTGCTAGTGTTCCGCCTCAAGGTGGACGTAAACATCCACAACAAGAGATGATTCAAGTCGATACCAAAAATATCCTCTTCATCGTGGGTGGTGCTTTTGATGGTATTGAAGGAATCGTCAAACAACGTCTGGGTGAAAAAGTCATCGGATTTGGTCAAAACAATAAGGCGATTGATGAAAACAGCTCCTACATGCAAGAAATCATCGCAGAAGATATTCAAAAATTTGGTATTATCCCTGAGTTGATTGGACGCTTGCCTGTCTTTGCAGCTCTTGAACAATTGACGGTTGATGATTTGGTTCGCATCTTGAAAGAGCCAAGAAATGCCTTGGTAAAACAATACCAAACCTTGCTTTCTTATGATGATGTCGAGTTGGAATTTGACGACGAAGCCCTTCAAGAGATTGCCAATAAGGCCATTGAACGCAAGACAGGGGCGCGTGGTCTTCGCTCGATTATCGAAGAAACTATGCTGGACGTTATGTTTGAAGTACCGAGTCAGGAAATGTGAAATTGGTCCGCATCACAAAAGAAGCTGTCGATGGAACGGATAAACCAATCCTAGAAACAGCCTAGAGGTGACTATGGAAATCAATACACACAATGCTGAAATCTTGCTCAGTGCAGCTAATAAATCCCACTATCCGCAGGATGAACTGCCAGAGATTGCCCTAGCAGGGCGTTCAAATGTTGGTAAAGTCTAGCTTTATCAACACCATGCTGAATCGTAAGAATCTGGCTCGTACATCAGGGTAAACCTGGTAAAACCCAGCTTCTCAACTTCTTTAATATCGATGACAAGATGCGCTTTGTGGATGTGCCTGGTTATGGCTATGCCCGTGTTTCTAAAAAGGAACGTGAAAAGTGGGGGCGCATGATTGAGGAGTACCTAACGACTCGGGAAAATCTCCGTGCGGTAGTCAGTCTAGTTGACCTTCGTCATGACCCGTCAGCAGATGATGTGCAGATGTACGAATTTCTCAAGTATTATGAGATTCCGGTTATTATCGTTGCGACCAAGGCAGACAAGATTCCACGTGGTAAATGGAACAAGCACGAATCAGCAATCAAAAAGAAATTAAACTTTGACCCAAGTGACGACTTTATCCTCTTTTCATCTGTCAGTAAGGCAGGGATGGATGAGGCTTGGGATGCAATCTTAGAAAAATTGTGAGGAAAAGAAAATGGCAAAAACAATTCATACAGACAAAGCTCCAAAGGCTATCGGACCATATGTTCAAGGAAAAATCGTTGGCAACCTTTTGTTTGCTAGTGGTCAAGTTCCTCTCTCTCCTGAAACTGGGGAAATCGTTGGAGAAACGATTCAAGAACAGACAGAGCAAGTCTTAAAAAACATCGGTGCTATTTTGGCAGAAGCAGGAACAGACTTTGACCATGTTGTCAAAACAACTTGCTTCTTGAGCGATATGAACGACTTTGTTCCTTTTAATGAGGTTTACCAAACGGCCTTTAAAGAGGAATTTCCAGCTCGTTCAGCTGTGGAGGTAGCTCGTCTTCCTCGTGATGTAAAGTCGAAATTGAAGTCATCGCAGAGATTGGATAAGCTAGTTGAAGTTTGGTGTTGCCAAACTTCTTTTGATATAAGGAGAAAAAGATGACAAAGAAACAACTTCACTTGGTGATTGTGACAGGGATGAGTGGTGCTGGGAAAACTGTAGCCATTCAGTCCTTCGAGGATTTGGGATATTTCACTATTGACAATATGCCACCAGCTCTCTTGCCTAAGTTTTTGCAGTTGGTGGAAACAAAAGAAGACGACCATAAGTTGGCCTTGGTAGTGGATATGCGTAGCCGTTCTTTCTTTTCAGAGATTCAAGCTGTTTTGGATGAGTTGGAAAATCAAGGTGATTTGGACTTTAAAATTCTCTTTTTGGATGCAGCTGATAAGGAATTGGTAGCTCGTTATAAGGAAACCAGACGGAGTCATCCACTAGCAGCAGATGGACGGATTTTGGATGGAATCAAGCTGGAACGTGAGCTCTTGGCGCCTTTGAAAAATATGAGTCAAAATGTGGTGGATACAACTGAACTGACTCCGCGTGAGCTGCGTAAAACCCTTTCAGAGCAGTTTTCAGACCAAGAACAAGCCCAGTCTTTCCGTATTGAAGTCATGTCTTTTGGCTTCAAGTATGGTATCCCAATTGATGCGGACTTGGTATTTGATGTCCGATTCTTGCCAAATCCCTACTATCTACCAGAACTGCGTAATCAAACGGGTGTGGATGAACCAGTTTATGACTATGTCATGAATCATCCTGAGTCAGAAGATTTTTATCAACATTTATTGGCCTTGATTGAGCCGATTTTGCCAAGTTACCAAAAGGAAGGGAAGTCTGTTTTGACCATTGCCATGGGTTGTACGGGTGGTCAACACCGTAGTGTGGCCTTTGCTAAACGCTTGGCGCAAGACTTATCTAAGACTTGGCCTGTTAATGAAGGGCATCGCGACAAAGACCGAAGAAAGGAAACGGTAAACCGTTCATGAGAAAACCAAAGATAACGGTGATTGGTGGAGGGACTGGGATTCCTGTCATTCTAAAAAGTCTGCGTGAAAAAGATGTGGAAATCGCTGCTATCGTAACGGTGGCGGATGATGGTGGTTCATCAGGTGAACTCCGAAAAAAATATGCAGCAATTGACACCACCAGGTGATCTTCGTAATGTCCTTGTGGCTATGTCGGATATGCCTAAGTTTTATGAGAAAGTCTTTCAGTATCGCTTTTTCTGAGGATGCGGGAGCCTTTGCTGGCCATCCATTGGGAAATCTCATTATCGCTGGCCTGTCAGAAATGCAGGGTTCGACCTACAATGCCATGCAGTTGCTGAGCAAATTTTTTTCCATACAACAGGGAAAGATTTATCCTTCCAGTGACCATCCCTTTGACCCTTCATGCAGTCTTTCAGGATGGGACAGAAGTGGCTGGAGAGAGCCATATTGCAGACCATCCAGGTATGATTGACCATGTCTATGTGACCAATACCCTCAACGATGATACGCCTCTGGCTAGCCGTCGAGTAGTGCAGACCATTCTTGAAAGTGACATGATTGTCCTCGGACCTGGTTCCCTCTTTACCTCGATTTTACCTAATATCGTGATTAAGGAAATCGGGCAGGCGCTTTTGGAAACCAAGGCAGAAATCGCCTATGTCTGCAATATTATGACCCAACGTGGGGAGACAGAACACTTTACAGATAGTGATCACGTGGAAGTCTTGCATCGTCATCTTGGCCGACCTTTTATCGATACTGTCTTGGTGAATATTGAAAAAGTACCTCAGGAATACATGAATTCCAACCGTTTTGATGAATACTTGGTGCAGGTGGAACATGACTTTTGCTGGTCTTTGTAAGCAGGTTCCACGCGTGATTTCATCCAACTTCCTTCGTCTGGAAAATGGGGGTGCCTTCCACGATGGGGATTTGATTGTGGACGAATTGATGCGCATTATACAGGTGAGAAAATGAGTTTCACAGTAGCAGTCAAAAGAAGAAATCCTAGGTCAGCACCATCTAAGCCGGCATGAATTATCTGCCATTATCAAGATGTCTGGCAGTATCGGTCTCTCGACTTCGGGCTTGACCTTGTCTGTCGTGACAGAAAATGCCAAACTGGCTCGTCACCTCTATGAGTCCTTTCTCCATTTCTATGAAATCAAATCGGAAATTCGTCACCACCAAAGGAGTAATCTTCGCAAGAATCGGGTCTATACCGTTTTTACAGATGAAAAGGTGCAGGACTTGTTGAGTGATTTGCACTTGGCAGACTCTTTCTTTGGCCTAGAAACAGGTATTGATGAGGAGATTTTATCAGACGAGGAAGCAGGCCGTGCCTATCTCTGTGGTGCTTTCTTGGCAAATGGCAGCATTCGTGACCCTGAGTCAGGCAAGTACCAGTTGGAAATCAGTTCTGTTTATCTGGACCACGCGCAAGGGCTTGCCTCTCTTCTCCAGCAGTTTTTACTGGATGCTAAGGTGCTTGAGCGCAAGAAGGGGGCTGTGACCTATCTCCAGCGTGCCGAAGATATTATGGACTTCTTGATTGTCATCGGGAGCCATGCAGGCGCGTGATGATTTTGAGCGGGTTAAGATTTTGCGAGAAACCCGTAATGATCTCAATCGGGCCAACAATGCCGAGACAGCTAATATCGCTCGGACAGTTTCTGCCAGCATGAAGACCATCAACAATATCAGTAAAATCAAAGATATCATGGGACTTAGAGAAATCTGCCAGTGGATTTGCAGGAAGTAGCGCAGTTGCGGATTCAGCATCCCAGACTACTCTATCCAGCAGTTAGCAGATAGCCTCAGCACCCCTCTGACCAAAAGTGGTGTCAACCATAGACTTAGAAAGATAAATAAATTAGCCGATGAGTTATAAAGATATAAAACACCTCTTTCTTGACAATTGAACAGAGCATGTGAGATAATAAAGAGGAATTGAGAAGTTCTAGCATTTTAGTGCTATCAGAAATCCCCTCGGTACTGCAATACCAAGGGGATTTTTTCTGGGTTAGATAGCACTAACCACGAAGGTTACTTGTCGAAGTGATCGTCTAACCAACGAGTCACCAGCCATGAGATGATATTCTCGATGACTGCGATAAGTACTATTTTGAGAAGTTCTAGCATCTGTAATACCTCCTTTTCCAAGGCGTATCGTTAGTGCCATCGTTATTATATCATATGCTTTATCAATTTGATAGGACATTTTTGATTTTTGAAAAAGAAGGGGAAAGGTATGAGCTAATCAGATTGTAGATGAACTATAAAACCACGAATCCTATGTGACTCGTGGTTCTTTTTTATAAACTAGTAGAGTGTTTTGGTTGCACTTTTTGCTCAGGGTCAATGTAGTTGATGGCATTGTTTACAGAAGTCGGTGCTTCCCCTAGACCTGTCGCAATCAGATCAATTTTTCCATCATAGTAGCAGCAGTCACCGATAGCATAGATACCTGCTTGGCTAGATTCTTGTTTGCTGTTGACAATAATCTTGTGACGATTGAGGTCGAGACCCCAGTTTTTAAGGTTACCGACAGAAGATTTGAAGCCATAGTTGACAAAGAGGTAGTCTAGGTCAATCGTTTCTGTTTCATCAGATTTGACTTTTGTGATTTCAAGTTTATCGAGGCTTTTTCCATCTCCAAGGAGTTGGCTAGGGACAAATGGTGTCTTGATGGTTACAGAAGATTCTTGCAAGGCTTGGACACTGTGTTCTAAGGCACGGAAATTATCTCTGCGGTGAACAAGGGTAGTTGGTGCAATTTTTCAAAAGCTAATGCCCAATCCACAGCTGAGTCTCCTCCACCAAGAATCGTCACTTTCTTACCAGCGTATTGCTGGATGTTGGAAACGTGGTAGTGGATATTTTCATAGCCCTCAACGCCTTCTAGTTCCAGCGGACGTGGTTTAAAGGCACCGCCACCCATAGCAATGATAACAGTTTTAGACAGGTGACTTCCTTTAGAAGTTGTAATGGTAAAGCCCTCTTCTTGTTTTTCAATCTCAAGAACTGTTTCATTGAGATGAATAGGGGTATCAAAGCTGTTTAGTTGTTCAATCAAGCGGTTGGTCAATTCTTCTCCAGTCAGGTTTGGGAAACCTGGAACGTCGAGGATTTCCTTTTCAGGATAGAGAATAGCAGGTTGTCCACCGAGTTGGGGAAGAGAGTCGATGATTTGAACCTTGGCTTGGCGTAGGTGGGCATAGAAGGCTGCAAAAAGCCCGACGGGACCACCACCTACAATAGTGATATCATAGAGTTGAGACATGGTTTCTCCTTTGTTTTTTCTAGTCAGTTTATTTTATCATATTTTTTCTTTAATTTAAAATGAAGTAGGATAGGGAAAAAAATGTCAGAAATGGTATAATAGAAAGGAACGTGTTTGGACAGAGAGGAGACAGCAGATGAACTTTCAACAATTATCCAACCTGCAATATTGGACTAGCTTGTTTTCTAGTCCTTGGAGTATCGCCATCAATCTGTTTGATATTTTGATTGTGACCTATGTTTTGTATCGTTTTACAAAAGCGATAGCTGGCACCAAGATTATGATTTTGGTGCGGGGGGTCTTGATCTTTGTATTAGCCCAGGTCGTGGCCAATATCCTTGGTTTAACAACGATTTCTTGGTTGATTAATCAGATTATCACCTATGGGGTTATTGCTGCGGTTGTTATCTTCTCTCCAGAGATTCGGACTGGTTTGGAACGCTTGGGAAGGGCGACAGATTTCTTTTCTACTACTCAAATTAGTGCAGAAGAGAAAATGATTCGTGCCTTTGTTAAGTCAGTTGAATACATGAGTCCCCGTAAGATTGGTGCTTTGGTTGCCATTCAACGGGTTCGGACCTTACAAGAATACATCGCGACAGGGATTCCCTTGGATGCCAATATTTCAGCAGAACTCCTCATTAATATCTTTATCCCCAACACTCCCCTACACGATGGTGCTGTGATTATCAGAGAAAATCGAATTGCGGTGACTTCTGCCTATCTGCCCTTGACAGAAAGTACAGGGATTTCCAAGGAATTTGGGACCAGACACCGGGCGGCTATTGGTTTATCAGAAGTATCCGATGCCTTGACTTTCATTGTCTCAGAGGAAACAGGTGGTATCTCTATTACTTACAATGGGGTCTTCAAGCATGACTTGACGATTGAAGAATTTGAAGCGGAGCTACGAACAATTCTTTTGCCAGCTGTTGAGGAAAAAGCCAGTTTCAAGGACCGTTTGCTAGGAGGTTGGAAATATGAGAAAAAATAGTCTATATATCATTTCATCTCTCTTTTTTGCTTGTGTCTTATTTGTCTATGCAACATCAACCAACTTTCAAAATAGCAATACCGCAAGGCAGGTCAAATCGGAAACCTACACCAATACGATAACGAATGTTCCTATCGATATTCATTATGATAATAGTCAATACTTTATTAGTGGTTTTGCTTCAGAAGTTTCAGTTGTGCTGACAGGTGCCAATCGTGTGACTTTGGCCAGCGAAATGCAGGAAAGTACTCGTAAGTTTAAGGTCACAGCGGATTTGACGGATGCCAGTGTTGGAACGATTGAAGTTTCCTTGAACATTGAAAATCTTCCAAGTGGATTGACCGCTGTGGCAACGCCTCAAAAGATCACAGTGAAAGTTGGGAAGAAGGTTAAAAGAGATGGGATGATTGTTGTGCCACAAGTTGACCAAAACCAGATTGATCCCAAGTTACAAATTGATAGTGTAACCGTGTCAAATGAACGAGTTTCGGTCACAACTGACCAAGAAACATTAGCTAAGATTGACAAAGTTATTGCGCTTTTACCAACTAGCGAACGGATAACAGGTAATTACAGTGGTTCAGTACCTTTGCAGGCAATCGACCGCAATGGGGTTGTCTTACCAGTAGTTATCACTCCGTTTGACACAACAATGAAGGTGACTACAAAACCAGTGACACCAAGTTCAAGCACATCAAATTCAACTACAAGCAGTTCGTCGGAGACATCCTCGTCAACGAAAGCAACTAGTTCAAAAACGAATTAAAAATAGGAAAAGGATTTTATAAAAATGGGTAAATATTTTGGGACTGATGGAGTCCGTGGAGAAGCTAACGTAGAACTAACGCCAGAATTGGCCTTTAAAGCTAGGACGTTTTGGAGGCTATGTTCTTAGCCAACATGAAACGGAAGCACCGAAAGTTTTTGTAGGACGTGATACACGTATTTCTGGGGAAATGCTAGAATCAGCCTTGGTGGCAGGTCTCCTTTCAGTAGGGATTCACGTCTACAAACTAGGTGTCCTTGCAACACCAGCAGTAGCTTACTTGGTCAAAAACTGAGGGAGCCAGTGCAGGTGTCATGATTTCTGCTAGTCACAACCCAGCCCTTGATAATGGGATTAAGTTCTTTGGCGGTGATGGCTTCAAACTAGATGATGAAAAAGAAGCAGAAATTGAAGCCTTGCTAGATGCTGCGGAAGATACTCTTCCTCGTCCAAGTGCAGAAGGCTTGGGAACCTTGGTAGATTATCCAGAAGGCTTGCGTAAGTATGAAAGCTATCTGGTTTCAACTGGAACTCCCCTTGAAGGAATGAAGGTTGCCTTGGATACAGCAAACGGTGCAGCGTCTACAAGTGCCCGTCAAATCTTTGCAGACCTTGGCGCTCAATTGACTGTTATCGGGGAAACACCAGATGGTCTTAATATCAATCTTAATGTTGGTTCAACTCACCCAGAAGCCCTTCAAGAAGTGGTCAAAGAAAGTGGCTCAGCTATCGGTTTGGCTTTTGATGGAGACAGCGACCGCTTGATTGCTGTTGATGAAAATGGCGACATCGTTGATGGTGACAAGATTATGTACATCATCGGGAAATACCTTTCTGAAAAAGGACAATTGGCCCAAAATACAATTGTGACAACCGTTATGTCTAACCTTGGTTTCCACAAGGCCTTGGACCGCGAAGGTATCAACAAGGCAGTCACTGCAGTTGGCGACCGCTATGTTGTGGAAGAAATGAGAAAATCAGGCTACAATCTTGGTGGTGAACAGTCTGGTCACGTCATCTTGATGGATTACAATACAACAGGTGATGGCCAATTATCTGCTGTTCAATTGACCAAAATCATGAAGGAAACTGGTAAGAGCTTGTCAGAGTTGGCAGCAGAAGTAACCATTTATCCACAAAAATTAGTCAATATCCGAGTGGAAAATGCCATGAAGGAAAAGGCTATGGAAGTGCCAGCTATCAAGACTATCATCGAGAAGATGGAAGAAGAAATGGCGGGGAACGGACGTATCCTTGTTCGTCCCAAGTGGAACAGAACCCCTCTTGCGTGTTATGGCAGAAGCGCCTACAACAGAAGAAGTGGACTACTATGTTGATACCATCGCAGACGTAGTTCGAGCTGAAATCGGGATTGACTAAATCCTAGAAAAACTAGATGAAAATTAAAAAAATTATGGTACAATAGCTTATAATATTGTAGCCGAGGGAGAAAGACATGAATCTTAAACGTGAACAAGAATTTGTTAGTCAGTATCATTTTGATGCGCGTAATTTTGAATGGGAAAATGAAAATGGAGCTCCTGAAACTAAGGTGGATGTGAACTTCCAATTGATTCAACATGACCAAGAAAATCAAGTGACTTCCTTGATTGTCATCTTGACCTTTATGATTGTATTTGATAAGTTTGTCATCAGTGGAACAATCTCACAAGTAAACCATATCGATGGCCGTATTGTTAACGAACCAAGTGAATTGAACCAAGAAGAAGTTGAAACCTTGGCTCGTCCATGTTTGAACATGCTCAACCGTTTGACTTACGAAGTAACTGAAATTGCATTAGACTTACCAGGAATCAATTTGGAGTTCTAATATGAAACTAGCTGTTATCACAGATTCCTCTGCCTATCTCAGTGCAGAGACCTTGCAAAGAGAAGATTTGTTTGTCTTGGATATTCCTGTCAATATTGATGGTGAGGAGTATGTCGAAGGTATCAATCTGACTGCTGAGGAATTTTACCAAAAAATGGCTCAGGCTTCTGAATTGCCTAAGACCAGTCAACCAAGTATTGCCAAGTTAGATGAGATTCTAACTTCGCTCAAAGAACAAGGCTATACCCATGCCTTAGGGCTTTTCCTATCTTCTGGAATTTCAGGCTTTTACCAAAATATCCAGTATATGGTCGATGATTATGAGGGCTTAACCATTGCCTTCCCAGACACTTTGATTACAAGTGCTCCGCTGGGTATCATGGTTGAAAGTGTCTTTAACTGGCGAGACCAAGGAGATGATTTTGCTATTATTCAGGATAAGCTAGCTATTCAAATCAGCCGTACGTCAGCCTTTATCATGGTCGATGATTTGGACCATTTGGTGAAAGGTGGACGTCTTTCAAATGGGGCTGCTATTTTGGGCAATTTGCTTAGCATTAAGCCAATCCTTTATTTCAACGACCAAGGTGTGATTGAAGTTTACGAAAAAGTTCGTACTGAAAAGAAAGCAACCAAGCGCTTAATTGAGATTATCAAGGAAACCACAGCTTCAGGCCAATATCGGGTCATTGTCATTCATGGGAATGCTCCTGAAAAGGCTGAGGAATTGCGTCAGCACTTGCTTGAATCTGGAGTGGGTACGGATATTTCACTTGCTACATTTGGTAGTGTCATTGGAACTCACCTAGGATCAGGAAGCATTGCTCTGGGTTATATTCCAGTGATTTAGTTAGCACTTCTAGACTAGTTAAGAAGTTAGCAGTTGAACACGCCTGGAACCTTGTGTGAAAAAGATAGATTTTCCAAGGAGTAGACACTCTTTGATCAGAACTCCTATTTTCACTTTGTGTTCTTACAGGCTTTGTATCTTGGGAATTGAACATGGACTATCTGCCTCTTGAAAAAAAAGATGACTGTCTTGCCTTTCATGGAAAGTCAGCGCCATTCCCTATTTTTCAAGGGTAGCTAACGTCCTTTGTATCTTGATAATTGAACACGCCTGGAACCCTCTGTGAAAAAGATAGTTTTTCCAAGGAGTAGACACTTCTTGATCAAAACTCCTATTTTCACTTTGTGTTCCTACAGGCTTTGTATCTTAGACAGGAGTAGAGATGAGTATTCGAGTAATTATTGCTGGTTTTAAGGGAAAGATGGGCCAAGCTGCTTGTCAGATGGTCTTGGCTGATCCAGAATTGGACTTGGTAGCAGTTTTGGATCCTTTTGAGTCTGAGTCAGAATGGCAGGGTATTCCTGTTTTCAAGGATAAGGTTGATTTAGCGGGCTTTGAAGCGGATGTCTGGGTAGATTTTACAACTCCAGCTGTTGCCTATGAAAATACACGCTTTGCTCTTGAAAATGGCTTTGCTCCAGTAGTTGGAACAACAGGTTTCACAAGTGAAGAAATTGTAGAGCTAAAAGAATTTTCTCGTGCCCAAGATTTGGGTGGCTTGATCGCTCCTAACTTTGCCTTGGGTGCTGTCTTGCTTATGCAATTTGCGAGGCAGGCTGTCAAATATTTCCCAAATGTGGAGATTATCGAGCTCCATCATGACAAGAAAGGATGCTCCGAGTGGAACAGCTATTAAAACAGCTGAGTTGATGGCAGAAGTTCGAGAGTCAATCCAGCAAGGTGCGCCTGATGAGGAAGAATTGATTGCAGGTGCCCGTGGTGCTGACTTTTGATGGCATGCGCATTCACTCAGTTCGTTTGCCAGGCTTGGTAGCTCATCAGGAAGTCATCTTTGGCAATCAGGGAGAAGGATTGACCCTCCGTCATGACTCCTATGATCGCAGCTCCTTCATGACAGGGGTGAATTTGGGAATTAAAGAAGTTGTCAAGCGTCATGAGCTTGTCTATGGATTAGAACACTTATTATGAGATTAACGCAAATGCCTTCTGAATTTCAGAAGGCTTTACCAGTATTAGAAAAAATCAAAGAAGCAGGTTTTGAGGCCTATTTTGTTGGGGGCTCTGTTCGAGATGCCCTCCTCAATCGTCCTATCCATGATGTGGATATTGCGACGTCTTCTTATCCAGAAGAAACCAAGCAGATTTTTCCGCGAACAGCCGATATCGGAATCGAGCATGGAACCGTCTTGGTTTTAGATGGTGATGAGGAGTATGAAGTAACCACTTTTCGGACAGAGGATGTTTATGTGGACTATCGTAGACCTAGTGCGGTTTCTTTTGTTCGCTCGCTAGAAGAAGACCTCAAGCGCCGTGATTTTACAGTCAATGCCTTTGCTTTAGACGAGACAGGAGAAATCATTGACTTGTTCCATGGCTTAGAAGATTTAGAAAATCAAGTTTTGCGAGCAGTTGGAGTGGCTAGTGAGCGTTTCAACGAAGACGCTCTGCGGATTATGCGTGGTTTCCGTTTTCAGGCCAGTCTTGGCTTGAACTTGAGCCAGAAACCTTTAAAGCTATGAAGACCTTGACGCCACTTTTGGAGAAAATTTCTGTAGAGCGTACCTTCGTCGAGTTTGATAAACTCTTGCTGGCTCCATTTTGGAGAAGGGGCTTTGGCTTCCATGATTGAGAGTCAAGCTTATGACTATCTCCCTGATATGGCATCTAGCCAGGACAAGCTCAACAGACTGTTTGATTTGGAGACTGATTTCACCTTTGAATCCTCTGAACAAGCCTGGGCAGCTCTACTGTGGGCTTTGGATGATTGAAAATGCGCAGCCATTTTTGAAGGCTTGGAAGACCTCACGTCAGTTTGCCAAGCAAGTTCAGGATTTACTGACTATTTTGGCCTTGCGTGAAAAGGGAGAATTGAGCAAGCGCGATTGTTATCGCTTTGACTTGGATTTGCTTTTACAGGCTGAAAATCTTCGTCAGGCTCAGGGAAAACCAGTCAACCCACAAGCCATCACAGAAACCTACCAGAGTTTGACCATTCATGATAAGAAAGAAATCCAAATCAACGGTGGTATTTTGATCAAGGAATATGGTTATCAACCGGGACCAGACTTGGGAGAGATTTTAACAGAGATTGAATATGCCATTGTCGATGGAGAATTGGAAAATGACCGTCAAGCCATCCATGCTTATCTGAGGGAGAAAAAATGAGTGATTTTATCGTTGAAAAACTAAGTAAATCCGTCGGTGACAAGACCGTTTTTAAGGATATTTCCTTTATCATCCATGACTTGGATAGAATTGGTTTAATTGGTGTCAATGGGACTGGTAAGACTACCCTTTTGAGATGTCCTTTCTGGTGTTTCTGGATTTGATGGGGATGTCAGTCCCTTTTCAGCTAAGAATGATTACCAGATTGGTTACTTGACTCAGGATCCTGATTTTGATGATAGCAAGACGGTCTTTGGATACGGTTCTATCTAGCGACCTCAAGGAAATCCAGCTCATTCGTGAGTATGAACTGATCATGCTCAACTATAGTGAGGACAAGCAGGCGCGTTTGGAACGTGTCATGGCAGAAATGGACTCTCTCCAAGCTTGGGAAATTGAGAGTCAGGTCAAGACCGTTCTCAGCAAGCTGGGGATTCAGGACTTATCGACTCCAGTTGGGGAATTGTCAGGTGGTCTAAGAAGACGGGTCCAGTTGGCGCAAGTCTTACTTGGCAACCACGACCTCTTTGCTTCTGGATGAGCCGACCAACCATCTGGATATTGCGACTATTGAGTGGCTGACCCTCTTTTTGAAAAATTCCAAGAAGACCGTCCTTTTTATTACCCACGACCGTTATTTCTTAGACGCTTTGTCAACACGGATTTTCGAGTTGGACCGAGCAGGCTTGACCGAATATCAGGGAAATTATCAGGACTATGTTCGCCTAAAGGCGGAACAGGATGAGCGCGATGCGGCTCTTCTCCACAAAAAGGAACAACTCTATAAGCAAGAATTGGCCTGGATGCGCAGACAACCGCAGGCGCGTGCGACCAAGCAGCAGGCTCGTATCAATCGTTTCCATGACCTGAAAAAGGAAGTTTCAGGTAGTGCTGCTGAGACAGACTTGACCATGAACTTTGAAACCAGTCGGATTGGGAAGAAAGTCATCGAGTTTCAGGATGTTTCTTTTGCCTATGAAAACAAGCCTATTTTTGCAAGATTTTAATCTCTTTGGTGCAGGCCAAAGACCGTATCGGAATCGTTGGGGACAACGGTGTTGGGAAATCAACTCTCCTCAACTTGATTGCAGGAAGTCTTGAGCCGACAGCAGGACAAGTTGTGATTGGGGAAACTGTTCGCATCGCCTATTTCTCTCAACAAATTGAGGGTTTGGATGAAAGCAAGCGTGTGATCAATTACTTGCAGGAAGTGGCAGAAGAGGTCAAGACCAGTGGTGGTTCTACGACTTCGATTGCAGAGTTGCTGGAGCAGTTCCTTTTCCCACGTTCGACGCATGGAACCTTGATTGAGAAATTGTCTGGTGGAGAGAAAAAACGTCTTTATCTCCTCAAATTGCTCTTGGAAAAACCAAATGTTCTTCTCTTGGACGAACCGACCAATGACCTAGATATTGCAACCTTTGACAGTTTTGGAGAATTTCTTGCAAGGCTTTGCAGGTCCAGTTTTGACTGTTAGTCACGACCGCTATTTCTTGGATAAGGTAGCGACCAAGATTCTCGCTTTTGAGGATGGCAAGATTCGTCCTTTCTTTGGTCATTACACTGATTACCTTGATGAAAAAGTCTTTGAAACAGAGATGGCCAATCAAGTGCAAAAAGGCCGAAAAGGAGAAAAGTGGTCAAGGTCCGAGAAGACAAGAAACGCATGACCTACCAAGAAAAGCAGGAGTGGGCAAGCATTGAAGGCGATATTGAAGCCTTGGAAAATCGTATCGCTGCTATTGAAGAGGAAATGCAGGCCAACGGCTCTGATTTTGGTAAGCTAGCTACTCTTCAAAAAGAACTGGATGAGAAAAACGAAGCACTCCTTGAAAAATACGAACGCTATGAATATCTAAGTGAATTTGATAGTTAGAAGAATAGAAAAATCCCGTCTCATGACAGGATTTCTCTATTCTTTTTTGGTTTCTTGATGAAAGATATTTTGCCAAGTTTCGTGGCGACGCCAGATACTGGTATGGACGATTCCGTCCATCTCATAGCTGATGAGTTTGGTCTTTCTGACTGATGGAAGTGATTTGAATATCCTTGATAGCTAGAATTCAAGTCTTTTTCAGCTTTATAAGCCTCTTTATCCATCTGCTCTCCATTTTGGCGAATATAGACAAAATCATCAGCCAAGAGTTCTTCCAGTTGATTTCCTTGGTCAATCAATTGTTCACGCATAAGCAATTTTTTATAGACATTGTCTAAAATTTCATCCTCAGGGATAGGTGCTGGCTCGATATGGACATCGGTATCAAAGACTCCAAAACGTTCCTCCAGCATAGACTCGACTTGATCCGCAATCTCGTGACTCTCAAAAACAGACAAGTCAGGATTCATCTCTAGCGTAATATCAAGGTAAATGTTGCTACCGTAGGTGCGACCTCTTTGCGACTTAACCTTGCTGATTTTAGGGAATTTCCATGATAGCCTTTTGATAGTCCTCAAGCAGACGGTCGTCAAAAGCCATCTGAAAGACTAAAGGAAGACTCGATGAAAGATATCATAGGCAGTTTTCAAGATAAAGAAGGTGATGATGATAGCAACCAGTTTATCCACAATGGGATAATTGAAACTGCTAGCTAGGATGGCAATGGTAGTTCCCAAGTGAGGTAACAGCATCAGAAAGATTGTCCTTGGCGGCAGCCTTCAGTGCCTTGGAGTTGGATTTCTTACTGAGGCGAGTATTGTAGAGATAAACCACAAACATAATCGCTGCAGAAATGATTCCTAGAGTTGCACCAAGAGGATCAATGACCGTTTCTTCATGACTGAGAATTTTTTGAATGGTATCCTGAAGTACATTGAAACCGACATAAAACATGATGATGGAAGTGATTAAGCTAGCCAAATCCTCAATCTTCCAATGACCAAAACGGTGGTCTCGGTCAGCAGGCTGGCGCGCCATTCGAATCCCGATCAGAAGAGCAATATTTCCGATAATATCTGATACGTTGTTGAAACCATCGGCTACCAAACTGGATGAATGAAGGAGGTGCCCAGTTGCTAATTTGGCTGCAGACAAGAGCAGATAGGTCGAAATACTGATAATGGCCCCACGCTCAGCTAACTTGAGATTTGAGATAGATTGCTTCATTCAACTTCCTTTCTAGTCACATAGCATTCTACCATTATACTGGTTTTCAAGAGAAAATTCAAACAAGGCAGTTTTTACTCTTTGAAAACTTTTCAAAATTTGGTATAATAGAACTACTCAAGGGAGTAGCTGGCAGAAACCTGTGATAGTGTCGTCATTCCGAATTTTATACTGAGAAGTATGCTTTCCGGCACTATCTTAAACAGCGAGACTTGTTATGATTAACAGGTCTCTTTTTGTTTGTCGTGAAAAGATATGACAGAAAGAGAGTCTGTTTTGCACACAATGTCAAGGAGGAGACACATGTCAAAAGAACAAAAACGCCAAGCGTTTTACACTCAGAGTCCTGAAGAGGTCTTGAAGGCTGTAGATGCGACCGAGCAAGGTTTGTCATCAAATGAGGCGGAAAAGCGCCTTGCAGAATTTGGCCACAATGAACTCGAAGAAGGCGAGAAACGATCAATCCTGGTCAAATTCATCGAGCAATTTAAGGATTTGATGATTATCATCCTAGTTGCGGCAGCTATCTTGTCAGTCGTGACTTCTGGTGGGGAAGATATCGCAGATGCCATTATCATCCTAGCCGTGGTTATCATCAACGCTGCCTTTGGCGTTTACCAAGAAGGGAAGCAGAAGAAGCAATCGAAGCCCTCAAATCCATGTCTAGTCCAGCTGCCCGCGTTCTTCGTGATGGGCACATGGCAGAGATTGATTCAAAAGAATTGGTTCCTGGTGATATCGTCGCCCTCGAAGCAGGTGACGTGGTGCCAGCAGACCTACGTTTGCTTGAAGCCAACTCTCTTAAAATCGAAGAAGCTGCCTTGACAGGTGAGTCTGTACCAGTCGAAAAAGATTTGACAGTTGAGCTTGCTGCAGATGCTGGTATTGGTGACCGTGTCAATATGGCCTTCCAAAACTCAAATGTGACTTATGGTCGTGGTCTTGGTGTTGTTGTCAATACAGGGATGTACACGGAAGTTGGTCATATCGCTGGCATGCTCCAAGATGCGGATGAGACGGATACACCACTCAAACAAAACTTGAACAACCTTTCTAAGGTCTTGACCTATGCAATTTTGGTCATTGCCCTTGTTACTTTTGTAGTTGGAGTCTTCATTCAAGGGAAAGATCCACTTGGTGAGTTGATGACCTCTGTTGCCCTTGCCGTTGCAGCTATCCCAGAAGGGCTTCCTGCTATCGTAACTATCGTTCTTGCCCTTGGTACTCAAGTTTTGGCAAAACGTAACTCTATCGTTCGTAAGTTGCCAGCAGTAGAAACCCTTGGTTCAACAGAAATCATCGCTTCTGATAAGACTGGTACGCTGACTATGAACAAGATGACAGTTGAAAAAGTCTTCTACGATGCAGTCCTACATGACTCAGCTGATGACATTGAACTAGGTCTTGAAATGCCACTACTTCGTTCCGTTGTTTTGGCCAATGATACGAAAATCGATGTGGAAGGAAACCTAATTGGTGATCCAACAGAAACAGCCTTTATCCAGTATGCCTTGGACAAGGGCTACGATGTTAAAGTATTTTTAGACAAATATCCTCGTGTAGCTGAGTTGCCATTTGATTCTGACCGTAAGCTCATGTCAACAGTTCACCCATTGCCAGATGGTCGTTTCCTTGTGGCAGTCAAAGGTGCACCAGACCAACTTTTGAAACGTTGTGTTCTTCGTGATAAGGCTGGGGATATTGCTCCGATTGATGAGAAGGTTACAAACCTCATTCATACAAACAACTCTAAAATGGCCCACCAAGCCTTGCGTGTCCTTGCAGGTGCTTATAAGATTATTGATAGTATTCCAGAAAACCTCACTTCTGAAGAGCTGGAAAATGATTTAATCTTCACTGGTTTGATTGGGATGATTGACCCTGAACGTGCCGAAGCAGCAGAAGCCGTTCGTGTGGCTAAGGAAGCGGGAATTCGTCCAATCATGATTACAGGTGACCACCAAGATACAGCAGAAGCTATTGCCAAACGTTTGGGAATCATCGATGAGAATGACTCAGAAGACCATGTCTTGACTGGTGCTGAACTCAACGAACTATCTGATGAAGACTTTGAAAAAAAGTAGTTGGTCAATACTCTGTTTATGCCCGTGTGTCTCCAGAGCATAAGGTTCGTATCGTCAAGGCTTGGCAAAAAAACAAGGTAAAGGTCGTTGCCATGACAGGTGACGGTGTCAATGATGCGCCAGCTCTGAAAAACAGCCGATATCGGTATCGGTATGGGAATCACTGGTACAGAGGTTTCTAAGGGGTGCATCTGACATGATTCTTGCAGATGATAACTTTTGCGACCATTATCGTTGCAGTTGAAGAAGGACGTAAGGTCTTCTCAAATATTCAAAAGACTATTCAGTACCTACTTTCTGCCAATACTGCTGAAGTATTAACTATCTTCCTATCAACCTTGTTTGGTTGGGATGTCTTGCAGCCAGTTCATCTCTTGTGGATCAACTTGGTAACGGATACCTTCCCAGCTATCGCTCTTGGTGTTGAGCCTGCTGAGCCAGGTGTCATGAACCATAAACCACGTGGACGCAAGGCAAGCTTCTTCTCAGGTGGTGTTTTGAGTTCTATCATTTATCAAGGTGTACTCCAAGCAGCTATTGTTATGAGTGTTTATGGTCTTGCGATTGCTTACCCAGTTCATGTGGGTGACAATCATGCCATTCACGCAGATGCTCTTACTATGGCCTTCGCGACCCTTGGTCTGATTCAGCTCTTCCATGCCTACAATGTCAAGTCTGTCTACCAATCTATCTTGACAGTTGGACCATTCAAGTCTAAGACCTTTAACTGGTCCATCTTGGTATCCTTCATCCTTCTCATGGCAACAATCGTCGTAGAACCGCTTGAAGGAATCTTCCACGTAACCAAACTAGACTTATCACAATGGGGAATCGTTATGGGCGGAAGCTTCTCAATGATTATCATCGTCGAAATCGTCAAGTTTATCCAACGTAAACTCGGCTTTGATAAGAATGCGATATAAAAAGAAAGTCATCTTCGGATGGCTTTTTGCTACAGTTGAGGGAAAGGGCTTGCAGTTGCCGTCTTTTGTGCTATAATTGCTATAATATAGTAAAAAGTAAGAGGAGTGTGAGGAAGTGGAGAAGAAAATTGTAAAGGATATTTTGTTTTTATCTCAGGTGTCTCAGCCGGCAAGTCAGGATGATCTGTATCTTGCCAGAGATTTGCAGGATACACTCTTAGCAAATCGTGAGACTTGTGTCGGTCTGGCTGCCAATATGATTGGTGTGCAGAAGCGCGTGATTATCTTAATCTGGGCTTGGTTCCTGTGGTCATGTTTAATCCAGTGCTCGTGTCCTCTGAAGGAGCTTATGAGACAGAAGAAGGCTGTTTGTCCTTGACAGGTGTGAGACCGACTAAGCGTTATGAAACCATAACCGTTGCTTATCGTGACAGCAAGTGGCAGGAACAGACCATTACTTTGACAGGTTTCCCAGCCCAGATTTGCCAGCATGAACTGGATCATTTGGAAGGACGAATCATTTAGGAGGAAAGCAAATGAAACGAATAGTCTTTGAACTTATTTTTATCGCAACGACCTGGTATATCTTTTTACCGCCTCTTAACCTGACCAGCTGGGAATTTCTCTTTTTCCTCTGTGGGCATTTGTTGGTTGTGGCAGTCTTATTTGGCTTTGGCAAGGGGATAAACCTTGTCAAAACGGTTCATGTGCGCCACGGCAAGGCGGAAGCTGCCTTAAATCTTGAGGGTTTCAAAATCAATCGGTTAGGGAAAATTCTTGTAGCTTCTATTGGAGGAATTCTTCTCTTAGCAGCCTTGGTTTCCTTGGTGACTTCCAGCATTTTTCAGGCTAAAAATTATGCCAATGTAGTCACGGTCAAGGAAAAAGACTTTACTGAATTTCCTAAGAGTGACACCAGTAAGGTTCCCATCTTAGATAGAAGTACTGCTGAAAAAATTGGGGACCGCTACTTGGGTTCCCTAACGGATAAGGTATCGCAGTACGTGGCAGCAGATACCTATACTCAACTAACGATTGATGGGAAACCTTATCGAGTTACGCCACTAGAATATGCTGACCCTATCAAATGGTTTAACAATCAAGCTAAGGGAATCGGTGAGTATATCAAGGTGGACATGGTAACTGGGAATGCGGATTTGGTGGACTTGAAGACACCCATCAAGTATTCGGACTCGGAGTATTTTAACCGTGATGTCAAACGCCACCTGCGCTTGAAGTACCCGACTAAAATCTTCAAGACTCCATCTTTCGAGGTGGACGATGAGGGCAATCCTTTCTATGTGGCGACGGTTTACCAAAAGCAGTTTGGACTGGCGGTTCCTCGTCCTGTTTCAGTCATTATCTTAGATGCTACAAATGGAGAAACCAAAGAATACAGCTTGGCAGATGTTCCTGAATGGGTGGACAGGGTTTATCCAGCTGAGGAAACCATTGAGCAAATCAACTACAATGGTAAGTACAAGGACGGTTTCTGGAATGCTATGATTTCCAAGAAAAACGTGACCCAGACTACCAAGGGCTATAATTACTTGTCTATCGGCAACGACATTTACCTCTACACAGGTGTGACATCGGCTAATGCGGATGAGAGTAATCTTGGTTTTATCCTTGAAAATATGCGAACGGGAGAAATCACCAAGTACAGCTTGGCTTCTGCGACCGAAGAATCAGCCCGTGAATCAGCCGAAGGTGCTGTTCAGGAGAAATCCTACAAGGCAACCTTCCCAATCCTCATCAACCTCAATGACAAGCCTCTGTACATTATGGGCTTGAAGGACAACGCTGGCTTGGTTAAAGAGTATGCTCTGGTCGACGCAGTCGAGTACCAAAATGTTATCGTAGCAACGACAGTGGAAGAACTGCTCAGCAAGTACGCCAATAAAAACGACCTTGAAATTGATAATGAAACAACAGAAAGCATTAAGGGTGTGGTGGCAGACCTTAAATCAGCTGTTATCAAGGGCGACACCGTTTACTTCTTTAAAGTTGATGGTAAGATATACAAGGTCAAGGCCTCAGTATCAGATGACCTTCCTTACCTTGAAAATGGTAAAGCTTTCGAAGGCCAAGTAGGAAAGGATAACTATCTTAAGACATTTAAAGTTCAGTAAGATAAACCTCGGTCAAGCCGAGGTTTTTCAGATGAATTTCTTGGTTGTGACTAAAAAATATGCTACACTATCAATATGAAAATTTTAATCCCAACAGCAAAAGAAATGAACACAGACTTGCCGAGTATCGAGGCAAATCCTTTAAAATCAGAAAGTCAGGTTGTGCTGGATGCCTTGGCTCTCTATTCTGCTAGTCAATTGGAGAGTTTTTACAAGGTATCAGTTGAAAAGGCGGCGGAAGAATTTCAAAATATCCAAGCTTTGAAAAGTCAAACTGCTCAACACTACCCAGCCTTGAAACTTTTTGATGGGCTTATGTATCGCCATATCAAGCGAGATAAATTGACCGAGGCAGAACAAGCCTATCTTGAAAATCATGTCTTCATTACCTCGGCTTTGTACGGTGTTGTTCCAGCCTTGTCACCTATGGCACCTCACCGTTTGGACTTTTTGATGAAGTTAAAAGTTGCTGGTAAGACTTTGAAGAGCCATTGGAAGTCAGCTTATGATGAAGCTGTGACGCAGGAAGAAGTGATTTTTTCTCTCTTGTCATCCGAGTTTGAGACTGTATTTTCTAAGGAAATCAGAGAAAAGATGGTGACTTTCAAATTCATGGAGGATAGGGGTGGTCAGCTGAAGATTCATTCAACCATTTCCAAGAAAGCGCGTGGGGCCTTCCTAACGTCTCTGATAGAAAATCAAGTGCAGACGGTGGAGGAAGCTCGTCGCTTAAGCTTTGCAGGATTTAGCTTCCGAGAAGACCTGTCCCAGCCACAGGAATTGGTTTTTGTTAAGGAAGTATAAATAAGGATAAAAGAAGAAAACCCAGCATGGAAAATCGTGCTGAGTTTTTTTAGTTTATAAAGTATTGGATATATTAATCTCATTTGATAAACAGTTAAGATTATTAACCAAATCCATGATTGACAGATGGTTTCGGCAAATAAACTTCTTGGTAATTCCTGGAATATAGAAATTAGACACAATGATATCGTAGTCTGTCTGATTTAAAATCTCAGAGCTTATTTCCAATTCATCCCAAATATCAAAGGTGAATCGATTGTTACAATAGTATGTAAGCATATCCTTTAAAGTAAGTGATAGGGCGTGGTCAAAGTTACTGATAATCAAAACCTTGATAGGTGGTCGATTTTCTAACAACTGAGTAGAGAGGTTTTCAGCATGGGTTAAGATGGTGTACATCAAGTGTTCCAACTGTTCAGGATGGTCATGCTGTCCAATTGCTTGACGGTATTGAGCCAGTTCTTGACGCGCACTCCCCATAAAGTCTAGGAAGTAAACTTCGAAATTTTTAATCGTCAATGCTTTTTGTTCAAATAAGATTGAGGTAGAAAAGATTTCCTGTCTTTCAAAGAAAGCAGTGTTGTGTAAATGCCAAATAAGCTCATCGTGGTTGGTAAAAGTAATCTTATATTGTTTTGATAGACGTTCTAATATTTGACTAAGTAATTGGTAAGAGTATCTTGCTTCACTGTTTTCTTCTAATGAATTAAAGAACTCCTGAGGATCTAAGAAAAGATTATTTTGAATAAAGGAAATAAAAATTTGTGAGATGATATCTGGAGTGATTTCCAGTCCCAGTTTTTCAGAAAAATGGACAAGTATCTCCTCAAAGTTTGGAATGCTTGCTAAAATAGGATAGTAATCATCAAAGAAATGATTTGGTAAGTCGATGAAATGACCATTTTTGATGCGGTAAATACTGATAGCTACCATCAGTTTGTACATTCTATAAATTGAAAATCGCATCGGATAATTCGTGATCTTATAGAAGAAGTCAGCAAATTCTGTTAGCTCCTCTTCAGGAAGGTCAGGGAAAGGCCAATCTAGGAAATAATAGCGCTCAGAAAAATATTGGGCAAAAAAATAGCGAATATCGATTTCATTGCCACGTATTTCGGATGGAGTAAATGATAGTTCAATTTGGAATTGAGTTGATAGAGTTTTTGTAATATTTCTGCCCAGTCGATAGAGGTTGGCATTACTAGAGTGAAGATTTTCTATTGTTCGATAAATAGGTAGCCCCTCATTAAAAAACAGATACTCTAGTAATTGAAAATGATTGAGAATGGGCAAGAAAATATTGATAGACATCTTCCACACTAGTGTTAACTTCTAAATCGATCATAATTCCGTTTACAGAAGATTGGATATCGATAGTTGGAAAAGCAGCACGTAATTCATTTAAATCACTTTTTAGGATTCGTTCTGTACATCCTAATTGTTCGGCAAGTGTATGTAATCTTAACCAATTACGATTCTGAATTAAGATTTCCATGAAGCGTAATTGTCTTTGATCTTTTGTTGATAAAAGGTTGCGCATATAGGTAATTTCCTCCTTAACTTATTATATCATTTTTTTATCTATATAGTACAGAAAACATGGAGCAAGAAAATTGTCGTTAGTAATCAGAAAATTTAGAATAATATAAGTGGCTTTTAGGTACAAAAAGAGAATATATTAATTACATAGAAAATATTGATTTATATATCAAATAGTTGTAGAGTGAGAACTATAAAATACTATCTAGGAGTTCACAATGAAACATTCACATAAAAAATCATTTGACTGGTATAGCTTGCAACAAAGATACTCTATTCGTAAGTATCACTTTGGTGCAGCTAGTGTCTTGCTCGGGACAGCCTTAGTCTTGGGAACTGCTGCCAATGCGCAAGCAGTACAAGCAGAGGAACATACCCCAGAAGCTACTAACAGTGTTTCTGTTGATAAGGTAGAAGAAGCTACAAAACCAGCAGAAGTTTCTACACCTAAAAAAGAAACAACTTATGCAGCTCCAACTGTTGCGAACCCAGTAGAAACGACTCCAACTAAAACTGAAGAAGCTACTAGACCAGCAGAAAAAGTTGAAGAAGCAAAAGATAAAAAAGAAGAAGTAAGTCATCAAGATGCTGTTGATAAGTCAAAATTGTTAACGGCTCTTTCGCGTGCAGAAAAATTGGAGCTTAAGTTATATACTGAAGATAGTGTAAAACGCCTTCAAACTAGTATCCAATCTGCTAAAGGATTATTAAATAAAGCAGATGTGACAGAGTCAGAATTATCTCAAGCAGAGTCTGATCTTCAAGCAGCAGTTATCGCTTTGGAACTTAGAGGGACAACTACAACTAAAGTTGCTGATAAAGCTGAAGTAGTGAGTAAAATTGAATCAGTTGAAACGAAAAATGCTGAATCAAAAGTAACTGAACAAACTTCTAAGGTAGAAAAAGATAAAAGCGCCTTAAAACCTGTTAAAGGACTCCGAGTAGAAGATGCAAAGGCCAATAAAGAAGGCGGATGGAATATTCCCTTAGACCAAGAAGCCCGCTTGCAATTAAAGAGTGCTATTGAAGCCCATGCAGCACAATCACGTTCACGTCGCCGGAAACGTGATATTGGAGATTTGGACTATACTTTCAAGAAAGTTATGACTCCAGTCAATCCAGGTCATTATGCAGATGCTAAGAGTGTGGATGAGTTAACAGTTAATCCAGATTTTACCCCTGAGACAGAAATCAACGTTTGGTATAAGGATTTAGGTTATATCAATTTAGTCGATAAAAATGGACATTACATCAATTCAAATGGTGAAGTAGTAGAAAATAAAGAAGCAGCTATTCGTCGACAATATAAAAACGACTTTAATGATACAACAAGAGCAGATGTAACTGAAATTCCTAATGCACCAGTTGGTTGGAAAATTAGTGACAACCAATCTATTCGTGGATATGATGCAGAAACAAAAACTATTGATCCAAACGACGATAATGATTTAGATGCTATTGGTAAAGACTCTAATGTAGTCATTGAAAAAGAAAATCAAAAAGCTGTTATCCGTTACGTAAGCACTAACGGTAACCGTGTTCTCACAACTGATGAAGTGACAGGTAAGTCAGGTGAAGCCATTGCCTACAGCACAACAAGTCAAATCACAGAGTTCAAGAAACAAGGCTATAACCTTGTTAGCGATGAATTCACAGCGGGTGGTGCTAAGGTTTATGACTACGATACAGCACGTGACCAAGTCTACACTGTAACCCTTTCAGAACGTGTCGAACCGGTTAACCCAGATAACCCAAGCCCACAACCAAATACACCAGTCAATCCAGGACAACCAGATAGCCCACGTTGGCCAGCTAGTGTCCATGATTTGGATAACAAGGAAAGTGTTAGCCGTACCATCCATTATGTTTACGAAGATGGAAGCAAGGCTAAGGATGATGTGGTTGAAACACTGAACTTCAAACGTTGGAGCAATGTCAACTTGGTAACAGGTCATATTGACTTCCAAGACTGGACAACTAATGATGATACGTTTGATAAAGTAGTCTCTCCAACTATCGCAGGTTATACAGCAGATAAATCAGAAATCCCAGCTGTAAGTGGTGTGAAAGCGAAAGACCAAGACCGTGTTGAAACAGTTACTTACCGTAAGGATGCTCAAAAAGCTATTATCCGTTACGTAAGCACTAACGGTAACCGTGTTCTCACAACTGATGAAGTGACAGGTAAGTCAGGTGAAGCCATTGCCTACAGCACAACAAGTCAAATCACAGAGTTCAAGAAACAAGGCTATAACCTTGTTAGCGATGAATTCACAGCGGGTGGTGCTAAGGTTTATGACTACGATACAGCACGTGACCAAGTCTACACTGTAACCCTTTCAGAACGTGTCGAACCGGTTAACCCAGATAACCCAAGCCCACAACCAAATACACCAGTCAATCCAGGACAACCAGATAGCCCACGTTGGCCAGGAACCGTTGAAAACTTGGATAACAAGGAAAGTGTTAGCCGTACTATCCATTATGTTTATGAAGATGGAAGTAAGGCTAAGGATGATGTAGTTGAAACACTGAACTTCAAACGTTGGAGTAATGTCAACTTGGTAACAGGTCATATTGACTTCCAAGACTGGACAACTAATGATGATACGTTTGATAAAGTAGTCTCTCCAACTATCGCAGGTTATACAGCAGATAAATCAGAAATCCCAGCTGTAAGTGGTGTGAAAGCGAAAGACCAAGACCGTGTTGAAACAGTTACTTACCGTAAGGATGCTCAAAAAGCTATTATCCGTTACGTAAGCACTAACGGTAACCGTGTTCTCACCACAGATGAAGTGACAGGTAAGTCAGGTGAAGCCATTGCCTACAGCACAACAAGTCAAATCACAGAATTCAAGAAACAAGGCTACAAGCTTGTTAGCGATGAATTCACAGCGGGTGGTGCTAAGGTTTATGACTACGATACAGCACGTGACCAAGTCTACACTGTAACCCTTTCAGAACGTGTTGAACCGGTTAACCCAGATAACCCAAGCCCACAACCAAATACACCAGTCAATCCAGGACAACCAGATAGCCCACGTTGGCCAGGAACCGTTGAAAACTTGGATAACAAGGAAAGTGTTAGCCGTACTATCCATTATGTTTATGAAGATGGAAGTAAGGCTAAGGATGATGTAGTTGAAACACTGAACTTCAAACGTTGGAGTCGTATTAACCTAGTGACTGGTCAAATTTTCTTCCAAGACTGGACAACTAATGATGATACGTTTGATAAAGTAGTCTCTCCAACTATCGCAGGTTACACAGCAGATAAATCAGAAATCCCAGCTGTAAGTGGAGTTCAAGCGAAAGACCAAGACCGAGTTGAAACAGTCACTTATCGTAAGGACGCTCAAAAAGCTGTCATTCGATATGTAAGCACTAACGGTAATCAAGTTCTCAAAACAGATGAAGTAACAGGTAAGTCAGGTGAATCCATTGCCTACAGCACTACAAGTCAAATCACAGAATTCAAGAAACAAGGATATAACCTTGTCAGCGATGAATTCACAGCGGGTGGTGCTAAGGTTTATGACTACGATACAGCACGTGACCAAGTCTACACTGTAACCCTTTCAGAACGTGTTGAACCGGTTAACCCAGATAACCCAAGCCCACAACCAAATACACCAGTCAATCCAGGACAACCAGATAGCCCACGTTGGCCAGGAACCGTTGAAAACTTGGATAACAAGGAAAGTGTTAGCCGTACTATCCATTATGTTTATGAAGATGGAAGTAAGGCTAAGGATGATGTAGTTGAAACACTGAACTTCAAACGTTGGAGTAATGTCAACTTGGTAACAGGTCATATCGACTTCCAAGACTGGACAACTAATGATGATACGTTTGATAAAGTAGTCTCTCCAACTATCGCAGGTTACACAGCAGATAAATCAGAAATCCCAGCTGTAAGTGGAGTTCAAGCGAAAGACCAAGACCGAGTTGAAACAGTCACTTATCGTAAGGACGCTCAAAAAGCTGTCATTCGATATGTAAGCACTAACGGTAATCAAGTTCTCAAAACAGATGAAGTAACAGGTAAGTCAGGTGAATCCATTGCCTACAGCACTACAAGTCAAATCACAGAATTCAAGAAACAAGGATATAACCTTGTCAGCGATGAATTCACAGCGGGTGGTGCTAAGGTTTATGACTACGATACAGCACGTGACCAAGTCTACACTGTAACCCTTTCAGAACGTGTTGAACCGGTTAACCCAGATAACCCAAGCCCACAACCAAATACACCAGTCAATCCAGGACAACCAGATAGCCCACGTTGGCCAGGAACCGTTGAAAACTTGGATAACAAGGAAAGTGTTAGCCGTACTATCCATTATGTTTATGAAGATGGAAGTAAGGCTAAGGATGATGTAGTTGAAACACTGAACTTCAAACGTTGGAGTCGTATTAACCTAGTGACTGGTCAAATTTTCTTCCAAGACTGGACAACTAATGATGATACGTTTGATAAAGTAGTCTCTCCAACTATCGCAGGTTACACAGCAGATAAATCAGAAATCCCAGCTGTAAGTGGAGTTCAAGCGAAAGACCAAGACCGAGTTGAAACAGTCACTTATCGTAAGGACGCTCAAAAAAAGCTGTCATTCGATATGTAAGCACTAACGGTAATCAAGTTCTCAAAACAGATGAAGTAACAGGTAAGTCAGGTGAATCCATTGCCTACAGCACTACAAGTCAAATCACAGAATTCAAGAAACAAGGATATAACCTTGTCAGCGATGAATTCACAGCGGGTGGTGCTAAGGTTTATGACTACGATACAGCACGTGACCAAGTCTACACTGTAACCCTTTCAGAACGTGTTGAACCGGTTAACCCAGATAACCCAAGCCCACAACCAAATACACCAGTCAATCCAGGACAACCAGATAGCCCACGTTGGCCAGGAACCGTTGAAAACTTGGATAACAAGGAAAGTGTTAGCCGTACTATCCATTATGTTTATGAAGATGGAAGTAAGGCTAAGGATGATGTAGTTGAAACACTGAACTTCAAACGTTGGAGTAATGTCAACTTGGTAACAGGTCATATCGACTTCCAAGACTGGACAACTAATGATGATACGTTTGATAAAGTAGTCTCTCCAACTATCGCAGGTTACACAGCAGATAAATCAGAAATCCCAGCTGTAAGTGGAGTTCAAGCGAAAGACCAAGACCGAGTTGAAACAGTCACTTATCGTAAGGACGCTCAAAAAGCTGTCATTCGATATGTAAGCACTAACGGTAATCAAGTTCTCAAAACAGATGAAGTAACAGGTAAGTCAGGTGAATCCATTGCCTACAGCACTACAAGTCAAATCACAGAATTCAAGAAACAAGGATATAACCTTGTCAGCGATGAATTCACAGCGGGTGGTGCTAAGGTTTATGACTACGATACAGCACGTGACCAAGTCTACACTGTAACCCTTTCAGAACGTGTTGAACCGGTTAACCCAGATAACCCAAGCCCACAACCAAATACACCAGTCAATCCAGGACAACCAGATAGCCCACGTTGGCCAGGAACCGTTGAAAACTTGGATAACAAGGAAAGTGTTAGCCGTACTATCCATTATGTTTATGAAGATGGAAGTAAGGCTAAGGATGATGTAGTTGAAACACTGAACTTCAAACGTTGGAGTCGTATTAACCTAGTGACTGGTCAAATTTTCTTCCAAGACTGGACAACTAATGATGATACGTTTGATAAAGTAGTCTCTCCAACTATCGCAGGTTACACAGCAGATAAATCAGAAATCCCAGCTGTAAGTGGAGTTCAAGCGAAAGATCAAGACCGCGTTGAAACAGTCACTTATCGTAAGGATGCCCAAAAAGCTGTTATCCGTTACGTAAGCACTAACGGCAATCATGTTCTCAAAACAGATGAAGTGACAGGTAAGTCAGGCGAAGCCATTGCTTACAGTACAACAAGTCAAATCACAGAATTCAAGAAACAAGGCTATAACCTTGTTAGTGATGAATTCACAGCGGGTGGTGCGAAGGTTTATGACTACGATACAGCACGTGACCAAGTCTACACTGTAACCCTTTCAGAACGTGTCGAACGTGTAACACCGAAAGATCCTAAACCACAACCCAACACACCAGTCAATCCAGGACAACCAAATACACCAAATTGGCCAGGTACTGTTGAGAGAATGGAGAAATTGACCCAAACAATAAGTCGTCGTATTAATTTCCGTTACTACACAAATGGGAAAGCTGCGTATGGATCAATTGATCAACATATCAGTTATGAACGAAATGCACTTGTGAATTTGGTTTCTGGTGATATTAATTATGAACAATGGAAGATTAAGGCTATTAAGAACCAAGACGTTGTAGCTCCAGTAGCATCTCAACCAGCTGTTTCAACTCCAACGGTTGTCAACAATAGTGAATCAAGAGTTGCTAGATCATCTAGAAGCAGACGAGCATTGTCAGAAGTAGCTCCTGTTTCAGAAAATACTTTAGCTACACAAGTTCATAATTCTCAAGCGTTTCCACTAGGTTTAACTGTTACAGAAAATGGTGAGCGTTCTGTACGCCGTTCATCAAGAGGTAAACGTGCTGCTGTAGCGGAATCAACTACTTCAAATAATTCAGAAGCGGATTCATCTGTTAATGCAGTCTTCAAAGCTGTACGAACTCCTATTACACCAAAATACTATGCTACTGTGAATAAAGTAGGAACGATGGAGGTTAATCCAAATTCTCCCCAAAATACAGAAGTTAATGTTGACTTGAAAGAAATGGGACGCATTGTTGCAGTTAATGAAAAAGGTCAATATATAAATGCCGAAGGTGAGGTCGTTAAAAATATTGACGATGCACTATATAAGTATTATGATAACGATCCTAATGACGCTACTAGAGCAGGCATTACAAAGATACCAGATGCACCACATTTTTATGCTTTCCATAAAGAACAACCAAATGTCTGGGGATATAGCATAACGGATAGAACAGTTGATCCAAATGATGATTCAGATCCTGACCGTATCGGTAAGAATACATTAATTTCTTATGATGCAATTATTGATCCAGTGTCTAAGGAAACAAACCAAACGGTAAGCTTTACTGGTGCAGGTTCTGAAACTCCTAAAGATAATGTTCAAAATGACTTTGTCTTCAAGGGGTCATATAATGAAGCAACTAAAGAAACAACTTGGGAAAACAAGAACCATACCTATGGAACAGTTAAAGTACCAGTTGTGACAGGATATTTTGCTGATAAAGCAGAAGCTGGTGCTAAGACAGTTACGCCAGATTCACCAAAAGCAACAGATACAGTTACATATAAAGCTTTGGGTAAAATCATTCCAGTAGATGCTTCTGGAAATGTGATTGCAAATGCTCCTCAACCACAATACCTGAATGATGCAAATGATCCTCGTAAAGCTGGAGAAACAGCAGTACCTGAAATTGTAGGCTACAAACCAGAGCGTACAAGTGTTACACCTGAAAATCCAGGTGAAGATACAAAGGTAACTTACGTCAAGACAGATCAAGTTGCAGTAGTTCGTTATATAGATATGGATAATAAGGATGAGGTCGTTCATACAGACAATATTACTGGTAAATCTGGAGAAAAGATTGCCTATACGACAGAAACTGTTTTGAAATCGTTGATTGAAAAAGGGTACTTATTGAAGGAAGATGGTTTCCCTACAGATGCAACTTTTGATACAGATGAAACAAAAGTTCAAGAATATACAGTTCTATTGAAACATAAGATTACTGTTAAAAAAGATACTCCAAAACTTGTGGAAAGAACGATTCATTATGTATTTGCAGATGGTACAAAAGCAAGTGAAGATCACCATGATCAAGTAAGCTTTTCACGTATGTTAAGTATCGATAATGTAACAGGTAAAACTACAAGTACATCTTGGGTTTCTGAAGATGGGGTAACAAGTTTTGACGAAGTGATATCTCCAAGCATTGCAGGATACAATCCTGATCTTGCTAAGGTAGATTCGGTTCAAGGAATTACAGCAGAAACTGAAAATCAAGTTGTAACTGTAACTTATAGAAATGTTCAACCAATTCCACAAGTTACACCAACTCCAATTCCGACTCCAACCCCAACCCCACAAGTTACGCCGGATCCAGTACCGACTCCAACTCCAACTCCGGTTCCAACCCCGGTACCGACTCCAACTCCACAGGTTATGCCGTCACCAACCCCAAATCCAACTCCAGTTCCAACTCCAACCCCGGCTCCACATGTGCCGTCAGAAGTTCCAAACCAAACTCCAGTTGCTAGAGAGAATGAAAAAGAACTTCCTAAAACTGCAGGTCACTCTTCTGGTATGGCTCATGTTCTGGGAGTATTTGGCTTAATTGCTGGATTTAGTTTAGTTGGAAAAGCAAAAAGAGATGAATAAAATCAAAACAAAACTCTAGGCAACAAAATATTGTAAGTGTAGTGTTTTAGGGAGTGAGAATGTATGTCAATACAGCATCAATTCCACTCCCTTTTTTATCATAAAATAGTTAGAGAGAAAAAATATGTATTCAAGAGTAAAACGGAATCAAATGAATAAGGTAAACAAGTATTCCATTAGAAAATCAAGTTTTGGTGCAGTATCTGTTGCTGTAGCTGCCTTGATGGTTTTTGGTGCTTATTCAGGTGTGAGTGCAGATGAACAGAAAGTAGATTCACATCGAACTGAAAAAGAGGAACAAAAAGTCTCTGAAAAACCTGACGAGACTAAGCAAAAAAATTCAGAGGAAAAAATAGCAGAATTGCCTTCCGCTCTTCAAACTCCAGTTTTGGAAAAAGAAGAATTAGATGTCAATGCCCTTCTAAAGAAAGAAGCAGAATCTAAAGTGGCAGCTGAGACAAAAAATGCTGACTCAAAAGAATTAACTTCTAAAGAAGTAAAACCTAGCGAAGAAAAAACTACTTCACCTGCTTCAAGTGAAAAGGTAAATGAAGAAAAATCAGTCGAAAAAACTACTCTGGATCAGGTTGTATCAGAAGCAGAAGTTTTAAATCAAGTCGCTTTACGTTATTCTCAAGAAGCAGAACGTAAAGCTGAAGAAAGCCTTAGTTCAAGCCGCTGTTAAGACAGCCACCATTCAGATTTCACAATCAAAAGCCTTATTAAAAGATTCATCTGTTAGTGCAGAAAATCTTAAGACTCAATTAAATCAACTGTATTCAGCTATCGAAACAGTGTATACTGAGTTGCAACGTGCAGGACATGGCAAGAAAATTAGCGCTAGTCTATCGCCAATTCAAACACAAGATGTAGCTATCGATAATGGAAATATTATTGCCAATGGTACAATCGACATGGCGGACCGTGTGACTTCAACAGGTATTGCTGATTATCGTTTCCAATTAAAATTTAAAAATGGTGCCTATCATAAGGGGGATATCTTCACAATTGGCTTGAAGGAATTACCACAAGACAATAATCTTCCTCAAAAATTGGTTGCTGAAGGTAAAGTATTTGCAGAACGAGTGAGTCTGATTCAGAAAAATGATAATGCCAAAGCTGGAAGCCTTTCATACTGGGCTTCACGTGGAGATCGTGACGTTGCTTTGGACACTAAAGAATCATGGGATTTAGTTGACAAAGGAAGTCATATTGAAGCAACATACCGTTTCACTGACGAAATTGAACGCTTAGACGATGTTACTTTTGAACTTCAATACAGAGGTGGAATTCGTTATCCTAGAGTGAATGTGGATAAGTCTGTAACTGGTGTTATCTCAGTTAATGGTCAAAATGTAGTCACTAAGAATTACACTGTGATTAAAACAGATATCGGAGCACCTAAAGTTTATGATACACCTACTACAGCTAACTTCACAGGTGATGTGATGTTGGATGATGATGGAAGTATCAAGACATACAACAGTACCCTTCGTATCGGAACATGGAAATCAAACTTTAGTGCAGGGACTCGTTTCACTGTTCGTATTAAAGATACAGAATTCAATAAGTTTGCTACTGTTGGTGAATTTATTGAGCGTGGTGCCCACAATGTCGAAATGATAAATACTAGCCCTGATACATCAAGAACAAGGGTAAATCGCCATAATGTTATCTTGGAAGCACCTCGTGAAGAGCCTGGTCAACATGCCAAATTCAAGATTCTTAAGGCAGCAGATAATGAATTAACCTTTGAATTGGTATCTGGAAAGATGTTGGCTGGAAGAACTTATGTATTACGTACAAAAGATTTTGGAGTTGATCGTGTTCCGACAAGTCACACAGTTAATTATCTGAATGAAGCTAGAAATGGTTTTAAATCGAATGTTCCAGGGACATTGACAGTGGTTGATGCCAAAGGTAAAAATCTTACAGACCAATACGAACAAGCTGCTGATTCTGACTGGAAAATTGCTAACCCAGATATGGTTAGAACAGATGGACGCCTTGTATATGGAGATGTAGCTGTTCGCTTCGTTGATACTCAAGGGAAAATGCTTCTTCCTGCCATTGCAGCGGTGGAAAATGGAGGTATCCTTCAAGACAAATTCACTACTGTAAGACCATCTACCAAATTGATACTAGCTATGTAGCTACTTTGGAGAGAAATACAACTGAGACAGAAGTTCAAGAAAACAAGGGAATTCAAACAACATCTATCACAGCACCTTATTTATTGCATTCACCAAATGGTAAATATTATGTCTTCAAAGAGTATGCACAGAATGATCGTTTCTATAGCAATACGAAGACATCTGGTACGATTACACGAGCTCAAGCCAACGTGGTAGCTGTGTACGAAGAAGCTAAATTTGGTAAAGTTGATATTCAGTATCGTGATAAAACAAGTCAAGCTATTTTAGAAACATTCAATACACCACATGATAAGAGTTCAAATCTCATTAACTTGTTGGGAAATAACTATGATGTAACTGCTAAAGTTCCTGAACGTTTCGAAAAAGATGGTGTAGTATATGTCTTGTCACAAACACCTGCTAATAGTAAGGGACATTTGACACAGTCTGATATCCATGTTGTTTATGATTATCTTGCTCAACAAAAAGCACAGGTTAAATACCTTAATCAAACAGAAACAAGTCCTAAAGTTTTAGGAAATGTGGATAGTGTAGTTGGTCTTCCAGGTGAAACAATTGCTTATAATTCAAAAACTCGTATTAATCAGTACCTAAAACAAGGATATGAATTAGTACATGATGGTTTTGCAAACGCTAATGATAAACGTTTCGACAGTGAAAAACAAACTGATCAAGTATTCTCAGTCCAATTAATCGAAAAAGTTGTGACTGTCACAGCAGATGATCCTAAACCAATTGCTGGAAATCCATTAGTAGCAGGAGATGCATTGTCACCTGTTTGGCCTAAATCGGTTGAAAACTTAGATACACTGAGAAAAATGACCAAGCAGACGATTCACTACAAATATCAAAAAGATGGTAAACAAGCTTTCAAAGATGTAGTTCGATCTGTAGTTTTTGAGAGAGTGGCGAGAGTTAACCTCGTTACTGGTGCAGTTATTTATGATAATTGGAAAATCACAAGAATTGATGATAAACCAGTAGCTTCAGTGGATACGACTGTTCATAAACCAAATGTCACTCCACAAGGAGTAACAACTATTGCAGCAACTCCTTCTAGTCTAGGGAATGGAATTTCTATCAAACCAGTTTTGACTGTTCCGAATCCAGTTGTTGCATCATCACCAATTGTTGCAAAACCCGTTGTATCGGTAAAACCAGTAACACCGGTTAAACCAGCAGTGTCAACTCCGGCTAAGCCAGCACCTGTAGTTAAACCAAAACCGGTAGCACCATCAACACCGGTCAAACCAGTAGTTTCGACACCAGTAACTCCAGCGCCTGTTGCCACACCACAACCAGTTGCTCCAGTGAAACCAGTAGCACCTGCACCGGTAACACCTGTTAAACCAGTAGTATCTACTCCAGCTACACCAACACCAGCTGTGCAACCAAAACCGGTAGCGACTACTGATTCAAAACCTAGCTTAACTCCAGCTGAAGCCTTAGCTGCAATTAAACCAACAGATTTTTCTTCACAAACATCTGTTAATAAGAAAACAGAGACAAAACCTGTTCCTGGTGGAACGGCTACGACTACAACTACAACGACAACCACTGTTACCTCAAATGCGGCAACAGCGGGTCCAACAACACCGATTGTCACTATTACAACAAATGAAACTGAAACTCATTCAGAGGTGACAAGTGTCATTCATACTGGCACAACTAGCCACACGCATGTTGTCGGAGTTGTTACAAAACCGCACGTAGTCGTTACTCATCCAAAACCAAGTGTTCAGCCTAAACCGCATTTAACTAGACCTCATCATGGACCAGTACACCATGTTCCTTCACGTCCAGGTAAACAAGTTAAACCAATTAGAACTGGACCAGGAACTCGTGGTCATGCTAGAAGACATCGTTAAATATAAAGTGTTAATACAGATTTAATTAGCAGTATAGTATTAAATAGCACAAAAAAAGAGTCTGGGATAATAGTCTCTTATGTCCCAAAAAAAGCAACGGATTTGCCGTTGCTTTTTTGCATGGTTACGATAGTCTTGGTAAAATAGAATTGCTTAATAAACCATTTAGAAAGGCTATCCCATGCATATTCACTATAACACAAATCAAACAACTTTACCACTAGAAATCAGTTCTTTCTTGCCTCAAGACCATCTCGTCTTTACTATTGAAAAAGTGGTAAATACCTTGGAGGATTGTCATTTCCACGCCTTCTATCATGCCTTTGGTCGCCCGTCTTATCACCCTAAAATGCTTGTATCTACTCTTCTATTTGCCTATTCACAAGGGATTTTCTCTGATCGAAAAATTGAAAAAATGATGGTTGAAAATCTGGCTATGCAGTACCTAACAGGACAGTTGGTTGTCAGCTATCGAACCATCAATCGGTTTCGTGTAGCTGAAGGGATGGAAGAACTCATTCGCAATCTTTTCATCGACCTCAATCTTCGTTTAAAAATGGAAGAGTTAGTGACTTTAGATTGTCTGTTTATTGACGGGACTAAGATTGAATCCAATGCCAACAAGTATAGTTTCGTGTGGAAAAAAGCGACAGAGAAATTCTCCGCCAAACTGCAAGAACAGATACAGGTCTATTTTCAAGAAGAAATCACTCCTCTTATCCATCAAGCTATCGAACTGGATACACAAGAGCCTATCTCCTCAGAGCAGTTGCTTGCATTCGCTCAAGTCCTTGAAGAAGAATTGAAAAAGTTGAACCAGGACATTGAGGAGACAGCCGTTAAAGGGAAAGATGAACGTAAAACCCAACGTCGTAAACTCAAGAAAGTCTTGCGTAAAGTCAAGGAGGATTTTTCAGTACGTGCTGAAAAATATGAGAACTATCAGGAGACATTTGAAGGTCGCAACAGCTTTTCCAAAACAGATACAGATGCCACTTTTATGAGAATGAAAGAAGACCATATGAAAAATGGCCAACTCAAGGCTGCTTATAATCTTCAAATCGCTACTGAAAACCAATTTGTTCTTCACTATGATGTCTTTTCAAATCCAACAGATACCAAGACTCTTCTGCCGTTCCTTGAAACTTATCCGCATGACTTGAAGACAGTTGTCGCAGATGCTGGATACGGAAGTGAAAAGAACCTCCTTCGTTTAGATGAAAAGGAGGTGAACCATCTGATTAAATATGCCATGTTTGATAAGGAACAGAAGAGAGGGTATAAACAGTCAGCTAGAAACTTAGGTAATTGGCACTATGATAACAAGGAGGATAGCTACACACATCCTGATGGCTGGTGCTATCGTTTTCACCATATCAAACATCAGAAGACACAGACGGACTTTCAACAGGAAATCAAGGTTTACTACGCTGATGAACCTGAATCAGCCCCTCAAAAGGGACTGTATATGAACGAACGCTATCAAAACTTGAAAGCTAAAGAATGTCAGGCGCTTTTATCTCCCAAAGGTAGACAGATTTTCGCTCAACGCAAGATTGATGTGGAACCTGTCTTTGGGCAGATAAAGGCTTGTTTGGGTTACAAGAGATGTAATCTGAGAGGCAAGCGTCAAGTGAGAATTGACATGGGATTGGTACTTATGGCGAATAACCTCTTAAAATACAATAAGAGAACGAATCAAAATTAAAAAGCTAGAGTTTCGTTATTGGAAATCTCTAGCTTTTTTGTGGCTGAGAACTATTTTGTCCCAGGCTCATTTTTATATTAAGGACTTCTTAAAATTTTCTATTTTTTACTGAATTGCTGCGACCAAGTCTTGAGCTTGTTTTTCAAGTGAGTTTAGGACTGTTTCTTCAAGAATCAATTTTCCGTCTGCCCAAGCAGAGTCATTGACACGTGCAGCAGTGAAATCACCAACGACTTGTGTACGGATAAATGGCAAGAGGTCCTTGTAAATAGCGAAGAGTTGATCGTGACCGGCATTGGCTACAGATGATACTGTGATAAACTTGTCTTGAAGGGCAGAAGCGCCACGTGTATCAGACAAGTCAAGAGCACGAGATAGCCAGTCCAGCAAGTTTTTCACTGGCCCAGGAATTGAGTGATTATAAACTGGTGAGAAAATCCAGATAGCATCCGCAGCGAGAACTGCTTCACGAGCAGCAGCTACAGCTGGATGAGTTGGAACTTCCAAATCTTGGCTGAAGAGAGGTACAGCTGAGTAATCAAGATAGCTAACTTCTGCTTTACCAGCAAGTGCTTTCTCAGCTTCGAGAGCCATTTGGTGGTTGAAAGAACCTTGACGTAGTGAACCGACGATAAATAATACTTTTTTAGACATGATGTGTCTCCTTTTTCTTAAATTTACGAGAATTTTCTCGTTGTTATAAAATATATTACAACAATCTAAGACAACTTGCAAGGAATTTGCTCAGAGTTTATTTGAAAATTATAAAATTGATGAAACTCTAGTCAGTTGAGACTGGAAAAGTGAGAACTGTTTTTTGGATTTTGGTTTTCTTTGATTTTATAGGAGTATTCCAACATTCTCTTGTAATATGATGATATAAGTGCTAAAATAAACAAGAAAACTCGCAATAGAAACCGCAGAACAGCTATTTTCCGGTATCATTTCATAAATCATTAAAGGAACAATAATGGCATTGAAGAATGCTTCTAAAAGGGGTGGAGATCATGTAAGGCACAAATTAACAAGTGACGGACAAAAGAAATAATAATACACTTGTTAAGGAGAAAAGATGTTAATAAGAAATTATCGGAAAAATATTGGCCTGATGGCCGGAGTTGAGTTTTTTGCATTTCTAGGGATTACCAGTTTTTGGATTCTCTTTCTCAGTCAAAACGGCATGTCTCTTTGGCAGATTGGACTTCTGGAAAGTATTTTTCATACGACCAGTCTTCTCTGTGAAATTCCATCTGGAATGTTAGCTGACCGTTATTCCTATAAGACCAACCTTTATTTAAGTCGTATAGCAGGGATTGTGTCTTCTATTCTTATGTTGGCTGGGCAAGGAAATTTTTGGATTTATGCCTTAGCGATGGCGGTGAGTGCCTTGTCTTATAATTTTGATTCAGGAACGAGCGCAGCAATGGTCTATGATTCAGCCGTGGAAGCTGGACTAAAGGAGCGTTATCTATCCATTTCAAGCTTCCTATCAGGAGTAGCTGAAGGAACTCGGTCTTTGGGGACCGTTTTAGCGGGATTTTTTGTCCATGGTCAATTACACTTGACCTACTATATCATGATTGCCACTTCTATCATAGTTCTTTTCCTGATTTGGATGCTGAAAGAACCCAGTGTCAAGCTAGAAAAAGCTGACAGTGTGACCATGAAACAGATTATTTGGACTGTTAAGGAAGAGTTGGAGCGAAATCCCATGCTGTTCAACTGGATGATTTTGTCTCAGATTGTCGGAGTACTCATGTGCATGTTTTATTTTTACTATCAAAATCAGTTACCAGATTTAAGTAGTTGGCAAATTTCAGCAGTTATGCTACTTGGTAGTCTCTTAAATATCGTCGCAGTCTATCTAGCGAGTAAGATTGGAAAGAAATATGCTGCCTTGAAGCTTTTCCCTATCCTCGTGCTGCTGACTGGCGTCACCTATATGTTGTCCTACTTTGGAACACCTCTAATCTATATTTTGATTTATTTGATTAGTAATGCTCTATATGCTCTTTTTCAGCCGATTTTTGATAACGATTTGCAAGAGCGCCTTCCAAGTGAAGTAAGGGCAACCATGCTGAGTGTCTACTCTGTGATGTTTAGCTTGAGTATGATTGTGTTTTTCCCACTGACAGGCTGGTTGATTGACCATTTAGGCTTTGTGCTAACATTTCTTTATCTAGGATTATTTTTAGTCATGATTAGCCTTCTATTGACTATCTTTTTAGGAAAAATGGCTAAAAGAATGGATGATAAAATGATTCCATAGATCAAAAAAACTTACGAAAACTTGAGTGCCAAGCTCAGGTTTTTTAATAGGTTGATTTCGCTTGTGTCTTTGCTTTGAAAGAAGAAATAAAGTGCGATTGTTCTTGCATTCACTTGTAATAAAGCCCAATAGATGGTAAAATAGACGAGTGAAAAAAAGACAAAACAAAGCAAAAAATAATCTACTGTGGCAGTATGGTCTAGGGATGACGATTTTGTTTGTGGTTATCAGTGCTTCCTTTCTGTATCTAGTGTTTCTGAGTATGAAACCTTATCAAACAGCTAAAAGTGAAGGAGAAAAATTAGCTCAGCAGTATGCAGGATTAGAGCAGGCTGATCAGGTTGACTTATACAATGGCTTGGAATCTTATTACAGCGTTCTTGGCCGTAATAAAAAACAAGAAGCACTTGCTGTCCTGATTGGAAAAGATGACCATAAAATCTACGTTTATCAGCTAAATCAAGGTGTTTCACAAGAAAAAGCAGAAGCGGTTTCTAAGGAAAAAGGAGCTGGAGAGATTGACAAGATTACCTTTGGCCGTTATCAAGATAAGCCAATCTGGGAAGTCAAGTCAGGCTCTGATTTTTATCTAGTAGATTTTGAAACAGGAGCATTGGTCAATAAGGAGGGCCTATGAAACTATCCAACCGTGTTTTAGAAATGGAAGAAAGTGTGACCTTGGCTGCTGGAGCCCGTGCCAAAGCACTGAAGGCTGAGGGAAGAGATATCCTGTCTCTAACCTTGGGTGAGCCAGATTTCACTACTCCCAAAAATATCCAAGATGCCGCCATTGCATCGATTCAAGATGGGCGTGCTTCTTTTTATACAGTAACCTCAGGTCTGCCAGAACTTAAGGCAGCGGTTAATACCTACTTTGAGCGTTTCTACGGCTATTCTGTAGCGCCAAATCAAGTGACAGTCGCTGCGGGAGCCAAATATTCTCTTTATACTTTCTTTATGGCTGTGGTCAATCCTGGCGATGAAGTGATCATCCCAACCCCATACTGGGTCAGCTATGGAGACCAGGTCAAGATGGCAGAGGGTGTCCCAGTCTTCATTCCTGCTAAGGAAGACAATCACTTTAAGGTGACTGTAGAGCAGTTGGAAGCAGCTCGCACAGACAAGACCAAGGTTTTGGTGCTGAATTCACCATCCAATCCGACAGGTATGATTTACACCCGTGAGGAACTTTTGGCAATCGGAAACTGGGCTGTAGAAAATGATATTCTCATCCTAGCAGATGATATCTATGGTCGCTTGGTCTATAATGATCATGAATTCACACCGATTTCTAGCCTATCGAAAGCGATTCGCAAGCAAACGGTGGTCATCAATGGTGTATCTAAAACCTATGCTATGACTGGTTGGAGGATTGGCTATGCGGTTGGAGAAGCAGACATTATCGCTGCCATGTCTAAGATTGCAGGTCAAACAACTTCAAACCCGTCAGCAGTAGCCCAGTATGCAGCAGTTGAGGCCCTATCAGGTGAGCAAGATACTGTAGAAAGCATGCGTCAGGCTTTTGAAGAACGTCTCAATACCATTTATCCCCTTCTTGCAGAAGTGCCAGGATTTGAAGTGGTCAAACCGCAAGGAGCCTTCTATCTCTTCCCAAATGTCAAAAAGGCAATGGAGATGAAAGGCTATAGCGATGTAACAGCATTTACAACCGCTATCCTAGAAGAAGCCGAGGTAGCCTTGGTAACAGGAGCTGGATTTGGAGCGCCAGAAAATGTCCGCCTCAGCTATGCGACAGACTTAGACACGCTTAAAGAAGCAGTTAAACGCTTGAAAGCATTTATGGAAAAATAAAAGAAAAGGAAAAATAATGACAAAACGTGTAACGATTATCGATGTAAAAGACTATGTTGGTCAGGAAGTGACGATTGGCGCTTGGGTTGCCAATAAATCAGGAAAAGGGAAAATCGCCTTCTTGCAATTGCGTGATGGAACGGCCTTCTTCCAAGGTGTAGCCTTTAAACCAAACTTTGTCGAAAAATTTGGTGAAGAAGTGGGACTTGAAAAGTTTGATGTCATCAAACGCTTGAGCCAAGAAACGTCTGTTTATGTGACAGGGATTGTTAAAGAAGACGAACGTTCTAAGTTTGGCTATGAGTTGGATATCACAGACATCGAAGTGATCGGTGAATCTCAAGACTACCCAATCACACCAAAAGAACACGGAACAGACTTCTTGATGGACAACCGTCACTTGTGGCTACGTTCTCGTAAGCAAGTAGCGGTTATGCAAATCCGTAACGCTATCATTTATGCAACTTATGAGTTCTTCGACAAGAACGGCTTCATGAAGTTTGATAGCCCAATTCTTTCAGGAAATGCGGCAGAAGATTCAACAGAACTCTTTGAGACAGATTACTTCGGAACGCCAGCCTACTTGAGCCAATCAGGTCAGCTTTACCTTGAAGCAGGTGCTATGGCTCTTGGTCGTGTCTTTGACTTTGGTCCAGTATTCCGTGCTGAAAAATCAAAAACACGCCGTCACTTGACTGAGTTCTGGATGATGGACGCTGAGTACTCATACTTGACACACGATGAGTCCCTTGACTTGCAAGAAGCTTATGTGAAAGCTCTTCTTCAGGGTGTTTTGGACCGTGCGCCTCAAGCCTTGGAAACCTTGGACCGTGATACAGAGCTCTTGAAACGCTACATTGCAGAGCCATTCAAACGTATCACTTACGATCAAGCCATTGACCTCTTGCAAGAGCATGAAAATGATGAAGACGCTGACTACGAGCATCTTGAGCATGGTGATGACTTTGGTTCACCACACGAAACGTGGATTTCAAACCACTTTGGTGTGCCGACATTTGTCATGAACTACCCAGCAGCTATCAAGGCCTTCTACATGAAACCAGTTCCTGGAAATCCAGAGCGCGTGCTTTGTGCAGACTTGCTTGCCCCAGAAGGCTATGGAGAAATCATCGGTGGATCTATGCGTGAGGAAGACTACGATGCATTAGTTGCTAAGATGGATGAACTTGGAATGGATCGTACAGAGTATGAATTCTACCTTGACCTTCGTAAATACGGTACAGTTCCACACGGTGGATTTGGTATCGGTATCGAACGTATGGTAACTTTTGCAGCAGGAACAAAACACATCCGTGAAGCCATTCCATTCCCACGTATGTTGCATCGTATCAAACCATAAGAACAGGAAAACGCCTATGTGGCGTTTTTTTCATGGAAAGGTCGAGAAACGAAAGTAACTATTATCAGGTTTTCAAAATCTTGATAATATGCGCTTTTCGTGAAAATATTTACTTCCTTTTCTTATAAAATTGAATTTGTGCTAGAAACATACTACCAGTTGTTCAGAATAGAGTTTCGTATCCTAGTACATTGACCTTATTGTTTAAGAACTGATGTATGTACTAGTTTCTTTAAGGAGGTATTAAATTGAAACAATAAATATATATATAGACATTAAACTTGAATTAATAATAGTGGCATGATACAATATTAAGTGATATTGATAATTATTGGGCAACCTTTTTTCAAAATGATAACCTCTTAATATTACTAAAAAATTTGAGGGGGGGGTTTTTATTTGTCTGTATATTTCAATTCAATATTAAAAAAATATGCATAAAGGAGGTTGTGACTCTAAATGAAGGGTAAACAACAAGATTTTAGAACGGAAAAGTATATTCGTTACGGTATTCGTAAATACAGTTTTGGAGCAGCATCAGTAGCGATTGCGGCTGGTTTAATGTTCTTAGGAAATGGAGCAGTTTCAGCGACAGAGGTACAAAGTGCGGCAACTACCGTAGCAGCAACTGAAATTTCTACATCAACTGTGGCGACACCAACAACTGAGCAACCAACAGCACCAGCTGTAGAACAACCAGCGTCTGATGTAGAGCAACCAGCAGCATCAGTAACGGTAACAAAGGCTGATACAAGCAAATTGGAAGCAGCTATTACTCGTATGGAGACAGCCCTTGAAAAAGCAGGAGTATCTGAAAAGACTGCCGCAACTATCGAAACTGCTAAAGCAGAACTAGCTAAGGCTCAAACTTTCTTATCAAATTAAAAAGCAACACAAGCAGAAGTAGATAAAGCTACATCAGCAGTAAACGGTAAAGCTTTCGTTATTGAAAGTATGCCAAAAGCAGAAAAGAAGGAAGAAAAACAAAATCAAGACTCACGTAATGGACAAGTGATTCCTGGCAATGGGGAAAGTGGGTTTAGAGAGGCATCAGCAAATACTACAGTTACTAATGATGTCATAACCCCAACAAATCCAGCACAACCAACAGCAAAAGATATTATCGGAAGTACAAGTACAGTATCACGAGAAAACTTTACTGGTTGGGATACCTATACAATGCCATTTGGTAGTGGCCATGATGGAGAAGGAGATTTAGGAGTAAATACTCCAGAGAAGAAAGCAGATGCTGAAGGGCTAGAGTTCAGGGTGTTTTCTGATCAACATGCTGGGACAAGACCTAGTCCTGGACCATCTAACTATACGTATTTAGGTAAAGAGAATGATGTAAGGGCTCGTATTGACTATGGATTAAAGTTACCAGCTGAAGAAGTTCAAAAAATTATAGAAGAAGCTCCACTATGGCGTGGAAATATAAGATATGATGGAACAAGAATTTCAAGTCAAGTTCCAGCAACTTACTATGGAAATGGACCTTATGAATATCTACTTTCTAGTATTTATAAACTTGGATATGAACAAGGAATTGATAAAGTTTACGTCAAAGATGCAAGTAAACGTATTGAAGTAACAGAAAAAGCAAAAGCGGCAGGTTGGACTGTTTCTGATTTTATAGTATCAAATATGCCTGGTGGATTAGTCTACGATAAACAATCGGATAGTATACAAGGGGTTGTAACGCATAGTAGTCCATTTAACTATCAACAATTAAAAGCTTATGTAACGTTTAAAAATACTATTACTGGTAAAAGTGTAAGAATTCCATTAGAAGAGCATAGATTTGGTGGTACAGCATGGAAAGATACTACACCACCTGAATTAAAAATCGATGATACAGTTAAGGAAGGAAAAGTAGGAGAAAATCTTGTAGCACCAGTAGAATACAAAGATGCTGGGGCATCACATGCAGGTGCACCTAATGGTAGAAATATTCCTTATAATTTAACAGATGAAAATGGAACTCCTCTTAACCGTACAGCGACTATTAGAGATACAGTTGGTCGTGCTATTGTTGGGGTTTCTGGAACGAATATTACAGGAACTACAGGAGCAGGAGCAGGGAATCCTACAGAATTAACAGGAAATGACACTAAAATTCCTGGTGTAGGTTTCACAATTGCTTCAAATGATATGACGGATAACAATCCGAATGGATTTAAAGGAACTCCTACTGAAGCAGGAATTTACCGCGTATCTATTTATGCAAGAGATTATAATGTAACTAATGCAAATGAAGCCTATGCTCATGCAACTTTTAAAATTGCACCTACAGTTTCTGTAAAAAATGTTCATGCATACGATAAAGAAGTACCAATTACAATTTCAAAAGGTGCTTCAGAAGCAACGATTACATTACCAGATGGCACAAATACAAAAGTTGTTGCCAAAAATGGAAAATGGGTTGTATCAGAAACAACTAATACAGCTGTAAACGTTAATGATGAAATCGGTACAGTTGGAGAAACATTTAACTTAAAAGTTCTTCCAACAGCAACAGCAAAAGCGGCTACAGATACGATTAATGTAACAGCAAATAGTGAAAATGTAACAGCTACTTTTACACGAGCAGAAGTAACATTAAAAACTAAACTAGGAGAGAATGTAACAGCAACATTCAATAAGACAACAGGTCGTTGGGAGTTACCTAGTGATATTGCTGAAAAGAAAACTGTCAATAGTGATGGAACAACTACATGGTTAAAACGTGACTTATATGTTGATGTAAACAAAGATGGAGAAACAACATTCAATGTTTATGAATATACTCGTACGTTAGATGCAACAGGAAAAGTTACAGCAGTTAATGATGTATCTCGTACATTAACAAGTTACAATAAAGAAAATGCGGCGAATAGTTCAGCAGAGTCAGCAACTGATACCAATAAAGGTATGGTTGTAACTGTTAAATATGACAAAGGACTAAATAAATGGACTGCTGATGATAATTCTACTGTTACCGCAACAAAAAATGGAGAGACATGGAGTATTTCAACTACATCAGGCTTTACTGGAACAGTCGATGCAGTTCATGCAGAAAGTTCAGATAAAGCGTCTGTATTAAATGATGCTCCAGCTGTTACTTCAACTTCTTACACAACTGTAAAAGGTGCAACTGTTGATTTAGTAAAACAAGCATCTGCTGCAGTAACAATTACTGACAGAGAAGATGATGCAACTACAGATCCAACTAAGAAGGAAACAACTGTTACTAAAGTAACGTTAACATCTCCTTCAGGGAAAGTAACGGAATATCATAGTGCCGCAGAAGTTGCAGCTGTGAAGTTAACAGAAACAGGTAACTATACTGTTAAAGTAGATGTAAAAGACAGTAATGGAAATGTCGTTACTGCTGATTCAGATACAGCAACAGGAACAAATGAAGGTGATAATACTGCAATTGCTTCAACGACTTATGTTATTACTACTAAAGATCAAGTAACAAATAAACTATATACAGTAGAAGATGATACTTTAACAAATGATCAATTAAAAGAGAAAGTAAATCCTACAGCTGTAGATGGATTTACTCCAACTAAAAATGATATTGCTAATATTCCTGCAACTTCAGGTAAAGCAGGTCAAACATTACCAACTCCTGCAACAGTAACTTATACAAAAGGAACAGAAACAATTTCAGTAGAAACAACTGTAGATGTTGTAGTTTTACCAAAAGTAACTCCTACTGGAGTAACGGTACTTAAAGATAGCACTGATTTAGAAACTGTAGTGAAAGAAAAAGCAAAAGAAGCAGCTAAAGCAATTGCTACAGATAAGATCCCAACAGGTATAAAAGTATCGATTAAACAAGTAAAAGAAGGTACTCTTCCAGCAACAACGACAACAGGTGTCCAAACTCCTGCAAAAGTAGTAGTAGAGTACAAAGATGCTAATGATAATATTGTTGAAACGAGAGAAGTCGAAGTTCCAGTAACGGTAGTAGGATCAACAGTCAATAAAATTGTAAAATTCGAAGATGATGAATTAACAGATGACGAAGTGAAAGCAGCTGTAACAGCAGGTACAGATGGGAAAAAAGGTGAACCACTATTATCTGGAAACATTACAGCAGAACCAGGAACTAAGGAAGTGCCAATTCCAGTAACCTATAATAATGATAGTTTATCGGAAAGAGTTCTAGTTCCAGTCGTTGTTTTACCAAAAGCAACTGGTGATGTAGAGGTACCAAAAGGAGCGACTGTTGAAAAAGTAAAAGAAGCTGCGAAAGCAAAAGTAACAGAATTAGTAACATCGGCTGATTTCAAAGATAATTTACCAGAAGGTTCTAAAGATGTAGTTGTTGGAGATATTACTGAAGAAGTTTTAGCAACAATCACTGCAGAAAAAGGAACGGATAAAGGAACCGTTAAAGTTCCAGTAACTTATACTGTTGATGGCAAAACGTATACAAAAGATGCTGAAATTACCGTAAATGTATTAGGTTCAGTACCAAAAACAGTTTACACTGTGGAAGGAAACAAACCAGATGCGAATAAGGTGAAAGAAGCAGTAACACCAGATACTGGCGGAACAGTAGGAACGCCAACAGAAGCTGATTTACCAGAAACAACAGGAAAAGTTGGAGCAACAGATGTAACTGTTCCAACTACAGTAACCTATCCAAGCGGAAATGAAATTGTAAAAGTACCAGTAACAGTCTTACCAAAAGCAACACCAGAAAAAGTAATCACATTAAAAGATACAACTGGTGATAACTTAACAGCAGCAGTGAAAGAAAAAGCACAAGCAGCGGTAGGTAAACTAACATTACCATCAGGAGTTACAGCAGAATTAGATCCAAACCAAACATATGCTGTTCCAGCAACAGATTCTAATGGTGATAAAACAGCAGTACCAGTTAAGGTACAATATAAAGACGCAACAGGTACAGTGGTAACTGAAGATACGATTAATGTACCAGTAACAGTAGTAGGTTCAACACCAAGTAAGATTGTTGTATTTGAAGGTGAAAAACCAACTGCTGAACAAGCAAAAGAAGCTGTAACAGCAGGTACAGATGGGGAAAAAGGTGAACCAACAACATTACCAGAAACAACTGGAAAAGCTGGAGCTACAGATGTAAAAGTTGACGTACCAGTAACCTATGATAATGGTAACTTAACAGAAACAGTAAGTGTCCCTGTAACAGTATTACCAAAACCAGAAGCGGATGAAATTCTTGTTCCTAAAAATGGGGATAAAGAAAAAGCAAAAGAAAAAGTACTTGCTCAAGCCAAAAAAGCAATTGAAGATGCAACATTTACAGGAAAATTACCTCAAGGTGCAACCGTTACTGTTGATGAAACAGCTACAGTAACAGTACCAGATTTAACAGAAGATACTGAAGTTGATGTACCAGTTAAATACACTGTAGATGGTCAAGAGAAAACAACAACTGTTAAAGTACCAGTTACAGTAGTCGAAGGTGTACCACAAATTGTACCAGTCAAAGAAACAAATGATGTTCTTCCAGATCCAGAGAAAAGCATTGATAAAACAGAATACCCAGAAGGTTCTACATTCAGATATAAAACTCCTAATGGACAAACAACTCCGGTAGTAGTTTCTGTAGGAACACCAGTTACACCAGAAGATGTTAAGAAACATATCGAATTACCAAAAGAATGGACTGTAACAAAAGTAGGAGAAATTCCAACAACTGAAACACCAGGAACAAAACCAGTTGTTCCAGTTGAAATTGAATTACCAGATGGACGTAAGATTACTGTCGATGTACCAGTCATTGTAACGCCAACTGTCAGACCAATAGTTGTGCCACAAGGAACTCCAATCACACCAGATGATGTGAAAGGACATATCGATCTTCCAAAAGAACCAGGATGGGAAATTGTAGAAGTAGGAGAAATTCCAACAACCATTCCAGCGGGAGTAAAACCAAGCGTTAAAGTGAAGGTTAAAGTACCAACTGGAGAAATTATTGAAGTTGATGTACCAGTCATCGTAACGCCAACTGTCAGACCAATAGTTGTACCACAAGGAACTCCAATCACACCAGATGATGTGAAAGGACATATTGATTTACCAAAAGAACCAGGATGGGAAATTGTAGAAATAGGAGAAATTCCAACAACAATTCCTGCAGGAGTAAAACCAAGCGTTAAAGTGAAGGTTAAAGTACCAACTGGAGAAATTATTGAAGTTGATGTACCAGTCATCGTAACGCCAACTGTCAGACCAATAGTTGTGCCACAAGGAACACCAATTACACCAGATGATGTAAAAGGTCATATCGATTTACCAAAAGAACCAGGATGGGAAATTGTAGAAGTCGGGGAAATTCCAACAACTGAAACACCAGGAACAAAACCAGTTGTTAAAGTGAAAGTGAAATTACCTGATGGTCGTATTATTACAGTGGATGTACCAGTTACGGTAACACCTAAATCACAAAATGGTGGAGGAGTCATTGCTCAAAATGGCGGTTCAACTGTGGAGATTGTAACGGAATATCTTGATGAAAATGGTAACCGAATTACTTCAGATAAAGAAGGAAAACACAATCCAATAGAGTTGGAAGGATATGAATATAGTCATTCAACAACTGATGCTAAAGGAAATACCCTACATCACTATAAGAAGGTTACAAATCCAATCAATCAAGAGCAACCAAGTGCTCCAGAGACTCCTACAAGTCCAGAAAAACCAGTAGCTACTCCAGTTCAGACAAGTTCTACAGATTCTAAACAAGTAGCTGAAACAACTGTATCCAATGATAAGAAGGAATTACCAAATACTGGTACAGAAGATCATGCTAGCCTAGCAGCACTTGGACTTCTTGGAGTATTGAGTGGATTTGGTCTTGTGGCACGCAAGAAAAAAGAAGACTAAAAACTTATAGTTTTTGAGAAGATGATTCGTCATCTTCTTTTTTTGATGTTAAAATCGAAGAAATAGTATAGATTTATTTTTGAGATGATGCTTAATTGACTTCCTCGATGCATTTTTATGCAATATATATATATATATATATATATTCAAGCATATGTGGAAAGAGTCTGATGATATCATTTTTTTGTACCTAGGACACAGAAATAATATAAATAAATCGAATATAAACGATACATATTTATTGACGAGTTAATTTTATTTATGATAGAATAATATAGTTGTTTTTATAAAACAAACATATAGATTTATATGTAATTTTAGACTTTTAGATTGAGATAAAAAGGAGAAAACATGTATTCAAGAACAGAAAAATACCATGGTAGAAGAGCCCAACGTTTTTCTATTCGTAAGTATAGTTTTGGGGCAGCCAGTGTTCTATTGGGAACTGCTCTCCTATTAGGAGCAAATGCTGTTAAAGCTGATGAAACAAATGTTGCGACTACAAAAGCGCCAGAAATTACAAATTCTGATAAACAGAAACCTGATTCAGCTATAACAACACCAGTTGTTGAGGAACTTCCAGAATTAAAGATTGATGCTGTAAAAGCAGATGAAAAACCTGAAGTAAAAGACGACGCTAAAACTGAAGCAACACCTGTAGCAGAAAAAGAAGTTACTGATAAAGTTGAAAAAGAAAAATCTGATAAAGAGCAAGCTGACAAAAAAGAAGCTGATAAAGAAAAAACTGACAAAGAAACAGCTGAAAAAACTGAAACAGTAAAACCTAAAGATGAAGTTAAGACGGTTCTTACTCAATTGACTTCAGAAGCAGAAGTAATGGCAACAGTTGCTTCAAACTTCTCAGATAAAGAAGTAAAAGATGTTGAAGCTAAACAAAAATTGTCAGCTGCAATTGCTGCTGTGAAGCTTGAAGCAGTAGCTGCAAAAGGTTTGCTCTATTCTAACGATTCTACGGAAGAACAACTAACAGCCCAAGTAAATCGCATCTCATCTGCTATCGAAGCAGTCTACGCTGAAATGAAACGTGCAGGTCATGCAGGTAAAGTAGAAGCTGTGCTTGGAGCTACAGATGCTAAAGATCAAACCATTACAGGTAAAGGTGTTATCAGAAATGGTAATGCAGTTGTAACAGTTAATAATGCCTATGTGACTATGAACGCAGATAATACTGCACCTAAAGCATGGGGAATTGATGTAGTATTTGATACATCTCAAGCGCAAAATGGTGATACTACTACGATTGAGATGAAAAACTTGACAGGATTTGGGGATAGTTTCAAACCTGGTACAAAAATAACAGCAGCAGATGGAACTGTAATTGGAGAAGTTGTATCTAAAGCAACTACTAACTCTGCAGGGAATAGAAATGGAAAAGCTCCTTTCTGGGCACAACGTAACCAAGATGGTATGACTTATGAAGAGCGTCTTGCTGAACAACCAGCTATTCCGAATGAGGTAGGAACTACTACTTACACAATTAGATGGAATGATAAAGCGAAAAACTACGCTGTAACAACTTTCTATGAAGAAAACTTAACAGCCATTGATTACTATGCACCTGATATTTCTAAAGATACAGAATACACAGCGGCGATTAGTGTAAATGGTCAACAAATTTTAGAACATAAGTATACTCATAAAGCATCTAAGTCAGCGGCACAAAAACAAAATACTTCTGCTACTATTATGGGAGATAACATTTTAGGGTATAAAGGAAGTGAACGCGTTAGAAAGAGTGATGCAGTAGTTATTAATACTGATAGTGATGTACGTTACGGAAAAGGTTCTAAATTTACGATTACATTACCAAATGATGATTTTACATATTTTAAAACAATTGATGGTTCAAAAAACACTGCCACAAATACTAATAAAGCTGATAGTATAACATACCGCCCTGCAGGTCGTTGGAATAATGTTCAAGCTAATGCAAACAACGTTTGGATTCTTAATGACGGTCGTGATACAAACTTTACATTAAAAGCAACTGTAAATCACCTACAGAATTAGAAATAGAAGTAATTAACGGTGCAATTCAAGAAGACTCAATAGTTTCTATTGGTTTAGATAAACTTGGGGTTGAAAAAGCTAAAACAAACCGTACATTTTCAGACGAGTATTCTAAGTTTATATACGATGAAGCAGGTCGTCTGAAAGATGGAAGTGTTGTCGGAGATACTGATAAAACCGCAGCTACTCTAACAGTTTCAGGTGGAACACCTCTTAATGGAGGAGAAGAAAATATAACAACTAAAGTTGCGAACGGTTGGAAAGTTGAAGTTGGAGCAGGGGGGAACAGCCAGTTTGAAACAGGTGCTGTTACTATTACTTTAGTAAATATTGAGACAGGTGAAGAGATTGCCTATGAACCAACAAGTTATGATGGTTTTGCAAAACCTAATGAAGATGGTAGCTATGAAACTAAGAATATTTTAGGTAAAAAATATGATGTTTCAAATGAAATTCTCGATTTAACTAAAACGATTAATGGCATTGAATACATCCGTGTTGATGTTCCAGCTAAAGGAACAACGGGAACAGTTAACATTGGTCCAAACCGTGCGAGTGCTATCTATAGTTCAGAAGAACTTCAAGCGAATGGTGTCAACCCAAACGCCTTTGTAAACAATGTTGTATACTACTATGTTAAGAAAACAAAAGTAGAAGAAGTAAATCGTACGATTAAGTATGTTTACGCAGACGATGTTAAGGATCTTGCAGGACAACAAGTATTTGAACCAACAAATCAAACTGTAAGCTATACAGGTACTATCCAAGTAAATGCTAAAAATGAGGCAGAAGTAGATGCTAACAGAAAACCAATCTACATTAACTGGGTTGGTAACGGAGATACTACTCTTCCGGAAGTAACAGTCCCTCAAAAAGAAGGTTACATTGCAAGTGTAGAAAAAGTTCCTGTACAAGCAACAACAGCAACTGATGAAGATTACGAATATGTAGTTACCTATACAGCTATCCAAAAAGCAAGAACAACATTTGTTTACCAAGATAAAGACGGAAATGTTAAACAAGTAGAAGGAAACACACCTATAACTGAAACAGGTAAAGGTGGAGACAAACTTACAAAAGCAGAAGAAGTTGCTAATAGAGTAAAAGAAGCTCAAAACAAAGGATATGAAGTAGTTTCAAATAACTATCCAACAGATGGAGTATTCGATAAAGATGTCGATACTGATCAAGAGTTCACAGTAACACTTAAAGAACGTGTTGTACCAGTTACACCGGATCAACCAAAAACTCCAGGAACTCCAGTGGATCCAAACAATCCAGACGGACCTAAATACCCAGCTGGTTTGGAAGAAAAAGATCTAAACAAAACTGTCACACGTACAATTACATACGTATATGCAGATGGCACTCCAGTGTTAAATGAAGATGGCACTCCAAAAGTAGTAACACAAGAAGCCAAATTCACACGTGAAGCAAAGGTTAACTTAGTTACAGGTGAAGTTACATACGGAGACTGGTCAGATGCACAAGACTTGGCTGAAGTGAAATCACCTGAGATTGCTAAACACACAGTTGATAAAGCTACAGTAGCTACAGTGCAAGTAACAAACGCTTCAGAAAATATCAATGAAGTAGTTACTTATACACCAATCCAGAAAGCAACAACAACATTTGTTTATCAAGATAAAGAGGGTAATGTTAAGCAAGTTGAAGGAAATGAACCAATTTCTGAAACAGGTACAAATGGAGATAAGCTTACTAAGGCAGAAGTAATCGCTGCGAAGATCAAAGAAGCTCAAAACAAAGGATATGAATTAGTATCTAATACATATCCAACAGATGGAGTATTTGATAAAGATGTTGACACTGACCAAGAGTTTACGGTAACACTTAAAGAACGTGTAGTACCAGTAACACCAGATCAACCAAAAACACCAGGAACACCAGTTGATCCAAACAACCCAGACGGACCTAAATACCCAGCTGGCTTGGAAGAAAAAGATCTAAACAAAACAGTAACACGTACAATCACATACGTATACGAAGATGGCACTCCAGTATTAAACGAAGACGGCACTCCAAAAATCGTAACACAAGAAGCTAAATTCACACGTGAAGCAAAAGTAAACTTAGTTACAGGTGAAGTTACATACGGAGACTGGACTCCAGCACAAGACTTGGCTGAAGTGAAATCACCAAAAGTAGACGGATATTTAGCTGATAAAGCAACAGTTCCAACTACAAAAGTAACTGCGGATTCAAAAGATACTACAGAAGAAGTAACCTACAAATCACTAGGTTCATGGATACCAAACATTCCAGGACAACCAACAACCCCAATCAAGTATCCAAATGATTCACAAGATCCAACAAAACCAGGAACTGAAAAACCAAAAGCACCATACGTACCAGGATTCACACCTAAGGATAAAGATGGTAATCCGTTGAAACCGGTAAATCCAAATAATCCAGAAGAAGGGTATGAAGTACCAAATCTTCCAACAGATCCAAGTCAAGACACTCCAATCAACTATGTAAAAGATACTCAAAAAGCTAAAACAACTTTCGTAGATGAAAAAGGAAACCCAATTCCAGGAGTAGAAGCGATTAATGAAGAAGGTGACTCAGATACACCATTAACAAAAGAAGCTGAAGTAAAAGCTAAGATCAAAGAACTTGAAAACAAAGGATATGAAGTAGTTTCAAATAACTATCCAACAGATGGAGTATTCGATAAAGATGTCGATACTGATCAAGAGTTCACAGTAACACTTAAAGAACGTGTTGTACCAGTTACACCGGATCAACCAAAAACTCCAGGAACTCCAGTGGATCCAAACAATCCAGACGGACCTAAATACCCAGCTGGTTTGGAAGAAAAAGATCTAAACAAAACTGTCACACGTACAATTACATACGTATATGCAGATGGCACTCCAGTGTTAAATGAAGATGGCACTCCAAAAGTAGTAACACAAGAAGCCAAATTCACACGTGAAGCAAAGGTTAACTTAGTTACAGGTGAAGTTACATACGGAGACTGGTCAGATGCACAAGACTTGGCTGAAGTGAAATCACCTGAGATTGCTAAACACACAGTTGATAAAGCTACAGTAGCTACAGTGCAAGTAACAAACGCTTCAGAAAATATCAATGAAGTAGTTACTTATACACCAATCCAGAAAGCAACAACAACATTTGTTTATCAAGATAAAGAGGGTAATGTTAAGCAAGTTGAAGGAAATGAACCAATTTCTGAAACAGGTACAAATGGAGATAAGCTTACTAAGGCAGAAGTAATCGCTGCGAAGATCAAAGAAGCTCAAAACAAAGGATATGAATTAGTATCTAATACATATCCAACAGATGGAGTATTTGATAAAGATGTTGACACTGACCAAGAGTTTACGGTAACACTTAAAGAACGTGTAGTACCAGTAACACCAGATCAACCAAAAACACCAGGAACACCAGTTGATCCAAACAACCCAGACGGACCTAAATACCCAGCTGGCTTGGAAGAAAAAGATCTAAACAAAACAGTAACACGTACAATCACATACGTATACGAAGATGGCACTCCAGTATTAAACGAAGACGGCACTCCAAAAATCGTAACACAAGAAGCTAAATTCACACGTGAAGCAAAAGTAAACTTAGTTACAGGTGAAGTTACATACGGAGACTGGACTCCAGCACAAGACTTGGCTGAAGTGAAATCACCAAAAGTAGACGGATATTTAGCTGATAAAGCAACAGTTCCAACTACAAAAGTAACTGCGGATTCAAAAGATACTACAGAAGAAGTAACCTACAAATCACTAGGTTCATGGATACCAAACATTCCAGGACAACCAACAACCCCAATCAAGTATCCAAATGATTCACAAGATCCAACAAAACCAGGAACTGAAAAACCAAAAGCACCATACGTACCAGGATTCACACCTAAGGATAAAGATGGTAATCCGTTGAAACCGGTAAATCCAAATAATCCAGAAGAAGGGTATGAAGTACCAAATCTTCCAACAGATCCAAGTCAAGACACTCCAATCAACTATGTAAAAGATACTCAAAAAGCTAAAACAACTTTCGTAGATGAAAAAGGAAACCCAATTCCAGGAGTAGAAGCGATTAATGAAGAAGGTGACTCAGATACACCATTAACAAAAGAAGCTGAAGTAAAAGCTAAGATCAAAGAACTTGAAAACAAAGGATATGAATTAGTATCTAATACATACCCAGAAGGTGGAAAATTCGATAAAGATAAAGACGCTGATCAAGAATTCAAAGTAACACTTAAAGCTAAAGTCGTTACAGTAACACCAGATCAACCAAAAACACCAGGAACTCCGGTAGATCCAAACAACCCAGACGGACCTAAATACCCAGCTGGATTAGAAGAAAAAGATCTAAATAAAACAGTAACACGTACCATCACTTACGTATACGAAGATGGAACTCCAGTATTAAACGAAGACGGAACTCCGAAAACAGTAACACAAGAAGCTAAATTCACATGTGAAGCTAAGGTCAACTTGGTAACAGGTGAAGTGACTTACGGTGACTGGACACCAGAACAAGATTTAGTAGAAGTTAAATCACCAGTAGTTAAGGGATTTGTAGCTGATAAAGCAACAGTACCAACCACAAAAGTAACTGCAGACTCAAAAGATGCTACAGAAGTAGTAACCTACAAACCACTTGGTTCATGGGTACCAAACATTCCAGGACAACCAACAAACCCAATCAAGTATCCGAATGATCCAACAGATCCAACAAAACCAGGAACTGAAAAACCAAAAGCACCATACGTACCAGGATTCACACCTAAGGATAAAGATGGTAATCCGTTGAAACCGGTAAATCCAAATAATCCAGAAGAAGGATATGAAGTACCAAATCTTCCAACAGATCCAAGTCAAGACACTCCAATCAACTACGTAGCCAACAAAGCTAACCTAGTAGTTAAATATGTAGATGAAAAAGGTAAAGACCTTCTTCCTGCAGAGACAACAGAAGGAAAAGTAGGAGATGAGTACGCTACAACTGGTAAAGTTATTACTGGATACGTATTGGAACGAGTAGAAGGAGAAGCGAAAGGTAAGATTGGTAAAGATGGGTCAACAGTAACCTATGTTTACAAACCACTTGGTTCATGGATTCCAAACATTCCAGGACAACCAACAAACCCAATCAAGTATCCAAATGATCCAGCAGATCCAACGAAACCAGGAACAGACACACCAACTGTACCATACGTTGAAGGATACACACCTAAAGATGGAAATGGACAACCATTGAAACCAGTAGATCCAAACGATCCAACAAAAGGATACATCGTACCAAATATTCCAACTGATCCAGGTCAAGATACAGTAATTAACTATGAAGCAAATGATGCTAACCTAGTAGTTAAATATGTAGATGAAAATGGAAAAGAACTTAGACCTACAGAAACAACAAAAGGAAAAGTAGGAGATGAGTACACTACAGAAGGAAAAGTAATTGACGGATACGTATTAGTACGAGTAGAAGGTGATGCTAAAGGTAAGATTGGAACAGATGGGTCAACAGTAACCTATGTTTACAAACCACTTGGTTCATGGATTCCAAACATTCCAGGTCAACCAACAAATCCAATCAAGTATCCAAATGATCCAACAGATCCAACGAAACCAGGAAGTGATAAACCAGTTCTTCCATACGTACCAGGTCACACACCTGTTGATGGAAACGGTCAACCACTTAAACCAGTAGATCCAAACGATCCAACAAAAGGATACGAAGTACCAGATATCCCAACAAATCCAGGTGAGGATACACCAATTAATTACATTCCAAACAGTCCTAAACCAAATCCAACTCCTTACCCAGGACCAACTCCGGCTCCAACTCCTAAACCAGATCCTAAGCCGGAACCAGCACCTGTTCCATCAACACCAGAGACTCCTGAACAACCAGTAGCTCCAGTGCAACCGGAACAACCAACAACTCCAAACCAACCTGCTGTTCCAACACCAGCTGAAATTTCAGTACCAACTGATTCAGCTACTCAACCAGCAACACCTAAATATGTTGATGGTCAAAAAGAATTGCCTAACACAGGTACAGAAGCTAACGCTAGCCTCGCAGCGCTTGGACTTCTTGGAGCCCTAAGTGGATTTGGACTTCTTGCTCGCAAGAAAAAAGAAGACTAAAAACTCATAGTTTTTGAGAAGATGATTCGTCATCTTCTTTTTTTATTTAAGAGTTTTTACTTGCGTAAAAAATTGTTTTCTAGTATAATAGTTTATTGTGAGCGAACCTCACTTACCCCTTGCAAAGTCTTGGGGTCATTAGACCAAAAGGAGGAACATATCAATGGCTAAATACGAAATTCTTTATATTATTCGTCCAAACATTGAAGAAGAAGCTAAAAACGCTTTGGTAGCACGTTTTGACTCTATTTTGACTGACAACGGTGCAACTGTTGTTGAATCAAAATCTTGGGAAAAACGTCGTCTTGCATACGAAATCAAAGATTTCCGTGAAGGACTTTACCACATCGTTAACGTTGAAGCGAACGACGACGCTGCTCTTAAAGAGTTTGACCGTCTTTCAAAAATCAACGCTGACATTCTTCGTCACATGATTGTCAAAACTGACGCGTAAGAAGGTAAACTATGATTAACAATGTTGTACTTGTAGGGCGTATGACACGTGACGCTGAGTTGCGTTATACCCCATCAAATGTAGCAGTTGCGACTTTTACTCTTGCAGTAAACCGTACATTTAAGAGTCAAAATGGCGAACGTGAGGCTGATTTTATCAATGTCGTTATGTGGCGCCAACAGGCTGAAAATCTTGCTAACTGGGCTAAAAAAGGCTCACTTATCGGGGTGACAGGTCGTATCCAGACTCGTAGTTACGATAACCAGCAAGGACAACGTGTCTACGTGACAGAGGTCGTGGCTGAGAATTTCCAAATGTTGGAAAGCCGTAGTGTGCGTGAGGGTCATACAGGTGGAGCTTACTCTGCACCAACTGCAAACTATTCAGCGCCTACAAATTCAGTACCAGACTTTTCACGTGATGAAAATCCATTTGGAGCAACAAATCCATTGGATATTTCAGATGATGATTTACCATTCTAATGGACAACTAAAATTATAAAGGAGAAAAAACATGGCTCAACAACGTCGTGGCGGATTCAAACGCCGTAAAAAAGTTGATTACATCGCAGCAAACAAAATTGAATATGTTGATTACAAAGATACTGAGCTTCTTAGCCGTTTCGTTTCAGAACGTGGGAAAATCCTTCCTCGTCGTGTAACAGGAACTTCAGCTAAAAACCAACGTAAAGTAACAACAGCTATCAAACGCGCTCGCGTAATGGCTTTGATGCCTTTCGTAAACGAAGATTAAAGAAAAGACCCGGTTGGGTCTTTTTTTCACGAGCCTTGAAATGAGAGAGCGAGTTGGGTCCGGGTGGACCTCTTTTTCACGAGCTTTGAAACAAGAAAGCGAATTGAGACCCGGTTGGGTCTTTTTTCACGAGATAGTTTTTTTCTGACCTTGGCGTGCTATAATGGTAATAAAAAGAGTAAAGGTGGGTAAGTCAAAGATGAATTGTACGATTAGAAATATGATTAAGTCTGATATTGAATCCTTATCTCATGGATTTATGAATCAAGGTTGGCCTGCTAGAGAAGAAATCTTAGCTAGCTATTTTAGGGAGCAAGCAAGTGGCGACAGAGAAGTCTTGGTAGCGACTATGAATGGAGTAGTGGCAGGTTATATTACCATTTTGCCCTCTGCTAAACATGGTCCTTTTGCAGAAGTCTATCCAGAATTATCAGATTTCAATGTCTTTGAGCCTTTTCGAAATCAAGGGATTGGGAATCAACTGCTAGAAGAAGCAGAAAAACGAGTCAAGGTTGTTTCGAGTAAGGTCACTCTTGGTGTAGGTTTGCACTTAGGCTATGGCCCTGCCCAGAGATTGTATATCAGACGGGGCTACATTCCAGATGGGACAGGTGTCTGGTATCGAAATCAACCCTTGGAAATGAATGCTACTATTCAAAATAATGATGATTTAGTTCTGTACTTATCCAAGAAGTTCGAATAAGAGATAGCGAATTTCTTTGAAAATAGGGGATTTAGCTACTTTATGGTATAATGGAAAGAGTTAGATTGAAAGAGGTAGTGAGATGGATGCCAAATTAAGATACAAGGCAAAGAAGATCAAGATTGTCTTTTTTGATATTGATGATACATTGCGGAATTCAAAGACAGGTTTTATTCCGGCTTCAATCCCAACGGTTTTTAAGCAATTACGTGAGAAAGGAATTTTGACAGGTATTGCTTCTGGACGAGGGATTTTTGGTGTCGTGCCAGAGATTCGTGATCTCAATCCTGACTTTTTTGTGACCTTAAATGGAGCTTATATCGAAGATAAAAAAGGTCAGGTCATTTATCAACATCAGATTGAGAAATCAGATGTTGAGGAATATATCTCTTGGGCCAAGAAAGAAGGAATTGAGTATGGTTTGGTTGGGAGTCATGATGCCAAGTTGTCGACTCGCACCGATATGATTAGTGAAGCTATTAATCCAATTTACCCTGATTTAGATGTAGATCCGGATTTCCATGAAAAAGAAGACATCTATCAGATGTGGACTTTTGAAGATAAGGGAGATGACTTGCACTTGCCTGATAGTCTCTCAGACAAACTTCGCATGGTTCGTTGGCACCAACATTCGTCTGATATTGTTCCGATTTCAGGCTCCAAAGCGACGGGTGTGGAAAAGGTTGTGGAACACCTTGGCTTGAAACCAGTCAACGTCATGGTTTTTGGAGATGGCCTCAACGACTTGGAACTCTTTGATTATGCTGGAATCAGCGTTGCCATGGGAATTTCTCATGATACCATCAAAGAAAAAGCAGATTATATTACAAAAACATTAGAAGAAGATGGCATTTTTGATGCCTTAGAAGGATTTGGTATGGTAGAAAAAGAATTGCATTTCCCACAAGTAGACATTGAAACAGTAGAAGGTCCTATCGCGACTATTAAGACCAATCACGGAGACTTGCGTATCAAGCTCTTCCCTGAACATGCTCCTAAAACAGTGGCTAACTTTGTGGCACTTTCAAAAGATGGCTACTATGATGGAGTCATTTTCCACCGTATTATCAAGGACTTTATGATTCAAGGTGGAGACCCAACTGGAACTGGTATGGGTGGCGAGTCAATCTACGGCGAATCTTTTGAGGATGAGTTTTCAGAAGAACTTTACAATATCCGTGGTGCCCTTTCCATGGCCAATGCTGGTCCAAATACCAACGGCAGCCAATTCTTTATCGTGCAAAATCAACACCTGCCTTATTCTAAAAAAGAAATTGCTCGTGGTGGTTGGCCAGAACCGATTGCGGAAATCTATGCCAACCAAGGTGGGACACCTCACCTAGACCGCCGTCACACGGTTTTTGGACAGTTGGTGGATGAAGCATCTTACGCTGTTTTAGATGAAATTGCTGCTGTTGAGACAGGGGCTATGGACAAGCCAGTTGAAGATGTTGTGATTGAAACAATTGAAATCGAGGACTAAGATGAAAATCGGTGATAAGCTAAAGGGGCGTATTACAGGGATTCAGCCCTACGGTGCCTTTGTTGAACTAGAGACGGGTGATACGGGACTGATTCACATTTCAGAGATTCGAACAGGATTTATTGAAATATTCATGAAGCCTTGAAAGTCGATGAAGAGGTTCAAGTTCAGGTAGTAGATTTGGATGAATTTACAGGGAAAGCCAGTCTTTCTATCCGTACTTTGGAGGAAGAAAAGCACCAGTTTCCGAGACGGAGACGCTTTTCAAGCGACCGCTTTAACTACGGCTTTGCGCCCCTCAAAAGAATGATGCCAATTTGGACCAAGGAAGCTCTTCAACATTTGAAGAAGCAGAAGAATTAGTTAGAAATCTATATTCTTTGTAATGTTAATATAAATTTGCTATAATAGGACCATGGAAGAAGAACAATTATTAAAATCAGGAGAGCGCATTAACCAGCTCTTTTCGACAGATATTAAAATCATTCAAAATAGAGAGGTTTTTAGCTATTCGGTGGATAGTGTTCTCTTGTCACGCTTTCCACGTTTTCCTAAGAAGGGCTTGATAGTGGATTTCTGTGCTGGGAATGGAGCAGTGGGGCTTTTTGCCAGCACACGTACTCAGGCACAGATATTGGCTGTTGAGATTCAGGAGCGTTTGGCAGATATGGCTGAGCGCTCTGTCCGTTTGAATGGATTAGAGGAGCAAATGCAGGTCATCTGCGATGATTTGAAAAATATGCCTGCCCACATTCAGGGAAGTAAGGTGGATATGATTTTGTGTAATCCGCCCTATTTCAAGGTGGATCCTCATTCAAACTTAAATGAGAGCGAGCATTACCTCTTGGCGCGCCATGAAATCACGACCAATTTGCAGGAAATCTGTCGTAGTGCCCAGAGCATTCTCAAGTCCAATGGACGCTTGGCCATGGTTCATCGTCCTGATCGACTCTTAGATATCTTGGACATGTTGCAACGACATAATCTAGCACCTAAGCGTCTGCAATTTGTCTATCCAAAAAAGGAAAAGGAAGCCAATATGCTCTTGATTGAGGCCATTAAGGATGGTTCAACAAGCGGCTTTATGGTCTTACCACCTCTCATTGTTCACAATGATGATGGCTCTTATACGCCTGAACTTGAAGAGATTTATTATGGATTATAAGGCTTATATGTATGTGCTGGAGTGTCGTGATGGCTCCTACTATACAGGCTATACGACTGATGTGAGGAGGCGCCTCGCTGTCCACAATAGTGGGAAGGGAGCCAAATATACACGTGCACGCTTGCCAGTCAAACTTATCTATGCTCAAGGTTTTGCCAGTAAGGAAGAAGCCATGTCGGCAGAAGCCCTTCTCAAGCGTAAGAAGAGGCCACAGAAGGAGCAATTTTTATCTGAAAATCAAGATAGAAATTTACTTAGTTATTTTGAAGAATCGTGAGGAGTCCTTTGACTCCTCTTACTTTTGTCAAAAAGCGAAAAAAATGCTACAATAAAGAGAATAAACAAAATGAGGTATTATCATGTCTAAGATTCTAGTATTTGGTCACCAAAATCCAGACTCAGATGCCATCGGGTCGTCTGTAGCCTTTGCCTACCTTGCAAAAGAAGCCTACGGTTTGGATACGGAAGCTGTTGCCCTTGGAACTCCAAATGAAGAAACAGCCTTTGTCTTGAACTATTTTGGTGTGGAAGCACCGCGCGTTATCACTTCTGCTAAAGCAGAAGGCGCAGAGCAAGTTATCTTGACTGACCACAATGAATTCCAACAATCTGTATCAGATATCGCTGAAGTAGAAGTTTATGGTGTTGTGGACCACCACCGTGTTGCTAACTTTGAAACTGCAAGCCCACTTTACATGCGTTTGGAGCCAGTTGGGTCAGCTTCTTCAATCGTTTATCGTATGTTCAAAGAACATGGTGTAGCTGTGCCTAAAGAGATTGCTGGTTTGATGCTTTCAGGTTTGATTTCAGATACACTTCTTTTGAAATCACCAACAACACACCCAACAGATACAGTCATCGCTCCAGAATTGGCTGAATTAGCTGGTGTAAACTTGGAAGAGTATGGTTTGGCAATGCTTAAGGCTGGTACAAACTTGGCTAGCAAATCTGCTGACGAATTGATTGACATCGATGCTAAGACTTTTGAATTGAACGGAAATAATGTCCGTGTTGCCCAAGTGAACACAGTTGACATCGCTGAAGTTTTGGAACGCCAAGCAGAAATCGAAGCTGCAATGCAAGCTGCTAACGCAGCAAACGGTTACTCTGACTTTGTCTTGATGATTACAGATATCGTCAACTCAAACTCAGAAATCCTAGCACTTGGTGCTAACATGGACAAGGTTGAAGCAGCCTTCAACTTCAAACTTGCAGATAACCACGCCTTCCTTGCTGGTGCTGTTTCACGTAAGAAACAAGTGGTACCTCAATTGACTGAAAGCTTCAATGCTTAAGATTTTGAGTGTTAATTCAAATTAGGAAAGGCTAGTTTGCCTTATATCGAAAGGAGTTTAGGCTCCTTTTTTTCTAGGAGTGAAGCATGTTAGAAAATGGCGATTTGATTTTTGTGAGAGATGAGTCAGATATGGGACAGGCCATCCAGACTTCCACAGGCAACTATAACCATGTTGCCATTTATTTGGATGGGATGATATACCATGCTAGTGGAGAATTTGGTGTGGTCTGTCAGGAACCAGCAGACTTCTTTGAGTCCAATCACTTGTACGACCTCTATGTTTACCCAGAAATGGATATCCAGTCTGTGAAGGAAAGAGCTTGCAAACATCTGGGAGCTCCCTACAATGCTTCTTTTTGTCCAGATGGACCTGGTTTCTACTGTTCCCAGTACATGGCAGAAATCCTCCCTATTTTTGAAACTATTCCCATGAAATTTGGAGATGGGAAGAAGGAGATTAGTGATTTTTGGAGGGAGTATTATAGAGAACTAGGTCTGCCTGTTCCTTTGAACCAGACGGGGACTAATCCTAGTCAGTTGGCAGCATCGCCTCTGTTAGAATGTAAAGAAAGGAATCTTCATGATTCAGATTTTTAATCCATCTCGTTTGACGAGACAGCCATTTTTTAGAGAATTGATTCGCTATCTGGACCAGCATGAGGATGTGATTTTGAGAGAAATCAAGGCCCAATTTCCAGATGTAGCAGTTGACAAACTCATGGAAGAGTATATAAAGGCTGGCTTGATTTGTCGGGAAAATAAGCGTTATTACCTCAATCTTCCCATGCTTGAATCACTTGATAGTCTCGAACTGGATCAAGAGATTTTTGTCAGCGAAGATAGTCTGGTCTATCAAGCCTTGTTGGAGCAAACTTTTGAGACGGAATTGCGCAATCAAACCAATGCAACTATTTTAGTTGAACAGACAGATTTTGCGAGAACAAAAATGACATTGTCTAATTATTTCTACAAGGTCAAACATCAGTATCCTTTGACAGAAAAACAGCAGGAACTTTATGACATTTTGGGTGATGTTAATCCTGAGTATGCTCTCAAATATATGACGACTTTTTTGTTGAAATTTCTCAAAAAAGACCAGCTTATGCAGAAACGCCGTGATATCTTTGTGGACAGTTTAGTTGTCCTAGGTTATATTGTCCAAAATGAAGATGGAAAGTATGAGTTGACCGTCGATTTTGATAAGGACAGTTTAACTTTCTACTTAGCGTGATTTCTTATTTCTGAGCACATTGTTTGACTTTCCTTAGTATTCGGTATAAACTATATGTAACCGGTAACACATATCGGAATAAAATTAAAGGAGACAATCATATGTCACTTGAGAACAAATTGGAACAAGCAACAGGCGCTATCAAAGAAGGATTTGGTAAAGTTACTGGGGATAGCAAGACTGAAGCAGAAGGCGCTGTAGAAAAAACAGTTGCTAAAGCAAAAGAAGTAGTTGAAGATGCTAAAGGTGCTGTAGAAGGTGCCGTTGAAGGTTTGAAAAACGCTTTTAAATAAAGATAGAAAAAATCAAGGGTTTCGTTTCCCTTGATTTTTTTACGATCCTTATAAATAATTTTCTGCGACGGCTGCATCTCCAGGATAGGCTTCTTTCTTTCCTTGGACGATTTGATAGCAATCTGCTCCCTTACCAGCAATAATAACTGCATCTAATTCGTGATTTGTGATAGCCATAGCTGCCTTGATGGCCTCTTGACGATCCGCAATTTTTTCAACAGGATGATCGATATAGCTACTAATTTCATCCGCAATGGCCATTGGATCCTCATAGTTGGGGTCATCAGCAGTCAGAAAGACTTGAATCTCAGGGTGTTGATTGAGGAGGAGGCCAAAGTCTTTGCGACGACTTTCTCCCTTATTTCCTGTTGAACCCAGAACCAGAGCAATTTTTCCAGTTTGATGAGTTTCAACCACATTGATGAGTTTTTTGAGACTATCACCATTGTGGGCATAGTCGATGAAGACCTTGGCTCCATTTTTCTGGGTGAGGACTTCCATACGACCAGGAACGCGGGTTGCAGCAATTCCTTTTTTGATGTCCTCAAGACTAGCTCCGAGACGGAGACAAGCAAGTCCAGCAGCAACTGCATTTTCTTGGTTGAAGTGACCAATCAGTTGGATATCATAATCACCAGCCAGTTTCCCACTAGCTGAAAAGCTAAAGGCTTTGGAATTCTCGATTTGGTTGCTCGACTGACTACCATAGAAATCATGCTCTTGATATTCTACTTGTTCTTTCAAGACAGAAAAGTGGTCCATGTCACTGTTAATGATGACTGCTCGGCTATTTTCCATCAAGAGACGCTTGTGGTAGAAGTAGTCTTCAAAGCTAGGGTGTTCAATCGGGCCGATATGGTCTGGGCTGATATTGAGGAAAACTCCCACATCAAAGGTTAGACCATAGACACGTTTGACCAGATAGGCTTGACTGGAGACTTCCATGATGAGGTGGGTACGGTCATTTTGCACAGCCTGATTCATCATGTCAAAGAGGTCAATGCTCTCAGGAGTTGTCAATGCAGACTTAAAGAAAGTCTTGCCATCTAGAGTTGTGTTCATAGTGGACAACATTGCAGGTCGATGCCCTTGAGATAAAATGTTATAGGCGAAATAGGCTGCTGTTGTCTTACCCTTAGTACCAGTAAAGGCAAGGAGTTTGAGTTTTTTCTGTGGATTGCCATAAAACTCCATGGCAATCAAACTCATGGCTTTCTTGATATCGCTGACAATAATGGCAGGAATACCAACCTCATAATCTTTTTCAGCCACATACCAACCAAGTCCTTGAGAGATTCCTGAAAGCAGAAATTCCTTCTTAAAGGCAGCACCCTTGACGAAAAAGAGACTCTTTTCTTTGGCCTTGCGACTGTCATAGCAGATGGTGTTAAACACGACATGGCTGTAGTTGTAGTGATAGTGTCCTTGGTCGATAATCTCACGGAAGAGACCATCTTTCTTTAATATATCTAATACGGTTTCAATCTTAATCATACTTTCTATTGTAAACCGAAAGTCGCAAATTTACAAGTAACAAGGAAAAGTTTATAATGGAAGATAAGGAGTTTTTCCTAGTTATCAAAATTGAATGAGGAATCTATGTCGCACGAAAACAATCACCAGCAGGCCCAGATGTTACGGGGGACTGCTTGGTTAACGGCTAGTAACTTTATCAGTCGCTTGCTCGGGGCTATTTACATTATCCCTTGGTACATCTGGATGGGGTCTTATGCGGCTACGGCCAATGGTCTCTTTACCATGGGTTATAATATCTATGCCTGGTTCTTGCTGATTTCAACAGCAGGTATTCCAGTTGCGGTGGCCAAGCAAGTTGCCAAGTATAATACCATGCGAGAAGAAGAGCATAGCTTTGCCCTGATTCGGAGCTTTTTAGGCTTTATGACAGGACTTGGCCTCGTTTTTGCTTTAGTCTTGTATGTCTTTGCTCCTTGGCTAGCAGACTTATCTGGCGTGGGCAAAGACTTGATACCGATCATGCAAAGCTTGGCTTGGGGAGTCTTGATTTTCCCATCTATGAGTGTTATCCGAGGATTTTTCCAAGGGATGAATAACCTCAAACCTTATGCCATGAGCCAAATCGCTGAGCAGGTCATTCGTGTTATCTGGATGCTTCTAGCAACATTTATCATTATGAAGCTCGGTTCAGGAGATTACCTAGCAGCCGTTACCCAATCGACCTTTGCGGCCTTTGTCGGCATGGTAGCCAGTTTTGCAGTTTTGGTCTATTTCCTTGCTCAAGAAGGTTTACTCAAAAGAGTCTTTGAAACAGGGGATAAGATTAACAGCAAGCGTCTTTGGTTGATACGATTAAGGAAGCTATTCCTTTTATCTTGACTGGTTCGGCTATTCAGCTGTTTCAGATTCTGGATCAGATGACCTTTATCAATAGTATGAGTTGGTTTACCAACTATAGTAATGAAGACTTGGTTGTCATGTTTTCTTATTTCTCTGCCAATCCTAATAAAATCACTATGATTTTGATTTCTGTAGGGGTTTCAATTGGGGGTGTCGGTTTGCCACTTTTGACTGAAAACTATGTCAAGGGGGACTTGAAGGCAGCTTCTCGTCTTGTTCAGGACAGCATTACCATGCTTTTTGTATTCCTGATACCAGCAACGGTTGGAGTGGTTATGGTAGGAGAACCTCTTTATACAGTCTTTTATGGCAAGCCAGATAGTTTGGCTATGGGCTTGTTTGTCTTTGCAGTTTTGCAGTCTACTATTTTAGGCTTGTACATGGTCTTGTCTCCAATGCTTCAGGCCATGTTCCGCAACCGCAAGGCCGTTCTCTATTTTATCTATGGTTCCATTGCCAAGCTAGTCTTGCAAATACCTACCATCGCCCTCTTCCACAGTTACGGACCCTTGATTTCCACTACCATCGGCCTCGTTATTCCTAATGTCTTGATGTATCGGGACATTTGTCAAGTAACTGGTGTTAAGCGCAAGGTGATTTTGAAGCGAACCATTTTAATCAGTTTGTTGACCTTTGTTATGTTCATCGGTGTCGGTGCCATCCAGTGGATTTTAGGATTTGTATTCCAACCAAGTGGACGTTTGTGGAGCTTCCTTTATGTAGCCCTTGTCGGTGCCATGGGTGGAGGAGTATACGGGGTCATGAGTCTCCGTACCCGTTTGTTGGATAAGGTGATTGGAAAAGCCCAAGCAGATCGCCTGCGAGTAAAATTAAAAATTTCTTAGAAAAATAATTTATAAATAAAATGAATAAGTTGAGTTTTTTAAAAACCAAAACACTCTCTTATTCATTTTTTATTGTTAGAATTGGATATAAAATGTAAAACAGAGAATAAATAACGAAAGTAATTGAATTTTATGTCAAAAAACACTTGACTAAAAAGTAGTTAGCCTGTATAATAAAACAAATATTTAAATCAGGAGGTTCTGGAGATGAAAAAGTCTAAGGCCAAGTATGCAACGCTTGCAGGTGTCGTGTTAAGTGCAGGTATTTTGTTAAGTGCCTGTGGAAATTCTAGCACAGCATCAAAAACATACAATTATGTTTACTCAAGTGATCCGTCAAGTTTGAACTATCTTGCTGAAAACCGTTCAACAACTACTGATATTGTGACCAATCTGGTAGATGGTCTCATGGAAAATGACCAGTATGGGAACTATGTTCCATCTTTGGCAGAGGATTGGAGTGTTTCTCAAGACGGTTTGACCTATACCTACAAACTGCGTAAAGATGCTAAATGGTATACTGCAGATGGAGATGAATATGCTCCTGTAACTGCACAAGATTTTGTAACTGGTTTGAAATATGCGGCTGATAAAAAATCAGAAGCCTTGAACTTAGTGCAAGAATCCGTTGCAGGTTTAGATGATTATATCACTGGTAAAACAAGCGACTTTTCAACTGTCGGAGTCAAGGCTCTTGATGACCAAACTGTTCAATATACCTTGACACGACCAGAACCTTACTGGAACTCAAAAACAACCTCAACCATTCTTTTCCCCGTTAATGCGGATTTCTTGAAATCAAAAGGGGATGATTTTGGGAAGATAGATCCATCTAGCATTTTGTACAATGGACCTTTCTTGATGAAATCCTTTGTTTCAAAATCAGTTATCGAATTCAAGAAAAATCCTAGCTACTGGGATGCTAAAAATGTCTTTGTAGATGATGTGAAATTGGCTTATTATGATGGTAGTGACCAAGATGCACTGGCTCGTAACTTTGTCGAGGGGGCTTACAGTTATGCTCGTCTCTATCCAAACAGTTCAAGTTTTGAAGGGATTAAAGAGAAGAATAAGGACAATATCATCTATAGCATGCAAGATGCTACTTCTTACTTCTTAAACTTTAACTTGGATAGAAAATCTTATAAATTCACTTCCAAGACAAGTGATGCTGAAAAGAAATCGACTCAAGAAGCGGTTCTGAATAAAAACTTCCGTCAAGCCATTAATTTTGCCTATGACCGTACGGCCTACGGGGCTCAATCTCAAGGAGAAGAGGGGGCAACTAAGATTTTGCGTAACTTGGTTGTTCCTCCAAACTTCGTAAGTATCAACGGAAAAGACTTTGGTGAAGTAGTAGCTTCTAAGATGGTCAATTATGGTAAGGAATGGCAAGGAATCAACTTTGCGGATGCCCAAGATCCATACTACAATCCTGAAAAAGCCAAGGCTAAATTTGCAGAGGCTAAGAAAGAACTCCAAGCTAAAGGGGTCCAATTCCCTATCCACTTAGATAAAACTGTAGATTTGACCAATAAGGCAGAAATTCAAGGAATTAATTCCATGAAACAATCAATTGAATCTGTCTTGGGTTCAGATAATGTTGTGATTGATGTTCACCAACTCTCTACTGAAGACTTTGATAATACAAGCTATCTGGCTCAAACTGCTGCTCAGAAAGATTATGATCTTTACAACGGTGGTTGGAGTGCAGATTATCAAGATCCTTCAACTTATCTTGATGTCTTTAATGTTAATTCTGGTGGTTTGATGCAAAATCTAGGTTTAGAGCCAGGTGAAGCCAATGACAAGGCCAAGGCTGTTGGATTGGATGTCTACACTCAAATGTTGGAAGAAGCAAATAAGGAGCAAGATCCAGCTAAACGTTATGAGAAATATGCTGATGCCCAAGCTTGGTTGGTGGATAGCTCTCTAGCAATTCCAAATGTTTCACTTGGTGGAACACCAACATTGAGAAAACTAGTTCCTTTCTCATCACCATATTCATTGGCTGGTAATAAAGGGGTTGAATCCTATAAATACCTCAAATTACAAGACAAGACAGTTACAAAAGACGAATATGAAAAAGCCAAAGAAAAATGGCTGAAAGAAAAAGAAGAATCGAATAAAAAAGCTCAAGAAGAATTGGCAAAACATGTGAAATAGGGATTTTTCAAGAAAAACGATGGTTTCGAAAGAAGCTGTCGTTTTTTAATAGAATGATGGCAAATTTTGGGTAAAAGTGCTTACATTTTTTAATTGGTTTACTGGATTTATGCTATAATGAATATAATAAAAACTTGTAAAAAACTATTTTCGAAAATCTACCCAGTGTTAACTGAAGTATGCACATGCTAGGATCATTTTATAGGAGGGATGCTGTCTACTAAAAAAGTAAGATAAAACGCAATAATTGATAAGTTCTTCTTTTATGTGAAGAGTTCTTATCTGCCTATTTACTAATCGTTATGGAGGTATCATCATGGGCGCTATTATGGAGTTTGCAACAGAAAAACAGATTGCATCATTTCTTTCAACTTGCCACATTGAAGGGCAAAAGAATTTTCTGATGGCTTTCAAGAAAAAGACATGGTTGAAATCCTTTATTGATTTTTTCATTATAGGTGGTTCCTACTATGTTCAGTCGAGTGTGAAGCCTAAGATTCTGGCATTCACACCTAGGGGAATCTACTTGATGGACATCAGTGATGTAACAGAAAATCATTCTAATCAAGTCGTAGAGATGCCTTGGAATCAAGTTCAAGATTTTACTTATAAGCCAGTCTTGAATACAGTTAGGCTGAATTGGAACTATCAAAATGAAGTCTATATTTTTTCCGTGGATGTCGGTCAGGTTAGTCAGCATGTCGGTCAGTATCAATTTAATAAAGACCATTATGACTATTTAGCCCAACAGGATTTCTTTCAGTCTAAGTAAGCACTAGCAATCATTTTCACAAAAGAATCTGGAAGCTTTTCTGGATTCTTTTTAGCTTTACTAGTTAGTACTCAATGAAAATCAAAGAGCAAACTAGGAAGCTAGCCGCAGGCTGCTTAAAACACTGTTTTGAGGTTGTAGATAATACTGACGAAGTCAGCTCAAAACACTGTTTTGAGGTTGCAGATAGAACTGACGAAGTCAGCTCAAAACACTGTTTTGAGGTTGCAGATAGAACTGACGAAGTCAGTAACATATATACGGTAAGGCGACGCTGACGTGGTTTGAAGAGATTTTCGAAGAGTATAAGTCTATAGTTTAAAACTATAACTAGCTCTTGAAAAGAAGAAAATGAGTTGATGAAAATAAGTGGTACAATAGTTACTATAGATTTGGAGGTATTGTATGAGCAAGGAATTACACATTAACACAATTTTGGCCCAGGCGGGCATTAAATCAGATGAAGCGACAGGAGCTTTGGTGACACCGCTTCATTTTTCAACGACCTATCAGCATCCAGAGTTTGGTCAATCTACTGGATTTGACTATACGCGCACCAAAAACCCAACTCGTAGTAAGGCTGAAGAAGTCTTGGCGGCTATTGAGTCCGCAGACTATGCCCTAGCGACTAGCTCAGGGATGTCAGCTATTGTACTGGCCTTTAGCGTCTTTCCAGTAGGTAGTAAGGTTTTGGCTGTCCGTGACCTTTACGGTGGTTCTTTCCGCTGGTTCAATCAAGTGGAACAGGAAGACCGTTTCCATTTTACCTATGCCAATACAGAAGAAGAGTTGATTGCCGAGTTAGAAAAGGACGTGGATGTTCTCTATATCGAAACGCCAACCAATCCCTTGATGCTGGAATTTGATATCGAAAAACTAGCAAATTTGGCTCATGCTAAGGGTGCAAAAGTGGTGGTGGACAATACCTTCTACAGCCCTATCTACCAACGTCCGATTGAAGATGGAGCAGATATCGTTCTTCATTCAGCAACCAAGTATCTAGCAGGGCACAATGATGTCTTGGCTGGAGTGGTTGTGACCAATAGTTTAGAACTATACGAAAAGCTTTTCTACAATCTCAATACGACAGGGGCAGTCTTGTCGCCATTTGACAGTTATCAATTGATTCGTGGTCTCAAGACCTTGTCTCTTCGTATGGAGCGCTCAACAGCCAATGCCCAAGAAGTGGTTGCCTTTTTGAAGGATTCTCCAGCAGTTAAGGAAGTTCTCTACACTGGTCGTGGGGGCATGATTTCCTTTAAAGTGGCCGATGAAACACGCATTCCTCACATTTTGAACAGTCTTAAGGTCTTCTCTTTTGCGGAAAGTTTAGGTGGGGTAGAAAGTCTGATCACTTATCCAACGACGCAAACTCACGCTGATATTCCAGCAGAAGTTCGCCATTCTTACGGTTTGACAGATGACCTCTTGCGCTTGTCAATTGGGATTGAGGATGCTAGAGATTTGATTGCAGATTTGCGCCAAGCATTAGAAGGATAAGACAAAGATGGGAAAATATGATTTTACAAGCCTGCCAAACCGTTTAGGGCATCATACCTATAAATGGAAAGAAGCAGAAACGGATAGTGAAATCCTACCAGCTTGGATAGCGGATATGGACTTTGTAGTTTTGCCTGAAATCCGCCAAGCCGTGCAGACTTACGCTGATCAACTGGTTTATGGCTATACCTATGCCAGTGAAGAGTTAATTAAGGAAGTTCAAAAGTGGGAAGCCACACAACACGATTACCACTTTGACAAAGAGGCTCTTGTCTTTATCGAGGGTGTGGTACCAGCCATCTCAACAGCTATTCAAGCCTTCACAAAAGAAGGAGAAGCAGTTTTGATTAACACACCGGTCTACCCACCTTTTGCTCGCAGTGTCAAGTTGAACAATCGTAGATTGATTACCAATTCTTTGGTGGAAAAGGATGGTCTGTTTGAGATTGACTTTGACCGACTTGAAAAGGATTTGGTGGAAGAGGATGTCAAACTTTATATTCTCTGCAATCCTCACAATCCTGGTGGACGTGTTTGGGAAAAGGAAGTGTTGGAGAAGATTGGCCAACTCTGCCAAAAACACGGTGTTTTCTTGGTTTCAGATGAGATTCACCAAGATTTGGCCCTCTTTGGTCACAAGCATCATTCCTTCAATACTGTCAACCCTGACTTTAAAGAATTTGCTATCGTCTTGACCAGTGCTACTAAAACCTTTAATATTGCTGGGACAAAAAATTCCTATGCAGTCATTGAAAATCCTAAGTTGAGACTGGCTTACCAGAAACGTCAGTTGGCTAATAATCAGCATGAAATTTCAGGCTTGGGCTATTTGGCGACAGAAGCTGCCTATCGATACGGTAAAGATTGGTTAGAGGAACTCAAGCAAGTCTTTGAAGACCATATCAATTATGTGGTGGATCTATTTGGAAAAGAGACTAAAATCAAGGTCATGAAACCGCAAGGAACCTACTTGATTTGGCTTGATTTTTCAGCCTATGATCTGACTGATGAAAAATTGCAAGAGCTGTTGAGAAATGAAGCTAAGGTTATCCTCAACCGTGGTTTGGATTTTGGAGAGGAAGGGAGTCTCCATGCCCGCCTCAATGTAGCCATGCCTAAATCTCTGTTGCAAGAAGTTTGTCAGCGAATTGTGACGACTTTTGCTAAACTTTAAAAATCGAGCTTTAAAAATACAGCTTTCTAGGAGAAAAGTCTTCCTAGGAAGCTATTTTCATAGGCGAAAATATGGTATAATAAGAAGATAAGGTAAAGGTAGAAATATGGCTAAATTGATTCCGGGGAAAGTCCGTATCGAAGGCGTTGCCCTTTATGAAACTGGTAAAGTTGACATCATCAAGGAAAAGAACAATCGGCTCTACGCTCGCGTTGCAGAAGAAGAACTGCGCTATAGTTTAGAGGATGATTTGGTTTTTTGTGCTTGCGATTTTTTCCAAAAGAGGGGCTACTGTGTGCATTTGGCGGCGCTAGAGCATTTTCTGAAAAATGATGAGCGTGGTCAGGAAATCTTGCAGAGTCTGGAAGAAGGTCATGAAGAAAAAGAGGCCGTTGAAACCAAGGTGACCTTGGGTGGCAAATTTTTGGACCGAATCTTGTCTCCAAAATCAGAACGTGCCTATGAATTATCGGCTGTGGGGCAAGTGGAAGCAGGAACCAATCATATCTTGTGGACCCTTAGAATCGGGCAAATCAATAGCCAAAAATACTATGTCATTCGGGACATTCCACTCTTTTTAAGGATTGTCGAACAGAGGAAATCTTATATGATTGGCAAGACCTATGAGGAGTCTCTGTCTTTGGAAGCCTTTGATGAGGCCAGCCAAGAACTTCTGACTTTCTTGCGGGGACTAACGGAGGAAGGACTGGTTCCAGACCTCTTTTTCCAAAATCAAGGCAGACACCTTTTTTTCCCTCTGACCTTTTTTGAGCAGGGTGTGAATTTACTGATGACTCTGCCCCATTTTCAATTTGACAACCAAATGGATAGCTACCAAACTCTGCTCTTTCAGGATATGAATGTGGCTGCCAATCTATTTGCCTTTACAGTAACAGAATACTCTGACTATTTTGAAATGGAGATCAGCGAGAGTCCTAGGGTTAATGTCTTTTATCAGGGAGCTGTGCTATTCCATAAAGGACAGGTTTATTTTCTAACTGACCAGCAGATGCGTCTTCTCAAGGAAATCAAAGCGCTGTCTGTGGATCAACATGGAAAGAAACACCTGCAATTTGATAGTAGTGACCGCGATAAATTGGCTTCTTGTTTAACTCTTTTTAGCCAGATGGGGACAGTTTCAGCTCCAGAACGCTTACAAATCAAATCCTTTGCGCCCTCTTTTTACTTTGATAGGGAAGAGGACAACCGGATTCGTCTAGAAATCCAGTTTGATTATGGAGACAGCCAGGTCTCTAGCCGACAAGAGCTGGAAGAATTACCATTTTCGAGTGATGCTGATTTAGAAGAAAGAATCTTCCAAGTCTGTTTGGCGGCAGGTTTTGAAGCAGATTTTCAATCTTGGCGTCAGGCCTTAAAAGCGGAGTCTATCTATCATTTTTTCCACGAAATCATTCCAGTCTTTGAAAAATTCGGAAATGTTGACCTATCAGACAAGTTAGAAGAACTTTATAGTTTAGCAAGTCCTCAAGTACAGATTGCGTCCAAGGGAGGGCTCTTGGAAATCCAGTTTGATTTTCAAGATATCGCCCAAGAGGAAATTGACCAGGCCATGCAGGCCTTGGTTGATAATCAAGATTTTTACATTGGTTCGTCCAATCAAGTCTACTTTTTTGATGACGAAACCAAGAAAATTCGTCAAAATTTACAGGAACTGGGGCAATTTGAATTAAAAGATGGGACCTTGCAAGCTCGAAAATCCTTGGCATACAGTTTAGCTCATCTTTTTGAAGGGCGAGACCGTGTTTCTTTTTCACAAGAATTCCAGAATTTGGCCCAGGATTTGACGCATCCAGAGGACTTCCCACGACAAGAAACTCAGGTTCAGGCTGACTTGCGAGATTATCAGGAAAAGGGAATCGGCTGGCTGCAAATGCTCTATCATTATGGTTTTGGTGGGATTTTGGCTGATGATATGGGATTGGGTAAAACCCTTCAGACCATTGCTTTTTTGACCAGTCAGGTGACAAAAGAAAGTCGGGTTTTGATTCTCGCTCCGTCGGGTTTGATTTACAACTGGGCAGATGAGTTTCAGAAATTTGCTCCACAGTTGGATATGGCTGTTGTTCATGGCTTGAAAGCTGGTCGTGAAGAGATTCTTGCCGAAAGCCATCAAATCTATGTGACTAGCTATACCACCTTCCGTCAGGACAGTGAGCTTTATCAGGGGATGGCCTTTGATTTCCTTTTCTTAGATGAAGCTCAGGTCATGAAAAATGCCCAGACCAAGATTGCCCAGACCTTGAGACAATTTGTGGTGCCGTCAGTTTTTGCCTTGTCAGGGACTCCGATTGAAAATCATTTGGGTGAGTTGTGGTCTATTTTCCAGATCGTCATGCCAGGGCTCTTGCCAAGCAAGAAAGAATTTATGAAATTGCCAGCAGAGCGAGTGGCTCAGTTTATCAAGCCTTTCGTTATGCGGCGCAAGAAAGAAGAAGTTCTGACTGAATTGCCAGACTTAATCGAAGTGGTTTATAAGAATGAACTGGAAGACCAGCAAAAGGCTATCTATCTAGCCCAGTTGCAACAGATGCGAGACCGTCTAGCTCAAGTTTCAGATCAGGAATTCCAGCGAAGTCGGGTGGAAATCTTGTCTGGTCTGATGCGCTTGCGTCAAATTTGTGACACTCCTGCCCTCTTTATGGAAGATTATCAGGGAGCCAGTGGCAAACTGGATAGTCTCCGAGACCTGCTGCTACAGGTGGCAGATGGCGGACACCGTGTCTTGATTTTCTCGCAGTTTAAGGGAATGTTGGAGAAAATTGAACAAGAACTGCCAGACTTGGGCTTGACTTCCTTTAAAATTACGGGTTCAACCCCAGCCAAGGAAAGACAAGACATGACCAAGGCCTTTAACCAAGGGGAAAGAGATGCCTTTCTGATTTCCCTCAAGGCTGGTGGTGTCGGTCTCAACCTGACAGGTGCTGATACAGTTATCTTGGTTGATCTTTGGTGGAATCCTGCGGTGGAAGCGCAAGCCATTAGCCGTGCCCATCGGATGGGGCAGGAAGAAACGGTTGAGGTCTATCGCTTGGTGACCAAGGGAACCATTGAAGAAAAAATACAGGAACTCCAAGAGCAAAAGAAACATCTGGTGTCACAAGTATTGGACGGAACAGAGTCACGTGGCAGTCTGACCCTAGCAGAAATTAGAGAAATTTTGGGAATTTCTGAAGCCAGCACTTGAAAAATCAAGACAATACGCTATAATGAAGTGTTGAAAGGAAATAGAAAATGAAACAAGAACGATTTCCATTGGTGTCAGATGACGAGGTCATGCTGACTGAAATGCCAGTCATGAACTTGTACGATGAGTCTGATCTGATCAGTAATATCAAGGGAGAATACCGTGATAAGAATTATCTGGAGTGGGCTCCTATTACTGAAGAAGCACCAGTCAAACCGATTGAAAAGCAAGTTGAGAAACCTAAAAAGGCTCCTTTAGGGGTTAAAAAAGAAGGAAAGAGCTATGCAGAGGTGGCGCGTGAAGAAGCGCGTGCAGACTTGAAAAAGAAACGCTCTGCTAACTATCTAACTCAGGATTTCAGTCGTGCGAGACGTCATTCTCAATCAGGCCTCGTTAGACAGGGTAATCAACCGACAGCGCCTTTCCAAAAGGAAAATCCTGGTGAATTTGTCAAATATAGCCAAAAATTGACCCAGTCTCATTATATCTTGGCGGAAGAAGTTCATTCTATCCCTACCAAGAGTGAAGAAGTATCAGCACCTGCTCCAAAGAAAAACAACTATGATTTTCTAAAGAAGAGCCAAATCTACAATAAAAAAAGTAAACAAAAAGAACAAGAACGTCAGGTTGCACAAGAGTTGAATCTGACAAGAATTACAGAATAGGGGAGGAAACATGTCAAAGACATATCATTTTATCGGAATTAAGGGATCAGGAATGAGTGCCTTGGCCTTGATGTTGCACCAAATGGGGCACAAGGTTCAGGGATCAGATGTTGAAAGTACTACTTTACCCAACGGGGTCTTGAGCAGGCAGGAATTACCATTCTTCCTTTTGATGAAAAGAATCTAGACGGTGATATGGAAATTATCGCTGGAAATGCCTTCCGTCCAGATAACAACGTCGAAATTGCCTATGCAGACCAAAATGGTATCAGCTACAAACGTTACCATGAGTTTCTAGGTAGCTTTATGCGTGACTTTGTTAGCATGGGTGTAGCAGGAGCACATGGAAAAACTTCAACGACAGGTATGTTATCTCATGTCTTGTCTCACATAACAGACACTAGTTTCTTGATTGGGGATGGGACCGGTCGTGGTTCGGCCAATGCCAAATATTTTGTCTTTGAATCTGACGAATATGAACGCCACTTTATGCCTTATCACCCAGAATACTCTATTATCACCAACATTGACTTTGACCATCCAGACTATTTCACAAGTCTAGAGGATGTTTTCAATGCCTTTAACGACTATGCCAAACAAATTACCAAGGGTCTTTTTGTCTATGGTGAAGATGCAGAATTGCGTAAATTACGTCTGATGCACCAATTTATTATTATGGTTTTGAAGCTGAGGGTAATGACTTTGTAGCTAGCGATCTTCTTCGTTCAACAACTGGTTCAACCTTCACAGTTCACTTCCGTGGACAAGAATTGGGTCAATTCCACATCCCAACCTTTGGTCGTCACAATATCATGAATGCGACAGCCGTTATTGGTCTTCTTTACACAGCAGGATTTGATTTGGACTTGGTGCGTGAACACCTGAAAACATTTGCTGGTGTGAAGCGTCGTTTCACTGAGAAAATTGTCAATGACACAGTGATTATCGATGATTTTGCCCACCATCCAACAGAAATCATTGCGACCTTGGATGCAGCTCGTCAGAAATATCCAAGCAAGGAAATTGTAGCAGTCTTCCAACCTCATACCTTTACAAGAACCATCGCCTTGTTGGACGAATTTGCTCACGCTTTGAACCAAGCGGATGCTGTTTACCTAGCGCAAATTTATGGGTCAGCTCGTGAAGTAGACCATGGTGATGTTAAGGTAGAAGATCTAGCTAATAAAAATCAACAAGAAACACCAAGTTATCACTGTTGAAAAATGTTTCTCCACTCCTAGACCACGACAATGCTGTTTATGTCTTTATGGGAGCAGGAGACATCCAAACCTATGAATACTCATTTGAACGTCTCTTGTCTAACTTGACAAGCAATGTTCAATAGGCTATTCTCATGGAAGTTCCAATTAAGATTATTCAGGCAAGTAAGTCTGATTTGACTGAGATAGAGGCACTGCAGGCCTCGTCTTTTCCAACAGAAAAGCAGCAACCTTCCCATATCTTAGAAGAAAGTATCCGTAAGTCTGCGGATACCTTTCTTCTAGCTAGAGATGAAAAATCAGCTACTGGGCTACGTTCTAGGAAGTCCTCATCCCCACAATCCGCAATGTTTAGAAATTTGTTCTTTAGTCATCAAGGCTGACCATCAGAGACAGGGTTTGGGAACGCTTCTTCTTGCGGCTTTGAAAGATGCGGCAGTGGAGCTTGAATACAGAGGTATTCGTTTGAATAGTCCTGATGAGCTGCTTTCCTATTTTGAAATGAACGGTTTTGTCGATGTAGAAGAAACAGATTCGCTATATGCAGCTAGTCAAGGTGTTAGTATGATTTGGTTTAATCTCTTTTAGAGGAGGCACAATGAAAATTAGACCAGCAAGATTAGAAGATTTAGATCGTATCGTTGCGATTGAACTAGAAAATTTCTCGGTTGAAGAAGCCATTCCTCGCTCTGTTTTTGAGGCACATTTGCGAGAAATTCAGACCTCTTTTCTGGTCGCAGAAAAAGCAGGCAGAATCATGGGTTATATAGAAGGACCAGTTGGACCACACCGCCATCTGCAAGACCAGTCTTTTACAGAAAAGATAGAAGATTATAATCATGAGCCTGGTGGTTATATCTCTGTGACCTGTCTTTCCATTGCCAAGGAGGCACAGGGACTCGGACTGGGTAAGAAATTACTGACATCCTTGAAAGAGCTGGCTCTTGAATACGAAAGAGATGGCATTAACCTAACCTGTCATGACTATCTTATCGCCTACTACGAAAAGCATGGATTTGTCAATGAAGGCTTGTCCCAGTCAACCTTTGCAGGTGAAACCTGGTATGATATGGTCTGGGAAGCTAAAAAATAGGCAAGGTAAGGTATCATAGGTTGCTTTTCCTAGACTTTTAAGATATAATATTATGGATTGTCAACGAGGAGGAAAAACTTTTGAGTGAAAAGTCAAGAGAAGAAGAAAAATTAAGCTTTAAAGAGCAGATTTTACGAGATTTAGAACGAGTTAAAAAACATGAAGAAGATCAGGAGGAAGTTGATTTAGCTTCAATAAAACCCCAATTTTCTTCTAAATGACCAGTCGATAGAAGAGCTAATGGAAGATTCTCTATCAGCTGTAGAGGAGATTATGAGAAAAGCTCCTACTGTGCCGACTCACCCAAGTCAAGATGCGCCTTCTTCTCCCGCAGAAGAGGCTGTAGGAAAAGCTCCACTTAATCCTAGTCATCCGAGTCAAGATTTACCAGCTTCTCCATCAGAAGAGCTTCAAAGAGAAACTCCTGCCGTCCCAACCCATCCAAGTCAAGATGTGCCGTCTTCTCCAGCAGAAGAAAGTGCCTCAAGACCAGGACCAGGACCTGTTAGACCTCGAAAAGTGGAAAAGGAATTTAATGAAATTCCAACAAGAGTAGCTGTTTCTTATAAGACAGAGGGGCAGAAAGAAGTAGTAAAAAAAGAAGTTCCTACTTCACAACCAGTAGTGGAAAAGAAAGCTGTAGAAGGAATGTCTGCAACTCCACGTCGTAGCCGTCGTGAGACAGTTCAGCCTACTAAGAAGAAAAAATCAGGATTCAAGACCTTCTTTATTTCTCTACTAATTTTCCTAGGCTTGATTTCAGCAGGTGGTTACTTCGGTTATCAGTATGTTCAGTCATCTTTACAGCCTGTGGATGCTTCATCTAAACAATATGTGACAGTGCAAATCCCAGAAGGCGCTAATGTTCAAGAAATCGGTAAGACACTTGAAGATGCCGGTTTGATTAAACACGGTCTAGTTTTTAGCTTGTATGCTAAGTACAAATTATGCTGATTTGAAATCAGGTTACTATAATTTGCAAAAGAGCATGAGCACAGAAGATATCATCCACGAACTACAAAAAGGTGGAACAGCTGAAGCTCAAGAACCTGTCCTTGCGACTTTGACAATTCCAGAAGGTTATACGATTGATCAAATGGCACAAGCTGTAGGTCAATTGCAAGGTGACTTCAAAGAGCCTTTGACAGCGGATGCTTTCCTAGCAAAAGTTCAAGATGATAGCTTTATCAGCCAAGAAGTTGCTAAATATCCTAGTCTACTTGAAAGCTTGCCTACAAAGGAAAGTGGCGTTCGTTACCGTTTGGAAGGATTCCTCTTCCCAGCTACTTACTCTATCAAGGACAGTACAACTATTGAAAGCTTGATTGACGAGATGTTGGCAGCTATGGACAAGACTTTGGCACCTCATTACAGTACGATTAAGTCTAAGAATTTGACGGTCAATGAATTGTTGACGATTGCTTCTCTTGTCGAAAAAGAAGGAGCTAAGACGGAAGACCGTAAGTTGATTGCAGGTGTATTCTACAATCGCTTGAATCTTGGTATGCCACTTCAAAGCAATATTGCCATCTTGTATGCCCAAGGCAAACTTGGTCAGAAGATTAGTCTTGCCGACGATGCTGGAATTGATACATCGATTAATTCACCATACAATGTTTATACAAATCTAGGCCTCATGCCTGGTCCGGTAGATAGTCCAAGCTTGGATGCTATCGAGTCAAGTATCAATCAGACTAAGAGTGAAAACCTTTACTTTGTTGCAGATGTGACAGATGGTAAGGTCTACTATGCTAGCAATAAAGAAGAACATGATCGGAATGTTGCCGACCATGTCAACAGCAAATTAAACCAAACAAACTAAAATTATGTGATACTTCACATAATTTTCTTTAGAAAATATCATCAGAAGAAAGTTGAGAAAAATGGCAGAAAAAACATATCCTATGACCCTTGCGGAAAAGGAAAAACTTGAAAAAGAATTAGAAGAATTGAAATTGGTCCGCCGACCAGAAGTGGTAGAACGCATTAAGATTGCTCGTTCATACGGTGACCTTTCTGAAAACAGTGAGTATGAAGCAGCTAAGGATGAACAAGCCTTTGTCGAAGGACAAATTTCTAGCTTGGAAACAAAAATCCGTTATGCTGAAATCGTCAATAGCGACTCAGTTGCCCAAGACGAAGTAGCGATTGGGAAAACAGTCACTATCCAAGAAATTGGTGAGGACGAAGAAGAAGTTTATATTATCGTAGGTTCAGCGGGTGCAGATGCCTTTGCAGGTAAGGTTTCAAATGAAAGCCCAATTGGACAAGCCTTGATTGGTAAGAAAACAGGTGACACAGCAACTATTGAAACACCTGTTGGTAGTTATGATGTAAAAATCTTGAAGGTTGAAAAAACAGCCTAAAAACAAAAAAAGGAGTGGGGAGGCTGTGCGCTTCACTCACTCCTTTTTCCATTTTAAATTGAATTGGAGACGATATGAGTTCAAAGAAGAAAAAAAATAAGATGGAGCGTGGTCTGACCAATCGTCACGTGCAGGTTATGGCCATTGCTGGAACAATTGGAACAGGACTCTTTTTGGGAGCAGGTCGCTCTATCAGCTTAACAGGTCCTTCCATTGTACTGATTTATATGATTACGGGGGCTTTATGTTCCTCATGATGCGTGCGGTTGGAGAAATGCTTTACCAAGACCCTGAGCAACATACCTTTATCAACTTTATCACGCGCCATTTGGGTAAGGGCTGGGGCTATTTCTCAGTTTGGTCTTACTGGCTATCCGTTGTATTTATCGGTATGGCGGAAATCACAGCTATCTCTCACTATGTTCAGTTCTGGTTCCCTAGCTGGCCAAGTTGGATGATTGAGATTGGATTTTTGACTATTCTAGCCTTGGTCAATCTGATTGCAGTTAAGCTCTTTGGGGAAGTTGAGTTTTGGTTTGCGATGGTCAAGATTGTGGCTATTTTAGCCATGATTGCGACAGGGGTCTTTATGGTCTTGACAGGCTTTAAGACACCTCATGGAGTAGCAAGTTTGGCCAATATTGCTGACAATTTCTCCCTCTTCCCAAATGGTGGAGTGAACTTTGTCATGGCCTTCCAGATGGTGTTCTTTGCCTACCTCATGATTGAGTTTATCGGGGTCACAACTTCTGAAACTAAAAATCCACGTCAGGTCTTGCCAAAAGCCGTTAAGGAAATTCCTTTGCGTATCGCCTTTTTCTACGGTGGTGCCCTCTTAGCCATCATGGCTATCATTCCTTGGCGTGAGCTTGCCTCTGCTGATTCACCTTTTGTTACAGTATTTGAATTGGCCGGTATCAAGTGGGCGGCAGCCTTGATTAACTTCGTCGTTTTGACATCAGCAGCTTCTGCCCTTAACTCAACCCTTTATTCAACAGGTCGTCATTTGTACCAGATTGCTCATGATTCGCCAAATCGCTTCCTAAAAGCAATTAAGGCAGATACTCTCTCTCGCCACAATGTGCCACAAATGCCATCATTGCTTCAGCAATCTTGATTGCCCTAGCAGCCTTTATTAATGTCTTGCCAGGTGTTTCGGATGCCTTTGCCTTGATTACGGCTTCATCATCAGGTGTTTATATCGCCATTTATATCTTGATTATGGTGGCTCACCTCAAGTATCGTAAGTCACCAGACTTTATGGCGGATGGCTACCTTATGCCCCATTATCGTTTCTTAAATCCTTTAACCATGCTCTTCTTTGTCTTTGTCTTTGTAACCCTCTTTTTACAAGAGTCTACATTTGTAGGAGCAATTGGCTCAGCTATCTGGATTATCGGTTTCGGTATATACAGCCAGTGGAAATTTAGAAAATAGATTAAGGACTCATCAACTCAGGTTGGTGGGTTTTTCTTTAAAATCAAGTTAAAAAACACCAGAGTCTAAAGTGACTTTGGTGCTTTGAAGTTATAAATATTTTGCTCTAGACTGGTGTTGATAGTTATTCCTCATTTTCTGGAGGGAATGGAATGCCAGTTTTATTCAGTCGTTGAACGTCTTGGATGAACATGTTCTTAGTTTCAAACAGGTATGCTAGTGGGAAGAGGTCGTTTTGGGCATCCATGTAATGAATAACAGTATTAGCTCGTTCAATAGCCTTAGGGTTATCTTGTCGAAGTAGATTGTAAACTTCATACATTTTTAAAAGAAATAGGGGAAATATTGCAAATTCGCAAGCGAATTCTTGAGTTATTATGATATTCAACTTATAGATGAGCTTTTCTGCTTTATCGTAGTATCCATAGCGAGAATATGTTCTAATTAAAAACAGTCCAGTCATAGCATATCTGCGATAAAAATACTCATCATTATTAGAATCTTCCAATCCTTTAAGAATTAGTTTTTCGAGGTATTCAAGGAATTTTAACTCAAAAGATTGAATATTAAATTGTAAAAGAATTTCAATAATAGTAAAATCACGAATATAAAGAGTATCAAGACTAAATATATAGTTGATCAAGTAATTAATAGCTTCTACTTGATCAGGAGTCAATTTATCCATTTCATTTTCTTGATTTAAAATGCCTAATTTTAGTGTGTAATACTCTATGATATTTCCCCACTCACTTTTCTTTCCTAGTATTTGTATAGCTTTGGTTCTATCATTTTTAGACAATGCATTTAGAATTTGTTTTACTCTTTGAGATCCATCATTTTGAATATGTAACACTTCTGCATAGTCTATCTCATCTAAATTAAATCTGCTCAAAATTTCAAAAAAAGTATCGACTTTGATAGAAGATAATCCTTTTTCAAAGCGACTGAGGTTATTGGGAGTAATGACATCTCCAGCAGCCTCTTTGAGGGTCATATTACGATCTTGACGGATTTTTTGAATGATTTCTCCATAGTGTTTAAATTCCATGATAGTCTCCTTAGTCTTAATTTATTTTATTATAACTTAAATTTTTATAATTTTGAAAAAATCTACTGTTTTTAGCAGATTTTTGTTTAAAACTCAAGATAAGTAATAAAATTATACTGTTTTCAGTAGAAAGTTCCAAAATGAGAATTAATTACAGTATAATGTACAAAAAAATAAAAAGGAGACAATATGAAGAAAAAAGATATTTTGTTAGGTGCTGGTTTGACAACTATTTTTGTAGGTGCTGGTGCTGTAAATACAACTGCACATGCAGAAGAGGTTGATTCTGGTCAACTCAAGCCTACGGTGAAGACGACTCCTGTTCATGTTACTGAACAAGACGTTAAAAATGCTAAAGCTGATGTAGATAAGGCACAAGCTGATGTTGACACCAAACAAGGCGTTGTTGACCAAGCAAACGCTGACAAGGTAAAAGCAGATGACAAAATTGCATCAATCAACAAAGATATTGACACAGCTAATAATGCAAACAAAATCATCAATGCTCAAAACGATATTATCACTAGCAAAACAGCGGATAAGACAAACGCAACAAACGATTTGAATACCGCTAAAGATGCCGAACGGGATGCACATACAGCACTAGACAATGCTAACACAGCAAAAACAGAGGCTGATAATGCTCGTGACGCTAAGAAAGCTGATGTTGATACGAAACAAGCAGACCTTGATGCAATTACAGACGCTAACGTGCGTAAAAATATCACAAACACAACTGATAAAATTTCAAACGTTGATAATGATTTGAATGCTAAAGGTGCACAAATCACAGCTACAAACGCTAAAATTGCTGCGAAACAAGGGGAAATCGATAGCTACAAAGTTAAAGTTATCTCAACAGATTTAAACCCTGATGAACGTAATCACACCGCTCATGATAATCTTAATGATTATGAGTATAACCATGGATTCTTCCGTAACAACCAAATGGAACCAGTTAATTTCCAAGGTGTAGACATCAAAGAAATTGACGCAACTAAAGATATGGTTGATTTCGCAGAAGCTTTAGCAGCCTATAAGAAAGCGCCATATGATTGGACAACTCGTAAATACAAAGAACGCCCAACATATCGTTATAAAGTTGATAACAAAGGTATTTCAGACGCCTTTGTCAAATTGCTTAATCAACTACGTGTTAATAACAATTTGAAGGGTGATATGGTGGTTGACGATGAGTACCTTGCATACGCACAAAAACGCGTAGATGAAATGCAGAATACGGGCATCTTGACACACAGAACAACATTAACAAACAAACCGGGCTACATCGAAAGAGTGCAACCCGACCAGAACGTCGAAAACATCGTTGGTGGTGCATACGGTCAAATTATCAGTCGTGAAGGTGAATATTTAACATTTGACCACATTGTAACTAACGAAACATTAGCCTATGAAATGCTATTAGGTTGGTATAGTGACTACAATAATGTTAGAGGTTTAAACTACGGACACCGCAAGAACTTATTAACACCAACAGGTGGTAAAATGGGCCTTGCCATTTCAACCATTGACGGAAAGACAAAACAACTTATTTCGGTTCATTCAATGCTAGTGCGCACAAAGGTTCAACCTATGGATGGGACGAAGATAATCAAATGTTCTATTCCCTAAATCAAAGCCAAGATGAGAAGGATTATTGGAATAACAATAACAACTTCAAACAAGATGACCCAATGAACCCAACATTATACGGCAAAAAGATGAAGTTTATCGCAGACACTCATTATGTATTTGTTAAACGTCAAATCATCGATGACCGACCAAAAATGCAAGCAGAGTTAGACGCTTTGAAAGCTCAAAAAGCGACACAAGAACGCGAACGTGATGTATTAGTTACGAAAAAAGCAGATTTGACTCAAGATTTGGATGCATTAAACAACCAATTGAACGATATTGCTATCGCTCGTGCAAACGCAACAACAGCTCTAAATCAAGCAAAATCTGATTTAGCTACACTTACAGCAACAGCTCAAGATAAGGCGGACGCTGTAGTTCAAAAACAAAAAGAGTTGAATAAAGCAATCGCTCGTGTAAATGATGTAACTGCACGTATCAACACAATTCAAAGTGAAATTGATGCCGCGACAAGCAAACGTGATGACGCTATGCGTGTCTACGCGCAATTGCCACAATTGCGTGCAAGTTTAACGAAGGCAAAAGCTGATAGAACAAACGTGGAACAACGCATTACAGCAGCTGAACAAGACTTGGCAGATGCTAAAGCTCGTTTTACACAAGCACAAGCTGACCACAAATACAAATCAGATATCTTTTCAATCGATAAGATGTTAAATGTGTATACTGACAGTAACCGTGTCATTTCAGCCACACCGAAAGTAGCCCCAACCGTAGATGAATTGCCAGAATTGGATATCACAGCTGACATCCCAAGTGATTTGAATACAAAACAAAACCCTGACGGTATTGGTGCTACACCAAAAGTAGCACCAACAGTGGATGAATTGCCAGTATTGGATATCACAGCTGATATTCCAAGTGATTTGAATACAAGACAAAATCCAGACGGAATTGGTGCTACACCAAAAGTAGCTCCGACAGTAGATGAATTACCAGAGTTGGACATCACAGCTGACATCCCAAGTGATTTGAATACGAAACAAAAATCCTGATGGTATTGGTGCAACACCAAAAAGTAGCTCCAACCGTAGATGAATTGCCAGAATTCCCACTCGATAAATTGCCTAAGGTAGAACAACCAAAAAGTTGAACAGCCTAAGGTTGAACAGCCTAAGAATGAAAAACCAAAGGTAGAAGAGCCAGGTAAGGAGCCAAGTCAAGAACCAGGTAAAGAACCGGGTAAAGAACCGAGCAAAGAGCCGGGTAAAGAACCAGGCCAGGCTGGTAATCAAGATATGAAATCTGTGGTACCAGCACCAAGCTACCAAGCACCTGCAGTTCTGTCTCAAGCGAAACAAGAAACTGGACAAAAAACATTGCCAAATACTGGAAGTCAAGTGAGCCTACTAGCCTTATTAGGATATGGCTTCTTAGCAGGATTAGGAATTGTTTTAAAGAAAAAAGAGGAATAAAAATTGAAAAAGAAAGTTGCATTTGTATTATCGTTAGTAACCAGCCTATTGCTTTTAGCGGCCTGTTCATCAGCAGACGGAACCTATGTCTATCAAGGTAGCATGCCATTTATGGAAGAAGCAACCGTGACCATCCAAATCAAGGGTGATAAAGGACAAGTTCATACCACAGGAAAAACGATTGGTTTTCTAACAGAGGGCAAGCAAACAGAGCAGACAGATGAGATGAAAGTCAATCAGAAAGAAAAGACCTTTGAATTGTCTTCAATGAAACTAGGTTATGAGATTAAAGGTGGAGAGTTGATCATTACTTCAGATCCGACTGGTATATTAGCTGGCAAATCTTTTAAAAAGAAATAAAGGAGGTATTATGTCCAAGAAAAGCATTTTAAGTGGCTTGTTATTGGCTAGCTCAATCATTATATTAGCAGCCTGTGGACAACAATCTAGCCAGACAAGTGAGGGGGAGTCGACTGACGCTACAGTTCAAACCAGTGGCTCAGAAGATAAAAAAGCTGAACAAGCAAAGATTGATTACCAGATTGTATATCAGAATATCTTAGATTCCTATAGAGAGCGAGTTAAGGCAGCGCAAAATCAACAAATGCCACAGAACTCGACAGGTGACAAAGAAGAGTCTTATATTGATTCCATTTTGTTTGATTACAAAGGGATAGATATCAGCTACACTTTCTACGATATCAATAAGGATGGGAAGAAAGAATTGCTGATTAAGCAAGATAAGATTCTACTTGGGATTTACTATCTGACAGATCAGGGAGCTCAGCTGGTCAAGTCTGGTGGAGTAGCTGGAAGAGGCGGAGAACGTCGTATACTTATTCCTTATGAGAACGGTGCGATTTCTTATCTAAATTTCAATTCTCCTAGACCTGAGGCCATTGCTACAACCTATCTCTTTGCAGATGGTCGATATCAGGAAACCAGCTCAGTTAATTATGATTTGAGAGAAACCAAGGATCCTTCAAGTTTGCAAGGGCTAGATGGGATTAAAAAGATTGATTTGGAAGGCTTGAACTGGTTGATTTTTTTGATGATGCTTCAGCTAGTCGTTCCTTTATTGACCTAGAGGAGCAGGCCAAGGGTCCTGGTGCTCATCTGGCTGAGATTTACCAGAAAAAAACTTCAGCAGTATCAAAGGAACTTGGAAGAATAACAATGGTGTAGAAGTCACTTTTTGATGAAAAATGGGTTTACAAATGGCTTAGTCTTGACTGACACAGTACCTAAGATTGTAAATAATATGGTTCGCTTTGGCATGACCTCAAGCAGTGGTGTCGGTGGTGCGTCGGTTATACTTATTCCCAAAGGAGTTGTGCATCCAGATATAAATGTAGGTGATACCACTTTCAAAGATGCGTCTGACAGTAGCAAGGATCGTTTATTAATTACCCAAAGTGTGGATACAGTGTCCAATCCAAACGAATTTTTATTATAAGGTTAGTGAATAAAAAGGAGAAATAGAAGATGAAACTAAAACATGTATTGACAGGATCAGTAATGGGGTTGAGCCTCGTAACAGCAGGAGTTATCACAACAAGTGTACTCCCTACTAACAGTGTAGAAGCTGCAGAATACCGTAAGATTTATGCGGATGTAACTGCCCAGATGGGACTAGATGGAAACTTGTACTTGGAAATTGTTGGAGAACGTCCTGATGTAACTGTTGCAACTGGCCAGTATAAGGCTGTTGAAATTTTAGAAGCAAATACAGGACGGGTGGTAAATCCAAATACTTTCATTGTTATTAATCCAGTTACAAATGGGGAAGCTAAGAAAAATGTTGGTAGAGCAAAGTTGAATTTATCTTTTCTAAATGGACAACCTTACCCAGATGGAACCTATCTAGTTTCATTTAAGGATTTGGTACTTTCTCACGAGTCAGGTTACTTTACTTTAGTTGGAGCAATTAAATTGACCATTAAAGATGGAGAATTTGTTAAATACGAAAAAGTTAACTTAAAGCCAACATCAACACCAACACCTGAGCCAAAAACTCCAGAACAACCAAGTGGAAAGAATGGTTGGGTAGGTCGTTCTTACTACCAAAATGGCCAAAAGGTTATTAGCAAATGGATTTATGATTCACAATATAAGTCTTATTTCTATTTGAATGCTGCTGGTGACTATGTGGAAAATGCTTGGGTAGGGAACTACTATCTCAAGTCAGGTGGCTACATGGCTAAAAGTGAATGGATTTATGATTCTAATTACGGATCTTACTATTACTTGACATCAGAAGGAAGCTATGCGCGTAATGCTTGGTCAGGAAGTTATTACCTCAAATCAAATGGAAAGATGGCTAAGAACGAGTGGATTTATGACAATGATTACAAAGCTTATTATTATCTGACATCAGAAGGTAGCTACGCTCGTAACAAATGGGTAGGAGATTATTACCTTAAATCAAATGGTAAGATGGCTGTTAGCGAACGTACACCAGATGGTTATCGTGTAGATGGATCTGGTAAATGGATCAAATAATTTCGTTCTAACATTCGAAAAATAAAGGAGATCTTAAGTGGAAGAGTTGGAAGATAAGGTACATGAAGAGACTTCAAATGATACAGAAGTTTCGGAACAAGAGGCAAGCGTCCAGCAGGAAAGTGGGAATAGTAATCCTGTAGCTCCTGTCTCAAGTCAGCCAGTATTTGTGGATAAGGTAAAACAACTCATTGAGACACGACGTAAGGAAACTCTTGGTATGTTGATTGCTGTTGGACTTGCTATTATCGCTTTTGTAGGCTATAACTTTTATCAAGGACAACCTAAAAGTTTAGCAAAAGAAGTCAGGGTGGAATTTTCAGGGTATTCAGAGTCAGGGACTTTGACTTATAATGAAGAAGTGATTGCGGCTATGGTTAAGGAACTATCCTACAAAAAAGCTGGATTTAACAAGGAACAAGCTCAGGCCCTTGCTCAGAATGATCCTGTAGCCCTATCGACTTTGGCAACCAATCCGCAATTAGCCTCAAAAGCTGCCCTAGCTAAGGCTATGATTAACAGTGTTCGTTATGAGTTTGATAAGAAAAGTGAGTTAAAAAACGGAGATGAAGTCACTTTTACAGTCACAACAACTTCGCAAAATTCACCTGTTAAAGCTGAAAAGAAACATTTAAGGTTGAAACACTGAAGGAATATGAAAAAGTTTCAAAAGAAGACCTCTTGAAACTGACTCCTGTAAGTTTTGAAGGCTTTAATGGCTATGGTCAAGTTTCTATTCCTAAAACAAAAGATGAGGAAGATATCTTCACTATTGATGGTAATTCTGATGCCAATGATTTGAAAAATGGCGATAACATCAAACTTGTGGTTCGTGACTACTATTTGAATAAATTGAAAAAAAGAAGGGAAAAGTACCCGCCGAAAAAGAGTTTTGAAGTTCCAGTTTCTGGCCTGAAAGAAGTCAGTGAGATTAAAGGGATTAAAGGATATTCTTAAGAAAATTGATGACTACAGTAAGTCTGAAAACAAGAATAGCTCCTCATCTTCTTATACCTTAGAACCTCAAGGAACTTACTTAGGAATATTTTCATCAAGTGACAGTGCTTATGAGAATGTAATTGTTATAAGTATCATCTATAAAGTTACGGAAACCAAGTCTGATGGTTCTAAAGATACTCATTATAAAGACTATAGTTATGCTGCAGGAGTCAAAAAAGATGGCAGTGTAGATATGGATAAGCTAGAGAAAGCCCAGTTTAATACTACGGCAGATTTAGAAGGATTGAAGTCTTATTTATCGAATTATAAATTAAAAGAATATAAGCAGTGATAGTATTAAATTTAAAACTCATCAACTCGGGTTGGTGAGTTTTTGCTAGTTTGACAGTCTATTGAAATAAGACTATAATCAAGCTGTAACAGTATTTGAGGAGGTTTAGATGTACTTTAGATTGGAAAATAAGGAATCCCATAAATCACAAGAAATAGGGAATCTGATTCGTGCTTATAATCGTTCAAAAAGAGAAGAGGCTGAAAGTGAGCCACTGAATCTTTATGTCGAAGATGAAAAGGGCAATCTCCTGGCAGGTTTGATAGCAGAGACTTTTGGAAATTGGCTAGAAATCGAGTATTTATTTGTAAAAGAGGAACTGAGAGGGCAAGGAATCGGTTCAAACCTATTGCAGCAAGCAGAAACTGAAGCTAAGAATCGAAACTGTCGATTTGCTTTTGTCAATACTTACCAGTTTCAAGCTCCAGATTTTTATAAAAGTCATAGCTACAAGGAAGTCTTTGCTTTGCAAGACTATCCCTACATTGGGCAAAGATATTATTACCAAAAGGATTTGTGACCTAGACTTCTTTCCTTTGAAGAGGAGATAAGCTAAGTAGAAAAAAGAACGAATACTCTTTATCATGTAAGGTGATAGAGAGTTTTTTGTTAATAAAATATTACAAAATGACATTTATATATTGCATTAAGTTAGATATATGGTATAATATTTTTAAAAGAAGCGCAACTTTTTAAAATGTTGAAGGAGGACGCTAGTGACTAAAAATTTAAAATTAAAATTAGCTCGGGTGGAGCGTGATTTAACACAAGGGGATTTGGCAGAAGCTGTAGGTGTTACTAGGCAGACTATAGGTCTGATTGAAGCTGGGAAATACAATCCCAGTCTTTCGCTCTGCCAGTCCATTTGCAGATGCTTAGGCAAAACTTTGGATCAATTATTTTGGGAGGAAGAAGATGAAAAATAGAAAGAAACTTGTGATTAAAGATGAACGTACGGAAAAATTGGACGGAAACATTTCAGGAGAAATTCTCTTGGGTATGTACCTATTTTTGGCACTGGAAATTTTTGCCAAAGTTTATATTTTCAATTTAACACTTTTGTCCTATTTACCAGAATTACTTTTATTGATTGGAGTCGGTTTGTATGCCATTATTCGCCGCATGTATGTTGAAATTGACATTCGAGATATTGTTGAGAATACTGGAAAAGAAAGAATTTTATCTGCTTTGGGATTTTCTATAGTGATTTTATTGATTGATATCGTTGGCAATCGCGAGGAACTGGTCAATCTATTGACTTGGAAGTACTCCCTAAAAGTGGTTCTAGCAGTTATCATCTATCTCGTTGGGAGTTTTTCTATGGATAGAGTTATCCTATACTTGAATCGCAGAAATCAGCAAGTTTGGGAGGAAGAAGATGGTAAATAAATTCATTCATTATCAATTACTTGACGAAAGAGAAGAACAATTAATCAATAAAGCTGGGGCAGAATCCTTTTCCCTCTTCATTGGGCTGGCGCTTCTAAGCTATTTGGTGGCTGTATTAGCTCCATCTCTTTTTAATCCGAATTTTCTAGTGTATACTCTGATAGTAGGAATTTTCTTCTTTTTCAATCGTGCCCGTTATCTGGGAGTGACCTATTATAGTCGTTTTCATTTTACGATTTTGGGTTGTTTTTTCCTAACCTTGGCTATTACGGCTCTTTTGATGTTACAGAATTATCAATTTAACATAGAAATTTATCAGCACAATCCTTTGAACGTTAAATACCTGTCTGCTTGGGCAATTACTTATGTCATTTACCTTCCCTGGGTCTTTATTGGCAATCTTGGTCTTAAGAGCTATGGCGAATGGGCTCAGAAAAAGTTTGAACAAGATATGGATGAACTGGAGAGTGGAGAATAGCTTGTTACTCTTTTCTCAATACAGATAAAATGTGTTATAATAGTACTAATTTATTGGAATGCATGAAAGTTCTTGAAAATTTTCATGGGTTTCTAGCTAAGGAAGTAGGAAAAGTATGTATCCAGATGATAGTTTAACATTGCACACGGACTTGTACCAGATCAACATGATGCAGGTTTACTTTGACCAAGGGATTCACAATAAAAAGGCGGTCTTTGAGGTGTATTTCCGCCAACAACCTTTTAAGAATGGCTATGCGGTTTTTGCAGGTTTGGAAAGAATTGTGAGTTATCTTGAAGACTTGCGTTTTTCAGATAGTGATATTGCCTATTTGGAATCACTGGGCTATCATGGGGCATTCTTGGATTACCTCCGCAATTTCAAGTTGGAGTTGACCGTTCGTTCTGCCCAAGAAGGGGACTTGGTTTTTGCCAATGAACCGATTGTGCAGGTGGAAGGCCCTCTAGCCCAATGTCAGTTGGTCGAAACGGCTCTTTTGAACATCGTCAACTACCAGACCTTGGTGGCGACTAAGGCAGCTCGTATTCGTTCAGTCATTGAAGATGAACCTTTGATGGAGTTTGGGACACGTCGGGCGCAAGAAATGGATGCGGCTATCTGGGGAACACGCGCAGCGGTGATTGGTGGCGCCAATGGAACCAGCAACGTGCGTGCTGGTAAGCTCTTTGACATTCCTGTCCTGGGGACTCACGCCCATGCCTTGGTACAGGTTTATGGAAATGACTATGAAGCTTTCAAGGCTTATGCTGCGACCCACAAAAATTGTGTCTTTCTTGTGGATACCTATGACACCCTTCGCATTGGGGTACCAGCTGCCATTCAGGTGGCGCGTGAGCTAGGCGACAAGATTAACTTTATGGGTGTGCGGATTGACTCTGGGGATATTGCCTACATTTCTAAGAAAGTCCGTCAGCAACTGGACGAGGCTGGATTTACAGAGGCTAAGATTTATGCTTCTAATGATTTGGACGAAAATACCATTCTCAACCTCAAGATGCAAAAGGCCAAGATTGATGTCTGGGGTGTGGGAACCAAGCTGATTACAGCCTATGACCAGCCAGCTCTTGGGGCAGTTTACAAGATTGTTGCAATCGAAGATGAAAATGGGAACATGCGCAATACGATTAAGCTGTCAAATAATGCTGAAAAAGTGTCTACGCCAGGTAAGAAGCAGGTGTGGCGCATTACCAGTCGTGAAAAAGGCAAGTCAGAAGGAGACTATATCACTTATGATGGCGTAGATGTTGCCAGCATGACGGAAATCAAGATGTTCCATCCGACTTATACCTACATCAAGAAGACTGTTCGTAATTTTGATGCTGTTCCTCTCTTGGTGGATATCTTTAAAGACGGAAAATTGATTTACAACCTGCCTAGCTTGACTGAGATTCAGGATTATGCCCGTAAGGAATTCGACAAGCTTTGGGATGAGTACAAGCGCGTGCTCAATCCTCAGCATTATCCAGTGGATTTGGCGCGTGATGTATGGCAAGATAAGATGGACTTGATTGACAAAATGCGTAAGGAAGCCCTCGGTGAAGGAGAAGAAGAATGAGTTTGCAAGAAACGATTATCCAAGAACTGGGTGTCAAACCCGTGATTGATGCCCAGGAAGAAATTCGTCGTTCCATTGATTTCTTAAAAAGATACCTGAAAAAACATCCCTTTCTTAAAACCTTTGTACTAGGGATTTCTGGAGGGCAAGACTCAACCTTAGCAGGTCGATTGGCCCAATTAGCTATGGAAGAACTGCGAGCAGAAACGGGAGATGACAGTTACAAATTTATCGCTGTCCGCCTACCTTATGGAGTGCAAGCTGATGAAGCAGACGCTCAAAAAGCCCTTGCCTTCATCCAGCCAGATGTCAGCTTGGTAGTTAATATCAAGGAATCAGCTGATGCTATGACAGCTGCAGTTGAAGCGACAGGAAGCCCTGTTTCAGACTTCAACAAGGGAAATATCAAGGCACGTTGCCGTATGATTGCTCAGTATGCCCTTGCTGGTTCCCATAGAGGAGCGGTCATTGGAACAGACCATGCTGCGGAAAATATCACAGGTTTCTTTACCAAGTTTGGTGACGGTGGTGCGGATATTTTACCCCTGTTCCGCCTCAATAAACGCCAAGGAAAACAACTATTGAAGGAACTTGGTGCAGACCCAGCCCTTTATGAAAAAATCCCAACAGCAGACCTAGAAGAAGACAAACCAGGCCTAGCTGACGAAGTAGCCCTCGGAGTCACTTATGAAGAGCTTGACAACTACCTAGAAGGCAAAACAATCAGCCCAGAAGCCCAATCAAGAATCGAAAACTGGTGGCACAAAGGCCAACACAAACGCCACCTACCCATCACCGTATTTGATGACTTTTGGGAGTGAAAATCTCCGGTGGAGATTTTCAGCCCGAGTCTAAATAGGAGAACGAGGAAGGTCCGGGAGACCTTTTTAGCTTCTTGCCCTGAAATTAAAAAGCAAGAAAAACCTCCAGTGGAGGTTTTCAGCCTCTCACATTGAAATAAGAAAGTGAGAGAAGGTCCAGTGGACCTTTTTCGCTTATTACTTTGAAATTCAAAAGCAAAATAAATTTAAATTGAGATTGGACATAGAATCATCTATCAGAAAGCGAGGTAGCGTCATGAAAGCAATCGGTACGCAAATATTACAGACAGATCGTTTAATCTTACGAAGATTTGTGGAAAGTGATGCAGAAACCATGTTTCAGAATTGGGCTTCATCCGCTGAGAATCTGACCTATGTCACTTGGGATCCTCATCCTGATGTTGATGTGACTCGAAACTCGATTCGAAATTGGGTTGTTTCCTATGCTAATCCCAACTATTACAAATGGGCCATTTGCCTCAAAGAAAATCCAGAACAAGTGGTTGGGGATATCAGCATTCTTGAAATACACGAGGAAGATTCAAGTTGTGAAGTTGGCTATATTTTAGGAAAAAATTATTGGGGCGGAGGTATGATGACAGAGGCTTTGAAAGCTGTCTTGGACTTTTGTTTTACTCCAGCAGGCTTTAAAAAAGTCAGAGCACGTTATGCCAGTCTCAACCCAGCTTCAGGTCGTGTCATGGAAAAGGCTGGAATGTCCTATCTACAAACCATTGTTAATGGTGTAGAGAGAAAAGGCTATCTTGCGGATCTTATTTATTATCAGATAAGTAAGGAGAATAGATAAGCTTAACATTTATCGATTATCCGTTGTTCTTATTTTTTATATACTATTTCATTTATCCTTTCTTTTCCGAATAAATAGATAGTAGCAGTGAATCTAGTAATCCTAGATTAAAAAATGTGCTATAATGAAAGGAGAGAAAGAATGATTCTCAGACATCCGGGCATCAGCCCGACCAACGATTTGGTTGCTAAGAAGATTTTTAGCAATCCAGAAATCACTTGTCAATTTATCCGTGATATGTTGGATTTACCAGCCAAAAATGTAACCATTTTGGAGGGGAGTAACATTCATGTCTTGCCTTCCCTACCGTACTCGGCTCAGGATTTTTACACTAGTATAGACGTTTTAGCAGAGTTAGACAATGGGACACAAGTAATCATTGAGATTCAGGTGCATCATCAGAATTTTTTCATCAATCGTCTGTGGGCTTACCTGTGCAGTCAGGTTAATCAAAACCTAGAAAAAATTCGTCAACGAGAAGGTAATACACACCAGAGTTACAAACACATCGCACCTGTTTATGCTATTGCTATCGTAGATAGTAATTACTTCCAAGATGATTTAGCCTTTCACAGTTTTAGTATGCGCGAAGACACGACAGGTGATGTCTTAACCATCACAAATAACGGTCAAGAAAACTATCTAGTCAAGATGGCGTTCTTGGAATTAAGAAAATACAGAGAAACCAGCAAAGACGAGGTTCGCAAACCGTGGTTGGAGTTTTTCGGGAATAAACCCTTTACCCAGCAACCTGAGCGAGCCATCAGCCAAGCAGACCAACTGCTGGACTACAAGAGCTGGTCCGAGGAGGACAGGAAAATGTTTAGTCAACTACGTATGCGAGAAGAACAAGCATTATTGGCTCATGACTATGCCTTGGAGCAAGCTGAAGAAAAAGGCTTAGAACGTGGCCGTGCAGAGGGTATCAAAGAGGGGTTAAAAGTAGGTTTAGTAAATCTAGTTCGCCAAGGTCTTCTAACACCTGAGGTTGCCAGCCAGCAATTGGGAATGACCGTTGCTGAGTTTGAGGCCTTGTTGTAAGACTATTACCAATAATGGTCAAAATGGGGTTCTTAGAACTAAAAAATACAGAGGAACCAGCAAAGATAAGGTTCGTAAACCGTGGTTGGAGTTTTTGTAAATCAGTAAATCAATGACAGATTTTTCCGCGATAGATGGAAGAATCTGTTTTTAATTTACTAAATGTTGGCTCAAAAAAACTAAGATAGCTTATCCTTTTACTCATGTTTTTTTGATTTATTTGAAGTATAACCTGATTAAATTCCTATTTTTCCCTATCATTATCCCTGTTTTTTCTGGAGTTTTAGGACTATAATAGTCCTATCAAATCAAAGAATGGAGGAAGGCAATGGATAATATTATCTTTTTTATCAGTGTTTTTCTTGCTGGAATTCTTTCCTTCTTTTCTCCTTGTATCTTACCCTTGTTACCGGTTTATGCAGGGGTCTTGTTGGATGACAAAGATGGTGCTCAGGCTTCTAGTGGCAAATTTTCAATCTCACTTGTTAGTCTATTGAGAACTTTGGCCTTTATAGCGGGGATTTCCTTTATTTTTATCTTGCTGGGTTATGGAGCTGGTTTTTTAGGCAATTTGCTGTATGCTTCTTGGTTTCAGTATGTGATGGGTGCGGTTATCATTCTCTTGGGCTTACACCAGATGGAAGTCTTACATTTTCAAGGACTTTACAAGGAAAGAAGGCTACAATTAAAGAGACAGGTGCAAAAGGGTAAGGGCTATAGTCAGGCATTTTTACTGGGCTTGACCTTTAGTTTTGCTTGGACGCCATGTGTGGGACCGGTTCTGGCCTCTGTTTTAGCCTTGGCGGCTTCAGGTGGTTCAGGTGCTTGGCAGGGAGCTGGTCTCATGTTAATCTATATGCTGGGTCTAGCGCTACCATTTTTGGTTCTAGCTCTTGCCTCCAGCTATGTTTTGAAACATTTCCGAAAACTTCATCCCTACCTCGGAACCCTCAAAAAAGTAGGTGGTTTCCTCATTATCGTGATGGGAATCTTGGTGCTTTTGGGAAATGCTTCCATTTTGACTACATTATTTGAATAGAGAGGAAGAAGAAATGAAAAAATGGCAAACATGTCTCCTTGGAGTAGGCTCAATCTGTTGCTTGACAGCTTGTTCTGCTAAAAATATGTCAGACGAATCTACTATGAAGGAGCAAACCAAAACAGAACAAGTCAGTTCACAAACTGCGACTAAAGGTCAGGCGGTTGCTGATTTTGAACTGACGGGAGTAGATGGCAAGACCTATCGCTTGTCTGATTACAAGGGCAAGAAAGTCTATCTTAAATTCTGGGCGTCTTGGTGTTCCATCTGTCTAGCTAGTCTTCCAGATACGGATGAAATCGCTAAAGATGCTGGTGATGATTATGTGGTCTTGACGGTAGTGTCACCAGGACATAAGGGGGAACAAGCAGAAGCTGACTTTAAGAACTGGTACAAGGGCTTGGATTATAAAAAAATTTCCCAGTTCTAATTGACTCATCAGGAAAACTGTTGGAAAGTTATGGTGTCCGTTCTTACCCAACTCAAGCCTTTATAGACAAGGAAGGCAAGCTGGTCAAAACGCAACCAGGTTTTATGGATAAGGATATGATTTTAAAGACATTGAAAGAAATGGAGTAGAGAAAGGCCATGAATGATAAAGTAAAATTGTTTGTTTTGGCAGGGATTTTTTTCCTAGCCATAAGCGGTTTCTATTTTCTATTGATGCGAAATGCAGGGCAGACAGATAGCTCGCAAATTGAGAAAGCGGCAGTTAGCCAAGGAGGAAAAACAGTGAAAAAAACAGAAGTGAGTAAAGATGCAGACTTGCATGAAATTTATCTAGCTGGGGGATGTTTCTGGGGAGTGGAGGAATATTTCTCACGCGTGCCTGGAGTGACAGATGCCGTTTCAGGCTATGCAAATGGTAGAGGGGAAACAACCAAGTACGAATTGATTAACCAAACAGGTCATGCGGAGACTGTCCATGTTACTTATGATGCCAAGCAAATTTCCCTCAAGGAAATCCTGCTTCATTATTTCCGCATTATCAATCCAACCAGCAAAAATAAACAAGGAAATGATGTGGGAACCCAGTACCGTACCGGTGTTTATTACACAGATGACAAGGATTTAGAGGTGATTAACCAAGTCTTTGATGAGGTAGCTAAGAAATACGATCAACCTCTAGCAGTTGAAAAGGAAAACTTGAAGAATTTTGTAGTAGCAGAGGATTACCACCAAGACTATCTCAAGAAAAATCCAAATGGCTACTGCCATATCAATGTCAATCAGGCGGCCTACCCCGTCATCGATGCCAGCAAATATCCCAAACCAAGTGATGAAGAATTGAAAAAGACCCTGTCACCTGAGGAGTATGCAGTTACCCAGAAAAATCAAACAGAACGGGCTTTCTCAAACCGCTACTGGGATAAATTTGAATCTGGTATCTATGTGGATGTGTCAACTGGCGAACCTCTCTTTTCATCAAAGGACAAGTTTGAGTCTGGTTGTGGTTGGCCTAGTTTCACCCAGCCAATCAGTCCAGATGTTGCTACTTACAAAGAAGATAAGTCCTACAATATGACACGCATGGAAGTGCGGAGCCGAGTGGGAGATTCTCACCTTGGCCATGTTTTTACGGACGGCCCACAGGACAAGGGTGGCTTGCGCTACTGTATCAATAGTCTCTCCATCCGCTTTATTCCTAAAAACCAAATGGAAGAAAAAGGCTACGCTTATTTACTAGATTATGTCGATTAAGAGGGCTTTCCTAAGCAGTTAGAGGAGAATTTTGCTATACTGATACTAGTAAGTGATAAAGGAGAGAAGCATGACCTATACAATCTTAATTGTAGAAGATGAATATCTGGTAAGACAAGGCTTGACCAAACTGGTTAATGTAGCAGCCTACGATATGGAAATCATCGGTCAGGCTGAAAATGGAAGACAGGCTTGGGAGCTGATTCAAAAGCAGGTGCCAGATATCATTTTAACCGATATCAACATGCCTCAGCTAAATGGTATCCAGTTAGCCAGTCTGGTCCGAGAAACCTATCCTCAGGTTCATCTAGTTTTTTTGACAGGCTACGATGATTTTGATTATGCCTTGTCTGCTGTCAAACTCGGTGTGGATGACTACCTGCTCAAACCCTTTTCTCGTCAGGATATTGAGGAAATGTTGGGGAAAATCAAGCAAAAGTTGGATAGGGAAGAGAAAGAAGAGCAGTTACAAGATTTACTGACCGATAAGTTTGAAGGAAACATAGCTCAGAAAATCCAGTCTCATCTAGCTGATAGCCAATTTAGCTTAAAGTCTTTAGCCAGTGACTTGGGATTTAGCCCGACTTATCTGAGTTCTTTGATTAAGAAAGAGTTGGGCCTGCCTTTTCAGGATTACCTGGTGAGAGAACGTGTCAAACAAGCCAAGCTCTTACTTTTAACTACAGATCTGAAGATTTACGAGATTGCAGAGAAGGTTGGCTTTGAAGATATGAACTACTTTACCCAACGTTTTAAACAGATTGCGGGTGTGACACCTCGTCAGTTTAAGAAGGGAGAAGGTCGATGAAGCGTTCGTCTCTTCTAGTTAGAATGGTTATTTCCATCTTTCTGGTCTTTCTCATTCTCCTAGCTCTGGTTGGAACTTTCTACTATCAATCTAGTTCTTCAGCCATTGAGGCTAGCATTGAGGGCAATAGCCAGACGACTATCAGCCAAACTAGCCACTTTATCCAATCTTATATCAAAAAATTAGAAACCACCTCGACTAGTTTGACCCAGCAGACAGATGTTCTAGCCTATGCTGAGAATCCCAGTCAAGACAGAGTAAAGGGAATTCGAGATCTGTTTTTGACCATCTTGAAGGCGGATCAGGACTTGAAAGCTGTTGTGCTGGTAACCAAGTCTGGTCAGGTCATTTCTACAGATGACACTGTACAGATGAAAACATCTTCAGATATGATGGCTGAGGATTGGTATCAAAATGCTATTCATCAGGGAGCTAAGCCAGTTTTGACCCCAGCTCATAAATCAGATAGTCAATGGGTTATTTCTGTCACTCAGGAACTTCTTGATGCAAAGGGAGCCGATCTGGGCGTTCTTCGCTTGGATATTTCCTATGAAACTCTGGAAGCCTATCTCAATCAACTCCAGTTGGGTCAGCAGGGCTTTGCCTTTATCATCAATGAAAACCATGAATTTGTTTACCATCCTAAACACACAGTCTATAGCTCAGCTAGTGAAATGGAAGCCATGAAACCCTACATTGAGACAGGGCAGGGCTATACGCTCGACCACCAATCCTACGTCAGTCAGGAAAAGATTGCAGGAACTGATTGGACGGTGCTTGGTGTGTCATCACTGGAAAAGTTAGACCAGGTTCGGAGTCAACTCTTGTGGACCTTACTTGGGGCTAGTGTCACATCACTTCTTGCCTGTCTCTGCTTGGTGTGGTTCAGTCTCAAGCGCTGGATTGCCCCTTTGAAGGATTTGAGAGAAACCATGCTGGAAATTGCTTCTGGTGCTCAAAATCTTCGTGCCAAGGAAGCGGGTGCTTATGAACTGAGAGAGGTGACTCGCCAGTTCAATGCCATGTTGGATCAGATTGATCAGTTGATGATAGATATTCGTAGCCAGGAGGAAACGACCCGTCAGTATGAACTTCAAGCACTGTCCAGCCAGATTAATCCGCATTTCCTCTATAACACTTTGGACACCATCATCTGGATGGCTGAATTTCAGGATAGTCAGCGAGTGGTTCAGGTGACCAAGTCCTTGGCAACCTATTTCCGCTTGGCGCTCAATCAGGGGAAGGATTTGATTTGTCTGTCTGATGAAATCAATCATGTCCGCCAGTATCTCTTTATCCAGAAACAACGTTATGGAGATAAGCTGGAGTATGAAATTAATGAAATCCTGCCTTTGATAAGCTCGTCTTGCCTAAGTTAGTGTTGCAACCCCTTGTAGAAAATGCTCTTTACCATGGCATTAAAGAAAAGGAAGGTCAGGGACATATTAAACTTTCTGTCAAGAAACAGGATTCAGGATTGGTCATCCGTATTGAGGATGATGGAATTGGCTTCCAAGATGCTTCTGATAGTAGTCAAAGTCAACTCAAACGAGGAGGAGTTGGTCTGCAAAATGTTGACCAACGGCTCAAACTTCATTTTGGAGACAATTACCAGATGAAGATCGATTCTGCCACTTTAAAGGGTACGACAGTTGAAATATACATAAATAGAATAGAACCTAACTAACTCCCAGTCAATTCTGGGAGTTTTATGCAGGTTGGAGTAAGATTTTCAGGTTGTCTATCTTGCTAAAAACAAGAAAAAACGATATGATAGATAGTGACAAAAGAGGTATCAAGTATGAAGGAAAAAGACATTCAAAGAGAGACAAGCCAGATTGTAGAAGATGTATTGGAAAAGGCCAATTTGAAGCAAGGATCCATCTTTGTTTTGGGTCTTTCTTCTAGTGAAGTGATAGGTGGTCAGATTGGCAAGGAATCCAGCCAAGAAATTGGCGAAATCATTGTGAAGACCATCCTAGATATCCTAGAAGAAAAAGGAATTCATCTAGCTGTTCAAGGCTGTGAACATGTTAATCGGGCTCTCGTTGTTGAGCGTCAGTTGGCAGAGCAGTTTGGTCTGGAAATCGTCAGTGTCCTTCCTACTCTCCATGCAGGAGGTTCAGGTCAGTTGGCAGCCTTCAAGTTTATGAAGGATCCAGTTGAGATTGAATTTATCAAGGCTCATGCTGGCTTGGATATCGGAGACACTGCAATTGGCATGCATATCAAGCATGTTCAGGTTCCGATTCGCCCTCTTTTGAGAGAGATTGGCCATGCCCACGTAACGGCGCTGGCTAGTCGTCCAAAATTAATTGGAGGTGCGCGTGCGCATTATCCACAAGATTCTATTAGAAAGTCGTGAAAATGAGAAAAACAAAACAGCAACTAGAAAAAATCACAAAATATTCAATTCGTAAGCTAACTGTTGGGGTAGGTCCTGTAGCCATCGGAGCCTTCCTTTTTGGAGCCAGTGCCCTTTCAGTAGATAAGGTTCAAGCCAATGAAGTTGGCAGTGCTCATAGTGTTCATTACCGTTATTTGGCGGAGCAGGAATTGACCGAGTCTGAAAAAGCCCTGATTCACCATGAGGTTCCTACAGAATTTCAAGATGATGATATTCTTTATGTAGTTTATCGTAAGAAGGCAACTAACAGTCAACAACTTCCATACACAGGAAGTAAGGAACTAGCCTTGGCAGGTCTTGGTTTGGCAACGGCCTCACTAGCAGTCTTTTTGGTGTCCAAAAAAGGTCGCAAAGAGGTTCTAGGTGTTCTCTTGATTGGTTCTTTAGGAGCTAGCACCTTTGTGCCTTACGGGACATTTGCATTTGAAAATAAAGAATTACTTTCTTATAACCAAACTATTTCAGCCTCTACACATGAAGGTTTGGCTGAAGGGATTATCCACATTGATGGCTATGAATACATCGGATACTTCAAGGAAGCAGAACTCCATCCATCAAGACCAGCTTCAGCTGAGAAGTCTCAGTTGCCAGTAGAAAAGCAAAATGCAAATGAAATCGAGAAAACAGAAGTCGTTCAAGAAAGACCTGCTGTCACTCCTGAACCTGTCGTTGAGAAATCTGTCGTCGAGAATCCAGTTGCCCCTGCTGTTGAAGAAAAACCAGTTTCTGCGAATCCTCAGACAAGACTGGAAGAGAGCTTGGTAGAGATTCCGTTTGAAACAGTCACAAGTCCAGATGCGAATCTAGCAGAAGGACAGACTCGTATCGTCACAGCCGGAGTAAATGGTCAGCGTCGAATTGTAACCAAAGTTTCAATGGTCAATGGTCAAGAAGTTAGAGAAGTCATTGAAGACCAAGTTGTTCAAAATCCTGTGTCGCAAGTCATTGCAGTCGGAACTAAGAAAGAGGTGCAACCTGCTCCAACTCCAGTACCACAAGCTGAACCAAGCCACCAAGTAGCTAAAGGAACCCAAGAGGCAGGCAAAGAAGGTCAAGCACTAACACAACCGAAACTACCAGAAGCTATAGTAGAGTCTAAAGGAACTCAAGAGGCAGGTAAGGAAGGTCAAGCTTTAACGCAACCGGAATTACCAGAGGCTAAAGTAGAGTCTAAAGGAACTCAAGAGGTAGGTAAGGAAGGTCAAGCACTAACACAACCGGAACTACCAGAGGCTAAAGTAGAGTCTAAAGGAACTCAAGAGGTAGGTAAGGAAGGTCAATCCTTAACTCAACCCGAACTGCCAGAGGCTAAAGTAGAGTCTAAAGGAACCCAAGAGGAAGGCAAAGAAGGCCAAGCTCTAACACAGCCAGAATTGCCAGAGGCTCCAGTTGAAGCAAAAGGTACCCAAGAGGAAGTTAAAACTGGCCAAGCCCTTGTACAAGATCAGTTACCTGAGTACAAAGTAACTGAGGGAACCCTTGTTGAAACATCGACCACAGACTTAGATTACAAAACTGAAACGACAGAGGATCCAACCAAGTATACAGATGAAGAAACTGTCGTAAGAAATGGTGAAAAAGGTAGTCAAGTTACTAAAACAACTTATAAAACAGTAGAAGGTGTTAAAACGGACCAAGTTCTTTCAACTAGGACAGAAGTTACCAAGGAACCTGTAAACCAACAGGTAAGTCGTGGGACAAAACCAATTGAAGGAACTCTGGTAGAAGAAAGTATTGAAAAGATTCCATTTAAGGAAAAAGTTGAAGAAGATGATCAACTGAAAAAAGGCTTAGAAGTTGTAGCTCAAGAAGGTAAAGAAGGTCAGAAAAAAATCACTAAGACCTTTAATACCATTAAGGGAGTTAAAACAGAAGATGCTCCAAAAGTTACAGAGGAAGTCATTGAGGCACCTCAAGATCGAATTTTGAAACGTGGTACTAAGAGCTTTGAAAAACCAGTATTGACCATCACAGCAGTTGAACCTAAGGATTTGAAGCGTACTTCAGATGTTAAATACAGTCTAGAAAATCCAAGCAAGGCAGCCATTAAATCTATCACCCTAACTCTGAAAAAAGGTGATGAGATTGTGAAAACATTGAGTGTTTCACCTGACAACTTGACAGCTAGCCTGACAGATTTGCAATACTACAAAGATTATAAGATTGAAACTAAGATGGTTTATGACCGTGGTGAAGGCGATGAGGAAGTAGTTCTGAAGGAAGAACCTCTAAGACTTGACTTCAAAAAAGTTGAAATCAAAAATATCAAAGAAACAAGCTTGATGAGTGTGGATGCTGACGGTAACGAAATAGATACTAGTTTGCTGACAGAAAAACCAGCTGATGTTGCTCCACTTTACCTACGAGTGACAACTCACGACAACAAAGTTACACGACTTGCTGTTGACAAGATTGAAGAAGTAGAAAAAGACGGAAAAACTTTATATAAAGTCACTGCCAAAGCACCAGACTTAGTTCAACGTAATGCAGATAACACACTTAGCGAAGAGTATGTTCATTATTTTGAAAAACAAAAAACACACGAAGGTGATGTATATTATAGCTTTGACGACCTTGTAAAAGCTATGCAAAAAGACCCGACTGGCACATTTAAGCTTGGTAGCAATATCAATGCTGCTAACGTTAAACCAGCAGGAAAATCTTATGTTACTAATGCTTTCAAAGGAACATTAACAAGCACTGACGGTAATAAATTTACCATTAGCAATATGAACAGACCTTTATTCGGTGATATTGTCGGTGGTACGGTAAAAGATTTACTACTTGAAAATGTAAATATCGACATGTCAGGGACTGATAGGATTGCACCACTAGCGAATGTTATCAAAAATAATGCCACTGTAGAGAATATTAAAGTAACAGGTAGCGTTGTTGGTAATAATGATGTATCTGGTGTTATCAATAAAATTGATGGTAGTGGAAAATTAAGTAATGTTGCATTTATCGGTAAAGTACACGCTGCTGGAAATCGAGGTGGTTATTTAACAGGTATCGTCGGTGAAAACTGGAAGGGTATTGTAGAAAAAGCTTATGTTGATGCTGAAATCACAGGTAACAAAGCTAAAGCTGCCGGAATTGTATATTCATCTCAAAACGGTGGTAACAACAATACTTTAGGTAAAGAAGGTACTCTTCGAAACTCTGTAGCAAAAGGCTCTATTGAACTCAAAGAAGCAGTTATGTCTGGTGGATTGCTAGGAACTAACTGGGCACTAGGTGCTATAGAAGACAACATCACTATGATGAAAGTTAAGACTGGTGAAATGGTCTTTGGTCACTCTGATATTGATGCTGATGATTACTTTACATACTCTAGAACGAAGCGCAACTTCAGTGTTGAGGGTGTAAGTGAAGGTAAAACAACTTATAATAATTCTAAAAAAATTCCTAGCATAACTAAAGAAAAAGCTGATGAATTAATCGCTAAAATGGGAATCACTGCTGATAAATTCGAAAGCACACTTCCTGTTGAAGACAAACTGAACAATATTGTAAGTAAAGCTAATCAATACAAAAATATCGATGATTACGATGCATCTCGTGAGCTTGCTTACCGTAACATCGAAAAACTTCAACCGTTCTACAATAAAGAATGGATTGTAAATCAAGGTAATAAATTAGCTGCTGATAGTCCATTAATGACTAAAGAAGTCTTGTCTGTTACGGCGATGAAAGGCAATGACTTTGTCACAGACCTTACAGATGCTGACCACATTTTTGTCCACTACGCAGATAAGACAAAAGATATCTTTACAATTTCACCGAAAGAATCTAAAGTTAAGCAAGTGAAAGAATATAGTGTCGCTGAGCTTGGTGAAGTTGTTTACACACCAAACATGGTTGTTAAAGATCGTGCAGATTTAATCAGCGCTATTGAAAGTAAGTTAAGTCCGGTTGAATTGCAATCTGATCCGATTTACCAACACTTGGGCAGAACTGGTGGCAACAAAGTCAATGCAATTAAGGACTTGTACTTAGAAGAAAGCTTCAAGTACGTTAAAGATAATCTTACTCAATTTGTTACGAAGTTAGTAGAAAATGAAGATCACCAGCTTAACACTGATGAAGCTGCAAAACGTGCCTTGATTAAGAAAATTGATGACAATAAGGCTGCCGTTCTTCTTGGATTATCTTACCTAAATCGTTACTACGGCGTTAAATTCGATGACTTTAACATTAAAGAATTAATGCTATTCAAACCTGATTTCTACGGTAAGAATGTTAATGTGTTAGACTTCTTGATTAAGGTTGGTTCTAAAGAAAGTAACATTAAAGGTGATAGAACTTTAGAAGCTTATCGCGAAACGATCGGTGGAGTTATTGGTATAGGCGAGTTAAATAGTTTCTTAGACTATAATATGCGTCTCTTCACAAGTGATACAGACTTAAACGATTGGTTTATAAAAGCAACTAAAGATAATGTATATATCGTTGAACCGAAGACAACAACTCCTGAGTTTGCTGATAAGAAACACAGAGCCTATGAAGGATTGAATAATGATGTTCACGGTAAGATGATCTTACCACTTCTTAACTTAAAAGATGCACATATGTTCTTAATCTCAACATATAATACAATGGCATACAGTTCATTTGAGAAATACGGTAAGAATACTGCGGAAGAACGCGAAGCATTCAAAGCTGAAATCGATAAAGTTGCTAAGGGCCAACAAAATTACCTAGATTTCTGGTCTCGCTTATCATTAGATAAAGTTCGTAATCAACTGCTTAAGAGCAATAACATGGTTCCAACTCCTGTGTTAGATAATCAAACTATAAAGGAATCAGCACAGATAAATACGGACATACTGCTAGTGGTAAAGATGTTGCGCCAGTACGTGAATTGTATGGACCAACAGGTCGTTACCATGCTACTGACTGGCGTATGGGAGCTGTAGCTCGTATCTACGGTAATCCTTATAAGGATGATTCAGTCTTCTTCATGGTTACTGATATGATTAGTGATTTCGGTATCTCAGCCTTTACTCACGAAACGACTCACGTAAATGACCGTATGGTTTACTTAGGTGGTTCTAGACACCGTGAAGGAACTGATTTGGAGGCATTTGCACAAGGTATGTTACAATCACCTGCTGAAACAAGTCCAAACGGTGACTTTAAAGCACTAGGATTGAACATGGCTTACGAACGTCCAAATGACGGAAACCAATGGTATAACACTAATCCAAACGATCTGACATCTCGCGCTGAAATCGATCATTACATGAAAGGTTTCAATGATACGCTCATGCTTCTTGACTACCTCGAAGGAGAAGCCGTTCTTGATAAACACGATAAAGCACTAAACAACGCTTGGTTCAAGAAAGTTGCTAAGAAATTACGTAACGCTAATACGAAGAACCAATACGATGAGGTTCGTGATTTGAATGCAGAAGAAAAAGAATATAACTTAACTTCTGTTAACGATCTAGTAGACAAGAACTTCATGACCAAACACGGTCCTGGTAATGGTACTTATGACCCAACTGGATTTGGCTCTGCCTATGTAACGGTGCCTATCACTGCTGGTATCTATGGTGGTAATACAAGTGAAGGGGCTCCAGGATCTATGTCATTCAAACATAACACCTTCCGTATGTGGGGTTACTTTGGATATGAAAAAGGCTTCTTAAACTACGCTTCTAACATGCTGAAAAATGAGTCTAAACAGGCTGGTCATGCTACTCTAGGTGATGACTTTATCATTAAGAAAGTTTCTGATGGTAAATTTAATACTCTAGAAGATTGGAAGAAAGAATACTTCAAAGAAGTTGTTGATAAGGCTAAAGCAGGATTTAATGCTGTTGAAATCGATGGAACAACTTATAATAGTTACGATGAATTAAAACAAGCATTTGCTGAAGCAGTTGAAAAAGATAAAGCTACTCTTAAAAATGGATCAGTTAAATTTGATAATACTGTATCACTTAAAGAGAAAATCTTCAAGAAACTTCTTCAACAAACAAATAGCTTTAAAACTTCAATCTTTAAATAATTGAAATCTCTCATCTGCTTTGCGGATGAGGGTTTTCTTATTTTGTGCTATACTTAAGATATGCATAGAAAAACAGTGATTGATTTTAGGGCTTTGGGGGAGAGATACACCTTTACCCAGCCTATAAAAGAGTTGAAAACGAGAAATGTAGTAGAAGTGGCAGATTTGCTGGCACAAGTGGAAAGATACCAAGAGCAGGGCTATTATGTGGTGGGCTATGTCAGCTACGAGGCTGCACCTGCTTTTGAGGAGAAATTAGCAGTTCATAAAGCGCCTTTACTGGCAGAGTATTTGCTTTACTTTACTGTTCACGATAAGGTGGAGACCTCCCCCTATTCCTTTGACTTATGATGAGGTTGATTTGCCTTCAAATTGGCAGGAAGTAACATCTGCAGCAGACTATGAAAAGGCTATTGCCCAGATTCATCATCATTTGCGGCAGGGAGACACCTATCAGGTCAACTACACCGTCCAACTCAAGCAGGATTTGTCTGCCAATCCGTTTGCCATCTACAATCGCATGGTGGTAGAGCAGGAGGCAGGCTATAATGCCTATGTGGAACACGATGAGATGGCAGTGATTTCCATGAGTCCAGAACTCTTTTTTGAGCAAAATGACCGTGAATTGACGACGCGACCAATGAAGGGAACGACTCAGCGTAGGGTAACTGACCAAGAAGATTTAGAACAGGCTAGCTGGTTGGAGCAGGATCCCAAAAATCGCTCTGAAAATATGATGATTGTGGACCTCTTGCGCAACGATATGAACCGTATTTCTGAAGTGGGCAGTGAGCATGTGGAGCGTCTGTGTCAAGTGGAGCAGTATTCAACTGTTTGGCAGATGACTTCGACTATCAAGAGTCAGTTGCGAGAGGATGTGTACCTTGTTGAAATTTTCCGCTCACTCTTTCCTTGTGGTTCCATAACGGGTGCACCGAAAATTGCGACTATGGAGATTATCAAGGACTTGGAGCCACAACCGCGCGGAGTCTACTGTGGAACGATTGGTCTCTTGCTTCCAAATGGACGACGGATTTTTAATGTTGCTATCCGAACTATTCAACTGTATCAAGAAAAAGCCATCTATGGAGTAGGTGGCGGTATTACATGGGATAGCACTTGGGAATCTGAATACCGAGAGGTTCATCAAAAGGCAGCTGTTCTCTATCGTAAACAAGCTCGTTTTCAGCTGATTACTACAGGGAAAATCAGCCAGAAGTGCTTGCTGTTTGAAGATCAACATTTGGAAAGACTGAGAAAAGCTAGTCGATATTTTGCCTTTCCTTTTGACCCAGAAATTTTGAGACAAAAGATTGAAGCAGAGTGTCAGACTTGTGATGCTAATCAAGATTACCGCTTGCGAATCAGCCTTAGCAAGTCTGGAGAGATAGAAGTCGATCGCCAAGTATTAACACCCCTTAGTCCAAGTTTTTGCAAGGCCAAACTTTGCCTGCAGAAAGCTGATTTACATCGAGCTTTTACCTATTTCAAAACGACTCATAGACCACACTTGACTCTAGGGAAACAGGAAATCATTTACCACAATGTAAAAGGAGAACTTCTTGAAACCTCTATCGGAAATTTAGTTCTGAAGATTGATGGGAAACTTTACACGCCACCTATCCGACTTGGAATCTTGCCAGGAATTTATCGTCAGCATTTGCTGGAAACAGGACAGGTAGAAGAGAAAGTTTTGAGCTTAAAAGACTTAGTCCAAGCAGAAGCTATTTACGGCTGTAATGCAGTGAGAGGCTTGTATGAGTTAAGCTTTTAGGAGAACTAGATGAAACTGGTATTTTACAGGGTTTAGGGCAGTCAGCAGAGTCTTGGAAAGAAGTTCGGAATCTACTGACAGATTATCCTTCTGAGGCTATCGAGTTATTTTCTTCTGAAGTTAACAGCTATCAAAAAATCAAGGAGAGAGTTTATCAGCACCTAGCTCAAGAGACAGAACCTTTTATTTTGATTGGATTGTCCTTAGGTGCTGCCCTGGCACTAGAACTTTCCAGTTACGATTTACCAAATCTTCGATCTTTGGTTCTGTCAGGATGCCCGCTAAAATTATCAGGGAATATCCTATTTTATGTTCAGTTGCTGATATTTAAATTACTTCCCAAAAGAGTATTTGAAAAACAGGGAGCAGACAAGGCTCTTATGGTCGGAGTTTCTGAAGAGTTGAAGACACTTGATTTAACGGATATAGCAGGGATTTGCCCCTATCCAACCTTACTAATTTGTGGTAGCAAAGATAAACCAAATCTTAGTTCTATGAGAAGTCTTCATAAACTTATATCAGAATCTCAATTTCAGATTATACCAGATGGACCTCATGTCTTGAATGAGGCTAAACCAAAGGAGTTTGTAGAAAAGATCAGAAGTTTCCTTGAATTGCTGAAATAAGTTTGATAAAATAATATTGAACTCGATATCATAATTATGGGAGAAAGAGATGAACAAACGTCTATTTTTAAAAATGAGTCTGGCTACCTTGCCAGTTTTAGCCTTGTTTTCACAGCCTGTGTTAGCAGAAGAAAACATTCATTTTTCTAGCTGTAAGGAGGCTTGGGCGAATGGATACTCGGATATTCACGAGGGAGAGTCTGGTTATTCTGCCAAGTTAGATCGCGATCATGATGGTGTGGCTTGCGAATTGAAAAATGCCCCTAAGGGTGCCTTTAAAGCAAAACAAGCAACTGTGGCTCAAACTGATACAAGTTCAGCAACAACAAGTGGTTGGGTTAAGCATGACGGTGCTTGGTATTACTTTGATGAAAATGGAAATTCAGTAAAAAATGCTTGGCAAGGAAGCTATTATCTGAAAGCAGACGGGAAAATGGCCCAGAGCGAATGGATTTATGATGATTCTTATCAAGCTTGGTATTACTTGAAATCAGATGGATCTTATGCTTACAGTGCATGGCAAGGGAACTATTATTTGAAATCAGATGGTAAAATGGCTATCAATGAATGGGTTTATGACTCTTCTTACCAAGCCTGGTATTACTTGAAATCAGATGGATCTTATGCTTATAGTACATGGCAAGGAAATTACTATTTAAAATCGAATGGTAAAATGGCTGTCAATGAATGGGTTGATGGTGGACGTTATTATGTAGATACCACTGGTTTGTGGAAAGCTAATTCAAAAGTAAGCAATAAAGGGTCCTATTATAGCCTTCAAGGGAAGTATGATGAAATTGTAGTTGCTAATAAACACTATCCTATGTCTAAAGATTACTATCCAGGTGAAAATGCTACTGCAAAAGCAGCCTTTTTAAAACTGATTGCACAGATGAAGGAAGAAGGCTACGCTATTAGCGATAATTATAGTGGATTTAGAAGTTATGCAACTCAAGCACAATTGTATCAAAGTTATGTGAACCAAGAGGGACAGACTGCTGCGGATCGTTATTCCGCCCGTCCTGGATATAGTGAACATCAGACAGGACTTGCTTTTGATGTGATTGGCACAGATGGTCAATTGGTTGAAGATTCAAGTGCTGCTCAATGGTTATTAGAACATGCGCCAGACTATGGTTTTGTTGTTCGATATCCTCGTGGTAAGGAAAGTATAACTGGTTATATGCATGAGGAATGGCATTTACGTTACATTGGGAAGGAAGCAAAAGACATTGCTGCAAGTGGTTTGACACTAGAGGAATATTATGGCTTTGATGGTGGAGATTATCTAGATTAAAAATCTATATTAGCTGAATGCAAACCTTTGCATAAATGACTGAATTTTGTTATACTATATCTGTAAGCATTTTCAATTAATTCATAATAAAAAAGGAGAATATGATGAGTCAAAAGATTATTGGGATTGACCTTGGTGGAACTTCTATCAAATTTGCAATCTTAACAACAGCAGGAGAAATCCAAGAAAAATGGTCTATCAAGACTAATATTTTGGATGAGGGAAGTCATATCGTAGATGATATGATTGAGTCTATTCAACACCGTTTGGACTTGCTTGGATTGGTAGCAGCGGACTTCCAAGGTATTGGAATGGGTTCACCAGGTGTGGTTGACCGTGAAAAAGGGACTGTTATTGGTGCCTACAACCTCAACTGGAAAACCCTTCAACCGATTAAAGAAAAAATTGAAAAAGCCTTGGGCATTCCTTTCTTTATCGATAATGATGCCAACGTGGCAGCTCTTGGTGAACGTTGGATGGGTGCTGGTGATAACCAACCAGACGTTGTCTTTATGACACTTGGTACTGGTGTTGGTGGCGGTATCGTCGCAGAAGGCAAATTGCTTCATGGTGTTGCTGGTGCAGCAGGTGAGCTGGCCACATCACTGTTGACTTTGACCAACCAATCGCATGTACTTGCGGTAAGAAAGGCTGCCTTGAGACAGTGGCTTCTGCAACAGGGATTGTCAACTTGACTCGTCGTTATGCCGATGAATACGAAGGCGATGCAGCCTTGAAACGCTTGATTGATAACGGAGAAGAAGTAACTGCTAAGACTGTCTTTGACCTTGCAAAAGAAGGAGACGACCTTGCCTTGATCGTTTACCGTAACTTCTCACGTTATTTGGGAATCGCTTGTGCTAACATTGGTTCAATCCTAAACCCATCAACAATCGTCATTGGTGGTGGTGTGTCAGCTGCGGGAGAATTCCTTCTACAAGGTGTTCAAAAAGTCTACGATGAAAATACTTTCCCACAAGTACGCACATCTACTAAACTAGCTCTTGCAACTCTAGGAAATGACGCTGGGGTTATCGGAGCAGCTTCACTTGTATTGCAATAAAATAATAAAAGAGGAAAAATGCTAACCTAGAGTTAGTAATGTTCCTCTTTTCTTTTTTATGCTATACTAGTTAGGAAATAAATGAGGTGAGAGTAAATGACAAAAGCAGATACGATTTTTAAAGAAAATATTGAACGAATCCTCAAAGACGGTGTCTTTTCTGAGCAGGCCCGTCCCAAGTACAAGGATGGGACTATTGCCAACTCTAAATATGTAACGGGTGCCTTTGCAGAGTATGACTTGGCAAAAGGGGAATTCCCCATCACAACCTTGCGTCCCATTGCCATCAAATCAGCCATCAAGGAAGTCCTTTGGATTTACCAAGACCAGTCCAATAGCTTAGACGTGCTCAATGACAAGTACAATGTCCACTACTGGAATGACTGGGAAGTGGGAGATACAGGAACTATTGGTGAGCGCTATGGTGCTGTTGTTAAGAAACATGACATCATCAATAAGCTTCTCAAACAGTTGGAAGCAAATCCTTGGAACCGCCGCAATATTATCTCTCTCTGGGATTACCAAGCTTTCGAAGAAACCGATGGGCTGCTCCCATGCGCCTTTCAGACCATGTTTGATGTCCGCCGTGTAGATGGGGAAATCTATCTGGATGCGACCTTGACCCAGCGTTCGAATGACATGCTGGTGGCCCACCACATCAACGCTATGCAGTATGTGGCTCTTCAAATGATGATTGCCAAGCATTTTGGCTGGAAGGTTGGGAAGTTCTTCTACTTTATCAACAACCTCCATATCTATGACAATCAATTTGAACAAGCTCAGGAATTGCTCCGTCGCGAGCCGTCAAACTGCCAACCACGTTTGGTCTTGAATGTTCCTGATAAAACCAACTTCTTTGATATTAAAGCAGAGGATTTTGAGTTGGTGGATTATGACCCTGTCAAACCACAGTTGAAGTTTGATCTAGCTATTTAAAAGAATAGAAAAAGAAGTTGAGACAATGAATCCCAACTTCTTTTGTTTCTTAACGTGATACGCGACGGCGAGCTGCTTTTTTACGGTTTTCTTCGATGAAAGCTGCTTTTTGCTCTTCTGGTTCGATTACTTTCTTTTTAAATGCGTATACCGCGCCTGCAAGTGCAGCGACAGTTCCTGCGACACCTGTTACAAGACCTTTAGCGAATCCTTTAGCCATGAGTCTTCCTCCTTTATATTCTCAATCAGTCAGCCTCTTCAAGAGGTCACATTTTTCTGACTGACCTTTTTGTGTTATAATAATAGTAACGAAAAAATGGGAATTTTTCAAGGAAAAAAGATGAAAACAAAAATAATTGTGATTGTTGGACCGACTGCTGTTGGAAAAACAGCCCTTGCCATTGAAGTGGCCAAGCGTTTTAATGGCGAAGTGGTTAGTGGAGATAGCCAGCAAGTCTATCGAGGACTTGATATTGGGACGGCCAAGGCTAGTCCAGAAGAGCAGGCAGCTGTTCCTCATCATTTAATCGATGTTAGAGAGGTAACCGAGTCTTACTCGGCTTTTGATTTTGTTTCAGAAGCTAAGATGGCTATTGAGGATATTCACAGCCGTGGCAAGCTAGCCATTATAGCCGGTGGGACTGGGCTTTATATCCAGAGCTTGCTTGAAGGCTACCACCTAGGTGGGGAGACTCCCCATGAGGAAATTTTGGCCTATCGGGCTAGCTTGGAGCCTTATACAGATGAGGAATTAGCTCATCTTGTGGAGCAAGCTGGCCTTGAGATTCCCCAGTTTAATCGTCGTCGTGCTATGCGTGCCTTGGAAATCGCCCATTTTGGTCAGGATTTGGAAAATCAAGAGACCTTGTATGAACCATTGATTATCTGCTTGGATGATGAACGCAGTCAATTATATGAACGTATCAATCACCGAGTGGACCTGATGTTTGAAGCTGGACTTCTAGACGAAGCCAAGTGGTTGTTTGACCATTATCCAGATGTGCAGGCTGCTAAAGGAATTGGCTATAAGGAACTTTTTCCATATTTCCGTGGGGAGCAGACTTTGGAGGAAGCTAGTGAGAGTCTCAAACAGGCGACCCGTCGTTTTGCCAAGCGTCAGTTGACCTGGTTCCGTAATCGCATGCAGGTCACCTTTTATCAGATTGGAGAAGCTGGTGTGCAAGACCGCATTTTAAGCCAGATAGAGGAGTTTTTAGATGATTGAAACGGAGAAAAAAGAGGAACGGGTTCTGCTGATTGGTGTGGAATTGCAGGGGATGGACAATTTTGACCTCTCCATGGAAGAATTGGCCAGTTTAGCGAAAACGGCAGGGGCAGTCGTTGTAGATAGCTACAGACAAAAACGTGAAAAATATGATTCTAAGACCTTTGTTGGCTCTGGAAAGTTAGAAGAAATTGCGCTCATGGTGGATGCAGAAGAAATTACCACTGTCATTGTCAACAACCGCTTGACTCCACGGCAAAATGTCAATCTAGAAGAAGTTCTCGGTGTCAAGGTCATTGACCGTATGCAGTTGATTTTGGATATCTTTGCCATGCGGGCTCGAAGCCATGAAGGGAAACTCCAAGTCCACCTAGCCCAGCTCAAATATCTCTTGCCCCGCTTGGTTGGTCAGGGAATTATGCTCAGCCGTCAGGCAGGGGGAATTGGTTCCCGTGGACCTGGTGAAAGCCAGCTGGAGCTGAACCGTCGTAGCGTTCGCAACCAAATCACAGATATCGAGCGTCAGCTCAAGGTGGTTGAGAAAAATCGGGCGACTGTCAGAGAAAAACGTCTGGAGTCCAGCACCTTTAAGATTGGTTTGATTGGTTATACCAATGCTGGGAAATCAACTATCATGAACACCTTGACCAGTAAGACCCAGTATGAGGCTGACGAGCTCTTTGCGACTCTGGACGCGACGACTAAGAGTATCCATCTGGGGGGCAATCTTCAAGTAACTTTGACAGATACAGTTGGCTTTATCCAAGATTTGCCTACAGAGTTGGTATCTAGTTTTAAGTCAACCTTGGAGGAAAGCAAGCATGTGGACCTTCTGGTTCATGTTATCGACGCCAGCAATCCTTACCACGAGGAGCATGAAAAACAGTTCTTTCCATTATGAAAGACTTGGACATGGAGGATATTCCTCGCCTGACCCTTTATAATAAAGCGGATTTGGTGGAGGATTTTACACCTACTCAGACGCCTTATTCCCTGATTTCTGCCAAGTCTGAGGATAGTCGTGAGAACTTGCAGGCACTATTTTTAGAGAAAATCAAGGAGATTTTTGAGAGATTTACCTTGCGAGTGCCTTTTTCAAAGTCCTACAAGATTCATGATTTAGAAAGTGTTGCAATTCTGGAAGAACGTGATTATCAGGAAGACGGCGAAGTGATTACAGGCTACATTTCTGAGAAAAACAAATGGAGGTTAGAGGAATTTTATGACTGATATTAAAACGTTGGCTCTAAAATATGGGGGCTATACAAGTCTGGATAAGGTCTATCTGGATCAACTTCTAGCTGGCAAGACAGAGCAGGAGCAGTTGGTACTGATCACACCTCCGCCCAGCGTGGTCAATGCTTACTTTGCAGAGCTATACCAGAAAAAGAGTCCTGAGGCTGCGACGGATTATTTTGCGGAACTCAGTCAAGAACTGAATCTTTACAATACTGAGCCAAGTTTCACCCTAGAAAATAAGCCTTTTATTCGCCTTAACCTGTCTGGTAAATCCTTTGGTTTTTGTTATGAGAGTGAGGGTCTGGGTCGAATTTTCTCTGAGAATGAAGAGAAGATTTCAGATGACTTGCTCTTTGAAATTGCGCAAATTTTTCCCCATCAGCTGGTCTTTGAGGAGTCTGGCAAGATTTACATGAAGGCTGTCGAGGACGAGGAAATTGTTAGCGTGGAAAGTCTTACAGCTTTGACTGATTTGGAAATCTTGGCTGACGGTCGTAAGCGTCTCAAAGGCTACAGCCAAGAGGATTTATTGCAAGAAGCCACTGCTTTTTCTGGCAAGCGCTATTTCCGATCGGAAAACCGCACAGCCATGTTATATATTGATTAATTAGAAAGTATCGAATGGATATTCAATTTTTAGGAACGGGGGCAGGTCAGCCCTCTAAAGCCCGCAACGTCTCCAGTCTCGCCCTGAAACTCTTGGATGAGATTAACGAAGTCTGGCTCTTTGACTGTGGAGAAGGTACGCAAAATCGCATTCTGGAAACCACAATTCGACCACGTAAGGTCAGCAAAATCTTTATTACTCACCTACATGGAGACCACATCTTTGGATTACCGGGTTTCCTTTCTAGCCGTGCTTTTCAGGCCAATGAAGAGCAGACAGATTTGGAAATCTATGGACCTCAAGGAATCAAGTCCTTTGTCTTAACCAGCCTTCGTGTGTCAGGTTCGCGCCTGCCTTATCGTATTCATTTTCATGAGTTTGACCAAGATTCTTTAGGAAAAATCCTTGAGACCGATAAATTCACTGTGTATGCAGAGGAGCTGGATCATACTATTTTCTGTGTTGGCTATCGTGTCATGCAAAAGGACTTGGAAGGAACGCTGGATGCTGAAAAACTCAAGGCGGCAGGTGTCCCATTTGGCCCACTTTTTGGAAAAATTAAAAACGGTCAGGACGTTGTTTTGGAAGACGGAACTGAAATCAAGGCAGCAGACTATATCTCAGCTCCACGTCCAGGTAAAATTATCACTATTCTGGGTGACACCCGCAAAACCAATGCCAGTGTGCGTCTAGCTATCAATGCCGATGTCCTAGTCCATGAATCGACTTATGGCAAGGGTGATGAAAAAATTGCTCGTAACCATGGCCACTCTACTAACATGCAAGCTGCACAAGTAGCAGTAGAAGCAGGTGCAAAACGCCTCTTACTCAACCATATCAGTGCCCGTTTCCTCTCAAAAGATATCAGCAAGCTCAAAAAAGACGCTGCTAGTGTTTTTGAAAATGTCCATGTGGTCAAAGATTTGGAAGAAGTGGAAATCTAGCAGTCACAGAAAGGATAAGTATGCCTACTATTCTCATTACTGGAGCTAGCGGTGGTCTAGCCCAAGAAATGGTCAAACTTTTGCCGAATGACCAACTGATTTTGTTAGGTAGAAACAAGGAAAAATTAGCCCAACTCTACGGAAACCATCCCCATGCAGAATTGATTGAAATCGATATTACCGATGACTCAGCCTTAGAAACTCTGGTAACAGACCTCTATCTCCGTTATGGCAAGATTGATGTTTTGATAAACAACGCTGGTTATGGGATTTTTGAAGAATTTGACCAGATTTCTGACCAAGATATTCACCAGATGTTCGAGGTCAATACCTTTGCCCTAATGAATCTGTCTCGTCGCCTTGCGGCTCGAATGAAGGAAAGTCGAAAAGGTCATATTATCAATATCGTCAGCATGGCAGGTTTGATTGCTACTGGCAAGTCCAGTCTCTACTCAGCGACCAAGTTTGCGGCTATTGGTTTTTCAAATGCGTTACGCCTCGAACTTATGCCCTATGGAGTCTATGTGACAACAGTCAATCCAGGTCCAATCCGTACAGGATTTTTTGACCAGGCCGACCCAGATGGAACCTATCTCAAATCGGTTGATCGCTTCCTGCTAGAACCAGATGCAGTGGCTAAAAAAATTGTTAAGATTATGGGAAAAAACAAACGAGAACTTAATCTACCTATGTTGTTGAACCTAGCCCATAAGTTTTATACCCTCTTTCCCAAGCTAGCTGATAAGTTGGCAGGGGAAACTTTTAATTATAAATAAAAAAGTTGTTCCTAAAATGGAGCAACTTTTTTGATGATTAGAATAAATCAATTCCAGTCTTATTTAATGCATGGCAATGATAAGTGAAGGCGTTGATAAAATTAGAGTAGTATTGCTGATCAATAAATTTTGCGCTTTGAAGATAATTAAATAAATTTTTTGCTAAGGGAATAGCCTCAGGTTTATTCCATCTAAATTGATTGTAAACATGTTCAACTTCTAGGAACATGAGGGGAATAGCCAGGTAGCCTCGTTCGAAGGTCTGAAGTGATTTAATTTTTTTAATAATATCATCAGCCTTTTGATAGTAACCCAGTTCAGAGAAGTATTTTACGGAGAAAGTGAGAGCATTTAAAATACGGATGTAGGTGTCAGTATTAGCACTTTCTTTGTACATAAGTAGTAATTGTTTGCTCATATGGTCAATAAGTTCCATAGGAGAATGATTGACGATGACGCGATAAATTTCAAGTTCGATACTATTAAAGACATCCGATTTCATTAAATGATTGATAATGTTTTGAATTCTGGCAACAGTTTCTGGACTCTTTGATATGGTTGGATAATGTCTTAATTTGATTGATTTAAAAATCATCTCTGCTTGAAGTGAATTGTCTTTTAGATAGACATCAAATAATTTTTCGTATTCTTCAATGTAAGTGAGAATATCTTCTTCATGGACCACATGCTTGCCAAATTCAATAGCAGGTAATTCTAAGCAGTCTCCACCTTTATTTGCATAGGCTAGAACAAAATCATTCCATTCCACTCCGATAACAATTAACAGTTTGGCAAAGTTTTCAAGTGAAATTCCTTTGTCTCCTTTTTCAAATTGACTTAGGAACTGTGGTGATACGATATCTGAGGCGGCTTCCTTTAGGCTGAGTCCTCGTGCTTCGCGCAGATACTTAAATGTAGCTCCAAATGGGTATAGATTTTCCATAAATAATCTCCTTACATACTTCTAAAACTATTATACAAAAATTTAGAGAAAAAATAGAGAAAAGAAAACTATAGTTACAAAATATTAGAATTCTATGCTATTTTTGGATTTTTTAAATAACATTGAAACTATAGTTTAAATGCCGAAAAATTTAAATATCTATTATGGTATGATAAGGGAAAGAATGGAAAATAAAGTAAGCTTGTTATACTAGTATAACAAGGATTGACTTACCACTCAATCCTATTCTATCAGTCATTAAAGGAGAAAATGATGAAGAAACTGAAAACCCTCACAACTTCAACAGCTATTGCGCTTGCGTCTGTTGGTGGAACTGCATTTGCTCAAGAAGCAACTAACACAACAGCAGTTGATTCAACTGCTGTCAATGAACCAGCTCTTGTTTCAAAACCTGTAGCCGATACAAAACCAGAAGTGAAGAAATCTTCTGATATCAATCCTGCTCTTGATGCTCAAGCGTCTACTGTTAAGCAAGTTGAAGCTGAAAGTGAAACAGCAAAAGCTGAAGCTACTTCTGCTAACCAAGCTGTTACAACTACTGAAACTGCTTTGACAAGCGCTAAAGAGAACTTGAAGTCAGCGGAAGCTGTTAAAGCAAATGCTACAGAAGAAAATATCACTGCTACAAAAGCTAAACAAGACGCCAATGTAAAAGCTCAAGATGCCAATCAAAAAGCAACTGAAGCGTCTACTGAAGCAATTAAAGCACAAACTGAGACTGTAGCGACTGAAACAGCTAACGTTGCCAGCGCAACAAGTAAGAAAGTTGAAGCTGATAAAACAGTAACCGCTAAAGAAGCTAATGTAAAATCAGCTGAAGACGCGCTAAATGGTTCAGGACTTGGTGAAGCAAAAGCCTCACTTGCCCAAGCTGAAAAAGATATTGAACAAGCGAATGCCAATATTTCAAGCGCAACAAAAGCTGTCGAAACTGCTAAGAAAGCAGATAACGACCGCGCAGATGCCATCAAACAAGCTGAAAACAATGTAAATGTCAAAAATGACTCATTGAAATTAGCTAAAGAAATGATGGACGCCGACCAAAATAAAGTTGAATCCATCCAAACAAAAGCAGATTCCCTTAAACATGAAGTCGACCTAGCTGAAAATTCTGTTGATACTGATGATAGTAAATTATCTTTAGAAGAAAAATATGCAATGACTCTATTATCAGAAATAAATGATGAAACAGGAAAACTTTACTTTAAAGAACAGACTTCTACACTTTCCACGCATATGAAAAAGTTTGCGGAACTAGTTCAAAATAATAAATATCAAGAAGCACAAACATATGCTAGTTTAAATTTGCTTAATCAAATGTATCAGTTATACAAAGATGAAAAATCACAAAATTTAGTTAGAAAACTAGTTGGTGATGAGATTTTTAATAGAAACTATACTATAACTGATGGAAAATTAATCTTATCTAAGGAAGATTATAAGGCATTAAATATCGTATTTTCATCAAAGTTGAATGCTTTTAGAAAATTATTAGGTGTTAAACCTATTAATCAAATTACAGAAGCAAATATTGAATCAGGTTTTAAAGCTATGGATATTTGGAATCGTTATGTTAATAGCGATGAAAATAAAAATAAAGCAATTTCTGAGATACCAGACCATATATTAGGGACAAACGAAGAGCTTCAACAAACAGGAGCTTTTGCAGAGAATACTCGTAAATTTACATCGTTATCAAAGTCAAGTTATTCGTTTAATGACCTGAGCAATAACTTTACAGATAGCATGTTATCATTTGCATTTCTTGATGCACACTCTAGTTTTGGTCATTATAAAAATTTATTTAATAGTCCAAATGTTTTAATGGGAATTTATCAAAATAATAAAGGAGGAGCATTTTTCACTCACTCATTCCATAATGCATTAAAAGATAAAATAATTTATAGTCAAAATGCGAAAAGCATGTTTGAAACTGTACATAGTAGTTTAGAAGATATGCGTAATAGTATAAAAAAAGCAAAAGAATATTTGTATAATGATTTAAACTATGCATATCTTCTGCAAGAATATGATAATTTTTTCATTGATTCTCAAAATGAGTATATTAGAACGAAAAAAGTAGATCCTGAAAAACAGAATAAACTAAACGCTATGGATGCTGAAATTAAAAAGTATGAAGAGATACATAATGTACCTTTAGCTAAATTTGTATTTGACAATGGCTCAAATTCAGCAACTATGGTGATAAGTCATCCTCACTTAAAAACTTTACCTGTTATTTCACCCAATCAATCATCAAGTCCATATACCAAATATGAATATTTAAAAAAAGATACTAATGGAACAGTTACATTGGCTGATGGTATTAGTACGGATAAATATAAAGCAATCATCAATAATGCTATCAACAAAGCTATTGATGATGATAAAAAAGTACGAAATATTACTCAACGGCTTATGTATTTTGAAACAATTCAATATGTAAATAATGTCTCTCGACCTTTTATTGACAAAATTTATAGAATTGAAGAATATTTAAATAAAAATCTCAAAAAAGTAAAAGATGAACTTGCTAAAATTCAAACTGCGCTTGCAAATGCTAAAGCAGAATTGGCAATAGCTTCAAGCAAATATGCTTCTGCACTTGAAGCTAAAACAGAAGCTGAAAAAGAATTGGCAAGCAAAACAGCTAGTCCACTTCAAACAGAAGTTGCTGAAAAGCACTTGCAATTGGCAAACCTTGCTTTGAAAAATGCACAAGAACGTAAAGCAACTGCTGAAACAGCTGTTGAAAACTTCTCAAGAAGCCAAGCAGAAAAAGCAACTGCTCTTGAAACAGCTAAAGCTGAACTAGCTACAGCCAAAACTGCTCAAAAAGATGCTGAAACTGCTCTTACAAATGCGCAAGCAAAATTGCAAGCAGAAGAAAACAAGTTGACTGCTCTTCAAGCTGAACAAGCAAAACTCCATGAAGAAAAAGACAAATTGGTGTCAGATGCGAAAGCAATTGCAACTGAATTGAGTGCTTATCTAAATGCAGACAAAAATCTTGCAGATGCGCAAGCAAAAGTAGCTGATTTAGAAGCAAAACTAACTCAAGAAAAATCTGCTGCAAAATTGGCACAAGACAAATTGGATGCAGTTACAGCTAAATTGAAAGCTGAACAAGCTAAACTAGCTGAAATCCAAGAAGAGTTTGATAAGTTGGTTAAGGCTGAAAGCAAGGATGACTACAATTTATCAGATTGGTATCTGGAGTATCTTGCAGGGAAACAAGCGAAGAAGAAAACAGATACAGAACTCAAGAAAGTAGAAGACTCACAAGCTGGTAACTGGATTGAATCATCTGGTCGTTGGTGGTACAAACATGCTGATGGTTCATATACAACCAACGGTTGGGAACAAATAAAGGATAAATGGTACTACTTTGATCACGCAGGTTGGATGAAAACTGGCTGGGTCAAAACTGGTAGCTCATGGTATTACTTGAACAACTCAGGTTCAATGGCTACAGGATGGGTAAAAGATAATGGTACATGGTATTACCTTAACAAGTCAGGTTTAATGGCTACAGGATGGGTAAAAGATAACGGTACATGGTATTACTTGAACAAGTCAGGATCAATAGCTACAGGTTGGATAAAAGATAACGGTACATGGTATTACTTGAATAACTCAGGCTCAATGGCTACAGGATGGGTAAAAGATAATGGTTCATGGTACTATCTTGACAAGTCAGGTGCTATGACAACAGGATGGTTTAAAGTTTCTGGTAAATGGTACTACGCCTATAGTTCAGGAGCTTTAGCAGTAAACACCACTACACCAGATGGCTATACAGTCAATACCAACGGTGAGTGGGTAGGATAAGGATGAGAAAAGGAATTTGAAATCATGAAAAATAAAAAAATATTAGTTAGTTCTTTATTAGCAGGTTCGTTGTTATCAGTGGGTCTTATGACTTCTAAACCAATGGAGGTTCATGCTTTAACAGATATGAGTGTCAAGGATACTCAAAATCCCTTGAAAATCACCTTAATACCGACAGCGGGAGGTTCTACATCAGCTACTCTTTTAGTTGACCTACAAAGAAGTTCCAACGTTAATGATAGTACTTCTCTCTATTTTGATATAGTTAATGAGAGTACTGGAACTTTGACTGAATCGCATTATTTTGGTAAATTTGATGGCAAGAATAGATTACAGTCGGGTATTAATTTACTTCTAGTAGAGGATGGCAATTATTATTTAGATATATATAGTGTAGATGATTTTGGAAAACGTTATTTTGGACGTTCAGAAATTTAGAATATCAGATAAGGAATACTATCCTATTAAGAAAGTAGAAGCACCCAAAGCTACTGAAGCTCCAAAACAAACCACTAGCTCTAACTCAGGTCAGACTGGTTGGTCAGGTTCTTCTTACTATAAAGCTGGTGTTAAAGTAGTCAATCAATGGATTTTTGATGTTCAGTACAATTCTTACTTCTACCTAAATGCTTCAGGTAACTTTGTTCAAAATGCTTGGTCAGGAAGTTATTACCTCAAATCAGGTGGCTACATGGCTAAGAGCGAGTGGATTTATGACAATAACTATAAATCATACTATTACTTGACAGCAGAGGGTAGCTATGCACGTAATACCTGGGCTGGAAGTTACTACCTTAAATCAGATGGTAAAATGGCCAAGAGTGAGTGGATTTATGATAGTAGCTACCAATCTTACTATTACCTAACGTCAGAAGGAAGCTATGCTCGTAACCAATGGGTAGGTGACTACTACCTCAAATCGAATGGTAAGATGGCAGTCAACGAACGTACCCCAGATGGCTACAAAGTAGATGGCTCAGGTAAGTGGGTAAAATAAGGAATTAGAGTTCAATATGGAAAATGTAATTGGTAAATTAAAAAGCTTATTTGAAACCAAACGTAAGGAGAGCATTGCAGGTTTAGTTGTAATTGCACTAGTGTTAATTTTTGGAATAAAGAAATTAACGACTGATCCCTTAGATGGAACTTATGAAATTTTAACAAAACGTGATCATTTAGTCATGGTGATTAAAGGAAATGCTGGGACCGTCACCTCTGAGGATTCAGACGGAGACAAAGAACAAAGACTAGTGAAAATTGATAAACAAAAGAAAGAATTGACAATCACAGACACTAAAGGAAGAAATTTAGGAAAAACAAAATATATGTTAAAAGATAAGGAACTTTATCTTCAAGAGCCAGATCAAACCTTTAACCGAGTAAAATAGACTACACATTAAAAGCTTACCTCAGTACCCTAAAAGTTACTGGGGTAAGAAATTGTATATAGGGAGAATATGAATGAAATTTAAAAAATTAATAACTATAGCTAGTTTAGTAGGATTGATTACTTTCTTATTGCCAGTTGTTTCATCGGGTAATCAGTTTATACCTCCATTAAGTGAACATGTTTCAGAATATTTAGATGCACCATTATGGTATTTATTTTTGATTTGGTATGGTGCATTTGTGATTACTTTTTTATTGTCTTTAGTAATTGGAAAAGGAAGGGTGCTTCAAATTATTACATCTATTATAGTTATTCTAGTAAGTTTATTTGGAATTTTTGTTCATTTTTCAATAACAAAAGAATTGGTTGGAAGATCGGATTTAGGTTTTGGAGCGATTCTATATTATGTCTGTGTTTTGATAAATATTTTTGCAGCAATAATGGTCATAAAAGGTGATAAGACTACTAGTAAACAGATTCATTAAATAACTTTCTTTCAGTAGTAGTTGGGATGAATGTGATAGTAATGGCAGGTTTTTAGTAAAATAGAAAAAAGATGGAGAATGAAGTGGAAGAAAAATCAGTATTATTAGAAAATTTATATAATCTACATAGAGGTATAGATTATATTTATCAAAAGCAAAACTATAAGATGAAGTTAGAAAATGATAGAAGGAAAGCTAAGCAAATACAAGCTCAATTACAAAATTTATTAGAAAGTAATTCATCTAACAAAATAGAGAAAATGATGAGGCAATCATTTTATGTAGTTCTGTTTGGTGCTTTGGGAAATCTAGCTGAATTTCTACTAATGTTTTGGTTTGGTGACGGTAATCTTCTTGAACTTGTTATGTATTTGGCAGCAACAGCAATTTTAATTTTTTATCTTCAAAAAAAGATACGTCGAAAAACAGAAAAATGGTTAAATATATGGACAGGGATTATTTTAGTCATGTTATTAGCTGCACCTCTTAGGATAATATTTTTTGCAATAATAGGGTTAATAAGTTTTAACTTATTTGAAGGTATATTTTTTTCAATTATAGCCTTAGGAATGCTTTATTTAACTTCTATTTTAGGTAAAATTTGGTATCCTAAATGGGTTGATTTCATTAATACGCTAATTGATGATGATAATAAACAACTCATTAAAAATTCAGGCATGAGACAGTCTGATTATGATAGACAGATTAGACATGAACAAGAAATTAAGCAAGAGCAACAGCAGTGTGAAATAGAGATGCAAGAAGCTGCAGGAGCTCTAGTGGCTTTTGGTAGTGGATGGTATCCCAAAGATTACTATTTCATAGAAGCTATAGAATTTTTTATCGGAGCTTTAGAAAATTTCAAAGCTGATAATATGAAGGAACTTGTAAATTTATATGATGAAACAAAATATAAAGAATTACAGTTGAACTATCAGAAAGAAATGCTACAGTTACAAAGGGAACAATATATTGATACTAAGAAAATGCTTCAAGCATTAAGATATAACAATTATGTTCAAACTTTGCAATTACAGCAGTTAGATGGAATCCGTAGAAATACAGAAGAAGCAGTTGATTACTTGAGAAATTTACATGTTCAAGAAAATCATTACCATACGCATAATCATTACCATCAAAATAATATTTATTGATTTATATAAGTGAAATTAAAATTAGAAATAATATGAAGAAAATTATAAACATGATGACCTGTCTGGGTTTATTTTGTGGTTTGTTTTCACTAGTGAATTCAGCCCAAGCTGACAGTACTGACAACAACCAACTATTGCCACAAATCACTGAGAAGTGGGAGAGTAAACATCTATTTGAAAATAATATTAATAGACTTGGTTACGCTTTGAAGGATATTGACAAAAATGGGACGGATGAATTATTAATCGGTTTGACCAATGGTGAAAAATGGGAACTGTTTGAAGTATATTATATGAATGGTAATACTCCCACTCCATTATTTGATAGATTTTGGGATACAAGTCTTAGAATGGGGACAGTTATTGATACCTACACAGATGGTAGTATTATGGTGTTCGAAAGTGCTCCAGGGATTATGTCATATAGATTGTTCCAACTTTCTAAAGAAAATAAGGAGGCAAGTTTAATTAAAAAAGGTGAATTTAGAGCAGGAGAAGGTGATCTAAGCGAGTTAAATCTTGATTCTAAAACAAAAATAGATACCTCAACTATTGAATATACTTCTCTAAATCTCCCGATTGTTGGAGATAATATGGATCCTAATCCCCCTATGCCCAAGCCCCTTGTTGATGCTAAAATTGGTGATGAAATTCCTCTCCCATCCGAATTAGTGGGTACTTGGATTAATAAAGAACCTAATAATGGTACTAAACCTGGTAGAGCTTCATCACTCATTTTAGGAGAAGATGGAAACTACACTGGAACCTTTAAAGATGGAGATATTAAAGGAAAATTATCTCGACTAAAAAAAGTGAGTGAGAACGGATTTATTGTCTTAAAAGAGAAAAATGACGGAGAAGCTTTCTTTTTTAGTGTAGGTTTAGGAGCAGTTTTGCTTCCTGGTGAGCGAATTGATTTTGGGCTGGTATTGGAAGGACGGAATTTATATAATGCGTCATGGTTAGTCAAAGAAGGAGAGGAAGACTATTCTAAGCCCACCATGCTCGCAACTTTTGTAAATCCAAATTATGGTCCTAAGAAAATAGAGAAAAAATCAGAGCAAGAAGTAGCGAAACAAGGAGATACAGTGCCAGAATCAACTCAAGACAGTAGTGAGGAGATAAAGCCAGAACAAAAACTATTCGGAAACATTCCAGTGTTTGCCATTGTTGCAGGAGCTGGACTCGTTCTTGTTTTAATCCTTGCTATATTTTTGTTTAAAAAATAAGATTTTATAAAATCCTTATGATTTACTATTAGATAAAAAACCTCAAGAACTAGGGTTGAAAGCTAGTTCTTGAGGTTTTTAGGTTATTCGATTTAGAGTGACTCTCAACTATCAAACTGGACTTCTTCTAGGAGATAGTCGATAAAGCGTTCACCCATCTTGGATAGGCTGGTTTTCTCATGCTGGATATAGACCAACTCAATGGGGTCATCAATGTCCAGTGGGATAGAAACGATATTGTCTCCGTTGAGGTTGCTGTTCAAAATCCCTGTTGCGATTGTGTATCCGTCCAGACCAATCAAGAGATTAAAGAGGGTGGCACGGTCACTAACCACAATGGATTTCTTGTGGTGCTCTTGAGAAAGAATCTCTTCTGAGAAGTAGAAGGAATTGTGCGTCCCCTGGTCATAGCTGAGGTAAGGGAAGTTTTCCAAATCAGATAGTTTCACCTTGTCTTTCTTTGCCAGAGGGTTGGTCTTGCTGACAAAGATATGTGGTTGCGCTGTGAAGAGATGGTGTGCCAGGAGGTGGTTGTCATCCAGCATTTTTGTTAAAACATCACGGTTGTAGCTGTTCAAAAATAGGACACCGACCTCACTACGGAAGTTCTTGACGTCGTCAATAATCTCCCAAGTCCGAGTTTCACGAAGGAAGAGCTCGTATTTCTCCATATCACTTTTCTTGAGCAGAGAAACAAAGGCATTGACCACAAAGGCATAGTGTTGAGACGAAACGCTAAAGAGTTCGCGGTGGGCGACAGGATTTTTATAGCGTTCCTCCAGAAGCTGGGTCTGCTCGACAACCTGACGGGCATAAGAGAGGAACTCCATCCCATCACGGGTCAAGGTAATACCCTTGGGATTGCGGATAAAGATTTCAATGCCCATTTCATTTTCCAAATCTCTCACAGCGTTGGAAAGACTCGGTTGAGTGATAAAGAGTTGCTTAGCTGCCTCATTCATGGAGCCGGTTTCGACGATTTTGATAATATAATGTAATTGTTGAATTCTCATGTTTTTATTGTACCACACTTGCGTCAGAATCGCCAAAGAAGATAGGAAAATCAGGAGCATTGTGTGGGTCTCTTCTTGAAAAAAAGACAAAATTTTGCTAGAATGAGTCTTATGAAAACATTCTATGATGTGCAGCAATTCCTCAAACGATTTGGTATTATTGTTTATATGGGAAAACGCTTATATGATATTGAACTGATGAAGTTGGAACTCTCTCGGATTTACGATGCAGGGTTGATGGACAAATTAGACTATCTAGAAGCAGAAGCAGTTCTTCGCAGGGAGCACAAGCTAGAATTGGATTATATTGAGAAAAATGGAGAAATGAACTAATGGTTACTTGGATTTTGTGGGCACTTATACTAGCAATGTTGGCCTGGATGGGCTTTAACTATCTTCGTATTCGACGTGCGGCTAAAATCGTGGACAATGAGGAGTTTGAAGCCTTGATTCGTACAGGTCAATTGATTGATTTGCGCGATCCAGCAGAATTCCACAGAAAACATATCCTTGGTGCACGCAATATTCCTTCAAGTCAGTTGAAGACTAGTCTTGCAGCCCTTCGTAAAGATAAACCTGTCCTTCTTTACGAAAACCAACGTGCGCAACGTGTTACAAATGCAGCCCTTTACTTGAAAAAACAAGGTTTTTCTGAGATTTATATCCTTTCTTATGGTTTGGATTCTTGGAAAGGGAAAGTTAAAGTTGAGAAATAAGAAAACGAGCTTGGATGTTTCCGAGCTCATTTTTTAACCACTTTTTCTGAGAAAGTCACGAATGCTTGCCAATTCTTCTGAGTTTAGGGGACGATAGTCTCCTGCTTGAAGATTCTCATCCAAGCTCCAAGGTCCAAAATGGGTGCGTTTGAGGGATGTCACCTTGACACCAACTGATAGGAACATTTTCTTGACCTGATGAAATTTTCCTTCTGAAATGGTGATGGAGGCTTGACTGAGGGAAGGACTTGCAGATAGAATCTCTAGTCTTGCAGGTTTACAGATAGTGCCATCTAAAAAGACAATTCCTTTTTGAAAGGCTTGGATATGGTCAGGTGTTAGAAGTCCATTGACCTCAACTCGATAAGTTTTATCGACATGATATTGGGGATGGAGGAGCTGAAAGCCCAAGGGACCGTTGTCGGTCAAGAGGAGGAGACCCGTCGTATCTCGGTCCAGTCGGCCGACAGCATAGAGCTTGTCAGACTGGATGTCAGGCGGAAGCAAGTCCATGACGGTTGGAAGTTCCTTGTCTTTGTTGGCTGTAACGACACCAGCAGGCTTATGAAGCATAAGATAGGTGTGCTCATAGCCTTGAATGATTTGTTCCTGAAAAAGGAGTTCCTGTAGTCCTGTATCGATATTTTGGGCTAGGGAGCGGGCTGGGCAACCATCGACGAGAATGTCCCCTTTGAGTAAGGCTTGCTTCATAGCCTTTCGGCTAACTTTTTCTTGGGCTAATAAATTATCTAAACGCATACTGTGCCTATCTTATCATAAGTCGCCTGCTTTGAAAAGGCTTGACGTGAAAAGAAAAGCAGAGTGAAAACATTTACACTTGCTTGAGTTATGTTATTTACCTGAAATTATGGTATAATCGTTCAGTTAGAAAATAAATTTTGAATATTATAGAGGAAATCATGACAAAATTAAGAGAAGATATCCGTAACATTGCGATTATCGCCCACGTTGACCACGGTAAAACAACCCTTGTTGACGAATTATTGAAACAATCAGAGACTCTTGATGCACGTACTGAATTGGCAGAGCGTGCTATGGACTCAAACGATATCGAAAAAGAGCGTGGAATTACCATCCTTGCTAAAAATACAGCTGTTGCCTACAACGGAACTCGTATCAACATCATGGACACACCAGGACACGCGGACTTCGGTGGAGAAGTTGAGCGTATCATGAAAATGGTTGACGGTGTTGTCTTGGTCGTAGATGCCTACGAAGGAACCATGCCACAAACTCGTTTCGTATTGAAAAAGCCTTGGAACAAGACCTGGTCCCAATTGTTGTTGTTAACAAAATCGATAAACCATCAGCTCGTCCAGCAGAAGTAGTGGACGAAGTCTTGGAACTGTTCATCGAGCTTGGTGCAGATGACGATCAGCTTGACTTCCCAGTGGTCTATGCTTCAGCGATCAACGGAACTTCTTCATTGTCAGATGATCCAGCTGATCAAGAAACTACTATGGCACCAATCTTTGACACGATTATCGACCATATTCCAGCTCCAGTAGATAACTCAGATGAGCCTTTGCAGTTCCAAGTGTCACTTTTGGACTACAATGACTTCGTTGGTCGTATTGGTATCGGTCGTGTCTTCCGTGGTACTGTTAAAGTTGGTGACCAAGTTACCCTTTCTAAACTTGATGGCACAACTAAAAACTTCCGTGTTACAAAACTCTTTGGTTTCTTTGGTTTGGAACGTCGTGAAATCCAAGAAGCAAAGCAGGTGATTTGATTGCCGTTTCTGGTATGGAAGATATCTTTGTCGGTGAAACTATCACTCCGACAGATGCAGTTGAAGCTCTTCCAATCCTACACATCGATGAGCCAACTCTTCAAATGACTTTCTTGGTTAACAACTCACCATTTGCTGGTAAAGAAGGTAAATGGGTAACTTCTCGTAAGGTAGAAGAACGCTTGCAGGCAGAATTGCAAACAGACGTTTCCCTTCGTGTTGACCCAACTGATTCACCAGATAAATGGACTGTTTCAGGACGTGGAGAATTGCACTTGTCAATCCTTATCGAAACAATGCGTCGTGAGGGATATGAACTTCAAGTATCTCGTCCAGAGGTTATCGTAAAAGAAATCGACGGTGTTAAATGTGAACCATTTGAACGTGTTCAAATCGACACACCAGAAGAATACCAAGGGTCTGTTATCCAAAGCCTTTCTGAACGTAAGGGTGAAATGTTGGATATGATTTCAACTGGTAATGGTCAAACTCGTTTGGTCTTCCTTGTTCCAGCGCGTGGGTTGATTGGATACTCAACTGAGTTCTTGTCAATGACTCGTGGTTACGGTATCATGAACCATACCTTCGACCAATACTTGCCATTGATTCCAGGTGAAATTGGTGGTCGTCACCGTGGTGCTCTTGTTTCTATCGATGCTGGTAAGGCTACAACTTACTCAATCATGTCTATCGAAGAACGTGGAACAATCTTTGTTAACCCAGGTACTGAGGTTTATGAAGGAATGATCATCGGTGAAAACTCTCGTGAAAACGACTTGACAGTTAACATCACTAAGGCTAAACAAATGACCAACGTCCGTTCAGCTACTAAGGACCAAACAGCTGTTATCAAGACACCTCGTATCTTGACACTTGAAGAGTCTCTTGAGTTCTTGAACGACGATGAGTACATGGAAGTAACGCCTGAGTCTATCCGTTTGCGTAAACAAATCCTTAACAAGGCAGAGCGTGAGAAAGCTAACAAGAAGAAAAAATCAGCTGAATAAGAGCTAGAAAGAGATAAAGATGGTTTATTTAATCATAGGACTCCTCTTATTACTACTCTATGTATTTGCGACACCACAAAGCATTAAAGGGACAGTCAATATCGTCCTTGTCGTCTTTGCTTTCGTAGCACTTTTGATTTTGCTGATGTTGTCAGTTCTGCAAATCTTTCAGCTACCGACAGAATTCTTTATCGCAGTCGCTATGCTCTTCCTAGCATACTTTAGCTTGCGAGATATTACCCTCATGTCGGTTCATAAAAGTAAAAGAAGATAAAAAAGAGAGTTTCGGCTCTCTTTTTGCTTGTTAGAATGCTGAATCGGAGCATTTTCGTTTAGAATTATTTCCATAAAAATGGTAAAATAGTAGGAGTAGAAATGGAGTTTGAGACATGAAAGTAATAGATCAATTTAAAAATAAGAAAGTCCTTGTTTTAGGTTTGGCCAAGTCTGGTGAATCCGCAGCTCGTTTGTTGGACAAGCTCGGTGCCATTGTGACAGTAAATGACGGAAAACCTTTCGAGGACAATCCAGCTGCCCAAAGTTTGCTGGAAGAAGGAATCAAGGTTATCACAGGCGGTCATCCTTTGGAACTTTTGGATGAAGAGTTTGCCCTTATGGTGAAAAATCCAGGTATCCCCTACAGCAATCCCATGATTGAAAAGGCTTTGGCCAAAGGTATCCCTGTTTTGACTGAGGTGGAATTGGCTTATTTGATTTCAGAAGCGCCAATTATCGGTATCACAGGTTCGAACGGTAAAACAACCACAACGACTATGATTGGGGAAGTTTTGACTGCTGCTGGACAACATGGTCTCTTATCAGGAAATATCGGCTATCCTGCCAGTCAAGTGGCTCAAACTGCGACAGATAAGGACACGCTTGTCATGGAACTTTCTTCTTTCCAACTAATGGGAGTTCAAGAATTCCATCCTGAGATTGCGGTTATTACCAATCTCATGCCAACTCATATCGATTATCATGGTTCTTTTGAGGAATATGTAGCAGCTAAATGGAATATCCAGAACAAGATGACAGCGGCTGATTTCCTTGTCTTGAACTTTAACCAAGACTTGGCAAAAGAATTGGCAAGAAAAACACAAGCTACAGTTGTACCATTCTCAACACAGGAAAAGGTTGATGGAGCTTATCTGGATGATGGTCAACTCTACTTCCGTGGGGAAATTGTCATGGCAGCGAATGAAATCGGAGTTCCAGGTAGCCACAATGTGGAAAATGCCCTTGCGACGATTGCTGTAGCCAAGCTTCGTGGTGTTGATAACCAAACCATCAAAGAAACTCTTTCAGCCTTTGGTGGTGTTAAACACCGTCTCCAATTTGTGGATGAAATCAAGGGTGTGAAATTCTATAATGATAGCAAGTCAACCAATATCTTGGCTACTCAAAAAGCCTTGTCAGGATTTGACAACAGCAAGGTTATTTTGATTGCAGGTGGTTTGGACCGTGGCAATGAGTTTGACGAATTGGTTCCAGACATTACTGGACTCAAGAAGATGATCATCCTCGGTCAGTCTGCAGAACGTGTCAAACGGGCAGCAGATAAGGCCGGTGTGGCTTATGTGGATGCGACTGACATTGCAGATGCGACTCGCAAGGCCTATGAACTTGCTACTCAAGGAGACGTAGTCCTTCTCAGTCCTGCCAATGCCAGCTGGGATATGTATGCTAACTTTGAAGTACGTGGCGACCTCTTTATCGACACAGTAGCGGAGTTAAAGGAATAATATGAAAAAAATTGTCTTTACAGGTGGGGGGACGGTTGGACACGTGACCCTCAACCTTTTGTTAATGCCAAAGTTCATCGAAGATGGCTGGGAAGTCCACTATATCGGGGATAAGCGTGGTATCGAACATCAAGAAATCCTCAAGTCAGGTCTAGATGTCACCTTCCATTCCATTGCGACTGGGAAATTACGTCGTTATTTCTCTTGGCAAAATATGCTGGACGTCTTCAAAGTTGGCTGGGGAATTGTCCAATCGCTCTTTATCATGTTGAGACTTCGTCCACAGGCCCTTTTTTCAAAGGGAGGCTTTGTCTCTGTGCCGCCTGTTATCGCTGCGCGTGTGTCAGGAGTGCCAGTCTTTATTCATGAATCTGACCTGTCTATGGGCTTGGCAAATAAAATTGCCTATAAGTTTGCAACTAAGATGTATTCAACCTTTGAGCAAGCTTCAAGTTTGTCTAAGGTTGAGCATGTGGGAGCAGTGACCAAGGTTTCAAATCAAAAAACTCCAGAACCTGATGAATTGGTAGATATTCAAACCCACTTTAATTCCAAATTGCCAACTGTATTGTTTGTCGGTGGTTCTGCAGGTGCTCGTGTCTTTAACCAATTGGTGACAGACTATAAGAAAGAACTGACAGAGCGCTACAATATTATCAATTTAACTGGAGATTCTAGCCTGAATGAGTTGAGCCAAAATCTTTTTCGTGTCGACTATGTGACCAATCTTTATCAGCCCTTGATGGAATTGGCTGATATTGTTGTGACACGAGGTGGTGCCAATACGATTTTTGAGCTCTTGGCCATGGCAAAATTGCATGTTATTGTGCCACTTGGTCGTGAAGCTAGTCGTGGAGACCAGATTGAAAATGCAGCTTACTTTGTAAAAAAAGGCTATGCAGAAGAGCTTCAAGAAAGCGATTTGACCTTGGATAATTTGGAAGAGAAGATTTCTCATTTACTAAGCCACAAGGAAGAATACAAAACTAATATGAAGGCTTCTAAGGAATTGAAATCTCTAGCAGATTTTTATCAATTGTTGAAAAAAGATTTATCATAAGGAAAGTAAATGTCAAAAGATAAGAAAAATGAGGGCAAAGAAATCCTCGAAGAATTGAAAGAGTTATCAGAATGGCAGAAACGAAACCAAGAATATCTAAAAAAGAAGGCTGAAGAAGAGGCGGCCCTAGCTGAGGAGAAGGAAAAGGAAAGACAAGCTCGAATGGGAGAAGAATCTGAGAAGTCAGAGGATCAGGAGAGTGAAACAGACCAGGAAGATGAAGAATCAGCTAAGGAAGAGTCTGAAGAAAAAGTAGAATCCTCAGAGGGTGACAAAGAGGAAGAAGAGATAGAAGAATCAGGGTCTAAAGAGGGCGAGGAACAGGATAAAAAGGCTACAAAAGAAAAAGCAGCCAAAGCAAAGATTCCTGGCCTCCATATCTTACGAGCCTTAACGATTTTATTTCCAAGTCTGCTTTTATTGATTGTCTCTGCCTACCTACTCAGTCCTTATGCGACTATGAAGGATATTCGTGTTGAGGGAACGGTGCAAACTACGGATGATGATATTCGACAGGCTTCAGGCATTCAGGATTCGGATTATACGATTAACCTTCTGCTAGACAAGGCAAAATATGAAGAGCGGATCAAGTCTAATTATTGGGTGGAATCAGCTCAGCTTGTCTATCAATTTCCAACCAAGTTTACTATCAAGGTCAAGGAATATGATATTGTAGCCTACTATATTTCTGGTGAAAACCATTATCCTATTCTTTCCAGTGGTCAGCTTGAGACCAGTGCTGTGAGTTTGGTCAGTCTACCAGAAACTTATTTATCAGTTCTCTTTAATGATAGTGAACAAATCAAGGCTTTTGTCTCAGAACTTGCTCAAATTAGCCCAGAACTCAAGGCTGCTATCCAAAAGGTGGAATTAGCCCCAAGCAAGGTGACTTCCGATTTAATTCGATTGACTATGAATGATTCGGACGAAGTCTTGGTTCCGCTTTCTGAAATGAGTAAGAAACTGCCTTATTACAGTAAGATTAAGCCTCAATTGTCAGAACCGAGTGTGATTGACATGGAAGCTGGAATTTACAGCTACACTGTAGCGGATAAATTAATTATGGAAGCAGAAGAAAAAGCTAAAAAAGAGGCTGAAGAAGCTAAGAAAAAGCAGGAAGAAGAACGTAAACGTTTAGAAGAAGAACAGAAAAAACAAGAGGAAGAAAGCAATCGAAACCAAACAGGTCAGCGTTCATCGCGTCGTTAGGTTTACCTTTTCTTCCATAGTTTTTTAGTGACCATGTTTTTACTTGACAAGTGCTAGTAGAAATAATAGAATAGTAAAAAACCTTTAAAGCAGTCCAGAGAGGCAGCTAAGGTTAGACGGTGAAAGGGTGGAGACTACCCATTTTTCGTGGAACCTTGCTGTTGGCAGGTTCCTTTTTTCGTGGCTTCTGTTGTTCAGACTCTCTCACTGGTAAAGGTAAAAGGAGAAACCTATGCGAGAACATCGTCCAGTCATTGCTCTTGATTTTCCTAGTTTTGAGGCGGTCAAGGAATTTTTAGCTCTTTTTCCAGAAGCAGAAAGTCTTTATCTTAAGGTAGGGATGGAGCTTTATTATGCAACGGGTCCTGAGATTGTGTCTTACTTGAAAGGCCTGGGGCACAGTGTCTTTTTGGATCTCAAGCTGCATGACATTCCCAATACAGTCAAATCAGCTATGAAGGTCCTGTCTCAGCTTGGTGTGGATATGACCAATGTTCATGCTGCTGGCGGTGTAGAGATGATGAAGGCTGCGCGTGAAGGTCTTGGAAGTCAAGCCAAATTGATTGCTGTAACGCAGCTGACATCAACATCAGAAGCTCAGATGCAGGATTTTCAAATATTCAAACCAGTCTGCAGGAGTCTGTGATTCATTATGCTAAGAAGACAGCTGAAGCCGGATTAGATGGTGTTGTTTGCTCGGCTCAGGAAGTGCAACTCATCAAGCAGGCCACCAATCCAGGGTTTATCTGTCTGACACCGGGCATTCGTCCCGCCGGAGCTGCGGTAGGAGATCAAAAACGAGTCATGACACCTGCTGATGCCTATCAAATTGGCAGTGACTATATCGTAGTGGGACGTCCCATTACCCAAGCTGAGGATCCTGTAGCAGCTTATTATGCCATCAAGGATGAATGGACACAGGACTGGAATTAAAGAACTAGATTAGAAAAATAAAAGGAGAATACCATGACACTTGCTAAAGATATCGCTAGCCACCTCTTGAAAATTCAAGCCGTTTACCTCAAACCAGAGGAGCCTTTCACTTGGGCATCTGGTATCAAATCACCCATTTATACAGATAACCGTATAACTCTTGCCTATCCAGAAACTCGTACTCTCATTGAAAATGGTTTTGTGGATGCTATCAAAGAAGCCTTTCCTGAGGTAGAAGTGATTGCAGGAACTGCGACAGCAGGGATTCCTCACGGAGCCATCATTGCTGATAAGATGAATTTACCATTTGCCTACATCCGTAGCAAACCAAAAGACCATGGAGCTGGTAATCAAATTGAAGGCCGTGTAGCTCAGGGTCAAAAAATGGTAGTGGTTGAAGACCTCATTTCAACTGGTGGTTCTGTTCTCGAGGCCGTAGCAGCCGCTAAACGCGAAGGAGCAGATGTGCTTGGAGTAGTAGCGATTTTCAGCTACCAATTGCCAAAAGCAGATAAGAACTTTGCGGATGCTGGCGTGAAATTGGTAACACTTTCAAACTATAGTGAGCTTATCCATCTAGCCCAAGAAGAAGGCTATATCACACCAGAAGGACTCGATCTTCTAAAACGCTTTAAAGAAGACCAAGAAAATTGGCAAAATGCTTAAGACATAGAAATCAGGTAGTCACTAGGCTTACCTGATTTCTTTTTGTGATTTCATGAGTATTAGTCGACTTTTCCACCTTCAACAACTAGGTCATCTGCTTTAGCAGCGTCACCGTAGGTTGGGTGGAGTGTTTTTTCATAGGCCTTGTGGAAGAAGTTTTCCTTACCTAATTTTTCAATATCTTTATTGAGGAAGTCTAGCAATTCTTGGTTCCCTTTTTGAACTGCCGCTGCAATGGTATCTGGATTACCGAGGGAAGTAATTCCTACTTCAAATCCTTTGTTTTCAAGCGCCCAAGCTAGGACTTCCGTATTGTCAGTTGAAAAGGCATCTCCACGTCCGTCAAGAAGGGCTTGGTAAGAGTCGCTGTATTGGTCGTATTTTTGAAGTTTGATTTCTGGATGATTTTTTTCAAAATAAGTCTCAGCCGTCGTTCCTTTTGTGACAATCAAGGTTTTACCTTCAAGTTGTTTGACGTCTGTAATGAGACCAGTCTTAGGTGATACGACACCCAGAGAAACTTTCATATATGGAAGGGCAAAATCAACTTGTTTCTTGCGTTCGTCAGTTACTGTAAAGTTGGCAAGGGTAATATCCACCTTGTTTGAAATCAAGTATTCAGCACGGTTGGCAGCATCGACTGAAACGTATTTAACCTTGACACCTAGGTCTTGGGCCAGCTGGTTTCCCAACTCGATGTCGTAACCTTGATAAGAACCGTCATTGTCAACATAACCAAATGGTTTCTTGTCTCCAAATACGGCGATTCGTAGCTCACCGCTTTTTTTGATTTCATCGATAGTGCGAGCCTTGGCAGTGGTTTTTCCAGATGATGAACCAGCATTTCCACCTGAGCTACAAGCTGTAACAAAGATGAGGGCAAAGGCAAGTGCCAAAACAGTTAAGAGTGGTTTGAGTAGTTTCATAAAAATCTCCTTTATAGATATGAGCCAAATTGGCTAAAGTCAAAGACGTTTAAAAATTCCTGAGCTCGTTTGGTTTGCGGATTGGTAAAGAAGGCTTGAGCCGTTCCTTCTTCAGCGATTTTCCCTTGGTCTAGGAAGATAATGCGGTCTGCAATGGCTTGGGCAAACTGCATTTCATGAGTTACTAAAATCATGGTGCGACCTTCTTGAGCCAAGTCATTGATGAGTTCTAGCACCTCACGTACCATTTCTGGATCTAGCGAAGCAGTCACTTCGTCAAAGAGGATAATTTCTGGATGCATGAGGAGGGCACGGACAATTGCAACCCGTTGCTTTGTCCACCAGATAATTGACGCGCAAAGCTATGTTGTTTATCCAACAATCCGACACGTTCCAGTAGTTGCAGAGCTTCTTCTGTTACTTCCTTCTTGTCTCTTCCCTGAGCCTTGATAGGGCCTAGGATGAGGTTTTGTAAGACATCCAGATGGGGAAAGAGTTCATAACTTTGAAAGACCATGCCAATCTTTTGGCGAACTAGGTGAAAGTCTTTTTTATTTTCAACGATAGACTGACCATCTAGCAGAATATTTCCACCTTGAATACTTTCTAAGCCATTGAGGCAACGAAGGAGGGTACTTTTACCACAACCAGATGGCCCTAGGATAACGACAACTTCTCCCTTTTTAATATCTAAAGAAAGTCCTTGGAGGATGGGATTGTCTCCGAAGGATTTTTTGAGTTCCTTGATTTCTAAGATAGTTTCAGACATTTAGTTCCTCCAATGTTTTTCTAAGTGAGTGGATAGTTTGGAAATAGGGAAGCAGACTGCGAAATACAAGACTAGAATGGTTCCATAAATCCAAAAGGAAGCAGTTGGGATAGTCAGGCGATTGCTATCAATGATTTGTTGTCCTACCTTGGTAACTTCAACAACCCCAATCAAAACGACCAAGGAAGTCGTTTTAATCATCCGAGTGACAAGGTTGATGGCTTGCGGTAGCAGTCTTCTTAAGACTTGTGGGATGATAATGTGGTAGTAAAGTTGAACATTGGTCAAGCCAAGCGCTTGTCCGGTTTCAAACTGATGCTTAGGAAGGGAAGTGATGGCTCCACGTACCAAGTCTCCCATTTCAGCTGTTCCCCAGAGGGTAAAAACGATAATAGCTGAAGTCTCACCTGAGATATTGATATTAAAGTTTCGAGCCAAGCCAAAATAAACGATGAAAAGTAGCACCAGTTGGGGCATAATACGGATAAATTCCAGATACAATCGTGTTAAAAATCGTACGATTCTAGAATGGGAGGTCATGATGATTCCCATGACTGTTCCGAACATCATGGATAAGAGGACAGACAGGATGGATATCCCAATCGTAACGCCCAATCCCTGTAAGATTCTCAGGAGATTATTTCCCTGAAAGAGTACTTGGATTCCCGAATCCTGCATGGCGGAGCCTCCTTTCTATCCAACTAAAGACTAGTGATATGGGTAGGAGTATGATAAGATAAGCACCTACCAACATAGCTAGCGCAATGTCTGTCTCATAGTAGAGACCAATCAAGTCCTTGGCGACGTACATGAGGTCGGCCAAAGCTACTGCTGAGAAAACAGAGGTTTCCTTGATGAGGAAATGACATTGGCACTAAAAGACGGTAGGGCCACCGCTGTTGCTTGCGGAAGAACCACATAGCGAAAGACCTGTAGAGGTGTCAGACCGATAGCTAATCCAATCTCCTGCTGGATTTGACTGACGGCTTCCAGCCCACTTCGGAAAGATTCTGCCATATAGGAGCCTCCTAAAAAGATAAGTCCCAGAGTCGCACAGACTTCTGAAGATAGGACAATCCCCATTCGGGGAAGTCCGAAGTAGAGAAAGAAGAGTTGAATCAAAAGGGGCGTATTGCGTGACAATTCGATATAGGTTGTCGCTACTTGCGCCAAAATAGGAATTCGATAATGCCGGATGATACTAACGATTAAACCGAGCAGAAAGGATCCCAAAATTCCCCACACTGCAATATGCAAGGTCAGAAGAAATGCCTTTTGATATAGTGGTAGATATTGTTCAACAATGGACCAATCCAAAAATAGAACCTCCCATCTAGAAATAATACAGTTATTGTAGCACTTAAAATCTCCTTTGGATAATATCTATTTTTTATTGTCGTTATAAGGATTTTTTATCATAGAAATAAAATTTCTGAAATTTCCAAACAAAATATTTGAAAAGTTTTGAAAAAAGAGTTAAGATATTTTTGTAATATACAAAGTAAACGCTTACTTATTAAGGAGGACATTTTATGTCATACAAAACAAGCAATGCAGAAGGTCATGTAGACTTCATCAATACTTATGATTTGGAGCCAATGGCGCAACAAGTAATTCCTAAAGCAGCATTTGGCTATATCGCTAGTGGAGCGGAAGATACTTTCACTTTGCGTGAGAATATCCGCGCCTTTAACCACAAACTCATCGTTCCGCATACGCTTTGCAATGTAGAAAATCCAAGTACAGAGATTGAATTTGCAGGCGAAATTGTCTTCACCAATCATTATGGCACCTGTTGCGGCCCATAAATTAGCAAATGAACAGGGGGAAGTGGCTACTGCGCGTGGTGTGCATGAGTTTGGTTCCCTCTATACAACCAGCTCTTACTCTACTGTCGATCTTCCAGAAATTACGGAAGCCCTTCAAGGGACACCTCATTGGTTCCAATTTTACTTTAGTAAGGATGATGGCATTAACCGCCACATCATGGACCGTGTGAAGGCTGAAGGTTATAAAGCGATTGTCTTGACGGCAGATGCGACTGTAGGGGGCAATCGTGAGGTTGATAAGCGTAATGGTTTTGTCTTCCCAGTTGGCATGCCGATTGTTGAAGAATACCTGCCAGAAGGTGCTGGAAAATCAATGGACTTTGTTTACAAATCAGCTAAACAACGCCTATCCCCTCGAGATGTAGAATTTATCGCTGAATACTCAGGACTTCCTGTTTATGTTAAGGGACCACAATGCCGTGAGGACGTTGAACGTTCGCTTGCTGCGGGAGCTTCTGGTATCTGGGTAACCAACCATGGTGGCCGCCAAATCGACGGTGGACCAGCAGCCTTTGATTCACTTCAAGAAGTAGCAGAAGCAGTTGATAAACGTGTGCCAATCGTCTTTGACTCAGGTATTCGTCGTGGTCAACACGTCTTTAAAGCCTTGGCTTCAGGAGCAGACTTGGTAGCTATTGGTCGCCCTGTTATCTATGGCTTGGCTCTCGGCGGTAGTGTCGGTGTGCGTCAAGTCTTTGAACACTTGAATGCAGAATTGAAGACAGTTATGCAATTATCTGGAACTCAGACAATTGAAGATGTTAAACACTTCAAACTTCGTCACAACCCATACAACCCAACCTTCCCAGTTGATCCACGTGACTTAAAATTGTATTGATAAAACAGCTTGCCTCCACTAAGTGTGGAGGTTTTTGCTTGTGTTTTATAAGTTTAAATAAGGTCAATTTGTATCAAAAAACCATATAGATATATTTTTCGAACAAATATCTTGCTAGGGCTTTCATTTTTTGCTATACTGGTGCAGTAATTAAATAATAAAGACATTTGGGGTGCTTTAGGCTGAGATGATACCCATTGAACCTGATACAGTTAATACTGGCGAAGGGAAATGTGAACAGTTTTTTTCGTATGGCGAAATGAACGATTTAATCTTGTAAGTCAACTCTAATTCTTGATTGTAATTGGAGTTTTTTTGTTTATATAAACTGGAGAGGCTTATTTAGGTAGCTCTCTGCAAATGCCCTCGATGTTCTTTAAAAGTATCAAGTGAAACTTCGATTTTGCTTGATATCTCTTGGTGTTTAGTGTAAAGAGAGGAAAAGTAAATATGGAAACACAAGACTATGCATTTCAGCCAGGTTTGACTGTTGGAGAATTATTAAAAAGCAGTCAGAAGGATTGGCAGGCTGCAATAAATCATCGTTTTGTTAAGGAACTTTTTGCGGGGACAATTGAGAATAAGGTCTTAAAAGAATACCTGATTCAAGATTATCACTTCTTTGATGCCTTCTTATCCATGCTGGGTGCTTGCGTAGCCCACGCAGACCAGCTTGAATCCAAACTTCGTTTTGCTAAGCAACTAGGCTTTCTTGAAGCAGATGAAGACGGTTATTTCCAAAAGGCTTTCAAAGAGTTAAAAGTATCTGAGAATGACTATCTGGAAGTGACCTTGCACCCTGTAACAAAAGCCTTTCAGGATTTAATGTATTCTGCTGTTTCATCATCAGACTATGCCCATCTTTTGGTCATGTTGGTCATTGCAGAAGGTCTCTATTTAGACTGGGGTTCTGAAGATTTGGCTCTACCTGAAGCCTATATTCATTCGGAATGGATCCATCTCCACAGAGGTCCTTTCTTTACAGAGTGGGTTCAATTTTTGGTTGACGAACTCAATCGTGTCGGGAAAGGGCGAGAAGATTTGACAGAACTTCAGCAACGCTGGAATCAAGCAGTTGATTTAGAATTAGCCTTTTTTGATATTGGTTATGAATTATAGGACAGATTTAATTCTTTTATGTATTTTAAAATAATTAACAAACAAAATATGTAAATATATTTTCTAGTCAAATATCTTGCTAGGGCTTTCAAATTCTGTTATACTAGTCCAGTAATAAAATAATAAAGACATTTGGGGTGCTTTAGGCTGAGATAATACCCATTGAACCTGATACAGTTAAGACTGGCGAAGGGAAATGTGAAAAGGTTTTTTTCGTATGTCGAAAGAACTGTCTAATCTTGTAAGCTAAACTCTAATTCTCGTTCGTAATTGGAGTTTTTTTGTTTATCAAAAGAGGATAGGCTTGACGGTAAGTCTTTCGGTAGCTCACCTTGAATGCCCCACTTTTCTTTAAAAAAGGAGTTTTTTATGTTGAAAAAATGGCAGTTAAAAGATGTTATCTTACTTGCTTTCTTGTCTATCTTTTTTGGTGGCGTTTTTGTGGGATCCGGCTATCTGTTTGATATCCTTACACTGATTTTAGCGCCTCTTGGTTTGCAGGCCTTTGCCAATGAAATCCTCTTTGGTCTTTGGTGTATGGCTGCGCCCATCGCTGCCATCTTTGTTCCAAGAGTGGGAAGCGCAACGATTGGAGAAGTACTAGCTGCGCTTGCTGAAGTCCTTTATGGTAGCCAATTCGGTCTAGGCGCTCTTTTGTCTGGCTTGGTTCAAGGTTTGGGAAGTGAACTTGGTTTTATCGTAACCAAGAATCGCTATGAAAGTTGGCTCTCTCTAACTGCCAATAGTATTGGGATTACGCTTGTTAGCTTTGTCTATGAATACATTAAGTTAGGTTACTACGCCTTCTCCCTTCCTTTTGTCCTTTCCTTGTTTGTAGTACGTTTTATTTCCGTCTTTTTCTTCTGTACCATCTTGGTTCGTGCCATTGTCAAACTTTATCATCAGTTTGCAACTGGGGGCAAGGCATAGATGGGCCTGGAATTACGGGAGTTTCAGTCCCCAATCTTCTCTGAGCCGATTGATTTTACTTTTCATGCGCAAGCCTTTACCTTGTTAGTTGGGAGCAGTGGTTCAGGAAAATCTAGCCTCTTTCAAATGATCGCCCAAGTCAGTTCTCTTCCCTATAGCGGTCAAGTCCTGATAAATGGGAACGAGGTTAGTCAGCTTTCTATCATCGAACGTGTCCAGACGGTTGGCATTCTCTTTCAAAATCCCAATCATCAATTTACCATGGAGAACTTGTTTGAGGAGCTGATTTTTACCTTGGAAAATATTGGGCATCCCGTTCAGGAAATTGATTCTAAAATAGCAGAGGTTGTCCAGCAATGTCGCTGCGAGAATATCTTGCACCGTCCCATCCATCACTTATCAGGTGGAGAAAAGCAAAAGGCTGCACTGGCAGTTCTCTTTGCTATGAATCCTAGGGTCTATCTTTTGGATGAGCCTTTTGCTTCTATTGACCGCAAGAGCAGGATAGAGATATTGGAGATTCTAAAAGAGTTGGTCTCTGATGGTAAGACAGTTATTTTGTGCGACCATGATTTAACGGACTATGAAGCCTATATCGACCACATGGTGGAGCTAAGAGACGGACAACTAAGGGAAGTATTTCAAATCCCTTCCTCTGAGATGATACAGGTTTCTTCAAAGAATGTTGCTTCTAGTCCAGAACTATTCTATATGGACCGAATCACTTGTGAACTGGATAAGCGTCCCCTCTTTTCGATTGTGAATTTTACATTTTACCAAGGAATTTCCTGTATCTTGGGTGATAATGGTGTCGGGAAATCAACCCTCTTTCGGTCTATTCTTCAATTTCAAAAGTATAAAGGACGAATTATCTGGAAGGGGACAGTCCTGAAAAAGAAAAAGGGTTTGTATCGTGACCTGACGGGTGTTGTTCAGGAAGCTGAGAAACAGTTTATCCGAGTCAGTCTGCGAGAGGAACTTCAATTAAATGGACCTGATTCTGAAAGAAATCAGCGGATTCTTCAAGCTTTACGATATTTTGACTTAGAGAAGGCTCTTGATAAGAGCCCCTATCAATTAAGTGGTGGTCAGCAAAAGATTCTTCAGCTCTTGACTATCTTGACTAGCAAGGCTTCTGTGATCTTGCTAGATGAACCATTTGCTGGTTTGGATGATAGAGCTTGCCATTATTTTTGCAAGTGGATTGTGGAGGACAGAAATCAGGGAAGAAGTTTCTGATCATTAGCCATCGTTTAGATCCCTTGATCTCTGTGGTTGATTATTGGATTGAGATGACTAGTCAGGGTCTCAGTCATGTGAAAGCAGTGACAATTACCAAACCACTCACATCTCAAAGTAGCAATACTCAAGGGGAGGTGAGATAGTATGGTCAAAGTAGCAACTCAGACACCGATTATCAGTCTCTTCTTGCTGATTTTATCCTTGGAAACATCTTTCATTCCTTCCATTGCTCTGAATCTTTCGGTAGTCGCATTTTGCATTCTCTTTATGCTCTATTACCGTCGATTTAAAATGTTAGCTTGGATGATTCTGCTCGCCATTTTGCCATCTTTGGCAAACTACTGGGCAGTTCAGTTACATGGAGATGCTTCGCAGGCAGTTATGCTTGGAACGAGGGCCTTTGTGACCGTTTGTATTGGTCTTGTCTTTGTTTCCTCTATTTCCCTAAAAGAGCTTCTTTTGTACTTGGCTCAAAAGGGGTTATCACGGTCTTGGGCCTATGCCTTGATTGTGGTATTCAATTCCTTCCCTCTTATCCAGCAAGAAATCAAGTCCCTCAAGGAAGCGTGCTTATTACGCGGTCAAGAACTGCATTTTTGGTCTCCCTTGATTTACAGCAAGGTTCTGATGACAGTCTTTAGGTGGCGCCATCTTTACCTGAGGGCTCTATCGGCGCATGGATATGACGAACATGCACAGGTGGAGAATAGCTATCGGACTTTTTATATTCCTAAAAAAACAAAATTAATCTACCTGCTTTTATTTTTATTGCTTCAAACCAGTCTATTTTTATAAAGGAGTTATTATGGAATTTACAGATATTGCGATGGAATTATCCAAGGAAGCTTGGCAGGCCTCCTTTCATCACCCCTTTGTTTTACAGTTGCAAGAGGGAGATTTAGAACCTGCAATTTTCCGCTATTACTTGATTCAGGATGCCTACTATCTGAAGGCCTTCTCAGAAGCCTATCACCTCTTGGCTGAAAAGACTTCAAACCAAGAGATGAAGAGACTCTTGAAACAAAATGCTCAGAGTCTAGTGGAGGGTGAGTTATTTATCCGCCAACAATTTTTCAAGGAATTGGAAATCAGCGACCAGGAAATGGAGCAACATCCAATCGCTCCAACCTGCTACCATTACATTTCTCATATTTATCGGCAATTTGAAGAAGCAAATCAAGCCATTGCTTTTGCAAGTTTGCTACCTTGTCCTTGGTTATACCATGATATAGGCAAATCCCTTAATCTTAAACCATCACCAAATCCTCTCTACCAACAATGGATTGAAACCTATATTACGGATGAACTCGAACAGCAAATAACAGAAGAGTCTGAGCTAGTCAATCAACTTTATCGAGAAAGTGACGAGATGGACAAGAAAAAAATGCTAGAAGCCTTCCACATCAGTGTTCATATGGAAGCCAAGTTTTGGGAAATGGCCTACCAACATCAGACATGGAAGAGCGATTTACAGTCTTTAGAAAAAGGAGAAGAATAGAAACATGAGAAAGCACCAATTGCAAGTTCACAAATTAACCATTTTATCCATGATGATTGCCCTTGATGTAGTCCTTACACCTATCTTTCGGATTGAGGGAATGGCACCGATGTCCAGTGTAGTCAATATTCTAGCGGGAATCATGATGGGACCTGTTTATGCCTTGGCTATGGCTACAGTAACAGCCTTTATCCGTATGACAACTCAAGGGATTCCGCCTTTAGCTCTCACAGGAGCGACTTTTGGAGCCCTTCTAGCAGGTCTCTTTTATAAGTATGGTCGAAAATTTTACTTTTCTGCCTTGGGAGAAATTTTGGGAACAGGTATTATTGGTTCTATTGTTTCCTATCCTGTTATGGTACTCTTTACAGGATCGGCTGCTAAACTCAGCTGGTTTATCTATACTCCTCGATTTTTCGGAGCAACCTTGATTGGTACAGCGGTTTCCTTTATTGCCTTTCGATTTTTAATCAAGCAGGAATTCTTTAAAAAAGTGCAGGGATATTTCTTTGCTGAAAGGATAGACTGATGCAGGCATTGACAAATCCTTTTCCTCTGGGAACGACTTCCCTCATTCACTGCATTACCAATGAGATTTCTTGTGAGATGCTGGCAAATGGGATTTTAGCTCTGGGATGCAAACCTGTCATGGCAGATGATCCCCGTGAGGTTCTTGATTTTACTAAGCAAAGCCAGGCTCTCTTCATCAATTTGGGGCATTTGTCAGCCGAGAAGGAAAGCAATTCGTATGGCAGCTTCTTATGCAGCTCAAGTTTCTCTCCCAATGGTAGTAGATGCTGTTGGCGTAACAGCTTCATCCATTCGTAAGAGCTTAGTTAAAGACCTTTTAGACTATAGACCTACGGTCCTTAAAGGAAATATGTCGGAAATCCGAAGTCTTGTTGGTTTAAAGCACCACGGCGTTGGTGTCGATGCCAGTGCTAAAGATCAAGAAACTGAGGATTTGCTTCAAGTCTTGAAAGACTGGTGTCAGACCTATCCTGGTATGTCATTCTTAGTCACAGGCCCCAAGGACCTCATCGTTTCAGAGAATCAGGTTGCTGTATTGGAGAATGGCTGTGCAGAATTAGACTGGATAACAGGGACAGGAGACTTGGTTGGAGCCTTAACAGCTGTTTTTCTCAGCCAAGGAAAGACAGGTTTTGAAGCTTCTTGCTTAGCAGTCTCTTATCTCAATATCTCTGCTGAGAAAATCGCTGTTCAAGAAATGGGATTGGAAGATTTTCGTTACCAAGTACTCAATCAGCTTTCGCTCCTCAAAAGAGATGAAAACTGGCTAGATGCTATCAAAGGAGATGTTTATGAATAGAGAAGCACTTAGACTATATCTGGTAACCAATCGCTACCAAGATTCCTTGAAAAGTTTTCTTGAAAAGATTGAGACGGCTTGCCGTTCAGGGGTTACCATAGTCCAATTGCGAGAAAAAAATCTCACAACCAATCAATATTATCAACTAGCAAGCAAGTCAAGGAAATAACAGATGCCTATCAGGTACCCTTGATTATCGATGATCGGTTGGATATCTGTCTTGCAGTCGATGCTGCAGGTTTGCATATTGGCGATGATGAACTACCAGTTTCGGTTGCCCGACAAGTCTTGGGCCCTGAAAAAATACTTGGTGTCACAGCTAAAACTGTAAAAAGAGCCCTTGAGGCAGAAGAAGGAGGGGCGAATTACTTGGGGACAGGAGCCATTTTCCCAACTACCACCAAGGAAAATGCGCCTATCACCCTGATTTCAACCTTGAAAACAATTTGCCAAATGATAGCTATTCCAGTAGTTGCTATCGGAGGCTTGACTTCAGAGAACATTGACCAACTTATCGGCACGGGTATAGCTGGAGTAGCTGTAGTACGTGATTTGATGCAGGCAGAAGATATAGAGGCAAAAACGCAAGCCTTTTTGACAAAGTTGGATGATATTATTTTCTAATTAATACTCACTGAAAATCAAAGAGCAAACTAGGAAGCTAGCTGCAGGTTGTTCAAAACACAGCTTTGAGGTTGTAGATAAAGCTGACCTAGTTTGAAGAAGTATAAAAACTCTCTAATTCCCTTAAAGTAGGAACTAGAGAGTTTTTTTAATCTTTAAAACTTGTATGGTTGACTGGGCCAGAACCATGACCGAGTTGAGGGGCGTCTTGAATAGCTTTTGTGATAAAGGCCTTGGCCTTATCAACTGCTTGATAAAGACTTTTGCCCTTGGCTAGTTCAGCCGTAATCACTGCAGCAAAGGTACATCCAGTACCATGAGTGTGACAGGTTTGAATTCGTGGGCTTTCCCAGACAAATTGCTCATCCTTGGTAAAGAGGAAGTCTTTGGCACCGCCTTCGAGATGACCACCTTTGATGACCACAGACTGAGGACCAAATTCTTTTAAAATCAGGCGACCAGCACGTTGCATGTCTTCGGGGTTATTGATTGAAAAACCAACAATTTCTTCTGCCTCAGGAAGATTGGGTGTGATAATGCTTGCAAGTGGAAGCAGATTTGTTTTTAGGTAGGTTCTGGCACTGGTATCAATCAGGGTGTCTCCACTCGTAGCGACCATAACAGGATCAAGGACGTAGGGACAATCCAGTTTTTTAAGATAGGGTTGGATGATTTCCATGATTTCAGTAGTTGCCAACATCCCAGTTTTTACAGCCTGAGGTTTGATATCCGAAAAGACACTCTCCAATTGGGCTTTTAACATTTTAGGAGAAACGTGCTCGATTAGCTGAACGCCTCTGGTATTTTGAGCGACAAGGCTGGTCACAACGGCCATTCCATAGACATCTCTAGCTTGGAATGATTTCAAATCAGCCATAATGCCAGCACCACCACTAGGGTCAGTCCCTGCAATGGTCAAAGCAACGGGTAAATAAGTCATCTAAAACCTCCCAACCAACTGAAGTTTGTATTCTTAAGAACAAGCTAGTCTGTTTCAGGAAGGCAATAGAAGACTGCTAGTCCCCATTATCATTTCCACTTCCATCAGCTAGCATTACCTAGATTGAGTCAAAGGGTCTAACAGTTGTTAATCTCAGCTTTACGCACCCCTAGTGGTTGTTTTCTTTTTTCTTTAGTATAGCATATTTTTATAGTTTATATAGTAAAATTTGACTGCAAATCCTTTATCATATAGTTAAGATTCTATTTTTCAAAGAAAAGGTTAATTCAATAATTGACAAACGTAGATTTTAAGAGTATACTGATATTTATAATTGACAAACGTAGATTTTGGAGGTGTGATCATGCAGATTTCAGATGCAGAATGGCAGGTTATGAAGATTATTTGGATGCAAGGAGAGCAGACTAGTACGGATTTGATTAAGGTTCTGGCGGAGCGGTTTGACTGGTCTAAGTCGACTATTCAAACTCTTTTGGCTCGTCTTGTTGAGAAAGAGTGTCTGACTCGAAAAAAAGATGGTAAGTCCTTTGTTTATTCAGCACTTTTAACTTTGGACCAAAGTCGGGATTTACTTGTCCAAGATATCAAGGACAAGGTTTGTTCTCGTAGGATTAAGAACTTGTTGGCTGATTTGATTGCTGAATGTGATTTTACTCAGGCTGACTTGGCAGACTTGGAAGCTGCAATTTCAGAGAAAAAGTCAAGTGCTGTAACAGAAGTAAGATGTAATTGTATGTAAAGGAGACGTCATGTTAAATAGTATTATAACCATTGTTTGTATTGCCCTTATCGCCTTTATCTGGTTTTGGTTTTTCAAAAAGCCTGAAAAATCTGGACAAAAGGCCCAGCAAAAAAAGGGCTACCAAGAGATTCGAGTGGAAGTCATGGGAGGCTATACGCCTGAGTTGATTATCCTCAAGAAATCAGTGCCAGCTCGCATTGTCTTTGACCGTAAGGACCCTTCACCCTGTCTAGACCAAATTGTTTTTCCAGATTTTGGTGTACATGCGGACCTGCCTATGGGGGAAGAGTATATAGTGGAAATCACGCCTGAGCAGGCTGGAGAGTTTGGCTTTGCTTGTGGTATGAACATGATGCACGGCAAGATGATTGTAGAGTAGGAGGAGACTATGACTGAAATTGTGAAAGCAAGCCTAGAAAATGGCATTCAAAAAATCCGTATCCGGGCTGAGAAAGGCTATCATCCAGCCCATATACAGCTTCAAAAAGGGATTCCAGCTGAGATTACCTTTCATCGAGCAACTCCTTCAAACTGTTACAAGGAAATTCTGTTTGAAGAAGAAGGCATCTTGGAACCAATCGGCGTAGATGAGGAGAAAGTCATTCGTTTTACACCTCAAGAATTAGGTCAACATGAATTTTCTTGTGGTATGAAGATGCAAAAGGGAAGTTATACAGTTGTTGAGAAGACTCGAAAATCTCTATCACTTTTACAGCGTTTTTGGATTACTAGTATCTTTACTGTGCCTCTTGTGATCCTCATGATTGGGATGTCGACAGGAGGAATTAGTCACCAAGTCATGCGTTGGAGCACCTTTTTAGCCACAACACCGATTATGCTAGTAGCAGGTGGTCCTTATATTCAAAGTGCTTGGGCTAGTTTTAAAAAGCACAATGCCAACATGGATACCTTGGTTGCTCTGGGAACCCTAGTGGCCTATTTCTATAGCTTAGTTGCCCTCTTCGCTGGCCTCCCCGTTTACTTTGAAAGTGCTGCATTTATCTTCTTCTTCGTTCTTATGGGAGCCGTTTTTGAGGAGAAAATGCGGAAAAATACTTCCCAAGCTGTGGAGAAATTACTTGACTTGCAGGCTAAAACTGCAGAAGTCTTGCGTGAGGATAACTATGTTCAAGTCCCTTTGGAGCAAGTCAAGGTAGGTGACCTGATTCGAGTGCGTCCCGGTGAAAAGATTGCGGTTGATGGTGTCGTAGTAGAAGGTATCTCTAGTATTGATGAGTCTATGGTGACAGGTGAGAGTCTGCCTGTGGACAAGACAGTTGGAGATACTGTCATTGGTTCAACTATCAATAATAGCGGAACACTTGTTTTTAGAGCAGAAAAAGTTGGTTCAGAGACTGTTTTGGCTCAGATTGTGGATTTTGTGAAGAAAGCTCAGACAAGTCGTGCGCCGATTCAGGACTTGACAGATAAGATTTCAGGGATTTTTTTGTCCCAGCGGTTGTTATTTTTGGGAATCGTGACCTTTTGGGTTTGGTTCGTCTTGCTCAGGGATAGTGTAGTTGTGCTTGGAGCGAGTTTTTGTCTCTTCGCTTCTCTATGGAGTAGCAGTTCTGATTATTGCCTGCCCTTGTGCATTGGGACTTGCAACACCGACAGCCCTTATGGTGGGGACAGGTCGCAGTGCCAAGATGGGAGTTCTCCTCAAAAATGGAACGGTTCTACAGGAAATCCAGAAAGTCCAAACTCTTGTCTTTGATAAGACTGGGACTTTGACGGAAGGGAAACCTGTGGTCACAGATATCATCGGCGACGAAGTAGAAGTGCTTGGATTGGCAGCTTCCTTGGAAGAAGCTTCTCAACACCCACTGGCTGAGGCCATTGTAAAGCGAGCGACTGAAACTGGACTTGAGCTTCACACTGTTGAAAATTTCCAAGCCTTGCACGGAAAAGGTGTTTCAGGGCAAATAGCTGGAAAACAAGTCTTACTTGGAAATGCTAAAATGCTGGATAGCATGAACATTTCTAGCACTTATCAGGAAAAACTAGAAGAACTAGAAAAAGAAGCTAAGACAGTTGTGTTCTTGGCTGTGGACAATGAAATCAAAGGCTTGCTTGCTCTGCAAGATATTCCTAAGGAAAATGCTAAGCTAGCCATCAGTCAGTTGAAAAAACGAGGACTTAAAACAGTCATGCTGACAGGAGACAATGCAGGTGTGGCGCGTGCCATTGCCGATCAGATCGGAATCGAAGAGGTCATTGCAGGTGTCTTGCCAGAAGAAAGCCCATGAAATTCATAAACTACAATCAGCTGGGAAAGTAGCCTTTGTTGGTGATGGTATCAATGACGCTCCTGCCCTCAGTGTAGCAGATGTGGGGATTGCTATGGGAGCTGGAACAGATATCGCTATCGAGTCAGCAGATTTGGTGTTGACAACTAATAACCTCCTAGGAGTGGTTCGTGCCTTTGACATGAGTAAGAAAACCTTTAATCGAATTCTGCTCAATCTTTTCTGGGCCTTTATCTACAATGTCGCCGGAATTCCGATAGCAGCAGGAGTATTTTCTGGTGTTGGACTGGCTCTCAACCCAGAACTGGCAGGTCTAGCCATGGCCTTTAGTTCTGTATCTGTGCTGACCAGTTCCCTTCTGTTAAACTTTAGTAAAATAGATTAAAAGCGGGCTTGCTCGCTTTTTATTATAAAACAGAAACTAAAAACGTTTTCAAACTGTACTGTAATAGAGAATAAAAACTTCTGAGCAGATTCTTAGTAAAGTCAAAATAAATGTGATAAATTAGTATTGTAAAAATTTACTGAAACGTTTTCAAAAAATATATGAAACCTTTTTTAGTAGATTTAAAAATATTTGAAGGAGAGTTATCAATATGACTCAAGGGAAAATTACTGCATCTGCAGCAATGCTTAATGTATTGAAACATGGGGCGTAGACACAATCTACGGTATCCCATCAGGAACACTCAGCTCATTGATGGACGCTTTGGCTGAAGACAAAGATATCCGTTTCTTGCAAGTTCGCCACGAAGAAACAGGTGCTCTTGCAGCGGTTATGCAAGCTAAATTCGGCGGCTCAATCGGGGTTGCAGTTGGTTCAGGTGGTCCAGGTGCGACTCACTTGATTAACGGTGTTTACGATGCAGCTATGGATAACACTCCATTCCTAGCAATCCTTGGATCACGTCCAGTTAACGAACTCAACATGGATGCTTTCCAAGAATTGAACCAAAACCCAATGTACAACGGTATCGCTGTATACAACAAACGTGTAGCTTACGCTGAGCAATTGCCAAAAGTAATTGACGAAGCTTGCCGTGCTGCAGTTTCTAAAAAAGGTCCAGCTGTTGTTGAAATCCCCGTTAACTTCGGTTTCCAAGAAATCGACGAAAACTCTTACTATGGATCAGGTTCATACGAGCGTTCATTCATCGCTCCTGCTTTGAACGAAGTTGAAATCGACAAAGCTGTTGAAATCTTGAACAATGCTGAACGTCCAGTTATCTATGCTGGTTACGGTGGTGTTAAAGCTGGTGAAGTGATTACTGAATTGTCACGTAAAATCAAAGCACCAATCATCACAACTGGTAAAAACTTTGAAGCTTTCGAATGGAACTATGAAGGTTTGACAGGTTCTGCTTACCGTGTTGGTTGGAAACCAGCCAACGAAGTGGTCTTTGAAGCAGACACAGTTCTTTTCCTTGGTTCAAACTTCCCATTTGCTGAAGTTTACGAAGCATTCAAGAACACTGAAAAATTCATCCAAGTTGATATTGACCCTTACAAACTTGGTAAACGTCACGCCCTTGACGCTTCAATTCTTGGTGACGCAGGTCAAGCAGCTAAAGCTATCCTTGACAAAGTGAACCCAGTTGAATCTACTCCATGGTGGCGTGCAAACGTTAAGAACAACCAAAACTGGCGTGATTACATGAACAAATCGAAGGTAAAACTGAGGGTGAATTGCAATTGTATCAAGTTTACAATGCAATCAACAAACATGCTGATCAAGACGCTATCTACTCAATCGACGTAGGTGACACTACTCAAACATCTACTCGTCACCTTCACATGACACCTAAGAACATGTGGCGTACATCTCCACTCTTTGCGACAATGGGTATTGCCCTTCCTGGTGGTATCGCTGCTAAGAAAGACAATCCAGATCGCCAAGTATGGAACATCATGGGAGACGGTGCATTCAATATGTGCTACCCAGACGTTATCACAAACGTTCAATACGACCTTCCAGTTATCAACGTTGTCTTCTCAAATGGTAAATATGCCTTCATCAAGGACAAATATGAAGACACAAACAAACACTTGTTTGGTTGTGACTTCCCTAATGCTGACTATGCGAAAATCGCTGAAGCGCAAGGTGCTGTAGGATTTACAGTTGACCGTATCGAAGACATCGATGCAGTTGTTGCAGAAGCTGTTAAATTGAACAAAGAAGGTAAAACTATTGTTATCGATGCTCGCATCACTCCACACCGTCCACTTCCAGTAGAAGTACTTGAATTGGATCCAAAACTTCACTCAGAAGAAGCAATCAAAGCCTTCAAGGAAAAATACGAAGCAGAAGAACTCGTACCATTCCGTCTCTTCTTGGAAGAAGAAGGATTGCAATCACGCGCAATTAAATAATTTCTCTCGTCGAAAATCAAATGTAAACTGCGTTATCTTCACCTTGCCGTACTACAGTACTGTCTGCGGTTCGATGCCTTGTTTATTCTTTGATTTTCTTAGAGCGAAACTTGAAAAGATCGGAGCAATCCGGTCTTTTTCTGGAGGATAGTAAATGAATTTAAATCAATTAGATATTATCGTTTCAGATGTTCCCCAAGTCTGTGCTGACTTGGAGCGTATTTTGGATAAAAAGTCCGATTATGTTGATGACAGTTTTGCTCAGTTTACGATTGGCAGTCACTGTCTGATGTTGTCCCAAAATCATTTGATTCCTTTGGAAGATTTTCAGTCAGGAATCATTCTTCACATTGAGGTTGAGAATGTAGACCAGAACTACCAAAGGTTGAAAGAGCTTGGTATCCAGGTTTTAAACGGTCCAGCTGTAACCGATTGGGGAACAGAGTCCTTATTAGTTAAAGGTCCTGCTGGTCTAGTGCTTGATTTATCGTATGAAATAAGGTGGTTAGTCATTTGAAGTTAGTCATAATGATTCTTAAAATAGAATGTGCGAATATAAACTATTGAAAGATCGGAGTCATCCGGTCTTTTTAGGTAAACCTAATAGTAACTTCTGAGCTTGACTATCGTGAGGTAACGAATTAAAACAGTCTCGTGATAGACCGTTTTAAGTATGACGCTGGACATAAGAATCATCAGAGGAAGGAATAGCGAGATTGTGTCTCTACGAATAGAAATGTGACAGTACGGCATGTATAGTAGATAAGGGGATTTGAAATTAGTTTATACTAGATTGAAAATTATTAAAATGTAGAACTTTTCTAATTTTCTGACTTTTTATTGAATTATCATCTTAATAGGTATATAATGTATTTAAAGAAATCAAAGAATAAAGAGGTGGTAATATGAAATTATCACGATATGTCTTAAGGTATGATACTGAAGATGGTAGTGTATATTTTAATACCAAAAATAATCATTCATTTTTGATTACGAATGAATTGAAGAAGAATATACAAGAAAATAAAACAACGGGAAGTGAATATATTGCCTATTTGGAAGAGAATAGATATTTACGTGAAGACAATGAGGTAAACAAATATTTAAAACAGATAGAAGATAGGAATAATGAGATACTAGAGTTTACAATTCTTACTCATGGAGATTGTAATTTTCGATGTAAGTATTGTTATGAACACTTTAAAAATATTGGAATGTCTATTGAAACAGAAAATGCTATTTTGAAATTTGCTGAAGAAAAATTGAGTAATTCTCAATATCATTTCCTAAGGATAGCATGGTTTGGTGGAGAACCTCTGTTAGGCTATAAAACAATTCAACGGCTTTCACTAGAATTTTTGAAAATTTGTGAGCGATTTGGAATAACGTATTCAGCAAGTATTACTACTAATGGATTTTTGTTAACATCTTCCAAATTTGAAAAATTAGTAAGAGAGTATGATGTTACTAATTTTCAGATTACTATTGATGGTGATGGAGAGAGTCATGATTCTCAACGTGTGTTAAAAAATCAAAAAGGTTCCTATGCGCGAATTTTAGATAATCTTCATAAAATGAAGGATAGTGATTTAGATTTTATTTGTACGTTAAGATTCAATATATCGAAGGAAAATTATGACCATATGGAGTCATTTCTATTAAATGATGGTCGTTACTTTAAAAATGATGATAGATTTTTTCTTCTATATCATAATATTGGTAACTGGGGACAAGGAGATCGTTCTAAAGACGACTGTGTTACAGTATTTAAAAATGATATGAGTTTTGGTATTTCTAAGAAAGCAGTTGATTTGGGGTACCATCTATCTTTGCCAAGCATTGTGGTTCACAATTCCTTTTCTTGTTATGCCAATCGTTCAAATCACTATATGTTTAATGTTAGAGGTATTGTACAAGCATGTACAGTTGCTTTGTACGATAATCAAAATGTTTTTGGAAATATCAATACTGGATTGATTAACAAAGATAAAATGAAAGGATGGTTTTTATCTGTTAGAGAAGATTGTAAAACATGTCCCTTTGTTTTGATTTGTAAATCAGGCTTTTGTCCAATGGCCAAGTATATTACGGAATTAAGCTCCTCTGTGATTTGTAAGAATATGCAAGAGAAAATTCGTAAAAATCTAGCACTTTATGCTATTTCCGGATGCTATGAAGATATTTTAGATGTGGACTAGAGAGGGGTAAGCAAAAATGTCTATCAAGAAAAACAAAAAGGTTGTAAAAAAACCTGAAGTTGCAAGCAATAATTGTAATATTTGTTAAGTTTATATAATAAAAACGGAGAGGAGTGCTAGCCTCTCTCTTTTTCTAGGAGGGCATTATGAATAAAATATTTCACTATCTGGATAAGAAAACGAAGTTTTATACTATCATCGGTGCACTGGCAAATGGAGGTTTGGCTCTTGCTCAACCCCTAGTTGTATCCCAAGCCTTGTCCTTAAATCAAGGGGAACTGACTTATTCTAAAATCATACAGTTTGCTGTTTTTGGATTTACAGTATACTTTGTCTTGTATAGCTTAATGCTCTTTTGTAATCATACACATAATGTTTTTCGGCGTGAATTTCAAATGAATATGAGGGCAGATTTATTTGACAAGCTGATGACAAAAAAAGATTTTAGCGAAGATGAAAAAATCACTATGCTCACACAAGATATGGAGTATTTGGGGGATAATTACTTAGAAAAATACATCAATATCATTTGCTGGAGCTTTGTAGCATTACTAACAGCGATTTATATTATTTCGCAAAATTTGTTGTTAGGTAGTATTTTTGTCTTTTTCACTATTTTACGTCCTATTCCTCAGTTCTTGATGAATAAAAGACTCAAATATACTGGTGATGACATGGCGCAAGGTAGAGTAGAAGTTCATAATCAAGTATCTGATAGTATCCGAGGAGCACACACTCTAATCATGAACCAAGCAATTTCTGAAAATCAGAACAGATTTTGGAAGATTAATCGAAATTATCAACTAGCCATTCAAAAATTTTGCTTTACCCATAATATTATTTTCTTTTGCAACGGTTTCATGGTTTTTTTAAGTCAAGTTTTACCACTTGTTTTAGGTTTTTACTTTGCTATGGCTGGGCAGAAAGTGTCAGTGGCAAGTCTTGTTGCCATGTACATCGCAGCAGGTCAGCTAGTGAGCCCTATTCAGACTATTATGTATGATGCTGTAGATATACAAGGGGCAAAAACGACAGCAGATAAGATTTTTGGAGTATTAGAAATTGGAGATGTAAAACAGATAGATAAAAAAGATGCGCAAGAATTGAATGCTCTGCACATTAAAAATTTAAGTAAATCCTATGGTGACAGACGACTTTTTACTCATCTAAATTTGGATGTTCAAGCAGGTCAGAAAGTTTTAATCAAAGGACCGAGTGGTTGTGGTAAGTCAACCTTGTTTCGACTCATTACTGGAGAAGAAATAGCAGATGAGGGAGAAATTATCGGCGTGACAACTGTTAATGAATGTACATCAAGTTTTGTATCCAGTATAGGAATTATTAGCCAACATCCATTTCTCTTTAACGATACAGTGCGTTATAATTTGACCTTAGGACAAGAATTTTCTGATGAAGAGGTGCTTGCTGTTTTGAAACAAGTCAAACTAGATTTTGAATTGACGGGTGGGATGGATTTTATTATCAAAAATAACGGGGAGAATATTTCTGGGGGACAAAGAGTAAGGATTGAATTGGCACGCTTTCTTCTTCGTAGAAAAAATCTGTTATTGGCTGATGAAGTGACCGCAACCCTAGATAAAGAAAACGCCTTCATGGTACATGAACTACTATTTTCTCTTCCTGTTATGATGTTAGAAATTGCCCATCATATTGATGATGAAAGTAGATATCAACAAGTTGTAGATTTAGGAAAATATTGATTCTGGCTTAAAAGTCAGTTTTATCAGAAAATAAAGTAAATATTTCAGCAATAAAACACCCAGTATCAAGATTTTTCAATACATAATAATATTCGTTTTTCTGATTATATATACTTTTTTCTAACTGCACTCTTTTTTCTTATCACAAGATTGTGATAGTTTACATTTTTATAACAAAATTCTCAAACTCTTGCTTGTTTTTGCATCAAACATATAATACTCAATGAAAATTAAAGAGCAAACTAGGAAGCTAGCCGCAGGCTGTACTTGAGTACGGTAAGGCGACGCTGACGTGGTTTGAATTTGATTTTCGAAGAGTATAAGCAAGCTCAGGCCCATCATTACCCAGATAGTTTCAAACTTTTTGTCCTCTTTTTAGTATAATAGAACTATCAAATCAAGTGAGGTAAAGTGATGACAGAAATACTACAATTTCCAGAGAGCTTCCTCTGGGGTGGTGCTACGGCAGCTAATCAATGTGAGGGTGCTTATAATTTAGATGGTCGTGGGTTGGCCAACGTGGATGTCGTCCCCATCGGTCCAGACCGTGAAGCCATTATCACAGGTCAGAAAAAGATTTTTTCGTTTGAGGAGGGCTATTTTTACCCAGCCAAAGAAGCCATTGATATGTACCATCATTACAAGGAAGATATTGCTCTTTTTGCAGAGATGGGTTTTAAGACTTATCGGCTTTCCATTGCTTGGACTCGGATTTTTCCTAAGGGCGACGAAACCGAACCAAATGAAGCTGGTCTAGCCTTTTATGAGGATTTGTTTAAGGAATGTCACAAGTATGGAATCCAACCTCTGGTTACCATTACGCATTTCGACTGTCCTATGCACTTGATCGAAGAATACGGTGGTTGGCGCAATCGTCAGATGTTAGACTTCTATGAAAAACTTTGTCGCACACTCTTTACCCGCTATAAGGGTTTGGTCAAATATTGGCTTACTTTTAACGAAATCAACATGATTCTCCATGCCCCCTTTATGGGAGCAGGGCTCTGTTTTGAAGAAGGAGAAAATCAAGAACAGGTTAAATACCAAGCGGCCCACCATGAGTTGGTAGCCTCGGCCATGGCGACTAAGCTTGCCCACGAAATTGATCCAGAAAACAAGGTGGGATGTATGTTGGCAGCAGGGCAATACTATCCGAACACAGCCCATCCGAGAGACTACTGGGCTGCTATGGAAGAAGATCGCAAGAGTTACTTCTTCATTGATGTTCAAGCGCGTGGGGAATACCCAAATTACGCAAAGAAGCAGTGGGAGCGTGAGGGGATTGAGATTGAAATGGCTCCAGAAGATTTGGATTTGTTGAAGAATCACACTGTTGACTTTGTTTCCTTCTCTTACTATGCAAGTCGAGTAGCCTCAGGTGATCCAGAAGTTAAAGAATTAACTGCTGGAAATGTCTTTGCCTCCCTCAAAAATCCCTATCTAGAATCCTCAGAATGGGGGTGGCAGATTGACCCACTTGGTCTTCGTATTACCCTCAATGCTATCTGGGATCGTTACCAAAAGCCAATGTTCATCGTGGAAAACGGTCTAGGTGCTATGGATTCACCGGATGAGAATGGTTATGTAGCAGATGACTATCGGATTGCTTACTTAGAGGCTCATATCAAGGCCATGCGAGATGCCATTTACCAAGACGGGGTTGACTTGCTTGGTTATACGACTTGGGGCTGTATCGATCTGGTTTCAGCTGGAACAGGAGAAATGAACAAGCGCTATGGCTTTATCTATGTGGATCGAGATAACGCTGGTCATGGAAGTCTCAAACGGAGCAAGAAGAAGTCCTTCTACTGGTACAAGGATGTCATTGCTAGTAATGGTGCAAGCATTGAGTAGAGCACATTTGTTTACTATTTTTATAAAATCTTCTCCCTACTTTATAAGATGTTAAAAAGAGTTCAACTGGAACTCTTTTTTTGCTATAATGAGGGAAGAAAAATCAGACAGGAGATGAAGATGTCAGAACCATTATTTTTACAATCAGTTATGCAAGAAAAAATTCTGGGGTGGAACCAAGCTACGTGATGAGTTTGGCTACGACATCCCAAGTGAAAAAATCGGAGAATACTGGGCCATCTCAGCTCATCCAAATGGTGTCTCTAAAGTTGCCAATGGTCGTTTTGAGGGAACAGACCTAGCTACTTTGTATGCAGAACACCGTGAATTGTTTGGCAATCGTCCAGAACCTGTATTTCCACTGTTGACCAAGATTCTGGATGCCAACGACTGGCTCAGTGTCCAAGTTCACCCAGACGATGCTTATGGACTAGAGCATGAAGGCGAGCTAGGGAAAACAGAATGCTGGTACATTATCGCAGCGGATGAAGGTTCAGAGATTATCTACGGTCACAATGCTAAGTCAAAAGAAGAACTCCGCCAGCAAATCGAGGACAAGAACTGGGATGCTTTGTTGACAAAAGTGCCAGTTAAGGCTGGAGATTTCTTCTATGTTCCAAGTGGCACTATGCATGCTATTGGTGCGGGCATCTTGATTCTTGAAACCCAGCAGTCTAGTGACACCACCTATCGTGTCTATGACTTTGACCGCAAGGATGACAAGGGCAATTTGCGTGAACTTCACCTTGAAAAATCTATTGATGTTTTAAACATTGGTGAGCCTGCAAATAGCCGTCCTGTAACTGTTAAAGCAGATGATTTGCGTTCCACTCTCCTTGTATCCAATGATTTCTTTGCAGTTTACAAGTGGGAAATTACTGGAAAAGTTGACTTCGAAAAGACAGCTGACTACAGCTTGTTGAGTGTCTTAGCTGGTCAAGGTCAGCTTACTGTTGATGGAAAAAACTATCCAATCCAAAAAGGCAGCCACTTTATCCTACCAAGTGATGTTGAAGCTTGGACTCTGGGAGGGCAAGGTTTGGAATTGATTGTTAGCCATCCATAAAAAAGAAAGGGCCTGAGTTCACTACTCAAGTCCTTTTTGATTACATAAATTGGGCGATAAAGACCACAATGATGATGATTGGAATGACGAAACGAAGAAGGAAGAGCCAGACTTGGAAAAGTCCCTGTTTCCATGCTGTTTCATCAAGGTGTAGTTCCTCCATGGCAAGAGCTTTTTTGAAGATGTAGCCTGTAAAGAGTGAAAGGCAGAGAGCTCCAAATGGCATGAGAAGATTGGAAACCAAGAAATCCATAGCGTCAAAGAAGGTCTTCCCAAAGATGTGAACATCCGCCATGACACCGTAAGAAAGGGCTGAAGGAATTCCAAAGACAAAGGTCAAGATTCCTAAAATGGCACTCCACTTGGCACGCTTGCTGTTGTCCTGATTGGTGATATTGCCCACATTGATTTCCAACATAACGACTGAAGAAGTGACCGTCGCAAAGAGGAAGAGCAAGAGGAAGAGGATGTAGAAAATGGTTCCAAAAGGCATCTTGTCAAAGAGTTGAGGCAAGACGATAAAGAGCAGGCTTGGTCCCCCTTCAGACTGGATATTGAAAGCTGACATGGCTGGGAAAATGGCTAGACCTGCCATGATGGATACCGAGATATTCATGGCTACGATGGAAATTCCTGACTGGACCAGATTGGTTTTCTTGTCCAAGTAAGAAGCATAGGTCAGCATGGCTGTAACCCCTAGTGAGAGGGCAAAGAAAGATTGTCCCAGAGCATAGAGGAGACCAGCACTCGTCAGTTTTGAAAAGTCTGGTTTGAGGAAGTAGAGAACCCCTTCCATGGCATTTGGCAAGCTGAGAGAGCGCCCGATGATGACGACAAAGATGATAAAGAGGAGAGGCATCATGACCTTTGAAGCTTTTTCAATCCCTTTTTGAACTCCACGTGATACAATAAAGATATTCAATAGGATAAAGGCTGCTTGAGCTCCTAGGGCAATGGCTGGATTTGAAATGATTGAAGTAAATAACTGAGCATAATCACCTGTTCCACCAAGTTGGAACAATTTTCCCAAACTCAATGCCTAGATAGACTAAAATCCATCCTCCGATAACACTGTAAAACGATAAGAGGATAAAGAGGGCAAAGGCACCAATCCAACCGATAAAGTTGTACTTACTATTCTTGCCAAGTTTTCCAAAGGTTTTAATCCCAGAGACACCAGCGCTTCGGCCGAGGGCAAATTCAGCTAGCAAAAGAGGGAAACCGATTAAAATGGTAGAAACGAGAAAGACCAGTAAAAAGCCTCCTCCACCGTTAGCAGCAGTCATGTAGGGGAATTTCCAAACGGCACCAAGTCCGATGGCTGAACCAGCAGACGCTAGGATAAAGCCCAGTTTAGAACCCCATTGCGATTTTTCAGACATAGTTAAACTCCTAAAATTAGTATTACAAAAGAAAAAGCTACTGCCCTTGGCAACTAGCCTCATAAGTACTCAAAATGAGCGTTTCTTTTGATTGATAGACTTGACTATCCTATCATGTTTTCTAAGGTCTGTCAAGAAAGCCATTTTCAAGCTTTTACACCTTTCTCAAAAAGTTAAAAAAATCTCACAAAAACGCTTGACTCTGACCTAAGGGAAGGGGTTATACTATTAGTGTAAGGAGGAAATCATGTACCATATAAAAGAAGCTGCGCAGCTTTCGGGTGTCTCTGTCAAGACCCTACACCACTACGATAAGATAGGACTTTTGGTTCCTTTAAAAAGTCGGAAAACGGCTATCGAATCTACAGTCAAGAGGATTTGGAACGCCTTCAGGTCATTCTTTACTACAAATATCTAGGTTTTTCTTTAGAAAAAATAGCAGAGCTATTAAAGGAAGAAAGGACAGATTTATTGCCTCATTTGACCAGGCAGTTGGACTATTTGACTCGAGAAAGGGAACATCTGGATACCTTGATTTCAACCTTGCAAAAAACCATTCAAGAACAAAAAGGAGAAAGAGAAATGAGTATTCAAGAGAAATTTGCTGGATTTAACTACCAAGACCATCAAAAATACCACCAAGAGGCGGTAGAGAAATATGGACAAGAAGTCATGGACCAAGCGCTGGAGCGCCAAAAAGGTCACGAAGACGAGGCTACAGCTGCCTTTAACCAAGTCTTTCAAGCATTGGCACAAAATCTTCAATCTGGTCTACCTGTAACAGCAACCGAAAATCAAGAAGAAGCAGCCAAACTCTTGCAAGCCATCCGTACTTATGGATTTGATTGTACTATTGAAGTCTTCGGTCATATCGGAAAAGGCTATGTCTATAATCCAGAGTTTAAGGAAAACATTGACAAATTTGGACCTGGAACAGCCCAGTATACATCAGATGTCATTGCCCACTATGTCCAAACTCAGACAAAATAAAATCGGAGGAGTGATCTTCCGATTTTTACTAAATTCAAGCACTACTTGCTTAATAATTTTTCTACTACATTTAGTTTTCGCATGGTCAAATCTACATTGAAAAGCTTTTCAAGATAGTTGGTATGGAGTTTCTTTTGTTTTGCAGTTCTAGGGAGATAGAGGTAAAGACAATGGTTGCCGATACAAATTTCTTCTTCACCGTAATCAATTTTCAATTTTTCTAAAGGGAGATTTTGAATAGATTCTTGATAAAAAATCACGTGTATACGGTCATAAAGATAGTGTTCTCCAAACGGGTTTTCTTGGACAATTTTTTTAAAATCACTTTTGTTCTTGATTACCATTTTTAAGTCAGCACCAATATTTTCCTTTATTAGAGTATGGACACGTTCTCGTATTTTTTCTAAATCTAAGTCACTTTCAAGAATGATATTCCCACTTTGAATATAGGTTCGAACTTGTTGAAACCAGCTTCTGTCAAGATATCTACTAGATAAGACATTTTAGGGATAGCATTTTTTCCATTAGGAGTAACTCCCCTTAACAAGATAATATGTTCCAAAGGAGTTCCTTTCTTTTTGGGCTGATTTTAGTCATTCAATTATTTAGATTTAGATTGATTTGATCCTGCCACCCAGCCGGTACAGAGGGCAGAAGTGATGTTAAAGCCACCCGTGTGGGCATTGATATCCATGACCTCGCCTGCAAAGTGGAGGCCAGGGACCAGCTTACTTTCCAGGGTTTTAGGATTGATTTCCTTGAGACTGACTCCACCCTTGGTAACAAAGGACTTGGCAAGGGACATTTTTCCAGTAACAGGGATTTTGAGGGACTTGATAGACTGGAGCAGTTGTTCGCGTTCCTTTTCAGTCAACTGTTTGACTTTTTCAGGATATCCTTGCACAAAAAATTCTGCCAAGCGTTCTGGAAGCAAAGGTTTTTAAAGCATTTTTCAAGGATTTTTCCCTATTTTCTTCTAGAAATGTAGCCAAGTCCTTCTCAGAAAGTTGAGGCAAAACATCTAGCGAGAGAACCTCCCCACCCTTGACAAAACTAGACATACGTAGGGCAGCAGGACCTGACAAACCAAAGTGGGTAAAGAGCAAATCGTGAGTGATGACATGCTTGCCATAACTTAGGGTCACATCATCCAGAGAAATTCCCTTGCAAGGCCTTGTGTGGAAAATCTGTCAATAAAGGACTTTCAGCAGCCTCAAGCTCGGTAATGGTATGTTTAAAATGACGGGCAATCTCATGACCAAAACCAGTCGAACCAGTAGAAGGATAGGATTTACCACCAGTTGTGACAATGAGTTTATCACAAGTGAAGATTTGATCAGCTGATTTAAGGACAAACTGGTCATCTACCTTTTTAACAGAAACGATCTCTGTTTGAGTAGCAACTTGACCACCTAGCTCAGTGATTTTCTTTTCCAAAGCTCTCGATAATGGTCCGAGATTTGTCACTAGCAGGAAAGACACGGCCGTGGTCTTCGACCTTAAGTTTAACCCCATTTTCTGTAAAAAAGTTAATGATATCATGGTTATCAAATTGGGAGAAGACACTGTAAAGAAAGCGTCCGTTTCCAGGGATTCCAGCTAGTAGGTCATCTAGAGTTCCGTTGTTGGTTACATTGCAACGTCCCCCACCAGTCCCAGCTAATTTTTTTCCAAGTTTCCGATTTTTTTCGATGAGGAGGGTTTTCTGTCCATAAAAGCTACTGGAAATCGTAGCCATCATGCCAGCAGGTCCTCCACCGATGACAATAGTATCAAAATGTTTCATAGCTCTATTGTACCACAAAAAAACAAGAGATGATAGTCACCTCTTGTCAAGAATGCAATTAATCAATTTCATATCCCATCAGCAAACCACCATCTTCTGCATAGAAACTGCAGAGGCCAGAGGTTGGGAGAATTTTAATATCCGCCTGTGGGAAATTTTCACGGATTCGCTCTGAAAGCTGTTGGCAACATTTCTCGTTATTGCGTTGAGCCATGACAATACGGCCACCAGCATATCCAGCTTTTATCAACTCTTCATAGGCTGCCTGAACTGATTTCTTTGGTCCTCTTGCTTTTTGTAGCAATTCAAGGGTTCCAGTTTCACTAGCTTCTCCGACCATACGGATATTTAGAAGGCCAACGACTGTACCGATAAGCTTTGCTCAAACGGCCGTTTTTCACCAAGTTATCGACTTTGGCTAGGACAAAGAGCAACTTGGTTTTTTCTTGATAGGCAGTGATAGCTTCAACCACTTCTTCAAAAGATAAGCCCTGGTCAATCAAGTCATTTAATTTTTCTACGAGTAAGTCAACCTCACCACCAGCAGACAAACTATCAATCACATGAATCTTAGTGTCAGGATGGTCTTCCAGATAAATATTCTTAGCCAGTTGAGCACTATTGTGACTACCAGAAAGAGTACCTGTGATGGTTACTAGGAAAATGTTTTTGGCTCCTTCAAATGCTCGCAAATAATCATCTGGGCTTGGACAAGCTGATTTTGAAGCTTCTGCGGTTGCATACATGGTTTCATCATTTGGTCAATGTCAAGACTGGCATCATCAACAAAGACCTGATCAGCTACTTGAATGGTTAAGGGGACACTTACAAAGGTTGTATCAATAGCTGGTGTCTCCAGCTGACGATAATCACAACCAGAGTCAGCGATAATCTTCCAAGTCATAGAAATTCTCCATCTTTGCCATTTATACATTGACAAAGGTTCTGTCTTTTTTTACAATTATATCATGAAAGCCCTTGAAACAAAAGCCTCATCCGTCTGTTGTGACAAGTAGAAAGAAAATGTTATGTCTGAACGTAGAATCTCTGAAAAATCTCTTGAAAATCTCAGAAAATCAAACCAAGAATCCAATTTATTAACTAGAGAAGCCATCGAAACAGCCCTCTTGCAACTCTTGGAAAAAAAGGACCTGACCAAGATTAGTATTTCTGAATTGGTCAAACGTGCAGGCGTTTCGCGTGCGGCCTTTTACCGCAATTATGATTCCAAAGAGGAAATTTTAGAGAGCGTCTTTAAACGAACTGTCCACAATATTATGGAACAGTTGCATCATTATGATTTAAAGACAGACCTTTATCTAGTCTGGGTTCACCTTTTCAGAGAGGCCAGAAAAGAAGCCAGGGTGATTCAACTGGCCTTGGATTACCATCTGGAAAAAATCTTTGTCCAAGCCGTGCAGGAATTTCTAGAAAAATACCATGGAAAATCAAAAGGTGTCAGCTCTTATCTTCATTCCTTCTGGAGCTCGGCCATCGTCTCTGTCCTTCTAAAATGGATCAAGGATGGCATGAAGGTACCTGCTGAAAAGATTGCGGATTTACGGTTACCATTTTTTAAAAAATAGAGAAAAAGGAGAAGAGATATGACTGAAAAAAGACTAGCATGGGATGAGTATTTTGCAGCCCAAGCCTTACTAATTGCCAATCGTTCCACTTGTAAACGTGCCAAAGTGGGCGCGATTCTGGTAAAAGATAATAAGGTTATTTCCACTGGTTACAATGGTTCGGTGTCAGGGACTGAGCATTGTATTGACCACGAATGTTTGGTCATTGAAGGCCACTGTGTTCGCACCCTTCACGCCGAGGTCAACGCTATCCTTCAAGGTGCCGAACGTGGTGTTCCTAAAGGCTTTACAGCCTATGTGACCCATTTTCCTTGTCTGAACTGTACCAAACAATTGCTACAGGTGGTTGCAAGCGCGTGGTTTATATCAACCAGTACCGAATGGACGACTATGCCCAATACCTTTATCAAGAAAAAGGGAACAGAATTGACCCATTTACCACTTGAGACAGTACAGGCAGCTCTTAAAGAGGCAGATTTAATGTAAAAATTTATCAAAAATAAATGGTTTAGAAAGATTTTTAAACCGTTTTTTGGTATAATAAGAAGAATAAATTGAAAGAAGGAATTCCAAAAATGGGAAAAATTGAAGTTATTAATCATCCACTGATTCAACACAAATTGTCAATCTTGCGTCGTACAGATACTTCTACAAAAGCTTTTCGTGAGCTAGTAGATGAGATTGCAATGTTGATGGGGTATGAAGTACTTCGTGATCTTCCACTAGAAGATGTGGAAATCGAAACACCAATCACAAAAACAGTTCAAAAACAATTGGCAGGTAAGAAATTGGCCATCGTTCCAATCTTGCGTGCAGGTATCGGGATGGTTGATGGTCTCTTGAGCTTGGTTCCAGCTGCTAAAGGTTGGTCACATCGGTATGTACCGTGATGAAGAAACACTTCAACCAGTTGAGTACTTGGTGAAATTGCCTGAGGACATTGACCAACGTCAAATTTTTGTAGTAGACCCAATGTTGGCAACAGGTGGATCAGCAATCTTAGCTGTTGACTCGCTTAAAAAACGTGGCGCATCAAATATCAAATTTGTCTGCCTTGTATCTGCTCCAGAAGGTGTAAAAGCCCTTCAAGAAGCTCATCCAGATGTAGAAATCTTTACAGCAGCCTTGGATGACCGCTTGAACGAACACGGTTATATCGTTCCAGGTCTTGGAGATGCTGGGGACCGCTTGTTCGGTACGAAATAAGATCGAAAAGAAGATTGACTTGGAAAATAAGTTCCAATCACGAAAGGAGGTTGAATTTTTGTTTCTGTCTAATGAAAACAGAGCAAAAATTTGACCTTTTTTGACCTAGATATTATAATAGTCTTATCTTCAGTCATTTGACAAACAAAAATAAAACTCAAAAGGAGAAATGAATGATTCCTGTAGTTATTGAACAAACAAGCCGTGGAGAACGTTCTTACGACATTTACTCACGTCTTCTAAAAGACCGCATCATTATGCTGACAGGCCCAGTTGAAGACAATATGGCTAACTCTGTTATTGCCCAATTGCTTTTCTTGGATGCCCAAGACAGCACAAAAGATATTTACCTTTATGTCAACACACCTGGTGGTTCCGTTTCAGCTGGTTTGGCAATCGTTGATACCATGAACTTTATCAAGGCAGATGTCCAAACCATCGTTATGGGAATGGCTGCATCTATGGGGACTGTTATTGCATCAAGTGGAGCAAAAGGCAAACGTTTCATGCTTCCAAATGCTGAGTACATGATCCACCAACCAATGGGTGGTACAGGTGGTGGTACTCAACAAACCGATATGGCGATTGCTGCAGAACACTTGCTTAAAACTCGTAATACCTTGGAAAAAATCTTGGCTGAAAATTCAGGTCAGTCAATCGAAAAAGTCCATGCAGATGCAGAACGCGATAACTGGATGAGTGCCCAAGAAACACTTGAATATGGCTTTATTGATGAAATCATGGCCAACAATTCATTGAATTAATGATGATAGAAAGCAAACTCGACTGGGTTTGCTTTTTTTGGTATAATAGGGAGAGATTTCTTAGAAAGAGGATTTATCATGTTTGAAAAAAAGTCAATCGATCTGGCTTGATTATCTATCTTTACTATAATCGTGATGCCAAAAAAACTGCAGGATTATGGAGATATTACCTATCATTCCAAGAAACATCGTTACTTACAACTTTATGTTCCAACTCAAGAAGTGGAGCAATTGGTCGGGCGCTTGAGCAAGGAAAAAGTTTATAAAAAAAGTCAGAGTTTGTCATATCCAAGAGCTGGAAACACCCTTTGTGGGCAATCTTTATCGAGAGGAAAAACGTTATCATCGAAAAAAAGTTCAAGAAAAAGTGTTGACAATTTTCTGATAATTCGGTATATTCTTAACATGCTATTTATTTAAGAAATAAGGAGACAAAAAAGATGAAGAAAAAAATTTGCCCTATCGTTTGTGGCGCTTGCAAGTGTAGCACTTCTTGCAGCCTGTGGAGAAGTGAAGTCTGGAGCGTCAAACGCTGCTGGTAACTCAGTAGATGAAAAAGACAATCAAAAATCGGATTTAACTTTGAAGAAACTGGTGCCGTAGCAGCCTACGGAACATCTGAACAAAAAAAGGTGCTCAACTTGCCGTTGATGAAATCAATGCAGCAGGTGGTATCGATGGAAAACAAATCGAAGTAGTCGATAAAGATAACAAGTCTGAAACAGCTGAGGCGGCTTCAGTAACAACTAACCTTGTAACCCAATCTAAAGTATCAGCAATCGTAGGACCTGCGACATCTGGTGCAACTGCAGCTGCGGTAGCGAACGCTACAAAAGCAGGTGTTCCATTGATTTCACCAAGTGCGACTCAAGATGGATTGACTAAAGGTCAAGATTACCTCTTTATCGGAACATTCCAAGATAGCTTCCAAGGAAAAATTATCGCAAACTATGTTTCTGACAAATTGCAAGCTAAGAAAGTTGTTCTTTACACTGACAATGCCAGCGACTACGCTAAAGGTATTGCCAAAGCTTTCCGTGAAGCTTACAAAGGTGAAATCGTTGCAGATGAAACTTTCGTAGCAGGCGACACAGACTTCCAAGCAGCCCTTACAAAAATGAAAGGGAAAGACTTTGATGCTATCATTGTTCCTGGTTACTACACTGAAGCCGGTAAAATTGTAAACCAAGCGCGTGGTATGGGAATTGACAAGCCAATCGTTGGTGGTGATGGATTCAACGGTGAAGAGTTTGTGCAACAAGCAACTCCTGAAAAAGCATCAAATATCTACTTTATCTCAGGCTTCTCAACTACTGTAGAAGTTTCAGCTAAAGCAAAAGCCTTCCTTGACGCTTACCGTGCTAAGTACAATGAAGAGCCTTCAACATTTGCAGCCTTGGCTTATGATTCAGTTCATCTTGTAGCAAACGCAGCAAAAGGTGCTAAAAACTCAGGTGAAATCAAGAATAATCTTGCTAAAACAAAAGACTTTGAAGGTGTAACTGGTCAAACAAGCTTCGATGCGGACCACAACACAGTTAAAACTGCTTACATGATGACCATGAACAATGGTAAGGTTGAAGCAGCAGAAGTTGTAAAACCATAATAGAAAAATGTTGAAATAGGGAATGAGCCTCGGACTCACTCCCTGTTTCGATGTTTAAGAACCTATCAAAAAATGAGGGAAAACCCTCAAAATTATAAATAGAAAGAGTGAATCTTATGCTCCAACAACTAGTAAATGGTTTGATTCTAGGTAGTGTTTATGCGCTGTTAGCCCTAGGATATACCATGGTTTACGGAATTATCAAGCTCATCAACTTCGCCCACGGTGATATTTATATGATGGGAGCCTTTATAGGTTATTTCTTGATTAATTCTTTCCAAATGAATTTCTTTGTAGCGCTTATTGTAGCTATGCTAGCAACAGCAATTCTTGGTGTCGTGATTGAGTTCCTTGCTTACCGACCTTTGCGCCACTCTACTCGTATTGCTGTTTTGATTACAGCTATTGGGGTTTCTTTCCTATTGGAGTATGGGATGGTCTATCTGGTTGGTGCCAATACCCGTGCCTTCCCTCAAGCGATTCAAACAGTTCGCTATGATTTGGGACCAGTTAGCCTAACAAACGTGCAGTTAATGATTTTGGCCATTTCCTTGATTTTAGATGATTTTGTTACAAGTCATTGTCCAAAAGACTAAGATGGGGAAAGCCATGCGTGCAGTATCCGTAGATAGCGATGCAGCACAATTGATGGGGATCAATGTAAACCGTACTATCAGCTTTACCTTCGCTTTGGGTTCAGCTCTTGCGGGTGCGGCTGGTGTTCTGATTGCCCTCTATTATAACTCTCTTGAGCCTTTGATGGGGGTTACTCCAGGTCTTAAATCTTTCGTTGCCGCAGTACTTGGTGGTATCGGAATTATTCCTGGTGCGGCTCTTGGTGGCTTTGTAATTGGTTTATTGGAAACCTTTGCGACAGCCTTTGGAATGTCAGACTTCCGTGATGCCATTGTTTATGGAATCTTGTTGTTGATCTTGATTGTCCGCCCAGCTGGTATCCTTGGTAAGAATGTGAAAGAGAAGGTGTAAACGATGAAGGAAAATTTAAAAGTTAATATTCTATGGTTACTCCTTTTGTTAGCTGGCTATGGCTTGATTAGTGTACTGGTTTCAGTCGGAGTACTCAATCTATTCTATGTACAGATTTTACAACAAATTGGAATTAATATTATTCTGGCTGTTGGTCTCAACTTAATCGTTGGTTTTTCAGGCCAATTTTCACTTGGGCATGCTGGTTTCATGGCGATTGGTGCCTATGCAGCAGCTATTATTGGTTCTAAATCACCAACCTACGGTGCCTTCTTTGGAGCTATGCTGGTAGGTGCTTTGCTTTCAGGGGCAGTTGCCTTGCTTGTCGGAATTCCAACCTTACGCTTGAAGGGGGATTACCTTGCGGTGGCGACTCTCGGTGTATCTGAAATTATCCGTATCTTTATCATCAATGGCGGAAGCCTTACAAATGGTGCGGCAGGTATCTTGGGAATTCCTAACTTTACAACTTGGCAAATGGTATACTTCTTTGTCGTTATTACAACCATTGCAACCTTGAACTTCTTGCGTAGCCCGATTGGTCGTTCAACCCTCTCTGTTCGTGAGGATGAAATCGCTGCTGAGTCAGTTGGGGTTAATACGACTAAAATTAAAATCATCGCCTTTGTCTTTGGTGCTATTACTGCAAGTATTGCAGGGTCACTTCAGGCAGGATTTATTGGATCTGTCGTACCGAAAGATTACACTTTCATCAACTCAATCAACGTTTTGATCATTGTTGTATTTGGTGGACTTGGTTCCATTACAGGTGCGATTGTTTCAGCTATTGTTCTTGGAATTTTGAATATGCTTCTCCAAGATGTTGCTAGCGTGCGTATGATTATCTACGCTTTGGCCTTGGTATTGGTAATGATTTTCAGACCAGGTGGACTCCTTGGAACATGGGAATTGAGCCTATCACGTTTCTTTAAAAAATCTAAGAAGGAGGAACAAAACTAATGGCATTACTTGAAGTAAAACAGTTAACCAAACATTTTGGCGGTCTAACAGCTGTTGGAGATGTGACTCTTGAATTGAACGAAGGGGAACTGGTTGGACTAATCGGTCCAAATGGAGCTGGAAAAACCACCCTTTTCAACCTTTTGACGGGTGTTTATGAACCAAGTGAGGGAACAGTTACCCTTGATGGTCACCTTTTGAATGGAAAGGCACCTTATAAGATTGCTTCTTTGGGACTTGGACGTACTTTCCAAAATATTCGTCTCTTTAAAGATTTAACAGTTTTGGACAATGTTTTGATTGCTTTTGGTAACCATCACAAACAACATGTTTTTGCTAGTTTCTTACGCCTACCAGCTTTTTACAAGAGTGAAAAAGAATTAAAGGCTAAGGCTTTGGAATTGCTGAAAATCTTTGATTTAGATGGTGATGCAGAGACTCTTGCTAAAAACCTCGCCTACGGACAACAACGTCGTTTGGAAATTGTTCGTGCCCTTGCTACGGAACCTAAAATTCTGTTTTTAGATGAACCAGCAGCAGGTATGAACCCACAGGAAACAGCGGAATTGACTGAGTTAATTCGTCGTATCAAAGATGAATTTAAGATTACAATCATGCTGATTGAACACGATATGAATCTGGTCATGGAGGTTACAGAACGCATCTACGTACTTGAATATGGTCGTTTGATTGCTCAAGGAACTCCAGACGAAATTAAGACCAATAAACGCGTTATCGAAGCTTATCTAGGAGGTGAAGCCTAATGTCTATGTTAAAAGTTGAAAATCTTTCTGTGCATTACGGTATGATCCAAGCAGTCCGTGATGTAAGCTTTGAAGTGAATGAAGGAGAAGTTGTTTCCCTTATCGGTGCCAATGGTGCAGGTAAGACAACCATTCTCCGTACCTTGTCTGGTTTGGTTAGACCAAGTTCAGGAAAGATTGAATTTTTAGGTCAAGAAATCCAAAAAATGCCAGCTCAGAAAATCGTGGCAGGTGGTCTTTCACAAGTTCCAGAAGGACGCCACGTCTTTCCCTGGCTTGACTGTTATGGAAAATCTAGAAATGGGAGCTTTCTTAAAGAAAAACCGTGAAGAAAATCAAGCTAACTTGAAGAAAGGTTTTCTCACGCTTTCCCACGTCTTGAAGAACGGAAGAACCAAGATGCAGCCACTCTTTCAGGAGGGGAACAACAAATGCTTGCCATGGGACGCGCTCTTATGTCAACACCAAAACTTCTTCTTTTAGATGAACCATCAATGGGACTTGCCCCAATCTTTATCCAAGAGATTTTTGATATCATTCAAGATATCCAGAAACAAGGTACAACCGTCCTCTTGATTGAACAAAATGCCAATAAGGCACTCGCAATCTCTGACCGAGGCTATGTACTGGAAACAGGAAAAATCGTCCTATCAGGAACAGGAAAAGAACTTGCTTCATCAGAAGAAGTCAGAAAAGCGTATCTAGGTGGCTAAAACAATCCAGTGGATTGTTTTAGTCGGCAGATGAAGATTACGAAGTAATCATCATTATAGTCCGGGGGACCTTTTTAATCGGTGGATAGAGATTGCGAAGCAATCTTCGTCTACATTAAAAGATGAATTTCTAATAATTGAAAAAATCGAATGAAGCGTTTCTTACCTTCATTCACAGAGCTCGATTTTAGAGCTCTTTTTGCTAGCTTATTCATACTTTTCTGAATTTTGAAAAAGAAATGTAAGCGTTTGATAGATTTGCAAAAAGATTGTATAATAGGGATAAGAATAGAAAAGGAGAAGTCTCATGGCAGTTAAAGATTTTATGACCCGCAAGGTAGTGTACATTAGTCCAGATACAACAGTATCTCATGCAGCAGATTTGATGAGAGAGCAAGGGTTGCACCGCTTGCCTGTTATCGAAAATGATCAATTGGTTGGTTTGGTAACTGAAGGAACCATTGCGCAAGCTAGTCCATCCAAAGCAACAAGTCTTTCTATCTATGAGATGAATTATCTTCTAAATAAGACCAAAGTAAAAGATGTGATGATTCGCGATGTTGTCACTGTTTCAGGCTATGCGAGTCTAGAGGATGCAACTTATCTGATGTTGAAAAACAAGATTGGTATTCTTCCTGTCGTAGATAATCATCAAGTATACGGAGTTATTACGGACCGTGATGTTTTCCAAGCCTTTCTTGAAATTGCTGGTTATGGAGAAGAAGGAATTCGTGTTCGCTTTGTTACGGAAAATGAAGTCGGCGTTCTTGGTAAGATTATTTCTCTAATCGTTGAAGAAAATTTAAATATCTCCCATACAGTTAATATTCCGCGTAAAGATGGTAAGGTGATTATCGAAGTTCAAATTGATGGTTCACTTGATTTGACTAGCCTTAAAGCAAAAATTTGAATCCGAGAATATTCAAGTAGAAGAGATTAGTCGTACTTCTGCGAAAGTTTTATAAGAAGGGAAGCCGAAAGGCTTCTTTTTACATGCAATGGGAGATTGGAGCAAAAGATGGAAAGAAATGAGAGATTATGGTATAATAAAACGATACAAAAAAGGAGTATTTATGGACATTTCAGAAATTCGTCAGAAAATTGACGCAAATCGTGAAAAATTAGCTTCTTTCAGGGGGTCTCTTTGACTTAGAGGGTCTAGAGGAAGAGATTGCCATCTTGGAAAACAAGATGACAGAACCTGATTTTTGGAACGATAATATTGCGGCTCAAAAAACGTCGCAAGAATTAAATGAATTAAAAAATACCTACAATACCTTCCATAAAATGGAAGAGTTGCAGGATGAAGTCGAAATTTTATTGGACTTTTTAGCAGAAGACGAGTCGGTTCAAGAAGAACTGGTAACGCAGTTGTCAGAACTTGATAAGATGATGACCAGCTACGAGATGACACTTCTCTTGTCAGAACCTTATGACCATAATAATGCGATTTTGGAAATCCATCCAGGATCTGGTGGTACTGAGGCTCAGGACTGGGGCGATATGTTGCTTCGTATGTATACTCGTTATGGTAATGCTAAAGGCTTTAAAGTGGAAGTATTGGATTACCAAGCAGGAGATGAAGCTGGTATCAAGTCAGTAACCTTATCATTTGAAGGGCCTAATGCCTATGGTCTTCTCAAGTCAGAAATGGGTGTTCACCGTTTGGTTCGTATTTCACCATTTGACTCTGCCAAACGTCGCCATACCTCTTTCACATCTGTAGAAGTGATGCCTGAGCTGGATGATACCATTGAAGTGGAAATCCGTGAAGATGACATCAAGATGGATACCTTCCGTTCAGGTGGTGCTGGTGGTCAGAACGTCAATAAAGTTTCAACAGGTGTGCGTTTGACACACATTCCTACGGGAACTGTCGTCCAGTCAACGGTCGATCGTACCCAATATGGAAATAGAGATCGTGCCATGAAGATGTTGCAGGCTAAGCTCTATCAAATGGAGCAAGAAAAGAAAGCTGCGGAGGTTGATTCCCTCAAGGGTGAGAAAAAGGAAATCACATGGGGAAGCCAAATCCGTTCTTATGTTTTCACGCCATATACTATGGTAAAAGATCACCGAACTAGCTTTGAGGTTGCTCAGGTAGATAAGGTTATGGATGGAGACCTAGATGGTTTTATCGATGCCTATCTCAAGTGGCGAATCAGCTAAGATAGAAAGGAACTCACATGTCAATCATTGAAATGAGAGATGTCGTCAAAAAATACGACAACGGAACGACTGCCCTACGTGGTGTTTCGGTCAGCATTCAACCAGGGGAATTTGCTTATATCGTAGGCCCTTCAGGAGCAGGGAAGTCAACCTTTATTCGTTCTCTGTATCGTGAAGTAAATCGATAAAGGAAGTCTTTCAGTTGCTGGTTTTAATCTGGTTAAGATTAAAAAGAAAGATGTCCCGCTTCTACGTCGTAGTGTTGGGGTTGTCTTCCAGGATTATAAACTGTTGCCAAAGAAAACTGTTTATGAAAATATTGCTTACGCTATGGAAGTAATCGGGGAAAATCGTCGTAATATCAAAAAACGTGTGATGGAAGTTTTAGACTTGGTTGGATTGAAGCACAAGGTTCGTTCTTTCCCAAATGAGCTCTCAGGTGGTGAGCAACAGCGGATTGCGATTGCGCGTGCTATTGTAAATAATCCAAAAGTATTGATTGCGGACGAACCAACAGGAAACTTGGATCCAGATAATTCATGGGAAATTATGAATTTGCTGGAACGCATCAATCTCCAAGGGACAACTGTTTTGATGGCGACCCACAATAGTCAGATTGTAAATACCTTGCGCCACCGTGTCATTGCCATTGAAAATGGCCGTGTCGTTCGTGACGAAGCTAAAGGAGAGTATGGATACGATGATTAGTAGATTTTTTCGCCATTTATTTGAATCGTTAAAAAGCTTGAAACGAAATGGTTGGATGACAGTGGCTGCTGTCAGCTCAGTCATGATTACGTTGACCTTGGTGGCAATATTTGCTTCTGTTATTTTCAATACAGCGAAACTAGCTACAGATATTGAAAATAATGTCCGAGTGATGGTTTACATTCGTAAGGATGTAGCTGATAATAGCGAGACTATTGAAAAAGAAGGTCAAACTGTTACAAATAATGACTACCACAAGGTATATAATGCTTTGAAGGGGATGTCTACAGTTAAGAGTGTTACTTTTTCAAGTAAAGAAGAACAATATGAAAAATTAACTGAGACAATGGGGGACAATTGGAAAATCTTTGATGGTGACGCCAATCCTCTATATGATGCCTATATCGTTGATACAAATACACCAAGTGATGTAAAAACTGTAGCCGAGGAGGCTAAGAAAATTGAAGGTGTATCAGAAGTCCAAGATGGTGGTGCCAATACAGAACGCTTGTTCAAGTTAGCTTCATTTATTCGCGTCTGGGGACTTGTTATCGCTGGATTATTGATTTTCATTGCAGTCTTCTTGATTTCTAATACGATACGTATCACCATTATTTCACGAAGTCGTGAAATTCAAATCATGCGTTTAGTAGGGGCTAAGAACGGTTATATCCGTGGACCTTTCTTGCTTGAAGGAGCCTTCATTGGTTTGCTTGGAGCAACCCTTCCGTCAGTTCTGGTATTTGTTGTTTATCAAATGGTTTACCAATCGGTCAATAAGTCATTAGTCGGTCAAAACCTTTCAATGATTTCACCAGAGGTATTCAGTCCACTGATGATTGCCCTATTATTTGTGATTGGTATTTTCATCGGTTCACTGGGATCAGGAATTTCAATGAGACGTTTCTTGAAAATCTAAAATAGAATATAAGTATATTTGAGGAGATTTTAATATCTCCTTTTTTGCTAGAAAAATTTTAGAAAAAAGTATACTTTTTTTTATAAAAGCCTTTACAAAAAAATTTAAAGTGGTATAATGAATACATAGTTAAGTGCAAACGTTTTCGTAAAACGTTTGCCTAAATAAAAATAAAGGAGATTTGAATGATGAAAGATACATTCAAAAATGTCTTGTCTTTCGAGTTTTGGCAAAAATTCGGTAAGGCTTTGATGGTGGTTATCGCGGTTATGCCGGCTGCTGGTTTGATGATTTCAATCGGTAAGTCGCTTGTGATGATTAACCCTAACTTTGCTCCACTCGTTATTACTGGTGGTGTACTAGAGCAAATCGGTTGGGGAGTCATCGTTAATCTTCATATCTTGTTTGCCCTCGCTATTGGAGGAAGCTGGGCTAAGGAACGTGCTGGTGGTGCGTTTGCTGCAGGTCTTGCCTTTATCCTAATCAACCGTATCACTGGTACAATCTTTGGCGTATCAGGAGATATGTTGAAAAATCCAGAAGCTATGGTAACAACACTCTTTGGTGGATCAATCAAAGTTGCTGATTACTTCATTAGTGTAATGGAAGCCCCAGCACTTAACATGGGTGTCTTCGTAGGGATTATTTCTGGTTTTATTGGAGCAACTGCTTACAACAAATACTACAACTTCCGTAAGCTTCCTGATGCACTTTCATTCTTTAACGGAAAACGTTTTGTACCATTTGTAGTTATTCTTCGTTCAATAATTGCTGCAATTGTACTTTCAGCTTTCTGGCCACTTGTGCAAACTGGTATCAATAGCTTTGGTATCTGGATTGCTAACTCACAAGAAACTGCTCCAATCCTTGCACCATTCTTGTATGGTACATTGGAACGTTTGCTCTTGCCATTTGGTCTTCACCACATGTTGACTATCCCAATGAACTACACAGCTCTTGGTGGTACTTATGATGTCTTAACTGGTGCAGCTAAAGGTAGTCAAGTATTTGGTCAAGATCCACTTTGGCTTGCATGGGTAACAGACCTTGTAAACCTTAAAGGTACTGATGCTACTCAATACCAACACTTGTTAGATACTGTTCACCCAGCTCGTTTCAAAGTTGGACAAATGATCGGTTCATTCGGTATCTTGATGGGTGTCATCGTTGCTATTTACCGTAATGTTGATGCTGACAAGAAACACCAATATAAAGGTATGATGATTGCGACAGCTCTTGCAACATTCTTGACAGGGGTTACTGAACCAATCGAATACATGTTCATGTTTGTAGCAACACCTATGTATCTTGTTTACTCACTTGTTCAAGGTGCTGCCTTTGCTATGGCTGATGTCGTGAACCTACGTATGCACTCATTTGGTTCAATTGAGTTCTTGACTCGTACACCTATTGCGATTAGCGCTGGTATCGGTATGGATATAGTTAACTTCATTTGGGTAACTGTTCTCTTTGCTGTAATCATGTACTTTATCGCAAACTTCATGATTCAAAAATTCAACTACGCAACTCCAGGACGTAACGGAAACTACGAAACTGCTGAAGGTTCAGAAGAAGCTAGCAGCGAAGTGAAAGTTGCAGCAGGTTCTCAAGCTGTAAACATTATCAACCTTCTTGGTGGACGTGCAAACATCGTTGATGTTGACGCATGTATGACTCGTCTTCGTGTAACTGTAAAAGATGCAGATAAAGTCGGTAATGCAGAACAATGGAAAGCAGAAGGAGCTATGGGTCTTGTCATGAAAGGACAAGGAGTTCAAGCTATCTACGGTCCAAAAGCAGACGTATTGAAATCTGATATCCAAGATATTCTTGACTCAGGTGAAATCATTCCTGAAACTCTTCCAAGTCAAATGACAGAAGCGCAACAAAACACTGTTCAATTCAAAGGTCTTACTGAGGAAGTTTACTCAGTAGCAGATGGTCAAGTTGTTTCTTTGGAACAAGTAAAAGATCCAGTATTTGCTCAAAAAATGATGGGTGATGGATTTGCTGTAGAACCTGCAAATGGAAACATTGTATCTCCAGTTTCAGGTACTGTATCAAGCATTTTCCCTACAAAACATGCTCTTGGTCTTGTGACTGAAGCAGGTCTTGAAGTACTTGTTCACATTGGTTTGGACACAGTAAGTCTTGAAGGAAAACCATTTACAGTTCATGTTTCTGAAGGACAAAAAGTTGTAGCAGGTGATCTTCTTGTCACAGCTGACTTGGATGCTATCCGTGCAGCAGGACGTGAAACTTCAACAGTAGTTGTCTTCACAAATGGTGATGCAATTAAATCAGTTAAATTAGAACAAACAGGTTCTCTTGCAGCTAAAACAGCAGTTGCTAAAGTAGAATTGTAATATACTTGAGGTTGGAAGCTGTATTCCAACCTCTTGTTTTAGGAGAAAAACATGAAATTTTTAACACTCAATACTCATAGCTGGATGGAAAAAGAAGCTGAAAAAAAATTCCAGCTCTTGCTTGAAGATATTCTTGAAAAAGATTATGATTTGATTTGTTTCCAAGAAATCAATCAGGAGATTACCTCGCCTAAGGTAGAAGTTAATGCCTTTTATCAAGCTTTGCCAGCTGCTGAGCCTATTCACCAAGACCATTATGTTAGACTTTTGGTTGAAAAGTTGTCTGAGCAAGGAAAAGATTACTACTGGACTTGGGCCTATAACCATATCGGTTATGACCGCTACCATGAAGGTGTAGCTATCTTGTCTAAAACACCTATTGAAGCCAGAGAAATTTTAGTTTCAGATGTGGATGATCCAACAGACTATCATACACGCCGTGTTGCCTTGGCTGAAACTGTAGTTGATGGTAAGGAACTTGCAGTTGCCAGTGTCCATCTTTCTTGGTGGGATAAAGGTTTCCAAGAAGAATGGGCACGATTTGAAGCTGTCTTGAAAGAATTGAACAAGCCACTTTTGCTGGCTGGAGATTTCAACAACCCAGCTGGTCAGGAAGGATACCAAGCTATTTTAGCTAGTCCATTAGGCTTACAAGACGCATTTGAAGTTGCTCAAGAGAAAAGTGGTAGCTATACTGTTCCACCAGAAATTGATGGCTGGAAGGGGAACACAGAACCTCTACGAATCGATTATGTTTTTACTACCCAAGAGTTAGCCGTAGAACATTTACATGTCGTATTTGATGGCAACAATAGTCCGCAAGTCAGTGATCACTATGGCTTGAGTGCTATTTTAAACTGGAAATAATAACTGATACTCTTTGAAAATCTCTTCAAACCACGTCAACGTCGCCTTGCCGTATAGATGTTACTGACTTCGTCAGTTCTATCTGCAACCTCAAAACAGTGTTTTGAGCAACCTGCGGCTAGTTTCCTAGTTTGCTCTTTGATTTTCATTGAGTATGAAAAGAGGTTGGGATTCACAAATTCCAGCCTTTTTCTGACTAGAGAAGCTACTGGAAATAGCCTAAATAAGTGAGAATACTGAAATGGAATAAAATATGGTATAATTGATAAGATAGATAGAATCGAGGATATTATGTCATTTACGAAATTTCAATTTAAAAACTATATTAGAGAAGCTTTGGAGGAGTTGAAATTTACAACTCCAACAGAGGTACAAGATAAGTTGATTCCCATTGTCTTAGCAGGCCGAGATTTGGTTGGAGAATCAAAAACAGGTTCGGGTAAGACTCATACTTTCTTGTTGCCGATTTTCCAGCAATTAGATGAGCTAGCGATAGTGTACAAGCAGTGATTACTGCACCGAGTCGTGAGTTGGCTACTCAAATTTACCAAGCAGCTCGTCAGATTGCAGCTCACTCAGAAGCGGAAGTTCGCGTGGTTAATTATGTGGGGGGGACAGATAAGGCTCGCCAGATTGAGAAATTGGCAAGTAACCAGCCTCATATTGTCATCGGAACGCCAGGCCGTATCTATGACTTGGTTAAATCTGGTGATTTGGCTATTCACAAGGCTAAGACCTTTGTGGTTGATGAGGCAGACATGACCTTGGATATGGGATTCTTAGAAACTGTTGATAGGATTGCTGGCAGCCTTCCAAAAGACTTGCAATTCATGGTCTTCTCAGCAACTATCCCACAAAAGTTGCAACCATTCTTGAAAAAATACTTGTCAAATCCTGTCATGGAGAAAATCCAGACCAAAACGGTCATTTCTGATACCATTGATAATTGGTTGATTTCGACCAAGGGACGTGACAAGAATGCTCAAATTTACCAGTTGACTCAGTTGATGCAGCCTTATTTGGCAATGATTTTTGTTAATACTAAAACGCGTGCTGATGAATTGCATTCATATCTGACTGCTCAAGGCTTGAAGGTAGCGAAGATTCATGGAGATATTGCCCCTCGTGAACGTAAGCGAATCATGAATCAGGTGAAAAATCTTGATTTTGAGTATATTGTCGCAACGGATTTGGCAGCGCGTGGAATTGATATTGAAGGTGTCAGCCATGTCATCAATGATGCCATTCCGCAAGATTTGTCCTTCTTTGTTCATCGTGTTGGTCGAACTGGAAGAAATGGCCTACCAGGTACAGCTATTACTCTTTATCAGCCAAGTGATGACTCGGATATCCGTGAGTTGGAGAAATTGGGAATCAAGTTTACTCCTAAGATGGTCAAAGACGGGGAATTTCAAGATACTTATGACCGTGACCGTCGTGCCAACCGTGAGAAAAAACAAGATAAACTTGATATTGAAATGATTGGTTTGGTTAAAAAGAAAAAGAAAAAGTCAAACCAGGTTATAAGAAAAAAATTCAATGGGCAGTGGATGAAAAACGCCGCAAGACCAAGCGCGCTGAAAATCGTGCCCGTGGTCGTGCAGAGCGCAAAGCAAAACGCCAAACATTTTAATAGTAATCGTTGGAGTAGTGAACTCCAACTTTTTTATTTATGAGAACGAAATATATAAAGTTAAACACTACATTAAAGACTGCAAATTGCGCTTAAAAATGGTATAATGATAAACGTTATATAGTCCCGATAAGATGGTAGAAATTTCTATTTTTTGTTTCGAGTCGTAACTCGCAAAGAATGACGGCTCTAAAGTAGTCGCTCGTCATTCTACGGTTGCCGCTATAGGGCGACCACCCTATGCGCCTTACTAGCTTCAGAAATAAAAAAGTATCGTTTTTATTTCTTTCGAGTCGCAACTCGCAGATTATAAGGATTTCTATCAGTACTTTGTAACTCTATAACACTATTTTTAAGGGGGGACATTTTTATGTCAGAACGTAAATTATTCACGTCTGAGTCTGTATCTGAGGGGCATCCAGATAAGATTGCAGACCAAATTTCAGATGCGATTTTGGATGCTATTTTAGCTAAGGATCCAGAGGCGCACGTTGCTGCTGAGACAGCTGTCTATACTGGTTCCGTCCACGTTTTTGGTGAAATTTCTACAAATGCCTATGTGGATATTAACCGTGTGGTTCGTGATACCATTGCAGAAATTGGCTACACCAATACAGAGTATGGTTTTTCTGCTGAGACGGTGGGAGTCCATCCGTCACTTGTTGAGCAGTCACCAGATATTGCCCAAGGTGTTAATGAAGCCTTGGAGGTTCGTGGAAATGCAGACCAAGATCCATTGGACTTGATTGGGGCTGGAGACCAAGGACTCATGTTTGGATTTGCAGTGGATGAAACAGAAGAGCTCATGCCGTTGCCAATTTCACTCAGTCATAAGTTGGTTCGTCGTCTGGCAGAACTTCGTAAGTCTGGGGAAATTAGCTATCTTCGCCCAGATGCTAAATCACAAGTTACAGTTGAGTATGATGAAAATGACCGTCCAGTACGTGTGGACACAGTTGTTATTTCTACTCAGCACGATCCAGAAGTCAGCAACGAACAAATTCACAATGATGTCATTAACAAGGTTATCAAAGAGGTTATTCCAGCCTCTTACTTGGATAAGCAAACAAAATTCTTCATCAATCCAACTGGTCGCTTTGTAATCGGTGGACCTCAAGGAGACTCTGGCTTGACTGGTCGTAAGATTATTGTAGATACTTATGGTGGCTACTCTCGTCACGGTGGTGGTGCCTTCTCTGGTAAGGATGCGACTAAGGTGGACCGTTCAGCCTCTTATGCGGCTCGTTATATTGCCAAGAATATTGTTGCAGCGGGTCTTGCTAAGAAGGCGGAAGTACAATTGGCTTACGCTATCGGTGTTGCCCAGCCTGTTTCTGTCCGTATCGATACCTTTGGTACAGGAACAGTAGCTGAAAGTAAGCTTGAAAAAGCAGCTCGTCAAATTTTTGACCTTCGCCCTGCAGGAATTATCCAAATGCTGGATCTTAAGCGTCCAATTTACCGTCAAACAGCAGCTTATGGACACATGGGACGTACAGATATTGATCTTCCATGGGAACGTTTGGACAAGGTAGATGCTTTAAAAGAAGCAGTCAAATAAAATCTTAAGAGGGGAACTTCCTCTCTTTTTAATATACTGTTTCCTCTAAAATCATTGAAATTATAGCCTGAATTTGATATGATGTTCTTATGGATAAAAGTAGAGCAAATCGTGTTGAGCACGATAAAAAGAGAATCGGTTTAATAGCCCTAGTAGCTATCTCTCAGTAAGTATTTGTGTTCTTGGATCGATGATTGGTTACAAAGTCTATACAAAACAAAGTTTTGAACAAAAGATTGAATCGCTCAAAAAAGAGAAAGATGATCAATTGAGTGAGGGAAATCAGAAGGATCATTTTCGTAAGGGACAAGCTGAAGTGATTGCCTACTATCCTCTCCAAGGGGAGCAAGTGATTTCATCCGTAAAGGAAATCATGACACAGGATATTAAGGAAAATCTGGAAGACAAGGAAAATCTGGTTTTTTATTATACGGAGAAACAGGATTCGACTTTAAAAGGAATTGTCAACCGAAGTGTGATGAAACAAGTCTATGATTTAACTTGGTCAAAAGTTGAAGAGACTGAAAAAACTAGTCTAGCAAAAGTCCATTTGACAGAAGATGGCAAATCTTTTACACTTGATCAATTATTTTCAGGTGCAAGTAAAGCCAAAGAGCAACTGATAAAAGAAATCACTTCTTCCTTGCAGGATAAGAAATTGGAGCAAGAAAAGATTGATCAGATTGTTAAAGGTTTCTCTGACCAAGACTTGTCTGCATGGAACTTTGATTATAAGGATAGCCAAATTATTCTTTATCCCAGTCAATCAGTGGAAAATCTAGACGAGATTGCCTTACCAGTATCTAGTTTTTTTGAAGTTATTCAGTCCTCTTATTTATTAGATAAGGATGCAGAGCTATATAAGGCTTATTATGAGAAGAAAAATCGTAAAGTAGTAGCCTTGACTTTTGATGATGGACCAAATCCTGCAACAACAAATCAAGCATTAGATACTCTTTCTAAGTATGGAATTAAGGCTACTTTCTTTGTTTTAGGTAAGAATGTTTCTGGAAATGAAGAGATTTTGAAACGCATGAAAGCAGATGGCCATGTCATTGGAAACCATAGTTGGAGCCATCCAGTTCTTTCAAAACTTTCTCTTGATGAAGCTAAAAAACAAATTACTGATACTGAGGATGCACTAACTAAAGTGTTGGGCTCTAGTTCTAAACTTATGCGTCCACCTTATGGGGCCATTACAGACGACATTCGCAATAGTCTCGATTTGAGCTTTATTATGTGGGATGTGGATAGTCTGGACTGGAAGAGTAAAAATGAAGCATCTATTTTGACAGAAATTCAGCGTCAGGTTAAGAATGGTTCAATTATTCTTATGCATGACATTCATGTTGAGACTGTAAATGCTCTACCGAAAGTTATTGACTATTTGAAAGAGCAAGGTTATGAATTTGTCACAGTTCCAGAAATGCTTCATTCACGATTAAAATCACACGAATTATTCTATGACCGTAATCAGTAAGAAGGTTGCTGAAAGACCAATTCAATAGTAAGTAATTTTTCAATAAAGAAATTTAGTCTTGTATCACTCAAGGCTAATTTTTTATGTTTAAATCGTATGATATGATTAATATTACAATCTTGTTACAAAATATGTTTTTGATAGAATTTTCTGATAATTTAGGATATAATACTTTTAATTTAAATAAAAAGGAGTGATTTTATGGGAGATTGCAAAGATTTTTGTCATAAAAAGTACCAAGTAGCAACGATTTTTCTGCTAACGGTCTTTGCATTCGGATTTGCTTTCGCACAGGTTAGTGCCGATGAGGGAAAATTTGAAGCATCCAATCAAGTTACACATGCGGTAATAACAAATAAATTAGATGATTCAAATAAGCTCGCACCGTCAGTCACGGCTGACAAGAATGCTCTAGATTCTTCTTCGAAGGAAAAAACAGAAGTGACAGAGTCATTAAAAGAAGATGATTCTATAGAATATAGAGATAATAAGTCAGACAAGAATGTAATCACACAGAAAGAAAAGACTGCTATAAAAAGTGAAGAGAAGAAGGAAGAATCAGCAGTAAAAAGCAGTTCTTCTTCCGAAAGTTCACAATCACAGTCCTTATCTCAAAGTGGGCATAAAGAAAAGCCAAATAGTATCTCTAGTAATGAAATGATTACTGTCCCTAAAACCTGGGAAGCAGGACACAAAGGGCAAGGAACTGTAGTCGCTGTTATAGATTCAGGCCTTGATTTGAATCATGAAGTTCTGCGTATTTCTGATCCGTCAAAGGCGAAATTTAAAAATCAGAATGATATCGAAAAAGCTAAAAAGGCTGCTGGTATTGACTATGGGAAATGGTACAGTGATAAAGTAGTATATGCTTATGATTACTTTGATGGAACTGATAATATAAAAGAGGCTGAAAAAGAGTCTCATGGAATGCATGTTACTGGGATTGTAGCTGGAAATCCAGTTAATAAAGCCCCAAATTCTGAGAAGGTTTATGGGGTTGCGCCAGAAGCTCAAATAATGTTTATGAGAGTTTTTTCAGACAGAAATAAAACTACAGCTTCTGCCCTCTATGTAAAAGCTATTGATGATGCAGTTGCATTAGGTGCAGATGTGATCAATATGAGTTTGGGTGCAGGTGCGGGTTCAACGGTAGATGCAGGTTCAGATATCATTGATGCAGTAAAAAGAGCACGCGCTAAAGGAGTATCTGTTGTTATTGCTGCTGGTAATAGTAATACTTTCGGTAGAGGTTTTTCACAACCATTGGCAGCAAATCCTGATTATGGTCTCGTCGGAAATCCCTCTACAGTGGAAGATTCAATTTCTGTTGCTTCGATTAATAATAAAATTCTAACTACTGAAGTTTTTGAAGTAAAAGGTTTAGAAAATGACGCTACCCTTGATTATGGTAAGTTTGATTTTAATAGACCTGAAACAGAAAAAGATTTTGAAAAAGGGAAAGAATACGAATATGTAGCAGCGGGTATTGGTCGTGAAGAAGATTTTGCTAATATTGATGTAAGAGGCAAGTTAGCACTGATTCAACGTGGTAAAATTCATTTTTCTGATAAGATTAAAAATGCTCTTCAACATGGTGCAGCTGGAGTTTTAATTTATAACAACGTTGAAGGTGCAAATGTTAGTATGTCTGTTACAGGTGATGCTAAGAAAATTCCATCTGTCTTTATTTCAAAACATTATGGTGAAATTCTTAAGTCTGGTCAGTATAAAATTGTCTTTAATCACAAGATGGATAATCGTAAATCAGACGTTGCAGACCAATTGTCAGATTTTTCAAGTTGGGGAGTTACAACAGATGGACAATTGAAACCAGATGTTACTGCACCTGGTGGAAATATCTATTCATCATTTAACGACAATAGCTATGGAAGTATCAGTGGAACAAGTATGGCGGCCCCTCATGTAGCTGGTGTCGCAGCATTAGTCAAAGAATATTTAGCAAAGAAACATCCTGAATTATCAGCTAGTCAAATTTCAGAGATTGTAAAAGCTTTAATTATGTCTACTGCAAAACCACATTTTAATAAACAAACTGGAGCCTATACTTCTCCACGTCAGCAAGGTGCTGGTGTAGTTGACACGATGGCGGCAACAAGCACAGATTTATTTGTAACAGGTGCAAATAACTATCCAAGTGTTACTCTTGGCAATGTTGGTGATAAATTTACCTTTGAAGTTACAATTCATAATATTTCGGATAAAGACCAAACATTGAAGATGATTGTAAATACAAATACGGACGAAGTTGAAGAAGGGAAATTCACTCTCCGTCCACGAAAACTAACTGAAACAGTTTGGCCTGAAGTAACTGTGAAAGCTCATAGTACGAAGACAGTAACAGTTAGTGTAGATACAAGTAAGTTTACTGAAGAACTTAGCAAAATAATGCCAAATGGTTATTTTCTAGAAGGATTTGTTAGATTTGTCAATCCTGCAGATGATAGCCCTGTTATTGGGTTGCCATTTATGGGATTTAAGGGAGAATTCCAAAATCTACCTGCAATTGAAAAACCAATTTATCAATTGATTAAGGAAGGAAACAGTGGATTTTACTCTGAAATTGATAAAGATAATCCAGGAATTTCACCTTCAGACGATGCAACTTATTTAACAAGTTCTGAAAATGATGTAAATGTTTTAAAAGCAGAGCGTCAAGGAAATCGAGTGATTGTACTTGGAATGAAACAAGATGCCGAAGGGAAATACCATCTTCAGTTAGATGAAAAGGGTAATGTTCGCCTTGCTATCTCGCCGAACGATGATGGTAATAAAGATTCTGTTCAATTTAAAACTCTTGTTTATAGAAACTTGGTAAATCTTCGTGCGACTGTTTATGATTCTTCGGATACAACACACAGTCAGCCTATTTGGCAAAGTCGTCCAACAGACCTTGTAAAAAATTATTTTGATGGCGATACTAGAAATCCAAGAAGTTACATTGTAGATAAAACAGCTTGGGGAGGACAGGATTCTAATGGAAATCGAGTCTCTGATGGAATTTATGACTATGTTATTAGTTATAAGCCAGATGTCCCTGGAGCTGAAGAACAATACACAACATTTAAAATTCAAATCGATACACAAAAACCTCTGATTACTTCGGGATATATTCGTTCTCAAAAAGATCAAGAACAATTTATAGCTCGTAAACCTCAGGATGTAGGAAATGGCGGAATTCTTCTAGAAAAAGTCTTTTATATTCGTCCTTCTGAAAATAGAGAGACGACAGATTCAGAAATTGAACAGTATCAGATTATCAAACAAAATGAAGATGGTAGTTATACACTTCCTAAGAACGTTGATAAATCGACAAATCTTCTATTATGTAGAAGACTTTGCGGGAAATGCAGATTTTATATCTCTCAAAGATTTTGTAGGTGAAGAAAATAGTGGTCGTGTAAAAATTGCTATACTAAACAATAAAACCAAGGATGAGATTGATACAACTTATGTTTATCGCATTAAAAATAGCGAAGGTCAATATGTAACTGTTGATAAGTCAAAAGATATTAATTTCTTGAAATTTGGGCATTATGTTGCAGAAATTTTTAGTTATGACCGTACAGAGTTGAAATTTGTAAGTGCCCTATCTAAGGAATTTGATTTAACGAAAGAAAATAGTTTTCAAACAATTACTTTCTTAGCTAACAAATTGAAATATGCTCCAGTAACGGTTGGCTTTAATCAAGCTGTTCCTGGAACTACAACGATTACTTTAGTAGGTGAAGACGGTCAGAGTCAAGTTTTGCCAGCTGAAACATATGGTAAACATTCTTATGGTAAGAAAGTAGTTACTGGTGAATATAAAGTTCTTGTAAATCTATCAAACGGTTATGAATTACTTGATAATCTTCAACCATTTAAAGTTCTGTTTGGTAAAAATAATGTTTTGTCACTTTCAGTTGTTTCTAAGTTAGCTCTGATTGCAGCTTTAAATAAACAAATGGAAGTAGTTAAAACTCCAAGATATTATAATACAAAACAGAATTTAAAAGAGATTTTTGATAAAAGTGTCAAAGATGCCCAACTAGCATTGGGAAGTAAACTTAACCAAGATAAAATTGACCAAATTGTTAAGGCTTTAGAGTCTGCTATGCAAACATTGGATGGTAAGGAATCTGATATCACATCATTGAAGAATGCCATTAAAGCATATGCTAAGACAGTTAAAAAAGGTAAATATATAAATTCTGATCAAGAACGCAAAGGTCAATATGATCGTGAATTCAAACTCTTGGCATTATTAATTACAAAAGATTTGATAACTCAAGATGAAATCGACCGTCTATTGACCGCTTTCTTGAAAGCACAAGACCAGCTGAATGGGAAAGAAACAGATTTCATGAGCCTAAAAAATGTTATCGTGGATGAAGTGAAGTTCCAAGACAAAGATCCAAGATTTTTGACAGCTAGCAAAGAGGAGAAGGATGCATATAATCTTATTTTCAACAAAGCTAAGTTACTTTTGGAAAATGCAGAAGCTAGTCAAGAAGAAATTAATGCAGTAATCAATGCTCTAAAAGAAACGGCTGTAAAACTTAAGGCTAATAAAGTAGAGCTTCCAACTAAAGCAGTTGCACCAGTTAAGCCAGTTTCTCAAGTGCAACCTGTTAAATTAGTAAGTCACAATAGACAGGTGTCAACTATCAAGCCTTCAATTAGCAATAATAAAATCGAGAAAGCTACATCAATTGCAATACTTCATTCCAATATAGAAGCTAAGGATGAGAATAAAACACTAGCTGGAAGTGCTCAACAAGTGCTTTTAGCTACAGTAAATAAAGAAGGAAACAATTGCCAGCCACTGGTGAGAATAACATGATTTCTATTATTCTAAGTATTTCAGGAATTTCTCTCTTATTGTCAGTTATTGGATTTGCAACTTTTTCAAAAAGTGAGTAGAGAATACTATACATCTTTCTATAGTTTTTGATTTACAGTATGTTACAATTCTGATATAATAGTCAACAGGAAAGAAAGTCTTATGGCGTTCTTCAAGCGAGCTTGGGATAGTGGGAGCCAAGTAGGGCAAAATAAAGAACTGGCGCTTTCTGTAGTATTTTCAAAAATAATGAAGTAATAAATTAGGGTGGAACCGCGTTTCTGACGCCCCTAGGTTAAATCAACCTAGGATTGTCGGACGCGGTTCTTTCGCTTATTCAGTCTATTATGTGAAAGAAAGGAGAGACGTGGAAAATCTTTATCTTGTAAAAGACGATAGTCAACTAGCTGCATTTCGTGATTTTGTAGTAAGAAATACTGAAAAGTTGAAAGATTATCAATCTTTTTTAAAGAATGAACTCGCAGTCTGTGATTTACCGCAAGCTGTTATTTGGTCAAGTTTTACTGCTGCTACACAGATTATTAGGGAAAGTGCTGTTCCAGCCTATACAAATAATAGACGAATGGTTATGACGCCTGATTTAGCTGTTTGGAAAGAGTTGTATTTGTATCAGTTGATGGACTACGAGTGTTCTCAGCAAACTCAAGCAATAGAAAGTCACTATCATTCTTTATCTGAAAATTTCCTCTTACAGATTGTAGGACATGAGTTAGCTCATTGGTCGGAGTATTTTTTAGATGATTTTGATGGTTACGACTCTTATATATGGTTCGAAGAGGGGATGGTTGAATATATTAGTCGCAAGTATTTCTTGACAGAAGAGGAATTTCAAGCGGAAAAAAATTGTAATCAATCTCTTGTAGAACTTTTTCAGAAGAAGTATGGTTGGCATTCATTGAATGATTTTGGTTCTTCGACTTATGACAAGAACTATGCAAGTATTTTTTACGAATACTGGCGTAGTTTTTTGACAATAGATAAGTTGGTAGAAAATCTAGGTAGTGTACAAGCGGTCTTCGATTCTTATCATTTATGGGCAAATACAGATAAAACTCTTCCCTTGTTAAATTGGTTTGTTCAGCAGAAATTAATTGAAAAAGAAATATAAAAACTAAAGGAGTAAACAATGTCTAAAAAATTAACATTTCAAGAAATTATTTTGACTTTGCAACAATTTTGGAATGACCAAGGTTGTATGCTTATGCAGGCTTATGATAATGAAAAAGGTGCGGGGACAATGAGTCCGTACACTTTCCTTCGTGCTATCGGACCTGAGCCATGGAATGCGGCTTATGTAGAGCCATCACGTCGTCCTGCTGACGGTCGTTACGGAGAAAATCCTAACCGTCTTTACCAACACCACCAATTCCAGGTAGTCATGAAGCCATCTCCATCAAACATCCAAGAACTTTACCTTGAGTCTTTGGAAAAATTGGGAATCAATCCTTTGGAACACGATATTCGTTTTGTTGAGGACAACTGGGAAAACCCATCAACTGGTTCAGCTGGTCTTGGTTGGGAAGTTTGGCTTGACGGTATGGAAATTACTCAGTTCACTTACTTCCAACAAGTAGGTGGATTGGCAACTGGCCCTGTGACTGCGGAAGTTACCTATGGTTTGGAACGCTTGGCTTCTTACATTCAAGAAGTAGACTCTGTCTATGATATTGAGTGGGCTGATGGTGTAAAATACGGAGAAATCTTCATCCAGCCTGAGTACGAGCATTCAAAATATTCATTTGAAATTTCTGATCAAGAAATGTTGCTTGAAAACTTTGATAAGTTTGAAAAAGAAGCTGGTCGTGCCTTGGAAGAAGGATTGGTGCACCCTGCCTATGACTATGTTCTCAAATGTTCACATACCTTTAACCTGCTTGATGCGCGTGGTGCCGTATCTGTAACAGAGCGCGCAGGCTATATCGCTCGTATCCGTAATTTGGCCCGTGTTGTAGCCAAAACCTTTGTCGCAGAACGCAAACGCCTAGGTTACCCACTTTTAGATGAAGAAACAAGAGCTAAACTCTTAGCAGAAGACGCAGAATAAAGAGAGTGACAAATTACGAAAATGGGCGAACAGAGTGAGCCCTGAGCCAGTTGCCTCAGTGATGAAGGTATCCTTAGTGAAGCTAAGGATACTAGGCAAACATTTGGAGACTTTTTGGACTCCAATTTTTTTAGTAATGAAACAACGAAGTTGGTTGCTTGCGTGCCAATCACATAAGGCAAACTGGAAAATAAAAAGATACTTTTCGGAGAAAAAACATGACAAAAAACTTATTAGTAGAACTCGGTCTTGAAGAATTACCAGCCTATGTTGTCACACCAAGTGAAAAACAACTAGGCGAAAAAATGGCAGCCTTCCTTAAGGAAAACCGCCTGTCTTTTGAAGCCATTCAAACCTTCTCAACACCACGTCGTTTGGCTGTTCGTGTAACTGGTCTTGCAGACAAACAGTCTGATTTGACAGAAGATTTTAAGGGTCCAGCAAAGAAAATTGCCTTGGATAGTGATGGAAACTTCACCAAAGCAGCTCAAGGATTTGTCCGTGGAAAAGGATTGACTGTTGAAAATATCGAATTCCGTGAAATCAAGGGTGAAGAATATGTCTATGTCACTAAGGAAGAAGTTGGTCAAGCAGTTGAAGCCATTGTTCCTGGTGTTGTAGATGTCTTGAAGTCATTGACTTTCCCTGTCAGCATGCACTGGGCTAACAACACCTTTGAATACATCCGCCCTGTTCACACTTTAACTGTTCTTTTAGATGAAGAAGAGTTTGATTTGGATTTCCTTGATATCAAGGGAGGTCGTGTGAGCCGTGGTCATCGTTTCTTGGGGAAAGAAACCAAAATTCAGTCAGCATTGAGCTATGAAGAAGATCTTCGTGCACAATTTGTAATAGCAGATCCACGTGAACGTGAGCAAATGATTGTTGACCAAATCAAAGCAATCGAAGCTGAGCATGGTGTACATATCGAAATTGATGCTGATTTGCTAAATGAAGTCTTGAACTTGGTTGAATACCCAACTGCTTTTATGGGAAGTTTTGATGCCAAATACCTTGAAGTTCCAGAAGAAGTTTTGGTGACTTCAATGAAAGAACACCAACGTTACTTTGTTGTTCGTGATCAAGACGGTAAACTATTGCCAAACTTTATTTCTGTCCGTAACGGAAATGCAGAGCATTTGAAAAATGTCATCAAAGGAAATGAAAAAGTCTTAGTAGCTCGCTTAGAAGACGGTGAATTCTTCTGGCGTGAAGACCAAAAATTGGTCATTTCAGACCTTGTTGAAAAATTAAACAATGTGACCTTCCATGAGAAAATCGGTTCCCTTCGTGAACACATGATTCGTACTGGTCAAATCGCTGTACTTTTGGCAGAAAAAGCTGGTTTGTCAGTGGATGAAACAGTTGACCTTGCTCGTGCAGCAGCCATTTACAAGTTTGACTTGTTGACAGGTATGGTTGGCGAATTTGACGAGCTCCAAGGAATTATGGGTGAGAAATATGCCCTTCTTGCTGGGGAAACTCCAGCGGTGGCAGCTGCTATTCGTGAACACTACATGCCTACATCAGCTGAAGGGGAACTTCCAGAGAGCAAGGTTGGAGCCATTCTTGCTATTGCAGACAAATTGGATACGATTTTGAGTTTCTTCTCAGTAGGTTTGATTCCATCAGGTTCAAATGACCCTTATGCCCTTCGTCGCGCGACTCAAGGTGTGGTTCGTATCTTGGATGCCTTTGGTTGGCACATTGCTATGGATGAGCTGATTGATAGTCTTTATGCTTTGAAATTCAACAGCTTGACTTATGAAAATAAGGCAGAAGTGATGGACTTTATCAAGGCTCGTGTTGATAAAATGATGGGTTCAACTCCAAAAGATATTAAGGAAGCCGTTCTTGCAGGATCAAACTTTGTTGTGGCAGATATGTTGGAAGCAGCAAGTGCCCTCGTAGAAGCAAGCAAGGAAGAAGACTTCAAACCATCAGTTGAATCACTTTCTCGTGCCTTTAATTTGGCTGAGAAGGCAGAAGGAGTGGCTACAGTTGATTCAGCTCTCTTTGAAAATGACCAAGAAAAATCCTTGGCTGAAGCAGTAGATACACTTGTTTTATCAGGTACTGCCAGTCAGCAATTGAAACAACTCTTTGCTCTTAGCCTAGTCATTGATGCATTCTTTGAGAATACCATGGTAATGGCAGAAAATCAGGCTGTCCGTCAAAATCGTTTGGCTATCTTGTCTCATTTAACTCAAAAAGCAGCTAAACTTGCTCGTTTTAACCAAATTAACACTAAATAAAATTTGATAAACGGACTTTATCTTATCACAAAGGAGAAGAAATGGATCAGAAAAAAATTGATCGTATCAACGAGCTTGCTAAAAAGAAAAAAGCAGAAGGCTTGACACCAGAAGAAAGTGGAACAAGCTAAACTACGTGAGGAGTACATTGAAGGTTATCGTCGCTCTGTTCGTCACCACATTGAGGGAATAAAAATTGTGGATGAAGAAGGAAACGATGTTACACCAGAAAAACTACGCCAAGTCCAACGTGAAAAAGGTTTACATGGTCGTAGTCTTGATGACCCAAATTCATAATAATATTCTTTCTTTTAGCAAAGATAGATGAAATAATAACCAAAAGACTAGCAATTTGTGTTTGCTAGTCTTTTTTACTAAAAAAGGAACCGATATGGTTCCTAAAAGTATTAGTTACTTGCGCCAGATGTAGCGTCTGCACCACCACCGTGGCCTCCAGCATCACCTGCATCAGAAGCTCCAGATGTAGCATCTGCATCGCCGTGACCGTGTCCACCAGCAGAAGCTGATGCATTTCCACCAACTAGACGTTGACCAGTTGTTTCGAGGTACCAATCAAGCCATGGTTGGAAATTAAAGATAATTTCATTAATTCCAGCATATGAGCCATCTGGATAGTACATTGCTTTATAGTTATGAGTATTAATTACACCTTCTGGTTGTCCCGGAACAATTGTACGGACATATTCTTGATCTCCGTTACGTAGTACACCGACAACCCATTCAACGTTTTTCATTCTTGCAGGTGGTAGAGAAGCATGTACGGTTCCTAGTCGGCTACCTGCTTGAACTCGCACACGTTTACCATACATTGTGTTTGGATCTTGGTGGGCGTTATTGTAGTACAAGAATTGGTTATTATCATCCGCATATGTCAACTCAAATGGCATTGCTTTCAAGAACATATCAATTTGGTTAACTGTCAAGATACCGTGGTCTAATTTAACGTAAGTATCTCCAGAAACAGCTCCAACAAGCTCAGCTGCTTTTTCTACCCATTCAGGATCGTCAGGGTCAACTCCTTGAATGGTAGTTGCGATTGGATTTGTACAATATAAATCTTCTGGTGCGATTGGTTTTGGTTTTTTCAATTTTGAAACGACTCCCACATATTTTACAAAGTTGTCTAAACATGTTTCAAGGAAATTAATAGTTCCTTCATTTGTGATATTCCCATTAACATCAAAAGCTTCTTTAGCTTTACCGAGAAGGAATTCATTTCCTGGAAGAGTGTAAGCATTGACACCTGGGAGCATCAAGAATCTTACGAAGGTGAACTTGGGCACGAGAAGTACCTTGGTCGTAGTAAGATGCACCTACAATCATGACTGGCTTGTTTTCAAATGGATGAACTTCGTATGAAAGCCATTCAAGAACAGATTTTAGGGAAGCTGAGATTGTATGGTTATGCTCAGGAGTAGCAATGATAACACCATCAGCACGAGTAATTTTGTTATATAAATAACGTAATTGGAAACTTTCGTCCCATTTTTCGTCTTGGTTAAACATTGGAACTTCGTCAATTTCAAGAACTTCTAATTCAAATTTAAGTTTGAAGTGACGACGGATGAATTCCAAGAGTTTACGGTTATATGATTGATCGTAGTTTGATCCTACAAGTCCAACAAATTTCATTCTTTTTGGTCTCCTATCTTACAAATTTTCCCAGTCAAAGTCTTCAGCATCTTTGCGAAGTAATTCTTGTGCGTTACGCAATTTTTCTGTGATTTTTACAAAGATACGGTAGTCGTCAAAAGTAGCATCTAGTTTTTTGATAACATCAAGATCTACTAGGTCTCCACTTGGGTTGAAGGCTTGAAGAGAATGTGAAAGCAAGAATTCATCTGGAAGGACACTTGCTTTAATTTCTGGGGCATTCAAGATTTGGCGAAGTTGTAATTGGGCACGTGATGAACCAAGTGTACCGTAAGAAGCACCTGTAATCATGATTGGTTTGTTCAAGAGTGGGTAAATACCGTAAGACAACCAAGCAAGAGCGCTCATCAAAACAGCTGGGATAGAGTGGTCGTACTCAGGAGTACCGATAATAACACCATCTGCCTCTTCAATTTTAGCAGCGATTTCTAGAATTTCAGCAGGTACTTGCTTGTCAGCTGGTTTGTTAAAGACAGGAATGTCTTTAATTTCAACAAGTTCAATTTCAGCTTTTTCAGCAAAGTGTTTTTGCATGTATTGAAGCAATTGGCGGTTTGTAGAACGTTTTGAATTTGTTCCAACAATAGCAATAAGTTTTAACATGAGATTTCCTTTCTCTTTTTGCATAATACGATTTTAAAACTCCATTGAAACAGTTGTGTTTCTATAGAGTAGGAATTCCTGAAGAACAGCTTAGGTGACCTTCCTTATCGATGAGGATAGCTTCGATGCCCTCCAAACTTTCGACTTGCCAGAGGATAGAAGCAGGTCTTTCTCCAAATAGACGAGTTGTCCAGATTTCACCATCGACTGATTTATCAGAGATGATTGTCAAACTAGCTAGTTCCGTTTCAACGGGATATCCTGTTTGGCTGTCAAAAATATGATGGTAGTCTTTTCCATCAACTGTCAGGTGACGTTCATAAATGCCTGAAGTCACGACAGATTGATTGACAACGGGGATTGTCATTAAGTGATTTCCCCCCGAGGATTAGCTGGATCTTGGATTCCGATTTGCCAAGGTTGATTATCTCTTGACTGATTTTTTCCAATGGTCAGGATATTCCCTCCTAGATTGATCAAGGCAGATGTCACTCCCTCTTCTCTAAGAAATTGGGCAACCTTATCCGCACTATAACCCTTGGCTAAACAACCAAGATCGATCTTCATTCCTTTATGTTTCAAGAACACAGTGGAAACAGAAGAATCTAACTCGATAGAATGAGGATTGATTAAAGGTAGCACTGATTCAATTTCTTGAGGTTGGGCAACTTTAGCATCTGAAAAACCGATGCGCCAGGTTTGAATTAAGGGGCCAATGCTGATATTGAGATGGCTAGAGGGAGCTAGGCTATGCTCTAAGCCAAGTGAAATTAGTTCAAACAGGTCGGGATGAACCTTGACTGGAGCTATTCCAGCTTGATGATTGATTTCCATCAACTCAGATTCCGTACTATTGGCATTGAAGCGGTATTCTAGCTCTTTGAGTAAATCAAAGGATTTTTGAAGCAAGCTATCGGCTCGCTCATCCACTAATGAAATAGTGATAGTAGTTCCATTAGCCGTTCGGAATGTGAACTAAGAGGCAATCTATCAACTCCTTTCTCTTATGAAAAGAAGATTGAAATATTGTAAATTTATACTAAATTTAATCCCTTACATTTTCTTTCCATAATACTAGCATACCATAAAGTCAGCGTTTTCACAAATAAAATTTGTAAACTTGTCAAGAAATATGCTCATAAATAAAGAGTAATTGTAAGAAAGGCTGATAAAATACAGATTATTTACATTTTTTTACAAAAAAATCGGGAAAGTCAGCAAAACTCTTGTAAACGCTAACAGTAAATGTTATACTAGAAGAGTAAATTTAAAATTGAAGGTAGGAATTTTTCTATGAGTAAAATCGTTGTAGTTGGTGCTAACCATGCTGGTACAGCATGTATTAATACTATGTTGGATAATTTTGGCAATGAGAACGAAATCGTTGTATTTGACCAAAACTCTAACATCTCTTTCCTAGGATGTGGAATGGCCCTGTGGATTGGTGAACAAATCGACGGTGCTGAGGGCTTGTTCTATTCTGATAAAGAAAAATTGGAAGCTAAAGGTGCTAAGGTCTACATGAACTCACCAGTTCTTTCAATCGACTACGACAACAAAGTTGTTACAGCAGAAGTTGAAGGAAAAGAGCACAAAGAATCATACGAAAAATTGATTTTCGCTACAGGCTCTACACCAATCTTGCCACCAATTGAAGGTGTTGAAATTGTTAAAGGAAACCGCGAATTTAAAGCAACTCTTGAAAACGTTCAATTCGTGAAATTGTACCAAAATGCTGAAGAAGTTATCAATAAGCTTGCTGATAAGAGTCAGCACCTTGACCGTATCGCCGTTGTAGGTGGTGGTTACATCGGTGTTGAACTTGCTGAAGCCTTTGAACGTCTTGGAAAAGAAGTTGTCCTTGTCGATATCGTTGATACTGTCTTGAACGGTTACTATGACAAAGACTTCACACAAATGATGGCGAAGAACTTAGAAGACCACAACATCCGCTTGGCTCTTGGTCAAACTGTTAAAGCAATCGAAGGTGACGGTAAAGTTGAACGCTTGATTACTGATAAAGAAACTTTCGATGTGGACATGGTTATCCTTGCGGTTGGTTTCCGTCCAAACACAGCCCTTGCTGATGGTAAGATTGAACTCTTCCGCAACGGTGCCTTCCTTGTAGACAAGAAACAAGAAACATCACTCCCAGGTGTATTTGCTGTTGGTGACTGTGCAACTGTCTATGACAACGCTCGTAAAGATACAAGCTACATCGCCCTTGCTTCCAATGCTGTTCGTACTGGTATCGTTGGTGCCTACAATGCTTGTGGTCATGAATTGGAAGGAATCGGTGTTCAAGGTTCAAACGGTATCTCTATCTACGGTCTTCACATGGTTTCAACTGGTTTGACACTTGAAAAAGCGAAAGCAGCAGGTTACAATGCAACTGAAACTGGCTTTAACGATCTTCAAAAACCAGAATTCATGAAACATGACAACCATGAAGTAGCCATCAAGATTGTCTTTGACAAAGATAGCCGTGAAATTCTTGGTGCCCAAATGGTTTCACATGATATTGCAATTAGCATGGGAATCCACATGTTCTCACTTGCTATTCAAGAGCATGTTACAATTGATAAATTGGCCTTGACAGATCTCTTCTTCTTGCCACACTTCAACAAACCATACAACTACATCACAATGGCTGCCCTTACAGCTGAAAAATAAAAATAAATGAGCTATCTGGCCTTAGGTTAAGGTCAGATAGTTTTTCATCCAATCTGTACCCATACAATTGCAGTTTTTTTATCTTGTGATTCCTTCTAATCTGACTTAAAATGAAAAGGTAGCTACCAATACAAATGATGAGGATACAACAAATGACTGAAAATAGATATGAATTAAATAAAAACTTGGCACAGATGCTTAAAGGCGGGGTTATCATGGACGTTCAAAATCCTGAACAGGCCCGTATTGCAGAGGCTGCTGGTGCGGCAGCTGTGATGGCCTTGGAGCGGATTCCAGCTGATATTCGTGCAGCTGGTGGGGTTTCCCGTATGAGTGATCCAAAGATGATTAAGGAAATTCAAGAAGCGGTTAGTATTCCAGTAATGGCTAAGGTCAGAATCGGGCATTTTGTTGAAGCTCAGATTTTAGAGGCTATTGAGATTGACTATATCGATGAGAGTGAGGTTTTATCTCCAGCTGACGACCGTTTCCATGTGGATAAGAAAGAATTTCAAGTTCCTTTTGTCTGTGGAGCTAAGGATTTGGGTGAAGCCTTGCGTCGTATCGCTGAAGGTGCTTCTATGATTCGTACCAAAGGAGAACCGGGTACAGGGGATATTGTCCAAGCTGTTCGCCATATGCGTATGATGAATCAGGAAATTCGCCGCATTCAAAACCTACGTGAGGATGAACTTTATGTTGCTGCTAAGGACTTGCAAGTCCCTGTAGAATTGGTTCAATATGTCCATGAACATGGGAAATTGCCAGTTGTAAACTTCGCAGCTGGAGGAGTTGCAACGCCAGCAGATGCTGCGCTGATGATGCAATTAGGGGCAGAGGGTGTCTTTGTCGGTTCAGGTATTTTCAAGTCAGGAGATCCTGTTAAACGAGCGAGTGCCATTGTCAAAGCGGTAACTAACTTCCGTAATCCTCAAATCCTAGCTCAAATCTCTGAAGATTTAGGGGAAGCCATGGTTGGTATTAATGAAAATGAAATTCAAATTCTCATGGCAGAGCGAGGAAAATAGATGAAAATCGGAATATTGGCCTTGCAAGGTGCCTTTGCAGAACATGCAAAAGTGCTAGATCGATTAGGTGTCGAGAGTGTTGAAATCAGAAATTTAGAAGATTTTCAGCAAGATCAGAGTGACTTGTCGGGTTTGATTTTGCCTGGTGGGGAGTCTACAACCATGGGCAAGCTCTTACGAGACCAAAACATGCTGCTTCCCATTCGAGAAGCCATTCTATCTGGTTTACCAGCCTTTGGAACCTGTGCTGGCTTGATTTTGCTAGCTAAGGAAATTGCTTCTCAGGAAGAGAGTCATCTAGGAACTATGGATATGGCGGTCGAGCGCAATGCCTATGGTCGCCAATTAGGAAGTTTCTATACGGAAGCAGAATGTAAGGGAGTTGGTCAGATTCCAATGACCTTTATCCGTGGTCCGATTATCAGTAGTGTTGGAGAAGATGTAGAAATTCTAGCAACAGTGGACAATCAAATCGTTGCAGCCCAAGAAAAAAATATGTTGGTAACTTCTTTTCATCCAGAATTGACTGATGATGTGCGCTTGCACCAGTACTTTATCGAAATGTGTAAAGAAAAAAGTTGAGATTGAATTTCTCAACTTTTTTACATGTAATAAACAATAGCAATGTATTGGAGGGCAGATGCTGCTAGGATAAAGAGATGCCAAATCATGTGGAAATAAGGTTTTTTCTTGGCATAAAATCCAGCTCCAACTGTATAACAGAGTCCGCCAGTTACCATGAGACTCCAGAAAATGGGTGTTGTTTGACTGATAATGGCAGGAATGATAGCCAGAACCAACCAGCCCATAATCAGGTAAAGAGCAAGGCTAAATTTCTCATTGACTTTTTTAGCAAAGATTTTATAGAGAATACCAAAGATGGTCGTTCCCCATTGGATGGCAATAATCAGATAGCCAAACCAGTTATTCATTAAGGTTAAGACGACTGGTGTATAAGAGCCTGCGATAGCCACATAAATCATCGAATGGTCGATGATTCTCAAGACATATTTATGGGTCGAACCATAGGCCATAGAGTGATAAATGGTGGATGATAGAAACATGAGAAAGAGACTAATAACGAAAATGGAAACGCCGATAGAGGATAAAAATCCGTGTGCCTCATAACTATAGGTGGATGAAATAGGCAGTAAGATGAGCATGATGATTGCACCCACAGCATGGGTCACACTATTAGCAATCTCCTCTCCAAAACTGAGTTGTTTGCTGAGTTTAAGACTGGTGTTCATTGGATTACCTCCTCTTCAGTATGATGGATTAAGTCTAGAGTTTGATGATAGAGTTTAACGGTTTGGCAGCTGGTTTGGATAATGGGGTTAGCTGGATCAATTCCTTGGTTCATGTAGTCCACAAAAGCATCGTAGAGTTGGTCTGAACTTGCTTGAGTTTGGAGAGTATTAAGTGTCTGTGCTATTTCTTGAATCGAAAATACAGACTTGAGGGTTGTGATAGCAATCAAACGAGCAATCTGTTGGCGTTGGTATTTTTTCTTGTCAGGCTTTGTCAGGTAACCATGTTTGACATAGTTATTGACCATGGATGCTGTCAGGCCCTTGTCTTTATCAGGAGAGATAGGGGCGCAGACCTGATTGACATAGAGCAAAACCTGGTCCAGATAGAGGTCAATGTTTGGAATTTCTGCCCATTTTGGGTAGGAAAAGGTGAATTTCATTTTCAACTCCTTTTTATCTAGTTTTAATAACTAGATTATAAAATAATAAAAACAGAAAGTCAAGTTTTAACTGCTTGTAGAAAGACTTAAATTATGCTATGATGGGAGAAACTAGTCAGAAATGAGGAGAAAAGATGGAGATTCGTTTAGCTTTTCCAAATGAAGTAGATGCCATTATGCAGGTGATGGAGGATGCTAAAAAATGTTTAGCAGAAGCTGGTAGTGACCAGTGGCAAAATGGCTATCCAAATGCAGACATTATTATCGATGATATTATCTCGGGTCAAGCCTATGTAGCCTTGGAAGAAGGAGAACTACTAGCCTATGCTGCTGTGACCAAGAGTCCAGAGGCAGCCTATGAAGCCATTTATGAGGGAAACTGGCAAGCTGGAGAGTCAGAATATCTAGTCTTTCACCGTATTGCTGTGGCAGCAGATGTGCAGGGACAAGGAGTTGCTCAAACCTTCTTAGAGGGCTTGATTGAAGGATTTGATTATCTAGATTTTCGTTCAGATACGCATGCTGAAAACAAAGCTATGCAACATATTTTTGAAAAACTCGGATTTAAACAGGTTGGTAAGGTTCCAGTTGATGGCGAACGCTTGGCCTATCAAAAATTGAAGAAATAATGCAAAAGAAGTACGCAAAAATGCTCTATTCTTCGCCGATTGGCTCCCTTTCTCTCGTAGCTGATGACCATTATTTGTATGGAATTTGGGTACAGGAGCAGAAGCATTTTGAGAGGGGACTAGGAGATGAAACGATAGAAGCAGTTGTTAGTCATCCCATTTTAGACCCCGTTATTGCTTGCTTAGATGCTTACTTTAAAGGCAAGCCTCAGGATTTATCCAACTTGCCCTTGGCGCCAATCGGAACGGATTTTGAAAAGCGAGTTTGGTCCTATTTACAGGGAATTCCTTATGGTAAAACAGTGACCTATGGACAAATTGCTCAAGACCTGCAAGTGGCTTCTGCTCAAGCAATTGGTGGAGCAGTGGGACGCAATCCTTGGTCTATCCTAGTACCTTGTCATCGTGTGCTGGGAGCTGGCAAGCGTCTGACAGGGTATGCTGCAGGAGTGGAAAAGAAAGCTTGGCTCTTGGAGCATGAAGGCGCAGATTTTAAAGATATAAAATAGAAAGTGAAACACATGTTAGAATTTATCGAATACCCAAAATGTTCAACTTGTAAAAAAGCAAAACAAGAATTAAACCAACTCGGTGTGGACTACAACGCTGTTCACATCGTGGAAGAAACACCTAGTCAAGAAGCCATTTTAAACTGGTTAGAGACCTCAGGTTTCGAGTTGAAGCAATTTTTTAACACCAGTGGAATCAAATACCGTGAATTAGGATTGAAAAATAAGGTAGGAAGCCTGTCAAACCAGGAAGCGGCTGAGTTGCTAGCAAGTGACGGTATGTTGTTAAAACGTCCCATTTTAGTAGAAAATGGAGCTGTTAAGCAAATCGGTTATCGAAAAGCTTATGAAGAATTGGGATTGAAATAGTTTTTATCTATCTCTTTGATAGATAAAATATATAACCTCCCTGTTTCAAAGTATGATAAACTAGTAGGTAGACAAAGTCTGTATCTGACCGTAGCAAATAATTTCATTGACGGCAGAAGTATGGTAGAATGAATCATTATCAGGAGAGGATGTTTTTATGAATGTTACAACGATTTTAGCATCAGATTGGTACCAAAACTTGATGCAATTGATTCCGGATGGCAAGCTCTTTAGCCTACGTTCGGTCTTTGATGGGATTCCAAGAATTGTCCAACAACTTCCAACAACGATTATGTTGACAATTGGTGGTGCCCTTTTTGGCTTGGTTTTGGCGCTTCTTTTTGCCATTGTGAAGATCAATCGTGTCAAGATTTTATACCCCTTACAGGCCTTCTTTGTTAGTTTCTTAAAAGGGACACCGATTTTGGTGCAACTCATGTTGACCTACTACGGAATCCCTTTGGCTTTGAAAGCTCTCAATCAGCAATGGGGTACTGGTCTCAATATCAATGCGATTCCAGCCGCTGCATTTGCAATTGTCGCCTTTGCCTTTAATGAGGCAGCTTATGCCAGTGAAACCATTCGTGCAGCGATTCTCTCAGTTAATCCTGGTGAGATTGAGGCAGCACGCAGTCTGGGGATGACCCGAGCACAAGTTTATCGTCGAGTGATTATTCCAAATGCAGCAGTTGTGGCAACTCCAACTTTAATCAATTCCCTAATCGGTTTGACCAAGGGAACTTCCCTAGCATTTAGTGCGGGTGTTGTGGAAGTTTTTGCCCAAGCTCAGATTCTGGGTGGAGCTGATTATCGTTACTTTGAGCGATTCATCTCCGTTGCCCTTGTTTATTGGGTAGTCAATATCGGAATTGAGAGCCTCGGTCGTTTCATCGAGAGAAAAATGGCTATTTCTGCACCTGATACAGTGCAAACAGATGTGAAAGGAGACCTTCGTTAATGATTAAGATTTCGAATTTAAGCAAATCCTTTTCAGGACAGACTGTCTTGGATCATCTGGACTTGGATATTCAAAAAGGGGAAGTTGTAGCCTTGATTGGTTCTTCAGGAGCTGGAAAATCAACCTTCCTTCGCAGTCTCAATTATCTTGAAACACCTGACAGTGGCTCTATTCAGATTGATGATTTTTCAGTTGATTTTTCTAAAATCACTCAAGAAGAAATCCTTGCCCTACGTCGTAAGCTGTCTATGGTTTTCCAACAGTTTAATTTGTTTGAACGCCGCACAGCACTTGATAATGTGAAAGAAGGCTTGGTTGTTGTCAAGAAATTGTCTGATCAAGAAGCGACTAAGATTGCTAAGGAAGAGTTGGCTAAGGTTGGGCTTTCTGATCGTGAAAACCATTACCCTCGCCATTTATCAGGTGGACAGAAGCAGCGGGTTGCCTTGGCGCGTGCTCTTGCTATGAAACCAGATGTCTTGCTCTTAGACGAACCAACTTCAGCCCTTGACCCAGAATTAGTCGGTGAAGTAGAAAAGTCTATTGCAGATGCTGCTAAGTCAGGTCAGACTATGATTTTAGTTAGTCATGACATGTCCTTTGTAGCCCAAGTTGCTGATAAGATTCTTTTCCTAGATAAGGGGAAAATCATTGAGTCTGGAACACCGGATGAGATTATCCACCATCCTAAAGAAGAGCGGACAAAAGAATTCTTCGCTAGTTACAAACGGACTTATATTTGATATAATAGATAAAGAAAAACTCAGTTAGCTGGACTAGCTGAGTTTACTCTTTAAAAAGATAGAAATGAGAGAAATCATGCTACTGCAACTATTTTCTTTATATTTCGAGAGTTTGATCTTGACCACCATCCTCGTCCTGATTTTTTTAGGAGTTTGGATTGGACTGAGAGCCATGTCGGGAGTTGATAAGACAGCCAAGGCTCGCCAAGCCCATCTCTATGATATGATTATGATTGGGGTCTTGGTTGTTCCAGTATTATCCTTTGCGGTTATGAGTTTAATTCTTGTTTTCAAGGCATAATCCTTGCATGATTGACAAGAAAGAGTTAGAATAAAGATAGTTACAACAAGAAAGAAGGAAACTATATGTACGATACTATTATTATCGGTGCTGGACCTGCAGGAATGACTGCAGCCTTGTATGCTGCTCGAAGCAATTTGAAAGTAGCCTTGATTGAAGGTGGTCTGCCAGGTGGTCAGATGAATAATACATCTGATATCGAAAATTACCCAGGGTACGCTAATATCAGTGGGCCAGAATTGGCAGAAAAGATGTTTGAACCGCTTGAAAATCTTGGTGTTGAGCACATTTATGGTTATGTTGAAAATGTCGAAGACCATGGTGATTTTAAGAAAGTGATGACTGACGACCAAACATATGAAACACGTACAGTTATCGTAGCGACTGGCTCTAAACATCGTCCTTTGGGAGTACCTGGAGAAGAAGAACTGAACAGTCGAGGTGTTTCTTATTGTGCCGTTTGTGATGGTGCTTTCTTCCGTGACCAAGATTTGTTGGTAGTTGGTGGTGGAGATTCAGCTGTCGAAGAAGCTATCTTCTTGACTCGCTTTGCCAAGACTGTTACCATTGTTCACCGTCGTGACCAACTTCGTGCTCAAAAGCTTTTACAAGACCGCGCCTTTGCGAATGAGAAAATCAGCTTTATCTGGGATTCTGTAGTCAAGGAAATCAAGGGTGAAAACCGAGTAGAATCTGTCGTCTTTGAAAATGTGAAAACAGGTCAAGTGACAGAGCAAGCCTTCGGTGGTGTCTTTATCTATGTTGGTTTGGATCCTCTTAGCGATTTTGTTAAAGAATTGAATATCCAAGATCAGGCTGGTTGGATTGTGACAGATAATCACATGAAAACTGCAGTTGACGGTATCTTTGCAGTTGGAGATGTTCGCTTGAAAGACCTTCGCCAAGTAACAACAGCAGTTGGAGATGGCGCTATCGCTGGTCAAGAGGCTTACAAGTTTATCACCGAACATAGTTAATCATAAAAAAGTTTCCAATCAGATGACTGGAAACTTTTTTATAGTCTATTTCGAAAAACTTCGTACATGAGAATGGCTGCAGCAACACTGGCATTGAGGCTCTGAACATGTCCATTCATCGGAATGGTAATCATTTCATCGACCTGTTTTTTGATGTTACTAGAGATGCCTTTCCCTTCATTTCCGATGATGAGGGCGATTTTCCCTTTTGTATTCCACTTGTGGCAAGGTGTGCCGTTCATATCTGTTCCAAAAGTCCAAAAACCTTCATCCTTGAGTTTGTCTAGAGTTTGGCTCAGATTGGTCACTCGGGCGATTGAACGTGTTCAACAGCACCTGTAGCCGTTTTGGCAACGACAGGAGTAACTCCAACAGCACGGTGTTTGGGAATGATGACACCTGAAACATTGGTCGCATCGGCCGTTCTCAAGATTGAACCCAGATTATGGGGATCAGTAAGACCATCCAGAATCAATAGAAGTGGATTTTCTTCTTGATGCGTTTTTGCAAGAATGTGGTCCAGCTCGCTATAGGCAAATTCAGACACTCGTAGAACAAAACCTTGGTGAACCGCACCTTCAGTCATCTCAGAGAGGGATTTTTTTGAAGTCCAAGAAATGGATACCTTCTTTTCTGTAGCCAGTTCTTTGACTTTCTCAATATTCTTACCTCGGAGATCTTCTTGGAGGTAAAGTTTGTTTCCTGTGTTTGCAAGGAGGGCTTCGGTAACGGCGTGGACGCCATAGACAATATCATTTGTTTTCATGCCTCTATTATAACACAAAACCCCGTCTTGCAACGGGATTTTCTTTATTCTAGAATCAGTAAGCCATCTTTAACTGCAAATGGGTCTTTTTCATTGATACGGTCGTAAAACATGATACCGTTGATGTGGTCAATTTCATGTTGAACAACGATGGAGTTGTAGCCTTTGAGTTTGATACGGTGTTTTTCTCCATCCTTGTCAAAGTAGTCAACTGTAACGCGGGCATGGCGAACTACGTAGCCAGGCACGTTGCGGTCAACAGACAGACAACCTTCTCCTTCGCCAAGAGCAGCGTCTTGAACAGAGTGAGAGACGATTTTGGGATTGTACATAATGGCTTGTAAGTCGTAGGCTTCCTGTGGAGTTTCGCCTTCTTCAACAATATTAGGTACCAAAACAGCGATAATACGTTTTGAGATATCTAACTGAGGAGCAGCCAGTCCAACCCCACCGCGGAGTCCCATCTTTTCAGCCATGACAGGATCTTGGGAATGTTTAAGGAACTGCATCATTTTTTCGCCTAGGATGATTTCCTGATCAGACAAGGGGAAAGTGACTTCCTCAGCAACCGCGCGTAGAGTAGGATTCCCTTCACGGATAATATCGTTCATATCAATTAAGTGAGCAGCTTTTGTAATACGTTCTATTGCAGACATTTTCTCTCCTTTCATTACCTCTACATAATAACACAAAATGACAAGGATTGAAAGTATTACAGCCTTTAGGATTTATAGAAAATAGATAGGAAGTTCAATTCATACTCAATGAAAATCAAAGAGCAAACTAGGAAACTAGCCGCAGGTTGTACTTGAGTACGGTAAGGCGACGCTGACGTGGTTTGAATTTGATTTTCGAAGAGTATCAATTGTGAAAGAATTACTTATCTATGATATAATGAAAAGAAAAGGCTTGCATTAGAAAGTTGGGAGAATACAGATGCAAAGAAGACAGGAAAGACATAAACGTGGATCAGTTTTTCGTTTTATGAGGGGCTTGGTAAACTTTTTTAGGAGTTATCGTAGGTGGAGCAATAAGGGATTTGTTGCGGTCCTTTTGCTAGCAGTTGCTTTATCAATGGGCTTGGTCTTGTTGTTTGAAAGTTTCCAAGGAATCCCCTTGACCAGTCAAAAAAAGGATGCCATTTCTCAAGAAGCAAATAAGACGAATCAAAATTCCAAAAATCAGGACGAGGAAAAAACTGCTAGAATTATGGCCAACGGGGACCTCCTCTATCACATTCCCATCTATCGTTCTGCCTTAAAAGAAGATGGGACCTATGATTTCCATGAAAATTTTGAATATGTAAAACCATGGCTCAAACAAGCAGACTTGATTTTAGGTGATTTTGAAGGTACTGTAAACAAGGACCACTATTTGGCTGGTTATCCGCTATTTAATGCACCTGGAGAAGTCATGGATGCCATCAAGGATGCTGGTTATCAAGTGCTAGACTTGGCGCATAACCATATCCTAGATTCACAAATAGAAGGTGTGGTCTCAACAGCAGATGCAATTGAAAAGGCAGGAATGACACCGATTGGAGTGTATACGCATGAGTCCCGTGATCAAGCTCCACTGGTTATCAAGGAAGTGAACGGCATCAAGGTTGCACTTTTGGCCTATTCTTATGGATTTAATGGAATTGAGCAAAGTATTTCTCAAGAGGACTATAACCGCTATCTTTCAGACTTAAATGAAGACAAGATGAAGGCTGAAATTGAACGAGCAGAGAAGGAAGCGGATATTACTATTATCATGCCTCAGATGGGTGTGGAGTATCGCTTGGAACCAACTGAAGAACAAAAGGCTCTTTATCACAAGATGATCGATTGGGGAGCGGATATTATCTTTGGAGGGCATCCTCACGTTGTAGAACCATCTGAAACGGTTGAAAAAGATGGGGACAAGAAACTCATTATCTATTCAATGGGGAACTTCATTTCTAATCAACGAATTGAAACCATGCAAGATGAAGAGAATGCTAAGTGGACAGAGCGTGGCGTGCTCATGGATGTGACTATTAAGAAAAAAGCAGGTAAGACGACAATCGAAACTGCCAAAGCGCATCCTTCTTGGGTAAACCGTACACCAAAAGGAACCTATTCTCCAGAAGGTTATCCACTCTTCCTTTACCAAACTTATATCTTAGAAGATTTTATCGAGGGTGGCAGTCATCGTGACCAGTTAGATGAAGCGACTAAGGAACGAATTGATACAGCCTATAAAGAAATGAACGAACATGTGGGATTGAAGTGGGACTAACTTGGATCCAGAGGAAAGTAAATGACGATTAAGGTAATTGCGACAGATATGGATGGGACCTTGCTGGATGCTAGAGGCCAGCTTGATCTCCCACGTTTGGAAAAGATTTTAGATCAGTTGGATCAAAGGGGTATTCGTTTTGTCATCGCAACTGGGAATGAAATTCACCGCATGAGGCAACTACTGGAGCACTTGGTGGATCGGGTGGTTCTGGTTGTTGCTAATGGTGCTCGTATTTTTGAAAATAATGAACTGATTCAGGCTCAGACTTGGGATGATGCCATTGTTGATAAGGCCTTGGCTCATTTCAAGGGTCTAGAGTGTCAAAATCAATTTGTTGTAACGGGGATGAAGGGTGGTTTCGTCAAAGAAGGTACGATTTTTACAGACCTTGAAAGTTTTATGACTCCAGAAATGATTGAAAAATTCTATCAACGGATGCAGTTTGTGGATGAATTAACCTCTGACCTCTTTGGTGGTGTACTCAAGATGAGTATGGTTGTTGGTGAGGAGCGTTTGAGTTCGGTTTTGGAAGAAATCAATGAACTCTTTGATGGCCGTGTTCGGGCTGTATCGAGTGGCTATGGTTGCATTGATATTCTTCAAGCTGGGGTTCATAAAGCATGGGGCTTGGAAGAATTACTCAGGCGCTGGGACTTGAACCCTCAACAAATCATGGCTTTTGGTGACAGTGAAAATGATGTTGAAATGCTTGAAATGGCTGGAATTGCCTATGCGATGGAAAATGCTGATGATAAGGCCAAAGCTGTGGCGACGGCTCTAGCGCCAGCCAACAGCCAAGGCGGAGTTTATCAAGTCTTGGAAAAACTGGTTAGAAAAAAAGGAGAATGAAGTGGCAGTACAGTTATTAGAAAAATTGGTTACTAAAGGAACAAGAAAAAAATCCAAACCAAGTATCGTCACTTGAATTGCATTTCTATTGTAGAGCCAGACATTCTTTTTTTATTGGGGATTCCATTGTCGAATATTATCCTCTGCAGGAACTATTTGGGAACTTCAAAGACGATTGTCAATCGAGGGCATTCGAGGTTATCAGACAGGGCTGTTATTAGAAAAATCTAGATGCGCATCTGTACGGTGGAGCAGTAGATAAAATTGTCCTTTTGATTGGGACAAATGATATCGGAAAAAGATGTGCCTGTGAATGAGGCGCTCAATAACCTTGAAGCTATCATACAATCCATTGCTCGCGATTATCCATTGACTGAGATGAAACTGCTTTCCATTTTGCCAGTCAATGAGGGAAAGGAGTACAAGCAGACAGTCTATATCCGCACGAATGAAAAAATTCAGAAATGGAATCAAGCCTATCAAGAGCTTGCTTCTGCCTACATGCAGGTAGAATTTGTGTCAGTTTTTGATCGTTTGACAGACCAAGCAGATCAACTAAAAAAAGAATATACAACTGATGGGCTGCACCTCAGTGTTGCTGGTTATCAGGCTTTGACAAAAGCCTTGAAAGACTATCTTTTCTAGTTCATTGCTTTCCTTTTTGCATTTTTGAGTTAGATAAGGTATAATAGTTTTATTGTCTTTTGGGGTCGTTACGGATTCGACAGGCATTATGAGGCATATTTTGCGACTCGTGTGGCGACGTAAACGCTCAGTTAAATATAACTGCAAAAAATAACACTTCTTACGCTCTAGCTGCTTAAAAACCAGCAGGCGTGACCCGATTTGGATTGCTCGTGTTCAATGACAGGTCTTATTATTAGCGAGATACGATTAAGTCTTGTCTAGCGGCTTGATAAGAGATTGATAGACTCGCAGTTTCTAGGCTTGAGTTATGTGTCGAGGGACTGTTAAACTAATACATAACCTATGGTTGTAGACAAATATGTTGGCAGGTGTTTGGACGTGGGTTCGACTCCCACCGGCTCCATTATTCCTTTGCATTCTTTTGCATTCCTTGGTAAAACGTTGTTAAATCAACGTTTTTTGTTTTTGTCTCTGGTATTCCTTGGCATTCTTTTGCGAAAAAGGGAGTCACAAACAGACTCTAAAACAGACCCTCTTTTTAAAAAAGCGATAAAAAAGGATACAACATTTGTTGCATCCTAGAAATAATTTTTCTTTTCTACGGAAGACATGGGATTCGAACCCACGCACGCTGTTACACGCCTACCGCGTTTCCAACACGGCCTCTTAAGCCTCTTGAGTAATCTTCCAATACTTACTCAAATAGTCTACCATAAAGGCTCTTATCTTGCAATAAAAATTCTAGAAATAAGAAAAATGATAGTTTTTGAAAGAAAATGATAAAAAATGCTTGACTTTGAAATAAAGTATGATAGAATGAATAGTGTAAACGATAACAGGAGGTGATTCAGTGTTAAAAACAGAGCGGAAACAACTGATTTTAGAGGAGTTAAATCAACATCATGTAGTTTCTCTAGAGAAATTAGTTAGTTTGCTAGAGACCTCAGAATCAACGGTTCGAAGAGACTTGGATGAGTTAGAAGCAGAAAACAAGCTTCGTCGCGTGCATGGTGGAGCAGAATTGCCCCACTCCTTGCAGGAAGAAGAAACCATTCAAGAAAAATCTGTCAAAAACCTTCAAGAAAAGAAGTTGCTGGCTCAGAAAGCAGCCTCTCTCATCAAGGAACAAGATGTCATCTTTATCGATGCTGGAACAACAACTGCCTTTTTGATTCATGAATTGGTCAATAAGAATGTTACAGTCGTGACCAACTCGATACACCATGCTGCTCAGTTGGTTGAAAAGCAGATTCCAACTGTCATGGTTGGAGGAAGTGTCAAGATGGCGACAGATGCGAGCATCGGGGGCGTTGCTCTTAACCAGATTAACCAATTGCACTTTGACCGTGCCTTTATCGGGATGAATGGTGTGGACGATGGTTATTATACGACTCCTGATATGGAGGAGGGAGCTGTGAAGAGAGCTATTTTGGAGAATGCCAAACAGACCTATGTCTTGGTGGATTCGTCTAAGATTGGACAAACTTGCTTGCCAAGGTAGCACCACTCAAACGCGCTATTGTTATCACAAGTCAAGGGCATGAGCTCTTGCAGACAATTAAGGAAAAAACGGAGGTAATAGAAGTATGATTTATACAGTCACACTCAATCCATCCATTGACTATATCGTGCGCTTGGACCAGGTACAAGTCGGTAGTGTCAATCGTATGGACAGTGATGATAAGTTTGCTGGTGGGAAAGGAATTAATGTCAGTCGTGTCTTGAAACGCTTGGGTATTCAAAATACAGCGACTGGATTTATCGGAGGTTTTACTGGTGAATTTATCACAGATACTCTGGCAGAAGAAGAAATCGAGACGCGTTTTGTCCAAGTAGCAGAAGATACTCGTATCAATGTCAAAATCAAAGCAGACCAAGAAACAGAAATCAACGGTACGGGTCCAACTGTTGAACCGGCTCAGTTAGAAGAGTTAAAAGCCGTTCTTTCAAGTCTGACAGCAGAAGATACGGTTGTCTTTGCAGGTTCAAGTGCTAAAAATCTAGGCAATGTCATCTACAAGGATTTGATTGCCTTGACGCGCCAGACGGGTGCGCAAGTGGTTTGTGACTTTGAAGGACAGACCTTGATTGATAGTTTGGACTACCAGCCACTTTTAGTCAAACCAAACAATCATGAACTTGGAGCGATTTTTGGAGTGAAACTCGAAAGTTTAGATGAAATTGAGAAATACGCTCGTGAGTTATTGGCCAAAGGTGCTCAAAACGTCATTATCTCTATGGCTGGCGACGGTGCCCTTCTTGTCACATCTGAGGGAGCATACTTTGCTAAACCAATCAAAGGGACAGTCAAAAATTCAGTTGGTGCTGGTGATTCTATGGTTGCCGGATTCACAGGTGAATTTGTCAAATCAAAAGATGCAGTAGAAGCCTTCAAATGGGGAGTTGCTTGTGGAACAGCAACTACCTTCTCGGATGACTTGGCAACGGCAGAATTTATTAAAGAAACATATGAAAAAGTTGAGGTAGAAAAACGATGAAAATTCAAGACCTATTGAGAAAAGATGTCATGTTGCTGGATTTGCAGGCGACTGAAAAAACAGCTGTCATCGACGAGATGATTAAAAGTTTGACAGATCACGGTTATGTGACAGATTTTGAAACCTTTAAAGAAGGAATTTTGGCGCGTGAAGCTTTAACTTCTACTGGTTTAGGAGACGGTATCGCAATGCCTCACAGCAAAAACGCTGCTGTAAAAGAAGCGACTGTTCTCTTTGCTAAGTCAAACAAGGGTGTTGACTATGAGAGCTTGGATGGACAAGCAACTGACCTCTTCTTTATGATTGCGGCTCCAGAAGGTGCCAATGATACTCACTTGGCAGCCTTGGCAGAATTATCTCAATACTTGATGAAAGACGGTTTTGCTGACAAACTTCGTCAAGCAACATCAGCTGACCAAGTCATCGAACTTTTTGACCAAGCGTCAGAAAAAGCTGAGGAGCCTGTTCAAGCGCCTGCCAATGACTCTGGTGACTTTATCGTGGCTGTTACAGCTTGTACGACAGGTATTGCCCACACTTACATGGCCCAAGAAGCTCTTCAAAAAGTGGCTACTGAAATGGGTGTTGGAATTAAGGTCGAAACCAACGGTGCTAGCGGTGTTGGTAACCAACTAACTGCGGAAGACATTCGTAAGGCTAAAGCTGTTATCATCGCAGCAGACAAGGCCGTTGAAATGGATCGTTTCGATGGCAAACCATTGATCAATCGTCCAGTTGCTGACGGTATCCGTAAGACAGAAGAGTTAATTAACTTGGCTCTTTCAGGAGATGCTGAAGTCTACCGTGCCGCTAATGGTACAAAAGCTGCAACAGCAAGCAACGAAAAACAAAGCCTTGGTGCTGCCTTCTACAAACACTTGATGAGTGGTGTATCGCAAATGTTACCATTCGTTATCGGTGGTGGTATCATGATTGCCCTTGCCTTCTTGATTGACGGTGCTTTGGGTGTTCCAAATGAAAACCTTGGCAATCTTGGTTCCTACCATGAACTAGCTTCTATGTTCATGAAATTGGTGGTGCAGCCTTTGGCTTGATGCTCCCAGTCTTTGCAGGTTATGTTGCCTACTCTATCGCTGAAAAACCAGGTTTGGTTGCAGGTTTTGTGGCTGGTGCTATTGCCAAAGAAGGTTTTGCCTTTGGTAAAATTCCTTATGCCGCAGGTGGTGAAGCAACTTCAACTCTTGCAGGTGTCTCATCTGGTTTCTTAGGTGCCCTTGTGGGTGGATTTATCGCAGGTGCCTTGGTTCTTGCTATTAAGAAATACGTGAAAGTTCCTCGTTCACTTGAAGGTGCTAAGTCAATCCTTCTCTTGCCACTTCTTGGAACAATCTTGACTGGATTTGTTATGCTGGCTGTGAATATCCCGATGGCAGCAATCAACACTGCCATGAATGACTTCCTAGGTGGTCTTGGAGGAGGTTCAGCTGTCCTTCTTGGTATCGTTCTTGGTGGTATGATGGCTGTTGACATGGGTGGACCAGTCAATAAAGCAGCTTATGTCTTTGGTACAGGTACGCTTGCAGCGACTGTTTCTTCAGGTGGTTCTGTAGCCATGGCAGCAGTTATGGCTGGAGGAATGGTACCACCACTTGCAATCTTTGTCGCAACCCTTCTTTTCAAAGATAAATTTACTAAGGAAGAACGTAACTCTGGTTTGACAAACATCATCATGGGCTTGTCATTTATCACCGAAGGAGCGATTCCATTTGGTGCCGCTGACCCAGCTCGTGCGATCCCAAGCTTCATCCTTGGTTCAGCAGTAGCAGGCGGACTCGTTGGTCTTACTGGAATCAAACTCATGGCGCCACACGGAGGAATCTTCGTGATTGCCCTTACTTCAAATGCTCTTCTTTACCTTGCCTCAGTCTTGGTAGGAGCAATCGTAAGTGGTGTGGTTTATGGTTACCTACGCAAACCTCAAGCAGTGAAATAAAAGGGAACTATATACCAGTTTAAACCAACCACAAGATATAGTATTTTTGAAAATACGAAAAAAGGCGATTGTCCAAGCGGAAATCGTCTTTTTGATATTTAGAACAAGTTCAACCTAATATTTCCACCAAATTGTGGCTTTTCAAGAGCTACTTGAGCTAATTGATCTAGTGTGTGTTCACTATTTTCTTGATTATAGAATTTAAGACCTTTGATGATAACTCCTTCAACTTCATCCTCGAAAACTAAATCTTCCTGATGGTCGTTGATATATGTAAGAAGCTCTTCTTTCCATCTATCCTTTTCTACCAAATGTTCACCTTTGGGTTCAATGAATATTTGAAGATAGTAGTCCTTATTTTGAAGGAGTAAGATAAAGTCTGGCTGAAATCCTAAAAATTGATTTCTCGTGGATTCTCTTCAAATTGATGCAATTTTAATTGTTCAACTTTATCTGTCCCTTTTAGCATATTTTCATCCATTCGAATGAGGAAAACATCTCCATATTTCTCCCTTAGTTCATCAATATGGTTGGCGATAGCATTAACTAGATTTTCTTCATTCCTATTGATTATAGCTGATTGATAAGCAAAGAAGTCAAATTTTTCAAATGAAATATTAGATACTTTTTGTTCGATGAAGGATTCACTCTTCTTAGCTGTATCATAATTAGGTATTCGTTTACGATAATCAACGAGATATTCTGTAATTGGATACCCAACAAAGCGGTTCGTCCCCCTTGCTTTGCGATAACCTGCCTTTATTTGGATAGCCAGTAGGTTAAAAAAGTTATCAACAATTTTCAGCTTTTCCATAGCAGAAAAATCTTCTACAATGGTTTCTTTTTCTGTTGTGACAGAGAGTGTAAGATTCTGCAAATCTAGCCAATTTTCACCCCAAAAATCCTCCAGAGATTTGAGATTTGGGAGATATCTTTTCAGATTTTCAAATCGGAAAAAGTTAGAGCGACTAATTGACTTTTTAAAATAACGAATATCAATTCCCTTTAATTGGGACGTTTTTAACTCTATTGCTTCAGCTGAAAGGTAAGCTGTTTCATAGGTAGATTTAAAATAAGTTACATTGGCTAGCTTAGAAATTTCAATACCATATGCACGTAAATTCACATAGTGACTGTCAGGAATTTCCTCAGTTTCATTATAATAAAGTTTACCTATTTTAAAGATTTGAGTTTCTTGAAAGAGGGTTTTAGTTTGATTTCAATCGGAGGATTTTTTTCATCAGTCCCAGTCGCAAGATTCATCTTGTCAAGTGATGCCATCAAATTCTTGATGTATTGCGGTTCATTAAGGGTATGGTAGTGTAATGTTTCCAACAAAAGGCTTGCTGTTTCATCTGCTTCATCAAATCGTCTTTGGTAAGAAATCTTTTTATTTAAGGAGAAAGGATTATATCGTGCTCCACGTCCAATCAGCTGAGCTTCGGAATTGGTTGATTTAGCATCCCTTTTATCATTCTTCTTACCTAGATTGCTAATACGAACAATATCGTATAGATTGAGTACATCCCAACCTTCTGTTAATTTTGCCACAGCAAAAACTACACGATACAGGTTATTTGGTGACTCAAGCGAATTGAGCGCCTGATACTGCCCTGTTTCTAGTAATCCTTTTGAACCACTATCTGAGTCATTTGCATTTAAAATCCTAGTCGGTGAAAGCCACGCTTAATTTCTCGAACAATAGTTGAAAGATCCTCCTTTTCGATATAATACTGATAAGCTAGCTGTAGGGTATGGCTTTGCTCTTCTGATACACTTCTCAATTGTGAAGCAAGGAACGACCTTAAACTTTCCACGGTCAGACCATCAATCATCTCATTGAATAGATTGTTTGCTTCATAGGAAGCATCAATTTTATGTGATTTGAAAAGAATGACTGGTTTTATCTCAATCCCAAATCTTTCTAGAGCAAATTTGCGACGATATTCACTCAGAAGAACGGTACTAAGCATGTTATCTTCGTTGGAATTCCCCGTCTGAATGCGTCTTACATTTTTGGAATAGCGCTCTTTGATGTATGAATCCAAGGTATAACGGTAAATAATCTTATCTCGATATTTTTGATAAATGGTGTCATCGTCAAAATCCAGTGTTGCTGTAAACTCCAGCAAGAGATTATCAGCATGTGCGTGAAGGAGATCAAGTAGGCTTTTTTCCCATGAGACTTTTTCTAATTCTGCTTTACTTTTCTTTTTTGTAGAAGCAGAATAGTGATGAGCCTCATCTGCCAGAATAATCATTTTTGTCTTCTGGTAATCTTTTAATGACATTACATTTTCTGCCTGTGTATACAATTCATTTGTCAACGTTTGAATTGAAACGAATTTGATGTTGATAGAATTCGAAAGTGGAAACTCAGGAAATCTTCCTGAAATCTGATTGATAAAGATATGTTCCCCATCAATTTCTAAGTTAGAATCAAAAAGAAACTTCGTAGATTGAGCACCCGTTAGATTATCAATCGTCTTATTCAGAACACCATTGGTATTCACTGTGAACAGAAAATTTTGATACCCTTTTTCTTTATAGAGGTAGAGGATTAAACCAGCCATCAAATCAGTCTTTCCCGAACCAGTCGCCATATTAAACATTAGTTGTCTAGGTTTTCGAAACTTGAATGTTTCTGATGTCTGTGTGTAATGAAAATAACGAATAGCCTCACTCTGATAGTAACGTGGTTCGTGCTTGAGATTTTCTACAATATACTGTGGCAACTCCCAGCCATGCTGTTCATGCAAAATATCCATATCCAGCTGTTTCAATTCATCGAAGAGTTCAAAGATTAGTTCCTTTTTCTTTGTATTTTTAGCCATCATTTCTCTCCATAAAAACTCTTATTGAAATCGTAATCTGATTGAGATAGTTGCGATTTAATAGTTTCATCATCAATTTCGGAGTAGTTGTGATAGAGCTGATTTTTATCAATAATCTTCACAAGAATTTTTTTCTGCATTTCAAATTCTTCATCCCAGATAGATTGAGCAACTTCTTGTAAATCCACTCTGAAATCAAAGTCAAGTGTAGATTTCATATCATCAAAGATAGATTTTAATTCTTCAGAATTTTTAGAGTTAAGGACAATATCAATAAAGGTTGAATTTTTGTCCATTAACTCAGCATAAATGAATGAACCACCACCAGACCAAGCAATAGCTTTCGAGATTCCAGTAGAATCACCATTAACTACATTTTCCAATCTCTTAACAATCAAATCATCAATATACTCCATCTGTTCTATAGTGATATATTGACGATTCATTTTATGAGCTACAGCTGCTGTGGTTCCAGATCCTCCAAAAAAATCAAGTATAATATCACTTTCTTCACTAGAACTTGCGATAATTCTGTGTATTAATTTTTCTGGTTTTTTTCCATTTTCTAATGATACACCACCTTCTGTTTTAATACTACTCCATGAAATATCTTCCCAAAGAGTTCCTGCTTTCTCGGTCTTATAAACCTCCCCATCCTCAATATAAGCAGTTTCTTTTAAAAAACTAACTAATCGTTTAGTCGAACCGATAAATCCAACATCAACTATCTTGCCTTTATTCTTACCAGAAACCGGCTTATAACGAGCAATTGTGTAACCATCATCGGTAACATTATTTCTCACTCTACTTCTAATAGATGTTTGAGCATTTTCTGTGGTAAAAATTTTATCTAAATACTTCTTATATATTTCACCTTCATCTAACCCCTCTTCAGCCATCAATGACTTAATCGTCTTAGTCTCATAACCTTTCACTTGATAAAGTTCAATACAATCCCCACGACCATCAACTGTCTCTCCAATTTTTTCTAGTTTTCCAGGATTTACTAAAACAGTTTTATAAGCAAAGTTTTTCCCATTTTCTCTACGTTCTTGTATGTAATTCATCAGTTTATATGGTTTTGTCTGAATATTAATACGAGCATCATTATTAGCGTAGATGAGTATAAATTCTGTGTTCTTCTTAAGTCTTCTATCCTCTCCTCCGCCACTAGCTCCAGAAGAAGATTTGGACTTAATAGTAACTGTATTTAAATAAGATCCTTCTCCAAAAATTTCATCTAGTAATACTTTAAGATAGGCATGTTGTGAATCATCGGTCTGTACCCAAAGTGTTCCGTCAGTCTTTAATAACTCTTTCGCAATTTTCAATCTATTTTTCATAAAAACCAGCCAAGTAGATCTACTAAATTTATCATTATAAATAAAGCTATCTGATCCAGTGTTATACGGAGGATCTATAAAAATACATTTCACTTTCCCTGCAAAACGTTTTTTTAAACTATGCAGAGCAAGAAGGTTATTCCCTTTGATAATAAGATTATCAGTATCATTGATTTCTGAAATATCTGACTCTCCATTCTCGTCATATTTCTTAGCATTTTTAAAAATCTTATTATCGAGAAGAACGTCAATTTCTTCATGGGCTATTGTTTCATTTAAAAAAGATTCGATGACACCTTCCTCTTCGTTATCTTCCTTGCTCATACCAGCTTTTAAGATACTATCTTTGTAGGGGAAATTTAGGACAACATCTGTTGTTTCATCTAGATAGCTATTATTTGCTGCTAATCCGATTTTGTTGGTGTAACGTGTGTAAGAATTCGACCAATATTCATCAACCTCAAGCATTTGAATGATATCATTGATTTTCAAAATTGTCACCCCAGCAATATCCTCAGTAAATGCTTCATTTAGAATTGCATTTGTCAAAATCTTTTCAACCAACTCAGGTTTATAATTATCTAAATCTACTATAATAGCATCTTTTTTTAATAGTCCCTCAGCTACATACTGTTCAGCAAAGCTTTCCACCACCTCTCGCAGGGCTCGTTGAATCGCTGTTTCGAATGCTTGGCTCATACAGATACCTCGCTTTTAGAAACAACAGAAAAGACCTTCTCACAAAAATGTGAAAAAGTCTGTTTTAGGGCTTGACAAAAAATACGCTTGATTACATAATCAGCGTGAGCTGTGAGCTGTGAGCTGTGAGCTGTGAGCTGTGAGCTGTGAGCTGTGAGCTGTGAGCTGTGAGCTGTGAGCTGTGAGCTGTGAGCTGTGAGCTGTGAGCTGTGAGCTGTGAGCTGTGAGCTGTGAGCTGTGATTGCGTTCATACCAATCATTCCTTTACTTTTTGATAGTTCTATTATATCAAAATTTCAAAATTTTGCATATCTTCTTTTTTTGATGAACAGTCATCTGAATCATAAAGGCTATTAAAAAGATGTTCTGAAATTGCTTAGGGAGGGAAACCATGGATAAGAAAATTTTATTTGAATCTCTTAATACTGAACTATCCAAGGAGAATATTGACCTTTTCCGAAATGCCTGTGAAATATGGTATAATAGAAGAATGGTAAACAAGAATACAAGTAAAACAAGACGGAGACCGTCTAAAGCAGAACTCGAAAGAAAAGAAGCGATTCAACGAATGTTGATTTCGTTGGGAATCGCGATTTTATTGATTTTCGCAGCCTTCAAATTAGGGGCTGCAGGTATAACCCTTTACAATTTAATTCGCTTGCTGGTGGGCAGCCTAGCCTATCTGGCAATAGTTGCCCTCTTGATCTATCTCTTCTTTTTCAAGTGGATACGAAAACAGGAAGGCCTCTTATCTGGCTTTTTCACCATATTTGCGGGCTTGCTCCTGATTTTTGAAGCCTACTTGGTTTGGAAATATGGTTTGGACAAGTCGGTTTTAAAAGGAACCATGGCTCAGGTTGTGACTGATTTGACTGGCTTTCGAACGACCAGTTTTGCTGGTGGAGGCTTGATTGGGGTCGCTCTTTATATGCCAACCGCCTTTCTCTTCTCAAATATTGGCACTTACTTTATTGGAGTTATCTTGATTTTAGTGGGGGCTCTTCTGATCAGTCCTTGGTCTGTTTATGATGTTGCTGAATGTTTCAGTAGAGGTTTTGCCAAATGGCGGGAAGGGCATGAGCGTCGAAAAGAGGAACGCTTTGTCAAACAAGAAGAAAAAGCTCGCCAAAAGGCTGAGGAAGAAGCTAGATTAGAACAAGAAGAAGCTGAAAAAGCCTTACTCGATTTGCCTCCTGTTGATATGGAAACGGGTGAAATTTTGACAGAAGATGTTGTGCTTGACGTTCCACCTATGCCTGAAGAAGATTGGGTGGAACCAGAAATCATTCTGCCTCAAGCTGAACATGAATTCCCAGAACAGGAACAAACATTTGATGACGAAGATGTTCAGGTTGATTTTTCAGCCAAGGAAGCCCTTGAATACAAACTTCCAAGTTTACAACTCTTTGCCCCAGATAAACCAAAGGACCAGTCTAAAGAGAAGAAAATCGTTCGGGAAAATATCAAAATCCTAGAAGAAACCTTTGCTAGCTTTGGTATCAAGGTAACGGTTGAACGGGCTGAAATTGGGCCATCCGTGACCAAGTATGAAGTTAAGCCAGCAGTGGGTGTACGAGTCAACCGCATTTCCAATCTAGCAGATGACCTCGCTCTTGCCTTGGCTGCCAAGGATGTCCGAATTGAGGCACCAATTCCTGGGAAATCTCTCGTTGGAATCGAGGTTCCTAACTCTGAAATTGCGACTGTGTCTTTCCGAGAACTATGGGAACAATCTCAAACGAAAGCAGAAAATCTCTTGGAAATTCCTTTAGGAAAGGCAGTTAATGGCACCGCAAGAGCTTTTGACCTTTCTAAAATGCCCCACTTGCTCGTCGCAGGTTCGACGGGTTCAGGTAAGTCAGTAGCAGTTAACGGTATTATCGCTAGCATTCTCATGAAGGCGAGACCAGATCAAGTTAAATTTATGATGGTCGATCCCAAGATGGTTGAGTTATCTGTTTACAATGATATTCCCCACCTCTTGATTCCAGTTGTGACCAATCCACGTAAGGCCAGCAAGGCTCTGCAAAAGGTTGTGGATGAGATGGAAAATCGTTATGAACTCTTTGCCAAGGTGGGAGTTCGTAACATTGCAGGTTTTAATGCCAAGGTTGAGGAATTTAATGCTCAATCTGAGTACAAGCAGATTCCACTGCCACTCATTGTTGTGATTGTGGATGAGTTGGCTGACCTCATGATGGTGGCTAGCAAGGAGGTGGAAGATGCCATTATCCGTCTTGGGCAGAAGGCACGTGCTGCCGGTATCCACATGATTCTTGCAACCCAGCGTCCATCCGTTGATGTCATTTCTGGTCTGATCAAGGCCAATGTTCCATCTCGTGTAGCGTTTGCGGTTTCATCAGGGACAGACTCCCGTACGATTTTGGATGAAAATGGAGCAGAAAAACTGCTTGGTCGAGGCGACATGCTCTTTAAACCGATTGATGAAAATCACCCAGTTCGTCTCCAAGGCTCCTTTATCTCGGATGATGATGTCGAACGCATCGTAAACTATATCAAGGCTCAGGCAGATGCAGACTATGATGAGAGTTTTGATCCAGGTGAGGTTTCTGAAAATGACGGAGAATTTTCAGATGGTGAATCTGGTGGGGATCCGCTTTTTGAAGAAGCCAAGGCTTTGGTCATCGAGACGCAGAAAGCCAGTGCGTCCATGATTCAGCGTCGTTTATCAGTTGGCTTTAACCGTGCGACCCGCCTTATGGAAGAACTGGAGATGGCAGGTGTCATTGGTCCAGCTGAAGGTACCAAACCAAGAAAAGTTTTACAACAATAAAAAAATAGCTTCTTTCCAAATTTGGAGGGAAGCTATTTTACTGGCTATTGATTACTTTTATACTCTTCGAAAATCTCTTCAAACCACGTCAGCTTCGCCTTGCCGTGTGTATGGTTACTGACTTCGTCAGTTCTATCCACAACCTCAAAGATGTACTTTGAGCAGCCTACGGCTAGCTTCCTAGTTTGCTCTTTGATTTTCATTGAGTATTATTTTCTGAAGTTGGAGTATTGGGCTGTTTTTCATTTTCAGTAGTAGGTTTACTTGGAGCAGGAGTAGTAGAGTTTTGAGTTACTGTTTTCTGATCTTCTTTTTTCTCTTCCTTGACGCTGGATTTTGGTGTTTCTTCTTGTTGTGTTTTTTCTTGAGAAGTGTTATTTTCCTTATTGGGACTGGTGTTTTCCTTAGGGGATTCCTTTTGAATTTCTTTGACAATGGTTGTCGTCTGGCTTGTCGTAGGTTCTTTTTTAGTATTTTTGTTATTATCCAAGGCGTTCATGATAGTGATAGTCGCAGTAATCAAGCCAAGGATACTACCGATAGTAGCAACGATTTTTTGAAAGACCGTAAATCCTTTTTTAATGTGTTCTGTTTTTGGTTTTGAAGTTCTACGATAATTAGACATACATTCTCTCCTTTGATTAAAATTTATTATACCTCATTTCTTTAAAAAAATCTTTAAAAAAGAGGAATTGCCCTTTCTTGTCGCAAGCTCCGTTTCATGATACAATAGAAGGAGTGATTTTAGAAAGCGTGAGAAAACATGATTTACTTTGATAATTCGGCGACGACCAAGCCCTATCCTGAAGTACTTGAAACCTATATGCAGGTGACTTCAAAAATTTTAGGAAATCCATCTAGTCTCCATCGTTTGGGAGACCAGGCAACACGAATCTTAGATGCTTCTCGCCAACAGATTGCAGATTTAATCGGTAAGAAAAGCGATGAAATCTTCTTTACCTCTGGTGGGACAGAAGGAGATAACTGGGTTATCAAGGGTGTGGCTTTTGAAAAAGCCCAGTTTGGCAAGCACATCATCGTATCAGCTATTGAACACCCAGCAGTCAAAGAGTCAGCTCTCTGGTTGAAATCTCAAGGATTTGAAGTGGATTTTGCTCCAGTTGATGAGGAAGGATTTGTGGATGTTGAAGCGTTATCAGGTTTGATACGGCCTGATACAATCCTAATTTCTGTCATGGCTGTGAACAATGAAATTGGCTCGATTCAACCTATTGAGGCTATTTCAGAACTCTTGGCAGACAAGCCAACTATTTCCTTCCATGTTGATGCGGTTCAAGCACTTGCCAAGATTCCAACTGAAAAGTATTTGACAGAACGAGTGGATTTTGCGACCTTCTCGAGTCATAAATTTCATGGTGTTAGGGGTGTTGGATTTGTCTATATCAAGTCTGGCAAGAAGATTACGCCTCTTTTAACAGGTGGTGGTCAGGAGCGAGATTATCGTTCGACAACTGAAAATGTGGCAGGGATTGCAGCGACAGCCAAGGCTCTCCGTTTGTCCATGGAAAAGCTGGATATTTTTATGAGTAAGACAGGGCAGATGAAGACAGTGATTCGCCAAGCCCTTCTGGATTATCCAGATATTTTTGTCTTTTCAGATGAGGAAGACTTTGCCCCTCATATCCTGACTTTTGGAATCAAGGGTGTTCGTGGTGAGGTCATTGTTCATGCCTTTGAAGACTATGATATTTTTATCTCAACGACCTCTGCTTGTTCATCCAAGGCAGGAAAACCTGCAGGCACTTTGATTGCCATGGGAGTGGACAAGGATAAGGCCCAGTCAGCTGTGCGTCTAAGCCTAGACCTTGAAAATGATATGAGTCAGATCGAGCAGTTTTTGACCAAGCTAAAATTAATTTACAATCAAACTAGAAAAGTAAGATAGGAGCATTTATGCAGTATTCAGAAATTATGATTCGCTATGGAGAATTGTCAACCAAACACAAAAATCGTATGCGTTTCATCAATAAACTTCGTAATAATATTTCAGACGTTTTGTCTATCTATCCCCAAGTTAAGGTAACTGCAGATCGCGACCGTGCCCACGCTTACCTCAATGGAGCTGATTACACCGCAGTAGCAGAATCTCTCAAACAAGTATTTGGAATTCAAAACTTTTCTCCCGTTTATAAAGTCGAAAAAAAGTCTGTGGAAGTTCTTAAGTCTGCTGTCCAAGAGATTATGAAAGAAACTTACAAGGAAGGGATGACCTTTAAAATCACTGGTAAGCGTAGCGACCACACCTTTGAACTTGATAGTCGTGAACTCAATCAAACTCTTGGTAGTGCTGTTTTCAAGGCTATTCCAAACGTGAAAGCTCAGATGAAAAATCCAGATATTAATCTTCAGGTTGAGATTCGTGAGGAAGCGGCTTATATTTCCTATGAAACCTTTCGTGGAGCAGGAGGATTACCTGTGGGAAGTTCTGGTAAAGGCATGCTCATGTTGTCAGGAGGAATTGATTCACCTGTGGCAGGTTATCTAGCTCTTAAACGAGGGGTAGATATTGAGGCAGTTCACTTTGCCAGTCCACCTTACACGAGTCCTGGTGCCCTTAAAAAAGCGCAAGATTTGACTCGTAAATTGACCAAGTTTGGGGGAAATATCCAGTTTATCGAAGTGCCTTTCACAGAGATTCAAGAGGAAATTAAGGCTAAAGCGCCAGAAGCTTATTTGATGACTCTAACTCGTCGCTTTATGATGCGGATTACTGATCGTATTCGTGAGGTACGAAATGGTTTGGTTATCATCAATGGGGAAAGTCTTGGTCAAGTAGCTAGCCAGACCTTGGAAAGCATGCAGACTATCAACGCTGTGACCAGCACTCCAGTCATTCGTCCTGTGGTTACTATGGATAAGTTAGAAATCATTGACATCGCTCAGGCAATCGATACTTTTGACATTTCTATCCAGCCTTTTGAAGATTGCTGTACGATTTTTGCGCCTGACCGTCCTAAGACCAATCCTAAGATTAAAAATGCAGAGCAGTATGAAAAACGGATGGATGTTAAGGGCTTAGTTGAGCGAGCAGTGGCAGGGATTATGATTACTGAGATTACACCTCAAACTGAAAAAGATGAAGTCGATGACTTAATTGACAATCTGCTTTAATTCAGAAAATCCAAAAGAATTTAGAAAAAATAAATGAAAAAGTTAGTTTTTAATCCAAAAATGGAAGCAAAACTGACTTTTTTTCTGTTTTTGTGATATAATGAGATAAAATTTTGAATATAGAGAGTTTTCTGACAATGAATCAATCCTACTTTTATCTAAAAATGAAAGAACACAAACTTAAAGTTCCTTATACAGGTAAGGAGCGCCGTGTACGTGTTCTTCTTCCAAAAGATTATGAAAAAGACACGGATCGTTCCTATCCTGTGGTTTACTTTCATGACGGGCAAAATGTTTTTTATAGCAAGGAGTCTTTCATTGGTCATTCATGGAAGATTATCCCAGCCATCAAACGAAATCCCGATATCAGTCGTATGATTGTCGTTGCTATTGATAATGATGGTATGGGGCGGATGAATGAGTATGCGGCTTGGAAGTTCCAAGAATCTCCCATCCCAGGCCAGCAGTTTGGTGGTAAAGGTGTGGAGTATGCTGAGTTTGTTATGGAGGTGGTCAAGCCTTTTATTGATGAAACTTATCGTACCAAAGTTGACCGCCAGCATACGGCTATGATTGGTTCCTCACTAGGAGGAAATATTACCCAATTTATCGGTTTGGAATACCAAGACCAAATTGGTTGCTTGGGCGTCTTTTCATCTGCTAATTGGCTCCATCAAGAAGCTTTTAACCGCTATATTGAGCGCAAGAAACTATCGCCTGACCAGCGCATCTTCATCTATGTAGGAACAGAAGAAGCAGATGATACAGACAAGACCTTGATGGCTGGCAATATCAAACAAGCCTATATCGACTCGTCGCTTCGCTATTACCATGATTTGATAGCAGGTGGGGTACACTTAGATAATCTTGTCTTGAAAGTTCAGTCTGGTGCCATCCATAGTGAGATTCCATGGTCGGAAAATTTACCAGACTGTCTGAGATTTTTTGCAGAAAACTGGTAAAGTAAGAAAGGAGAGAATATGCATATTGAAAACCTTAGCCACTGGAGTGGTCACCTCAACCGTGAAATGTATCTCAACCGTTATGGACATGCTGGGATTCCAGTTGTGGTCTTTGCTTCATCAGGTGGTAGTCACAATGAATACTATGATTTTGGCATGATTGACGCCTGTGCTTCCTTTATCGAGGAAGGCCGTGTCCAGTTCTTTACCCTATCCAGTGTGGATAGTGAGAGCTGGTTGGCTACTTGGAAAAATGCTCATGACCAAGCGGAAATGCACCGTGCCTACGAACGTTATGTGATTGAGGAGGCCATTCCTTTTATCAAGCATAAGACAGGTTGGTTTGATGGCATGATGACGACAGGTTGCTCGATGGGCGCCTACCATGCTGTCAACTTTTTCCTCCAACATCCAGATGTCTTTACCAAGGTGATTGCTCTCAGTGGTGTCTACGACGCACGTTTCTTTGTCGGCGATTACTCCAATGATGATGCTATTTACCAAAACTCGCCAGTAGATTATATCTGGAATCAGAACGACGGCTGGTTTATTGACCGTTACCGTCAGGCGGAGATTGTGCTTTGTACGGGGCTTGGTGCCTGGGAACATGACGGACTACCGTCTTTCTACAAGCTCAAAGAAGCCTTTGACCAGAAACAAATTCCAGCCTGGTTTGCTGAATGGGGACATGATGTCGCCCACGACTGGGAATGGTGGCGTAAACAAATGCCCTATTTTCTTGGACACCTGTATCTATAAAAGGAGTTGCCTATGAATTACCTTGTTATTTCTCCCTACTATCCACAAAACTTTCAACAGTTTACCATTGAGCTAGCTAATAAAGGTATCACAGTCTTGGGAATTGGTCAAGAGCCTTACGAGCAATTGGATGAACCTTTGCGCAATAGTTTGATCGAGTATTTCCGTGTAGATAATCTTGAAAATGTAGACGAAGTCAAGCGTGCAGTTGCTTTTCTCTTTTATAAACATGGCCCAATTGACCGCATCGAATCCCACAATGAATATTGGCTAGAGTTGGATGCAAGTCTTCGTGAGCAATTCAATGTTTTTGGTGCCAAACCAGAGGATCTCAAAAAGACGAAATTTAAGTCTGAAATGAAGAAGCTTTTTAAAAAGCAGGTGTCCCTGTGGTACCTGGTGCTGTTATCAAGACGGAAGCAGATGTTGATCAAGTAGTGAAAGAAATCGGTCTTCCAATGATTGCCAAACCTGATAATGGAGTTGGAGCAGCCGCAACCTTTAAACTTGAGACAGAAGACGATATCAATCACTTCAAGCAAGAATGGGACCATTCAACTGTTTATTTCTTTGAAAAATTTGTCACTTCCAGTGAAATTTGTACCTTTGACGGTCTAGTAGACAAGGATGGTAAGATTGTCTTTTCAACAACTTTTGACTACGCCTATACACCGCTTGATCTCATGATTTACAAGATGGACAATTCTTATTACGTTCTTAAGGATATGGATCCCAAATTACGTAAATATGGTGAGGACATCGTTAAAGAATTTGGTATGAAAGAACGGTTCTTCCATATTGAGTTCTTCCGTGAAGGGGACGATTACATCGCCATTGAGTATAATAACCGCCCTGCGGGTGGTTTCACCATTGATGTTTATAACTTTGCCCACTCCTTGGACCTCTATCGTGGCTATGCAGCTATTGTCGCAGGAGAAGAGTTCCCAGTGTCAGAGTTTGAACCTCAGTATTGTTTGGCTACTTCTCGCCGTGCAAATGCTCATTATGTTTATTCAGAAGAGGACTTGCTTGCCAAATACAGCCAGCAGTTCAAGGTTAAAAAAATCATGCCAGCAGCCTTTGCGGAACTTCAAGGGGATTACCTTTATATGCTGACAACTCCGAGTCGACAAGAAATGGAACAGATGATTGCAGATTTCGGACAACGTCAAGAATAAGAACTCTTGGATTAAGGAGAATGACTTTCTTAATCCTTTTGTTTTTTATAAGAAATAAAATCGCTTTCTCATATATTCTTTTAGAAAACCTGTTGCTAAAAGATATAAAAATTGATAGAATAAGGATTGTCTAAAAAATTTTAAGGAGAATCTATCAAATGGATTTCACATGGGCAATTAAATATGCCACTGAATTTTTGGCTACTGCTATTTTGATCATTCTTGGTAATGGTGCAGTTGCTAACGTTGAACTTAAAGGTACGAAAGGTCACCAAAGTGGCTGGCTCGTTATCGCTGTTGGTTACGGTATGGGGGTTATGATTCCAGCTTTGATGTTTGGTAACGTATCAGGTAACCATATCAACCCAGCCTTCACTCTTGGACTTGCAATCAGCGGTCTCTTCCCTTGGGCACAAGTAGCGCCTTATATCATTGCACAAGTGTTAGGAGCTATCTTTGGTCAAGCCTTGGTTGTGGCAACACACCGCCCATACTACTTGAAAACTGAAAATCCAAACAATATCTTGGGTACTTTCTCAACAATTTCAAGTTTGGATCAAGGTACAAAAGAATCACGCTTTGCAGCAACTGTTAATGGTTTTGTAAACGAGTTTGTTGGTTCATTTGTTCTTTTCTTCGCAGCCCTTGGTATGACTAAAAACTTCTTTGGTGCTGAACTAGTATCAAAAGCACAAGCTGCTATCAATGCTCAAGTTGCACAAGCAACTACTCAAGGTCAAACAATTCCTCAAGAGCAAGTAACAGCAGCTCTCGACCAAGCTAAAGAACAAGTAGCACCATTTATGACATCTGGTCTTGGAATTGCTCACTTGGCTCTTGGATTCCTTGTTATGGCTTTGGTAACATCACTTGGTGGACCTACAGGACCTGCCTTGAACCCAGCCCGTGACTTGGGACCACGTCTCCTTCATGCTTTCCTTCCAAAATCAGTTCTTGGTGAGCACAAAGGGGATTCAAAATGGTGGTATTCTTGGGTACCAGTAGTAGCACCTATCGCAGCAGCAATTGCGGCAGTAGCTATCTTCAAATTCCTTTACCTATAAGAAATTGAAACCGGGGAAATCCTCGGTTTTTTAGATGAAATTTTTACGAAAAATCGGTAAATGTGAGCATAATATCTTGTAAAAAATTCTAAAATCCTTTAAAATAAAAGAGTTGGAGGAATTTATGAATGTAAATCAAATTGTACGGATTATTCCTACTTTAAAAGTTAATAATAGAAAATTAAATGAAACATTTTATATTGAAACCCTTGGTATGAAGGTCTTGTTAGAAGAATCAGCATTTCTGTCACTAGGTGATCAAACAGGTCTAGAAAAGCTGGTTTTAGAAGAAGCTCATAGTATGCGTACTCGTAAGGTGGAGGGAAGAAAAAAGCTGGCTAAACTGGTTATCAAGGTGGAAAATCCCTTGGAAATCGAAGGGCTCTTATCTAAAACAGATTCGATCCATCGATTATATAAAGGTCAAAATGGCTACGCTTTTGAAATTTACTCGCCAGAAGATGATTTGATTTTGATTCATGCGGAAGATGATAGAGCAAGTCTAGTAGAAGTAGAAGAAAAGCCTGAATTTCAAACAGATTTGGAGTCAATTTCTTTAAGTAAATTTGAGATTTCTATGGAATTACATCTCCCAACTGATGTCGAAAGTTTCTTGGAACCATTTGAAGTTGGAGCATCACTTGATTTTATCTCAGCTCAGGGGCAGGATTTGACTGTGGATAATACGGTTACTTGGGACTTATCTATGCTCAAGTTCTTGGTCAATGAACTAGATATAGCAAGTCTTCGCCAAAAGTTTGAGTCTACCGAATATTTTATTCCTAAGTCTGAAAAATTCTTCCTTGGTAAAGATCGAAATAATGTTGAATTGTGGTTTGAAGAAGTATGAAGTGGACCAAGATTATTAAAAAAATAGAAGAACAAATCGAGGCAGGGATTTATCCCGGAGCCTCTTTTGCGTATTTTAAGGACAATCAATGGACGGAGTTCTATTTAGGCAAGAGTGACCCAGAGCAAGGCTTGCAGACCGAGGCAGGACTGGTTTATGACTTAGCCAGTGTCAGCAAGGTTGTTGGGGTTGGCACAGTTTTTACCTTCTTGTGGGAAAAAGGTCAATTAGATATTGAGAGACCTGTAACCGATTTTTTACCTGAAAGTGATTATCCAGACATCACTATTCGTCAGCTCTTAACTCACGCTACAGATCTTGATCCGTTTATTCCAAATCGAGACCTTTTAACAGATTCAGAATTAAAGGAAGCGATGTTTCATCTCAAGAGACGAAATCATCCAGCCTTTCTTTATTCGGATGTCCATTTTTTGCTGTTAGGTTTTATCTTGGAAAGAATCTTTGATCAAGACTTGGATGTGATTTTACAAGAACAAGTCTGGAAACCTTGGGAAATGAAGGAAACTCAGTTTGGTCCTGTTGAGCTTGCTGTTCCAACAGTCAGAGGTGTAGAGGCAGGTCTGGTACATGATCCCAAGGCTCGCCTCCTGGGAAGACATGCAGGTAGTGCTGGTTTGTTTTCGACTGTAAAGGATTTACAAATCTTTTTAGAACACTATTTAGCAGATGATTTTGCAAGAGATTTGAGTCAAAATTTTTCTCCTTTGGATGACAAGGAACGTTCTTTGGCATGGAATTTGGAAGGAGATTGGCTAGACCATACGGGCTATACAGGTACCTTTATCATGTGGAATCGTCAGAAGCAAGAAGCGATCATTTTCCTATCGAATCGTACCTATGAAAAGGATGAGAGGGCTCAATGGATTGTAGACCGTAATCAAGTGATGGACTTGATTCGCAAAGAAGAGTAAGGAGAGACATGTCAAATAGTTTAAAAGGGACTCTATTAACAGTTGTGGCTGGGGATTGCTTGGGGCTTGTCAGGAACGAGTGGCCAATACCTGATGGCACACGGAATTTCGGCTCTGGTTTTGACCAACTTGCGTCTTTTAATCGCTGGTGGAATTCTCATGCTCTTGGCTTATGCTACTGCAAAGGATAAAATGCTGGCCTTTTTAAAGGATAGAAAGAGTTTGCAGTCTCTTCTTATTTTTGCTCTAATTGGTCTTTTCCTCAATCAATTCGCCTATCTGTCTGCTATTCAGGAGACTAATGCAGGGACTGCGACAGTACTTCAGTATGTTTGTCCTGTTGGGATTTTGATTTATAGCTGTATCAAGGATAAGGTGGCACCGACACTGGGAGAGATTGTTTCTATCATATTAGCTATCGGAGGAACCTTCCTGATCGCAACTCATGGGCAGTTGGACCAGTTATCCATGACACCTGCAGGTCTGTTCTGGGGTCTCTTTTCTGCTCTGACTTACGCACTTTATATCATTTTGCCCATAGCCTTGATTAAGAAGTGGGGGAGCAGTTTGGTCATTGGTGTGGGAATGGTCATAGCTGGTTTAGTCGCCCTTCCTTTTACAGGAGTTCTACAAACTACTATCCCAACAAGTCTTGATGTTCTCCTTGCGTTTGCAGGCATTATCCTTATCGGGACTGTCTTTGCCTATACAGCCTTCTTAAAGGGAGCCAGTTTGATTGGACCGGTTAAGTCAAGTTTGTTGGCTTCAATTGAGCCAATCTCGGCGGTTTTCTTTGCTTTCCTAATTATGAATGAACAATTTTATCCTATTGATTTTCTTGGTATGGCAATGATATTGTTTGCTGTAACTCTGATTTCTTTGAAAGATTTGCTCTTAGAAAAATAAAAAGACTCTTTGTCGTCCGTGACAGAGAGTTTTTGCGTAGTATTTTATACTCAATGAAAATCAAAGAGCAAACTAGGAAACTAGCCGCAGGTTGCTCAAAGCACTGCTTTGAGGTTGTAGATAGAACTGACGAAGTCAGTAACATATATACGGCAAGGCGACGTTGACACGGTTTGAAGAGATTTTCGAAGAGTATTAATTGTTTTCAAGATAAAATTCAAAGCGTTCGCCTACATATTGACTTTTTACGTATTCAAATGCAGTACCATCTTCTAAGTAGGAAACCTGAGTCAAACCAAGAATAGCATGTCCTTTTTCAACTTCCAAATAGTGGGCAATCTTTTCTTTAGCAAGGCGAGCATAGATGGTCTGCTGTGATTTGCCAATACGGTAGCCATGTTGCTGCAGGGTTTGGAAGAAATGACTGGTGATTTCTTCTTTTTTAAAGTTCTTAATAAATTTCTCAGGAATGGATGCAACTTCATAAACCAGAGGAATATTGTCGGCATAGCGGACACGTTCCATTCGGATAATATTTTCCGTTGGAGAAATTCCTAGCTTGGCAACTTCCTGCTCATTGGGAATGGTTTTTCTGTAGGAAATGAGTTGACTAGAGGGAACTTTGCCTTGGGACTTAACAATTTCAGTAAACTGGTTGTCCCTCGCATCTTTTCTTGTACCCGAGTACTGGAAACAAAGGTGCCACTTCCTACGCGACGCTCTAAGACACCTTCTTCGACTAATAGAGATACGGCTTGTCGGAGGGTCATGCGACTGACCGCAAACTGCTCTGCTAAATCTCTTTCACTGGGAAGCCTCTCACCAATAGCCCAACGGTGCTCGTCAATATCCTTTTTAATCTGATCATGGATTTTTATATAAGCGGGTAGCATATTTTCACTTCATTTCTATCTTTTCTCTATTGTACCCTAATAAACTAGAAAAAGTCAATCTTCGCCTTGTTTATACTCTTCGAAAATCTCTTCAAACCACGTCAGCTCTATCTGCAACCTCAAAGCAGTGCTTTGAGCAACCTACGGCTAGCTTCCTAGTTTGCTCTTTGATTTTCATTGAGTATTAGTTGGTAATTCGCCCTTATTTGTGATAGAATATTGGAAAAAGATATTTCTTTTGAGAAAGGAAAAAGATGAGCAACATTTCAACTGATTTGCAAGATGTAGAAAAAATCATCGTATTGGACTATGGTAGCCAATACAACCAGCTGATTTCACGCCGTATCCGTGAGATTGGTGTTTTTTCAGAACTAAAGAGCCATAAAATTTCAGCTGCTGAAGTTCGTGAAATCAACCCTGTAGGAATCATCCTTTCAGGTGGTCCAAACTCTGTATACGAAGATGGTTCATTCGATATTGACCCAGAAATCTTCGAACTTGGCATTCCTATTTTGGGAATTTGCTACGGTATGCAGTTGTTGACCCATAAACTTGGAGGAAAAGTTGTTCCTGCAGGTGATGCTGGAAATCGTGAATACGGTCAATCAACACTAACACATACACCATCAGCTCTTTTTGAATCAACACCAGACGAGCAGACTGTTTTAATGAGCCATGGTGATGCGGTTACTGAGATTCCTGCTGACTTTGTTCGTACTGGAACATCAGCTGACTGCCCTTATGCAGCCATTGAAAACCCAGACAAACACATTTACGGTATCCAATTCCACCCAGAAGTTCGTCATTCTGTATACGGAAATGACATTCTTCGTAACTTTGCCCTTAACATCTGTAAGGCTAAAGGCGACTGGACAATGGATAACTTCATCGACATGCAGATCCAAAAAATCCGTGAGACTGTCGGTGATAAACGTGTCCTTCTTGGTCTATCAGGTGGTGTTGACTCTTCAGTTGTTGGAGTTCTTCTCCAAAAAGCGATTGGCGATCAATTGATCTGTATCTTCGTGGATCACGGTCTTCTTCGTAAAGGAGAAGCGGACCAAGTTATGGACATGCTTGGTGGTAAGTTTGGTTTGAATATCGTCAAAGCAGACGCTGCTAAACGTTTCCTTGACAAACTTGCTGGCGTTTCTGACCCTGAACAAAAACGTAAAATCATCGGTAACGAGTTTGTCTATGTCTTTGATGACGAAGCAAGCAAGCTCAAAGATGTGAAATTCCTTGCTCAAGGAACTCTTTATACAGACGTTATCGAGTCTGGTACGGATACAGCTCAAACTATCAAGTCACACCACAACGTGGGTGGTCTTCCAGAAGACATGCAATTTGAACTGATTGAACCACTCAACACTCTTTATAAAGACGAAGTTCGTGCCCTTGGTACAGAGCTTGGTATGCCAGACCATATCGTATGGCGCCAACCATTCCCAGGACCAGGACTTGCTATCCGTGTCATGGGTGAAATCACTGAAGAGAAAACTTGAAACCGTTCGTGAATCAGACGCTATCCTTCGTGAAGAAATTGCTAAAGCTAGGTCTTGACCGCGATATCTGGCAATACTTCACTGTTAACACAGGCGTTCGTTCAGTTGGTGTTATGGGTGACGGTCGTACATATGACTACACGATTGCAATCCGTGCTATCACCTCTATCGATGGTATGACTGCTGACTTTTGCCAAAATTCCATGGGAAGTCCTTCAAAAAATCTCAGTACGTATCGTAAACGAAGTGGATCATGTTAACCGTATCGTCTACGATATTACAAGTAAACCACCTGCAACAGTTGAGTGGGAATAGTCATCTAAGGACTCATTTATGTAGTTTTTAACTAGCCAGTATCTTTGGATACTGGTTTTTACTTTCTAGACTTTTTGACTACTTGTTAAAACTGGGTTAATTTTCGACAGTTTAACAGTTAGTTTGCAAGCCTTAAAAGATTAGAATTGTCAAAACAATCTGTCTAGGCTTGATTTTATCGCTTATTTACTATAAAATGAGAAGGAAAAACGTCAAACTTTTATATTGCAAATAGGAGAAAACATGACAAAAACATTAAAACGTCCTGAGGTTTTATCACCTGCAGGGACTTTAGAGAAAGCTAAAAGTAGCTGTTCAGTATGGAGCAGATGCTGTCTTTATCGGTGGTCAGGCCTATGGTCTTCGTAGCCGTGCAGGTAACTTTACCTTTGAACAGATGGAAGAAGGTGTCCAGTTTGCTGCTAAGTATGGTGCTAAGGTTTATGTAGCTGCCAACATGGTTATGCACGAAGGGAATGAAGAGGGAGCTGGTGAGTGGTTCCGTAAACTGCGTGATATCGGGATTGCAGCAGTTATCGTATCTGACCCAGCCTTGATTATGATTGCAGCGACTGAAGCACCGGGTCTTGAAATTCACCTCTCTACCCAAGCCAGCGCCACTAACTATGAAACTCTTGAGTTCTGGAAAGAACTGGGCTTAACACGTGTCGTTTTGGCGCGTGAGGTTTCGATGGAAGAATTAGCTGAAATCCGCAAACGCACAGACGTTGAGATTGAAGCCTTTGTCCATGGAGCTATGTGTATTTCTTACTCAGGTCGTTGTACTCTTTCAAACCACATGAGTATGCGTGATGCTAACCGTGGTGGATGCTCTCAGTCATGCCGTTGGAAATATGACCTCTACGATATGCCATTTGGGAAAGAACGCAAGAGTTTGAAAGGTGAAATTCCTGAAGAATTTTCAATGTCAGCTGTTGATATGTCCATGATTGACCATATTCCAGATATGATTGAAAATGGTGTGGACAGTCTTAAAATCGAAGGACGTATGAAGTCTATTCACTATGTATCAACAGTAACCAACTGCTACAAGGCAGCTGTTGATGCCTATCTAGAAAGTCCAGAGAAGTTTGAAGCTATCAAGCAAGACTTGATTGATGAGATGTGGAAGGTTGCCCAACGTGAATTGGCAACAGGTTTCTACTACGGTACACCATCTGAAAATGAACAGTTATTTGGTGCTCGTCGTAAAATTCCTGAGTACAAGTTTGTCGCTGAAGTGGTTTCTTATGATGATGCGACACAAACAGCAACCATTCGTCAACGGAATGTCATTAACGAAGGAGACCAAGTAGAGTTTTATGGCCCAGGTTTCCGTCACTTTGAAACTTATATCGAAGATTTGCATGATGCCAAAGGCAATAAAATCGACCGCGCTCCAAATCCGATGGAACTCTTGACAATCAAATCCCACAACCTGTTCAAGCTGGAGACATGGTTCGAGCTCTAAAAGAAGGCCTTATCAATCTTTATAAGGAAGATGGAACCAGCGTCACAGTTCGTGCTTAATAAACATGTAGGAAACGAAAGATTTCCCTTTAATTCTTCTTACTAAAAGAGCATTAGGTTAAAGAAAATATATTAATTTTCATCCGAGATTTCATCTCGGATTTTTTCAATATTTTTCAGAAAGGTCTAGATAATGGTCGGATTTATTACAAGTTTTTTACAAAGTTTTCTATATAATAGGCTTAAAAATAGTAAAATTGTAAATAATTTTCATTAAACGCTTTCAATGTTAGTAAAAAGTTGACAAATCCAATTTTTAGGACTAAACTAAGTAAGTAAATTTTAATTAAAAGGAGAATTCGTCATGAATTTAACATTTTTCGGTCTATGTCTTGCCTGTATGGGTGTATCTCTTGGTGAGGGTATGTTGATGAATGGTTTGTTGAAATCAGTAGCTCGCCAACCAGATATTATTGCTGAGTTTCGTAGCTTGATGTTTTTAGGGGTTGCCTTTATCGAAGGAACTTTCTTCGTAACTCTTGTCTTCTCATTTATTATTAAATAACGAAATATAAATTGGAGAAGGGAGAATGTTAGATGGAAGAAAGTATCAATCCAACCATCAATATTGGTCCTGTTACCTTTGATTTAACTTTGACAGCCTTGACTTTGCTGTCTGTGTTTCTGATTTTTGCATTTATCTATTGGGCAAGTCGTAATATGACATTAAAACCCAAAGGTAAACAAAATGTACTAGAGTATCTCTATGATTTTGTAATTGGATTTACAGAACCTAACCTTGGTTCCCACTACATGAAAGATTACTCACTCTTTTACTTATGTTTATTTCTTTTTATGGTCATCGCTAATAATCTTGGTTTGATGGCTAAACTTCAAACAACAGATGGGACAAACCTTTGGACATCGCCAACTGCAAATCTTTCATTTGACCTTGTCTTGTCTTTCTGTATTATTGTGATGGCGCACATTGAGGGGATTCGTCGTCGTGGGATTAAACAATACCTAAAGGTTTTGTAACTCCTGCATTTATGACACCGATGAATCTACTGGAAGAAGTCACGAATTTCCTTTCTCTTGCTTTGCGGATTTTTGGGAATATCTTTGCAGGTGAAGTAATGACAAGCTTGCTTCTTTTACTTTCACATCAGGCTATTTTTTGGTATCCAATCGCATTTGGAACAAACTTAGTTTGGACTGCATTTTCCGTGTTCATTTCTTGTGTACAAGCCTATGTCTTTACACTATTATCCTCTATGTACCTAGGAAATAAAATTAATGATGAAGAGTAGAAAGGAGTAACTGATGCACGTAACAGTAGGTGAATTAATTGGTAATTTTATTTTAATCGCTGGCTCTTTTATCCTTTTGCTAGTCTTGATTAAAAAATTTGCATGGTCTAATATTACAGGCATTTTCGAAGAAAGAGCTGAAAAAATTGCTTCAGATATTGATAGAGCTGAAGAAGCACGTCAAAAAGCAGAAGTATTGGCTCAAAAACGCGAAGATGAATTGGCTGGTAGCCGTAAAGAAGCTAAGACAATCATTGAGAATGCGAAAGAAACAGCTGAGAAAAGTAAGGCTAGTATTTTAGCAGATGCTAAACTAGAAGCAGGGCGCTTAAAAGAAAAAGCAAACCAAGAAATTGCTCAAAATAAAGCTGAAGCTTTACAAAGCGTTAAGGGTGAGGTAGCAGATTTGACAATCAGCTTGGCTGGTAAAATCATCTCACAAAACCTTGATGGTCATGCCCATAAAGAACTCATTGATCAGTATATCGATCAGCTAGGAGAAGCTTAATGGACAAGAAAACAGTAAAGGTAATTGAAAAATACAGCATGCCTTTTGTCCAATTGGTACTTGAAAAAGGAGAAGAAGACCGTATTTTTTCAGACTTGACTCAAATCAAGCAGGTTGCTGAAGAAACAGGTTTACCTTCTTTTTTAAAAAAAGTGGCAGTAGACGAGTCTGATAAGGAAAAAACAATTGCTTTCTTCCAAGACTCAGTGTCACCTTTATTGCAAAACTTGATCCAGGTTCTTATCTACAACCACAGAGCAAATCTTTTTTATGATGTGCTTGTAGATTGCTTGAACCGACTTGAAAAAGAAACAAATCGATTTGAAGTGACGATTACTTCAGCTCATCCTTTAACAGATGAACAAAAGAGTCGCCTACTCTCTTTGATTGAGAAAAAAATGTCTCTGAAAGTAAGGAGTGTAAAAGAACAAATCGATGAAAGTCTCATTGGTGGTTTTGTCATTTTTGCCAATCACAAGACAATTGATGTGAGTATTAAACAACAACTTAAAGTTGTTAAAGAAAATTTGAAATAGAAAGTGGTGTTCTTTTGGCAATTAACGCACAAGAAATCAGCGCTTTAATTAAGCAACAAATTGAAAATTTCAAACCCAATTTTGATGTGACTGAAACAGGTGTTGTAACCTATATCGGGGATGGTATCGCGCGTGCTCACGGCCTTGAAAATGCCATGAGTGGAGAGTTGTTGATTTTTGAAAACGGCTCTTATGGTATGGCTCAAAACTTGGAGTCAACAGACGTTGGTATTATCATCCTAGGTGACTTTACAGATATCCGTGAAGGCGATACAATCCGCCGTACAGGTAAAATCATGGAAGTCCCAGTAGGTGAGAGTCTAATTGGTCGTGTTGTGGATCCACTCGGTCGTCCGGTTGACGGTCTTGGAGAAATCCACACTGATAAAACTCGTCCAGTAGAAGCGCCAGCTCCTGGTGTTATGCAACGTAAGTCTGTATCAGAACCATTGCAAACTGGTTTTGAAAGCTATTGACGCCCTTGTACCGATTGGTCGTGGTCAACGTGAGTTGATTATCGGTGACCGTCAGACAGGGAAAAACAACCATTGCGATTGATACAATCTTGAACCAAAAAAGGTCAAGATATGATCTGTATCTATGTTGCGATTGGACAAAAAGAATCAACAGTTCGTACGCAAGTAGAAACACTACGTCAGTACGGTGCCTTGGATTACACAATCGTTGTGACAGCCTCTGCTTCACAACCATCTCCATTGCTTTTCCTAGCTCCTTATGCTGGGGTTGCCATGGCGGAAGAATTTATGTACCAAAGGGAAACATGTTTTTGATTGTTTATGATGATTTATCAAAAACAAGCGGTAGCTTATCGTGAACTGTCACTCTTGCTTCGTCGTCCTCCAGGTCGTGAAGCCTTCCCAGGGATGTTTTCTATCTTCACAGCCGTTTGCTTGAGCGCTCAGCTAAAGTTTCTGATGAACTTGGTGGTGGATCAATTACAGCCCTACCATTTATCGAGACACAAGCAGGAGATATCTCTGCCTATATCGCAACCAACGTGATTTCAATCACTGATGGACAAATCTTCCTTGGTGATGGTCTCTTCAATGCGGGTATTCGTCCAGCCATCGATGCGGGTTCATCTGTATCACGTGTAGGGTGGTTCTGCACAAATCAAAGCCATGAAGAAGGTTGCTGGTACACTTCGTATCGACCTTGCTTCATACCGTGAGTTGGAAGCCTTCACTAAGTTTGGTTCTGACTTGGATGCAGCAACACAGGCTAAGTTGAACCGTGGACGTCGTACAGTTGAAGTCTTGAAACAACCTGTTCACAAACCATTGCCTGTTGAGAAACAAGTAACCATTCTCTATGCTTTGACACATGGTTTCTTGGATACTGTTCCAGTAGATGATATTGTTCGTTTCGAGGAAGAGTTCCATGCCTTCTTTGACGCTCAACATCCAGAGATTTTTGGAAACCATTCGTGATACAAAAAGACTTGCCAGAAGAAGCAGTCTTGGATGCTGCGATTACAGAGTTTCTCAATCAAACCAGCTTCCAATAAGAATAGAGGTGTCAGATGGCAGTATCTCTAAATGATATTAAAACCAAAAAAATCGCCTCAACAAAAAAATACGAGTCAAATCACTAATGCCATGCAAATGGTATCAGCTGCTAAGCTAGGTCGTTCTGAAGAAGCGGCTCGCAACTTCCAAGTATACGCTCAGAAAAGTTCGCAAAGCTCTTTGACAGATATCCTTCATGGGTAATGGAGCTGGTGGTTCAACCAATCCGATGTTGATTAGTCGTCCCAGTTAAGAAGACAGGCTATATCGTCATTACTTCAGATCGCGGTTTGGTTGGAGGGTATAATTCTTCTATTCTGAAAGCCGTTATGGAGTTGAAAGAAGAATACCATCCAGACGGTAAAGGTTTTGAAATGATCTGTATCGGTGGAATGGGAGCTGATTTCTTTAAAGCTCGAGGTATTCAACCACTTTATGAACTACGTGGCTTGGCGGATCAACCTAGCTTTGATGAAGTTCGTAAGATTATTTCAAAAACTGTTGAAATGTATCAAAATGAACTTTTTGATGAGCTCTATGTTTGCTACAACCACCATGTCAATACGCTAACCAGTCAAATGCGTGTGGAACAAATGCTTCCGATTGTTGACTTGGATCCAAATGAAGCGGATGAAGACTACAGCTTGACTTTTGAATTGGAGACAGGCCGAGAAGAAATTTTGGAGCAGTTGTTGCCTCAGTTTGCAGAAAGTATGATTTACGGGGCTATTATCGATGCCAAGACGGCTGAAAATGCTGCCGGTATGACAGCCATGCAAACAGCGACAGATAATGCTAAGAAAGTCATTAATGATTTGACAATTCAGTATAACCGTGCCAGACAGGCGGCGATTACACAAGAAATTACAGAAATCGTAGCAGGAGCTAGTGCCTTAGAATAGGCTCTAGTCCAGCTCGTATGAAAATGAACTTAGGACCTAGTTGAGCTAGGGACCGACAGTATCTTATATAGAATAGGAGAAGGAGATGAGTTCAGGTAAAATTGCTCAGGTTATCGGTCCCGTTGTAGACGTCTTGTTTGCAGCAGGGGAAAAACTTCCTGAGATTAACAATGCACTTGTCGTCTACAAAAATGACGAAAGAAAAACAAAAATCGTCCTTGAAGTAGCCTTGGAGTTGGGAGATGGTATGGTCCGTACTATCGCCATGGAATCAACAGATGGGTTGACTCGTGGAATGGAAGTATTGGACACAGGTCGTCCAATCTCTGTACCAGTAGGTAAAGAAACTTTGGGACGTGTCTTCAACGTTTTGGGAGATACCATTGACTTGGAAGCTCCTTTTACAGAAGACGCAGAGCGTCAGCCAATTCATAAAAAGCTCCAACTTTTGATGAGTTGTCTACCTCTTCTGAAATCCTTGAAACAGGGATTAAGGTTATCGACCTTCTTGCCCCTTACCTTAAAGGTGGTAAGGTTGGACTTTTCGGTGGTGCCGGAGTTGGTAAAACCGTCTTAATCCAAGAATTGATTCACAACATTGCCCAAGAACACGGTGGTATCTCAGTATTTACTGGTGTTGGGGAACGTACTCGTGAGGGGAATGATCTTTACTGGGAAATGAAAGAATCAGGAGTTATCGAGAAAACAGCCATGGTATTTGGTCAGATGAATGAGCCACCAGGAGCACGTATGCGTGTTGCCCTTACTGGTTTGACAATTGCTGAATATTTCCGTGATGTAGAAGGCCAAGACGTGCTTCTCTTCATCGATAATATTTTCCGTTTCACTCAGGCTGGTTCAGAAGTATCTGCCCTTTTGGGTCGTATGCCATCAGCCGTTGGTTATCAACCAACCCTTGCTACGGAAATGGGTCAATTGCAAGAACGTATTACATCAACCAAGAAGGGTTCTGTAACCTCTATCCAGGCTATCTATGTGCCAGCGGATGACTATACTGACCCAGCGCCAGCAACAGCCTTCGCTCACTTGGATTCTACAACAAACTTGGAACGTAAGTTGGTACAATTGGGTATTTATCCAGCCGTTGACCCACTTGCTTCAAGCTCACGTGCCTTGGCACCTGAAATCGTTGGAGAAGAGCACTATGCAGTTGCTGCTGAAGTAAAACGTGTCCTTCAACGTTACCATGAGTTGCAAGATATCATTGCTATCCTTGGTATGGATGAGCTTTCTGATGAAGAAAAGACCTTGGTTGCTCGTGCCCGTCGTATCCAGTTCTTCTTGTCACAAAACTTCAACGTTGCGGAACAATTTACTGGTCAGCCAGGTTCTTATGTCCCAGTTGCTGAAACTGTACGTGGCTTTAAGGAAATCCTTGATGGTAAACACGACCACTTGCCAGAAGATGCCTTCCGTGGTGTAGGTTCTATCGAAGATGTAATTGCAAAAGCTGAAAAAATGGGATTTTAAGAGGTGATCTATGGCTCAGTTAACTGTCCAGATCGTGACACCAGATGGTCTCGTCTATGATCACCATGCCAGCTATGTATCGGTTCGAACTCTGGATGGTGAGATGGGGATCTTGCCACGACATGAAAATATGATTGCGGTTTTAGCAGTTGATGAAGTAAAGGTAAAACGTATTGATGATGAAGATCACGTGAACTGGATTGCAGTAAACGGAGGCGTTATTGAAATTGCCAATAATACCATCACAATCGTTGCTGATTCTGCAGAACGTGCTCGTGATATCGATATCAGTCGTGCAGAACGTGCCAAACTTCGAGCAGAGCGTGAAATTGAAGAAGCACAAGACAAACACTTGATTGACCAGGAACGTCGTGCTAAGATTGCTTTGCAACGTGCCATTAACCGTATTAATGTCGGAAAAAGACTATAAGAAAAAAATGAACTTGAGTTACCAAGTTCATTTTTTATGTTTTCTTAAGGAGCAAAACTGATGCAGACCGCTTCTGGAACATGGAAGTCGTTGGAAAGTTCTGCTAGACGACCAGTTTCAGGATTGCGTTTAAAGACGGTTGCATTGTCAGAGTCTTGATGGACAGCAATGACAAATTCTTGGTCTGGTGTCAAATCAAAATCACGTGGAGTCTGACCATGTGTCGGAACGATTTCTAACAACTCTAAGCTACCGTCCGCAAGGATTGTATATACTGCGATAGAATCATGACCACGGTTAGAAGCGTAGAGGTATTTACCATCTTTAGAGAGACGAATAGCAGCAGTTCCATTAAAAGCCTTCATAACCTTCTGGTAGAGTTGAAATAACTTGCATGCGTTCAAATTCGCCAACACCATCGTAGATTAAAACCTCGATAGTGCTATTGAGTTCACAAATCAGATAAGCGATTTTATAGTGGTTATGGAAAATGATATGGCGTGAGCCTGCTCCTGGCTGGCTATGATAGGTATAGAGTTTAGATAATTTTCCTTCTTGATCAAGGTCATAGGTAATGACTTGGTCAGTTCCCAAGTCGCAGGTCACTAGATAGTGGTCAGGTGTTAAATCTGTATAGTGAACATGGGGAGAAGCTTGATTTTCATGTGGACCTTGGCCACTGTGTTGATCCACATCACTAAGTAGAAGACTACCATCTTCCTGACGTTTATAAACAAGGACCTGTCCCTTGTGGTAGTTGGCCGCATACACCAAATCACGCTTTTCATCAACGGCAACATAACAGTGGGGGGCTCCTTCTTCAACGACATGATTTAATAAAGTCCCATCAGTTTGATAGGCTGCAATTCCTCCCTTATCGTCTTGACTACCAACAGTGTATAAATGTTGGTGCTGGTCAAAGGCAAGGTAGGTTGGACTTGGCTCAGTAGCAAAAAGTTCTAGATTTGAAAGCTGACCAGTTTCTGTATCAAAGTCTGCCTTGTAAATCCCTTGAGAAGTACGACGTGTATAAGTTCCAAAATAAACAGTTTCTTTCATAACTTTACCTCTATATAAAGATAAGACTATTATATCACAAAAACAAGCCAATTAAAGACATCCAATTAGATGTAAGCACTTTAAAAAAATAATTGATTGGTTTTTTGAAAAATATAATAATATTGAGATTGTTTTCCTTACTTTTCTTCTTAAAAGTGCTATAATGAATCTATCAAATTTTAAAAGGAGTTTGACTATGAAAAATCGTGTTTTCTTAGCAGCAGGAGTTGCTGTACTCTCGGCAGCTGTCCTAGCAGCGTGTTCATCTGGTAATGGTAATAAAGAAGCAACTAAACCAGCAACTAAACCAGTTACTTATGCCTATGTATTCTCATCAGATCCTGTTACTTTGGATTATACAGTTTCTGGAAATGTCAGCACTAAACAGGTCACAGGTAACGTTATTGACGGTTTGCTTGAAAATGACCAATATGGGAATCTTGTTCCATCAGTTGCAGAAGATTGGACTGTTTCCAAAGATGGTTTGACCTATACCTATAAAATCCGTCAGGGCGTCAAATGGTATACAAATGAGGGGGAAGAGTATGGTGAAGTCAAGGCTCAAGACTTTGTAACTGGTCTGAAACACGCAGCAGATAAGAAATCACAGGCTCTTTATCTCGTACAGGATTCTATCAAAGGATTGGATGACTATGTAAATGGGAAAACAACAGATTTTTCTAGTGTTGGGGTAAAAGCAACTGACGATTATACTGTTGTTTATACTTTGAACCATCCAGAATCTTTCTGGAATTCAAAAACAACAATGGGAGTCCTTGCACCAGTTAATGAAGACTTTTTAGCTTCTAAAGGAGATGACTTTGGTAAACCAACGGATGTAACGAGCATTCTATACAATGGGCCTTATCTCCTCAAAGGTCTTACATCTAAGTCTTCTATCGAAATGACCAAAAATCAAAACTACTGGGATAAACAAAATGTCTTTATTGATGATATCAAGTTATCCTTCTTTGATGGTCAAGATGCAGACTCTCTAGGTCGCGGTTTTGATGAGGGACACTATCCAGCTGCACCACTCTTTAAAAACTCTGCTAACTATGAACGTCTAAAAGAAAAATACAAGGATAATATTGTGTATGGTCAACAGCGTGGAGGAGTTTTTTATATCTCAACCAATATCGACCGTGTAAATTACAATCACACTGCTAAAACAAGTGATGCAGAAAAATCATCTACTAAGAAAGCCTTGTTAAACAAAGATTTCCGTCAAGCCTTGGCTTTTGCGGTAGATCGTAAAGCAGGGATCTCTCAAGTATTTGGTGATGAAGTAGGACCTCGTAAGTTACGGACAAGTTTCACTCCTCCAACATTTGTTCAAGTAGGAGATCAAACATTTGGTCAAGTTACTAAGACAGAATTGGATAAATTAGATAACGTCTGGAAAGATGTTAGTCTTGACGATGCCCAAGATTCACTTCATAATGTAGACAAGGCTAAGGCTAAGTTTGAATCTGCTAAGAAAACTCTTCAAGCTGATGGAGTCCAGTTCCCAATTCATTTAGATTTGCCAATTTCTTCATCAAATCCAGATTTTATTCGTCAGGTTCAGTCTTATAAACAATCCATTGAGGAAGCCTTAGGCTCTGAAAATGTAGTTGTTGATATTCAACAAGTTTCTGATGACGAATTGGGAAGTATGACTACTCTAGCTACTTCCAATACAAATACTGACTGGGATATTAATGCAGTCAGTGGTTGGAGTCCAGACTTTGCAGATCCATCGACTTATCTAGATGTATTTGATCCAACTTCAGGTCCAAGTCTCCTAAGTGCTCTTGGTGTGGCACCAGGAACAGACAATCCAGTTATTAAAACAGTTGGATTGGATAAATACAAAGAACTGATTGATGATGCAAATAGTGAGAAAACAGACCTTCAAAAACGTTATACCAAATATGCTAAGGCCCAAGCTTGGTTGTCAGATAGTGCACTTGCTATTCCAGTATACTCTGATGGTGCTCAAATGCTAGTGACGAAAATGGTTCCTGGCAGTGGTGCCGGTGGCTGGGTAGGTGACAAGACTAGTGAAAATAGCTACAAGTATCTGAAAATCCAAGATAAGATTGTCACTACTAAAGAAATGGATGAGTTCCGCAAGAAATTTGCTGATGAAAAAGCCAAATCCAACGCTGATTATCAGAAGAACTTAGACCGTCATATTCAAGACTAATCGAATCTCCTCTTTTGAGGAGATTTTTTATATAGTAGTCTTCATGTAAGCACTTTAAAAAAGAGTTATTTTGATTTAAAAATGGTATAATGAGAGAACAATAGAAAGGAAGTATTTATGGAGCAAAAAGAGAAACATTTTAGCCTATCTTGGTTTTTCAAGTGGTTTTTGGATAACAAGGCAATTACGGTATTTTTGGTAACCTTGTTACTTGGCTTAAATCTTTTTATTTAAGCAAGATTAGTTTTCTATTTTCACCTGTTTTAGACTTTTTGGCAGTCGTGATGTTGCCAGTCATTCTATCTGGTTTGCTATATTATTTATTAAATCCTATTGTAGATTGGATGGAAAAACGCAAAATCAATCGTGTTATCGCAATCAGTATTGTCTTTGTCATCATCGCTCTCTTTATCATTTGGGGTTTGGCAGTTGCGATTCCAAATCTGCAACGTCAAGTTTTAACATTTGCAAGAAATGTACCAATCTATCTTGAAGATGCTGATCGGGTTATTGATGATTTGGTAACCAAGCGTTTACCAGATGATTTCAGACCTCAATTAGAACAAGTTTTGACAAACTTCTCTAGTCAGGCTACAGTTTGGGCAAGTAAGGTTTCATCTCAGGCAGTCAACTGGGTGAGTGCCTTTATTAGCGGGGCATCTCAAGTGATCGTTGCCTTGATTATTGTTCCTTTCATGCTCTTTTATCTCTTGCGTGATGGGAAAGGCCTACGTCACTATTTGACCCAATTCATGCCAACGAAATTGAAAGAACCTGTTGGACAGGTCTTGTCAGAAGTGAATCAGCAGTTGTCCAACTATGTTCGAGGGCAAGTAACAGTAGCTATTATTGTAGCAGTAATGTTTATGATCTTCTTCAAGATCATTGGTCTACGCTATGCGGTTACGCTGGGTGTTACTGCTGGTATCTTAAATCTGGTTCCTTATCTTGGTAGTTTCCTAGCCATGCTTCCTGCCTTAGTATTGGGCTTGATTGCTGGTCCAGTCATGCTTTTGAAAGTAGTGATTGTCTTTATCGTAGAACAAACTATTGAAGGCCGTTTTGTCTCTCCATTGATTTTGGGAAGTCAATTAAACATCCATCCCATTAATGTTCTCTTTGTCTTGTTAACTTCAGGATCCATGTTTGGCATATGGGGAGTCTTGCTCGGTATTCCGGTTTATGCCTCTGCTAAAGTTGTCATTTCAGCGATTTTTGAATGGTATAAGGTAGTCAGTGGCCTATATGAACAAGAAGGAGAGGAAGCTAAGAGTGAACAATAGTCAACAGATGTTACAGGCTTTGGAGGAGCAAGATTTAGTTAAGGCAGAGCACTATTTCGTTAAAGCTTTAGAAAATGATCCAAGTGACCTTCTGTATGAGTTAGCCACCTATCTAGAAGGGATTGGTTTTTATCCTCAGGCCAAGGAAATTTACCTGAAAATCGTAGAGGATTTCCCAGAGGTTAATCTAAATCTAGCAGCAATTGCTAGCGAGGATGGTCAAATCGAAGAAGCCTTTGCTTATCTTGAGGAAATCCAAGCTGACAGTGATTGGTATGTGTCGGCTTTGGCTCTGAAGGCAGACCTTTACCAGATGGAAGGTTTGACAGATGTAGCGCGTGAGAAATTGCTGGAAGCCTTGAGCTACTCAGAGGATCCTCTCTTGATATTGGGCTTAGCAGAGTTGGATAGTGAGTTGGAAAATTACCAAGAAGCTATTAAAGGCTATGCCCAGTTAGATAATCGTACTATTTATGAGCAAACAGGCATTTCCACCTATCAACGGATTGGCTTTGCCTATGCACAGTTGGGGAAATTTGAAACAGCTATAGAGTTTTTAGAAAAAGCCCTGGAGTTAGAATACGATGACCTAACAGCTTTTGAGTTGGCCAGTCTTTACTTTGATCGAGAAGAATACCAAAAGGCTGTCCTCTACTTTAAGCAGCTTGATACCATTTCTCCTGACTTTGAAGGCTATGAGTATGGTTATAGTCAGGCCTTACACAAGGAGCATCAAGTTCAAGAAGCCCTGCGTATCGCTAAGCAAGGTTTGGAGAAAAATCCTTTTGAAACAAGACTCTTGTTAGCAGCTTCACAATTTTCTTATGAATTACATGATGCTAGTAGTGCAGAAAACTACCTCCTTACTGCTAAAGCAGACGCTGAGGATACAGAAGAAATTTTACTCCGTTTAGCAACTATTTATCTAGAACAGGAACGTTATGAGGATATTCTAGACTTACAAAGTGATGAGCCAGAAAATCTCTTGACCAAGTGGATGATTGCTCGTTCCTATCAAGAAATGGACGATTTGGATACTGCCTATGAGCTTTACCAAGAGTTGGCAGAAGATTTAAAGGACAATCCAGAGTTTCTGGAACACTATATCTATCTCTTGCGTGAATTGGGACATTTTGAAGAAGCAAAAGTCCATGCTCACGCTTACTTAAAACTGGTTCCAGATGATGTGCAAATGCAAGAATTGTTTGAGACATTGTAAGAATCCATTAGTTACAGAAAACTGCAAGTTATTACTAGAGGGTAACTGTGGTTTTTTGTTTTAAAAAGGACAATTTTCAACTAATATATTCTCTTGAAAAAGTTTCAACTAGGATTATAATATAAAATTATGAGTGATAGAGGAGGAAATAATGCTTGATACGATAGCTATACCGATTGAAGTCCGACATATTATTCTCATTTTATTGTCTTGTTTTTCTGGTTTTATTATTGGCGATGAAAGAAAGTCTAAGCACAAGCAGGCTGGGAGAAAGACTCATATCTTGGTTGCCTTAACTGCAACTTTAATGATGATTTTATCAAAAGAAGCTTTCTTGGATACGCCTAATTATGATACTTCTAGGGTTGCGGCCCAAATTGTCAGTGGAATTAGTTTCATTGGTGGTGGTATTATTTTCATGAGAGATAAAAAAATCAGTGGTATCACCACAGCAGCTGGTATTTGGGCAACTGCAGGTATTGGAATGGTGATTGGATCAGGTTTTGCTTTTCTAGGCTTATTTTGTAGTTTAATTGTAGTTTCTGTTCAGAAAAGTAGCTCCAAATTTTTGAAAAGCGATACCCATTATCATATCAGAATGACTGGATTTGTAACCAATAAACCTTCAATAGATACCTTGAATATTCTCATTGAACAGAAAGGATTTTACAATCTAAATATAGACATGGATAGGAATGAAAGTGGTTATAATCTTACGATTAGAGCAGATCAAGATAAGTCCATTTCTTACAAAAATATGGCTGAGGTTTTATGGCAATGTGACGAGAATTTTTATATAAATCAGGTTAAGATTGTTTCATTAGAAGGATAAAGTTTTGTGTTCATAGCAAAACTCTTATTGGTGAATGGGGAAAGATACTTCTTATTCCCTATACTATGTATCAGGAGGAATTGACATAAAAGCATCAGATTAGCGCAGATAACCTAATGAATTGGGAATATCTTGAAAAAAAGATTAGTTTATAAAATTTGGAACCGTTTTCTGTCATAATCTTTCGGGAAAGTAGTTGCTAAAAGATGTAAAAATTGATAGAATAAGGATTGTCTAAAAAATTTTAAGGAGAATCTATCAAATGGATTTCACATGGGCGATTAAATATGCCACTGAATTTTTGGGAACTGCTATTTTGATCATTCTTGGAAATGGTGCAGTTGCTAACGTTGAACTTAAAGGTACGAAAGGTCACCAAAGTGGCTGGATCGTTATCGCTGTTGGTTATGGTATGGGGGTTATGATTCCAGCCTTGATGTTTGGTAACGTATCTGGTAACCACATCAACCCAGCCTTTACTCTTGGACTTGCAATCAGCGGTCTCTTCCCTTGGGCACAAGTTGCGCCTTATATCATTGCACAAGTTTTGGGTGCTATCTTTGGTCAAGCCTTGGTTGTGGCAACACACCGCCCATACTACTTGAAAACTGAAAATCCAAACAACATTTTGGGTACTTTCTCAACAATTTCAAGTTTGGATAATGGTGCAAAAGAATCACATTTTGCAGCAACTGTTAATGGTTTTGTAAATGAGTTTGTTGGATCATTTGTTCTTTTCTTTGCAGCCCTTGGAATGACTAAAAACTTCTTTGGTTCTGAAGTGCTTCAATACATGAAACAAATGGCTAGTCAAGCAGGTCAAAATGTTGACTTTTCTGATTTAGCAATCAAAGCCCAAGTAGCACCACATACTGCTTCAGGACTTTCAGTAGCTCACTTGGCACTTGGATTCCTTGTTATGGCCTTGGTAACATCACTTGGTGGACCTACAGGACCTGCCTTGAACCCTGCTCGTGACTTGGGACCACGTCTCCTTCATGCTTTCCTTCCAAAATCAGTTCTTGGTGAGCACAAAGGCGATTCAAAATGGTGGTATTCTTGGGTACCAGTAGTAGCACCTATCGCAGCAGCAATTGCAGCAGTAGCTATTTTCAAATTCCTTTACTTATAAGAAATTGAGTTCTCAATCCATTGTAATGGATTGAAGAAAAATTAAAAACGCATAATATTCAGGTGTTGAAAAGCCTTGATATTATGCGTTTTGTTGTAGGAATATTTGCTTTATTTTCTCCTGAAATTGAGTTTTTCCCCAGCCTTTTTGTAGTTTATATGGTCGTCCTTAATCAGCTTTTGCGATAAGCTTTAATACTATGACTATACCACTCTTGCATTTCCTTTGATGGTGGTGTCATATAATCGCCATACATCTGGGTTAAAAATTGGTCATATTTTTTTGGAACTGGTAACATACGACCTTCAAACTCAGTTAAGATGAGTTCTTTAAAGGTATCAACTGGGAAGACTTCTTTCATACCTTCCTTACCAATCCCAATTCCTCCTTCATATTGAGGAGTGTTGGTTGCAGCATTTTTGACTAAATGCTCAATTTTTTTGTAAAAGTAACGAGGATTGACCACTCGGAGGGCGTACCAGCTACATAATCTTAGAAAATCTTTTAATTTGCTATCTCCGTGAACTGCGCGTGATTTTTTGATATAAGCTAGTTGACGAAGGGCTACATACTTATAACTCTTGTCGACAATACTTAGGTCTGTAAAGCGATCAATTGGGAAGACATCGATAAAGAGACTGGTGTCATGGCGCTTGTACTTAACATGATCTTCGATAACAGTAGAAGTATCCAAAATCGATGCGAAATTATGGAAGTACCAAGAAGAAGTGTCGTAGGATAGAACCTTATAACGTGGATGGTCTTCTTCCTCAATAATTTTCAATAAGCGCTCATAATCATCACGATAAAGGGAAATATCAATATCATCGTCCCAGGGAATCATACCTTTGTGGCGGATAGCTCCAAGCATGGTTCCATAACTTAGAAATAAGGAATATCATGTTTCTTACAAGTCTCATCAATATAGTCTAGCAGGGCTAGTTGAATTTCTTTAATTTCTTCTTTTTCTAAATATTGCATTCTAATCCTCCAATTTATAAGCGTGAAATTCATGACTGTAGAAGCGTTTTTCTTCAGGTGGCAAGGTCATATAATTCCCATAAAATTGAGTCAAAATAGTATCAAATTTTTCAGGTGCCGGAAGGCTTAAATTTTCAAAGGGTAAATCAATTGTTTTATCGAAGGTACCGCTTGGGAAGACTTCCTTTTCCTTAAATTTAGAAGGGATAAAGGCCATATACTGACCATTCTCACGACTATATTTTTGAATTTCTTTCTCGATTTTATGTGCAAAATAACGAGGAGAAACAGGTCGAAGGAGCAACCAAAAGGCTGTTCGTATCCAATCTTTTAAAAGGCTATCCTTATAGACAATATTTTTGTGTTTACTGAAAGACAGAAGTTTGAAGCTTTCCAGCTTATAACAAGTATCAATGACCTTAGGATCATCAAAGCGATCCATAGGGAAAATATCGATAAAAACACCTGACTCATAGGTTTTTGTATTCCGAGTATCAATAATTTTAGTTGTACTGTCGGTTATTTTGATAAAGTTGTTAAAGTAGTTCTTATCAGTCTCTAAGGATAGGAGCTTATATTTGCTTTTTTCCTTTTGAAAAATGTTTATAAATCGTTGGTAGTCTTCTCGAGGCATGGACAGATCAATATCGTCGTCCCAAGGAATAAAGCCCTGATGTCGAACCGCCCCAATCAGAGTACCGTAGTTAATAATATAGTTGATATTGTGCTTTTTACAGAGAGTATCAATATAATCCAAAATTTCTAATTCAATTTGTTTGGCATCTTCAATGGTTAGTTGTTTCATTCTATACTCCTATGATCTTTTGAATTTATTTTTTAAGGCTAGGACATGGTTTAAAAATTCATAGAAAATGCTATCTTTGGTGAAGACAAGTAGACCAATATAAGAGATGGCTGATAGCAAGACAATCAAACCAGTATTAATCAAAAATGGCAAATTAATGACCATATCCACGGGATATAAGAAATTAATCAGGAAATAGATTCCTACAAAGGAAAGTGAAAAGAGCGAGTATCGAATAGTATAGCTAAAGATATGTCCTAAGTGGATGAGCTGTTTTCTATGGATGAAAATGATATAGAAAACAAGTAGAGAGGCCTCTGATAGCATAGTTGTCAGTAAGTAGTATTCAGGAGCTACGATGTGGTTGAAAAAGAGGAGACTATTTAAGCCCAAATTGAGTAGCCCAGCAAAGACTGTGTAAACTGTGATACGTTTTTCATAGCCATTTGTAAAGAGAATTTGGGAACCAAGAATGGTATCCAGTGCCAGGATAATCGTGCGAAAAGCGAAGAGAGAGGTTAAGATACCGCCTCCGATATATTTTTCACTACCATAAAGTAGGATAGCATTTGGTCCTAAAACCATGAGTCCGAAACTGAGTGGAATGATAAAGAAGTTAAAGATTCGACTTCCTCTGTTAACCAGAGAAACATAGGCTTCTTTGTCTCCTTTACCCAAATAGTAACTGAGACGAGGCACACTCACTCCGATAGCTCCTGTTACAACACCAGCTATAACTGTCACAATTCGTTGAGCCATGGTATAGTAACTAACGTTAACATCAATCCCTGTTTTAACGAGGAAGAGACGATCCAAAAAAGTGAAGAGCATATTGGCATTGGCAAAGACCAACATGGCTGTTAGAGGGAGAAAGAGCGGTTTAAAATCACTTATGTGAATCTTAACAAGCTTAATGTCTCTTTTAATCCAAAAATAACTAATCAGATAGTTAATCAGTGTTGATAAACTCATCACAAGTGTATAGACAACAATATCATGTTCATTTTTGACAAACAGGAAAATAGATACCAGCATCAGGATACGGATGAAGGCAGTCTTGTAAAAAAGAAAACTGTAATTTTCCAGAGCTTCATTAACCCATTCGATTGAAAAAATCTGGGCAATAAGTTGAATCCCCATAACAAGGTAGACTTTTTTGACGATTGGATTATCTGTAAAGAAGAGAGGATAGGCTAGGATATATACAGCGGTGGTCAAAATCGTACAAGCTATGCACAAATAAAAAAGACTAGAGAAGGTTCTATTCAGATCTTTTTTGTTATCCTTGACATTACTGATGGCCCGTAAACCGTAGTTATAGACTCCATATGTCGCAAAGGGCAAGAAAAATGACAAAATAGTGTCAACTGAGTTGAAGTAACCATAGTCAGTACGGTCCAAGACACGCGCGACATAGGTTCCGGTTAGGATGGGAAAAATAATATTTAAGACACGAATTCCCATATAAGATAGAGCATTTAATTTTATACTTTTCATTCAATTTACCTCGTTTTTCATTATATCATAAAGTCAGCTAATAAGAAATGAAGGGCAGTAATACTCTTCGAAAATCAAATTCAAACCACGTCAGCGTCGCCTTACCGTACTCAAGTACAGCTTACGGCTAGCTTCCTAGTTTGCTTTTTGATTTTCATTGAGTATAAGTCAAGTAATCACTTTGAAGTTTCAAAGCTTAATTTAAGTTTTCTTTAAGAAAACTATATTATTCTGAAGAACTCTAAAATTTCACAGCCATTTATTGGTAATGACTACAGAATTCCTAGTCATTACTAGAAATGGACTAGTTTCTTTGAATAATAGAACTCCTTAAACCTTCTATTCTAGAACGGGAGGGTCGGTATTTCTTTCATGATAGGACTAGATTGTGGTATAATAAAGAGAATAAGTTTTTTTAGTAAGACAAAGGAGAAAATAGATGATTTATGCAGGAATTCTTGCTGGTGGAACTGGCACACGCATGGGAATCAGTAACTTGCCAAAACAATTTTTAGAGCTAGGTGATCGACCTATTTTGATTCATACAATTGAAAAATTTGTCTTGGAACCAAGTATTGAAAAAATTGTAGTTGGGGTTCATGGAGACTGGGTTTCTCATGCAGAAGATCTTGTAGATAAATATCTTCCTCTTCATAAGGAACGTATCATCATTACAAAGGGTGGTGCTGACCGCAATACAAGTATTGAGAAAATCATTGAAGCCATTGATGCTTATCGTCCGCTTACTCCAGAGGATATCGTTGTTACCCACGATTCTGTTCGTCCATTTATTACACTTCGCATGATTCAAGACAATATCCAACTTGCCCAAATCATGACGCAGTGGACACAGTGGTAGAAGCGGTTGATACTATCGTTGAAAGTACCAATGGTCAATTCATTACAGATATTCCAAATCGTGCTCACCTTTATCAAGGACAAACACCTCAAACATTCCGTTGCAAGGACTTCATGGATCTTTACGGTTCTCTCTCTGCTGAAGAGAAGGAAATCTTGACAGATGCATGTAAAATCTTTGTCATTAAAGGAAAAGATGTAGCCTTGGCCAAGGGTGAATACTCAAATCTGAAGATTACAACCGTAACAGATTTGAAGATTGCAAAAAGTATGATTGAGAAAGACTAGTAAAATGATTAATCAAATTTATCAACTAACTAAGCCTAAGTTTATCAATGTCAAATATCAGGAAGAGGCTATTGACCAAGAAAATCATATCCTTATCCGTCCCAACTACATGGCGGTCTGTCATGCGGATCAGCGTTACTACCAAGGGAAACGTGATCCCAAGATTTTGAACAAAAAGCTTCCAATGGCAATGATTCACGAGTCATGTGGAACCGTTATTTCTGACCCGACAGGAACCTACGAGGTTGGGCAAAAAGTTGTCATGATTCCCAATCAGCCTCCTATGCAGAGTGATGAAGAATTCTATGAAACTACATGACAGGGACCCATTTCTTGTCTAGTGGCTTTGATGGCTTTATGAGAGAGTTTGTTTCTCTCCCTAAAGACCGTGTGGTGGCTTATGATGCTATTGAAGACACGGTTGCAGCCATTACAGAGTTTGTCAGTGTTGGCATGCACGCTATGAATCGTCTATTGACCTTTGCACATAGCAAGCGGGACCGAATCGCCGTTATCGGAGATGGAAGTTTAGCATTTGTGGTTGCCAATATTATCAACTATACTTTGCCAGAAGCAGAGATTGTGGTTATTGGTCGTCATTGGGAAAAATTGGAGCTTTTCTCATTTGCCAAAGAATGCTATATTACTGATAATATTCCTGAAGATTTGGCCTTTGACCATGCTTTTGAGTGTTGTGGTGGTGATGGTACTGGACCAGCTATAAATGACTTGATTCGCTACATTCGTCCTCAGGGAACGATTCTCATGATGGGAGTTAGCGAATATAAAGTCAATCTCAATACTCGCGATGCCTTAGAAAAGGGCTTGCTCTTGGTTGGTTCCTCTCGTTCTGGTCGCATCGATTTTGAAAATGCCATCCAAATGATGGAAGTCAAGAAATTTGCCAATCGTCTTAAAATATCCTTTATCTAGAAGAACCTGTAAGAGAAATTAAAGATATTCACCGTGTCTTTGCAACCGATTTAAACACAGCCTTTAAAACTGTGTTTAAGTGGGAAGTATAAGTGCTGGAGGTTAATTGTGGAGAAAATCATTAAAGAAAAAATTTCTTCCCTACTTAGTCAAGAAGAGGAAGTCCTCAGTGTTGAACAACTGGGAGGTATGACCAATCAAAACTATTTGGTCAAAACAACAAATAAGCAGTACATCGTTAAGTTCTTTGGTAAAGGGACAGAAAAACTGATCAATCGTCAAGATGAAAAGTATAATCTTGAACTACTAAAGGATTTAGACTTAGATGTAAAAAATTATCTTTTTGATATTGAAGCTGGTATCAAAGTAAATGAGTATATCGAATCTGCGATTACGCTTGATTCAACGTCAATCAAGACCAAATTTGATAAAATTGCTCCAATATTACAAACTATTCATGCTTCTGGCAAGGAATTAAGAGGAGAATTTGCTCCTTTTGAAGAAATCAAAAAATACGAATCCTTGATTGAAGAGAAAATCCCTTATACCAACTATGAAGCTGTTCGAGAAGAAGTCTTCTCCTTAGAGAAAAGACTGGCTGACTTAGGTGTTGACAGAAAATCTTGTCATATTGATTTGGTGCCTGAAAACTTTATCGAGTCACCACAAGGACGACTTTATCTGATTGACTGGGAATATTCATCAATGAACGATCCAATGTGGGATTTGGCTGCTCTCTTTTTAGAGTCTGAATTCACTCGTCAAGAGGAAGAAGACTTCTTGTCTCACTATGAGAGTGAGCAAACACCTGTCTCTCGTGAAAAGATTGCAATCTATAAAATTTTGCAAGATGCTATTTGGAGTCTATGGACAGTCTACAAAGAAGAGCAAGGTGCAGATTTTGGTGACTATGGTGTGAGTCGTTACCAAAGAGCTGTTAAAGGTTTGTCATATTATGGAGGTTCAGATGAAAAATAAAAATGGAGTTTCTTTTGGTCTACTCTCAGGTATTTTCTGGGGTTTAGGTCTAACGATTAGTGCTTATATCTTTTCGATTTTTACAGATTTGTCGCCCTTTGTGGTGGCCGCTGCTCACGATTTCTTGAGTATCTTTATCTTACTAGCTTTTCTTTTAGTAAAAGAAGGGAAAGTTCGCCTCTCTATTTTCTTAAATATTCGCAATGTTAGTGTTATCATCGGAGCCTTGCTAGCAGGTCCTATCGGAATGCAGGCCAATCTTTATGCGGTTAAGTATATCGGAAGTTCCTTAGCTTCATCGGTATCCGCTATCTATCCTGCGATTTCAGTTTTATTGGCTTTCTTCTTTTTGAAGCACAAGATTTCAAAAATACTGTGTTTGGGATTGTCTTGATTATTGGAGGGATTATTGCTCAAACTTATAAGGTTGAACAGGTTAATTCTTTCTACATTGGGATTCTTTGTGCTTTAGTTTGTGCTATTGCATGGGGAAGTGAGAGCGTTCTTAGCTCCTTTGCCATGGAAAGTGAACTGAGTGAAATCGAAGCCCTCTTAATCCGTCAAGTAACTTCATTCTTGTCCTATCTTGTGATTGTGCTCTTCTCTCATCAGTCATTTGCAGAAGTGGCCAATGGACAATTGCTAGGTCTTATGATTGTCTTTGCAGCCTTTGATATGATTTCCTACTTGGCTTATTATATCGCTATCAATCGCTTGCAACCAGCCAAGGCTACAGGTTTGAACGTGAGTTATGTAGTTTGGACTGTCTTGTTCGCAGTTGTTTTCTTGGGTGCACCGCTAGATATGCTGACCATTATTACGTCACTTGTCGTCATTGCTGGAGTTTATATTATTATTAAAGAATAAAGGAGATTCGTGTGAAAGCCATCATCTTAGCAGCGGGATTGGGAACTCGCTTGCGTCCTATGACTGAAAATACCCCTAAGGCCTTGGTTCAGGTTAATCAAAAACCCCTGATTGAATACCAAATTGAGTTTCTAAAAGAAAAAGGTATCAATGACATTATCATCATTGTCGGTTATCTTAAAGAACAATTCGATTACTTGAAAGAAAAATACGGAGTTCGTCTCGTTTTCAATGATAAATACGCTGACTACAATAACTTTTACTCCCTCTATCTTGTAAAAGAAGAATTGGCCAACAGCTATGTTATTGATGCCGACAATTATCTCTTTAAAAATATGTTCCGCAATGATTTGACTCGTTCGACTTATTTTAGTGTTTATCGTGAAGATTGTACCAACGAATGGTTCTTGGTCTATGGAGATGACTACAAGGTTCAAGACATAACTGTTGATAGCAAGGCTGGTCGCATCCTTAGTGGTGTATCCTTCTGGGATGCTCCAACTGCAGAAAAGATTGTCAGCTTTATCGACAAGGCTTATGCAAGTGGAGAATTTGTTGATCTCTACTGGGACAATATGGTTAAGGATAATATCAAAGAGCTAGATGTCTATGTCGAAGAATTAGAAGGTAATAGCATATATGAGATCGATAGCGTCCAAGACTATCATAAATTAGAAGAAATTCTTAAAAACGAAAATTAAAGATTCCAACATCTGGCTAAAATAGTCGGATGTTTTTTTGATTTTTTACGAATAAATAGATGAGTAGAAAAAGAAATGGAGATATTTATGAAAATCACAAACTATGAAATCTATAAGTTGAAAAAATCAGGTTTGAGCAATCAACAGATTTTGAATGTCCTAGAATACGGTGAAAATGTTGATCAAGAACTGTTGTTAGGTGATATTGCAGATATATCAGGTTGCCGAAATCCAGCTGTTTTTATGGAACGTTATTTTCAGATAGACGATGCGCATTTGGAGAAGGAGTTTCAAAAATTTCCATCTTTCTCTATTTTAGATGACTGTTATCCTTGGGATTTGAGTGAAATATATGATGCGCCTGTACTTTTATTTTACAAGGGAAATCTTGACCTCTTGAAATTTCCTAAGGTAGCAGTCGTGGGCAGTCGTGCTTGTGGCAAACAGGGAGCTAAGTCAGTTGAAAAAGTCATTCAGGGCTTGGAAAATGAACTGGTTATCGTCAGTGGATTAGCCAAGGGGATTGATACAGCAGCTCATATGGCAGCTCTTCAGAATGGCGGAAAAACCATTGCAGTGATCGGAACAGGTCTAGATGTGTTTTATCCTAAAGCAAATAAACGCTTGCAAGACTACATCGGCAATGACCATCTGGTTCTTAGTGAATATGGACCTGGCGAACAACCTCTGAAATTTCATTTTCCTGCCCGTAATCGTATCATTGCTGGACTTTGTCGAGGTGTGATTGTAGCAGAGGCTAAGATGCGCTCAGGTAGCCTTATTACCTGTGAGCGAGCAATGGAAGAAGGGCGCGATGTCTTTGCTATTCCTGGTAGCATTTTAGATGGACTATCAGACGGTTGCCATCATTTGATTCAAGAAGGAGCAAAATTGGTCACCAGTGGGCAAGATGTGCTTGCAGAATTTGAATTTTAAGACGAAATTTCGCTTACTAGACAAACTTTTCTTCTATATATTGGAGCTAAGTCTTGACAGTTATGGCAAAATGGTTTACACTTTATAAAGTTTATTACTTTGAAAAGGTGTGATACTGTGGCTACGGCAACAAAAAAGAAAAAATCAACAGTTAAAAAAAATCTAGTAATCGTGGAGTCGCCTGCTAAGGCCAAGACGATTGAAAAATATCTAGGCAGAAACTACAAGGTTTTAGCCAGTGTCGGGCATATCCGTGATTTGAAGAAATCCAGTATGTCCGTCGATATTGAAAATAATTATGAACCGCAATATATCAATATCCGAGGAAAAGGTCCTCTTATCAATGACTTGAAAAAAGAAGCCAAAAAAGCTAATAAAGTCTTTCTGGCGAGTGACCCGGACCGTGAAGGAGAAGCGATTTCTTGGCATTTGGCTCACATTCTCAACTTGGATGAAAATGATGCCAACCGTGTGGTCTTCAATGAAATCACCAAGGATGCGGTCAAAAATGCTTTCAAAGAGCCACGCAAGATTGATATGGACTTGGTCGATGCCCAACAGGCACGCCGTGTCTTGGACCGCTTGGTCGGGTATTCGATTTCGCCTATTTTGTGGAAGAAGGTCAAGAAGGGCTTGTCAGCAGGTCGCGTTCAATCTATTGCGCTTAAGTTAATCATTGATCGTGAGAATGAAATCAATGCCTTCCAGCCAGAAGAATACTGGACAATTGATGCTGTCTTTAAAAAGGGAACCAAGCAATTTCAGGCATTCTTCTATGGAGTAGATGGTAAAAAGCTGAAACTGACTAGTAATGATGAGGTCAAGGAAGTCTTGTCTCGTCTGACTAGCAAAGATTTTTCAGTGGATCAGGTAGATAAGAAAGAGCGCAAACGCAATGCTCCATTACCCTATACTACTTCATCTATGCAGATGGATGCTGCCAATAAAATTAATTTCCGTACTCGAAAAACCATGATGGTTGCCCAACAGCTTTATGAAGGAATTAATATTGGTTCTGGTGTTCAAGGTTTGATTACCTATATGCGTACTGATTCGACTCGTATCAGTCCAGTGGCACAGAACGAAGCAGCAAGTTTCATTACGGACCGTTTTGGTAGTAAGTATTCTAAGCATGGCAGCAAGGTCAAAAATGCTTCAGGAGCTCAGGATGCCCACGAGGCTATTCGTCCGTCTAGTGTCTTTAATACACCTGAAAGTATTGCTAAGTATCTGAACAAGGATCAGCTTAAGCTTTATACCCTTATTTGGAATCGTTTTGTGGCTAGCCAGATGACAGCTGCTGTCTTTGATACTATGGCTGTTAAATTGTCTCAAAATGGAGTTCAATTTGCTGCCAATGGTAGTAAGGTCAAGTTTGATGGTTATCTTGCCATTTATAATGATTCTGACAAGAATAAAATGTTACCAGATATGGCTGTTGGAGATGTGGTCAAACAAGTCAATAGCAAACCAGAGCAACATTTTACTCAACCGCCTGCTCGTTATTCTGAGGCGACACTGATCAAGGCCTTGGAGGAAAATGGGGTTGGACGTCCGTCAACCTACGCGCCAACCATTGAAACCATTCAGAAACGTTATTATGTTCGCCTTGTAGCCAAACGTTTTGAACCTACAGAGTTGGGAGAAATTGTTAACAAGCTCATCGTTGAATATTTCCCAGATATCGTAAACGTAACCTTTACAGCTGAAATGGAAGGCAAGCTGGATGATGTCGAAGTCGGAAAAGAGCAGTGGCAACGTGTCATTGATGCCTTTTACAAACCTTTCTCTAAAGAGGTTGCCAAGGCTGAAGAAGAAATGGAGAAAATCCAGATCAAGGATGAACCAGCTGGATTTGATTGTGAAGTTTGTGGCAGTCCAATGGTTATTAAACTTGGTCGATTTGGTAAGTTCTACGCTTGTAGCAATTTCCCAGATTGCCGTCATACCCAAGCAATCGTAAAAGAAATCGGTGTAGAGTGTCCAAGTTGTCATCAGGGACAAATCATTGAACGTAAAACCAAACGTAACCGCCTCTTCTATGGTTGCAATCGCTACCCAGAATGTGAATTTACCTCTTGGGACAAACCTGTTGGTCGTGACTGTCCAAAATGTGGCAATTTCCTCATGGAGAAAAAAGTCCGTGGTGGTGGCAAGCAGGTTGTTTGCAGTAATGGTGATTACGAAGAAGAAAAGATTAAATAAGAGGAGAGTCCTGAAAGTGAATTTCAGGCTCTTTTTGGTTAGAACTTGACAAAATTCATCATTGTATGCGAAACTAGAAGAAGATTATTTTAACTAGGAGAAGTTATGCGTTTTATCTATTTGATCATTGGTTTTTTATCACTAGCCTTGGCTATTATTGGGGTTGTCTTGCCCTTGTTGCCTACAACTCCCTTTCTTTTGTTGTCTATTGCTTGTTTCTCTAGAAGTTCCAAGCGTTTCGAAGACTGGCTTTATCATACCAAGCTCTATCAAGCATATGTAGCTGATTTTCGTGAGACTAAGTCTATTGCGCGTGAACGTAAGAAAAAAATTATCGTATCTATCTACATTTTGATGGGAATTTCAATTTATTTTGCCCCTCTTTTACCAGTAAAAATCGGTCTAGGAGCTTTAACCGTCTTTATCACCTATTATCTCTTCAAGGTCATTCCGGACAAAGAATAAGTAAAATTTGTCACTATTTCCCTTGATAAAATTGAAAGCATATTCATAACAATATGATATAATGAATTTAAAGTAATCTTCAAGGAGAATTAAATGATTTACGAATTTTGTGCTGAAAATGTGACCTTGCTTGAAAAAGCGATGCAGGCTGGAGCTCGTCGAATCGAACTCTGTGATAATCTAGCAGTGGGAGGAACAACACCCAGCTATGGAGTGACCAAGGCAGCGGTTGAATTGGCAGCTAACTACGATACGACCATTATGACCATGATTCGTCCACGTGGTGGTGATTTTGTTTATAATAATTTTGAAATAGCAATCATGCTAGAAGACATTCGATTGACGGCGCAGGCTGGAAGTCAAGGAGTTGTATTTGGTGCTTTAACTGCTGATAAGAAGTTGGATAATCCTAATCTTGAAAAGTTAATTGCTGCATCCAAAGGAATGGAAATTGTCTTTCATATGGCCTTTGATGAATTGAGTTATGAAGAGCAGTTGGAGGCTATTGACTGGCTCAGCCAAGTTGGTGTCACCCGTATCTTGACTCGTGCTGGTGTGTCTGGCGATTCACTAGAGAAACGTTTTGCTCACTATCACAGAATTTTGGAACATGCTAAAGGTAAGATTGAAATTCTACCAGGTGGGGGGATTGACTTGGACAACCGTCAAACCTTTATCGATCAGCTAGGTGTGACACAATTGCATGGAACCAAGGTTGTCTTTTAAAAAATAGAAAGGAACTGCTAGCTTTGGGTAGCAGTTTTCACTTATGTTTGAAATTTTTAAATCCTATCAGTTTAATCACGAAAAGGCTAAAGCTTTTGGTTTTGTAGAAAATGGGGGAGTCTGGACCTATAGTTGCATGATTTTGCAGGGTGACTTTGTCATGACTGTCTCCATCACTGTTGATAATGTGAGTTTTCAAGTTTTTGACCAGGAGACTGGTGACCTCTATCCTCAAGTCCATATGGAAAGCATGAGAGGAAGTTTTGTCGCAAGTGTTCGTGAAGCTTGTTTGGAGATTCTCCACCAGATTCGGAAGGCTTGTTTTGATGTGCAAGATTTTATCTGCCCTCAGACTAAGCGTATCATGGCTCAGGTTCAGGAAAAGTATGGTAATCAGTTGGAATATCTGTGGGAGAAATCTCCTGATACGGCAGTATTAAGACACGAAGGCAATAAAAAGTGGTATGCCGTCTTGATGAAAATATCTTGGGATAAGCTGGAAAAGGGCAGAGAAGATTTAGTGGAAGCAGTCAACCTCAAACATGACAAAGTAGCTGATTTACTTTCAAAAAAGGGCATTTATCCAGCTTTTCATATGAACAAACGCTACTGGATTAGTGTGGCGCTTGATGATACTTTGTCAGATGAAATGGTACTGGAATTGATAGAAAAAAGTTGGAATTTAACTTCTAAAAAATGAAATTTCCTTGAGCTTTCAAGAACTTTCAATTAGCAAAATATTCTCTACTGAAGAAATTTTCAGAAAATATTGGATTTTTTCTTGACAAGCGCTTTTGCCTATGCTAAAATACTAAACAAGATATCAAACGAAGGAGAAAGTCAAACATGAAAACAGCTAAGTTTAATCAATTTGCTTTGTTGTTGAGGTACTCGGGCTAGTGCAAAAAGCATTAGTCCTGTTTGGCTTACCAAGCGGGAGTAAATCAACATCTCGCTTGGATTTCTAAGCGAGATGTTTTTTTAAAAACCACATTTGGAAAAGGGGAAATCTTATGCGAACAGTTGAATTTCTAGATACCAGCCTTCGGGATGGAGAGCAAACACCTGGTGTTAATTTTTCAATCAAGGAAAAAATTGCCATTGCAAGGCAGCTGGAGAAATGGGGGATTTCAGCCATTGAAGCTGGTTTTCCGGCGGCGAGTCCTGATTCATTTACAGCAGTGAAGGAAATCTCCAAAGTCTTGAAGAAAACGGCGGTGACTGGATTAGCCCGCTCTGTCAAGTCTGATATTGATGCTTGTTATGAGGCTCTCAAGGATGCCAAGTATCCACAAGTTCACGTCTTTATCGCTACCAGTCCGATTCATCGTAAGTATAAGCTCAATAAGAGCAAGGAAGAGATTTTGGAAGCCATTAAGGAGCATGTTTCCTATGCCCGCTCTAAGTTTGAGGTTGTCGAATTCTCTCCTGAGGATGCGACCAGAACAGAGTTGGATTTCCTCTTACAAGTCGTTCAAACAGCGGTTGATGCAGGTGCGACTTATATCAATATCCCTGATACGGTAGGATTTACCACACCAGAGGAATATGGTGCCATCTTCAAATACCTGATTGAGAATGTCAAGACGGATCGTCAGATCATCTATTCGCCTCACTGTCATGATGATCTTGGAATGGCAGTGGCTAATAGCCTTGCTGCTGTCAAGAACGGAGCAGGACGTGTTGAAGGGACTATCAACGGTATTGGGGAACGAGCTGGAAATGCTGCTTTGGAAGAAATTGCAGTAGCCCTCAATATTCGCCAAGATTACTACCAAGCAGAAACCAGTATTGTCCTAAATGAGACCATCAATACGTCAGAAATGGTTTCTCGCTTCTCTGGTATTCCAGTTCCTAAAAACAAAGCCGTTGTTGGTGGCAATGCCTTCTCTCATGAATCGGGTATTCACCAAGATGGAGTCCTTAAAAATCCTCTTACCTATGAAATCATCACTCCTGAATTGGTTGGTGTTAAGAGTAATAGTCTTCCGCTTGGAAAATTGTCTGGTCGCCATGCCTTTGTTGAGAACTAAGAGAACTGGCCCTAGATTTTACAGAAGAGGATATCAAACCACTCTTTGCGAAGTTCAAGGCGCTAGCAGACAAGAAGCAAGAAATCACTGATGCAGATATTCGTGCTCTGGTAGCTGGAACCATGGTTGAAAACCCAGAAGGCTTCCACTTTGATGATTTACAACTGCAAACTCATGCTGATAATGACATCGAAGCGCTTGTTAGTCTAGCCAATATGGATGGTGAGAAGGTCGAATTTAATGCGTCAGGGCAAGGTTCCGTTGAAGCAATCTTTAACGCTATCGACAAGTTCTTTAATCAATCCGTCCGCTTGGTATCCTATACCATTGATGCGGTAACGGATGGAATCGATGCCCAAGCTCGGGTTTTGGTCACTGTTGAAAACAGAGATACAGAAACCATCTTTAATGCAGCAGGGCTTGATTTCGATGTGTTGAAGGCTTCGGCTATTGCCTATATAAACGCTAATACCTTTGTCCAAAAAGAGAATGCAGGTGAGATGGGACGCAGTGTTTCCTATCGCGATATGCCTAGTGTGTAAAGGAGAATGCTATGACAAAGAAAATAGTAGCTCTAGCAGGGGATGGAATCGGCCCAGAAATCATGGAGGCTGGTTTAGAGGTTCTGGAAGCTCTAGCGGAAAAAACAGGTTTTGACTATGAGATTGATAGACGACCTTTTGGAGGTGCAGGTATCGATGCTGCAGGGCATCCCTTACCTGATGAAACCCTCAAGGTATGTCGTGAAGCAGATGCCATTCTCCTAGCGGCTATCGGTAGTCCTCAGTATGATGGAGCAGCGGTTCGGCCTGAACAAGGCTTGCTGGCTCTCCGTAAGGAACTCAATCTCTATGCCAATATTCGCCCAGTCAAAATCTTTGAGAGTCTCAAGCATTTATCACCTCTCAAACCAGAACGAATTGCTGGTGTGGACTTTGTTGTGGTGCGTGAGTTGACAGGTGGGATTTATTTTGGGGATCATATCCTTGAAGAAAGAAAAGCGCGTGATATCAACGACTATAGCTGTGAGGAAGTGGAGCGGATTATTCGAAAAGCCTTTGAAATTGCAAGAAATCGCAGAAAAATTGTTACTAGTATCGATAAGCAAAATGTGTTGGCGACATCAAAACTCTGGCGAAGAGTAGCTGAGAAGGTCGCACGGGATTTCCCAGATGTGACTTTGGAACACCAGTTAGTGGACTCAGCTGCCATGCTCATGATTACCAATCCTGCCAAGTTTGATGTTATTGTAACGGAAAATCTTTTCGGAGATATTCTATCTGATGAATCAAGCGTTTTATCTGGCACACTTGGGGTTATGCCATCAGCCAGTCATTCTGAAATGGACCAAGTCTCTATGAACCTATTCACGGTTCAGCACCTGATATTGCTGGTCAAGGAATTGCAAATCCTATCTCCATGATTTTATCAGTGGCGATGATGTTGAGAGACAGTTTTGGACGTTTTGAGGATGCGGAGCGTATCGAGCATGCTGTTGAAGCAAGTTTGGCAGCTGGTGTTTTAACAAGAGATCTAGGAGGACAGGCTTCGACTAAGGAAATGACGGAAGCTATTATTGCAAGGTTATGAAGTTAGACGAAAAAATTACTCTAGTCCTTTTGATTTGGAATGTCATGGTTTTCTTGATTTATGGTATTGACAAATCTAAGGCAAGGAGAAGAGTTTGGCGCATCCCTGAGAAAATCTTACTTATTTTAGCCTTTACTTGTGGTGGTTTTGGTGCCTGGCTAGCAGGAATCATCTTTCACCACAAAACTCGAAAATGGTATTTTAAAACAGTTTGGTTTCTTGGGATGGTGACTACACTAGTAGCCTTATATGTTATTTGGAGGTAATGGATGGCAGGAAAATCGATTTTTGATAAATTATGGGACCGTCATGTCATCACAGGAGAAGAGGGGCAGCCCCAACTCATGTATGTGGACCAGCACTATATCCACGAAGTGACCAGTCCGCAAGCATTTCAAGGACTACGAGACGCAGGACGTAGATTGAGACGACCAGACTTGACATTTGGAACCTTTGACCACAATGTCCCGACGGTCAATATCTATGATATTCGAGATGTCATTTCCAAGGCTCAAATTGATAAGCTGGCTGAAAATGTTGAGGAATTTGGGATTGAACATGCGGCCCACGGTTCTGAAAAGCAAGGAATCGTTCATATGGTTGGTCCAGAGACAGGACGGACCCAACCAGGAAATTCATCGTTTGTGGAGACAGCCATACGGCAACCCACGGAGCTTTCGGAGCTATAGCCTTCGGGATTGGGACCAGTGAGGTCGAGCATGTCTTCGCTACCCAAACCCTCTGGCAGGTCAAACCCAAGAAAATGTTGGTAGAATTCACTGGAGTTCCTCAAAAAGGAGTTTATTCCAAGGATTTCATTCTCGCTCTGATTGCCAAGTACGGCGTTGCTTGCGGCGTTGGCTACGTGGTGGAATATCGCGGACAAGCGATTGATGCACTAAGCATGGAAGAGCGAATGACCATCTGCAATATGTCCATCGAGTTTGGATCTAAGATGGGAATCATGAACCCGGATCAAACCACCTATGATTATCTTAAGGGACGGGAATGTGTTCCAGAGGACTTTGAAGAGGCTGTGGCGGATTGGAAAACAATTGTTAGTGATGATGATGCCGTTTACGATAAGGTTATCCGGATGGATGTCTCAGACCTAGCTCCTATGGTGACCTGGGGAACCAATCCTGCTATGGGGGTTGACTTTGATAGTAGTTTCCCAGAAATTAAGGATATGAATGATGAGCGAGCCTACAATTACATGGACTTGGAACCAGGTCAAAAGCCAGCAGATATTGAACTAGGTTATATCTTTATCGGTTCTTGTACCAATGCTCGTCTCAGCGATTTACAGCTGGCTGCGCGATTTGTCAAAGGGAAGAAAATCGCTCCCAATTTAACAGCAATTGTGGTTCCAGGCTCTCGTCCTGTGAAACGAGCTGCTGAGAAGTTGGGCTTGGACAAGGTCTTCCTAGATGCTGGATTTGAGTGGAGAGACCCAGGTTGCTCTATGTGCCTAGGGATGAATCCTGACAAGGTACCTGATGGTGTTCACTGCGCCTCAACCAGCAATCGAAACTTTGAAGACAGGCAGGGATTTGGAGCTAAGACCCACCTCTGCAGTCCAGCCATGGCAGCTGCGGCAGCTATTGCAGGGCGCTTTGTAGATGTTCGGCAAATGCCAGAAGCCCAGTAAGGAGAGGATATGGAGAAATTTACAGTTTATACGGGAACGACTGTTCCTCTCATGAATGATAACATCGACACTGACCAAATCCTACCCAAGCAGTTTCTCAAGTTAATTGATAAAAAAGGCTTTGGTAAGTACCTCATGTATGCTTGGAGATATTTGGACGATAAGTATACTGAGGATCCAGACTTTGTCTTTAACCGACCTGAATATCGGAAAGCAACTATTCTCATCTCAGGGAATAACTTTGGGGCAGGGTCTTCGAGGGAACACGCAGCTTGGGCTCTAGCAGACTATGGTTTTAAGGTCGTGATTGCAGGATCTTTCGGTGATATTCATTACAATAATGAACTCAATAATGGCATGTTACCTATTGTTCAACCTAAGGCCGTTAGAGACAAACTCGCCAAATTGAAACCAAGCGATCAGTTAACTGTGGACTTGGAACAACAAAAAATCATCTCACCAGTTGGAGAATTCACTTTCGAAATCGATAGTGAATGGAAACACAAGCTCTTAAATGGTTTGGATGATATCGGTATTACCTTGCAGTATGAAGATTTGATTGCTGCCTATGAAAAACAACGACCAGCCTACTGGCAGGATTAGAAAAAATAGAAAAGGAAATAGAACTATGACAAAACACATTCAATGGAACGGAACACTTTCACAAGAAGGCTATGACATTTTAAAAGGTGAGGGCGGGTGCATTGTATGCCCTACAAAAGTTGGCTACATCATCATGACTAGTGACAAGGCAGGACTTGAACGCAAGTTTGAAGCCAAAGAGCGTAATCGTAACAAACCAGGCGTAGTCCTCTGTGGTAGTATGGATGAGCTTCGCGCTTTAGCACAGCTAAATCCTGAAATTGAAGCCTTTTACCAAAAACATTGGGATGAAGACATTCTTCTAGGTTGTATCCTTCCATGGCAACCAGAAGCCTTTGAAAAACTGAAGGCATACGGTGATGGTCGTGAAGAACTCATGACTGATATGCGTGGTACTAGCTGTTTCGTTATCAAGTTTGGGAAAGCTGGTGAACAATTGGCTACCAAACTTTGGGAAGAAGGTAAAATGGTTTATGCCTCATCTGCAAACCCATCTGGAAAAGGAAACCGTGGTAAAGTGGAAGGAATTGGGGAGCGTATCGAAGGAGCAGTGGACCTTGTTATCGAGGCAGACGACTATGTGGCATCCATCCAGCCTGACAAACGATTGAAACTCGCTACGAGCAAGGTGTGATGGTGTCTATGGTCGATAAGGACGGCAACCTCATTCCTGAACAAGGAGGAGCACGTTCAACTTCACCAGCTCCAGTGGTTATCCGTAAAGGGCTTGACATTGATAAGATTATGATGCACCTGTCAGATATCTTTAACTCATGGGACTACCGTCAGGGAGAGTATTATTAGGATAGTGAAGAAGTGGGGAGAAAATAATCTCTCCTCTTTTTTGTCTTTGATATAAGTAAAATACGAACAATATAATTTAATTTATAAAATTATTTGACAAAAACTGTACTTTAGTTTATAATAAATTAAGGAAACGTCGGAAAAGACGTAGTGATGCGAAAGCATAGGTAGGTCATTACAAAAGAAACGAGACATCGAGATGTTAAATGAATTTCCAATTTTTGATTACGAAGATATTCAATTGATTCCAAATAAATGTGTCATTAAAAGCCGTGCAGAAGCGGATACAAGTGTCACTTTAGGAAATCACACCTTTAAACTACCTGTTGTGCCAGCTAATATGCAGACGATTTTGGATGAAAATGTAGCAGAGCAACTAGCTAAAGGTGGTTACTTCTACATTATGCACCGTTTTGATGAGGCAGGACGCATTCCTTTTATCAAACGTATGCACGATCAAGGGCTTATTGCTTCTATCTCTGTCGGTGTTAAGGACTATGAGTATGATTTCGTAAGACAGCTCAAGGATGATGCTCCCGAGTATATCACGATTGATATTGCCCATGGCCATGCGGATAGCGTGATTTCTATGATTCAACACATCAAGAAAGAATTGCCAGATACTTTTGTTATTGCTGGAAATGTGGGAACACCAGAAGCTGTGCGTGAATTGGAAAACGCTGGTGCGGATGCTACGAAGGTCGGAATTGGTCCTGGTAAGGTTTGTATCACCAAGGTTAAGACTGGTTTTGGTACAGGTGGTTGGCAGTTGGCTGCTCTACGCTGGTGTGCCAAGGCTGCACGTAAACCGATTATCGCTGATGGAGGAATTCGTACTCACGGTGATATTGCTAAGTCTATCCGCTTCGGTGCTAGCATGGTCATGATTGGTTCTCTCTTTGCAGGACACATCGAAAGTCCAGGGAAAACGATTGAAGTCGATGGTGAACAGTTCAAAGAGTACTATGGTTCAGCTTCACAATACCAAAAAGGTGCTTACAAAAATGTGGAAGGCAAACGTATCTTGCTTCCTGCTAAAGGTCATCTGCAAGATACCCTTACTGAGATGGAGCAAGATTTGCAAAGTGCCATTTCGTATGCAGGTGGACGTCAGCTTGCTGACCTTAAACACGTTGATTATGTTATCGTGAAAAACTCTATCTGGAATGGGGATGCTTCCCACTAAGACGGGCTATCTCACTAGAAAAAACTTGTTATTAGGGCAAATTTTTGTTATAATAAAACAAGTTTCCACCCTTAGTGTAATGGATATCACGCAAGATTCCGGTTCTTGAGATGGGGGTTCGATTCCCTCAGGGTGGATGTAAATAAAAAAGCCTTTAATAGGGCTTTTTTATTTATGCTGGCCCAAATTTTTCCCTAATACTCTTCGAAAATCAAATTCAAACCACGTCAGCGTCGTCTTACCGTACTCAAGTACAGCCTGCGTCTAGCTTCCTAGTTTGCTCTTTGATTTTCATTGAGTATAAAACTGAAATCTCATTCTAAAGAATGCCCAAATTCCTTCCACTCCCATTTTAAAGTGACTCAGGGGGCTTTTTTTGATATAATAAAGGACTGTTATCAGTTAGAAAGAGGTTGGTATGAAAGAATTACAAACTGTACTAAAGAACCATTTTGCAATCGAATTTGCAGACAAAAATTTACTAGAGACTGCCTTTACTCATACGAGTTATGCCAATGAGCACCGCCTCTTAAAAATTTCACACAATGAACGCTTGGAATTTTTAGGAGACGCTGTTCTACAGTTATTGATTTCAGAATATCTGTATAAAAAATATCCTAAAAAGCCTGAAGGCGATTTGTCCAAACTCCGTGCTATGATTGTCCGCGAGGAGAGTTTGGCTGGTTTTGCGCGTGATTGCCAGTTTGACCAGTTTATCAAGCTGGGTAAGGGAGAAGAAAAATCTGGTGGTCGCAATCGTGACACCATTCTTGGTGATGCCTTCGAAGCCTTTCTTGGTGCTCTCCTTTTGGACAAGGATGTGGCCAAGGTTAAGGAATTTATCTATCAAGTCATGATTCCTAAGGTTGAAGCAGGCGAGTTTGAGATGATTACAGACTATAAGACCCATCTCCAAGAGTTACTTCAGGTCAATGGCGATGTGGCTATTCGGTATCAGGTGATTTCTGAAACGGGTCCTGCCCACGATAAGATATTTGATGTAGAAGTTCTTGTCGAAGGTAAGAGCATTGGTCAAGGTCAAGGTCGTTCTAAGAAATTAGCAGAGCAAGAAGCTGCCAAAAATGCCGTTGAGAAAGGGCTGGATTCATGTATTTAAAGGAAATCGAAATTCAGGGATTCAAGTCTTTGCTGACAAGACCAAGGTCGTCTTTGATCAAGGTGTGACGGCAGTTGTTGGCCCCAATGGATCTGGAAAGTCCAATATTACAGAAAGTCTGCGTTGGGCCTTGGGGGAGTCAAGTGTTAAGAGTCTCCGTGGTGGCAAGATGCCAGATGTCATCTTTGCTGGAACAGAAAGTCGTAAACCGCTCAATTATGCTTCTGTAGTTGTAACTCTGAATAATAATGATGGATTTATCAAGGACGCAGGTCAAGAAATCAGAGTAGAACGTCATATCTATCGTAGTGGTGATAGCGAATACAAGATTGACGGCAAGAAAGTCCGTCTGCGTGATGTTCATGATCTCTTCTTGGATACAGGTTTGGGACGAGATTCCTTTTCTATCATTTCCCAAGGGAAGGTTGAGGAGATTTTTAATTCCAAGCCTGAAGAACGCCGTGCCATTTTTGAAGAAGCTGCAGGAGTTTTGAAATACAAGACTCGCAGAAAAGAAACTGAGAGTAAACTGCAGCAAACTCAGGATAATTTAGACCGCTTAGAGGACATTATCTACGAGTTGGATAATCAAATCAAGCCTCTTGAGAAGCAAGCTGAGAATGCCCGAAAGTTTTTAGACTTGGAAGGTCAACGCAAGGCTATTTATTTAGATGTCCTTGTTGCTCAAATCAAGGAAAATAAGTCTGAACTAGAGTCGACAGAAGAAGAGTTGACTCAGGTTCAGGAACTCTTAACTAGCTATTACCAAAAGCGTGAAAAATTAGAAGAAGAAAATCAAGCTCTTAAAAAACAGCGCCAAGACTTACAAGCTGGAATGGTCAAAGACCAGGGTAGTTTGATGGATTTGACCAGTCTGATTAGTGATTTAGAGAGAAAATTAGCCCTATCGAAACTGGAATCTGAGCAAGTAGCCCTGAATCAACAGGAAGCACAAGCCCGTTTGGCTACTTTGGAGGATAAGAGAAATTCACTCAGCAAAGAAAAATATGATAAAGAAAGCTCATTAACTCTGTTAGAGGAAAATCTAGTCCAAAATAATCAAAAACTCCATCGTTTAGAAGCTGAATTGCTAGCTTTTTCAGATGATCCAGATCAGATGATTGAGCTCTTGCGTGAACGCTTTGTAGCCCTTTTACAAGAAGAAGCGGATGTCTCAAACCAACTGACTCGCATCGAGAATGAGTTGGAAAATAGTCGTCAGCTTTCTCAAAAACAAGCAGATCAACTAGAAAAGCTGAAAGAACAGCTGGCTACAGCTAAAGAAAAGGCAAGTCAGCAAAGGAATGAGCTTGAAACTGCCAAGGAGCAGGTTCAGAAATTATTGGCCGACTATCAAGCTATTGCCAAGGAGCAAGAGGAGCAAAAAACTTCCTATCAAGCTCAACAAAGTCAACTCTTTGACCGTCTGGATAGTCTCAAAAACAAGCAGGCGAGAGCTCAGAGTTTGGAAAATATTCTGAGAAATCATAGTAACTTTTATGCAGGTGTAAAGAGTGTTCTCCAAGAAAAAGACCGCCTTGGTGGGATTATTGGTGCAGTCAGTGAGCACCTGACCTTTGATGTGCATTATCAAACTGCCTTAGAGATTGCGCTTGGAGCCAGCAGTCAGCATATCATCGTAGAAGATGAAGAGTCAGCAACCAAGGCGATTGATTTCCTAAAGCGCAACAGAGCTGGTCGTGCAACCTTCCTTCCGTTGACGACTATCAAGGCCCGTACAATTTCTAGCCAGAACCAAGATACTATCGCAGCAAGTCCGGGATTTTTGGGCATGGCAGATGAATTGGTTACTTTTGATACTAGACTAGAATCCATTTTCAAGAACTTGCTAGCTACGACGGCTATCTTTGACACCGTAGAACACGCGCGTGCAGCAGCTCGTCAAGTTCGCTATCAGGTTCGTATGGTGACTTTGGACGGCACAGAGTTGCGCACAGGTGGTTCCTATGCAGGTGGTGCCAATCGCCAAAATAACAGTATTTTCATCAAGCCAGAGCTGGAGCAATTACAAAAAGAAATTGCTGAAGAAGAAGCAAGCTTGCGTTCAGAAGAGACGAGTTTGAAGACCTTGCAAGATGAGATGGCTAGATTGACAGAAAGATTAGAAGCCATCAAATCTCAAGGAGAGCAGGCTCGTATTCAGGAGCAAGGCTTGTCTCTTGCTTATCAGCAGACCAGTCAGCAAGTTGAAGAGCTAGAAACTCTTTGGAAACTCCAAGAAGAGGAATTAAATCGTCTTTCTGATGGAGATTGGCAAGCAGATAAGGAAAAATGCCAAGAGCGTCTTGCTACAATTGCCAGTGACAAGCAAAATCTGGAAGCTGAGATTGAAGAGATTAAGTCCAACAAAAATGCCATCCAAGAACGTTATCAGAACTTGCAAGAAGAGGTAGCGCAAGCTCGTTTGCTTAAGACAGAATTGCAAGGGCAAAAACGTTATGAAGTAGCTGATATTGAGCGTTTAGGCAAAGAATTGGACAATTTAGATATCGAACAAGAAGAAATCCAGCGCCTTCTTCAAGAAAAGGTTGATAATATCGAGAAGGTTGATACAGAATTGCTCAATCAACAGGCTGAAGAAGCCAAAAACCAGAAAACAAATCTCCAACAAGGTTTAATTCGCAAGCAGTTTGAGTTGGATGATATTGAAGGTCAACTGGATGATATTGCTAGTCATTTGGATCAGGCTCGCCAGCAGAATGAAGAGTGGATTCGCAAGCAAACACGTGCTGAAGCCAAGAAAGAAAAGATCAGCGAGCGCTTGCGCCATCTACAAAGTCAATTGACAGACCAGTATCAGATTAGCTATACTGAGGCTCTAGAAAAAGCACATGAGTTGGAAAATCTCAATCTGGCAGAGCAAGAGGTACAGGATTTGGAGAAGGCTATTCGCTCACTGGGTCCAGTCAACTTGGAGCAATTGAACAGTACGAAGAAGTTTACAATCGTCTGGATTTCCTAAATAGCCAACGAGATGATATTTTGTCAGCGAAAAATCTGCTCCTTGAGACCATTACAGAGATGAATGATGAGGTCAAGGAACGCTTTAAATCAACCTTTGAAGCTATTCGTGAGTCCTTTAAAGTGACCTTCAAACAGATGTTTGGCGGAGGTCAGGCAGACTTGATATTGACTGAGGGCGACCTTTTAACAGCTGGTGTGGAGATTTCTGTTCAACCTCCAGGTAAGAAAATCCAGTCGCTTAACCTCATGAGTGGTGGTGAAAAAGCTCTATCGGCTCTTGCCTTGCTCTTCTCTATTATTCGTGTTAAGACCATTCCATTTGTTATCTTGGATGAGGTAGAGGCTGCGCTGGATGAAGCTAATGTTAAACGTTTTGGGGATTATCTCAATCGATTTGACAAGGACAGCCAGTTTATCGTCGTAACCCACCGTAAGGGAACCATGGCAGCGGCTGATTCTATCTATGGAGTGACTATGCAAGAATCAGGTGTCTCAAAAATTGTTTCGGTGAAGTTAAAAGATTTAGAAAGTATTGAAAGATGACAATTAAACTAGTAGCAACGGATATGGACGGAACCTTCCTAGATGGGAATGGGCGCTTTGATATGGACCACCTCAAGTCTCTCTTGGCTTCCTACAAGGAAAAAGGGATTTACTTTGCGGTGGCTTCAGGACGCGGATTTCTGTCTCTAGAAAAATTATTTGCTGATGTTCGTGATGACATTATTTTCATCGCGGAAAATGGCAGTTTGGTAGAGTATCAAGGTCAGGACTTGTATGAAGCGACTATGTCTCGTGATTTTTATCTGGCAACTTTTGAAAAGCTGAAAACTTCACCTTATGTAGATATCAATAAACTGCTCTTGACGGGGAAAAAAGGCTCTTATGTGCTAGATACGGTTGATGAGATCTATTTAAAAGTGAGTCAGCACTATAATGAAAATATCCAAAAAGTAGCGAGTTTGGAAGATATCACAGATGATATTTTCAAATTTACAACCAACTTCACAGAAGAAACGCTAGAAGCTGGAGAAGCTTGGGTCAATGAACATGTTCCTGGTGTTAAGGCCATGACAACTGGCTTTGAATCTATTGATATTGTTCTGGACTATGTCGATAAGGGAGTGGCCATTGTTGAATTGGCTAAAAAACTTGGCATCACAATGGATCAGGTTATGGCTTTTGGAGACAATCTTAATGACTTACATATGATGCAGGTTGTGGGACATCCTGTAGCTCCTGAAAATGCACGACCTGAAATTTTAGAATTAGCAGAGACTGTGATTGGTCACCATAAGGACCAGTCGGTTATAGCTTATATGGAGGGCTTATAATGGCAGATATAAAATTGATTGCATTGGACTTGGATGGGACCTTGCTGACTACTGATAAAAGGTTGACGGATCGTACCAAAGCAACCTTGAAAGCTGCGCGTGATCGTGGTATCAAGGTCGTATTGACAACTGGTCGTCCCTTAAAAGCTATGGATTTCTTTCTCCATGAGCTAGGGACTGACGGCCATGAAGATGAGTATACGATTACTTTTAATGGTGGTTTGGTTCAGAAAAATACAGGTGAAATCCTTGATAAGACAGTCTTTTCATATGATGATGTAGCACGCTTGTATGAGGAAACAGAGAAATTATCACTGCCTCTTGACGCCATCTCAGAAGGAACTGTTTATCAAATCCAATCTGACCAAGAAAGTCTTTATGCAAAATTTAATCCAGCATTGACCTTTGTTCCAGTGGCCTTTGAAGACCTATCTAGTCAAATGACCTACAATAAGTGCGTGACTGCCTTTGCTCAAGAACCATTGGATGCAGCCATTCAGAAGATTTCTCCAGAATTGTTTGACCAATATGAAATCTTTAAATCACGTGAAATGTTGCTAGAGTGGTCACCAAAGAATGTTCATAAAGCAACAGGCTTGGCAAAATTAATCAGCTATCTTGGAATCGACCAAAGCCAAGTTATGGCCTGTGGTGACGAGGCTAATGACCTCTCGATGATTGAATGGGCAGGGCTCGGTGTTGCCATGCAAAATGCTGTTCCTGAAGTCAAGGCAGTCGCAAATGTAGTGACGCCGATGACCAACGATGAAGAAGCTGTCGCTTGGGCTATCGAAGAATACGTACTAAAGGAGAACTAAGATATGGGATTATTTGACCGTCTATTCGGAAAAAAAGAAGAACCTAAAATCGAAGAAGTTGTAAAAGAAGCTCTGGAAAATCTTGATTTATCTGAAGATGCTGAGCCTGCCTTAACAGAAGCTGAGAAAGTTCCTCAAGAAGATGCAGAGGTTGAAAGTTCTGAAGAAGATCTGCTCCAAGAAGAGGAAAATCAAGACACAGTTGAAGAAAATAACAATTTAGAGCCAGTTGTAGAAGTTTCTCAAGAAGAAGTCGAAGAATTTCCAAACTCACAAGAAGTTTCAGAGGAAGAGAATACTGAGCTCTTAGAGACTGTAGAAGAAAATAGTTCTGAAGTTCTTGAAGCAGAAAGGCCTCAGGTAGAAGAAACTGTTCAGGAAAAATATGACCGTAGTCTTAAGAAAACTCGTACAGGCTTCGGAGCTCGCTTGAATGCCTTCTTTGCTAATTTCCGCTCTGTCGATGAAGAATTCTTCGAGGAACTGGAAGAATTACTGATTATGAGTGACGTTGGTGTCCAAGTCGCTTCTAACTTAACAGAGGAGTTACGCTACGAAGCCAAGCTTGAAAACGCCAAGAAACCTGACGCACTTCGCCGTGTTATCATTGAGAAATTGGTTGAGCTTTATGAAAAGGATGGCAACTATGATGAAAGTATCCACTTCCAAGATGGCTTGACAGTCATGCTCTTTGTCGGTGTTAATGGTGTCGGGAAAACAACTTCTATCGGGAAACTAGCCCACCGCTACAAACAAGCAGGTAAAAAAGTTATGCTAGTTGCGGCAGATACCTTCCGTGCTGGTGCCGTTGCCCAATTAGCAGAATGGGGACGCCGTGTGGATGTTCCAGTTGTGACTGGACCTGAAAAAGCTGACCCAGCCAGCGTAGTCTTTGATGGCATGGAACGTGCCGTAGCTGAAGGTATCGATATTCTCATGATAGATACAGCGGGTCGTCTACAAAATAAGGACAACCTTATGGCTGAGTTGGAAAAGATTGGTCGTATCATCAAACGTGTTGTGCCAGAAGCCCCTCATGAAACTTTCTTGGCTCTAGATGCATCAACAGGTCAAAACGCTCTTGTACAGGCCAAAGAATTTTCAAAAATCACGCCATTAACTGGAATTGTCTTGACTAAGATTGATGGAACTGCTCGAGGTGGTGTTGTTCTAGCTATCCGTGAAGAACTCAATATTCCTGTAAAATTGATTGGATTTGGTGAAAAAATCGATGATATTGGAGAGTTTAACTCAGAAAACTTTATGAAGGGTCTCTTGGAAGGCTTAATTTAATATTTTGATTTTTAAAAATGTGGAGATATATTTATGAAATATATTAGTTGGAATAAAATTACCAAAGTTAGCTTGACAGGTTTATTAATATGTGGGGCAACTTTATGTGAAATTGCTCAAGCTGAAGAGAATTATACCTATTCGGGTGTAACGGAAAATTTAATTAATACTACTGTTGATGTTGACCCACCTGAATTTGTATCTCTAACTTCAGATAAGACAGAAGTAAGGTCAGGTGAGCGAGTTAATTACACCCTAAAAGCAAAAGATAACGGTAAATTAACTACCGCTTCAATTGTTTTAAAAAATGATGCAAACGGAAAAACAAAATCACTCTACGCAGATTCTCCAACTACAGATGGTACTTACTCTTTTACCTTAGAAGTTGATGAAAAACTATCTAGTGGTATATGGAGGCTAAATGAGATCACTTTACGAGATGATTCTGATAATTATGTAGATATATATGGTGAAGATGCCTTGGCACTTTATAGTAAACCTCTAAAAGTAGATAATAATGTTACTGTTGATGTTGACCCACCTGAATTTGTATCTCTAGCTTCAGATAAGACAGAAGTGAGATCAGGTGAGCGAGTTAATTACACCCTAAAAGCAAAAGATAACGGCAAATTAACTACCGCTTCAATTGTTTTAAAAAATGATGCAAACGGAAAAACAAAATCACTCTATGCAGATGCTCCAACTACAGATGGTACTTACTCTTTTACCTTAGAAGTTGATGAAAAACTATCTAGTGGTATATGGAGGCTAAATGAGATCACTTTACGAGATGATTCTGATAATTATGTAGATATATATGGTGAAGATGCCTTGGCACTTTATAGTAAACCTCTAAAAGTAGATAATAATGTTACTGTTGATGTTGACCCACCTGAATTTGTATCTCTAGCTTCAGATAAGACAGAAGTGAGATCAGGTGAGCGAGTTAATTACACCCTAAAAGCAAAAGATAACGGCAAATTAACTACCGCTTCAATTGTTTTAAAAAATGATGCAAACGGAAAAACAAAATCACTCTATGCAGATGCTCCAACTACAGATGGTACTTACTCTTTTACCTTAGAAGTTGATGAAAAACTATCTAGTGGTATATGGAGGCTAAATGAGATCACTTTACGAGATGATTCTGATAATTATGTAGATATATATGGTGAAGATGCCTTGGCACTTTATAGTAAACCATTGAAAGTAGGTGAATCAAGTTTAAATAATGTCTCAAATAATCTTCAACCAGACACAGAAGCGCCTAAATTAATTTCAATTAAGTTAAATCAGACAAGCGCTACGGAACATGATGTTGTAACCTATACGGTAGATGCAAGCGATAATAGGCAATTAGATTCAGCTTACTTAACAATTCGTTCAGTGTCTTCTCCTTCTAAGTATGAAATATTAACAGGTAAATTAAATAAAGAAGGTCAGTTGATTTTTAGATATCAAGTAGATGAAAATAGTTTTCCAGGTGACTGGGAGATAAGTAGATTAGCTATTTATGACAAAGCAAAAAATATTTCAGAGTATAATTCTGAGAATTTACCTAAAGAATCTTCTCCGCTTTTAACTATTTCAAATAATCTTCAACCAGACACAGAAGCGCCTAAATTAATTTCAATTAAGTTAAATCAGACAAGCGCTACGGAACATGATGTTGTAACCTATACGGTAGATGCAAGCGATAATAGGCAATTAGATTCAGCTTACTTAACAATTCGTTCAGTGTCTTCTCCTTCTAAGTATGAAATATTAACAGGTAAATTAAATAAAGAAGGTCAGTTGATTTTTAGATATCAAGTAGATGAAAATAGTTTCCCAGGTGACTGGGAGATAAGTAGATTAGCTATTTATGACAAAGCAAAAAATATTTCAGAGTATAATTCTGAGAATTTACCTAAAGAATCTTCTCCGCTTTTAACTATTTCAAATAATCTTCAACCAGACACAGAAGCGCCTAAATTAATTTCAATTAAGTTAAATCAGACAAATGCTACGGAACATGATGTTGTAACTTATACAATAGATGCAAGCGATAATAGACAATTAGATTCAGCTTACTTGACAATTCGTCCAGTGTCTTCTCCTTCTAAGTATGAAATATTAACAGGCAAATTAAATAAAGAAGGTCAGTTGATTTTTAGATATCAAGTAGATGAAAATAGTTTCCCAGGTGACTGGGAGATAAGTAGATTAGCCATTTATGACAAAGCAAAAAATATTTCAGAGTATAATTCTGAGAATTTACCTAAAGAATCTTCTCCGATTCTAAGAGTAGCTAATAGAAGAGAAATTTCATCCCTAGATTCGATTAATAGTGAAAAAGAGTCAACATTATCAATTCATGGTATTAATAATGTTGAAAAGTCAAAAAATGATGCTAATATATTACCAACAGACTCATTATCAAATAACCAGCCAATAGATGAAAATTCAACTGCTGTTCAATCTCCGGATAAGTCCGACAGTGAAAATTCAGCTACTGTTCAATCTCCGGATAAGACTAGCAATGAAAATATAAATACTACCCAATCTCCGGATAAGACTGACAGTGAAAATTCAACTACTGTTCAATCTCCGGATAAGATTGACAGTGAAAATTCAACTGCTGTTCAATCTCCGGATAAGTCTGACAGTGAAAATTCAGCTACTGTTCAATCTCCGGATAAGTCTGACAGTGAAAATTCAGCTACTGTTCAATCTCCGGATAAGTCTGACAGTGAAAATTCAGCTACTGTTCAATCTCCGGATAAGTCTGACAGTGAAAATTCAGCTACTGTTCAATCTCCGGATAAGAATAATAGTGAAAGTATAAACATGGAATTATATGTTCAGGACGAATTACAAAATAATGGATTTAGTCCATATGGTGAAGGTAATTTGTTTGAAAATGCTAATTCTGATATGATTGAAAAAAATAATGAATTAAAGATTAATCAATATCCAAAAAGAATTGAAAGAAATTTGCCTAAAACAGGTAATAAATTATTTTCAGTTTTATCTATACTTGGTGCTATAAGTTTGCTGTTAATTTTATTAAGAATATTAATGAAAACTTTATGAAGGGTCTCTTGGAAGGCTTAATCTAATCAAAAGCAAAAATCCTGCAAGGTATAAACTTGCAGGAAATTTTTTTATTCTAAACGACCATCTTGACGATAGGCGATATCTGGTTGCCAAGTCCATTTGGCACCGAATTTTTCAAGTAAGTCAAAGCTTGCTTGAGGTCCCATGCTTCCAGCTTTATAGTCATGAAGTGGGGCACCATTTTCAGCCCAGAGTTCTTCGATACGGTCAATCAATTTCCATGACGCACCAACTTCATCCCAGTGGCTAAAGTTAGTTGAGTTGTTATTTAAGACGTCATAAATCAATTTTTCGTATGGTTCTGGAGAAGCACCAGTTGCGGTCGCATCTGTACGGTAATCAAGGGAGTTAGGAGCCAAGTTAAATTCTTCTCCTACTTGCTTCCCATTTAGGCTAAGAGAGAAGCCTTCTGTTGGTTGGATATAGATGGTCAAAATGTTTGGAGCAAGTGGTTCTCCAAAGATAGAATCCATTTGCTTAAAGACAATGTTGACATGAGTTCCTTTTTCGGTCAGACGTTTACCAGTACGGAAGAAGAATGGAACACCACGGAAGCGATCGCTATCAACAAAGAAGGCACCAGATGCAAAGGTTTCAGTTGTTGATTCTGGATTTACATTTGGCTCGCTACGATAAGAGATATATTTCATGCCATCAATCTTACCAGAACGGTATTGACCACGGATAAAGTGTTCTTTAAGTTCTTCATCAGTTGGATGATAGAGGTTTTTAAAGACCTTAATCTTTTCAGCACGAATCTCATCTTTTGTGAAGCTTGCTGGCTTGTCCATAGCAAGGAGAGAAAGAAGTTGTAGTGTATGGTTTTGTACCATGTCGCGGAGGGCACCAGATTGGTCATAGTAGCCACCACGTTCTTCTACACCCAAGCGCTCCGCAAAGGTAATTTGAACGTTGTCGATAAAGTCCTTGTTCCAAACGTTTTCAAAAATCAAGTTTGCAAAGCGAACTGCAAAGATACTTTGAATCATTTCCTTACCAAGATAATGGTCGATACGGAAAATTTGTTCTTCGTCAAATGTTGCTAGGAGTTCGTCATTCAACTTGCTTGCAGTTGCGTAATCTGTACCAAATGGTTTTTCAACGATTAAGCGCTCAAAGCCTTTACCATCTACAATGTTTCCGATTTGAGGTGCTTTGCGATAGTTCCAAAGAACTGAGGTGCCATAGACAAGAAGAAGAGCTTGTTGTGTTCAGCTTGGTACTTGTCATTTAGTTCAGCCTGCAATTGACGCAAAGCAATGTAGTGCTCTGTATCGTTGACATCATGACTTTGATAGTAGAAGTGACTAGCGAACTCCTGAGCCTGTTCGGTACTATCTGCCAAATCAAGGATCGATTCGACTACAACAGATTCAAAATATTCCTTGCTCCAAGGACGACGGGCAGTTCCAATAACTGCAAAGTGCTCGGAAAGATTGCCGGATTTATATAGTCTAAAAAGGGAAGGGTAGAGCTTGCGTTTAGCCAGGTCTCCACTCGCACCGAAAATTGTAACAATAACCTTAGATGACATCTAGCTACCTAATTTCTATTTTTATTCCTAGTCTTACTAGGTATGAGGAAACCTCATTTCATAAATTTAATTCTAACATAATTTTCCGAAAAATCAAAAAATCCAATACGAGATAGAAAAAAACTGCAAGGAAATCCTTACAGTTTAAGTTTAAACGTTTAAGACCTTGTCCAAGAACTCTTTCAGACGTGGGTGTTGTGGGTTGTCAAAGATTTGATCTGGTGTTCCGTCTTCAAGGAATTCACCATCTGCAGTAAAGATAACGCGGTTGGCAACCTGACGGGCAAATCCCATCTCATGGGTTACGATAATCATGGTCATACCTTGCTCAGCCAATTCCTTCATAACGTTTAGTACGTCCCCGACCATCTCAGGGTCAAGGGCAGAAGTTGGTTCATCAAAGAGCATGATGTCTGGATTCATTGCAAGTCCACGAGCGATGGCCACACGTTGTTTTTGACCACCTGATAGGCTATCTGGGTTGGCATTAGCTTTATCTGCTAGCCCAACCTTGTCAAGCAACTCCATTCCCAATTTCTCAGCTTCTTCCTTAGTCATCAACTTGTGCTCAATAGGGGCAAAGGTGATGTTGTCCAATACAGACATATGAGGGAAGAGGTTGAAGTGTTGGAAAACCATGCCGATATTTTCACGGACGTGGTCAACATTGGTTGTTTTTTCAGTTAAGTCATAACCGTTCACAGTGATGTGACCGCTAGTAACTTCTTCTAGAAGGTTGAGGCTACGAAGGAAGGTCGATTTACCAGAACCTGAAGGACCGATGATACAAACAACATCTCCTTCATAGAACTTGGTCGTAATTCCTTTTAAAACCTCATTTTTTCCATAGTGCTTGTGTAAATCATTTACATCAATTTTTAATTTTGCCATTAACGAATCCTCTTTTCTAAGCGTTTCGCTAGTCTAGTCAAAAGTGTGATAATTACAAGATAGAAGATAGCAAGGATTGCATACATCTTGAAACTTTGGTAGTTACGGGCAATGATAATCTTACCAGTTTGGAAGAGTTCAACCAAACCGATAGCAGATACGATAGTTGTATCTTTAAGAGCGATAACGAATTGGTTAACAAAGTTTGGCAACATCAATTTAGTTGCTTGTGGCAAGATAATCTTACGCATGGTTTTTCCATAAGAGATCCCCAAGCTTCGGCTGGCTTCCATTTGACCAACTGGAACGGCCTGAATACCACCACGAACGATTTCAGCGATATAAGCAGCCGCATTGAGTGAGAGGGCAATAGTACCAGCTACGAAGTCGTTAATTGGACTTTGTTGGCCTGTTATAGACTCGATGAAGTTTGGAATTCCCCAGAAGATGAAGGCTGCAAGAATCATCAATGGAATACCACGGATAACGTCAACGAAAATCTCAGAGATCACACGAAGAGATTTGTAGGGGCTAACGCTAAACATACCGAAGATAATTCCGATAACAATAGCAATAGCAATGAGATAAGAGCTAGAGCAAGAGTAATACCAAGACCGCTAAGGAGTTGTTTGTAGTTGTTTTGGAGTAAGCCCCAGATAGTTGTCTCATCAACAGTGCTTGTTGAAGCAGATGAAGATTCGCTAGCTAGGTATTTATCAAGAATTTTTTGGAATTCTCCATTTGCTTTAAGGTTTGCAAGTCCGTTGTTGAACATTTCAATCAATTCTGGATTTGCTCCTTTTTTAACGGCAAAGGCTGTTTCACCGATTGGAGTTCCAGCGATTGGAGTTTTCAATTTTTGTCCTTGACTGATAGAATATTTGAGGACTGGCTCATCATCCATAACGGCATCGATGGCACCAGTGTTTAAACTGTCATACATTGACGAACCATCAGCGAAGGTTTTGATTTTATAACCGTATTTGCTTTGATTTTCTGTTAGGAAGGTTTGAGAAGCAGTTCCGTTTTTAACACCAACTGTCTTCCCTTTCAAGTCTTCATAAGAAGCAATGGTACTTGATTCTTTGACACCAAGGATAGTATTAGCAGTGTAGTATGATTCTGAGAAGTCAAAAGTTGCCTTACGAGCATCTGTGACAGACATACCAGCAATGATACCATCGGCTTGACCAGCTTGAACAGCACTGATAGCGGCATCGAAACCAGGGTTGGTGATTTCAATTTCAAAACCTTGGTCTTTAGCGATTGCCTTAATCAATTCCATATCAATACCAGTAAATTGGTTACTTGAGTTTTGGAAAACAAAAGGTGCAAAAGAAGAATCGCTGGCAATGATGTATTTAGCCTTAACAGGAATGGCTTTTAATCCTGCTAGAGTAGTTGTAGTTGGCACTGCTGAAGATGATGAAGCAGTCCATTTCTTGATGATTTTATCAAGACTACCATCTTTTTTCATTTCAGCCAAGGCTTGGTTAAATTCAGTAACTAGATGCTCGTATTTGCTTCCTTTTTTTAACACCGAAAGCAAAACTTCCTACAGCTTCACCATCCATTTCAATATGGAGGTCTTGACCTTGGTTGATGGCATATTCGATAACAGGTTTGTCATCCATCATGGCATCGATGGCACCAGCACTCAAGCTGTTGTTCATCAAATCACTAGTGTCAAATGTTTTAATAGTGAAGCCGTATTTATCTTTGATTGTTTCAAGAAAACGTTGAGCAGCAGTTCCGTTTTTAACACCAACGGTTTTGCCAGTTAATTGGTCATATTTACTAATCTTGTGTGCCTTTGTAGTTGCAATAACAACTTTTGTATCATAGTAAGTATCAGACATGGTGAAGACTTTTTCACGTTCTTTAGTCTTTGTCATCCCTGCCATGATGGCATCAGCTTGCCCAGCTTGAACTGCATTCACCGCTGCGTCAAATCCAGGATAGGACATCTGAATGTTCCATCCTTTAATCTCAGCGACTTTATTGATAATGTCAACATCAATTCCTTTATAAGTTTGATCTGAATCTTTAAACTCAAAAGGTGCATAGGCGGTATCAGAAACAATCTTAATAGTTTCTGCTTTCGCAATACCTAATGAGAAAATTGGGAATAAAATTAGCAAAAATGCTAGAAATTTTTTCTTCATTTTTAGTCTCCTTTTCCGAATATTTTCCCATTATATCAGAAAAAGTAAAAAAAGGCAAATTTTTATATTTCTGTGTCAGAAAATATAACATTATTTTTTCCTTTTCTTTCTTGAATTGCTATTAAAAAGTGCTATAATAATAGTATATATAGAAGAAAAGAGGACAGGGATATGAAGAACAAAAGAATATTTAAAGACTTCCAAGCTTCAAAAATGAGTTTAAACATTTACACAAGCCCCTTGTTAGCCTTTGCTTTTGTCTTCATAGGAGAGTTTGTGGCTTATACTCTGTACGGTATTAGTTTGTTAGCTCTCATCGGACTTGCTAGAAATTTTGGAGAGGTTGGTCAAAATCTTGCAAGCTACTTGCAGACCTTGCATCAGAGCTTGACGGATAAAACAGGTGATTTTCGTTTAATTTTAGAATTGCTGGCCTTTGGTTTCGTTCTCAACACTGTGTTCAGGTGGACTAGAAAAGTGGAGAAAAGACCTATTCGAACCTTGGGATTTTATAGAGAAAATTTCCTCAGCAATCTTCTTAAAGGATTTTGCCTAGGCCTGGCACTTTTTCTTCTGACCTTGTTAGGTTTAGTAGCATTAGGGCAATATCGTTTTGAGTCCATTCACTTGAATCCTTATTCCATTTCCTTTGTTGTCTTTACTATCCCATTTTGGATTTTACAGGGGACAGCAGAAGAAGTGGTGTCCCGTGCTTGGCTCCTTCCTCAATTGGCCTCAAGAACCAATCTAAAACTTGCCGTTGTCATATCTAGCATATTCTTTACCCTACTTCATATGGGGAATTCTGGTCTTACACCTTTATCTCTAGTGAATCTCTTTTTATTCGGAGTTGCCATGTCTCTTTACCTTCTCAAAACTGATACAGTTTGGGGTGTTGCAGGTATTCATGGCGCTTGGAATTTTGCTCAGGGAAATCTCTTTGGGATTTTAGTTAGTGGTCAACCATCAGGAACGTCATTGATGACCTTTTTACCACAAGGCAATCAAGGCTGGTTATCAGGTGGTTCTTTTGGTATAGAAGGTTCTATCATGACAAGTCTGGTATTGCTACTGCTGATTGTCTATCTCGCTTACCAATTAACGAAAGAAAATGAAAGGATGTGACTTCGGTCCGTCCTTTTCTTCGTGAAAATGCTACAAGTATGCTAAAATAGGAATAGCACATGGAGAGAGGATTCTTATGATCAATCGTATTACAGATAATCAATTTAAACTAGTATCAAAATATCAACCATCAGGAGATCAACCCCAAGCTATCGAACAGTTGGTAGATAATATCGAGGGTGGAGAAAAAGCTCAGATTCTGATGGGGGCGACTGGAACAGGGAAGACCTATACCATGAGTCAGGTCATTTCCAAAGTCAATAAACCCACTCTGGTTATTGCCCACAATAAAACGCTAGCAGGACAGCTTTATGGGGAGTTTAAGGAGTTTTTTCCTGAAATGCTGTTGAATATTTCGTATCCTACTATGACTATTACCAGCCAGAAGCCTATGTCCCTTCTAGCGATACCTATATCGAGAAGGACAGCTCTGTCAATGACGAGATTGACAAGCTCCGCCACTCAGCGACTTCGGCTCTTTTGGAGCGTAATGATGTCATTGTCGTTGCCTCTGTCTCTTGTATCTATGGTTTGGGTTCGCCCAAGGAATACGCTGATAGTGTTGTTAGTCTTCGTCCTGGTCTAGAGATTTCTCGTGATAAACTCTTGAATGACTTGGTAGATATTCAGTTTGAGCGAAATGATATTGATTTCCAACGGGGAAGATTTCGTGTGCGTGGGGATGTAGTGGAAATTTTCCCAGCCTCTCGTGATGAACACGCCTTTCGAGTAGAATTTTTTGGAGACGAAATTGACCGTATCCGTGAGGTTGAGGCTCTGACAGGTCAGGTCTTGGGAGAAGTGGATCATTTGGCGATTTTCCCAGCTACTCACTTTGTGACCAATGACGACCACATGGAAGTGGCCATTGCTAAAATTCAGACTGAGTTGGAAGAGCAGTTAGCTGTCTTTGAGAAGGAAGGTAAATTACTTGAAGCCCAACGTTTGAAACAGCGGACAGAGTATGATATCGAAATGTTGCGTGAGATGGGCTATACCAATGGTGTCGAAAACTACTCACGTCATATGGATGGACGGAGCGAAGGTGAGCCTCCTTATACCCTTCTCGACTTTTTCCCAGATGATTTCTTGATCATGATTGACGAGAGTCACATGACCATGGGACAAATCAAAGGCATGTACAATGGAGACCGTTCTCGTAAGGAAATGTTAGTAAATTACGGTTTCCGTTTGCCGTCAGCCTTGGACAATCGTCCTCTCCGTCGGGAGGAGTTTGAAAGCCATGTTCATCAGATTGTTTACGTTTCAGCGACACCAGGTGACTATGAAAATGAACAGACTGAGACAGTGATTGAGCAAATCATTCGTCCGACAGGGCTATTGGATCCTGAGGTGGAAGTACGTCCAACTATGGGACAGATTGATGACCTCTTGGGTGAAATCAATGCCCGTGTTGAAAGAACGAACGAACCTTTATCACAACCTTGACTAAGAAAATGGCAGAGGACTTAACCGACTACTTCAAGGAAATGGGTATCAAGGTTAAGTACATGCACTCGGATATCAAGACTTTAGAACGGACGGAGATTATCCGTGACCTGCGCTTGGGTGTCTTTGACGTCTTGGTCGGAATCAACCTCCTTCGTGAAGGGATTGACGTACCTGAAGTGAGTCTCGTAGCTATTCTCGATGCTGACAAGGAAGGTTTCCTTCGTAATGAGCGTGGCCTCATCCAGACCATTGGTCGTGCTGCTCGTAACAGTGAAGGTCATGTCATCATGTATGCGGACACGGTTACCCAGTCTATGCAACGTGCTATCGATGAAACTGCCCGTCGTCGAAAAATTCAGATGGCCTATAATGAAGAACATGGTATCGTTCCACAAACAATTAAGAAAGAAATCCGTGACCTGATTGCTGTAACCAAGGTAGTTTCTAAGGAAGAAGATAAGGAAGTTGACATCAATAGTCTTAATAAACAAGAGCGCAAAGAACTAGTCAAGAAACTCGAAAAACAAATGCAAGAAGCCGTCGAAGTGCTTGACTTTGAACTAGCAGCTCAGATCCGTGATATGATGCTGGAAGTCAAGGCGTTGGATTAGAATATTACCTAAAGGAGAAAATATGTCCCGTTCCCAATTAACGATTTTAACAAACATTTGTCTGATTGAAGATCTTGAAACTCAGCGCGTGGTGATGCAGTATCGCGCTCCTGAAAACAATCGCTGGTCTGGTTATGCCTTTCCTGGAGGCCATGTAGAAAATGGCGAGTCTTTCGCAGAGTCTGTCATTCGTGAAATCTATGAAGAAACAGGGTTGACTATCCAAAATCCTCAACTTGTCGGCATAAAAAATTGGCCACTGGATACAGGTGGGCGCTATATTGTCATTTGTTATAAGGCAACTGAGTTCTCTGGTACCCTTCGCTCTTCAGATGAAGGAGAAGTTTCTTGGGTACAAAAAGACCAGATTCCAAACTTGGATCTGGCCTATGATATGCTACCTTTGATGGAGATGATGGAAGTACCGGACAAATCTGAATTTTTCTACCCTCGCCGTACAGAAGACGATTGGGAAAAGAAAATTTTCTAGTCTTTTACTAAATAACCGAGCTGATCCAAGGCCTACTCGATATAGTGGAGGTCTTGTTGTGTTTCCTGCCTGATAGTAATAGAAGATTAGGGAAAAAAGTAAATACTCTAAAATAAATTTAAAATATTTCTAAAAAAGTATTGACAAAAACAAAGAAAACGCTTACTATAGAATAAGGGAACGGTTCCACAATAAAAAAGGAGGAGTGATGACTACAATAAAACAGGTTGCTGAAGAAGCTGGAGTATCAAAGTCAACAGTTTCAAGATATATTTCGAAAAAAGGCTATGTCGGAGATGATGCGAGAGAAAAGATAAAAAATGCTATCAAGAAATTAAATTACACACCAAATGTATTAGCACAATCTTTGAAAACTAAAAAAAATCAAATGGTAGGACTCTTATTGCCAGATATTTCTAATCCCTTCTTCCCAAGATTGGTTCGAGGAGCCGAATCATATTTGAAAGATAAAGGTTATAGGATCATGGTTGGTACTATTTCAGATCATGATTCGTTAGAAGAATATATAAACCTTTTGTTAAAAACAAATGCAGCTGGTATTATAACAACACTTGACTTTACAAAGGAATTTCCAAATCTAACATTACCTGTTGTTGTGGTTGACCGGATTAGTAAAGATACAGGCTATGGTGTTTTTTCTGATAATCAGTTGGGTGGACGTTTGGCTGCTAAAGCAATTTGGAATGCTGGCGCTGAGAAGGTTATGATCATCAAAGTTTTAGATGATAAAGCTGAGAATATTGCGGAACGATTTGAAGCAAGTTTAAACTATTTGAGGAATAAAAATTTAGAAATTTGTATTGAAGAAAGTGAAACGTTTGACTTTGAAAAAATTCAAAAAGAAGCTAAAGAGAATCTAAAAAGAAATCCAAATATTGATAGTATTATAGCACCTTCTGATATTCATGCGATAGCTTATATTCATGAAATTTTAGCAATTGGGAAAAAAATTCCAGGTGATATTCAAATCATTGGTTATGATGATATTGTACTTAGTCAATTTATTTATCCTTCTTTATCGACCATCCACCAATCATCATATAAGATGGGAGAGCAAGCTGCAAAGCTAATCTATAATATGGCAAATAAGTTCTCTATAGATGAAGCTAAAATTAAACTCCCTGTTAGATACGTAGAAAGAAATACATTAAGGAGAAAGTAATGAGTAAAATTGTTGTTGTTGGAAGCATTTCAATGGACTTAGTTATGAGAACAAAAAGGATTCCAGAAGGAGGTGAAACGATTTTTGGGGATTCATTTAATATAGTTCCAGGTGGAAAAGGTGCAAATCAAGCTGTAGCTATTGGTAGATTATCCAGTGTCGAAGATAATATTTATATATTTGGGAACGTTGGAGCAGATATTTTTTCATCAGATTTATTAACTAATCTACAAGATAATAATATTTCTGTAGAATATGTGGGAACGGTACCACAATCTACAGGAGTTGCACAAATTACTTTATACGGAGGTGATAATAGGATTATTTATTATCCCGGAGCTAATAATTTAGTTAAAACAAATGATTGGAAAAATGAGTGGGAATTGATTAGTGATGCAAGTATTGTTGTATTACAGAATGAAATACCACATGAAGCCAACTTATCTATAGCTAAATTTTGTCAAGAAAATAAAGTTAAGGTGCTTTACAATCCTGCACCAGCTAGAGAAACAGATATAGAGATGATTCCTTTTTGTGATTTTATTACTCCTAATGAGCATGAATGTTCAGAGTTTTTTCCAGATAAGAAATTAGAAGAAATTATTAAAATTTATCCTAATAAAATGATTGTGACATTAGGAGTTGAAGGTTCTATTTATTATGATGGGACAGCAGTTCAGAAGATTCCTGCTATAAAAGCAGAAGTAGTTGATACTACAGGAGCAGGAGATACGTTTAATGGTGCTTTTGCTTATGCTATCTCAAAAGGAAAAGAGATGAATGTTGCATTGTCCTTTGCAACGATTGCTTCACATCTTTCTGTTCAAAGATTTGGAGCGCAAGGGGGCATGCCGAGTTTGAAAGAAATAAAGGAGCATTCAGGATATGAAGAAATATGGGATTTTAAATAGTAATATAGCAAAACTAGCTGATGATTTAGGTCATATGGATTTGGTTTGTATAGGAGATTTAGGATTGCCAGTTCCAAAAGGTGTTGATAAAATTGATTTAGCATTAAGAAAAGGTAGTCCAAGTTTTTTAGAAGTTTTAAAAGAATATTCAGATCATGTACTTATTGAAAAAATTTTCTTAGCAGAAGAAATTAAGGAAAAAAACAAAGAACAGTGGCAAGCAGTTCTAGATCTTTTAGGATCGAATATAATTATTGAATATATTAGTCATGAAGAATTGAAAGCTATGAATACTAAAGTAAAGGCAGTTATTCGCACTGGGGAAGATACACCATATTCGAATATAATCTTGCAATCAGGAGTTATTATTTAGAAGGGAGTTGCCTATGAAAATTGAAATGAAGAACATTTCAAAATCTTTTGGGAATAATCGTGTTTTAGAAAGTATTGATTTGGTTCTTAATTCAGGAGAAGTTCATGCTTTAATGGGAGAGAATGGTGCAGGCAAATCAACCTTAATGAATATTTTAACTGGACTTTTTCCAGCTACTTCAGGAACTATTTTTATTGATGGAAAAGAAAAAACATTTTCTAATCCTCAAGAGGCAGAACGGTTTGGACTGAGTTTTATTCATCAAGAAATGAATACTTGGCCAGATATGACTGTACTTGATAATCTTTTTTTAGGAAGAGAAATTAAAAATTCGATTGGGTTTCTAGATAAAGCTAGTATGGAAAGGAAAGCTAAAGAAGCATTTAAACGTCTTAATATATCTATTCCTCTCGATGCAATCATTGGTCAATTATCAGTCGGACAACAACAAATGATAGAAATAGCAAAATGTTTATTATCAGAAGTTTCCTTGTTAATTATGGATGAACCTACAGCAGCTTTAACTGATCGTGAAACTGAAACACTTTTTAAAGTGATAGAAGGATTAAAATCTGATGGTGTAGGTATTGTGTATATTTCACATCGGATGGAAGAAATCTTTAAGATTACAGATCTTATAACTGTTATGAGGGATGGGTTTGTAATTGATACTAAGAAAACGAAGTTAACTAATGCGGATGAATTAGTTCAAAAGATGGTGGGGCGTGAATTAGAAGATTATTATCCAGAAAAAAAGGCTGAGATTGGGAATATTGTTTTTCAAGCTAAGAATCTTTCTGGTGATGCTTTTACGGATATTTCTTTCTATGTACGTCAAGGGGAAATTCTTGGTTTTTCTGGTTTGATGGGTGCTGGTCGTACTGAAATAATGCGAGCAATTTTTGGAATTGATTCTTTAAAATCTGGTCAAATTATAATAAACGAAGAACAACTGATAATTAAAAATCCTTTTGAAGCAATTAAGCATGGAATTGGTTTCTTAACAGAAGATCGTAAAGATGAGGGATTGATTTTAGATTTTTCTATTAAAGATAATATGACTTTACCTAGTACTCGTGATTTTGTTAAAAATGGCATTTTCGATAATAAAACAAGTGATATATTTGTACAACGCTTAATTGATAGGTTACAAATTAAATCAGGTTATCCAGATAAGGAAGTTGGGACACTTTCTGGTGGTAATCAACAGAAAGTAGTTTTAGCAAAATGGATAGGTATTGCACCAAAAGTACTGATTTTAGATGAGCCAACTCGTGGGGTAGATGTTGGAGCTAAGCGTGAAATTTACCAATTAATGAATGAATTAGCTGAACGAGGTGTACCGATTATTATGGTCTCTTCAGATTTACCAGAAGTGATTGGAGTCAGTGATCGCATTATGGTCATGCATGAAGGTAGAATTAGTGGGGAATTAACACGTCGAGAAGTTACACAAGAAAAAGTTATGCAACTAGCTACAGGAGGACAATAGTGTGAAAAATACTATGAAGTACATGTCAGAATTGACAACGGTAATAGCATTGATAATTTTAATGGCTGTCATCACTATTATCAATTCAAATTTTTTAACAGCAAATAATCTGTTAAATTTACTATTGCAAGTAACATCAAATGCACTGATTGCTTTTGGAATGACTTTTGTTATTCTAACAGGTGGAATCGATTTATCAGTAGGATCAATTTTAGCCTTATCCAGTGCGCTAACAGCTGGTTTATTAGGATCTGGAATGCCTGTTACGTTAGCAATTCTCATCTCTTTAATTTTGGGTTGCATTCTAGGTATGATGAATGGGTTATTGATTTCCTACGGGAAATTAGCTCCATTTATCGTCACTTTAGCGACTATGACTATTTTTAGGGGAGCAACACTTGTTTATACAAATGGGAATCCTATTACAAAAGGATTAAGTGATACATTCTTATTTCAATTTTTGGGGCAAGGTTACATAGTAGGAATTCCATTTCCTGTAATTATTATGTTTATTGTATTTATTGTTTTATATGTTTTACTCCATAAAACAGCATTTGGTAAATCTGTATATGCTATAGGGGGGAATGAAAAAGCAGCATATATATCAGGTGTGAAATTAAATAAAGTGAAAATTATCATTTATTCAATATCAGGTATTATGGCTTCAATTTCTGGATTAATTATAACATCACGCTTAAGTTCTGCTCAACCAACAGCAGGTGCTAGTTATGAAATGGATGCTATTGCAGCTGTTGTTCTTGGAGGAACCTCTTTATCTGGAGGTAAAGGTCGTATACTTGGGACTCTAATAGGTGCTTTAATTATTGGAGTTTTGAATAATGGACTTAATATTATTGGTGTTTCAGCATTTTGGCAACAAGTAGTAAAAGGAGTTGTAATCTTAATTGCTGTTCTGATTGATCGTTTCAAAGTTGTAAAACAGTAGAATCATTTTGCAAGTTTTTTTGGAAATAGTAACAATTTATTAGATGACGAACTTATAAAATAATAAAAGGGAAATACACGGAGTCTATTTACTAAAAATACTGTTCAGAAAAATTTAGTAACAGTTAAGAAATGATGAACAATAGTCGGGATGGAAATTATCCCTATAGATATATATTACGAGGAGTAATAACATGAAAATTATTAAAAAAATCAGCATTTTTGCTTTGTTTGTAACATTTATTTTTGCTTTAGTAGCTTGTGGAAAAACTGGTTTAGGAAATTCATCAAATGATAATAAATCTACGACTCAAAAGTCGGCAAAAGAATTAAAATTAGGAGTTTCTATTTCTACTACTAACAATCCTTATTTTGTGGCTATGAAAGATGGCCTTGAAAAAGCTGCAGGGGAAAAAGAAGTAACTTTGAAGATAGCAGATGCACAAGATGATGCTGCTAGACAAGCAGATGATATTCAAAATTTTATTAGTCAAAATGTAGATGCTTTACTAATTAATCCAGTTGATTCTGATGCAATTGTTACATCTATTAAAGCTGCTAATAATGCAAATATTCCAGTAATCTTAATTGACCGCGGTAGTAATGGCGGTGAAGTCTTGACAACTGTTGCTTCTGATAACGTAGAAGCAGGTAAAATGGCTGCAGAATTTATTACCAAGCAATTGGGAGAAAAAGCAAAAACTTTTGAATTATCAGGAGTCCCTGGCGCTTCTGCAACAGTAGATAGAGGTAAAGGATTTGAACAAATTTCAAAGACAAATTTAGATGTTCTTTCTAGTCAATCCGCTAATTTTGATCGCGCAAAAGCTTTGAATACAGCTCAAAATATGATTCAAGGAAACAAAGAAGTACAAGCAATCTTTGCACAGAATGATGAGATGGCATTGGGAGCTGCACAAGCAGTAAAAGCAGCTGGTCTTAGCAATGTATTAATTGTTGGTATTGATGGTCAACCAGATGCACATGATGCTATTGCCAAAGGTGATATTACTGCCACTATTGCTCAGCAACCAGCTAAGATGGGTGAAATCGCTATTCAATCAGCAATTGATCATTATCAAGGGAAAAAACTAGAAAAAGAAACAGTTTCTCCAATTTATCTTGTGACTAAGGATAATGTTGATCAACATAATTGGTGATATATTTTTAATAAGTAGGTACTTATTCATCTTCATTCAATGTAGTTTTTAAATATCATTGTTACTATTTGATCTCTTGGATACAAAAAGACCAGATTCCAAACTTGGATCTGGCCTATGATATGTTACCCTTGATGGAGATGATGGAAGCTCCTGACAAGTCAGAGTTTTTCTACCGCTACCGTACAGAAGATGGCTGGGCGAAGAAAATCTTCTAGTCTTTTACTAAATAACCTAGCTGATCCAAGGCCTCCTCGATATAGCGGAGGTCTTGTTGTGTTTCAGCTTCGACTAGGTGGTAATGGATGCCATCTGTCAATTCAGACAGAGGTCTAAAGTCAGAATGCTCGACTTGTTCTAGAAAATGTTGCACATCTCTGCGACAAGACAGTTTAAGCAAGGTTTCGATTTCTCCATAAACGGGATGGTCAATCAAGGTATTTGAACACGTCCACCATTGTCAACGATAGCAAGGAGTTCTTGACCGATTTCTTCAACTTCATGTTTCACCTTGAAAAGTTTATGGACATAAGGATTGGTATCAATTTGCTTATAGACGTAGCCACGATTAGTAGATAGGATAGGAGCGCCATCGGCTCTCAAAATTGCAATGTCCTGCACAATGACCTGACGTGTGACATGAAAATGTTCCGCCAAACTTTGGCCATTAAGGGCTTTAGGAGCTTCTTTCAAGAGTTGGAGCAGAGCTTGTTTGCGATCTTTTGTCATAGCTTTTCCTTTTAACGGCGTTTTCGAAGCACTTTATAGACAGCTAGTGCTAATGTATAGTCTACCATACTATGTATAATTGTGCCAAATCCAACTAGTACAAATAGAACATAAAACATATTTTCTACATTGGTACCAGAAGTTGCGTAAAAAACAACACAGGCCAATACTTCAGCAAGGGCATGAACGACAGCTAAAACAAAGTTGAAAATCCAGGAAGCTTTTGGTTTATCTAGGGTATCGGGGAATTTTTGTAAGTAAAGAGCTCCCAAAGTCCCAAAAAAGATATGGGAAAAAGCTCGAAATACGATAACCATGGGATAGCCAGCCATCAAAAATCCAAAACTAGAGGCTAGGATGACAAAAACAGCCATCAAGGGCGATAAGAACATGGCAATAAAAATAGTGATGTGGCTTCCTAAAGTATAGGAAGCAGGTGGAATGACAATCTTGAAAGGCATAACAATTGGAATCAAAATCGCAATAGCCGTTAAGAGGGCAGTCATTGTCATAAATTGTGTCTTTTTCCGTGTGTTCATAAGAATCTCCTTTTTAACTGTATATACACTAGTATAGTACAATAAACAAGATAATAAATCAAGGATTTACTTAGGTCTATAAGTCATTTTTTTAATTAAAGACTCGTAAACATTTCACTAAAAACACAAACTACATCAAACAAAATCTCCACCTTCAAGCTTGAAAGTGGAGATGTTTTTATTTTTTCAAAGTTTGTAGTCTTGGAACAATGGCTAAGGTTAGAACTGCGGAAATAACTAATTCAGCAATCGAATTTGTTGAGATAACGGTTGCTAGGAGTTTTTGGATATTACCATCAAAAACATTTCCGAAAAGATAGAAAATTCCACCAAGTACAAAGACTGTGTTGGTAAGTGAACCAAGGGCACCAGCTAGAATCAGGCCAGTCTTGTTTTTCATCAGTTTATAGACTAGATAAGGAGTCAAACCAATCAAAATACGTGGGACGATGGCAATCATAGCTGAGTAGATGTTCCCGTTTGGTACGAATGGTGAGAAGAGGTAGCTTGTTGGTAAAATTGTAATCGTATTAACTGTCAAGCTAAGTAGCCCCATCAAAAATCCAAGTGTAACACCAACGCGTGGACCGTAGATAATGCTGGCAATAATGACAGGAATATGAACGATGGTCGGTTTGATTGGGAATGGAAAAAGGTTAAAGATAAGTGAGCTCAGAAAGTGTATCACGAGCATGGTTGCAAAAAAGATAGCAATGGGTGCAATATTAGAGCGTTTTTTCATCGAGAGTTTCCTTTATTCTTTCTAAAATAATTGTGAGGTCGGCTAAAGCTCCTCGTCCATGGTCGCCACAAGCTAGTAGGGATTCCTTAGGAGCAATCAGCTGATAGCCGTAGCTTTCTAATGTTTTTAGATTAGCCTGAGTTGCCGGATGGTCATACATTTTTGTATTCATTGCTGGTGCGATGAGTTTTGGGATATGACTTGGCAAGGCTAGAGCCGTACTGGTCACCATGTTGTCCGCAAAGCCATGGGCTAGTTTTGCAATAGTGTTAGCTGTTGCAGGGGCCACGATGAATAGATCAGTTTCTTTTCCAAGTTCGATATGATTGACTTGATCAGGATAGGGTTCCTTCATGATATCCAGGTGGACGGAATTCTGTGAGAGTACCTGTAGTGTCAAAGGTTGGATAAACTCTGTAGCAGCCTGAGTCATTAAGACAGTGACTTGATGGCCTTGTTTTTTTAGAGAACTGACTAAATCTGCCGACTTGTAAGAGGCGATTGAGCCCGTTACAGCCAAGAGAATATGTGCCATAGCTTTCCTTTCTATGAATGATAAGCTTGAATTTTTTCAAGGAGGAGTTCTGCAATTTCTTCTTTAGTCTGGACTGTTTGAAGCTGATCTTTTTCAACAAAGATTGCTCTGTGCTGGTTTGCTGAGATTTGAGTGAGGTCATTTGCGATAATCAAGTCTGCTTGGTTCTTTATAAGACTTTTTCGGGCAATGTCAACCAGATGATCTTCGGTAACATCAACCAGCAGTTTGAAACCAATCAGATGAATAGCAGGATTCCATTCCTTGATTAGAGAGATGATTTTTGGAGTCTTTTTTAGGAATAAAACCTGAATCTCATCAGTCGAAGAAATCTTTGCCTGATGATTCTGCTTGCTTAAAAATTCTTCTAGATTGGAACTAGACTGAATTTCCTCTAGACCTGTCATATAAACAGGAGTGTAATCAGACACAGCCATTGAGTGAATCAAGACCTGATAGTCCTTGACACGTTCTTGCATTCAAGGAGAAGGTCGTTTGTATTGTTAATTTCTTGAATGCTTAGGTTGGGATGGGCTTCTGGCTTCACAGCTCGTTTTGTTGTTATCAGACAAACTTCATGCCCCGCAGTAAGCAGGGTTTCTGTGATGATTTTCCCCAAGTGACCTGTAGAATGGTTAGTGATAGAGCGGACTCTATCGATAGCTTCACTGGTACCGCCCGATGTAACTAAAATTTTCATAGCACTATTGTACACAAAAATAAACGGTAAGTAAAATGAAAGTGATAAATTTTTGGTAAAAACGAAGATTTACTATAGTTTCAAACTATAAAGGCATATAAAATTTAAGAAAGGGCTCTAAAAACCTTAAAAACAGGGATATTTACGAACGTTTAGAGAGTTTTGGGATGTTAAAAATCTTGTTTTGTGTTATAATGAATTATCATATAAGAGGTTAGAGGAGTTTTGAATGAAAACAGATATTGAAATCGCACAGAGTATTGAGTTGAAGCCAATCGTTGATGTTGTAGAGAAACTTGGTATTTCTTACGATGATTTGGAGTTGTATGGAAAGTACAAGGCTAAGCTCAGCTTTGATAAAATTCGTGCAGTTGAGAGCAATCCAGTTGGGAAATTGATTTTGGTTACTGCCATCAACCCAACGCCAGCAGGTGAAGGAAAATCAACTATTACTATTGGTCTTGCGGACGCCTTGAACAAGATTGGTAAGAAAACCATGATTGCTATTCGCGAACCATCTCTTGGTCCAGTAATGGGTATCAAGGGTGGTGCCGCTGGTGGTGGTTACGCTCAAGTTCTGCCAATGGAAGACATCAACCTTCACTTCACTGGAGACATGCATGCCATTACGACTGCTAATAATGCTCTTTCTGCCTTGATTGACAACCACTTGCACCAAGGGAATGAGTTGGGAATTGACCAACGTCGTATCCTTTGGAAACGTGTTGTGGACTTGAATGATCGTGCACTTCGTCATGTGACCGTTGGACTTGGTGGTCCTCTAAACGGTATTCCTCGTGAGGATGGCTTTGACATTACCGTCGCTTCCGAAATCATGGCGATTCTTTGCTTGGCAACGGACATCGAGGACTTGAAACGCCGTTTGGCTAATATCGTTATCGGTTATCGCTATGACCGTACTCCTGTTTCTGTAGGTGATTTGCAGGTTGAGGGTGCCTTGGCTTTGATTTTGAAGGATGCTATTAAGCCAAACTTGGTTCAGACAATTTACGGAACACCTGCCTTTGTACATGGTGGTCCATTTGCCAATATCGCTCACGGATGTAACTCTGTCTTGGCAACTACAACAGCTCTTCACTTGGCTGATTACACAGTTACAGAAGCTGGTTTTGGTGCAGACCTTGGTGCTGAGAAATTCCTTGATATCAAGACACCAAACTTGCCAACTTCTCCAGATGCAGTAGTTATTGTTGCAACCCTTCGTGCTCTTAAGATGAATGGCGGTGTGGCTAAAGACGCTTTGACAGAGGAAAACATAGAAGCAGTTAGAGCAGGTTTTGCCAACTTGAAACGCCACGTTGAGAACATCCGTAAGTTCGGTATTCCAGCAGTTGTGGCAATTAACGAATTTGTATCTGATACAGAAGCTGAAATTGCAGCCTTAAAAGAACTTTGTGCCTCAATTAATGTACCAGTTGAACTAGTAAGTGTCTGGGCTGATGGTGCAGAAGGTGGAGTAGCACTTGCTGAAACGGTTGTTAAGACTATCGCTGAAAACCCAGCTAACTACAAACTTTTGTATGATAATGACCTTTCCGTCCAAGAAAAGATTGAAAAGATTGTTACTGAAATCTACCGTGGTAGCAAAGTGAACTTTGAGAAGAAAGCTCAAACACAAATTGCTCAAATTGTTCAAAACGGTTGGGACAAATTGCCAATCTGTATGGCTAAAACTCAATATAGTTTCTCAGATAATCCAAATGCACTTGGAGCACCTGAAAACTTTGAAATTACTATTCGTGAATTGGTACCAAAATTAGGTGCAGGCTTCATCGTTGCCTTAACTGGTGATGTTATGACCATGCCAGGACTTCCAAAACGACCAGCAGCTCTCAATATGGATGTTGAAAGTGATGGAACAGTATTAGGCTTGTTCTAGTATAATGCAATTGACTTTAAATGAGTTTGGAGATTTTAATCCAAGCTCATTTTTTATCTAGATATAAGGAGTTGCCATCTACACGTAATCAGTCTAGGTAAAGATATTTTACCTGATTTTTGATATAATAGAAATATTGACTTCAAGAGTAAGGAAGAGAATATGAACGCATTATTAAATGGAATGAATGACCGTCAGGCTGAGGCGGTGCAAACGACAGAAGGTCCCTTGTTAATCATGGCGGGGGCTGGTTCTGGGAAGACTCGTGTTTTGACCCACCGTATCGCTTATTTGATTGATGAAAAGCTGGTCAATCCTTGGAATATCTTGGCCATTACCTTTACTAATAAGGCTGCGCGTGAGATGAAGGAGCGTGCTTACGGACTTAATCCAGCAACCCAGGACTGTTTGATAGCGACCTTTCACTCCATGTGCGTTCGTATTTTGCGTCGTGATGCGGACCATATTGGCTACAACCGTAACTTTACGATTGTGGATCCTGGTGAACAGCGAACTCTTATGAAACGCATTCTCAAGCAGTTGAACTTGGATCCTAAAAAATGGAATGAACGGAGCATCTTAGGGACTATTTCCAATGCTAAGAATGATTTGATTGATGATGTGGCTTATGCTGCCCAAGCTGGCGATATGTACACGCAAATCGTGGCCCAGTGTTATACTGCTTACCAAAAAGAGCTTCGTCAGTCGGAGTCGGTTGATTTTGATGATTTGATTATGTTGACCCTGCGTCTATTTGATCAAAATCCTGATGTCTTGATCTACTATCAGCAGAAGTTCCAGTACATCCACGTTGATGAGTATCAAGATACCAACCATGCCCAGTACCAGTTAGTCAAGCTTCTAGCTTCACGTTTTAAAAATATCTGTGTGGTTGGAGATGCGGACCAGTCTATCTACGGTTGGCGTGGTGCTGATATGCAGAATATTTTGGATTTCGAGAAAGATTATCCTCAAGCCAAGGTTGTTTTGTTGGAGGAGAATTACCGTTCAACCAAAACCATTCTACAAGCCGCAAATGAGGTCATTAAAAACAATAAAAACCGCCGTCCTAAGAATCTATGGACCCAAAACGCTGATGGGGAGCAAATCGTTTACTATCGCGCCAATGATGAGTTGGATGAGGCTGTATTTGTAGCCAAAACTATTGATGAACTTGGTCGTAGTCAAAACTTCTTTCACAAGGATTTTGCCGTTCTCTATCGTACAAACGCCCAGTCTCGTACTATTGAGGAAGCCCTGCTCAAGTCCAACATCCCTTATACCATGGTTGGTGGAACCAAGTTCTACAGCCGTAAGGAAATTCGCGATATTATTGCTTACCTTAATCTTATTGCCAATTTGAGTGACAATATCAGTTTTGAGCGTATTATCAACGAGCCTAAACGTGGAATTGGGCCAGGTACAGTTGAGAAAATCCGTGACTTTGCGAATATGCAAGACATGTCTATGCTAGATGCTTCAGCCAATATCATGTTATCTGGTATCAAGGGTAAGGCAGCTCAGTCTATCTGGGATTTTGCCAATATGATTCTGGATTTGCGAGAGCAACTGGACCACTTAAGCATTACTGAGTTGGTTGAGGCGGTTCTAGAAAAAACAGGTTACGTTGATATTCTTAATGCCCAGGCAACTCTGGAAAGTAAGGCTCGGGTTGAAAATATCGAAGAGTTTCTTTCTGTGACGAAAAACTTTGATGACACCTCTGATGTGACAGAAGAGGAAACTGGTCTGGATAAACTGAGTCGTTTCTTAAATGACTTGGCCTTGATTGCCGATACAGATTCAGGTAGTCAGGAGACATCAGAAGTTACCCTAATGACTCTGCATGCTGCCAAAGGTCTCGAGTTTCCAGTTGTCTTTTTGATTGGGATGGAAGAAAATATCTTTCCACTTAGTCGTGCAGCTGAGGATCCAGATGAATTAGAAGAAGAACGCCGTCTGGCCTATGTAGGAATTACGCGTGCAGAGAAAATTCTCTATCTGACCAATGCTAATTCGCGCCTGCTTTGGTCGTACCAACTACAACCGTCCGACTCGTTTTATTAACGAAATCAGTTCAGATTTGCTTGAGTATCAAGGTCTGGCCCGTCCTGCAAATACAAGCTTTAAGGCATCATATAGCAGTGGTGGTCTTGCCTTCGGTCAAGGTATGAGTTTGGCTCAGGCTCTTCAAGACCGTAAACGCAGTGCTGCTCCAAAATCTATCCAGTCAAGCGGTCTTCCATTTGGTCAATTTACAGCTGGAGCAAAATCAACATCCAGCGAGGCAAATTGGTCCATTGGTGACATTGCCCTCCACAAGAAATGGGGAGAGGGAACTGTTCTGGAAGTTTCAGGTAGCGGTGCTACGCAAGAATTAAAAATCAATTTCCCAGAAGTAGGTTTGAAAAAACTTTTAGCTAGTGTAGCCCCAATTGAGAAAAAAATCTAATTTTTCATCCTTCTCACGAATAATAAAGTGAGGAGGATTTTTATGTACAGTATTTCATTCCAAGAAGATTCATTATTGCCAAGAGAGAGATTGGCCAAGGAAGGAGTAGAAGCGCTCAGTAATCAAGAGTTGCTAGCTATTTTACTCAGGACAGGAACACGTCAGGCTAGTGTTTTTGAAATTGCCCAGAAAGTCTTGAACAACCTTTCAAGTCTAACGGATTTGAAAAAAATGACCCTGCAGGAAATGCAGAGTCTGTCTGGTATCGGTCGTGTTAAGGCTATAGAATTACAAGCTATGATTGAACTGGGGCATCGTATTCACAAGCATGAGACCATTGAGATGGAAAGTATTCTCAGTAGCCAAAAGTTGGCCAAGAAGATGCAGCAGGAATTAGGGGACAAAAAACAAGAGCACCTGGTGGCGCTCTATCTCAATACTCAAAATCAAATCATCCATCAACAGACCATTTTTATCGGTTCTGCAACTCGTAGTATCGCTGAGCCTCGAGAGATTCTTCACTATGCTATCAAGCATATGGCGACCTCTCTCATATTGGTTCACAATCATCCTTCGGGAGCGGTAGCCCCTAGCCGAAATGATGATCATGTTACAAAACTTGTAAAAGACGCCTGTGACCTGATGGGGATTGTCCTTTTGGACCATTTGATTGTCTCTCACTCCAGTTATTTTAGCTATCGTGAAAAGACAGATTTAATCTAAAGTTCATTAACGACATAGTCAAAGAGGTTTTTATCTTTGGGACGATTTTCAAATAGAAACTCTGGATGCCATTGGACACCGAGAAAGGCGACATCATCCGTACTCATGACAGCCTCAATGATACCATCTTTAGGATCATGAGCTGCAATCTTTAAGTTAGGTGCTAAATCCTTAATACTCTGATGGTGGAAGGAGTTGATATGGGAGATTTCTCCATAGATTTCTCGAAGAACAGTATTTGGTTCTGTCACCAAGCGTTGGGTTGTGTACTCGGCAGAACAATCCTGCCAGTGGTCTTCGATATCTTGATACAAAGTTCCACCCATGGCAACGTTAAAGAGTTGTGTTCCACGGCAGACAGAAAAAATAGGTTTTTTCTGTTTAATCGCTTCTTTGATGAGGGCCAGTTCAAAGATATCCCTTTGAAGGTGGTAGTCATCGCTATCGATGGTTTTTGGTTCACCATAGAATTTTGGATCAACATTTTGCCCACCTGTCAAGATGAGCTTGTCAATCATACTGATATAGTGGCAGGCCATTTCTTGATTACCAATCGGTAGGATGATGGGAATCCCTCCAGCGTCTTTAACGCCTTCAACAAAGCCTTTTGCTGCGTAGCTCATCATGATGTCATCATCTGGATGAGTTTTTTCGTTTCCTGTAATCCCTATAACTGGTTTTTTCATAAAATGATTTTCGCTTTCTAATCCTCTTTTCGCATGAAATAGAGGAGGGTTTGGAGTTCACTTGTCAAATCGACATACTGAACGACCACATCTTTTGGTAAATGCAGATGGACTGGTGAAAAACTAAGAATTCCTTTCACGCCAGCATCAACCAAGAGATTAGCGACCTCTTGTGACTTGACGCTGGGAACGGTCAGGATAGCAGTCTTCACATCGGCATCCTTGATTTTATCCTTGATTTGAGAAATTCCGTAAATAGGAATCCCATCAGGGGTTTGGCTACCGACTTCAGGATGGTCATCTAGGTCAAAGGCCATGATAATCTTCATCTTGTTACGTTCGTGGAAGCGGTAGTGGAGAAGGGCATGGCCCATATTTCCAATACCTACAAGCATGACATTGGTAATGGAGTTATCATTTAGCAAATCGGCAAAAAACGTCATCAGTTTTTTGACATCATAGCCAAAGCCACGACGACCAAGTTCACCAAAATAGGAAAAATCACGACGTACGGTCGCGGAATCAATCCCAATGGCCTCTGCAATTTGCTTAGAATTGGCACGTTCAATCTTTTCTGCATGAAATCTCTTAAAAATTCGATAGTAGAGAGAGAGTCTTTTCGCTGTAGCTTTTGGAATAGCAGACTGTTTATCTTTCACAAAATCACAACCTTTCTATTCTTCTATTTTATAGAAACATTGTGAAAAAATCAACAAAAACAAGAAAAAACTAAGAAAAATCTTAGTTTTGATGTAAAAAATCTGCATGTGATAGAAATCGGTAGAGGTCTCCGACCAGACCCTGATAAACTTTCTGGCCATTAAAAGTCAGAGAAGTCACATAAAGTGTATCTGGTAGGGTCACACATCCTGACAGAGCCAGCATGAGAGCCTCATAATCTTCATACTTGAGAGTCCGCTCTACATGATAGTTATCCTTATAGGTCAGTTCAAACATATGGGACCTATCTTTCAGATTTTGTAAAGACACCACGTTCTACCAAGCTATCCATGAGGAAGTAGAATTTTTCCTGATGAATGTGGTGGTCTTCTGATTTGAAAATATCAACTAGACGAAGGCCAAACTTGTCAGTGATATTGATTTTAGCCCCTGTAAGTTCCTTGTTAATAATGATTTTGAGTTGGAAGCCTTCACCACTGTTCGGAACTTTTTCCAAAAGGCGAGTCAATTCATAGTTACCAACCTTAGTCTCAAAAAAGGTGTTGTCCTTAAGGGTGAATTTTTTAACAGAAGGGCTAAGAGTGTAGTCGTAACGACAATTTTTTAACTGAATGGTTTTTTCAAATGCCATATGGCTAACCTCCGATAATTTCTTTTAAGGTTTTTGCGAGGGTTTGTATGTCTTCGACAGTATTTTGTGGCGACAAACTGATACGAACGGATTCCTTCAAGCGTTCTGAATTTGCCCCGTACATGGCTTCAAGAACATGGCTGGATTGGACAATACCTGCCGTACAGGCTGAGCCAGTAGAGATAGAAATTCCAGCTAAATCTAGACGAAGGAGTAAGAGATCATTTTTCTGGCCAGGAAATCCAATATTGAGAACATAAGGGAGATGATGGTCTCCTCTATTCAAGTAATATTGAACTCCCTCTAGCTCTGCAAGAAAGGAAGTTTCTAAATTTTGTACATGTTGAAAATTGTCTTCTTGCTTTTCTAGGTCTTCTTTTAGGGCTGCAACCATGCCTACGATAGCAGCTAGATTTTCAGTACCAGCACGTTTTTTCTGTTCTTGGTCACCACCATGTAGATAGGAATCAAAATCCATGCTAGAAGCGTAGAGAAAACCGACACCCTTGGGACCATGGAATTTATGGGCAGAAGCGGTGAGAAAATCAATGCCCAATTCATCTGGGTGAATTGGGATTTTGCCAATAGCTTGAACTGCATCGACATGATAGGCAGCAGGGTGTTGCTTGAGTATTTGGCCAATTTCAGCAATGGGCAATAGGTTTCCTGTCTCATTATTAGCAAACATGGTAGAAACCAAAATCGTATCGTCACGCAAAGCCTTTTGAATTTGCTGGGCAGTGATTTCTTGGTTTTCTGGTTGGATAATGGTTACTTCAAAACCAAAGTGTTGAACCAAGTAATCAATGGTTTCAAGGACAGCATGATGCTCAATGGCAGTTGTGATGATATGTTTTCCTTGTTCTTGGTGACGAAGGCAGTAGCCAATGATGGCAGTATTGTTGCCTTCAGTCCCACCAGAAGTGAAAAAGATATGTTGAGGTTTTGTCCCCAATAACGAAGCTAGTTCCTGACGGGCTTCTCGCAAGAGTTTGCCAGCTTGACGACCATGCCCATGAATACTAGAAGGATTTCCGTGGGTTTCTTGCATAACCTTGGTCATAGCTGAAATAGCAACTGCTGACATAGGAGTCGTTGCAGCATTGTCCAAATAAATCAAAGAATCACCTTATTTCTTTTTGTTGTAGGCAAAGAGTGGGCTGACTGGTTTTCTTTCGTGGATACGGACGATAGCATCACCAATTAACTCACTAGCAGTGATGTAGCATACGTTTTTAGGAGTTTTTTCTTTTGTTGCTACTGAATCAGTCACAAGAATTTCTTTAATATTAGTGTTGTCAAGAAGTTCAGCAGCTCCTTCGACAAAGAGGCCGTGGCTAGAAACAGCATAAATTTCTGTAGCCCCTTCACGTTCAACGATTTTAGCAGCTTCAGAGAAGGTGCGGCCTGTATTTAAAATATCGTCAATCAAGATAGCTTTTTTACCTTCAACATCACCGATGATATAACCTTCGTTGCGAGTTGCATCGTCTTGAGGGTAGTCGATAATGGCGATAGGAGCATCAAGATATTCAGCCAGGCTACGAGCACGTTTGACACCTGAATTTTTAGGGCTAACGACAACCACATCTGAACCAAGTAGGCCCTTATCGCAGTAATGTTTTGCAAATAGGGGAACTGTGTAGAGGTTGTCAACAGGAATATCAAAGAAGCCTTGCACCTGAACAGCATGCAAATCAAGCGTAAGGACACGGTCAACACCAGCCTTAACCAGCATATTAGCAACTAGTTTAGCTGTAAGTGGCTCACGTGGTGAAGCAATGCGGTCTTGACGTGCATAGCCAAAAATATGGAAGGACAACGTTGATACTGTGGGCACTTGCGCGCACACAAGCGTCAACCATGATCAACAATTCCATTAGGGTGGTTGTTAACAGGGAAACTTGTTGATTGGATGATGTAAACATCATAACCACGGACACTTTCTTCGATATTCACTTGGATTTCTCCGTCTGAAAAATTGACGTGATGATAGTTTTTCCAAGCGGTACACCAACAGCTTGTGCAATTTTCTGTGCAATCTCTTGGTTAGAGTTGAGTGCGAAAAAGTTTCATGTTTTTTTTCTATCTGACATTATAGACCGTCCTCTGTAAACTTTTTTTAAATCCTAGTTATATTTATCTTACATATATGAACTGGGACTTGTGTATTTTTATCTTTTCTATTTTACCAAAAAAATGGAGATTATTTCAGCTATTTTTTTCATGCTTTTGACAAATCGGACCAATTTTGAGGGAGCTTTTTGGTAGGAAATCTGATTTTCCTCTAAAAAAATTGTTGGAAATCCTGTTTGCCTTGCTCATGATTTTCCACTTCAAGCTCTAATTCGTAGTCTGTAATATCAAAGTACTGACTCTCATCCAGTGCCATGAGGCCAATAGCCGTTTGCATTTCATAGCGAAGCGTTGTTAGACAACCAAGTACCTGCCACTCACTAGTTTGGATGCCATGTTGAGCCAATTCATCAAGAACCAGTCCCTGAGGAAGTTCTTGCTTAGCCAGATAGTACTCAGCATCTTTTAGTTGCAATTTTTGATTGTATTCCATGTTTCCAACACTTTGTGGGACTTTGAGTGTCAATTCTGCCCAGTCTTCAAAAGTGCGAATGCGCATAGCAACTTTCTTTTCTCGAAGTTCAAAATCAAGCGTGTCTATGTAGTAATTTTTTTGAAGAACAGGAGTGACACCTGTGAACTGGTCTTTTAGACGATCATATTCATCTTTTTTCAAGAGTGTTTTCAATTCAATTTCTAAATGTTTCATTTTTCTTACCTTTTCTTTATCGTTGAAAGCGGATTTATGGTATAATAGCTTTGTATTTATTGTATATGAATCTGGAGAAAAAATCAAAGATATTTTTGAAGGATAATATGAGAACAAGGGAGAATATATGACCTTAGAATGGGAAGAATTTCTAGATCCTTACATTCAAGCTGTTGGTGAGTTAAAGATTAAACTACGTGGTATTCGTAAGCAATATCGTAAACAAAATAAGCATTCTCCAATTGAGTTTGTGACTGGTCGAGTCAAGCCAATTGAGAGCATCAGGGAAAAAATGGCTCGGCGTGGCATTACTTATGCGACCTTAGAGCACGATTTGCAAGATATTGCTGGTTTGCGTGTGATGGTTCAGTTTGTAGATGACGTCAAGGAAGTAGTGGAAATTTTGCGCAAGCGTCAGGATATGCGGATTATACAGGAGCGTGATTACATTACTCATCGAAAATCCTCAGGCTATCGTTCTTATCATGTGGTAGTTGAATATTCGGTTGATACCATTAATGGAGCCAAGACCATTTTAGCAGAAATTCAAATACGTACCTTGGCCATGAATTTCTGGGCAACGATAGAACATTCTCTCAACTACAAGTACCAAGGGGATTTCCCAGAGGAGATAAAGAAGCGATTGGAAATCACGGCCAAAATTGCCCATCAGTTGGATGAAGAAATGGGTAAAATTCGAGATGATATTCAAGAAGCTCAGGCTCTTTTTGATCCTTTGAGTAGAAAATTAAATGACGGTGTAGGAAACAGTGACGATACAGATGAAGAATATAGGTAAACGAATTGACCTGATAGCCAATAGAAAACCGCAGAGTCAAAGGGTCTTGTATGAATTACGAGATCGTTTGAAGAGAAATCAGTTTATACTCAATGATACCAATCCGGATATTGTTATTTCCATTGGTGGGGATGGCATGCTCTTATCAGCCTTTCATAAGTACGAAAATCAACTTGATAAGGTCCGCTTTATCGGTGTTCATACTGGACATTTGGGCTTCTATACAGACTATCGTGATTTTGAGTTGGACAAGCTAGTGACTAATTTGCAGCTAGATACCGGAGCAAGAGTTTCTTATCCGGTTTTGAATGTAAAGGTTTTTCTTGGAAATGGAGAGGTCAAGATTTTCAGAGCACTAAACGAAGCTAGCATCCGCAGGTCTGATCGAACCATGGTGGCGGATGTTGTGATTAACGGTGTACCCTTTGAACGTTTTCGTGGAGATGGGCTAACAGTTTCGACACCGACTGGTAGTACAGCCTATAACAAATCACTTGGCGGAGCTGTTTTACACCCTACCATTGAAGCTCTTCAATTAACGGAAATTGCCAGCCTTAATAATCGCGTTTATCGAACGCTGGGTTCATCTATTATTGTGCCTAAGAAGGATAAGATTGAACTTATTCCTACAAGAAACGATTACCATACCATTTCGGTTGACAATAGCGTTTATTCCTTCCGAAATATTGAGAGAATAGAATATCAAATCGACCATCATAAGATTCACTTTGTTGCATCACCTAGTCACACCAGTTTTTGGAATCGTGTTAAGGATGCTTTCATAGGCGAGGTGGACGAATGAGGTTTGAATTTATCGCAGATGAGCATGTCAAGGTTAAGACCTTCTTAAAAAAGCACGAGGTTTCTAAGGGACTTCTGGCCAAGATTAAGTTTCGAGGTGGAGCTATTCTAGTCAATGATCAACCGCAAAATGCAACGTATCTATTGGATCTTGGAGACCGCGTTACCATTGATATTCCCGCTGAGGAAGGCTTTGAAACTCTAGAAGCAATCGAGCGCCCACTGGATATTCTCTATGAGGATGACCATTTTCTAGTCTTAAACAAACCCTATGGAGTGGCTTCTATTCCTAGTGTTAATCACTCCAATACCATTGCCAATTTTATCAAGGGTTACTACGTCAAGCAAAATTATGAAAATCAGCAGGTTCACATTGTGACCAGACTTGATAAAGATACTTCTGGCTTGATGCTCTTTGCCAAACACGGCTATGCCCATGCACGATTAGACAAGCAGTTGCAGAAGAAATCTATCGAGAAACGCTACTTTGCTTTGGTTAAAGGAGATGGATATTTGGAGTCAGAGGGGGAAATTATTGCTCCTATTGCGCGTGATGAAGACTCTATTATCACTAGACGAGTGGCTAAAGGTGGAAAGTATGCCCATACATCATATAAGATTGTAGCCTCTTATGGAAATATTCACTTGGTAGACATTCGACTGCATACTGGAAGAACCCATCAAATCCGAGTTCATTTTTCTCATATTGGTTTTCCTTTGTTGGGCGATGATTTGTACGGTGGTAGCTTGGATGACGGCATCCAACGTCAGGCCCTGCATTGCCATTACCTATCCTTTTATCATCCATTTTTAGAGCAAGACTTGCAGTTAGAAAGTTCCTTGCCGGATGATTTCAGTAACCTTATTACTCAGTTATCAACTAATACTCTATAAAAACTGTTTCAGAGTATAATTATTATCTTAAAGGAGAAAACTCATGGAAGTTTTTGAAAGTCTCAAAGCCAACCTAGTTGGTAAAAATGCTCGTATCGTTCTCCCTGAAGGGGAAGAGCCACGTATTCTTCAAGCGACTAAACGCTTGGTAAAAGAAACAGAAGTGATTCCAGTTTTGCTTGGAAATCCTGAAAAATTAAAATTTATCTGGAAATCGAAGGGATCATGGATGGTTATGAAGTTATTGACCCTCAACATTATCCTCAATTTGAAGAAATGGTTGCTGCCCTGGTGGAGCGTCGCAAGGGCAAAATGTCTGAAGAAGATGCACGCAAGGTTTTGGTTGAAGATGTCAACTATTTTGGTGTTATGTTAGTATACCTGGGCTTGGTTGATGGAATGGTGTCAGGTGCGATTCACTCAACTGCTTCAACAGTTCGCCCAGCCCTACAAATCATTAAAACTCGTCCAAACGTAACTCGTACTTCAGGAGCCTTCCTCATGGTTCGTGGTACGGAACGTTACCTATTTGGAGACTGCGCTATCAATATCAATCCAGATGCAGAAGCCTTGGCTGAAATTGCGATTAACTCGGCTATTACAGCTAAGATGTTTGGCATCGAGCCTAAAATTGCTATGCTAAGTTATTCTACTAAAGGTTCAGGTTTTGGAGAAAGTGTTGATAAGGTTGTAGAAGCCACTAAAATTGCTCACGACTTGCGTCCTGACCTTGAAATCGATGGTGAGTTGCAATTTGATGCAGCCTTTGTTCCTGAAACTGCAGCTCTGAAAGCTCCTGGAAGTACGGTAGCTGGTCAAGCAAATGTCTTCATCTTCCCAGGTATCGAGGCAGGAAATATCGGCTACAAGATGGCTGAACGTCTTGGTGGCTTTGCGGCTGTAGGACCTGTTTTGCAAGGTTTGAACAAACCAGTTAACGACCTTTCTCGTGGATGTAATGCAGATGATGTTTACAAGTTGACCCTTATCACAGCAGCTCAAGCTGTTCATCAATAAAGAGAAGTTATACCAAATAATCCGTATTTATAATCAAAAAACGCACAGTATCAGGAGCCGAAAAACCTTGATACTATGCGTTTTATTGTGTGAAGATTTACTTCATTTTCTCTTAAAATTGAGTTTTTGCCCAGCCTATTTTTAGTCTTTATAAGCTACGATACCAATGATTGTATCAACTGCACGTTCCATAGTCTGAAGGCTAACATATTCAAAACGTCCGTGCATGTTTTCTCCACCCGCAAAGATATTCGGGGTTGGGATTCCCATAAAGGAAATCTTAGAGCCGTCTGTCCCTCCACGGATTGGTTCGATAATAGGAGTGATACCCAGATCTTCCATAACGGCTTTAGCAATGGTAATTGGAGTCATATCTTTTTCAATGACTTCTTTCATATTGTAGTACTGATCTGTTAAGTTTAGGGTGACACGGTCGCTACCAAGTTCTTGATTCATCTTATTAGCGATAGACTGCATAGCTACTTTACGCGCTTCAAAGGCATCTTTTTCAAAATCACGAATGATGTAGCTTGCACGCGCCTCCTCGACACTACCAGTCACATCCATAAGATGATAGAAACCTTGGTAACCTTCTGTTAACTCAGGGCGGTCATTTTCTGGAAGTTGATTGTGAAAATCAATTGCTAGCTGAAGGGCGTTGACCATTTGTCCTTTGGCAGTACCAGGGTGGACATTACGTCCTTGGAAATGCAATTCAGCACCCGCTGCTGAAAAGGTCTCGTACTGAAGCTCACCTAGTGGGCCACCATCAACTGTGTAGGCAAAGTCCACATCAAAATCATCTGCATCAAATTTATTAGCACCAACACCGATTTCCTCATCTGGACCAAAACCAACACGAATCTCACAGTGTTTGATTTCAGGATGGGCAGTCAGATATTCAATGGCAGTCATAATCTCAGCAATTCCTGACTTGTCATCAGCACCTAGTAAGGTTGTTCCATCGGTTGTGATGAGCGTTTGTCCTGGATATTTTTCAAGACTCTTGAAGTCAGCTGGATCGAGTTTGAAACCAGAATTCCCTAGTTCAATCACACCACCATCGTAGTTTTCAATTACCTGTGGATTGACTCCTTCAGCATTAAAATCAGCAGTATCCATGTGGGAGATGAAGCCAATTTTACGTGTTAAAGATGGATCATTGGCTGGTAAAGTTCCAATAGCAAAACCATTTGGCAGATAATAAACATTTTGCAGTCCAACACGTTTCATTTCAGGAATTAGGACATTTGTTGCAAAGTCAACCTGACTCTGTGTACTTGGAGTAGTAGTAGAGTGTTCATCAGAGCGAGTGTTGACCTTAACGTAGGTTAAGAAGCGGTCTAAGAGATTTGGATAAGTCATAAAAAACTCCTTTTGAATTCATTTTTTCCATTGTATCATAGAAATAAGAGAAAAACAAAAGACAGAAGTTAGGGAAATTCGCTATGTTGGCGTTTACTTATTAATGGATAAATGATAAAATAAACTTGATAAAAATATCACAAGGAAGCAGTTATGAAAAAAGCAATTTTAATGATGACCTTCGGTTCGCCAGAAGAGATTACCTTTGAAGGTGTGGCTGATTTTTTCACGAATATTCGTCGTGGAGTGAGACCTCAAGACCACGAGATTCAAACTCTCTATGATAATTATGTACTAATTGGAGGGACGCCTCTGCAAAAAATTACCCGAGAAGAGGTTGCCTTGGTAGAAGCTAGGCTAGGAAATGAATATAGTGTCTATTTTGCCAATAAATTTTCCAGTCCCTTTATCCCAGATGTGATTGGTCAGATGGAAGCAGACGGCATTGAACAGTGTATTTGCTTGATTTTGGAGCCTCATTATTCTTTTTACTCTGTCATGGGTTATGAGAAATTTTTAGAAAGCAAGCAAATTCAATTTTTGGTCATTAAGGACTGGTATCAAGAAGAGGCCTTGCTAAACTATTGGGCAGATGAAATTGCTAAGATTTTAAAAGAAGAAGTAAAGCAGGATAGCTTTAAAGTCATCTTTTCAGCCCACAGTGTGCCCATTTTTGCCTTGGATTTTGGTGACCCATATATTGACCAAATTTTCGAAAATAGCAAGCTAGTTGCTGAAAAACTAGGCTTGAGTTCAGAGCAATATACTAACACTTGGCAGAGTGAAAGTGATATCGGGATTCCATGGATTAAGCCAGATGTTTTAGAGTATCTCAGAGAACAGAAAGAACATCCAGACCATTATATTTTTGTTCCTATCAGCTTCATTAGCGAGCATATTGAAGTCTTGTTTGACAATGATGTGGAATGTTATGACTTATGTCAGGAATTTGGTGTAAACTACCATCGTCCACCAATGCCAAATACAGATTCTCGTTTGATTGACGCCTTGGTCAATACAGTCAGAGCTAATGAACATCAAGAATTTAAGGAATTTCTCCCAGAAGAAGAAACCTTTGATGAATTAGTTCCTTCAGATGAGACTAAAAATATCTTGGCCGAATCTCAAGATTTACAAATGCCAGAATTTGTGAAAAAACTGATTGAGAAAAAAGGTCGGGAAAATGTTAAGATGCCTTATCTTATCAAGAAAATGCTTGAAAAAGCAGGCAAGTTGCCAAAAGAGTAAAGAAAAAAGGATTTAGCTTTGTGCTAAATCCTTTTAAATGATTATTTTTTCTCAAGAAGAGCTTTGATTTCTTGAAGTACTTCCAACTCAGTTGGAGCAGCTGGAGCTTCCTCAGCAGCTTCTTCTTTCTTAGTAAGGCTTTGAGCTTTTTCGATACCTTTGATAACAAAGAAGAGAACAGTACCGATAACTAGGAAGTTGATGACAGCGCTCAAGAATTTACCATATGTAACACCATTCCAAGCAAGCTCAGCGATGTTTTGTACTTTCGCAGCTTCCAAGGCTGGATTCAAAATAAGTGGAGTGATGATATCGTTAACAAGTGATGTAACGATTGCACCAAAAGCAGAGGCAATGATCACACCGACAGCAAGGTCAACAACATTACCACGAAGCAAAAATGCTTTAAGATCTTTTAACATTTTCATAATTTCCTTTCAAAAAAAGTTTATACTTCATTATATATTAATTAAAAAAAGCTTGCAAGATATATGCTCAGAAATTTTATTTTTTAAAAATAAAAGCCTTACTAAAAATATAATTAAGGATAATTATCAATAATTGTGCAAGAACTGTTTCGATTGCATTGATTTTGTCAAGATTTTCATTTACGAATTGACCTATGATGTGGGGAAACTGGGTTACAAATAGAAAAGTAAGGAGCAAGTCTAACAGAAAAGTAGAAAGGCGGGCAAGAGAAAATTTCACTAAACGTCTTGGCCAATTCTGCCTAGCCTGCTTAAATACAATCCTATCATTTGTGCTAAAGGCAAATAGGATACCAATAATATTTGCTAGGCCAGTAGCAAGGAGTTCCTGATGACTTAGTTGATAAATGACTAGTCGTGAGAGAATCGAAACTAGAGTTGTTGCAAGGCCAAAGAAGAGATAGGCTAAGATTTCATTGTTAAAAAATTTTTGAATAGGAATTTTCATGGTTTAAGTATAGCATAAAGCAGGCTATTATGCTATACTAGTAAGGTTGAATAAAGCAACCCTTGGTGCTTAGCTTCTTTCACCAAGCATATTACACGCGGACAACCCGCTAAAGGAGAAAAGATGAAAAAATTAACTATTCGTGATGTTGCAGATATTGCAATCGTCGCTGCTATCTATGTCGTTTTGACTGTCACACCGCCCCTAAATGCCATCAGCTATGGTGCTTATCAGTTTCGTATTTCAGAAATGATGAATTTTATGGCTTTTTACAATCCTAAGTACATCATCGGAGTTACCATCGGTTGTATGATTGCTAATTTCTTTAGCTTCGGACTGCTAGATGTCTTTGTTGGTGGTGGATCAACCTTGGTATTCCTCAGTCTAGGTGTTTGGCTTTTTGCAAAATACAGCAAAGATTACCTCTTTAATGGATTAATTCGAAAAGATCATTTCTTCTTTTCAATCCTCTTTTCAATTTCCATGTTTACTATCGCTGCCGAGTTGAATATTGTAGCGCAATTACCATTTTTCCTTACTTGGTTTACAACAGGAGTTGGTGAATTTGCCTCATTGATTATTGGAGCGATTATTATCGGTAAAATTGGTCGTCGAATCGATTTAAGCAAATAGAAGAAGACAAGCTGGGTGACTCTTACCTGGCTTTTTCTTATGGAAAATTTCTAAGGAAACTTGACAAGATTTTCTAACTGTAGTATACTTTTTAAGTAAGCTGATTTAGCTCAGTTGGCAGAGCGCATCCATGGTAAGGATGAGGTCGCCGGTTCAATCCCGGCAATTAGCATTAAATAGACAGAAAAGCCCTTGATTTACAAGGGTTTTTGTTATGTTTGCCCCAAATTTCAAAGATAAAGATATAGTAGATTGAAATAAGATGTGAACAAATTGATTGGGGAAATCAAATTAATTTCTAGAAATGTTTTAGCAATCGTGGTGCACTATTCCAACTTCAATTTACTATATTTCTTATGCACCTGTGTAAATAAAACTAAAGAGTTTCGTCTGTTGACAAAAGTGATTCTCTTTAGTAGAATAGAAGATGCGATGAGTCGATAGGTAGTCTTCGGACTACTATTGAGCATAAGGAGGTCATAACGCAGGAGCGGACCTTGATGAGTTGTGTGAACCTGCTCATCACATGAAGATGCCTCTTAGTCCCTGGTCTAGCGACTGGGGATTTTTATTTTCCAAAAAATGATGAAAAAGCTTTGCAATTCATGGAAAAAGTAGTATAATACATCTATTATAGAAATTTTTAGAAAATTCCGAAAGAGGTTATTTATGGGATATACAGTTGCTGTAGTCGGCGCGACAGGTGCTGTCGGAGCTCAGATGATAAAAATGTTGGAAGAATCAACACTTCCAATCGATAAAATCCGTTTACTTGCTTCTGCACGTTCAGCAGGCAAGACTTTGAAATTTAAAGATCAAGATATTACAATTGAAGAAACGACTGAAACAGCTTTTGAAGGAGTTGATATTGCTCTCTTTTCGGCAGGTGGTTCTACATCAGCTAAGTATGCACCATACGCAGTTAAAGCTGGAGCGGTAGTAGTAGATAATACATCTTACTTCCGTCAAAATCCAGATGTTCCTTTGGTTGTTCCAGAGGTCAATGCTCATGCACTTGATGCCCACAACGGGATTATTGCCTGCCCTAACTGTTCAACAATCCAAATGATGGTAGCTCTTGAGCCAGTTCGTCAAAAATGGGGCTTGGATCGTATCATTGTTTCAACTTACCAAGCAGTTTCAGGTGCTGGTATGGGAGCAATTCTTGAAACACAACGTGAACTTCGTGAAGTCTTGAATGATGGAGTGAAACCACGTGATTTGCATGCGGAAATCTTACCATCAGGCGGTGACAAGAAACATTATCCTATCGCCTTCAATGCTCTTCCACAAATTGATGTCTTCACTGACAATGATTACACTTACGAAGAGATGAAGATGACTAAGGAAACGAAGAAAATCATGGAAGATGATAGCATTGCAGTATCTGCAACATGTGTGCGTATTCCAGTCTTGTCAGCTCACTCTGAGTCAGTTTATATCGAAACAAAAGAAGTGGCTCCAATTGAAGAAGTGAAAGCAGCTATCGCAGCCTTCCCAGGTGCTGTTCTTGAAGATGACGTAGCTCATCAAATCTATCCGCAAGCCATCAATGCAGTGGGTTCACGTGATACCTTTGTTGGTCGTATCCGTAAAGACTTGGATGCAGAAAAAGGAATTCACATGTGGGTTGTTTCAGATAACCTTCTTAAAGGTGCTGCTTGGAATTCAGTTCAGATTGCTGAAACTCTTCATGAACGTGGATTGGTTCGTCCAACAGCTGAATTGAAATTTGAATTAAAATAGTCATATCGTTTAGGAGTTCAGATGAACTCCTTCTTTGAAATAGAGAGGTATTTTTATGTCTTATCAAGATTTAAAAGAGTGTAAAATCATCACAGCCTTCATTACCCCTTTCCACGAGGATGGTTCTATCAACTTTGATGCCATTCCAGCCTTGATTGAGCATTTGTTGGCTCATCATACGGATGGAATTCTTCTCGCAGGGACCACTGCTGAGAGTCCAACCTTGACCCACGATGAAGAGTTGGAACTGTTTGCAGCTGTACAAAAGATTGTCAATGGACGTGTTCCTTTGATTGCGGGTGTGGGTACCAATGATACGCGAGACTCGATCGAGTTTGTCAAAGAAGTAGCAGAATTTGGTGGTTTGCTGCTGGGCTTGCTATTGTTCCTTACTACAACAAACCTTCTCAAGAAGGAATGTATCAGCACTTTAAGGCCATTGCAGATGCTTCTGACTTACCAATTATTATCTATAACATTCCAGGGCGTGTAGTTGTCGAGTTGACTCCAGAAACCATGCTTCGTTTGGCTGACCATCCAAATATCATCGGTGTTAAAGAATGTACTAGCTTGGCTAATATGGCTTACTTGATTGAGCACAAGCCTGAAGAATTCTTGATTTATACAGGTGAGGATGGAGATGCTTTCCATGCCATGAACCTTGGTGCGGACGGGGTTATTTCTGTTGCATCCCATACAAATGGGGATGAAATGCACGAGATGTTTACTGCCATTGCAGAAAGCGACATGAAGAAAGCTGCAGCTATTCAGCGTAAATTCATTCCTAAGGTCAATGCCCTCTTCTCTTATCCAAGTCCTGCTCCTGTTAAGGCCGTTCTGAACTATATGGGATTTGAAGCTGGTCCAACTCGATTACCTCTAGTTCCAGCACCAGAAGAAGATGCCAAACGCATTATCAAAGTTGTCGTAGATGGCGACTACGAAGCAACTAAAGCAACTGTAACAGGTGTCTTAAGACCAGATTATTAATGACGACAATAAAATCCATGACCGAATGAACGATCATGGATTTCTTATTTTCCTAAACAGAATTGGCTAAAGAGTTGGGTGATGAGTTCATCAGGAGCCGCATCACCTGTGATTTCACCGAGTATTTCCCAAGTACGAGTCAAATCAACTTGAAGCAAATCAACAGGCATCCCCAGTTCAAGACCTTGGTTAACAGCTTGTAGGCTTTCAACAGCCTTCTCAATCAAGGAAATGTGACGGGCATTTGATAGGTAGGTTGCGTCTTGCTCAACCAAACCAGCATTTTCAAAGAAGAGGTTGTTTATTCTATCTTCAATTTTATCAATGTTTTGGTTTTTAAGGACTGAAATACGGATGACATCCTCTGGAAGTTCCTCGGTTTCGATGGCCTCAGGCAGGTCGGTTTTATTAAGTAGAATAATGCGGTTGGTATCCTGACTGATTTCTAAGAGTTGGCAATCTTGGGCGGTTAGTGGTTCACTGGCATTTAGCACTAGTAGAACCAAGTCAGCTTCCTTAAGGGCTTTTTTCGAACGCTCAACACCGATTTGTTCAACGATATCATCTGTTTCACGAATACCTGCTGTGTCAATTAATTTTAGAGGAACACCGTTGATGTTGACGTACTCTTCGATGACATCACGTGTCGTACCAGCAATATCTGTGACGATAGCCTTTTCCTCACGCAAGAGGTTATTGAGAAGGCTTGATTTTCCAACGTTGGGACGGCCGATGATAGCTGTCGAAATTCCTTCCCGAAGGATTTTACCGCGACGGGCTGTTCTAAGGAGATTGGTTAGTAATTGTTCAAACTCCATTGTCTTTTCACGGACAACAGCAGTAGTGGCTTCCTCAACATCGTCATACTCAGGATAGTCGATATTGACTTCAACTTGGGCAAGTGTGTTAAGGATTTCTTGACGGGTATTGTTAATGAGGTCAGAAAGGGAACCATCTAATTGTTTGACCGCAATGTTCATAGCCTTGTCTGTCTTAGCACGGATGATGTCCATCACTGCCTCAGCCTGTGTCAAATCTACGCGACCGTTTAAAAAGGCACGTTTAGTAAATTCACCAGGTTCAGCCAATCGAGCTCCTTCACGGATAGCTAGCTGGAGAATCTCATTGGTAACCGCAATACCACCGTGGGTATTAATCTCGATAATATCCTCACGAGTGAAGGTCTTTGGAGACTTCATGGCCCCAACCATGACTTCGTCCATGACTTTATCAGTCAGCGGATCAACAATGTGACCGTAGTTAAGGGTATGGCTAGCAACCTTACTCAAGTCTTTTCCTTTAAAAATCTTTTGCGCAATAGCAAAACTTTCTGTTCCGCTAAGGCGGACAATACCAATAGCCCCTTCACCTAGTGGAGTAGAGATAGCAGCGATGGTATCAAATTCACGTGTAATCATAATATTTCCTTTAATAAATAGCTCTTTTCTTGGAAATTTTTCCAAGTCTCTTTTCAAATTGTAACAAATTTAGAATATTTCTTCAATGAATGCTACTTGGAGATTGAAAAAGCCTAAGCAATTCTGCTTAAGCTAGATTATTTGGTGCGCATTTCCCCTTGTGGGAAATAAGTTCCTTCTGGCATGTCGTTGATGATGACATGGACAGCAGATTGAGGGGCTCCTGTGTTGCGAACAACAGCTTCTGTTACTTCCTTAGCAAGAGCTTTTTTTTGCTCGAGCGTGCGTCCTTCAAATAAATCGATGCGTACAAATGGCATAATGGCTTCCTCCACTAGTTTTGATTTCTTCTATTTTACCACATTTTGCCGTTTAAAGCTTAAGAAAATTATGATATACTAGAATGTAGCAAAAATTTAGAAATGGACGTGAAGCAAGAAACATGGCACAGTTGTATTATCGTTATGGGACCATGAACTCAGGTAAGACGATTGAGATTCTCAAAGTGGCCTATAACTATGAGGAGCAAGGAAAAGGTGTTGTGATTATGACTTCAGCTCTGGATACTCGTGACGGTGTTGGCTATGTGTCGAGTCGAATTGGTATGAAACGCCTTGCCATTGCGATTGAGGAAACAACTGATATCTTCGGCTTTATCCGTGACTTACCAGAAACACCTTACTGTGTGCTGGTCGATGAGGCTCAGTTTCTCAAACGTCACCATGTTTACGATCTAGCTCGTGTTGTTGACGAGTTAGACATACCTGTCATGGCTTTTGGTTTGAAAAATGACTTTCGCAATGAATTGTTCGAAGGTTCCGAATATCTCTTGCTCTTAGCAGATAAGATTGACGAAATCAAGACCATTTGTCAGTATTGCAAGAAAAAGGCGACTATGGTTTTGCGAACACAGGATGGACTGCCCGTTTACGATGGAGAACAGATCCAGATTGGCGGTAATGAAACCTATATCTCAGTTTGCCGTAAACATTATTTTGCGCCAATGATAACCTCTAACAAGGAGCAAAACTATGACAATTGAACTAAGAGATGTTACAATGGGAAATTATTTTGATGTTTTGAATTTGGATGTCAAAGAATATCAAAAACAATTCATTGCAACCAACGCAATTAGTTTAGCTGAAGCATATGTCTACACTAAAAATGGAGATTTTGTAGCTCCATTGACAGTTTATGATAATGATGCAATTATAGGTTTTGTGATGATAGCTTATGATAAAAAGATCGGAATTAGTAGTGGAAATTATTTACTATTTCGTTTTATGATTGATAAGAATTTTCAAAATCAAGGATATTTTAAACCAATTATGGATAAAGTGCTAGACTATGTTCGGACAGCGCCAGCAGGTTTAAGCAATAAACTTTGGTTGTCTTATGAACCAGAAAATGAACATGCAAGATCTTGTTACCTCAGTTATGGATTTAAAGAAACTGGGGAAATATCCGAGAACGAAATAGTAGCAATCTATGATTTAACAATTGAGAAATAAGGAGAAACAATGAACATCTATGATCAACTACAAGCTGTAGAAGACCGTTATGAAGAATTAGGAGAGTTGCTCAGTGACCCGGATGTCGTTTCAGACACCAAACGTTTCATGGAGCTCTCAAAAGAAGAGGCTTCAAGCCGTGATACAGTGACGGCTTACCGAGAATACAAACAAGTCCTTCAAAACATCGTTGACGCTGAAGAAATGATTAAGGAATCAGGTGGAGATGCTGACTTGGAAGAAATGGCCAAGCAAGAGCTCAAAGATGCCAAGGCTGAAAAAGAAGAATACGAAGAAACTGAAGATCTTGCTCCTTCCAAAGGATCCAAATGATGATAAGAATATCATCCTTGAAATCCGTGGCGCCGCTGGTGGAGACGAAGCAGCACTTTTCGCTGGAGATTTGCTAACCATGTATCAAAAGTATGCGGAAGCCCAAGGCTGGCGCTTTGAAGTTATGGAAGCTTCTATGAACGGTGTCGGTGGTTTTAAAGAAGTGGTTGCCATGGTTTCGGGTCAATCTGTATACTCTAAGCTTAAGTACGAATCAGGTGCTCATCGTGTACAACGTGTCCCTGTGACAGAAAGCCAAGGGCGTGTACATACTTCGACAGCGACAGTTCTTGTCATGCCTGAAGTGGAAGAAGTTGAATATGATATTGATCCAAAAGATCTTCGTGTTGATATCTACCACGCATCAGGTGCTGGTGGACAGAACGTCAATAAGGTTGCGACTGCGGTTCGTATCGTTCACTTGCCAACCAATATCAAGGTTGAGATGCAGGAAGAACGTACCCAGCAGAAGAACCGTGAGAAGGCCATGAAAATCATCCGCGCGCGTGTTGCTGACCACTTTGCTCAGATTGCACAAGACGAACAGGACGCTGAGCGTAAGTCGACAATCGGTACTGGGGACCGTTCAGAACGGATTCGTACTTATAACTTCCCACAAAACCGTGTGACTGACCACCGTATTGGTTTGACCCTCCAAAAACTAGATACCATTCTGTCTGGTAAATTGGACGAAGTTGTGGATGCCTTGGTGCTCTATGACCAAACACAAAAATTAGAAGAATTAAACAAATAATGAAATTAGCTCAATTATTTTCAGATTTTGAAGAAGAATTGATAAGACAGGGAGAGGAAGCAGAAAGCCTCTCTTTTGTCTATCGTAGCCTGAAAAATCTCTCTTTTACAGACTTTGTCTTTGCCCTCCAGCAGGAAGTGACGGAAGGGGAAGAAGTATTTATAAAAGGAATTTTCCAACAGTTAGCAGCTCATAAACCGGCACAGTATATCATTGGACAGGCAGATTTATGGAATGCAGTTAAAAGTTGATGAGCGTGTTTTGATCCCTCGTCCAGAGACTGAGGAGTTGGTGGAGCTTATACTGGCTGAAAATCCTGAGACGAATCTTTCAGTTCTGGATATTGGAACAGGTAGTGGAGCTATTGCTCTCGCCTTAGCAAAAAACAGACCAGATTGGTCAGTGACAGCAGCAGATATTTCCCAAGATGCTTTAGATTTAGCTAACGAAAATGCTAAAAATCAAAATCTTCAAATATTTTTAAAAAAATCTGACTGTTTTACAGAAATTTCTGAAAAATATGATATAATTGTTTCCAATCCACCCTATATCTCTCGTGAAGATGAGTCAGAGGTCGGTTTGAATGTCTTGCATTCGGAACCTCATCTAGCTCTTTTTGCAGACGAGGATGGCCTAGCTATTTACCGTAGAATTGCGGAAGATGCAAAAGACTATCTCAAAGATGGTGGTAAGATTTACCTTGAAATTGGATACAAGCAAGGTCAAAGTGTTCCTGAACTTTTTAGGAAACATCTTCCTGAAAAACGTGTAAGAACACTTAAGGACCAATTTGATCAAGATAGGATGGTCGTGGTTGATGATGGACAGGATTAGACAAGAGTTGGAAAATGGTGGAGCTGTCGTTCTACCTACAGAGACAGTTTACGGTCTTTTTGCCAAGGCTCTAGACGAAAAAGCAGTTAATCATGTATACCAGATTAAACGTCGTCCCAGAGATAAGGCACTCAATCTCAATATTGCCTCTTTAGAGGATATCTTGTACTTTTCAAAGAATCAGCCAACTTATCTACAAAAGCTTGTCGAGACCTTTTTACCGGGTCCCTTGACCATTATTCTCGAAGCCAATGACCGAGTTCCCTATTGGGTCAATTCTGGTCTTGAAACTGTGGGATTTCGGATGCCCAGTCATCCTATCACGCTGGATTTGATTCGAGAGACAGGTCCTTTGATTGGGCCGTCTGCCAATATTTCAGGTCAGACAAGTGGAGTAACCTTTGAACAAATTCTGAAGGATTTTGACCAAGAGGTTCTGGGTCTGGAAGACGATGCTTTTTTAACTGGACAGGATTCAACTATCGTGGACTTGTCTGGAGACAAGGTGAAAATCTTACGCCAAGGGGCCATTAAGCGAGAAGATATTCTTGCTCGGTTGCCAGAGGTTTCTTTTGAGGAGGAATGAGATGCTCAGAAATTTAAGAGAAACTGATGTGAAAGCTATTTGTGACATTAACCAAGAAGTTTTGGGCTATTCTTTTAGTCCAGAGGACACAGCTAGTCAACTAGCTAGATTATCTCAGGATTCCCATCATTTCCTACTTGGCTATGAGGAAGCAGGCAGTCGTGTCTTACTTGGTTATGTCCACGCTGAAGTTTACGAATCACTCTATTCCAAAGCAGGATTTAATATCTTAGCCTTAGCAGTTTCACCTCAAGCACAAGGTCAAGGTATTGGTAAAAGCTTATTACAAGGGTTGGAAGAAGAAGCAAAAAGACGTGGTTATGGGTTTATCCGCTTAAACTCTGCCGATCATCGTCTGGGTGCTCATGCATTTTATGAAAAAGTTGGTTATACTTGTGATAAAATGCAGAAACGGTTTATTCGCATCTTTTAGTTTCATTTTCTAATAAGAAAATGAAACTAATGGACTAGTCACACAATAAAGGAGAAGACCTATGATTTTTGACAAAGATGATTTTAAAGCATATGATGCTGATCTCTGGAATGCTATTGCCAAAGAAGAGGAACGCCAACAAAACAACATTGAGTTGATCGCTTCGGAAAACGTGGTTTCCAAGGCAGTTATGGCAGCTCAAGGGTCTATCTTGACGAATAAATACGCCGAAGGCTACCCAGGACGCCGTTATTATGGTGGAACAGATGTGGTAGACGTGGTAGAAAGTCTAGCTATTGAACGTGCAAAAGAAATTTCGGCGCTAAATTCGCTAATGTCCAACCTCACTCAGGAAGCCAAGCCAACTGTGCGTCTTACATGGCCTTAATTGAGCCAGGTGATACCGTTATGGGGATGGATTTGGCAGCAGGTGGACACTTGACCCACGGAGCCCCAGTTAGCTTCTCAGGTCAAACCTACAACTTTGTTTCTTATAGTGTGGACCCTGAAACGGAACTCTTGGACTTTGATGCTATCTTGAAACAAGCCCAAGAAGTAAAACCAAAACTGATTGTAGCTGGTGCGTCAGCCTATTCTCAAATTATCGACTTTTCAAAATTCCGTGAAATTGCAGATGCCGTTGGTGCTAAGCTTATGGTAGATATGGCTCATATCGCTGGTTTGGTTGCTGCTGGTCTACATCCAAGCCCAGTACCATACGCTCATATCACTACAACAACGACCCACAAAACTCTTCGTGGACCACGTGGTGGTTTGATTTTGACCAATGATGAAGACTTAGCTAAGAAAATCAATTCAGCTATTTTCCCAGGTATTCAGGGCGGTCCTTTGGAGCACGTTGTGGCTGCTAAGGCAGTTTCCTTCAAAGAAGTCTTAGATCCAGCTTTCAAGGAATATGCTGCTAATGTTATCAAGAACAGCAAGGCTATGGCTGATGTCTTCTTGCAAGACCCTGATTTCCGTATCATTTCTGGTGGAACTGAAAACCATCTCTTCCTAGTGGATGTTACTAAGGTTGTAGAAAACGGAAAAGTTGCTCAAAACTTGCTGGATGAAGTCAATATTACCCTAAATAAAAACTCAATCCCTTACGAAACCTTGTCACCATTCAAGACTAGTGGGATTCGTATCGGATCTGCAGCCATTACTGCGCGTGGATTTGGTGAAGAAGAAAGTCGCAAAGTGGCTGAACTCATCATTAAAACCCTTAAGAATGCAGAAAATGATGCTGTCTTAGAAGAAGTGAGAAGTGCAGTCAAAGAATTGACAGATGCCTTCCCATTATACGAGGACTAAAACTTTTATGGACATTTATATTAAGAAAGCCATTATTCACCAGTTCAGTCCGGATGATACCGAGCTGTTCCTAGCGGATAAGTTTCTCAATATTACTCCAAAAATCGAAGAATACCTGCGTAGAAATTGAACGTGTGTATTCAGATGAAGCCAAGACTGGGATTTTCGAGGAAGAAAATCCCTTCTTCAATCATATCACAGACGATTTGTTGGAGACATCAGTAACACTGGCTAATCTCTGGAAAGAAGAGTTCAGTATTTCTGAAAACCTCAAGACCAATGACTTGATTTTTGTGCAATTTTCTAAAGAAGGCGTGGAACATTTCGCTTTCTTGAGAATTGCACTGCGTGAGACCCTAACTCACCTCGGTGGAGAAGTTGATAATCCAATCAAGCTGACTCAGAATAACCTGCCAGGATTTGGAACGGGTGCTGATGAGGCCTTGGTGGTCAATCTTCAGAGTCGCAAGTACCATCTGATTGAAAAACGAATCAAGTACAACGGGACTTTTTTGAACTATTTTTCAGATAATCTTCTTGCTGTCGCTCCTAAAATTTCTCCTAAGAAATCCATCAAGGAACTGGAAAAAACGGCCCAGAGAATTGCTGAGACATTTAATACAGATGATTTTCAATTTCAATCTAAGATCAAATCAGCCATTTTCAATAACCTAGAAGAAAGCAATGAATTGTCACCTGAGAAACTGGCCAACGACCTTTTTGATAACAACCTGACGGCTCGTTTGAGCTTTATTGACCAAGTCAAGGAAGCTGTACCAGAGCCTGTTCAATTTGATGAAATTGATGCCAGTCGTCAGCTTAAAAAATTTGAAAACCAAAAACTTTCCTTGTCAAATGGAATTGAGCTCATCGTTCCCAATAACGTCTATCAAGACGCCGAGTCTGTTGAGTTTATCCAAAATGATAATGGAACCTACTCTATCTTAATCAAAAATATCGAGGATATCCAAAGTAAATAATGTTTAAACGAATTCGAAGAGTGCTTGTACTAGCAGTCTTCCTTTTTGCTGGCTATAAAGCTTACCACGTTCACCAAGATGTCAAGCAAGTCATGACCTATCAACCTATGGTGCGAGAAATCTTGAGTGAAAAAGACACCCCAGCAAACGAAGAGCTTGTGCTCGCTATGATTTATACCGAAACAAAAGGAAAAGAAGGCGATGTTATGCAATCTAGTGAGTCTGCAAGTGGTTCAACCAATACCATCAATGATAATGCCTCTAGCATTCGGCAAGGCGTTCAAACTCTGACAGACAATCTCTATCTGGCTCAGAAGAAGGGGGTAGATGTCTGGACGGCTGTTCAAGCCTATAATTTTGGACCTGCCTATATCGATTTTATCGCCCAAAATGGCAAGGAAAATACCTTGGCTCTGGCCAAACAGTACTCTCGTGAGACTGTTGCTCCCTTGCTTGGTAATACCACTGGAAAGACTTATAGTTATATTCACCCCATTTCCGTTTTTCACGGTGCAGAACTCTATGTAAATGGAGGAAACTATTATTATTCTAGACAGGTTCAACTCAACCTTTACATCATCAAATGTTTCACTCTCTTTTCGACATCTGGCTAGTCCAGGTGTTTTTGTTATAAGTTTTCTTTAAGATAGATATATTACTCTAGAAAGGTAAAGGAGGAAATTCCCTATGAGAAAGAAACTCTTTCTGACCAGTGCTGCGGTCTTGTGGGCAGTAACAGCTATGAATAGCGTCCATGCAGCAACAGATGTTCAAAAAGTTATCGATGAAACCTATGTTCAACCTGAATATGTCCTAGGTTCATCATTGTCAGAAGATCAAAAAAATCAAACCCTAAAAAAACTAGGCTACAATGCCTCAACAGACACCAAAGAACTCAAGACCATGACACCTGATGTCTATTCTAAGATTATGAATGTGGCCAATGACTCTAGTTTACAGTTGTATTCATCAGCCAAAATTCAAAAACTAGGTAACAAGTCGCCACTTGAAGTCAAGATTGAAACACCAGAAAACATCACCAAGGTAACTCAGGATATGTACCGCAATGCAGCAGTAACCTTGGGTGTGGAACACGCCAAAATCACTGTAGCAGCTCCTATTCCAGTTACAGGTGAGAGTGCTTTAGCAGGTATCTACTATTCGCTAGAAGCTAATGGAGCCAAGGTGCCGCAAGCCAATAAAGACCTGGCTCAAGAAGAGTTGAAGGCTTTGTCCGATATCAATGCTGAAAACAAGGACAAAACAGGCTATGATGCTAATAAATTGAACGTTGCCCTAGCCGATATCAAGTCAGGACTCGCCAAAGCGAAGGAAAGCAAGGGAAATCTGACAGAGGAAGATGTCCGTAAAATTGTTGAAGATACCTTAAAAAATTACAAACTTGATCAGATTATAACAGGAAACCAGATCAATATCATCATCAATTTTGCTTTAAATCTTTCAAAAAGTGATATCCTTAGCAATGCAGACTTCACTAAAACCCTGAATGACCTTAAACAAAGTATTGTTTCACAAGCTGGCGACAGTTTTAAAAATATTAACCTTAACTTTGATGCTGATAAGGCGCTAGAGGACGGCGGCAATTTCCTAAGCTCCCTCTGGCAAGCCATTGTCAACTTCTTCAAGAGTTTTGGTTCTTAATACTCTTCGAAAATCAAATTCAAACCACGTCAACGTCGCCTTGCCGTACTCAAGTACAGCCTGTGGCTAGTTTCCTAGTTTGCTCTTTGATTTTCATTGAGTATAAGCTATTACAAAAAGGTAGTCAGATTTTTTCAGAAAAATGTTTTATAAATATTCACAAATATCCTATATTTATGGTAAAATAGAATCATCATTTTATTTTGGAGTCAAAGATGAATATATTTAGAACAAAAAATGTTAGTTTAGATAAAACGGAGATGCATAGGCATTTGAAGTTATGGGATTTGATTTTGCTGGGTATTGGAGCCATGGTAGGGACAGGTGTCTTTACAATCACAGGTACTGCAGCTGCAACGCTTGCTGGTCCAGCCCTAGTGATTTCAATCGTCATTTCTGCCTTGTGTGTAGGATTATCAGCCCTCTTTTTTGCAGAATTTGCCTCGCGAGTACCTGCTACAGGTGGAGCCTACAGTTATCTCTATGCTATTTTAGGAGAATTCCCAGCTTGGTTGGCTGGCTGGTTAACCATGATGGAGTTCATGACAGCCATATCTGGTGTGGCTTCGGGTTGGGCAGCTTATTTTAAAGGCTTGCTTTCTCAATATGGGATAGCCCTTCCTCAGGCTTTAAATGGTACCTTTAATCCTCAAGCAGGAACATTTGTTGATTTATTGCCTATTCTTGTCTTGGTCTTGGTGACTTCGCTTGTTTTACTAAATGCCAAGGCAGCCTTACGCTTTAATTCTATTCTAGTTATTTTGAAATTTTCCGCTTTAGCTCTCTTTGTTTTAGTAGGAATTTGGAATATTAAGCTTGATAATTGGAGCAATTTTGCTCCTTATGGTTTTGGACAAATCTATGGTGCTAGTACTGGTATTATGGCTGGTGCGTCCTTGATGTTCTTCGGTTTTTTGGGATTTGAATCCATCTCTATGGCTGTAGATGAGGTCAAGACTCCTCAAAAAAATATTCCTAGAGGGATTGTCTTATCGCTTTCTATCGTAACCATTCTTTATGCCTTGGTTACGCTTGTCTTAACTGGTGTGGTCCATTATAGCCATCTAAATGTCGACGATGCCGTTGCCTTTGCCCTTCGTAGCGTTGGGATCAGTTGGGCAGCCAACTATGTGTCATTAGTTGCTATCTTGACCTTGATTACAGTTTGTATTTCGATGACCTATGCCCTATCGCGTATGATTTACAGTTTAGCGCGTGACGGATTGATGCCTGCCGCCTTCAAAGAACTAACGAAGACTAGCAAGGTACCAAAGAATGCTACTATCTTGACAGGTTTAGCTTCAGCAGTAGCTGCAGGAATATTTCCACTAGCCAGCATCGCAGCCTTCTTAAATATTTGTACCTTGGCCTACTTAATCATGCTGGCTTATGGTCTGATTCGCTTACGGAAAGAAAAAGGAATGCCCAATGCTGGAGAATTTAAAACACCATTGGTACCCTTATTACCGATTTTATCAATCATCATTTGTTTATCATTTATGTTGCAGTATAATATGGAAACTTGGATTGCTTTCCTAGTTGCATTGTTGATAGGAAGTATCATTTACTTCACTTATGGTTATAAGCATTCTACCATAGAAGAATAATACTCTTCGAAAATCTCTTCAAACCACGTCAGCTTCGCCTTGCCGTATGTATGGTTACTGACTTCGTCAGTTTCATCTACAACCTCAAAAACATGTTTTGAGCTGACTTCGTCAGTCTTATCTACAACCTCAAAACAGTGTTTTGAGCAGCCTGCGGCTAGCTTCCTAATTTGCTCTTTGATTTTCATTGAGTATATAAAGTGAGAATCTGTTGAGTTGTTGAAACTCAGCAGATTTTTATATGTGAAAGAAATTTCAATTTTTTTCTAAAAATAGCTTGACAGATTAAATTTTTAGGAGTAGAATGTTTACCAGTTAATTAAATAGTTAAGGAGTTATCTATGAAGAAAAAAAGTTTATTTTTAGTATTGTTAAGTGTCTTTCTTTTGTGTTTAGGGGCTTGTGGCCAAAAGGAAAGCCAGTCAGGTAAAGGGATGAAAATCGTGACCAGTTTTTATCCTATCTACGCTATGGTCAAGGAAGTATCTGGTGACTTGAATGATGTTCGAATGATTCAGTCAAGTAGTGGAATTCACTCCTTTGAACCTTCGGCAAATGACATCGCGGCCATCTATGATGCAGATGTCTTTGTTTACCATTCGCATACGCTAGAATCTTGGGCAGGAAGTTTAGATCCCAATCTAAAAAAATCTAAAGTGAAGGTTTTAGAGGCTTCTGAAGGAATGACCTTAGACCGTGTTCCTGGGCTAGAAGATGTGGAAGCAGGTGATGGAGTTGATGAAAAAACGCTTTATGACCCTCACACTTGGCTAGATCCTGAAAAAGCTGGAGAAGAAGCTCAGATTATCGCTGATAAACTTTCAGAGGTGGATAGTGAGCATAAAGAAACTTATCAAAAAAATGCGCAAGCCTTTATCAAAAAAGCTCAAGAATTAACTCAGAAATTCCAGCCTAAATTTGAAAAAGCGACTCAGAAGACATTTGTAACACAACATACAGCCTTTTCTTATCTAGCGAAGAGATTCGGACTTAATCAACTTGGAATCGCAGGTATCTCTCCTGAACAAGAACCAAGTCCACGACAACTAACAGAAATTCAGGAATTTGTTAAAACCTATAAGGTTAAAACGATCTTTACAGAAAGCAACGCTTCTTCAAAAGTAGCTGAAACTCTTGTTAAATCAACAGGTGTAGGTCTTAAAACTCTGAATCCTTTAGAGGCAGACCCACAAAATGACAAGACTTACCTAGAAAATCTTGAAGAAAATATGAGTGTTCTAGCAGAAGAATTAAAGTGAGGAAAGAATGAAAATCAATAAAAAATATGTAGCGGGTTCAGTGGCAGTTCTTGCCCTAAGTGTTTGTTCCTATGAACTTGGTCGTTACCAAGCTGGTCAAGTTAAGAAAGATTCGAATCGAGTTGCTTATATAGATGGTGATCAGGCTGGTCAAAAGGCAGAAAATTTGACACCAGATGAAGTTAGTAAGAGAGAGGGAATCAATGCCGAACAAATCGTCATCAAGATTACGGATCAAGGTTATGTGACCTCTCATGGAGACCATTATCATTACTATAATGGCAAGGTTCCTTATGACGCTATCATCAGTGAAGAACTGCTGATGAAAGATCCGAATTATCAGTTGAAGGATTCAGACATTGTCAATGAAATTAAGGGTGGCTATGTGATTAAGGTAGACGGGAAATACTATGTTTACCTCAAGGATGCGGCTCATGCGGACAATATTCGTACAAAAGAAGAGATTAAACGTCAGAAACAGGAACATAGTAGTAATCACGGGGGTGGTTCTAACGATCAAGCGGTTGTTGCAGCTAGAGCTCAAGGACGCTATACAACGGATGATGGGTATATCTTTAATGCATCTGATATCATTGAGGACACGGGTGATGCTTATATTGTACCTCACGGCAATCACTTCCACTATATTCCGAAGAGTGACTTATCTGCTAGTGAATTAGCTGCTGCTCAAGCCTTCTTATCTGGGAAAGGTGGTCAATTAAGTACAGTTGAATATCGTTCAAGCAGAGCTGAAACAAGATTTAGTGTGAGAACGAGTCCATCTGTGGCTCCTCAAAATCCTGCAACAGCTCCTGAGAGTCAAAATGAGGATTTAGCTAGTCTCCTTCAAGAATTGTACGCTTTGCCCCTCAGCCAACGTCATGTGGAATCTGATGGATTAGTATTTGACCCAGCACAGATTACAAAACGTACTGCAAATGGTGTGGCGGTTCCTCATGGAGATCATTTCCATTTCATTCCTTATTCGCAAATGTCTGCTTTGGAAGAAAAATTGGCTCGAAATCTACCAATTGGAGGTCAGCCAGTTCAAAGTCATTCTGACAATCCGAAACAAGCAGTACAGAGAAACCAAGTTCAACACCAAGTTCACCGATTAAACCAAACTTTAATCTCAATAAGCCGGCACCGAATAGAGCAACTGGAGGCGCCTATACAACGGATGATGGGTATGTCTTTAGTCCTACAGATGTGATTGAAGATACAGGTGATGCTTTTGTTGTACCACATGGCAATCATTTCCACTATATACCTAAGAGTGATTTGTCAGCAGGAGAATTGGCTGCCGCCCAAGCTTATTGGAATGGGAAGCAGGGCTCACATTCTGCTACAAGCTCAAGTAAACCAAGTAGTAACAATCCAAATCCGGCTCCAGCCCAACCAAGTTTGACAGAGACTCCAAACCTGGCTGTCACCCCAACTTATCATCACAATCAAGGGGAAGATATCCCAACACTTTTAAGTGAATTGTATGCCAAACCTTTATCAGAACGCCATGTAGAATCTGATGGACTCGTCTTTGATCCGGCACAAATCATCAAACGTACAGCTAACGGTGTTGCAGTGCCTCACGGAGACCATTATCACTTTATTCCTTATTCACAAATGTCACCGCTGGAAGAAAAATTGGCTCGTATGATAGCTGTTAAGGGACAAAATGGCAGTGTCTTGCCAAGTATTACTCCTCTGAAGCCAGCCCCTACTACCAAACCTCTAGCACCAGTGGAAAATAAACCGACAGAATTTGATGTCAACCAGGTTGTTAGAAAAGTTGGTGATGGATATATTATAGAGGATAAGGGCGTTAGTCGTTATGTTCTAGCTAAAGATTTGACCAAGGATAAGATTGATGCTATTGAAAATCTCTTGTCTAAGAAAACTCAAAAGACACACGCCCTAGTTGCGAAGAAAGAAAATGTCGCTCCTCGTGACCAAGAATTTTATGATAAAGCATATAATTTATTGGCCGAGGCTCATAAAGCCTTGTCTGAAAATAAGGGTCGTACTTCTGATTTCCAAGCCTTAGACAAATTAGCAGAACGCTTGAATGATGAATCTTCTAATAAAGGAAAATTAGTAGATGATTTATTGGCATTCCTAGCACCAATTACCCATCCAGAACGTCTTGGTAAACCAAATTCTCAAATTGAATATACCGAAAACGAAGTCCGTATTGCACAATTAGCTGATAAGTATACAACCTCAGATGGCTACATTTTTGACGAACATGATATTATCAGTGATGAAGGAGATGCCTATGTAACGCCTCATATGGGTCATAGTCACTGGATTGGAAAAGACAGTCTTTCTGATAAGGAAAAAGCAGATGCTCAATCTTATACTAAAGAAAAAGGTATCCTACCTCCGTCTCCAGATGCAGACGCTCAAGCAAATCCAACTGGAGATAGTGCGGCGGCCATTTACAATCGTGTGAAAGGTGAGAAACGAATTCCACTCGTTCGACTTCCATACATGGTCGAGCATACAGTTGAGATTAAATGGTAATTTAATCATTCCACATAAGGATCATTACCATAACATTAAATTTGCTTGGTTTGATGATCACTCATACAAGGCTCCAAATGGTTATACATTGGAAGACTTATTTGCGACGATTAAGTATTATGTTGAACATCCTGACGAACGTCCACATTCTAATGATGGATGGGGCAATGCCAGCGAGCATGTCTTAGGTAAGAAAGACCACAGTGAAGATCCAAATAAGAACTTCAAAGCAGATGAAGAGCCAGTAGAGGAAACACCTGCTGAACCAGAAGTCCCTCAAGTAGAGACTGAAAAAGTAGAAGCTAAGCTCAAAGAAGCAGAAGCTTTACTTGCTAAAGTAACAGATGCTAGTTTGAAAGCCAATGCAACGGAAACCCTAGCTGGTTTACGAAATAACTTAAGTCTCCAAACCTTGGATAATAATGGTATCATGACAGAAGCAGAAAAATTACTTGCTTTGTTAAAAGGTAGTAATCCTACATCTGTAAGCAAAGAAAAATAAACTAATGAAAAATGAAAGTCTCGATAAAGAGGCTTTCATTTTTATTATGTATATACGAAAAATTCTTGACAAGTAATACTAAAAAGAGTAAACTATTAACTAGTTAATTAACCGGTTCATCGTTTTGTGGTGAATCAAATAGGCTTAAGAAAAGAGAAAAGAATGAAAATCAATAAAAAATATGTGGTGGGTTCGGTGGCAGTTCTTGCCCTGAGTGTTTGTTCCTATGAACTTGGACGGTACCAAGCTGGTCAAGTTAAGAAAGATTCTAATCGAGTTGCTTATATAGACGGTGACCAGGCTGGGCAAAAGGCAGAAAATTTGACACCAGATGAAGTCAGTAAGAGAGAGGGAATCAACGCCGAACAAATTGTTATCAAGATTACGGATCAAGGTTATGTGACCTCTCATGGAGACCATTATCATTACTATAATGGCAAGGTTCCTTATGATGCCATCATCAGTGAAGAACTCCTCATGAAAGATCCGAATTATCAGTTGAAGGATTCGGACATTGTCAATGAAATCAAGGGTGGCTATGTGATTAAGGTAGACGGGAAATACTATGTTTACCTTAAAGATGCGGTTCATGCGGACAATATTCGGACAAAAGAAGAGATTAAACGTCAGAAGCAGGAACATAGTCATAATCATAATACAAGCACAGATAATGCTGTTGCTGCAGCCAGAGCCCAAGGACGCTATACAACGGATGATGGTTATATCTTCAATGCCTCTGATATCATTGAGGATACGGGTGATGCTTATATCGTTCCTCATGGCAATCACTTCCACTATATTCCTAAGAGTGACTTGTCTGCTAGTGAATTAGCTGCTGCCCAAGCCTTCTTATCTGGAAAAGGTGGTCAATTAAGTACGGTTGCATATCGTTCCAGCAGAGCTGAAACAAGATCTAGTGTGAGAACGAGTCCATCTGAGGCTCCTCAAGATTCTTCCAAAGCTCCTGAAAGTCAAAGTGAGGATTTAGCTAGTCTCCTTCAAGAATTGTACGCTTTGCCACTTAGCCAACGTCATGTGGAGTCTGATGGCTTGGTGTTTGACCCAGCGCAGATTACAAAACGTACTACCAATGGTGTTGCAGTTCCTCACGGGGATCATTTCCATTTCATTCCTTATTCGCAAATGTCTGATTTGGAAGAAAAATTGGCTCGAAATCTACCAATTGGAGGTCAGCCAGTTCAAAGCCATTCTGACAATCCGAAACCAAGCAGTACAGATAAACCAAGTTCAACACCAAGTTCACCGATTAAACCAAACTTTAATCTCAATACTCCGGCATCGAATCGAGGAACTGGAGGCGCTTATACAACGGATGATGGGTATGTATTTAGTCCGACAGATGTGATTGAAGATACAGGTGACGCTTTTGTTGTCCCGCACGGCAATCATTTCCACTATATTCCTAAGAGTGATTTGTCAGCAGGAGAATTAGCTGCCGCCCAAGCCTATTGGAATGGTAAACAGGGTTCTCATTCTTCTACAAACTCAAGTAAACCAAGTAGTGATAATGCTAAACCAGCCCAACCAAGTTTGACAGAGACTCCAAACCTGACTGTCACCCCAACTTATCATCAAAATCAAGGGGAAGACATTTCAACACTTTTAAGTGAATTGTATGCCAAACCTTTATCAGAACGACATGTAGAATCGGATGGCTTAGTCTTTGATCCGGCCCAAATCATCAAACGTACAGCTAACGGTGTTGCAGTGCCACACGGAGATCATTATCACTTTATTCCTTACTCCCAAATGACTGATTTAGAGCAGAAGATTGCAAGAATGATTCCACTTCATTATAGTTCAAGTCATTGGTTACCATCAAGACCAAATCTAATCCCTGCTCCAGATCCTACCCCAGTACCAAGTCCACAACCTGTACCAAATCCTCAATCATCTCCAAGCAATGCAATTGATGGAAAATTGGTGAAACAGGCGGTTCGAAAAGTAGCTGATGGTTATGTCTTTGAAGAGAATGGAACCTCGCGTTATATCTCTACTAAGGAACTTTCAGCAGAAACTGTTGCAGCCATTGATAATAAACTTTCCAAACAAGAAAGTTTGTCTCATGTGTTAGGAGCTAAGAAAAGTACCATCCCTTCTAGTGATCAAGAATTTTACAACAAGGTTTATGATTTACTAGCAAAAGTTCATCAAAATTTGATTTCTAATAAAGGGCGCCAAGCTGATTTTGACGCTTTGGATAAACTATTGGAACGTCTTAATGATGTTTCAAGTGATAAAGTCAAGTTAGTTGATGATATTCTTACCTTCCTAGCACCAATTACCCATCCAGAGCGACTTGGCAAACCAAATGCTCAAATTGCTTATACGGACGATGAAATTAAATTAGCGAAATTAGCAGGTAAGTATACAACAGAAGATGGCTATATCTTTGATCCTCGTGACATAACTAGCGATGAAGGCGATGCCTATGTAACTCCACATATGACTCATAGTCATTGGATTAAGAAAGAAAGTTTGTCTGAAGCTGAAAGAGCAGCAGCTCAGACTTATGCTAAAGAGAAAGGTTTGATGCCTCCTTCAACAGATAATCAGGGGGCAGGAAATACTGAGGTTAAAGGAGCAGAAGCAATCTATAATAAAGTGAAGGCAGCTAAGAAAGTTCCACTTGATCACATGCCTTACAATCTCCAACATACTGTTGAAGTTAAAAATGGTAGCTTGATTATACCTCATTATGACCATTACCATAACATTAAATTTGCTTGGTTTGACGAAGGACTTTATGAGTCACCTAAAGGCTATAGTTTAGAGGATCTCTTTGCGACTGTAAAATATTATGTTGAACATCCAAATGAACGCCCTCACTCAGATAATGGTTGGGGAAATGCCAGCGACCATGTTCGTAAAAATAAGGTAGACCAAGACAGTAAACCTGATGAAGATAAGGAACATGATGAAGTAAGTGAGCCAACTCACCCTGAATCTGATGAAAAAGAGAATCACGCAGGTTTAAACCCTTCAGTAGATAATCTTTATAAACCAAGCACTGATGAAGACGAGACAGAGGGAGTAGCTAACGATACAACAGACGAAGCTGAAGTCCCTCAAGTAGAGACTGAAAAAGTAGAAGCCAAGCTTAAAGAAGTAGAAGATCTACTTGATGCAGTAACGGATGCTAGCTTGAAACAATGTGACAGAGAGCCTAGCTGGTTTACGAAATAATCTGAGTCTCCAAACCATGGATAATAATGGCATCATGGCAGAAGCGGAGAAATTACTTGCTTTGTTAAAAAGGTAGTGAGTCAGTTATGACTAAATCAGAAGCATAAATTTATCCTGTTAAATTAAAATGATGTAAGAGTCAGTAGCAATACTGACTTTTATTTGTCTCGCTCCGTAAGGTTCAGGCTAAATAAACCACCTGATTTTTTGGGGGCTTTGGATTCATTTAGGAGAAATCAATCTATATCCAAGGCTAGTAGTTTAATCATAGGTCTTCCTTTGTTAGAGAAGATAATGGTAAAAGGGTAGGGGGGGACTGATTTTACAGTTTAAGATGTTTTGATAATAATTCATGATTTGAAGAGGATATTTCGCCAATATATGCTATACTAAACTTGTGATTCAACAAAGTGTTTTGTATGCTTATCAAGGAAAACAGAGGATTTAATATGAAAAAACGGATTATTCAAATTTTACTAGCATTGTCCTTAATTTTTTACAAATCAACTTGTTTTTGGAGAGTTTTCAATCATCTCGCAAAGTCCTATCTACCAGCAAGTCGTGAGTTTTTTCAGATTCTACTTTTGCTGGAAAGTGGTGTTCTTTTGTCAGCAGTCATCTATCTACTAGTTTTTGTAGGAAAGAAGACTTTTCATTTCAAGTGGCAGTTGAGGTACTTTATCTACCTTTTACTGGGCTACATCATTTCGTATATGTCTGACTTCTTCTTGTCTTATTTCATACCCTCGTCTTCAAATCAAATTTCTTTGAATGAAACGATAGAAATGATAGGGAGACAGGAATTACCCTATTTCTTGCTCATAGCTTGCTTCATCGGCCCTATTTCTGAGGAATTGATTTATCGCGGTGTGCTTATGACAACCTTTTTCAAAAACTCGCCTTGGTATGGAGATGTCTTGCTTTCTGCTATTATTTTCGGTTATATTCATGTCAATTTTGCTTTAACACCTCTTGCTTTTTTCATTTATGCTAGTGGAGGTCTCATTTTAGCTCTACTGTATCGCATGACAAAAAGTCTCTACTATCCAATACTAGTTCATATTCTCATCAATATCACTGCCTTCTGGAACGTGTGGTTACTCCTATTTTCAGGAAGTTAGCTTACTAAAACAATGTCGGAACTTTCCGGCATTTTCTTTTCAACAGATGAGCAAGAACTGATTATTTACAGACTTGGGTGGCTAATCATGGTATAATATAGGGTAATGAAAAATTCAAACGAGGCAGAGATGAAATTACTTTATACTGATATTCGGACTTCTTTGACAAAAATTCTAACTAGAGAGGCGGAGGAGCTAGTTGCTGCTGGCAAGCGGGTCTTCTACATTGCCCCAAACTCTCTTTCTTTTGAAAAGGAACGCGCCGTGCTGAAATGCTTGTCCCAGCAGGCTTCTTTTGCTATTACCGTCACGCGCTTTGCGCAAATGGCTCGTTACCTGATCTTGAATGACTTGCCTGCTAAGACAAGTCTTGATGATATCGGTCTTAGTATGGCTTTTTATAAATGCCTTGCAGAACTTGATCCCAAGGATTTACGTGTTTATGGAGCTATCAAGCAGGATCCTCAATTTATCCAGCAGTTGATTGAACTGTATCACGAGATGACCAAGGCTCAGATGAGTTTTTTAGATTTGGAAAGTTTGACTGATGAGGACAAGAGAGCCGATTTGCTCTTGATTTTTGAGAAAGTAACGGCCTATCTCAATCAGGGACAGTTAGCTCAGGGAAGTCAGTTGTCCCATTTGATTGAGGTTATTGAGAATGACAAAGTAAGTAGTGATTTTACTCAAATTGCTTTAGTTATTGATGGATTTACCCGTTTTTCTGCTGAGGAAGAGCGGATTGTGAACCTACTTCATGGCAAGGGTGTTGAGATTGTTATTGGGGCTTACGCTAGTAAGAAAGCTTATAGCAGCCCTTTTAGCGAGGGTAATCTCTACCAAGCCAGTGTGGAGTTTCTCCATCATCTAGCCTCTAAATACCAAACTCCTGCTCAGGACTATTCTCAAACTCATGAAAAGATGGATAGTTTTGACAAGGTCTCTCGTTTGTTGGAGTCTTCTTATGATTTTTCAGAATTCACCTTGGATGTCGATGATAAGGACCGTGAAAACTTACAAATCTGGTCTTGCTTGACTCAAAAAGAAGAATTGGAATTGGTTGCACGTAGCATTCGTCAGAAATTACATGAAAATGCAGACCTGAGTTACAAGCATTTCCGTATTCTCTTTGGGGATGTAGATTCTTATCAGTTATCGCTGAAAACCATTTTTGACCAGTATCAGATTCCTTTCTATCTTGGTAGAAGCGAATCCATGGCGCACCATCCCTTGACTCAGTTTGTCGAGTCTATTTTGGCTTTGAAACGCTATCGTTTTCGTCAGGAGGATTTGATTAACCTTCTTAGAACAGGTTTGTATACTGACCTTAGTCAAGCTGATATTGATGCTTTTGAACAATATATCCGCTATCTTGGTATCAATGGCTTACCAGCCTTTCAGCAAACCTTCACCAAGTCCCATCACAGAAAATTTGATTTAGAGCGTTTAAATGCTCTTCGTCTGCGTATTTTAACACCTCTTGAAACCCTCTTTGCCAGTCGAAAACAAAAGACTGAAAATCTCCTACAAAAATGGAATGTCTTTCTAAAAGAGGGAGCGGTGACCAAGCAGTTGCAAGATTTGACAGCCACTATGGAAGCTCTTGATCAGGAAAGACAGACTGAAGTTTGGAAGGCATTCTGTCATGTTTTAGAACAATTTGCGACTGTTTTTGCTGGTTCGCAAGTTAGTCTAGAGGACTTTCTAGCCTTGCTCCATTCTGGAATGAGTTTGTCCCAATACCGTACTATTCCAGCGACAGTGGACACCGTTCTGGTGCAGAGTTACGATTTGATTGCACCACTGACTGCTGACTTTGTATACGCCATTGGGCTAACTCAGGACAATTTACCAAAAATCGCGCAGAATACCAGCCTTTTGACAGATGAAGAAAGACAAAGCTTAAACCAAGCGACAGCAGATGGAGCGCAATTGCTGATTGCCAGCAGTGAAAATCTCAAGAAAAATCGCTATACTATGCTTTCCTTGGTCAATTCTGCTCGTAAGCAGTTGGTCTTGTCAGCTCCAAGCCTTTTTAACGAAAGTGAAAGCAAGGAATCTGCCTATCTTCAAGAGCTGGTCCATTTTGGATTTAGTCGGAAAGAGAAGAGGATGAATCACAAAGGGCTGTCTAAGGAGGATATGGGGTCCTATCACAGTCTTTTGTCTAGCCTGGTTGCCTATCACCAGCAGGGCGAGATGAGTGAGACTGAGCAAGATTTGACCTTTATTAAGGTTCTGGCGCGTGTCATGGGTAAAAAACTAGACCAGCAAGGTCTGGAAAATCCAGCCCTTCCAACAAGTCCAAGCAGTAAGCAGTTGACCAAAGATACCTTACATGCTCTCTATCCTACTGATCAGGAGTTTTACCTGTCTACCTCTGGTTTGACGGAGTTTTACCGCAATGAGTACAGTTATTTTCTTCGCTACGTTTTAGGCTTGCAAGAAGAATTACGCCTGCGTCCGGATGCCCGTAGTCACGGGAATTTCTTGCATCGTATTTTTGAACGTGCCTTGCAGTTGCCTGCCGAAGATTCCTTTGACCACCGTCTAGAACGAGCTATTCAAGAAACCAGTCAAGAACGCGAATTTGAAGCTATTTACCAAGAAAGTTTGGAAGCACAGTTTACCAAGGAAGTTCTGCTTGATGTGGCGCGGACGACTGGACATATTCTCCGACACAATCCAGCCATCGAAACTATTAAAGAAGAGGCAAATTTTGGTGGAAAAGAGCAGGCCTTTATTCAATTGGACAATGGACGTAGTGTCTTTGTACGAGGTAAGGTGGATCGGATTGACCGATTAAAAGCTGATGGAGCGATCGGAGTAGTAGACTACAAGTCTAGTCTAACTCAGTTCCAGTTTCCCCATTTCTTTAATGGACTCAATTCCCAGTTACCAACTTACTTAGCTGCCTTAAAAAGAGAAGGGGAGCAGAACTTTTTTGGTGCCATGTACTTGGAAATGGCTGAGCCTGTTCAATCTCTGATGGCCGTTAAAAGTCTGGAAGGTGCAGTAGTAGAAGCCAGCAAGTCAATGAAATACCAAGGGCTCTTTTTAGAAAAAGAAAGCAGTCATTTGGGTGAATTTTACAATAAAAACAAGGCCAATCAGCTGACGGATGAGGAATTCAAGCTCCTACTGGACTACAATGCTCAACTTTACAAGAAAGCAGCTGAGAAGATTTTAGCAGGCCAGTTCGCCATTAATCCTTATACCGAAAATGGCAGAAGTATTGCCCCATACGTCCAGCAACACCAAGCCATCACAGGATTTGAAGCCAATTACCACTTGGGCCAAGCCCGTTTCCTAGAGAAGTTAGACTTGGCTGACGGCAAGCGTCTGGTCGGAGAAAAACTCAAGCAAGCTTGGTTTGAAAAAATAAGAGAGGAGTTGAATCGATGAAGCCTATTCCCTTTTTAAGTGAGGAGGAAATTCAAAAACTGCAAGAAGCAGAAGCAAATTCGAGTAAGGAACAAAAGAAAACTGCTGAGCAAATCGAAGCAATCTACACTTCTGGTCAGAATATCCTTGTCTCAGCATCGGCTGGTTCTGGGAAGACCTTTGTTATGGCAGAGCGTATTCTGGATCAGTTAGCTCGTGGTGTCGAAATTTCTCAACTCTTTATCTCAACTTTTACCGTCAAGGCCGCCACGGAGCTTAAGGAACGTTTGGAGAAAAAAATCAGCCAGCAAATCCAAGAAAGCGATGACGTTGACCTCAAACAACACTTGGGTCGCCAGTTGGCAGACCTACCCAACGCGGCTATTGGTACCATGGACTCTTTTACACAAAAATTCCTTGGTAAACATGGCTATCTGCTTGATATTGCACCTAATTTCCGTATTTTACAAAACCAAAGTGAGCAACTCCTTCTAAAAAACGAAGTCTTCCATGAGGTCTTTGAAGCCCATTACCAAGGTAAACAGAAAAAGAAGTTTAGCCATTTGCTGAAAAATTTTGCTGGACGTGGAAAAGATGAACGTGGTCTGCGCCAGCAAGTCTATAAAATTTATGACTTTCTCCAATCCACCAGTAATCCTCAAAAGTGGCTTAGTGAATCTTTCCTCAAAGGCTTTGAAAAAGCTGATTTTAGCAGTGAAACAGAAAAACTGACTGAGCAGATCAAACAAGCCATTTGGGATTTGGAAAGCTTTTTCCGTTATCATCTGGATAATGATGCCAAGGAGTTCCCAAAGGCCGCTTATTTAGAAAATGTTCAGTTGATTCTGGATGAAATTGGCTCCTTAAATCAAGAGTCCGATAGTCAGGCTTATCAGGCAGTGCTTGCGCGTGTTGTCGCGATCTCTAAGGAGAAAAATGGTCGGGCTCTGACTAATGCCAGTCGTAAGGCTGATTTGAAGCCTATGATCGATGCCTACAATGAAGAGAGAAAGACCCAGTTTGCTAAACTAGGACAACTGTCAGACCAGATAACCATTCTCGACTATCAAGAACGTTATCATGGAGACACATGGGAACTAGCTAAGACTTTCCAAACCTTCATGAGTGATTTTGTGGAAGCTTATCGTGAACGTAAGCGCCAAGAAAACGCCTTTGAATTCGCTGATATCAGCCATTACACCATTGAGATTTTAGAGAAATTCCCGCAAGTTCGTGAGGCTTATCAGGATCGCTTCCACGAAGTCATGGTCGATGAGTATCAGGATACCAACCACATTCAAGAACGGATGTTGGAATTGCTGTCTAATGGCCACAATCGCTTTATGGTAGGAGATATCAAGCAATCTATCTATCGTTTCCGTCAGGCAGACCCGCAGATTTTCAATGAGAAATTCCAACGCTATGCGCAAAATCCCCAAGAAGGCAAGCTCATTCTCCTCAAAGAAAATTTCCGTAGTAGTTCAGAAGTGCTGTCAGCAACCAATGATGTTTTTGAACGTCTCATGGACCAAGAGGTCGGCGAAATCAACTATGATAACATGCACCAGCTTGTTTTTGCCAATACCAAACTGACTCCCAACCCTGAGAACAAGGCTGAATTTTTCCTCTACGACAAGGACGATACAGGTGAGGAAGAAGAGAGTCGAACAGAAACGAAACTAACTGGTGAGATGCGCTTAGTCATCAAGGAAATCCTTAGACTCCATCAAGAGAAAGGTGTTGCCTTTAAAGAAATTGCCCTTCTGACCTCCAGCCGCAGTCGTAATGATCAAATTCTACTTGCCCTGTCTGAGTACGGGATTCCTGTCAAAACCGACGGAGAGCAAACAACTATCTCCAATCTCTAGAAGTACAAGTCACGCTAGACACCCTTCGTGTCATTCACAATCCCCTGCAAGACTATGCCTTGGTTGCTCTTATGAAGTCTCCAATGTTTGGTTTTGATGAGGACGAGTTAGCACGTTTATCTCTTCAGAAAGCAGAGGATAAAGTCCACGAAAATCTCTATGAGAAACTAGTAAATACTCAAAAACAGGTAAGTAGCCAAAAAGGCTTGATTCACTCAGCTCTAGCTGAGAAACTAAAGCAATTCATGGATATCTTGGATTCCTGGCGCTTGTATACCAAAACGCACTCCCTCTATGACCTGATTTGGAAGATTTACAACGACCGTTTTTATTATGATTATGTTGGGGCTTTGCCAAATGGTCCTACTAGACAGGCCAATCTCTATGCCCTAGCTTTGAGAGCAGACCAGTTTGAAAAGAGCAATTTCAAGGGCTTGTCACGTTTTATTGGTATGATTAACCAAGTCTTAGAAGCCCAGCATGATCTTGTAAGCGTGGCCGTCGCACCGCCAAAAGATGCAGTAGAGCTCATGACCATCCACAAGAGTAAAGGCCTGGAGTTTCCTTACGTCTTCATCCTTAACATGGATCAAGATTTCAACAAGCAAGACTCTATGTCAGAAGTAATTCTCAGTCGTCAGAATGGTCTTGGTGTCAAGTACATTGCCAAGATGGAGACAGGAGCAGTGGAAGATCACTATCCTAAAACCATTAAACTCTCTATTCCTAGCTTGACCTATAGACAGAACAAAGAAGAATTACAGCTGGCAAGCTATTCAGAGCAAATGCGTCTGCTTTATGTTGCTATGACGCGGGCTGAGAAAAAGCTCTATCTTGTCGGCAAGGATTCTCGTGAAAAGCTGGAAGCCAAGGAATACCCAGCAGCTAAAAATGGAAAACTAAACAGCAACACTAGACTTCAAGCAAGGAATTTCCAAGACTGGATTTGGGCTATCAGCAAAGTGTTTGCCAAGGATAATCTCAACTTTAGCTATCGTTTTGTTGGTGAAGATCAGCTGACTAGAGAAGCTATCGGAGAATTAAAAACAAGAGCCCTCTTCAAGATAGCTCCCAAGCAGACAATCGCCAGTCAGAAACCATTAAAGAAGCTCTTGAAATGCTGAAAGAAGTGGAAGTTTATAATACTCTTCACCGCGCAGCCATTGAACTTCCTAGTGTTCAAACCCCTAGTCAAATCAAGAAATTCTACGAACCAGTTATGGATATGGAAGGTGTTGAGATTGCAAGCCAAGGACAGTCAGTAGACAAAAAAATCAGCTTTGATTTACCAGATTTTTCAAGCAAAGAAAAGGTAACAGGAGCTGAGATTGGTAGTGCTACTCACGAATTGATGCAGAGAATTGACCTCAGTCAGCAACCAACCCTTGCTAGCCTGACAGAAACTCTCAAACAAGTTCAAACCATCCCAGCTGTCAGAGACAAGATCAATCTTGCTAAAATTCTTGCATTCTTTGACACAACACTCGGTCAGGAAATTCTCGCTAATACCAACCATCTTTATCGCGAGCAACCCTTCTCCATGCTCAAACGAGACCCAAAGAGTCAGGAAGATTTCGTTGTCCGTGGTATCCTTGATGGCTATCTGCTTTACGAAGACAAAATCGTTCTGTTCGACTACAAGACAGACCGCTATGATGAACCAAGTCAACTCATAGATCGCTATCGTGGTCAATTAGCCCTATACGGAGAGGCTTTATCACGAGCCTATTCGATTGAGAATATTGAAAAATACTTGATTTTACTAGGTAAAGAAGAGGTTCAAGTTGTAAAAGTATAATCTAGAAAGGAGACCTCATGACACTTCCAGTTAGAAAATCCCTGCATGATGCGGTGTTACATGCTTCAAAAGCTGATACTTGGGAACAAGCTACCAAGGAATGGAATGAAGTTTCCTTGATTTTTAACGGTATCGGCCGTAGCAATTGTGTCTGTGGAAATGCCATCAAGTACGCTTACGAACTCTTTAACGGCGTCACAGGTCAACGCCTCTTTCCGATTGGTAGCGATTGTGTTCGTCATTTTCATCGATTGACTCTTGACCAGCAACTGGAAGAGGAAGAAAAACTGCTCAGAAAGATTGAAAATCTGACCAGAAAATCCCAGAAAAAGGAGAAAATCAAGGTCAATAAAAGTGACTTTGACGAGCGACTTCTAAAATGGCTCTGGGAAAAAGGTGTTTTTAAACCCAATCGTGGAAATCAGTTCTCACCTGAGAAAGACTACCAACTCTTCCTAGAAGTCTTTCAAGGAGGAAGTTGGACCAAGGCAGAACCTAAGAAGAAGGCTCGTATGGAGGAAGTTCTTGAAAAGTGTATCAAACCTTTTTTACTTGGGCAACCAGATGACCAACTCTACCTTGTCAAGTTAGGCAAGGAGAAAATTGATTACGAACAGGAACTCCGTATCCAAGCAGAGAAAGAGCGCAAGAAGAGGGATAAAATCGCCAAGCAATATGCAGACAATCTAGTCCTAGCCATGGGCCCAGCAGAGCGTGCCTATCAAGATTACTTTGGATTTACAGAGACCCTGACTCAAGAAGAACGCAAGTGGGAGAAAATACTTTTTGGTAAAAATCGAACAGAACGGGCTATCAAGGCAAAACAATACCAAAAAGAGTTGGAAAAAGACCAACGAATAGCTAGTCAGGATCCAATTGAAAGAAAGCAGAAGCAGACCTGGCTCCTCAATTCCTATTTTCGTGAGCTTCCTGAAGAAAAAGCACGATTTGCTCGGCTCTTATTAGAATATCGAAAGAGTGGAGAAGTGCCTTTTTCAACTGAATACCTGTCAGACAATCTCATCGACTTTTTCTATAAAATGAAAGCTTTTGAGTTTGAAATTGCACCAGAACAAGTCCGAGATTTTCTAAAAGAAAGCCTTCAGGCAGATCATCTATCCTCAGCACAAGAAAGCTGGATAGAAGGAATTCTCCTCAACTGCCTCAAACCATTTTTAGAACGATTATTGATATAAACAACACCTACTGTGGAAATTCCATGGTAGGTTACATTTTATCCAAAAAGAGAAAATAGGAAATGGCAAACTCTGTTCCTTCGTATTTTATATATAAAACAAAGTATGAAAGCGTAACTCAATTTTAAGACTTTTTGGTAAATTAAGAGTATAATTAAAGTGTGATGCCTTTTTTATAGATAATACACTAATATATTAAAGGTCTTCGTAACATAAATATAAATTTTATTTCAAGGAGGAATCATGGAAAAGTATTTTGGTGAAAAACAGCAGCGTTTTTCATTTAGAAAATTATCAGTAGGACTTGTATCTGCGACGATTTCAAGTTTATTTTTTATGTCTGTATTAGGTAGTTCATCTGTAGAAGCTCAAGAGACTAAAGGTGTTCACTATAAATATGTGACAGAGTCAGAGTTATCATCAGAAGACAAGAAGCAGCTTGTCTATGATATTCCGGCATACACGGAGAATGATGATGAAACTTATTATCTTGTTTATAAATTAAATTCTCAAAATCAACTGGGAGAATTGCCAAATACTGGAAGCAAGAATGATATGCAAACCTTGGTTGCTGGTGCTAGCTTAGCTGCTCTGGGAATTTTAATTTTTGCCGTTTCAAAGAAAAAAGTTAAGAATAAAACAGTATTACATTTAGTATTGGTTGCAGGAATAGGAAATGGTGTCTTAGTTTCAGCTCATGCTTTAGAAAATAATCTCTTACTGAATTACAATACTGACTATGAATTAACCTCAGGAGAAAAATTACCTCTTCCTAAAGACATTTCAGGTTACACTTATATTGGATATATCAAAGAGGGGAAAACGACTTCTGACTTTGAAGTAAGTAATCAAGAAAAATCAGCAGCCACTCCTACAAAACAACAAAAGGTGGATTATAATGTTACACCGAATTTTGTAGAGAATCCATCAAAGGTACAAACTATTCAGGAAGAAAAACCTGTTTCTTCAACTGAGCCAACAGAAGTTCAAGTAGTTGAAAAACCTCTCTCTACAGAATTAACCAATCCAACAAAAGAGGAGAAACAATCTTCAGATTCTCAAGCACAATTAGCAGAACATAAGAATCTAGAAACGAAGAAAGACGAGAAGGTTTCTCCAAAAGAAAGGACTGGGGTAAATACACTAAATCCACAGGATGAAGTTCTATCAGGTCAGTTGAACAAACCTGAACTCTTATATCGCGATGAAACTATAGAAACAAAAATAGATTTTCAAGAAGAAGTTCAAGAGAATCCTGATTTAGCTGAAGGAACTGTAAGAGTAAAACAAGAAGGCAAATTAGGTAAGAAAGTTGAAGTCGTTAGAGTATTCTCTGTAAACAAGGAAGAAGTTTCTAGAGAAATTATTTCAACCTCAACGACTGCGCCTGTTTTAAGAATAGTCGAAAAAGGTACTAAAAAAGCTCAAGTAATGAAGGAACAACCTAAGACTGGTGCAGAACATGGTGAGGTACAGTCTGGAGCTATTGTTGAACCCGTAGTCCAACCTGCATTACCAGAAGCAGTTGTAACAGATAAAGGTGAACCGGCAATTCAGCCAGAGTTACCAGAAGCAATTGTAAGCGATAAAGGTGAGCCAGAAGTTCAGCCAGCGTTACCAGAGGCAGTTGTAACCGACAAAGGCGTACCAGAAGTTCAACCAGCGTTACCAGAGGCAGTCGTGACTGACAAGGGTGAGCCAGAAGTTCAACCAGAGTCGCCAGATACTGTGGTAAGTGATAAAGGTGAACCTGAACAGGTGGCACCGCTTCCAGAATATAAAGGACCACAAGCCGGAGCTATTGTTGAACCAGAGCAGGTAGCACCACTACCAGAATACACAGGTCCCCAGGCAGGGGCAGTAGTTGAACCTGCAATCCAACCAGAGTTACCCGAAGCAGTTGTTACAGACAAGGGTGAACCAGAAGTTCAGCCAGCGTTACCGGAAGCAGTTGTAACTGAAAAAGGCGAACCAGCAGTCCAACCAGAGCTACCGGAAGCGGTTGTGACTGACAAAGGTGAGACTGAGGTTCAACCAGAGTCGCCAGATACTGTGGTAAGTGATAAAGGTGAACCTGAACAGATAGCACCACTACCAGAATATACAGGTGTACAAGCTGGAGCGATAGTAGAACCAGAGAAGGTAGAAGCACCGAAAGAATACACAGGCGTACAAGCTGGCGCTATTGTTGAACCAGAGCAGATAGCCCCCCTACCAGAATACACAGGTCCCCAGGCCGGAGCAATAGTCGAACCAGAAACAGTAGAAGCACAAAAAGAATACACAGGAGTGCAAGCCGGAGCGATAGTTGAACCAGAACAAGTAGCCCCACTGCCAGAATACACAGGTGTACAAGCTGGAGCGATAGTCGAGCCAGAGAAAGTAGAAGCACCGAAAGAATATACTGGTAAAATCGAACAAGCAAGTGCAGAAGAGACTAAACATGAAAATGAGGCAAGTCCTACAAATGGGGAAGCGGAACGTCCTAAAGATAAAATTAAAGAAGAAAAACAAGTCGACAAGAAACTAGAACTTAGAAATGTTTCAAACGTGGAATTATATACAGTAGAAAATAATAAATATCGACATGTAACTTCACTTGCGAGTGTTCCAACTACTCCAACTGATTACTTTATGAAAGTAAAATCAGAGAACTTTAAAGATGTTATGTTGCCAGTTAAGAGTATTGAGAGCGTTAGAAAAGATAATCAAGATGTTTATAAAATTGTAGGACAAGCTAATGATTTAATTCAATACGAAAACAATAGTACTTTAGAAAATTATACTTACTACCTACCTAAGACGGTAAGTAGTGAAAATGGAGTTTATACATCATTTAAAAATCTAGTAGATGCTATGAATAGTAACCCACATGGTACGTTCCGCCTAGGGGCGACTATAGATGCTCGTGAAGTAGATCTTCCAGATGGTAAAGAAAGTTATATTAATCACGAATTTAGTGGTACATTAATAGGTTCAAACAATGATAAGAACTATGCTATATATAATCTGAAAAAACCGTTATTTAATGTTTTAAATCATGCTAATATTCGAGATCTTTCAATAAAAGAAGTAAATGTTTCTTCTAAAGAAGATGCTGCCACAATTGCTAAAGAGGCGAATAATGGTACTACAATTACAAATGTTCACTCATCTGGTGTAATTGCTGGTGAACGTAGCATGGGTGGTTTGGTTTCACAAGTAACTAACTCTACAATTTCTAATAGTAGTTTTACTGGTAGAATAACGAATACTTATGATACAAGAGCTACTTATCAAATAGGTGGTTTAGTAGGAAAACTTTCAGGAGTTAGTGCTTTGATTGATAGATCAATTTCATCTATCGATATGGCGACAAATGCTAATACAGGAGACCAGGTTGTTGGTGGTATAGCAGGTGTTGTTGATAAAAAAGCGACAATTAGTAATAGTTATGTTGAAGGAAATCTTAATAATGTAAAACATTTTGGTTATGTTGGAGGAGTTGCAGGGTATCTTTGGGATAGAGAATCATCAGATGAAAGAAACTCAGGTCAACTTACAAATGTATTAAGTGACGTTAATGTTACGAACGGTAATGCTATTGCTGGTTATGATTTTAAAGGAATAAGAGCAACTAACACTTATAGTAATAAAAATAATAAGGTAGTCAATGTAGTACAAGTAGATGATGAAGTACTAAGTAGAGATTCAGAAATGCAAAGAGGAACTGTATTAGAAAATAATAAAGTTCTGGAGAAAAAAGCTGAACTTGTTCATAAAAATGATATTAAAACAGAAGACTTTAACTTCTCTTCTAAATATAAAACGGATTATAAAAATTTAAAAGATGCTGATATTTCTAGGTTGAAAGTATATAAAAATATTGAGAAACTATTACCTTTCTATAATAGAGAGACAATTGTTAAATATGGTAATTTAGTGGACACTAATAATGATTTATTTACTAAAGAGCTTGTGTCTGTAGTTCCGATGCATGAGAAAGAAGTAATTTCTGATATTAATAAACATAAAGCTAGTATTAATAAGCTGTTACTTCATTATTCAGATAATACTTCTCAAACATTAAATATAAAATATCTACAAGATTTCTCTAAAGTAGCAGAATATGAAATAGCTAATACAAAATTAATATACACACCTAATACGCTGTTGCATAATTATGATAATATTGTAAACGCTGTTTTAAATGACCTGAAATCTGTTCAATATAGTTCAGCTGGAGTTAGAAATGTCTTAGATATTTCTAATGACATAAAATTAACTGAATTATATCTAGATGAACAATTCGACAAAACAAAAGCAAACATTGAAGATAGTTTATCAAAACTTCTTTCTGCTGATGCGGCAATAGCTGAAAATAGTAATTCAATAATTGATAATTATGTAATAGAAAAAATTAAGAATAATAAAGAAGCGTTACTTCTAGGTTTAACTTATCTAGAACGTTGGTATAATTTTAAATATGATAATGCGAGTGCTAAAGATTTAGTATTATATCATTTAGATTTCTTCGGTAAGTCTAATAGTTCTGCATTAGATAATGTTATTGAATTAGGTAAGTCTGGCTTTAATAATTTATTAGCGAAAAATAATGTAATTACTTATAATGTATTATTAGCGAAAAATTATGGAACTGAAAGTTTATTTAAAGCATTAGAAGGTTATAGAAAAGTATTTCTACCAACTACTTCTAATAACGACTGGTTTAAAAAACAATCTAAAGCTTATATAGTTGAAGAAAAATCTACTATTCCTGAAGTAAGTTCTAAGCAGTCAGAACAAGGAACAGAACACTCTATAGGTGTTTATGATAGATTAACTAGTCCATCATGGAAATATCAAAGTATGGTCTTACCGTTATTAACTTTACCAGAAGAAAAAATGATATTTATGATCGCCAATATTTCAACTATAGGATTTGGTGCTTATGATAGATATAGAAGTCCTGAACATCCTAAGGGAGAGAAATTAAATAAATTTGTAGAAGATAATGCAAAAGAAGCGGCTAAACGATTTAGAGATCATTATGATTATTGGTATAAAATTCTAGATAAAGAAAATAAAGAAAAATTATTTAGAAGTGTCCCAGTCTATGATGCATTTAGATTTGGAAATGATAAAGATAATAAGTTACAAGAAGCTAATTTTGAAACTAATCATCCAGCTATTAAAAACTTCTTTGGCCCTGCTGGAAATAATGTTGTTCACAATGCTAATGGTGCATATGCAACGGGTGACGCATTCTACTACATGGCTTATCGTATGTTAGATAAATCTGGTGCGGTAACATATACTCATGAAATGACACATAACTCTGATAGGGAAATTTATCTTGGTGGCTATGGTCGAAGAAGTGGCTTGGGACCAGAGTTCTTTGCTAAAGGCTTATTACAAGCACCAGACCATCCAGATGATGCGACCATTACCATTAACTCAATCTTGAAACATTCAAAATCTGATAGTACAGAAGGACAACGATTACAAATACTTGATCCAACTACGAGATTTAAAAACTCTGATGATTTGAAGCAATATGTCCACAATATGTTTGATGTCGTTTATATGTTGGAATATCTTGAAGGACAATCAATCGTTAAGAAACTGAATGTTTATCAGAAAATGGAAGCTCTCAGAAAAATTGAGAATAAGTATGTGAAAGATCCAGCAGATGGAAATGAGGTTTACGCCACTAACGTAGTCAAAACATTGACAGAAGAAGAGGCCCAACAATTGACTAACTTTGATAGTTTGATTGACCATAATATCTTATCAGCTCGTGAGTACAAGTCTAAAGAATATGAAAGAAATGGCTACTTCACTATTAAATTATTTACGCCGATTTATGCAGCATTAAGTAGTGATATAGGAACACCTGGCGACTTGATGGGCCGTCGTATGGCTTATGAACTCTTGGCTGCTAAAGGCTTTAAAGATGGTATGGTACCATATATTTCAAATCAATATGAAGACCTTGCTAAACAAAATGGTAAAAAAATAACTATTTATGGTAAAGAACGAGGATTGGTGACAGATAAACTTGTTTTAGAAAAGCTATTTGATGGTAAGTATCCATCTTGGGCAGCCTTTAAAAAAGCTATGTATCAAGAGCGCATTGCTCAGTTTAATCATTTAACTAAAGTTACTTTTAAAGATCCGACGCAATCATGGATGAGTAATGCCACCAAGACCATTCAAAGAGTAAATGATTTACAACAACTAATGGATGAAGCTGTTCTACAGGATGCAGAAGAACGTAATTATTATTATTGGAATAACTATAATCCTGAGACTGACAGTGCAGTTCATAAGTTGAAGAAAGCAATATTTAAGGCTTATCTAGATAAAACCGATGATTTTAGAAGTTCAATTTTTGAGAATAAAAAATAGTGTTTACTGTTAGGAAATAAAATTAAAGAAGGTGATTACGCTTGTCATTATTTAAAAAAGAACGATTTTCGATCCGAAAAATCTGTGGGATTGTTGGTTCGGTGTTACTCGGAAGTGTCTTGGTTGCACCGTCAGTCATCCATGCTTCTACCTATCATTATGTTGAAAAAAACGCTCTTACAAAGGAAGAACAAAGCAAGATTCAAGCAGGAATTCCTACTGATAATGAAGCAAGTTATGCTCTTATTTATCAGCAGGAAGCTCTTCCTGCAACAGGTTCATCGACTTCTGTGCTTACAGCTTTAGGTCTATTAGCTGTTGGTAGTTTAGTTCTTTTAGTTCATAAAAAGAAAAAAGTTGCTAGTCTGTTTTTAGTTACTACTATCGGACTGATTAGTCTTTCTAGTATGCAAGCTCTCGATATAAGCAATCCTTTGAAAGCTCCAAGTAATGAAGGAGTAGTTCAAATTGCTGGATATCGTTATATTGGATACTTACCCCTTGATGATGATGCAATTTCAGAAATTCAACATAAGGATGAGAGGACAAAAAATGTTCCAGTATCTGAAACTCAGGAAAGTATCCCTAATGAAGCGCCTAAAGCAGAGAAGCCTAAATACACTGAGCCTGTAAGTACAGTCCCAGACGAGGCTCCTAAAGCAGAGAAGCCTGACTATACGCAACCAATAGGTACAAACCTTGTAGAGCCAGCAGTTCATGAGAAACACGAATATACAGGTCCAATTGGCGGTAATTTAGTTGAACCAGAAGTTCATGAAAAACCAGAGTACACTGAACCTGTAGGTACTGTTCCAGACGAGGCTCCTAAAGCAGAGAAGCCTGACTATACGCAACCAATAGGTACAAACCTTGTAGAGCCAGCAGTTCATGAGAAACACGAATATACAGGTCCAATTGGCGGTAATTTAGTTGAACCAGCAGTTCATGAAAAACCAGCATACACTGAACCTGTAGGTACTGTTCCAGACGAGGCTCCTAAAGCAGAGAAGCCTGACTATACGCAACCAATAGGTACAAACCTTGTAGAACCAGAAGTTCAACCAGCCTTACCAGAAGCGGTGGTCACAGAAAAGGGTGAACCGGAAGTTCAACCGTCCTTACCAGAAGCGGTGGTCACAGAAAAGGGGGAACCGGAAGTTCAACCAGCGTTGCCAGAAGCTGTTGTGACTGAAAAAGGGGAACCGGAAGTTCAACCAGCCTTACCAGAAGCTGTTGTGACTGAAAAAGGAGAACCGGAAGTTCAACCAGTGTTACCAGAAGCGGTAGTTACAGAAAAGGGTGAACCGGAAGTTCAGCCAGCGTTGCCAGAAGCTGTTGTGACTGAAAAAGGTGAGCCTGAAGTTCAACCAGCCTTACCTGAAGCTGTTGTAACCGAAAAAGGAGAACCGGCAGTTCAACCAGCCTTACCAGAAGCTGTTGTGACTGAAAAAGGAGAACCGGAAGTTCAACCAGCGTTGCCGGAATATACGTCAAAAGTTGCTCCAACTTTGACTTTAGATAAGGTTACAGAAGATGCGATGGATCGTTCAGCTAAATTGGATTACACTCTTGAAAATACAGGTAATGCTGAAATCAAGAGCATTATAGCTGAGATTAAAGATGGGGACACTGTTGTTAAGCGAGTTGATTTATCTAAAGAAAAATTGACAGACGCTATTCAAGGTTTGGATTTATTCAAAGATTATAAAATTGCAACAACAATGACTTACAACCGTGGTGAAGGTGATGAAACATCTAAATTAGATGAAAAACCTTTACGTTTAGAGTTGAAAAAAGTTGAAATTAAAAATATCGCATCTACTAATTTAGTGAAGGTAAATGACGATGGTACTGAAACACCTAGTGATTTCATGACTGAAAAACCTTCAGATGAAGATGTGAAGAAAATGTACTTAAAAATTACTAGTCGTGATAATAAAGTAACACGTTTAGCAGTTGATAAGATTGAGTTAGTAACTGAAAAAGAAAAAGAACTTTATAAAATTACAGCAACCGCTCAAGATTTAATTCAACATGTTGATCCATCTAAGACTAGAAATGAATACATTCATTACATTGAAAAACCTCGTCCCAAGATTGATAATGTTTACTATAATTTTAAAGATTTAGTAGACGCTATGAATGTTAATAAAAACGGTACATTTAAAATTGGTGCAGATTTGAATGCAGAAAATGTACCAACGCCTAATAAAGAATATGTACCTGGGACATTTAGAGGTACATTGACCAGTGTAGAAGGTAACCAGTATTCAATTCATAACATGAAACGTCAATTATTCGGTGGTATCGAAGGTGGTTCAGTTAAAAATATTAACTTAGCAAACGTTAATATCAATATGCCTTGGATTAATGATATTTCAGCACTTGCTAAGACTGTTAAAAATGCGACAGTTGAGAATATCAAGGTTACTGGTAGCATTCTTGGAAACAATAGTATTGCTGGTATTGTTAATAAGATTGATCGTGGTGGCCTGTTAAGAAATGTAGCATTTATCGGTAAATTGCAGGCTGTTGGTGATCGTGATTGGAATTTAGCTGGTATTGCTGGTGAAATTTGGAAAGGTAACTTAGATAGAGCATATGCTGATGTAACAATCACAGGTAAACGAGCTAGAGCTGCTGGACTTGTCGCGAAATCTGATAATGGTATGGATAATTTCACTGTAGGAAAAGAGGGTTCTGTTCGTCATTCAGTTGCTAAAGGTACAATTGACATTGATAATCCAGTTGATGTTGGTGGGTTTATCAGTTCTAACTGGGTATTAGGGCAAATTGAAGATAACGTATCAATGGTGAAAGTTTCTAAAGGTGAGATCTTCTATGGTTCAAGAAATATAGATGACGAAGGTGGTTACTTCTCAGGTAATAGACTTGAAAATGATTTCGTTGTTCGTGATATGAGTACAGGAGCCTCTTCATATCAACGTTCTAAACGTGTTAAAGAAATTAGTTTAGAAGAAGCTAATAAGAAAATTAAAGGGTACAATATAACAGCTAGTGGATTTGAAATTAGTGCTCTTCCTGAAGATACGCTTAACCGTACAGCACCAAAATCAGAGGAATACAAATCAACTCAAGACTACAAATCCGAACGTGATTTGGCTTATCGTAATATTGAGAAACTTCAACCATTTTATAACAAAGAATGGATTGTCAACCAAGGTAACAAACTTGCAGAAGATTCAAACTTAGCTAAGAAAGAAGTTCTTTCTGTTACGGGTATGAAAGGCGGACATTTTGTAACTGATTTGTCAGATATTGATAAGATTATGGTTCACTATGCGGATGGTACTAAGGAAGAAATGGATGTTACTAAGAATACTGATTCTAAAGTGAAACAAGTTCGTGAATATGCCATCGCTGGACAAAACGTTGTTTATACACCAAATATGGTTGAGAAAGACCGTGTGAAACTGATTGCAGATGTGAAAGAGAAGTTAGGTTCAGTTACATACGATTCGCAAGATGTTCGTAAAATTATTGGAAATCCATCTGATTTGTATCTAGAAGAAAGCTTTGCTGATGTTAAAGCTAATCTTGATAAATTTGTGAAAGCTTTAGTCGAAAATGAAGATCATCAATTGAATAGTGACGAAGCTGCGATGAAAGCACTTGTGAAGAAAATTGACGATAATAAAGCGAAAATTATGATGGCTCTATCTTACTTGAACCGTTACTATAACATTAAGTATACTGACAACAGTATGAGTATCAAAGACATTATGATATTTAAACCTGACTTCTACGGTAAAACACCAAGTGTGTTAGATCGCTTGATTAACATCGGATCTAGCGAGAAGAACTTAAAGGGTGACCGAACTCAGGATGCTTATCGTGAAATCATTGCAAGTAATACTGGTAAAGGTAGTCTTCGTAACTTCCTAGAATACAACATGCGTTTGTTTACAGAGGATAAAGACATCAATGATTGGTTTATCCACTCAGCTAAGAATGTTTATGTTTCAGAACCTAAAACTACAAATCCTGACTTTGTCAATAAACGTCATAGAGTCTTTGATGGTTTAGATAACGGTGTTCATGGTCGTATGATTTTACCACTTCTAACGCTTAAAGATGCACATATGTTCTTAATTTCAACATATAACACGATGGCGTACAGTTCATTTGAGAAATATGGAAAACATACAGAAGAAGCTCGTAATGAGTTCAAAACTAAGATTGATGAAGTTGCACATGCTCAACAAACTTATTTAGATTTCTGGTCACGTTTATCATTATCTAATGTTCGTGATAGACTTCTTAAGAGTCAAAATATGGTACCGACACCAGTTTGGGATAACCAAAACTACCATGGAGTCGACGGTGCCAACAGCATAGGATACGGAAAGAACGGGGCAATTATCAGACCTATTAGAGAATTGTATGGTCCAACTGGCAAATTCCACGCAACAAATGGAGCCATGGGAGCGATGGCAAGTATTTACGATAGTGCAAACAATAATGACCAAGTTTACTTTATGGTAACCGATTTAATATCACAATTTGGTATTTCAGCATTTACACATGAAACAACACACGTCAATGACCGAATGCTCTATTACGGAGGATACAGTCAACGTGTTGGTACAAATGCAGAAGCCTATGCACAAGGTATGCTGCAAACACCTGACAGCTCAACGACTAATGGTGAATACGGCGCACTTGGAATTAATATGGCTTACCATCGTCCAAATGATGGTAACCAATGGTACAACCCAGATCCTGACAAATTAAAGACACGTGATGACATTGACCGCTACATGAGAAACTACAATGAAGCTATGATGCTGCTTGATCATGTAGAAGCTGATGCTGTACTTCCTAAAATTAAAGGAGACAATAGTAAGTGGTTCAAGAAGATTGACAAAGAAATGCGCTCTAAGATTCAGTACAATGATCTTTTAGGTCCAAACCAATGGGATAGTGTCCGTGATTTGAAAGGTGAAGAAAAGGTAATGACTTTATCTAGCGTCAATGATTTAGTGGATAATAACTTCATGACGAAACATGGAAATCCAGGTAACGGACGTTATCGCCCTGAAGATTATGCTGTCAACTCAGCATATGTAAACGTCAATATGATGGCTGGTATTTATGGTGGTAATACTAGTCTTGGAGCTCCTGGTTCATTATCATTCAAACACAATGCCTTCCGCATGTGGGGTTATTATGGATATGACAAAGGTTTCACTAGTTATGTATCTAACAAATACAAAGATGCAGCTATTAAAGAAAATAAAGGTTTGCTAGGCGATGACTTTATTATCAAGAAAGTATCTGGAGACAAGTTCAAGACACTTGAAGAGTGGAAGAGACATTGGTACGAGGAGGTTCTTGCTAAAGCTAAGAAAGGCTTTGAAGGTATCGATATTGATGGCGTCCATATCAGTAACTATGATGAATTAAGGCCTTTATTTGATAAAGCAGTCGAAGAAGATTTGAAAAAAACAGATGACTTCTCTCATACTGTAGCTCTTAAATCTAAGGTATTCAAAGCCCTTCTTAAAAACACAGACGGTTTCTTTAACCAACTGTTTAAAGAAGACATTTAAATGTTTAAAATATAAAGAGGACAGTTTTTTGCTCCCTCTGAAAAGTCATCATTTGATGGCTTTCAAAAAGCACCTCAAAAAAGGTATTGCAACTTGGCAATACCTTTTTTTGGCTCTTTTATCTTGTCCTTGTTTCAATTGACGATACCACATTATGTACTGTTTTGCTTCATTTTATTATAAAAGGACTTAGTCTTATGCAGTACAGAACTAAATCCTTTCAATAATTATTTGTGCAACTTTGGGGTTAGTAAAGAGAAGCTCGTTTTTGTTCATTCTCTTTCTGTGTCAAGTCTCTTAATCTTTATTTTCGTATGGTAAGATCAAGTTCAAGATGATTCCTGTCATGGCTGATAGGGCAGTACCTGAAAGTGTAACTGGACCGAGTTTAAGGATAGCTCCTCCAAGTCCAAGGACCAACATAGCACTTGCGATGATTAGGTTACGCATTTGACCAAAATCAACACGTTCTTTGATCAAGACTTTCAAACCGTTGCTGGCGATAACCCCGTAGAGAAGGATTGACATACCACCAAGTACAGCATTTGGAATGGTTGAAATCAAGGCAGTGAATTTACCAAGGAAGCTGAGGGCAATCGCGATAAAAGCAGCGTTACGGATAACTGAGACAGAAGCGATACGAGTCATACCGATAACCCCTGTATTTTCTCCGTAAGTTGTATTGGCTGGTCCACCAAGAAAGGCAGAAACTGAAGTTGCGATACCGTCACCAAGAAGAGTACGGTGAAGTCCTGGTTCTTTCAAGAATTGACGGCCACAGATTTGACCCAAAACAGTATGGTCACCGATATGTTCAGAAATTGTTACGATAGCGATTGGCAAGATAGCGATGGTTTCTGGACCAAAGTAAAGATTGTATTCTTTAAAGGCACCACCTGTGCTAAATGGTAAGTAGAAACCAGGAATTTCAAACCAGTTAGCTTTTAGAACTGGTGTAAAGTCAACCAAACCAAGAGTTAGCGCGAAGAGGTAACCACCGATAATGGCAAAGAGGAATGGAATGATTCGTAGGAAGCCTTTTCCTTTTGTATTGATAAAGGCAGCAATTAAGAAAGTAACAACTGCTACAAGAGCATTTTTCCAATTCCCATCAGCTACAAGACCAGCGTTGGTAACAGCTGAACCTGCAAGTCCAAGACCGATAACGATGATCATAGGTCCGATGATGATTGGTGGCAAGAGTTTATCAATCCATTTTGTACCTGCAAAACGAACACCAGCAGCCACAAGGACATAGACCAAACCAGTCAAGATAACCCCTGTTTGAGCAGCAGATACATCACCACCCATTTCTTTCATAGCAAGAGACATTGCTGTGATGAAGGCAAAAGAAGAACCTAGATAAACTGGAACTCTAAAACCAGTTGAAATCATGTAGATGAGTGTTCCAACACCCGAAGCAAAAAGGGCAACAGATACAGGCATTCCCAAAATCAATGGTACCAAAATGGTCGCACCAAACATGGCAAAAACGTGTTGGAAACTAAGGAGAATTCCTTTGCCAGCTGAAGGACGTTGGTCAACGTCTAGTAACAAATCAACAGTTGATTCTTGTTTCATATAAACCTCACTTTTGGGCATCAAAAAAGAGCCCATTATTTTACAGCAATAGGCCCTCAGAGTAAGACTTCTTTAAAATCTAGACTTTAAAGAGTTTCAAATATTTCTGCGTCTTCGTCACCTCACGGGATGACATTAAAAACCTTTGCTTGTGATAGTATAGCAAAAATTACAAACTTTGTAAATATTTTTTTACTTAAAAATTTAAAGCGGGCGTTTATTTGGCATGCCAGCCTTACGTGGATATTTATTTGGTGTTTCTTTTTTCTTTTCTACCACTGTGATGTAACGCGGATCTCCATTTGGTAGGGCGTAGCTGAGATTATCTTCTACTTTGCTAAAAAGGAGGTTGAGGGCATTCTTAGCTTCTAATAACTCCTCAGGCGCATTGCTGGCCTTGAGTGCCAATAATTTTCCGCCAACTTTAAGGTATGGAATAGTCAATTCAGACAAAACCTGCATGCGGGCAACCGCACGAGCCGTTACAAAATCATATTGAGCACGGAAGTTCTTGTCTTGGGCAAAGTCTTCTGCACGTCCATGGTAAAAATGAACATCATCCAAATCCAGTTCTTGAGCCAAAAGTTGGAGGAAGTTGATGCGCTTGTTGAGAGAATCAATGATAGTCACATCTAACTGAGGATAGAGAATTTTCATCGGCAGACTAGGAAATCCCGCTCCAGCTCCAATATCAAGAAGTTTGATAGTTTCATTGGGAATCAAACTTTGAAGAATGGGTGCAATCGAATCGTAAAAATGTTTGAGATAAACTTCTTCCTTGTCCGTAATGGCTGTTAAATTAATCTTTTCATTCCACTCGACCAAGAGTTCAAAATAACGTTCAAATTGTTTTTTTTGCTGATCCGAAAGTGGAAGATTTTGCTCGGCAAGCAAGTTGTAAAATGTTTCTGGTTTCATAGTTATTTCCTTCTTTAGTATCATCTTATTTTACCACAATCATTAAAAATTTGATATACTGGTACTAATCTAAAAGTAGAAAGGACTTATATAATGACTTGGATTATTCTTGGAGTTTTGGCTCTTATTGTTATTTTTGTGATTGTTAGCTATAACGGTTTGGTTAAAAATCGTATGCAAACAAAGGAGGCTTGGAGTCAGATTGATGTTCAGTTGAAACGTCGAAATGATCTCTTGCCAAACTTGATTGAGACTGTAAAAGGTTATGCCAAATATGAAGGTTCTACCCTTGAAAAGGTGGCAGAACTGCGTAACCAAGTAGCGGCAGCGACTTCACCAGCAGAAGCTATGAAAGCTAGTGATGCCCTCACTCGTCAGGTTTCAGGTATTTTTGCAGTTGCAGAAAGCTACCCAGACTTGAAAGCTAGTGCCAACTTTGTTAAATTGCAAGAGGAGTTGACAAACACAGAAAATAAAATTTCTTACTCTCGTCAACTCTACAACAGTGTTGTCAGCAACTACAATGTAAAATTAGAAACTTTCCCAAGCAATATTATCGCTGGAATGTTTGGATTTAAAGCAGCAGATTTCCTTCAAACACCAGAAGAGGAAAAGGCAGTTCCTAAGGTTGATTTTAGCGGTTTAGGTGACTAAGATGTTGTTTGATCAAATTGCAAGCAATAAACGAAAAACGTGGATTTTGTTGCTGGTATTTTTCCTACTCTTAGCTCTTGTTGGCTATGCGGTTGGTTACCTCTTTATGCGATCTGGGCTTGGTGGTTTGGTTATCGCACTGATTATCGGCTTTATCTATGCTTTGTCCATGATTTTTCAATCAACAGAGATTGTCATGTCCATGAATGGAGCGCGTGAGGTTGATGAGCAAACGGCACCAGACCTTTACCATGTAGTGGAAGATATGGCTATGGTGGGTCAGATTCCCATGCCACGAGTTTTCATCATTGATGATCCAGCCTTAAATGCTTTTGCGACAGGTTCTAATCCTCAAATGCGGCGGTTGCTGCGACGTCAGGTCTCCTAGCTATCATGAATCGCGAGGAGCTAGAAGCTGTTATGGGACATGAGGTTAGTCATATTCGTAATTACGATATCCGTATTTCGACTATTGCTGTCGCTCTCGCTAGTGCTATCACCATGCTTTCTAGTATGGCAGGTCGTATGATGTGGTGGGGTGGCGCAGGTCGTAGACGAAGTGACGATGATCGAGATGGAAATGGCTTAGAAATCATTATGCTAGTGGTTTCCCTACTAGCTATTGTGTTGGCACCTCTCGCTGCAACCTTGGTACAACTAGCTATTTCTCGTCAGAGGGAATTTCTAGCTGATGCTTCTAGTGTCGAGTTGACTCGCAATCCTCAAGGGATGATCAATGCTCTACGTAAGTTGGACAATAGCGAGCCGATGCATCACCATGTCGATGATGCTAGTAGCGCACTTTATATCAATGATCCCAAGAAAGGGGGGAGGGTTCCAAAAACTATTTTATACCCACCCACCTATTTCAGAACGGATTGAGCGTTTGAAACATATGTAAAATTTGCCTATACAATCCTAAAAATGAGCATTCTCGTAGTTGGAGATGCTCATTTTCTTATATAAGAAATTCAGAAATCAATTTGTTATGATACAACTTATATTCTTCAAAAATCTCTTCAAACCGCATCAGATTCGCCTTGCCGTACTTAAGTCCAGCCTGCGGCTAGCTTCCTAGTTTGCTCTTTGATTTTCATTGAGTATTAGAATTTCTTTAGGAAACTTCGTTCAGAACACATGATATATCGAAGAAGAATTTAGCATCTATGTCAAATGGAGGAGGGCAACTGATCTCGTTTTTCGCAAATTAGAGAATATTTTTGGCGTGCTAAGAGTGTGTGTTAGAGACAAGTAGGCCAGCGTAGTAGAGCTAGGATTCATCTTAATGAGCATGGGGGTTACAAAATTGTCCAAGAATTCAATCTACAAATCAGTTATTTAAAAATCACTGTGTTCTTTTAGCTAGAAGTTAGTTTTTGTCCAGCCTCTTTTATAGGCGATTTCGGAAAACTTCATACATGAGAATAGCCGCAGCAACACTGGCATTGAGACTTTGAACATGTCCATTCATCGGAATGGTAATCATCTCATCAACCTGTTTTTTGATGTTGCTAGAGATACCTTTTCCTTCATTTCCAATGATGAGGGCAATTTTCCCTTTTGTATTCCACTTGTGGCAAGGAGTACCGTTCATATCCGTTCCAAAGGTCCAGAAGCCTTCATCCTTGAGTTTGTCCAGAGTTTGGCTTAGATTGGTCACTCGAGCAATTGGAACGTGCTCAATAGCCCCTGTGGCTGTTTTGGCAACGACAGGTGTTACTCCGACAGCACGGTGCTTGGGAATGATGACTCCGGAAACATTGGTCGCATCGGCTGTTCGCAAGATAGAACCCAGATTATGGGGATCGGTTAAACCATCTAGAATCAATAGAAGTGGATTTTCTTCTTGACGCGTTTTGGCAAGGATGTTATCCAGCTCGCTATAGGCAAATTCAGACACTCGTAGAACAAAACCTTGGTGGACAGCACCTTCAGTCATCTCAGAGAGGGATTTTTTTGAAGTCCAAGAAATGGATACCTTCTTTTCTGTAGCCAGTTCTTTGACTTTCTCAACATTCTTACCTCGGAGATCTTCTTGGAGGTAAAGTTTGTTTCCTGTGTTTGCAAGGAGGGCTTCGGTAACGGCGTGAACGCCATAGACAATATCATTTGTTTTCATGCCTCTATTATAACACAAAACCCCGTCTTGCAACGGGATTTTCTTTATTCTAGAATCAGTAAACCATCTTTAACTGCAAATGGGTCTTTTTCATTGATACGGTCGTAAAACATGATACCGTTGATGTGGTCAATTTCATGCTGAACAACGATAGAGTTGTAGCCTTTAAGTTTGATGCGATGTTTTTCTCCATCTTTGTCAAAGTAGTCAACAGTAACGCGAGCATGGCGAACAACATAGCCAGGAACATTGCGGTCAACAGAGAGGCAACCTTCTCCTTCGCCAAGAGCAGCATCTTGAACCGAGTGAGAGACGATTTTTGGGTTGTACATAATAGCTTGTAAGTCGTAGGCTTCCTGAGGAGTTTCGCCTTCTTCAACAATATTTGGCACCAAAACAGCGATAATGCGTTTTGAGATATCTAATTGAGGAGCAGCAAGTCCAACCCCACCGCGGAGCCCCATCTTTTCAGCCATGACAGGATCTTGGGAATGTTTGAGGAATTGCATCATCTTTTCGCCAAGAATGATTTCCTGGTCAGACAAGGGGGAAAGTGACTTCCTCAGCAACTGCGCGAAGAGTCGGATTCCCCTCGCGGATAATATCGTTCATATCAATTAAGTGAGCAGCTTTTGTAATACGTTCTATAGCAGACATTTTCTCTCCTTTCATTACCTCTACATGATATCACAAAATGACAAGGATTGAAAGCATTACGGCATCGAGCTTTTATAGAAAATGCCTTTTAGGTTCGATTCAATTGTGAAAGAAATACTTATCTGTGTTATAATAAAAAGAAAAGGCTTGCATTAGAAAGTAGGGAGAATGAAGATGCAAAGAAGACAAGATAGACATAAACGTGGACCAGTTTTTCGCTTTGTGAAAGGTTTGGTCAACTTTTTTAGACGTTATCGTAAGTGGAGTAACAAGGGATTTGTGGCGGTACTCTTGCTAGCAGTTGCTTTATCAATGGGCTTGGTTTTGTTGTTTGAAAGCTTCCAAGGCATGCCTATGACCAGTCAAAAACGAGATACTATTTTTCAAGAAGGAACTAAGAAAAAGTCTCAGGAGCAGGAAGAGGAAAAAACTGCTAGAATTATGGCTCATGGTGATTTGCTTTATCATGATATTCTTTACTTTTCAGCAAAAAAGGATGATGGAACGTATGATTTTCATGAGAATTTTGAGTATGTTACTCCTTGGCTTAGCAAGCAGACTTAGCTATTGGTGACTTTGAAGGAACCATTAATAAGGATCATTATTTAGCAGGTTATCCTCTCTTTAATGCTCCTGCTGAAGTTATGGATGCCATTAAGGATGCAGGTTATCATGTTCTAGATTTAGCTCATAATCACATTTTGGATTCGCAAATTGAGGGAGTTATTTCAACAGCCGATATTATTGAGAAAGCTGGAATCACTCCAATCGGAGTTTATACGCATGAGCCACGTGATCAGGCTCCGCTGGTCATTAAGGAAGTGAATGGTATCAAGGTTGCACTTTTGGCTTATTCTTATGGATTTAATGGAATTGAGCAAAATATTTCTCAAGAGGATTATAATCACTATCTTTCAGATTTAGATGAAAATAAAATGAAGTCTGAAATTGAACGGGCGGAAAAGGAAGCAGATATCACCATTATCATGCCACAAATGGGTGTTGAGTATCGCATAGAACCGACTGAAGAGCAAAAGGCTCTTTATCACAAGATGATTGATTGGGGAGCAGATATTATCTTTGGAGGGCATCCACACGTAGTTGAACCGTCTGAAATTGTTGAAAAAGATGGGGACAAGAAACTCATTATCTATTCAATGGGGAACTTCATTTCCAATCAACGAATTGAGACCATGCAAGGGGTAGAGAATGCTAAGTGGACTGAACGTGGCGTTCTCATGGACGTGACCATTAAGAAGAAGGATGGAAAAACAACTATCGGAACAGCTAAAGCTCATCCTACTTGGGTCAATCGAACACCAAAGGGAACCTTTTCACCAGAAGGCTATCCTTTATATCATTATCAAACCTATATCTTGGAAGATTTTATAGAGGGTGGCAGTCATCGTGACCAATTAGATGAAGCGACTAAGGAACGAATTGATACAGCCTACAAAGAAATGAACGAACATGTGGGATTGAAGTGGGATTAGTTTGAATCCAGAGGAAAGTAAATGACGATTAAAGTAATTGCGACAGATATGGATGGAACCTTGCTGGATGCTAGAGGCCAGCTGGATCTCCCACGCTTGGAAAAGATTTTAGATCAGTTGGATAAAAGGGGCATTCGTTTTGTCATCGCGACGGGCAATGAAATTCACCGCATGAGGCAACTACTGGGGCACTTGGTGGATCGAGTGGTTCTAGTTGTTGCTAACGGTGCTCGTATTTTTGAAAACAATGAACTGATTCAGGCTCAGACTTGGGATGATGCCATTGTCGATAAGGCTTTGGCTCATTTCAAGGGTCGAGAGTGTCAGGATCAGTTTGTTGTGACGGCTATGAAGGGTGGTTTCGTCAAGGAAGGTACGATTTTCACAGACCTTGAAAGTTTTATGACTCCAGAAATGATTGAAAAATTCTACCAACGGATGCAGTTTGTGGATGAGTTAACATCTGACCTTTTTGGAGGTGTGCTCAAGATGAGTATGGTTGTTGGTGAAGAGCGTTTGAGTTCGGTTTTGGAAGAAATCAATGACCTCTTTGATGGCCGTGTTCGTGCTGTATCCAGTGGCTATGGTTGCATTGATATCCTTCAAGCTGGAATTCATAAAGCATGGGGCTTGGAAGAATTACTCAAGCGCTGGGACTTGAAAGCCCAACAAATCATGGCTTTTGGTGACAGTGAAAATGATGTTGAAATGCTTGAAATGGCTGGAATTGCCTATGCGATGGAAAATGCTGATGAGAAAGCCAAAGCTGTGGCTACTGCTCTTGCGCCAGCCAATAGCCAAGGAGGAGTTTATCAAGTCTTGGAAAATTGGTTAGAAAAAGGAGAATGAAGTGGCAGTACAGTTATTAGAAAATTGGCTCCTAAAGGAACAAGAAAAAATCCAAACCAAGTATCGTCACTTAAATCAGGTTTCTGTTGTAGAGCCAGACATTATTTTTATTGGGGATTCCATTGTCGAATACTACCCTCTGCAGGAATTATTTGGGACTTCAAAAACGATTGTCAATCGAGGAATTCGTGGTTATCAGACTAGCTTGTTACGAGAGAACCTTGATGCTCATCTATATGGTGGGGCGGTAGATAAAATTGTCCTTCTGATTGGAACAAATGATATCGGAAAGGATGTGCCTGTGAATGATGCTCTCAATAATCTCGAAGCTATCATACAGTCTATTGCTCGCGATTATCCATTGGCTGAGATTAAATTACTTTCTATTTTGCCAGTCAATGAGGGAGAGGAGTACAAGCAGACAGTCTATATCCGCACAAATGAAAAAATTCAGGAGTGGAATCAAGCCTATCAAGATCTTGCTTCTGCCTATATGCAGGTAGAATTTGTGCCAGTTTTTGATAGTTTGACAGACCAGGCAGGCCAACTCAAAAAAGATTATACAACTGATGGGTTGCACCTTAGTGTTACTGGTTATCAGGTTTTGACCAAAGCTTTGAAAGACCATCTTTTTTAGTTAGTTGATTTCCCTTTTGCATTTTTTAGTTAGATAAGGTATAATGGTTTTATTGTCTTTTGGGGTCGTTACGGATTCGACAGGCATTATGAGGCATATTTTGCGACTCGTGTGGCGACGTAAACGCTCAGTTAAATATAACTGCAAAAAATAACACTTCTTACGCTCTAGCTGCCTAAAAACCAGCAGGCGTGACCCGATTTGGATTGCTCGTGTTCAATGACAGGTCTTATTATTAGCGAGATACGATCAAGTCTTGTCTAGTGGCTTGATAAGAGATTGATAGACTCGCAGTTTCTAGGCTTGAGTTATGTGTCGAGGGGCTGTTAAACTAATACATAACCTATGGTTGTAGACAAATATGTTGGCAGGTGTTTGGACGTGGGTTCGACTCCCACCGGCTCCATTATTCCTTTGCATTCTTTTGCATTCCTTGGTAAAACGTTGTTAAATCAACGTTTTTTATTTTTATCTTTAGTATTCCTTGGTATTCTTTTGTAAAAAAGGGAGTCACAAACAGACCCTAAAGCAGACCCTGTTTTTAAAAAAGGGATACAAAAAAGGATACAACATTTTTGTAGTATCCTAAAAATCTATGTACTTCACAAAGCGTTCTTCGGCTCCATTATGCGTTTTTGTGATTTTAAAACTTGTTAGCTGATTTTTACAATCCAGCGAAATCTTTGATTTCTTGTGCTGACATTGAAGAGTCACAACGAACACTGATTTGTCCACCTGCAATGTGAATAAATCCTGGTACAGTTGGGATTCCGTAGCGTGAACGGAATTCTTGTAACTCATTGAGTTGGCTTGCTTCTTCACTATTGATGAAGTAGATGTGAGCTTTGGTTTCAGCTACGACACCTGCTAAAGTACCTGCAAATTTACGGCAGTAAGGGCAAGTTTTGCGACCGATAAAGAAGGTTGCAGTTTCTTTTTTATCAAGAGCTTCTTGCGCACGCGCAACTGTAGTGACTTCAAGGTCTTTGATATTATCTAAAAATTGTTCCATGAGATTACCTCGCTTTCATTGATATGTCTAGTATGCCATAAAGTTTCTAAAATTGCTTAGATTTGATACGAAAAAAAGATGAGATTGGTTTTCTCATCTTTTATAGGTGTTTATTTTACAAAAGCATTGATTTCTGCTTCGATGTTAGCAATTTTAGCTTGTGATTCTTCGTTGGTTTCACCTACAACTGCAATGTAGAACTTGATTTTTGGTTCTGTCCCTGAAGGGCGAACGGCAATCCAAGAACCGTCAGCAAGTGTATATTTCAAAACATCACTTGGAGGAGTTGTTAAGTTTGTAACAGTACCGTCAGCAGCAGTAGCAGTTTGTGCCTTGAAGTCTTCTACGATAGTGATAGCTGTTGCGTTCCATTCTTTTGGAGCATTGTTACGGAATTTAGCCATAATCGCTTTGATTTGTTCAGCACCATCGACACCTGAAAGGGTAACAGAGATAGTCTTTTCTGCATAGTAGCCGTACTCTTTGTAGATTTCTTCGATGCCGTCCGCAAGTGTTAAACCACGTGAACGGTAGTAGGCAGCAAGTTCAGCAACGACAAGGACGGCTTGGATTGCATCTTTATCACGTACAAATGGTTTAATCAAGTAACCGAAGCTTTCTTCAAATCCCATCATGTAAGTGTGATTGTGTTTTTCTTCGAATTCTTGGATTTTTTCAGCGATAAATTTGAAACCAGTCAGAACGTTGAACATGGTTGCTCCGTAGCTTTCAGCGATCTTCGTTACCAAGTCAGTTGATACGATAGATTTACATAGGGCTGCATTTTCAGGAAGAGTTCCAGCGTTTGTGGGCTTCCAAGATGTATTTTGCCATGATAGCACCGATTTGGTTACCTGATAGGTTGAGGTAGCTACCATCTTTTTGAAGAACTTCAACACCAACACGGTCAGCATCTGGGTCAGTTGCCACAAGAACATCTGCACCAACTTTACGACCAAGTTCTTCAGCAAGGGCAAAGGCTGCTTGGCTTTCTGGGTTTGGAGATTTTACAGTTGAGAAGTTAGGGTCAGCAGTTGCTTGCGCTTCAACGACTTGAACAGAGTCAAATCCTGCTTGGGCAAGAGCACGACGAGCCAACATTTCACCAGTACCATGAAGTGGTGTGTAGACAATTTTCATGTCTTTACCAAATTCTTCAATCAAGGCTGGGTTGATGTTTACGTCTTTAACCTCTTTAAGGTATTCTACGTCAACAGCTTCGCCGATAACTTCAATCAAGCCAGAAGCTTTTTCAGCTTCCACATCAGCAACTTCTACCGCAAATGGGTTTTCGATTGCACGGATATAAGTAGTCAAAGCGTCTGCATCATGTGGAGGCATTTGTCCACCGTCTTCACCGTAAACTTTGTAACCGTTAAATGGTGCAGGATTGTGGCTAGCTGTGACCATGATACCCGCGAAACAGTTGAGGTGACGAACTGCAAATGATAGTTCTGGAGTTGGACGAAGGCTTTCAAATACATAAGATTTGATACCATGTTTAGCAAGAACTGCCGCAGATTCAAAGGCAAACTCAGGTGAGAAGTGACGGCTATCGTAGGCGATTGCGACACCACGTTCTTTTTCGTTTCCACCTTTTGATTCAATCAAACGAGCCAAACCTTCAGTAGCTTGGCGAACAACGTAGATGTTGATGCGGTTTGTACCAGCACCAATCAAGCCACGCATCCCTGCAGTACCAAATTCAAGATTTGTATAGAAGGCATCTTCTTTCGTTTTTTCATCCATATTTTCCAAATCTTGACGAAGGTAGTCAGGAAGCTCCGCAAAATCAACCCATTTCTGGTAATTTTCTTGGTAAGACATTAAAATTCTCCTTTTTGTAAATTGTTTTAACCGTTCACATTATAGCACTTTTTAGCGTTTTAGTAAAACGGTAGCATAATTTTCAGAAAAGTAGTGACATATGCCTGTTTATCAAGTCTTGAATGCCTTAGGGAAACATGCTATACTACTTGTATGATTATTTTACAAGCTAATAAAATTGAACGTTCTTTTGCAGGAGAAGTTCTTTTTGATAATATCAACCTGCAGGTTGATGAACGAGACCGGATTGCTCTTGTTGGGAAAAATGGTGCAGGTAAGTCTACTCTTTTGAAGATTTTGGTTGGAGAAGAGGAGCCAACTAGCGGAGAAATCAATAAGAAAAAAGATATTTCTCTATCTTACCTAGCCCAAGATAGCCGTTTTGAGTCTGAAAACACTATCTACGATGAAATGCTTCATGTCTTTGATGATTTGCGTCGGACTGAGAAACAACTGCGTCAGATGGAGTTGGAGATGGGTAAAAAGTCTGGTGAGGATTTGGATAAACTGATGTCCGATTACGATCGCTTATCTGAGGATTTTCGCCAAGCAGGCGGCTTTACCTATGAAGCTGATATTCGAGCGATTTTGAATGGATTCAAGTTTGACGAGTCTACGTGGCAGATGAAAATTGCTGAGCTTTCGGGTGGTCAAAATACTCGCTTAGCTCTGGCCAAAATGCTTCTTGAAAAGCCCAATCTCTTGGTCTTGGACGAGCCAACCAACCACTTGGATATCGAAACCATTGCCTGGCTAGAGAATTACTTGGTAAACTATAGCGGTTCCCTCATTATTGTAAGCCACGACCGTTACTTCTTGGACAAGGTTGCGACGATTACGCTAGATTTGACCAAGCATTCCTTGGATCGTTATGTGGGCAATTACTCTCGTTTTGTCGAGTTGAAGGAGCAAAAGCTAGCTACTGAGGTAAAAAACTATGAAAAGCAGCAGAAGGAAATTGCTGCTCTGGAAGACTTTGTCAATCGCAATTTAGTCCGTGCTTCGACGACCAAACGTGCCCAATCTCGTCGTAAACAACTAGAAAAAATGGACTGCTTAGACAAGCCGGAAGCTGGTAAGAAAGCAGCCAACATGGCTTTCCAGTCTGAAAAAACGTCTGGTAATGTTGTATTGACTGTTGAAAATGCGGCTATAGGCTATGATGGGGAAGTTCTGTCACAACCGATTAACCTAGACCTTCGTAAAATGAATGCTGTCGCTATCGTCGGTCCAAATGGTATTGGAAAATCAACCTTTATCAAGTCTATTGTGGACCAGATTCCTTTTATCAAAGGTGAAAAGCGCTTTGGGGCAAATGTTGAAGTTGGTTACTATGACCAAACGCAAAGCAAGCTGACACCAAGTAATACGGTACTTGATGAACTTTGGAATGATTTTAAACTGACACCAGAAGTTGAAATCCGTAACCGTCTAGGTGCCTTCCTTTTCTCAGGAGATGATGTTAAAAAATCAGTTGGTATGCTGTCAGGTGGAGAGAAAGCTCGTTTGCTTTTGGCTAAATTGTCTATGGAGAATAACAACTTCCTGATCCTTGACGAGCCGACCAACCACTTGGATATTGATAGCAAGGAAGTGTTGGAAAATGCCTTGATTGACTTTGATGGAACTCTTCTATTTGTCAGCCACGACCGTTACTTTATCAATCGTGTAGCAACTTCTGTACTGGAATTGTCTGAGAAGGGTTCGACTCTTTACCTGGGAGATTACGACTACTATGTTGAGAAGAAAGCAGAAGTAGAAATGAGTCAGACTGAGGAAGCTTCAACTAACAATCAAGTAAAAGAAGCAAGTCCAGTTAATGACTATCAGGCCCAGAAAGAAAGTCAAAAAGAAGTTCGCAAGCTCATGAGACAAATTGAAAGTCTAGAAGCTGAAATCGAAAAGCTAGAAAGTCAAAGCCAAGCCATTTCTGAACAAATGTTGGAAACAAACGATGCCGACAAACTGATGGAACTGCAGGCTGAGCTGGACAAAATCAGTCATCGTCAGGAAGAAGCCATGCTTGAGTGGGAAGAGTTATCAGAGCAGGTGTAAAGATGGAACATCTTGGAAAAGTATTTCGTGAATTTCGGACAAGTGGAAATTATTCTTTAAAGGAGGCGGCAGGGGAGTCCTGTTCAACCTCTCAGTTATCTCGCTTTGAGCTTGGGGAGTCTGATCTAGCAGTCTCACGTTTCTTTGAGATTTTGGATAACATTCATGTCACAATCGAAAATTTCATGGATAAGGCTAGGGATTTTCATAATCATGAACATGTTGCCATGATGGGACAAATTATTCCGCTTTACTACTCAAATGATATTGCAGGTTTTCAAAAGCTTCAAGAAGAACAACTTGAAAAGGCTAAGAGTTCGACAAATCCCCTATATTTTGAGCTGAACTGGATTTTGCTACAGGGTCTGATTTGTCAAAGAGATTCGAGTTATGAGATGAAGCAGGATGATTTGGATAAGGTAGCAGATTATCTCTTCAAAACAGAAGAATGGACCATGTATGAGTTGATTCTTTTCGGGAACCTCTATAGTTTCTACGATGTGGACTATGTCACACGGATTGGTAGAGAAGTTATGGAGAGGGAAGAATTTTACCAAGAGATTGGGCGTCATAAGAGATTGGTTTTGATTTTGGCCCTCAATTGTTACCAGCATTGTTTAGAGCATTCTTCTTTTGATAATGCTAGCTATTTCGAGGCTTATACAGAGAAGATTATTGGTAAAAATATTAGTCTGTATGAACGGAATATTTTACATTACCTCAAAGGTTTTGCATTATATCAAAAAGGAAAGTGTAAAGAAGGTTGTAGCCAAATGCAAGAAGCCATGCATATTTTTGACGTGCTAGGTCTTCCAGAGCAAGTAGCATACTATCAGGAACACTACGAAAAATTTGTCAAAGATTAATTTTCCCAAATAAGGGAAAAAGAAAAAAGCTCCTTTCGGTTTTGATACAATAGTTTCAAAATTTGAGAGGAGTTTTTATATGAATCGCTATGCAGTACAGCTGATTAGTCGTGGAGCTGTTAACAAGATAGGGAATATGCTCTATGATTATGGAAATAGTGTCTGGTTGGCTTCTATGGGAACCATCGGACAGACAGTTTTAGGAATGTATCAGATTTCTGAACTGGTCACATCTATTCTCGTAAATCCTTTTGGCGGAGTCATTTCAGACCGTTTTTCTCGTCGTAAGATTTTAATGGTGACAGACCTTGTTTGTGGGATTCTTTGTCTGGCTATTTCTTTTATAAGGAATGACAGCTGGATGATTGGAGCTTTGATTTTTGCCAATATTGTGCAGGCTATTGCTTTTGCCTTTTCTAGACCGGCAAATAAGGCCATTATCACAGAATTGGTAGAGAAGGATGAACTGGTCCTCTACAATTCTCGTTTGGAATTAGTGATGCAGGTTGTCAGTGTGAGTTCTCCTGTGCTTTCTTTTCTGGTTTTACAATTTGCAAGTCTTCGCATTACCTTGGTATTAGATGCCCTTAGTTTTTTCCTCGCTTTTGGTTTGGTAGCCTTGCTTCCCAAAAAAGAAGAGAAGGCTTTTGGAGAGAAGAAACTTACATTTAAAGTTATTTGTGCTGATATCAAGGAGGGAGTTCACTATATTGTGAAGCAAAGGGAAATCTTCTTTTTACTAGTCATGGCTTCAAGTGTCAATTTTTTCTTTGCAGCTTTTAATTACCTCCTTCCCTTTTCAAATCAGCTCTATGGAGTACAAGGTGCCTATGCTACTATTTTAACAATGGGTGCTATTGGGTCTATTGTTGGGGCGCTGCTAGCTAGTAAGATTAAAGCCAGTATGGAAATGCTTCTGTTTTTATTGGCTCTGACTGGACTTGGAGTGATGATAATGGGATTCACCCTCCCCTCCTATCTTACTTTTTCAGGCAATTTCGTTTGTGAATTGTTTATGACGATGTTCAATATTCACTTTTTTACTCAGGTACAAACCAAGGTTGATGGTGAATATCTGGGAAGAGTTCTCAGTTCGATTTATACCTTAGCTATACTATTTATGCCTATTGCAACAGGTTTAATGACCTGGCTTCCAAGTGTTCATCTTTATTCTTTCTTGATTATTGGACTTGGAGTTGTCGTTTTATCTTTCTTAGCTCTCGGATATGTTCGAACTCATTTTGAAAAAGAGACATAAGTTTGCTTGGACTCCAAAAATAATTCCAATCTAAGTGTTTTTCCGCCCTTCTCGTTTGTGAGAAGGGCTTAATTTATGGTAAAATAGTTTTATGAATAAAAGAATGAATGAGTTGGTCGCCTTGCTCAACCGCTATGCGACTGAGTACTATACCAGCGATAATCCCTCGGTTTCAGACAGTGAGTATGATCGCCTTTACCGAGAGTTGGTTGAGTTAGAAACTGCTTATCCAGATCAAGTGCTAGCAGACAGTCCGACCCATCGTGTTGGTGGCAAGGTTTTAGATGGTTTTGAAAAATACAGTCATCAGTATCCTCTTTATAGTTTGCAGGATGCTTTTTCACGTGAGGAGCTTGAAGCTTTTGATGCGCGTGTTCGTAAGGAAGTGGCTCATCCGACCTATATTTGTGAGCTGAAAATCGATGGCTTATCTATCTCGCTTAATTATGAAAAGGGGATTTTAGTTGCTGGGGCAACACGTGGAGACGGTTCTGTTGGGGAGAATATCACGGAAAACCTCAAGCGTGTTAAGGACATTCCTTTGACCTTGCCAGAAGAACTAGATATCACAGTTCGTGGGGAATGTTATATGCCACGCGCTTCTTTTGACCAGGTCAACCAAGCTCGCCAAGAAAATGGAGAGCCTGAATTTGCCAATCCTCGTAATGCAGCGGCAGGAACCTTGCGTCAGTTGGATACAGCAGTAGTTGCCAAGCGTAATCTTGCGACTTTCCTCTATCAAGAAGCCAGCCCGTCAACTCGTGATAGCCAAGAAAAGGTTTTGAGGCATCTAGAACAACTCGGTTTTGTGGTCAATCCTAAGCGAATTCTGGCTGAAAACATAGATGAAATCTGGAATTTTATCCAAGAAGTAGGACAGGAACGAGACAGTCTTCCCTATGATATCGATGGGGTGGTGATCAAGGTTAATGACTTAGCAAACCAAGAAGAACTCGGTTTTACCGTCAAGGCTCCAAAGTGGGCAGTAGCCTACAAGTTTCCTGCTGAAGAAAAAGAAGCTCAACTACTCTCAGTTGACTGGACAGTTGGCCGTACGGGTGTTGTAACCCCAACTGCAAATCTAACACCAGTACAACTGGCTGGTACAACTGTTAGTCGTGCAACTCTGCACAATGTGGATTATATTGCTGAAAAAGATATCCGCAAAGACGACACGGTTATCGTCTATAAGGCTGGGGACATCATCCCTGCCGTTTTACGTGTAGTAGAGTCCAAACGGGTTTCTGAAGAAAAACTAGATATCCCTACAAACTGCCCAAGTTGTGACTCTGACTTGTTGCACTTTGAGGATGAAGTTGCTTTGCGTTGTATCAATCCGCGCTGTCCTGCTCAAATCATGGAAGGTTTGATTCATTTTGCTTCTCGTGATGCTATGAATATTACAGGCCTTGGTCCATCTATTGTTGAGAAACTATTTGCTGCTAATTTGGTTAAGGATGTGGCGGATATTTACCGATTACAAGAAGAAGATTTCCTCCTTTTAGAGGGTGTTAAGGAAAAGTCTGCTTCTAAACTGTATCAAGCCATTCAAGCATCTAAGGAAAATTCTGCTGAGAAGCTCTTGTTTGGTCTAGGCATTCGCCATGTCGGAAGTAAGGCCAGCCAGCTCTTACTTCAACATTTTCATTCAATCGAAAATCTGGCTCAGGCAGATCCAGAGGAAGTGGCTAGTATTGAAAGTTTGGGTGGTGTGATTGCCAAGAGTCTTCAGACATATTTTGCGACAGAAGGATCGAAGGTTCTCTTAGACGAGTTGAAAGAAGCTGGGGTCAATCTGGATTATAAAGGTCAGACGGTAGTAGCGGATGCAGCCTTGTCAGGCTTGACAGTGGTATTGACTGGAAAATTGGAACGGCTCAAGCGCTCAGAAGCTAAAAGTAAACTCGAAAGTCTAGGTGCTAAGGTAACAGGCAGTGTTTCTAAAAAGACCGACCTCGTCGTGGCAGGTGCAGACGCTGGAAGTAAACTGCAAAAAGCACAAGAACTTGGTATCGAGGTTCGAGATGAAGCTTGGCTAGAAAGTCTGTAATGATTGTTTAAAATCAGAGTTTAGACAGTATAACTAGTTTGTTAATCGGGACAAAATCGGTCAAGAATTTATTAGTGAAACAGAAACAAATTAAAAAAGGAAAAGGAAAAATAAAAATGTATAACTACCCTATGCGCATTCATTACCATCGCAAGAATGGTGAATACGACACTTGCTCTTTTGTAAAGAGTAAGGATCAACGAATTGATTTGCTAACCTACAAAGAAGATTATTTTGGAGCCTTATTTAGCTTTGAACACCCAAGTGCTCATCCCTTAGAAAGCTTGAATTTTGTGGTTCATACCGGCCAAACCAGTAAAGAGTATGCTATCCGTTTTAATCACTATCCTCTCTTAACGGAGGTCTGGATTTTGGAAGGGGATGATAGAATTTATTATTCTGAAAATCCTGCTATTGCCAGTCCTTTCTATAAAAATCAAATCCTTTTGCCTTTGACAAGGCTATCAATAGTGCTAGTTTCGACCACCACTGGGGCTACCAAGGGGAATTGGGGTGCCGTGTAGAGGATAATCAGGCTCATTTCGTCCTCTGGGCTCCTACAGCGACAGAAGTGCAGGTTGTTGTTTATGAATCAGCTGCTAATGATGCTCCTGTTTGGAAGACCTTTGAGATGGAGAGAGGAAATAGCTACTCTTATAATCATAAGGACAATACAATCGGTGTCTGGAGTTTGGATGTTGAGGAAGATTTGACTGGTAAGGCTTATCAGTATCAAGTCCAATTTCCTCACCACCAAACACTGACACGCGATCCTTACACCATCGCGACCAGTCCTGATGGCAAACGTTCAGCTATCCTGAGCCATGAAGAAAAGCAAGTTGAAAATTTCGAGGTTAAGCATGGTTCTGAGGCTACTTGGCGTTTGAAAAATCCATGTAAGGCAGTTATTTGTGAAATGCACATTCGTGATTTGACCAAATCACCGACCTCAGGTGTGGATGAACATCTTCGCGGAACTTTCTTGGGTGCTGCTCAGACTGGAACGGTTAACCAGTATGGCCAGTCAACTGCTTTTGATTACATCAAGAAGATCGGCTACAATTATGTTCAGTTGCAACCAATTGCAGATCGTCACAAAGAATATGATGCGGATGGGAATGTAACCTACAACTGGGGTTATGATCCACAAAACTATAACGCGCCAGAAACTAGTTTTTCAACTAATCCAGACGACCCAGCTCAGGTTATTCGTGATTTGAAGACCATGGTTCAAGCTTACCACGATGCGGGTATTGGTGTTATTATGGATGTGGTCTATAACCATACCTTCTCAGTTGTTGATGCACCTTTCCAAACAACTGTCCCTGATTACTATTATCGTATGAATCCAGACGGTACCTTCCAGAATGGAACGGGTGTTGGAAATGAAACAGCCAGCGAACATGAAATGTTCCGCAAGTATATGATTGATTCCCTCCTATACTGGGTACAGGAATACAATATTGACGGCTTCCGTTTTGACTTGATGGGGATTCATGATGTCAAGACTATGCAGATGATTCGTCAGAGTTTGGATGAAATTGACCCTAACATTATCCTTTATGGAGAAGGTTGGGACATGGGAACAGGTCTTGCCCCTTATGATAAGGCTAAGAAAGACAACGCCTACGAAATGCCAAATATTGGTTTCTTTAATGACAATCAGCGTGATGCTGTCAAAGGTGGAGAAGTTTACGGTGCAATTAAATCAGGTTTTGTCAGCGGTGCTGCGACAGAGCCAATTCTTGCTAAAAGCAATCCTAGGCAGTCGTGAATTAGGAACCTATACACATCCAAATCAAGTACTTAACTATGTGGAAGCCCATGACAATTACAATCTTCACGATTTATTGGCAACTCTTCATCCAGACCAAAGTTCAGAACAAATCATGCGCAAGGTTGAGACAGCCACAGCTATGAACCTACTCATGCAAGGGATGGCCTTTATGGAAATCGGTCAAGAATTTGGTCGTACCAAACTAGTTGCGACTGGTGAAAATGGTGAGTTGACCCATGATGATAGAGAGCGTGCTATGAATAGCTATAATGCTCCAGACAGTGTGAACCAAGTGAACTGGGACTTGATTAATGAGCGTCAAGATAGTATTGGGTTTATCCGTCAGATGATTCGATTGAAGACAGGAACCGGTGCCTTTTCTTACCCTACTTATGATGAAATTTACCATCATGTTTTTGTTCATTCAGCAAATGAACATAGTGGTTTGATTGTCTATGAGATTCAAGGTGAAGACCATTTACTGGTTGTATTTAATTCTAAAGGGCAAGACTTCCAGTTTGAAAATGCTGGAAATTTAGAACTATTGGTGACCAATAGCCATTTAAGTGATAAAGACATGGTTGGTGGCGTCAGTGCCAGCGTCTTTAAAGTCTTGTAGAAAAAATCAAAAGTTTTCAATTTTGTCGTATAATTTCCAGGATATCTTCTTGCTAAAAATTATAAAACTCAATGAAGAATAATAACATAGCATGAAAAAGGTTTAGTTCATCTAAGCCTTTTCTTCTTGTACTGACTGCTTAACAAAAGAGTTCAAATAGTTTGAAAAGTCAAGCTTGTGAAAATAATCTCAAAAATATTGTAAAAAGGGTTGTAATTTTCTGAAAATTTGGTAAAATATATCTTAATCATTTTCAGGAGGACGAGAATTTGACAAGATATCAGAATTTAGTAAATGGAGAATGGAAATCATCTGAAAAAGAAATTACGATTTATTCACCAATCAATCAAGAAGAATTAGGGACAGTACCAGCTATGAGCCAAGCGGAAGTAGATGAGGCTATGCAAGCTGCGCGTGCAGCCCTGCCAGCATGGCGAGCTTTATCAGCAGTTGAACGTGCGGCTTATTTGCATAAGACAGCAGCTATTTTAGAACGCGATAAAGAAAAAATTGGTACTATCCTTGCCAAAGAAGTAGCAAAAGGGATTAAAGCAGCCATTGGAGAAGTAGTGCGTACAGCAGACTTGATTCGCTATGCTGCTGAGGAAGGTCTCCGTATCACTGGACAAGCAATGGAAGGTGGTGGTTTTGAAGCAGCAAGTAAAAACAAATTGGCTGTTGTCCGTCGTGAGCCGGTTGGAGTCGTGCTAGCTATTGCTCCCTTTAACTATCCAGTTAATTTATCTGCTTCTAAAATTGCACCTGCCTTGATTGCAGGGAATGTGGTCATGTTTAAGCCACCAACACAAGGTTCTATTTCTGGGCTCTTGTTGGCTAAAGCCTTTGAAGAAGCAGGGATTCCAGCAGGTGTTTTCAACACCATTACGGGTCGTGGTTCAGAAATTGGGGATTATATTATTGAGCATAAAGAAGTCAATTTTATCAACTTTACAGGCTCAACTCCTATCGGAGAACGTATTGGTCGTTTAGCTGGTATGCGTCCTATCATGTTGGAGCTTGGTGGGAAAGATGCAGCTCTTGTTCTAGAAGATGCAGATTTGGAACATGCTGCCAAGCAAATTGTTGCGGGTGCCTTTAGCTACTCAGGCCAACGTTGCACGGCCATTAAACGGGTCATTGTTCTTGAAAGTGTAGCAGATAAATTAGTTACTTTGCTTCAAGCAGAGGTTGCTAAATTAACAGTTGGTGATCCATTTGACAATGCTGATATTACACCTGTTATTGACAATGCTTCAGCCGACTTCATCTGGGGCTTGATTGAGGATGCACAAGAAAAAGGGGCTCAGGCTCTTACACCAATCAAACGTGAGGGCAATCTTCTCTGGCCAGTGCTTTTTGACCAAGTTACAAAAAATATGAAAGTAGCATGGGAAGAGCCATTTGGCCCTGTTTTACCTATTATTCGTGTGGCTAATGTAGAAGAAGCAATTGCCTTTGCCAACGAATCTGAATTCGGCCTTCAATCCTCAGTCTTTACAAATGATTTCAAAAAGGCCTTTGAAATTGCTGAAAAACTTGAAGTGGGTACAGTTCATATTAATAATAAAACCCAACGTGGTCCAGATAATTTCCCATTCCTAGGTGTCAAGGGTTCTGGTGCTGGGGTGCAAGGAATTAAATATAGCATTGAAGCGATGACAAATGTCAAATCCATTGTTTTTGATGTGAAATAAAAGATAAAATCAGGAAATTCGTTTCCTGGTTTGTTTTTTTACTTAAAATCATATTTTATGTTAGAAAAATAACGAACTTTATGATAGTATTATAAAAAAAGAATTCGTTTTCAAAGCGTTTCTGAAAATTACTTGCTTTACAAGTGAACACATCAGTGAATTTGTTGAAGACTTTCAAAAGAATTTTTACAAAATATAGTAATTCACTTGAATCTTCTCTAAAAAGGTAGTATAATAAATCTATAGAAAACGCTTACAGAAAAAGAGGAGGTATTATGGATAAAAGAGAAGCTTTGCGCACCTTTATGACAGGAGAAAACTTTCACCTTCAGCATTACCTAGGAGCACATAGGGAAGAGCTAAATGGAGAGTACGGTTATACATTTCGTGTGTGGGCACCCAATGCTCAGGCTGTTCACTTGGTAGGGGATTTCACCAATTGGGTTGAAAATCAAATTCCGATGGAACGGAATGAATTTGGAGTCTGGGAAGTCTTTACCAGCCTTGCTCAAGAAGGTCAAATTTATAAGTATCATATCACGCGTGCAAATGGTCATCAGCTGATGAAGATTGACCCTTTGGCTGTACGGTATGAGGCACGTCCGGGCACTGGAGCTATTTTAACAGATATTCCAGAAAAGAAATGGAAGGATGGACTTTGGTTAGCTCGCAGAAAACGTTGGACTTTCTTTGAACGTCCTGTCAATATTTACGAGGTTCATGCTGGGTCTTGGAAGAGAAATCCAGATGGAAGTCCTTATAGTTTTGCTCAATTGAAAGATGAACTCATTCCTTACTTGGTTGAGATGAACTATACTCACATTGAGTTTATGCCCTTGATGTCTCACCCTCTCGGTTTGAGTTGGGGTTACCAGCTTATGGGTTACTTCGCTTTAGAGCATGCCTATGGTCGCCCTGAGGAGTTTCAAGATTTTGTTGAGGAATGTCACTTAAACAATATTGGAGTTATTGTGGACTGGGTACCTGGTCACTTCACTATTAATGATGATGCTTTAGCCTATTATGATGGGACACCGACTTTTGAGTACCAAGACCATAATAAGGCTCATAACTACGGTTGGGGCGCGCTCAATTTTGACCTTGGGAAAAATGAAGTCCAATCCTTCTTGATTTCGAGCATTAAGTTTTGGATTGACTTTTACCATCTAGATGGTATTCGCGTGGATGCCGTTAGCAATATGCTCTATCTTGACTACGATGATGCTCCATGGACGCCTAATAAAGATGGTGGCAATCTCAATTACGAGGGTTATTATTTCCTTCAACGCTTGAATGATGTGATTAAACTAGTTCATCCAGACGTTATGATGATCGCAGAAGAAAGTTCGTCAGCAACCAAGATTACGGGAATGAAAGAGCTTGGTGGTCTAGGATTTGACTACAAGTGGAATATGGGCTGGATGAATGATATCCTCCGATTCTACGAAGAAGACCCTATTTACCGTAAGTATGACTTTAATCTGGTGACTTTCAGCTTTATGTATGTTTTCAAGGAAAACTATCTCCTACCATTCTCGCACGATGAAGTGGTTCACGGTAAGAAGAGTATGATGCATAAGATGTGGGGAGATCGCTACAATCAATTCGCAGGTTTGCGCAATCTCTACACTTACCAAATTTGTCACCCTGGTAAGAAATTGCTCTTCATGGGTAGCGAATACGGCCAATTCCTAGAATGGAAATCTGAAGAGCAGTTGGAATGGTCTAATCTAGAAGATCCAATGAATGCTAAGATGAAGTATTTCACTTCTCAGCTAAACCAGTTTTACAAAGATCATCGCTGTCTGTGGGAAATCGATACCAGCTATGATGGTATTGAGATCATTGATGCGGATAATCGAGACCAGAGTGTTCTTTCCTTCATCCGTAAGGGTAAGAAGGGCGACATGCTAGTCTGCGTCTTTAATATGGCACCTGTTGAACGAAAAGATTTTACAATCGGACTACCTGTTGCAGGGATTTATGAAGAAGTCTGGAATACTGAGTTAGAAGAGTGGGGAGGCGTTTGGAAAGAACATAATCAAACTGTTCAAACGCAAGAAGGACTATGGAAAGATTATGAGCAGACCTTGACCTTTACCCTACCGGCTATGGGAGCAAGTGTTTGGAAAATCAAACGCCGCTTGAAATCTGCAAAAACCGTCACAAGTAAAAACCAAAAAGGAGTAGAAAATGAAGAATGAAATGTTAGCTTTGATTCTTGCCGGTGGGCAAGGAACTCGTCTCGGAAAACTCACTCAAAACCTTGCGAAACCAGCTGTACAATTTGGCGGACGCTACCGTATCATTGACTTCGCTCTTTCAAACTGTGCCAACTCAGGGATTCACAATGTTGGAGTCATTACACAGTACCAGCCACTTGCTCTCAACAATCATATTGGGAACGGTTCAAGCTGGGGACTAGACGGTATCAATTCTGGTGTCTCTATTCTTCAACCTTATTCTGCAAGTGAAGGAAATCGTTGGTTCGAAGGGACTAGTCATGCTATTTACCAAATATCGACTATATCGACAGTGTCAATCCTGAGTATGTCTTGATTCTGTCTGGGGACCACATCTACAAAATGGACTATGATGATATGCTCCAGTCTCACAAGGATAATAATGCTAGTTTGACAGTAGCAGTTCTTGATGTTCCTCTGAAAGAGGCTAGCCGTTTTGGTATTATGAACACAGATGCCAATAACCGCATTGTTGAATTTGAAGAAAAGCCAGCACAACCAAAATCTACAAAGGCTTCTATGGGTATTTACATCTTTGATTGGCAACGTCTGCGCAATATGCTCGTTACTGCTGAAAAGAGCAATGTAGATATGTCAGACTTTGGTAAAAATGTCATTCCAAATTACCTTGAGTCAGGTGAAAGTGTCTATGCCTATGAATTTAAAGGTTACTGGAAAGATGTTGGTACTATTGAGTCGCTTTGGGAAGCAAACATGGAGTACATTTCTCCAGAGAATGCCTTGGATAGCCGTAACCGTCAATGGAAGATTTACTCAAGAAACTTAATTTCACCACCAAACTTCCTTGGGGCAAATGCTCATGTGGAAGATTCCTTGGTTGTCGATGGCTGTTTTGTAGATGGAACTGTTAAACATTCTATCCTTTCAACAGGTGCGCAAGTTCGCGAAGGGGCAGAAGTAGTAGATTCAGTTATCATGAGTGGTGCAATTGTTGGTCAGGGAGCTAAAATCAAACGTGCCATTATTGGTGAAGGTGCGGTTATTTCTGACGGTGTCGAAATTGATGGAACAGAAGAAGTACAAGTTGTAGGATATAATGAAGTAGTGGGGGTAGCAACAGATGAAGATTGATAAATATTCTGCCATTTTAGGAAATACAGTTGGTTTTCATGATATGTCAACATTGACGGACCACCGTCCAGTAGCAAGTTTGCCATTTGGTGGAAAATATCGTTTGATTGACTTCCCGCTTTCTAGTCTTGCTAATGCAGGTGTTCGTAGTGTCTTTGGTATTTTCCAGCAGGATAATATCAGCTCAGTCTTTGACCATATCCGTTCAGGGCGTGAGTGGGGATTGTCAACTCTTCTTAGCCACTATTATCTAGGGATTTATAATACACGCGTTGAGAGTAGTACAGTTGGAAAAGAATACTACCAACAGCTTCTTACTTATTTGAAACGTTCTGGCTCAAACCAAACGGTTGCCCTCAACTGTGATGTTCTGATTAACATTGATTTGAACCAAGTTTTCCATCTACATAGTACAACAAAAGGGCCTATCACTGTAGTTTATAAAAAGCTAGCTAAGAAAGACATTTCAGAAGTAAATGCAATCTTGGAAGTGGATGAAACAGACCATGTTCGTTCTCATAAACTCTTTGATAGCAAGTTACCAGATCAAATCTATAACATGTCTACAGATATCTTTGTCGTTGATACACCTTGGTTGATTGAACGCTTAGAAGAAGAAGCTAAGAAAGAACATCCAGAGAAGTTGCGCTATGTTTTACGGGATTTGGCTGCAAAAGAAGGGGCTTTTGCCTACGAGTACACAGGTTATCTGGCAAATATTCACTCTGTAGAGTCTTATTATCAAGCTAACAAAGATATGCTTGAATCACAAAAATTCTACTCTCTCTTCTCACCAAATCAAAAGATTTATACAAAGGTCAAAAACGAAGAGCCAACTTACTATGCCAATACATCTAAGGTAAGTACTTCTCAGTTTGCTTCCGGTAGTATCATTGAAGGTCAAGTGGCTAATTCTGTTCTATCACGTAATATTCATGTCCACAAGGATAGCTTGGTTAAAGATAGCCTGCTCTTCCCTCGTGTTGTTATTGGAGAAGGGGCTCAGGTCGAATATGCTATCTTGGACAAAGGTGTTGAAGTTGAGCCAGGTGTTGTGATTCGAGGAACTGCAGAACATCCAGTTGTCGTTAAGAAAGGTAGCAAAGTAACAGAGGATATTCATTCATGAAAATTTTATTTGTAGCAGCAGAGGGTGCACCCTTTTCAAAAACAGGTGGTTTGGGAGACGTTATTGGCGCTCTTCCAAAATCACTAGTAAAAGCGGGACATGAAGTTGCAGTAATTTTACCCTACTATGACATGGTAGAGGCTAAATTTGGAAATCAAATTGAAGATGTTCTCCATTTTGAGGTAAGTGTCGGTTGGCGCAGACAGTATTGTGGAATTAAGAAAACAGTCTTAAACGGTGTGACCTTCTACTTTATTGACAATCAATATTATTTTTTCCGTGGTCATGTTTACGGTGATTTTGATGACGGAGAACGCTTTGCCTTTTTCCAACTTGCTGCCATTGAGGCTATGGAAAGGATTGACTTTATTCCTGACCTTCTCCATGTTCATGACTACCATACAGCTATGATTCCTTTCTTGTTAAAGGAAAAATACCGTTGGATTCAAGCCTATCAAGGAATAAAAACTGTTTTAACCATTCATAATTTGGAATTCCAAGGACAATTTTCAGAAGGAATGTTATGGGATTTGTTTGGAGTCGGCTTTGAACGTTATGCTGACGGCACCCTTCGATGGAACAACTGTCTGAACTGGATGAAGGCTGGTATTCTTTATGCTGACCGTGTTTCAACCGTTTCACCTAGTTATGCTCATGAAATTATGACCAGTCAGTTCGGATGTAACTTGGATCAAATTCTTCGAATGGAATCAGGTAAAGTATCTGGTATCGTGAATGGGATTGATGCTGACCTGTATAATCCTCAGACGGATGCTCTTTTAGACTATCATTTTAATCAGGAAGATTTGTCTGGAAAAGCCCAGAATAAGGCAAAATTGCAAGAAAGAGTTGGCTTGCCAGTTAGAGCCGACGTTCCACTGGTGGGAATTGTTTCTCGTTTGACACGTCAAAAAGGTTTTGATGTGGTGGTCGAAAGTCTTCACCATATCTTGCAAAATGATGTTCAGATTGTTCTTTTGGGAACTGGCGATCCAGCATTTGAAGGAGCTTTCTCATGGTTTGCTCAAATCTATCCAGACAAGCTATCAGCAAATATCACTTTTGATGTCAAACTAGCTCAAGAAATCTACGCTGCTTGTGACCTCTTCCTCATGCCAAGTCGTTTTGAACCATGTGGCTTGTCTCAAATGATGGCTATGCGTTACGGAACCTTGCCATTGGTCCATGAAGTTGGAGGATTGCGAGATACCGTTCGCGCTTTCAATCCAATCGAAGGAAGCGGTACTGGTTTTAGCTTTGACAATCTATCTCCTTACTGGTTAAATTGGACTTTCCAAACAGCTTTGGACTTGTATAGAAACCATCCTGATGTTTGGAGAAATCTACAAAAACAAGCTATGGAGTGTGATTTCTCATGGGATACAGCTTGCAAGTCATATCTAGACTTGTACCATAGTTTAGTTAATTAATAGATAAAATCGTATGATGATTTCATACGATTTTTGGGCTGTTTAGAGAGGAGAATTTATGTCTCAAGTAAAAGGCTTGTGTGTCATGGACGTTGACGGCACCTTAATTCTAGAAGAAGTGATTGACCTTTTGGGAAGAGAGGCAGGTTGTGAGGAGGAAATTGCGCAGCTTACAAGTCAGGCAATGCGAGGAGAGCTAGATTTTGAAAGAAGTTTACGAGACAGAGTTTCCTTGTTGGAAGGCCTTCCTATTTCGGTCTTTGATAAAGTCTTCAAGTCTATTCAACTAACGCCAAATGCACAGAAATTTATCTCTATTCTCCAAAGGAACGGCATCATAGTTGGTCTGGTGTCCGGTGGTTTTACTCCAATAGTTGAGAGATTAGCAAAATCCCTCGACATTGCCTATTTCTCTGCCAACCAACTTGAAGTCAAAGACGGTCTGTTAACAGGAAAATTAGTTGGACAAATTATCAGTCCCCAGGTCAAAAAAGAGACTCTGGAACAATCGAGAAAGGAACTAAAACTTCCTAAAGAAAGAACGATTGCAATCGGTGATGGGGCCAATGATTTATTAATGTTGAAGTCAGCAGGACTGGGAATTGCTTTTTGTGCCAAAGAAGTACTCAAAAAAGAAATACCACATCATGTTGACAAGAGGGATTTTTTAGAAGTTCTGCCTTTGATTGCCTGTTTAGAATGAGGGAAAATATGAAGATTGTAATTTCACCAGATTCGTTTAAGGAAAGCTTGAACGCTAAAGAAGTAGCTGAAGCAATAAAAAGAGGCTTCCAACAATCGATAGCAGATGTAGAATGTCTCCTCTGCCCTGTTGGTGATGGGGGAGAAGGTACAGTAGATTCCATTCGACATTCTCTTGACCTAGAAGAAAAATGGATCCAAGTGACAGGACCTTTTGGACCAAAAGAAGACATGCGCTATTTTCAAAAAGGGGGACTGGCACTATTTGAAGTTGCTGATTTAGTTGGCCTTGGAAAAATTCCGCTAGAGAAACGAAATCCACTTCAAATCCAAACTTGTGGTATTGGAGAATTGATTCGTCATCTCATTGCTCAAGGGATTAAAGATATCTATATCGGTGTTGGTGGCACGGCCAGTAATGACGGAGGAATTGGGATCGCTGCTGGTTTAGGTTATCGATTTTATGATAGGGATGGAAATGTCTTGCCGGCTTGCGGTCAATCCTTATTAAACTTAACTTCTATGTCAACAGAAAATCACTATGAAATTCCTGAAGATGTTCAAATTCGTATTTTAGCAGATGTCGTGAGTCTCTTATGTGGTCATCAAGGTGCGACTTATACTTTTGGCAAACAAAAAGGTTTAGATCCTACTATGTTTGCAGTCGTAGATCAGGCGATCCAAGATTTTTATGAAAAAGCCTCACCTGTAACATTGGAAATTAAAGGAGCAGGAGCTGGTGGAGGTCTTGCTGGCGGTTTGTGTGCCTTTGCTCAGGCAAATATCGTATCTGGAATTGATACCTGTTTAGATTTGATTAATTTTGATAAGAAAGTTGCAGATGCTGACTTGGTTATCGTTGGCGAAGGTAGACTGGACAGTCAAAGCTTTGCTGGGAAAGCGCCGATAGGTGTAGCAAAAAGAACCCCTGTCGGAGTTCCTGTCATTGCTATTTGTGGTAGTCTTGCTGAGGATTTACCTTCCCTACCATTTGAGAATATCCAAGTGGCTTTTTCAATTTTGGAGAAAAGTGAACCTCTAGAAGATAGTTTGAAAAATGCCAGTCTCTATTTGGAGCGCACGGCAGCCAATATCGGGCACTTATTAACTATGCGCAAGATTTAGCCAAACCATTTTTTCCATAAGGATGTTTTGGATGGTTCTTCCTTTTTAACTTCCCAAAGTTTTGCAAAAGCAAGTCGAAGGTTCTTTTCTTCTACTTGAACTGGTGCATTGGTGTGGATAATCAGGCCAAAAGGAGAAGAAGTATGCTCTTCAGATACAATGGTAGCTTGATTATCAGTTTCTTTTGCTTCTTTTAAGTAGAAAACTTGCTTGTCAAATTCGATAGTTGGTGAAATCTTCACAAATAGTGGCTCCGCTTTTTCCTGAAGGTTTTCTAAAATAGATAAAAAGCCTTTTTCTAGCTGAGGGCTATTTGCTGTATCAATATCTGCATATCCAAGAACTCTTTCCTCAAAAGTACCAAGATAGCGTCTTTGCTCATCTGGATTTAGTTTTGGCCCACCATGAGCTTTCTCAAGTAATTGTTTTGATAAATCTGTCATGAAAACAGTATATCATAAAAGTTAGAATAAAACAGACAAAAGAAAGCGATTACTTTATAAAGTTAAGGAAAATTTGCACAAAGATAACGTTTTTTCTTGAAAAAGGAGGGTTTTTAAGGTATTATAGAGGTGTAAAAAATTTAACTCATAAGGAGAGTAAAAATGTCAATTATTACTGATGTTTACGCTCGCGAAGTCCTAGACTCACGCGGTAACCCAACACTTGAAGTAGAAGTTTACACTGAATCAGGTGCTTTCGGACGTGGTATGGTTCCATCAGGAGCTTCTACTGGTGAACACGAAGCAGTTGAACTTCGCGACGGTGACAAATCTCGTTACGGTGGTCTTGGTACACAAAAAGCTGTTGACAACGTAAACAACATCATTGCTGAAGCTATCATCGGCTACGATGTACGTGATCAACAAGCTATCGACCGTGCTATGATCGCTCTTGACGGTACTCCTAACAAAGGTAAATTGGGTGCAAACGCAATCCTTGGTGTGTCTATCGCTGTAGCTCGTGCTGCTGCTGACTACCTTGAAATCCCACTTTACAGCTACCTAGGTGGATTCAACACTAAAGTTCTTCCAACTCCAATGATGAATATCATCAACGGTGGTTCTCACTCTGACGCTCCAATCGCTTTCCAAGAATTCATGATCGTACCTGCTGGTGCGCCATCATTCAAAGAAGCTCTTCGTTGGGGTGCTGAAATCTTCCATGCTCTTAAGAAAATCCTTAAATCTCGTGGTTTGGAAACAGCCGTAGGTGACGAAGGTGGATTCGCTCCTCGTTTTGAAGGAACTGAAGACGGAGTTGAAACTATCCTTGCTGCTATCGAAGCTGCTGGATATGTTCCTGGTAAAGACGTATTTATCGGATTTGACTGTGCTTCATCAGAATTCTACGATAAAGAACGTAAAGTTTACGACTACACTAAATTCGAAGGTGAAGGAGCAGCTGTACGTACTGCTGCAGAACAAATCGACTACCTTGAAGAATTGGTAAACAAATACCCAATCATCACTATCGAAGATGGTATGGATGAAAATGACTGGGACGGTTGGAAAGCTCTTACTGAACGTCTTGGTGGTAAAGTTCAATTGGTTGGTGACGACTTCTTCGTAACAAACACTTCTTACCTTGAAAAAGGTATTGCAGAAGGTGCTGCTAACTCAATCCTTATCAAAGTTAACCAAATCGGTACTCTTACTGAAACATTCGACGCTATCGAAATGGCGAAAGAAGCTGGTTACACTGCCGTTGTATCACACCGTTCAGGTGAAACTGAAGATTCAACAATCGCTGACATCGCAGTTGCAACTAACGCAGGACAAATCAAGACTGGTTCACTTTCACGTACAGACCGTATCGCTAAATACAACCAATTGCTTCGCATTGAAGACCAACTTGGTGAAGTAGCTGAATACCGTGGATTGAAATCATTCTACAACCTTAAAAAATAAAATAGTTCAGTGAACTATTTTATCCCGAACCTTGAAATTCAAAAGTTCGGCCGTTGATTTAACAACGTTTCTAGCCCCTCGGATTTTATCCGAAGGGCTATTTTTATATTTAGGAGGCAAAAAAGGGGCAAAACTTTTTAAAAAATCTTTTTCATAACTTTATCCAGTACATTGATTACTTCATCTTTCATGTTCTTTGTGACGTGGGTGTAGATGGAAGTGGTGACTTCAGAGTCGGAATGATCAACCCTGTCCGTGATTGTTTTTAAAGGAATTTTATTTACTGATAAAATATTGGCCATCGCAGGCAGCATGCTTTTATAGGTGCTCAATTTGATTTATTTTTGTGGAATCCTCTTATTTTGAGATGAATACCAATTATAAGTGATTTGCATATCCAGGATATTACAAAGAAAAGCAAGCTAATGGGCACATAAATTTTATTTCATATTTTTTAAAACTGTTAGCAATTGTATTTGATATGATCAAATAAGATTAATAGTTTATTGAATTCCTTTCTAATTTATTACATAATTTAAAATACGTAAAATTATAAACTATCTAGAGCATTCTTTTGTTCATCGTTGACGATATGGGTATAGAGGTCAGTGACTTGTGTACTGGCATGTCCTAGCTGATGACTGACCAAAACTTGCGATTTAGTGGCATCATAGAGCCTGGTTGCTAGCGTATGGCGTAGTTTATGGGGTGTTACACGAACTTTGAAGTCCTCAGAGTACTTAGCAACCATTTTCTCAACGCTGGAAGCATCGATACGATTAGGAACACCTCTGTAGAGAGTCAAAAAAAGGGCTGTATCTGTTTTTTCTGTCTTATAGCGTTGATTTCGAATAGCAAGATAATTCTCTAAATAAGGCTTAGCAAAAGCAGCGACATTGACCGAGTCACGTTTGCCACCTTTTCGAGTGACATCGATAACCATCATTTTGAGATTGAGATCCCTTATATCCAGATTAACAGCTTCAGATAAGCGGACGCCAGACGCCAAGAGAAGGGCGATAATGGCTAAATCTCGTTCTTTATTTTTGTTGAATGATGAGAGAGCACGATTTGAAAGCTGTTGTGGGTATTCTTGGTCGATATAAGTAAGAAAACCTTCTGTTTCATCACCAAGAAAGAGTTTTTGCTTGATGTTTTCAGCTCTGGCAGCAAGAGTTTCTTTCTTTTTTTTGGTTGAAACTTTCTTCATTACATTACGATAAAAATAAGGTTCGCCCTGGTCGTTTTCAACCTCCTCGGTCAAATACTTGTAAAGACTAGAAAGTGCTGACAAGGTCCGATTGATGGTTGTCTGAGAAACTCCTTGCTTGGTTGTATTAGCATTCAGCAAGGGACGTTCACGTAGATAAAGGATGAAGGATTCCATATCTTTCTTTGACATGTTTTCCAAGACAGATAAAGGAATATCAGACATTTTATCAGCGTTTGAAATACCAGACTCCAAAACCCAGCTAAAAATCGATCGTATTCCTTGAGGTATTCGTACAAGGTTGTAAAACTGTAAGGTACAGCCAGCTTAGATTGGTAGTATTCAAGAACATACCAGGGCATGATTTGTTTTAGTTTGTCGATTCGTTCTAATAAAATCTCACGTTTCATGTATTTTCTCCATAAATAAGTCTACAAGTAGTATAGCATAGACTTATATATTTTTCAAGAAAATTATAGTTTTTCGGAAAGATGTAATAGGAGTTTTTTTAAAGTGATAAAAAGACTTAGATCTGCAAACAAAACAGATCTGAATCTTTAGAGTTATTATTGTGAATCATTATCTAGTGCTTTTTCTAGCTTCCAAATACTGAACCAGAATGAAATAGTCAGTATAATAAGGAAAATAAAAAAGAGATTATCAGTAACGATACTTCTGTTCATTCTACATAACTGAAGAGCTATATAAGAAGCTATGAGATACAAAATACATTGTATAATTGCTATTGTTTTCTTTTTCATGATTTTAATCTTACTGTACAGATTTTATGCAGTAAACTTCTTTCTAGCTTTATCATTTCTAACTTAATTATAGTAGTCTTATATTTGTATGTGAAATGTTTTATCAGTAAAAAAGAGGGGAAGTCCCCCTCTCAAGATTTTATGCAGTAAACTTCTTTCTAGCTTTATCATTTCTAACTTAATTATAGTCTTATATTTGTATGTGAAATGTTTTATCAGTAAAAAAGAGGGGAAGTCCCCCTCTCAAGATTTTATTTGACTGCTTCTTTCAAAGCATCTACCTTGTCCAAGCGTTCCCATGGAAGGTCAATATCTGTACGTCCCATGTGTCCATAAGCCGCTGTTTGACGGTAAATTGGACGCTTAAGGTCCAGCATTTGGATAATCCCTGCAGGACGAAGGTCAAAGATTTGACGAGTTGCTTTTTCAAGCTTGCTTTCAGCTACTCTTCCTGTACCAAAGGTATCGATACGGACAGAAACAGGCTGGGCAACACCGATAGCATAAGCCAATTGCACTTCTGCCTTCTTAGCCAGACCTGCTGCAACAATATTCTTGGCAATATAGCGAGCCGCATATGACGCAGAACGATCCACCTTAGTCGCATCTTTACCAGAGAAGGCACCGCCACCATGACGAGAGTAGCCACCATAAGTATCTACGATAATCTTACGACCAGTCAGACCTGAGTCCCCTTGAGGTCCACCGATTACAAAACGACCAGTAGGATTGATGAAGAATTTTGTTTGCTCATCCAAGTAAGAGGCTGGAATAACTTCTTTGATAACCTTGTTAATGACATCATTGTGAATTTGTTTGTTGCTGACTTCTGGATCGTGCTGAGTTGAAATAACGACTGTATCCACACGTACTGGACGGTCATTTTCATCATACTCAACTGTAACTTGTGATTTAGCATCTGGGCGAAGATAGCTGATTTCCCCAGATTTACGAAGATCTGCTAAACGACGAACTAATTTATGACTGAGTGAAATTGGCAATGGCATGAGCTCTTCTGTTTCATCCACTGCAAATCCAAACATGAGACCTTGGTCACCAGCACCAATCAAGTCAAGTGGGTCTTGATCAGCATTTCCACGGACCTCCAAGGCTTCATTAACACCTTGGGCGATATCCGGTGACTGCTCAACAAGTGACGGATGGACTCCCACCGTCTCAGCAGAAAATCCATATTCTGTATTAGTGTAGCCAATCTCTGCAATGGTATCACGAACCACACGGTTAATATCCACATAGGCATTTGTAGATATTTCACCAAAAACATGGACAGAACCAGTATATACAGCTGTCTCCGCAGCAACGTGCGCCTCTGGATCCTTTGCTAAAATAGCATCCAAGATAGCATCTGAAATTTGGTCTGCAATCTTATCTGGATGCCCCTCAGATACAGACTCAGACGTGAATAATTTACGTTCTGACATAAAAATGTCCCCCCTTAAAAATAGTGTTATAGAGTTACAAAGTACTGGTAGGTATTTTCATTTTCTAAGAGTTACGACGCGAAAGAAATAAAAACGATACTTTTTTATTTCTGAAGCTAGTAAGGCGCATAGGGTGACCGCGTTATAGCGGCAACCGTAGAATGACGAGCGACTACTTTGGAGCCGTCATTCTTTGCGAGTTACAAAGTACTGATAGGAAAACTCTTAGTGATAAATACCTACCATCTTATCGGGACTATATAACTTTATCATTATACCATTTTTAAGCGCAATTTGCAGTCTATATACTCAATAAAAATCAAAGAACAAGCTTTTTGATTGTAGATAAAACTGACTAAATTAGTAACATATACCTAATACAAGATGACGCTAACTTGTTTTAAAGAGTATTAATGTACTGTTTCAATTTCTACTAATCTATTTTCAATAGGTGTTTAACAACCTTAATATTATGCGTACTATTATTTTCAAACTATCGTGTCCTGAACAATAGTTTGAAAATGAAAAGGGACTTTATTCTTTTTGTAACCTTACTGTAATAATTATCCGATTAAAAAATGATAAAATAGGTATGTACAGTTAAGGAGAGAATAATGCCTGTAAGAAAATTACAATCCTATGAGGTAGACTATCAAGAAGAATTAAATCATCAGAATCCTCGCTATCAAGATTATACACCTGAAGCACAATCTAATGCCAATCTCAAGGAAATCCTATTTTTTGTTAATATTGCTGTTTTTTGTATCTGTATTGCTATCTTTAGTTTTATCTTTTTAGCATTAAAATTATCAACTGCTCTTGCATTTGTCGCAGCAATCGGATTTAGCTTACTTGTTTTAAAAGTCCAACGCTCTATTATCAAACGAAAATTTAGAAGATAAATCATACCCTACGTCTAATCAAGTTGATTTATAAAAAATTAAGGAGAACAGAGGATTTAAGATGAAAAATGTGTTATTCATCTTAAATCCTCTGTTTTTTTGACCAGCTTACCAAATATAATTATTTACTTAATTGAATAACGTGTAACCTTTCCTAATAAATGTTCTCTAAACATCCTAAACTGTAAAATCAATTGGTCCCAAGCTTTCTATCAATTTCTTCTCCAAAATATGCTATAATAATACCAAAAGATAAAGAAGGAAGTCTTATGATTAAACTACTAGCCTTGGATATGGACGGAACCCTCCTCAATGAAGCCAAGGAAATCCCACAAGCTCACATTACTGCTATTCACAAAGCCATTGAAAAAGGTGTCAAACTGGTTCTCTGTACGGGGCGCCCCCTTTTCGGTGTCCTCCCCTACTACAAAAAACTGGGGCTTGACCTCCAGAACGAATATGTCATTGTTAACAACGGTTGTTCAACTCACCAGACAAGTGACTGGGGACTAGTTGACTGGCAAGAACTTAGTCCAGCAGACATCGAATACCTCTATGACCTAGCTGAAAAAAGTGATGTTCAGTTGACTCTTTTTGATGAGGAGCATTATTTTGTCCTCGGTGGTAAGCCTAATGAAATCATTGAAAATGATGCTAAGCTAGTCTTTTCAGACCTGACTGAAATTTCTCTTGAGGAAGCGACTAGTGGCAAGTATCGCATGTTCCAAGGGATGTTTTTGGGGACAGAGAGCCAAACAGACGATTTTGAACAGCGTTTTGCTGAAGAGCTTTGCCAACGTTTTAGTGGAGTTCGTTCGCAGCCTGTTATTTATGAAGCCATGCCACTTGGAACGACAAAGGCTACTGCTCTTTCACGACTAGCAGAGATTTTGAAGATTGATTCCTCAGAGATTATGGCTATGGGTGATGCTAATAACGATATCGAAATGCTCCAGTTTGCAGGGCTGGGCATTGCAATGGGAAATGCCAGCGATTATGTCAAATCCCTAGCTGATGACGTTACAGCCAGCAACGAAGAAGACGGCGTTGCGCGTGCCATTGAGAAGTATATTTTATAACTAAGAGGCCCAGTTCATGTCAACTGGGTTTTGATATTTAAGAATTCCTAAAACTTTAGAAACTCTTTAGAAATCCTTGAGCTTTCTTTGATTTCTATGCTTTATACTAAAGTTAACAAAATAAATCAAAAGGAGAGAATCATGAAAACAGTACTTGACATTCATGGATTGTCCAAAAACTTCGACAAACAAGCTATCCTTCAGGATCTTCATCTAACGATAAGAGAGGGAGATATTTATGGACTTATAGGGAAGAACGGAGCTGGGAAAACCACCTTGATAAAAATTATTACGCAACTACTGTTTGCGGATAAAGGAACTATTTCCCTCTTCTCCAGCAGAACGGAAAATGAGTGGACCAAGGCTCTATCTCGAGTAGGTTCAGTAATCGAATCACCTGTAGCTCATAATCACTTAACAGCTTATCAAAATCTGAAATATTACTGTATGATTCGTCATATTCCAAATGCTGATCAAGTCATTCGAGAAACGCTGGACTATGTAGGTTTGTCAGATACAGGTAAAAAGTCTTTCGTGATTTCTCTCTAGGAATGAAACAAAGACTTGGTATCGCCATTGCCCTTCTATCCAAACCAGACTTCCTGATCTTAGATGAACCTATCAATGGTCTCGACCCAATCGGTATCAAAGAATTTCGACTCATGATTCAACGGCTCAATCAAGAAAAAGGGATCACCATTCTCATCTCTAGCCATATCTTGTCAGAACTCTATCTTCTAGCCAATCGCTTTGGTATTTTAGACCAAGGCAAGATTATCCGCGAAATCAGCAAAGCTGAATTTGAAACACTAAGTGAGGATTATATTGTGCTTAAGACAGCTGATAAAGAGAAAGCTTGTCAAGTATTGAAAGAACAAATCCAACTCCAGTTCAAGGTTGTTAATCCAGAAAATGAAATCCATATCTTTGGTCAGGAACAAGATGTCAAACAGATTCTTAAGGACTTAACCTTGGCAGATGTTGCCATTGACGAGATTTACTACGCCCGTCAAAATCTAGAAGAATACTTCACTCAATTGGTCCAATAGGAGGAAAATCATGATACATACCATTCAAGCAGACTTTTACCGTCTTTTCCGTTCCAAAGGATTTTGGATTACAGAATTCATTCTCTTTGTACTCATGTTAATGGGGGCTGTTTTTGGGGCTACTGGCCATCTGATGGCAATCAATACAGAAGAGCCAGACATTCCAACCCATGGTTGGGACGGTGTACAGGCCCTGATCAACGCATCTAGTCAAGGTTCAAACCTCGTTTTTCTCTGTATTGTTCTAGCCTGCCTCGTTCTTGGAGTTGATTTAATCGGCAAACTCTATAAAAATAATTTAACAGTGGGTGTTTCTCGTACCGAGTTTTTCCTTGCCAAAGCCTTTGTATTGACTTGTATTGCACTCTTGCAAGTTATCATCAGCCTTGTGATTGCCTTTATTCCAGCAACGATCTTAAATGGATTTGGAACCATGCCTGATGGCTTTATTGGCAATCTACTGATAACCATTTCCCTTCAATTCCTTTGCCTCCTTGCTTGGCTTTCTATTGTTTCCTTTATTCTCTATGTTAGCCATTCTTATCTTGCAGTATTTATTGGATATTTGGTCAGCTCTATCTTACTTTCTATGCCAATGCTCATTTTTCCAAATATAAAAATTTTGCCATATTTATCATTGCAGTTTTTCTATGCTATGACTGATAATAGTGAATCCATTTTCTATACCCTTATAGTTACCTTAGCTGTTATTCTAATCTTTAATCTAAGTGGACTGGCAGTTTTCAAAAAGAAAAGTCTATAAAAAATGACCTCCTCTAGCCTACAGAGGAGGTTTATTTCGTTAAAAACAAATGAAAACCGATAACCAGTGGCCATCTGTGCTTAGTTTCATCTCTGCACTGAGAAGATGACATAATTCTTCAGTGATATAAAGGCCTAAACCAGAGGATTCTTCAGTGTCTGATAGATTTTCAGAATAAAAACGGTTGCTGAGATTTTCTATTTTTTTGATGGGCTGTTTGACAAGGTTTGCAATCTCTAAGACAAGCTGTTCCTTTTCCTTTCTCAAAGATAGACGTGCTTCTTCCTTACCATGCTTGAGGACATTTCCAAGTAAATTTTGTAAAATACGATCCAGCAAGTCTTCATCAGTCCTCGTTTTTAAACCAGCTTCAACCTTAAAATCAAGTGTGATATTTGCCGCCTGAAAAACATCATAATAAGCCAGAGTCTTTTTAGTAATAAAAGCGGAAAGATCCACTTCTTCCATTTTCGGTTTAACAGCTCCTTCCATCAAACGACGGTATTCTAGGAGAGCCTCCAAACGTTTGGAAACTAAATCAAGATGCTGGGCTACTTTTTGTAGGGTTTCTCCTTTGTTTTCAGGAGACTTTATCAATTGTTGGGTGTAGCCTGAAGCGATAGTCAAAGGAGTTCGAATATCATGAGCGATATTGCTGATGGCCATATCCAGAGTCTGCTTTTCCCTTTTCATTACCAACCGAGATTGTTCCACTTCTTGAAATAGATTTTCAATCTGCTGGTAGAGCTGTAGAAAATGTTTGGAAAAAATGCTGACTCCTACTCTTTTCATACTACCCGTGAGAATCTTGTCTTCAATCTGTTGACTCAGGCTTTCAAGTGCTAGATGGTAGCGAATCAATGCAATCGATAAAATAATTAGGAGAACCAGTAGGATAAAGATTATCATGTAGGTCATTGCTTATCTCCTTTTAATCTTACCCCAACTCCCCAAATGGTTTCAATATATTCCTGATTTGGGTCAAGCTGGTTTAATTTTTTACGAAGATTACTCAAATGCGTATTGAGGGTATTATCTCCAGGTAAATAGCTCTCTTCCCATACCATTTCATAAAGTTCTTCCTTGGTGAAAATTTTCTTTGGATGTTTAAGGAGAGTTTGGAAAATCAAGCATTCTTTCTTAGCCAGGCGAATAGTTTCCTGACTATTTTTAATTTCAAAACTTTCCGCATCGAACTGGATATTTTTCAAGTTTTGTGGCAGATTTTCAGTTTTTCCTATTTCCATGGGCTGTTTTTCTGCGCTTTGGCGTAATTGAACAGTCACTCTAGCAAAGACTTCATCCAAATCAAAAGGTTTGACTATGTAATCATTGGCACCGTCTAAAAGGTATTGGCTGATAAATTTTTTATCGCTCAAAGCCGTCAGCATAATGACTGGAGTTTGACTTTGTTCCCTGATGGCTTTTAAAACCTGATCCCCATTTTTCCCAGGAAGCATGATATCTAGCAAAACGAGTTCAATCCCACCTTGGTCAAAAAGCATGATTCCTTCAGTTCCTGAAAAGGCTTGAATCACCTCATGCTCCTCAGTAAGAAGTGTTCGCAAAATTTCTTGAATGTCACTATTGTCTTCAATAACCAATATCCTAGCCATAAATACCAACCTTTCTGCAACTATTATAGCATGTTTTATTGATAAAGCTTAAACAGAAAAGCTCCTCGCATCAAAGCGCGAGAAAGCCTTAGAGGGTTAAAATATAAAATCCACTTGCTAGATGACCTAGTATCCTTATAGTTGCAAATAAGAAGTTAGTCTAGCAGAATGAATCTCTCATTTCTCCCCTACTAGTCCGTAATACGTTGATACATTTCGGGCCTTCTATCTCGAAACAAGCCCCAGTTTAGGCGTTCGCTTGCTCCCTTATCTAGGTCATAAGTAGCTAACAGAACAGCTTCTTCTTGTCTTTCAGCTTGCTCTAGAATAGCTCCTGTTTCATCCGTTATAAAGGATGAACCGTAGAAGTCAAGACTGGAAATCTGTCCACCATTTTCCTCACTTGGAGTGACTTCCTCTAATCCATAACGATTGGCTGCAATAACTGGAACAATATTAGCTGCTGCGTGTCCTTGCATGGTACGTTGCCAATGACCACAACTATCCGTATCTAAAATCGGCTCTGAACCGATGGCTGTAGGATAAAAGAGCAATTCAGCACCATTCAATGCAAGACAGCGCGCTGTTTCAGGGAACCATTGATCCCAACAGATACCGATACCAATCTTGGCATAGCGAGTATCCCAGACCTTGAAACCAGTGTTACCAGGCGTGAAATAGAACTTTTCTTGATAATAATGGTCATCTGGTATGTGGGTCTTTCGATACACACCCAGCACTTCCCCATCTGCATCAATGACAGCAATAGAGTTATACAAGACATTGCCATCTTTTTCATAGAAACTGATTGGTAAAACGACCTTTAGCTCCTTTGCAATGGTTTTAAAATACTGAATGGCAGTATTTTCTGCTACAGATTGGGCATGCTGGTAGTAGTCATACTGACGTTCCTGACAGAAATAGGGACGTTCAAACAACTCGGGTAAAAGAATAATTTGTGCGCCTTGTTCTGCAGCCTGACGTACTAAACGCTCTGCGGTTTGGATATTTGTTGCCACATCCTTAGCGCATTTCATCTGAATAGCTGCAACTCTTACATTTCTCATCTTTTTCTCCTATTCTGGGATTTGTTGGGTGATACAGTGGATATTGCCACCACCTAAAAGAATATCTCTGGCTGGAATTCCGACAACTTTACGGTCTGGGAAACACTTACTGAGAATATCTAAGGCTACTTGGTCATTGACATCTTGAAACTGGGGAACAAGGACAGCCTTATTGGCGATATAAAAGTTTACGTAGGAAGCTGCTAGTCGTTCACCAGCGTAGCGTTCTTCTTCACCTTCTTCATAGATGTAGCCTGGCAAATCCTCTTTGGTTACAACTTGATGAAGAGCGGGAATTGGAAGTTTATGAATGGTGAAGTGACGACCGTTTGCATCTGTTTCTTGCTCTAAAAGTTCGAGATCTGCTTTTGACATGGCATATTGAGGATCTCTTTTGTCGTCTGTCCAAGCCAAAACAAGCTCTGCAGGGCCAACAAAGGCAGCAACATTATCAACGTGTTCATTGGTTTCGTCCTGATAAATACCATAAGGAAGCCAGATAACTTTGTCAGCACCAAGGCTCTCTAATAAGGTATTCTCGATTTCCTCTTTACTTAGATGAGGATTGCGACCAGGACTAAGCAAGCAACTGTCAGTTACGAGAATGGTTCCTTGACCATCGCTATGTATAGCTCCGCCTTCTAGTACAAAGGGTTTGGCATCATAAACAGGCATTTCCAAGGTCTCAGCAAAATGACTGGCTACTCGATTATCATCTTCATAGTCTTGGTAGAGACCATCGACAGCACCACCCCAAGCATTGAAAGACCAATCCACGGCTAATTTCTGGCCTTCATCATTGACAAGAATGGTCGGACCCGTATCACGCGCCCAGGCATCATTGGTAGGAATATCTAGATAAACAACGCTATCTCCAAGGTAGTCTTTGGCTTCAGCTAAGTAGTCTTGGTCCACCAAAAGATAGACTCTTTCCCCTTCTGCTATAGTCTTAATAATCTGGCTGAAAGCTCTTTTGGCAGCCTTTCCTTGAAAGGGCCATGAACCTGGTCGAGTTGGCCATATCATAAGGGTACCATGATGGGGCTCGTATTCTGCTGGCATGCGATAGCCTAATTTTTTGGGACTGTCCATCATGATAATCTCCCTTTAAAGTCTTGATAACCAAAGGATTTGACTAAGCTACAGTCTCCCTGTTCGTCCATAAGATAGAGACTTGGCAATCCAATACCATTAAAGGTATTATTTTTGACAAATGAGTAAATAGCCATATCTTCAAAATAAAGTCTGTCTCCGATTTGAACTGGATTTTCAAAGCTATAATCACCAATCACATCTCCTGTCAGACAAGTATTGGAAGAAAGTCTATATGTATGGGCTTTTTCCTGTGCCTCAAGCCATTTCTCAAAGGTGGACGATAGGGCATCTCAAGTACATCAGGCATATGGCAGGTCGCAGAGGCATCTAAAACCAAGATTTCCATACCGTTTTCTACAATATCCAATACTTCAGTTGCTAGATAACCAGCATTGAGTGCAATGGCTTCACCCGGCTCGATATAGATTTCAAGATTGTAAGTTTCTCGGATACGCTTGATTTCTGAAATCAGCAAATCCACATCGTAACCTTCTCTTGTGATGTGATGACCACCACCCATATTGAGCCATTTGACCTGATGTAAGTACGAACCAAACTGCGCTTCTACAGCTTTCAAAGTTGTTTGTAAATCATCTGCTCCCTGCTCGCAAAGGGTGTGAAAATGAAGACCATCCACCAAATCCAGCAAATCACTTGGAATCTTGTCTAGAGTGACTCCAAAGCGAGAACCTGGGGCACAGGGGTCATAGAGCGCGTGATCTCCTTGAGTTGAACACTGAGGATTGATGCGAAGACCCAAACTGATACCAACTTCACGACAACGTTGACCATATTTTCGTAGTTGTCTCTCTGAGTTAAAAACAATATGATCAGATATTTTCAGTAGCTCTTCCATATCTGATTCCTTGAAAGCTGGCGCAAAAACATGGACTTCCCCAGGGAACTCTTCTCTAGCTAACTTAGCCTCATAGAGTCCACTAGCTGTCGTACCTGATAGATACTGGCTAAGCAAGGGATAGGTTTTATAGAGAGAATAAGCCTTTTGAGCCAGTAGAACCTTACAGCCAGCCTTTTCTTGAACCTCTTGTAGAATGCGGCAATTCTCTTCTAATTTTCCTAAGTCAATGATATAAGAAGGCGTTGGTACTTGTTCTAATTTCATTAGTCCACCATTTGTGGATTTCAACCACAACCCATGGCAAACCGTATTTATTCAAAGCTTCCATGAATGGGTCTGGATCAAACTCTTCAAGGTTATAAACTCCTGGTTGTTTCCAAGTGCCATCCATCACTAATTTTGTCCCAATCATGGCTGGAACACCTGTTGTATAAGAAATAGCTTGTGAACCAACTTCGGCGTAACATTCCTGATGGTCGCAAACATTGTAGATGTAGATGGTCTTTTCAACGCCATCTTTGACACCTGTAAAGATACATCCAATATTAGTTTTGCCAACAGTACGTGGGCCAAGGCTGGCAGGATCTGGAAGTAAGGCTTTCAAGAATTGGATTGGTACGATTTCTTGGCCATTAAAGTTAATGGTATCAGTACGAAGGAGCCCTACATTTTCCAAGCATTTCATATGCGTTAGATAAGATTGACCAAAAGTCATAAAGAAACGAATACGTTTGACACCTGGAATGTTTTTCGCCAATGATTCAATTTCTTCATGGTGAAGGAGATACATGTCTTTTTGTCCCACTTGAGGGAAATCATACTCGCGCTTGATAGACATGGCTTCGACTTCGACCCATTTTCCATCTTCCCAGTAAGAACCTGGCGCTGAAACCTCGCGTAGATTGATTTCTGGGTTAAAGTTTGTCGCAAACGGATAACCGTGGTCACCACCATTACAGTCTAAAATGTCGATATAATGGATTTCATCAAAATAGTGTTTGAGAGCATAGGCTGAAAAGACACTAGTCACACCTGGGTCAAAACCAGAACCAAGAAGAGCAGTCAAGCCTGCTTCTTTGAATTTCTCTTGATAAGCCCACTGCCATGAGTAGTCAAAGTAGGCTGTAAAACCAAGTTCCTTACAACGTTTCTCATAAATAGCACGCCACTCAGGGTCTTCTGTGTCTTCTGCTTCATAGTTGGCCGTGTCGATATAGTGAACTCCAGTCGCCAAACATGCGTCCATAATGGTTAAATCTTGATAAGGAAGGGCTACATTTAAAACAGCTTCTGGTTTGTAGCTTTTAATCAAGGCAATGACTTCTTCGACATTATCTGCATCAAGAGCAGCAGTCTCAATCTTTGTACTTGTTTTGTCTTCTAATTTAGCCTTCAAGTCATCGCATTTTGACTTGGTACGGCTAGCAATCATAATTTCTGTAAATGTTTCGCTATCTTGGCAAATCTTTGAAATAGCAACTTGGGCAACGCCCCCACATCCAATAACTAGTAAACGACTCATTTTTTTCCTTCCTCTTCTTCTAAAATGTCCTCAACATACTTGGGCAACATAAAGGCTCCCACGTGTAAGTTTGCAGTATAGTATTCTGTGAAAAGCTGGCGTTTTTTCCAGCCTTCCTTGTCAAAATCTTTGACAGGGTGGTATTTCTTCGATGCAAATCCAAACAACCAATAGCCAGCTGGGCTAGTTGGAATATGGGCCTGATAGACCCGACTGATTGGAAATGCTTGATTAACCTTACGGTGCATACTTCGGCAAGCCGACTCATCCTCGTCAAAGAAGGGACTCCCATGCTGGTAGATCATGATGCCGTCTTCCTTCAGAGCTCGATAACTATTACCGTAAAATTCCTTGGTAAAGAGACCTTCTGTATGGCCAAATGGATCTGTCGCATCGTTGATGATAATATCGTAATCATCTTCGCAGTTTCGCAAAAAGCGTAGCCCATTTTGGTAGTAAATGGTGACACGAGGATCATCTAGCCCTGCAGCAAAGTCTGGGAAATACTCACGACAGACCTCAACCAACATCTCATCTGGTTCCACAATATCGATTTGCTCCAGTTCAGGATAAAGTGTTAATACTTGAGCAACACCACCGTCACCACCCCCAATAACCAAGACTTTCTTTGGATTTGGGTGCACAGCCATGGGAACATGGACGGTCATTTCATTGTAGACAAAATCATCCGCATCTGAGAACAAGACATGACCATTTAAAATCAGTATTTTCCCAAAAGCTGGCGTATCCAAGACTTCGATATCCTGCCATTCACTTTTACCAGCGTAGAGTTGCTTGGCTGTTCTCAGGGACAATTTCACATCTGGAGTATGAACTTCAGAAAACCATAAATCCATCTAGTTCTCCTTTCTCTTAATGACGTTGATGTGATTGACCTCAGGATCTTCCGTCCCTTGGAGGGAGCAACCACGTTCCTTGGCAAATTGGATATAGTCTACAATTTCACGTGTAATGCGTTCACCAGGAGCCAAGATAGGAATCCCTGGAGGATAGCACATGACAAATTCTCCACAGACCTGTCCAACAGATTCATCCAAGGTCAAACTTTTTCTCTCTGAATAGAAGGCTTCTTGTGGAGACAGCACTAACTCAGGCTGAATATATTCTCCGGCTATCAAGTCCTTCCCATCTCTTGAATAGAGTCTCTTGATATCAGCCAAAGCACCGACTAAGCGCTCGATGTCTTGGATACGGTCACCAATCGAAATATAGGCCAAGATATTGCCAATATCACCAAACTCGATCTGAATGTCGTATTCGTCTCGTAGGAGGTCATAAACCTCGATACCTGTTAAGCCAATACCCTGAGTGTAAACTGACAACTTGGTCACGTCAAAATCGCAAACGGCAACACTATCTATTAACTCTTTTGAGTAGGCATAGTAGCCACCGATAGCATTGATTTCACGACGAGCATACTCTGATAACTCAATGACCTTCTCAAACGACTCTTTACCACGAAGGGCTAAGTTGCGACGTGAAATATCCAAACTAGCCATCAGCAAATAAGAGGCGGATGTTGACTGGGTAAGATTGATAATCTGACGAACGTACTCGGGATTCATCTGCTCCCCGATTAAAAGAAGCGAGCTTTGTGTCAAACTCCCACCAGACTTATGCATGGAAACTGCTGCCATATCAGCACCTGCATCCATAGCAGAAATTGGAAGTTTATCTGTAAAATGCAAATGCGCTCCGTGGGCCTCATCTACTAAAACCAGCATACCAGCTTCATGAGCCATTTCCGTTAAACCCTTGAGGTCTGAACAAATTCCATAGTAAGTAGGATTGTTAATTAGGATAGCTTTGGCATCTGGATGCTCCTTAATTGCCTGCGCAACTCGGTCATTTTCAAGACCTAAAGCGATACCAATCTTAGGATCTACACTCATCTCGATATAGATGGGAATGGCACCACATAGAACCAACGCATTGATAGCAGATTTATGGACATTACGTGGCAGAATAATCTTATCTCCAGCCTTGCAGGTTGACAGAATCATAGTCTGCACCGATGAAGTTGTTCCCCCCAATCATGAGAAAGGCATGGCCTGCTCCAAAAGCATCTGCAGCCAATTCCTCTGCATCCCGAATAATCGAAATGGGGTGGCCAAGATTATCCAAGGGTTTCATCGAATTGACATCAATGCCTACACATTTTTCACCTAGCAGTTCGACAAGTTCTGGATTTCCTCGTCCACGCTTGTGACCTGGAACATCAAAGGGAACAATCCTTTTCTTGCGTAACTTCACCATGGCCTCATAAATTGGGGCTTGATTTTGATCTAACTCCTTCAAGACTTACTCCTTTACCGTATTTTTAGTGCCTCAAGAAGATAAAGGCAACTAAAGGTTGACTCATGAAAAAAGAGCAGGTTTTCACCTGCTCTGCAATCTTCTGACGTTTTTATGTTTGTTTCTTTTGAGTATGTCTGTTCCTGATGTTTCCAAACTCTCTAGTAGCAAATATTACGTACTTTATTGATCGTTTCACAAGATGACGTGTGCTTTCACCACACTAAAAATTTATGAATTAGGACAAGTGTCCTAACATCAACTTATAAAAGTAGGCTTTTAACCCTATCAATAATGTGGTTTTTCAACCACGCTTCGGCATTCAACCCTGCCTGTCCGTAGGCATTTTTTACTCGGGTTTATATTGCTAGAAAACATCATCTCATTTTCTAAGCTCCATTACTATATCATGTTTCCAAGAACTTGTAAAGCCTTTTACGAAAAAAATATAAAAAAGTTCGCAAAATATTTGGATTTTATTTGATTTAATACTCATTATTCTCTTGTAAACGATTATAAAGTGAACAAAATGTTTATCGTATTTAATTTAAAATTTTTATGCTATTCAATACTCTTTACATTCGATGTTTGTTCTATCAGAGAAGATGTCGACATTTTTATATCATTAAAATCGTGCAACTTTTTTCAGATACTTTTAAAAGATTGATTTCCTTATATTTTTCCTTTATACTGGATAAAAAGGAGAATAGTATGTCAGAAACAAATCACGAAATTGATTCAAATTTTGCAGGTCGTTTAAATATCCTGCGTGCGGGTGTTCTTGGTGCCAATGATGGGATTATTTCCATTGCTGGTGTGGTTATTGGGGTTGCCAGTGCCACGAGCAATATCTGGATTATCTTTTTATCTGGATTTGCAGCTATTTTGGCCGGTGCCTTTTCAATGGCGGGTGGAGAATATGTATCCGTTTCAACTCAAAAAGATACTGAGGAAGCGGCTGTTGCGCGTGAGAAACTCTTGCTAGACCAAGATATGGAACTAGCCAAAAAGTCCCTCTATGCTGCCTATATCCAAAATGGAGAATGCGAAACCTCTGCCCAACTCTTGACCAACAAGGCCTTTCTTAAAAATCCACTCAAGGCTCTGGTAGAGGAAAAATATGGGATTGAGTATGAAGAGTTTACCAATCCTTGGCATGCTGCTATCTCTAGCTTTATTTCTTTTTTCCTTGGTAGCTTGCCACCAATGCTTTCAATTACCATTTTCCCAAGTGAATACCGCATCCCTGCTACTGTCCTTATCGTCGGTGTTGCCCTTCTTCTCACTGGTTATACTAGTGCCAGACTTGGAAAAGCTCCAACCAAAACAGCTATGATTCGGAACCTTGCTATTGGTCTCTTGACCATGGGAGTAACCTTTCTGCTAGGACAACTTTTCAGCATTTAATACTCTTCGAAAATCTCTTCAAACCACGTCAGCGTTGCCTTGCCGTATGTATGGTTACTGACTTCGTCAGTCTTATCTACAACCTCAAAACTGTGTTTTGAGCTGACTTCGTCAGTTCTATCTGCAACCTCAAAGCAGTGCTTTGAGCAACCTGCGGCTAGCTTCCTAGTTTGCTTTTTGATTTTTATTGAGTATAAAACACAAGAAATACCTCGATTTTGAAGTCGAGGTATCTTTTTTACATTTGCACAATTTTACGATAACTTCTTGAAGTAATCATGAAAATCAGCACATAGGCGATGAGGAAGATAGCGCAGATAGACAAGGTCACAATCAACATCATATTCGTATCTATTACACCAATCACTTTTAAAATCAGACTAAGCATATGGTAGGCAAAGGCTAGATGTATGAAGGCAAAGAGCAAAGGAAGGAAGAAAACAGTTAAAACCTGTTTGTTAATGGTTTGCTTGATTTGCTTCTGATCCAAACCGACTTTCTGCAAGATAATAAAGCGCTCACGGTCTTCATATCCTTCAGAAATTTGTTTGTAGTAGATGACCAGAACGGTTCCGACCATAAAGATAATGGATAGGAAAATACCAATAAAGAAGACACCACCAAAGAGGGCACTCATTTGAGCACTAGCATCTGCTAGATTGCTACCATACACATAGCTACCTTCAGTGTTTAATTGAGCATTAAACTGATTAAGGTAGTTTTCATATTCTTCAGCTACCTTGAGTTGTTCTTCTTCACTGATATTTACATTCATACCACCGTAAAGTTGATTATAGATAGCTGAATCTGGGAATTGGTCCAAAAAAGCTTGTAGTTTAGGAACAACTATATAATTGTAATCAGTAGTCAAGATATTAAACTGATTTGGGACATGGTTGACAATAAAATCTTTATTAAATTCTTCTTTCACAGAGAATTGATGATCATTTAGAGTTAGTACTTTCTGTCCTTTCAGTCCGTCATTTTTGGCAAAGAGACCGACCTCATTTCCTGATAGAGAAAGTTTTTGACCAGTCATATTTTCATAATCTTTTTGGTCAAATACCATGAAAACCGTTTTTGGTTGGACACGGTTTTGTCCTTTTTCAAAAATAGTTAACTTGGTTCCTTCTTGATTTGCAATACCAAAGTTACTGTAACGAAGAACTTCTTTCTCTTTGACACTATAACCTTTGTCACTTGCAAACTGGCTCAAGAGTTTGTCCAAATCTTCTTTTTCAACATTTTTTCCAGAAATTCCAAAATCATGCGGATTCATCACTTTTTTAAAGGATTCTGAGGCATTGAAAATGCTTGTCGCTGCTGACATGGTTACCAAGACCATTGTTGACAAGATAGCGATGGTTGCTAGTCCAACCGCATTTTTCTTCATACGGAAAATCAAGTTGGAAACAGATATGAGGTTATTAGGTTGGTAATAATATTTCTTGTTTTTCTTCAAAATTTGGAGGAAAACGGTAATTCCTGCATTAAACAAGAGATAGGTCCCAAAGATAACCAGTAAAACAGCTAGGAAGAAAGTTGTTAAGGCTGTAAGAGGATCTTTTACCGTAAGGGCAAGATAATATCCAATCCCTAAACTTATGGAACCAAGAATAGTTTGGAGAGGTAGGAAACGACCTTTTTTCTCACCACTAGCTTTCTCACGAGAGAGCTGGAGAGCATTCATACGGGCGATTCGAAGGGCATTCAGGATCATGAGGCCTAGGAAAATCAAACCGAAGACAACAAGTACTGCAATGACAACATTCATTTGGAAGGTAGCGACTAGCTCAACCTTTAATTTCATCAGTTTGAGCAAGAAAGCGAAAATTAACTTGTCAAACAAGGCTCCAATACCGATACCCGCTCCAACAGTTAGAATCCCAAATACCACTAACTCCTTAAAGGTCATACTGATAAGATGACGCTTCTCCAAGCCCAACATTCCATAAATCCCTAGTTCCTTGGAACGGTTCTTCATGACAAAACTATTGGCATAGAGGACGATAATGGCTGACGCAAGGGTGACGACAAACATACCAAATCCAAGTGTAGCCTGAATGGTTGTTCCTCCACGGATTTCAGCAATCTTGGGATTGAAGGTTAGAGAGTAAAAGAGATAGGTGACAGTGACTGCCAAGAGAACAGCCAGCGCAAAAGGATAGTAGAGTTTGCGGTTTAATCAAGTTCGATACCGCTAACTTATTGGTTAATCGAAACATACTAATTCACCTCGCTTGCCATGACAGTCAAGGTATCAGAGATCTCTTGGAACATCTGACGTTCCGTCTTCTCTCCACGGTAGATTTGGTTGTAAAGAATGCCGTCCTTGATAAAGAGTACACGTTTAGCTCTGCTGGCTGCTGCTGTTGAGTGGGTTACCATGAGAATAGTTTGGCCACGCTCATTGATTTCATCAAAGACATCAAGTAAGGCTGCAGAGGACTTGGAATCAAGGGCACCTGTTGGCTCATCCGCAAGGAGAATTTCAGGTTCTGTGATGATGGCACGTGCTACTGCTACACGCTGTTTCTGACCACCAGAAATCTCGTAAGGATACTTCTCTTGCAATTGGTTGATGCCTAGATTCTCAGCTGTCACCACCAATTTCTTCATCATCTCCGTAATAGGTCTTCTTGACAAGACAAGGGGGAAGCAAGATATTATCTTTTACAGAGAGAGTATCTAACAAATTAAAGTCTTGGAAGACAAATCCTAGCTTTTCACGACGGAAGCTAGAAGCCTGTGAATTTTTAATAGTTGCTGTGTCTGTTCCATTCAGGTAAACCTGACCACGAGTTGGTTTATCCAGCATAGCTAGAATATTGAGAAGAGTTGATTTACCAGAACCAGACTCACCCATGATGGCAACGTAGTCACCCTTTTCTACGGTAAAGTGAATATCCTTGAGGGCTTCTACTTGGTTGCCCTGAAAACGAGTTTTATAAATTTTTTGAACGTGTTTTACATCTAAAAGTGTCATGAGAATCTCCTTTCTTAATATCCCATCAAATGAAATGTTGCTTGCATCATAGCGCATCCCAGCTGAACACGCTCGATATCTTTGTGGCTTGGTTTTCTTGTTTCTTATGTAAGATTTGTTTCATGATGTTACTCCTTTGTTCTTTATGAGTCTAGTTTACATCAAAAAAAGACCGCTTGCCATAACCTAACCTTACAAAAGAGACTTTAATCTTACATTTTTGTAAGATTGGGGGAAATGTAAGCAAAATTACTTAGAAAATAATTTGATTTTCTATTTTTAAAATTTTAAAATATAAGTGTAAAAAGGCTTACTTTGGAAAGGAGGAAGCGGAAACTAACATTTGAGTAAGCTTACCTAGATAACATACCATTAAATTTAACACTTGCAAGTTGTTCAACCTATAAGGAAAGAAGGGGCGCTTTAATGAAACACAAAGAACATATACTCATCGGACTTCTCTATCTCCTCTCTCCATTCATCGGTCAGCTCTTAGTTGATAAAACATACTTTATCGGTACAGAATTTACAGCTACTGCTTATGCTATTTGCTGGCTATCAGTTGTTATCAGCATCCACCATTTTTCAAAAAATGTATTGTCTCAGCATGAAAAATAGATTAGAAAAAATGAGTTTAAAATCATGCTTTTAGTTTGTAGATGAAGCTGGCGAAATATTATTAAAAGTAAAAAAGCTTTAAATCAAGCAGTTTAGACTATTGATTTAAAGCTTTTTGCTTATTCTAAATCTTTTGTAAAACCTCACCAAAACCAGCCTTCATTATCGTCAATGGCTTGGGCTTCTTTTCGTTTGCGTGGGCCTGTTCCATACATTTCTGCTTCGATGTCTTCCTTGGTTGGCATGATAGTAGCTAGGATTATATAGATAATCACACCAAGTCCAAAATTTGCGACTGTAAAAATAGCAAATAGAAAACGTACAAGGGTAACATCAAAGTTCCACTTGTCTGAAAGACCTGCCAGAACTCCTGAAATCATGCGATTTCGTCTCATTTTATAAAATTTACTGTTCATGGTATTACCTCTTTCTACTAGGTTAGACATAGTATATCATGGTCAGGTATGACTTTCATCGGTCCTCAGGCTGATTTATCAGTAGCAACTTACCACGACAAACTCCACAGCGATAGCGTTTGGTATCAATCCTTCGCTTACGCTGATAACTTTGCTGGCAGGACTGGCAACGATAGAGTTTGATTGACTTGGAGTTGCTATTGGGTAAGGATGGCACAAAGCGTAATCCATCCACTGCTTTCAAAAGTTCCTTAAAATCCCGATCCTTGTGTTGATAGCCCTTCCCTTGGAAATAAAGGTGATAATGACAGAGTTCATGTCGGATAATTTTTCTAAAAACGTCCAGACCCAGTTCCTGATAAACCTTGGGATTAAAATCCAAATGCCCATCTTTTGGGAAAAATCGCCCACCTGTCGAACGTAGACGAGAATTCCACTGGACTTGATGGATAAAAGGTCTGCCGAAGTCTTCTAGTGAAACCTGCTTAACGTAATCAGTCAGTTTCATTTGGAGCTAGGAGCGACAGATTGACTTTCACGTTCAGTATCGATTTTCTTGACCCAAACTGTTACCAAATCTCCGACGGACACCACTTGGCTTGGGTGTTTGATAAATTTGCGGCTCATATGGGAAATATGAATCAGGCCGTCCTCATGAATTCCAATGTCAACGAAGGCACCAAAGTCAACTACATTACGCACCACTCCTTCTAGCTTCTGACCAACCACTAAGTCTTTGATATCTAGGACATCTTGGCGGAGAACTGGAGCATCAAAGGAATCACGGAAATCTCGACCTGGTTTGAGAAGGTCAGCAATGATATCTTTAAGGGTTTCTGGACCAAGGTCTAGTTCTTGCGCCATTTCTTTGACTGAAAGGGACTTGAGTTTGCCTTGGGCCACTTCATTCAAGTCCTTGATATCCAAGCGTTTGAAGAGCTCCTTAACAGCAGCGTAATTTTCTGGGTGAACTCCTGTATTATCAAGGATATTGCTACTTTCAGGGATACGAAGGAAACCAGCTGCCTGTTCAAAGGCTTTAGCCCCCAGACGAGGAACTTTCTTGATTTGGGCGCGTGAAGTGATTTTTCCTTCTTCTTCACGATACTTGACGATATTTTCAGAAATGGTTTTATTGAGTCCAGCGACATGGGAAAGAAGAGCTGGGCTGGCTGTATTGACATTGACACCAACTTGGTTCACCACGGTATCTACGACAAAGTCCAGACTTTCAGACAATTTTTTCTGGCTGACATCGTGCTGGTACTGGCCGACACCAATTGATTTTGGATCGATTTTGACCAATTCAGCAAGAGGATCTTGCAAACGACGGGCGATAGAAATAGCTGAGCGTTTTTCAACGGTTAAGTCTGGGAACTCCTGACGAGCAAGTTCGCTGGCAGAATAGACAGAAGCACCACTTTCATTGACGATAACATAGCTGACTTCAGGGAAATCTTTAAGAACCTCCGCCACAAAGGCTTCACTTTCACGACTGGCCGTTCCATTTCCGATGGCAATAATTTCCACGCCGTATTGACCAATCAAGTCTGCCAACTCTTTCTTGGCTTCTTCGATTTGACGAGCTGATGCTGGTTTGACAGGATAAATGACCTGAGTTGTCAGCATTTTCCCTGTTGCATCCACGACAGCTAGCTTGGCACCTGTACGAAAGGCAGGGTCAAATCCTAGAACCACGCGCCCTTTCAGAGGAGCAACCAAGAGGAGGTTGCGTAGGTTGTCTGAAAAGAGTTGGATAGCTCCTTCTTCTGCTTTCTCAGTCAATTCTGTACGAATACGGCGCTCGATAGCAGGCAAGACTTTTTTCTTAACAGATTGCTGAACTACTTCATCTATATAGGCATTTTTGACCTTAAAACGAGCAGCAAAGAAGGCAAGAATACGGTCCGTCGCATGTTCAAAGCCGACCTTCAAGACACCTAGCTTCTCCCCACGATTGAGGGCCAAAGTACGATAACCCTGCATATTTCCAACCGTCTCTGAAAAATCATAATAAATCTGAAAAACCTGCTTTTCATCAAGACTTTCATCCTTGACTTGAGAAGTGAGTTTAGAGTGTCTCAGCACCTCCTGATAAGTCATGGAACGCAAGGTCACATCTTCCGATAAGGCTTCGACCAAGATATCAACTGCACCAGACAATGCTTCCTTACCAGTCGCAAATCCTTCACAGACAAACTTTTCAGCCTCTTTCTCTAAGTCGGCTACATTCTGCAAAATCAAGCGAGCAAGAGGAAAGAGTCCAGCTTCACGGGCAATGGTTGCCTTGGTACGACGCTTTTCCTTGTAAGGAAGGTAGAGTTCTTCTACGTCTGCTAATTTTTCGGCAGCTAAGATAGCTTCTTCCAACTCCTTGGTCAACTTGCCTTGTTCTTGAATCTTTGCTAAGACAGCTTCCTTACGGTCGTTGAGGTTGGTCAGACTTTTATCCAAGTCAATAATGGCCTTAATCGCCACCTCATCCAGACTACCAGTCATGTCCTTACGATAACGCGCGATAAAGGGAATAGTAGCCCCTTCAGCAGTCAAACTTAGAACGGTATCAATTTGCTTTTAACGTCACTCCCAAATCTTGGGAGATTTTTTTCATATTTTTTTATCCATGAATCTATTATACCACAAGCTAAACGTTTCAAATTATCTCTTACAATTTTAAAACATAAGTTGGGAAATAAATTTACTTCATTTCAATATTCTATTCATTGAGAAGGTTGCAATTTAATTCTAATAGTTTACAAAAGGACTAGTGATTAATTGCACTGTTTTTATTTTTTACAAAACGCTTTATAAAGGTATTTGTTGAAGTTAACGAATCAATTTTCAGAGCAAATAAAAAATCGCAAGCCTGAGCCTGCGGTGGGGATAATCTTTTTTGAAATTTTGAAACAAAAAAGGAGCATTTAAGCTCCCCCCTTTGAAATAACGGACACTTGGCTGGTCGGTGTACCCAGCATCTCAGATACCTTTTTCAAGGTGCGGCAGGAACCTTTCTGCCCTCAAATGTCTTGCGTTAATGTTATTCTAGCACCATCTACTTTTTTTGTCAAACTTTCTCAATCTACCAGACTTAATCAGGATTTATAAAGCTCTATTATTCATTAGATACTCAATTTTAACTTTTCCCTTTTCCTCAAAATAATAGTATAATAGAGGTAGAATTTAGAATCGAGGTACACCTATGGCTGTAAAATTTACAAAACGAGACGACTTGGACAAGATGTTTGAAGAGTTTGCGAAACTCCCTGATTTGAAGCAAGTCACTTTCCCTGATGACAAAGAGAAAAAAGCCAAAGCAGAAAAGAAAAACTAGATGACTGCTTTCCAACAACTCCCGTCTAGTGTGCTTCAGACTGGGGCTATTTTTCTCTCTATAATCATTGAAGCCCTACCCTTCGTTCTGATAGGAAGTATTGTTTCAGGACTGATTGAGGTTTATATCACACCTGAAAAGGTTTATCATTTTCTCCCTCGAAATCGTTGGGGGAGAATCTTTTTTGGGACCTTCGTTGGGATACTTTTCCCTTCTTGTGAATGTGGAATCGTCCCCATTATCAATCGTTTTCTGGAAAAAAAGGTTCCCAGTTACACGGCTGTTCCCTTTCTCGTAACAGCACCTGTTATTAATCCTATTGTCCTCTTTGCGACCTATTCTGCCTTTGGCAACTCCTTCCATATCGCCCTATTGCGAGCTCTTGGTTCCATTATTGTAGCTGTGATACTTGGGATTTTTCTAGGATTTTTCTGGCAAGAACCGATTCAAAAAGAAAATCGTCTGGCCTGTCATGAGCATGATTTTACTCACTTAAGCCCTGCCAAAAAAGTTTTTCAGGTCTTTGTGCAAGCAATTGATGAATTTTTTGATACGGGACGTTATTTGGTATTTGGCTGTCTCTTTGCTTCTATGATACAGGTCTACGTTCCGACTCGGATTCTGACCTCTATTAGTGCAACCCCTCTTTTTGCCATCTTGCTCTTGATGCTTTTGGCCTTTCTTCTTTCTCTCTGTAGTGAGGCGGATGCCTTTATCGGAGCTTCTCTTCTCTCGAGTTTCGGATTGGCACCAGTTATGGCCTTTTTGGTGATTGGCCCAATGCTGGATATCAAAAATATTCTCATGATGAAAAATTACTTGAAAGCACGATTTATCAGTCACTTCATTATGATTGTGACTCTTGTCGTCTTAGTATATTCTCTCTTGATTGGAGTCATCCTATGATTCGGTTTTTAGTTTTAGCTGGCTATTTTGAATTGACCATTTATCTCCATCTGTCAGGAAAATTAAACCAGTACATCAACATGCACTATTCCTATCTGGCCTATATCTCCATGGTACTTTCTTTTATCTTGGCAATTATTCAATTGTATATCTGGATGAAGCAAGTCAAAACCCACAGTCATCTGAACAGCCGATTAGCGAAGGTTACTAGTGTTGCTCTTCTGGCTATTCCTATTGTCGTCGGCTTAACTTTCCCAACTGTTAGCTTGGATTCTCAGACCGTTTCAGCAAAAGGCTATCATTTTCCCCTATCGGAAGGAACGGATCAAGCCATTCAGACAAGCGAAGGTACGACAAGCCAATATTTGAAACCAGATACCAGTTCTTATTTTTCAAAATCAGCCTATGAAAAAGAAATGCGAACGGCAGCGGATAAATATTTGTCCCAAGATAGCATTCAGATCACTAATGAAAACTATATGGAAGTCATGGAAGCTATCTACGACTATCCAGATGAGTTTGAGGGCAAGACAGTCCAGTTCACAGGTTTTGTCTATAATGACCCCAGTCATGCCAATAGCCAATTTCTGTTCCGCTTCGGCATTATCCATTGTATCGCGGATTCTGGTGTCTATGGATTGCTGACCCAGGGAAATACCCGTCAGTATGAAAATAACACTTGGATAACAGCCAAGGGAAAACTGGTCAATCACTACCATAAAGAACTCAAACAAAACCTCCCAACCTTGGAAATCGACAGCTTTATCAAAGTCGATAAACCAGAGAATCCCTATGTATATCGCGTGTTTTAAAAAGCAAACCAAGTTCATAAAAAACTCTAAGCAGGCAGAGCCTGCTAACTCATGACAGAAAAAGAAGTTTATCTTATAATGAAGATGAACAATACCAATCCATAGTGTTTAATAGGGCTTTTCCTAGCCTCTACAAAAAACTGGATGAACAAGAGTCATGAAATAACTCGAATATGCCTTGAGCATGAAAATAAAATTACAATTAGCCTCTTGTTCTATTGTTCAAATAGTTAACAGGAGGTTTTTATAATGGAAGTCATGATTGAAACGTGTTGTGGTATTGATGTCCACCAAAAATCCATTGTTTGTTGTATTCTAGATGGTCCACTAGATACTAATAAGCCAAAGAAAATTCAGAAGAAATTTGGGACAACTACTGTAGCTCTTCACAATGCCTTAGATTGGTTGGTATAGTTGCTTAGTTTAAAATAACCAGCTTATAATAAAGCTATGGCATTTAGATTACATCAAAGAAGGACACAGCCATGTCGAGGCAGCTAAAGTTTTTGATGTTGGCGTCAAAACTCTCTTCACGTGGGAAAAGAAAGACGTGAACAAGGACACTTAGAGAGGAAAAAGCGAGTCGTCAAAAAGCGGAAGATCTCTTTAAAAGAATTAAAAGCCTTTGTAGAGGCTCATCCAGACGCTTTTTTACAGGAAATTGCGGCACATTTTGATTGTGCTGTTCCTTCAGTATGGGCAGCTTTAAAGTAGATTAAGGTCACTTTAAAAAAGGACGACTAGCTTTAAGAAACAAGATCCAGAGAAAGTCGCTGAATTTCTTGATATTTTGAATAGCTTAAAAGATTTACCAGTCGTATATATTGACGAAACGGGAATCGACCGCTACCTTTATCGTCCCTATGCACAGGCTCCTAGAGGGGAGAAAGTCTATGAAAAGATTAGCGAACGGCGTTTTGAGCGGACTTCAATTGTTGCAGGACAAGTAGACGGAGAGTTTATAGCTCCCATGATTTACAAGGAAAGTATGACGAGCGATTTCTTTGTGGAGTGGTTCAAAATGCAACTCCTGCCTGCTTTGAAGACACCTCATATCATTGTTATGGACAATGCTAGTTTTCATCCCAAGAACATCTTGGATGAACTTTGCATTCAAGATAAACACTTTTTCTTACCTCTACAGCCTTATTCCCCAGATTTGAATCCTATTGAGCAAGCTTGGGCTATCTTGAAAAAGAAAGTGACGGATTTATTAAGGGAAGTTCCCAATATTTTCAAATATTTAGAGCGCTTTTTTAAAACTAAATGACTATAATACGAGGGATTTGATGATTTTTCTTGATGATAGAAGACTCAGCGGCCATCATTTTAGAGCATATATTTATAATGGATTGAATCTAGAATAGTACACAACTAATTCTAAAACCTGTATAGAAATTAATTTGAATTCACTAATCTTTTTGTTCGTATCTTATTTCAATTCACTATATAACTCAATTCCATAATAAAACACCTCAAAAGTTAGATTTTCTAGCTCTAACTTTTGAGGTGCAGCTCATTTATGTATGATAGTCTTTTGGTATTATTTCATCTATCTTTGTTAAAAGAAAGAATATTTATTATGAATTTGGATCTTCGAGACTACGACCATGTAAACCTTTTTCACGTTGGACTTGGCGTAGTTTTTCTGGTGTAACATCGTTTCCTTCTTCATCCACAATTTTGATTCCCTCAATGTGGTGACGAACAGAGCGACGATAACCTTCGATGTACTCCTCACGTAGTTTAGCTTGTTCCACTTTTTCTTCTGGTGTCAAGCCTTCTGCTTTTTTCTTTTTAGCAAGCTCGTTGATACGATCAATTTTTTTCTGATCCATTTCTTCTCCTTTGTGATAAGATAAAGTCCGTTTATCAAATTTTATTTAGTGTTAATTTGGTTAAAACGTGCAAGTTTAGCTGCTTTCTTGGTTAATTGCGACAAGATAGCCAAACGATTTACGGACTGCTTCATTTTCAGCCATAACCATGGTATTCTCAAAGAATGCATCAATAACTGGGCTAAGGGCAAAGAGTTGTTTCAATTGTTGACTTGCAGATCCTGATAAAGCAAGTGTTTCTACTGCTTCTGCCAAGGCTTTCTCTTCTTCATTCTCAAAGAGAGCTGAATCAACTGTAGCAACTCCTTCTGCCTTCTCAGCCAAATTAAAAGCACGAGAAAGTGATTCGACAGACGATTTGAAATCTTCTTTCTTGCTTGCTTCTACGAGAGCATTTGCTGCTTCCAACATATCCGCCACAACAAAGTTTGACCCTGCAAGAACGGCTTCCTTAATATCTTTTGGAGTAGAGCCCATCATCTTATCAACACGAGCCTTGATAAAGTCCATAACCTCTGTCTTATTTTCATAAGTCAAGCTGTCAAATTTCAAAGCATAAAGGCTATCAATCAACTCATCCATAGCAATGTGCCAACCAAAGGCATCCAAGATACGAACCACACCTTGGGTCGCACGACGAAGGGCATAAGGGTCATTAGACCCTGATGGAATCAAGCCTACTGAGAAGAAACTCAAAATCGTATCCAATTTGTCTGCAATGGCAAGCACTGCACCGACCTTGCTCTCTGGAAGTTCTCCTTCGGCTGAAGTAGGCATGTAGTGTTCACGAATAGCAGCTGCTACCGCTGGAGTTTCCCCAGCAAGAAGGGCATATTTTTCACCCATAATTCCTTGGAGCTCGTCAAATTCACCAACCATCCCAGTCAACAAGTCAAACTTGTAAATGGCTGCTGCACGGGCTAAGTCAATCGTTTCATCCGCTGACAAGCCTGCTTTTTCTGCCAAGAGAATAGCAATCTGACCAGTACGAATCATGTGTTCACGAAGGGAACCAATTTTCTCATGGAAGGTAACATTGTTTAATTTTTCAACAAGATCTGAAATCACCAATTTTTGGTCTTCACGCCAGAAGAATTCTCCATCTTCCAAACGGGCTACCAAGACTTTTTCATTTCCTTTGATAACATTTTCCAAATACTCTGCGTTTCCGTTACGAACAGAAATGAAGTTTGGCAAGAGTTTGCCATCTTGATCACGAACAACAAAGTAACGTTGGTGTTCCTTCATCGAAGTCACCAAGACTTCTTCTGGAACTTCAAGGCATTTGGCATCAAAGCTTCCCATAAAGGCAGTTGGATATTCTACCAAGTTCAGGACTTCATTAAGCAAATCCGCATCAATTTCGATGCGTACACCATGTTCAACTTCGATTGCCTTGATTTGGTCAACAATCATTTGCTCACGTTCACGTGGATCCGCGATTACAAACTGTGCACGAAGATCTTCTTCATAGCTCAAGGCTGACTGAATCTTAGTTTCTTTTCCCAAGAAACGATGGCCACGGCTCACACGCCCTCCCTTAATATCAAGGAAATCCAAATCAAACTCTTCTTCATCTAAAAGAACAGTTAAAGTGTGAACAGGACGAATGTATTCAAAGCTATTTCCAGCCCAGTGCATGCTGACAGGGAAAGTCAGGGACTTCAAGACATCCACAACACCTGGAACAATGGCTTCAACTGCTTGACCAATTTCTTCCTTAGTGACATAGGCATATTCTTCGCCCTTGATTTCACGAAATTCGATATCTTCGACAGTCAAGCCTTTTCCACGGACAAATCCTTGGGCTGCTTTGGTGAAGTTTCCATCACTATCCAAGGCAATTTTCTTTGCTGGACCCTTGAAATCTTCTGTCAAATCAGACTGTTTGTTTGCAAGACCAGTCACACGAACAGCCAAACGACGTGGTGTTGAGAAGGTCTGAATAGCTTCAAAAGACAGGCGGTTTTCCTTGAGGAAGGCTGCCATTTTTTCGCCTAGTTGTTTTTCACTTGGTGTGACAACATAGGCTGGTAATTCTTCAAGACCGAGTTCTACTAATAAGTTTTTTGTCATGTTTTTTCTCCGAAAAGTATCTTTTTATTTTCCAGCTTGCCTTATGTGATTGGCACGCAAGCAACCAACTTCGTTGTTTCATTGCTAAAATTGGAGCCAAAAGTCTCCAATTTTGCCTAGTATCCTTAGCTTCACTAAGGATACCTTCATCACTGCGGCAACTGGCTCAGGGCTCACTCTGTTCGCCCATTTTCGTAATTTGTCACTTTCTTTATTCTGCGTCTTCTGCTAAGAGCTTAGCTCGTGTTGCTTCATCCAAAAGTGGGTAGCCTAGGCGTTTGCGTTCTGCGACAAAGGTTTTGGCTACAACACGGGCCAAGTTACGAATACGAGCGATATAGCCTGCGCGCTCTGTTACAGATACGGCACCACGCGCGTCAAGCAGGTTAAAGGTGTGTGAACATTTGAGAACATAGTCATAGGCAGGGTGTACCAAGCCTTCTTCCAAGGCGCGACCAGCCTCTTTTTCAAACTTATCAAAGTTTTCAAGCAACATTTCTTGATCCGAAATTTCAAATGAGTATTTTGAATGCTCGTACTCAGGCTGGATAAAGATTTCTCCGTATTTTACTCCATCAGCCCATTCGATATCATAGACAGAGTCAACCTCTTGGATATAAGAAGCCAAGCGTTCCAAACCATAAGTAACTTCAGCAGTCACAGGGCCAGTTGCCAATCCACCGACTTGTTGGAAATAAGTAAACTGAGTGATTTCCATCCCGTCAAGCCAAACTTCCCAACCAAGACCAGCTGAACCAGTTGACGGGTTTTCCCAGTTGTCCTCAACGAAACGAATATCGTGTTCCAAAGGATTGATTCCCAATTTTTCCAAAGATTCAAGGTAAAGTTCTTGGATGTTTGATGGAGATGGCTTCATGACCACTTGGAATTGGTGGTGTTGGTAGAGACGGTTAGGGTTTTCCCCATAACGACCGTCAGCAGGACGACGTGATGGCTCTACATAAGCCGCATTCCATGGCTCAGGTCCGATAGCACGAAGGAAAGTGTAAGGACTCATGGTTCCCGCACCTTTTTCATTATCATAAGCCTGCATGAGCATACAACCTTGGTCATTCCAAAATTGTTGCAAAGTAAGGATGATTTCCTGGAAAGTCAATTTTTTAGACATTATTTACTCCTTTTTATATAAATTACTTGCGATACGAGTCTGCCTCGTCGATCATACGAGGCAAGACGAGTTAGTACTGCGTCTAGCTCAGGCACTCTAGTGCTGAGTGTGGGGTAGCCCGACTGTAAGGAGGTCTCTGCCACTGACGCAGTAAAATGTTAATTTCTTAGACATTGTTTACTCCTTTAGTTTTTATATTTCTTTTTCAATTAATTTCTGCTGAACAAACCAATTTAACAAGGAAAGAGTTTATCTGTATTTGCCCATAAATGATAAGAATCGAAGACCGCTTGTACACTACCTAGATTTTCTACCAACTTATCTATTGTCAAAAAACTACGCCAGTATTCGTAAAAAATACTTGCATAGTTCTTATCATAGGTCGAAGAACAAAAATCATTCAATGAATGCCAACCATACTTCTTCTGAAAAAGTTCTACAAGAGATTGATTACAAATTTTTTCCGCTTGAAATTCCTCTTCTGTCAAGAAATACTTGCAACTAATATATTCAACCATCCCCTCTTCGAACCAGATATAAGAGTCATAACCATCAAAATCATCTAAAAAATGCTCCGACCAATGAGCTAACTCATGTCCTACAATCTGTAAGAGGAAATTTTCAGATAAAGAATGATAGTGACTTTCTATTGCTTGAGTTTGCTGAGAACACTCGTAGTCCATCAACTGATACAAATACAACTCTTTCCAAACAGCTAAATCAGGCGTCATAACCATTCGTCTATTATTTGTATAGGCTGGAACAGCACTTTCCCTAATAATCTGTGTAGCAGCATTAAAACTTGACCAAATAACGGCTTGCGGTAAATCACAGACTGCAAGTTCATTCTTTAAAAAAGATTGATAATCTTTCAACTTTTCAGTATTTCTTACTACAAACTCACGAAATGCAGCTAGTTGACTATCGTCTTTTACAAGATAAAGGTTTTCCACGTCTCTCCTTTCTTTCACACAATAGACTGAATAAGCAAAAGAACCGCGTCCGACAATCCTAGGTTGATTTAACCTAGGGGCGTCAGAAACGCGGTTCCACCCTAATTTATTACTTCATTGTTTTTGAAAATACTACAGAAAGCGCCAGTTCTTTATTTTGCCCTACTTGGCTCCCACTATCCCAAGCTCGCTTGAAGAACGCCATAAGACTTTCTTTCCTGCTTACTATTATATCAAAAATTAGAACAATGTACAATTCTTTTTATGATTTTCTAGAAATCCATATCATCAACTCGTGGAGCACCCGACTGAACAGCTATCGTTTTTAAGGTTTCTCGCTCCTCATGACTCAGTTCAATTCCAAAGCAATCAAGATTAGCCTGAATACGAGACGCTGTGACAGATTTTGGAAGTGGTAAAAATCCTTCTGCTAAGCTCCAGGCCAAGGCTATCTGGGCAACCGATTTTTCGTGATTTGCTGCGATTTCTTGGACTTCCTTGCTATCAAACAGTTCTCCCTGACCAAAAGGCCCCCAAGCTTCCAATAAAATTCCTTTCTCGACAGTAATCTACGACTTCCTCTTGATAGACACCTGGAGCCAAACGAACTTGATTGACCGCTGGAATAATTTTTGCTGTTTCAAGCAAGGCATCCAAATGATGGGGAAGGAAATTACTAACTCCAAGAACACGGATTTTGCCTTCTTGATAGAGGTCTTCCATCGCTCTCCAAACTTCCGCATTTCGGATTTTCCATTGGTCATTTTCTCTGAGCGGTTTTGGATTTGGCCAATGAATCAAATACAAATCCAAATATTCCAAGCCCAGTTTCTCTAAAGACTCTTCAAAAGCCTGATGAGTTTGCTCATAGTTGTGAGTTGTATTCCAGAGTTTGCTGGTTACAAAAATTTCCTCACGCGGAACGCCACTATCTTGAATGGCACGACCAACGCTTTCTTCATTTTTATAAATAGCTGCCGTATCGATATGGCGATAACCTGCCTTTAAAGCCTCTAGGACAGCTTGATAGGCAATCTCCCCATTTTCAGCTTTCCAGGTTCCAAATCCTAGAACTGGAATTGGAACACCATTATTTAAAGTATAAGATTTCATTATTTTTCCTTTCTAAATTAGAAGAAAATCCAAAGAGCCAAATTTTCAAAGAAAACTTATCTCTTTAGATTTTGTATATTATTGGTCACGGTCGTAGTAAAGCTGGTGAGGTTTAAGACGAGTATCTAACAAATCTGGAATTGTTACAAAGTCATAACCTTGCCCTTTCAAATAGTCAATAACCTTCGGTAGAGCATTTACCGTCTCAGCATGGATATCATGCATGAGAATAATAGAACCATTCTTGACTTCACGCTGAATTTCTGTCAAAATAGATGCTTCATTTTTACTTTTCCAGTCCAAACTATCCACATCCCACATAATAAAGCTCAAATCGAGGCTATTGCGAATGTCGTCTGTAATGGCTCCATAAGGGGGACGCATAAGTTTAGAGCTAGAACCCAACACTTTAGTTAGCGCATCCTCAGTATCAGTAATTTGTTTTTTAGCTTCATCAAGGGAAAGTTTTGAAAGCACTGGATGACTCCAACTATGGTTTCCAATAACATGGTCATCCGATTTCATGCGTTTCAAAATCTCTTCATTACCAGAAACATTCTTACCTAAAACAAAGAAAGTTGCCTTGATACCATACTTAGAAAGAGTATCTAATGCTTGATTTGTCGTTGCAGGATTTGGTCCATCATCAAAAGTCAGGGCCACTACTTTACGATTTTTCTTTTCATAATAGTCCTTATATAGCTCTGCATCCTTATCTAATAAATAAGAGGACTGAATGACCTCAAAGAAACTAGATACTGGTAAGGCAATCTCATCTAGATTTTCCACTGCCTGACTTGGATAAAGGATAATTTGGCTATCCTTATAATCAAAGTTCCATGCAGACAGGTCTTGGTCAGAGAAGCCTTTAACAAGCAGATCAATCTTTTCTTGCTCCAATTTCTTATCCTGTAAGAAAGAAGTCAGTCCTTTAATCAGCTGTTCTTTGGCTTTACTAGCATCTGAAAATAATTGATCAAGTGTAAAAGATTTACCATCTTCTGTCAAATGAACTTTTGCCAGACTAGTTTTTTCAGTCTCTTCAACTTTTGACGAAGTTAAATCATAGACTTGTTTCATCACACTTCGGTTGACAATCCCTTTTAAAGTCGAATCCTGTTTCTCCGTATAATAAAAAACCAGATTTTCCTTGTCTTCCAGATTTTCTTTAATATCCTGTGTCATGATGTCTTTTACAGATGAAATCACTTGCTCCCCTTGTAGAGGATAATAGGCAATCACTTCGGCTTTACCCTTACGAAAATGATTTTTCTGATTTCCCTCACTCAATTGATCATCTTTCTCTTTTTTGAGCGATTCAATCCTTTGTTCAAAACTTTGCTTTGTATATATTTTGTATCCAATCATTGAACCAAGGACACAAATACTTACTGAGAAGATAGCTACTAGGGCTATTAGACTCATTCTTATCTTATCGTGATTCTCACGCTTTGCTCTACTTTTATCCATAAGACCATCATATCAAATTCAAGCTATAATTTCAATGATTTTGGAGGAAATAGTATATTAAAAATAACCGATCTCATTGCTGAGAATCGGTTTTCCAATATATTTAATTAAGAAGTTTGTTTTACATAACATAAATTATGTAAAATATCTATAATAATAAATCTTTGACTTTCCCAATTTCACTTTTTGGAATAACTAGGTGAATCATATCTCCGAGATACATTCTGGTTGAGCCGTTAACTGTTTGGCTCTTGCCATTATGAACTTGAGTTGTGATGAGGATATTATGTGGTAAGTTGAGTTCATGTACTTGTTTTCCTGCGATTTTATCTGAAACAGGGATTTCAATAAGTGTGACTTCTCCTTCATCTGACGCTTCTTCAGGTAGCATTTTTTCCAACATAGCCTCATAGACTGGTGCACCCTTGAGTAAATCCATGATGATGTAGGCGACCAAGGTTACTAATCCAAGTGGCATGAGGTTGCGAATATCTCCTACCATTTCGGTTACCAGAATCATAGCGGTTAAGGGTGCCTTAGATATTGCTCCAAAATAGCCACTCATTCCCAGTATGACAAATATAGGGAATTGCTCTTGACTGACAAGTCCAAGATTGACACAAATGACACCAACTAGGGCTCCAAGCAAGGAACCAAGCGCTAAAATTGGTAGGAAAATTCCTCCTGGAAGGCCACTTCCATAGCTAATCATGCTCCAAACAAAGCGAATCAAAAAGTAAACTAATAGAACTTGGAAACTAAAATCTTGCTCAGTTAAGGAAAGAACCAGCTGATTTCCACCACCAAGGATTTGTGGTAAGAAAATTCCCACTGGTATGATGAGAATGAAGGCCAGTATTGGATAATATGCTCTATCCAAACGGATTTTTTGACCAATCCAGTCATAAACTCTACCGACATTGAGTACAGCCTTCTCATAGAGAAAACCGGAAAATCCAAGGAAAATTCCCATAACAAGATAAATCCAGTATTGATCTAGGGTCATGAGTGGGATATTGTCTGGCATATCCAGTACGGGTGTTAGGCCAAATATGAGTAGAGACACAAAATTTGCTACGAGACTAGCTGCTAGAGTAGATACCCAGAAAAAGCGTGAAAAATGGTGATAAACTTCTTCTACCACAAAGAGAAGTCCTGCAATCGGTGCATTAAAGGCTGCAGCTAGACCAGCGGCAGCTCCACTAGCAATCAGGGAGCGTTCCTCTACTGGACTTGATTTGAGCCACTTGGCAATTCCTTTACCACCGACCGCTCCAAGTTGAATACTTGGTCCTTCACGACCCAGCATAAGACCGCTAGCAATAGCAAGAATTCCTAGAATATATTTTTTCCAAAGAACTCCCCACCAGTTGAGAGTCATCAATCCCTTTAATTCGGCTTCGACTTGAGGAATTCCTGAGCCTTTGATATCTTTTTCTGATCGAGTTAATTTCGCACTGAGCCAACAAACTATTAAATAAAATAGACCAATGATAAAAAGATTGCGCACTAGGTGCGCTTGATCTTGATAAAGTCCTTGTATCAGGTGAAAGCCTTTTTCAATTAAAAACCGAAAAGATCCAACGATGATCCCAACGACAAGACCGACGATGATTCCTCGTCCAACTTGGGATAATATGGTACTCTCGGCAAAGGCGAATTCTTTCTTAGAACGGACTATTTCCGACTGTTCCTCCATGGTATTTCCTTTCAATTAACTTTCTTTTTTACCTAAAACCAGGGATTTAACGGGTTCAAAGCTGGTTCGGTGAATTGGGGTAACTCCTAGTTTGTCAAGTCCTTCCAGGTGTTTAGCAGTTCCATATCCTGCATTAGTAGCGAAATCATAGCCAGGAAACTGCTGATCGTAGTCCTTCATCAATTTATCACGGGTCACCTTGGCTACTATGGAAGCTGCTGCGATAGAGAGGGAATTGGCATCTCCTTTGATAATAGAGGTTTGTGAAATAGGCAAGTCCAGTTTCATAGCATCTATCAGGAGGTGCTCAGGTTGAGGACTGAGCTGGGAGATTGCTTCCTGCATGGCTAGTTTGGTTGCTTCATAGATATTGACTTGGTCGATGACTCTATTATCCATGATACCAATGCCGATTGACAAAGCTTGGTTCTGAACGGCTTGGAAAATCTCCAGATGTTTCTTTTTAGGAATTTTCTTGCTGTCGTTGAGACCTTTAATCTTACAATTTTGAGGTAAAATAACGGCTGCAGCGACTACAGGTCCAGCCAGAGGACCACGGCCAACCTCATCAACACCAGCAATTAAGGTCAATCCTTGCTTGTAAAGTTCTTTTTCGTAGGAAAGCATGGATTCCAAACGAAGATCCTCATCCAATTCAGCTTGAATGGCTTTTTTACGCTTGCTGATTTCCTTTTGAACTCCAGAACGATTATCCTGCTCGAGTTCTAAAAAAATAGGGCTATCTAAATCCTTGACTGTTGCAAGGAGTTCTTTGATTTCTTTAATCGTCGCCATCGAGGTCTTCCAATGTATCTAAGGTATAGTTACCGAGTTTGCCGTCGCGGACTTCCTTCACGAAGAGACTGTAAAAGCGGTCATAGTCATCTCGGAAACCGAGAGCACGGGTCATATCCATAATAATAACAGGCGCTTCTTCCTCAATTTTCATTTGTTTGAAGCGTTCAGCCAACTTTTCTGGATAATGTTCTTTGAAATAATTGATACCAAAAATAGTTACCTCATCCATAGGAAGCAACTGGTCTTTGATAGCTCCAGTCAAGGCCAGTTTCAATGCAACAGTTTCATCCTCAAACTTAGGCCAGAGAATCCCCGGTGTATCCAAGATTTCCAAGTCTTTATTTGTTTTGAGCCATTGTTGCCCCTTGGTAACCCCTGGTTTATTGCCGACAACGGCAATTTTCTTACCAGCCAAACGGTTCATAAGAGTGGATTTACCAGCATTGGGAATCCCAATAATCATGGTACGCAAGGTTTCAATCTTGATACCGCGTTCCTTCTGGCGTGTAATCTTATCCGCCATGAGTTTTTTTGCCGCATCTGTTACAACTTTTACAGTCACTTGTTCTTTGGAGTTGATAGCTAGAGTCTGGATTCCCTTTGATTCAAAATACTGACGCCATTCCTTGGTCATTGCTGGGTCAGCCAAGTCCGCCTTGTTTAAAATCAAGAGTTTTGGTTTATCACCAACAATTTTGGTCAACATAGGATTTTGACTAGATAGAGGTAAGCGTGCATCTACCAAAATCGTCACAAAATCAACAAATTTTAAATTTTCCTGTACCTGTCGACGCGCTTTAGACATGTGACCAGGAAACCATTGAATAGTAGCCATTGAGTTTTTTTCCTTTCGTAGCAAGGGTTTAGAGACCCTATTTTATTTTACTATCGTTTGAACATAGAGAGTTTTCAAATGAATGGTGTTCAAACAGTTCTTATTTAATTACATAGAAATCTACTTTATATTATATCATGCCTTCTCTATTTTGTCCGATGATAGCCCTTCAAGCTCCCTGAATAGAAAAAGCGACTCTATAATATTTGTAGTAGGTAAATCCCCTATGGATATTATGGAGTCTATTTTGTGTAGAAAAAGTTCCATAGAAAAAATCATATGTAATCATTACTTTTATCACAAAACCACTCGACATTAAAGACACTAATATCCAGATTCTAGACATCATCAATAAGGATACACACAAGGAAATTATCGCTAAACTGGACTACGATGCTCCATCTTGTTCTGATTGTGGAAGTCAAATGAAGAAATATGATTTTCAAAAACCTTCCTCAAGGATAAAGAAAAGATTGTCAACGCCCTTCAACTACTCTACTCCAACGCTAAATTAGAAGTGACCAATAATCTCATCAAACTTATCAAATGCAATGCCTTTGGTTTTCGGAACTTTGAAAACTTCAAAAAACGGATTTTTATCGCTCTGAATATCAAAAAAGAAAGGACGAAATGTGTCCTTTCTAGATCTTAGCTTTTCTTCAACCTACTACAGTTGACAAAGAGCCCACATTAATTTGATATTCCTAATCAATTTGTTCATATCTTATTCTAATCAACTATATGTTAATTATGATAATTTATCCAATACCCCCTGTGAGAATACGAGAACCACTCATTAATTAGACTAGCGATTTCTTTGGGTGCTTCAGTATAAAGCTCATGGCCAAAGTTCTCTAGAAGAATAGTATCAAAATAGTCTGGCAATTCTTTTAGGGCTTCCTCTCTCCATGTAGCTTCATTAGGATAGCGAGGACTAATAAACAAGGTATCTCCCACTTCTCTCTTAAAAGCTTGTATTTTCCTCCGTAGGCGGAGTATCGCTTCTATATTTTCATAATTTATATCCAACTCATATCTATTATACTTCGCATTCCAGTGATAGAACTGTCTTACGGCTTTCTCCATATTTTCTGACCAATGCTTTGCTTCAGCTTTTTCTTTAGAAATAAGAACATCTAAGTCCGAAACAATTTGAGATTTGATATAGTTTTTAGTTTCCTCTAATTCCGCATCTAAAGTTAAAATCTTATCTAAATCTAGATAGCCACCATCCAAAGAATCAGTTTCTTCACTTCTTGAAATTCCGATGCGAGATAACGAGTCAAATCTCCTCCAAGAGAATGGCCTATCAGACAAATAGATTCTTCCTCTTCTATCAATTTTTTAAACCATGATTTCAATTCTATTTCATCTCGAAGATGCTTTTCATATGGATTCAGAAAACAGACCTGCGAATCTAGTTCTTGAAGAAAATCCTTGCTATGAAAGACATTGCTTCCCAGACCGCCAATAAAAAATGTCTTCATCCAACTACTTAATACTATGCTTATTCATCTTTTGTTCAAAGATAGTCGTGATAATCTGGCGCAATTCTTCGCGTTCTTTTTCTGGGATTTCACCACTTGTTTGAGCTGCAGCGTAGAGTTCAGGGTGTTCAATTGAAATGCGTTTAATCGTACGTGTCGTAGCATGTTTTCTGACGAAAAATGGGATTCGCTTAATCAAGTCTTGCGGTACTAGTGCAAGAATCTTCTCAGCAGTTTCCTTGTCACTAATCTTAGACGTAGTCAGCCCCTTCTTAATCATTTCCTGTTCTTTTTCTGTAAAATCTTTTAATTCCATTCGATTGGTCCTCCTATGTTCACTAAGTTAAATTATATACCAATTGTAGCAAGACGACAAATAGTCTGTTTGTAAAATACTCTCTATACTACAATTTTCCTGTCACTCTTAATTGCTCTTTAATGAAAAATCACAAATCCTTTGGAGAGATGACAAGCTGATTCTCTAATTCTTGGCAATTGCTTGCTAGTGCTACGGTTTCTTTCTCTAAAAGATAATCTTCTGTTGATTGGTTGAATATTGCTTTGAGGACCCGTCCTTCATATTTCCACTGCAAAGCTACTACATCAGGTTTGATTTCTTGGAGGCTATACTTACCATGCTGAATGGTTGATGATGCGTGTTTGCGAATCTTGATTAGATTCTTCATGAAATTCAGCATATCATTGTCACTTGATACACGTTTCCAAGGCATACAACGTCGACAATCTGGGTCTGGACCGCCAGTCAAGGAAAGCTCGGTTCCATAATAGATGCAGGGTGTTCCTTTTTGTAAAAAGAGAAAGACTAGGGCTGATTTAACCAGTTGAACATCCTCATTGGCCGTCCACAAGATTCTCTCTGTATCATGAGAATCCAAGAGATTAAACATTACCTCTGAAATCTGCTGTTTGTAATACATAGATTGGCCATTGATTTCATTGATGAACTGGTCTGTCTTCTTAACACCTCGTAAGAAATACTCTTTGATGCTATCAGATAAAGGATAATTCATGACCGCATGGAACTCATCTCCATTTAGCCAAGGATGAGCCGTATGCCAGACTTCTCCTAGGATATAAAGATCAGGTTTTTTAGCTAAAACTACCTTGCGAAAATCCTTCCAAAACTGATGGTCAATCTCATTAGCCACATCCAAACGCCAAGCATCAATATCAAACTCTTCAATCCAATAAGTCGCAACCTTTAAAAGATAGTCCTTAACCTCTGGATTAGCTGTATTTAGCTTAGGCATATAGTCCTCAAAACCAAAAGCATGATAGGGTAAATCCCTCTTATTGGCTAGTTTTTCAGTCGTCACTGGGAATTGTTGAATATGGAACCAATCTTTGTAAGCAGACCCCTCCCCATTTTCGATAACATCTTGCCATTGAGGCGATTGCGAACCAATATGATTAAATACCGCATCCAGCATGATTTTCATGCCACGCTGATGAGCTTGCTCGATCAGCTCTCGAAAGTTCTCCTTGTCTCCAAAATGACGGTCAATTTCAAAGTAATCTGTCGTATTGTATTTATGATTGCTCGTAGATTCAAAGATAGGACAAAGATAAAGTCCAGTAATGCCCAAGTCTTGCAAGTAATCCAGATGGTCAATAATCCCCTGTAAATCACCACCAAAGAAATCATCACTATTAGGTGTGATAGATGAATCCCAGTCTAAAGTCTCCTCTGGGTTTAATCGAGCATTTCCATTAGCAAATCTCTCAGGAAATATCTGATACCATACCGTATTTGAAACCCAGTCAGGAACCTTGCAGGCATCAATCTCATGAAGATAGGGCAACTTAAATCCATTTCCAATAGCATGAAGATTTTCTAGAGAATTGTCCACACACCCTTTATCACCATACAAAATACTTTGACCTTCTGTATCCTTGAGTTCAAAGAGATACTGGATACGTGCAAAGTCAACTGACACTTCAACCTGCCAATAGTCAAATAAGGCATCAGAAGTTATCTTGGACATTTCTTTTGTATCCTGATAAAACTCCTCCATAAAGATAAAAGGATCCCCATAATGCAAGTTGATGCTTTCAATGTCATCTTTCTTAGCCCGGATACGAATGTGCACTGTCTTATCTTTATAAAGATAAGCATACTCCGACTCTGGTCTGTGGTAAATGGCTGTTAATTCCATCAATTTATCTCCTAAAGTTTTAATTCAAATTTCACGCAAACGTTTTCATAGTTGTGATTCTAGTATACTACTTTCGTATTTTATTTTCAAGGCTTGTCCGTAGATTCTAGTGGTTTGGTTCTATAAATAAAAAAGCAGCCAGTCTTACAACTTACTACTTTTCAAATGATGATTTACAACTGTCTTTCCAGCCACTCTATTTTTTTAAAATCCTTATTGTTATTGTGCTCATTTCGATAGGAATCTTGGGAAGAAGCCTTGTAAATACTTAAAAACTGTTCCAAACTTGGAACGCGAAAAGTGATGTTTCGAGATGAATCAACTCTATATCCGATTCCGAAACTCCTGCAAAATCAGGTAAAGAATCGATACTTCCGAATTCAACACTCAGACCATCTTTTTGGAATTCATGCTCATGAATATCTATTAAGGCGTAGCCTAAGTGTTTCATCACTTTCATTATCTTGTCCCACTCATAAATTCTGAGATGATCAGGTGCTTCCCAACCTCTAGGATCACCAGGCACATGAATGTCAATGTCAGACGGCCTCCATTCTTCATTTGATCGGTATTCAAACCCCAAAGACCCCATGAGTGTCGGAGTGATTCCGACTTGGTTTAAATGAGAACAAATTGTTCGAAATTCATCAAATAGAGAATTCATTCCTCCTCCAATCGTTGATATAGAACTTAATTTCGTTGTGAATAATAAACTAATTTTTATCTTTTACTCTTTCGGTTTTGAAAATACTTCTACTCGCTGAGCTAGGACTTTGATTTCTACAGGTAGATTATCCGATTTATCGCCGTCAACATCTGACTCCAATTCACTATCTGAAGAAATCTTAATATTACGCGCTTTGATATACTCGATATTATCATTTGCAACAACATCCCCTTTTAGTAAATCAGGAATGACAGATAATTTGGAGAATATTGAAGCATCTTTCAGAATCAAGATATTGGCATAGCCGTCCTTGTTTTCTTCAAAGATTTTTTTATCAGCGAAGTAATTTGTCAAGAGAACCAAAACATGGCTAGCTTCACCAACATAATTTCCATTTTCTGTCTCAACCTTAATGTTAAAGACCTGATCCGTCATAACGGACTTCATGGTATTTACAGCATAGGCAAGAATACCAAATTTTGTCTTATCTTCAATTTCAACATTGTGAATCGCTTCTGGCAGAGAACCGATACTAAAGATATAACCAAAATAATTGTCATTCGCTTTTCCGATATCAATCTTATTGGTTAAGTTAAAATCGAGTTCATCAATCGCGCCATCGATGTTTTGATTGATTTCCAAAAGTTTTGTAATGAGGTTACCCGTACCCCCAGGGATAATACCCAACTTAGGAATGTAGTCTCTCTCAGCAATACCCGAAATAACTTCATTGACAGTCCCATCTCCACCAAAACACACCACTGCATCGTACTGCTCACGAGAAGCTTCTTCAGCAAAATGTGTTGCATCCAGAGCTTTTTCAGTAATTTTGGTTTCAACATATTCAAAGTATTCTTTGGCTTTATTCTCCAGCTTTTCTTTGTAATCCAAAGCCTTTTCCCCACCAGAAGTAGGGTTGATAATTACCATTGCTTTTTTCATTTATTTTCCTTTTCATTAATTTAAAAGAGTTATACAATTTCAAGATAGTTGCTTAACACTTCTGAAAAACTGTATTTGATAATATATTCAATCATCATCTGAAAGAATATTAATTGTATCTATATAATCTTTAAACGATTTTACGACATTTTCTACAAAATCATCTAAATCATATTTATTGTCAGAATTTATAAAATTCAAATCAATATTTAACCCTTCAGGGCTATACACATTAACTTTATTTTTTGTTGTTGAGAACTTAAATTGTTTGTAATTACAATTCGAGTCGTATCTAGGATAATGAACTGAGATCTTCCTTACTTTTTTAGTATATTCTCTACTTTTACTGGTATTGAGTTTTATTTCTTCCTTTTCTCCGTAATCAATAAATTCATTTAAATACCCCTCGTTATCTAAAGTCGAGTAAAACTGAACAACACCATACTCACAATGAATAAAATCATATTCGTCTATATAAAATTTCTTTAATAAAAGAATGAATTTCCGATTCTCTTTCGAAATCTCTAAATACCTAAAGTAACATTTAAAAGGATTATCTTCTGCAATACCTTGCAAATCTCCTTTGCCTATTTTACATTCATATCCATATTTCACTGATAAATGTTTTTTTACTTCGTCAAAAATATTTTTTTCTTTATCGAGATATTTTTTCCATAAATGAACATCATTATCATCTGAAAGTCCTAAAGCAGGATACAAATGGAAATTACCTGTATCACAGTCTAAAATCCTTTCATCATTAATTTGAGGAGCGTATTCTCTGTTATCTAAATAAACATTCCCTATATTTAATCCTGTTAATTTAAAAATATCATCTTTATTACTTGTCATCCCCATTATTATACCACCACATAAATTTTATTTTTTTTATAACTGTATCCTAAAAACCCAGTTTATATTAATCTTATTTTTATTGTTTTAAAAGAATTAGTAAATCCTTTAATAATTAAACACGTTTCTCTAACAATCCTACACACTCAGCGGTTCGGACTTACAGTATCATTTCGTAGGTACCTCTCCTCATTCTATGAGTCCTATCCCATGGGCGGAGCATCTACTTCTACTTCGCTGATGCCTCAGCTCATACAAGTAGTGATACCGCCTCAACATGTGTTGAGAGCAAGCTTCTATACTATAAAACGAAACTTTCTATTGGAAATAATAAATCACATATCTAGAAGAGATTTATTTGTTTGATTAAATTCATTGTATAGTTTAATCATAATTTTATCTATAACTATCAAAATATAAAACCAGGTGAAATAGTTAGAATCCCCAAATTCCTTATTTTCTAATTCATGTAATGTAGGTAAATTACGTTGATATGAAAGCGTATTATGGGCCAATCGATTTCTATGTCGATATAACATGTCATATACTTTCTGCCCTTCACTTTCTAGTAAATTGTAACCATCTCCCTTTCTTGCAATACCTTTATATCCAATTTTATTCTTTATATTACCCTTGAATTCTATGTAAGTATTACCGTTCCAGTATTGGAAGTTACTTTCATTGAAAATTTTACATATGGTATCTTTGGCTTCATTGACTATCAACTTTCTGTCAGATTCAGAAAGTTCACCCCTATCAAGTAGAATCATTAGATTTTGATAAATTGACTTTTTAGAGTCATAAGTAGAAAAACCTTGTGAGGCAAAATCTTTCAAAAAAACTCTTCGAAACTCAAAATCTTCAGTAGCCATTTCCCAAGAAATACATTTAAATTTTTGTTCTTGAAAACCTGTCATTTGTAAAAAAATTGTCTTAAGCAAGTAATCATTTAAAGGATAAGTTTCAATTCCTGTATTGATAGAAGAAATCGCCGAAATCCCTTCCAACATGACGGATTCAATAGGACTGTTAATAAATTCTTCATGTTTAGTCATTTCTCAAACTCCCTATAAATAGCGATTGATTTTTCAACTCTCTCACGTAAATATTTTAAGGCAGATGGATTTTTTTGGTGGTAGCTGATTGATACAGCTTTTGAAAACTCATATGTTGGAACACCCTGTTCATCAAGATATGGAGCTTTATATTCTTCTATTTGTTTCTCAAGTTTTTTAGTTATAACCGACCATTTTTCCAAATCAATATCCTTATTTTCAAATATTATTAAATAAATTAAACCAAAGTAATACAAGTCACAATCAATTATAGAATCAAATGTTTTTTCGCATAAATCTGAATTACTAATAATATTCTTCATCTTGTTATAGCGTTCTGAATGAGGTTTTTCATCAGAGTGTAGTTGTTCATTAGTATCAAATAATTCTTCATAGCTGATATAATCTACATCTGACTCACTATTTTTATCACCAATTATAAAATTGATATAATTTTCATAGTACTCCTCTAATTTTTCTTTTTTTCCACCAAAACCACTGCATAAATTTTGGATACTGCAGTCTTTTTTATATTGCGATAAAATTGATAGATATCTAATAAAATCAATAGATAACTCACCCTCAATAAGGTTAATAAATTCAGGCTTAAAGAAATCGGTTTTACTATCATCTAAATAGTAAAGTGCTTCTCTACTTTCTTGACCAGTAAGAACCATCCCTTGTCTATTAATATTTCTAAAAACAGATGAATAGTATCTTTGTTGATCCCCTCTTTGACTATTACTAGGTATCAGATACGAAAATCCTAGAAAAGTATTCTTCAAAAAATTACTATCTATTTCATTATCGTTATTCAACGCTTTGAAATATTCATCCTTTTCTAAAGTTGATTTTATTTTTGAAATTGTTAAATTATCTTCTATGAGTAAATCATTAAATGTCCAATTAATGACATCTGTGGAGGAATCTGTTTCGCCTGCAAAATCATCATTTTCATCAATATATTTTCTAACTTTATTTTTTGAATGCTTTTTATAGGCTTCACGATCTGGAAAAAAACCTAAAACAGATAACAAAATACTAGTTAACCTTTGTTGTCCATCAATTAAAAGATTTTCCTTCAACCTATCTTTAGTAAATGAACCAATAATTACAGGTGGAACAAATTCCTTATTTTTAAGAGAAGTAATCAATTTCTCTCTTTTAGCCTCGTCCCATGAAAAATTTCTCTGATAATCGGGTAGTATAATATTTTTTGACAGAATCAATTCAATCCAATAGTCCAATGAATATTCTCCGTAATATACTTTATTCTCCATAATCTTATAATCCTCTCTATTTATCAATCACAAAACATCTATTAATATATATTGTGCTATAAAATAACTTCAATCTCTCAGTAACAATCTCTATAATTCTATCTTAGTCCATCTAAAAATAAACTGCGACAATCCCATTTTTATTTGTAATAGTATAAACTATTTTTTTACTTATACTTCGCTATTGCGTCAGCTCGTACAAGCGGTGATCCCGTCTTGACATGATACATTTGTGAACTCAAAAGATTCAGGGAACCTTTTGAGGATTAGCTACATTTCACTAACAAGCTTACACACTCCACGTGTGGTGCTAGCAAGCATCTATATTATAGAACGAAAGTATGTAAAAGTGATTTTGGAATAATACTATAGAACGGAACTATTAAAATTTATTTAGTAAGGAAATCCCCTAACTCACTGACCAATCCTTGCTTTATAGAACAGAAATCAATACTCTGAACTTTCGTCTCACGTAATGTAATTTTTTCTGCAGTAGTATAAAAATCTAATTCATCTTGAGTGAAGAAATCTAGTGCATCATATCGACGTATAGGTATAAGTTTTTCATTATAATAAACCAGCATTTTAATCGGATTGACTCGTAATACCTCAGCCACTCCAGAATCCGCAGTTGAGAAATAATGGAGATAAATCACATCTGAATTTTCAATACAATTGAATAAAGTACTTTGTTCCAATAGTCTTATATGAAAAATATCCCATGCTGTATTATGTATTTTATCAATTAACTTCTTAGCCCCTAGCTGTAACTTTTTAAATACTTCTTGAACAGCACTATCATTTTTCAAAAAAAGTATTAATAAAGTCATTTCCAATTCTAAAAATACGCATAAATCCTCAAAACAATAGCGTTTAAACTCAGCTACTTTAGCTTTTGTAGAAAGATTTTTTGTATTTTTCAAAACGAATGCTTTCAATATATAGCAACATACTGCCTCATACTGTTGTATCACCTCATCATTGCTTAGGTAGTTTTCTGCATCTTCCCAGATTTCTTTCATCCAAATATATTTATCTGGTTTTAGAGTCTGAGGCACATTAGATTGAAATACTTCAAAATTAGTGCTATCAAAATAAACATAACTTTCAATCATTTTGGCTAATAATTCACGATTTATTGGGGTGGTATATCTTTCCATTAAAGCATTTGAAATATTATTTGTTAGACGCAACGATTTAATTTCGTGTAAAAATTTAATTAAATTCTCCTTATCTGGGACATTTCTTCCTCTATATAAATCATGTATGTAGGTAAAAATGTTTAAGTCATAATTGATAATTCTGGCAACGGGTAAGAAATTATCCTTAGCATTCACAGTATTTTTATCAATAACCCAAATTTTTTGGTAATCTCCCAAACCAATCAGATTAAACTTTCCATAGCTAAATGATTTGCCTATATTACCAAAATTTGACTTTTCTTCATCAAATAGAAAAACTCTACACTCATGAAGGTTCCACCTATTGAAAACTTCTATTTTCTGTATGGTCGTTTCACACTTAACTAGCTCCTGAATAAAAGGATATATTTCAAGCATAGGTGTTTAACCTCCAAAAATATTTAGTTGTCTTGTTCATAACGAATAACTTCTTCCCAATAATCATACTCATCACAAATATACAACATTGCATTAAATAACTTCAAAAACTCTTGTTCTTCGATTTCTTTCTCCCACCGACCATGACTAATCATATGTCGATTTGGTTCATCAAGTGTAAATCTATTAGTATCTTTGAAGAAACTATACAGCCAGTGCATCAGTCCTACATCGCTAAACGACTTATCAATAAATATATTATCAATTTCTTTAATCGCTCGGTGACCTACTGGTATTTTTTTCTCTAATGAAGTCATTTCTGAAATTCTATTTAGTGCACCATCAATTGCCAAACTTCCCAGAGTGTATGCTGCATAAAAGTTTCGATTAAAGTAGCAATCAACCATTGATTTTACAAGAGGAGCTGAATAACACGCTGAATTTTGTAAGTCAATAATAAAATCCTCATTTTTTAGTTTATCCCTAAGCAGCTCTAACCATTCGTCCTCCAAGGTATTCCATTCCTCAGCAAGTAAACGTTGATAAACATTTCTATCACGAAAATAAATAACCCATCCATTTTCTGCCAGCAGTTGAACTCGAGAAATAATCTGCTCAATTTCTTCTTGTGTGTAAATCGAAGGCAGTGACTTTAAAAGTTCATTGATGCCACTAAAAGTCTTTGAATAATCAATTTGATAGCTAGCAATTAAATTTTTAGCAGACTCTGCAATGTTTTGAATTGCTTGCAAGTGTGTGCTTGACAACATCTTATTGTACGAATCAATCACTTCTAACATAACATTAATAACGCTTTTGTCCACTTGAATTAATGAAGGCAGACTTAGTAAAGAAGTTGTCAAATTAGTAATATTCACTAATTTAGCTGAACTTAATACATTTGAAGTTGCAGTTAATTCTGAAATAATGTTAGCATTTACAGTTGCTTGAAAGCTACTAAAGGTATCAGCTAAAACAGAAATAGGTGTAGTCTTTTGTCCCAATTTTATCTTTTCAGAGAGGTTTGTTGAGCTGTCTAAGGGAATTTTTTTAGAGTCTATTTCAACTTTCTTCACTTTAATACTATCAATCATTTTGTCCCCCAAAAACAGCTTATTCATATTGTTTATTATACCACTAAAACTATAAAAAGACCTTAGCCATTAAGAAGTTCAACTTGAACAACCACTTTGATACAAATTGTTCCTGAACAATAAAAATTTTGTTTTCAAAAAATCTTACTATTTTAATTTATAGAAATAACAAGCAGTGATAGTGACTAAACATAGTGCAAGAAAACTTCTAAATTATAGAACGAAAGTATATACTATTTTGTATTAAAGACCTATTTATAATAAATGTGTAAAATGATTTATTAATAGTTTAGTTAATCATTTACTCTAATTACACTACACTCTTTGAAAAAACTAAAAACACAAATTTACCAGTAGTACCTTTTCTCACTTAAATATTGTTCTTTTTGTTCTCTAGAATTTTCATGATTTCTATTTCCTAGTAATTCATCTGTTAAAGAAATTATTGGGTCTATCCAGTCAGCTTTGGATCTAATCCAATCAATTTCCTCTTTACTAAGTTTCCCTGCTATCTCCAGTTTATCAGCCATCAATCTTAAATCATTTGCTGTTTGAAAATCTTCCAGCATATTTAGAAGAGACATTGTCCGCTTCTTCTCTTCTTCGATTCTATTTTGTAATTTTCTTTTTCGCTCCTGCTCCTCTTCGTATTGTCTTGCTCTCTCTTCACGTTCAAGTCGTAAGTTCTTAACTTTATAATACTCTTGGTAAATTAAAACGATTATTTCTGGGATTGATTGTTCAAGTGTGAATTCTTTAGTATCTTTAATGTATTTACCATCTATTATCTTAAATCGAAATTTTCCATTTGGAATATAGTCATACTTCTTTATTCTTGGTTTATAAGCATATCCATTAAACTTAACGCTATCATTGTACTCTGCTAGTTCTTTAGCTTCTTCTTTTGTTAATTCATGACTTACTTTGTCTGTTGACTCTATAACTTCAAAACGAACAATATCCTTATCAATTTGAATATCCCAATTTGAAGTTACATTATCACAGATTCTTTCAATTACAGTAACTAGAGTATCTAAAAAGCGATATAAACGTGGAAGAGAAGTTAGTGAAATATTTTTTACAAATTTAGGTTCTTTTAAATCATTATATCTGTGTCTAGAATCAAAGTAAGGATAGGAAGCAGCTTTTTCCCTCTTATTCCACTCTGCTATTTTATCTCTTAGATTAGCTACAGATTTATGTAATCTCTTATTTGGAGACTGGTTTAAGTTTGAAACTGCTTCTATAATAAGCTCTATTTTATCGTCCTCTAAAAATGATAATGAACTTCTTATACTAGTTGTATCAAGTTTAAAAATATCTTTATTTTTATCTTCCGAACTCTCTTCTTTATGTTTACTAGGTTTTATTCTATTGTTCTTTAGACTTTTTCTATCAATATGTACTTCATTTACGTCATTTTGTGGTAATGGAACAATAAGTTCACTTAAATCTTGTCCAGTATTCTTACGATACCAATAACTACCATTTGGAATTGGGATTTCAAATTCTTTGCATTTCTTGAGTAAGTCTGAATAGCTTAAATCATATTTCAATGAAACTTGTTTTGCACTTATCTCCCAGATTTCTTCATAGAGTTCTTCTCTAGAGAAGGTCTTTATCATCCTCATTCGAAACACCTTTACCTTTATACTTTACATCACCATTTTTATATTTACCAAGCGAAAATGCAAATTCAAAAACTTCTAATTCTTCACTTCTGCATTTTCGCTTAATATAAAAAGTAAATCTTGTTTTAAACCGTTAAATTCCTCTATAATTTTATCTAAACTAGTTTCAATATTCTCAACACGGATCTCTGATAGTTTTCCGTGGTTGTAAGAAATCATTCTTTCAGCGATAATATGATATGACCAACTCTCAGTGAAACGTCTATCTCTTTCTTCGTTATGAATAGCAAAACCAATTGGAAGAAGATTATTTCTAAGACCTATAGCAACTGCCTGTGAACTTATACCTAAATAATCACCAGCAATTTTTAATGTGATTTTATTTAATTTTCTAATATCTTCGTCGGTATATTTCGGCATGTTAGTACTCCTTTGTTATAATTCAAGTTAAGGATTTAATTATCATATCAATTGTTTTACATACTTCCTGCTTTCCTAATCAACTTTCAAATATATAGCGTTTTCATTATTTTCTTAACCTATTATATCATTATTCAAAACAAAAAACTGCAACTTACTCGTTGCAGTTACACAGATTTAATTCTGTTTTTTTTTTAGAAACTTATATTTTCATTTTCAGGCATAGTAAAGACATCGTTTTTCTCAAAATAAGGTTTTACCATTTCTTTCCATCTAGCTTTATGAAAATTGATCGAGTTTAAAGGAGATAGGCCATAATTTCCCAATGCATAACCATCATTTACTTCAACAACAAGTGTCCTGCCATCACTAGTAACACCGATATCTAGTCCATAAGCTATTGGCGCATCTTTCCAACATGATATGGCTTCATCAATTACACTAGGATCAAATTGTGCATGATAATCACCTGTATAGGGTCGAATATCTAATACGCGACCATCTAATACAAAACAACGCCATTCTGCTATGAATTCTACAACTTCACTAATCCAGATAGGATAGTCGAAAGGTAGACCAATACCTATCAAATCTCGAGTACCATTAACAACTCTTCCTGTAAAGACTTTTGAACCAGCTTTGGGCTTAATAAATTTCCCCCAATTTTCAGGTATATTTACAATCTCCCCTAAAACACCTTCATAAATCTTTCTACCATAAAACTCTTTAAGCTCAATAGGGTAGTCATAAACCGGAACGTTTAAGCCCATCATTTTTAGTAATGCTCTAGTCTCCGTTATATAATCTACAACTGTATCATCACTTGTTAACTGTTTTATTTCAGAAAAAGATTGATATAAAATAACTTCTTCTCCTTGTAAGTAGGCACCTACTTGAGCATTGTACTTATTAATTGAAACTTCACTTGGTAGTTTGCTTTGTCTAATATAAACAACCATTTTATCACTCCTATATCACTAGTGTTACACCTTTCTGTAAAAAATAATAGCATTTTTGCTGTTATTTTTTTGAGTAAATAGCTCCCATAATATCATCAAAATAATCAACGGTATTTAGGAGTAATTCAATAACTTGGGACTTTGTTAGTCGCATTCCTCTTCTATCTCTAGCATCTTCTACTAAATTTTCAAGTTTCTCTAGATTTTTATCATCCAAGCTAATCATAATTCTATTTATCAGTTGCCATTTACTTCACCTCAAGTTAATTCTATCACAGGTGTAACACTTGTGTCAACTGGCTTTTATAATACATTAGTTTAAAAGTGGAGAGGTTTTTTAACACAGTAACTTTAAATCTTTGGTATTAAAAAATTTTCACAATATTTATAGAAATAAAATCCGTCTCAAATAAGTTATCAAATCTAGTATAAATTATGAGAGGCTACTCTAATAATTTCCCTCTAAAGAAGAAAAAGGCTTACACTCAAGGGTTTTCTTACCCCCCTTCGTTACAACGTTTTGACGCTTTTACTAGCAAAGGTACATACTCACAAGTAACTTTGATTGACTATTGAATTTCTCCTACCTCTTCTTCAACATATCCTTCTACATCTTCAATCTCTACAAACATTGGGTCTAAGTAACACAAGAAATGCCAATCTTCGCTCCCTTTTTTTCTGTAGAGAATCGCTTCGCCGTCTTCACTTCCGAAAAAGCTTCTGTCTACTTCATATCCGCAGCTTTCTAAGAAGTCTTTTGCTTTACGATAGTTCGTTTCTCTTGTTTTGACGTAGGCTTTAACTTCATGGTTGTTAACGACATATGCATCGATTTTGGAATATCCTTCGATCACTCTATCGTTTTTGAGGGATAAATTTGAAATCTCTTTCCAAATAATGTCTACATTTTCCTCAGGATCGAACATAAATTTAGATAAAGGAACAATATTTCCGTTGAAAATGATTTCCATATAATCCGGTATGTTTTTAGGATTAAAATACTCCACTTCAAAACCATCTTCTGTTTCCAGAGTGTATCCCGGGATTTGAGCTACAAAGGCTTTCCCATCTTCTATGGAATCAAATGCGACTAAATCTTTAGAATAATCATTTTGGTACAATTCCAATATAACCATCGATAACCCTCCGTCATTCATTATAGGTCCACATAACGCCTATCTATTATTTTATTACAAACGTTTCTTCCCATCGTCTGAGCACATCTTTTAAAGGCTCATCGAGATAGCTATAAGCCTTGTCTTTAATCCAATCAGGAATTCCATAAGCTGCTTCTGCTATACTGCCTGTAATTGCAGCGAGAGTATCACTATCCCCACCAAGGGAAATCGCATTTCTAATCGCATCTTCAAAATCTGTACTTTCAAGAAAGGCTATGATGGCCTGAGGAACTGTATCCTGACAGGTTTCATTGAACCGATAGTTAGGACGAGTTTCATCTAGTGATTGAGATAGGTTATACCCATACTCCTTCTCTAGGTACTCTTTGATGCGTCTCTTACACTCTATAGGGTTATCATTTTAATAACACGCTAACTCACTTACAATATAATACAAAAAATATATTTTTAGAAAAATAAGATAATAAAATTATTTTAGCATAAAATTTCTGAACAAAAATTTAAATTTCAAGAAAAGTATTACTCTATTCCCTCTCTCAATCCTTTAACATCTATAGTTCCAAGATTAGTATCCTGACTTCTATGAGAAGGAAAGCCTGTAAAACCTGGTCTAGAAGTACTACTACGAGACTTGTCATAAAACACACTCAATATACCCGTTAATATAAACTGAAGTCCTAAGTGCATTTCTTGATCATTGTGAGTAAAATGTATATACCTAGCGCTATTTCCTCCCTGTGGAGGGCGTGTCTTAAATAGTCCATCCATTAAGGGAACCAATATATCCTACTAGATTATCAAAATAATCATACTCATTTGAATAGGTTGATTCTATTTTATTAAATATTGTACTTGGACGAATATTTGTAGATTCCATTGAAACTAATGCTAAAAACGGTCCTCGTAACGGAGTATCTTGATTTGAACAATGACAAAGTTTTGAAGCCGATCTCAACGATTCAATTTCAGGAATTATATGGTTAGTTTTTAATTTCTTTTTTACAGATATGATTCCAATAACACCCTCAGGTGGTACAATAACACTTTCACCAAACCTTTGAAAAACAGGATACCTTCCGCTATTATAAACTATGATGTCCAATTGTGAAGAATTAGTATCTTCCTTATTTCTCCTACTTCTATTATCTAACTCCGTTTTTACAGCGGGTCTCAGTATGAATCCTGTTAATACTTCCAATTCCCTTGGTAAATACTTTTTAAGATATTCCCGTATTAGAGTTTCAACATACCTTCCATCTTCTGCGTTATGTGCTGAACCTTCTACTTCTTTTGATGGAATCAATACTTGAAATTGTCTATAGGTTTCTAGCATTGCTTTTATCTCATTCGACCAATAGTTTTGTAACCTTCTTCCATCCATTACTAATTAATTTATAACCTTTCAATTTATACTAAAAAATAGCAATCATTTCTTCTCAAACACTACTTATTAAGTATTATTAACTGCTTATCTACAATCATCTTGATACATAATTACATATTAATACTCCTCAAAATTTATATATTTTTTATAGGGCAACCACAACGATATCTAGATTAATTTCTTAATAAAAGTAATAAAGTAAATCATTGGCATCTCTTTCTTCCCATGTGCGAAAAATCAATCTTTCTGTTTCTAAAATCATTTTTCTCTCCTTAAATTCTAACTGTTTATAACATTGCTTAGATGGAGGATTTGTCACGATTTGACTCTTTGTATCAACGCTACCGCTCCGACATGTGCCACAGTCGGTTGTTACCCCTCAATCACATTAATACCGAGGGTACACTATACACTTTTGAATACCATGTGATTCTCAAAACTCACTCCTATATTCGTCATAGTTTCTTTGGTTACATCTTAGTCAATAAGTTACTTCCCATTATGACCAAAAATCTGTATTAAATTTCTTACTTCTTAAATAAACTTGCTTAAAATTAATCCCAAAAAAGACTAAGGTAATTAATTGTCGTGATAAATACTCTACATCTATTAGATCATCAGGTGACACATTAACCTTATTGCCGTGAGCTATATCGTTCCTAATTTTGACAAGTTCCTGAACTCTGTTACTATCTATTTTAAGTAATGTTGATTTGGTAGAATCACCATCATCCAAATTATTTGTGATACTGCTTAACGCTAGAACTATGCGTCTATGATTTTTTCTCTCAAGGCTATTATTTAATGTTGAGTTTAGTTCTCCAGCTAATTCAGTAAGGGTTTCTTGATCAAAAAACGTATTATCAAAATTCGACAAAAACAATTGCTCCAAGAAGGTCTTTGTTAAATTTTTTCTTGCCTCATTAGAAAATCCTGTCAAAATTTTAGTATTATCAAGTTGCAATTTTGCTACACGTTCAATAGGCTTAAAGTACATAAAGAACTGTTCTTCACTGTGATTTCTATAGTCATGTAACGCTCCAATAGAACACATCTTCATCAAAGATAAGATTTCATCCCTGCGCTTTCTATTTTTCTTGTGATTTAATTTACGTTCTATGGTAGAAAGTTTTTCCAGCCATTCAGATACTGATAGATTTTCTAATTGTCTTTCATCTAAAATTTCCTCAGTTTTCTCGAAATTATACTCAAAAGTAAAAAGAGGCAAAGTAGTAAAAAATGATAATAAAATCAGACATTCACTAATATTTTGTTTCTGAGCAGAAGTAATCTTTAAGTAATGACTCTCATTACTGTTCACATACTTTATCTTACATTTCCAAAATGCTATCACTGCTCCATTTGGTAATTGCAACCTAGTACTCCAAACATCATTAAGATCATCATAAAAATCATTGAAATCAATAGTTATAGCATATATCATTATTTTATTCCACCTTTTCAGTATTCGTTTTATGCTCAATATTATAATATAAAAATTTACAAAATGCTACAATCGAGGCTTTTCATATCCCTTTTCGTTCAAAGTTTTAAGATTTTACCAACAAGCTTACACACTCGACGTATAGTAATATTCTACTTTTATACTAACAAACAAAAGGCAATGAAAATCATTTTAAAATGATACTGTGGAACGGAAAGATTTTCGCCACTTCCAAAAGAAACGACATTCATCACTCCACTTTAAATTGTAATAGATAATTCTCTAACATAGATCATCTAATTAGCAAATCGTTACTTTCAATAATGGATATGCTGATCTAAAGTTAAAATTACTTTTCCCTACTAATTCTATTGCTAGCCAATATAGTATAAATCAAATAAACAATAAAAAGGATGATAAAAATAACATTAATTTTTAACACAAAATAGAGATTTAACAAATTTGCGAACGCATGAAATAATAGACAGTACCCCACAGATTTCGTTTGACGATAAAGAAGCCCTAAAACAAAACTTAAAAATAATGTATATATAAAAAATAAAATAAAAGGAAATCCTTGATGACTTTCTCCAACTATAAACCATAAAGGCAGATGCCATATTCCCCAAATTGATCCTACCATCAAATTAGATTGCCAATAAGTATATTTTTTATCAAGTAATGGCTGTAATATTCCTCTCCATCCTAATTCTTCATGTCCACCACCAAAAAAAATTAGTTGTATAAAGAATAATGGTACCAGATAAATTGATACTCCATTTAATTCTAAGGAAGATACAGAGAATAGTATCAAAATTGCTAACAAATGAATAATGAAGTAAATACTACTATTTTTTCTTTTATTAAATACAAAATGTTTAAATTTTATATTATTACTTTTCAAATAAAAGCCACTTGCAATAGCTGGACCAAGTGCACCTACTATATGTAACATTCTCCCTATAAATGTTTCTAATCCCAAAATATGAGATTGAGTAAATATGGCAAGAAGCCCCCAAGCTATATAAGTAATTCCAAATGTACAATAAAGATAATTTTTTAAATTTCTTTTATCAATTTCTGTCATTTTATCTTCCTAATCTTGATTATTCTACGTATAATATTTTTTTACTGCTTTTTAGTTGCTCTCGATTATAACTACCTATATTCTATCATAAAAACACCAAAAAAGCCTTACAATCAAGGCTTCTCATTATTTATTTCGTCAATGCTTTAGTTTCGTAGATTCAGATTCGCATGATTAAAACTAGTCAATTTTCTCTGTGATGTTTCCAAGTTTATCCAATACAAGACAGGAATGATCATTTAGTGGAATTATGGGAACATTAACGAGTTCTTCAGCTCTCTCCTTATTAGCTTTATCATTCCAGGAATCATAATGGACACTAATTAAAAACTGACTAAAGACTCCTAATCCATTTTTTATCTTTATCTGATGATCTGAATTATCATTAGGTGAAACATAGACTTTTTCTCCTAATAATAGGGCTCCTGCAGAAAATCCCATAACTTTCGCCCCTTTATTCAGCATACGATCGATATAATTTTTGAACTGCTGATTGACGTAAGTATCTAAATACTTTTCCGTATTTCCACCACCGATAATAATTAGATCAGCATCTAGATAGCTATCAAAATTAATCTGCTCAGTATCCAAGAGTAAGTAATCAGTGTTTAGGTTAGAAAAATGGCTTCGGAAAACTTCCGTGTACTTTTTCATATACGGTTCCCAATTTTCTCGATAAACTGTAAAAATGACAATTCTTTCGATTTTCCTTGATGACACAATTTTATTAACAATCGTATGGTTTTTTATCGGCGGATTTCCACCCATCAAAAAATTTGTTCGTCCAATCTTTCACACTTTCTAAAGATACATAAAGTTTAAACAAGTTTATTCACGTTTTGAAATTATAATTTTTAAAACATATCATTTTATTGACTGACTAAGATCGAACCAGCAATCCTACACATCCTATGTGTGCTGATAGTGCCTACCTATACTATCACACGAAATGCGATTAGTCAATTTTAGAATAATACTATGGAATAAATTATTTATTTTTATTTAATGCTTTTAGTAGCAATCGCTCTGTTCTTGAAGAATAAAGGTATTTTCTTAACGAATCACTTACTCTCTTAAACCTGTATAGCAACTCCAATTTGTCATAAATAGACCAAGATAAAAGAGATTGTTCCTCTTTCCTCCTCTTCTCAATTTGCTCTTGAGTAAAGTCATACGGAAAAGTATGACGATTATCCAATTTATAACTCATCCCTTTTTTAGTATATAAAGATCTCTCGATTTCCTCTTCTTCATTCAATAAAGGAAAATCAAAAAAATAAAGATACCAGATATCAAATCGTTTAACTGAGAATATTCGTGTATATTTTCTTAATCTATCACTAGATAATTTACTCATAATTTCTCGAAACTCAGTCAAATCAGTTACCTCAACAAATCTAAATGTCTCAATCTCTCCGGGTATATAATATTGCTTCCCTGCTAATGATATATAGTTAGGAACCTCCTTTTTTAAAAATATCTCAACAATTGAATCTTGACATTTAATTACATAATTAAAATTCTCAGATAATTCATAAATATGGTTATCAATCCAAATTAATAATTTTTCGTACAATAAGACAACTTCTTCAAAATATTTACTATTTTCCTTATCAACTATTTTTCGAACATCACGTTTTTGACTATAGAAATAGAAGAAAAATAGAATTGGTAATATCGTCATCAAAGCTACAAGGGCTGGTAACCTTGAAAAGATATCACCAATATCTACTTTTATTTGTAAAATACCTCTTAGAAATTCTTGAAGCTTATGCAAGTAATAGGCAAAATCTACTTTCAATATCCTCAAAGAAAAACAAGCAGACAAAAATGCCAAGAACATAGGTGTACTTATTATGAGTCTAAATATATTAAGTGATAGCTGAGTCAAGGAGAGTTTCGATATCCCTATCCAGACTGAATTATTTTCATCGCTGCTATCAGTTACCCAACCTACACGTAATAGTCGACTTAGTCTTAACAAATAATAATTTAATCTAATTGTGTAAAGTGAAATACTCACCTTATTCGTCCTTATCGCCCATTGCCCTAGTTTTCTCAAACAATAACTTACTCTACTATGTAACTCAATAATTACTAAATCATATGTCACTAATATAAAGAGTATTTCTAACCAGAATATAATAGTTAATGCAAATAAATTCCCTTGCGAGACTTCTAAATTAGTAGAAACAACTAAATTCACTATAACTTGCCAAAAAAATATTAATAATACTATCGTTATAAGCAACAAGATAATTTTATATATTTTATTAAACTTCATATCTTCAACTCTCTCTTAAATTTATTTTAATCTGTCAGTCTCTAAAGTCTCTATAATTTCTTCCCAATAGTCATACTCATCACAAATATACAACATTGCGTTAAAAAGCTTCAAAAACTCTTGTTCTTCGATTTCTTTCTCACACCGACCATGTCCAATCATATGTAGACTTTGGTTCATCAAGTATAAACCTATTTATATCTAAAAAAACAGACGAGCAATGTATTAAGCATATTTCACTTAACAATTTCTGGATAAATATAGTATCAGTTTCTTCAACGGATTTAAATCCAACAAGTATTCTCTCTTGAAGAAGTCCTTTGTGAAACTCTAATTAGTACGCCATCAATAACCAAATTGCCTAAAGTGCATGCTACATAGAAATTTTGATTTAAATAGTACTCAACTATTGATTTTTCTAAGGGTTCTGAGTAACATTCCGACTTTTGCAAGTCAATTATAGAATCCCCATGTCTTAACTTTTCTCTAAGGAACTCCGTCTATTCTGCTTCAAGACATTTCATTCATCACAGCTAAACACAAGATAAAAGCATTCTTCTTTGCTTTCTAACAAATAAAAGTGATAATAATTTTGAATTTATAATGTAAAACTATACTACATTTCCCAAAATGGCATAACAACATTGGTAAAGTTATTACTCCTACAACCCTTTGATTTATTACACTGTTCACAAGTAAGTTGCCAATTTGATGGATCTTTATTTCCTCCATTTTGTAAAGGGATGATATGGTCAAAGTTTTCCTTTGTCACTGTTGTATGTGCTTTTGATAGGTCACAACCACAAATAGAACATCTATTCTTGTCCCTATAAATTATTGCATTCTTTAACCAAACGGGTACATATTTCGCTCGATACAAAATCCCGTTTTCTTTGAGTATTTCAGGATACTTATCTTTTTTTATTTTACCGATATACTGAGCACATTGGATATTAAACTTATATAAGAAATTTTTGTTCCAAAATAAGTTAGTAAAGACATCATTTACAAAATGGTCAAGCGCAACTTTTAAAAAAAGGTTAAATAACTGGGACGCGTATTCTTCTAACTCTTCTGTAGAGTCATCATAGGCAAATTCAGAAATATCCAATCTTCCCACTTTAGAATAATCAATATCATAATTTTCAAGAATTGAAAATATTTCTATTATTCCTACTACTGGAAAATGCTTATCAAGCAAATATTCTATAGAATAAACCACAATGTATTCTATGTATTTATGTATCGTTGTAACTTTTTGTGGCTTAATCCAACACTCTAATACGTCTTCATAATAATCTTCTAACCAAAAAAACACATCTATAGACTGATCAGTGTCAGTACTTGATTGAATAACTAATGAAGCATACTGCAATACCACATTTAAATTTGGATTAGATATATTACTCATATTTCCCTCCGTAAAATACATTAAAAACAATGATTTCTACAATTGTTATTACCTTACATCTGTTATATTAAATTACCTTAGTAATTCAGACTTACTGTATCATTTCCTCGTTTTCCCTCCTCATTAGTCCTATCCCATTGGCGGACTCAAAAGGTTCACTGAACCTTTTGAGGATTAACTACGTTTCTCCAACAAGCTTACACATTCCACGTGTCGTGATAGCAAACTTCTATATTATAGAACGAAAGTGACTGAGTTGTTGTTTAAAATTATACTATAGAATGAAAATATTTTATAGTTACCATTTTCTCAACTTTATAGTTAATAACTATCATTTAATAAATTTACTTGCCAACTTGTAAACTTGTTTTATCTCTTTACTATTAATATCCAAACAATCAAGTTCTTCTTTAATTAACTCTGGAAATTTTTTGCTAATATCCCTCAAAGAATTACCAACTGATTTTCTAACATATTCACTGGAATCATCTTTTAATGCTGCAATTCGTCTTTTAAATAACCCTCTGGAATTTCCACTCCAGAGGTATTTATCTGATACATATCCCACAAGATGAGGCTAGTTCAAATGGTTAATCACCGTCAATACGCTATAATTCGCATATTTATTAAGATTTTCAAGAAAGAGGTTGAGTTGATCGTTGGTTTCAAAGCGGGCTTCCATAAGGTAACAAGAAATGCCTGATGTCCGATAGTGATTAAGGATATGTCTCTTATTTCCTTCTATATAAGCCAAGTATTGAGTGTGACTTGGTGAAATCATGGTTGTAAAAATAAAGATATGAATAGGATAGCCTGTTTTCGACAAGTCTGTCTGAAGCGTATAATTTTTGATTACTCCGTCTTCTTCCAGCTTGATCAAGCGCTGAGACACTGTTGGGGCAGATAAGTGGACCTGCTCCGCAATCTCCTTGACCTTCATCCGAGAATTTTCCTCCAAAAGTGTCAAGATTTCTTTATCTGTTTGGTCAATCATAAACATCCTCCGAAAATGTGAAATTTGATGCCTTTTTCTTATTTTTCGTAAAGACTTTCCCCCCATTATACTGTAAACTGTTAGAGTAATCAAATTAAAAGAAAAGAGGAAATATTACATGAAATTTAACACAGTCGCTTGGTTCGAATTTGGAGCAGATCAACCTCAAAAAGTCAAAGACTTTTACAAAGAAATGTTTGGTTGGGAATACAAACAAAACACTGACTTGGAAGGTGTGGAGTATGACGGTATCTTGACCCCTGCCGCTCCTGTACCAACGGGTGGCGTTCTTGGCACAGCAGGAAAAATCGAAGAATATGCTACTTTCTACGTATTGGTAGAAGATGTACCAGCTGCTATTGAAAAAGCAAAAGAAAATGGCGGCGAAGTCATCTGGGGACCTGTTACAGACGCTTCAAACGTCAGCTTTGCTCGTCTAAAAGACAATACTGGTCATCAATTCGGTGTCTTCTCAGCACCAGGTATCGGTGAGTACTAAATCGAAAAAATACAAAAAAGAGGTCAAAATGAAAATTAAGCAAATTCGTAATGCAACCTTGAAAATCCAATACGCAGGAAAGACCATCTTGGTTGACCCCATGCTGTCTAAAAAAGGAGAATTACCCGTTTTTGGACCACCAACCGTTCCTTTTCATCCAACTTCTGAAAATCTGGAAAACAATCCCTTGGTTGAATTGCCAATTCCAGCAGAGGAAGTCTTGGAAGGCGTGGACACTGTCATTGTCACACACATGCACATTGACCATTGGGATCCTGCTGCAGTTGAGTTGATTGATGAAGAGCTACCACTCTATTCCCAAAACGAAGAGGAAGCTGAAAAATTGCGTGAACAAGGTTTCCAAAAAGTTTATGTCTTGGGCAACCAAACCAGCTTTGGAGAAATCTCTCTTACCTATGTCGAAGCACGTCATGCTAGCAACGATGAAATGCTGGCGATCTCTGGTCATGCCTGTGGAGTGATTTTTGAGCACAAAGATGAGCCTACTACTTACCTCTTAGGTGATACTGTATGGTATGAGAATGTGGAAAATACACTCAAAAAATACCAACCTCAAGTCGCTATCATCAACGCAGGAAACAACCAATTTAAAGAAAGTGGTCCACTTATCATGGGTGCTGAAGGTGTTCATGAAGTACATAAGACCCTTCCATCTGCTAAACTTTTTGCCACACACATGGAAGCTGTCAACCACGCCTTCTTGACCCGTCAAGAATTGGCTGACTATGCTGAAAAACATGGTTTCAGTCATCAGTTGATTATCCCAGCTGATGGAGAGGAAATCGTTTATTAAAAGACTGCAGGATTAGTAGCCTAATCCTGCTTTTTCGTGATATGGTATAATAGATTGAAAACAAATGACTAAAAGGAGAAAACATGACCCCAAATTTTTTCATCCCACAAGCCATTCAGGTACGGGGTGCTCGTGCCAATAACCTTAAAAATATTTCTCTTGATATTCCCTTGCACCAATTTGTCGCTATTACAGGCGTATCTGGTTCAGGTAAGTCCTCTCTCGCAATGGATACTATCTACGCTGAAGGAACAAGACGCTATCTGAATGCTCTTGCGACCTATACTCGCCGTCGCATCAAGCAAGTTGGACGCTCAGACGTAGATGAGGTCGAATACCTCCCTTCGACCATAGCTCTTCGCCAACGTCCAGAAACGCCAAGTGTACGCTCAACGGTTGGAACATTGACCGAAACCCTGAATATCCTACGCTTGATTTTTTCACGTCTAGGCTCTCATGTCTGCCCAAATGGTCACCGTCTTGACCCAACTCTGCGTGTGGCAGAGGTCATGGATTTCATGGAGACTGATGAGCGGATGGGAATGATCAACTGTCCGACTTGTGATGTTCGTTTCATGGTCTATGGTGCAGAAAGTTTTGCCTTTAACTCAGACGGTGCTTGTCCGACCTGTCAAGGAACAGGTGAAGGACGTGAAATTCAGCTAGACAAGGTCATCCCAGACTCAAACCTCACCATCAATGAAGGGGCAGTGGCTTCTTGGGAAATTGCCAGGCCGCACTCACATGAAGCTAGTAGCTGAACAACAGGGAGTCAGGCTAGACGTTCCTTTCAAAAAATTGACGGAGAAAGAAAAAGAAATCGTCCTTTCTGGCCCTGAGGTGAAACGAGTGATTATCGTCCCAACCAAAACAGGCAAATCTTTTGAGCTAAATGCCAAGTATTAAAATGCCATTGTGGCGATTGAACATAGTCTGCAAACAGCTAAAAACGAAAAGGCTATTGAGCGTCTCAATCGTTTCTATGACCTAGGAAAATGTCAGACCTGCCACGGTAGCCGCTACAATCCTGATTTGCTAACTACCTTGGTACTCAACAAAAATATTGCCCAAATCAGTCAATACGACATGCTGGAACTGCAAGAATTTGCGGATAAGTTGAAAACATGGGTGCCTGATGAAATGCAGGATATGACTGAAAAACTGGCAGGTGAATTGAAAGAGTTGATCGAGCCGATTGTGGCACTGGGGTTAGATTATTTAACACTAGACCGCGCAGGTAACTCTCTATCTACTGGTGAGTTGCAACGGATTCAACTGGCTCGCACCATCCGTAATCAGATGACAGGAATTCTCTATGTCTTGGACGAGCCAAGCGTCGGGCTTCATGCAGAAAATGTGGATGCCTTGATTGCCATTATTCGTCAGCTTATTCAGCAAGGCAACTCTGTCCTTGTGGTCGATCATGATGTGGCTATTTAGAAGCCGCTGACCACTTGATTGAGATTGGTCCTCTCTCTGGTGATCATGGAGGTCAGGTTATCGGGCAAGGTAGCCCCAACCAACTCGCTCAAGTAGCAGACTCCGTCATCGCTCCTTACCTCAACCATACAGCTCAAATCCGTGTTCGACCTAGGTTGGAGCTCGATCAACTCCAGCATTTCCAAGTGCATGTGATCGATACTAATAATATCCAGTCCGTACAGGCAGATTTTGTGGAGAAAGGCTTAAATGTTGTGACAGGCATTTCAGGATCTGGCAAGACTACGCTGGTGCTGGACAGCCTTTTACCTGCTTTTGAAGCCAAACTGGCTAAAAAATCCCTGCCTGAAAATGTGCATGTATCAGGAATCAACAGTATCAAGCAAGTGATTGAAATTGACTCGACTCCAATCGGTAAAAACATTCGCTCCACTGTCGCAACCTACTCCAAAATCATGGACAAGCTGCGCACCCTCTTTGACGGCATTTCAAGCGAATTTTCAGCGACTGATTTTTCTTATAATAATAAATCGGGCGCCTGTGATTACTGCGATGGGACTGGTTCGGTGACACTGGATGTTCAATATCTGCCAGATATTGTCGAGACCTGCCCACGTTGCCATAGCAAACGCTATAAAGATGAGATTTTAGCGGTCAAATGGCAGGGCTATTCCATTGCTGACCTGCTGGACTTGACCATTACAGAAGCTCTGGAGGTTTTCAAGGAAGAAACTGGGATTTTAGCTACCTTAACCGTTTTAGATGAACTAGGTCTTGGTTACCTTCATCTAGGAGAAAGTACACCAGCCCTATCTGGCGGAGAAGCGCAACGGTTAAAATTAGCGACTTATCTGGAAAAGAAACAGAGCAACTACCTCTTTATCTTTGATGAACCAAGTATCGGCCTCCACCCTCGTGATGTGACTAATCTAGTAGCTGTCTTTGAACAGTTGATTGAAAATGGGGCAACGGTCATTGTCATAGAACACGACCTAGATGTCATCGCCAATGCAGATAATATCATTGACATGGGGCCACAAGGTGGACGTTATGGTGGACAGTTGATTGCGAATGGTAGCATCGAAGAAGTCTGCCAAACAGCAAACAGTATCACTGGAAGATATTTAAAAGCCTACCTCTCACAGACCTCTGCATAATCGACTTATTTTACAATTTGGGATGTATAAAGCAAAAAATAGTCAAATGCGTTGACCTTTTGTAGCATTATAAAAACATACTAAGATTAACATACTTTAGTCCGGTAGTATTACTGAGTCAAAGAGGGAAACAAAAAGAAAGGGGACACGTTTATTCCCACAAACTCCTTGTCTATGGAAATAAAAGCGTCCCCCATGTGTATGTAGGAATACATTTCACTTAGTTCATGTTATCAGACCTAGACACTCAACTACTACTCTCATTCTGATATTCCCCCCTATACGACAAAAATCCTTGATACCAAGGCTTTTCTTAACCCCTTTCGTTACAAGGTTTCTAGGCTTTTACCAGCAAAGCTACACACTCAACGTGCGTTGTTTTCTTTATTTGTACACTTTTTTTCGTCATCGGTTACGGCATTAAAACACAATTTATCATTATCTATTTTAGCATTCTTTCTTTTAGATTTGTAAGATTTTGCATCTTTAGTCGAAGAATCTCCCGTTTTAAAAATTATAGTCAACATTGCTGGATCAATTTCTCCATCAGAATTTATTCCGCCTACTATTATTTTTTCAACGATACTTTCAAAAATGTCCTTGTCAAACTCCGTCAAAGTTTTTTGTGAAGTTAAAATTTCTTTAAAATTCTCTAATCTACTTTTTATATCAACTTCTGATTTTAAAGTTACTTCTAAATTTACTTTTTCTTCTAAAAGGTTTTTTTCTTTTCTCAATTTGTATTTGATTGAATTTATCTTCATATACAGAATCACTTATTTTTCCATCTAGATTCATTGAAACTAATTTTTCTTCTTTTTTGTACAACGAATTTAATTTACTAACTATCTTAGTCAACTCCACTTTTAAGGTATCATCAGTAAGCTCTTCTTTTATAATTTCAAGAAAGTCTTCAGTTAGGTTATTATTTTCATAAAACAACTGTTGGTAGCTCTGTAAAAAAGCATTTTCTATTGCTTTTTCCTCTATTCCTTTACTATGAGTGCAATACTTTTTACCTCTCTTTATAGATGTTGTACAGTGCCAAATAATCTTTTTGTACTCTGAACTAGAGTGCCAACTTCTTCTAGACAGAACAGTACCACAAAAACCACATTCTAATCTACTGCTAAAAGGGTACATTCTTGAATATCTTTCTCGTTTACCTTTTGTATTTGCTATGGTTTTTTTGTTTCCTGATCTCCGTAATCGAATTTCTTGCGCCTGTGTAAAAATTTCTGGACTAATTATCGCATCATGATTATTTTTAATGTAGTATTTATCTTCTTCACCGAAATTTATTAAACGTCTCTTACTAATGGGGTCAACAGTGAAAGTTTTTCCCATTAGAATATCACCTTTATACTTCTCGTTTTTAATAATTCCTAAAACTGTTGTATCTTGCCAGTGATCAAGACCTCTCGGAGTTTTATAACCTAGTTCATCAAGTTCTCTAGCTATTGCCCTACCCCCAATACCATCAATGTATCGTTCAAAAATATAACGTACTATCTTGGCTTCTTTTTCATTTATTGATATCGACTTTGTATCTTGATTATAGTCATAACCAAGACAACCTTGAAAACCAATAAGTTCTCCACGTTGCATCTTCATTTTTAACCCCTTTTTTTAACATGGGCAGATGTATTTTCAACTTCCTGTTGAGCCACTGAACTTAATATCGTCAATAGTAACTCACCATCCATAGTTAAAGTATCAATATTTTCTTCTTCGAAAAATACACCAATTTGTTTATCTTTGAGCAAACGAACATATTTGAGAGTATCTAATGTATTTCTAGCAAAGCGAGCAATGGCTTTGGTAATGATATAGTCTATTTTTCCATCAAGGCAATCTGAAATCAATCTTTGAAAATCTTGTCTTTTTCCAACTTGAGTTCCTGAAATCCCTTCATCAGCATAAATGTCAACCAAAATCCAATCTTGGTGCTGTGATATATACTCTCTATAATGACGAACTTGAGAATCATAGCTATTTTTTTGATCATCACTATCGGAACTAACACGACAATATGCTGCTACTCTCCTCGATAAAGAACCACTATTATCATTTCTTCTAGTTACTAAAGGATTTGCTTTTATAATTTCAACGTTATTTGACATGGCTTAACCTCCTATTTCTCTGCATTTATTTTACCGCAACCAATAAAAAAGGTCAGCTAATTTGTGTATATTTTACGCAGTTTCAGCTTTATTTTTTCATATTCTTTTTCGCTAATAAGTTTTTTTAAGAATAATAGATTTAGCATCTCTAGCTCGACTATATAATTTTCTAAATTTGATTTCAAAAAATCACTTCCCTTTTATCTTTTATCAATCTCCTCCATGGCATGACTGATGAAGTCATCATAAGAATTTCACTTGCTGCTCTTTTACGTTGGCAGCCTGAACGGTCAGAAGTATCATTGTATATCATTTGTATCATGGCATATAAAGTATCGCTCTATTTTATTGATGGTTTTAATGTCGCTCTTATCATGGCGAGCCATTCAAAACTGCTCCACAAATGAGGAAAGTACCATTTTGGACTATTCAATTGTCAATGTGCTTTCTTAACCTAATACTTTTTGGAGTAATGGTCTTCTTTATTATCCACTCGACCTACAAGGTAATCTAAACTTACATTATAAAAATCTGCAAGTTTGATAAGGTCATCTATAGAGATTAACCTGGTACCTGATTCCATTTTAGAATACGCTGATCTTGTACAATTTAAGATTGTTTTTGCAACATATTCTTGTGTCAAATCATCATCCTCGCGTAAATCTCTAATCCTTTTCAACATCCAATGTCTCCTAAAACAAGTATAATATAGTTATTTTCTTATTTTTAAATATGTGACAAATTGGCACATGAAACTATTCTATATATACTTTTTAGGAAACTGTTTACTCTAAATGTATCTCATTTTCCTTAATAGATTTCATATTTTGTTTTTCCTTATATTTCTTTATTGTTTTATTAAACATTTCAAATAAATTTATTGTTTCTCTATGTTGTTCCTTCAGTGTTTCAATCTTTCCTTTATATATGTATAAATCCTTCTCTATTGTATCTACTGAACTTTTACCTTGAATACTATTTTCTAAATTGCTAGAACTATTTGCCATATTATTCAACAATACTTCCTCTAAATTAGTTAAATCATCAATTTTATTTTGGACTTGTTCAATCATATTCTCTAGATATGATATTTGGGAAATGAAATCATTTGTTATATCTTCAAAAATCATTCGGACTATTTTCCGCAGATATAAGAAAAATCTAATTGTTCTATTTTTTCTTTAATTTTGCTAAAAGGTATTCTTCTATACATATGCTGCGGTTCATGCTGAAGCGTAAATTGCCTAATTAAAGTTTTACCTTTCATAAAGCGATTTTTTTCTGCTGAATCTTTATGATATACATAGTAAGTACTAGTTTCTCTGAGAAATACTTTAACTTTTTCTTTTTCCATATTGATTTGAATATTTGGTACAAAAATAAGTCCTTCTTGTCGGATACCAAACTGTACCTTAATGTAAATTCCATCGTCTACTACTGCTTCTATTTGATTAAGATTCAACTCTACTTCTAACTCATGAACAGCATCCCTATTTCTCTTGAAATCTTGATAGGATTTCCATACCACCTCTTCTGTCGGCAACTCTTTTTCTTTAATTAGCTTTTCTTTATTGTAAAGTTCAATTAAATTATTATTATCTAAGACAAAAGTTTCATTTTTGTTATTAAAATAGTCTTGAAAATAACTAACACTGTACTGATTCATTTTTCCCAATTCCTGTTCTGAAAGCTTAATCCCATTAAATTCAAATAGAACATGTTTTTCTTTCGGAATTATTTTTAAGTCAAAAAATTCTGCTTGTTGAATCAATTCATTCATATTCTTCATTTTCGGAAGTAGAAATTCTAAGATGTTTATAATTTCCCTTTGAACAAATTTTTGCTTAAAATAAGTTTCATTATAAGGTTGTTTTCTATTCAATTTATCATCACGTACGACTTGTTTCATATTTGAATCAGTCATAAAAAAAGTAACATGCTTGTGTCTAAAATCAATTTTTAAATGTAAAGCTTTTGCTTTTTTCCTGAAATCTTCAAAATTTTTCGAGTTCTCAATTAGAAAATATACCCGTTGTTTTATTTCATATTTGTAATTGGTTTTTCGATAAACTTCATACTGACGATGCGAATAACGATTTTCTATAATCTTTGCACCTGCAATTTTTGAGAGACGATCTGAAACCATTCGTAGATTACGTTCTGACTTATAATTCCATAGAAACTTTTTATCAGAATTCTGATCAATTGAATTTAGAATGATATGATTGTGGATATGACCTTTATCGACATGTGTTGCTACGATAAAACGAAATCTACCTCCTGTCAACTCTTTAACTGTCTCATAACCAATCCGATTGATTTGTTCGGGAGTAAGATGATCATCTGGAGAAAAAAAGACTGAATGATATGATGAGAATGAATTTTTCGTTGATTTACTTCTTGCCTATCATGACGAAATTCATAAAGACCATCATTACTTAAAAAATTATCATTGTACATCTTCACTAGTTCTTTATAACTAGGAAAATCTAAATAATTTCTCATACCAAAATCTGAAACTAGTGCTAGATTTTTTGTTTTACTTGGATTCAAAATATATTTGATTAGTTTGCTACGATAATTTTTTCCATGAATCGCAAAGTGTTTAGTGATGACCATAAAATTTCCTCAATTTTTCAGATTGAATAAGAAAATCTTTCTCCACTTCTACTATTAACTCTTCTATACCTTTTCTCAATTCATTTAACTCAACTTCCGTTATTGAATTCGAATAATTTATGCTTCTGGCTATTTGATTAATATTATTTCCGATTCGTTTTAATTCAAAAATCAAATCTTGATAACCAGTTGTATCAATGGTGATAAAATTCATGCCTGGGTCAAGTAGGGTTCGTCGAGCATATTCTGAAAAAGATTGACAACCGCTTTGGTCGATACAATGTTTCAACTGACTCAATTCGCTATCAGACAGAAACACTTTCTTGAGATTGGTTCGGTAACGATGTTCCATGGACTCACCTCATGTATTTATCACGGAAGTCTTGGCTGAGGGGAATAGAGTTTCCAACTTCTTTAATCAACTCCTGTACGCAGATTAAGAGAATAGATACATGATCTTGTGTAACTTGATGTTCGGACTGTGCTAATATTAAAACACCATAAACGTCACGACTGATTTGTTCTAGTTTTTGGGTTTGCCATAGGGCAAACCACTTTTCAGCAGTCATTTCAAACTCTTCCTCCAGCAATTTATTTCGAGCAAAGGGCGAAAAATGTTCAAATCCCTTATTTTTCATTATCACTTCAATCATTTCCAATTCATTTGCGGTTAAATTAACCTCTTTGCGAATGTCTCTGTATTGTTCTGACATACTATTTCCTCACTTTCATCAATGGTTGGACAATCCCCGACCCCGTATTAACCACGGGAAACTTGCAAAGACAAAATCTATCATCTTGTAAGGCTTTGCGAGCTCAGATATTGTGTCCACAATATCCCAAAAATCATATCGTCTGCCATTTCAAACCTCACGGTTAAAAAAACAAACGATATGAAAATGTGGTGGCATGCCCCCAAACCCCCAAGATAAATCTAAATTAAAAAAAGTATAACAAATACTTTTTGATAAAATTATCACAGAAAAAGAGCCCTATCGGACTCTTACAAACTAAAACAATGTCTCTGATATTCATACTGCCTAATACCACTACTGTCTTTGTTCATCTTGATAGAAAAAACAAAATAATGGTCACGACCGTCTAAAGATTTGCTTTTATTTAATTTAAAATAATGTTTTTGAGACATAGCCATTGTGCGTAAAATATCATCAGTGATAAATGTTAATGGTATATCTAAAGCGGAATACTTGTAAAAATCTGACTCAAACCGTAAATAAGAATCAGAAAAATAATCCAGCTGTAATTTATCATCATATAATTCTTTACGATTCATATAAATCCAACCCTTCTATCTGGATATCGAGTATATCTTCCCATCTTAATCGAAGAAAAACCAGTGTCTGATTTAATAGATATAAACTCTTTTTCCCATCTCTTTAACAATACCCGATACTACTTTTCTTCTATTGGAGAGCTTACAAACAAAAGTTGCAGGGAATACATTCGTATAAAGTTGACGAACAAATAAAACTTTCTCTTCCATTGAGAGAGAAATGGAGACATCTTCTTTATTTTTTTCTTCCCAAAGAGAACTTGAATGTTCTGATAAAAAGAATCCCATCCACTTTGCCATCCCACGATCTTGATACTCTCTTGCAGACAAAAAAAGTAAATAAGAACGATTTATCATTTTAGCCCATCTAATCCTCCAGTTGAATGACCACCAATGAGTTTACTCCTTGCAATTGTTCTAGAAGCCTGATCTAGGGCATTTCCTTTTAATAGCGAAGTGAACCCAAATTCTGTTCGAATAGCATCAATTGCGGACTGGAGCCTTTCTTCTTTTTCTATTTTTTCAATATCATCAAATAATGAAATCAATCCAAAGGATTCATCCACTAAACTGGAATAATTCACTGCCACATTCCTGATAGCCCCGGAAGTATATTTAGTGTGAAATAACTTTAAAACATAGTTTGTCAGTAGTGCTGTTTGATTGGTTGGTTCAATCTTCATTTGAGTATGAATAGACCGTTTCTGTTCCACTTTAGAATACCCCAAGTGTATAGAAACTACTGTTGCTTTTTTACCTGCTCTTCTCAATCTAACCGCAACTTGTTCTGCCATTTCACGAAGTATAATTTCAATATCTCTTTGCTTTATATAATCTCTAGGTAAAACTTGCGAGTTCCCTATTCCTTTTGATTTTGGCTTATAAGGTTTATGAACATTGCTTTCATCAATCCCATTAGCATGAAACCATAACTCTAGTCCCATAATCCCAAGCTCTTTTTTAATCAAGTCAGGATTAGCCTTTGCCAATTCTTTAATCGAAAAGATGCCTAAACCATGTAATCTCTTCTCCATCCGGTTTCCAATTCCCCAGAAATCTGTCATTTTAGAAATAGTCCATACTTTCTTTTCGACATCCTCATAGGACCAATTGGCTCTCATTGTCGGAGTTTTTTTAGCTTCATTATCTAGTGCTAACTTAGCTAATAAGGGATTGGAATTAGACATGCCTACAGTTGAATAGATTCCTGTTTTTCTCCAAATCTTTTTTTGAATAGCAGCCGAAATAATATCTAATTTATCTTTCCTACTAATTCTTCTATCTGGCACAAAATAATTTAATGAACTGGTTAAATCAATAAATCCTTCATCAATTGAGTAGGGATAAATATCGTCTGGTGCCGCAAAATCTTGAAAGATTTTTTGAATCTCCATATTGATTGCAATATAAGTATCCATTCTCGGAGGAACAATCACTGTTGATTTTGCCCATTCTTCTATATAACGAACATAGTCCATCGTTGTCGGTAAGCCTTGTTTTCTAGCATTATAGTAAGAAAATTTTCGAGTCTTTACATCAAATGGTAAATCATAGGAACGTCCAACATTTGATTTCCCAAATACCTTTTTAAACATAGGAGAGGAAGCAAGGATTAAACCAGCAGAATTATCTGCACGACTCATAACACAAAGTGAAGTCTTAAGTGGATGCAGGCCTCTATCTACACATTCTACACTTGCGTAAAAAGATTTCATATCAATAAAGGCAATGTCACTTTAGGTTCGAGACTATAATCAAACCAACTCATACTTAGTCCTCTAAAGGAATAAAGTTCCCAACGATTTTCCCTATAATGCGAGGATTCTCATCATAAGGTGCAAACTTATCTGAATAGTTCCGATTTAGTGAAACTAAACGAAGTCCATTTTCTTCACGATACACTTTCTTAATATAGGTTTGACCATCCCAATCTATCGCATAAATAGCTCCATCATAATCAAATCCTGTTTGCTTAATAAGGGCTACAGAACCATTTTCATATGTCGGTTCCATTGAATTACCAAACACCCATGATGCAAAGTCATAATCAAATTGATGATTGAAGTAAACTGTATCGTAATTACCATCATCAAAATAAGCTATTCCTGTACCAGCTGATAATTTTTCATAGACCTTATAAGCAAATCGTTCAGAAACTTCTACAACTTTAGAGTTTTGATTGTTCAATAAGTCTTTTGCATAATGAAGTGTCGCTTTTTGATTCTTTTCAGTTAGCTTGAGATAAGTTTCAACTATTTCATACTCTGATTCAAAATATCGAGGATCAACATTCAAAATCTGACTCAATTTGGTTAGATTGTTTTGATTCGGCTTTGTTTTACCTGATTCCCAATTAAAGTATGAAGCTCTACTGATTCCCAAACTGGATGCAAGTTGAGATTGAGATAAGCCCTGACTCTCTCTTTTTTCTTTTAATTTAGTAGATGAAAACATTTGTCCTCCTTTTGTAAGTTTATTAACTAACAAAAGAATACCATAGCTTCTGGAAAAAATCAAGAGTTTAATAATCCCCAAGATTTAAAATAATCATAAACTACTCTAAATTCGTATTTATATTGTTAGGAAATCATCACTGAAGAATGCTAAAACTTTTGAAAAAATATGAAGAACAAGAAGATAGAGAATATAAAAAAGGATCGTTATTTTTTAATTGACGATCCAATAGACTTTATTTTTAAAATCTAACTCTACAAACCATTTCGATTAGTTAAATCTTTCAATCTTTCTTCTCCTGATTTAAGCATATCCTTCTCTACTTGATTCCATTCTCCAAATAGTAAGTCATGAAGAACGGTTGCTGCTGAAGTTTTATCTTCTCCTGAATCATATACACAACTTCTATCTCGTTGGTAAATTTGAATTCTTTCAAAGATAGCTACTTCTTCCAATTGTCGTGTATTATCAACTAAATGATTTACAATGAAATCATGATGTTCTTTTGGAGTTGCGCGTGCTTGATTTGGATTGATAGCGTACAGTTCTTCGTATCGGATAAGAGTGCTCAGATAGGACAGCTTAGGCTTTGTCGCAATCAAGGCTAATTGTACTTTATATCCCTTATTTTTCAAGAGTTGTGCTGTTTTCTTTGGAACATCAACTGTTCGTAAAGTTCCCTCTATCAAAAGATTGTATCCCAAATGACTCAATTCTCTTACTAAAGACTCTACCATTTTTCCTGCAAAATCTTTGGTGTATTCAACACTGTCTTTGCCATATTCTTGCTGCAGTTCTAAATAGTGTGGATGCTGAGAACGAAAACTATCGCCATCTATGATAACAATATTTCCTTGAAATTCTTTCTGTTTAATACGATGAATTGTAGTCTTACCAGCACCACTTTGCCCTCCAAGCAAAATCGCTATAGGTTGCTTACTGGACTTTTTTCCTCTTGTCAGAGAACGAAGATTCCGTGCTAGAGCATGTTTGAATTCACTATCAGTATAATCTTGGATTTCCATTAGGCTACCATCCGTTTTTCAGATATCTCTAACATACGTTCAATTCCATCCAAATAGCCGCTATACCTCTCTATTTCATCAAAATTATCTACTAAATAGATATTCGTATGAATCAAGTCAGATAGATCATCACTCATTAAAATCCAAGGATTAGATTCATCATCAATGCTAATTCCCTGACTATCTTGATAACGATAGAGTCGTGATAATAGATTAGCTCCTCTTTCTTTCACAATTTCAATTTTTAAAGTCAATTCATAATCTTCAACAGGATTGAGCATTTTATCTTCTCCTACAATATCGACATAAGATACATTAAACTTCTGACAAATGATGTCTATTAGTTCCGTAGAGACTGAACTCGTTCCATTTTCATACCGGCTCAAGCTATTTCGAGAAATTCCTACAATTCGGGCAAAGTCGTCTTGTGTTAAGTCATGTGTTTTACGTAAGGATTTTATGTTCTTTCCAATCATGGCAAACTCCTTTTATTTTTATACCACCATTATAACATTTAGAAAAAGTAAATGCACCATTTTTGGTGCATTATTGGCTGTTTTTCCTAAATCTCTCTAAATTCTTCTCCAATTGTTCCTTATGAAGTTGATTCTTAGCTTCCTTTAATGTGTCGTCCAAAGTTTCTTCTCTGTAAGTTGCTTCTGTTTTTAGTTGTTGTGATTCTTGATTTGGAGTGAAAATGATATCTAGCAGTCGGTCTATTTTTTCAAGATCTTGGACAGACATATCAGATAGTCTATGAATCAGCTTTTTAAATACATCACTATTGTCGTGATTTTTCTTAAAAAATGTTGTAAACATCTATAACCTCTCAAAAAAAGCAGCCTCTCAGGACTGCTTAGTGTAATTCGGAAATCGCATCATAAATTGACTGCAATTTCTTATTGTCTTTATTCTTTGTGTCGATCAACGTATGTAGCTCTTCAATTTTCTTTTGACTACTTTGAATATCGCTATTGTTATCCGCAATAAGTCTTTTAAGATGTTGCTGATAACTTGTAGTGATATCTGTCTCTTTTCCTGTTCTAACCTCTGTAACTTTGGGTTTAGAACTAGAATTTGATTCCGTCACAGGTGCTTGTTTTCGCTTTTGAAAAGCTGCTTCATAATTTACATCATTACCTCCTTGATGATTTCCAAATAAGGCCGCAATTTTATCTGGATCTTCTTGATTTTCTGATTTACTCTCTAATGGTTGATTAAAATTCCAATCTTTTGTCATTGACTCATTTCATCCTTTCTAAATTCAGAATCATCGAATTGTCTTTCTTTACCAAAGGCATGGTCAAGAGCTTCTTCAAAACTCATGTGACTAATGCTTTGACGCCTTTTGAACGTCGCAAACATCGCTGTCTCCAGTTGTTCTTTATAAGCAGCGAGTTTTTCTGTCTCTCTTGCTACCTTACTTTCTTGCCTAGTGACCTTTTCTTCTAAGCGTTCAATAATGGTCATATACGATCCTCCTTCATTCTAATATTAGCTAAAACATCTTGATTTTGTTATCACAATTCTAAACATTGAGAGGTTTGTCTTACTGGTTGATTCCTCAATGTCTCTTTTGCAGTCTCGATCATCAATCGTAAATCTGATTTCTTTTCTCTAAGAATATCGTTCCAGTCTCTTTTTTCTTTCCCATATTCATTATCAGGTAAATCCAGTAAAACAGGAAATCCTGATTGAGATAACTTATCAGAAAAATCTTTACCTGCATCATCACAATCTACTGCTAGTGTCAATAAAGCAGGATGATTATAAAAATAGCTGGTTGTATCACGAATTGTATTCATCAAAGGCAATAACTTTGAAGGTATTACTGTATCTAAGAATTCCAACTTCTGATTTTCTTCAGCTATTAGTCGTAAAGTTTGATAAGCAACAACAGACCTTTTTAATCCCTCCATAGATACCAAACGAACATCAGTTAGATTTTGTTGATGAAGTTCGTAATAGCTCATCAAGTCGATAAACGATTCACAAAAGACCAGTCTATTTGGTTTACCAATGTCAAAGGATATTCCAACATGTCCATGGCTTCCTTTTAGAATCGTTTTTAACCTCTCTCTTGGAAAAGAGTGATTCTTATAAATCCCTTGTAAGCTTGCTGCCTGTAGCTTGTGACGATGATTAAAGCTTTTAAAAACAATAACAGGTTCAACTGTTTCATTTGTTTTCCAGCTGGCTTGTGCTATTAAACCCTGTTGAATCATACTTTGTACGATTTCTTCTGAAATTCCTCTACATTCTGTTAAGTAATATCTGGCCAGACTACAGTTAGAATCTTCTATTCTCTTTAAAGGATAATAAAATGGTCTCTCTCTTTTTGCTTGAACAGCTTCTTTTTGAACAGGTTCTTCAGAAAGAAAGGCTAGAGCTTCTTTAAAGGAAATTCCCTGAACAAGTCGAACAAAATCAATGACATCACCTTGAATATCTCTTGAAAACCATTTAAAAGTATTGGTAGTTGAAAAAATCCGAAATGAATCGTGTTCAGGATGTTCATAGACACTGCTCGAAACTTGTTTAAAGGAGATACCTAAACGATTGGCTACATCAAGAATTGAAATTTGCTTACATTCTTCTATTTCCATGCAATATCATCATTTTGTCGTAGTATTTGGCAGTGATGGTATTGATGATGATTCTTCTAAAGTTTTGGGAGTTGCCTTATCTAAATCATCTAACCCAGATTTCCAAACCTGTACTTGGTTGACCAATAACTTACCAGGTAGTTTAGAATAGGATAACTTAACTGTTCTTGTTTCTGTCTGATTAGTCTTTGATTGGTTGGCATTCTTTAAATCAGATACATAGGTTACATTATAAGAGACCATGGCAATAGCTTGATTCGTAGTCTGATTGACAAAGATATCTGCTTTTTCAAAATGATAATCCAAAATATAATCCTTATACACTTGGTTCATGGCATCATTTTGACTTGACAATTCTTGAGAATAAGCCGATTCAGTCATATAAGGTTGAATACGTGTATTATTTTCTCCGAGCTTTTCTTTCGTATAGTACTGAGTCAAAAATTCTTTTACAGTATCCGATGACAAAATGCTGGCTTTATCTTCTGCTTGTTTGTCCTCTACAAGTTTAGCTGCAGCCAATTCGATTTCTTTGCGACTTTGTTTAGCAGTAGAATGTTGACCAGCAGTATATCCCATCATGAGAATAAAGCTAGTTGCGGCTACTGCTCCAACACTAATTAAGGCTTTAGTTTTGACTTTATTTAACATCTTAGACCTTCTTTCTATAAAAACTAGGTCAAGAATAACAAAAAGAACTTGTAAGTTTTATCACATCACAACGAAAGGTAATTCCTACATTTCAGGCGCAAAATCGTACAGTTCAGAGAAAAATATCAAATTAGCTGTCTTCAGTTTATAATATAAATATGAACAAATTAAAAGAAGAAAATTTGAGAAGAGCTCTTTCTCATATTGAACGCCATAAACAAGCCATAAATACAAGTAATAATAGTGAGGATAATGATTTTCATAAATTATTACTCCAATTTAGCTATGAAGTATATGAAAGAATCAAGGCTAATAAAAAACCTTATCCGAATTTAGATTCAGATAAAGTCTTTTGACTAACTTTTTCCTTATAAAAAATTTTATATAAAAATATCTCTAAATAAAAGTTTTATCCAGAGATATTTTTAGACCTAAATTCTAATTTTTATTATATATTTTAGATTCCATTATTGTATAAAACTTTAACAATTTTTTACTTTGGGAGTTCACTATCAATTTTATCTAGTAACAGTAGTAATTTTTCAATAATTGATAATCTACGAATAGCATAATCCTCAATTGAAAATTCAATTGGAAGATTATGATTTGATTTCCATTTTTCTTGGAAAATAATAAATGGATTTTTAAGAGCAATTGCATATTTAACATTTGAATTAACATACAATTCTATATACTTTAGTAGCTCATCTATTTCAATTTGAATTACTCTTAATGTCTCAAAATCACTATTTAAATAAGCATTATAAGTTAAACCTTCTGATGTAATAGATAAAAGAATTGCATCGACAAAATCTCTAATAATGCTTTCTGATAATCTTAAATCCCCTTCGAAATTTTTCCAATGCTGATCAAAAATATCATTATATATTGCAATTTTTAATATGTTCTCTTGCTCATTTTTTGAAAGTTTTTTGAAATTATTTATATAACCCTGTATCTCTTCCTCATACAAGCATTGCTGACTTTCTCCATCACAAAATACATAATCTGTACTCATATACTCTTCCCCATCATTATACTGTTCAGTTGAAGTCAAATTATGCTCCTCTGTATCTGGTAGATTATATTTTTCTTCTTGTTGCCAGTCTCTATTTATCTCAAAATTATTTATTAAATCTTTCCATTCTTCAAGATTTGTTTTTATTACCTTGATATAATCAGAAGCTCTATAAATTTTTTGTTCCTTTAGATCATAAATATCGAGACTTAAACTTGCTAATTTTATCGCGTTAGATAAAACGTCATTAGAAATTTTTTTCTCATCCTTTCTTTTATTAAGATAATCATTTAAAAACCCACTTATCCCTAAAATAGTTACAATATTTGCTATTAGACTAATCCAATCTAAAAATGATAAATCCATTTTTATTCCTCCTAAAGTAATTATAAAATTAGTATAACACAAAAAAAATAAATATTTTCAGTTTAAAAACTACCAAATAGATTTCAATAAGAAGGTAAGGATAATCTATATTTTACTCCATACTACAAAAAAAGATTGAGCATTGTACAATACAAAACTCAATCCTTTAAATAACATTTAAGTTAGCACACAATTAAACTGATTATTTCTTAAAACAACTCTTTATAAAAATCAATCGTTTCTTCTAGGGTTGGCATAAATGGGTTTCCCGGCGCACATGCATCAATCAAAGCATTCTTAGAAAGGTATTCAAAGTCGAAATCTTTTTCTTCAATACCAAGTTCAGTCAATTTCTTAGGAATACCTACTGTCTCAGAAAGCTTCTCAATCTCAGCAATTGCATAATCAGCACACTCTTCATCTGATTTACCTTCTACATGAAGGCCCAAGGCTTTAGCAACATTGCGAAAAGCTTCTGGTACACGTTTAGCATTTTCACGTTCTATAACTGGTAGCAACATAGCACAGCAAACACCATGTGGCAAATTATATACTGCACCGAGTTGGTGAGCCATTGAGTGAACATAGCCAAGACCAGCATTATTAAAGCTCATACCACCAAGGAAGATGGCATTGACCATACCCTCACGCGCTTCAATATCATGTCCGTTTGCTACAGCACGAGGAAGGTATTCCTTGATAAGCTCAATTGCCCCAATAGATAGTTTCTTGGTCACATCATAAGCACCAGGTGTTACCAAAGCTTCAACAGCGTGGGTCAGAGCATCCATACCTGTCGCTGCAGTCAAAGCTTGAGGTTTTGAAATCATCAATTCAGGATCATTAACAGAGATAAGAGCAAGGCTATTCTTGTCAACCATTACCATCTTAACCTTGCGTTCTTCATCGGTAATCACATAGTTAATAGTAATTTCTGCAGAAGTTCCTGCCGTTGTATTGATAGCCACAACTGGCAAGCCTTTTTTAGCAGACTTATGAAGCCCTTCATAATCCTGTGGTTTTCCACCATTTGTAGCCATGATAGAGATACAACTAGCTGCATCCTGTGGAGACCCACCACCAAGACTGATGATAAAGTCACAGCCATGTTCTTGCAAAGCAGCTACCCCATCTGTGACATTCTTACAAGTAGGGTTTGGTTCTACATCGCTAAAGATGACATATTCGATTCCTTCTGTATCTAGCGGTTTTAAAACCTTAGGCAAAATGTCACTTCCTTCGATAAACTTGTCTGTCACCAAAAGTGCCTTTTTATAGCCAAGTTCCTTGATATAAGGACCCACTTCATTTACAACACCTTTACCAATAAGGTTGACTGCCGGAACATAAAATGTAGCCATATAATTTTCCTCCTGCGCCTCCGCGCTATCTATTTAGCATCATTATATTACTTTTTGTATTCGTTTTCAATTATTTGTGAATTGTTTAACAAATCTTTTTAAAAGGATAGGAGGGACGTAAGTTCACCTCCTATATAAACAAGTTTTATTTATGTAGTGGTCCCAACAACTGACATGCACGATAGTCTGCTGATTCTAAATCATCTGTTCCAAATAAGGACCAATTTTTAGGTCTAAAGATATCTTCCTCAGGTACATTATGCATATTGACAGGAATTCTCAACATAGAAGCCAAGGTAATCAAGTCTGCTCCAATGTGGCCATATGTTATGGCTCCGTGATTAGCTCCCCAATTATTCATGACGTCATAGACAGACTTGAAAGCACCTTTTCCTGTCAAACGTGGAGCAAACCAAGTAGTTGGCCATCCTGGATCTGTACGATTATCTAAAGTATGGTGAACATCTTCAGGAAGTTCAAGTGTGTAACCTTCTGCAATTTGTAGCACTGGACCAACTCCTTTAGAAGATTGAGACGTACCATTGTTACTGGCATATCCCCCTTCGTCAAGAAACGAGTTGAGAATCCTCCTCCACGGAAATATTCGCGGTTTGCTGGTGGGAAGTCTGTGTTATCAAGCATAGCCTGCACTTCACTTTCTTCTAACTCCCAGAATGGTTTAATAACAGGTTTTCCATCACGACTAGCTTGACCAGTACCATCTAATGTACAAGAGCCAGAGTTAATCAAATGTAAGAAACCATCTGCGGCATTACCTTCTAGAGTATGCCCTGTTACACGTTTAACAGCCTCTGGACTCCAATAAGTACGCACATCAGCAAAGATTTGTGGAGTATTTGTTAATAGATAATTAAAGAGCATAGACACACCATTTAGTGAATCATTCTCTGTCGCAAATACAAATGGTTTTCGAATACCATTCCAGTCAAACTGAGTATTGAGGAAAGTTTCCATAAAGTCCCCATTGGGGAAATGGTCTGTCCACTGGCGTTGACCTTGGAAACCAGCTACTAAAGCATGGTGACCAACTGCTTCTTCCTCAAAACCAAGCTCTGCTAAACGAGGATTTCCCTGCATAAGATCTCGACCAATCATGAACATTTTTACAACAAATTCCCATTGTTTTTCTTTTTCTTCTTTAGAAAGAATCAAATCTTCACGATTTCGGTCAACTCCTTCTTTGATATGTTCTTTTACCCAAACCATAGCACGTTCAAACTCTTCTGGGTCATAAATACCACGGTCAATACGGCGCGTGAACTCCGTCATATCTACCGATTCATTTCGCATTCCTAAGTATTCTTGGAAGAAATCTGGATTCACAATAGAACCACCAATCCCCATTGATACACTACCCATTGATAGGTAAGCAGTGTCTCGCATCAAGCCAGTTGCAAGAGCTGCACGCGCATAACGTAAAAGTTTTTCTTTGACATCTCCTGGAATATCTGTATCATTAGCTTCCTGAACATCTCTTCCATAAATCCCAAACGCTGGAATACCTTTTTGAGCATGTGAAGCTAGAACAGCTGCAAGATAGACAGCCCCTGGACGTTCTGTCCCATTAAATCCCCAAATAGCATGAGGAATATCTGGAGACATATCCATAGTTTCACTACCATAACACCAGCATGGTGTGACTGTAATTGTTGCACAAACATTTGATTTTTTGAACAATTCATGTGAAGCTGCAGCCTCTGGAACACGACCAATAGTAGATGGAGAAATCACGCATTCCACAGGTTCTCCATCTGGATATTTCAATGTACTTGAAATAAGATCTGCCACACTTTTAGCCATGTTCATTGTCTGTACTTCAAGTGATTCGCGTACACCTTGACGACGACCATCAATAGTCGGACGAATACCAATACGTGGATGTTGGATCATAATACTTTCCTCTTATTTTTTTCTGTTTCTTTTTATACTACCATCGCCATTATATTTACGGTAGCCTGGGTGACGACCTGTAACCTTATAATTTTTCTCGCATTGAGAATAGACGTTCTAAAGTCGGACGAGCAATTTCTTGTTCTTCAATACCTTTTGTAGACAGTAACATTCTTCCATGGAAGGTTGTCTTTGCTACTAATTCTAAAGTTTCCATACGGTAGTATGCTGTAATGACATCGCTTCCGACAGTCAGAGCTCCATGATTTTCTAATAGCATGACATCATGATCTGGTAGATAAGGTGTAATTGCTTCTGGCACTTCCATTGTAGACGGAACTCCAAATGGAGTTATAGGAATTGCCCCAACCACAATCGCGCTCTCAATTAGTGAATAAGTATCTAAAGGAATATGTGCAAGAGCAAATCCTGTTGCAATCGGTGGATGCGCGTGAACAACCGCACGGACATCCTCACGTTCTTCGTAACAACGAATGTGCATTTTAATTTCACTAGAAGGCCGGTAATCACCTTCTGCTTCTAAAATCTCTCCTTTGAGATTTAACTTCACCAGCTTTTCTGGAGTAATAAAACTTTTGCTGATACCAGTAGGAGTTGCAATAATGGTATCCTCATCTAATCGAACAGATACATTCCCATCGTTTGCAGCAACCCAACCAAGTTGCCACATCTTATGACAAACATCACAAATCTGTTCACGAATTAATTTTTCATCTTGAGACATAAACTCACTCCTTTCTAAAAATGAAGTTCGAATTCAAGATTTCCGTTACTGTTAATGGTAATAGTAACCGTATGATTTTCCTGATCAAAATTGAGAGATGGCTGATCATAGGAATTATTTGTTCCTGTTAATGAATGAATAGTAGGAAGTTTATCTATACCTCTTAATACTATCTTTGTAACCCTTTTCTCTCCAAACTGAGTATCTTTGATATAATGTTCATCAATCCACTTAATCGCACCTTTTTTGGTCAATTGTGGTAGTTTCCTTGCCTGATTTGCATCTTGAGCATTAGACCATAGTGAATCTTTATTTGTTCTAAAATTATTTAAATTCACTTTCAATCCATTACTTATTCTCTCAAATACCATAGGTATGAGGTTCAAATTCAACATCCATTTCTAAAGAATTAAATTTTAATTTTCCAGTCTGTTTAACATTCTCATTTACCTTATAATTATAGACAAACCATCTATTATCTAATTTCTGAGCAAAGATATCTCCTTCATAATTCGTAGGATACAGCTTATTCAAGTATTCTTTTCTAGCCTGAGTAGAGCTAAATTCTGGGGAAGTGATCTCCTTAATCTGAATACGATTACCAGAAACAGACTCTTTCAATTTATCTGTTTTTAAAATACCTGGAATAGCTGGAATAACATTATAACGACCAGTCATGTATAATGGAGTTTGTTCTCTATCAGTATTTACGTTTACAAAGAACTTACCATTTCCTTTATTTGAATAGTCTCCATGTATGAATACTTTTGTATCCTCAAGTACCTTTTCTTTAGATGGTGCTGGATGTGCTATTACATATCTAAAAAATTCTTTTATTACTTCGCTAAAGAGTAAGCTTTCTTTATTATTTACACCATAGGTATAAGCTGGATGTTCAAAATTATAAACTACACCTCCATTAAGGTAAACCCCTAAAGCCTCTTCTCCTAGCATAGACTCTGGTTCAGTCAACCATTGTCTATCTCCTTGACTTTTTCCGATATTACCAGTTGCAAACAGTTTCCATTTACCTGTCTCATACCACTTCCAAGTATCCATCAAACCACCCCATTGATAAGTATGATTTGATAACCAAAGTCCCTTCATATAACTTTCTGTAGTTGAATCATTTCCCTCGGCAGCAGGTGTATTTTTGAACATGAAAATAAGGTTCTTCCAGTACTTATCAACAGATTTCTGAAATGCTATCTTACCGTTTTTTCCAAATGCTTTTTCTATTGCAGAACCATTATTTTGTTCAGCCCATATAAAATATCCTCCATTTTTAGCTGATACTTTTAAATAATCTGCCGCCTTATTTTCAATATCATTTGCCCAAATCCAATAATTCTCTGTACTGAAAATACCATGCAAATTTGGATATTTTTGATACATTTTATCAATCCAGCTGGTACTTAACCAATGTGCCGAAGTATAATAAGGCATATTACCAGCAGTGTAAACCGTCAGAATAACTGGAATTGGTTCATTTTTTCCAGTCTTAGGATTTACATATTTCGCTGCTTCTTCTAACATATGTTCATAAAAATCTCTAGCAGCTCCATCTCTTTTAGGAAGATCATCTGGATGTAACTGTATAACAGTATATGGTTTTAAGTCATCTGGTATATTCTCCCACTTACCTGTTAATGTATCTCCTCCCCAAAAAGTATATTTCCCTTGGTTAAACTCTTCTCCGTTAGCATATAAAGGCATCATAAGTAACGGATGTTCATTATTAATTTCACGACGTTTATCAACTTCTGACCAATCATTAGGATTCTTAAATTTACCATTTGCCATAAACATGGCTCCACCTAAAACCAATTCGTCAGCCCATGTATGTTTTCCTGAATATGATTTAAGTTCTATCGTCTGTGTATCTTTTGGAATTTCAACATCAACCAGAAAAGCTGATGTATCATACTTAATTCCTTTCGGATATTTTGAATCTGATGAGTAAATGACTTTACCATCCGCAACAACTTCAAACTTTTGAATATCTGCGTAATCTGAATTTAAATGATTGGCGCTCCTATCAATTCCGACATAGGAAATAAATCTTGTAACATTAGCACCCGAAACATCATATTTTATACTAGACGGGTTACTTGCTACAGTTCCCAATCCTTTATTAAATTCTATTTCCTTCCCGTCAATTAATAATTTTATTTTATTATTTGCACCGTTATTACCAGGTGTAAACGGTTTATCTTTCTGAACTGTTTTTGATTTATCGTCATCACCATGAGTAGCATCAACCCATTCTAAATCAGAAAGATATACTCCTCCATTAATTCCTTTATTAAGAAGATCTGGAGTTATAGTTTGAGTACTAACAGTTTTAATAAGTTTAGCATCAGCAAATACAACTTCATCACCCCATGTATGTTCTCCTGAGAATGATTTTAAGGATATTTTTTTAGCGTTTTGTGGAATTGTCACACTAATAAATTGTGCCTGGGTATTATATCTGAATCCATCTGGATTAGTTACATTACTGGAATAAACTACTTCTCCATCTATTTCTATTTCTATTTTATCCACTACTGCGTGGTCTGCTCTAGAACTATTAGCACTTTGATCAATTCCTATATAAGTTTCAAATTTTTCAAATCCTTGACCACTAATATCATAGCTGATTACAGACGGGGAATCTGCGACTGTCCCTATTCCTTTATCAAAATACTTAACTTTATTGTCAGAAGTAAGCAATGAAATTTTAGTATGTTCTCCTTTATTTCCTGTTGTAAATGGAGCATCTTTTTGTACTGTTTTTGTTTTATCTACATCACCATGAGTTGCAGAAGACCAATCCATATCTGAAAGATATGTCGTCTCCGTATCAGTTTCTTGATCTTTAGTAATTGGTTTTCTTAAGTTATTCCCTGTTACTCTAGCAGTTTCAGTACTAGCTCTGTCATTAGAATTACTTTGGACTACATCTGCATAAACCAATTTACTTCCTAAAAAACTTGTTAAAACAGCTGTAGCTATTAAAATCTGTTTTGCTATTTTTTTATTTTCCATTTTTATTTCCTCATTATTTACATAATTTACATACAACTTCCTCAATAACAAATAATTTTGTAAGATATTCTGGAACACATAGTGCTAAATTACTTAAACTGACCTTTATTCCAGCATTCATTAATTCATCTCCATAAAAGAACTCATCAAATCCAGAGATGGAATAGCATTTATCTTTATCTAAACCACTAAAATAAACTCTTGTATAACCTGGGTTCAACTTACTATTCAATTGAGCATACAGTAAAATCGACTGGCATTTATTCTTTGAAACAACTTGCCAACTAGCAGAATCACAACTAAAAGGACTGTTTATCCTATAAAAATCCCCATATTGAAACAATGAACGATATTTTTTATAAAACTGAATTTGTTCTCTCACTTGTTCTTTTTCTTCTACCGACAATCTCGTAACATCTAATTCATAACCGAAAGAACTAAAATAAGCTACATTTGTCCTAGTGTCCAAACTCGTTTGTCTTCCACTTTGTTCATTTGGAGAAATAGAAACATGTGCTGTCATCATTGATGGAGAATATCCATAAGAAGTTCCATGCTGAATTTTCAATCTTTCTATCGGGTCCGTATCATCACTCGTCCACGCTTGCGGTGCATAATACATAAGTCCTAAATCAAAACGTCCACCACCTGAAGAACAAGATTCAAATAGAACTGAAGGGAACTTAGTTATTAAACGATCTAATAACTGATAAAGACCTAAGATATATCGATGACCAAATTCCATCTGCTGTTCAGAATCAAGTTCCATACTATAAATATCTGTTATATGACGATTCATATCCCATTTGATATAATCCAGATTTGTTTCGATTATGATTTTAGAAATAGAATCAAAAAGGTAATCAACAACTTCCTGTCTCGTCAAATCCAACACATATTGATTTCTTCCTACTGACTTCTCTCTGTCTAACAAATGGATAGTCCAATCGGCATGATTCTTGTACAAATCACTATCAATAGAAATCATTTCAGGCTCAAACCATAAACCAAATTGTAAACCTATTTTGTGAATTGCATCTGCAAGAAATCCAATACCTTCAGGAAGGCGACTTCTATCTGTTACCCAGTCACCCAGAGAACTTTTGTCATCTTTCCTATGACCAAACCAACCATCATCCAGTACAAATAATTCTATCCCTAAATCTTTAGCAGCCTTTGCTAAATCTAAAATTTTTTCTGTACTCAAGTCAAAATAAAATGTTTCCCAACTATTGAGTATTATAGGACGACTAGCTTGAGAAAAATTAGGATTAACTAAATGATGTCGATAAAAATCTGATAGTTGCTGGCTCATCTGATTCATCCCTTGATCAGAATAGGTCACAATTGCTTCTGGTGTCACAAAACTTTCGGCGGGATTTAATAAAAAACGAAATTCTACTGGATTTATTCCTACCGTTACTCTAGCGGTGTCAAAATGGTCAACTTCAATCATATTTTGAAAATTTCCAGAATAGATAAAGTTAAAACCATAAACCTCACCACTATGCTCTGTAGTTTCCCTCCTTGATAGCATAAAGAAAGGATTTTGCTGAGGACTTGATGAGTATCTCAAGCTATCTATTGCTTGAATACCTGGTCTAAGCGAAGTTCTATATAACTGACGTTCCCTCAGCCATGCTCCAGAAAATTGAATTAAGTCATATTGACTATCAGGTAGATCTAGCTGTAAACTCATTGCTTTCAAAAGAGTCAACTTATTATTGCTATTATTTAAAAATTCCGTATTTCTAACTAAGACATTGTATTCCGGAAATTGTATAATTTAGTCTAACAGTTAAATCTAATATAGAATCTGTTAAAATAATCGTTAATGTTTCCGCAAACTGACCAATATCATCAAATGTTGAAGGTAGAGAGTTAAGACGATTCTTCCCTTTTTCAAGTTCAAAACCTTGATATTTTAGTGTCGTTATCCTACTACCATTCATTCCTTGAACTTGAAAAGCTGGATGCCGAAAATCTCCTTTCCCGTATGAAGAATATTCATTTTGTATCATAGACTGTTGAATATCCTCAAATTCTTCAGAAAAAGATACTTCAAATCCTCTTTTTTCATAGGCCATCAATTGGTTATAATTTTCCTTGACATGAATCCTTTTCCCAAAATATAGATGTTGAAGTTCCCCATTTTCTAAAATTCTAAAAATATAACTACTATCTTTCATTTCCAAATGAAAAACGGTCTCGTCCTTATTAATATAAATCGTCATCTCTACCTCACAATTTTTTCTTTACTTCTTCAGTATCACGATAGAGTACGGTGCCAATTCTATCTCATCTTCTTGAATAGTAAAATCTCCAATTACTCTGGTAAAATTCTCTATCGAAAGATTCTCTATTTTTATTTTTTGTTTAATCTGAGCAGGATTTCTCAGAGAGAAAATTTCAGTAGAAGTCTTCTGATTGTGACACTTATAACCATAAATTTCAAATTTTTCAGGGCTTCCTCCTATTTTTTTACTATATTTTAGTGTTTGATAATTCTCCTCTATCCATTTAACTGCACGAGCATTGGCTTTCCAGCGTTCTTCATCAAACATATCAAAAGAATAGTGAAACTCCCAAAAAGCATTCCCTCTTGTTGAAATAAATAATAGATAAGCTTCAAAATCTGGTATTGATGCAAACATTTGATGATCCATGTACCAGGTATTTGCACTGACAGCATAGATTGGTTCATGATTATAAAGCGACCACATAGGTAACTGTATCTCACGTTTTTCCAAAAATTCTTGATACTGAATATCTCGGTAAGTAATCATACGATTGATATCATTACCTGCATTCTCTGTAAACCCTACATCTTGAGATATTTGAATCCATAAACTATTGACCCACTGTAAAAACCATGGACTAGGATTTACATAAGAAGTCAAGTTTAACCAACAATCTTTTCCTCCTCGCTCCTTTCTTAGATCTATCAACAGTTGAATTAAGAACTCATAAACCGCTGTCATGGTATACATACCATGCGACCCACTCTTATCAGGTTTGTCAGGTTGAAGTAACCAACCATCAATTTTCCAATAGCTGATATCGAATTCTTTTTGGTATTCCAACATTTTTTTCTTCATTTGTTTGAGATAGTTAAAATCAGCCACGTTTACATCATTTGAAATCGAATTTTTAGATCCAATCCTTAACTCTGGATGCGCTTCTAACCAATCACTCATAATGATTTCTGTCCCATTATAACCACCTCTGGGACCAATCCATAATCCTAGGCTTGAACCAAATCCATTTACAAGATGTTTAATATTTCTCAAACCATTTGGGAATTTATGATTGAATTCCCAAACTGATTGATAGTTTGTCCAACCATCATCAACAACATAAGCATCTAAATGGACTCCATGATTTTCAAAACCATCTCGAATCTCAGAAAAACTTTTTAAAATACCTTCTTCTGTGATGTCGGTCATATGGTCATACCAGGAATTATACTGTTTACGGAAATAACTAGGTTGAGCTATTCCTTCCACATATTCAAAAAATGCCTCTTGAATCTCTTCTTTTTTATAAGAACCTGCTCCCCCAACAATACAAGGCCACAAATTTTTCTCTTGATTAATAACCGTTCCTAAGTAATACCTTGATACATAATGTCTACCATCTACCTTGTTTTCAGACATGGGAAATTCCATTCCTAAGAATAAAGAATTAGCATAAACAGGTTGTCCTAATTCTACATAATAGCCGGAAAAATTTGCCATTTCCTTAATACAATCTTGTCTTTTAGGATAGAAAATATGGTCTTCTGTTTCAAACTCAAAACTCTCTACCTCTACAGATTTAATAACTTCAGTAGAAGATTCTAAAACTAATTGTTTCGAAAGAACATCATCCCTCGATTCAAAGATTAAACGTAAACGAATGGAAGGATAAACAAAAGAAACCTCAATCCGCTTATCTCCCTCTTCCCTAACGATTGCTGAAAAATGATTTGAAGAAAGTCTTATACCATTCTCCAATGTAATGGTAAATTCCTCTTTCGAAACATTTTTTATCATTACTCCTGCCCGTTTGTTTACGATATCAGTAGTATAAAATCGACCATCTCCCCAAAAGAAATTACGTCTTACATTTTTATTTTCAATTTTCATATAAACTACTCTCTCAACTCAATTTTTATTACGCTATCAATCAAGTCTGGTAATGGATAGGTAAAATGAGGAACTTCTCCAAACTGTGCAAAACAAATTCCTTTATAGGCATTGGTCGTCCAGCTTTCTGAAATTTTCACCTCACTTCCATCATGAAGAAAGCTCATTCTTTTTACGTTTTCTTTACTAATGCCAAGAAGAGCTAACGGTCCTATAGGTTGTTCAAATACATGAGCATAAACCGTATTCCCATTACGAGTATAGTATCCCCAATCTGGTTTTGGTAAATTTTCATCTCCACTACATCCATAAATTGACTCACCATTTCGAGACATCCATTGATGAAAATCATCTAATATTTTCTTACTTGGATCATTAATTCTTCCCAAAGCATCTGGGCCTACATTAAGAATCATATTCCCGTTTTTACTAACACATTCAACTAACTTTCTTATCAAAGTTTGACTAGACTTATATAGATAATCTGTAGGATTATAAGCCCAATTGTTATTCATAGTTAGACAAAGTTCCCAAGGAACAGGCTCACCTTTAAAGTTTCGAATACCTTCGTGAGGAACAATTTGCTCTGGGCTAACAAAATCTCCAGCGTAAGAGGTAATTTCATCTGTAACAATACTTCCGAATCCTTCACCTGATGTTTCTAATCTATTATCTACGATAACGTTTGGCTGATAATGACGAACCATGTCTATTAATTTTGAAGCTCCCCATTTCACCTACCATGTCTTCATAAGAATAATCAAACCATAATATGTCAATCTGACCATATCCAGTTACAATTTCTTTAACTTGATTGTGCAAATACTCCAAATAACGGTCAAAGTTAATTTTCTCATCTCGATAGGCTTCATTTCCTCTCATTGGATGATTTAGATCAGCATATTTAGGAAAATCAGGATGATACCAGTCAATCAAACTAAAATATAACCCTACTTTTAAACCTTCATCTCGAACGGCATCTACAAATTCTTTAACTAAATCTCTACCTGCAGGTGTATTTGTTGATTTATAATCTGTAAATTTTGAATCAAACAAACAAAATCCATCATGATGTTTAGCTGTTAAAACCATATACTTCATCCCTGCAGCTTTTGCTTGTTTAGCCCATTCTCTAGGGTTATATTCCTTAGGATCAAAAGCTCGAAAATATGGTTCATAATCTTCAATAGATAATTTCTGATGACTACGAATCCATTCCCCTTTTCCTGGAATAGAATATAAACCCCAATGAATGAACATCCCAAATCTTGCTTCTCTAAACCACTGAGTTCTACTATTGATAGTTTCAAGTGTATGTTTCATCCTTTTACTGCTCCTCCTCCTAAAGCTTCAATGAAGTATTTACTTGTAAATGCAAATAGAATGATTGGTGGTAATACGATTACAACAATCGCTGAAAAGAGACCATTATAATTAGTATTAAAACTTGTAGTAAATTGACCTAGTAATGCTGGTACTGTTAATTCATTTTTATCAATCACCAACATAGATGCCCAATAATATTCATTCCAGTTATTAATAAAGGCAAGTACTGCTGCCGTTAAAATTCCAGGTCTAGCAATTGGCAACATCACTTTCCAAAAAGTTTGAGCATATGTCGCACCATCAATCTCTGCCGCCTCCTCCAATTCTTTTGGAATAATTTCAAAATAGTTCTTTATAATGAAGAAACTCATAGCAATTCCACTACAAGAGTAGACTAGAATTAGAGCAACTGGGGTATTATAAATCCCCAACGCATTTACTAATCTATAAACTGGAAAAGTCATAGCTGTTGCTGGAATAAATAGAGTAGAATACAGCATAGAAGTCACTAACTTCTTCCCTCTAAATTCCATCCTAGCAATAACATATGAAGACATGGAAATCATAACAATGCTAATAATAACTGATATAGACACTACTTTAAAGCTATTCCAAAAGTAAGTGAAAACATGAAGTTTTGTAAAAACATTTATATAACCATCAAGAGTAAAGTCAGTTGGTAAACTAATACCTGGATTTTTCATAGGATCTGCTTTTAATGATGATAAAAATATCCACGCAATAGGGAAAATGGAAATTAAAATGGTAAGGAGCATATAACCATATATAAGAACTTTGCCTTTTTTACTAATACCATTTATATGTGTATTCATAATCATTTCCCACCTTTCAGTCTTTTTCTTTCTCTGAATAAAATATTAATACAAACGATAATCAACATTCCACCTAAGATTTGTATAACTCCAATTGTATTTGCACGAGCATACTGAGTTCGTGAACTAGCCACCGCTAATTCTCGAATAACAAAACTGATACTTTTTGTTCCTGCAGCACCATTTGTCAAAAAGAATACTTCGTTATAGAGCAAAAATCCTGAAGTTGCTGCCATAATTGAAACAGTTTTAATTGTCCCCTTAATCATCGGAATCGTAATATACCACTCTTTCCTCCAACCAGTAATATTGTCTAAAATAGCAGCTTCTTGAACTTCTTCTGGAATAGCAAAAATTTGTCCAAGAATCATAATGGTTGATGCTCCTGCAAAGAAAATATAAGCGCCAGTCATAGCTGCTATATTTAATCCTGGAGTCAACAGTACTGAATCTTTAAACGATGGATTAAATAGATGAATAATTTGGTTAACAACGCCATAGTTTGGATTATAGATTTGAAGAAAAATCAATCCCATAGCAGCACTAGAAATGATACTTGGTACAATATAAAGATTTCTAGATATCTTCCAGCCTTTTAATTTCTTAGATAATGTAATTGCAACAGATAAAGCTAAAGGAACTTGAATAATAACACCAATTACAGCCCAACGAACAGAATTAATTAGAGCTTCTGTAAAAAATGGGTATTCTTTAAAAACGTACCTATAATTTTCAAATAATTTATCAAATCCAAGAAACTCAGGGGTGTTTAAATTTGTATAATCCCATTTAGCAAATGAAGTTAAAAAGATTGTTACTACAGAATAAAAATAAAATAGAAAGAAACAAATCAACGTTGGCAAAAGAAATAAAAAGATAAATCGTCTTTTTTGATTCTTCCTATTTTGTAGGCTCATAACTTTTTGTGCCATAAACAAACTCCTTTTTTCAACTATATGAGTAAAATCAAGCTCAGTTGGCAGTGCCAACTGAGCTTCGTTTCCACTCCCTAAAACAATTAACCAATCAATGATTTCAACACATCTTGAGTAGATTTCACTTTTTGATCAACATCTACATTTTCAGCAGCACTTTCTGTCAATGCATTGATAATAGCTGTGTGTACATCGCCACCCCAAACATCACTTACAGTTGGAACAACTACTTTTGCATTCTTAACTTGAGTGATTGCTTGTCCTAAAATTTTAGTAGTAGCTTCTGAACTCTTTTCTGAAAGTTCTTTTACATTTACATTTTCATCAGAAGGATTTGCTCCTACTTTTTCAAAAATTACTTTTTGTACATCATCGCTAGTCATATATTTCAAAAACTCAAGAGCTAGTTTTTGTTTAGCTTCAGACATCTTACTTGAGATAGTGATACCACCTCCAGAAGAACTAATTGCTACACCTGCAGGATAGATTCCAGGTGCAAGACTTGGGTTCTTAGACATCTCACCAGAAGCCCACACACCATTAAAGAAGACTGCAGATTTACCTTCTTGGAAGTCTTTAGAATAAGCATTAGCATCGCCACCAGCATTCTTAGAACCATTAGCTTGAATTTCTTTCATAACCATTTTCAAAGCATCTGCAAATTCTTTAGATTCGATTCCTTCTTTTGTTAATGGTTTGTCTAATAATTTACGCCCATTTCTGTGGTTCCTAAGACTGTATTAAACAAGCGAATAGATGGTTCTCCAGCACCAAATGCATACACTCCATCTTGCTTTCTCACAGTAGCCATTGCTTGTGTAAAATCTTCCCAAGTATTCCACTGATCAGGTGTTTTAGCACCTGCTTTTGCAAATATATCCTTGTTGTACCATAAGCCCATTGTAAATAACTGTTCGTGAACTGTATAAATTTTTCCATCTTTTTGGTTTTGTTTATAGTTCAAACCAACATTTTTTTCAAGCTTATTTGAATCGATATATGGTTTCAAATCTAAAACAAGTTTTTGTTCAATTGCAGCTAATGATACTGCATTACCTGCTAGGTCAATCACATCTGGAAATTCACCACTAGCAACCTTGTTATTCATTACATCCTTCAAATCACCATTTATAGGAATTGGTTTAAATTCTACACCACTATCTTTATGTTCTTCTGCAAATTTATCATATAAATCTCGCATAGTTTTAGCTACAGGCCATTCATCTTCACTATGATGATACCCATGATAAAATTCTAATACTTCTTTACCAGAAGAACTTCCACCGCTTGCATCCTTAGATGTTCCACAAGCTGCTAAACCAAGGGTAGCTACTAACCCGATAACAGCGCATTTCAAAAGACTTTTTTTGTTCATGACAAAACCTCCGTTTTTTTATTTTTATTTATGATAGCTGAGGATAATAATATTGTGTATCAGCAATATTTGTCATAATATCCTTTAACCCTGTATCCTCGTTTATTTTACCTTGACTTAATAGCTGCACAACAATATTCCCCACAGCTGTAGCTTCAGTCGAACCTGTAAGAACCTCTTTACCAGTTCTATCAGCAATCATTTGATTAAAGTAACTGGCTCTAGCACCTCCTCCAATCACATATATCCTTTTATAAGACTTATGAGTTAGTTCTTCTAATAACTCTATCGTTTTCTTATACGTTTCAGCTAGACTTTCATAAACTATCTTAAATAGTTGTCCATCTGTCCACTCTCTAGTTTCATGATGATAAGCTAGATATCCTGTCAAAGTCTTGTACATGTCAGATTCTGTTGCAAATTCAGTTGATTCAGTATCAATCAGAGGAAGATTTTCTTTTTCTTTCTCCACCATTGTCCTAATTTCATCAAAAGAATATGCTTTCCCTCTTCTTTCAAATGAACGTCTTAGTTCCTCTATGATCCATAGCCCTGTACAATTCTTCAAAAATGTAATCACTCCATCTTTACCGACTTCATTTGTAAATCCATAACTGAACGATTCGGTACTAAGAATAGGTGAAGAAAGCTCCACTCCAACCAAAGACCAAGTCCCTGATGAAATAAACAAACTATCTTCTGTCTTAGGAACTGATACAATCGCGCTTGCTGTATCATGACTACAAACATTCACAACAGGAATATTGCCTAAACCATATTCCTCTTTGAGTCTACCAAGAACATTCCCCTCTGAAACAATTTCAGGAAATAAAGATGACTCCAATTCAAATAGTTTTAAAATATTCTGATTCCATTTTTGACTTCTCGGATCAAATAGTTGGGTTGTTGAAGCAATGCTTTTTTCTGTAGCAAACTTACCTGTCAACAGATAATTAAACAAATCTGGCATTAAAAGAATCTTATTCGTACTATAAAACGAATTAGGAAAATCTTGTCGTACCTTAAAGAGTTGGAACAAGGTGTTAATCTCCATAAGCTGATTTCCTGTTTCAAAATACAATTTTTCTAATTCAGTAATTTCAGATATTTCCTTTAACACTCCCTTTGTTCTTTCATCACGATAATGAACAGGTTGTGATAACAGCTTACCTTCATTATCAATCAGTCCAAAATCAACACCCCATGTATCAATACCGATAGATAAAATCTTGTAACTAGTATTAGCCAAGCGGATGCTTTCAAGAATTTTAGCTAGTAGAAAGTCAACATCCCAAGATAAATGCCCTTTTACTCTAATAGGTAGATTAGAAAAGCGATTTATTTCTTCCATTACTAGTTTATTTTCAGAAAGGTAACCAACGATTGCTCTTCCAGAAGTCGCACCTAAATCTATTGCTAAAACCGCTTCCATTTTTCTTCTCTCTTCGTTCTTGATTAAGTTTATTATAATCCCCACATTTTATTTTTTCAATATGTGAACGCTTACTTGAACAAAATTCATATATTTGCTCCGTAAACATAAAAATAATTCAAATTCCTCCAATTTGTGCTATAATATAGTTGAAATGATAAATTGGGAGGAGCTTATGATAAAAGATGAACGTGTACTTGAATTGATTGAAATTATCAAAAAGAAAAAAAGAATTGCCGTAAAAGAGCTGGCAGAAATCACTTTCTCCAGCACAAGTACCTTACGTCGTGATTTAATTTTTCTTAGAAAAATCAAGGTCTTATCAAAAAGAAAGCACGGATACGTGACGCTGTCCTCTATGAACACAATTGAACTTTCTCATCAAATACGTGAAGGAGAAAAATACTAGGCAAAAAAGACTAATCGCTAGTCTCGCTAAAGACTTTATTCGGTCAGGCATGTGTATCTATCTAGATTCTAGTACTACTTCTTACGAAATTTGTCCCTATCTTTCTGAACTTGATAATTTGATTATTTTCACAAATGGTTTACATACTGCACAAACCCTATCTGAAACTGTTAAAGATAACTCCAAAATATTTATCACATCTGGCGAGGTCAAACATCAATCCTGTTCCGTGGTCAACTATGATAAGGAAAATTCTTTATTAGATCATTTTAATATCGATTTAGCATTTTGTTCAGCAAGAGGTATTGATGATCAATATGTTTATGAAGCTTCTCTCAGCCAAGCTATTTCAAAAAAGAATATTATTGACAAAGCCCATGAAACTATCTTACTGATTGATAGTTCTAAATTTTACAAGACTGGATTTTTTAAAATTAATCCGCTCTCTAAATATACAACCTTTATTTCTGACATCTTGCCAGATCAAAAATTATTAGACGCAGTAGAATTATTTGATGGAGAATGGGTATATCATTTATAATTCTTAAATAAATATTAAAAATAATGAATTAGTTCCATAAATATTTGCTAATTCCTAAGAATCACAGTCAGAAAGCAAATGGGCTAATTCTCCCTATTAAGATTAAGGTGTGTAACGGATTACTCTTCTCGTAATGCAACAAAAGGAATATGGGAGAAAGTCTTTAAAATCAGAAAACGCATAGTATCCGGTATAAAAACCTTGATACTATGCGTTTTATTGTGAGAAGATTTACTTAATTTTCAACTGAAATTGAGTTTTTGACCAGCCTCCTTTTAATTATCTAACAAATTTACACACATTCCTTTTTCTTTGAGTTAATGAAACGCCAACTGAATCCTAGAACCAACATCAGATTGATGAAAAGGTACACAGCCGTAAAACTAGTTAAACCATGTTGTCTGATATCATCAAAGTATAAAGTCGGTTCAGTAAAGAACAAATAAATTCCATAGACCTCCACGAAAATAAGAAAACTGACAAAACCAATAAGAAAAAGTCCACTGGCAATAAGAAAGAGTCTCCATAAAAGAATGAGAATTCCTCCTACTGCTAAAAAAATTACTGGGATAAGGAGTAAATCATTCATGACTCTCTCCTTTCTAGTCAATCAATTGACGATAATGGGTGGCAAGAGAGGAATCAAATTCCTCTAGCTTTTGAACTAAGTCCAAATACTCCTCTTTCTCATATTCTTCAAAGTCCACACCTCGATGATTCTGAAGAGAGATTTCCAATTGACTAGTAAGTTCTCGTTTAGAAAAACTGTAATCCCCCGTCACTTCCTCATAATGTTCCTTTAGCTCCTTGTAGCCTTGGTATTCTTCAGGCGTTTGAAATCCCTGTACCAAGGCCTCCTCTAATTGATAATAGGTATCTTCCATCATAATCGTTACCTCGTTTCTTTCTATCTTTATTTTACCGCGCTTTTTATTTCTTGTCCGCTATTTGTATCTATTTTTTAATCCAATTCAAAAGAAAGTTGTTCCTGCTTTTCGTTTCCTTTTTCATGGAATTGTCTTAAGGCTTGATCTATAATATCTAAATCCGTTTCTGTTTCAATCAATGGCGCGAGTACATCGTATTCGGCCTTTTTTGTTTGATAGTCCTCTTCCTTTGGAAAATTTTTCTCAATTTCAACTTTAGCAGTAGTCAATTTATCCTTTAATTCATCCAATAAGTTCTGAGTTTTCACTTGGTCCTCTTTAATGTGATCAATCGTATGCTGAAGCCTTTGAATCGTCCCCAAAGGAGAATACAAATCTAAACTGACAGAATATTGATTTTCTCCTACAATCTTAACAGAGAAGGTTTCAGGAAGAGGTTGATTTGTTGCAAGACTAAGCATTTTAATGTCAAACCCTCGATAACTGGCTAGGGTGCGAAATTCTTTAATATCAGCTTGATTATGACGGATAAGACGGTGTAGGGATTCCCCTGCTTCAGCTCGTTGCTCAAAAACTTGCTTGCCTACTGTCATAGAAAATGCCTGGTCTTTCGACATTTCAGACTGTTGAATGTCGCTTTCATACTTGCTTAATCGTTTCTCAAGAATGGGCATATTTTCTTCACAGTAGGAGATTGTATGACGATAGTGATCCTTGCTGCGTTGAAAGGCGCGTCTTTGATTTTCTAATAGAGTTAGATCATTCTCTAGTTCCATCTTATATTTGAGATAAGGATTACCTGTTGCTAATGCCTTAAAATCAGAAGCTGTCATAGTCTGTTCATCAATGTCTTCTGCAGCACGAATCGGCTCCTTAGAAGTCATAATCTGCTTAATATAACGGAGTTTGTTCTCCTGAGTTGCCCATAGATAATTATCAAATGAACCTTTGGTAATGTAATGGTAAATATCCACTTCCTTGTTTTCATTTCCCTGTCGGATAATACGTCCATTGCGTTGCTGAATGTCACTTGGTCTCCAGGGGACATCCAGGTGGTGAACTGCTTTCATCTTGCTCTGAACATTTAAACCTGTTCCTCCTTTTTCAGTTGAGGCAAGGAGAATCCGCACCTCTCCTGCATTGACCTTTCGAGACAAACTATTCTTCTTTTCATCACTATTGGCATCATGTACAAAGGCAATTTCCTTACTGGGGATTCCTCTATCCACTAATAAAGCCTTTATTTCAGAATAGACATCAAAGCCATTATCCTTTTTCTTAGGGGTGCCAATATCTGAAAAAATCATCTGAGTAGCCTTATTTTCCATTCCCTCACGATAAATTCTCTCAACATTATCCACTACCTGAAGCAGTTTATGATTGTCTGCTAGACTATAACTAGAGTCCAATAAACGCATATCAATAGCTAGTTTTCGTGCCTCACCCGTAATTTTTAACATGTTATCCTGGCTCGGATCAACTGTTCCACATTTGACCATATCTGACCTCATAACTAATTCTTCTAAATAGAGTTTCTGGTTTTCAGTTAACTCACTCTCAATAGGGATAATATGAGCTTCTGGAACAGGTAAATCCAACATATCTTGTGTTTGAATGTCGGCTGTTTCTTTATAGATTTTCATCAACTCAGGTAGATTGACAAACTTTTTAAATCGTTTCTTAGGTTGGTACTTATCCCCTGTAGGAGCTAATTCCATAGAGTTTTGAATTTCTCCAAAAGCACCTACCCAAGAGTCAAAATAATCAACTTGATAGCGTTTAAGATATCTGGTTGAATATAGTTCATCATAGTATACAACTCACTAATAGAATTGGAAACAGGTGTCCCTGTCGCAAAGACAATATTTTTAAAATCATGTTCTTCCTGAATCTGTCGAACCTTCATCTCCATATCCACGTTCTTCTTAGAGGTTGTATTGGTAATACCTGCTACATTCCCAAGTCCAGTAATTGGACGAATATTTTTAAAGTGATGTGCTTCATCCACAAAGAGAAAATCAATTCCTAAGTTCTCAAAATCAATAAAACTATCACGATTGAAACGTTGGAGTTCTTCCAATTGTTTCTCTAGACCACTTATTGATTGTTCTGCTTCTTTAACGGTATACTTATTTTCAGAATGTGTTTTAATCTCTCGTAGTTCATTGAGTTTATCCTCTATATAGTTCATCTGTCTTTCCTTACTGACAGGGATTTTTTCAAATTGAGAATCCCCAATGACAATAGCATCGTAATCTCCTGTAATAATACGTGATACAAATTGTTTTCTTCTCGCCTTCACAAAATCTTTCTTAGTGGTCACAAAGACTTTTTTAGTAGGGAAAAATTTCATGATTTCTTGGCCAAATTGAGCAGACAAACTAGAGGGCACCACATACAATGGCTTATGAACCATCCCCAACTCCTTTAATTTAAACCCAGCACCAAGCATAGTCAAGGTCTTTCCTGAACCTACCTCATGAGCTAACAATGCTCTTTTTTCTTCTACGATTCTTTGAATGGCATTCTCTTGATGAGGACGAAGACTGATGTTTTGTGCCAAGCCATCAATGACTAGATGGCTACCGTCATACTCTCGACTAACTGTTCGATTATAAAGACGATTGTAGCTTTCCTCAATGACTTGTTGGACTTCTGGATACCGTGAGACAAAGTCTTGAAAGAGCTCTTGTAAATGCTGCTCTTTTGCTCTTAGAACAGAGGTTTTTTCCAAATCTGTGATAGTCTTTTTCTTTTCTCCTTCCGTAACAGTCATAGTAATCGTCGGTTGGTTTGAATTTAGTAAATTCTCAAAAATCTTTCTTCCTGTATCATAACGTGACCCACTGACTCCAAGACTACTATCTTTGGCACTTGGATAGCGATAAGCAAATGATGTCCTTAAATGAACCTGGCCATCGACAGGATTCACTTCAATGACTTGTTCAACATCAGGCGAAGACAATTCAAATTCACGATTGGTAAAACATTCAAAGGCAAATTTACCATAAACGGATTGAGGAATCCAACGTGACCCTATTTTAAACTCAATATCTGCCAGATGAATCCGTGGAGGACGAACAGATTCTAACAAATCTAAAGCATGAGACCAGTCACATTCTTGATTGTTTTCCTCCACTAATAGTTGAACTACTTCTATCTTGTTGAGAATATCTCCTGACAAAAACTGGTTCTTAGAAAGATATTTTCTTTCCCCTCTTAAATAGCTTTCTGGATCTATTAAAATCTGGTCACCTAACTCATCTAAAATAGCAGCTTGGCTATGTTCGGGATAAATTGATACCATATAGTCTAAATCAACCCCTCTACCATCCGATAAACTGGAGTTTAAGGCATCTAAAGCCGTTGAAACTCTTGCAATCACTCTCTCTGGTCTAACCAATGCTTTCTCAAAGGCTAAAGATTTTTTATATTTTACTTTCTGATCTTTAGAATCAATGTATTCATCTTCTAAACTTGCTAGTAAGGAATACTTATCGTCACTATCAAATAAGTTCCGATTGACTGAGGCATTCAAGTATCCAAATTGACTTACAAAGCGGTCATAGTCACGATTCAATTTGCCAAGCAATTCCTGAAAATCTGTTCGACTATAATCTGAATGACGTTGAATTTCAATTAAGGATTGATAGGTCTCTCTCAAATCAACCATGCTCTTAATACGACTAATGTCCTTATCCGATAAGGGACTTTCATAAAAGACAGTTTTTTTGAACAGTCCCTTATATTTCCCTCTTTTACTCGCTTCTTCTGACTTGTAAACATCTAGTGCTTCCTCATCTGTCAAATGAAGTTGCACGAATCGGTCTATTTTATGTTCAGACAAAGAACTGTCCCAAGCTTTAAAATCTCCCTTTTCATCTACATAATAACTAATTTCGTCTACTTTTGAACTTTTCCGAATGCCATGCGTATCTCGGTAATAAATTTGATTTCTCTCATATCCAAAAGAATAGAGCGCTAAGTCCTCACGTATACGACTTGGGATCGAATTATCCACTTCTTCTTGGATAAAAACAGGTGCTTTCAAAGAATTGTCAATTGGTTTAGGTTCTTCCACATTTTCTAACGCTTCCATAATGTCAGTAGCTAATGTTTCTGATACCCCCTTAACATTGAGGGTTCCTCCATTAAAATTACGTACCTCATATTCACCCAAAACTTGTGTATTGTATTTCCCATCAAAATAAGGATTGATCCAGACACGCTTATCCTCCTCAAAGGGAATAGAGCCACTAAAGACAAACTCCTCCTCATGAAGATTCTTTGCTTGAACCTTTTGAAAGAAGAGGAGGTCTGTGGTCACTCGAGTACCTGCAATCTTTTTAAAAGCCGTATCCGGCAAACGAACTCCCCCTAAAAAATGAGTGTTGGATTTAATCTCTTGTAAGACATTATCTGTCCGTTTATCCATTGTCCCAATAGATGAGATAATCGACACTTGTCCTCCGTCTCTTACTAAATCAAGTGAGTGTTTGACAAAGTAATCATGAATCATATAAGGTTTATCATAGTTTTTATCGGCAATGCGAAAATTTCCAAACGGAACATTCGTTAAGACTAAATCAAAACTATTATTTCGATAGGGAACTTCTTCAAATCCTCGCACTTCAATATGGGTATTGGGGTGTAGTTGTTTTGCGATTGCGCCTGTCACACTGTCTAATTCAACTCCATAGAGTTCTGATCTCTCTCGTATACTTCTAGGCATCGCCGCAAAGAAGTTCCCAGTCCCCATAGAAGGATCTAATATCCTTCCTCCCTCAAAACCATCATCCAGTAACTTTTGCCAAATCTGGCGAATAATCAGTGGGTCTGTATAATAGGCTGTGAGAGAACTTTGTTTCATGGTCGAGTATTCTGATTTACTTACTAAGCTCTTAAGAGTTAAACGTTCTGCTTCATACTTTGGATTGAGTTCATCAAAAAATTCATTGGCAAGACCACCCCAGCCGACATACTTGGCTAATAGCTCTTGTTCTTCTGGATTCGCTTGTCGTCCCTCTTTCTCTAATCTTTTAACAAGTTCAATTGCGGCGATATTCGTTTCAATTTTTTCTCGATTTGTCTTAGGATAAAAGTCCTCTAAATCATCTGGAAAAACAAAATCTTGAACGGGGACATCCGTCTCTTCTATATCTGAAATAAGCGTTTCTGTTTCCTTATCCTTTTCACTATCTTCTTCCAGATAGGAAAACAAATCTATTTCCTGGCTTTCACTTGGTGATTCAATCTCAATATCTGAATCTTCTTTTTCAAGTTCTACAAGAGACAATACTTGTTCAATCTCTTCCAACTGTTCAAGTATAAGATAGGATTCTCTTCAAATAACTGGTTGGAATCATTGAATAGCTCTAGGCGAACTAAATCATTTAACTGTGCATTTTCAATCGAAACCAACTGAAATACTTGTCCTTTATAACTTACTTGTGAACCGACTGGATATTCCCTCAAAGCTTCTTCTACAATTTTATCTACTTTAGATAGGGAATGAACTTCCACATTTTCTTTTACCTGGTCAATATTATCTAAAGGTAAGACTGCTTCCTCTACTTGCTTAGACTTTTCTCTTATAGCCTTTACTTCATCAAAATGAGTAATAATCTTCAGCTTTTGTGTCAGTGGGAGTTGTTGGTAGTTTTCTTCATGATGGACAAGATCCGTAACGGTATCTAAAGTAGCCATTAATTCAGAACCCAAATAGGCTAGAACATCTCCCTCTTTTTCTTCAAAATGAATCTCAAGAACTTCTTTTTTAAGCTCTTTGGAATCAATCATTAGAAGAAATTCCTCTATATCTCTACTAATACGGTCAGATAGATTATTCGCAACCCGATAGACATTGACTAAATTGACATACTGATTCTGATGACATACAAGCTCACTTAATGGTTCTAACTTCTCTTTTTCAGATTGGATGTAAAATCGAGTGGAAAGGTTATAGGTTGCGACTTCTAGCACCAAGTTTTTCTCAAAATTACTTAATTGAGATAATTTACCTAGACCTGCTTGGCCAAAATTTCTTGTGTAACTTTCTAAATCTTGGTCATTATTTTCAGAACTAGCCTCTAGGAAAGAAACAATATCTTGATCAAAAGAATAGACGTGAGGAATCTCTTCTATCTTGCCCTCTTCAGTCAAAAAATTCTCTACCAAGTTCTGCCATTTCTCATCAAAATGTTGCGCTTGATAGCGAAGAAATAGGTCCATTTTCTCCCTATCTTTTGGAATTGTTCCACGAAACATAGCCAATAATTGCATTACTTCCATACTCGCTCCTTTCATCTATACTAAAATAGGAGAATCACATGATTCCCCTACAACTCTATCTCCATTTCAACCTCTTGAGGACTGGTTTCTAAATCACTAGACAAAAGAGAAACGGCATCTGTTCTCATGTAGTAAGTATATAAGTCTTCTAGGTCTTGTTGGTTCTCAATCCCTGTTTCAATACTAATCAGAGCCTGTATAAATTCCTTGTAGTGACTCTCCATCATATCTGAAATCTTTTGTTTCATTTCCATAAATACTGAAGACGGTTCAGTTATACTTGTTTGGTCTATGTCTTGTAAATCCTTTTCTAAGGGATTGGTTCCTTCTTCTACTTCCACTAAATCTGAACGTCCATCACCATCAGAATCTGCGCTAAGAGGATTGGTTCCTAGCGCCAATTCTTGAGCATCAGTTAGTCCATCTTGATCCGAATCACGTTGATAAATGGCTTCCATATACTTCCTTCTTTCCTAGTTAATCTTTTTTCACTCCAATCCTACCAAATATTCCTTGAAAGAAGTATCACAACAAAAAAAAGAGAACGAGCCAAAACTGCGTTCTCCTTAAAATGTAAAACATTACTATTAAAGTAAAAAAGACGACTTACAGAACCTGTAAGCCACCTAGTCAGTCGGTTTATTCTGGTGTCTGCCACCGCTTGCCCCTTGAGATTTCAAAAACTCATACATATGTTTTGCTCGTTCAAACTCATCCCCACCAAACTGACCAATTGCTGGTAAAATAGTAGTCTGAAGTTGAATGACTTTTGGGAAATAAAATTGCGGATTGACATACACCAATTTTTCTTACTTGTTCTTATACTTTTGATAGGAGACTTTCAAACCTGTATCATCTGGTGTTTCACCTATAACATCACCCGTTAGAACTCTTGTCCCCTCAATCGCACGGCCATTATGAATGGAAGATAAGGTTAAGCGACTCTCATTCTCTCCTTTTCCGTTAGTGAGAATAAAAAAGGAGGACTTCTACACTTTGGCGTAAAAAGTCCTCTTTAAGAAATGTATTCTTTTTCTATTATATTATTTAATAACGCATAAAAATTTTCCTAAACAAAATATCTTACTTTCACACGATAAAAGAAATTCACATACACTTATATTTTCTATTATCATGTCATGATATTTCATATTTTTATCTCCTTACATCTTTAAATCTCCTTTATTTTGATTTTTCAAATATGAGTATCTCTATGGATATTTACAAATATATAACATTGTCAGCTATCGAATTTAAAAATTCTTGGTCATGTGAAACAATGAATATTATTTTCTTATCGCTTTTACATTCGTTGATCAGATGGGATATGTTCATCATATTGCAATAATCCATTCCACTAGTAGGCTCATCAAAAAACATAAGTTTAGATTTTTTACATAGTACAGATGCAATTGCTACCCTTTGCTTTTGTCCACCTGACAAGCTCATTGGATGACGATCTTTTGATTCATATAAATCAAGTTTTTTCAGAATATTTTCAACATAACTACTTTCAATATTTTTTATTCCAAGACTTACTTCACTTGCAATAGAATCGGTAAAAAGCTGATGATTAACATCCTGCATTACAAGGGATGATATTTTTAGCCTATCTGATTTTGAAAGTCTTTTGCCGGCCAAATAGATTTCATCATTCGATTTTCTTTCTAAGCCTATAAGGCATCTGAGCAAAGTGGATTTACCAAGTCCGTTTGTTCCTACTATGCCGTAAATTTTTCCCATTTCAAAAGAGAGGTTTTTTAAATGCAATTTTTTATCTATGCCATTAAACTTAAATTCAATGTTTTTTACTTCTAAATTTCCCTTATTTTGATTTTCGGGTACTGTAAGTTTTACTCTATTCTTATTTCTTAAACCTAACTTCTTTAGCTTTTCAGACGGTATTTTCATAAAATCTATTTGAGTATATTCCTTTTGTATTTCCCCATCTTTAATCAAAAAAACTCTATCTACAATATCCATTAGATAAAATATTCTATGTTCTGAGATTATAAGAGTTTTCCCCTTATCTTTAAGTTTTATAAGCATTTCTTTTATGATTAAAATGTTATCTTCATCAAGATTTGATGAAGGCTCATCTAAAACAATGATTTCCGTTCCAGATATATAACTTGCAGCAATACATAAAATCTGCTTTTCTCCACCCGAAAGCTTAAAAATATCTCTATTTAAAAGATGTTCTATCGGAAACAAATCCAACATATCATTTAGTCTTTCATCCATTTGTTTTTTTGAAAGTCCTATATTCTCCAAATAGAGAAGTAATTCAAGAGTAGTATTTATATTGAAAAAGTGTGTCTTTGGATTTTGAAATACATTTGATACTAAGAGCGATATTTCGTATAATTCGAGGTTTTTAATATCTTTATTATCAATCCTGATGGTTCCACCCATAGAAGCTCCATCATATCGTACAGCTAACCCATTGATAGAATTTATAATTGAAGATTTTCCGCTACCACTTTTCCCAGTAAATAATACACATTCTCCTTTTTTTACATCTAAAGAAATGTTTTTTAACACTTTAGGAGAATTTCCATAAGATAGAGATAAATTTTCAATTTCTACCATAAAGCTCCTCCTATAACCATAATCAGTATTGAAAGCACATAAACAAAATCAACTGTTTTCGTTTTGACGGATATGTACCTTGTTTTTTTAACAGGATTTTCAATACATTTTGTTTCTGCTGCCTTTGCAATATCATCAGAAATATTAGAAGATACAACAAGTAAAGGCACAATTACATACTCGATGTATGAAATTGGATTTTTAAATGTAATACCTCTTATTTTCATAGCAAGTTTTATATTGTGACTTTCTTCCCTAAATGAAGGAAAAAACCTAAACATTACAGCAATTGGTATAGAAACAGTACGAGGTAAATTCATTTTATCCATTGAGGATATTACACTTCCTACATCCGATGTTTTTAAAAAAAAACTTCCCGCACTAAATGGAAGATAAAACATCTTACATACAGCAAATAGCATAAAAAACATCATTAAAATCGCATCCATATTTCTAATTACATCAAGATTAGGTATCAAAGAAAGAACCCCAAAAAATAATATGTTTTTCAAGGCTTCTTTCTTAAATCCATTCATTAAAAAAAGAAATGAAATAAGAAGCACAATTCCCCATTCAAAATAGGTATTTACTTTATAAAATACAGCAAATCCAAGTGAAAAACTTACTAAAATTTTACTAATTGGATTGGGATTATATGGATTGTCTAAAGAAACGAGCATTATACAATACCAGCTTTTTCGAAATGCTTTTTCAAAAAGACTTTACCGATATATGCGCCGAGTATCCCGCCGACAACAGCACCGATATATACTAATACCATACTTCGATAATTCAAAAGTGCTATGAGCTTCATTATATAATCGTGACCCATACCGCCTGTTTCCGCCAGTTTAATAACCTTGTCTTTAGCCAACAACACTTGCATAAGGAAACCACAAATCCAAGTGTTGAATACGGCAAATGAGAGCATATTAAATTTAAATGATTTATATTCTCCTTTTTTTCTTAAAAGTTCCGCAATTGCCATACTGATTACAGCATGTATCAATATTACATATGTATTTCCCATTGCAATTGCTAAAAGACTACAAATCAACCCAAGTATAAATAATCCCCATGATTTTTGAACTTTTGCCATAAAGAGCATTATAACTATTCCTGTTATAATGCCTGCCAGTGTAGGGTATGCCAAGTATAAAATCGGTACAATACCAATCATTCCCGAAGCAAACATAAGTACAAAATATATTACTGTAAATACACCTATCGTAACTAAATCTTTAATTCTTAATTTTTCCATTTTTATATTTTCCTTCTAAATAAGTTTTCACTGAATATTTGATTTTCTAAGCATTGCTTTATAAAATTCCGAGCTTTTACAAAGTTCTTCATCTGTCCCTATCGCTTCAATTTTTCCGGCATTTAATAAAACGATTTTGTTTGCATTTCTTATTGTTCTTAATCTATGAGCAATAACAATTGCCGTTTTTTCTTTTATAAGTTCGGATAAAGCCTCTTGAATTAGACTTTCATTTTCAACATCCAGAGATGCTGTAGCCTCGTCAAGCAATATGATTGGTGCGTCTTTTAGTATTGCCCTTGCTATTGAGATTCTTTGTCTTTCTCCGCCTGAAAGTCTTTGTCCGTTTTCACCTATTACTGTATCTATTCCATCCGGCATTTTGTCTATAAATTCATAACATCTTGCTATTTTAGCCGCTCTTATAATCTCTTCATCTGTAGCATCTTTTTTACCGATTTTTATATTATCTTTTATGCTTGAATTAAAAAGAGTAACATCTTGGAAAACGATAGAGAAATTTTTAAGGAGTGTTTCCGGATCAATTTTACCGATGTCCTCTCCCCCTATCAAAATCTTTCCTTTATCTATATCCCAAAATCTTGCAGCAAGCTTGGTGAGAGTTGTTTTTCCGCTTCCGCTTGAACCGATTAGCGCAGTGATTTCACCCTGCTTTGCAGTAAAGCTCACACAATTTATTACAGAATAATCATCATATCCGAAATAAACATCCTTGAATTCAATATCGTAATTTTTAATGTCAATATCTTTTTTGCCTTCTTGAACAGGCGTTGTCTTTATTTCCTTTATTCTCCCTACAACCGCATCAAGAATAACTATCATTGACATAAAGGTGATTATTCCTTCTATAGGAAGATAAATACTTGCTGTAAGCATTAAAAATGCGATATAAACCAGCGCACTTACCTTCCCTGCCATAAGCATGTTGACGCCGATAACGGCAACACTTATAATTCCAAGCTTTAAAATTGCGGTAGCTATTCCTGTAAGTGTTCCGGCAACAACTTCACCTTTCGTCTTCTGTTTTGTGGATGCATTTAATTTTTCAAAAAAATCATTTAACATCCTATCTTCTAAGTTGTAAGATTTTATTTGCTCTATCTGCTCTATATTTTCCTGTAGATTATCAAAAACCTTACGATTATCATCTATCCAGCCTTGTACTATTTTTTTCTGACTTTTCTTTGATAAAAATATAATTAAAATAGAAATGGGAATTACCCAAAGGGCTGCAAGTGCAAGTTTCCAATTATAGAAGATAAGCATTAAAGCAATAATACTTGTGGATATAGCCGTTGAATATATATGAGGTACAGCATGAGAAAAAATTGTTTCATATAAGTTCATGTCATTCATCATGGTTTCCGCAAGGTCTGCCAAATCTCTTTTACCAAAATAAGAAAGAGGTAATTTCTTTAACTTTTCCGCTAACTCAATTCTTGAATTTGCACTCTCGTTGTACACATTGGTGTAAAGTCTTACATAATCCCACCTCGCTATTAAGAACATCACAATCATCATTACTACAATTAGTACAATATAATGAACAGAAGTAAAATTGTAACTCTCAATACTTTTTAAAATGCCTATATACTGAAACAGAAACATAAAACCGATCATTGGTGCGAACAATTTAGTTAAATTAACAAGCGTGTGAGAAAATATGGCTTTTTTTAAGTTAAGAGCGCCTTTTTCTGACATCGCATATTTTTTCATAAAATAAGAAACCATATGTTTAACCTCCTATCTTCCAATTTACGGATTTTTGATATTCTTCCCAAAGTTTTTTGTAATGCCCACTCATACCTATTAAATCTGAATGCTTGCCTTCTTCTACAATTTTCCCCTTATCAATAACAAGAATTTTATCCGCATCTACTACTGTAGATAATCTATGAGCAATCATCAATGTTGTCTTGTTTTTTGATAGCTTCTTAAAAGACTCTTGAATCAAATGTTCATTTTCAGGATCTGCAAAGGCTGTAGCTTCATCTAAAATGATAATATCTGCATCTTTCAAAAAAGCTCTCGCTATAGAAATCCTTTGAGCTTCTCCTCCTGAAAAATATGTGCCTTTAGTTCCGTAAACAGTATCAAGTCCTTTATCTAAATTTTCAATAATATCTTTAGACCCTGAATTGATTAAGGCATTGTCAATTTCTTCATTAGTTGCATCAGGCTTTCCGATTAAAAGATTATCTCTTAAACTCATTTTAAATAGTTTAGAGTTTTGAAAAACAAAAGCAATTTTTCTCATTAAAGCCTCTTTTTCAAAATCTTTTATATTAATTCCTCCAATATAAATTTCACCTGTTTTAATATCGTAAAATCGTGCAGCAAGCCTTGCTATAGTAGTTTTACCACTGCCTGACGATCCGACTAAAGCAACTCGTTCTCCTTTATTCACCTTAAATGAAATATCGTCTAATACATTTTCATCTTCATAAGAAAAGCTTACATTTAAACTCTATCCCAACATCAGAACTTGTTTTATTTCCATAAACAAAATCATCAAACTCAAGTATATTCTCAATTTTATCTAAAGCAAGTTCCGCAAAATAACTGGATTGTGTAATCGTCGCAGTTCTCATAATAAAAGTAGCAAATGCCGGTCCTATTAGGAAGTAAATAACAGAATCTGCAACTACATTAGATAAGTTTCCATTAAATTTTATTAAGAGTAATGCCACAGGTACCAAGAAAAATGCCGTCGATGTAGAAACGGTTTCAAACCACGACATTTTATTCATATAACTCATAGTAAGCTTAAGTACATTGTCTTTTACTTTTATGATTAACGAATATAACTTATCAAAGCTCTCAACACTTTGTGCAAATGTTTTAACAACAGGAATTCCTCGAACATATTCCACTGTCTGAGAAGATAAATTGGAAAGTCCTGCATAATACTCATCTTTCATTTTTTTTGTTTCGGCTGTCATCATAGATGACATCAATGTCATACCGATAATCATCGGTATCATACTGGCAAGTCCTAACTTCCAGTTAAACACGAAGAAAAATACAAGCAGGACGATTGGCGATATAATGGTCATCGCCATATCAGGAAGTTGATGCGCTAAAAAAGAATGGGTTTCAGACGCTCCGGACACAATTACATTTCTTATCCTTCCGCTTTCTTTGTCATCGAAATACCCAAGCGGTTTGTTTATTAGTTTTGTTACGGAAGTCTTAATAATGTTATCTTCCACTTCAAATGCAAAAATATGGGATAAAATTAAACCTATTAGGTATATGAATAGCCCCAGACCGGCAAAAACTGCTGCATAAATTGAATTTTCCTTTACATAATCAAAATTCACCATCCCATTTAAAATTAAGTTATTTACAATTCTATGAATATATACCATAGGCATCAAAACCATGACACCTGATACAGCAGACATAACCATAGCAATATAGAGTAAAAAACTTTTTTTACCACCGTAAGCCTTTAGTCTTTTCAGTATTGATTTCTTCTTATTCTTCACTGAACAACTCCTCCTTTTTCTTAAAATTAGCAAACCCTATAAATAGCCTTTTTAGACTGATTTTAGAGGCTTGTTTTCAAACTCTTTTGCAATACGCTTAGTTTTTCTTGTTTTTATCTGTTATTTATTATATAATAAATGAGGATTTCAATCAATTAGATATGGCTAAATAAGTCTATTCGGGATAATGTCTATTCGGGATAAAATATAAAGCACGGAGGTATAATATGAGTGATTTTTATAACTTTGTTAAAAACTTTTTTTCTACAGATGAATCTATCGATAATACAAAATACTCCACTGTAGGACATGAATTCCGTTTTAGCACGGATAATGCAGAAGGCATATATTGGTTTTACGAGGGCGATAATTTCACTATTGATATTTATGATGTTTTCATAAAAAAAGAAATTATCCATACAAGTTTTTCTGGTTTGAATAATTTCTATTCCCTTTATTTATCTTATTTAGTTACAGCAAACGGTGAATGTTTTAATCCTTATCAAAATCTTTCTTCAAATTCACTTTTTACTATAAATACAAAAAATTCTAAAGACTATAGGTTTATACTTCACAAAAACTCTCCTTATTTAGGAATCGGTATAAATTTCAATCAGTCCATGATAGAGCAATGCCTGTCCTCTTATAAGAATAAAGTCTGTAACTATGAAGATTTATTTTTTAATACCAGCATTATAATAAACAAGCCTTTAGAAAGAATCGCAAAAGATATCCTTAATTGCAAGATGGCATCTCCTGCTGCTGAAATCTTTTTTGAGTCAAAGGCAAAGGAATGGTTAAGTATTACAATAGACTCTTTTTTAAATAGGTACAGCAATCCACTATCTATTGCCGATGATGAGGCTTTGAAAAATGTCGCCAATTATATAGACGATCATTATGCAACATCTATCTCACAGGATACTTTAGAAAAAATATCCACTATGAGCGGCACAAAACTAAAAAAGTTATTTAAGCAAAAATATCAATGTACAATTACAGAATATACTCAAAGACGGAGAATGAATATGGCGGAATTACTCCTACTGAACTCTACCCTTAAAAATTCAAGATATAGCAGAGGCTGTAGGATATTCCTCTCACAGTAAATTTAGTACATGCTTCAAAAAATATAAGGGATTTTATCCCAAAGACATAAAAAAATATGCGAAAAATAATCTTTCTGATTAAATACATAAGAATTTAACTTTGGGGACGGTTGAGTTAGACCTTATTGGAAAATGTTAAAGTCATAATTGGTAAACCTAAATAAATTATACGTTTAGGTCTTGTTATTATCTTGTAAAATCAGTAAAGTAGCTAATTCTACTATTTTTAGGGACTTAGTCACTAAAGAAAAATCAAACAGTTAGACTGACTGTTTGAGTATGAAAAAGCAGATAAAAAAATCCCTTTGAGTAAATAACTTAGGGGATTTTAAAGGTTGGGGTAGGGTATTGAAAAGCTCGTACAAAGTATAATAAAAATCCCCACCAAATATTGAAAATCTATTGAAATGTATTGAAGTTTATTAGCAGAATACATAAGTGGAAAGCTTGATTTTAATAAATTTAGAAGATTATTGAAAAAGAAATATCACACTTTCATTCTTATTAAAAATCCTTATAACTGTATTTTTGAATGATTTTCCCCAATCAAGCATCCTCTCTCTTATAAAAATATATACATTCAGTTGTATGAAATGTAATGTTGTTCTTATCAGACTTGAAACTTTTACTAATCCAACTATTTATCTTACACATTTAGTTTAAACCTATAGTATCCTATTTTCTTAATATTCTACAGTGTAACACTGCATTTATATTATAACGCTAATATGTTCAGAAAAGAAATACTTTGTAAGTCAATGTCTGTTATAACGGAAATTGTTAGAGATGTCTATCATAACAGAAATTGAGATAATGTCCATAACTTTCCTGAAGATAAATTATGTAATCACAAACTATTTCATATCCAATCTAGTATATGTTGTTTGGAGCATATCATCAACAAAAAAAGAACGAGCCAAAACTGCGTTCTCCTGAAAATGATAAAAATATATTTTATGCCACAAAAGATATGTAAACTAATCTTTTAAATAATAAAAGAGTTCCGACGTTTGTAAATGTTTTGAGTAAATTGAAATTACTTTTTGACCTTTTGGAAATACTGTCTTTCTCTTCAAATCTAATAAAGATTGAGGAACAATTTTCCTAGATGTCTCTTTCAATGTTAATGCTAGTATCTGTTTTCTTGTACGTAAAGCATAATCAAACTCCAAATACAAATAACGTCCTGAACCAGTTAGATGAACATGCTTTCCCAATAACTCCTCAATGGATCCTAAAACTTGTAACTTTTGCATCGTGGTTCCATCTTTTTTTATTTTCAACTCATCAATTATGACATGCCTATTTAAACAATCGTCAAAGAAACTGCCTGCACCTTTTCGGTAATCAACACCACATAGGTGCATGAAATTAGTAGGTGAAAAATGAAGTTCAACACTTTCTATTTCTGTTTCATAATACATGATTTTGCCAACGAAGTGTTCTTTAAAAAAAGAAGCCGCAATTTGTAACTGAGTAAAAAAACGCTGAAGTTTTATTTTTTCGGTGTAATTTGGATTACGATAATCTCTAGAATTTGCCATATTTTCCTCACAAAAAAGGTGGTTTACAGAGTCTGTAAGCCACCTAGTCAGTCGGTTTATTCTGGTGTCTGCCACCGCTTGGCCCTTACGTCCAAGATTGCTATCGGATTTCGTTCTGGTGTCCGCCACCGCTTGGCCCTTATGTCCAAGATTACTATCAGATTGACCATGAGCCGACCACTCATCTACACTATTTATTTTACCTGAAAATAGCTAAAATTTCAAGTTTAAACTCTTCTATTTCGTAGTATAGGCAAAACTGATGGCGCTATCTGCTTGCGAGATTTTTCTAAAGGTATAGTTAGGATTGCCACCATAGTTTGTCTCAGACACAAGGAAAGAACCATCATCATATACTTTCTCGACAAAAGCCACATGACCGTAGATGGCTGGTGTGCCATGTGTACCTCCTACAAAAGAAACAATGGCACCTGCTCTTGGTGTAGAGCCAGTTTCCCCACCAAGACTTGAAGCTGTCGCAACCCAGTCCTGACCATTTCCCATGGTATTAATGATTGAAATCTTTTCTCCATTTCTACCTTTAATTTTAGGCCTAACTGGTTCATACGAGCCGCAACACCCCATGTACATTGTCCATAGGCATAGGCCATACCATCTCCACCACCAGGAACAGAATGATCATACAAGTCCCCACGAACACCTTCAAGGGATTGTGGATCACTCTTTGCCTGTCCTCCATTTGTTTGGCTAAAGCCTTTTTCAATTTGGTAATACCATTCCGTTGCTCTGGTTTGTCTTTCCAGTAGTTTGTCACCAGAATTTCCCTCCCAATAGGTAAGAAAGAGTTGAGCGAGATTGGCTGCACTGCCCGTATTTCCAAAGAAATCCTTTAACCAACTTTGATAGTAAGGACTATCCCCATGAAGCATAAAATCAAGTTGGAGGTCTAAATCATACCATTTCTTATTTTGGGTGCGTGCATAATTCAATAAAGCTGTATGACGTGTTGAACCATCTGCGGTATCCGTCCATTGACCTAACCCCAAACCTCTATGAAGGATATTAGGATAAGCACCACTATAAATGGCTGGCCCTCCTATCGCTAACCAGCTTTCATCATCCCATGAGGAATCGGTAGCGCCAACTGGAGGAGATAAATAATCTCCCTCAGCTCGTTTAGGATTGATAGAAGACTCTACCGACCAATTTCCTAAAATAGCCGCAATGGCTTGGGGACTTGCCCCTTGAGATTTCAAAAAATCATAAATATGTTTTGCTCGTTCAAACTCATCCCCACCAAACTGACCAATGGCAGGTAAGATAGTGGTCTGAAGTTGAATGACTTTGGGAAAATAAAATTGCGGATTGACGTACACAAATTTTTCTTTCTTGTTCTTATACTTTTGATAGGAAACTTTCAAGCCTGTATCGTCTGATGTTTCACCAATAATATCACCCGTTAGGACCCTTGTTCCCTCAATCGCACGGCCATTATGAATAGAATACAAGGTCAATCGACTCTCATTCTCTCCTTTTCCATTAGTGAGAATTATATTGTCACCATCTAGTGATACGATCCCATCCATTGGTGCGACAATCGTTTGGTGAGCCTTCGCTTCTAATAGAATGTACTCCTGAAGAGTAGGTTTTCCGTCTAAATCATAGTATCCATAACGATAAGTCATGGTTAGACTATCTTCGTTGCTTTTCCCCTCAAATGGATTGTCCAATTCCTGCATGGAAGCATAGACACCCTCTTCTTTTAGTTCCTTCATTTCCTCTTGATCGTCTTTCGAGAGTTTATACTTAGGAGTTTCATAAAGGTCTTGCATGGATTTCAAATCTTCCCCATCGTTTAAATCATGCCACAAAGTAGATAGATAATCCTTGTAAGTTTCTGAACTAAATAAGTGAACTGGTTTCTGTAACTCATAGTCGTGGAATTTAAAGTTCATATACCCCATCACATCATCAACTTTTGTGTAATAGGTAATTCCTTTGTCATTGGTTCGGGTATGTTCTGCGTCTTCCCAAGTTAGGTGGGTATAAGCTTTTGTTAATTCAAATTCATCTTGTTGAATTAAACTAGCAGATGAAAATCCTAAAAAGAAGCTCATCATAAGTAAAAGAAGAAAGACTATTCCTCCAACTATCCAGGTTGCAGGATTCCCAGCCGCAAATGTAAAGAAGGAAAAGGCTGCTTTTAGTTTTTGATAGATATTTCGTACACTTGTAAGGCCTTGTTTCTTTAATTTTCGATACCGATTTTTAAAGGAACTTGGATTATCTTTCGCTAGTTTCCATCCTTTTCCATCCTTAAAATGATGGTATCGCTCTTTTGTGTTGGTCAGTCTTTTCTTGGTAAAACGACCTGTTGCTTGTCCTGTTTTGACACTAGCTTTTCCAAGATTATAAGAAAGCCGACTGTAGCGTTTCCCTTTTCTAATGGTCTCTTGAAGTGTGCGATAGCCTTCTAAATCTTCATTTTCTGAAGCTAACTCTCCACCTTCACGTCCAAGGACATAAAGGAAAGTTTTGGCTTTCCTACTAACCTTTTTGGATTTATAAGCTTGTTTAGTAGATTTTAAATTTTCTTTGGCGGCCTTGACTTCTTTCTTAGCTTTTAATTCTTCTAAACTCTTCCCTTGAAAGAAAAAATTAGATTTTGCTTTCGATTCCTGACCGTAGAGAAATTTTTGATTGGTTTTTCTTTCTTTACGACCCTCTTTTCTTTCTTCTTTTGCTTCTACCTTGGCTTCTCTAAATTGCTTCTTGGCTATTTTCAATCGTTTCCTAGCATGAGGCAACCGTCTGTCTCTTAATTCTTTGCGATTCAAAAGAGATGGAGGACTATTTTGAAGAATATGATTGTAGTCTTCATTTGCTTGTTTTACTCTCTCCTTTGAAGCCTCTCTCATCTCCTCTAGCTTTTGCTTTATCTCTTTTTTCCATGCTTTTTCATCCAGTACAGCGGAATCTTTTTTCTGTTTCCTTACCTCCTTCTTTCCTTTTTTCAAGAATTTTTTCTCATCTTTTAGGCTTCTTCTAAATGCCTTTCGGGCACGTATGATTTTTCTTTTATCCTTCATTCTACTTCCCCTTAATTAGAAGCCATTTTATCAGGATCCGTACTCATGATATCAAACAATTGAGTACCTTGAGGAATCTTATTTTTAAAGGGTACGACAACGGAACCAGCTTTTATCAGTCCTTCCCCTTTTTCTGGATTGACAAGGTATTTTTCGAGTTCTTTTGACAAGCCTAAGAGTTGAACCAATTCTTCTCGGTCATTTTTTGCTTGCTTGAGGAGAATCATAAATTCACTATTTGCAATAATCCGTCTGCCATTTGGATCTAACAATAAGGTTTCGACGTTTTGAGTTATTCCAGTCGGACTGGCTCCATATTTTCTGACACGACTCCACAATTTAAAGAAGAAATCACTGGCATATTTATCTAATAAGAGAAGCTGCATTTCATCAAAATAAATCCAGGTCTTCTTCCCTAATTTTTGGTTCCGAACGACACGATTCCATATCTGATCAAAAACAACCATAAGGGCGATTTGTTTCAGCTCATCTCCCAACTTTTTAACGTTATAAATCAAGAAATTGGATCCTGTCTGAATATTGGTCTTATGAGAAAAAATATCAAGAGAACCTTCGACATACAGTTCCATATCAAGTGCCAAATTCTGCGCTTCTTCTTCTGGTTGTTGACTCAAGACAAAAACCCATTCTTCCAAAGAAGGCTCTTTAAATGACTGATAGGTAAGTCTGGTAACTCGATCGATAATCGATTTTTCTCTTCCATCCATTTTTCTATCCAATAACTTGCCAATAAAGGATAAAAGAAATTCTGATTTTACCTTTACAGGATCTTCATCCATATTTTCTTCAGACAAGTCAAGGACATTGAGATAGGTTTGGGAATCTGGCGCAATATCAATCATTTCTCCACCAAAAGCCCGTCCAATGACACTGTACTCTGCTTCTGGATCGACAATGATAATTTCAGTATTTTCACCAGATTCTTTGATTTGGTCGTGATAATTTCATGCTTGGTTGCCATCCCTTTCCCAGCTCCAGATGTCCCTAAAATCAGACCAGACGGTGTATTTAATAGGCTTCGATCAATGGTAATAATATTGCTTGATATTTGATTGATACCGTAATATTTCCCACTGCGGTCTTGTAAGTCTACTGAAGTCCATGGAGAGTTCACTGCTACATTAGATGTTAATAAACTCCGTGATACTCCCTCTAAAAAATCACAACCAAATGGCAGCAAACTATTAAAGGCTGCTTCTTGCATATATGGAAGTTTATCAATCATTAGGTCATTTGAGCCGGCCACTTGTTGAATCGTATCTAGTGCTTGTTTGAGTTCTTCTTCATCCTGACCAAAGACCCCAATCAAGAAGACCGTTTGAAATAGTTTATCTCCTGTCTCGGTCATGGTTTTTAAGAGTTCTTCAGCTTCATCGATATTGCTTTCTAAAACATGGCCTACTTTTTCCAAATAGATACCTGTACGAGCTAGTTTTTGTTGTTCCCCAATCTTTTGGGATTCCATCAAGGTCTTCTTTGTTCGTAGTTTCTTCATGGCATCCGCCTTGGTCGAACTTTGAGCATGGAGGCTCACAATCAATTCCAAATCTCCTTGCATGAGGTCTCGAATAAACTGATCCCCTAATTCCATGCCGTAGTCTCTCACATAGACGATCTGCAATAAGCGGTCATTGATTTGTAGGTAATTCTTGTTTTTGAAATCCAAGAGATTAGGTGCTATGAAGTGACGAGTTGTCTGACCAGATCTCGTTAAATCACGGTAAGAAAGGAAGATGGTGTTCTCCTCTAAGCATATCTGCCAACAAGTTCACTCGTTCTTCTCCAGCCAAGGATTCAAAACGTGCATCAATTTCTGAGAAACCACTCTTGAAATATTCTCCTATTTGGGACAAGGAACGATAAGCCTGTTTGGGATTAGAATCCTTTCTACCAAAGCTAATCAGTTTCACAGCTGAAAAATTATTTTCACCACTGTCTAAATTCTGATTCATCATCCGATTCAATTCTTTACGATAGGTATCATACCCATCTTCTTTTTCCTCATACAAAACACTGTGTCTAAACTTTTCTAAATTCAATCTTTTATTAAAGATAGTCAATTGGAAGTTGGTTTGGTCATCTAAAGAGTTAATCAAATCAGAATACTTCTCAATGATTGCGCCCTTATCTTCTAAACCAACGGTCTGGTAATTGACATCACCAAGTAAATAGCTTTGTGAGAAATAATCTTCTTTCACCTGCATCAGACCATTTTGATACAGGGCTTGATAGGAAAGAGTATTAGCCGTTGAGGGTAACACTTCCTCTTTTTTTCCTTTAACTACTTCTTTCTGATTAGTCATTGAAGTTTTTTGTTTCTTTAATGTATTTGATTTTCTTTTCATGTTCAGGTCCTTTCTTTCCTGTAATTGTGCGTAGGGGAACCGTTAATTCAAAATGAAGACGGTATTTCAAATAATGTTCAAAATATAAATCATTGGGTTTATAGACTCCAAAAAGCATGAGGGGGATGGTAAAAGCAAATACAAAACCGTAAACAAACCAATCTCCAAATTGCCAGAAAAAGAGATTCAAACCCAAAACAATAATTGTGACAATAAAGGCTGGTAAAACAAAGATGATTTGCCTTGTAGTGAAGCCTAACCAAGCCCTGTGTTGGTATTTTGAGATGTCTTTAAAGACACGTGTATTCATGACTTTCCTTTCTAAAAAGGCTAAGAAGCAATCACTTCCTAGCCTTTATCTAATTACATACCTAAAATTGAGCGAGCCGTACGTTGAGAACCAACGAGGGCGATAATCAGTAAGATAGCTTGTACCAAACTACCAAACATAATCGCAAGTGATTGCAAGACTCCTGCACCATTTGAAACAGCTATTTTCCCAGCAGATTCAAACAAAGGAACAAGCGAAACAATCAGAAAAATAAGAACCCCTTGTACCGCATAAACCATAATATTTTTTAAATAGCCAATACCAATAGACTTCCATTCATCACTTAAAAATGTTGGAATCGTAAGGGGGGCAAATGGGATCATAAGGTAGAGTTGAATAAATCGAATAGATACCAAAAGATTAACCATGGCTGCACTTACTATCCGAACAAGCCAAATGAGGAGGGCGAAAAATCCCACAATCATACGGCCAATAAATCCTGAACCTTTTAATCCAGAGATGGTATCATACTTTGCCCCACCGTGAGCCACAATCGAGGCCACTTGTTCAATGGCGTGACTCGCAATCCCGATGATGGCTTCTACAATAACGGTAGTGTTGGTAATCACGACTGCGACCATGATATAACTAATCAACATCGGTGCTAATGCTTCAAAGGTCATCGCTCCTCCTGAGTTAGCAATTTTCTTTGCCATCTTCGAAAATTCTAGGATGAGAACAACCGATAAAATCGCAACTCCAAGAGGTTGCATGACACTTTTAGTAATACTAGACATATAAGTCCAAACGGTTGGATTGTAGCTAGATAGAGATTTAATCAGATCTACCGTAGATTGTAAATCTACATTAAATCCTTCAAATAAATTTTCAGCTGATATTTTTTCAGATGCAAGGTAAACAAAGGGTGAGACTAAACTAAGATTCATGTCATTGTTTATCCTCCTAAATTGAAATCTGGGTTACAAAGGCTCCAGCAGCCCCGACCATAACTCCACCGACAATTTCAAGAATGGCATTCCGAACACCTGGTCCACCATCTTTAATATTGGTTGCAAGGTTGACAATCCCCACAACAACAAGAAAGGCACCAACTGCAATCAATCCCTTCTGCAACAAAGACATAGCTTGTGCAAACATAGCACTTGCGTCTACTCCATAAACAAAACCTTTAAAATGCGTAATCATCTATTTCCTCTTTTCTATTTTTATTTTAAACTAGATTCAAAAGTTAAATCACGAATTCTAAGGCCTTCAAGATGATTTTCTTGTCTTTGATTCAAAGGATTGATTTGATAGTTCCACCACCGTTCATCGGTTTCTTGATTGGCTAGGTACTTCCAGTTTGGATGCTTAATGGAATTGTACTTTTTGCTTTTAAAGACAGGCATATTGGCAATTCGGACCAAGCATTCATGCCGTTTCATATTTCCGACTTCATCAGGTGTCATTAAATCACGAGAAATCTTTGATGAGAAAGGGATCCTGAACCTGTCTGGCCAAAGGAACGACTCGTATTTCGAACATCAATGGTTTGTTTACCGAGTAAGCCACTCATAAATTTAAAGGTATCTTCATCATTACCACCTAAGTAGACTAAGCTATCACAGTTCCCAAGAATGGTTTTCCAAGCTTCTTTTTCTTTATAGAGTCCTTGAAGTTGGGCAATATTTTGTAGAATAGGAACGAGACTCATGTTGCGAGAACGGACTGTCGAGGTTTGTTCAGCAAAATCTGGGATTTCTCCGATATTTGCGAACTCATCTAAATAGACTCTCACATGAAGAGGCAATTGACCCTTAAAATCAATATCTGCTTGTCTTGTTAGAGTTTGAAATACGGTTGAAAAAAAGAGGGCTGAAAGAAAGCGAAAGGTACTATCGTTATCTGGGATAACTAAGTAAACCATTGATTTTTCCTTGCCCCATGTCTTCATATCAAGGGTATCTCTTTTGGTCAAATCCATGACACTTTGAATATTGAAGAGGGCAAATTTAGCAGTGGTTACAGCTATAACAGAATCCAGAGTCTTATCCTTATAATTTTGAAAATCTGCCCAATTTCGCATGGTAAAATTTTCAGTTCCATACTTTTTAGCATAATTTTCAAATAGAATTTCTAAGACACTTTTTTCTTGGTTTTCACCCTTGGATAAGTGTTTAATGAGTTTTGAGATTTCAGCAAAACTTGGATAACGCCCTCGTTTTTTTTCGCTCTTCCACTTCTTTTTTTTGACGTTTCAACAAGTTTTGGTATTCTGTTTGACTCAAACGACTCTCTTCAATGAGCTGTTCTCTTGTTTTAGGTGGATTATAGAAATCGACCAAGTAAGAGGCTAAAGCTCGTACCAAAGTCATAGAAGCTTCGTCCCAAAATGGATCACTACGGGATCCAGAGCCTTTGGTGTTATTAAAATAAACCGTCAGCATGCGATTCAAATCATTTTCTGTCTCTATATAGCGAAAAGGATTGAAGCCATCTGAGTTCTTCATATTAACTAAATCTAACACCTTTACTTGGTAGCCATGTTCTAAAAAGAGTTTACCTGTTTTCTCGGCCAAGTGATCTTTAGGATCCACTACAATATTAGAACTATTCATCTGAATCAGATTGGGTTTCACAAAGCGAAATGTCTTCCCACTTCCTGAACCTCCTATCACCGCAATATTTTTATTTCTATCATATTGGGGTGGCTTTTTATCTAATAATGTCAAACGAACATCTTGTGCTAAGATCGTATCATGAGAAAATTCCTTACCGTAAAAGAGCTTCTTTTCTTTTAGAGTTCCAAAACGGGCGCTCCCGTATTCTACCCCTTCTCGGTATTGTTTTTTACCAGTCTCTAGATAGAGATAAACCAGCAACATCATCACAAAGCCTAGTAGAAAAAAAGCACTTGATTTTCCAGTAAAAGAAATATTCCATGGCGACTGAAGAACTTCATCTTGACCTTCCATCAGAAGATGAGTCCATTTATCTAAGGTATTTCCAGTATAGGAATCATACAAAAGCGTCAAACGATGAAAAAGATAGCCTAGTAAGATACCTAACAGTGAGAATAGTAGGAATTTCTTTCCACTGTACATCATCTCACCATCTCTTTCTGTTTGACGGCCCCTTCTTGTCTAAAGGTTATTTGGGATTTAGCCTCATCAATTGCATCGTCTAATGACTTATCCATGGTAAAAATCAGCTAATTTCTCCGGATCATTAACCATTTTTTTCTAACAGATGGTCTAAATGATTGTCTAGAATCGAACGGTCTTTCGTGTAGAAATGTAGAGAATCCCCTTGCCAAGCAATGGCTAAAGGAATCTCTTCTTTTTCTAAAAAAAGCTTTAAATTTCTCTATATCAATTGGTTTGTCTAAAAAAATCTTTTTTCAGATTAATCGTATCAATCGAATAGGGAGATTGTAGCAATTCTTCTAATTTCTGTACCCCTATCTTATAGGCAGAATCCTGTGATAAAGCCTGACGTCTAGACCATTCTAGAATCTTTAAGAGACTTCTTACAGTAAATAAAAGACTACGCTCTGCATATTGAACTGCCATTCGTTCCTGTTGTTCAGAGGACATCTGATGCCTCCTTCTTCACAAATAGCAGCTTTCCTTCTTTATAACGATAAGCTATCAATTTCTGACGTTGCTTAATCGACTTGACAACCTGCAGTAGATCTCTCGAATAAGGTTCTCGAAGAGTAACTTCTACAGCTTTCCCCTTCAAAGATACCAACACGTTTAAATTCAATGTAGTCTTTTTTGAGATGTCCTAAGCCCATACCAAAAGGAAAGTGATGAATTAATTGGATGGTACAACCACCTTTATTTCCCATTTGTTTCAAATCATACAAGTTTACTACCTTCATGATTAACTCCTTTATCTAGTTTGTCGCATCGTTTGAGTCTGGTAACGATAAACTCCGTGTCTGTTAGAAAATTCTCACACACGTCTTGTGCCAGTTGCCCTTCACAGGGAAATACTCTCAGTCCCTACTTACACAGGCACGCTAATCAAGACGGAGTGGATTCAATTTTCAAAGAACAGGTAGCTTTATTATAGATAAGAGTAGTTGAAATTTTTATCACATTTTTTATTTTTCTGTCGAGCTAAATTCATACTAATCAAAGACTATGAAATAAAAGACTAACATTATTACATAACGTTAGCATTTCATTTCCCTAAAATAAGATAATTTTGTCTAAAAAAGCAGCAAACTATAAACTAGTAGGTTCCACACTAAATGTAGACCCATACTGCCCCATAAGTCCGATTTATAGCGCACCATCCCTAAAAACATTCCCAATGAAACATATAAACACCAAGCTAGAATGGTTCCTGGATGATGAGCTAAGGCAAATAAAACACTTGTCAAAGCAACTCGAATATCTAATTTTCTAACCAAGTTCCATAAAATTTCTCTATACAGAAATTCTTCAACCATACTCGCATTGATTAAAAACAATAAAAATGAAACCAAGGAACTTGATGTTGAAGCCCAATTAAGTTTGCTTGATTCGTAGTTCCTTGAGCATGGATTAGGCTAAAACATAGACTTATAATCAATAGGCTAGCTAATCCAATACCAAGCCATTTCATCCTAGTTTTCATATTAACCTTGACCACTTGTTTTCGTTGGCAATACACCCATAAAAAAGAAATGAGCGACCCACAATAGAGAATCTGTAGTATAGTTAACTCACCAATACAAAGCAATTTCAATAAGTATAGAGATACCAATAAGACATTTACTTGTTGGAATATATACACTGGAATTATTCTTTTCATAGTTACCTCCGAAATAAATCTTCATAATCTAAATCTAATACCTGCACAATCCTTTCTACCCATGGACTTTGAGGCATTCGTTGTTCCATCTTATAGTGACGAATCTTTTGATACAAACGATTCAATTCACTTGGATAGTGAAACTCTCCCGCAAACATTTTTCTGGTTAACTCAATCCAGCTGATATTTCTTTCAGCCAAAATAATGGACAAGTTCTCCCAAAATCGTTCAGCCATATTGATTCTCCTTTAGTTAGATAAATAATGTGTTTGTGCCATGTAAATCAATTGTTTCGTATCTCTTGGCAATAAAGCTTTCTAGCCTCTTCCAAATTCAGATTTGGATAAACTCTCTTATTTGAAACCGCAAGAGGAAGTCTGATGGTTAGTTCAGGATTTTTTAAGATCATCTCGATGAAATCCGTTAATCTTAAATTGTCACGGTTCTTAAATCGTAATAAATTGGGAGATAAAAACTCGAAACAATCTGAAGAATAGCTCATCATCTCAATTAATTTGTCCTTTGTCATTTCAGAAACTGAATGACAAGATACCTCGATGCCGTATTTTTGAAAGAAGTCTAAAAGAAGTTGATTTCTTTGGCTATTTTTACTTAGATAGAGATCAATCATGGGAGACCTCCCAAAGATTCGGTTCCATTTGATATTCTGAAACGATTAAGGAATCTAATAAATTTGCAAAAGTTAATCGGTTTCTTGTCTTCATCAAAAGCTTTTACAGTTACTTGGGTTGTAAGTATTCCCTCTTTTCCCTCAGCTCGATAGCCTTGCCCATATAAAACAAAAACAAGATTCTGATTATCATCTACAAAGGCATCAGCTCCGTTCTTTATATCCTGACTTTCAAGGAATTCCATAACGTTTTGAAGATAGGATTCGTAAAATAGGGGGTAGTTGTGTTTTTTATGGTAATCATCTAAAAATGTCACCTCAAACTCACATGGATAATTGGGCATCAAAAATATTTGTTCATCCAGCTGTTTGATTTCTGCATCATGTAATTCTGTTTCTAATTCATCACAATCTAGTATTGACTCTTTATTTAAAGCTTTCATCTTTTTCCTCTATTTCTTTTAATTTCTGTGCGATTGCGGCAATCACAGGAACGGTTACACTATTACCAGCTTGTTTGTAGAGCTGACTATTACTAGAGACTTTTCTAGCAGCTTCAAAAGCCCAATCAGGAAAGCCCTGCAGTCTAAAACACTCTTTAGGAGTGATTCGTCGTATCCTCAAACGGTAAAATTGCCCATCAATTAAGACACCGGCTACATGATAAACCTGTTTATCTTCTCCTTCATAGCTAGCCACTACTACTCCCATTTGCCCACTGGTTGTTAACGTATTCGCTATACCTTTTCCAACTCTACCACGACGATACTGAGAACTTGGTCTCTCCAAATTGATTGAATCTCCTATTTCTGCTTGAGCATATCCTTTTTTCGTTGCCTCTCGGACTTTTAGAAATTGGATTGGTTCTGGAATCAGTATTTTGGGGATTTTATCTCCACCTTGCATCGTAGTCAGTGTTGGAGATAAGCCCTCACTTCCATAGACGCGACCAGTTTCCTTAAAGCTAGTTGGTAAATCTCCAACAACGACAATACCATGGCGATCCTGAGTATTTAAAGTAAACATTGGCTCTTGATTATCCTTGAAACGTCTACCATTTTGTCTTTTTTCTAATCTGTCTTGTGTCATACAAGGAATCGCAACTTTAAATCCTTCTCCTTTTCCACGAACTAAGGTTGGCGCAAGACCTTCTGAATAATAGACTTTACCACTCATTCCACTTTTTGATGGATTCAAATTCCCTAATATTTTTAAAGTCTCAGAGTTAGTTGCTTGACCTTCTCGTCTGAAAGGAAATAAGAGTCTGGTACCTCTCTTTCTAGAATGTCCGATAATAAACACCCTCTCTCTGTTTTGGGGAACGCCAAAATCCTTACTGTTAAGCACCTGCCACTCAACATCAAACCCCAATTCATCAAGCGTGGTAAGGATTGTGGTGAACGTCCGTCCCTTATCGTGATTGAGTAGGCCTTTAACATTTTTCAAGAAAAAAAGAAAACGTGGTTGGATTTGTTTGGCCGCCCGAGCAATTTCAAAGAATAAAGTGCCTCTAGTATCTTCAAATCCCAATCGTCTTCCTGCGATTGAAAATGCTTGACAAGGGAATCCCCCACAGATGACATCGACTTTCCCTCTAAGTTTTTTAAATTCGTCATCTGAAACATCTCGTATGTCATGAAATTCTATTTCTCCTTCTGTTTGAAAAATGGACTTATAAGATTTCCTAGCAAATTTATCAATCTCACATAATCCAATACACTCGTGTCCAACACTTTCCATTCCTAGTCGAAAACCACCGATACCTGAAAATAAATCAATAAATTTCATTTCTTTATCACCCCTTTCTGATCGACTATCAATGTCCAAATAGTCACACCACTTGAAATGACAATGAGCATAACTAATATCCACTCGATTGGCGACATTTAACCACCTCCTTTTCTAACACGGTTATTCCAAACAGAATACAAGCCGTTAAACACAAATTCAGCCAAAACTTCCGCTCGTCTAACAAAGCGAACATTGTCAAGAGCATATTGATAGATTCTCTCAAAATCAGTCATAGCTATATCACTGGCTGTTTCAGAAAAACCTTCTCGTCTAAATTGATCTTGTACCAATCCCCAAATATAATCTCGATCATATTTTGTGACCTTTTCTACTTTTCTTCTCAAGATAGGTTGAGTATTCCTTTCTTCCTCATCCTCAATAAATAAAGAATCAGTCTCACTATATTTAGTCTCATATTCAGTCTCACTAGGGGCTGAATATGAGACGGGGGACGTTTCATTTTCAACCTGCCCTAGTCTTTTTTTAACACTAGGCCTGTTTGAATTACCTACTGGGGTAGTAGACAACTCCCCTAAATAAATCTTATTAGCAAGTCTCCCTTTCTCACTTGAAGACTGTTGAACTTCATCAATTAAGTCATATTCTTTAAGAGTTTTTTTGATGGACAGTAATTTTGACTTCGAACAACCTAACAGTCTCATCAGTTTAGAATTAGAAAATACTAAATAGACTGATCCTTCTTCATCTATCCAACCACGACTGAGAGATAATTCTAAACGATCTTTTAAAATAGAATAAGCCACCTTTACTTCTAGTTTCATATCCATATATTTCTCGTCTTCAAAAAGAATTTTAGGTAATTTGTAATACCGTTCTGAAGTTTGGTATTGATTTGCGGTAATTCGTTTCATAGCGCTCCTCCAAGTTCTTTGAGTATTAAATCTCCACTTGATTCCAATCGAACCAAGCCACTTTTTTCTAATTCAGCCATAAGAGAGATGGCCTCAACAATATCTATTCCCATTTCACGTACTAAAAATGAAATGACAATATAGCGTGATGATTGTAATTCTTTTGTCATTTTTCCTCCTGAAAATAAAAAAAGGAGAACAATATACAATTGTTCTCTCTTTAGATAAATATTTATTGTTGTATTCATTTTTCCGATGCGCAAACGACATCTACAAATACATATACATCTATGTGCCTTTTTAGGACTTTTTTGACGTCAAAATTGCCTTTATCTACAAAGACAAAATGCTTGTAAAATAGCTTAAAATCAAGGATTTTCACCCTTTTTTTCGTTGTAGCAACACTACACACTCCACGTGATGTGTTTGCGGAAATAAATCCACCGGCTGTACTTTCTTCAACTCGTATCCCAATTCTTGGTAGAGTTTAATATCACGCGCCATGGTTGCAACATTACATGAGATATATGCGATGCGGTCTGCTCCTGTTTGACTACTTGCTTTGATAAAGCTTTCTGTGAGTCCTTTTCTTGGTGGGTCCACTAGGATAAGACTTGGTTGAATACCTTCCTTGAGCCACTTTTTCATGGCATTTTCGGCTGTATCACAGACATAGTGGGCGTTTGAAATATGGTTCAGTTGGGCATTCTTCTTGCTATTCTCAACCGCTTCTGGAATTACCTCAACACCATAGACTTCCTTAACATGTTTCGCAACAGAGAGGCCAATCGTCCCTATCCCCGAATAGGCATCAATAACCACGTCATCTTTTTTTAATTCAGCAAAGTCAACGGCTGTTTGATAAAGTTTTTCAGCCATTTCAGTATTAACTTGGTAAAAGGCTGGTCCAGCTATTTGGTAGTCATTTCCCAACATTTGGTCGATAATATAGTCTTGACCATAAAGAGTTTTCCACTCCTTTCCAAATCGCATTGGTGTTCTGGTCGTTGATATTTTGCATGACAGACACAATCTCAGGGAACTGCTTGATTAATTGTTCAATCAATTGGTCAACACGAAAAATTTTGGGACGAGTTGTCACCAAAATGACCATGATTTGCCCTGAATAGTGCCCACGACGCACCACAAGATTTCGAATCAAGCCAGCTTGTTCCTTTTCATCATAAGGTTTCAGGTCATAACGACGGAGCAAGTCGCGTAGGGCTACTACTACCTCATCAATCACAGGATCTTGGATAAAGAAATCTTCCAGAGGCATGAGATCGTGGGAATTCTTACGGAAAAAGCCAGTTTCCAAGACACCATTCACTCGACGAACAGGAACCTGCGCCTTATTGCGGTACTTGACTGGATTTTCCATACCCAAAGTATTAGCAACCTCTACATCAGCAATCCCAGCAATCTTGTAGAGACTGTCCTTAACTTGCTTGGTTTTAAACTTGAGCTGTTCTGGATAGGCAAGATGACCTAAATCCGCGATTCCTGAACGCAGGTAAGCCAAATCTAGATCTTGATTACGGTGTGGTGATTGGACAAGGTATTCTTCAACTTTCCCAAAGCCAATCTTTTTATTGACCTTGAGGACTCGCATGAGGATTTTTTCGCTTGGTAAAGCATTTTCCACAAAAAATACCAAACCATTTACCTTGGCAACTCCTGCACCTTCATGGGTCAAATCAACAATTTCAACTTCTACAATATCATTTTTCTTTAACATTCTCTTCTCTTTCTATTAGCCGACAAAAAAGACGGCAACGTTACGGTTACCATCTATTATACCATGAAATTTGTAATCAGATTCTCTTTATCTATTTTAGTTCATTTCTTTAAATGCTGCTTCTGCATCCGCGTTACTGATAACACCAAATTGAATCTTTCCAATCTTTCCTTGACTATCAATTAAGTATTCTGTAGGAATACTTCGAATTTGATAAGCTTGGAAGGTGGTTGCTTTGGTATCATAAAGAACTGGGATATCCTTATAACCTTGATCTTGGAACCATTGTGGGAATTGCTCGACAGTTTTTTCGCCTTGAATACCCGGTGCAATGACACTAAGAATTTCGAAATCGCGATCTGGTTTTGCAGCTAATTCCATCAACTCTGGCATACTTTTCTTACATGGACCACACCATGAAGCCCAAAACTTCAAGTAAACTTTTTTACCCTTATAATCAGATAACTTAACTTCTTTGCCATCCATAGATTGCAAGGTGAAGTCTGGAGCTTCTTTTCCAATAGCAATTTGTTGTACATTCTTTTGTTGCTGTTGTTTTGGCTGTTGTGGAGCTTGAGTCTTTTTAGTTTCTTCCTCACCACAGGCCATCAATACGAATAATGACAAGAGGCTTAAGCCAGCAAACATTACTTTTTTCATTTGTTCTCCTTTATTCAAAAATTCCAGCTAGAACATTTACTTGTCCTAATAGTAATAAAATTCCCATTAAAATAATGAGGAAACCACCAATTTTCTTCAGTAGCATCATATGACGCTTGATTTTACTAAAATAAGGCATCACGACTCCTGAAGCTAAGGCCAAGACCAAGAAAGGAATAGCCATCCCTAGAGTGTAAATCAAGGTATAGATTGCTCCTTGCCAAGCACCATTGCCTCCAGAAGCCGCAAGTGCTAAAACAGAACTCAAAACAGGACCAATACAAGGCGTCCAACCAAAGCTAAAAGTAATACCGAGTAAAAAGGCTGACCAATAACGATTGGCTTCTGATTTCTTAAAAGTAAAGCTTTTTTGAACCTCTAATTTCTTAAAATGAAAAATTTCCATCTGGTGAAGGCCTAAAATGATAATAATTGTTCCCATGGTATATCGAAACCAATTGGCATAGAGAATATTACCAAAGTAACCAGCACCGAATCCTAGAATAAAGAAAATGAGTGAAATACCTGCGATAAAGCAAAGTGTTCGAATCAAGCCTGACCAGGCAACTTTTTTCCCAAACAATGAAAAACTTTTTGCACTATCCTGATCATCCAATAAAATTCCAGCATAAACTGGCAGAAGAGGAAAAATACAGGGGGAAAAGAAAGATAAGACCCCTGCTAAAAAAACGGAGATTGAAAAGACTATCGTTTCCAATAAAGAACCAACTTTCTTAAGAATTTAAACCTATTGTACTATAAATGTTAAAATTTGTATCAAGTTTGCTACGGTTAGCTGTATTTACCATGACATTAGATAAAAGAAAAGATTGAAGAAATTGTACAAGTCGACTTTTTCTTCAATCTTTCTTTAATTCTTTTAATAAGTTCTTTCTTCACCTTGACTAGTCAAGATAACAGGTCCATCTTTCGTAATCACGAATTGGTGTTCATATTGACAAGATAAACCACCGTCAATGGTCTTATGTGCCCAACCAGTTTTCATATCTGTATCGATTTCCCAGTCACCAGTATTGATCATTGGTTCAATTGTCAAGACCATACCTTCACGGAGACGAAGCCCACGACCAGCAATACCATAGTTAGGAACCATTGGTTCTTCGTGCATGGTTGGACCAACACCATGACCAACTAAATCACGCACTACACCGTATCCACGACTTTCAGCGTATTCTTGGATAGCCGCACCGATATCACCGATACGATTTCCAACAATAGCTTGTTCAATCCCCTTGTACATGGCTTCTTTAGTTACATCCATCAGATTTTTCACTTCTTCGGACGGTGTACCTACAGCATAAGCCCAACAAGAGTCTGCTAGGCCACCAGAATAGCTCTGAGTGTATTTCTTCATTTGCTCAACATTGTTGAAGTTTAATTTTGAGACATTCAAATCAGATTTGGCAATTGGACCTCCCAAAACCATGTCAACCTTGAGCAAATCACCATCTTTCAAAATATAGTGACGAGGGAAAGCGTGAGCTACTTCATCGTTAAGAGAGCAACAAGTAGCATAAGGATAGTCCATCATAGCACCGTCAACTCCAATCTGAAGCGGAAGGAAATTTCTTCCTTACAACGACGGCGGACATACTCTTCAACTTCCCACATATCTACGCCAGGCTTAATCAAATCACGTAAGCCGATATGAATACTTGCTAGAAAATCTCCAGCCTTGTCCATAGCTTCGATTTCACGAGCTGATTTTAATGTTATCATTTTTTCTCCTAGTTTCTAATTAATTTTAACGGTTACATTTGCTTTTGAAACAATCTGGTGACCATGATAAATATCATAATCAATAATAGCTGACCGTCTCGTATGATGGATAATGCGCGCCTGAATGCGCAATATATCATCTATCTGAACAGCCTGCAAAAAGTAGATTAGCATCTGCTCGATGATGAGATTGCGACCACTATTCACAACTAAATCTTGGGTCATGTGAGTCAGTATCTCCGCCAATACACCGTTAGCTAAAACACCGTTTTTCTCAAGCATAAAGGGTTCCACTGTAATCACTACTTCATCATGGTGATAAGAAAGTTTTTGACCAATCTGCTCAGAAAAAGTAGGTAGAGCCGAAACTTGGGAACGACTCATCTTCTCCATGACATCTCGTCGTGTCACAACTCCAAGCAAGGTTTGATTATTTCTAACAACCGGTACCATTTCAAAGTCTTCAGCAATCATCCGTTGACTCACATTGGCAATATTTGTCGATAATCCAACTAAAAATAGACTACGAGACATGACCTTGTCAATTGTCGTACTTGGCGATTTATCACCAGCATCTCTCATGGTAACAACTCCAACAACGACCTGATGTTGATTGATAACAGGGAAACGACTGCTACGATTCTTACGAACTAAGTCCAAATAATCTTTAACGGTGTCGGTCTCTCTCAGAAAACCATACTCATGACTCGGGCGATAAAGTTTCTCAACTGTCAGAATATCAGTCTTGATTTGGACATTTGACAAGGCTTTATTGATCATGGTCGCGACAGTGAAAGTATCATGCTTACTTCTCAGAACAGGAATCCCTTTGATTGGCCAGTTTAAGCACATCATCATGAACATGAAATCCTCCTGTCACAAGAACAGCATTTTCATTTTCAAGTGCTAACAGTTGGATACGGGTACGGTCTCCGACAATCAAGAGTCCCCCATCATGAAGGTAAGACAAAATATTTTGTTCGGTCATAGCACCAATTGAAAACTTACTGAATTCTCTCTCTAAACCTTCTTGCCCAGCCAGAACCTCAGAAGAAGTCACTTCTGCAATTTCAGCAAAAGTTAATCTTTCAATAGCAACTTTCTGGGATTTAACACGAATTGTTCCACTTCTTGGGCGAGTCTCTACAATTCCACGGTTTTCAGCTTCCTTAATAGCCCGATAGGCCGTTCCATCACTGACCCCCAGATGGTTGGAAATACTACGAACACTAACCCTCTTTCCGACAGGCAATTCTTCCAAATAGCTTAGAATTTCCTGATGCTTACTCATTGAATTCTCCTTTTACATACCGAAATTCAAGATAATCCCGCATTTTTCTTGTGTAGCGATCACTTCCTTTAAACTGACGAGTCAAACGGAATCCAGACTTTAGAGCAACCCTTTGGCTAGCTTCATTTTCAAGGTGGGTAATGATGGATAATTGTTTTAAATCAAATTCTTCAAAAGAAAGGTGGCAAATTTTTTTAACAACTTCTGTCATAAAACCTTGCGACCAAGCATCTTTTCTCAAAAAATAGCCAAGCTCAGCTTCTTTTTTGATTTCATCTAACTTCTCAAATTTAATAGAACCAATCATTTGTTGATTTTTCTGGTCACAAATTGCCCACACTCCCAAAGGGGACTTCATAAAGTAATTGGCCAGTGCATATTGACTTTCTTCCAGACTTGCCTGAGTTGGGAAAATAAATTGAAGATTTTCTGGATTTGAAGCTATCTCGTGGAAGTCTTGACTATCACTAAAAAAGAAAGGACGCAAATACAAGCGATCCGTTTCAAAAAAAGAAAACATTGCTAATTTGGTCCAAATATTCATAAACACCTCTACGGTTTAATCCTCAACAAGTGTAATATCCGCTCCTAGATTACGTAATTTTTCGATAATATCAGAATAACCACGTAAGATAAACTCGATATTGGTAATTTCAGTTTGTCCCTCGGCCATCAGACCAGCAATAACTAAAGCTGCACCAGCTCTCAGGTCAGTTGCTTTAACACTTGCCCCACGCAAATCACGTCCACCTGTGTACAAAATATGACCATTTGTTGTCGAAATGTCCGCATCCATCTTTGCTAGTTCAAAAACATGATTTACACGTTTTTCGTAAATCGTATCAACAATTGTACCACGACCATTCGCTCTTAGTAAAAGTGGGGTAATCGGTTGTTGCAAATCAGTTGCAAAGCCTGGGTAAGGAGCTGTCTTAATATTGATTGCTTTCAAATTAGACTGCTCTTCGACAAAAATGCTGTCTTCAGATACAGTCATTCTCACTCCCATTTCTTCCAGCTTAGCAATAAATCCTTCTAGGTGTTCGTAAAGAACATTATTTATACGAATCCCCTTGCCGACTGCAGCAGCTAAAGAAATATATGTTCCAGCTTCGATACGGTCTGGAATCACCTGATGACGGGTTCCATGTAATCTTTCAACACCATCAATAATGATGATATTAGTTCCTGCACCGCGGATATGGGCTCCCATATTATTCAAGAGGGTAGCTACATCAATAATTTCAGGTTCACGGGCTGCATTTTCAATAATAGTACGACCATTCGCTTTAACCGCAGCAATCATCGTATTGATCGTTGCCCCTACACTAACCGTGTCCATGTAAATACTTGCACCATGAAGTCCTGTATCTTTAGCAGATAACTTCATGTTATCTCCCTCGTAGCTAACAGTGGCACCCATGGCTTCAAATGCCTTAAGGTGTAAGTCGATCGGACGAGGACCTAGATCACATCCTCCCGGTAGACCAACTGTCGCTTCACCAAAACGGCCTAAGAGGCTCCCATAAAAATAGTAAGATGCACGAAGACTGTTAATTTTACCATAAGGCATTGGAATATTTTGAACACCTCTTGGATCAATCTCCAAGACATCGTCATAACGCTTAACAGTAGCTCCCATCAATTCCATAATTTCGACAAGACTTGCTACATCCGAAATATCTGGAACGCAATCCAAAGTCACCACATCATCAGCCAATATAATAGCTGGAATTAAGGCCACAACGCTATTTTTAGCACCACTAATAGTGATTTCACCTTGTAGTGGTAATCCACCATTGATAACAATTTTTCTCATTCTAAGTTTTTAATACTCTTTCAAGATTTCTAATAAGGTCTTTAAAATAAATTATATCATAAATGCAACCTTTTTTCCATCCTTTTCACTTTTATTGGAGATAGTAAGTAATAAATAGGATTAAGTTGAAAGGTTGAGTCCATATTTTATGAAACATATTTTGATACTAAAAAAGCCTAAATTAAGAACTGCAAAATACCCCAAAAATTAGATGTTCTCTATCTAACTTTTGAGGTATCGTTCAACTATAAGAGATAATAGTCTTTTGGGGTGTTAATACTATGCGGAAATCAAAAACAACTCATGTCTGTGTCACCTTGCAGACAATCTACTACTGACCTTCTCATCTCTATATTCAATTGCAAATAGTCGTATTTAGTTGACTCAGAACAAACTTCCGAGTTTTTTTATTAAGCACTGGAAGTGAGTTCTTTTTGATTCTCGTTCAGCAGGTTTTAAGACTTGTCCTATCCAGATAATATCTTTTCTGCAACCCACAATGACTAACAAATAGCTTTTCTTTACTCTACTACCGCTTCAGCGATTTCTTCACGACTAATACCAGCGAAGTAGCGTGTGATATCAATGCTTTCTAGGGCTTTAAGAACATCTTCGCGTTCGTACTTGACGCCACGAATGACATCTTCTACAGCTGCAACGTCTTCAATACCAAAGAAGTCACCATAAATCTTGATGTCTTGGATTTTTGATTCGACGACATTAGCAAAGACTTCAACCTTACCACTGGTGAATTTTGTACCACGACGGACGTTAAATTCAGGTGATTTACCATAGTTCCAGTCCCAAGTTCCAAACTTGGTATCCTTGATACGATTGATTTCAGCCAATTCTTCCTCAGAAAAAACGTATTCTGTCATCTCTGGATACTCTTTTTTCATGTATTCCAAGAGTAAGTCACGGAATTCTTCGACTGTGATTTTTTCTGGTAATTCATTGACAATATTGGTTACACGGGCACGAACCGATTTCACACCTTTTGATTCAAATTTATCCTTTGAAACCTTGAGGGCATTAGCAAGGACTGACAAATCAACGTCAAAGAGCAAGCAACCGTGGTGCATGATACGGCCGTTGATATAGGCTTGGGCATTGCCACAGAATTTCTTTCCATCAATCTCTAAGTCATTACGGCCTGTGAACTCAGCTTTAACCCCAAGTTGAGCCAAAGTATTGATAACTGGAGTTGAGAAGCTCTTGAAGTCAATGCCTTATTTTCATCTTCTTTGGAGATGATCGTGTAGTTGAGGTTATTTAAATCGTGGTAAACAGCTCCACCACCACTGATACGGCGGACCACCTCAATACCATTTTCTCGAACATAATCACGGTTGATTTCTTCGATGGTATTTTGGTGACGACCAACAATGATAGATGGCTTGTTGATCCAAAGTAGGAAGATTTGATCCTCATCCAAAAGGTGTTTAAAGGCATATTCTTCCAAGGCGATATTAAAAGCAGTGTCGTTTGAATGATTGATAATATATTTCATGATATCCCTTTATACGATAGAGACTGGAAAACACCTTTCCAGTCTAATCTATCTTTCTTTTATTTTTTCTTAGGTGAATGGATGGCCATTCCTAAAACATCCGCAAATGCTTCGTACATGACTTCAGAGTAGGTAGGATGTCCATGAATAGTCTTCAGCATTTCTTCAACAGTGATTTCCATTTCAATAATGCTCGATGCTTCATTGATCAATTCTGCAGCTGCAGGACCGATGATATGAACACCAAGGATTTCCCCGTATTTCTTATCTGCGATGACTTTTACGAAACCTTGAGCTGCATCTGATGCAATGGCACGACCGTTAGCAGCAAAGTTGAACTTACCAATGGCTACATCGTATTTCTCACGGGCTTGTTCTTCTGTCAAACCTACTGCTGCTACTTCAGGAAGAGTGTAGATAGCTGCAGGAGTCAAGTTTAACTTGGCAACAGCATGATTTCCTTTAAGGGCATTTTCAGCGGCAACTTCACCCATGCGGAAGGCTGCGTGCGCTAACATCTTAGTACCGTTGATGTCACCTGGTGCGTAGATACCTGGAACAGAAGTTTCCATGTATTCGTTGACCTTGATGCGTCCACGGTCCAATTCAAACTCAACATCGCCAATACCTTCAAGGTCTGGCACACGACCGATTGAAAGAAGAGCTTTATTTGCGATGATATCGTCTTTTCCTTCAACCTTGATACGAAGTTGACCATTTTCCTCGATGATTTCTTGGAGTTTAGTGTCAGTTAAGATGGTCATACCTTTACGCTCAAGAATCAAGCGAAGGTTCTTAGAAACTTCAGCGTCCATAGCTGGGACGATACGGTCCATCATTTCGATGACAGTTACTTTTGAACCAAATGTCATGAAGGCTTGTCCGAGTTCAATACCGACAACCCCACCACCGATGATAACAAGGCTTTCTGGTACTTCATTCATTTCAAGAATGTCATCACTAGTCATGACAAGTGGAGATTCCATACCAGGGACGTTGATCTTGCTGACTTTTGAACCGCCGGCAAGGATGATTTTCTTGGTTTCAAGCAATTCAGAACCATTTACCAAGACATTCTTATCTTTAGTGATGGTACCAATACCTTTATGTACAGTAACTCCGTAGCTACGAAGAAGACCTGCAACCCCACCTACCAAGGTATTAACAACCTTAGACTTAGTTTCAAGGAGTTTGTCCATATCAACAGTGAAGTTAGGATTTTCAATCATGATACCACGGTTTGCTGCATGACCAATGTTTTCGATAATTTCAGCGTTGTGAAGGTAGGTTTTAGTTGGAATACATCCACGGTTTAAGCAGGTTCCACCAAGTTCAGATTTCTCAACAAGGGCAACCTTACCGCCAAGTTGGGCAGCTTTAATGGCTGCAACATAACCAGCAGGACCTCCACCGATCACAACGATATCAAAAGCATCATCGCTCTTACCATCATCGTTTGAGGAACTTGCTGCAGGTGTTGGGCTAGCTTCTGGCGCTGCGGCTCCAGCTGTTGGGATATTTTCCCCTTCTTCACCAAGGTAACCGATAACTTCCGTTACAGGGACAGTTTCCCCATCTCCTTTGAGGATAGCAATCAAATAACCATCTTCTTCTGCTTCCAATTCCATGCTGACTTTGTCAGTCATGATTTCCAAAAGGATTTCTCCTTCTTTTACAAATTCTCCGACTTTTTTATTCCATTGGACGATTTGTCCTTCTGTCATATCCACGCCGGCTTTTGGCATAATTACTTCTAAGGCCATGTCTTCCTTCCTTTATCTATATCTTAAAAACGAATACTCTTGCTCTTAAATCAACATTGAGATTGGATTTTCAATCAATTCTTTCAAGTCCTTCATAAACTTAGCACCAGCCATACCATCTACGACACGGTGGTCGATGGTTAATCCTAGGCTCATGATAGGGCGAATCACAATTTCACCATTAACGACAACTGGCTTCTCGATTGTCGAACTGACGCCAAGGATAGCTGAGTTTGGTTGGTTGATGATCGGACCAAAGGACTGAACACCAAACATTCCCAAATTACTGATTGTGAATGTTGAGTTTGCAGTTCGCTTGGAGCCAATTTACCATCCAAGGTACGGCCAATCACATCTTTGAAGGCTACAACCAGCTCTGAAAGACTCATCTTCTCAGCATTGTAAACAACGGGTGTCATCAATCCGTTATCCATCCCAACCGCCATCGCAAGGTTGACGTAGTTATGAGTGATAATAGTCTTGCCGTCTTCTGTCAATGAAGCGTTGATGTAAGGGTGTTTCATAAGGGTCTTCACAACAGCAAGTGAAAGAAGGTCTGTTACAGTAGTCTTCTTCCCAGTTGCTGCCATGATTGGTTCAAGCACCTTCTTACGAAGAGCCAGCATTTCAGTCATATCAACTTCATAATTGAGTGTGAAAGTTGGCGCAGTTAGGTAAGATTCAACCATACGTTGGGCAATAACCTTACGCATTGGTGTCATTGGGATACGTTCTATTTCACCGTATGGTGTTACATTATCAGGAACTTCTTCCACTTTTTCAATCTGAGCAGGAGACTTGATGGTATCGTTTTCGATATTTTCAGGAAGCAAGGCCAAAACATCCTTCTTCATGATTTTACCACGATGACCCGTTCCTTGAATTTCCTGCCAAGCAATATTATGTTCGAGGGCAATTCGTTTGCAAGTGGCGAAATGCGAACCACATTTGTGTCTTTATAAGTTTCCACGTCTTCTTTGTGGACACGACCGTTTGCACCTGAGCCAGAAACATCGTAGAGGTTGATCCCTAAATCATCCGCTAACTTTCTAGCTGCAGGAGTCGCTCTTAGCTTGTCATCAGCCATGACCTCTCCAATTCTATACTAAGATATTAAGGACGTAGAGGGCAATGAAAAAATAGGAGATTGACGATGTGTTCGATGAACACAAGGAAATCTATCTTTTTTTCGCAGACCTCCGTCCGAATTCAATTAAATGATACTAAGGGCGTTTAAAAGCGACCGAAAAAAAGGAAATCAACGCAGACTTCGATGAAGTCAAGGAGATTTATCTTTTTTCCGAGCTTTTAGCCCGTGTTCAACTCTACAAGCAACTTGGATACAACACGTATCTCAAGTTGCTTGTAGAGTTACTAATTCATTCGTCGAATATTATCGATTCGACTCTCTCCTGTCGCAAATTTGCAAATAACTTGGGTACAATACATATCTCAAGTTACTAAAGTTAAAAACAACCGTTATTTTACATAATTTATCTTATGCAATTCTATTCTTTGTTATATGTTTTTCGGATGGCATCTTTGATGCTTTCAACGGTTGGAATCATTGCATTTTCCAGGTTTTGTGCGTAAGGCATTGGCACATCTTCTCCTGCACAGCGGCGGATTGGTGCATCTAAATAATCAAATGCTTCTGATTCTGAAATAATAGCTGAAATCTCTCCGATATAGCCACTTGTTTTATGGGCATCGTTGACCAGAACAACCTTACCAGTCTTCTTCACTGAGTTGATGATGATATCCTTATCAAGTGGAACAAGGGTACGAGGATCCACAATTTCAACTGAAATTCCTTCTTCTGCTAATTCTTCAGCTGCTTGAACCACACGACGAAGCATTTTCCCGTAAGTAACAACTGTTACATCCGTTCCTTCACGTTTAATTTCCCCAACTCCAAGTGGGATTGTGTAGTCTGGATCAACTGGCACTTCCCCTTTTTGGTTAAATTCTGACTTGTACTCAAGAATGATAACAGGGTTATTATCACGGATAGAAGACTTAAGTAATCCTTTCATGTCCGCAGGTGTACCTGGCGCTACAACCTTAAGTCCTGGAATGTGAGTAAACCAAGACTCTAGAGATTGCGAGTGCTGGGCTGCAGAACCAACTCCGTTACCTGCTGCACAACGAACAGTCATTGGAACCTGACCTTTACCACCAAACATATAACGTGTTTTAGCAGCTTGGTTGACGATATTGTCCATGGCAATGACCGAGAAGTCCATAAAGGTCATATCGACAATTGGACGAAGTCCTGTCATGGCTGCTCCTGCTGCTGCCCCTGAGATGGCTGCTTCAGAAATCGGACAGTCACGGACACGTTCTGGACCAAATTCTTCGAGCATTCCGACAGAAGTACCGAAGTCTCCTCCAAAGACACCGACGTCTTCTCCCATCAAGAACACATTTTCATCGCGACGCATTTCCTCAGACATAGCAAGGATAATGGTGTCACGGAAGGACATTGTTTTTGTTTCCATTTTATCTCTTTCTCCTTAGTCTGCGTAAATATCTTCAAATGCTGATTCAAGCGGTGGGAATGGACTTTCTTCCGCAAATTTAACAGAAGCTTCTACTGCTTCCTTGACTTGTGCTTGGATTTCTTCCAATTCTTCGGCACTTGCAATAGTGTTTTCAATGAGGTACTTGCGAAGGTTTTCGATTGGGTCTTTTTGTTTCCACAATTCCACTTCTTCACGCGTACGATATTTACCAGGGTCAGATGATGAGTGACCAAGCCAGCGATAAGTTACACTTTCAATCAAGACTGGACCATTGCCACCACGAACATGGTCTACAGCCTTCTTAAATCCTTCATAGACATCGATAGCATTGTTTCCATCTTCGATAAACATTCCAGGGATTCCGTAAGCAGCACTACGTTGATGGATATGCTCCACATTAGTCATTTTCTTGATATCCGCAGAGATACCGTAACCGTTGTTAATGCAATAGAAAATGACTGGGAGTTTCCAGATAGAGGCCATATTTACTGCTTCGTGGAAAACACCTTCGTTGGTCGCACCATCTCCAAAGAAGCAGACTACGATTTCCAGTGTTTTGCATTTGCTGACTAAGGGCTGCACCAACAGCGATTCCCATACCACCACCTACGATACCATTGGCACCAAGGTTCCCAGCATCAAGGTCGGCGATATGCATAGAACCACCTTTACCTTTACAGGTTCCAGTGTATTTACCAAGGATTTCAGCCATCATTCCGTTGAGGTCAATTCCTTTGGCAATAGCTTGTCCATGACCACGGTGGTTTGATGTAATTAGATCATCTGGATTGAGAGCCAACATAGCACCCACATTAGCTGCCTCTTCTCCAACAGAAAAGTGCGTCATTCCTGGCACTTTCCCTTTCTTTACTAATTGTGCAATTTTTAAGTCCATACGACGGATTTCTTCCATCTTACGGAACATCTCTAGCAAAAGATTTTTATCTAAAGTTGACATCTTCTTGCCTTTCTAAGTTTCTTCTTACCTTACTATTTTATCGTTTTTGATAAATACTGTCAAAGTTTTTCTAAAGAAAAATTCACAAAATAAAAAAGAAAACCCCATGAAAACAAGGGATTTTCTTATTAAGAATATTTTTTCACAAACTTTTTAACATTTAGATTTTGCCAAAGATCAAATCTCTTCATAATCACAGTTAAACGCCAACGGTAGAGCGCCCCACTCACGATTAGACTAATAATCAAGCCAATCCAGTAAGAATAAGCTCCAAAATCTGTTAGAGAGTCGAATACCATAGCTACTGGGAGTGTCACCCCCCAGTAACCAACCAAACCAAGGTAAAAAGGAATAACGGTATCCTTATAACCCCGCAAAATTCCCTGAAGCGGTGCCGCAAAGGTATCTGCTAACTGAAAGAAAAGACTATAAGTTAAAAAGCGCGCTGTCAAATCAATAAATTCTGGGTCGTTACCATACAGACTAGCCACATTTCCTCTAAAAATGTAAAGGAAGGATAAGGTGAAGCCTGCAAAAATAAGGGCAGTCCATCTTCCTAAACTAATATAGGTTTTCGCATCATCAAATCGCTTGGCTCCCACTTCATAGGAAACAACAATAGCCATAGCAGATGAGATGCTCATAGGAAAGGCGTACATGAGAGTTGAAAAGTTCATAGCTGACTGGTGACTAGCTATTATCAATGAAGAGAACTTAGCCATAATCAAGCCAACCACTGAAAAGATAGCCACTTCCGCGAAGACAGTTCCCCCAATAGGCAGACCCAATCGAACTCCTTCCTTGATTTTATTCATATTAAGTGGAATTCGTTTCTCAAGATGTAGGGCTTTGAGTTTCTCCTGTTTAAATAGAACCAGAACAGAAATTCCCAGTAAGACCCAGTAGGCTAAAGAAGTACCTAAACCAGAACCAGCACCTCCCAATTCTGGAACACCAAAGGCTCCGAAAATCAAGAGATAGTTAAATCCACTATTGAGAGGAAGTAACAAAAGCATAAGATACATGGACAGTTTGGTCAATCCCAGCGAATCCAGCAAGGAGCGAATGACACTAAAGAGTAACAGTGGGATAATGCCAATAGATAAAAACCAGAGATAACGAACCGCTACTGCTGCCACTGGTGCTTCTAGCCCAATATGATTCAAGATTGGTGGTGCCAAGAAAAGTACCATCCCCAGTAAGATCACAGATAGACCCAAGGCCAAATAGATAAATTGGTAAAAATCAGACGCAACTTCTTCCTTTTTGCCTCGCCCAAGATGGTGACCAATGATGGGCACCAGGGCTGACACAATTCCTGTTAGGAATGTAAAGAAAGGATTCCAGATACTGGTTGCCATAGACACACCAGCCAAGTCCATGGTGTTGTATTGACCTGTCATAGTCGTATCAACAAAGGAGGCAGAATAATTGGCAAATTGATAAATCAGGATAGGGAAAAATATCTTTAAAAATAAGATAAACTTGTCTTTAAAATGATGGGTCTGGTACATATAAGCTCTCTATTCTTTTTGTTTACAGAGCAGACTTCCACCTAGTTTTGATAGACGATTTGTCCCTTACAGATGGTGTATTTAACCTGCCCCTTTAAGGTTTCACCGATAAATGGTGAATTAGCTGCTTTCGAAGCAAAATGGGAGTCCACAAGGCGGTCAGCCTTAGCATCAAAAATAGTGATGTCCGCTGGACCATTCTCAGCCAAGTACCCTGCTTCAAAGTTGTAAAGCTTGGATGGGTTGTATGTCATTTTTTCAAGTAATTCCATCAAGCTTAACTCACCAGCTTCCACCAAATAGGTCAAGCCAAGAGATAGGGATGTTTCTAAGCCAGTCATGCCAGATGGTGCCTTGGTAATATCCTCAACATTTTTTTCATCGGCATGATGAGGCGCGTGATCAGTCGCGATAACTGTGATGATGCCTGATTTAAGACCTTCGATAACAGCACGACGGTCTGATTCCAAACGAAGTGGAGGATTCATCTTAGCATTGCTTCCTTGTGTCAAAAGGAGGGCTTCGGTCTTAGAGAAATGCTGTGGCGCTACTTCTGCTGTAACTTGCGCACCCAATTTCTGAGCAAACTCCACTACTTTAACACTTTCCTCCTTAGACAAATGCTGGATATGAACATGAGCCTTAGTTGCATAGGCAATCATGACATCACGCGCCATCATAGCGTACTCAGCCACTCCAGTCGCACCGCAGATATGGAAATGCTCTTTAGCTATATTTTCGTTAAATCCAAGAATACCGTTCAATCCTGGATCTTCCTCATGAAGACTGATAAAGGTGTTGAGTTTTTTTGCTTCCTCCATGGCTTCCTTGACCACTTTACTGCTTTCAAGTGGAATACCGTCATCTGAGAAACCAACCGCACCTGCTTCTAAGAGTGCCTTAAAGTCAGTCAACTCTTTCCCATTAAAATTCTTAGTAATGGTCGCTACTGTCTTGACATTAACCTTCTCTTTGGCAGCTGACTGAAGAACTTCTTGCAAAGTCTCTACGTCTGAAATAGTTGGACTAGTATTAGCCATCATGACAACCGTTGTAAAGCCACCTGCAGCAGCAGCTAGGGCACCAGTATGGATGTCTTCCTTGTGGGTTTGACCAGGTTCACGGAAATGCACATGAATATCGACCAAACCAGGAGCAACTACAAGACCAGTAGCATCTAGGATTTCTGCTCCTTCTTCCTTGATTTCAGGCGCAATTTTGACAATTTTCCCATCTTGGACCAAGACATCACATACTTGATCCAAACCAGACTTGGGATCCATTACACGACCATTTTTGATTAGTAGCATCTGCTTTCTCCTTTATTCATAGAAATCAACTTGGGTATCCAATAATTTATCCCCATCATAAACAAACTTGGCTGAAAAGAAGGGTTTATCCTCTAAAAGCCACTTAACAAAGGTATGATCCCCTTCCCAAGTCGGCTTACTCAAAACCTCATCATAGGGAACCCATTCTAGCGTTCCCTCGTTGCAGTCAATCAAGTCACCCTCAAACTCTGTCACCTTAAAAACATAGGTGTACCAGTCTAAATCTGGTGTAAATTCAGGAAAAGTGATAACACCTTTTAGAACTGGCTTGGCTTTGAGTCCTGTTTCTTCGAGGATTTCACGCGCCGCGCATTCCTGAGGAGTCTCACCTCGCTCTAGCTTACCACCCACACCAATCCATTTCCCTTCATGAACATCATTTGGCTTCTTATTACGGTGAAGCATGAGCAGTTCTTTCCCGTTATCAATGTAGCAAATCGTCGCTAACTGAGGCATATTCTCTCCTTATCTAAGCCAATCGATCGGCTCTTGTCCTGTCTCTGTTAAGAATGCATTGGCCTTGGAAAAAGGCTTGGAACCCCAAAATCCTCTGTAAACTGACAAAGGACTGGGATGGGCTGATTCGATAATCATGTGATGAGGATTGGTAACTAAGGCCTTCTTCTTACGTGCATAGGCTCCCCAGAGTACAAAGACCACTGGCCTATCTAGATGGTTGACCACCTGAATCACTGCATCCGTAAAAGGCTCCCATATTTGACCAGCATGACCATTGGCCTGTCCAGCAGGAACCGTCAAACAAGCATTAAGAAGCAAGACTCCTTGCTCAGCCCATGCTGTCAAATCATGGGATTTCTTAACGCCAAGATCATCTGACAATTCTTTCAAGATATTTTGTAAGGATGGCGGAGCTGGGATAGAGTCAGGTACAGAAAAACTCAAGCCCTGCGCTTGACCTGGCCCGTGATAGGGATCTTGTCCTAGAATCACCACCTTAACCTCTTCAAGCGGTGTTGTCAAGAGAGCCTGAAAAACCTTTTCTTTAGGGTGGATAAACAGTCCCTTGAGCATAGACTTGCTCCATAAACTGATTGATTTTCCCGAAATAACCCTCAGGTAATTGCTCCTTAATCAAAGCATGCCAAGACGAGTGTTCCATAGCCGACTCCTTCGTTTTTACTGCCTCTATTATAGCAAAAAGTGGCTATGGAAACCACTTTTTACAGTTTATCTAAACAATCCAACAAGTCTTGGTAAGAATGAACTTCGTAAGTCGGCTGGGCTTGTGTGTGATTTTCGAGGTCATGAGGATTATACCAAATCGTGTCAATCCCCGCATTATTGCCACCTTGAATGTCGGCGGTTAGAGAGTCTCCAATCATCAGCGCCTTTTCTTTGCTAAAACCTGCAATCTGTTGGCCAATTTTTTCATAAAAGAGAGCATCCGGTTTTTGTGTTTGCAACTGTTCAGAGATAAAGACTTGATTGAAATAAGGTGCCAGACCCGATTGAGCCAAGCGCCCTGTCTGAATGGCAGTAATGCCATTTGTTGCAGCATACAGCTCATAATCTCGCTCGATAAGGCTGTCTAAGAGTTCATGAGCTCCCGAAATCGTTTGTCCCTGCTGGGCGAGGTAAAATTGGTAACGCTGGGCTAAAAAACTACCGTCTTTTTCCTGTCCAAAGTGAGCAAATAAACGAGAAAAGCGCGTGTTAACCAGCTCTTGTTTACTAATTTTCTTTTGCTCCAAGTCCTTCCAGAGAGCCTTGTTCATAGGAACATAATAGTCTTTTTAAGCCTGAATATCTATAACCCCTTCTTCTTTTAAGAGTTGCGTCAAAGCCACATCCTCAGCAGCATCAAAATCAAGAAGAGTGTGGTCGAGGTCGAAGAGTAGAAATTTGTAGGACAATTTGAGGTTTTCCTTTCTAGAGCGTGCATAGGGTAACTTCATTTAATATTTAATAGCAAAATTATACCATATGAAATAATAAACAGCTGTATATTTTTCAATTATCCAATGCCACAACTAAATTGATACTCTCCTACTGGAATTTATTTTAGATCACTATTATGGAGATGAATTTTAGATGGGAGAGATATACTGACTGATTGATTGTGTAATACAATCAAGTTGTTGCAACTTCAGTATCATGTGCAACAAGTCCCTTAAGTCCATCCATCAAAAGTATAATTTCAGGATCCAGATATATTCCAGAATCATATCTAGTATCTAAGCCATAATGTATGGTGATTAATAACTTCACTATTTGACAATTTGTAACAATACAAATGATTATAAAATTTATTCTAAACTTTCACTGTGCAAAAAAGCCACATTATGTGGCTTTAAATGGAGCGAAAGGGATTCGAACCCTTTAGGCTATTTGTGTTTTATAATTAATTTTAGGGATTTATTTCAAAGGTTACTCACTCCAATAAGCCCGTTTACCACCAGATTTGAAATAGAACTCTTCATTGTATTACCTCTTTCCATTGTAGCGACCGCTATAACAGTTTGAATTAAATTACATAGAAGTGAAATGTCCAAATTAATCCCAAACAAATTAAATACTACCACACACCTCAACAATCCGTTTTTGTAGATTGCTCAAGTCTATGTCCAATGATTATATTATAGCATAAAATAAGATAAAAGAGAATAGTAGAATTTAACACTAATTCGTTTTTGTAGTAAATTTAATTATATTTTTAAGGTTTATGTAGAAATAGACCTTGCTCATTCTTCTAGTATCGTTAATTTCTGACCATATATAGTTTAAGGAGTTAAATCGAGAATCTTAAGTTAATCTTTAATCAATTCTACACTAGATAGTAAAATTTGTATAGCAACACCCATTTTTTCTCTTTCCTCACATCAAAATTAATCCACTCAACACCTTTATAGTATCTAGCTTCATGAAGGGTAAATACTCCTGATTGTCTTGATAGCCTTTGTGATTTCAAATCATAATCACTTTTTACAGTAAAAAGAATTGTATCAAAAGGAGTGTTATTCATATCCAGTACTCAAATAGTGTATTATCAGCATTATCTACACAGAAGACCTCCCTTATCGTGAGGTTCCCATCTTTATAATAAATTGCTGAATTCTAATTTAATCTTATAGGATTTAAAATATAGACAACTTGACGTGCTACTGACAAAGTAGGAACCTAGACTTGTCCCTCCCGTCCACTTATAGACACCTTTGGTAAAGAGTTCGTCATCGCTAAGAACTTCTATCAACTCTAAAACCTCTCTATATGATTGTTCAAGGAGTCTAGTAGCTTCTTCTAAGGAGGTTTTCTGGTGCCTCTTCCAAATAGCGACATTCATTTCTCCATAGGTTTTCCAAGTATAATGTTCAGGGAGAAAAGGTATCTCATGACCTTTTTGATTAGAATGTACCCAAGTTAAAAGTAATTGTTGCCATTCATAAAGATGGATCAGAACATCCCGTAGATTCTTATCTCTTTTCCAGTGAGCTTCCTTTTTATTTTGGTCTTTTGAAAAATCAAAAGGAGTCTGCAACTCTTCTTCACTTAGTTTAGAGATAAAGAGCTTGAGATTTTCATAATTTTCCTTAGAGACTAATACTAGTTCCTCTTTTGTTTTCTGTCTAGGCACAGAGTTCTCCCTTCATATTGCTAGTTACTATGAGAATTTTATCGTGTAATCTTTGTAAAAGATTTAAAGCCACAAATCTCTATAACTTATCCTTTAATTTCTCAACAAAGAGATAGGCTGCTGGACAGGTCAAAGTATTCTTAATCGTCAAATGGTTGATTTGATGGATCTTTTTGCGATCTGTATGGGGAAATTCACGACAGGCCTTTGGACGAACGTCATAGATAGAACAGAGGTTATCTCCTCCTAAAAATGGGCAGGGCATGGATTTGAAAACCTTATCCCCATCTTCATCTACCTGCAGAAACTCTGCTTCAAAAGCAGGTAATTTCATCTTAAAATACTTGGCGATTCGTGTAATATCCGCTTCTTTAAAGTCAGGCCCCAATGTCTTGCAACAGTTAGCGCAGGCAGTGCAATCAATCTCCTCAAAGACTTCTTGGTGAATCTGTTGAGCTATCTTATCTAGATTTTTTGGTGGCTTTTTCTTTAAATTGGCTAAAACTTTTCGATGCTCCTTCTGCTTTTGCAAGGCTAGCTGATGGTAATACTCAATATCAATTTCTTTAGACATGTTTTCTCTCTTATTCTAATTACTTTCCCCTATTATACCATGCCTCTGAACCATTGAAAAGTGGACTTTACAAGACTATACTTTTCCAAAATGCGACAAAAAACCTTGCAACTAGGTTACAAGGTTGATGACATTAATCAAAGTTAACGTATTCTTTTTGAAGTTCAAGTACTTCTTCCATTGTTGAACACTCTGTAAGGGCACGGTTAGCGTACTCTTCCATCTTAGCAGTGTTCAATTTCTTCATCAAGCTACGTGTACGAAGGACAGATGTTGCTGACATAGAGAACTCATCCAAGCCCATTCCGACAAGAAGTGGAACAGCTTTTTGGTCACCAGCCATCTCACCACACATACCAGCCCATTTACCTTCAGCGTGTGCTGCCTTGATAACGTTGTTGATCAAGCGAAGGATTGATGGGTTATATGGTTGGTAAAGGTATGAAACTTGCTCGTTCATACGGTCTGCTGCCATTGTGTACTGGATCAAGTCATTTGTACCAATTGAGAAGAAATCAACTTCTTTTGCAAATTGGTCTGCAAGCATAGCTGCTGCAGGAATTTCAATCATGATACCAACTTGGATGTCATCTGCAACTGCAACTCCTTCAGCAAGAAGGTTTGCTTTTTCTTCATCAAAGACTGCTTTCGCTGCACGGAATTCTTTCAAGAGCGCAACCATTGGAAACATGATACGCAATTGACCATGAACAGAAGCACGAAGGAGGGCACGAATTTGTGTACGGAACATCGCATCTCCAGTTTCAGAAATAGAGATACGAAGGGCACGGAATCCAAGGAATGGGTTCATTTCATGTGGCATATCGAAGTAAGGAAGTTCCTTATCACCACCGATATCCATTGTACGAACAACTACTGGTTTACCATTCATTCCCTCAAGAACAGCCTTGTATGCTTCATACTGCTCATCTTCAGTTGGGAAATCTTGAGAATCCATATACAAGAACTCTGTACGGTAAAGTCCAACAGCTTCAGCACCGTTGTTGTTAACACCTTCAACGTCTTTTGGAGTTCCGATGTTAGCAGCCAACTCGAAGTGTTTACCGTCAGCAGTCACTGTTTGAGCATCTTTCAAAAGTGCCCATTCAGCTTTTTGTTTAGCATAAGCTTCACCAGCTGCTTTAAATTCTGCCGCTTGTTCATCTGTTGGGTTGATAATCACTTCACCAGTGATTCCGTTAACGGCAAGGATATCACCGTCTTTAACGATTTCAGTGATGTTATTTGTTCCCAATACAGCTGCAATTTCAAGTGTACGTGCCATGATAGCTGAGTGGCTTGTACGTCCACCGATGTTTGTTACAAAAGCTTTTACAAAGTTTTTGTCCAATTGGGCTGTATCAGATGGTGTCAAGTCATGCGCGATTACGATTACTTCTTCGTTGATAGAAGCTGGGTTTGGTAATTTTTTACCAAGAAGGTTTGCCAATACACGTTTTGTAACGTCGCGGATATCTGCTGCACGTTCTTGCATATATGGGTTGTCTTCCATGCCTTCAAAGATAGTGATGAACATGTCAGTCACTTCTTTAAGACCTGCTTCTGCATTGACTTTCTTAGCACGGATTGTTTCTTTAATCTGACCAATCAATTCTGGGTCAGAAAGAACCATCAAATGAGCGTCAAAAACCTGAGCCGCTTCCTCACCTAGCGTACCTACAGCTTTCTCGCGGATAAAGAGAAAGCTCGTTTTGAGAAGCTTCAAGAGCAACATCCAAACGAGCCTCTTCTGCGTTTGTATCTTCGACTGAAACAGTCTCGAATGACAAATCCGGTTGAACGAGTAGATATGCTTTTGCAACTGCAACACCGTCAGATGCTGCGATTCCTTTAAGCATTTCTGTCATTTTCCTTATGCCAATCCTTCTTTTTCCATTGTTTCTGAGATTGCAGCGATAGCATCATCTGCATCTGCACCTTCAGCTGAGATCGTTACGTCAGCACCTTGGCCAACACCAAGACTCATAACACCCATGATTGATTTAAGGTTAACTGATTTACCTTTGTACTCAAGAGTGATATCTGAAGCAAATTTGCTAGCAGTTTGTACCAACAATGTTGCTGGACGTGCGTGAATACCTGTTTCTGCCACTACGTGGAAATCTTTAGAAGCCATAGTTTGACTCTCCTTTTGTTCTTTCTTTTTTGAGTTATATTTGATAACCCTTACAATTTGGTATTATATCATCTTCTAGGATTTTTTTCAAGTATTTTATGGGATTTATTCGATTTCCTTTTCAGATAACTTGCAGAAAATCTTCTAGTAAACTTGTGAAAACACAGTATATAGTTTCTTTAAAAACGATTTATGGGATAATCATTGCTGTTTTATAAAACAAACACTACATATTGTGTTTTGTGAGCTTGACTAGAAAAATAGACCACTATATTTAGTTTTAAATCATTGACAAAAATTTATTTTCTGATATACTAGGATAGAACTAAATTTTAAAGAGGAGTTACACAATGGTAACCGTTTATTCTAAAAACAACTGTGTCCAATGTAAGATGACCAAGCGTTTCTTAGACAGTAATAATGTTAAGTATAGAGAAATCAATCTTGATGAGCAACCTGAATATATTGATCAGGTTAAAGAGCTTGGCTTTAGTGCTGCTCCGATTATTCAAACACCAACAGAAGTTTTCTCTGGTTTTCAACCAAGTAAACTCAAACAACTTGCTTAAGAATCAAGACAAAAGCTTCTATGTCTATCTTAGATGCCTTTCTTTTGTAATTAGATAAGGGAAATTTTATGGGATTAAAACATCTTGAAGACGTGACTTACTTCCGTCTCAATAACGAAATCAACCGTCCTGTTAATGGACAAATCATGCTTCATAAAGATAAGGAAGCCTTGGATGCTTTCTTTAAAGAGAATGTAGTTCCAAATACTATGATTTTTGATTCAATCAAAGATAAAATCAACTACCTCATTGAACACAACTACATCGAAACAGCCTTTATCAAGAAATACCGTCCAGAGTTCTTAGAAGAATTGTCGCAATTTATCAAAGAGCAAAACTTCCAATTCAAGTCTTTCATGGCTGCCTATAAATTCTACAATCAATATGCCTTAAAGACAAACGACGGTGAATATTATCTTGAAAGCATGGAAGACCGTGTCTTCTTTAACGCCCTTTATTTCGCTGATGGGAATGAAGCGGTTGCAATCGATATTGCCAATGAAATCATCCACCAACGCTACCAACCAGCTACTCCTTCCTTCTTGAATGCTGGACGTGCTCGTCGTGGGGAGTTGGTATCTTGCTTCCTGATCCAAGTAACGGATGATATGAACTCTATCGGACGTTCTATCAACTCGGCTCTTCAACTTTCACGTATCGGTGGTGGTGTGGGAATTACCCTCAGCAATCTTCGTGAAGCTGGTGCACCTATCAAAGGTTATGAAGGAGCAGCTTCTGGTGTCGTACCAGTCATGAAACTCTTCGAAGACAGTTTCTCTTACTCCAACCAATTAGGTCAACGTCAAGGTGCTGGTGTTGTCTACCTCAACGTCTTCCACCCAGATATCATCGCCTTCCTTTCAACTAAGAAAGAAAACGCCGATGAAAAAGTTCGTGTAAAGACTTTATCACTTGGTGTTGTGGTTCCGGATAAATTTTACGAATTGGCGCGTAAAAATGAAGAAATGTATCTCTTCAGCCCTTACTCTGTAGAAAAAGAATACGGTGTGCCATTCAACTACATTGACATCACTGAAAAATACGATGAATTGGTCGCAAATCCAAACATCCGTAAGACAAATCAAGGCGCGTGATTTGGAAACTGAAATTTCTAAATTGCAACAAGAGTCTGGCTACCCTTATGTCGTCAACATTGATACGGCTAACCGTGCAAATCCTATTGATGGTAAGATTATCATGAGTAACTTGTGTTCTGAGATTCTTCAAGTCCAAGAACCAAGCTTAATCAACGATGCTCAAGAATTCCTTCAAATGGGAACAGACGTTTCATGTAACCTTGGTTCAACCAACGTGGTCAACATGATGACTTCACCTGACTTTGGTCGCTCAATCCGTGCTATGGTTCGTGCCCTTACTTTCGTTACAGATAGTTCACATATCGTAGCTGTACCTACTATCGACCATGGAAATAGCCAAGCTCACACCTTTGGTCTTGGTGCCATGGGACTTCACAGCTACCTCGCCCAACAATTGATTGAATATGGATCACCTGAGTCTGTTGAATTTACAAGCATCTACTTTATGCTTATGAACTACTGGACTTTAGTTGAGTCAAACAATATTGCGCGTGAACGTGGTATTACCTTCCATAACTTTGAAAAATCAGACTATGCTAACGGAAGCTACTTTGACAAGTATGTAACTGGCGAATTCCTTCCAAAATCAGACCGTGTTAAAGAACTCTTTAAAGATATCTTTATTCCAAGAGCTGCTGACTGGGCTGAACTTCGCGACAAGGTTCAAGCAGATGGTCTTTATCACCAAAACCGTCTAGCTGTTGCTCCAAATGGTTCTATCAGCTACATCAATGACGTTTCTGCTTCTATCCACCCGATTACACAACGTATAGAAGAACGCCAAGAGAAGAAAATTGGTAAAATCTACTACCCTGCTGCGGGCTTGTCAACAGAAACCATTCCTTACTACACTTCTGCTTACGACATGGATATGCGTAAAGTCATCGATGTTTACGCCGCTGCAACTGAGCACGTAGACCAAGGACTTTCACTCACACTCTTTATGCGTAGTGACATTCCAAAAGGTCTTTACGAATGGAAGAAAGAAAATAAACAAACAACACGTGACTTGTCTATCCTTCGTAACTATGCCTTTAACAAGGGTATCAAGTCTATCTACTACGTCCGTACCTTTACAGATGATGGTGGAGAAGTCGGTGCCAACCAATGTGAAAGCTGTGTGATTTAATCTTTGCTTGAGGAAACTACATTTTCTCAGATTAGCGATTCATTTACCACACTAAACTAAGCTGGAACAAACATCTATACTATGAAATAAAAGTCGGTCTTCCGACTTTTTGTGCGATACTACTCTAGATTTATGATAAAATAGAAATAATTGTGAGTTCGCAATACTAAACACGGAAAGAGATTTCAAATGGAAACTTACTACAAAGCCATTAACTGGAATGCCATCGAAGATGTTATCGACAAATCAACTTGGGAAAAGTTGACCGAGCAATTCTGGCTCGATACACGTATTCCCTTGTCAAATGACTTGGATGACTGGAGAAAGCTATCAAGTGTAGAAAAGGACTTGGTTGGAAAAGTCTTTGGTGGTTTAACCCTTCTCGACACTATGCAATCTGAAACTGGGGTTCAAGCCCTTCGCGCAGACATCCGTACACCACATGAAGAAGCTGTTTTCAATAACATTCAATTTATGGAATCTGTCCACGCAAAATCTTACTCATCAATCTTTTCTACCCTGAATACCAAGGCTGAGATTGAAGAGATTTTCGAATGGACCAATACCAATCCTTATCTACAAAAGAAGGCTGAGATTGTCAATGAAATCTACCTCAACGGTAGCCCACTTGAAAAGAAAGTTGCCAGTGTCTTCCTTGAAACCTTCCTCTTCTACTCTGGTTTCTTCACTCCCCTCTACTATCTTGGGAACAATAAACTAGCCAACGTCGCCGAAATTATCAAATTGATCATTCGTGATGAGTCTGTTCACGGAACCTACATTGGTTATAAATTCCAGCTCGGTTTCAATGAATTGCCTGAAGAAGAGCAAGAAAAACTCAAGGATTGGATGTACGACCTGCTCTACACTCTTTACGAGAATGAAGAAGGTTATACAGAGAGTCTCTATGACGGTGTTGGTTGGACGGAAGAAGTCAAAACCTTCCTTCGCTACAATGCTAACAAGGCACTCATGAACCTGGGACAAGATCCACTCTTCCCAGATTCAGCTGATGATGTCAACCCAATCGTTATGAACGGTATTTCAACAGGAACTTCCAACCACGACTTCTTCTCTCAAGTCGGAAATGGTTACCTTCTTGGCGAAGTTGAAGCCATGCAAGACGATGACTACAACTACGGTTTGGACTAATTCAATTATCCCAGAACTGATAACAAATATCATGGTTTGTTTAAAACAACCATGATATTTTTGTTTTTGTTTTCTTTTGTTTTTTAAATTGATTGATTGAACACTTTATGATAAAATAGTAATAGAAATAGAGGTGATAAGGATGTTAAAGCAGGAAAAACTAGATAATATTCTAGAAACGGTAAATACAAAGGGAACTATTACTGTAAAAGAAATCATGACTCGCTTGGATGTATCAGATATGACTGCTAGACGCTACTTGCAAGAGTTAGCAGACAAAGATCTACTTGTTCGAGTGCATGGAGGAGCTGAAAAAATTCGCACAGGTTCCATTTTAAATAATGAACGTTCCAATATTGAAAAACAAAGCTTACAAATCGCAGAAAAACAAGAAATTAGCCGTTTTGCAGGCCATTTAATCGATGAAGGGGAAACTATTTTTATTGGGCCAGGAACAACATTGGAATCGTTTGCTCGTGAACTTCCAATTGATAATATTCGTGTTGTAACAAACAGTTTACCAGTCTTTCTCATCTTAAACGAACGAAAACTAACAGATTTGATTTTAATCGGTGGAAACTATCGATCTATCACTGGAGCCTTTGTCGGAACACTAACTTTACAGAATTTGTCCAATCTCCAATTTTCCAAAGCCTTCGTTAGCTGTAATGGTATTAAGGACAATGCGATTGCGACCTTTAGTGAAGAGGAAGGCGAATCTCAACGTATCGCCCTCAATAATTCCAATAAAAAATACTTACTAGCTGATAATAGTAAGTTCAATAAGTTTGATTTTTACACCTTCTACAATATCTCAGAGATTGATACCATCGTTTCAGATTCTAAACTGAGTAAAGAAACCTTTGAACAACTTTCAAAACAAACAAAAATTATTCTTTCTAAACCATAAAACGATCCCCACCGATTGGTGGGGATTTTTGTGGCTCTTTGTCAACTGTAGTGGGTTGAAGAAAAGCTAAGCTCGAGAAAGGACGAAATTTGTCCTTTCTTTTTTGATGTTCAGAGCGATAAAAATCCGTTTTTTGAAGTTTTCAAAGTTCCGAAAACCAAAGGCATTGCGCTTGATAAGTTTGATAAGATTATTGGTTGCTTCCAGTTTGGCGTTTGAATAGGGGAATTGAAGGGCATTGACGATTTTCTCTTTATCTTTGAGGAAGGTTTTAAAAACAGTCTGAAAAAGAGAATGAACCTTCTTTAGATTGTCTTCAATGAGTCCGAAAAATTTCTCTGGTTCCTTATTCTGAAAGTGAAAAAGCAAAAGTTGATAGAGATGATAGTGGTGTTTCAAGTCTTCTGAATAGCTCAAAAGCTTGTCTAGGATGTCTTTATTGGTTAAGTGCATACGAAAAGTAGGGCGATAAAAACGCTTATCACTGAGTTTACGACTATCCTGTTGAATGAGCTTCCAGTAGCGCTTGATAGCCTTGTATTCATGGGATTTTCGCTTAAACTGCTTCATGATTTGAACACGAACACGACTCATAGCACGACTTAAGTGTTGAACAATGTGAAAGCGATCTAGAACGATTTTAGCACACGGAAAAAGCTGTTTAGCCAAATCATAGTAAGGGCTAAACAGATCCATAGTAATGATTTTGACGCGACATCGAACGGCTCTATCGTATCGAAGAAAGTGATTTCGGATGACAACCTGTGTTCTACCTTCAAGAACAGTGATGATATTGAGGTTATCAAAATCTTGCGCAATAAAGCTCATTTTCCCCTTTGTAAAGGCATATTCGTCCCAGGACATAATCTGTGGAAGGCGAGAAAAATCATGCTTAAATTGAAAGTCATTGAGTTTGCGAATGACAGTTGAAGTTGAAATAGACAGCTGATGAGCAATATCGGTCATAGAAGTCTTTTCAATCAACTTTTGCGCAATTTTTTGGTTGATAATACGAGGAATTTGGTGATTCTTCTTGACGAGAGCAGTCTCAGCGACCATCATTTTAGAGCAATGATAGCACTTGAATCGACGTTTTCTAAGGAGGATTCTAGTAGGCATACCAGTCGTTTCAAGATAAGGAATTTTAGAAGGTTTTTGAAAATCATATTTCTTCATTAGGCTTTCGCAATCAGGACAAGACGGGGCATCATAATCCAATTTAGCGATGATTTCCTTGTGGGTATCCCTATTAACGATATCTATAATTTGGATATTTGGGTCTTTGATATCAAGAAGTTTTGTGATAAAATATAATTGTTCCATAGGATTCTTTCTAATGAGTTGTTTTGTCGCTTTTCATTATAGATCTTATGGGACTTTTTTTCTACAACAAAATAGGCTCCATAATATCTATAGGGGATTTACCCACTACAAATATTATAGAGCCATTTTTGTCAACAATTTAATCAATAATCTGAGTTTCCGCTACTTTCTTGTACCAGTGAGCTGATTTCTTCGGATAACGTTCTTGAGTTTCAAAGTCTACATAAAAGAGACCGTAACGTTTCTCATATCCATTTGACCATGAGAAGACATCCATTAATGACCAAATGAAGTAACCTTTTACATTCGCTCCATCTACAATAGCATCAGATAAGACTTCCAAGTGTTGTTTGACATAATCAATACGGCCATCATCATAAACAGTGTTATCAACGAACTCATCTTTATATCCAAGACCATTTTCAGTGATGTAAATCTTCTTGTAGTTAGGATAATCTTTCTTCACGCGCATGATTTGGTCATACAAACCTTGAGGGTAGATAATCCAATCCCAGTCTGTACGTGGTACATAATCAGGAGCTACACGACGACCAACACCTTTGATTTGGTATTTAGAGCTTCCTTTTTCACCTTTACCATTATGGATGATTTCTGTTTCTCCATCAAAGGCTTCCATCCAGTCACTCATATAGTAATTAATTCCAAGGAAGTCATTCAAGTCTTTTGCGGCTTCTAATACTTCGAAATCTTCTTCACGAAGATCTAAGCTACCACCATTGGCAGCCAAGATAGCCTCTACCCCTGCCAGGGTCTTTTCAGAGTAGTGACCCAGATAAGTTGCATCCAAGATAAATTTATTATGGATAATGTCCTCCAACTCTGCCGCAATAACATCTGCAGGATTTTCAGGATCTAGAGGATACTTAGTAGGCAGAGCATGAACAACACCAATTTCACCTTTATAGCCTTTATCTTTATATAGCTTGACTGCACGTGCATGAGAAACCATCATATTGTGGTGCGATTGGAAAACTTTGGCAAGATCGTACTGAATACCTGGAGGGAATTTCCCAACCAAGTATTGACCATCACCGATTGGCCCAATTTCATTAAATGTTGTCCAATAGTTTACTTCTGGAAATTCTTCAAAACAGAAGGCCGCGTAGTCTACAAAGTGTTCAATATTTTCACGGTTTAAGAAGTCGCCATTTGAGTGGAGAGCTTCTGGCGTGTCAAAGTGATGAAGAGTTACAAAAGGCTCAACATGACGTTTGTGACACTCAGCAAATAAATTATGATAAAACTCAACACCTTTCTGATTTACTTGACCATAACCAGTCGGGAAATACGTGACCAGGCAATAGAAATTCGAATGCCATTGACACCATACTCTTCTGCTAGCTTGAGGTCAACTGGATATCGATTGTAAAAGTCACTGGCTGGTTCAGCAGTGTACCAATAGTTATCTTCAAGATATTTATCCCACGCAACTGGTCCTTTTCCATCAGTATGTGTAGCACCTTCTGCTTGATAGGCAGCTGTTGCACCACCGAAAATAAAGTCTTTTGGAAGTGTTTTTAACATATAATTCTCCTTTTAATTAAAAAAGAAATAAGATGGAGAGGAGACTAGTGAGGCTTTATTCTCCATCTCACTTCTTGTAGCAAGTCACCGAATTGTGACATGAGGAGGTAAAAACGATATCTTTTTACTGACGAATTAACAAGGCGATTAGGAAGTTCGCAATAACAATTTGCGTAACGAGAGGAAACTATTTCAGAGTCCCTATTATTAATCGAATTGTGACATGAGGACGTAAAAACGATATCTTTTTACCGACGAATTAATAAGGCGATTAGAAAATTCGCCATAGCGATTTCCGTAACGATAGGAGATTATTTCAGAGTCCCTATTATTAATCGAATTGTGACATGAGGAGGTAAAAACGATAATCTTTTTACCGACGAATTAACAAGGCGATTAGGAAATTCGCCATAGCGATTTCCGTAACGATAGGAGACTGTTTCAGAGTCCCTATCGTTAATCGAATTGCGCTTGCACGAATGCTAGAGCACCTTTTCCATCACGAGTTAATTTGATGTATTGAGCACCTTCTGTCTTGGCAAGTTTAATATCGAGTTTATCAGTTTCTGCTTTCATATCTTCAAAGTTTGAAGCAACTTGAGGAGCAAGGATAACAAGATCAAACTCTGGCAACATTTCACGGTGAGCACCATAGCCACCTGCTGCTGCTTTCACAGGAACATTGTATTCTGCTGCTGCCTTGTTCAAAGCATTTGCAAGAAGTCCACTTGTTCCTCCACCAGCACAAAGAACCAAGACATTTGTTTCTTTAGTGATTGCATTTTGAGCTGCTTCTACACCTGCTTTTTCAAGAATAGCATCTGCTTTTGCAGTGTTGAAGTTTGCAGCAACTTTTTCTTTCAATTCATCATTAGACTTACCTGAACGCTCTTCTTCTAGAATTTGTTCATCATAGACTTTAAGGAATGGATAGTAAATGACTACGTCAACCAAGATTAGAAGAGCAGCAAGAATGAATGATAGAACTTGGAAGTTAGTTCCAAGAACTAGACCTAGTGGAGCTGGAGTTGTCCATGGTAAATTAGCAGTGAATGAGTTCATTCCAAGAGTCTCAATAAAGAATTTAAAGATCCATACGTTAGCGATTGGAGCAAAGATAAATGGAATGAAGAAGATTGGGTTCAGTACAAGTGGTGCACCAAACAAGATTGGTTCATTTACACCAAAGAATGTTGGAACTACTGAAGCACGACCGATTGCACGGTTACGTTTCGATTTTGTCAACCACATGAACATGAATGGAACAACCAGTGTCGCACCAGTACCACCCATGGTAACGATAAACATTTGTGTACCAGAAGTAAGAATCTTGTCAGCGTGCATACCTTGTTGGAGAAGATTCAAGTTGACTTCGGCATTTGCATAGGTAATAGCCGCGATAGCAGGCTCAACGATAGATGGACCATGGATACCAACAAACCAGAAGAAGGCAAAGGCACCAAAGATAATGGTAATACCAAGGTAGCCGTCTGCTGCTGAGAAGAGTGGTGCGAAGAATTTACCGATTGATTCAGCTACGCTTGCACCAACAAAATGACGAGCTAGTAAATCAAGAGCATACAGTGAAACAACTGAGAGAGTGAATGGAATCACATCTTTAAAGACTTGTGAGATATTTGGTGGAACTTCGTCAGGCATACGAATAGTGACGTTGTTCTTAACACAAACCTTATAAATGGCTACGGTAACAAAGGCAGCAAGGAAGGCTGAAAGCAAACCTTTTGTCCCAAGGAATCCTGTTGCAAAACCACCTTCAATCGGATCAGCTGCCAACATCAACAAACCAACAATTGCTGCCAACAATGTTGACATATAGTTGATTTGATTGGTTTTTCCATGCTACGGTTTACTGAGTCGGTCAATGACTTAGCTGTTGTACCAGCTACCAACAAAGCCAAGATGCCCATTGAATAGCTGTAAGGTTTCATGAGGAGATTAACAACATCATCAGACCATTTAAAGCCCCATGAATTCGGTACAAAGGCAATCAAGATAAAGATACTTGAGAAGAGAATAACAGGCATACCGGCAATGAAACCATCACGAATAGCACGAAGATAGATATTACGAGATAATTTCTCAAAGAAAGGCTTTCCTTTCTCGATAAATGCAATTAATTTATTCATTACTTAACTCCTCTCTTGTAGAGTTCAATTAAATGGTGCATCAAATCTTTTAACAAAATAGTTGTCATCAAGTGATCTTGACCATGCATCATGGTCACACTATACGCTAAGTCCTCACCAGAAGCTTCCTTAGTCAATAGACTTGTTTGCGCGTGGTGAGCCTCAGCGATACATCTACCAGCTTCCTCGACTAAGCTATCCGCTTTCGCAAAATCACCAGCTTCAGCAGCCTTCAAGGCTTCCAATAGTTTTGAACGAGCATCGCCCGCATAAGCTACGATTTCAAAACCTAACAATGTTACTTCTTCTCTATTCATGATAGAATTCTCCTTATGTATTTTTAATTAAATTTTTATGACAATAAACGTTGGATATGTAGAACTAGATAAACTCGTTCACTTTTATACAAATCAAGACCCGTATGTTGCGTAATCACATCATAGATCTTGGAACCAATCTCGAACGCTTTTGGATAGGATTGCTTAATATGATCTTCCATATCCAGAAGTGATTGGTTATCATCTCTAGATCTGTCTAAATAATCCAGGAAATAATTCAAATGTATCATAAAGCGATCATAGAAATGATTATTCTCTTTGGTTCGTTGAATTGCATAGTCCTTTAGCACTTCTTCAACATTCCTGAGGATTTCTTTCCTCTTATCAATCGACTCCACAAGTTCCACTTCATTCTCACCTTCGGCATTGATGAAATGATAAGCAATCCGAATAATTTCATCTTCAGGGAAATGATCTGCTAGCTTCTGACGATAAATTTCAAAAGCCTCATTTGCAATTTGAAAAGCGACAGGATACTTGGTAGAAATATCTGGCAGATTACTATCCTTGTACCTTCCTTGTGCTAGAGCTTGGTAAGAACAGTAAATATGATCTGTCAAGGTTACGTAGAGATACTCTTGAATCGGATAATGATATTTCTTTGATAACTTATCAATGATCTCATAGGTCACTGTGATAAAATCTAGAGGAACATCTTTGAGGAGAGCCATAAAGTTTTCTCTTGACTCTTCGGTCTTCATCCGAAAGATTTTCTCAACCTGCTGTTCAGCAATCAAATCTCCCTTCTTCTTTCCAAATGCAATCCCCTTACCAATTACAATCACTTCTTCTCCTTTATCATTCCTGACAAGCGAAACATTGTGATTTATTGGATTTAGAATTCGATACATGTCAACCTCCTTTTATATCTTAAAGGTATATGAGTACAAAAAATGACCACAAATGAACTAGAAAATCAGCCGATTTCTAATTCACCTGTGATCATGCCTAATATTACTTAGTAACACTCACCTTGTATTAACTTGTGATTTAAGTATAGCACAAGTAAGTTATTTTGTAAACCTTTACATGTAACTTTTTTAAAAATTTTTTAGATTCATGTTCCTAACCTAGGAGGAATTGCTTACACGCGTTCTTTCCATGAAGTCGCTGTTGTTTGAAGAACTTTGTTGAGTTCGTCAATGTTTTCAAATCCAGTTGTGCGAAGCCATTCACGAGCTGCTGCTTCACCATCTTTGATGTAAGCTTCAACTGATCCAGCCCATGTTGCACGGCCACAAAGAACTCCGTTAAAGTTTGCACCTGATTCATGAGCAAATACAAGAGTATCTTGGAAAAGTTTAGCTGATACACCAGCACTCAAGTAAATGTATGGCAAGTTAGTTGCTTCATCTTGAGCTTTGAAGAAGACTGCTGCTTCTTCACGTGTATAAACTACTTCACCTTCAGCGAAGCCTTCAACATATTTAATGTTAACAGGAACTTCTACTTTCAAGACATCAATGTTAAAGCGTGGGTCTGAGAAGACTTTCATAGCACCGATAACTTTGTGTGGTTTTACTTTCGCGTATTCTACAGAACCTGCATCAGCAATTTTTTCATCGTAAGCAAGGATTTCAAGGAAGAATGGAATATCTTCAGCCACACACTCAGAACCGATACGTTCGATGTAAGCTTGTTTTTCTTGGTTAAGTTCGTCTGAGCTATCTACATCATAGTAAAGCAAGAATTTAACCGCATCTGCACCTTCTTCTTTAATACGTTTTGCAGACCAAACATCCAAGCAGTCTGGTAAGCGTTTTGTGCTTGTTGTGTCGTAACCTGTTTTTTCATAAGCAAGGAGAAGACCAGCTTTCATCAAGAGCTTTAGTTGCTGGAAGTCCATACTCAGGGTCAAGAAGCATAGATGAAGCGTATTTAGTCAATTCATCTGCAACCAAGACTTTCAGTTCTTCCATTTGAGCCACAGTTGGTTCTTCTGTTTGGTGTTGAGCCATGAGGCGTTTCAAAGCACCACGTTGGTCAAAAGCAAGAGCTGAGATGATTCCATTTTCATCAGAAAGTTTTTCTAAGCGTGCACGTTTTTGTTCTGTTAAAGCCATTTTATACCTCTTTTACTATTAATTGATCATATAGAGCTTGATAGTTAGCCATGTTGACATGGCCAGTCATTTTTTCTTGAGCATTGAGCATACCAAGGACATTAGCCTTGATGAGTAGTTCCGCATCCGATTCTTTATGAAGTAGTCCTGAAGAAATTCCTGCCACAGTAGAATCTCCAGATCCGACAGGGTTGACTACCTGGATTCTAGGAATATCTACCTTGTAAAAAGTGTCCCCATGTTTGGCAAAGGCACCATTAGCACCAAGTGAAACGATAAGCCATTCAATACCTGCAAACAAAGGTTCTTGAAGTACTTCTTTTAATTCATCCAAATCCTCAGAAACTTCTCTTCCTAGAAGCTGAGATAATTCCTCATTATTTGGTTTGATAACTGTTGGTTTATGTGGTGATTCAAGAACTGCCTGAAGTGCTGCACCAGAGCAGTCCAAAACAACAGGCTTGCCAGCTTGATTAGCAAGTTCTACCAAGCTCGCATAGTAATCAACTGGAAGGCCAGCTGGTAAACTACCTGAGATAGCTACTACTTCAACTGACTCCAGAAGATTTTTGAAATGTTCCAAAAAGTCTTGACCTTCTTGTTCCAATACTACAGGACCTTTTTCAAGAACTTCTGTTTGGTTGTCACCGTGGAGAATGGCAATACAGTTACGAGTTTCTCCCTGAATTGAGAAGAAATCTTTCTTTACTTGATCATCGATATGTTCAACCAAAAACTCACCAAGTTTGCCACCCACTAAACCAGTAGCAAAAACAGAATCCCCAAATTCTGAAAGTACGCGAGTAACATTGAGTCCCTTACCACCAGCCGTTTTGGTTACATCCACCACACGATTGACAGTATCAATCTTCAACTCATCCAAGGGATAGGAAATATCAATGGATGGGTTCATTGTGACTGTTAAAATCATAGGTCACCTCTTAGTCGTGGTATTCTCCGCGATCCCATTTTTCAAGGAATTCAGTGAAGAAGTTTGCGTCTGTTTGTCGATCATTGTGACTTTCAACGTGTTCAATTTTCGCAATCAATTTTTTGTTTTCTTCAGATGGTTTGTATTCAGCATGGATGAAAGCTTCGATGATATCACACATGAGCAATTCACCAGTAATCTTACCACCAAACCGATAACGTTGGCGTTCAATTGTTCTTTAGCATAAAGGGCTGTTGTCATATCACGAACCAAGGCAGAACGAACACCAGGAACTTTATTTACAGCATTGTTGATACCAACACCAGTACCACAGATACATACCCCAAGATCAGCTTGACCGCTAGTTACAGCTTCCCCTACTTTTTTACCAAAGATTGGGTAGTGAGTACGTGTATGGTCATATGTACCAAAGTCAATGACTTCATATCCTTTTGATTTCAAAAATTCTGAAACCGCCATTTTTTCATCTGTTACGATGTGATCACATCCAATTGCAATTCTCATTAGTTATTCCCTCCGATTAATTATATAAATCTAATATCATTTATCTCTACTCAAGAAAAATCAAGATTAGCTTAGGAAGCGAGCTGCGAGCATAACTGAGGTTAGCTAAAGTGAGCTGACGACAGATTATCTTGATTTTTGAAGAGTATTAGCACATTTTGTTCAACATATCGACCCTAATTTGGTGACGTCCACCATCGTATTTACCGTTAACAAATCCTTTAGCGATGTTTTTAGCCAATTCATCACCAACAAGTTGTGCACCCATAGTGATCATACGTGAGTTGTTGTGACCACGAGTCATATAAGCGGAACGTTCGTCAGATACTTCTGCAGCAACCATTCCTTTGATTTTAGTTGCAACCATGAATGGACCAGCACCATAAGCATCAATCACGATACCAAGGTTTTGTTCTTCTTTGTTTACTTCTGCAGCAACAGCAAGAGTTACATCAACAAAGTCTTGACCTTCAGCTGTAACATCCACAACGTGGAAGTTTTCTTTTTCCAAGAAGTCTTTCACAACTTCTTTCAATCTCAAACCTGCAGCATCTGCACCGATAACAATAGCCATATTGTTTCTCCTTTTTATTTTTTCTAGGCTAGTAAAACCTTTTATAGTTAGCAGTTTACCTACAAAAGCTTTCTAGCAGTTTATTGACAAATTGGATTGAATGAGATGAATGTCACCTTATTCAAGTTTAGGAAACCAGTTTCCTAGAAATAATCCTTCTCCACGAAAGAGAATATAACAATTGATTATTTGTTTGTTACAAACATCATTTGTTGCTTACAAACATAATATACTCCTATTTCCTGAAAAAGTCAACAGTTAATGTTTGTTTTTGTGTTTTTTAACTAAAAAATTTCGATATCAAAACCAATTTGATCCACTTGACCAGGTTCTAGGAGACGAACATTCTTCTTATCTTCTAGACGATCTCCTTCTTCAAGAGATGTTGACAAGCCAGACCATGGTTCAAAAGCAATAAAAGGACCTTTATTCAAGGTTGACCAGATGATGAGGTTTGGAAACTCTGCAAAGTGCACTTTTAATCCCTTATCATGTTTACGAGAGCGAAGGGCAATTGTTCTAGATTTCAATTCATCTAAGGTAACTGCGTCTGTACTGAAAAGATCATAGCTGAGGTCTAATTCTTTTTGACCCTCTAGCCATGGACTTCTATCTTGGAAATCCAACATACCTGTTTCTGGGAAAGGACGTGGAACAGAGCAAGTCTCTTCTTTCTCAAACTCTAGATAATAATCTTCATAGACCTCATCATCCAGTAGAGGACAATTAAATCCTGGATGTCCACCAATAAAGTAAGGCATGACCTTGCTAGTTTCTTTATTAAATATTTTGTATTGAGTTCGTACTGTCTTGCCAGTAAGGATATAAGTGATTTCTAAGCGGAAATGATAAGGATAGTTTTGATAGCTATTCTCATCGTCCTCAATTGCAAAAGTTACACTCTTGTCTGTCTGTTCGACTAATTCAAATTCTTTCTTACGAACCAAACCATGACGAGGAATGTTTCCTTGACTTTCTTGTCCCTTCTCATCTATATAGAGGGCTGTATCCTCTCTCAAAGAACCACAAATGGGGAAGAGAACAGGAGCTTGTCCACTCCAATAAGTGGCATCCCCTTGCCACAAATACTCAAGTCCCTCAGCATCTTTTATAGAAGAAAGAGCCCCACCAAAACTGTTAAATTGTACTCTTAATTGTTCTGATTTTAATTCAATTACCATTATTTTCTCCGATTTCTTGATAGTTTATAAAAAACTAGGCTGTCACTCCTATCAGGAAAATAACAACCTAGCTTTAACAATTTACATTTTATAGGAGCGTATTATTTTGCTTTCGCTGCGTACTCTTCGTTACGTTTGATCATTTGTTTTCTGTACCAAGCAAAGATACCGATATAGAATACAAGGAAGACTACAGCACCAAGGATTGCTTTGATATCACCAGTTGTAGTGTTACCAATTGTCCAACCAAGAAGTTTTTCGATTGGTCCTTCAAGAGTTGAGTGAGTAATCAATTGAGTTTGGCTCACACCTTCTGGGAAGGCACCTACACCTTTAGCAAGTTCTGTCGCAAATGGTGCGATAAGTGTACCTGAAAGAAGGAAGAGTGGCAACAAGAGTGTTCCGAAGATAATCATACGGAGTAATTTACCACGAGTTACAACCAAGAGAGCTGGAGTAACACCCATAGCGATGATACCTGCAAGTGGCAAAATACCATTTCCGACTTTTGAAAGAAGCACAGCTTCAATCAACATGATTGGTGCAAGTACGTTGGCACAAGCCCAGATTTCAGCACGACCAGCGATGAATGGCCAGTCAAGACCGATATTAAACTTACGTCCTTCCAAACGTTTAGTAGCAACGTTTGTAATACCTTGTGAAAGTGGTTCTACGGCAGCAATGAACCATGAACCGATTAGTGAGAAGAGTTCCAAAGCTACACCGGCTGTCAAACCAAGAGATAACCAACCTTTGATAACTTCTTGCCAGTTTGCAGCATCTTTAAGTCCTTCAACAGGATGTGGAGTCCCCATCAAACCGATAACGATACCAAGGATGAAACCGATGAAGAATTTAGATCCCCAGAAACCGATTTTCTTGTTCAATTTAGCGGCATCAAAGTCATATTTATCAAGACCTGGGAAGAATTTTTCAAAAATCTTATCCAAAACCATGATAACTGGGTTCATCATGTAGTTCATGTGAGTTGAAGTCATTGGTGATGAACTTGGTGCGTTAAGAAGGTCATCGAATGTAGGTTTCATCAAGTCAGAGTTGATAATTTTAAGAACCCCAACAAGTACAACTGCTGCAGTAGCGATGAAGAGTGAAACTCCTTGGCTCACACCATTGTTGTCTGCATACCATTTAATCAAAAGACCTGTGATAGACAAGTGCCAGATATCAAAGATATCAACATCAAGTGTGTCAGTTTTCTTCATAGCAAGCATCACTACGTTGACAATCAACATGATGAGCAAGAAGTAAAGTGTCCAAGCAGATCCCCAAGTGATTGTGGCAAGTGGCGCCCAACCAACGTCGGTGATGTTTAATTGAATACCAGTGTTTTCAACGAATTTTGCAAGTGATGCTGAGAAAGCACCGTTCAACATTCCGATGATAGCCCCGATACCTGTAAGAGCGATGGCAAGTTTAATACCACCTTCTAGCGCTTTGGAGAATTTCACTCCAAAAAGTAGAGCCAATACTGTCAAAATGATCAGCATGATGATTGGTCCACCCATGTCCAAGATAGGTTTGAACAGCTTATTGGCTAGTTCGATAATGACATCCATAATAGTTCCTCCCTTTTTATGTTGTATGAATGTTAACTAAATAAAGTATTTATTAGCTTAATCCGTGTTCTTTAATAGCTGCTTCAATATTGTCAAATACTGGAGCACTCATCGCTGGGATACGGAACAAGATTGGTCCAGCTTCGATTACTGGAATACCTGGGTCAAAACCAAGGTCTGTCGCGGCAATTGGTGTGAAGATATCATAACCTTTGATAAGGTCTTCGTTAACGTCTTTAACCATTACTGCATCACAGTGAACATCAAAACCGCGGTTTGAAAGTTCTTCTTCAAGAGCACTTTTAATTTGGTGGCTTGAGTTAACACCTGCACCGCAGGCAGCAAGAATTTTAATCATATAGATTTCCTCCGATTTAATATTTTTTATTGACAAGATTAAGCTGTTGCTTCAGCTATATAAGCATAGAGGGCTTCTGGTTCAGAAATTTTTGATAGGTCTTCAAGATGACCATTTCCAGTAAAGAAGTCCATCAACTGAGCAAGAATGTTAGTTTGACTTGAGCTTGAGTTATTAATAATAAAGAAGAGCAAGGATACTTCTACTTCCTTATCTGGTGCAATCATATTATGGAAAGTCACCGGTTTCTCTAATCGAACGACCACAACTTTCAGCTAGATTATGAACAATATCTGTGTGAGGAATAGCTACATTCGGCAAATCCTTACCCAAAAATTCCATATCTAAGCCAGTTGGAAATGACTTTTCACGCGTGATCAAGGCTTCACGATAAGTTGGAGTTACGATTTCTCGTTCTTCCAATAAAGTTGCAACCTGATCAAAGAGTTGTTCTTGATTATCCGCTTCTAAGCAAAACACAAGGTTTTTGTCAAAGAAATGATCTAATCCCATAAGGTTTTCCCTTCTTTCCATTAACTTTATGCTATAAGTATAACACTATATGAAACCGTTGTCAATGATTTTCTGTTCTTTTTTGTCTCTTTTTTTATATTTTTGTTGTTTTTTTAGTTCGACTTATTAAAACAAACACAGCAAACAAACACAGCAAACATTTTTTGTTTTAGAAACTAAAAAAGCAGACCATTAAAGCCTGCTTTACGATTGATTCTTATATAAATTTCCTGTAAACAAGGAAAAGTAATTATGACAACTTATTCTTCATCCATACTCAAGACGCTGAGGAAGGCTTCTTGTGGAACTTCTACTGATCCGATAGCTTTCATGCGCTTCTTACCAGCTTTTTGTTTTTCAAGGAGTTTACGCTTACGAGAAACGTCACCACCATAACATTTAGCAAGTACGTTCTTACGAAGGGCCTTGATATCAGTACGAGCGACAATCTTATGTCCAATAGCTGCTTGGATTGGTACCTCAAATTGTTGACGAGGGATGATTTTCTTGAGCTTATCAACGATGAGTTTTCCACGTTCATAGGCAAAGTCCTTATGTACTATGAAGCTAAGGGCATCCACTTTGTCTCCATTGAGAAGGATATCCATTTTGACCAGCTTAGATGGACGGTACTCTGACAATTCGTAGTCAAAACTTGCATAACCACGAGTTGAAGACTTAAGCTTATCAAAGAAGTCAAAGACGATTTCAGCAAGTGGAATTTGATAGATAACATTGACACGATTGTCATCAATATAGTCCATAGTCACAAAGTCCCCACGCTTACGCTGAGCTAATTCCATCACTGCTCCAACAAACTCTTGCGGTACCATAATTTGCGCCTTAACATAAGGCTCTTCAATGGTTGCAATCTTAGTTGGGTCTGGAAACTCAGATGGGTTAGACACATCCATAGACTCACCGTCGGTCAAGTTAACCTTATAGATAACGGATGGAGCTGTCATAATGAGGTCGATGTTGAACTCGCGTTCCAAACGTTCTTGGATAACATCCATATGAAGAAGCCCAAGGAAACCACAACGGAAACCAAATCCAAGGGCCTGAGATGTTTCTGGTTCAAACTGAAGACTAGCATCATTCAGTTGCAATTTTTCAAGCGCTTCACGTAGGTCATTGTACTTGTTTGACTCGATTGGATAGAGACCCGCAAAGACCATAGGATTCATCTGCTTGTAACCATGTAATGGCTCTGTCGCAGGATTGGTTGCCAAGGTAACGGTATCACCCACACGAGTGTCCTGAACCGTCTTGATAGAAGCCGCAATATAACCAACGTCCCCAGTCGCAAGGAAATCACGACCAACTGCTTTCGGTGTAAAAATACCAACTTCGGTCACATCAAAGGTCTTACCATTACTCATAAGTTGAATCTTATCGCCAGGTTTAACCACTCCATCCATGACACGCACTTGGAGAATAACCCCACGGTAGGCATCGTAAACAGAGTCGAAAATCAAGGCCTTAAGTGGTGCCGTCACATCACCTGTTGGCGCTGGTACTTTTTCTACGATTTGCTCAAGGATTTCTTCAATACCTATACCAGCCTTGGCAGATGCTAAGACTGCTTCACTAGCATCCAAACCAATGACATCTTCAATCTCTGTACGCACGCGCTCAGGGTCTGCTGCTGGCAGGTCAATTTTATTAATGACTGGCATGATTTCCAAATCATTGTCCAAGGCCAGATAAACGTTGGCAAGGGTTTGGGCCTCAATCCCTTGGGCAGCATCGACCACCAAAATCGCTCCCTCACAGGCAGCTAGCGAACGTGAAACTTCATAGGTAAAGTCCACGTGCCCTGGCGTGTCAATCAAGTGGAAAATATAAGTTTCCCCATCTTTTGCAGTGTAATTCAGCTCGATGGCATTTAACTTAATGGTAATCCCACGTTCCCGTTCTAAATCCATACTATCCAAAAGTTGAGCTTGCATTTCACGGCTTGAAACGGTCTCTGTCTTTTCCAAAATGCGGTCTGCTAGAGTTGATTTACCGTGGTCAATATGGGCGATAATAGAGAAGTTACGGATTTTCTCCTGTCGTTTTTTCAATTCTTCTAAGTTCATGATTCTCTTCCTTTCAGGGTATCTATTTATTATAAATTGTTTTTGATATTTTGACAAGACCATACCCTGCCAGGAGTACTAATCTTCAGCAACAAAGCCGTCATTTTCGATAAAGTGGTGTTCTGTCATTCCTTGGTCTGTAAAGACAATCCCATGAAGGACACCACCATAAACAGCTCCTCCATCCATTCCAATCTTACCGTCTTCTGTCACCCAAAGCTCAGCAGTACCACGCTCTTGCTTTAACAAACCATAAACTGGCGTATGACCAAAGACAATGATTTTTCCAGTATGATTTTCGGCTTCGTGGAATGGTTTTCTGAGCCACACTTTTTTATAATCTGTGGTTTCATGCCAGTCATCCAAGGTCAAATCAATACCTGCGTGAACAAAGATATACTTGTCTGTCTCTACTACAAATGGCATTTGACGAATGAATTCGACCAAGTCTGCCGCTTCAGTAGCAACACACTTGGCATCCTCAACTCCATCAACTGGTGCATCCAAGGGACGACCTAAGATAGAGTTAATGGTTGTATCACCACCATTACGACGATAGTGGTCATAGCTTTCTTCTGGGTCATCGAGCCAAGTCAGAAACATATACTCGTGGTTTCCTGATAGACAGATAGCCCCTTGATTGTCCACTAAATCCTTAACCATTTCAAGAACACGGCGACTATCTTCACCGCGGTCAATCAAATCTCCTAGAAATAGCAACTGGGTCTGACCATCCCAGGTTTTGAGAAGGTCTTCCAGCATCCCAGCTTTTCCGTGAACATCTCCAATTACATAATAGTCTGTCATCTTATTTCTCCCTGTTTCTCAACAATTCTCTGGCTTGCGTTAGGGCTGCTTCCGTCACATCATCACCTGCCAACATCTTGGCAACTTCCTCCACTCGCTCTTCAACCGTCAAGAGTCGAACAGTCGAAACCGTTGAATGCTCATTGCTAATCTTCTCAATAAAGAATTGATAATCCGCAATCGCAATCACTTGTGGCAAATGGGAAATAGCAAGGACCTGGCCATGCTGGCCAATCTTGTGAATCTTCTGCGCAATAGCCTGAGCTACACGACCTGAAACTCCCGTATCCACCTCATCAAAGACAATGCTAGTCTTACCTTCTTTACGTGAAAAGGCAGATTTAATGGCTAGCATGAGACGAGATAATTCCCCACCAGATGCAACCTTGACCAAGGGTTTAAAGTCTTCGCCAGGGTTGGTTGAAATGTAAAACTCAACCGTTTCATTGCCCTCACGACTGAATTTGCTCTTGCTAAAACGAACCTGAAACTGGGCTTTTTCCATATAAAGGTCTTGCAGTTCTTGCTTAATCTCAGCTTCGAGTTGTTGGGCCAAATCATGACGAGCAGATGCAAGCTGACCTGCCAAGTCGACAAGATTGACTTCCAATTTCTTAAGCTCTGCTTCCATGTCTTCAGACGAAAGGTTATTGCCTGTCAAGAGATTGTATTCATCCGTAATCTTGGCAAAATACAGCAAAACATCATCTACAGTCCCACCATACTTACGGGTAATAGTATGAAGGAGATCCAAACGATTCTCGACCTGCATAAGGCGATTACCATCAAAATCAAGATCCTCAATAATAGTTTCCAAACGTTTGCTAATGTCTTCTAAGACATAGTAAGTCTCAGATAGAGAGCTTGAAATTTCACGGTATTCAGGGTCATACTCTTCAACACTTTCCATGTCATTCATAGCCGAACGAACATTGGCCAAACTTGAAAAGTCTTCATTGTCCAACATACTGTAGGCATTGGTCAGCGTATCTGCAATATTTTTATGGTTAAGGAGTTTATCTCGCTCTTGATTGAGAGCCAAGTCTTCTCCAGCCTGCAAGTTTGCTGCCTCAATCTCTGCCATTTGAAATTCCAACATTTCAATACGAGCCTTGTGTTCCTGTTGGTTTTTCTTGACTTCCAGAACCTGCTTGCGCATTTTTCGATAGGCATCAAAACTCGTCTGGTAGGTTTCTTTCAAGTCCCAAAGCTGCATCGCCAAATTCATCCAACATCTGGATGTGCAGTTGAGGACGCATTAATTCTTCTTGGTCATGCTGACCATGAATATCTACAAGATGTTGCCCAATAGCACGCAAAACCGACAGATTAACCATCTGACCATTCACACGGCTGATACTACGACCATTTTGCAGAATTTCCCGACGGATGATAATCTCATCACCCAATTCTAAACCTTGCTCATCAAAAATTTCCTGTAAAAGGCGACTATTTTCAACTGAGAAAAGCCCTTCAATCTCTGCCTTTGGTGCACCATGACGAATAACATCTGTCGTCGCACGAGCTCCCAACATCATATTCATGGCATCAATGATAATCGACTTCCCTGCGCCTGTTTCACCAGTCAGGACAGTCATTCCCTTTTCAAAATTGAGGGAAATAGCCTCAATAATGGCAAAGTTTTTTATCGAAATTTCAAGTAACATATAGACCTACCAATTTTTTACTTGTTCAAAGATTTCCTCAGCTAGACTTTCACTTCTGGCAATGACTAAAATCGAGCTATCATCAGCCAAACAGCTGAAAATCTTGTCCGCAAAAGTCTCGATTAACTGAGCTTTTACAAAAGCAGTATTTCCTGGGATAACCTGGAGATTGATCATCTTTTCCATCAATTCAGCAGATTCGATATTGTCTTCAGCCAATTGCAAACTTTTTACGATTGATTTAGGCAATTCATAGACATAAGTATTGTCTCTCAAAGGAATTTTGACAATACCTAGTTCTTTGATATCTCGTGATACCGTTGCCTGAGTGGCAGTGATGCCTGCCTCTTTCAAATGTTCTACGATTTCTTCTTGCGTGCCGATTTGATAATCTGTCACAAATCGTCTAATTTTTTCAAGTCTCTCTTTTTTATTCATTTTTAAATTGACTATGCGCCCTCTCTACTACTTCTTCAATCTCAGCAAGAACCTGATTACTTGCTGACTCTTCTTTTTTCAAATACGCTAAAAACTCAATATTTCCATGACCTCCTTGGATAGGAGAAAAGTCCAAACCAAGGACTGAAAAACCCTCCTCTACTGCCATAGCTGTGACAGATTCAAGGACATTCTGGTGCACCTTAGCATCTCGAATAATTCCATTTTTTCCAATCTGCTCACGTCCTGCCTCAAACTGAGGCTTAATTAGAGACACAACCTGACCTTGATCAGCTAACACACGGTGCAAGGCTGGCAGAATCAGACTGAGGGAAATGAAACTCACATCAATGCTGGCAAAGCTCGGTTCCTGCTCGAAATCAGTCTTTTCAGCATAGCGGAAATTAAACTGCTCCATGCTGACAACACGTGGGTCTTGGCGTAATTTCCAAGCCAATTGATTGGTACCAACATCAACTGCAAAGACTAACTCAGCACCATTCTGTAGCATAACATCGGTAAAACCTCCAGTAGAAGCACCGATATCAATTGTTGTTGCTCCTTCAACTAACAAATCAAAGACCTGCAAGGCTTTTTCCAATTTCAAGCCACCACGGCTGACATACTTGAGTTTTTCACCCTTGAGTTTTAGCTCGGTATCATCTGGGATTTTCTCTCCTGGTTTGTCAAACCGTTCTCCATTCAGGACTGCTACAACTAGACCAGCCATCACACCGCGCTTAGCCTGTTCTCGCGTTTCAAACAAACCCTGTTTATAAGCTAGTACATCCACTCTTTCCTTAGCCATTGATTCTCAAACTTTCTACTACTCTTACAATCGATTCTATCTCAAAGGGAACTTGCTGGGCAATTTCTTCTAATTTGGCATTAGCTTGATCCAGAGTTTGGTTACAAAAGGCAATGGCCTCTTCCAAGCCCAATAAGGCTGGATAGGTTGATTTTTCAGCCTGCAAATCCTTTTGTGGAGTCTTGCCGATTTCCTCAAAACTAGCTGTCACATCAAGCACATCGTCTCGAACTTGAAAAGCAAGTCCTATTAATTCGCCAACAGTTTTGAGTTTTGCCTGTATTTCAGGTGACAATTCAGCAATGATAGCAGCTGCTTGGAAGGGATAGGCTAGTAATTTCCCAGTCTTATTAGCATGGATAGTCTGGAGTTCTTCCAAAGACAAATGCTGGTGTTCACCCTCCATGTCCAAAACCTGCCCTGCCACCATGCCCAGACTACCTGAAGCAAGGGATAAGTTGGCAATCAAGTCCACCTTGATCTGACTTGGCAAATCTGCCTGCGCTATCAAGGCATAAGGATCTAGAAACAAGGCATCTCCAGCCAAAATCGCCATAGCTTCTCCAAATTTCTTGTGATTTGTCAAGCGCCCTCGACGGTAATCATCATCATCCATAGCTGGAAGATCATCATGAATCAAGCTCCCTGTATGAATCATTTCCAAGGCCGAAGCTACCTGCGCGTGAGCAGGTTTGATGGCAACCTGCAAGGATTCCAGAACTTCTAACAAGAGAAAAGGACGGATACGCTTGCCACCAGCATGAATGGAATAGAGAACAGACTCTCGCAAACTAGAAGCAAACTGCTGGTCTCCATAAAAATCTTCCAAGGCCGACTCGACAAGAGCTAATTTTTCTTGCTTCTTCATTCAAAATCACTTTCTGTTCCGTCTTCTTGCATGACCTTGACCAAGGTCTTTTCAGCCTTGTCCAACGTCGCTTGGAGCTCTTTTGACAAGACCATGCCCTTTTGAAAGGCCGCAATCGCATCTTCCAAAGCAATTTCACCATTTTCCAAACTTTGGACAATGGTCTCCAGTTCTGCTAGGTTTTCCTCAAATTTCTTTTGTTTTGACATCTTTAACCTCTAATTCTACTTGACCATCTCGCATCAAAAGCGTCACTTGGTCTTTTTTCTTCAAATACTCAACCGAATCGATTACAGAATCTTCTTTTTTGACAATAGCATAACCACGCGCCACGATTCGACTGGTATCCAACATGAGCAAAGCTTCTGAAAGACGCTTGACTTCAGCAACCTTGGCATCATAAACCAGTGCCATTTGGCTACGGAGAAGCTTGTCCAACTGTCCTAGACGGTCTTGATAACGTTGGATTTTAGTAACAGGTGATAATTGAACCAGTCGATGCGTCCTTGCTTGGACGATTTGTTTGTTATCAGAAATCCGTGTACGTAAACTTTGTTTCAAACGCAATTGCAGTTGATCCAAGCGTTGCAAATAGCCATCATACAAACGTTCTGGTTGTCTAAAGATAACAGACTGACTGCATTTTTTCAAAGCTTCTTGTTTCTTAGATAGCACATTTCGAACTGCCGTTGCCATCCGTTTTTCCTGATTTTGCAAATGAGCCAATACATCCAACTTGGTCACAGGTGTTGCTAGTTCAGCTGCCGCTGTCGGCGTCGCAGCCCGTCTATCTGCCACAAAATCCGCCAAAGTCACATCCGTCTCATGCCCCACACTAGAAATAACTGGCAGACGAGATTCAAAAATAGCTCGTACCACAATTTCTTCGTTAAAGGCCCAGAGATCCTCGATGGAACCACCACCACGACCAATAATGAGCAAATCCAAATCGTCCCGTTGATTAGCACGCGCAATATTACGAGCAATTTCCTCCGCGGCTCCATCACCTTGCACCTTAGTCGGATAGAGGAGAATATCAACACCAGGAAAACGTCTGCTGACAGTCGTGATAATGTCTCGAATAACGGCTCCACTACGACTGGTTACTACACCAATTCTCTTAGAAAATTGGGGCAGAGGTTGCTTGAACCTCTCTTGAAACAAACCTTCTTCTGTCAATTTTTTCTTGAGTTGTTCAAACTGAATCGCAAGTGCCCCAACCCCATCAGGCTCAGCCTTTTCAATGATGATGGAGTAGCTACCACTTGGTTCATAGACCTGTACACGCCCAATCACATTGATCTTCATTCCTTCTTCCAGGTCGAAACCTAATTTCTGATAAATCCCAGACCAGATAGTCGCTTGAATGACTGCATGGTCATCCTTTAGGGAGAAATATTGGTGAGTAGGTCGTTTACGAAAGTTGGAAACTTGACCAGTTAAATAGACCCGTTCCAAGTAAGGGTCTTTATCGAATTTCATTTTCAGATACTTGGTCAAAGTTGTTACCGATAAATACTTTTCCATCTCCACCTACTATTCATTTTCTTGCTCTTTCATGGGTATTATTATACCAAAAATATGCCTAAAAATCTCCATTTATGTACCATTATAAGGGAAAAATAGAAAAAGGAGGCAAGGCCTCCACGTCTGATTATTTGCTGTTTCGAGCTTCTTCCAAAATCTTAGCAATCTTGGTCGTCAACAGGTCGATAGCCACGGTATTGCTGACTCCCTCAGGAATGACGATATCAGCATAACGCTTGGTTGGCTCGATAAACTGGTGGTACATAGGTTTAACCACACCTAAATACTGGTCAATAACGCTATCAAGGCTACGGCCACGCTCCTCCATATCACGCTTGATCCGACGAATAATGCGCACATCATCATCCGTATCCACAAAAATCTTAATATCCATCAAATCGCGCAGGCGCTTGTCCTCCAAGACCAAAATTCCCTCAACGATAAAGACATCTTGAGGCTCTTGACGATAGGTCTTGCTGCTCCGTGTATGCTCTGTATAGTCATAAGTCGGAATATCCACTGGACGACCCGCCAACAATTCCTTAATCTGCTCAATCATCAAGTCTGTATCAAAGGCAAAAGGATGGTCGTAGTTGGTTTTGACACGCTCTTCAAAGGTCAAATGAGACTGATCCTTGTAGTATGAATCATGCTCAATCATGGAAATCTTTTCATCAGGGAAATGCGATAAAATGGCTCTTGAAACACTGGTCTTACCACCACCAGAACCACCTGTCACTCCGATAATGATTGGTCTATTTTGCATGCTATCCTCCGTTTTTTTATCCGTCGTCTATTCTATCACATTTTTTACAAAATTTATAGTCTGCTTTCAATAGTCTATGGGAAATAACACTCCCTACACCCCAGTTAGACTAGCTAAAAACCTTCCTTGGCTTGTAGAGTTTGTCCTGTTTTTCTAGAATGGCTAGCAATGTATCGCCTTCAAAAGCAGCCAATTCCTTATCCGACTGTTCTAGCTCGATAAAGCGACCAAAGCGTACTTCTGTAGCCTGTTCTGGACTTAAGAAAACTTTGACAAGGTCTCCTGTCCCAATCTCTATAGAATGAAGAAAGTCCAATTGGCCAGCCCCCACTTTTTCAGCAATTTCTTCCAAGGTCAAGGCATCTTCTAGCTGCAAACCTGCTGCACTTGTTCGTGTCAAATGAGACATATGAGCCGCATAGCCCAATTTTTCTCCCAAGTCAACAGACAAGGTACGAATGTATGTTCCCTTACTGCATTTCACACGAAAAGTAAAGCGTGCAAGATGACCCTCATAAGAAATCGGACTTGTTCGATCAAATTGATAAATGGTCACCTGACGCTCTGGACGCTCTACTTCTTGACCAGCACGCGCATATTCATAAAGCTTACGACCATTAACCTTGACTGCAGAATACATAGGCGGAATCTGAGTAATAGGCCCAGTCAGATTGGCTATCGCTTCATCAACAAGCTTTTCATCCAAGTGCGACAAAACAGGTGTCTCTGCGAGCACTTTCCCACTGGCATCCTCAGTCGTCGTGGAATAGCCCAGAGTGATTTCCCCCTCATAGACTTTGCCCTCATCCTGCATAAACTCTACCATACGGGTCGCCTTCCCAACCGCAATGGGCAAAACACCCACTACATCCGGATCCAAGGTTCCACCATGACCAATTTTCTTGGTTCCCAAAATCTTACGCAGTTTAAAAACCGCATCATGCGAGGTCATCCCCGCTTCTTTTTTTAAGTTGATAATACCGTTCATATTTGCTTTCTAATTTCATTCATGAAATATCTTCTTCAAGAATCGTAATGCAATTATCTTTTGTAACAAAAGATAGTGTGGCTAATCTTATTGCTTGGTTCATAATTATCCTGTCAAATACATTTCTTACAAATCTCCCATTTGCATTTTTATTTTCAGGATTGCTACTATGTAATTCTAAATATTTTTTTAATTTTTCTTTTGCAGAATCATGCAAAATGTACTCTTCATTTTTGCAATATGAAAGAAAAATATCAAACATTTGGTCCACAGTATAATCTTCAAACGTAATAAAATAATTAAATCTTGATTTTAACCCAGAATTAGATTCAAAAAATTTTTTCATCAATTCATCATATCCAGCAACAATAACAACCAAATCATCACGATAGTCTTCTAATGCTTTTGTTAACTCAGTTAAACACTCTCGACCATAACTATCACTTTTATCGTTTTCAGTAATACTATATGCTTCATCAATAAACAATACACCGCCTTTGGCTTTTTGTATCAATCTCTTCACTTTCGAAGCCGTCTGTCCTTGATATTCTGCTATTAAGTCTGTTCTAGTTGCTTCAATAAAATGACCTTTACTTAGTATTCCTAATGAACGATACATATTCCCAACGATTCTAGCCACAGTAGTTTTACCGGTACCTGGATTACCTAAAAACGCCATGTGCATAGTTCTATTTGTTTTTTTAAGACCGATTTTTTCTCTACTTTGTTGAACTTTATTAAACGCTACTAAATCTTTAATTTCTTTCTTAACATTTTCTAAACCTATTAGTGACTTTAAATCATTTGCTAGTTCTTCAAATGATTTATGATTTGTTTCTTTCAAAATCAAATAATTTGTATCAATAACTCTAGCGCCAAGATATTTATACAATAATTCCAATATGCTAGTTTGCTTATCTTTGATTTTTGAGAGTGTCTCTTTACTTGTCAAGTTTCCTAATCGTTTTATAAATTCTAACTCAGCATTTTTAAGATTATCAACTATATCTTGAAGAATTATTTCTAATTCATAAGCATTATTTGTTAAATCATCCAGTTTTTTTTCACTTCCGATTTTAACAATTTTAAATAAGTTTCACTAATCATTTACATTCCTTTAAACAATATAAATAATACTATTATAACAACAGCGACTCCAAGAGTATAGAATCCTTTTCTAAGGAAACTAATCTCTTTTTGTTTTTCCTCTAGTTCAGTTTGAAATTTCTCGACAATTAAAGTAAGATTTTTACCTTCCTCTATTAATCGAACATTCATCTTGTCTACATCGTTTTTAAGATTATTTTGTGTTTCTTCAACTTGTAAATGCAAATCGTTAAAACTATTTTCTATTTTCACTAATGATTTTAGCTTCGCTTTTAAACTATCAATTTCAATTTGAATTTCACTTTGCTTATCTTCAAGTTGTTCTAACTCTTCTAATTTTTTATGATGTTTCTTCAATACATCAATTAAATCTTTATTCTGTTTAAAAACATCATCTAATAGTTTTTTATTACCTGTTTGATATTCTTCTATCTCCTGCAATCCCTGTATAGCTTTATTATTTGCCTCTTTGGCTGCAATCAAAGATTTTGAAATACTTTGAATATACTCATCATCCAATATTTGGAAGGTTTCATAAATAGTATTAAATTCTTGAATAATCTTTTTTATGTGAATATTTTGTTCAATCATTCTATTTTGAACAGCATCTTTGAGAGCGTTTAAATCCTTACCCGTAACATCATATTCCGTGCTAATAAATCCAAACATAAGATTGTCTTGTGGGACAGTAGGTAAATCTGATTGTTCTGGAATCTCTTCACTAAAAGCTTTTAACTCTTGTTTTTTTTCATTAAATCTTTCAGAATTTGCTAAAACTTGAATCTCTAATTCTTCTGACATAATATTCTCCTATAATAAATTGTTTAATGCATTTTGCATTTCTTCAAGTTCACTTTGCTTTTCATCAAAGTAAATTTCATTAGCTAATAATCGCTGTTTGAAATCAATCTTTGAATTAGAAAACTCTTCATCAACATTACCAAGTAGTTCTCTTAGTTTTTGATGGTTCTTAGCCATCTTACTGAAAATGTGGTTTCGTTTAATAGCAACATTTTGCTCGGCAACAAAAATTTGAACATCCTGAATTCTTAGCAATTCGTTCTTCTTATCAGCTTGTTGTTTTTTGTTCTCATCTTGTAGTTTCCTTGATATAAAGCCATCAAGCCCGTTAATGATAATCGCTCCCAAGATTCCAGTTAGTAAACTTGCAAAGAACATCCCTAAAATATTAGCAATTGTTCCTAGAAGTTTTATTTCAAAAGTCATACCTGGTATCTTATTTAAGAACTGTTCAAAATATTCTCCTAAAAATATTGCTCCTACACCTACTAATGCGGATGTAATAATTTTTGAAACATGGGCAATTTTGATTTCAATAGAATGAGATTGATTTTCAGGGTTTGATAGATAAGAAATACTTTCTCTGATAGAACCAAATAATTGTTTAAACAAGTTTGGAAGTTTTTGTAATTTCTGGTTAAATACGCCAATAATTTCTCCTACGATGCTTCCAACAAAACTATCTACACCTACTTTAATAAAATCTTTGATTTTACCAAAAAATGAATGAAGTGCTTTTTTCATTTCCTCTATAAATGTATCAAAAGAGTGTTTTTTTGCTTTAAAATACCTCACTAAAGCATTCATAATTTCCTTCAGCATCCCAAATAATGCTGCAATAAACATAGCTTTTATAGCATCTTTACCAGCTTTATTGGCCATTCTGACAGAAGCTTTCTTTGCAATATCCTTATTAATAGCTTTCTTCGCTGTTTTTTCAGATATGAGCATTTTCTTCGAATCAGCTGCTAATTTATCATTTAATCTTTTATTATTTTCAGCTTTAAGATTTCGCTTTTCGGCATCTGAGATATTCATCTTATCAATTTTTTTATTAGCTCTTTCAACTTGTTCTTTTAGATTTTTTTCTCTCGCTTCTCTGCTCTTTATATAGTCACTATTGGATGTTGCTCCTTTACTTTTATTAAGTGATTCGTTTGTTGCAGCAAAATTTTCTGATTTATTTGCTAAATCAACAGTCTCTATATCAGCAATTTTCCTCCATGGATTTTCAAAAATCTGTTTTCGCGGTACGACGTGATCCAGATTAACCTTTTCATTAATTTTCAAAGTTTTACCAGTATACTCATCTTTTAGGGTTCCAGATCTTAGCTTATCTTTCATATTATTTTTTGCATCTTTGAATCTTTTATCTTCTAAAATACTTTTACCTATTACTTTAGTATATTCTTTTGGTTTATCTATATTATCATTATACTGCTTGAGAAGAGTATCACTTGTCATATCTAAACCAATTTGATTCCCGAATTGATTCCAAATTTCATCTAAAATAACTTCACTTAACTTATCAGGTGATCCTATTTCTTTAAACTCTGTTTGTAACGATTCAAGATTAGAAAATTCCATCTCAAATTGTTGCTCAAGTAGTTCTTCTAATTCATCGTAATTTAAGCTTTGTAATTCATCTACTTCTTCAGTATTAAATACTAATAATTCATTTTCCACTGCTTTCTCACTCCCCCTTCAGCGCTTCAAACTTCGCTTTCATGGTTGGATTTTTTCGAGTCAATTTTTTAACAGAAACATCTTCTAATTTGTTGTTAGCTAGACGGAGTTGGTTTTCAGATGTGGTTAGGAATTTCTTGACCTCTTCCATGCGTTTGATAGCCTTATCAATTTCATCGATAGCTTTGCAAAAGTTGGTCGAAGCTGAATTATAGTTCTTAGCAAAAGCTACTTTGAAGGCATCCAAGTCTTCCTCAAAGTGGGTAATATCGATATTTTGCTCTCGAACCAAGGCCAACTCCTGCTTATATTTTAAGGAATTAAGCGCCGCATTACGCAAGAGCCCAATCAACTGGATAAAGAATTGAGGACGAACCACATACATCTTTTCATACTCGTGGCTGACGTCAACAATCCCTGTGTTAAAGTAGTCGTTATCAGCTTCAAGCATGGTCACCAAGACGGCATACTCACAGTTCTTCTCTCGACGGTCCTTGTCCAATTCCTTGTAAAAATCTGCATTCTTGTGCTTCTTCTCTGTTCCGTCCGCTTCATTTTTCATTTCAAACATGATGGAAATAATTTCGACCCCATTTTCATCACATTCACGGAAGATAAAGTCCCCCTTAGACCCACGCGCAGAGACCTTGTTATCCTTCTCAAAGTAGGCATTTGGAAAGGCAAAACTACGGACCTTGTTAAACTCACTCTCTGCATACTGTTCCAGACTTTCCCCGATAGCTTTTGTAGATTGTTGGGCTTTGAAATTCTTATAAAATTCTACTTGTTCACTAGCTGCTTTAAGTTGGGCTTCATAGTTTTGTTTAACTGAAGCAAGAGAAAGCTCGTTTTCCTTTTCTTGCAGTAGGAGCTGATTTTTGACCTGATCCCGTTCTTTTTCTAGGTCAGAAAGGGTCTTTTGCAGTTGATTTTCATGCTCTAAACGCAAGGTGGCCAATTGGTTTTCCAAGGCCTGCACTTCCTTGTCCTTTGCTAATAAGGCCTGATGGCTTGTTTGTTCAACTTCTTTCTTAGCCAACTCTTTCTCTATATCAAAGTTTTGTATTTGACTCTGCAATTGTGCAATTTCTTGGTCTTTTTGAGCCAGTTTAATCTGTTGCTCATTCATGGCCTTTTGCTCAACCAAGGCCAATTCCTGCTTCATACGATCGTGCAATTCCTTATCAAACTCTGCCGTTCTCACTTGGGATAAAAGTTCAGCATACTGACTTTCATTTACTGTAAAGACTTCCCCACAGTTAGGGCATTTGATTTCGTTCATATCGTTCCTCTTTCTAGACTTCTTTATCCATTATATCATGCCTGAGGGAAAATCAAAAACAGTGAGTCAAAACCCACTGTTTATCTTCTTTTACTTTAAATTTTTTCCAAGGCCAAGCGCAAGTCTTCAATCAAATCTTCTACATTTTCAAGTCCGATTGACAAACGGATTTGGTTTGGTGTGACACCTGCTGCTTCTAGGTCTTTTTCTGACAATTGACCGTGAGTGGTTGTTGCTGGATGAACAACAAGCGATTTGGCATCTGCCACGTTTGCAAGATCAGAGAAGATTTCCAAATTATCAATTACCTTGCGAGCTTCTGCCTCCCCACCTTTGACATGGAAGGTAAAGATTGATCCCACACCTTTTGGCAAGTATTTCTCAGCCAAAGAATGGTAAGGACTATCAGCAAGTTTTGGATAGTTGACCTTTTCTACCTTAGGATGGTTGATAAGAAAATCAACAATTTTCTCTGCATTTTGCACATGGCGTTCTACACGAAGAGAAAGTGTTTCAAGTCCTTGTAGCAAGAGGAAGGCATTAAATGGAGACAAGGCTGCCCCTGTATCACGAAGCAATTGGACACGAACAGCTATAATAAAGGCTGCTGCACCCACATCACGAGTATAGCTCAAATTATGGTAACTTGGGTCTTCCTCAACAAATTGAGAGAATTTACCTGAAGCTGCCCAGTCAAAACGACCACTATCGACAATCACTCCACCAATGGTCGTACCATGCCCACCGATAAACTTAGTCGCAGAATGAATAGCAATATCTACACCGTGAGAAAAGACATTAATCAAGTAAGGTGTGGCAAAGGTATTATCCGAAACAAGTGGAATCTGGTGTTTATGCGCAATCTCAGCCAATTTTTCCAAGTCAGGAATGTTGATCAAGGGATTCCCCAAGGTTTCAATCAAGACAAGCTTGGTATTATCATTGATTGCTGCTTCTACTTCCTCCAAATTATCCACGTCCACAAAGGTTGTTGTGATCCCATAACGAGGAAGGGTTTCCTTCAAGAGATTGAAGGTTCCACCGTAAATAGTTGATGCTGCTACAACATGGTCACCAGCATGGGCAAGTGCCAAAATCGTATAAGTCACTGCTGCCATACCTGATGCTGTTGCAAGAGCTCCTACACCACCTTCAAGTGCTGCAATTCGTTCTTCAAAGGCAGCTGTTGTAGGATTGGTAATACGGGTATAAATGTTCCCTGGTTTTCTCAAGGCAAAAAGATCCGCACCTTCCTGCGTATCATCAAAAACAAAGGATGTTGTCTGATAAATCGGCACTGCACGAGACTTAGTTGCTGGATCCACAACTTGACCAGCGTGTAGTTGCAAAGTTTCAAATTTAAAATCACGAGTCATAAAACGACCTCCAAATAGTTTGATTAAGGATATTGTAGCACCTTAAGTTATAGTTTACCAATATTAGTTTTCTATATTTTGATATAAGAATTAACTATTACCTTATTTTAAAAACGAAAAAGGCACGATTCAATCGTGCTCAGTTTCTTAATCTACATAAGTATCTTCGTTTTTATTGAGGAAGGCATATGGAAGACCCATCAAGAGACCACCGCCAATCAAGTTTCCAACGAAGGTTACACCCCAGTGACGAAGCATATTCCCAACACCGAAGTTAGCAATTGAATCCGCAGCAACACTGAATTTTACAATCGCGAAAGAAGCAAAGTTCGCCGCAATGTGCTCGTTTGTTAAGAATACAAACATGTAAATAGCTGACAACACAAGCCAAAGTTTGGCACCACCATCTTTGACCAAAACAAATGAAAGAATCGCAATATTTACGAAAATATTTGCTAAAATACCTTCAAGTAAGACTAGCTCATTGGAACGGCCTAACTTCATCTCTACAACCCCAGAGATAAAACTATCATGAGTCAGATTTGCATAGGCTGCTGAGTGGGCAAAGCCCCAACCTGCTATTAAAGCTCCGATAAGATTGAACAAGGTACAGTAAAGTAAAATCTCAGCTGTTTTTCTCCAAGAGATTTTTTTCAAGAAACTACCAGCAGTCAAGAACATCATGTTTGATGTTACCAACTCGGCATTCAAAAAAACAATGTAGGCCAATCCCCAAGCAAAGACAAATGGGAAGAGGAAACGTCCACTACCTGGTGCAATTTTATTAATCAAGTCAGCCCCAACTGCACCAGCAGCTGTACTGAAGGTTAAAAATGCACCTGCAAACATAGCACGAATCGCATACTTAAATTTGCTTTGACTATAAAGACTTTCTTTCTTCTTGCAAGCAAATTCAATCTTTGAGATAAATTCTGAAGAAACCATAATAAACTCCTAAAACTTTTATTTGTGATAATTATAACATAAAATCGATATGATGAAAAGCCTTTCCTAATTGCATTTTTAATAAATTTATAAAACCAGTAATCGTTTACATTGTTTTAATAATAAGCTTTTAGAAGTTTTAGTTATCAGAATATTGAGGTTGCATGGAGTAACTTTTATTCTATTTAATATATTTTATTGTTACAATTTAAAAACGATTTTCTCTGAAAGCCTATTTTGTAAAAGAAAAAGAGAGAATCGTTCTGATTCTCCCTGATACACTAACTCTTCTTAATCAACATATATATCTTCATTCTTATTTAGAAAGGCATACGGTAAACCAATCAGAAGACCTCCACCTATAAAGTTAGCAATGAAAGTTACACCCCAATGTCGAATGATATTTGGAAGACCAAAGTGAGGTACTTGATCAGCAATCATGCTGAATTTCATAATACTAAAGGAAGCAAAATTGGCAGCAATATGCTCATTGGACAAGAAGACAAACATGGAAATAGCTGATAAAATAATCCATAGTTTGGCAGCACCATCTTTAACTAGTATAGATGAAAGAATGGCAATATTTACAAAGACATTGGCAAGAATTCCCTCAAGCAAGACTAAATCACTTGGACGCGCCAATTTCTTGGCTACAAGCTTAGGAAGGAAACTATCATGGGTCAAATGGGAAAAGGCCGACGAGTTGGCAAAGGCCCATCCAGCTACCAAGGCACCAATGAGATTAAACAAAGCACAATATAGTAAAATAATCATTGCCTTTTTCCAATCCATCTTTTTTAAAAATGCGCCTGCTGTTAGGTACATCATGTTGGATGTAACTAACTCAGCATTTAGAAAAACGATATAAACAAGTCCCCAAGCGAAAACAAATGGGAAAAGGAAATATCCACTACTTGGAACAATATTATTTAATAAATCCGCACCAATGGCTCCAGCAGCTGTACTAAAGGTTAAAAAAGCACCTGCAAACATGGAACGAATAGCATATTTGAACTTACTTTGCTTGAAAAGACTTTCTTTCTTATGGCAATAATAATCTATCTTCGAAATAAACTCTGAAGAACTCATAAACATCTCCTAATTCTTTATATTTGTTATTATAACATAAAAATAAACAAATAATAATTTTTTTAAAATTTAACTCTTTATATCTACTTTAAGATTACACACTTTGTATTATTAGTTATGGTATAAAAAGAGTCAACAACCTCCACCTTTGTTTCAATCTGTCTTTAAAACATTTCTTAAGGATAAAGCTAAAATCATCACCATCCCTCAATGAGAGTATTCCAAAACTAAGTAAGATTACTAGTAACATCATTAAACTTAATATTTTTGATTTTCAGAATATTATAGTAGATTGAATCTAGAATCTCACAATATCTCTTCTAAAATATTTATAGAAATTGCTTTAAATTCCTTAATCAATTTGTTCTTCTATTTCAATATACTATAACAACTGCAATAAACAAATTTTCATAGCTCTAAATATAAAATGGAGAAGACAAGGATTGTCCTCTCCAGATATCATCTTTTCACTGACTTATCTTAACTAAATTGTTTATATGGTTGATTGAAAGCTGTTAAAATTTCATCAGATGTCTGCGAATAATCTTTTGTTTCTTTCAAATCACCTTTTACAATAATACGTTCTGTAGCAGCAAGGTCTTCACAGGTTACTAATGTGATCTCATTGACCCCTTCTCTATCATCAACCTCATCAACACGATCTGGTGTAACACGTTTGACTTCACGTATTTCATAAGTATAAACTTTATTTTTATCAGTTAGATAAATTTTCATACCATTTTTAGCATTATCCAAAGGAGAGAATAACATTTTATTAGCATTATCAACACCAAAAATATGATGACTAGCTAGACTATAATTTCCTTCTCCCATCACTTGGTCACGCTTCATCGTACCAGCACCATAATATAGATTTACGTTATTCAATCCTTTAAAAATCGGCAGATTCATTTCTAATTCAGGAATAGCAATTCCACCAATAACTGGTAATTTTTGAGTATCCCATTGAGAAGCTAACACAGCTTCAGAAGAGATTGCTTTGACCGAGTCAAAATCAAAATTTCCTTCTGTTTCTTGATTTTCTTCTAATTTCTCTTTTGAGACCTGACTAACTTGGTACTTATTCGTATTCCAAACCATAACCATATCACGCAGTTTAGCATTAAAAATCAAAGCAATTGATAATAGAATCAAAAATCCTGCTAAAATATTGATTAGTAAATTTTTACGATTTGTTTTCTTTTTATTCTTTTTATGAGACATTATGCTTCACCTTCTGTTTCGTTTTCTGTCCCAACTTCTTCTTTTTCTGCTGCTGCAACCGTAGTAAAGGTTACAATTTTAGCATCTTGATCCAGGCGCATCACTTTAACTCCCATAGTTGAGCGACCTGTTTGTGAAATATTGGCAACATTGGTTCGAATCATGACACCCGTATCAGTGATAATCATCAAGTCTTCATCGCCTTTAACTGTTAAAAGACCTGATAGAGGACCATTTTTTTCAGCTACATTAGCCGTCTTCATCCCTTTACCACCACGACCTTTTGTTGGATATTCAGTCGCAACTGTACGCTTCCCATATCCTTTTTCAGTAATGATAAGAACTTCATCTTGATCAGTAATTACGCTCGCTCCGACTACTGTGTCTCCCCCACGGAGATTAACACCTTTCACACCAGTGGCGATACGACTCATGCCGCGAACTGCTGATTGATTAAAGCGAACTGCATAACCAAACTTGGTACCAATGATAATATCCGTATCTGCTTCTGTCAACAAGACATTAATCAACTCATCTTCATCCTTTAGATTAAGAGCTTTCAGTCCATTTTGACGAATGTTAGCAAATTCCTTAACACTGGTTCTCTTCACGATACCATGACGGGTTGTGAAGAAGAGATAGGCCTCATCACTGCGTTCAGATTCAACATTGATGATAGTTTGAATACTTTCACCTTCATCCAATTTCAAAAGATTGACTATTGGTAATCCCTTAGCTGTACGGCCATACTCAGGAATTTCATAACCTTTAAGGCGATAGACACGTCCTTTATTTGTGAAGAAGAGCAAATGATCATGAGTGCTAGTTGACACCAACTCTCGGACAAAATCGTCATCTTTGACACCTGTCCCTTGAACACCGCGACCCCCACGTTTTTGAGCAGTAAATTCAGCTTGGTCCAGGCGTTTGATGTAGCCCTTGTTAGAAAGCGTAATCAAGACATCCGATTCTTCAATCAAATCCTCATCTTCGAGGCTTAAGACTTCACCAACCATCAATTCAGTACGGCGTTGGTCACCAAACTTACGTTTGACTTCATCCAATTCATCTTTGATGATTTGAGAAACACGTTCGGGCTTAGCAAGAATATCGGCTAAATCCGCAATCAGAGCTAAGAGGTCATCATACTCAGACTGAATCTTGTCACGTTCCAAACCTGTCAAACGACGAAGACGCATATCAAGGATGGCCTGACTTTGACGTTCAGAAAGCTTAAACTTGCTCATCAACTCAGCTTGTGCTTCCGCATCTGTTTCACTAGCACGGATGATACGAATCACTTCGTCGATGTGGTCTAGTGCGATTAAGAGACCTTCTAAGATATGAGCACGCGCTTCCGCTTTTTCCTTATCAAAACGTGTACGACGAACAACCACTTCTTTTTGGTGCTCAATATATGCATCCAAAATCTGACGAAGAGATAAAATTTTCGGTACCCCATTTTGGATTGCAAGCATATTAAAACCAAAGTTGGTTTGCATCTGGGTCATCTTGAAGAGATTGTTGAGGATAACATTGGCTGAGGCATCGCGCTTGACTTCAATAACGAATCGAACACCTTCACGGTTGGACTCATCACGTACTGCTGTAATCCCCTCAATGCGTTTTTCCTGAACCAAACGAACAATATGCTCGTGCACCTTTGTTTTGTTGACCATGTAAGGAAATTCTGTTACAACGATGCGCTCACGGCCAGTCTTAGTTTCTTCGATTTCAGTACGAGAACGAAGAACAATCGAACCTTTACCTGTTTCATAAGCCTTATGGATACCTGATTTCCCCATGACAAGGGCACCAGTTGGAAAATCTGGCCCAGGTAAGACTTCCATCAAATCCTTAGTGGTCACTTCAGGATTGTCCATGACCAACTTCACAGCATCAATGGTTTCTCCAAGGTTGTGAGGTGGAATATTGGTTGCCATCCCAACAGCAATACCAGTTGCTCCATTAACCAAAAGGTTTGGAAAACGTGCTGGCAAGACCAAGGGTTCACGTTCATTGGCATCATAGTTATCAACGAAATCAACCGTATTTTTATTGATATCACGAAGCATCTCCAGAGCAATCTTGCTCATACGTGCCTCAGTGTAACGCTGAGCGGCAGCACCATCACCATCCATGGAACCAAAGTTCCCATGACCATCTACAAGCATGTAACGGTAGCTCCACCATTGAGCCATACGAACCATAGCTTCATAGATAGAGGAATCCCCGTGTGGGTGATATTTACCCATGACATCCCCAGTAATACGAGCAGATTTTTTATGGGGTTTGTCTGGGGTAACACCTAATTCATTCATTCCATAGAGAATGCGACGGTGAACAGGCTTCAAGCCATCTCGAACATCAGGAAGAGCCCGCGCTACGATAACACTCATGGCGTAATCGATAAAGCTTGTTTTCATCTCCTTTGTCAGATTGACATTCACTAAATTTCTATCCTGCATTAATAAATGCCTCATTTCACAATTAGTAACTAAATATATTATACCACAATGTCTGCCATATTTCAGGTATCTAGAACCACTAAAACGTTTACATCAAGAACTGCAAGGCATATCCGTGACAAAGCATTTTAAAAGTGATAAAATTAAAATAACTGGGGAAATCCCTGAATAAAATTAAGGAGATGTTTAGACAAATGACACTAACTAAACAACACAAAAAGTTATCCTTGTTGGTGATGGTGCCGTAGGTTCATCTTACGCTTTCGCTCTTGTTACTCAAGGAATCGCACAAGAACTTGGTATTATTGAAATTCCTCAATTGTTTGAAAAAGCTGTTGGTGATGCTGAAGACCTTAGCCACGCGCTTGCATTTACTTCACCAAAGAAAATCTACGCTGCTAAGTACGAAGACTGTGCAGACGCTGACCTTGTTGTCATCACTGCCGGCGCTCCACAAAAACCAGGTGAAACTCGTCTTGACCTTGTGGGTAAAAACCTTGCAATTAACAAATCTATCGTTGAGCAAGTTGTTGCTTCAGGTTTTGATGGTATCTTCCTTGTTGCAGCTAACCCAGTAGATGTCTTGACTTATTCAACTTGGAAATTCTCTGGATTCCCTAAAGAACGCGTTATCGGTTCAGGTACTTCACTTGACTCAGCTCGTTTCCGTCAAGCACTTGCTGAAAAAATTGGTGTAGATGCACGTTCAGTTCACGCCTACATCATGGGTGAACACGGTGACTCTGAGTTTGCCGTTTGGTCACATGCTAACGTTGCCGGTGTAAAATTGGAACAATGGCTGCAAGCTAACCGTGACTTGGATGAAGCGGACCTTGTAGAACTCTTCATCTCAGTTCGTGATGCTGCTTACTCAATCATCAACAAAAAAGGTGCAACATACTACGGTATCGCTGTAGCCCTTGCTCGTATTACAAAAGCTATCCTTGATGATGAAAATGCTGTTCTTCCACTTTCAGTATTCCAAGAAGGTCAATATGGAGTTGAGAACGTCTTTATCGGTCAACCTGCTATCGTTGGTGCCCACGGTATCGTTCGTCCAGTAAACATCCCATTGAACGACGCAGAAACTCAAAAAATGCAAGCATCTGCAAAAGAATTGCAAGCTATCATTGATGAAGCATGGAAAAATCCTGAATTCCAAGCAGCTTCAAAAAACTAATCTAGCTATAGACAACTCCTTGAATCATCAGGGGGTTGTTTTTTCTGTATTTAAACTTAATATCTGTTTTACGTTCGCTTCTACAAGACAGCGTATCTTGTGTAAGCCATAAAAAACAACTGTAATCTATACTCACATTACAAATGTCATGAAACAAGCAGTGATTGATTCACTTGATACTGTCTCATTAAATATCAAGTAAAAAGTTGTGCCCCATAGACAAAAAAATAGCCCATCATACAGGCTATAAGCTTGATATGATAGGCTTTTTCAATTTTGATTAGCGGACTGTACGGATACGCATTGTATTTGTACGAACAGCTTCTCCTACTGGTACACCAGCAACGATAACGATATCATCACCTGATTCAACAAGACCTGCTTCTACCGCTTTACGTTCAGCAATTTCGAACATATCGTCAGTTGATGATGGAGCATCTGTTAACATTGGGATAACACCCCAGTTCAACATCAAGCCACGTTCTGTCAATTCGTCGAATGTCAATGCCAAGATATCAGCATTTGGACGGTATTTAGAAATCAAACGTGCAGTGTGTCCAGTCTTAGTAAGAGTTACAACCAATTTAATGTCCATTGAGTTAGTAGCATCTTTAACAGCTGAAGCCATTACTTCTGTCTTAGAGTTACGTTCGAATGAATCTGAGTTCAAACGTCCGTATTCGTTAAGAAGAGTTTGAGCATTCTTGTCGATAGTAGCCATTGTAGTTACTGACTCAAGTGGGTATTTACCGTTTGCAGACTCACCTGAAAGCATTGTAGCGTCAGTTCCATCGATAACAGCGTTAAATACGTCTGATACTTCTGAACGAGTTGCACGTGGTTTTTCAGTCATTGTTTCAAGCATGTTTGTTGCAGTGATAACAACTTTACCTGCAGCATTGACTTTCTTGATGATCATTTTTTGGTAAACTGGAACCATTTCAAATGGTACTTCGATACCCATGTCACCACGAGCGATCATGATACCATCAGCAGCTTCGATGATTTCATCCAAGTTGTCGATACCTTGTTGGTTTTCGATTTTAGCGAACAATTGAACGTGTCCGTTACCAGTTTCTTTACAGATTGCACGAACTTCGTTAACGTCTTTTGCAGTACGTACGAATGAAATCGCGATGAAGTTGATACCTTGTTCAAGACCAAAGCGGATGTCATCGTTATCACGTTCAGCAAGAGCTGGGAAAGGAATTTTAGTGTTAGGAATGTTAACACCTTTTTGTTTAGCAATTACGCCATCGTTTTCAACTTCAACTTCAAATTCACGAGCCACATCATCTTTAGCAACCACACGAAGACCAAGTTTACCATCGTCAACCAAAACTTGACGCCCAACTTCAACATCATCATAGATATCAAGAGCACCAGCAACGTTCAATGCAATCACATCACGAGTTGATTTGATTCCTTGCTTAGTAGCAACACGGATTTTTTCACCAGTTGTGTAAGAGTACTCTTTTGCATCTCCTTCAAACAATTCAGTACGGATTTCTGGTCCTTTTGTATCAAGAAGGAAACCAACTTTTTTACCTGCAAGTTTTTCAGCAAGTTTAACAGTTGCCATACGGTCACCTTGCTCTTGGTGGTCACCGTGTGAGAAGTTGAAACGGAATGTGTTAGCACCAGCTTCAATCAATTTAGCAATGTTTTTAGCTGAAGCTTCAACATCAAGTTTTTCACCCCAGTATCCGTCATCACCGAATTTTTTACCACCACGGATTTCTACCGCAGGTCCCAAAGTTGCAACGATTTTTACACGTTTGTTCATGATTTTTGTGACTCCTTTATATATATAACCTTTTTGGTCTTATTAACTAAATTATAAATTATGACAAGCTCTTATTCAAGCTAGATAGTTCAAGATCAGCCTTGTGTGGGTTGTTAACCACAATCTTACCATCTGCAGTCAAGCTGAACAATGCTCCTTCTTCTGCAGTTCCAAGAATTGGGTTTTCAACCATTTTCTCATTACGGATACCAACCGCAACACCACCGATACCTTCTTTAAGAAGTTTAACGGCATGAGCACCCATACGTGATGCTAAAACACGGTCACGCGCAGTTGGAGAACCACCACGTTGAATATGTCCAAGTTCTGTCACACGAAGGTCGCTTGTATCTCCAGCTTCTTTCAGTTTTTGACCAAATTCAGCCGCTGACATCACACCTTCAGCCAAGACGATGATATTGTGTTTTTTACCACACTCATAACCAGCTTTGATACTTGCTACGATATCTTCCATCTTGAAGCCTTCTTCAGGGATGATAATTTCGTCAGCACCAGTTGCGATACCTGCCCAAAGAGCGATATCACCTGCGTTACGTCCCATAACTTCGATAACAAAGTACGACGGTGACTTGATGATGTATCACGAATCTTATCGATAGCGTCCATAGCAGTAGTAACCGCAGTATCAAAACCGATTGTGAAGTCAGTACCAACGATATCGTTATCGATTGTACCTGGAAGACCGATAGCTGGGAAGCCATGTTCAGTCAAACGCATAGCACCGTGGTAAGATCCGTCACCACCGATAACCACTACGCCTTCAATCCCGTGTTTTTTCAATTGCTCAATCCCTTTAAGTTGCCCTTCAAGTTGAGCAAACTCTGGGTAACGAGCTGAGTGAAGGAAAGTACCACCACGAGAAATGATGTCTCCTACTGAAGCAGCATCTAGGGGATGAATTTCACCAGCAACCATTCCAGCATATCCATCATAGATACCAAAAACTTCCATTCCTTCTGAAATTGCTTGACGAACAACTGCGCGGATGGCAGCGTTCATACCAGGGGCGTCTCCACCACTAGTCAAAACAGCAATACGTTTCATTTAGTTTATGCTCCTTTTTCTTTTAACATTCCTACTGATTATATCACATTTAAATGGAAAATTCTTCTATTTTCCGTAATTTTAGTGATAAATCGTTTTCATAGCAATTTTATCCAATTTCGCTTCTAATTCATTGGATTTAGTCACAAAATATTGGGAAGAAACAATTGTTTTCTGTTCCTCTTCATACCTTATGATGACTGGGATTGGGCCTTTATACTGGTCTAAGATGTTTGAAATTTCTTTATCATATTCATGATTTTTAACCTGAATCCAAAATCGTTCAGCCACTGCTTCTTTCAAATCTTGTGCAATCATTTGCAGACGGCCATCACGTGACTGGATTTTTCCTTTTATATAGTAGAAGGCTCCCTCTTTTATTTCCTGCCCAACCTGACGATATAAGTCTGAAAAGAGAGTGACATCCAATTTTTTCTTGCTATCATCCACCTGTAAGAAAGCCATATTTTCACCCTTTTTGGTACGAATTACTTTTATCTTCTGAACTTCAACCAAAATAATAGCGTAGCTATTTTCTGACAAATTTCCGATTGGGGTAATCGGGTAAATAGCTTTACTTGCAATAGTTTGTAGGGGATGTTTGCTGACACCTATCCCTAAAAGCTCTTGTTCCATATAGAATTTTTCTTGTTCAGTCCAATCTTCCGATTCCTGCCAGCTATAAATTGTATCACCAAACAAGCTTCCCAACTCTTTCACAAATTCAAATAGATTATCTAAATTATTGAATACTTTTTGACGATTTTTTTCAAATGAATCGAAAAGACCAACTTTTACCAAAGGTTCCAGCAAAGGAAGTTTCAGATAATTATCAGGTAATTTAGCTACAAAATCTTCAATGTTCGAATAGGGTCTATTTTCAATTATCCAAAGCGCCAAATCTTTGCTGACTCCCTTAATCGATTTCAGACCTAGATAAATGGACTTATTCGCAATTTTATCGTGATAGGGAATAGTGTTGATGGACAGAGGAGCTACTTCAAAACCTGCTTCTAATGCATCTGTTAGGTAATCACTATTGGCAGAATTCAACATGATCTGATAAAAGATAGCTGGATAATGCGTTTTGAAATAGGCCAACTGGAAGGCCAAGGCTGAGTAAGCATAGGCGTGTGACCTGTTAAAACCATAACCAGCAAACTTCTCCATAACATCAAAGACCTGCTCTGCTTTTTCCACAGTATGACCAGCTTCTAATGCCCCTTGAATAAAGGATTCCCTCATCTCATGCATGGCAGAGGCATCCTTTTTCCCCATAGCACGACGCAAAATATCGGCTTTCCCAAGACTAAATCCAGCAAAACGCTGGGCAACCTGCATAACCTGCTCCTGATAGAGCATAATGCCGTAGGTTGGAGCCAAAATATCCTCCAGTACTTGATCCAGAACAGTCACTTCTTCCTGACCATGCTTTCTTGCCACAAAATTATTGATATAGTCACTTGCACCTGGTCGATTTAGGGAAGTAGTCGCTACGACATCTTCAAAACAGACTGGCTGCACACGCTTAAGCAGGCGAATAGCGCCAGGTTGTTCAAATTGAAAGATACCTTTTGTATTACCAGATGCAAATAAAGCCAGCGTTTCTTTGTCTTCCAAATCGATTTCTTCTATTTTCAGATGAATCCCTTCTGTTTCAGCAAGTAACTCTTGCATTTTTTGGACAAAGGTCAAATTTCGTAGTCCCAGAAAGTCCATTTTCAAAAGTCCACTAGCTTCAACTCCATGGGCATCATACTGAGTCAGTGGAATTTCATCACCATGCTTTAGAGGAATGTAGTCGGTCAAATCTTGGTCACTGATCACAACACCAGCCGCATGGACAGATGTTTGTCTTGGATATCCCTCTATCTTGCAAGCAATTTCAAAGGCTTTTTGGTATTCCAACTTACTATTGATTTGCTGACGAAACTGGAGGTTACCCTCATAGGCTGACTTGAGATTGTCCCGAAAACTGATTTTCTTAGTAATTGCGGATAATTCATACTCGGGCACACCAAAGCGTTTCAAAACATCACGCAGAGCCTGCTTGGCTCCAAAGGTTGAAAAAGTAACGATTTGAGCCGCATGTTTACTACCATATTTATTGCCAACATACCTGATAAAATCTGGACGATAAATATCAGGAATATCGATATCAATATCAGGCATGGTATAGCGTTCACGATTGAGGAAGCGTTCAAAAATCAGATTTTTCTCTACCGGGTCAATCCCTGTAATGTCTAAAGCATAGGAAACCAAGCTACCAACCGCGGAACCCCGTCCCATTCCCATATAGTAGCCATTCGAACGTCCGAAACGCAGCAAATCCCAGACAACCAAGAAATAATCATCAAAGCCCATATCATGAATAACAGCCAATTCTTGGTCTAGACGATCTTGATATTCTTTACTAGTCAACCCCTTCTGAGCAAGTCCCAGCTCAGCACGTTCTCTCAACTCTTCTACTGCTGGTCTCGCTGGATTAAAGCGAGGCAGTTTCAAACTAGTATCCAAATCATAATAAATACCTGAAATAAGTTTTTCTAAATTGTCCAAGGCTTGCGGAAAACGTTCTTGGAATAGTTTCTCTAAAGAACTTGCTGATATAAGGACATCTTGTCGTGAGCGTAAGGGAACTTCTCTGAGTGGTAGATTTTCTTTAATCGCTGTTAACACTTGTAGAACTTCTCTATCCCTGCTTTCAAAAGCATTGACCCGATAAAGGGGCAAGATTGGATGATGAAATTCACTTGCTACTGTTTCTGGATAAACCCCAATATAGTAATCACAGCCTAGTTCCAACGACTCAAATCCATCGAAATAAGGTACAATAACCGCGATATCCTCTAGGTATTGGGACAGGACAGACCAAGTTTTCTCACCCTGCATCTTGGCTGTTGAAAGTTTCATCAACTGCTGATAGCCCACACTAGATAGAGCTAAAAAGCGCAAATTCACTTCCTGCTCATCCACTAAAAGAGTCATTTCAAGCCCTAATAAAGGATGAATGCCGTATTTTTTTGTAACCTCTAGAAAGTCGAAAGCCCCATAAAGATTGTCAATATCCATCATAGCCAAATGAGTGTAGCCATATTCTTTAGCTGCTCTCACATACTTGTCTATTGAAATAACACTCTCCATAAAACTATAGACTGTTTTTGTATCTAGTTGTGCGATCAATTTACACTTCTCCTCTATCCTTCTCACTATATTATACCATTTTTCAAAAAGAGAAAGACAAAAGCATTGAATCCTGTCTATATTTTATCCTTAAAGTAAAATTTTTTGAACGAAAAAAGTAAAAATACATTTAAAGAATCAAATGCTCCGGTAATTTTTTTACTTTTTTATCCCAAGAAATGAATATATCTTTTAAAATAGAAATACATATCCAGTTAATCTATTCATTATGATAACTTGTTTTAGGCTATAGAGTTGTACCTATTTTTTTCATATAAATCATATTCATTATTATTGAATTAATTTCTTTCTCATTTAACGATTCCCTTTATCCTATTTTTTTGATATAATAACCTTAATTATTGTTTTATAAGGAGGTTATATGCGCTTTAATCAATTCAGCTATTTAGCACTTCCAAGAAATACTATTTTATATGAATTAAAAAAGTATGGATTTGATTTTCCATCTGATATGGCAGATAAAAAGATGTTAGAGGCTTTTTTAAGTCGTTTCTTTTTTACTTATAAAGATAGTACCTATCCTCTATCCAGTTTGGCAGTTGATAAAGAAACTGACTTGCTGACATTTTTTCAATCAGAAGATGAATTGACAGCAGATATTTTTTATACTGTTGCTTTTCAACTTTTAGGCTTTTCTTATTTGGTTGACTTCGAAGACAGTGACGTTTTCCGTAAAGAAACTGGTTTTCCCATCGTATACGGTGACTTGATTGAAAATCTCTATCAGTTACTCAATACTCGGACCAAAAAGGGGAATACCCTGATTGATCAACTGGTAAGTGATGGCTTGGTTACTGAGGATAATGACTACCACTACTTTAACGGCAAGAGTTTAGCGACTTTTTCTAGCCACGATGCCATTCGAGAAGTGGTCTACATTGAGTCTAGTGTCGATACTGATCAAAAAGGGCTACCAGACCTAGTCAAGGTCAGCATTATTCGTCCTCGTTATAACGGGCAAATCCCTGCTATCATGACGGCCAGTCCCTATCATCAGGGAACAAATGACAAGGCTAGTGACAAGGCTCTCTACAAGATGGAGGGTGAGCTTGAGGTTAAGTCTGCTCACAAGATCGAGCTAGAGAAACCTCAACTAAATCTCATCCAACCTCAAGGTCAAGCTGAGCTAGTGTCAGAAGCTGAGGAAAAACTAACGCACATTAACGCTAGCTATAGTCTCAACGACTACTTTCTTCCACGAGGGTTTGCTAATCTCTATGTCTCAGGTGTTGGTACCAAAGACTCTACTGGTTTCATGACTAACGGAGACTACCAACAAATCGAAGCTTATAAAAATGTTATCGATTGGCTCAATGGTCGTTGCCGTGCCTTTACTGACCACACGCGCCAGCGTCAAGTCAAGGCTGACTGGTCAAACGGAAAAGTAGCTACAACAGGACTTTCCTATCTAGGTACTATGTCCAATGGTTTAGCAACTACTGGTGTAGATGGCTTAGAAGTTATCATTGCTGAGGCTGGCATTTCTTCATGGTACAACTACTACCGTGAAAACGGTCTGGTAACTAGCCCAGGCGGTTATCCAGGTGAGGACTTTGACTCCCTTGCTGAGTTAACCTACTCTCGTAATCTCTTGGCTGGCGACTATATCCGTGGCAATGAAGCTCACCAAGCTGATTTGGAAAAAGTGAAGGAACAACTAGATCGCAAGACTGGCGACTACAATCAGTTTTGGCATGACCGCAATTATCTGCTCAATGCCCATAAAGTGAATGCAGAGGTTGTCTTTACTCATGGTTCTCAGGATTGGAATGTCAAACCACTTCATGTTTACCAGATGTTCCATGCTCTACCTACTCATATAAATAAGCATCTCTTTTTCCATAATGGTGCCCATGTTTATATGAACAACTGGCAGTCCATTGACTTCCGTGAGTCCATGAATGCCTTATTGACTAAGAAATTACTCGGACAGGAAACGGATTACCAACTTCCTACTGTTATCTGGCAGGACAATACAACTCCTCAGACTTGGTTATCACTTGATAATTTCGGTGAACAAGATAACTTTGAAATCTTCTCACTCGGCCAAGAAGAGCAGGTTATTCAAAACCAGTACTCAGATGAGGATTTTGAGCGTTATGGTAAGACATACCAGACCTTCAATACGGAACTCTATCAAGGGAAAGCCAATCAGATTACTATTGACCTGCCTGTGACTAAAGATCTCCACCTGAACGGTCGCGCTCAGCTCAATCTTCGTCTCAAATCTAGTACAAACAAGGGGCTCTTATCTGCCCAACTGCTAGAATTTGGTCAAAAGAAATACCTACAGCCTTATCCAGCTATTTTAAGTGCTAGAACCATTGACAACGGTCGCTATCACATGCTGGAAAATCTCTGTGAATTGCCATTTAGTGCAACTACACAACGAGTCATTACAAAAGGCTACCTCAATTTACAAAATAGAAATGATTTACTGTTAGTAGAGGATATCAAGGCAGGTGAATGGATGGATGTACAATTTGAACTGCAACCAACTATTTACAAGTTAAAAGAAGGAGATACTCTCCGTTTAGTCCTCTATACTACTGACTTTGAAATCACCATACGTGACAATACCGCTTACCACTTGACTGTCGATCTTGAACAGTCTACTCTTATCCTACCTTGTCAAAAGGTATAATATCAGACTTTCAGTGTTGAAATTTTCCAAGGAAAGCTTAATTACGTGACCATTTGCCTTCCTATAATCAATAACCTCCACTTGAACAGTCGAAAGAAACTACAACTTGGTATCAAATCCAGTTCAAATAAAGGCTGTTAGAAGCCCTACTACTGGAGCTTGAACAAAAGATACCGCCCCATAACCAACATGTGTAACCCTCTATCATACACGCTACCACACCACATGTTGGACAATCTCTGTGAATTCCCGTTTAGTGTAAATTCACAACAAGCCGTGACAAAATGCTACCAAAATTAAATGATTTACTGTTAGTAGAGAACAGCCATGTAGATGAACGAATAAATTTCTCATTCATCTGCACCCAACTAGTGACAAGTTAAAAGCAGGAGATTCTCTCCGTATCGTTCTAAATTACTACTGACTTTCAAATCTTCATACGTGACAATACCGCTTACCACCCGACTGACGATTTCGATCAGTCCATGCTTACTGTACCTTGTACAAGGAGTAAATTTTATGAATAAATCTGAACACCGACACCAACTCATACGAGCTCTTGTAACAAAAAATAAGATTCACACACAAGCTGAGTTACAATCTCTTCTTGCCGATAATGACATTCAAGTTACACAAGCAACTCTTTCAAGAGATATTAAAAGTATGAATCTCTCAAAGGTGCGTGAGGAAGATAATTCCTACTACGTTCTCAATACTGGTTCCATCTCAAAATGGGAAAAACGTCTTGCAATCTACATGGAAGATGCTCTCGTCTTGATGCGCCCAGTTCAAAACCAAGTCCTACTAAAAACCCTTCCTGGACTTGCTCAATCCTTTGGTTCTATCATTGATGCTTTGAACTTCCCTGACGCTATCGCTACCCTCTCTGGTGACGATGTCTGTCTTGTCATCTGTGAAGATGCAGAGGCTGCACAAAATTGCTTTGAAGAATTGAAAAAATTCACCCCACCATTTTTCTTTGGTGAGTAAACAGAAACTAAACTCAAAATCTGCAAAAGTCTCAAAATTTTAAACAGCATTGTATTGATGTCGGATAACATCCGGCAAATACAGTGTCTCATTTTACTGAAAAGTAAGCTGTGCAGTTTAATAAAACAAAAAAGAGAAATCTAACTCATACTTGATTACAAAAGCTCCCCTTATAGTGGACAGTGAAAAAACAAACATTCACTAGAAACTATAGGGGGAGTCTTCATATATCTAAAAGAAACTCTAAATCCGTTTCATCTTGATATATAGTAGATTGAAACAAGATGTGAACAAGTTTATTGAGAAATTCAAATTAATTTCATGTTTTAGAAGTAGTATTGTACTATTCTAGATTCGATTCACTATAGTATAGAAAAAAGCCATCAAGTGATGACTTTATCAATGAATTCTAATGATTATCCTCTCCAATTTTATCTTTTGTTAAACTCAATATAAGTGACAAAGAGAAATTTATTGCTGCAATACTTTTCTTGGTTTGGTACCTTCAGCTGGACCAATGACACCTGCCATCTCAAGCTCTTCCATGAGACGGGTCGCACGATTAAATCCAACTGACAAACGACGTTGAATCATGGATGCGCTGGCTTTCTGAGTTTCAATGACTAGAGCTTTGGCTTCTTCAAAAAGCGGATCTCCACCAGATTCACCATCTGAAAATTCTCCTTCATTTTCAGAAACCTCACCTGGGTCAAAACTCTCATCGTAGTCCGCATCTGCCTGAGCCTTGATAAAGTTTACGATGCGTTCAACATCATCATCCGAGATAAAGGATCCTTGGAGACGAACTGGATGATTTTCATCAATCGGTTTAAAGAGCATGTCTCCTCGACCAAGCAGTTTCTCAGCCCCATTTTCATCCAAGATCGTACGGGAGTCTGTCCCTGATGAAACCGCAAATGCGACACGAGAAGGAACATTGGCCTTAATCAGACCAGAGATGACATCAACGGATGGACGCTGAGTTGCAAGAATCATGTGGATACCTGCAGCACGCGCCTTCTGTCCAAGACGGATGATAGCATCTTCTACTTCCTTGCTGGCTACCATCATGAGGTCAGCCAACTCATCGACAATCACGACAATGAGTGGCAGCGGAATCTGTTTGTACTCAGACTGGGCATTGAACTCTTCTACCTTGGCATTAAAGCCTGCAATATTACGGACTCCTACCTTGGCAAAGAGTTCATAACGATTTTCCATCTCGTCCACAACCTTTTGCAGGGCCTTGCTGGCCTTGCGTGGATTGGTCACAACTGGAATCAAGAGATGAGGAATGTCATTGTAAACAGACAACTCAACCATCTTGGGATCGACCATCATAAACTTAACTTGGTCTGGTCTCGCTTTCATGAGAATGCTGGCGATAATGCCGTTAACTGCGACCGACTTACCTGAACCCGTTGAACCCGCGACGAGCAAGTGGGGCATTTTAGAAAGGTCAAAAGCTCTTGCGGTACCATTAACAGCCTTCCCTAAAGGAATTTCCAAGAGATTTTCAGCTTTCGTTTGAGATTGTTCCCAAAGTTCACGGAAAGACACAGTGGCAATCTCGGAGTTAGGCACCTCAATTCCGACCAGGGATTTCCCAGGGATTGGTGCTTCGATTCGGACATCCTTGGCTGCCAAGGCTAGAGCGAGGTCATCTGCGAGATTGGAAATGCGATTGACCCGTACACCCACTGCTGGCTTGACTTCATACTTGGTCACTGATGGCCCAATTTCAGCCCGTTCAACTGTTACCTTGATACCAAAGCTAGCAAAGGTTTCTTCTAGAATTTTGATATTTTCTCGAACGATTTTCTTCTCTTTAGACTGGTCTTTGGGTTTATCAGGTGCAAAGAGTTGTAAGCTTGGGAGTTTGTATTCGAGGGCTTCCTTGGCTGAAAAATCGACCTGAACATCTTCGTTATCAGAGCCATCTTCCTGTTCAGGGAATTCAAGTTCAGCTTGAGGCAGGATGATTTCTGGTTCTACCCACTCTTCTTCTGGAATAGGAGGAACATCAAGCACAACATCATCAGTCAGAATTTCGCCTGTTTCCATATCAACAGGAGGCATATTAAGCAAGCCTTTCTCAGCCTCTTCTTTTTCTAATCTAGCCTCTTCCTCAGCCTTTTGGCGAGCTTTTTCTTCTTGTTTGACAAAGCGTTCCTCTTTTCGACGCTCATGTCCTTCCCTCCATTTGGCAAATCCTCTACTGAAAAATTCAGCAATATCATAAACAGACCAAGGACTGATTAGGAGAGCGCCTGCTAAAATCAAGATAGAACCAATAAAGTAAGTACCGATATTTGAAAAGAGAAAGGCGGTTGGCATATAAAGAGCGACCCCAATCAAGCCCCCTCCAGCAAAACTGGTCGTTCGAAAACCAGTCAAATCCGTCACAACCTGAGCCATGGTTCCTTTTAAAACCGACTTGTCCAAGCCATATTTCCAAACCAAGTAGGCCTCAAAAATCAAGAGCAAGCCTGCAAATATAGTGAAAAAGCCAGATAGGAGCCCTTCCTGTTTTCGTATCCACTTGAAAAAGAAGAGATAGATCAAGAGGGCAAATATTGCCAGATAAGCTAGGCTACCCACCAGCAAGCGAATTAAATTGTAAAGGGTGATACCTGCAGCCCCTAATTTGAAGGCTGCGAAAATCAATAAAAAGCGCGATTCCCAACGAAATCAACATCCGTTGAATCGCTTCTTTTCTTTCGAGTTCTGCTTTAGACGGTCTCCGTCTTGTTTTACTTGTATTCTTGTTTGTCATTCTTCTATTATAGCATATTTCACAGGCATTTCGGAAAGAGAAAAAGACTGCACCAAACGGTCCAATCTTTTCATTTTCTATCTAAGTTTTATGCTTGTGGTTTGCGTAGGTAACCATAGACTACACCACTTACGATTGCTCCTACCAAGACAGAAACGAGGTAAAGGAGGGCATTTGAAGTAAGGGCGATAACGAAGATTCCTCCGTGTGGCGCCATGAGTTTGATACCAGTAAGACCAACAAGGCCACCTGCTACTGCTGAACCAAGGATGAAGCTTGGGATAGCACGAGCTGGGTCAGCTGCACCAAATGGAATCGCTCCCTCAGTGATAAATGACAAGCCCATGATGATGTTTGTCAAACCAGAGTTACGTTCTTCCTTAGTAAATTTATCTTTGAAAAGAAGAGTTGCGACAAAGATTGCAAGTGGTGGCACCATTCCTCCAGCCATAACTGCTGCCATAGCCACAGAACCACCTGAAGAAACAGTCGCTGCAAGCGTACCTGTACCAAAGACATAAGCTGCTTTATTGACTGGTCCACCCATATCGACAGCCATCATTCCTCCAAGAACGATACCAAGAAGGACAGCTGAACCTCCTCCAAGACCGCCTAGGAAGTCATTCATAGCAGTGTTGATTGCTGCCATTGGGATATTCACAGCTAGCATGACAAATCCAGTCAAGATTGTTCCAAGAAGTGGCAGGAGAAGAATGGATTTAGCACCTTCAAGTGAACGAGGAACTTTAACGTATTTCTTGATAGCAAGAACCAAAGCACCTGCGATAAATCCACCAACAAGGGCACCTAGGAAACCAGATGAGACACCTGCAAGAGTTGAAGTTGCTTCACCACCTGCGGCATAAGGAATTTTACCAAAGGCAAAACCTTCTTTGGCAATAGCACCAGCCACGAAACCTGCTACCAAACCTGGTTTTTCAGCGATAGAGTAGGCAACATAACCTGCAAAGACTGGAAGCATCAAACCAAAGGCAGCTCCACCAATTTTCATGAACATAGAAGCTAGCTCATGGTAGGAACCAAGATTACCAAGATTTTCATTTGGAACACCCAAAGCACCGTCAATCAAGAAGGCAAGGGCAATCATGATACCACCACCGATAACGAATGGCAACATTTGAGATACACCACTCATCAAGTGTTTGTAGAAGGCACCACCAAGGCTTTGTTTTTCGTTAGAGGCTGTTGCAGCTTTTGGACCATTAGCAGCACGGTAGACTTCAGCATCTCCAGAAAGAGCCAAGTTGATCAACTCTTCTGTCTTGCGGATACCGTCAGCAACTGGACGATTGATCAATGGTTTGCCATCGAAACGATCCATTTCAACGGCCTTGTCTGCCGCAATGATAACAGCTTTAGCCTTGCGGATATCTTCTGCAGTTAGTTGATTTCCAACACCGCTAGCACCGTTGGTTTCGACCTTAATTCCAACACCCATTTCAGTAGCTACTTTTTGAAGAGCTTCTTGGGCCATGTAAGTGTGGGCAATACCTGTTGTACAAGCTGTAACAGCAACGATAAAGTCACCAGAGTCATTGGTAGGTGCTTGAACAGGTTCCTCAGTTTTTTTCTGAAGCTTGGTCAAAAAGCTCAATGACTTGGTCAGCTGATGTTGCTTGGCGAAGTTTGTCAGCAAAACATCTTTCATCAAGTATTGAGACAATTCTGCCAAGGCAGCCAAGTGAGTGTCATTGGCACCTTCTGGAGCTGCAATCATAAAGAAGAGGTCAGTTGCTTGTCCATCCAAGCTCTCGTAGTCAACACCCTTGTTTGACTTGGCAAAGAGAACTGTCGCTTCTTTTGACAGCAGCGTTTTTTTGCTGTGAGGCATAGCGATTCCGTCACCCAAACCTGTAGAAGTCAGAGCTTCACGCGCCAAAAATTCCTTCTTTAAAAGTTTCAAAAATCTGTCACATAACCGTGGTCTGTCAAGCTTTTTAATCATCTCGTCGATGACAGCTGTTTTTTCAGTTGCCTGCAAATCCAGCAACATGACATCTTTTCTCAATAGGTCTTGAATTTTCATCGTTTTTTTCTACCTCAACTTTTTCATATGTTTCTTTAATAAATTCTGCCGTTGCCAAGTCATCTGAGAATGTGGTTGCCGTTCCGCAAGCCACTCCCCATTTGAAGGCTTCTACTGCGTCTTTGGATTTGACAAATTCACCTGTAAATCCAGCGACCATAGAATCACCAGCCCCAACTGAATTTTTTTCACTGTTCCCTTTGATTGGTTTAGCGAAAGTAAGCTCCCTCAGATGTTACCAGAAGGGCACCGTCGCCAGCCATAGAGATAATGACGTTTTTGAGCACCTTTAGCCAGTAACTCACGAGCGTATTTCTCAATTTCATCTAAACTTTCGAGTTTCACTCCAAAAATCGCTCCAAGTTCATGATTGTTTGGTTTAACCAAAAGTGGCTGGTAGTCCAAACTATCAATCAAGGTCTGTCCTTCAAAGTCACAAACCACTTGCGCACCCGTCTGGCGCGTCAAGGCAATCAAATCCTTGTAGATAACATTGCCTAGATTTTTAGCACTTGAACCAGCAAAGACAACTGTATCTTCTGCTGTTAAACTAGACAAAATAGCTTTCAATTCTTCTAGCTGAGCTGGTTCAACAGTTGGACCCGTTCCGTTGATTTCTGTTTCTTGGTCTGCTTTAATCTTGACATTGATACGAGTATCTTCTGCCACTTGGACAAAGCGCGTCTCGATTTCTTCCTCTGCCAGAGTATCTGTGATAAATTTACCAGTAAAACCTCCGATAAATCCAGTCGCTGTATTTGGAATATCCCAAGCGTTTCAAGACACGACTGACATTGATTCCTTTCCCACCAGCAAACTTATCATCACTGTCCATACGATTGACACTACCGACTTGGACTTGGTCCAAACGAACGATATAGTCAATGGATGGATTGAGTGTGACTGTATAAATCATACTTCTATTACCTCCGTTTTCTCCTTAATAGCCTGCAAGAGCTCATGCCCTTGACTTGTGATAACAATTGCTCGTTTGAGTGGTGCTACCTTGGCAAAGCAAGTTTGTCCAATTTTTGACGAATCTACCAAAACATAGGTCTGTTTGGCATTCTCCAAAATAGCACGCTTCACAGCTCCCTCCTCCATATCAGGAGTCGTATAATAACCATCGTCCACACCATTCATCCCGATAAAAGCACGGTCAAAGTGCAATTGGTTAATCTGGTTAAGAGCAACCCCCCCGATGCTAGCATCTGTCGCCATCTTGACACTTCCTCCAACCATGACAGTTGGAATCTGCTTTTCAACCAACTGAACGGCATGGTGAATCGAGTTGGTCACAACTGTAACATTCTTATTAACCAATTCATGAATCAAAAAGGCTGTCGTTGTTCCAGCATCGATAAAGATGACATCTTTTTCTTTAATAAGAGAAGCTGCCTTCTGAGCCAGCAACTTCTTCTCTTGAAGGTTTTTGACAGATTTTTCTTGAATGGTTTCTTCTTCCTGCAAGAAGTGGGGCAATTCTGCTCCACCATGCACGCGACGAAGCTTGTTTTCTGCTTCCAACTCATCCAAGTCTCTTCGAACCGTTGATTCTGAGGTCTCTAGCAAACTAACTAATTTTTCTAGAGAAACTACATGATGTTGATGTAACTCCTCTAAAATCAGCTGTTTCCGCTCTGTTTTTAACACTGAATCACCTCCTGTTATCGTTTACACTATTCATTCTATCACACTTTCTTTCAAAGTCAAGCATTTTTTGTCATTTTCTTTCAAATTCTATCATTTTTCTTATTTCTAGAATTTTTATTGCAAGATAAGAGCCTTTATGGTAGACTATTTGAGTAAGTATTGGAAGATTACTCAAGAGGCTTAAGAGGCCGTGTTGGAAACGCGGTAGGCGTGTAACAGCGTGCGTGGGTTCGAATCCCATGTCTTCCGTAGAAAAGAACAATTATTTCTAGGATGCAACAAATGTTGTATCTTTTTTTATCGCTTTTTTAAAAATAGGGTCTGTTTTAGTGTCTATTTGTGACTCCTTTGTTGTATCCTTTTTCGCAAAAGAATGCCAAGGAATACCAAAGACAAAAATAAAAAACGTTGATTTAACAACGTTTTACCAAGGAATGCAAAAGAATGCAAAGGAATAATGGAGCCGGTGGGAGTCGAACCCACGTCCAAACACCTGCCAACATATTTGTCTACAACCATAGGTTATGTATTAGTTTAACAGTCCCTCGACACATAACTCAAGCCTAGAAACTGCGAGTCTATCAATCTCTTATCAAGCCGCTAGACAAGACTTGATCGTATCTCGCTAATAATAAGACCTGTCATTGAACACGAGCAATCCAAATCGGGTCACGCCTGCTGGTTTTTAGGCAGCTAGAGCGTAAGAAGTGTTATTTTTTGCAGTTATATTTAACTGAGCGTTTACGTCGCCACACGAGTCGCAAAATATGCCTCATAATGCCTGTCGAATCCGTAACGACCCCAAAAGACAATAAAACAATTATACCTTATCTAACACAAAAATGCAAAAAGAAATCGACTAACTACAAAAGATAGTCTTTCAAAGCTTTGGTCAAAACCTGATAACCAGTAACACTAAGGTGCAACCCATCAGTTGTATATTCTTTTTTGAGTTGGCCTTCCTGGTCTGTCAAACTATCAAAAACCGGCACAAATTCAACCTGCATATAGGCAAAAGCAAGTTCTTTATAGGCTTGATTCCATCTCTGAATTTTTTCATTCGTGCGGATATAGACTGTCTTCTTGTACACCTCTCCCTCATTGACTGGCAAAATGGAAAGCAATTTAATCTCAGTCAATGGATAATCGCGAGCAATAGACTGTATGATAGCTTCGAGATTATTGAGAGTCTCATTCAAAGGCACATCTTTTCCAATATCGTTCGTCCCAATTAAAAGGACAATTTTATCTACCGCCCCACCGTACAGATGCGCATCCAGATTCTCTAATAACAGTCCTGTCTGATAACCTCGAATGCCTCGATTGACAATCGTCTTCGAAGTTCCAAATAGCTCCTGTATAGGATAATACTCGACAATGGAATCCCCAATAAAAAGAACATCTGGCTCTAGAACAGAAACTTGATTTAGGTGACGATACTTGGTTTGGATTTTTTCTTGTTCCTTTAGGAGCCAATTTTCTAATAACTGTACTGCCACTTCATTCTCCTTTTTCTAACCAGTTTTCCAAGACTTGGTAAACTCCTCCTTGGCTGTTGGCTGGCGCTAGAGCAGTTGCCACAGCTTTGGCTTTACCATCAGCATTTCCATCGCATAGGCAATTCCAGCCATTTCAAGCATTTCAACATCATTTTCACTGTCACCAAAAGCCATAATTTGTTGGGGGTTCAAGTCCCAACGCTTGAGTAATTCTTCCAAGCCCCATGCTTTATGAATCCCAGCTTGAAGGATATCAATGCAACCATAGCCACTCGATACAGCACGAACACAGCCATCAAAGAGGTCATTGATTTCTTCCAAAACCGAACTCAAACGTTCCTCACCAACAACCATACTCATCTTGAGCACACCACCAAAGAGGTCAGGGGTTAATTCATCCACAAACTGCATCCGTTGGTAGAATTTTTCAATCATTTCTGGAGTCATAAAACTTTCAAGATCTGTAAAAATCGTACCTTCCTTTACGAAACCACCCTTCATCCCCGTTACAACAAACTGGTCCTGACACGCTCGACCCTTGAAATGAGCCAAAGCCTTGTCAACAATGGCATCATCCCAAGTCTGTGCCTGAATCAATTCATTGTTTTCAAAAATACGAGCACCGTTGGCAACAACCAGAACCACTCGATCCACCAAATGCTCCAGTAGTTGCCTCATGCGGTGAATTTCATTGCCCGTCGCGATGACAAAACGAATGCCCCTTTGATCCAACTGATCTAAAATCTTTTCCAAACGTGGGAGATCCAGCTGGCCTCTAGCATCCAGCAAGGTCCCATCCATATCTGTCGCAATTACTTTAATCGTCATTTACTTTCCTCTGGATTCAAGTTAGTCCCACTTTAATCCCACATGTTCGTTCATTTCTTTATAGGCTGTATCAATTCGTTCCTTAGTTGCTTCATCTAACTGATCACGATGACTACCACCCTCTATGAAATCTTCCAAGATATAGGTTTGATAATGATATAAAGGATAGCCTTCTGGTGAAAAGGTTCCCTTTGGTGTTCGATTGACCCAAGTAGGATGAGCTTTAGCTGTTCCGATAGTTGTTTTTCCATCCTTCTTCTTAATGGTCACGTCCATGAGAACGCCACGTTCAGTCCACTTAGCATTTTCTTCATCTCCCATAGATTCAATCCGTTGATTGGAAATGAAGTTCCCCATTGAATAGATAATGAGTTTCTTGTCTCCATCTTTTTCAACCGTTTCAGATGGTTCCACAACGTGAGGATGCCCTCCAAAGATGATATCCGCCCCCCAATCAATCATCTTGTGATAAAGAGCTTTTTGTTCCTCAGTTGGTTCCAATCGATACTCAACACCCATCTGAGGCATGATAATGGTGATATCTGCTTCCTTCTCTGCACGTTCAATTTCAGCCTTCATCTTATCTTCGTTTAAATCTGAAAGATAACGATTATAGTCTTCCTGAGAAATATACTGCTCAATTCCATTGAATCCATAGGAATAGGCCAAAAGAGCAACCTTGATACCATTCACTTCCTTAATGACCAGCGGAGCCTGATCACGTGGTTCATGCGTATAAACTCCGATTGGAGTAATTCCAGCTTTCTCAATAATATCGGCCGTTGAAATAACTCCCTCAATTTGCGAATCCAAAATATGATTATGAGCTAAATCCAGCACATGATAACCTGCATCCTTAATGGCATCCATAACTTCAGCAGGAGCATTAAAGAGAGGATAACCCGCTAAATAATGATCCTTATTAATGGTTCCTTCAAAATCACCAATAGCTAAATCTGCTTGCTTGAGCCAAGGAGTAACATACTCAAAATTCTCATGAAAGTCATAGGTACCGTCTTCTTTTTTAGCTGAAAAGAAAAGTCCATCGTGGTAGAGCAAATCTCCGTGGGCCATAATTCTGGCAGTTTTTTCCTCTTCCTGCTCCTGAGACTTTTGCTTAGTCCCCTCTTGAGAAATGGTATCCTTTTTTTGACTGGTCAAGGGGATTCCTTGAAAGCTTTCAAACAACAAGACCAAGCCCATTGATAAAGCAACTGCTAGCAAGAGTATCGCCACAAATCCCTTATTACTCCACTTGCGATAACTCCTAAAAAAGTTTACCAAGCCCCTCATAAAACGAAAAGCTAAACCACGCTGATTTCTATCTTGTCTTCTTTGCATCTTCATTCTCCCTACTTTCCTATGCAAGCCTTTTCTTTTTATTATATCACAGATAAGCAATTCTTTCACAATTGAATTCAACTTGCTAGTAAATTTCTAAAAAAGCTTAATGCCGTAATACTTTCAATCCTTATCATTTTGTGATATCATGTAGAGGTAATGAAAGGAGAGAAAATGTCTGCTATAGAACGTATTACAAAAGCTGCTCACTTAATTGATATGAACGATATTATCCGCGAGGGGAATCCTACTCTACGCGCGGTTGCTGAGGAAGTCACTTTCCCCCTGTCTGACCAGGAAATCATCCTTGGCGAAAAGATGATGCAATTCCTCAAACATTCCCAAGACCCCGTAATGGCTGAAAAAATGGGGCTCCGTGGTGGCGTTGGACTTGCTGCTCCTCAGTTAGATATCTCAAAACGCATTATCGCTGTTTTGGTGCCTAATATTGTCGAAGAAGGCGAAACTCCACAGGAAGCCTACGACTTACAAGCCATTATGTATAATCCCAAAATCATCTCTCACTCTGTTCAAGACGCTGCTCTTGGTGACGGAGAAGGTTGCCTGTCTGTTGACCGAAACGTACCTGGCTATGTGGTTCGCCATGCTCGCGTTACTGTTGACTACTTTGACAAAGATGGCGAAAAACACCGTATCAAACTTAAAGGCTATAACTCCATCGTTGTTCAGCATGAAATTGACCACATCAACGGTATCATGTTTTACGATCGTATCAATGAAAAAGACCCATTTGCAGTTAAAGATGGCTTACTGATTCTAGAATAAAGAAAATCCCGTTGCAAGACGGGGTTTTGTGTTATAATAGAGGCATGAAAACAAATGATATTGTCTATGGCGTCCATGCCGTTACCGAAGCCCTCCTTGCAAATACTGGCAACAAACTCTACCTCCAAGAAGATCTCCGAGGTAAGAATGTTGAGAAAGTCAAGGAACTGGCTACAGAAAAGAAGGTATCCATTTCTTGGACTTCAAAAAAATCTCTCTCTCTGAGATGACTGAAGGTGCTGTTCACCAAGGTTTTGTTCTACGAGTATCTGAATTTGCCTATAGCGAGCTAGATCACATTCTTACCAAAACGCGTCAAGAAGAAAATCCTTTGCTATTGATTCTGGATGGGTTAACTGATCCTCACAACTTAGGCTCCATCTTAAGAACCGCTGATGCGACCAATGTTTCAGGTGTCATCATTCCCAAGCACCGTGCTGTAGGTGTTACTCCTGTCGTTGCCAAAACAGCCACAGGTGCTATTGAGCACGTTCCAATCGCTCGAGTGACCAATCTGAGCCAAACTCTGGACAAACTCAAGGATGAAGGATTCTGGACCTTTGGAACGGATATGAATGGTACTCCGTGCCACAAGTGGAATACAAAAGGGAAAATTGCCCTCATCATCGGAAATGAAGGAAAAGGTATCTCTAGTAACATCAAAAAACAGGTTGATGAGATGATTACCATTCCTATGAATGGACATGTTCAAAGTCTCAATGCCAGTGTTGCTGCAGCCATTCTCATGTACGAAGTTTTTCGAAATAGACTATAAAAAAGTTTCCAGTCATCTGATTGGAAACTTTATGATTAACTATGTTCGGTGATAAACTTGTAAGCTTCTTGACCAGCGATAGCTCCATCTCCAACTGCTGTTGTTACTTGGCGAAGGTCCTTCAAGCGAACATCTCCAACTGCAAAGATACCATCAACTGCAGTTTTCATGTGGTTATCTGTCACAATCCATCCTGCCTGATCTTGGATATTCAATTCTTTAACAAAATCGCTAAGAGGGTCCAAACCAACATAGATAAAGACACCACCGAAGGCTTGTTCTGTCACTTGACCTGTTTTCACATTTTCAAATACGACTGATTCTACTCGGTTTTCACCCTTGATTTCCTTGACTACAGAATCCCAGATAAAGCTGATTTTCTCATTCGCAAAGGCGCGGTCTTGTAAAACCTTTTGAGCACGAAGTTGGTCACGACGGTGAACAATGGTAACAGTCTTGGCAAAGCGAGTCAAGAAGAGGGCTTCTTCAACAGCTGAATCTCCACCACCGACTACCAATAAATCTTGATCACGGAAGAAAGCACCGTCACACACGGCACAGTAAGAAACACCACGACTGTTCAGTTCTTCTTCTCCAGGTACTCCCAAAGGACGGTGTTTAGAACCAGTTGCTACGATAACTGTACGTGTTTCATATGTTTGGTCATCAGTAATCACTTTCTTAAAATCACCATGGTCTTCTACATTTTCAACATAGCCATAAATGTGCTCAACACCAAGATTTTCAAGCGGTTCAAACATCTTTTCAGCCAATTCTGGCCCACTAATATTAGCGTATCCTGGGTAATTTTCAATATCAGATGTATTATTCATCTGACCACCTGGCAGACCACCTTCAATCAAGGCTACTTTCAGATTGCTTCGAGCGGCATACAAGGCTGCAGTCATACCTGCAGGTCCAGCACCGATAATAATAGTATCGTACATATAGTTTCCTTCTTTCTTGTTGTAACTATCTTTATTCTAACTCTTTCTTGTCAATCATGCAAGGATTATGCCTTGAAAACAAGAATTAAACTCATAACCGCAAAGGATAATACTGGAACAACCAAGACCCCTATCATAATCATATCATAGAGATGGGCTTGGCGAGCCTTGGCTGTCTTATCAACTCCCGACATGGCTCTTAGTCCAATCCAAATCCCTAAAAAAATCAGGACGAGGATGGTGGTCAAGATCAAACTCTCGAAATATAAAGAAAATAGTTGCAGTAGCATGATTTCTCTCATTTCTATCTTTTTTAAAGAGTAAACTCAGCTAGTCCAGCTAACTGAGTTTTTCTTTATCTATTATATCAAATATAAGTCCGTTTGTAACTAGCGAAGAATTCTTTTGTCCGCTCTTCTTTAGGATGGTGGATAATCTCATCCGGTGTTCCAGACTCAATGATTTTCCCCTTATCTAGGAAAAGAATCTTATCAGCCACTTGGGCTACAAAGGACATGTCATGACTGACCAAAATCATGGTTTGACCTGACTTAGCAGCATCTGCAATAGATTTTTCTACTTCACCGACCAATTCTGGGTCAAGGGCTGAAGTTGGTTCATCTAAGAGCAAAACATCTGGTTTCATAGCAAGCGCACGCGCTAGGGCAACCCGTTGCTTCTGTCCACCTGATAAATGGCGAGGGTAATGGTTTTCACGGTCAGAAAGCCCAACCTTAGCCAACTCTTCCTTGGCAATCTTGGTCGCTTCTTGGTCAGATAATTTCTTGACAACAATCAAGCCTTCTTTCACATTATCAAGTGCTGTACGGCGTTCAAACAAATTAAACTGTTGGAAAACCATGGACAGCTTACGGCGTAGGGCAAGTATTTCTTCTTGAGTAATCTTAGAAAAATCAACTGAGAAATCATCAATCTGAATAGAGCCACTGTCAGGTGTTTCAAGATAATTGAGACTGCGAAGGAAAGTTGATTTTCCAGCTCCTGAAGAACCAATCAAGGCTACAACTTCCCCTTTTTGAATATCCAAGTCCAGATGATCCAAGACAGTCTGTCCTGAAAAGGATTTGCTTAAATTCGAAATCTTAATCATTAACGAAGGTCTCCTTTCACATCTGTTTGCACTGTATCGGGTGCAGAAATAGCCATTTTTCTCTCGATGAAACGACCGAGGCTTTCAATTCCGATATTGACTACCCAATAAACAAGGGCAACGGAGATGAAGCGTTCAAAGTAACGATAATCGGCACCACCCAAAATCTGAGCTTGGGCAAATACTTCCACAACACCCGCACTGAAAGCTAGAGAAGTCCCTTTGGTCAAGCCGATTAGGGAATTGATTAAAGTTGGAGTCGCCACAACTGCTGCATTTGGAATAATCACGCGACGATAAACTTGTGCTCGGGTCATCCCCAGACTGCGTGCCGCCTCAATCTCACCAGGATTGACTGAGAGAATGGCTGCACGAATGGTTTCACTAGCATAAGCCGCCTCATTGAAAGCAAAGGCAACAATCGCAAAAGCAGCGGCTGGAATCGCATTGATATTGAGACCAGTTCCCCATTGCTGATTGAGAGCTTTCAAAGCCAAAGGGATTCCGTAGTAGGTCAACATGAGTTGCACCAAAATCGGTGTCCCTTTTAAGAAACTAACGAAGAAGGCCTGCAAGGGATATAAAATTTTGACACGATTGATTTTCACAATGGCAAAAAGAAGTGCCAAAACCAAGCCAAAAAGAGCACCACCAATTGTCAACATAATCGTTGTTGGAAGTTGTTGGACAATTCTCGGAATTCCATCAAAGACCGAACGCAAGCTAAACAGCTTGCCATCCGGAATCAATTGCATCAAGTTTTGGTACCAATCTGATGCTAAAATCGTTGTAACATTCATAAAAACATCCTCTCCTGATAATGATTCATTCTACCATACTTCTGCCGTCAATGAAATTATTTGCTACGGTCAGGTACAGACTTTGTCTACCTACTAGTTTATCATACTTTGAAACAGGGAGGCTATATATTTTATCTATCAAAGAGATAAGTAAAAACTATTTCAGTCCCAATTCTTCATAAGCTTTTCGATAACCGATTTGCTTAACAGTTCCATTTTCTACTAAAATGGGGCGTTTTAACAACATACCGTCGCTTGCTAGCAACTCGGCTGCTTCTTGGTTTGACAGACTTCCTACCTTATCTTTCAGCCCTAATTCACGGTATTTGATTCCACTGGTGTTGAAAAATTGCTTCAATTCAAATCCTGAGGTTTCTAGCCAGTTTAAAATGACTTCTTGGCTAGGTGTTTCTTCGACAATATGAACGGCTTTATAGTCCACACCGAGTTGATTTAATTCTTGTTTTGCTTTTTTACAAGTTGAACATTTTGGGTATTCGATAAATTCTAACATGTGTTTCACTTTCTATTTTATATCTTTAAAATCTGCGCCTTCATGCTCCAAGAGCCAAGCTTTCTTTTCCACTCCTGTGGCATAACCAGTCAGACGCTTGCCAGCTCCCAGCACACGATGACAAGGTACTAGGATAGACCAAGGATTCCGCCCCACTGCTCCACCAATTGCTTGAGCAGAAGCCACTTGCAAATCTTGTGCTATTTGCCCATAGGTCACTATCTGACCATAAGGAATTTCCTGTAAATAGGACCAAACTCGCTTTTCAAAATCCGTTCCGATTGGAGCCAAAGGCAAGTCGGATAAATCCTGAGGCTTGCCTTTAAAGTAAGCATCTAAGCAAGCAATAACTGGATCTAAAATGGGATGACTAACAACTGCTTCTATCGTTTCATCTCCTAGTCCCCTCTCAAAATGCTTCTGCTCCTGCACCCAAATGCCATACAGATATTGCTCGTCGGCAACCAAAGACAAGGTTCCTATTGGCGAAGAGTAGAGCATTTTTACGTACTTCTTTTGCATTATTTCTTCAATTTTTGATAGGCCAAGCGTTCACCATCAACTGGAACCTTACCAACCTGTTTAAAACCGAGTTTTTCAAAAATATGCTGCATGGCCTTGTTTGCAACATGCGTATCTGAGCGAAAATCTAGATAGTCAAAACCTTCAATTAAGCCCTCTAGGAAAGTCTGAGCAACCCCCTGTCCCTGGACATCTGCTGCCACAGCAATACGGTGAAAGACTAGGTACTCTGACTCTCCAGCTTGCCAGTTTCCTTCATAAATGGCTTCATAGGCTGCCTCTGGACTCTTGGTCACAGCTGCATAAGCTAGTAGTTCTCCCTCTTCCAAGGCTACGTAGGCTTGACCTGAGATAATATCCTCAATAATAACATCAGCATTTGGATAGCCATTTTGCCACTGGTCACTACCAGCATCCGCTAAACATTTTTTAGCATCCTCCATCACCTGCATGATGGCATCTACTTCATTTGGAAAAGCTAAACGAATCTCCATCTTTTCTCCTCATTTCTGACTAGTTTCTCCCATCATAGCATAATTTAAGTCTTTCTACAAGCAGTTAAAACTTGACTTTCTGTTTTTATTATTTTATAATCTAGTTATCAAAAACTAGATAAAAAAAGGAGTTTGAAAATGAAAACTACCTTTTCCTACCCCAAATGGGCAGAAATTCCAAACATTGACCTCTATCTAGATCAAGTTTTACTCTATGTCAATCAGATCTGCGCCCCTATCTCTCCTGATAAAGACAAGTGCCTAACAGCATCCATGGTCAACAATTATGTGAAACATGGTTACCTGACAAAGCCTGACAAGAAAAAATACCAACGCCAACAGATTGCCCGTTTGATTGCTATCACAACCCTCAAGTCTGTATTTTCTATTCAAGAAATAGCCCAGACACTTAATACTCTACAAAGTCAAGCAAGTTCAGACCAACTCTACGATGCTTTTGTGGACTACATGAACCAAGGAATTGACCCAGCTAACCCTATCATCCAAACCAGCTGCCAAACCGTTAAACTCTATCATCAAACTCTAGCCTTAATCCATCATACTGAAGAGGAGGTAATCCAATGAATACCAGTCTTAAACTCAGCAAACAACTCAGTTTTGGAGAGGAGATTGCTAATAGCGTGACCCACGCAGTAGGGTGCAGTCATCATGCTCATCTTACTGCCTATTTCATCCACCTATAGTTATGAAGCACACGGATTTTTATCATCTATAGGCGTTTCCATTTTCGTTATTAGTCTCTTTCTCATGTTTCTATCATCCACCATTTACCACTCTATGGTCTATGGTTCGACCCATAAATATGTCTTGAGAATCATTGACCATTCTATGATTTATGTTGCCATTGCTGGCTCTTATACACCTGTCGTACTGACTTTGATGAATAACTGGTTTGGCTATCTGATTATTGCCATCCAATGGGGAACGACCATCTTTGGTATTCTCTATAAAATCTTTGCTAAAAAAGTCAATGAGAAATTTAGCCTTGCTCTTTACCTGATTATGGGTTGGTTGGTTCTAACTATCATTCCAGCCATTATCAGTCAAACAACACCAATTTTCTGGAGTCTCATGGTTACTGGCGGACTCTCTTATACAGTTGGAGCTGGATTTTACGCCAAGAAAAAACCTTATTTCCACATGATTTGGCATCTCTTTATCCTAGCAGCATCTGCCCTCCAATACATCGCCATTGTTTATTACATGTAAAAAAGTTGAGAAATTCAATCTCAACTTTTTTCTTTACACATATTGATAAAGTACTGATGCAAGCGAACATCATCAGTCAATTCTGGATGAAAAGAGGTCACTAACATATTTTTTTCTTGAGCAGCAACGATTTGATTATCAACTGTTGCTAGAATTTCTACATCTTCTCCAACACTACTGATAATCGGACCACGGATAAAGGTCATTGGAATCTGACCAACTCCCTTACATTCTGCTTCCGTATAGAAACTCCCTAGTTGGCGCCCATAAGCATTGCGCTCGACCACCATATCCATAGTTCCTAGATGACTCTCTTCCTGAGAAGCAATTTCCTTAGCCAGCAAAATTAAACCCGCACAGGTTCCAAACACTGGCAAGCCAGATAGAATTGCTTCTCGAACGGGAATCAGCATGTCCTGCTCACGTAAGAGCTTGCCCATGGTTGTAGACTCACCACCAGGCAAAATCAAACCGGATAAATCACTCTGATGTTGCTGAAAATCCTCTAAATTTCTGATTTCAACACTCTCGACACCTAATTGATCTAGCACTTTTGCATGTTCTGCAAAGGCACCTTGCAAGGCTAATATTCCAATTTTCATCTATTTTCCTCGCTCAGCCATGAGAATTTGGATTTCATTTTCATTGATACCAACCATAGCTTCTCCTAAATCTTCAGAGATTTGAGCTAGGATTTGAGGATTACGGAAGTTAGTCACAGCCTTAACAATAGCACTCGCTCGTTTAACAGGATCTCCTGATTTGAAAATACCTGAACCGACAAATACACCTTCTGCCCCTAATTGCATCATCAACGCAGCATCTGCTGGCGTTGCAACACCTCCAGCCGCAAAGTTTACAACTGGCAATTTCCCATGTTCATGAACGTATTGAACCAATTCTACAGGAACTTGCAAGTCCTTGGCAGCAACATAAAGTTCGTCCTCACGTAGGTTTTGAATTCGGCGAATTTCCTGATTCATCATACGCATATGGCGAACAGCTTGAACGATATCTCCTGTACCCGGTTCTCCTTTTGTACGAATCATAGAAGCACCTTCAGCGATACGACGCAAGGCTTCTCCCAAATCCTTAGCCCCACAGACAAAAGGAACTTGGAATTCTTTTTTGTCCACATGGAAACGGTCGTCTGCTGGAGATAAAACTTCACTCTCATCGATATAGTCAATCTCAATGGCCTCTAAAATCTGAGCTTCAACAAAGTGCCCGATTCTGACCTTGGCCATTACTGGAATACTAACCGCTTCTTGGATTTCCTTAATCATCTTTGGGTCACTCATGCGGGAAACCCCACCAGCTGCACGGATATCAGCCGGAATCCGCTCCAAGGCCATAACAGCAGCCGCACCAGCGGCCTCTGCAATACGAGCCTGTTCAGGGTTCTGAACGTCCATGATAACCCCACCTTTGAGCATCTGTGCCAAGTTTTTATTTAGTTCATAACGATTTTCAGTCATTTCTTTTTCCTCATCATTTATATTGGTAGCTACCATTTCATTTTAAGTCAGAACAGAATGAATCACAAGATAAAAAAAATGCAATTGTATGGGTACAGATTGGCTAAAAAACTATCTGACCTTAACTTAAGGCCAGATAGTTCATCATTTTTATTTTTCAGCTGTAAGGGCAGCCATTGTGATGTAGTTGTATGGTTTGTTGAAGTGTGGCAAGAAGAATAGGTCTGTCAATGCCAATTTATCAATTGTCACATGCTCTTGGATAGCAAGTGAGAACATGTGGATTCCCATGCTGATTGTAGAATCGTGTGAAACCATTTGTGCACCAAGAATCTCACGGCTATCTTTGTCAAAGACAATCTTGATGGCTACTTCATGGTTGTCATGTTTCATGAATTCTGGTTTTTGAAGATCATTAAAGCCTGTTTCAGTTGCATTGTAACCAGCAGCTTTAGCTTTTTCAAGAGTCAAACCAGTTGAAACCATGTGAAGACCGTAGATAGAGATACCGTTTGAACCTTGCACACCGATTCCTTCCAATTCATGTCCACAAGCGTTGTAGGCACCAACGATACCAGTACGAACTGCGTTTGAAGCAAGAGCGATGTAGCTTGTGTCTTTACGAGCGTTGTCATAAACAGTCGCACAGTCACCAACGGCAAATACACCAGAAAGTGAAGTTTCTTGTTTCTTGTCTACAAGGAAGGCACCGTTACGGAAGAGTTCAATCTTACCATCAGCAAGGGCTGTGTTTGGACGGAAACCAACCGCAAGGATAACCATATCCACATCGAAAGTTTCTTTATCAGTAATCAAACGTTCAACTTTACCGTCACCCTCGATTGCTTTAACAGTTTGACCAAGCGCCAAGCGGATGTTGTGGTCTTCCAAGTTCTTCGCCATCATTTGTGTGAAGTCTTTGTCATAGTAACCGTTCAAAACAGTATCAACGATATCAACAAGGACAACTTCTTTTCCAAGACGTTCAAAGGCTTCAGCAAGTTCAACACCGATGTAACCACCACCAACAACGGCGATACGGTCAAGGTGTCGGCTCTTGTCAGCAAGTTTATTGATAACTTCTTCAGCATTTTGGTACAATTTAACGAATTGTACATTTTCAAGAGTTGCTTTAAATTCGCGGTTGCCTTTAACAATTTCAACACCTTCGATTGGTGGCAAGATTGGTGTAGAACCTGTAGCGAAAATCAATTTTTCATATGATTCTTTGTGCTCTTTTCCTTCAACTTCTGCTGTAACTACTTTGTTATCATAGTCGATTGAAAGAACTGGTGAGTTCATGTAGACTTTAGCACCTTTAGCTTCCAATTTTTCTTTATCAGAATAGAACAAGCCTTCAGCACCGTCAATTTGTTCACCAATCCAGAGGGCCATTCCACATCCTAGGAAAGAGATGTTAGAGTTTTGGTCAAATACAACGATTTCGTTCTCATTTCCAAAATTATCCAACATAGTATTAATACATGCTGTACCAGCGTGGTTAGCACCGACTACAACGATCTTACTCATAAAAAATTTCCTACCTTCATTCTAAATTTACCCTACTAGTATAACATTTACTGTTAGCGTTTACAAGAGTTTGGCTGATTTTTCCTATTTTTTTGTAAAAAATTGTAAATAATCTGTATCTTAACACGGATTCTTGCAATTTTTCTTCATTTCCTGAGCATATTTCTTGACATCTTTACAAATTTTATTTGTGAAAACGCTGACTTTATGGTATGCTAGTATCATGGAAAGAAAATGTAAGGGGTTCATTTTTCATAAATTTACTATGTTTCAACCTTCTTTTCATAAGAGAAAGGAGTTGGTAGCTTGCCTCTTAGTTCACATTCTGAACGCCTAATGGGAACCACTATCACTATTTCATTAGTGGATGAGCGAGCAGATATCTTGCTCCAAAAATCCTTTGATTTACTCAGAGAGCTCGAATACCGCTTCAATGCCAATAGCCAAGAATCTGAATTGATGGAAATCAATCATCAAGCTGGAATAGCCCCCGTCAAGGTTCATCCAGACCTGTTTGAACTGATTTCACTTGGGTTAGAGCATAGCCTAGCGCCCTCTAGTCATCTCAACATCAGCATTGGTCCCTTGATTCAAACCTGGCGCATTGGTTTTTCAGATGCCAAAGTTGCCCAGCCTCAAGAAATTGAATCGGTGCTACCTTTAATCAATCCTCATTATATCGAGTTAGATTCTTCCACTTCCACTGTGTTTTTGAAACAAAAAGGAATGAAGATCGATCTTGGTTGTTTAGCCAAGGGTTATAGTGCGGATAAAGTTGCCCAATTTCTTAGAGAAGAGGGAGTGACATCTGCCTTGATTAACCTGGGAGGGAATATCCTGACTATTGGAAAAAATCAGGCAAGAGGAAATCAACCTTGGCAAATCGGGATTCAAGACCCAGCCAATCCAAGGGGAAATCACTTAATGACTATCCCTGTTATCAATCAATCTGTCGTGACTTCAGGCATTTATGAACGTCACCTGACAGTCAATGGAAAAGATTACCATCACATTTTTGACAGCCAGACAGGATATCCTGTTGAAACAGAACTAGCGAGTCTAACAATCATCTCTGATAAGTCAGTTGATGGTGAAATCTGGACAACTCGACTCTTTGGAGAAAGACCTGCTTCTATCCTTTGGCAAGTCGAAAGTTTGGAGGGAATCGAAGCGATTTTGATTGATAAGGTAGGTCACCTAAGTTGTTCTTCAGGAATTCCTACTCTATAGAGACAACTGTTTCAATGGAGTTTTAAAATCGTATTATGTAAAAAGAGAAAGGAAATCTCATGTTAAAACTTATTGCTATTGTTGGAACAAATTCAAAACGTTCTACAAACCGTCAATTGCTTCAATACATGCAAAAACACTTTGCTGACAAAGCTGAAATTGAACTTGTTGAAATCAAGGATATCCCTGTCTTTAACAAGCCGGCTGACAAGCAAGTACCTGCTGAAATTTTGGAAATTGCTGCTAAAATCGAAGAGGCAGATGGCGTTATTATCGGTACTCCTGAGTACGACCACTCTATCCCAGCTGTTTTGATGAGTGCTCTAGCTTGGTTGTCTTATGGTATTTACCCACTCTTGAACAAACCAATCATGATTACAGGTGCTTCTTACGGTACACTTGGTTCATCACGCGCCCAATTACAACTTCGCCAAATCTTAAACGCACCAGAAATCAAAGCAAGTGTCCTTCCTGATGAATTCTTGCTTTCGCATTCTCTTCAAGCCTTCAACCCAAGTGGAGATCTAGTAGATCTTGATGTTATTAAAAAACTGGATGCCACTTTTGACGACTTCCGTATCTTTGTAAAAATTACAGAAAAATTGCGCAATGCGAAAGAATTACTTCGCAAAGATGCCGAAGATTTTGACTGGGAAAATTTGTAAAATAGGAGAGCAGAAAGAATGAAATTTGTTGGACTTGTAGGATCAAATTACGATCAATCATATAACCGTAAACTCTTGGAATTTATCCGTCGTCACTTCAAACTCAAATTTGAATTAGAAGTGCTTGAAATTGACGAAGTTCCAATGTTTAACCAAGATGAAAAATGGGATGAAAGTTTCCAATTACGTTATCTTTATAATAAAATCACACGTGCTGATGGTGTCATCATTGCCACTCCTGAGCACAACCACACTATCACAGCTTCCCTAAAATCTGTTCTCGAATGGCTTTCATACGAAGTTCATCCATTTGAAAACAAGCCTGTTATGATAGTGGGTGCTTCTTACTACGACCAAGGTACTTCTCGTGCCCAAGTTCACCTTCGTAAGATTCTTGACGCTCCAGGTGTCAATGCCTATACGCTTCCAGGTAACGAATTCCTTCTTGGTAAAGCCAAAGAAGCATTTGACGCAGAGGGCAATATCACAAATGAAGGAACTATTAATTTCCTTGAAACATGCTTGGACAACTTTGTAAAATATGTGGGAGTCGTTTCAAAATTGAAAAAACCAAAACCAATCGCACCAGAAGATTTATATTGTACAAATTCAATTGCAACTACCATTCAAGGTGTTGATCCAGATGATCCTGAATGGGTAGAAAAAGCTGCTGAACTTGTTGGAGCTGTTTCTGGAGATACTTACGTTAAATTAGACCACGGTATCTTGACAGTTAACCAAATTGACATGTTCTTGAAAGCAATGCCATTTGAATTGACATTTGCAGATGATAACAACCAATTCCTCTACTACAACAACGCTCACCAAGATCCAGACACCATGTTTGCTAAACGTGTACCATCTCAATCTGGTAACCGTCTCTCAACTGTCCATAACTCACTTCCCGGTGGACGTATGAAAAATGTTGAGTGGGTTGTCGGTGTACTACGTAATGGTGATCAAGAATATGTTCGTACAATTGTTCCTGGATCTCCTGCAGGGGTTATCAATACTCACAACTATCAAGCTATGTACTATCCTGATGGATCATACGCTGGTATCAACGAAATAGTCTTCAACTTCCAACCATGGCTTGATTGGTACCTCAATTCTACTGGTCAACGTCTAGTTGGTGGAAATGCTGCAGCTTCTGCTGGCGAACATGGTCACGGCGATGCAGATGCTACTTCTGGCGCTTCTGATTCAGGTGACGCTGGAGGCCACGGTGGTGGTGCAGACGCTACATCTGGCGCAAGTAACTAATAACAGTTTTAGGAACCATTTTGGTTCCTTTTTTAGGAAAAAAGACTAGCAGACACAAACTGCTAGTCTTTTGATTATTATTTCACCTATCTTTGTTAAAAGAAAGAATACTTATTATGAATTTGGATCATCGAGACTACGGCCATGTAACCCTTTTTCACGTTGGACTTGGCGTAGTTTTTCTGGTGTGACATCGTTTCCTTCTTCATCCACAATTTTGATTCCTTCGATGTGGTGACGAACAGTGCGACGATAACCTTCGATGTACTCCTCACGTAATTTGGCTTGTTCTACTTTTTCTTCTGGGGTCAAGCCTTCTGTTTTTTTCTTTTTGGCAAGCTCGTTAATACGATCAATTTTTTTAGGATCCATGTTTCTCTCCTTTATGATAAGATTTAATCCATTTAACAGATTTTATTTAGTATTGATTTGGTTAAAACGAGCAAGCTTAGCTGCTTTTTGAGTTAAATGAGACAAGATTGTCAAACGATTTTGACGGACTGCCTCGTTTTCAGCCATAACCATAGTATTCTCAAAGAAGGCATCAATGACTGGGCTAAGAGCAAAGAGTTGTTTCAATTGCTGACTGGCAGTCCCTGACAAAACGAGTGATTCTACTGCTTCTGCCAAGGCTTTCTCTTCTTCATTCTCAAAGAGAGCTGAATCAACTGTAGCAATTCCTTCTGCCTTCTCAGCCAAGTTAAAGGCACGAGAAAGTGATTCAACAGATGGTTTGAAGTCTTCTTCCTTGCTTGCTTCTACTAGAGCACTTACCACTTCCAACATATCCGCCACAACAAAGTTTGATCCTGCAAGAACGGCTTCCTTTATATCTTTTGGAGTAGAGCCCATCATCTTATCAACACGAGCCTTGATAAAGTCCATAACCTCTGTCTTATTTTCATAAGTCAAGCTGTCAAATTTCAAAGCATAAAGGCTATCAATCAGCTCATCCATAGCAATGTGCCAACCAAAAGCATCCAAGATACGAACCACACCTTGCGTCGCACGACGAAGGGCATAAGGGTCATTAGAACCTGATGGAATCAAGCCTACTGAGAAGAAACTCAAAATCGTATCCAATTTGTCTGCAATAGCTAGAATGGCTCCAACCTTGCTCTCTGGAAGTTCTCCTTCGGCTGATGTAGGCATGTAGTGTTCACGAATAGCAGCTGCCACCGCTGGAGTTTCCCCAGCAAGAAGGGCATATTTCTCACCCATAATTCCTTGGAGCTCGTCAAATTCGCCAACCATACCTGTCAACAAGTCAAACTTGTAAATGGCTGCTGCACGGGCTAGGTCAATCGTTTCATCCGCTGACAAGCCTGCTTTTTCTGCCAAGAGAATAGCAATCTGACCCGTACGAATCATGTGTTCACGAAGGGAACCAATCTTCTCATGGAAGGTTACATTGTTTAATTTTTCAACAAGATCTGAAATCACCAATTTTTGATCTTCACGCCAGAAGAATTCTCCGTCTTCCAAACGAGCTACCAAGACTTTTTCATTTCCTTTGATGACATTTTCCAAATGCTCTGCGTTTCCATTACGAACAGAAATGAAGTTTGGCAAGAGTTTACCATATTGATCGCGAACAACAAAGTAACGTTGGTGTTCCTTCATCGAAGTCACCAAAACTTCCTCTGGAACTTCAAGGTATTTGGCATCAAAACTTCCCATAAAGGCAGTTGGGTATTCAACCAAGTTCAAGACTTCATTAAGCAAATCAGCATCAATTTCGATACGTACACCATGTTTTGCCTCAATTTCCTTGATTTGATCAACAATCATTTGCTCACGTTCACGTGGATCTGCGATTACAAACTGCTTACGAAGATCTTCTTCATAGCTCAAAGCTGATTGAATCTTGGTTTCTTGTCCTAAGAAACGATGGCCACGGCTGATACGATCACCCTTGATATCAAGGAAATCCAAATCAAACTCTTCTTCATCCAAGAGAACGGTTAAAGTGTGAACAGGACGAATGTATTCAAAGCTATTTCCAGCCCAGTGCATGCTGACTGGAAAAGTCAGAGACTTCAAGACATCTACAACACCAGGAACAATGGCTTCAACTGCTTGACCAACTTCTTCCTTAGTGACATAGACATATTCTTCACCCTTGATTTCACGGAATTCGATATCTTCAACAGTCAAGCCTTTCCCACGGACGAAGCCTTGAGCTGCTTTAGTGAAGTTGCCATCACTATCTAAGGCAATTTTCTTTGCTGGTCCCTTAAAATCTTCAGTCAAATCAGACTGTTTGTCTGCAAGACCAGTCACACGAACAGCTAAACGACGTGGTGTTGAGAAGGTTTGAATAGCTTCAAAAGACAGGCGATTTTCCTTGAGGAAGGCTGCCATTTTTTCGCCTAGTTGTTTTTCACTTGGTGTGACAACATAGGCTGGTAATTCTTCAAGACCGAGTTCTACTAATAAGTTTTTTGTCATGTTTTTTCCTTTACATTTTCTTCAATCTTTTTGATATGCACCTTAGGTACTGGGGACGTCGCTAACTAACTTTGTGAGTCTGTATGGAAATCTAATGCAAAATTGATCAAGATTTCCAACAGTCTCATCAAAGTGGATTTAGCTGACTGATTTTTGAACCTAAGGTTTCAAAAATCCCCACATAACAGTACAGCGGTGCATATCCCTCTAGCAAGTCTTCGACTTGCCTCTAACGATTTTAGAGCACAGTATTACTCACTATTCTGCGTCTTCTGCTAAGAGTTTAGCTCGTGTGTCTTCATCCAAAAGTGGGTAGCCTAGGCGTTTGCGCTCTGCGACAAAGGTTTTGGCTACGACACGGGCTAAGTTACGAATACGAGCGATATAGCCTGCACGCTCGGTTACGGATACGGCACCACGCGCATCAAGCAGGTTAAAGGTATGTGAACATTTGAGAACATAGTCATAGGCAGGGTGCACCAATCCTTCTTCCAAGGCACGACCAGCTTCTTTTTCAAACTTATCAAAGTTTTCAAGCAACATTTCTTGGTCCGAAATTTCAAATGAATATTTTGAATGCTCGTACTCAGGCTGGATGAAGATTTCTCCGTATTTTACACCATCAGCCCACTCGATATCATAGACAGAGTCAACCTCTTGGATATAAGAAGCCAAGCGTTCCAAACCATAAGTAACTTCCGCAGTCACAGGGCCAGTTGCCAGTCCACCTACTTGTTGGAAATATGTGAACTGGGTGATTTCCATCCCATCAAGCCAAACTTCCCAACCAAGACCAGCTGAACCAGTTGATGGGTTTTCCCAGTTGTCCTCAACGAAACGAATATCGTGTTCCAAAGGATTGATTCCCAATTTTTCCAAAGACTCAAGGTAAAGTTCTTGGATGTTTGATGGAGATGGCTTCATGACCACCTGGAATTGGTGGTGTTGGTACAGACGGTTAGGATTTTCCCCGTAACGACCGTCAGCAGGACGACGTGATGGCTCTACATACGCTGCGTTCCATGGCTCAGGTCCGATAGCACGAAGGAAAGTGTAAGGACTCATGGTTCCCGCACCTTTTTCATTATCATAAGCCTGCATAAGCATACAACCTTGGTCATTCCAAAATTGTTGCAAAGTCAAAAATAATTTCTTGAAATGTTAATTTCTTAGACATTATTTCTCCTTTAATTATATTAGATTTGTTGTATGAAGCAGCCAAGAAAAAGCTGGGTCCTGAAAAATATGACGTTTGGGAACAGTTTGTAAATTCTGATCGCATTCATCTATTGTTCCTAATTTCAAAGCACAGACTTCTGGTATATTTTCTTGAGCAGTGAAAATTTGACTATGACAGTTCTGGCAGTAATAACGCGTTGTTTCCTGGAATGAACTATAGCTAACCAAATTCTCTTTCCCATACAATACCAGATTTTTGCTGCTAACTTTGGCGTTAACTGTGTAGGCTGACGCAGTTACTTTCCGACAAGATGAGCAATGGCAAAAAACTATTTCCGACAACTCTTCATCTAAAGTGTAGGTGACTGCTTTACATGACAAGTCCTTTAATCATTATGCTCCTTTCACTCTTGGTGTTGACGAAATTCAAAGAACAATTTCAACACCCAAACCTTGCGACTAGGGGCGTCGAAACGCGGTTCCACCTAATTATTACTTCATTGTTTTTTTGAAAAATACTACAGAAAGCGCCAGTTCTTTATTTTTGCTCTACTTGGCTCCCACTATCCCAAGCTCGCTTGAAGAACGCCATAAGACTTTCTTTCCTGCTGACTATTATATCAAAAAAATTAGAAGAATGTACAATTCTTTTTTTATGATTTTCTAGAAATCCATATCATCAACTCGTGGAGCACCCTGACTGAACAGCAATCGCTTTTTTTAAGGTTTCTCGCTCCTCATGACTCAGTTCAATTCCAAAGCAATCAAGATTAGCCTGAATACGAGAAGCTGTGACAGATTTTTGGAAGTGGTAAAAATCCTTCTGCTAAGCTCCAAGCCAAGGCTATCTGAGCAACCGATTTTTCGTGATTTGCTGCGATTTCTTGGACTTTCCTTGCTATCAAACAGTTCTCCCTGACCAAAAGGTCCCCAAGCTTCCAATAAAATTCCTTTTTCTCGACAGTAATCTACGACTTCCTCTTGATACACACCTGAAGCCAAACGAACTTGATTGACCGCTGGAAGAATTTTTGCTGTTTCAAGCAAAGCATCCAAATGATGGGGAAGGAAATTACTAACTCCGATAGCACGGATTTTGCCTTCTTGATAGAGGTCTTCCATCGCTCTCCAAACTTCCGCATTTCGAATTTTCCATTGGTTATTTTCTCTGAGCGGTTTTGGATTTGGCCAATGTATCAAATACAGATCCAAATAATTCAAACCCAACTGAGCTAAAGACTCTTCTAAAGCCTGACGAGCTTGCTCATAGTTGTGATTTGTATTCCAAAGTTTACTTGTTACAAAAATTTCCTCCCTCGGAATACCACTATCTTGAATAGCACGACCAACGCTTTCTTCATTTCTATAGATCGCTGCCGTATCGATATGGCGATAGCCCGCCTTTAAAGCCTCTAAAACTGCTTGGTAGGCAATCTCTCCATTTTCAGCTTTCCAGGTTCCAAATCCTAGAACTGGAATTGGAACGCCATTATTTAAAGTATAAGATTTCATTATTTTTCCTTTCTATGAGAAGAAAATCCAAAGAAACAAATTCTCAAAGAAAACTTATCTCTTCAGATTTTTTGAATTATTGGTCACGATCGAAATAGAGCTGATGAGCTTTAAGACGAGAATCTAACAAATCTGGTACGGTTACAAAGTCATAACCTTGCCCTTTCAAATAATCAATAACCTTCGGTAAAGCATGTACCGTCTCAGCATAGATATCATGCATGAGAATAATAGAACCACTCTTGACTTCACGCTGAATTTCTGTCAAAATAGCTGCTTCATTTTTACTCTTCCAGTCCAGACTATCCACATCCCACATAATAAAACTCAAATAGAGGCTATTGCGAATGTCGTCTGTAATGGCTCCATAAGGCGGACGCATGAGTTTTGAACTAGAGCCCAGCACCTTAGTTAGCGCATCCTCAGTATCAGTAATTTGTTTTTTGGCTTCATCAAGGGAAAGTTTTGAAAGCACTGGATGGCTCCAACTATGATTTCCAATAACATGACCATCTGCTTTCATGCGTTTCAAAATCTCTTCATTGCCAGAAATATTCTTACCTAAAACAAAGAAAGTTGCCTTGAGACCATACTTAGAAAGTGTATCTAATGCTTGATTTGTCGTTGCAGGATTTGGTCCATCATCAAAAGTCAAGGCTACGACTTTACGATTTTTCTTTTCATAATAAGCCTTGTAAAGTTCGGCGTCCTTATCTAATAGATAAGAGGACTGAATGACCTCAAAGAAACTAGATACTGGCAAGGCAATCTCGTCTAGATTTTCCACTGATTGACTTGGATAAAGGATAATCTGGCTATCCTTATAATCAAAGTTCCATGCAGACAAGTCTTGATCAGAGAAGCTTTTAACAATCTGATCAATCTTTTCTTGCTCCAATTTCTTATCCTGTAAGAAAAGAGGTCAGTTTCTTTTAGCAAAGAGATCTTTTTGCCTTTACCAGTATCTGAAAATAGTTGGTCCAGGTGTAAACAACTTACCATCCTCAGTCAAATATACTTTTCCAAAGAAGTTTTTCTCAGTCTCCTCTACCTTTTGAATTAGACAAATCATAGATTTGCTTGATTATACTGTGTATGGTGATTCCTTTTAAAAACTGAATCCTGTTTATCTGTATAATAAAAAAACAAGGTTATCTTTATCTTCTAATTTGTTTTTTTAATATCTGAGTTAATCTTCTCTTTTATTGAAGGAATAGACTCATTTTCCTTGGAGGGATAATAAACAATAATCTCAGTCTGTCCTTTTTAAAAACTATCCTTCTGACTTCCTTCGTTGAAAAAGTTGATTTTTCATTTTTAAGAGTTTGGATATTTGCTTCAAAGGTATGTTTTTGGAAAAATTTTATAGCCGATTGCACTACCTAGGAGAATCATCGCTAATCCTAAAATTCCTACAAAAAACAGAGTAAAATACTTCTCTTTTTATCGTGACTACCATTCTTTTTCTATTTTTCTTCATATTTTACATGATATCAAAACCAAGCATTAATTTCAATGATAAACAAGCAATCTCATGACTTTTGAGCAAATCATGACCACCCTCTAACGGGTGGTTTTGTCCCAGAGCTATAAGCCCTAATTACCAACCAGCGCCTAAAGACGCTGGCTTTCACTGTTCAAACCTTATTGCTCTTGACTCGTCACTTGCCTCTCAAAGAGGATTGAGTATTACCTACTACTATCCCTAAAGGGATCCTCATATTCTTTTACACTTAATTTATCTAGTGCTATATCATGCTTTTACTCGTTCTCAAATTTTCATACTCGTGAAGAAAGTATCCACTGGATAATTTTCTTTGATTCTGAATATATTTCTTAATTGTGGCTTCATTGAGTCCAACCAGTACTCACATAATAACCTTCCTCCCAGAAGTGCTGATTCCCAAACTTGTATTTGAGATTGGCGTGTTTGTCAAACATCATGAGTGCACTTTTTCCTTTTAAATAACCCATGAAACTCAGAAACACCTATCCTCGGTGGAATACTTACTAACATATGTGCATGGTATGGCATCAAGTGTCCTTCGATAATTTCAACTCCTTTATAACTACACAATCGATGAAATATCTCGCCTAAACTACTTCGATATTGATTTATAGATGACTTTTCGTCTATACTTAGGGATGAACACAATGTGATAGAACAGTGCCACTTTGTGTGCGATAAACTATAGAGCCTTTTTGTGCCATATTTTTCTCCTTTCGCTTTACAATTATCTTGAACACCTTTATTGTATCGCGTTCGGGAGTTTTTGGTATAACCTTCGACTCGCACCTAACGGGCGAGACGGACTAATAATCACATAAGAAAAAGCTTAGAATGAACTAAGCTTTTTAGAAACGAAAATCGTCTCACGTGTTTTTCTCATAGAAGATACAAAACGATTGGTAACACCAGGCTCTGCAACTTCAAAAGCTTGAAATCTTATCAAATGAAGCATGATAATCAAATTCTTTTCAAAAATTTCTAATGATTCATTAAAGGCCTTCTGAATTCGTTCATCAAATGAGCGATAACGGTTTCGAATACTGTAGCAATTGTTCTGTCAACGTTGCATATTGAACAATATTATAGGTTTTCTTCTTCAAGTCGCTTCCATATCATTTGTTGTAATTTCAAGAATTCGATTCACTGATTCAACATCAACGAGTTCTTGCTCTAACTCTGACATTAATTCTTCTGTGTTATGACTGGCATTAAAGAAGAGTTTCAAGAAACTTTGCGGAATTCCTGGTAGATTTCTCTTTTTCCATATAACGTTTGATAGTATGCAAGCGATTCACATAAACATTTGCTTTTTGACGAGCATTAATGTCATCTTTTTCAACCTGCGCAAGACGTTGACTAACGAAATCTGCTCATCTTCAATCTCTTTAAGATGGCTTTGAAGAGATTCTAATTTCTCTTCAAAACAGAATAAGCTTGAGTTGGTTCTGACTGATCTTCAACAACTTCCATCATCGTAGTCTCAAGAGCAGATAAGTCTGCTTGAATACGACGAACATGTGACTTGCATCTGTTTCTGGCGAAGATAACTCTGACTCAAACATTCAAGATCCTGAACAAGGACTTTATTATTTTCCTTTACATGATTGAGATAGGTTGGAAGTGTTGAAAGAGACTTTCAACAACTTTCTGAGCAGCAATTTCACGGTAAAAATATCGTAAAAGTGAATTAATTTCTTCTTGAATTTGGTATTTTCATACTCCACATTATCAATTCAATTGACGAATATTTTCTTGATTCTTTTTCAAGGATTCATACAAGAGTTGGAAACGTGACTCGATATCTGTTTCTGTGAAATGGTAATTAGCATCTAATAATTTACGGTAACCTTCTTCCAAATCCACTAACTGATCAGGTAAAGTACTTGTCAGAGTTGTTACAAGACCTGGAACACGGTCAACAATATGTGTTAAAAAGCAAAGAATATGATTTTCAGTAGCATCCAGAATAGCTGCTGCTTCAACTGGGTCTCCCGAAGAAATTCAAGGTAACAAATTGAGAAATTCAGATTGAATGTTTTTCCAATTGCTTCTCAATTTCTGGAGGTGCTTGATCCATATTTTTCTGAATCTTCTTCTACAGTATTTTGAAAGCGATTCAAACAAATCCAAAAAGCATGTAAAAACACGTCCGCTATTTTTAGACTCTTGTTTTTCAAGTTCAGATCAAGGCATTACGATTGATGTAATCTTCTTCAAATCAAGTCGATTTGACTTTCAATTTGATCAATCTTATGTGTTGCTTTAAAGAAACGGAAAGAATTATTATAACTTTCTGCTTCGAAGATGTTATTTTTCAATATCAGCAAACGAATTCAAAGATAGTCTACCCATTTTTGATTCCATTCACGAAAGGCCACTTGACTTTGACCAATCAAATGCATATTTTTACTGCTTCGACCTCGTCATTAACAGGAAGATTATAAGGCTGTTCTTTTCTTTCTTCAAGACCACTGTTAATCTAGTTACGTTTTCGCTTACGTGAAAAATAGCTGCTACATAAGCCAGAATCAAAATGACTGCAATCGCAACCATTAGATAAATTAGTTGTCCATTAGACATATTAAACTCGCTTTTATACTAGAAACAATCGTAATGAGTTATATCATATTTTTTAAACCATGGGAACCATTTCCCATTTTTAGACGTCAGAGTGTACTATAGACAGCATTTTTCTTCAATAAATTCGCGACGAGGTTCCTACTCTATCCCCATCAACATATCAAAGATTTTATCTGCTTCTGCGGCATCCACAGAAACTCTAGCCATTAAGCGGTGTTCTGGATCCATGGTTGTTTCCCACAATTGGGTGAGTCGTCCATTTCACCGAGACCTTTATAACGCTGGATAGTTGGTTTTGGCACGACCTTCACTGTGGCGAGCTAAAAGCTTCTTGGAGTTTAATTTCTTGATCTGCTCCTGGCTGGATATATTCTTTAATCTCGCTTCCAACCTTGACACCATAGATTGGCGGTTGGGCAATATAAACTATAACCTGCTTCTAGGATTGGTTTCATATAACGATAAATCAAGGTTAAAAGAAGGGTACGAATGTGGGCTCCATCGACATCGGCATCGGTCATCAAAACGAGTTTTTGGTAACGGGCTTTTGAAACATCAAATTCTGCTCCAAAATCCTGTTCCCATCGCTGTGAAAAAGACTACGAATTTCTTCATTAGCAAGAATCTTATCCATACTTGCTTTTTCAACGTTCAAAATCTTACCGCGAATTGGAAGGATAGCCTGAAATTCACGGTTGCGACCAGATTTTGCTGATCCACCAGCTGAGTCTCCTTCGACGATGAAGAGTTCTGTTTCAGCAGGATTGTTAGAAGAACAGTCTGCTAGTTTACCTGGAAGGTTGGAAATTTCTAAACCAGATTTTTTACGAGTGACTTCACGCGCACGCTTGGCAGCCACACGAGCCTTAGCAGCCAAAATCCCTTTTTCCACAATACGTTTAGCAATCTAGGGATTTTCCGCGAAATCAAGAAGGCATCACTAGAAGAGGCGATTGGTAATCTTGACCGCTTCACTATTCCCCAGTTTGGTCTTAGTTTGTCCTTCAAACTGTGGATTTGGGTGTTTAACTGAGATAACTGCAGTTAATCCTTCGCGGACATCTTCTCCTGTCAAGTTGTCTTCATTGTCTTTCAGTAACTTATTCTTACGAGCATAGTCGTTGATAACACGTGTCAAGGCTGTACGGAAACCTTGTTCATGCGTTCCACCTTCATGGGTATGAATATTGTTAGCAAAACTCATGACATTTTCATGGTAACCCGTTGTGTACTGCATGGCTACTTCAACTGTGATATCATCCATCTCACCATCTGTGTAGTTGAGGTATCAAAGATCACATTCTTGTTCTCATTGATATATTCAACGTAACTAGCAATTCCACCTTCATAATGGTAATGCTTGGTTTTGTTCCAAAACCTTGGCGCTTATCAGTGATAGAAATTTGAAGACCGCGATTTAGAAAGGCAACTCTTGAATGCGCTTAGTTTAATTTATCAAAAATCAAATGTTGTTGTTTCAGTGAAAATCTCTGGGTCCGGTGTGAAGTGAACTGTTGTTCCCGTCTTATCCGTATCTCCAACCACCTCAAGGTCTGCAACAACATGACCACGACGGTATTCTTGGTAATGAATCTTACCATTTTTGTGGACATGAACGTCTAATTGAGTGGAAAGGGCGTTAACAACTGAGGACCCCACTCCGTGAAGACCACCTGAGACCTTATATCCGCCACCACAGCTTTCCTCCAGCGTGAAGGACAGTAAAAAGACGAGTCTCAACGGCAGGTCGCCCTGTTTTTCCTGAATATCGACTGGGATACCACGTCCATCATCGACAACAGTAATCGAATTATCTGGCTCAATAAAGACTTGAATATGGCTGGCAAATCCTGCCAGGCCTCATCAATTGAGTTATCAACAATTTCCCGAGACTAGATGGTGAAGACCTTCTTTTGAGGTTGACCCAATATACATCCCTGGACGCATACGAACAGCCTCTAAGCCCTCTAAAACTTGAATTTGACTGGCATCATAATCTTGTGCCTGCAGATTTTTGATTTCTTCTGTCATCTTATTCCTTTTTCTTACATGTCTAATACTTGTCTTAAATTCACGATACTGGTAAACAAGTGGGTATCCAGTCCAGCAGCTTGACCTGCTTCGATATCAATCGGCCGATCACCAATGACAAGACCAGAGCTAATCTGATACTTTTCTCTTAAATAAATCGTGGACTCAGGATCTGGTTTTTCTCTTAAAAGCCTAGTTAAATAACCACTTCTGTAAAATAGGTTGCTATAGAGGTTTTTTCTAAAATTTCTAAGACCTGATCATTTCGGTGAGAAACCAAAAATGACGCCCACCTTGATTTGAAATGTCCTCCAATAAGTCAGAAACTCCATCAAATAAAATCGGATGTTCAAGCTCTCTGGCTTCATTTTCCTTGTACTTTTCTAAAAAATGCTCTAAGTTGGGAGCGAATGTCTCAATCGCAAAATCAGTAGAAACCTTTAAGCTTGATAAACACTATGTCATGGTACTGTGTGATGCCATACAGCGCTAAGTTTTTCAACAAATGCAGCTGTTGAGTTTCATAATTATCTAAGTAGAGTTCCACCCTAAATCCCAGATGTAATCGTGATATTTCATAGCTTTCATTATACCATTTTTTCATTAAAAAGCGATGATTTCCCCAGAGTTTTCCACCGCAAAAACGAGTTTGACTCCGTTTTTACTGATTTTTACCAAAGACATCTCGATAAAAGCATTCCTGTTCGTAAACTCTCTGCGTCTCCCTCCTGGTTGCTCCACAACTCGTAGGAAAAAGGCAGAGGGCTGTTGAAGGGCCTCGACTGGTTGTCAAATGACCATCACCACTACTGTTTCCTTGACATAGTGACCATCAAAAGTTTGCTCCTGCCGCCATCATAGCAAATGTATCTGCTTGTTTTTCAATAGCCCGGCTTGATTGAGGGCAATTGGTGCCACACAAATAGCTGCTAGTTTCTTCCCTTCTTGCTCGAGGCTTTGCAATTCTTGAATCAAGGACTGATTGTCACGCAAATGTGCAGAACCAGGCATTCCGCCAGGAAGGACTATCATGTCATAGTCTGACAAATCTCCATCAAAAGACACGATCTACACTTACTTGGATTGCTAGCTCGAACCCGTCACTTGCTCTTCAAAACCAACCATATCACGAAGTGATATTGGCACGACACAGACATCTACAACTGTCAAGCTTCAATTTCTTCAAAGCCCTGAGTCAACATTACTGCTACTTTAACCAGAGTTTCCTCCTTATTTGATTCGTTTTATACAACTTTTTCGCTTGGATGGAGACTTTTCCATCTTTTCTTCAGCTAAGTTTGTCTGGTAACTCATCGATAAAAGCAAGCCAACACCAATCAAGTTACTGATAATCCATGACCCACATCGAGAAATGAAGGCAAGGGGATCCCTGTCAAGGAAGCAATCCTGTCACAGCACCGATATTCTCAAGATATGGAAGAGCAACATCATAATCAAACCTGTGGAAATATAGAGTATAGAACTGGTTGTTTGATTTAGTGTAATCTTCAACATACGATAAATCAGCATGAGATAAAAGGGGCAATAACAAGGACAGAACTAATGAAGCCAAAAATCTTCTGCGATAACTGTGAAAATCATATCCGACTCTCGAACTGGGATAAAGCAAATTAGAAGCATTAAATCCTTGACCAAATAAGCCACCGCTCCCAATCGCAATCTGCCCTTGAGCCTGCTGATAGGTCGTTGTTTGGGCAAAGTCAAATGGATTAAAGCCAAGCTAGAATTCGATTAATTTGATGAGTTGGCATCCCAATCTGATGCAAGAAAGGCACGTCCATCCTTACTCAAAAATTGCAAGAAAGCAAACTACACCAATAACTCCTGTTGCAAAAACTGGGATAATAATTTTTCCAAGAAACCCCTGATAATAAAACGATTCCTGAAAAAGATAGCCACAAAAAACCAAGGCTGTACCTAAGTCACTCTGAAGAGCTAAGAGAACTAGAATCAGAATAGTAAAAAACAATCATCCAACCTATCAATAGAAAATCCAAAGGAATTGTGCGATCGCCATTCCTTATGTTTTTGAGTAAATTGGACAATGATTCTTGCCAAAATCAAGATATAAGAAATTTTTCATAAACTCAGAAGGTTGGAAAAGTATTTGCCCCAATGGATACAGTTCTTAGCTGAGTTTGAAACAACAAGACTTGGATTATAAAAACCAATGGTAAGACCATCAAAGCTAAACCAAGAGCATATAGATAAGGGGTAATTTTCCAGAGAAATTCTGTATTAAAAAGCATGACCACAAAACCAATCACAAGTCCCAAAGCAATCCATGACGACCTGCTGCCTAAAATGGGGCAGAATGTATCCCCGGATAATCACGGCTATGCAGCTATGTAGATAGCCACCACGCCGATAACCAGTAGGAAAAATACTGGCAAGAGCAAAGCTAGTAATCGACTCTAGAGTCAGAGAACTTTCATATATTCACCTTTTCTCTTTCTTAGATCTGTTTTGGAGAAATCAATAGCGAAGGGGTAATCTGTGCTCTATTCACCTCTTTGATAGTTCTTTCCTTCGCTGAAACTTGTCTAATCTGTTTACCATATCTCTTATGAACAACACGACTATCAATATCACAGCAATGGAGCTTGTTCCTCGTTTCTAATTGTTCTACCCAAAGCCTGTTTGAGACGAATAATGGCCATTGGCAACTGATAATCATTGAAAGGATTCTTCCCGCTTCCTGTGACGCAATTCCTTGATTTAATTTTCGTGTTAAGAGTTCTTGAGGAGTTTTGGAAGGCAATCGAGGAATTACTTGAATAACGCAAGGATGGGTAGAAAAATCCACTCCCTCCAAAACTTCCTGTTCCAAGTAAGATTTGTCGCTCTCCTCAAAACGTTTCTTCAGCTGACTTGGCTCCCCGTTTTATGTTCGGCTATAAATGAGGATAGTCTATGGTATATCTGACACTGCTAAACGCAGCAACAATTCTTTAGACGTAAATAAAACAAGCAAAAGGCTCTCTTACGGAACGCCTGTAAAGGAATGGATGGCTGATACAACCTCTTCTGCATAATCTAAAGAAGAATGTTCGGTTACTAGCGGAGAAAATCATTTACTAATAAAACTTCTTGTCGCTTCTGTTGTAAAGATTCCAGCTGTCCATGATAAGTGGAGCTTCGAGATAAATCCTAATAAGTCCGCTAAAGAAACTCTGTGACAGTTTCAAGGTGGCAGATACGCCAAGGGCTCTGCAATCTTCCTGGCAATAAATCCATGGTAAAGCTGACCTTTTACTTGACGCAGATTAAGACATCCTTACTTGACTTATCAGCTGTTGCTAGCCAAAAGTCACAGTCTCTGAAGTAAAAAGCGCATCGTTTCTCTGTGCTCAGGAAGACTTAACTCTCAGAAAAATGCTGGCGTAAGTTTTCAAGAGAATCGCTCACTTGTCATTCTTAAGTCCAGAGGTAGAACCGATCTATCAAATAGCGACATTCAAAACCCAATACCCTCAAGCAACCGTCTCTGAATAACATCTTTTTCTGTGTTTCAAAGACTTTTCAACTTGTGTTTACTAAATCTTCGAGAAGATAGAGACGCTTGGTGCGAGGTTTTCAAAGGGCAGTCAGCATGAGCTTCATCTATGATTACCAAGCGATTGTTTACAAACTCTGGATCGTCACGCAAGCATTATTTTACCGATATAGCGTGATTGGTTAACAAAGGCGACTCGATTTGTAGCCCTATTTTGGCTTCGTGCCAAGAAGTCCTCAGTAATAAATAAACTGAAGAAGTGTTCCATCTCATGGACAAGTTCAGCTAGAAAATGCTGGTAACGATACAACTGCCCGATTTCATCTAAGTCTCCTGTTTCTGTCTCTGTTAACCAGATCAAGACATGCATTTAAAGCGTATTGTGAATAGGCGGTTGGACTCTGGCCTATAGTACTTTATAAAAATTATCGAGTTTCAAATAATTTTGAGGTCCATGAGACTATGAATATCAACATGAAAAGTATAACTTTTAATCGACTTCCCTTCTTCTTGCATTATTTGATTTTGAAAGTGTGGGAAGAGACTTACAGAGGATGCCCCCTTCACTCCATGTTCAAGCTGGTGGTGAGGTAACCATAAGTCTCTTTCCAAGTCCCGTTTGGGCTTGAATAAAAAGCAATTTTTCTGTTCCTTTAATAACTGCTCAACTTTTCTGCAAATTCAACTTGCTGGGACGTTCATCCAAGTCTAACAAGGACATATTTTTAGTAAAATCCTTAGATAGCTTACAGTGGCTTTAGAGACTTACTTTGCTAGAAAAAGACCGTAGAGCTCCATCAAAGTCGTGAGGAGAGGAAGGACGGGACTGGCATGATACACTTCTTCTGTTAATCACTAAGTAAGTTTCATAGAGGAGATTATCCGCATAGATTTCAACAACGTTTCTAAAAGTCCTTTTGGTAACTGAAAAAGTTTTTGACGCATGTAGCAAAAGCTCTGCTGTTGCTTGTGCATCAGAGAGACGCAGTGTGGGCATGGTCAACAATCTAACTCTTGACAGGCGAGCCCTGGTGTACTTTGTGCACTGGGCTGAGGGTGCAAAACCTGTGCCAGCTCGACTGCCTTGTCCACTCGTGGAGTTCTCAATTCATAACCTTCAGGTACTCTGCCAGAGAGATTTGCATCAAACTGGACATTTAGTAGCGCAACAAAATACCGTCCTTGACCAGTTCCATCCTTCCAGCTACCTGATGAAAACTCTGGAGCAACTGCCAACCGTTGATCGAGGTCAAACCTGCAATTCTTTTATATGAGAATCAAGAGCTCGCGAGGATGATTAATCAGTTCCATACTGATCGACGATTTCGCCATTTTCAATCACCACAATACCCGCCAGAATAATTTTTGCCTTGCTTCCGGTGCTATAGTGGCCTCCAAATCAACAACCACATACCGATCATTTCTCAAATTCATCATTAAAAATTATATCAGAAACCCTGTTTGACACCCCTCAACTTCGATAGAAAAATCACTTTGCTTGATTTTATAAAAATGTTTGAATAGTGATATATACAGAAAAGGAGACATAAGATGAACCCATTAGATTTGTTTAATCAAGTAAAAGAACTAATCGAGACAAAAAGATTTCGAAGCTGCAAAAGACATTTCTGTTGCAGAAAATCAAGAACAACATGGAGAATACTCTCTCAAGCTCAGCAGTTGATTTCTGGTTCTGAAGGTCTAGATGGCCTCGTTGGAAAGATTAAAAGGATTTTTCTAAAAATATAAGCACCTGAAACCATCAGGTGCCTACTGAGTATTTTTCATTACTTTAGGCAGACAAGAGCTTCGATTTCCGTCGGCAAGACCACGCAATGTTCTTGAGCTGGTTCTTGGAGCTGTAGCTGAATGAGATGAGTCGCTACCCACACGTTCATAGAGACTGGCTGTTTAAACTGAGCCTGCAAATCCTGCAATCATTCCCAGCTAGTGTATCTCCCATTCCTCCAGTCGCCTGATCAAAGGGACCTCCAACATGTAACTGGTAATAATCAGATTGGCCAGCTTGCCAGGGCTCAGTAGCTGGACCTTTCTCTGCAAAATTGTTCGCGGAAGGAATTCGGGGCACTAGCCATTGCATCCTCGTTTTCTGTAGCGTACCAGACAGCTTTTCCCATTCTTTTTGGTGGGGGAGTTAGGATCAGCTGAGTCGAAGGAAATAGCAAAACTTTTGTCCTAGCAAGAATAGTCAGGGCACCTCCATCTACAATCAAAATCTGATTCTGTCATATAGCTAGCAAAGAGCTTGTTTTACTAGATTTTCCTCCAAAAGCATCGTCTCGTAAACCCAGACCAGTAAGACCAACTTCTGCCTTCTCCAGCTGCTACTTTTAACAATGGCTGGTCTTGAGAGAGAGCCACTAGCTTCTGATTAAATGACTGTGCAGAGCTGGAATATTTTTCCCTGTCTGTTTCAACGGTCACCGACCAGCGCCGCTTTTAACTGCTGCAATGGCAGACATGATACAATAAACTCATGAGGATATGTTCCACCAAGCTTGAGCAGCACGACCCGTAATCACTTATAACTGTGACAGACAAACGCTCTACAATAACTTTTCTAGTAAGGTTTGATCCAATCCCTTTCATCGTCTACTCTCTCTATTCAGTATACTATATAAAAGTCTATACACCTTGCATCTTGAACATAAATCTATTCGTTCATATGAGAGGACAAATCCCTCTACTCTCTTTCACTAAACACGACAGTAAACGATTCTATTTTGCTAGTAGAGACAAGAATGCCTAATCAGTCCTCTCCATCTCTTCACGACTCATTTTATCGATTCATTTGTACATCTTCTACCAATCTATACAAATGCCAATGATACTAGCAGCACAGACTAATCCTCTTTGCGTTTTGCAGTTAATAAAGGCTGCTGACAAGGCTAGAGGTAACACCTGCCAAGAAGATAGAGCATCTCGATTCTCCCTCACCAGTTTCTGGCAATCTCTTGTCTTCCTTGGCAGCTCGAACTGGTTCTATCACAGGTCCTGAGCTTTTCTAACTGAAACTTAGCTTAGATTCTGGTTTCTCTGTGTCGGTGCGACTTGATTTACCTGCTGGCTGAGAACACCACGGTACTCTCTGGAGTTCATGTTTCAAAGCCATTACCGCATGCGCCACCCTTAAATTCGGGTTTCTACAGCGATTGGTGCCGCTTGATCCTCCTACTGTGGCTGTGGGAACACCACGTTTGGTACTCCTGGAGTTCATGTTTCAAAGAAGCCATTTACTGCATTAACGCCACCCTGTAAATTCAGGTTTCTCAACATGATTGGTGCCCGCTTGATCTCCTACGTGGCTAGAACTTCTGTGTATTCTGGAACTTCAGTGACTGCTAGCTTCTACCTAAGAGATTAAGCACCGCCTTTGAATTCACTGGAACTTCGTTGACTAGCGCACCGGGTTCCCTCCTGCCCTTACCTATTTGAAATAGATGGTTTACTCTCTACCTCAATATAATACGATCTTGAGCTTTCTTTGTTCTGGTATGAACAAGAGTTCTAGTAGTTCACGATGCTTGAATATAGTCAACTCTCCCATCTTGTCCTTCAGAAACTACACGACGTTGACCTTGAGCAAGCTCAGGTTTCACGAATGACTTCTTCCATACGCGGAAGTGGAGTCTTTTTCAATTTCCAGGCTTGGAGCTACTGCAACCCTAAGTTCTTGACGCCTTCTGTCAGTGTTGTTTGGAAGGTAAGACTTAAGTGTATGAAACGATATTCTTTAACACTAGATTCCCATGCTGGAAATAAGACGAACAAGTGTTGGAAGATTTGTATTTCCATGACCCCACGCCTTCAGACTACTCCATGTCACACTAGTTGTCGCAGTGACTTTTGGTTTGGATCCCATTGCTGTTGTTAGGGTGTGCTCTGTCACATTTGGATCAAAGTTTTTCCAATACTTTTCACGTCGATCGAAATAGTTGCTGCTGGTGGTTTCGACTTCTATGCTCCCTTGCCGCACAGAGTGGGCTGTAAATTCTCTAGAGTGCTAAGACCAGTAGTGGTAGCCTTACGAGTCATACGCGCACTTTGAATAGCTGTTGTTTGAACTGGATCAAAAGTTAAACTCGATTGGTTTACCAGCCACTAATTCTCAGAAGCCTTGTGAGAATTGGTGCCCAATTTTTCTGCCTTGATGAATGGATGGTCAGCATTTTCTTTCATAACTTGAGAAATCGTGCTCGTTCTGTAAAGGCGGGACCAATATATATCTTTCTAGAACCATTTTCTCTAGACATCTGTGTACCACTATCTAAAGAACTGAATAGCTACTTTCCCAATAGATTGAGGAGTAATTTTTCCATCCTTCTTAAAGAGTAATCCGGCAGAGTTTCTTGATTTGTCGGAGTACGAGACGATTTGTCCAACGATCCATCTTCATTGTATTTTCATCATTGATATAGAATTCTATCATGTGGAAACTGCATGTGTATCGTTCGTTGTCCCGAGATATGCAAGGCTTTAAATCAGTTTCATTGTTGCTTGGAGTTTTCTGAAACTGAGCTTGATTGCCTTTACAAACAACTGTCACCTGCATTTAGTGTAGTTGAGATTTGTGCGTAATGACATAACCGGTAACTTCAAATGTTCCCTCATGCTCTGTCGCATGTTCGGGAATAGCATCCCACTTCACCTGCAAGTTTCTCTGTAGTCCAAATAGTTGAAGTTGGATGATAAACACTTACCCTCTGAAAGGAAGTTGAAGATTGTGCTCCAACATTCAAGATTTTGACTGCATTTTCTGCAGCAAAAGGGTTGACTAGTTTCTCTCTCTCATCATTGCGGAGAGATTCGATGTTCTTTTTAACACCGTACCATCTTCTGCTTTTTAAGATGGGACGTGTTGCTGCTTTACGGACTAGTTGCAGGCACAACTGTTTACCCAAACCATGATGTGCTAGCTGTATTTGCAGTGATTTGTTTGCTGAGATTGAGAATATAGTAATCAGTCTTAGATGGATTAAAAGTGTTCGAGATCCCTTGCCATCTACCTTGATAGAAATCTCTGAACTTGTAGAGCTTACTACCTTAGTTTCCAAGAACAGTTAGCTCTGTCCAGACCAACACCTGATGTTCCATCAGCCTTCTTCATACGAATACGAACAGCATATAGTTTCTACCTTGTCAAATGTGAGTGATTTGTTTGGGTTGCAGATAATGACTTGGAGCATGCAAGTTTTCAGCTGCTAACTCAATTTTCTGGATTATTAAATGGATGATTAGTCATCGCGCTGTGCATTTGCTGACATCCATTTGGTAAATCTGGAATTTCTTTACCAACATAATATTCAACTACGTATTCTTTTGGAAGCAATTGCTCCATCGGTGTAGAAATCAACTGATAGATTGGTGACAAAACGTTTCCGTCAAATCTCTGAATTACCAAACAAGATAGAAGCCAGTCATTATCGAGGTATTTGTTCTCCAGTAGTCCATCTATATAGCGTCTGTTGTCGTTCTTGGCACAGTCAGATCGATTCAAGGTGATGTAGCGAGTCATCTCCTCCTGTATTGGATACAATGGCAGCTGGCAGTGACGAACCTGTCCATTGTTTAGAGATATTATCTCAGCAATAACGGCTGAACGCTCCGAACATGGAGCTGAGTAGTCAGATTACTACCCACTAAACGAGCCATTGATTTCCTTATACTCCTTCAGTTTTGACTAAAGAGTTGGCTGGAACCTGATCCCCAAACTACATCTTTAGCCAGATGGTTGTTCCACGTTAGAATGAGTAAGCTTTGCGAACATTAGCACGCAGTTGAACTGTCTCTTAGGAAGAGAGTAAAGGCTGATTTCCTCTGCAACTTGCAATCCTTCAGCAACTGTTACAGTCGCTTGAGGCTGTCAATATCTGTACCTTCTACGTCGCTTTAAGCGTAAAGCTATGATAATCTGACCCAATTCTTTTTCATCTCTACCTTGTCCCCAAGTTACAGATACCTGCTTTGCGTGGTAATCCCTTATCCAAATTCTGCTCCAACTTCTTTGGGTAGATTCGGTTTGCTGATTAATGTCTGTGAAACAGATACAGGATGAAGTTTTACAATCTTCTTTGCTGACTTTATATTTTCTTTAATCGCCACTTCAGTGGTTACGAGATTCTGTTTTCTCTGTTTGATTATCGATTCGAGGGTGTCCAAAGTCACTCTCTTCCTTAGTATGAGGCAATAGATTCTGACCATTCACCTCAGAGATGTCCCCCATCGAGATGATTTGGCTTCTAAGTGAATATCTGATGATAAAATTCTGTTTGTGAACCATCCTCATAACGACCAATGACGTGATGAGATTAATGCCTTGATCTTCAGTGGCGGTTTCTTTTCCTTCTACAACCACTTCAAACGTTTCCAAGGCAGGAGCTTCCTTCACAAACTGAGATGAAGTAAGTTTGAACCAAGTCACCCTTTTGGTCACTCAAGAAGACTGAAAGCCTGATAACCATTATCGCGAAGCTTGCTGAACAGTTACTTGATGTCCGGTAGTCAGAGCTCCAACACTTGGAATGGTTGCAGTGTAAGGAAGGGATACACGGTAATAGGTCTTGCCAGACTCGAAGTTTCTCAAGGAGGCTTTATCCCCAACAGTAAGTCCTGTAATGCTACTTGTTGTTTCCTTACTGCTTGCGATAAAGGTTGCAGAGTCACTACGATCGTCATCTACCAATTTACCAGTAGCCTCCGTACGTCCACCTTCACTTGTTCAAAGCAGCGCAGGGGCTTTCAAGGTCCAGAAAACAACACGCCAGTATCAATCAGAAAGCTACCATCTGTCAGAACGGCTGCGACTGTTTTTATCAAATCAGCCGCATTCGTTCCAACTGGAATTCTGTGGCAACTTTTGGTAACCATCTATCTAAAGCAATCACTTTGACAAAGATGACCTCCGCTTTGGTTTCCAAACCTTCTACACGTCCAGATATCTCACCTGCGCTTGTACAAGCAAGTCAGATACGAGCACGTCCCATGCTGCAGTCTTTTCCTCAACACACTACACCGTCACTATAAATATGGCCTTGTTACTGTTTGAGGGTAATTCAGGATGTTTGTCGTCATCCAGTTGTTGCTTTTACGGGAGCAAAGAGGCTACAAAAGTGACGGTTTTCTTTCTTGCAGACATCAGATTGCGACCGTTGCGCTATCAGATGTCAAACCAGCAGATCTGCATAAAGAGTAAATTTACCTTCTTTTTCTGTTGATTTTTACAGCGGCAACCTTTACCATTGAAAGCACGTCTTTGCCATGTACCGCTCTGCTTGAACTTTGTAGCGTTCACGACTAGCTTGTTCTCCATTTATCCACACCAACGATTTGCTTCCCTGACCATGAAAGATTGAAAATGAACAAGATTGTTAGCTGTTAGGAACCACATTACCATCGCCATCAACAATTTCATAATGTGGATGTAGGATGAGGTCCTTTCCATCTGCAGTGATAACATGCTCTTCTGAGTTAGACGAACTCTCGCTGGTTCCCCAGCAGTTTGTCACTACTATCACGCGCAATTTCGTTGCCTTTTTCATCTCGAGCGATCGCAGTCAGGTGTGTGCCTTTTCTGGTTGGTAGTTTCACAAGCCACTCAAGATACAGTTCATTTTGGTTTTAGCCCCCTCGCTGATATGAGCGTCCATCTTCTGTCGTTTTCTTGGTAAATTCCTTTTTACCAAGCGACTCTCCATTTAAGAACAATTCGACGCTTTACTGGCATTTGAGAAGATACAGACAACCGGAACCTTTCCATCAACCCAGCATCTTGCGTTCCCTAAGAGTCTCTTCAGTCCAGTTCCAATGTGGTAAAATACGAACAGTTGGCTTTTCTTTGCTTTATCTCCACCATTCACTACGGTAAAGGTAGAAATCATTCTTTGGTAAAGCCAGCCGTATCGATAATATACGAAAGTAAGAGGCTCTTGACAGCAATGACACTATCTTGGTTATGCCATGGAGTCGGTTCTCCAATATAGTCAATTCCACGTCGAGATAAAGTTGTCCAGCATAGCCAGCACGATCACGGTCAAAAGTCCATGACTCGAGTAGCTGTTCTTCCCATCCAACACGTCATTACCACTAAATCAGATTAATTTCATGGTGACGTTGATTTGGACGATTGTCATGTCAGAGTTTGAGACATGAGGTTATCTTAATGAGAATCACGCGTCCTAGTAGCTGAAGAAGTTTCAGAACCATAGATGAAGGCCAGTCTGGATGAGCTCTCTACGAACAGCATCATAAAAACGATCACCATGGTTCATACCGACAGCATCCATGATTTCAGCAACGGTTTCAAAGAAATCACCCTGTCGCTGCACGACTAAATTTATTTTTCACCCATGGTGACATAACGCTCGGTATCCAATCGCTTTGATTAACCGCCTGCAAAGCGTTTGCGGTTTCCGATAGAACGAGGACCTGCATTTGCCCTCCTCTACCTCTCATTTCCAAGAGACCGCATGACAATGAGACGGATTGTTCTTATCACGTTCTACCATTGTTCACAGAAGTCAAAAGTCAGACCACTTCTCACCCTGCTAGCACTCCGGATGAGTAGCATCTTGATCAAGAACCGTCCATAGTCGTAAGAGATCTTCTTGCCACCAGCCTGAAGTATCAAAAGCTTCCTCTCTTGAACCAAAGAGGCCTAAACTAGCTGCGGCATCAAAGCAGCTGAGGGCTAGCTGGATTGTGGGTTGTTCGAATTAGAGTTAACCCCCATATCTTTCAAAAGTTTTAATTTACGATAGGTAGCCTTATATAATTCTCTTCTGCCCAAAAGCTCCATTGTCATGGTGAATACTTGCTCCGTGAATTTCGGCCGTTCACCATTCAGAGGAAAGCCATCTCCTATAGCAGTCCAATTGAAATAACGGTAACCAAATGTATCCTTCTGTTACATCAACTAGTTGACCTTCTTTATAAACCTTTGTTTTCCAGCACATACAGTTGAGGATGATAACTTTTTGTCGTCCAGAGTTGGTTTCATTCACTAAGATTGTTTGTCTGAAATCTGCAACTTCATTTTCTGCTAAATTCTCTTCGTTTCAGAGCGGACTAATTCTGAAACAACCTTACCTTCCTTAGTAAGAAATTTGTTTGATCCACAAAGACTTTAGCTTGACCTTCTTATCCAGTATTTTTAATCTTACTTTGAACCTGTGTTTCAACATTTCCTTCTGCTCAGCCAGGTTTTGGAGTAGTGATATGAGGAAGTTACCATTTTCGGCAGCAACATGGACTTTATCACGATAACTAAGAGTTACATCACGATAAATCCCACTTCAGACCACCAACGACTACTTGGTTTTGTTTTATTGGTCCTTGAACAGTAGTGAATTTTCACTACCAATCCTTGCAAAATTCTGTAATATCATGTGAAAAATGATTGCATAGCCACTTGGATGATAGTCACCACAAACTTACCATTTACATGGCAGACCTTTGAATCCATGTAAACCCATCAAAATTGATACGAACATCCTTATTCTTGTCTGCTTCATTTAATGAAAGTCTTACATTTTCAAGCTGTTCCACCATTCTTCGGCCACCTTCATTACGCGGGAGACTTGTGATCAGTCCATCATCTCAATCATGAGAAGATTCAGTTAGACCAATCATGAACATCTACATCTTTTTGAAAAATCTCCTTGAGCATTTAGTTTAAAATACCAATCTTTATTAAAATCTTGTTTTCGCTCCGATAATAGCTGTTTTCCTTTTCAACTTCAGCTTTGTTCGACTCTCGAACGGTCTTGCAATTTTCAGAAGAAGATTTGAGATCCTGTCTGCTTTTACTGTGGTCGTTTGGAAGTTTTTAGAATCCCCTTTCAGTTCTGTTCCAGCTGTTG